>Ga0208373_1000004_pt1 | contig 916138 bp, 803 predicted proteins | sample RifOxyC2_FD_184036 | JGI IMG/M metagenome (GOLD analysis project Ga0208373, IMG submission 184036) | Soil microbial communities from Rifle, Colorado - Rifle Oxygen_injection C2 (SPAdes) | ecosystem: Environmental > Terrestrial > Deep subsurface > Rock core/Sediment | place: Rifle, Colorado...
GATGACATCAACACTATCTCTTTGATTACTCGTTTATCTAAATCCGTCGTTAACCAGTATATTGACTTATTACCTTACGACTCTTAATTTTATTTCACCCTTCCTTTGGTATCATTTGATACTATTTCAGAAAACTCATTTTTTTAACGTTAGAATAATTTCCAGCTTTTAATTCGTAGAAATACATTCCACTGGTTAATTCTCCATTCTCAATTCTCAATTTGCAATTATAACTTCCGGCCGCTTTGTATTCATCAACTAGCGTTACTACTTCTCTTCCCAACACATCATACACTTTCAAACTTACTTTGCTTGCTGCTTGTAACTTGTAGCTAATGTTCGTTTCCGGATTAAACGGATTAGGATAATTCTGCATCAATTCCGTTTTGGTTGGAATGGTTTCTTCATCTTCTACTCCCGGCAATACACCATTAACATATTTTTTTATTCCGTACCATAACGTTCCATAAAGCGACTGATCGAAATCAACCATGAAATGATATAGCGCGAACGGCTTGTATGTCTTTGCGCTTAACTCTGATTCACGGCCTAGATTATCCAGCGGATAAACACGGATTGAATCTGCAGTAATTGCCAAATCGAGTTTAAGTTTTAGCGGATAAATCTGTGTCGGCTTGCTTCCCCAATGATTATTGATTGATGTAGTGCCGCTCCAAATCATATTTGTATTCTGTACTTTGGAAACAAGAGTGATCAAATCTCTATCTTTATCTAAACGGAGATATGACAGCGAGCCAAAGTAATCTTTATCTGTCGGGTAGAAATAAATATTGCCGATTCTTTTTCCGGCCAGATTATTAAAAAATCCGGTTACACTCTGAAAGCCAGAGCTAACAATTGAATAAACTCCGTTCGCAACATCCCAGGTAAGTTGTTCGTTGTCAGTTTTGTATGGACTAACCGGTGCGGTTTGCATCGAAGTAAAATCAGTTTCGATGCCGCTGTTATAATTTCCCGTTTTTATTGAATTAACCAGTGATAATTTTTTCTCAAACAATACAGAACTTCCCCATGAGTTGGTATCGTTCTTCGGCATCAGATAAATTGTTTCCGGTTTATAGTTCACATTCTTTGGCGAAGAAGACTCCGCAATCAATCCATTTCTAAACGCATACGCCGCCGCCGGAAACTGCGCCATAAAAATTGGATTGCGATTTATACTAAAGTAAGAATCAACTTTATCATCAACCCAATTTGATGAACTTCCGTAATCAAATAGCATTACACCATCGGCTCCATTGAAAGAAGAATAACCCAGAATAAAATTCACAGCCTCTGCTTGAAACTGATTTGGAAACGGGTGATTGTACTCGCTAACAGTATATGGCTTGTTAGCCATTGGCACGCCGGCAAATAATCCGGGAATCGTTCCACCGTTTGCATCTTTCACCATTGGTTTATTTGAGATCAACCAATCTGTAGAAGACCAAGGAATATTTGGAAACGATGGATGATCCCAATAGGAATGATTATCTACATAATCGCCAACACTTTGAGCCGCTAAATCAGCAGCGCCAAGATTCCAGTTTGTGCCAACTATTGGAACCTTAACACCGAGTGTGTTCTTGAGATAAGCGAACATATCTTTATAGTAATCTTGCTGAAGCTTTATGTAGAACTCAGAAATATCTTTCACTCGCTGATCGGAATAACTTACACAGTCGGCGTAATTAATTCTTCTTACGTTTCTTTGCTCAAGCTGCTCGTCGGCTAACAATCCATTAAGCGATGCTTTTGTTACACTAACTTCATCAAGCCAAAATGTTCCCTTCTCCTTTCCAAGTTGAAATGTAATGCGAGCGTGTCCGTTGTTTGTTTCGCTTGCCTTAAAGCTGAATGTATAAACGTTCCAACTTGTTGAGATTAAGAAATTCTTTCCGCCGTAACCGTTCCAAGGCGATTGGTCATTCATTGTTGAAACATTTATTTGATGAGCTGCATCTGCTTTAGCCGCAAAAGAAACCGTGTAAAGAGAATCTTTCTTAAACGTAAGCGTCGGCTGCTTAAATTGAATATGCCACTCAGTACCGGTTGCGCTTTTCACAACTACTTTCACGGAATAACTTCCCATATAAGAAGTTGAATTATCTCTCGACGTATCGGCATCTGCACCGCTGCTGTTTTTTTCCAACGCCCAATTTGTTCGTAGATTAATTTTTTCAAATCCGCCATTAATTATTTGTTCACCCTGTCCGGGAAGAACAGAGCCGCTATTCCAAGCAGTCTTCAGATTTGCAGTTGAGGAATACTTCTTTGAAAGAAAATCATTCCACAAACTATCGAGCATTCGAGCGTGTTTATAAATTAGTTTACCGCCGCTTTTGATAGGCATAAGAATATTTTCTTTCCAGCCTCTGTACAATGAATTTTCGTTATTCGTTTCGAGCATTGCCATAACGGGATCGTTTACCAAAGCCTTTCCGGTGTAAGGATTAACATGTGTAAGAAGTTGCTGCGCGTATTCTTTTTGAAGCATAATTAAGTGGGGATCGAAATATGTTATCACTTTGAAATAGTCCGTTCCGTAATTTTTCACCGAGTCTGCGTAAGTAACTCCATCGAACGGCTTAAACATTCTTGAAACGTTCAAATTCATGTTGATGAAAATTCCATTCTCTTTCATTCGCGCTATAAAATTTTCCATCAGATCGAGATAAGTTGGATTTAGAATGCGCGTGTCACTTCCGGTTAACAAACTTGGTCCGCCCCAATCATTATCAATGTGATGAAAGCGGATAAGATTAATCCCCATCTTGCGCATTCTTCCGGCAACACCGGCGGCAACTTCTTTAGATGGAAATGCACCGCTCGCTACACAATTGCCTCCCCAGAAACGAATCGGCTTTCCATCTAAAACAAAATTTCCGTTTGCATCGGCTGATACAAATTTTCCATCTATAATTTTGGTTATTGGAAACTTCGGCAAGAAATTTTGAGTTGTGGAATCATTCCATGGCAAGTTAAAATTAAATCCGCCGGTAAAATTTTGTGCTGTGGCGATAGTTGAAAAACAAATAACGATAAGTAAAATAAGATTCCGCTTCATGTTCATCTCACATATAAAAAAGGCGACAATACATTGCCGCCTTAAAATACTATTTTATTGTTACCGTCTTTGTAAGTTTTATATCTCTCGACGAAGCTCCAAGCAGTAATTCATAATCACCGGCATCAAGTTTCCAATCGTGTGATTTTCCGTCAAAATAGGAGAGCGCTTTTTTATCAACGGTTAAAGTTATGCCCTTAGTTTCGCCGGCTTTAAGCTCTATCTTTTTGAACGCCTTCAATTCTTTTGCCGGTCTATCAATTTGAGGTTTCTTTTCACTAACATAAAGCTGAGCAGTTTCAGCACCATTTACACCTCCACTATTCTTTAGATCGAATGAAACTTCAAAACTGTTTTCGCTTTCATTCACGCTCAAGTTCGAATATTCAAATGATGAATATGAAAGCCCAAATCCGAATGGGAATAACGGCTCAATATTTTTCGTATCGAAGTGGCGATAGCCGACGTAAATATCATCCGCGTAATAAGTGCGTGCCGGAAAAGTTTTGTAAGTCGGATAAGCCGAGCAATCTTCCCAACGTTTTGGAAATGTAACCGGAAGTTTACCGGAAGGATTATAATTGCCAAGCAGTACATCTGCAATTGCGTTGCCGCCTTCGGTTCCGGCAAACCACATCTCTACAACACCGCTTACTTTATCCAGCCAGTTATCCATTACAACTGGGGCGCCTGTTGTTAAAACCACAACTACATTCGGATTAACTTCAGCAACTTTTGTAATCAGTTCATCCTGTCCGTCTGTCAATACCAAATCATCGCGGTCTCGTCCTTCGGTTTCTATCTGATCCGAAGTTCCCACAAACAACAAAACTTGATCAGCTTTCTTTGCGGCAGCAACAGCTTCATCGAACAAATTATTGCCCGGCTTGTTCCAACCTAAAATAGCAACAGCTCCGCCTCCGTCTTCATAATATTCCATTTTGATCTTGTAGAGTTTTCCTTCTACAAGCTGTACAGTATAATTTCTAGTTTCGACAGCGTGATTATTCCAATCATCTATAACAAGTTTGTCTTCAAAGTATAAACGAACACCATCATCGGTAGAAGTCCTTAAATTGTAACTGCCGGTTTTAGGTGCTTTAACGTAACCGCTCCATCTAACCGAAAAATTATCAACTCCAATTTCTTCAGCCGGACCTTTGTCATCCCACTGAAACTTTACATTCTTATCAATGCGCTTTAGTTTCGGCTCACCTTCCAGATTTTTGTTGTTGTAGTATTCAGCACTCAAGCCTTTCTTTTTCATCGTTTGATCTGTAAAGAGAAATTCGTTTTCAATTCCTTCAGCATCACCTTCAAGAATAATTCCTTGAGCGAATTCTATTTTAACATTTGGAAGCCTTTTCCTTAAAGCATCAAGCGGAGTAACCGGATCAATCGGCGTTACGTAAGCACTTCCGCCGCCGCCGGTTCTTGCTTTAGCAGCACTTGGACCAATAACTGCAAGGGTTTTAATAGCATTCTGCTTAAAAGGTAAAATATTCTTGTCGTTCTTCAAAAGCACAATTGATTCAAGCGAAGTTTGATAAGCAATCTTTCTATTCTGAGGTGTATTAACCAACGAAGGGTTTTCTATCCATTCCGGCTGATCAAACAGACCCAGCTTGAATTCAACAGTCAGTATCCTTTTCACTTTATCGTCAATCGTTTTAATAGGAAGTGTTCCATCCTCGATTGACGGCATTAGTGTTTTTTTATTTAGGAATGTTCCCTCGGGCATTTCCAAATCCATTCCACCTTTTGCAGTTGGGATTGATGAATGCACGGCACCCCAATCGCTCATCACCAAACCTTTGAAGCCCCATTCTTTTTTCAGTTTATCTACTAGCAGATAATCATTCTCTGCTGCGTAATGCATATTAACTTTGTTGTATGAGTTCATCAGACAGAGCACATCAGCTTCTTGCACACCGGCTTTGAATGCCGGAAAATAAATTTCATTCAACGCACGTTCGCTTACCAAAGCATCTACATACATTCTTTCATGCTCGTGATTGTTAGCGGCAAAATGTTTTATTGTAGCTGCAACACCTTCTTTCTGTACACCTCTAATGTATTCAACTGCTATTCGGGAAGTAAGGAAGGGATCTTCGCCAAAGCTTTCGAAGTTTCTTCCACCCATAGGCATGCGAACAATATTTACACAAGGACCGAGAATAACATGTCTTCCCTTGCCTTTAGTTTCTCTGCCTATTCCGCCGCCGACTTGATTAACCATTTCGGGATTCCATGTTGCAGCTATAGCTATTGAGACCGGAAATGCTGTTGATGGATTCCACCTAGCGCCGACCGGTCCGTCTGTCATTCTTAATTCCGGAATTCCTAAGCGAGCAATTGCTTTTGTTGCGAAGCCGGTTCCGCCTAGCAAATCAATTTTCTCATCAAGTGTTAATCTCGCAATCAAGTCGTTAACTCGTTCTGCAACAGTAAGCGAGGGGTTTTGATAAGGTAGTGTTTGTGCAAAAAGCATTGAAGAAAGTAAAACAAGCGATAATATTTTTTTCATTTTTTCTCCTTAGCGTTCTTTGCGGAAACTTTGCGCACTCTGCGTTGAAAATCTTTTGCAGTATAAAGCGCTGTAACCGCAGAACATGGAATTTATTTGTTGTAATAATTATTTATCGTTAAGATATAAGCGCCGGCACCATATCCAACCATCGGGACTGCACCGCCGTAGTTTTCATCATTGTCATTATAAAGTTCAGCAATGAAATTGAAATTGTATTTCGAGTATGATGTCACCCAATCAATTAATTGCTTTGCTTCTTTTTTCATTCCGTAATTGTTAAGTGCAATCGCGAAACGCAAATCCAAAAAAGCCCATTCGCTGTTTGTGTACCAATCCGGATTGTTTAGCCTTGCAAAACCATGCTTTTTGTTTCTGCGAAGCGCTTTATCATATTCCCTAAAATGATTTAAGAAAAGGTCTTTATCGTTAATAACGTTTTGAGTAAATGCTTCGACTGTTCCGCCATCATAAAAATCTTTTGTTGCCGGATTTTCCGCTTCGGCAAATCCTTTTATAAATCTTCCTTCATAGAACAGATTTTCTAATATTCCACTTTTAAGCCGTTCGGAAGCGCTCAAGTACTTTTGATATTTACCTTTGCCAAAAGATTTGAGCAGTTCAGCATAATCTCTTAGTCCGCTGGAATTCACAATTGAGGTAAACGCTTGCATCCTTCCGGGCAAATGTTGTTCCCACGGTCCCGATTCTTTTCTTATTAGATTATTCTCTTCGATGAAAGAAATAATTGGCTTGGCAATTTTTCTGGTAACTAATTTTTCGTTTGATAGGAAAAATTCTTTATCTCCACTCTTATTAATGTAATCTGTAAATGCTGTTAAGAATAATCCGAATCCATCAAGCTCAATATTGGGACCGAATTCGTTAAAATCCGATTCCTCTTTTCCAATACCAAAGTAGCGGCAGACGGAAAGTTTGTAATCTGATTTAACGCCATGATTGGCGCCATCTTTCCAGACAAAATTCTTATAGTATCCGGCGTCGGCATTCAGAAAAAAAGAAAGAGCGTTTTTTGCTTCAGTGTATAAACCGGCTTTTGTGAGAGCCATTACAGCATAGCAAGCATCTCGCAGCCAGCCGATATTCCAATTTCCCGGGGGAAGCGAAGCTAAAATTTGTCCGCGCGATTTTGGGAATATTTCTTTCTGCGAAACTTGCGCCATTTTTAGAATTGTAATTGACTGCTCGTAAAGATTCTTTTCTTCTTTTGATAGACCAGTTGGATAAAAAGATTTATCAAGCACTCCTCTCATAAATGCAACTTCGTGTTTAACTAAATCTGTGTTCATTGCGAATGAACAATAATCGCTTACCGCTTTTGTATTGTTGTGAAGCGAATCGTTAAATGAGAAGAAGAAATACTTGGTTGCCTTTTGAGATGGTTTTTCAACCAAGCATGATTTGGTTATTATATCCGGATAAATTTTATCAAACACATAATCAACGTTTTCAATCTTCTTCTTGCCTCCTTCAACAGCGGCGATAAAAATCTTTTCTTGATTCGCAAACGGAGCAAAGTAGAATATGTTATAGTCTCTATACTCAACTTTGATTACGTGCGTATTTTGAACATAAGAAACACGACGCGGTTTTGAGTTATCATTTGTGCGCAAACTTTTTATAAATGGACTTACCGGTTTAGCCAAATCATACATTTGAAAAATATGCGGTGTGATTGATTCGATGATATTCAGCTTTTCATTAAACACGGCAGCTATTAATCCGTTTGATGTAGTGATTTGATAGAAAGATTTTGCCGGAGGTTTAATTTTAGTGCTTTGCGCGAAATTATTAGCATCGTAAATCCCTACAAGTCCGCTATGAATTCCACCGCCACCGCCGCTATCAAAAACTCTGATAGCTAAAACATTTTCCTCTTTCAGCACACCAACCGGAATAGCATAGCAGCGCTGTGTATTCCATGCTGTTTCATTTTCCGGCGGAAATTTGCCCGACTTACCAATAAGTTTTCCATTTATGTAGGTTTCATCTGCGTCATCTATTTTTCCAAGATATACAAAGAGTTTTTTATTGAGTTTATTTTTGGGTACTTGGAAATGCACTCGGTACCATGCATAGCCATCATATTCGGGGAAACCTTGGTTTTCCCAGTTGGTTGGTACGCTTAACGATTGCCAGTTAACATCATTATAGCATTCCGTTTTGTAAGAGGAATCATCACCCATTAAAAATTTCCACTTCGATGGAAGCGAAATAAACTGAGCATGAATTGTAACACTTAACAAAAAAATAATAACACTGAGTTTTTTCATATGTCACCATTGAATGTTAGGGGAAGCCCATCCCTCCGAAGAAGTCCTTCGGACAACCCTTCCCAAAGGGAAGGGCTATTAAATTCGGTCGGGGTATTAGCTATTATAGAAATAATTGAAGCACTACCTAACAGCTTTTTAGCAAGTGCGGATAAATTCAAAATTATCCGCACTCAGTTTTTCAATTACTGTTACGGATTTGTTAATCCAAGTGCTTTCAAATAACCTTGATTGATTGTGCAGTTTTTGAATTTACAATTCTCCAGTAAATCTGCTAAAGCTTTTTTAACAACTTCGCGCGGAGGTTTTGCTTCTCGAACTTCTCCATAATGTTTTTTAGGAGTTTCCGCATACTTTACAATTTCATCCCACTCTTTGGTTTTTACAAATTGTACCATTCCGCGCGATGAATCCATTTTTTTGTAGGGCCAGAAACACCAGCCTAATTCATGTTTTTCAAGCAGCACTTTAAAAGTATCAATCCATGCATCTTCATTTTCGCCGCTTTCGCCCAGGTACATCGGAACATTGTATTTATTGGTGAAATCAATTACGTCCTGGATTTCTTTTTGTTCCGGTGGCATCCAGTAGCGGTGAAAAGTGTAAGCAAGATTATTTTCATATGGAGCGCCAAACATTTTGAAATTCGTATTCCATTGTGCGCCACCAAGAAAGATTGTGTGGTTCTTATCAACTTCTCTAATTGCTGCAGAGATTTTTTTGTAGAGTGGTTCAAGCAGCTTGTTCAACTCTTCTTTGTTTTCATAGAAATGGGGAATCGGCTCGTTCAATAAATCGTAACCGATAACAATGGTTTCATCTTTGTAGCGGTCGGCAAGTTTCTTCCAAAGGGCAAAGGTAGTTTTCTGGGCTTGCTCATCTTCAAACAGCCATGGATAACTCCAACTGTCGTCAATGTTATCGCCGGTTTGTCCGCCGGGGGCAGCATGCATATCAAGAATAACATAAAGATTTTCTTCGCGGCACCATTTCATTACATCATCAAGTCTTTGGAATCCTTCTTCCAGCCAAATTTCCGGATGATCTTCTACAAGAAAAAGTTTGAAATTGAACGGCACGCGAATATGATTCAATCCGGAAGCTTTGATGAAATGAATATCTTCTTTTGTAATGTAATTATCGCGGAATGTTTTCCAGAAATTCCTTGCTTCATCCGCACCTATTAATTCCTTAATCGTGTTATCAATCAACCGGTAAGAACTTACATTCTGAAGCTTAAACATGTAGCCTTCAGGATTGAGCCAGTTACCAAGATTAATTCCGCGAAGCAAAAATTTCTTTCCATTCGGCTCAACAAAATGCTTTCCATCAACTTTTACAAAACCTTTTTGCTGTGCGGATAGAGACGCTGCAAACAACAAAACTGCAAATAGTATTTTTTTCATTTTAAGTTCCTAAAACCAATTTGAGTTTAATTTCTTTCTCTGTTCTAAAGATTGCTGTAGCAGCCACTCATAAACTCTCGGATTATTATAAGTCTCGGTCCACGAATCGTGATTTGCTTCCGGGTACAAAGTGAACTGAACATTTCCGTTGCAGCGCTTCAGCGCGTCAACAAGCTCTTGCGATTTTTTAGGATCAACAACGTTATCTTTGCCGCCATGGAAAGCCCAAACTGGAAGGTCGCCAATTTCACAGATTGTCCATGAATCGCCCCAACCGCAAATTGGAACAATAGCTGCAAGCCTGTCGGAAATTTCATTAGCAAGTTTCCATGTTCCGTATCCGCCCATGCTTAAGCCGGTAACATAAATTCTATTCTCGTCAACATTATAGTTTTTGATTATTTCATCAATCAAAGCAATTAATGCATTTGTTTTCCAGCGAATTCCGCTTGGGCATTGCGGTGAAACAACTATGAAAGGAAATTCCTTTCCTTCTTCAATTAATCTTGGTGGACCATGTTTCTTAAGCAATTCAAGATTATCTCCGCGTTCACCGGAGCCATGCAGAAACATAAGAAGCGGCCATTTTTCTTTCTTATCATAATCCTTTGGCAGAGCAAGCAAATAATTCAAACTAACTTTTTGTTCAAAGTTGGTTGTCATTTTTTTCTCGATCTGCTTTTTCATTCCACTCTCCTTCACAACCAACTCCGAAGAACAGCCGTACGCAAAAGCTAATACCGCTAACAAAGAATAAATCAACTTCGATTTCATTTTATCTCCTATTCAACAACTGTGAACGAAGCTTCCTTTACGTCAACGGAATTTGTTCCTACAAACACTTTGAAGTCTCCCGGTTCTACAACATGCTTCAAGTTAATGTCGTAGAATTTAAATTTTTCCGGTGTGATGGTGAATTCAACTTTCTTTGTTTCACCCGGCTTCAAAGAAATTTTTGCAAAGTCTTTTAACTCTTTAACCGGACGTGTAACGCTGCCGACTAAATCTCTAATGTACAACTGAACAACTTCTTTGCCTTCAAATTTTCCGGTGTTCTTTACTTCAACAGTAACGGTTAGCGATTCATCTTTCTTGATATTTGTTTTACTTAATGTTGGTGCCGAATATTCAAATGTAGTGTAGCTCAAACCGTAACCAAATGGATAAAGCGGAGAGTTCTCCAAATCCATGTAATATGATGTGTAATGGTTTGTTGGATCGTGCGGTCTGCCGGTGTTTTTATAATTGTAATAAATTGGAACCTGCCCAACATAACGAGGGAAAGTTACGGTTAATTTTCCGTTTGGATTTAGATCACCAAACAATGCATCGGCTATTACAATTCCGGCACTAATTCCCGGATACCAAGCTTCAATAATTGCGTTAACATTTTCTTGAAGCCAAGGAATTGTAAGTGGTCTTCCATTCATCAACACAACGACTACCGGCTTTCCGGTTTTCTTAAGTTCTTTAACCAAATCTTCTTGAACGCCCGGCAAATCCAATGTAGCACGGGAGTTTGCCTCGCCGCTCATACCGCGGTGTTCACCAACAAACACTACAACAACTTCCGAAGCTTTAGCCGCTTTTACCGCTGTTGCAAATCCACTTTTATTTTTGCCAAGTATAGTACAGCCTTCAGCGTAATTTATTTTTACATTCTTACCAAGCTTTTGTGTTAATCCTTCATAAACAGAAACAACATCGTTGCTATCGCCAAGGGCAGACCAGCCGCCGAGAGGATTATCTTTTGATTTAACAAGTGGACCTATCAACGCAATTGATTTAAGCGATTTGCTCAACGGCAAGATATTTTTCTCGTTCTTCAAGAGAACCAAAGTTTCTTGCGCAACTTCTCTTGTTGCGTCAACTATCTCTTTACTCTTTATTGTTTTCTTCTCCCTTTCAACATTGCAGTATTTGTAGGGATCATCAAACAAGCCAAGTTTGAATTTAGCGATCAGCACGCGGCGGACAGCATCATCAACTAATTTAATATCAACTTTACCTTCTTTAACTAATTCAGCCAGATGATAAAAGTACGCGCTTGTTTCCATATCCATATCAACTGTTGCTTTGATTCCGAGCTCTGCTGCTTTCATTCTATCTTTTGCAACTCCGTGAGGAATTAGTTCGCCAATCGAATTCCAATCGCTTACAACGAAAGCATCACTTTTCCATTCGCCTCGCAAAATATCCGTCATCAAAAATTTACTTGCAGAAGATGGAACACCACCAATTTCATTAAACGAAGCCATCAGCGAACCGGCGCCGGCTTCAACTGCTGCTTTGTAAGGAAGCAAATAAAATTCTCTCAAGTTTCTTTCCGATAAATCAACTGTGTTGTAATCGCGCCCGCCTTCTGCGCCGCCGTATGCAGCATAATGTTTAACACAAGCCAATATTGTGTTGTTAGCAGATAAATCTTTTCCTTGATAACCGCGAACACGGGCGGCAGCCATCAGCGAACCCAGGTATGGATCTTCGCCACTTCCTTCCATAATTCTTCCCCAGCGCGGATCGCGGGCAATATCAACCATCGGGTTGAATGTCCAATGAATACCGGCTGATGAAGCTTCAATAGCTTGCATGCGCGCTGATTTTTCTATCAACGTTGGATTCCACGAACTTGCTTCTCCAATCGGAACCGGAAATGTTGAGAAGTATCCGTGAATTACATCCAAGCCAAATATGAGCGGGATTTTTAATCTCGATTGCTCAACGGCAATTTTTTGAAGCTTCATTGTTTTTTCTGAACTAACAACATTTAAGAAAGAACCTATTTTTCCTTTCTTTAACAATTCATCACTGGTTTCTGATGGTCTTCCTTGAGCGGCACCAGTTGCCCAATCGCCACTGTATTGAACAAGCTGACCAACTTTTTCTTCCAGTGTCATTAATGCTAAAACCGAATCTGCGCGCTGTGTATATGTTTTGTTCTGAGCAAAAAGTGCAGAGCCAATTAGAATAAACAAAAACATTTTTTTCATTGTGTAATTTCTCCTTTAAAGAAAGAGGCTTGTAAGAGCCTCTTATTTATAGATTAATATGTTAGACCAAAACCAAACGGAAAGAGAGGATCGTAATTTGCATCGCCAACATTAATTGGAATTTGCTTCATGCTTTTTGGCCACGAATGAGGAAGTTTCCCGGTAGGTTTGAAATCGCCAAACAAAACATCAGCAACTCCTTGTCCTTCTGTTCCCGGAAGCCAGGCAGCAACAAATGCATTTGAGTTCTTCAATTCATTTTCAATTAGCATTGGTCTGCCGGAAAGTAGAATTACTACAACCGGAACGCCGGAAGCTTTTGCTTTTTCAATTGCAGCAACATCTTCTTTTGCAAGACTTAAGTCCTCGCGGTCGCCAAACATTTCTGCATAAGGAGTTTCGCCAACAACCACAATGCAAACATCAGCGCCCCCAGCACCGGAGCCGTCAGTAGAAGTTGTTACAGCTGTTCCGCTCGAAACCGTGTTTTTAATTGCTTGAAGAATTGTTGTTCCGCCTTTAATTACGTTGCCGCTTTTGCTTTGCCAGATAATTGTCCAGCCTCCGCATTGATTGCCAATATCATCAGAACTTTTCCCGGTTACGTGAATTCTTTTTAATTCTTTTGAAAGCGGCAATGTGTTGTTATCATTTTTTAATAACACTAAAGATTGGCGGACTGCATCTCGCGCAACTTCTCTATGTTCCGGTGAACCAACAGCTTCGGTTAATTTTTTATTGACTCCATAGTTTTCCCAAAGATTCATTTCTAATTTCACTTTTAGAATTCTACCGGCAGCGTCATCAATTCTGCTCATCGGAACTTTGCCTTCATTTACTAATTCTTTTAAGAAAGTGATGAACTGAACATAATTGTTTGGTTTATCAACCCCGTTTGGAATCATCGCCATATCCATTCCGGCATTGATTGATATTCCAATTGCAGTCTTATAATCTTTATCTAACTGATCAATCGCAGCCCAATCGGAAACTACGAAGCCTTTGAAACCAAGTTCGCCTTTTAAAACATCTGTCATCAAATATTTGTGTCCGTGCATCTTTGCGCCATTCCAGCTATTGTACGAAATCATAATGTTCTTTGCGCCGGCTTTAATTGCTTCTACATAACCCGGCATGTGAATTTTTCTCAGTGTGGCTTCATCAACTTCAGTATTACCTTGATCTTTTCCATTTGTTGTTCCGCCATCACCCATAAAATGTTTTACACTTGCAAGAACAGCGGTTTCACCGGATAAATCTTTTGTCTGCATTCCACGAACGTACGCGGCACCGAGTTTCTTCACAAGCTCAGGATCTTCGCCATAGCTTTCGTAAGTTCTTCCCCAGCGTTCGTTGCGCGCAACAGCTACGCATGGTGCAAAATCCCATTGTATTCCGGTTCCTCTAATTTCTGCTGCTGTAACAGCAGCAATTTTTTCTACCAACACCGGATTGCGAGTTGCGCCAAGTCCAACATTGTGCGGAAAGATTGTAGCGCCATCAACATTGTTATGTCCATGCACCGCATCAATTCCCCAAATAATTGGAATGCCTAAGCGGGATTTCAAAGCTATGTTTTGGTATTTCATGTATGTATCAGCCCAGCCTTGAGCTGAAATATCCGGCGATTCTGTATCGCCGCCGCAAAGCAATGAACCAATTGCATACTTTGCAATATCCTTTGGGGTTTTCTTGATTGCGTCTAAATCAACTTGGGTCATCTGACCAATTTTTTCTTCAAGAGTCATCTTTGAAAGAAGCTCATCAACTTTTTTGTTAAGCGCATCTTCTTTCATTTTTTGCGAAAAGATAAATGATGATCCTAAGATCAAAGCAATCATTATCACCTTAAATTTCATTTCAGCCTCGTTTGTTTATTTGTCATTCGGAAGTTGTTTGTTTCTAATTGTATTTCCAGTTCAAGCAATTCTTGTGGTTGAAAGCAGTAAAACAAGGAAGGGTTGAAGCAACCCTTCCAAAATGATTATATCTTTTTCAGTTCATTCCAAATAAGAGCGCTGGAACCAAGCACTGCTGCACCTGCGCCCGGCAATGCAGATGGAATTACTTTCACTTTATTTTTGAAAATGTTGAGCATGTATTCTTCCATATAACGTTTGGTTGGAGCTATAATTAAATCTCCGGCTAAAGCAAGACCGCCGAAAAGAATTATAGCTTCCGGGCTTAAATGCGCAACTGAATCCGCCATTTTCAAACCGAGAATCCTTGCAGTGTAATCAAAAGCAGCAAGAGCAAGTTTATCTCCCTTCTTTGCCGCGTCTGCAATTTCTTTGGCAGTAAGTTTTGTAAAGTTTTTATCACGTAGTACACTTGGAGTATTTGTTGTTCCAATTAATTCAAAAACAGTTCTGCGTATTCCGGTCGCTGATGCATAAGTTTCCAAACAACCTTTTCTGCCGCAGCCGCATTCTCTTCCATTAGGATCAAGAACCGTGTGACCAATTTCCCCGGCAAAGCCATCTGCGCCGTAAACTAATTGTCCGTTAACAACTATTCCGCTTCCTAAACCGGTACCAAGAGTTATTACAATAAAATCTTTCATTCCCTTGGCAGCGCCGAAGATCATTTCTCCAATCGCGGCAGCGTTTGCATCGTTTGTAATTGCCGCTGGAAGAGAAGAATACTTCTTCACAATTTTCAAAACATTAACGCTCCCCCAGTTTAAGTTTGGAGGAGAATCAACAGTTCCTTTGTAATAGTTTGCGTTTGGTGCGCCCAAACCGATTCCAACCAGTTCATATTTCTTTTCAAGCTTCTTAAAAGAAGAATCAATCGCTTTAAATAATCTTTCAAATAACTGATCTGCTTTTTGCTCTGCTCTAGTATGTATTGATGATTCATAAATTATTTTTCCAGCTTCGCTTACAAATCCAAAAACCGTATTCGTACCGCCAACATCAATACCAACTGCAACTTTTGTTTTTTCCATAAAGGTTTTTCCTTATTCGTTTCCGCATTTCTCTGCAGAATCAACTTTATATTTTCTTGTTTATCGTAACGCCGGCTTGTAGCCTTTAAGACCATAATACGCTATGTAGAGATAGCAGAGTACTGGAATAAAGAATGCATGATGAATTCCTATTGTGTCTGCAAAATAACCTTGGAGAACCGGAAGCAACGCGCCACCTACAATTGCCGTACACAAAATTCCGGATGCTTGTCCGGTATGTTTTCCTAGTCCGTCAATTGCTAAAGTAAAAATTGTTGGAAACATAATTGAGTTGAATAAACCAACAGCGAGAATTGACCACATTGCAACTTGTCCAAATGTAAACATTGAGACCAAAACCAAAACTGCCGCTACAACTGCGTTAGCAAGCAAATATAAATTTGGTTTTATTTTTGTTGTAAGGTATGAGCCGAGAAATCTTCCAACCATTGCGCCGCCCCAATAAAATGAAACGTATTTACCGGCATCGGCTTCTTTTAAACCGGCAATTTCCGGTTGACCAAAATAATTTACAAGGAATGAACCGATTGAAACTTCGCCGCCTACATAAACAAAAATACCAATGGCACCAAGGACCAAATGTTTATAACCCCAAGCACTGTGGTGTTTATCTTGCATGCTTTCGCCATCGCCGCCACTGGAACCAACTTCGGAAGCTTCTATCTTGGGCAGTTTGATAATTGCAAACATAGCCGCAATAGCAAAAAGTACTGCTGCTAATCCCAAATAAGGAGCTTGAACTGCGCTAGCTTCTGCAAGTTTGTAAGCTGAAACATCTGCCGGCAGCATGTTCTTCATTTCTTCTGCTGTCTTTACCGCGAGAGATAAAATTAATATTGAACCAAACACCGGAGCTATTGTTGTGCCGAGAGAATTAAATGCCTGTGTAAGATTCAATCTGCTTGAAGCTGTTTCCGGTTTACCAAGAATAGCCACATATGGATTTGCAGCAACTTGAAGCAAAGTGATTCCGCTTGCTAAAACGAACAGAGCGATCAAAAACATTATGAACGATTGATAACCCGCAGCCGGATAAAACATCAAGCAGCCAATACCAGCCGTGATAAGACCAATTACAATTCCGTTTTTATAACCAATTTTTTCCACCATCATTCCGGAAGGAAGCGATACGACGGCATACGCAGTAAAGAAGCTGAATTGAATCAACATTACTTGTGTATAATTAAGTGTAAAAACCGCTTTTAAGTGAGGGATTAAAATATCATTCAAACATGTTATGAAACCCCACATAAAGAAAAGGGATGTTAACACAGTTAGTGCAAATGTGTAATTCTGCCCGTTGCCGTTTGCTTTAGCAGATATTGTTGATGGTGCAGTAGAAGCCATTAATCACTCCATTATTAGTTAAGAGTTGCTATGCATTTATTTGTATGAAAGGAGAAAATCAGCGCAAAAATTATGCCTCATAAACTCGAATTTACGTATTGGAAAACTACTTTTTAGCTTGATTTTACAAGGTCAGAATTCGTTTCAAACAAACAATAACTATCGGTTTATTATTATGATAAGTTCACTTATTAATTTAATAAGCTAAAGAAAAAGAGGTCGAATCGGTTCTTCGACCTCAAAGAAAATTTTATTTCTGCTGAGCTAACTTTACTTCAGTAGAATAGTTTAGTGGTTCCGGCATTTGGAATCTTTGCATATTGCCGCCGCCAGCGCCTTGTCTCATTCCGCCCATTCCGCCGCCGCCCATTTGTCCGCCACCACCTTGTGCCATTCCGGCTCCAGATCCCCTTCCGGCAGTGGCTTCAGCTTGTTCAGTTTCAAACTTAATCTGCAAATTCTCGCCCGGCATAGCTGCTATCTGAAATGCGTAATCGGTATGAACCGCTAGCGGAACTTGCAGCTCGTAAACAAATTTGCCGTCAACATAACCTAACTTCGCTTTAATGCCATCCTGATTTTCAATTGGAAGTAGCGATAGAGAATATTTATCTGAGTTTAGAATTTGCATCTCGGTTTGTTTCTCTAACAACATGTTTACAATTTTATCCAATCCACCTTGCTGCTGAAACATTTCGCGTCCCATATTTTGCATTTGCTCGCGCGGTAAGTTTTTATTTGGAAGAGGATACTTAATACCAAATGTATTATCGCTTCCGCCGGAAGGAATAAACCATGTAATGAATCCGGCTCGCGTCATTTGCATGATTTTCATTCTGTCTTCGGTAACCAAGCACATGTATAAGAATTTGTCGTCGTTTGTAAACCCAAGAGAAATTTTCTGGTCCGGTAACATCTTAAGATGATTTTGCCAATCGGTAAAGTTTCCGTCAATTTTAATCTCTGTTGAACGCCATGTGTTTTGTACTACGGCGCTTGACCCGCAAGAAGTAAGAACGGAAAGAGCTGAGATCGTTAGAAGTATTAAAAAGAAATTTTTGTTTTTCATTTCATCCTCAACAAGAAGTTTTGTTGAGTGAAATTACTAATTACCGAAGAAAGAATGTATAACAAAAATGTTTCGCTTTTTCGTGATCGTAATCTTGATCTTGCTCATACTCTAAACAGAAGATTAAAATTATGATTAAGAACAAGATCGCGAATGATTGTGGCTAAATTAATTCAAACTCGTCCTTGAGGTTTTCAACACTTACTACAAACTTCCCTTTCTCAACTACCGGTTTCAAATTCAAACCAATAAACGACATATGTTCCGGTGTGATTAAAAACTCAACGGTTTTGGTTTCGCCCGGTTCAAGATAAATCTTCTCGAATCCCTTGAGCCTTTTGTTGCATGGAGAAACTGTAGCGAAAAGATCGGAGAGATACACCAACACCGATTCTTTTCCGGCACGCTTTCCGCTATTCGTTACATCAACTTTTACCTTAACACTTTCACCTTTCTTAATTTTCTTTTTCGAAAGACGGAGATTGCTGTACTCGTAAGCAGTGTAACTTAAGCCATGTCCAAATTTGTATTGAGGATTGTAAACATTGCCGTCGCGCGATTCAAGATATTTATGGTCATAGTGAACAAAATCATTTACATAGCGTGGATAACTAACCGGCATTTTAGCACTTGGATTAACATCACCAAACAATACATCAGCAATTGCGCGCGCGCCTTCCATTCCCGGCAAGAATGAAACAACAACAGCATTTGCCATTACTTCAATTTTACTAATGATGCGCGGTCTTCCTTCAAGCAATAAAAGAACAACCGGCTTGCCGGTTTTGAAAATTTCCGAAGCTAATCTTAGTTGAGTTTCTTCTAAAGTAAGGTCAACAATATTTCCCGGCGTTTCGCAGTAAGTTGATTCGCCAAGACAGAGTAAAACTACATCAACATTTTTTGTTGCTTTAACTGCCTCGTCAATGTTTATTTCTTTGTTAAAGTCTGTTCCGGCAACAAAGACTAGATTCTCTTCTCCAACTTTTTCTTTTACAGCTTCCAAAACAGTTTTCTTTTCTTTTGGATAAAGTTCTTCAACATTTCCTTGCCATGTGATTGTCCAACCGCCATTTAATACAGAAAGTTTATCCGCAGTCGGTCCGGTTACTAACAGCTTTGAGTTTTTAGATAAAGGAAGAAAATTGTTTTCATTCTTTGCCAGGATGATTGTTTCTTTAGCGGCTTCATAATTTTGTTCTGTATGTCTATCACCGGCAAATGTGTTCTCGCAAGAAGTTTTAGAATATGGATTTTCAAACAAACCAACCATAAATTTAACACGCAAAATTCTGCTCACGGCTTCGTTGATTCTTTTCATCGGCACTTTACCTTGTTTAACAAGCTTTACCAAAATTTTGCAGAAGGAAAAATCAAACGGAACCATACTCATATCCACACCAGCCATTACTGCCATGCGCACAGCCTCTTCCTGCGTATCTGCAACATTATCTCTTATGTGAAGGCGCTGAATATCCTGCCAATCGGAAATAGTGAAACCCTTAAACTTCCATTCATTGCGAAGAACCTCTGTTAACAAATGATAGTTTGCATGTCCGGGAATTCCATCTATCTCTGCAGAGTTAATCATAATTGTTTCTGCGCCGGCATCTATCGCATTCTTGAAAGGAGGCAGAAAATATTCCCGCAAACTTCGCTCGCCTATCCACGCCGGTGATCTGTCTTTTCCATTTAGCGGTACGCTATAACCGGCATAATGTTTTAAGCAGATTGCAACTTTATCATCGCGGCTCATGTCGGCAGCCTGCGCGCCTTCGATGTACGCTTTTCCCATTTCGCTAACAAGAAAAGTGTCTTCACCAAATGTTTCCCAATACCTTGGCCAGATTGGGTTTCTTCCAACATCAAGAACGGGATAAAAATTCCAGGGGATGCCGGAAGCCCGAACTTCTTTAGAACAAATCTCTCCGGCGCTTCTTTCCAAATCGCGATTGAAAGAAGAAGCCATTGCTAACGATTGCGGAAACAATGTTGAGCCAAGAGTGTAAGTGGCACCATGGATTGCATCTACGCCGTATAGTACCGGTATTTTTAATCTTGTTTTATTCAGAACAATGTCTTGTACATTTTTAATTATGTAACGCCAGTAATCTAAAGAGAAGGCTGCATCCCAGGCATTAAGCATAGAACCGATTTTATACTTAACAATAGCTTCTTCAAGTTTTTTCACATCAAGAATATGCTCTTGGTCTTTAGTCTTAGCTTGTGTGGAAACCGCTTGAAGAGTAATCTGGGTCATCTGCCCGACTTTTTCTTCGAGCGTCATTTGAGCAAGTAAAGATTTTACTTTCTTATCAATATCCGTTTCTTGTGTACGTGTCTTTACTGCTTGAGCCATTGTTATTCCATTGAGATGAGTTAAGGTTTACTTTTGCAAAAATACTAAATGAAGAAATTATTTGATGAGCATCATCTTTTTTGTTTGAACAAAACTATGTCCCGAGCGAAGCGAAGGATCTCCAACTCTTAATTGATAAAAATAAACTCCCGAGGATAATTGAGAATTAAGAGTTGAGAATTGAGAATCATAAACCCCAGGTTGTTTGTGTTCATCAACCAATGTTGTAACCTCTCTTCCAATTACATCAAAAATTTTTAATGTAACATATTGTAAAGACGAGGCATGCCTCGTCTCTACTGGAATAGAATACCTTATTGTTGTTTCCGGATTAAAAGGATTTGGAAAGTTCTGTTCTAGTTGGAAATTTGTTGGAACGCTTGAATGTTCTTCAACATCGGTTCCAATCTGCTCTATGATAATTCCGTTGATAATAGCCGTGTTTAATAATGCGGCAAAATGAATATCAAGCATATAATTAGTTACTAAAACATCATCTGCAACTTTTTCAATTGCGGTTTTTAATCCGGCTTCTTTCACAATATCGAGAGCCTTAACTACTTGTTTGCCTTGAATGTAAACATCAAACACCCTAATACCGGTGTTTGTTATAGTGTTTTCCGAAAACAATAATCTTACTTTGTATCTGCCGTTTGGAACGCGGACAATATATTTTGCGAGTCCATTAATTCCAGCTTGGTAAACAACATCATCTGTTGTGTTTGCAACATCAACTACGGAAGAAATTTTTGATCCTTCCATATAACCATAATTTGCCGTATCTGTTTTAAACTCTCTATCGGCAATAAAATCGTTATAATCATTACCACCTACATTTATTTTAAGCGGGAACTTAGGTTTAGGAGTAGGAATTATTGCTTTTGCCAAAGTAACGGAAGAATTTGCCGGGTTTGCTTTATCCTTTATTCCGGAAAGTACAATGAGGTTGGGTGATGAAGCTAAGTCAATTTTTTCAACATCAAGTTCAACTGTTCTATTATCGTCGAGCAATGTTGCTTTCTTAGTTTCCGGTATTCCGGCTAAAACATATTTAGAGGCAGTTTCGGCGGAAGCCTTTTCAACTTCTTCGGAAAAAAATACTTGTACTTTGGTTTCGTTAATTGCTCTTGCAGAAATAATTGTAGGAGCCTTTTTATCACCGGCACCAAGTTCAGATGATGTAGTTAAACTCAATATCATCTTCCCATCTTTGAAATTGATGTTGTCCGGAGACATATCGCTGTTATTTCCTCCCCATGTATGTGTTGCTTTCTCCCATCTGTTGGAATCAAACGAATCAAAATCATCGCGCCAGCTAAAGGTAAAATTGTTTCCGGTTCCATAATTGCCATTACCAGGTGAATATTTATAGTAAGCAGCCCAATCATAATGTGTAAATGCCGGAAGAATTTGTTCTGTGAATACACCCATCCAGTCTGTCCACTGAGGGAGCCACATATTAAACATTAATTTTTGAGCACGGGTTACTGTTTTTACAAATGATTCTGTCTGCCGGTAAACTTCAACTCCATCAATAAACCAGGCAATGTAATCGGGCGTCCACTCGAATGCGTAAGTATGATAATCTAACGCCGGATCAAAATTGACTGGTTGATGGCGGACATGATTTGTTGAGCCGGATGTTATTGTATTGTATTGAACATCATTTCTGTAACGACCTAAAATTTCAATATCAATTTCATTCCATTTATTGTTTGCCCATGGGTCTTCCGCAGTTCCATCAAAATAAGTAAACATTGTACTAAGAGTTCCCTCTTTTCCACACGCTTTAAAGCTTGCCTCAAATCTTCCGTAAAGAAACGATTCTTTTGTTCTATACTCTGCTCCTTTGTAATTCTTTGCAGTTACTTCTGAAAATTGAAACACCATAATGATCAGTACGGCTACCAAACTTATTTTTTTCATATAAATCATCCTTTTTGTTTTTGCTTTATACAACAAAGGGTGAGCATTTACGCTCACCCTGCTGCATTCCAATGGATCTAGGAGGCACCATGAATCACGGAATTTTTTTAGAATGTTACACCAACAGATAGTTTTTGTACATCTTTTAATCTACCAAAATCTCCATACGAGTAATCAACCTTAATTCCTACATTTCCAAAGAATGTCTGTTTAATACCGGCACCAACTGTAAACGATTCTTCGGAATCTTTTAGGAATAATGATTTATAACCACCGCGCAAAAAGAACATATCGCTGAACCCATATTCCATTCCGGCATTAATACTTTCATAATCGTCGGATGGATGCAATGCATCGAATGCAACAACTAGACTGTGCATTTCTGTGCGGAAAGGTTCGTAGGATAAACCAACTCTAAATGTTAAAGGCAGTTCCCATTCATCAGTTTCAAGGTAAGCAGGAATCTTTCCGTTGTTTCCAGTAGTGTTGGGATCCGGATCATAAAGAACAAGCGCTGAAGTTCCATTCAACTTCATCTTTGTTCCAAAGTTTTGAATAGACATAGCGAGCATAATTCCATCAAAAGGAGTTCTGTACATAACACCTAAATCAAGAGCAAATGCGCTGGCAGATGTTCTCCAGATACTTTGCATAATGAATTTTGGATTAAACCCGATTGAGAAATTATCTGTAAGGTTAATAGCGTAGGCAACAGAAAAAACAACATCTTGTGCCTTGAACATTTCGCCGGTACCTTCCGGTTTATCAACTGTTCTTACAGACATTTCATCCATAGAAGAACTTAGGAAGCTAATACCCAGAGCACCGAAGTTACCTAAGTTATACGTTGCAGCCATATAGTTGTAGCTAAGATCAGCTATCCAGCTTGTGTGATCGAAAGTAACGGAACCGCCAGGAATCCTTGCGATACCTGCCGGGTTCCAGAAAATAGCTGTTGGGTCATCAGCAACAGCAACAAATGCGCTTCCCATAGCAGATGCACGCGCACCCTGGCTAATTCCTAAGAATGGCGCTGCTGTTGTTCCGCGTTTTGAAACGTTCTTTGAAACGTCTTGTGCGGTGATAGCCGTTACAGCAAGTAAAACAATCATAATTATATTTATTCTTTTCATATTCACTCCACCGCTATTTGATTATCGCGAATTTGCCGATGTACTCGCCAACTCCAGGTGCATCAACATGATAAATGTATAAGCCGTACGCAACGTCGGTACCGTCTTCTGTAATTAGGTTCCAGGAAAGTGTACCATCTGTAACACCGGTTGTTTTTTCCAGAGTTTTAATCAAAGCACCCGTTACAGTATAGATTCTAACAGTGCATGAAGAAGGAAGATGAATAAAGTCTAAGCGTCTTGTTCCTCTTCCGTTTGCAACGTTATTTCTAACTTCCCAAGATGCAGCGCTTATATATGGATTTGGAACCACTGCAATTTTATTGAGATCAGTCTTGGCAAGTGATTCATCAACTCTTGCGCCTTTGGTAGTGAACTCAAAGTAATCGTCTTTTAGGAACGGCTTTGACGTAGTAAATCTAAAAACATATCCGGCTTTTGGCGCTGCATACATTGGCGCTGCCGGAATGCGCATTTGAAGTCTCCACGTCAACTTAAACTGACCGTTAACATATTCAATAATTACAGCGTCATCGCCAAGAGTAAATTTGCCGTCTTTATCATTATCAAAAATTTCCAAAGCCGCATCTTGACCGGTAGTTATATTTTTCACTTTAACCGGAGAGTTGAATTTGGTAAACGGTGTAGTGTAGAATGTACCTTCCGGCAGCCATTCAAATTCGTAATCTGCCGGCCAGGCAACATTACGTGCCGGAGATGATTTATCCGGAGCTATATTCATATCAACATTACTAAAACCGTTTACCCAGCCTTTTTGTTTAACAGCACCTATCGTATCTACTACAACCGACATTATCAGTCCATCAAATGGATTGCTGAACTGTCCTTTAGCAAATAAAGCAGTATCTACATCGGCAGTAATAGTTTCTTCAGCGCCGCCTACTGTTCTTGTTAATGTGTAGGATGTTGTTTTGAATGTTGGAAATGTACCGGCTGAGTTAAACTTAACTTTATAAACGGCACCATCTTTTACATTTGCAGGATTAAGAACAATAACGTTCATTTTGCCGGAACCAATTCCGCCTTTAACTTTACTTATATCACCAACAATTTGTGCGGTTGAATAACCGGCTGATGGAGCGTTTGGTGTTACAACAGCGCAGTTGATATCAACAAATGTTATTTGTCCAGAGAAATTCTGCGTAATTACCTTTGGTGTTTCAGTAGGCATTAAACCTAATGTGCCGTAATTCGGGTCGCCTTGATCGTAAGCTACAAGTGCGTAATAGTAAGCCTTTCCGTTAACAACAGTAGTATCTATATATGAATGCTGAAGACCGTTATCATAACCACGCCAGAACGAAGCACCTTCAAGCATTTTTACGCCAATAGGATCGGAGCCTTTAATACCATCTTTCAAATCGAACTGAGCAATTGGCTTCCAGAACTTTGGTTCGCCTTTAGAGTTGGTAATAGTTTTTATGTCATTGAATTCCGGTTCTTCACTTCTATAAAGCAAGTATCCTTCAAAATCATACTTTCTTAAGAAGTTATCGTATGATCTTTCCGAAATATCGTTCCAGTATAGGAACACTCTTTTGTCACCTGGAATAGCAGATAATGTTGGCTTTAGAGGCGGCTTAAAGAAGTTGTAATTACCATTATAAATATTTTGAACTGTCTCTTTGTTGAAAACCATATCGGCGTAGTCGGCTCCCATTACTAAAGCCATAGAGAATCTTTCTCTTTTATTAACCTTGAGCGGGAAAGGACCGGAACTAAAAAGAATCTGGATATTAGATTTTGTTAATGATGTGTCGAATGTTAGATAATTCATTCTTCGCCACATAGCTTCATCGTTCTTAGGCCAAATAGCGTTTGAACCTTTGTTCGATAATCTTTCGATAACCAAACATGTTAAACCAATTTGGTCGGATTCATCTTTATCTGTTCTATCAAAGTTGGGTTCACCATCATCAGGAATTCCATTTCCTTCACCATCATCCGGACCTACATAATTTATATCAAAGGGACCAACACCATCTTTACCTACGTCGTTATTCAACGGTTCGCCTTTATCCCAAGTACCATTGTTATTTACATCTCCAAATTTCTCCCAGTCCTTATCATTATCAATTCCATCATCTCGTTTTTCATCAACAATACCATCTTCATCATCATCGCGTCCGTTAAAACTATTACCTGGGCTTTCCAAAAATGCATAACCCATATAACCGGTTACCCAAGTATCAGATGCTGATTCATTTGCTATTGCCGGGTTATCAAAAGCATAAGTAATATCAAGTTTGGTATCATAAGAAGCGTAATCATCACCATTATCAGCCAAGCCGCCAACACCGGTATCTGCATAGAAACCAAAATAAGTTGTATCGTAACTTGCATCGGCAAGGTTAACAATATCGTAGTGAGCAAAAATGATATCTTCTGCAAGCACGTTTACCCACTGGAAGGTTCTAACTTCCATTCTTAAACCTAAACCGTTTCTATCTTCTTCTCTTCCGGCTATTGGATGATAAGAATATGGCGGTCTAGAAAACTCACGGTCTTGTGAATCATCCATTACAAAGAAAGCTTCTTGTTCAGCATTTGTTACACCTTTACCAAAATAGCCGAACCATTGACCATTCCAGCTTGGGTCTATGTTTGGCAGAGAAGTAGGCCAAATTTCCGGCCATGATTTTGGCTTATCGCTAATAGCCGGGCTTTGAGAAGCTCCGCCGGCATAACCGGGAACTGGTTCTGTAACCCAAAGTGTTCCTGATACCGGATCAGTGTCAACTTCTTCACGGTAAGATGTTTGAGCTGGATGGATATATTGCCCGTTACCCGGAGCTAAAACTGATGCTGATACAAGAGGGGTACAACCATCGGAATACATATGATTTGTACCTTTTGGCCAGTTCATTGAAGGTCTGTCTTCCCAATATCCAATCTGTCCATCATTAAAGAAAAGAGTACGGACAAGGTTACCATCCAATATTCCTCTTTTTCTATAAGTTTTATTTCCCACCGGTTCAGCAAGGTATTTCAAAATTTGTTCTCTGGATTGTGCCCAGGACAAATCACCTATTGCCAGCAGGATTAAAAACACTATTAATAAATTTTTCTTCATTCTAAACTCCATTTTCCAGATTTATTCTAGACGTTCTATTAAAAATTCACATTAAAACCAACACTAATTCTTCTTGGCGAAGAATACATTTGAGGATTATTCACATACTCTTGTATTGTGTTATGACCAATGATTGGAGCAGCAAATTCTGTTTCCAAATCTACATTTGCTCTGCCGGAAGACCCATAAACACCATACTCATTTTTTATATCGAACAAATTATAAACCAGCAAGAATGTATTAACATCAAAGCCAAATACTTTAAACACTTTGTTTGCTTTCAAATCCACATTGAGTGTGCTTGGTTTTCTACCATTGTTTTCAAAGCGTAGCCCTTGTGAATACCGTGTAGCAACCGTGTAAGGTGATCCGGAACCGTAATTCATAATGAATCCGGCAGTCCAATCGGAAGGATCGCCAAATGTTAAAGACATATTTACAGTGTGGGTTTGGTCCCAGTTCAAAGGAACAACTTTCTTGTTTCCCTCTACAGGAGGATCCGATTGATTATTATAATAGTTTTGCAGCGGATCGGAAGCGTTACCCGATGCTGTTTGGTAGGTGTAATCTATCTTTGCTGAAAACATGTCTGCGAATTTTTTATCGAGCGTAATTATAAGTCCTTTAACGTTTCCATAATCTTGATTAATGAAGCGTCCAAAGTTAAATCCTTCGTAAGTCTTTAGAATTTCTGTACCAAGTAAGTTTCTGATATCACTGTAATAAACAGAAAGGTCTATAGAAACATTCGGAAAGAGTACTTGCTGCAAACCAAGCTCATACTTAACTGTTTTCTGTGCTTTCAATTCGGGATTACCAACCATTGATGAAAGAGAGCTTGTTTGGTCAATTAAATAATTATGATTCTCGTAGAGTCTTTCGAAAGAAGGTATTTGGAAAAAGTGTCCGTAAGAAAAGTGAATTGCGCCTTTATCGGAAATCGGGAAAGAAACACCAAAACGCGGGCTAATTTGATATTCAGCCTCAGCAGTTCTAGTTTCGTTTGCGTGAGGGAATAAAGGATTGTTCAATGCGTTTTTCAAATCAACCGGCATTGTTGTGTTTGAACTGAAATAATCAAAACGAACGCCGGCATTTATAATCATAATATCATATTCCATCTTGTCTTGAATGTAAGCTGAAAATTCATACGGTTCGCGCGTGTATGCAATATTATATCTTGTGCCTACATCTGTATAACCAACTGTATATATCGAGTTTCCAAGTGAGTCAATCTGTCCTTCCGTCTGATCCTTAATATTTTTCCAGCTATTGAAAAGCTTATGAGCTCTTAATTCCGCTCCTATCTTAACCTTATGTTCTTTCGATACCTGAGATTCAAAAGCAACCTGTCCAATATTTGTAACTGTGTATCTTAAATATCTATCAGTCTCGTTACCACCCTGGGCAAAAGTATAACCGGTTGATGGGGTACCCAAATTAGGATCAACGTAACGAGTGTCATATTCGTCTGCATATAAATGTCCCCAATATTTGTGAACATTTGAAGAAAACTTTAATGTTATGAATGTGTTTTGAGAAGGCAGAAAAGAAATTTGAAGGTTGTTTATCACATTAGTTCTGTAATTATCTTTTGTAGCATCGGGTGTCCATTTGTAACCATGACTGTATCCTTTCGACCAGTTATCATCCACAAAAATGCTGTAGCTAAATTTCCAGTTTGAAAAGCCATAAGAAAGTTTTCCGTTGAAAGATTTTTTTTCAGACGGACTCATCGGTACCCAGGCACTATCTCCGGTTGGATTATCAATGATTGTAGTCCCGATTAAAACGGCTTTCTCATCGGAATTATTATAAATTCTTCTACCGTAGAAGTATCCGTCATCTTTTGTATAACGACCAGTAACAAAGAAGTTTAAGTTATCTAAAAGCTGAGTTGGTCCACTCAAAGTAACTTGAACGTCTTTGGGACCGCCAAGATTTATTTTGTTAATGTTCTGGAAAATATCCGTATGGTTCGAAAGATAGCTTCCCAAATAACCGGAAACCGATCCTTCATATTTAGAACCACCATCCTTTGTAACGATGTTTACGATACCGGACATTGCCTGTCCATATTCAGCATTAAAAGTACCGCTGATAATTTCCATTTGTCTAATAGAACTGTTTTCCACTTCTACAGACATACCACCGCTGAAAACGTCTGTGACTGTAACACCATCAACTAAGTAAGAAACTTCGCCGGAACGGCCTCCGCGAAAGTGTCCGTTAACAACGCCGGCTTGCAGATTAACAATTTGATTTAGGTTTTCAACCGGCATCAATTTAATTTCTTCTGAAGATACAATCGCAGAAGAGGCTGTTAGATCTTTAGTAATCAATGGTTGCTTAGCCTGAATTACAACTTCGCCTACGCTAACTGCCGTTGAAGTTAATTCAGCATCCGCTCTTGTCGTAAGGTCAATCCTAACATTAATGTTTTCAATCGTAACCTTATTGTAGCCGACTGAACTAATAATAAGAGTATATCTTCCCGGAGGAAGATTATTTATATAAAAGTCACCTTCTATATCGGTAGCAGCACCCATATTCGTTCCCTTGACCACAACGCTTGCGCCAATAACACCTTCCTTTGATTCAGCATCTCTAACTCTACCGGCAATTTTACCAGTTGTACCGGCAAACATTAAAGCATTCGCAGCTAAAACAAAGAACAAGGTAAGATAAACACCAAGGGAAACTATTTTTTTCTCCTTTGTGATTGTTCTCCACATAATCAGTTCCTTGAAAATTATTTTGAATGATAATCAAACGAGCGCCCCATATTCTGAGGCGCTCTTTAAAAAATACTATTTTACTAACATCATCTTCTTAACACTTACAAATGAACCGCTTTCTATTCTATAGAAATAGATTCCGGAAGATAAAGCAGATGCGTTGAAATTAACTGAGTAGTGACCGGCATCTTGATGCTTGTTAACTAAATCAGCTACTTCACGACCCAATACATCAAATACCTTTAAGCTAACATTACCGGCATTAGCAACAGAGTATTTAATTTGTGTAGTCGGGTTGAATGGGTTTGGATAGTTTTGATCCAATGAATATGTAACAGGCATTTCTGCATCTTCTACACCTGTTGCAATAACGTCGGTATCACCTAACCATGTGAAGCCCCAAAGTGTTGCATCCTTATAACCGTTATCTTTATTAGATGGTGTCCAGAAGATACGTGACTTTCTGTTAACCGTAAGATCGTCGGCATCAAAAATTCCAAGATCGAACATTACTCTGAAACCTTCTTTAACATAAATTTCATCTAACGGCATTGCTGCTGTATTTCTCTTTGTAGCTAAATCTTTAAGTGGAATTTTAGCTTCAATTACATAACCTGATGGGAATTTATCGTTCCAGTAATAATTAGGACCCGGTAACAATAAATCAGTTGTTTCAATTTCCCAATGATCTTCTCTAGCTTTCTGTTTGTTGAAACGCAAGTGGTAATCCGGAGTCTTTCCATGTTTGTAAGCTACTGTACGTGCAACTTCATCCATGTTGTAAAGACCAATAAATAATTCTGCGGCGTCTGCCCGCCATGTATCACCAGGATAATATTTGGGATCATCAAGAACAACATTATCGTTGATATCATAAGCTACGTACAAGTTATTTTTATCTAAAGCAACATAGACTGCTTCTGCGGAATTATCTGCATCGCCATCGTTTTTATCTTCGGCAGCAGCTATGAAACCGGTACCGTTAGATGTTTTTATTACGAATGGTGTAATACCAGCCCATTCATTTAAATTACCATCAGCGACAAAGTTTGGTGTTTTCAAAGCAATTGTTGGGATTCCTTTTGCTTTGTTTGTGATTGGACCAGCGTTTCCAATAGCTCCAATGTTTTGGTTTTTATCAATAGCTTGAATTGCATAGTAGAATGTTACGTCTTTATCTACTTTTGGTGATTTCAACAAGTGTTCAAATACTTGAACGCCTCTAACAATATCGGTACCAATTTTTTCTACGCCTTTTGCTGTTAAACTAGTAATAGGAGATTTGCTGGCATAAACGTAGTATTTTTCTGTTCCTTCGTTGGCAACATCGCCCCAAGAAACTAGATTAGAATATGTGCCTTTAATTGCACTAAGTACTGGAGCTGCCGGAGCTGTTTTATCAACTAATTGGAAACCACCTAACTGCATCATTGCAAATAAAATAGTTCCGGTTAATTTTTCTCCTTTTGGACCTTTATCTTCGCCGGCACCAATTGCAAATAAGTCGAAAGATATTTGTGTGATGTTTTCCGGATTGAATATTTTGTTGCCGTTGCTTCCGTTTTGTCCAAAACCGCCAATAGCCGGATGTTGATCGCCATCAATAAGTTTCTTCTCTACTAATGGTAAATCATATCTTGTCCAACCGGAAACTTGGGTTAAATCAATCGGAATTTTTGTCATCCAGTTTTCTGTTTGTCCGGCATTGCTCTGTTCAGAAATTGTAACTCTAAGCATTGCTCTTTTAGGAACTGATGTAGTAACAGCTTTTGCATTTTTAACGTAGAAAGAGAGAACTGTTCTTTCTGCCATTTTAGCAGGTGGTGTTGCAATTTTATATTGAGCGCTGCAGTAGCCGCCCCAATCTTGTGAAGCGTAAGCAGTATAGTCAACTTTTAATGCACCAGCAGTACCTTCCGGTTTATCTGTTGCTTCATCTGTCAGAACCATTGTGCTTGTATTGCCGGCACCGGCCCAGGACATAACATCAGTTGTAAATTTAGAAGCTTCGTTAGCAAAAGGAACTAGTGGTGGTGCGTATGCATCACCTGTTACTGCAAAACCGTCCATTAAAATTTCACCGGTTGCTGTAGGTGTGTTTGTACCAGTTCCCGGAGTAATATAAACGAAAGCTATTTCCGAGCCTTTAATTTTATCTAACTGAATTTCGCGGTCACCATCACCAAATTGTAAAGCCCATTCTTTTGTTTTATCGCCGCCATCTGCTTTAAAAGAAGCAAGAGATACTTTAGCTTGTTTCCATGTACCGGAAGCATCTGCCAAATCAACCGGCATTTCCATATACCAGAGATCGCGTTTGTTATCAGCATCATAATCTCCAAGCTTGAATTCCATAAAAACAGTACCAGCTTGAGTGGTAACTACCGGTTTTGTTACTTTATACCAGAAACTAAATTCTGTACCTGTTGATAGGTTGATATAGTTTGGTAAAGTTGGTTGTACTGTTGTTCTAACAATATAACCGCCCCAGCCTTCGCCGGCACCGACTGTATATGCAATTTTTACAGAGCCTGCACCCTCTTTTTTGTCAGCAGCATTATCGCTAACATCAAATTTAGCTACTGCATCGCCCTGATTGTTGTATGTCTGGGTTAAATCCCAGTATCCGTCTTTAACCGAACTGTCCATCGATTGCCAGACGTAGGTTTGTGCTTGTGCAGCTACAGCCATAACTAAAAACATTACAGCCATTAACAGTTTTTTCATAGCTCCTCCTATTGGTGTTTAGTTGGTTTTATTTTGAGTTAACTTGCAGAACAAGTTTTTCTCTGTGTTAATTTATTATACAAATAGATACCACAAACTCAAAGTCAAAAGTAAAATGAAAAAGGACAATAGAACGTGTATCCTGCCGCCTGATACCTTCATAATACCGTTATCAATACTCGATTGAAAGTTAATTTTTGATACTCCAATTTCGCTGCCGTAATGAAATACATAGCTTAACATTACAAGAACAAAGGATGTAAACAAAAAAAGGAAAAACGTAAAATGTAAATAGTTGATCTTAACAAATTCAATTAATAGAGAATTAGTAATCATTCCGGAGTTAACCAAAAACTCAATTAAAAACCGGGATACTCCTACAAACTCTCCCAGTATAAAAGCTATAAAGACACTCTTTGCGTTTATTTTTTTAAGGGTGAATCCAAACAAAAATACAGCAGTAATCGGCGCGCTTATAAATGCCTGTGTGCTTTGCAAAAAGATATAAATGTGAGAGTTCATCAGCTTAACAAACGGAACAAGCAGAATTACAACAAAGATTGTTGCAATTGTCGCCATTCTTCCAACCAGAACTAAAGTTCTATCAGATGCATCGGGATGGTTCGGTTTATAAAAATCTATTGTGTAAAGAGCTGCTACGCTATTAAATGAAGCCGAAAGTGAAGACATTACCGCCGCTAAAAATCCGGTAATGACAAGCCCTTTAATTCCGGCAGGCAAGATATCGCTGGAAATAAGAACCGGATAAGCTTCATCGCCGCGAATTTCCGGAAAGAGAGCCCCAGCAATTAGCCCGGGCATTACTAAGATAAAGAGCGGTAATATTTTTAAGAAAGATGCAATAAGTGTTCCGGTGCGGGCATCTTCGGTAGATCTGGCGCCAAGTATTCTTTGAACAATATAATGATCTGCACACCAATACCAGAAAGCTATTATAGGCGCACCAAATAAAATTCCAGTCCATGGAAAATCCGGATCGCTCATTGGCTTGAACATTTGGAAATGCTCAATTGGTAATCTTTCGCGCAAGCCTTGAATTCCGCCAACTTCAGAGAGCCCGAAAATAGTTAACAGAAAAGCGCCGATAAGTAAAAGTATTCCTTGAAAAACTTGTGTTCTTATTACCGCAGAAAATCCGCCAACAAGTGCATAAAGACCTGTAATCAGAATTATAATAATAGAGGAAGTAAAAATGCTCCATCCAAAAATCTTATTAAATAGTATTCCGCCGGCAAATAACGTAACTAAAATTTTTGTGATGATATAAGTGAATATCGAAAGTCCGGAAAAGAATTTTCTGCTTGAAGAATCGAAACGCTTTTCAAGAAATTCCGGTGTTGTAAATATTCCGGAGTTTCTGAAAATTGGGGCTATAAACCAGCCAAGTATAACAAGAAAGAAAATAGCTATTAATTCAAATTGAGCAACGGCAAGACCTCTGGAAGCGCCCCCACCGGCAAGACCAATAAAATGCTCGCTGGAAATGTTGGTAGCAAAAAGCGAAATACCAATTGCGAACCAGCCGAGCTTTCCTCCCGCGAGGAAATAATCGCTCAAGTTTTTATCGCTGTTCTTAACATACAAGCCAAGTGCAAGTACTGCAACCAGGTATATTAAGATAATTATTCCGTCAATGAGAGATATTGGACTATGCATAGACGCTATTTCAATCAAAAATAATACCGCCGCAAAACTGTGAAATAGTGCAAAATTTCGAAGTATTGCGGCGGTTATGTAAACGTTTACTTATTAATTTAATAAGTAGTCCGTTATTATTTTAATAAGCTATTTAACTACGACCATTTTCTTGGTTGAAACGAAATCACCGGACTTTAGAGTATAGAAATAAATACCGGAGGATAATTGACCCGCTCCGACTCGCGTCGAGCGAGGCGAGGAATTACGAATGGAGAATTGAGAATTATAACTGCCAGGTTGTTTTACTTCGTTAACCAGTGTTGAAACTTCACGTCCGAGAATATCGTAAACCTTAAGAGAAACAAACTGAGATTTTGGGACCGTATATTTTATCGTTGTTTCAGGATTGAATGGATTTGGATAATTCTGTTCTAAACTAAACTGAACCGGAATTTCCTTGCCTTCATTTTCTACACCTACTAAAACTCCATCCTTATTTGCATAAGGAAAATAGGTTGAACGCAACAAGCCGGCAACTTGTTTTTCCGTTTTGCGATCCATAGAAATTAAGCCCATAGTTTGCCAGCCTTGCTTTTTAACTTTGTATTGATACCAATCGAAAACGCACCACCACGTTATACCCATCAAGTTTCCAGCTTCGTTGTAAGCTCCGGTTGCATCGTACGGAAAATGTAATTTAAATCCGTTAAAAGTTTGTGTAAATACATTTCCTTGTTCACCTTCGGTAGAACCGTTTTCCGACGACCAGAAGCCAAACTCAGTATCAATTAATGGTTTATTGGGAAAAGCTGTTTTAGCATTATTCACAAAAGAGTAAGTTGGACCGAAATAGTTTTTGCTGGTTCCGTAAAAAATCCCAAAGTAAATTGTCCAGCCGGCAACATCAAGCGGTTCTTGACTTGCATCCGAAGCACCGGGTTTATCAGCCGCTGCAGATTGTGTTAATAATCTTCCATCATTATAGTTTGTTCTGTAATCGCTTTTTAAAGTGTTGTGATAAACTAATCTTCCACCACCATCAAGATGGCATTCGTTCGAAGTACTCCACATAACCACCGATGGTCTATTGTAATCTTTGAAAACCATTTCGCGGAACATTTGCTGATGAAGTTTGCGCGTATTATTAACATCCCAAACATCTTGCGTATCCCATTGCCAAACCGGAATCTCTTCCATAATTGCCAGACCAAGTCTATCCGCAATTAAATAAGTATAAAGATGATTCGGATAGTGCGCTGTTCTAAGATAAGTAGCGTTCAATCCTTTTATAGTAACAAGATCAGAATAAATAATATTTTTGGGAACGCTTCTTCCGTAATCCGGATGTTCTTCGTGACGGGCAACTCCGGGTAAAAACATGATTCGATTATTTAACAAAAACTTGCCTTGCTTGGCTTCAACTGTACGCACGCCAAACTGAGTGTAATATTCATCAAGAACTGTTGAGCCGTTAAGTATTGTAACTTTCATTACATACAAGCTTGGCGTTTTCATTGTCCACAACTTTGGACCGGAAATTTTAAGATTAGTTTTCCAAACTGATGAAGAACCCGCAGCAATACTCAAACTGTTTTGTGTTGTGCCTCCAAGAGAAACTTCGCTTCCCGCCAAATCTTTTACAAATTCAGATTGAATATTACTTTGGGTAACATTGGCTTCATAAACTTTAACAGAAACACTTACGTTTGAAGCCGAAGCATTTTTATTATTCAGAATTACTGTTGTTTCAATATTTCCATCTAAATCTTTGGGAACCACATTAGCGCGAACAACCGAAACCGGAGCGGAAAGTTCCAGATAAACATCATGAATTACTCCAGCCCAGTTAAACCAATCAACAGAGCTTACCGGAATAATATCTTTGCGGGAACCCCAAGCAATGTTATCAACACGGATTGCGATTGTGTTCGTAGTTCCGTAGTTCATTAACAAAGAGACATCAAAAGCAAAAGGTGTGTAACCGCCTTCGTGGTATCCAACATATTTATCATTAATCCAAACATCACATACATAGTTAACTGAATAAAACATCAGTTTAGCAAACTTGCCGGCATTTGCTGCATCAACTGTGAAAGTTCTTCTATACCAAACTCCGTCGTTATAAATTTCCGGAAATAATCCGTTTGGCGCGGTTGCTTCCGTCAGCGCATTTTCAACGCCGGGCAAAGTTTTCTTTGCCCAAGCAGTATCATCAAAACTTGCTAATTGTTTTCCGGCAGCCTCTGTTTCAAGAGCAGCAATACCGGCGGCATCTCTTTTTGCAAGTGATACATTATCTATTGTAGCAAAGCGCAGTTTTTTCCATTCGCCTGCAAGATCAATTATTGTACGTGAGTTTTGTTTTTCAAAAGTAGGTAACGGCATCCCGTTTTGGTGTGGGACTGCAACTCCGCCAATATCAATTAAGCTTAAGGATGTCTCAAGAGTTGTTGATTGTCCGAAAGAAATGCAGCTGACTGCTAACAGCAAAATCAATAACAGATTTACTTTTTTGTATAGTTTTTTCATTAGTTACTCGGGATAATTTATAATCAGCAAAACTTATAAACAAAAAGAATACCACTCAACAACTTTGTTTTTGCGATTTAAATTAGAAGTTGAAAAACCGAATTGGAGGTTTTTATAGCTTGAAGTTATTAAACTAATAACAGCAGCTTATTATTCTAATAATTTTTTTGCAGCAACAGTGGATACCTTAGTCTTACTTCAACCCTAACTCTTTGCACATTCTATAATAGTTAGGCGGCGCTAAACCAAGTTTCTTGGCAGCCTCCGAGTCTGAATCCGATCTTTGCCGGACATAAGCAAAATATTTCTCGCGGAAATTTCTCTCCATATGTTTAAGCAGCAATATTCCTTCCGGAGATTTAAAACTAATTCCGTCTGAGGAGAGAATTGTTTCAGTTGATTGGATTTTCTTTCCCAGAGCTGTTTCAATTATGAATGAGTCAATCAGTTTCTCATCAAAGAACAGCAAGCGCTGAACTAAGTTTTTCAGCTCGCGGATATTTCCGGGCCATTCATAATCAATCAAATATTTCATTGCGTCTTCGTTGATGACAGGCATTTCCTTTCCCATGTCGTTGGAAAACTCGCTCATGAAATAATCTATTAAATAATGAATGTCTTCCTTTCTGTGACTGAGAGGCGGAACGTGAATAGGTACTACATTTAATCTATAATAGAGATCCTCACGGAAACGTTTTTCTTTTATCTCTTCCTCAAGGTTTCTATTGGAAGCCGAAATTATGCGGACATTAACTTTCACCTTTTCCGTTCTGCCGATTTTTTCAACCTCTCCCTCCTGCAATACTCTGAGAAGTTTTACCTGTGCAGAAAGAGGCAGTTCGGAAACTTCATCAAGAAAGATTGTTCCATTGTGTGCCTGCTCGAATAAACCGGGCTTCCCTTTATCGGCGCCGGTAAAAGCTCCTTTTTCATAACCGAATAATTCGCTTTCAATTAGCTGATCCGGAATGCTGCCGCAATTAATTGGAATAAAATTTTCGTATTTGCGTCCGCTTGAATAATGAAGATTATAAGCGACCAATTCCTTACCGGTTCCGGATGAGCCGGTTATAAGTATTGGGGCATTGCTATTTGCAAACCTTGCAATCTGTTCTCTCAGCTTGTTTGCCGTTTCGGAAATGCCGACAATCTTTTTATTTGTAAGAATGTCTTCAACGTTTCTATTCAGCTTTTGATTCGACCTCTGTTTCTCTTTAATAAGCTTTCTTCTTTCGTAAGCGTTAAAGATCGCCATAATAAAATCGGTTGGCTGATAAATATATTCTTCAATATCGCCCGGATATTTTGTGCAGTACCAAAACGCACCGGCTTCAATTAAGCTGTGGGCAAAATCGTAATCGGTTATGTTCACAGTCATCTTTGTAATTACAATTATCTGGAGTGCCGTATCAAAATCTTTAATTTTTTTAATCAGCAGATCGCCGCGAAGACCGCCGGCAATTTGAAAATCCATAATTACTATATCATAAGCGTTCCGCTTTTTGTCTAGTAATTCTAACGCGGACTTGCCATCGGAAACCACATCAATAATTTTAATCCTATTGGCGAATGGCTTAATTGTGTTTTCCACTCTACGCATATCAAAATCTTCATCTTCGATAAGCAATACTTTTATTTCTTCTTCAACCATTCTTAACCGCTCCGCTTATTAATGTGGGATGCGAATTGTAAATCTGCAGCCGCATTCGCTCAGATTTTCAACATCAATATCCCAGCCACATCTTTGTTTTGAAATTTCGTACGCAATATAACAACCATAGCCGGATGATTGCGAACCGGCTTTTGATGTAACATTCTCTAAAAATAATTTTTTTATGCCGTTTTCATTTGTTTCAATTAGTTCCGGAGAAATTCCAGGACCATTATCTTCAATCAGAAGTATGGAAACTTTCTCTTCCGGTTTATATAAAGTTTTTACAGTAATTGTAAGATTTTCATCTCCGCCATGATCAATACAATTTTGTATTAGCGGCTCAATGATTTCCCAAATAACAAACTCGTTAATGTGCACAACCGGTACTTTGTCATCAAGGTCCACTTTAATATCAAACGAGCCCGATTTTCTCGCCGTTCTATTAAATATGTTTTCGATGATAAAGCGAACAACTTCATTAACATTTGTTTTGAATGCAAGATTACGAATAGTTTGAATCGGCGGATCGTACCATTTCATATCGTAAATTACACGCGACATAAAATTAGAATAGCGCGTTACGCGATACTTAATGTCGTTAATATTCTCACTCGAAAGCTGGCGCAGATCATCTTTGATAAAGCCCATAACTTTTTCAGCTTTATGATGTGTATGATAAATTCGTTTTGTAAAAAGCGCTTCCTTATCATGGTCAATTTTCTGTTTGATGCTTCTTTCGTGTTCTTCCAAAAGCAAATTTTGGGCTTCGTCTCTTTCCTTTACAGTATAAGTTGAAATGTAATACATCGCTAAAAGTCCAAGTAGGAATAGCGCGCTGTATATAATAGATGTTTCTTCATAGTTAGAAACAATTTCCCGTTGGATGAAGGAAACATCGGCTGTGTTCCTCATGTAAAGGGCGCCAATAAATTCGCCGTTCGGAACGAAAGGAACAAAAATATGATATGTCTGCCTGTTGCTGAGAACATTTACAATTTGCTCGGTTGATTCCAGTTCTTCACGGATATTTTTATAAAGCTTAATTACATTTTTATGTCCTTGCACAGTATCCGGTTGATCAATTGTTCTTGTGAAGATAAAAGAATAGAGTACGCGCCCATCATCAATGGCGTAAATTTTATCTCCATCGGAAACAAGCAAGCAAATTTCTTCAACATTTTGTTGAAGCATTTGCTGATTTAGTATGATATCGAAAAATTGAATTATGCGGCGGCGGTCAATATCATTAGCACTGGAATTTAACCTTGTTGTTTCAAGCAAAAGTTCCAACGTTGTAGAACTTAGGTTGGCAAATTTTTCTGCCGAATGTTTCTGAAACCACTCTTGAGTGTTCTCAACAAAATTTCTGAGCGATGCTTTATGAACAAACGACAGCACAAGCTGAAAAATTATCAAGCCGACAAACAACACAGTTAAGTGTTTGAATTCGAAATGATACCGCTTGAGGCTTTCTAGAAAAACATTCTTTTGAGTCATAAATCACTTAATAAAAAATTCGCCGGAGTTAATTACTTTTTCCGCAGTTGCTAAAGCTTCTTTAATACCAATTTCTTTTTTGATAGCAAGATTTAGATAATGAGCAATAACGTCTGAACACCTTGTGTATTTATCTAAAAATGGACGGCTAACGCCGGTACTAATTATTCTTTCATAAAATGCTATTTCGGGATATGTCGCCAAGAAACTTTTGTTCTCATATAGATTTTTATTAACCGGCAAATAGCCGCCTTTTTCAAATAAGAGTTTCTGCGCTTCCTCGCTAATCATAAATTTTATAAACTCGACCGCCTCATTTTTATTAGTTGAATATTTTGAAAGCATCATGTTCCAGCCACCAATTATACTTACCGGTTTACCATTCTTAAAATGAGGAAGCGGTACTATTGAATACTTTTGGGAAACATCTTGCGGACCAATATTGTTTTTGTACCAAACATCAAGACCGGACCATCCGCGCAGAAAAATCCCATCGTCGTAAATATATGTTCGGTAACATTCGCTCTCTCTACTATCCAAAACGGATTTCGGTGAAAGGCGGTATTTATTTACAAGATCAACCAACAGCCGCAATGCTTTCTCTGCCGCCGGAGTTTGAATTCTGATTGTATCGCTATCAAATATTTTGCTGTTTTGACTCTCAAGCAATTCTATAAAGCTGCACATCAATCCTTCGTAATCATCAGCCGGAAAAAGGTAAAATGGTTTCTTTCCTAAATTTAGACCTTGCCCGAGTTCTATAAATCGGTCCCAAGTAATAGAATTATCAAGTTCTTTTTTGATGGAGTTATAATTAGGTTGTTTTAATAGCATCTCCGTATTTATGTAAAGCATGCCCAAATCAAAGTAACTTGGAAGCGCAACAAGATTGTTTTTATAATAGCAGGTTTTAAGTGCCGGCTCTATAATTTGTTCACGCTGTAATTGATTTATATATCGGTTTAAAGGCTCTGTCCACTTTGCAAAACGCGGTACCCAAATTTGGTCAACGGAGAAAACATCAATCCTATCACTCTTGCTGCGCAAGTATCTGATAAGCAGTTCTTTTCTTTCATTGGTACTAAATTTTTCAAATGGCAAATCAATTGGAACAACCTCTATTTTTCCGGTATGTACTTTATTGAACTTATCAATTAGAATTTGGTGAGTTGGAGAAATGTTGTCTGCAAAATAAATTTTTTGAGCAGTTGGATTCGGTTGAAAGAGTCCGTTTCCCCAAAACAACATAAACGCAATAACAGTTACTGCAAGCAGAGTAATTGCTACAACGGAAAAGTAAAATGTTCGAAATTGATTTTTGAATTTTTCTATCATGTTATAGCGAAAGAGACTTCTTTAGTTCTTCATATTTTTCAAACCAGCTGGAAAAGTTTGGTGCATAAGGAACCGCAAGCTGCTGACCGCCAAATCCAAACCGGCGGTAAACAATAATATTCAGCATGTTTACTTTTATTGATTGCAAAACTTTTTCGTTGATCTGAATATTTTTATCTATAGCAAGTTTTGCCGTAGTGTTTTCCAGTTCTTTGTACATTTTTTTTGTTTGCAATATACCTTTTAGCTGCGGTTTTGCTTCCTCAAAAGATTCTATCTGCTCTTTCTTCCCTTCTCTTTTATCAACAAGTTTGATAACAGCAAAGCCGTCTTCAAGTTTTAGCGGACCATAAACCTCGCCAATCTTCATACTGCCGAGCGCTTTCCACAAATCGCCCTGCTGGTTAAGCGGGTAATATTTTTCTTCCTCAAGGGCGTTTTCAGTTTTTGAATAGATTTTTTTCATTTTGGAAAAATCTTCTCCCTTTTCGGCTCCTTCTAAAACTTTTTGAATCACATCAAGATCATCAGAAATAATTTTAGTAAACTTTACTTCGTCCGGTTTGGGTATAATGCCGCTATTTTTAGAAAAGAATGAGTATGCCTCTTCGTCCGAAACAGCTTGTGCTTTGAAGTTTTGTTTCATCATCAGGTTGGATAAATAGTTGTCTTTCCAAATATTCATATCGTCTGCAACTTCCGGCAGCTTATCATAACCGCGCTTCAATGCTTCGCGCGAAACGATTTGATTTTGAATGTACGTCGAAATGTAACTGTTTAATCTTCGCTTAATGTATCCGCTTTCGGTGCGGAGAAAATCGAAGCCGGCTAAGTTCATATAATCTAAAAACCCACTTAGTGTGATCGGGTTTTTTTCAAATCTGATAAACGTTGCCGCCAAGTCTTTCTCGGCTAACAGCTTTCTAATTTTCGTTATCTCTGTTTCGTAAATGGTAAACTTGCCCTTGTTGGGAATCAGAGTACTCTTATTTCCCTTTAAAAAAACATCAATCGCTTCGTAAAGTGAGTTAAACAATTTTCTATCTGCGTTAACCACAATTCCTTTAAAAAATTTCTTATAAAACTCTTGATAGATTTTATTTTCTTCTCTCTCTTCCACCACGCGCTTAACCTTGCGAATATCTTTATCATCCAAAGAATTTTTGATTGAAACGGAATAAACTTTGCAGATGTACCAGCCTTCCTTTAGTTCGATTACCGGCGTTACTTGTTCCGGAGCTAAATTGAAAATTGCATCTTCCATTTTTTTATGCATAGTACCAAAAGTTACTTCCGCGGTATTTTTTTGTTCATCTTTTTCCGGGCGTGTTGCTAAGATGGAATCGAACGAAGCACCATTCTTTATTGAATTTGCTATTCCAACTATCTCTGCTTCGTCAGTAGAAAAGATAAATTTCGTGTTTATGGTTCTTCTAATTCTTTCTTTTCCCACAGCTAGTTCAGAGTCGGGAGAGGCAATTTTGCTTTTCACTTCCTTAGTATATAGCATATCGCGCAAGTAGAAATCTCGCATAAAACCATACGAGTCTGTAAATTCTTTTGTCTTATCAAATCCGTTCTTAACCGCTTCTTGTGCTAATAGCTTTTCGGCAATCAAGGTTTTAAGAAAATCCTTTTTAATCTGAGTTGAATCAAAATTTTTATCGGGACGGGGATGAGGTGAAAGCTCAAACCGTTTTGTAAACTCTTCTTTAGAGATAGATACAGCTCCGGCTTTAGCCACGGCTGGTTTCTGTTGAGCTTGAATGGAAAACGTGAAAAGTAAAACGAAAAATGCGAAGAGCGACTTCAGATTTAGTGAGCTGGTTATTCTGTCAATCATTCTATTTTATACCTTTTAGCTTAATTCTTGAATCTTGTTCATAAAGAAAAGTTGCACAATAATATCCAAAGAATGAGTGAAATAAAAGGCAGCAATCCGGCTCACTTTTTAGTAGAAGTTAAACATTTTTGTTGTGTTAATTCTGTTCAAAACTTAACTTACTTAAGGTTTTGTTTCGCATCATTGCTCTAGTTTATATACAGCCAAAAATGCAAATGAGATAGATTCCCTTTCCTGAACCCAACAACAGAGGAGAAAACTCATGCGAAAAAAACCTATTTATCTTATCGCGCTCTTCCTAATTTTAGTTGCAGCTGACTGCAAAAAGAAGGAAGATAACCCAACAGAACCAACAACAACAGAAACCAAAACAGCCGTTCAAGTAATTAGTTCTACCGGCTTCGGCACAGTTACTACTTCAACAGGTTATGGTGTACAGGTAATTCCGGGTTCTGTTCCGCCAAACAATCAAGGCACAAGCGCAAATGTAACATTCTCAATCGAAAGCCCGGCAACACCTCCAAAAGCTTTGTCTTCATTTGCACAAGCTAAGTCGGAAATATTCAAAGTTGGTCCGGATGGTTTCTCTTTCCGCTGGCCAGTAAAAGTTTTAATTCCTTTCACGAATGCTGAAGCAAATCAAGTGCGTGCACTATTTTTCGATCCTTTACTAGACAAGTGGAAAGTTATACCAGCCTCAAATATTGATAACACAAAAAAAGTAATGGAAGTTGACGCCATCAATCTTGGTTATTTTGCCGCGGCAACAGTTTCCCAAGGATTTTCTAAAACCAATGCAGATGATGCCGATGGTGGTTTTGAGATAACAGGCGCTTCGGATTATTATTATACACTAACCGTCAAATCTGCAAGTAACTTCAAATATCCTTATCAAGCGGCTTGGTACGGAAATACTATTGTTGGGATGTCTGGAACTACAGGCTCTTATCCTACCGGCGGACCGAAGCAGCCAACACACATACTTCTTCCTCAAGCCACGTATGAGATTTGGGTATCGCGAACAAAGCCTGGAACACTTTCAGAAATACCTAAAATTTATACTTACACTATTCCAGCAACCGGAACACTTTCTAATTCCGTTTCATACACAAGCGCGCTTTCTTCCGGAACCGGATGGACATCGCTTGCTATGCCTAGCGGTGGAGAATGGAAAGAAGGTACTCCGGATACTTGGCCCAAACCAACAAGCACTTACGGCACCGGTGAATTTCAAGCAACATTAACATGGATTAATACCGCTAGTAAAAATTCAGATGTTGACCTTCATCTTTACGGTCCTAATAATATGCACGTTTATTGGGAATACGATAGATCTTCGGACGGAACAATAGAACTAGATAGAGATTGGATGGAAGAAGTTGGCAACGCGGTTGAGAACATCTACAGCCTGCAGCAAATGACAAAAGGAACATACACAATTAAAGTGAATTTGTACTCAGGAGATCCGGCAAATTACGCTGTGCGAGTAATTAGAGCAGCCAATGTAAAAAATTACAGCGGCACAGTAAGCACTGTTAACGATAAAGACGATTCAAGTAAAATGATAACGTTAGAAACATTCACAATTAATTAACAGCATTAATATTGAGTCTACTTTTTTGTGCGGAGAATGTTAATAAAGCTCAGCCATGAGGAGTGTAATATGAAAGTATTTATTCTTTTACTCGTCCTTTCATGTATCTGCTTCGCGCAAGACACCATCTACAAAACAGATGGTACAGAAATCAAATCTAAAGTAATAGAAATTACTAATGACCTTATTAAGTACAAAAAATTCAGTAATCTGGATGGACCCTCATACACTGTATCAAAAGCAGATGTATTTATGATTGTCTATCAGAACGGTGAGCGGGAAGTATTCAAGAAAAAGGAACAGCCCGTTAAAGTCGAGGAACCTAAGCCTGAATATCAAGCTCCTACTCCCGTAAGGGAAACACCGGCAACCGAAATTAGATACGCTCCTTCTACTACTCCGCAAGAAGCATTTACTAAGACGGTGTTTTACATTCCTATTAAATTTGGTGTTCATTCTTATACGGAAGAAGCCTTTAGTAAAATTTACGGCGCTTGCTATATGGTTGGAGCCGGAATTGGAGTATGGTTTCCAAATCATATTGCCGGCGAGCTAAGTGTTGATCTTATTTATAACCGCAGCACTAAAGTTGAGATGACTGGAAACATAAGAGATGCCGAGGCAAATTTGACTGCAATTCCCATTAATCTAACTACTTATTTTTGGTTTGAATTTCCCGAGGGAAAGATTGTACCCTATATTGGCGGAGGTGTTACTCATATTTCCGTAACAGAAACAGTCGAGTTTGAAACAAGACCATACGGTTCCAGTACATGGACAAAGAAAGAATTATCCGAGTCGGTAGATAAGTGGGGATTTAATCTTCTCGGCGGAGTGCAAATTTACTTTCTGGATATTGAACTGCGGTACACTAAAACCGATCCCAATTTAGGCGGAATTTCATTTATGGCTTCTTTCAATTTGCCGCTCAATTAATAATTAGCTTTGAGTCTCTTTATTCTCAAAGAGACTCAAAATTTTTTCGGGTTTGATGAATCAAACCCCTACAGTTTTTTTAGGCGTTTCATTCATGAAGCCGGCTTTTAAAAAATCGAATTCACAAAATCAGTTGGTTAATTGAATTTCACTTCCAACTCTTCGGTCTGGTGGTAGCCTCTTTTTACAATTTTATCTCCCTTAAACAAAGCCCATGCCGGTGCCGGTTGATGACGTTTAGTCATTTGATATAATTCTTGTGCACCGTTAGCTAAAAACATGTAAACCGTTTTCTTTTCGTTAAATGGATTTGGAAATGTCACATACAAGCCATCGTTATTATAGTTATATGTTGTGCCCATCCACTTGAAGAAATACTTGCCGGTTTCAATTCCAAATTTTTCACAGATGGTTTTCGCCAAACTATTTTCGGTTGGCGAACCAAGAATTACCAAATCATTAGCAGCTAATTCTTTTTCACTCACCTCTCCATCTTTCTTAATCGGAGAAAACACTTCAGTAAATCTATCTGCAATTACTTTTTGGTAACGAAGCGCAATAGTGTGGTTAGCTTCAATTTGTTGGTTAGTTCCGTAAACAATCAAAACGTTAGCAAAATCATCAAATAGATTTTGGTATGTGTAGAAGTTTTTTCTCTCAACCGGAATATCATTTCCATAATTGAAAATAATTTTTACCGGTTTTTCTTTGAACTCAATCTCAAAGGTTTGGTTTGCTTCTTTTACTTCCACTACTTTAACAATTCTATCTTTGGCAAAATCAAAAGCAACTGTTGTAAGGAAATTGTAAGCGGTTCCGCCTTGGCTGATGCTTAACTTTACTTTGTATCCTTCAGCAGATTGCGCCACAGAAGCAGTTAAACCAACGATTGGAACATCATTACGGGTTAACCATTGCAGTGCAAACTCTTTTATTTCTCGTCCGCTCAACTTTTCAATCGTTGCAAGAATTTCATCTGTTTTAATATTCTTCTCTTTGTATTGCTCGTGAATCTTATTCATCACTACAGAAAAAGTTTTGTTGCCAAGTTTTAATCTAAGCTGATGCAACAAGTAAGTAGCTTTGATTCGGGGTATTTGATAATTGTTATACTTATCATAAATCGTCTTTGCATTAAGAGGTTCAACCGTTCCTTCTTTAGAAATAGTGTAAAGCAATCTGTAATTCAATTCCGTTAATTCATCTTTAGTATAATTGAAGGCGCGGTCAGCATCATCCGGAAGTTGCTTAAGCAAATTGTAGTATGCGGCAGTTCCGCTTACAAACCAGTTTTCTTTTTCACTGGCGGGATAAACTGTTCCCTTCCATAAAGATTCTTTATCAAAAGAATAAACATCTTTCATTTCAGAGTAATTTGATGCCGGAATGGAGATTTTTTGCTGCTGTACAGTTTTAGTTTTTAACTCTTTTAGTTTTTCAGCAATATGTATTGGCGAAGTAGCCGCATAACCAAGTGTTAATCTTGGAACTGCGTTTGCCAGATCGGGCATTCTTCCATTTTCACCAACCATCTGTTCGCGCAGAGTTACTTTACCATTGTGAAGGAGGAACACCATCTGCTCAGCCATTTCCGAAGTTGTAACTTTTCCATCGCAAGCGTGCGGGCGATTTATTGGAGAGGAATTCCACAAATTAATTCCGACTTGGTAATCAATGCTTCCTTTATTCTGCTGATAGAAATTCCAGAAAGCTATATCGCGGTTAACCGGACGGAAGACTATATCGCTCGGCGCATCATCCGGATTCGATATGTATTCCTTTCTCACTTCCAAATCTTTGTTGTTGTTATCACTCCAATAAAAATCTTTTGCATCGTTATACCAATCTTGTTTACTGCTTCTCCACAATTTCCATTTGTTAGTTCCTAAAAGAAGAATGGCAATTTCATTTTTCTTTACATCACCAATCAACCAATCGTTTGTGTACATTCCGTTGTTTTTAGTTGTCATAATTCTCTCAACATCATCAACATTGTTTGCGTACTGAGCGGCTCTGCGGATTCTATTTGATTGAGGAATCCCATCTGCGTTGTAAGGAGTTTGCTGAACCGTTGTTTCGCCAATCATTATGCCGGCAGAATTAATATAAAAATCTGCTCCGGAATGAATTCCGCCCGGATATGTTTGATAGACCAATCTATTCCCTTCTGTGGGAACAACATCAACAATTACATTCCAATGATAACCCGTATAGCCGCCCCACATAAAAAGCTGACCAAAAACAATTTTTCCATCTTGAGTAGCCGAGTTGTTAGCAAGAAACGAAGAACATTTGTGAAGCCGCTCCGGCAAATTAAGTTCATCTTCGTTTGCAAGAAAAGATTTTCCGGTTAGCGGATTTGGAGTTACGCTCAACGCACCTTGCAGATAATCTAGATCAACAGAGGAATTGATTGAAACAATATCAAGAAAATCTACAGCGCGGTCAAAAACTTTTGCGCCGGCTTTTGCGGCACCATCTGCAATTCCTTTCATCTCGGTTAAATATTCTTCATCATACTTGCGTAGAAATGTTGCGTCTGTACCAAATCTGCTTTGCCGCCACGCTGCGGCCGGATCTCCGGCATTAGCACTTACTGCTAACTTCTCAATGAACGTTTTGATTTCATCAGCGAGTAAATATCCATATTGATAACCGCGTTGATATGGTTTTCCTTCAATGTGAACAAATATCCATCCTTTATCTTCGTAACGGAACGCCGGTCCCTGCCAACGAACTGTCTCGAGTGGAATGTATTGCGAAATGTCTGTTACTTCTTCAAGCTGAATATCATCGAACCAAACTTTCCCTTTTGCGCTGCCATTGTATCCAAAGTTCAAACAAACTTTGTCGGTAGATTTTAATGCAACGAACATTACTTCGAGTTTTTTCCAATCGCTTGTAGAGCCAATTGCTGGCGAACTATTTGTAAACGGAAATGATTCCATTGTTAAACACGCTGCAACCGGAGTTGGATATTGATCATAATTGTTTGAGAAGACTGATTCGGATTTTGCCCAGCCGCTTAATCTATATATATGTCCCACTTTCAAACTTACTTCTTCGGATGCAATTTGTGTTTTGTTCCATTCTTCATGATCAACCAAAACACTTTTATTGCCGGCGTGAAAAACCGAGCCATCAAAAATTACTTTGCCATCGCCGGAGATTTTCCACGCGTTACCACCTTCTTCAAATCCGGCATTTTTTACACTAATGTTATTCTGTGCTGTGCTAAGAGAAAATGAAATAGCAAAGACTAAAAGGATGAGTTGAACTTTCTTCATATAAATCTCTTTCTAATGTTTAGTGGCGGGAAAAATAAGGAAGTACGGTTTGAGATTGAAATAAAAATCCCGCTTTTAACGGGACTTTTATTCATTACTAATCTGAAATTATTATTTCACCAAGACCATCTTTCGTGAGTAACTATATTGATCGGCTTGAATTCTATAAATATAAACTCCGCTCGCTAAATCTCTCGCCTCAAAAGTAACTTCATGCCATCCGTTAGCCATTTCTTTGTTAACCAAAGTTTTTACTAATTCTCCGGTCATGCTGTAAACATTCAAGGTAACTCTTGATGCCTTAGGTAATGCGAATTTAATTATAGTTGTCGGATTGAATGGGTTAGGACTGTTCTGCGATAAGGAGTAATTCGCCGGAATTATCGAAGCGATATCCTCTACGGAAGTAATAACAGACACACCTATAATATTACCTTGGTAATGACACTTTGCAGCGCATGTACTGTTATTAGGTTTTTCAATATTGTGTGGATACCAGCTAACAGCTTCATTGTATTTCATCGCTAGCGGTCGTACACGCCCGGTAGGTTTATTTTCCATGCGCCAAACATCATGTCCGTTCTGTCCGGTTGACTTAACAAATCCTCTAAAGTGGCACGAGATACAATCAACAGTTGTGTGCTTAGAATAATTTGCAAAACCTGCGTGAGCTGGATTTTCATGACATTTTTGGCATGTTGCATCACCTTCAGTTTGCCAATCAGCCTTTCTATCTCCCGGGTATGAATGAACCCCGGTATGGCAATCGGCGCATTTTAAGCTTTTATGTACAGCGCTTTGAATTCCTTCTTGCACCTGAGGGTGCCTTTTAATATTTGTACCGTAAGCTTTTGGATAAGGCGATTCAAGTGACAAGAAACCATTCATTGGCGGCTTATAATATCCAATATGGCATGTCTGGCATACATCGTTATTAGCTTTAAGATTATTGCCGGTTAGAAATGTGTGTGATTCTACATTTGTAGTCCAGTCCATCTGATACTGGGTTAGGTTATTGGATTGTGTCTTTAATGGTTCAGCTCCATCACCTGATGCTTGTAGCTGGTTCCAAATCGAAAGAACATCACCTGATTGATATTGCTTAATATCAGTTTTGAAATGGCAAGTTGAACAAGTCGTATGACAGCGGTAGCAATCTTTGTTGTCATATGCTTCGCCAACACTTTCACCATTTACTGTGCGTAATGAAGCGTGCTTCTGTTTGAATGTAAGGCGGTGTGTTGATTTGTCAAACGCAGATTTTGATGTGTGGCATCCATTCTGGTTACATGACATTGATGCTACAGTAGTGTAATTACGAGTTTTCTCTTGCCCGGCTGTTACATTGTCATCTTTTGCAGAAAAGCGTGCCCAGCCGCCATAATATTTTTCCAACTTGTGACTGAATAGATTTGAAGTTGTAATATCGGTATGGCAGTTTACACATTTCAAATTAGCATGCTTGCTGGATTTGAATTTTGTTGAATCAACATAAAGCGGTACAGACTCTGTAGTAGTAGCCAAGGTAATTGTCTTTTTCAATGATGAATTAGAATGGCATAGGTAACACTGACTATTTGAAATCTGACCCAAAAGAGAAACATTCACTGCTAAAAATAAAGAAAAGGCTAAAAACAGTTTTACTTTACGATCCATATTTGTCTCCTATAATTCATGGATATCTATTTAGGGTGGAACTTTCTATCCGAATGAATATAAAAGCAACGATTCTTATTAAGATGCGTTTATCGTTTTATATCTTACGAAACTTATCTCCTGAACCTATGAATACCTAATTAACAATAATTAAAAAGTCTTCATCTTAATAGTAAATACACGTTGGTAGTACTAAGTAGTTCATGCTAATGGCAAGGCATTTATATTTTCCCCAATTCGGATTTAAATTCAACAATATGTTGAAGATAAAAAAAGCCGTTTCAACTAATTGAAACGGCTTCCAGTAATCTACGTAAAGAAAATTATTTACTCTTAAGTGTGTCCGCTGCTTCTTGTTTCTTCAAAGCTGCTAACCAATCAGTTAAAACAGCAAAATCTTCATCGTTACCCTTAAAACTGACAGGATGCTTCAAATCATTTTGTACTTCTTCTTTCTTAAGATATTTCTTAAGGAAATCAGTAGTTAATTTATTTCCAACATTTGAAAGATCGGGCGCACTAGATTTTCCCTTTTTCAGAAATCCTTGCGTTTCAATTGCATGGCAACCAACGCATTTATTCTCTTTAAATATACTCTTGCCTTTTGGATCTTCCGACGTTTGAGCATTTGCTGATGTTAATCCAGCAAGAACTATTAAGAGTGTAAACATCGCTTTTTTCATTTTATCCCTTCCTGTTTTCTCAATTTGATTAAAACATTACTCTAACGTTTAAGTAAGTTTTATCCACTTTTAAGTTTTCATCAATATCAGTAAGATTCTTTTCATAATAGACCGTAAATCTTATGTTTTGGTTTATCACATAAGTTACACTTGGTACAATTCTCTGAAAATCCAATACCGGTTTACCTGTGGCAGCTACTTTATCTTCAGAAGAATAATTATCATAATGCAATCCCAAATGCCAAATTTCGCTAGGCATAAAACCGGCTTCTACTGCAACACCGCTATACTTAAAATCCTTCTTGGCGGTTACTAAAGAATAATTATCATCAGTTCCTGTAACATAAGCAGCTTGAATATCCCATGCGTCATTATAACGAACATTTATTTGTGGCGAAAACCGTGTGAATGAATTACTTAACTGAGGTATCTGTGTGCCGGCTGCTTCTGTTCCAGTGTACTTTGTGTCCGTTCCCGTGTAATAATGCAGAGTAAATGAACTACCGTCAAATCCTTTTATTACATTCTCCGGTAATTTCAAAACAAGTCCTCCCCAATAGTTCATATATTGATTAACACTTGCTGCCGATACTCCTGGTGAAATACCAGCATATATAGTTGCCCAATCGTATTTACCAAAATATTGGATACCAGGTCTTGCGCTGGACATATCCATTGACGATTCACCCTTACCATTTGATGCCTTCAAGAGAAATACTTCTCCCTTTAAGTTTGGTAGCTGCGGCAACCGATTTGGGTATGATGCAAACTCCATCGGCGAAATATTACCAACCTGGAAGTTTACGTATGGAGTATTAAGAATATTCGTGAAATTGAAGTAGAACCAATTGAACTTGAACGCGCTCTTTGCATACTCTAATTCAGAGAAAAACGAAATATCTTTATAGATTGAACCAGCGACAAAAGCTTGTAACCAAACAGCATTTCCAATTGTCCACTTAGATGTTTTTGTTTCTCCTGCATCTTTCAGAAATGATTTTGTATCAAGTTCGATTGGCGTCATATTCAACCTGAAACCGAATATGTTGGATACTTCATCTAATAAAACTCCGCCGGCATCAACCGGGTAGGCTTCTTTGTAATCTTTCTTATATGTATTCATTAATTGGTATCCATTTTTCAGATATTCTTCACCAAAAGAATTAAGACGTGGAAAAACAATATGGCATGAATTGCATGACAGCCCTGTTTTTCTTGCCCACTGACTTGTAGCAAAAAGTGTATTTGACAGACCGCAAATTGCAAATACTGTAAAGACCGTAATTAGAAATGACTTCTTCATTTGTAACCTCTGAATGTTGATGATTAATAATTTGAACGATTCTTATTTATTAAAACCGGATATCTTGGTTTTTTGTTTGATTAAAATTAGATATGACAATAAAGATTATGAAATTAAATCTGATGAAAAATTTTTCATAATTGTACTTCAAGTATCATTTTTAGCTATTTTGGGCTAAAATCATAAGGAATTTTAGCTTGCAGATACTTATTGCTGAAGATGAGAAACCCATTGCCGCTTCACTGAAAAAACGGTTTTTAGAAGAAGGCTTTCATCCAATGATAGTAACGGATGGTGAATCTGTCCTTTCGGCAGTTGAAAAAATCGTTTTTGATGTGATTCTTCTGGATTGGAGAATGCCTAAACTTTCTGGCTACGACGCATGTAAAGCATTGCGCGCGCGCGGGATAAAAACTCCGATTATTCTTCTTACTGCATTGAGTGATATTTCGAACAAAGTTGAGGCTCTTAATGCCGGCGCAGATGATTATATTACAAAACCTTTTTCTTTTGATGAACTTTTTGCTAGAATTCATGCGGTTCTAAGAAGATTTAATTCGACTACAACTGAACTATCTTTTAGCAATTATACTCTTAATTTAGTTGACCATACGCTTATTAAACCAAATGAAACAATTAAGATTAGTCAAAAAGAATTCGAACTGCTCAAGTTTTTTTTGACGAACAAAAACACAATTGTAAATAAAGATCAAATATGCGAAAATGCTTGGGGAATTAAATGCTCTCCTCTTTCTAACATTGTAGAAGTAACAATTAGGAATTTACGACGTAAGCTTGAAAGTGATACACATAAAAAATTTATAAGGACAATTTACGGTGAAGGGTATGTTTTCTTTGTTGATGAAATCCTTAAACATTAACCTGTCAAAAACAGTAAAACGCAACGCTTTTATGATTGCTACTGCGTTTATCATTTTTATGTTGATATTTAACGTGTTACTCTACTTTGTAATTACATATCAACTTACCGCGGTTCTCGATGCTAAAATAAGCCATGAAATTGAACACATTTCTTCAGCATTTAGAATTAAAAATAATTCTGTTGAAATTTTACGTCCCAGCGAATTTCAAGAATCTGACCTGGTTAAAGTAAATGACAATCCATTTTTCATGCAGATTTATTCTAAAGTAGGGCAAGTATTCGTTAAAAGCGAAAACATAAAACATTTCAGCCTAATTGCGTTATCATATCCTGAGTTTTCATCTAAAGAGTATTTTATAAATACCGATACGAAAAAAGAAGTGATTCGTACTGGATATAGAAAGTTATTCAACGAGGAAGGAAAACACATCGGTTATCTACAACTTTCCGCAAGAAGATTAAGAATTGAAGCGGCGGCTAAAAATATTTTATACTACAATATACTTTTGCTTCCCTTTGTTTTGTTAATAATTGTATTAATAAGCGTTGTTATTTCGAAAAAAACATTTCAGCCAATAACTGCTATTATAGAAACCGCAAACCGAATCACAGCAGCAAATTTGAAAGAACGCCTTACTCTTGATTCCGATCCAAATGATGAACTAAGCAAATTAAAGTCCACCCTGAATAGTTTATTTGGCAGATTGGAAAATCAGATTCAGCAAATTTCTGCTTTCTCAGATAATGCCTCGCATCAATTAGTTACTCCTTTAACAGTTATTAATACTGAACTCGAATCTCTGATAAGGCACACTAATTTAGACGCGGAATTAAAAGCGTCTGTCAACACGCTTAAAGAGCAATCAGATAGAATGACACAGATTATTAAGTCGCTTCTAATTCTCGCACGTGTTGATAAAGCTCGTGTTAACAGCAATGCTGTTTTCAATCTTCATACATCAATAGACAACTTAATTAAGCCCTCATTACAAACAAATCAAGTGAAGTTTATTGTTGACAGAGAGATATACTTGAAAGGTAATGTAGATCACTTTGTAATAGCGCTTGGTAATATTATAGACAATGCACTTAAGTATTCCGATAACTCGCCGGTTACCGTTACAGCAACAAATGATAAATACAATTGCGTTATAAAGGTAATTGATCTTGGAATAGGAATTAAATCGGAAGATAAACCGAAAATATTCGACCGGTTTTTCCGTTCAAGTTCTGCAGAAGATTTAGGGCTAAATGGCTATGGTTTAGGTCTTAGTTTAGCAAAGTCCATTATTAATTCAATGAATGGTGAAATTCAAGTACAAGACAATTATCCACAGGGCTCAATATTTATTATTTCTCTCCAATCTGTTCGTTTCGAATAAGTTTGTGAAAATATTTTACAAACTTCTATTGATAAAAGATTAACGTTTAACAACTTACGCTTCTCAAATCAAAATTGCGGCTATTGCCAGAATATCTATTACAATCAACATCCAGCTAACTTCTTCTTTTTTGCCTAACGCAAGCTTAATTATCGTCCACGAGATGAATCCCCAAATAATTCCTTGTGTAATCGAATAAGTAAGCGGAATCAAAATCATTCCGAAGAATGCTGGAATTGCATCATCCAGCTGATTCCAGTTTATTTTAACAACCGGCTTCATCATAAAAACACCAACAAGAATTAACGCCGGCGCTGTGGCTATTGCCGGAACTACCGAAAGCAGCGGCGAGAAAAACATAAATGGAAGAAATAAAAGTCCGGCAACTACTGCAGTAAGTCCGGTTCTTCCACCTTCTTCAACTCCGGCAGCTGACTCTATATATGCAGTGCCGGAACTTGAGCCGAGCAAACCGGAAATTGTAGTTGAGAAAGCATCTGCAATTAATGATTCTTTAACTCTTCGCGGTTCACCGGTTTCATCAATCAAATCAGCAGCTTCTGCTACACCAATAAATGTCGAAATTGAATCAAACATATCTGTAAATAGAAATGCAAAGATTACCGGAAACAATGCTAATTGAATTGAGTTAACGAAATCGAGTTTTAAGATCAAGCTGAAATCCGGAAGAGCAAATAAGCCGCGCCAGGTAACCAAAGTAGAAGTTCCAAAGTTAATTGCCGAGGCGTCGCCGTAAAGTCTTCCAATTGGAATTGCTATCAAGGTTGTAAATACAATTCCGGCAATCAGCGCACCTTTGATTCTCTTTATCACTAAAATTGCTGTAACAATTAATCCAACAAGAAATGTAACGGTGATTGAATTGAGCTTTGCAATTCCAACAAGAGTTGCCGGATTAGCGACAATAAATTTTGCATTCTCAAAGCCGATGAAGGTTATGAACAACCCGATTCCCGCAGCAATTGCAAAACGTAATTGCCTTGGAATAGCTTGCAAGATTTTTACACGTATGTTGAAAACCGAAAGCAGAAGAAAAATAACGCCCGACCAGAAAACTGTTCCGAGTGCAACTTCCCACTTAACACCCATGCCCAATACAACAGAGTAAGTGAAAAAAGCATTAATGCCCATTCCGGGCGCAATTACAATTGGGTTCTTAGCGTAAATGCCCATTGCAATGCTACTGAACGCGCTAACCAAAACAGTTGCTGTTAGTAAGCCGCTAAAGGGCATTCCGGAGTTTGTGAGTATTGCCGGATTGACAACTATTATATACATAGTTGCAAGAAATGTAGTTATGCCGGCAAGAATTTCAGTTTTGTAATTGGTGTTCTGCGATTTGAAATCAAAATAGTTTTGCATTTTCTTCCCGCTGCCAGTTTTCAAACGGAAACTAAACTTTAAGATTTACAATCTCAATTAAATTCTAACTGATTTTGATTGAATGAAAAAGCCGTTCCAAATTACTTGAAACGGCTTCTACTGTTGAAAATAGTCGTAACGAAAATCATTTATCCGTTACATCAACTTTTAGCGTTGCCGTTGTACCGCTTTGAATAACGACAGTGTAGTTCTTGTCATCATCTGCTGTAAAGATAATTGATGGGGTATCTTTTTCGTTCTGAATAACTGCGGTTGCCATGGATGAACCTTTAACAATTTCCTGATAAGATGAAGTTGCCCCGGCATTAACATCATTAATGTTGATAGTGTTTGAATTGGCTAACTTGATCTGAACGTTTGCTTTGTTTGTCCGTAAATTTTGCACACGTACACTTGGCGGTTTAGTTGAACATGCCGTAGTTAATAAGATTACACCAAGAAGAAAGGCGGCTAATTTTTTCATATTATTTCTCCAATGTTTACACACAAAAATATTGAGTTTATGTATAAATGCTTGTGCCATGAGTAACAAAAATATTTGGCGATAGTGTAACTATACTAACTGTGTGTGAATTAAATTTCGAGAACACAAAAAGGTCATTAGAATAATATTTTCGGGTTTGATCCCGTCGAGCCTCGGCATTCCAGCGAAACTGTAATCAAATCCCTACAATTTTTTGTAGGGATACATTCATGAAGCCCGCTTTTTAGATCTATCAGCAATAAATCTTCCGATTGAATCTAATTGACACAACTAATTACATTAATGAATTATCATAGCTCAACTTTTGGCGGTATAAGCTGATAAACAACCGGCGTTACAACACGGGAAAGCAGCGTTGAACTTATTAATCCGCCTATTACAACAATTGCCAATGGAGAAATTAACGGGTTTGTTGAAACGGCTATCGGAATTAATCCCCCAATTGCCGTAAGTGATGTTAAGATAATTGGAAGAAATCTTATTTCGCCGGCTTCACGTATTGCCTCGTGAAGAGATTTTCCTTGTCGTCTCAATTGATTTGTAAAATCAACGAGAAGAATTGTATTCTTTACTTCAATACCTGCAAGAGCTATTAAGCCAATGATGGCAACAAAGGAAAGTGAATTACCGGTAATCAGCAAAGCTAAAACCGCACCAACCATTCCAAGCGGAATGACTGAAAGAACAATTACCGTACTCTTGAACGTTTTGAATTCAAGAATGAGAATTATGATAAACAGAAATAGCGTGACAATAATAACAGTTCCGAAACCACCGAACGAATCTTGCCGGGACTCTAACTCGCCACCCATTTCGTAATGAAATCCAGCGGGGAGTTTTTTACTATCCATTTTCGCTATTACTTCTTTAATAACGTTATCATTTAAATATCCCTTCTTTACATGTGCGGTGATAGATGTCATTCTATTTTTATTGTGGTGATCTATTTGCAGCGGTGAAGATTCCAAATGTAACGAGGCAACTTGTGAAAGTGGTATTGGCTTCCCCTGAAGATTATTTACGTATAGATTTTCAAATGCACTGAGCGATGTAAGCTCCCTTTTTGATTTTGTGAGCAACACATTGTAGTTCTCTCCCTCACTGTCTGTAAGTTTTGCAACATTGAAACCGGCAACTGCAAGTCTTACTGTTTTCGCAATATTAATAGTAGGAACACCAAGCATGTGTGCTTTCTCTTTGTTGATGTCTACGCGAATATCGGATTTCAAATTGCTCAGTTGGTTTTTAACATAGATAGTCCCCTCGGTTCTTTTAATCAGTTCTTCAACTTCTGCCGCAGCAGTCCGAAGCGTATCCAAATTATCGCCAAAGAGCCGCACTTCTACAGGTGCAAGTACCGGCGGTCCCTGTTCAAAATTTTTCACTTCTACAGTTGCACCCAGGTAAGGCGACCATTTTTTTCTTAAATCTTCAATCAGCGCCAATTTCTTTTCAGAGCCGGTGTGCTCATTCAATTGAACAAAAATCTGAGCAAAGTCTGCTCGCGCATTTTCTTGCATTACATTGTAATAAATCTGCGGATTTCCTTTACCAACATTACTCGCAAAATATTTTACTTCGGGGATTTTCTTCAATTCACTTTCTATCTCTTTCGTTACCGAATTTGTGTAATCAATATTAGATTGAAGCGGCGTTGTAATTTCAATTAGGAATTGTGGTTTTTCAGAAGCCGGGAAAAGACTGAATCCTATTACAGGAAACAGCATCATTGAGCCGACAAAAATGGCTCCGGTTAGTGCCAATGTTTTTACCGGTTGATCCAGAGCTCTATCCAGCAATTTGGAATAAGTTCCTCGGATAATTTTTTTCAATCCGCGGAGAAAAATATTTCCTTCCGGATTTCCTTCATGCTCTTTCAGCAATTTGTTTGCAAAAAACGGAATGATGCTGAGCGAAACAATCATAGAAGCGAACACGCTGGCAATTACAGCAGCCGGAAGACTGCGGATGAAATCGCCCGATACATCCGGCAGAAATGCAAGGGGCATAAAAGCGATGATAAGTGTTGCAGTGGTTCCAATTACAGCAACACCAATTTGTTTTGTAGCTTTTATAGTTGCATCTAAGCGCGAATGCCCATCTCTTAGCCAGCGTTCTATATTTTCAATCACGACTATGCTGTCATCTACTAGAAGCCCAAGCGCTACAACCAACCCAACAATACTTAATTGATTAAGCGTAAACCCAAACATGCTTAGTAAGACTACTCCAATAGAAAGCGAAAGAGGGATGGACACCATTACAATAAGTGTAGCTCGTGAACCAAGCGGAAGTAATGTAAGTGCCACCAAACCAATTGCAATTAGAAAATCTATCCCTAAACTGCCAAGTCTGCTGTTTACATTTTCTGCTTGATCAAAATGAGCAACTGCGTCTATATTCTTTGGGAGCGATTGTTTGAATTTCTCCACTACAGGCTTATATATTTTTTGAACTTGCGAAATATTTTCTCCCGGCTTGAGCGCCGCCACCACAAAAACGCTTCTGTGAGAATTTAACCGTGTTATATGTTGATCCTTTTCAAAATCAAAATAGACATCGGCAACATCTTTCAGTAAAATATTTCTTCCGTTAGCCGCATAAACTATTGTGCTTTTTACTTCATCCAGACTTTCATAATTACCGCTTGTTTTGATGTTGAAAGTTTTAGTACCGGCATGAACATTTCCTCCGGGAATATTTATTCCTTCGCTTTGCACACTTCCCAAAACTGCTTCAAGCGGAATATGCATTGCACTCATCTTATCAAGTTTTAATTCAACACGAACAATTTTTTCCGGTAATCCGTGAATCTCAACATTTTTTAGCTGCTGTAGTTTTCCCAGTTCATCTTTTAAATCTTCGGCTGCTTTCTTAATCTTCTCTAAATTTGCGTTTTCTGATACCATTGCTACTTGCAGAATATTCACGTTTGATGGAAGCAATTTTCGAATTTCAATTTCGTAAATATCCTGAGGTAGTTCGCTGCGCATGTTATTCACTTCACGAATCACTTCCTGGTATTTATCATCTACGTTACTTCCGTGTTTGTAACGGATATCAATTACTGCCAATCCATCTTTGATAACGCTTGTAACTTTCTTTACATTTTCCAAGCCGGACAGTTTTTTCTCAATTGGGTCAACAACAAGGTTTTCCATATCTGCCGGGCTTGTACCCGGATAAATAACTACAATTGGAAACTCCGGAAAATTAATTTCCGGATCTTCCGAGCGGGGCATATTTAGAATTGTATTTACTCCAACTATAACCGCCATTATAAAAACAAGGAGCGTTAGCTGAGGATTTTTCACTGCATATTCTGATAGTTTCATTGCTCTTTTCCTATTTTATAATTTTAATAGATGAACCATCAGTTAAATAAGCACTCCCGGATGTGATAAGTACTTTTGATTTTTCAAGACCGGCTGATACAAGCAGCTTCTCTTCATCTAATGCATTAATCTTTACTTTTACTTTTCGTGCCGTCTTGAAATCATCAGTTACAAAGACAAATGCAGAATTTCTTTCTCCATCTAAGATTGATTCGTATGGAATTACCCACGATGATACACGCTGCGTTGGTGTAATTACTGCTCTTCCGAATAAGCCGCTTGCCAATTGAATCTTCGACTTTGATGTTAATTTTATATCTATGGTAAATGTTCCGGAAAAAGGATCTACTCCTTCCGATTTGCGGAAGACTTCGGCTTCAAATTTCTCATTCTGTACCGCATCACATTCTACAATAGCAAAATCATTTATGCTAATAGCTGACCATTCGTTATCGCTCACACCAACTTTCAAAATCCAGGTTCCGTTGCCGGCTCCGTTAGTTTGAAGAATAGGCGTTCCGGCATTAACGAGTTCCCCTTCACTAACAAATTTTTTCAAGATATAACCGTTGCTTATCGCGCGGATTTCGGAATGATTTAGATTGTACTTTGCTATTTCAAGTTGGTGAGCCGACAGATCGAAAGCTGATTTTGCATCTTGATATTGCGCCAATGTTGCTACGCTATCTTTGTAAAGATTTTCTACTCTACGTAAATCTCGAGCCGCTTTTTCATATCCTACTTTCGCTTGCGAAACCGAGGCATCGATTTCGGTTAATTCAAGTGTGGCAAGTAATTGTCCCTTTCTAATTGCATCTCCTTCTTTCACATAAACGGCTTTTACAATTCCACCGGTTTTGAAAGAAAGAAAAGTTTCGTCATCCGTAGTAAATTGCCCGGAAGACGAGATGTTCTGAGAAAGGTTTTCCTTTCTAAGTTCTACAACTTTAACCGGAATAGCATCATTCGCTATAGATGCTTCTTCCTTTTTACAACCTACAAAGACTATGCTTGCAGTAAGACTTAGAACGAATATTTTAGTTATGATTTTTTTCATGGCTTTATCTTTTTTTAATTGATTTTGTTAGTGGCTAATTCTCTTTCATAATTCGCAATAGAGATTAAAACTTTGTATTTATTGATGTTTGCAGATAATTCCGACGATAGCAATTGAGTTCTGGCGTCAACTGTTTCTATGAAAGAATTAATCCCTTCTTGATAACCTTTCATAATTAGTTTGTGGTAACTTACAGCTGCTTCTAACTGTTTAGTCGCAGTGATATAATTTTGGTTTGCTGTTGTTACTGCATTAGCGGCTACGTTCACACTTAAGTGAAGCTGATTGGTAACATTTTGTAAATCCAGCTCGGCACTCTGCAAATTAAGTTCAGCTTCATCAATTTTATTTTTGTTTCGGAAAGCTTCGAAGATAGGCATATCTAACTGCAAGCCGAAAATATAGTAGCGCGATTTTGAATTGTAATTCCATTTTTGATCTTGTGCGCCGAGATCGAGAAACGCGCTTACTTTTGGAATCCAGTAGAGATTATTCATCTTTGCTACAGATTCATTTATTTCAATTCCTTTTCGAAGCATCTTTACTTCTTCCCTATTCGATAGTGTCCGATCTACTAACGGAGGCAAAGCTGAAAGTTTTTCAATTTCTTCACCTGAGAGCTTTGCATTTACCGGCGATTCTAAATCTTTATTCAGTAAAAAATTGAAATAGTACTTTGCATTACGGAGCTGATTTTCTGCTTCTACTTTCTGAGATTTTATGTTTTCTATTTCACTTTCAGAGCGAAGAATATAAACAGGCAGACCGGTTCCGTTTTTCAAGAGTGATTCATTTACCCGTTTACCTTCCAGTGCATGCTGCAAAACATTATCATAAATCTTAGCCGCAGCAGAAGCACTTAGAATATTGAAGAACGCTACTTTTATTTCCTTCACCAGTTCGCGCTTGTACATTTCAACTTCGATGCTTTTTAATTCAGTTTGACCGTTCTGCGCTTCACGGTTAAAGATTAGATCGGTATTTAAGAGTGGCGCCGCAGTTCTGATTTTAACATCGTAGAATTTATACGGAAAAAATGTTTGCTCAACATTTTGAATCTGAGGAAACGAATTTGATCCGGTTAACTGATTCAAAGTTTTATATACCGGATTCATTAAGTCGCCGACCGGAATTGAAATACTTCTACCACCTTCTCCGCTCGTATAATTCGCTTGAAAATTAATCGAGGGGAAAAAGTAGCTTGTCGCAATCTTCAAAGAGGCAATAGCTTTTTCGTAAGAGATTTTTTTTTGCTGAAGAACAAGATTATGTGAAATCCCTTCTTGAACGTATTGGTCAAGAATAGATTGCGCACCTACTTCTTCAAAAAGAAGTAGCATAATTAGAATATACATTGAGTGTTTTATCATGATAGCATCTATTTAGTTAATTAAAAAATTCGTTGTTGATAATTTTATACACCACATAAATAATATACAGTGTTGACCAAGGGGACAAAAAATATATGCTTTTCTACATAAGTTTTTCAACAAAGGTGTGAAGCATTGTTAATGAATAATCAACTAAATTACTTGTTTGCCCTTCATAGAATTCTGCCAACACAACTCCTCTTCGTATATGCAACGAAGCAATACCATGCATTAACGACCAAAGAATAAAAGCTAAACCATCATCGGTTAATCCGGAAAAGTGCCCGGCGTCCATACATTGATCAATATTTTTTTTAAGCAGATCGTACGCCCTATCCTTTCCTTCCCATCTCGGGCAGTTAGCTATTTTAATTGTTGGATTAGGAAGGATGAACATTATATCATAGTAGTGTTGATTTTCGAGCGCGAACTCTAGATATGCTCTGCCATGAGCAAATAGACGTTCCACCGGATCAGCAACGTTCTGAATTGACATTTGCTTTTCTAGCAGTTTCATAAAACCAATATTATGCAACTCGAAAATGATAGAGTCTTTGTCTTCAAAGTAGAGATATATTGTAGAAGGATGGTATTCGATCTTCTCAGCAATTTTACGGATAGAAACATTTTCGAACCCCTCACTTACAAAAAGATCCATAGCAGCATCTAAAATATTCTGCCTCATTTCGGCTTTTTCTTTTTGTCTTCTTTCTGCAATGCCCATGGTTTCTTTTCCTTTCACTGCAAATATAATCAACACTGTTGATTTTGTCAATAAGCGACGTATCGGGGTTGTAAAAAAGACTCGTTAGCAGTGCAGAATAAAATCTTCCATTGCTTCAACTAATAAGATCGGCCGGTAGCTCATTAAAGATTTTCAATTGAACACATTCTCTGCTTATCGCCGTTTCATGTCTATAAGATATTCTGTGCGAATTTTTGTTCTTTATTTTAATTGCATGATTCTTTAAAAACAAAAAAAGTATATTTTATTATCATTAATTATACTTGATCAGCAATTTTCATAGAGCAATTGGTTGTAATGAACAATATTGATACTTATACAAAGTTTTTCTTCTCTTTCGAAAACCCTCTTTTCGTAGCTTTGATAGTTAGTGTATTGGTTATTGGCGCTGTTATTCTTGTTTTCATAAAGGTAATATTTCCGCTGCAGAAGAGCTTTGTTACAGCACAGCAGAAACACTTACTGGAAAAGGCAGAGCTTATGGCTCTGTTTGCCGAGATGGATCCGGACCCGCTTATTAGAATTGATTCCCAAGGATTAATAATTCATACCAACGAAGCATCGAAGAAAATTTTTCCGGAGATAATACAAGAGAAAAGAAATATAGAGGGAATTTTACCCGACTTAATGAGCCGAACAAATTTCGGCGAAGTGCCTTCTATTGAAAAAGTTGGTGAAAGAATTTATTCCGTACTGGTGCGACCGCAATTGGATAACAGTTTTACAAATATTTATATGCATGATATTACACAAATCAAAAACTACGAATACACTCTTGAGACTTACAAAAGCAGATTAAAATCATTTGCTGAAAGGTTAGATTCTGAAAATGAGCAGCTTAAAAAAACATTGTCGTCCGAACTACATGATAATATTGGACAACTGTTAATACTAGTAAAACTAAAGCTTGCCAATATGGAGAAGCACCACGCCTCTGAAATAGAATTAGATGTGGATTCTGTTTATCATAAAATTAGAGAAATTTCAAAAAATTTACGCCCGCTTGAATTTAAGGATGAACGACTTAAAATGGCTATGCAAACATTAGTTCAAACTGTTTCACTCAACTCGCAAATTGACGGTTCGTTTGATTTTCTGGGTGAAGATGTTGTAACCGATCCAAAAATTGGTTTATGCATTTATAGAGTTGTACAAGAAGCCTTGAACAATATTATGAAACATTCCCGGGCAACTGAGTTTTCAGTTCAAATAGGAAACTATAGCGATAAAATTAACGTGGTAGTTTCTGATAATGGAATTGGTATTCCAAACGAGTACTATAGCTCTAAAGAATTTAAGAACTACGGCACAGGTTTGTTTAGTATGAAAGAGAGAATTGAAAATCTTGGCGGAAATATAAAAATAAACTCGTTCCCGCAAGAAGGTACTACATTATTTATCGAATTCTACAAAAGAGGTTAGCAATGGGGAAAATTCGACTTTTAATAGCTGACGATCACACTATTCTTAGACAAGGTTTAGTTGATATTTTAGAAAAATACGATGACATCTGCGTTGTAGCAGAGGCAGAAGATGGCAAAAGTTTGGTAAGTAAATATTTCACTTTTCTGCCTGATGTTGTTTTAAGCGATGTTGAAATGCCAAATTTAAACGGCTTAGATGCTGCAAAAGAAATATTATTGCGGGACCCGGAAGCAAAAATATTATTCCTCTCTATGTACAATTCCGAGGAGGATTTTTATAAAATAGTGCAAACAAAAGCTTTGGGATTAATACCGAAAGAAATAATTAAAAATGAACTAGTCCATGCTATTCGGACAGTTCATAAAGGAGAAAAGTATTTTCTAGGTAAATCGGAAACAGACATTAAAGCAATCATCACAAAATACTCCTCAATATCAAACAGCAACTTTGCAGAGGCTCGTTCTATCTCGTTAACTCCAACGGAAAAAAATGTACTGCTCTTTATTGCAGAAGGAAAAACAAGTCAGGAAATAGCTAATCTCACTCATAAATCAAAAAGAACTGTTGATTCAATCCGTTCAGCAATAATGAGCAAATTAAATCTTCACACTCTGCCTCAGCTAATAAAATATGCTATGGAATTATCTTTCGCATCGAAAAATAAAGGCAAAACTCTATAGCATTACATTTGACATTGTTAAATGCGACATCAAATCTATTGTGTGCTTTCCTAAGATAAACCATATCATAAAAAATAACTTTATTATGCTTTTGTAGTATTAACTGTACTTCTAAAATGCGATATTTGAGTGTCATCAATAAAAATTTATAGGAGATAAAATGAAAAAAATTATTATTCTATTTTCTTTTATAGTAATACTTATCTCTTGCACCGGCGGCACTCAAACAACTGGAACTAAAGCACTGGATACTCAAACCATTGGAGCTATATTTGATAAAGCCGAAGCAAACAAACTTTTTGATAATGTTATTGAATCCGTTAAAATGAACCGGAGTGAGCTGGATTTGATTCTTTCTCAGACTAACAATTACGTAATGTTTAATGTTAACAACGGGGAGCTTATAATTTTGGGTGATGGACGTAAAGTTTTATACCCTGCCGGAAAAGTTGTTAATTCTACAGATGTTTTTTACGTAGTAAGCAAATCCAAAGTGATAGAACTTTTAAATCTTGGTTCCGGGACAGAAATATTTTTTGAAAGAAGGCTCAAAGTATTCTCTATTACAAAGGACATGAATACTTTAGAAGAGTCACAACCTTGTCCACCTTATTGCGATTAGACCCAAATGCCTCTAACACACATATTATTATATTTATCTATTCTGGCTTGGGCACTAGCCGCTATCAAACAGTATAAGACAAGTTACTTTACTTTTTTCTTGTTAAACGCCTTGAGCGATCCAGTTACTCGCATTTTGTATTTGAGTTTCCAATTATGGCCACTTAAATTTTATCCAACTTTTATACTGCTGAAAAATTTCTCTTTAACAAGCAGATTTAAGTTGCCAATGATATTAACTACAAGTATTGTAGTTTTATCTACATCTTTTTTTATAGGCGACAATGTATTCTGGCTATATTTGCTCTGTCTAATTCTTTCACTTCTGATATTTTTTACACTTGTAAACAAGCTTATCGAGCATATTAATCAGACAAGGAGTTTTAGCTTGTTTTTAATCTTGTTGATTTTTTATCAATTAATCACTTCAATTAAATATGCTGCTATGCTTTTAGATATAGGCAAAGGTGGTATAAGTTTCTATCTAGCCAATTTCTCACAAATATTGTTGGGTATCGGCTTTATCTTTGTAAATATTAACACTAAGAATTTCCCAATTAAAGCGGAGAAATTTTAGAGCGGTAATTTTAGGTTAGTCACATTTTCGCCTCTAAAATTTCTCCCTTCAAGTTTTCTTTCCCAAATAATATAGTACTTATACCGATGCTAAGTACCACTCGCCATACTATCTTTAACTAACATTTAGTTTACTTATTTATGTTGGGAGGTAAGTAATGAGAATTTATTCCGGTAATATGAGAGGCGAAAAGTATTTGGGCAACAAGCGCAAGCTAGAGATTCATGATCTCGACAATGAAAAATCTTTATGCCTTGTTAATAATATTGTCTTTGCCAAGCAAGATGTCCCATTCAATTCGCTAAATGAAGCTCGCAAGCAACAATATAAAAATTGCTCTTATTGCATTGGCAATCTTAACCGATAGTCTTTGTGTTTAAAATAAAAAACCCAAGTGTGGGGGGAGCACTTGGGTCAAGAGGAATAATAACATTGCTGTTATTAATCTCTAAACCAAAGTAAAAGATTTTTTGTTTCGAGTCAACAATTTTTTTCGCAAAATATTAAAGAAATTTTTGTTAGTACTTGTACTATAAATAAGCATAGATACCGTAAGCGTGTCTCTTATGGCGAATTTTCCTTCGAAAATTTCTCAAAAAGCACAGAATATTTATAGTACTTATACTGATTCCGTTTTAATAATTACTTGGTAAAATTGCAGTGGCGGGATAAAATGTTGGTTAAGGAAAGAGGGGATCCACTTCGATTACAATAAGGGGAAGTTTAACTTCCCCTTATTGTTTTAAACAATTCATAGTAACATTGATTTTTTACGAATCATTTAGAACTCAGAACGTCAACAAAACTAATCTCTTTTTCACCGCATGAGAATAACCTCGCAGAATACTAAGCCAAAATTAAAGCCAGCCACAGTATTAGAACTACTTCAAAATATTCACTTATTAATCGAATCAGTCATAAGTTAAAGTTTGAGTAAAAATTAACTTGACACGGAATAGTATTCTAATTATTTTATATCAGAAAATTTTATCTGATTATGTATTTTGTTATAAGGAGATGAAAATGAATTACCACTTTGTACTAAGAGAAAAGCAAAACAAATAAAAATTTTTACAACTAAATCGGATATAATATTCCGCTTAAAAGTTTGTAGATATGAATAATTACGAAAATAAATCCATACGCGATATCGTCCTGTCGCATCCGCAGTTGATAGGACTGTTCGAGAAAAAGAGAATTGATTTCTGCTGTAATGGGCACGTAACATTATCGGCAGTGCTGAATGAGAAACGATATACAGAAAATCAAAAAGAGAAATTCTTAGCGAAGATTGAAGAAGAAATTGCAAGTGAGATTATAAACACACCAGTTCTTCTTCCGGAATTCACGAAGTTAAAAGAACTTTGCCAGTATATTATACAAACTCATCACGCATACGTAGTTAAAGAAACTATCGAGATTCCAATTCTTTTTGAAAAAGTTGTAAAGGCTCACGCAGCGAATCATCAGGAAGTTACCGAAGCCGGGCAATTAACTCTAAACCTACTCAAAGATTTAAAATCGCATTTACATAAAGAAGAAACTATTCTATTCCCTCTCATTAAATATTTGGAAGATTGTAAACACTTTGAAGAAAAGCCCCACTTGGGAAGGAATCAATCCATTCGAAAAATAATTAATGTTATGGAATCAGATCACCAAACCGCCGGCATAGTAACAGAAAAGATTAGAGAACTATTGAATGATTACAAAGCCCCGGCAGATGCGTGTACAACCTATGCCCTGCTTTTGCAGAAACTGGACAGCTTCGAAAAAGATCTACACATACATGTTCACTTAGAGAACAACATTTTATTTCCAAAAGCTATTGAACTGGAAGACTTTTTACACACAACATATAAGAGGTAATCAATGAAGAGACTAATTCCTTATTTGGCACTTGCAAGCTTTCTATTGGTAATCGCTTGCGGCGGGGGTGAAAGTAAAAAAGATGAGGCGACATCAAAACAAGAAAAAATGGCGAAGATTTTTGGAATTTCTGTTTTCGAATTAGAAAACGGAATTGGTCCAATAAAAGAAAAAATGAATCTCGGTCAATTGGATGCAATTAAAGTAGCAGCCGGTAAAAAGTTATTTGAGTCCAAATGCAGCCAATGCCACAAGTTCGATGAAAAATATACCGGACCGGCTTTAAGGAATGTAACCAAAAGAAGAACGCCGGAATACATAGTAAACAATATTCTGAATCCGGATGAAATGGCTAACAAACATCCTGAAGCAAAGAAATTGGTGGCTCTCCATGCAACCAAGATGACCTTTCAAAATGTAACTCAAGAAGATGCAATGAACATTCTAGAATACTTCCGCTCTGAAGAAAAATAAATTAATTCATCAAAAGGAGAAAGAAGATGAAGCACATCAAACTAATCGTTAGCTTATTTGCGGTAGTAATTGTTGGAATAATTTTATTCAACTGTTCGGGATCGGGAGAATCTGCCTCTGCCGAAGACGCAGCTAAACGTACATATGTTAAACCGGGAAGCTACGATGAATTCTATGCGTTCATGTCGGGTGGATTTAACGGACAGTTGTCTGTTTATGGTTTACCATCCGGGAGAATGTTTAAAAATATAAGTGTGTTTTCTCAAAACCCCGAAACCGGGTACGGATATTCCGAAGAGACTAAAGGAATGTTAATGACATCTTACGGATTTATTCCATGGGATGACGCTCACCATCCTGTGCTATCAAAAACTAATGGAGAGCAAGACGGAAGATGGATATTCATAAATGGAAACAACACACCAAGAGTTGCCAGAATAGATCTAAGCACATTTGAAACCGCAGAGATAATTGAAATTCCAAATTCAGCCGGTAATCATGGTTCACCATTCTTAACTGAAAACACAGAATATGTAGTTGCTTCAACAAGATTCAGCTTGCCAATTCCGAATAAAGATGTTCCCATTGCATCTTACAAAGAAAACTTTAAAGGAACCGTTTCTTTTATTTCTGTTGATAACAAGAGCGGCGATATGAAAGTAGCTTTTCAAATTTTGGTTCCGGGGCTGAATTATGATTTAGCTCATGCAGGTAAAGGACCTTCTCATGGCTGGGCATTTTTTACCTCGTACAATAGCGAACAAGCAAATGCGCTTTTAGAAATCAACGCATCGCAAAACGATAAAGACTTTATTGCTGCAGTAAACTGGAAAAAGGCAGAAGAATATGTGAAAGCAGGCAAAGCGCAAAAAGTATCTGCCGAATATTATAACAACTTGTATAATGAAGAAACACATTCCGCTGAATCAAAAAAGATGAATGATGTGCTGGTTCTTGATCCTAAAAATTGCCCCGGAATGATTTATTACATACCGACACCAAAATCACCTCACGGAGTTGATGTTGATCCGAGCGGCGAATACATAGTTGCCGGCGGAAAACTTTCTACTGTAATTCCGGTTCATTCATTTGAAAAAATGATTAAGGCAATTGAAGAGAAAAAATTTGACGGCGAGTTTGGCGGAATTCCAATTCTGAAATATGATGCGGTAGTTGCCGGTGAAGTTGAAAATCCGGGCTTGGGACCATTACACACAGAATTTGACGGCAAAGGCTATGCTTACACATCGGCATTTTTATCATCTGAAATTGTGAAATGGAAAATTGGAACTTGGGAAGTTGTAGATAGAATTCCAACCTATTATTCGATTGGACACTTAATGATTCCTGGCGGAGACAGCAGGAAGCCGCACGGTAAATATGTTGTTGCTCTCAACAAGATTACAAAGGATAGATACTTACCAACCGGACCGGAAATAACACAATCCGCACAGCTTTATGATATAAGCGGCGATAAGATGCAGCTCTTGTTAGATTTCCCGACAATTGGAGAGCCTCATTACGCTCAAGCAATTCCGGCAGATTTGTTAATGAAGAATTCTAAAAAGATTTATCCAATTGAAAACAACAAAAACAAATATGCGGTACGCGGCGAAAAGGATGCGCGAGTTGAACGAAACGGAAATGAAGTTCATGTTTATATCAGCGCAACAAGAAGTCACTTCAAACCGGATAATATTGAAGGTGTTAGAGTTGGCGATAAGGTTTACTGGCATGTAACAAATCTTGAACAAGATTGGGATATTCCACATGGATTTACTGTAAAGGGATTGAACAACTCGGAACTGTTAGTTATGCCTGGACAAACCAAAACAATTGTTTGGACTCCAACGAAAGCCGGAATCTATCCTTTCTATTGTACAGATTTTTGTTCCGCGCTTCATCAAGAAATGCAAGGATATGTAAGAGTATCGGATGCGGGAAGTTCTGTTAAGCTGTCTTTTAATTAATGTAAGGGAAGAGATTCCGGGTGAAGAGATGAAAAATTTATCGAAGTGGTTAATGATTATTGCAGCAGTAATTCTTTGGGGAGCTTTTCTTTTTCCAATTTGGAATATTGATTTACGGGCGCCTCAATATCCCGAAGGCTTGGGGTTAAGAATTTGGGTGAATCAAATAACCGGACAAAAAGAAGGTGACCTAAATCTAATTAATAATCTTAACCATTACATTGGAATGAAAACTATTCATCCGGAATCTATTCCAGAACTAAAAGTAATGCCATACATAATCGTAATTTTTTCTGTGCTGGGAATTGCCTTCGGATTATTCAACAGAAAATGGCTGAAGGCATTCTGGCTTGTGTTATTGCTGCTGGTTTTAAGCTACGGTCTTTACGATTACTATTTATGGGGTTACGATTACGGACATAACCTAAATCCAAAAGCACCAATAAAAATACCCGGAATGACTTATCAACCACCACTGCTTGGAACAAAACAATTACTTAATATGAACGCGAAATCAGTGCCCGGAATTGGAACATACATAATTACATTTTCAATACTTCTTGCAGCTACATCAACATATCTTGATTTTAAGAAGGAGAAAAAGAATTGACGGCATACAGAATAATTTTATTCCTTATAGGCTCACTCTTGCTCGTCAATTGCAGCAAAGAGCCGCAGCCAATCAATTATAATAAGGATGAATGCGCTCACTGCATGATGATGATTACCGATCCAAAATTTGGAAGCGAGTTAGTTACGGATAAAGGAAAAGTTTACAAGTTTGATTCGATTGAATGCCTGGCAGATTATGTTTCGGTAAGCCGCGGATTTACAGCTGAAACTTTATGGATTAGCGATTACGCAAATCCTAATTCATTAATTGATGCGGCAACGGCTTTTTATATTGTTAGCCCTAAAATGGAAAGCCCGATGAGTATGAATATCGGCGGGTTCAAAAACAAGAGTGATATGGAAAAAGTATTCGCAGAAATGAGCGGACAAAAAATGAATTGGAAAGATGTGCTTAATTATGTCAAGAATTCGAAATAGCGTTTTAATCTTATTTCTTTTTCTGTCAACTGATTTCATATTTCCTAAAACTATAACCGTTGGGAAAAACGAAAAGATAAAATCTATTAAACAAGCGTTAGCTCTCTGCGAAGATGGAGATGTAATAAGAATCACCGGCGGATTTTATCCTGAGAGCAATTTAGTTGTAACCAAACAAATTTCGCTTCTGGGAATTGACTTACCGACAATCAGCGGCAGTAGAAAAGAAAGAATACTTACCGTAAGGGCTAACAATGTTGCTGTAAGCGGGATTCACTTTGCCGACGCTGGTGCAAGCTTTGTAAAAGATAACGCCGCCGTGAAATTAGATAGTGTTACCGGCTGCGCTATTGAGAATAATGAGTTCAGTAATAATTTCTTTGGAATTTATCTCGGTAAAAGTTGGAATTGCAAAATCCGGAACAACAAAATTATTGCATCGCAGAAAGCACAAACTTATTCCGGTAACGGAATTCATCTCTGGTATTGCAAGAATATTATTATTGAGGGAAATACAATAGACGGCCACCGAGACGGTATTTATTTGGAATTTGTTAGAAGAAGCTTGATAAAAAATAATTTCAGCACAAGAAATCTTCGTTACGGACTTCATTTCATGTTTTCCGACAGCTGTGAATACTCACACAACACTTTTCAACATAACAGCGCCGGTGTTGCAGTAATGTTTACACATCACGTTCAGATGCACAGCAACTTATTTATCAATAATTGGGGCGGAGCTTCTTTTGGATTACTGCTAAAAGAAATTACCGATGGAAAAATCTACAACAACAAGTTTGTTAGAAATACTTGCGGTATTTATTTAGAAGGAAGCAACCGAAACATCGTCGAGCATAATCTTTTTGAAAATAACGGCTGGGCAATTCGTTTAATGGCAAATTCTATGGATAATAATTTTATGAAGAATAACTTTGTAGGCAATTCGTTCGAGGTTACAACAAACAACACAAGAAACTACAATACCTTTGCCAACAACTATTGGTCGGATTATCAAGGTTACGATTTGAACAAAGACGGAATTGGCGAGACCCCGCATCATCCGGTAAAATTATTTTCATTGTTGGTTGAAAAGAACCGACCAACACTTTTGCTTCTCAGAAGTTTTTTTGTAGAACTTCTAAATACTGCCGAAAAAGTATTCCCGGTTCTAACGCCGGAAACATTAGTGGATAAATATCCGGAAATGAGTTTTATAAAATGATTAGAGCAGAAAAACTATATAAGAAGTATGGCGCGCTTGAAGCGTTGAAGGGTTTGGATGTTGAGATTAAGTCGAATACTCTCACATACATTGTTGGACCAAACGGCTCAGGTAAAACAACTTTTATTAAATCTGTTCTCGGGTTAGTAAAGCCTACATCCGGGAACATATTTGTTGACGGTACAAAGTTGAATGGAATATATAATTACAGAGCAAAAATTGGTTACATGCCGCAGATTGCAAGTTTCCCGGAAAACCTTAGTGTGAAAGAGGTATTGACTTTACTCAAAGAGATACGAAACGTAAATGAAAAATTTGATGATGAGTTAATCCATTTGCTTAATCTCGAAAAGGAATTTGAAAAGCGGATAAAAACATTATCCGGCGGAACCAAACAAAAATTAAACGCAGTGATTGCATTCCTTTTCAATCCGCAAATTCTAATTCTGGATGAACCAAGTGCGGGACTCGATCCGGTTTCAAGCAGTATTCTAAAAGATAAAATTTTAAAAGAAAAGAATGCCGGCAAAACAATTTTGTTCACTTCTCATATCATGAGCGAACTTGAAGAACTTGCTGAAGAAATTATTTTTCTTCTCGAAGGAAGTATTTGCTTCGCCGGGAAAAAGGATGAATTGATTGCGATGACTGGTGAAAAAAACTTAGAGAGAGCCATTGCCAATCTAATGGTTGGAGAAAAAGTATGAACGCGCTTAAATCAATAATAAAATACCAAGTGCACGATACCTTCAGAAGCAAGTGGCTCGTTGTTTATACTTTGTTCTTTGTTGTTTTAAGCTATGGTTTGCTTTCCTTTACCAATGATTCCAACAAAGTTATTCTAAGCTTGCTGAACATTAATATGATTGTAATCCCTCTGACAAGTTTAATCTTCGGTACAATCTATTTGTACAACAACAGAGATTACATCATTCTGATATTATCTCAGCCGATAAATCGGAAAACACTCTTTGTCGGATTGTATTTAGGTCTATCGGTACCAATGGTTTTAAGTTTTCTTCTTGGTACTGGATTACCAATTCTGATTTACATTCGGAACTTCAAAGAAGCCGGAACTGTGTTGTTAAACTTGTTCGTTGGCGGCGTGTTTGAGACTTTTATTTTCGTATCCGTTTCTTTTCTAATTGCGACTATGAATGAAAACAAAATGAAAGGACTTGGGCTCGCGATATTTTTATGGCTCTTTTTTACGGCTCTTTACGATGGACTAATCTTAATTACGCTTCAAGTGTTACGAGAATATCCTCTGGAGATTCCTTCCATAATATTTACAATACTCAACCCGATTGATCTTTCGCGTCTTCTTGTTATCCTAAGATTTGATATTTCCGCATTAATGGGCTACACCGGAGCTGTGTTCAATCAGTTTTTGGGAAGCGGATTTGGAATGATTGTTTCGATTATTTCGTTAGCAGTTTGGTGCGTCGTTCCTTTGTTCTTTGGTCTTAAAACTTTTTCCAGAAAGGATTTTTAGCCAGCAATTACTCTTTCTACTTTTTCATTCATTTTAAATAAACCATTTTCTTTGTATGAACAAAGCCATGTTCTGAGCGAAGCGAAGGATCTCCGGCTTTTAGTGTGTAGAAATAAACTCCGCTTGGCATCTCTCGACTTCGCTCGAGATGACGCGCGTTAAATGTAATTTTATAATTTCCGGCTTGCCGGTATTCATTCACAAGTGTTGCAACTTCCCTTCCCAGTACATCATAAACTTTTAGGCTTACGTTGCTTGCCGCTTGTACCTTGTAGCTAATAGTGGTTTCCGGGTTAAAAGGATTAGGGTAGTTTTGTGACAAACTAAATTCAGATGGAATTTCTTTTTCCTCTTCAATGAATGTTGTGCCGCCGTTAGTTGTTTTTAATATTGTTCCATACTCTCCGGCAGCCCAGCCGGTGTTTTCATCAAGAAAAAATACGGTGTATAAATCATTTGTAGTACTGCTCTTTTGTAGCCGCCAATCATCGCCTCCGTCTGTGGTTTTTAATATTGTTCCACCTGTTCCTACTGCCCAACCAACTTTTTTGTTAACAAACTGCATTGAGTATAATATAGCTATTGCTTCTGTCTTTCGTTCTTCCCATGTTTCTCCTCCATTTGCAGTATGAAAAAAATAACCACCGTCTCCACATATCCAACCATTGTTCTCGTCAGTAAAACAAACAGCCTGACGACCAAAACGTTTAACTAAGTTTTGCTTTTCCCATGTATTCCCCCCATCAACTGATTTAATCAAAGTTCCTTGTAAAGTAACAGCCCATCCTTTTTGTTTGTCAACAAAATAGATTGAAAACCACTGTTCAATTCCTTCAACTGGAATCCACACCCAATTATTTCCATTATCTGTGGATTTATAAATGCCTGCTTTTCCATAAACAAACCAAATATTGTCTTCAAAAAAGGCAACCGATCTTATATATGAATCATAAGGAAAAATTGTATCCCACTTTACGCCACCGTTAGAAGTTTTAAATGCTGTATAACCAAAGACAAAGCCGTTATTTTCGTCACTAAAGTATAATTTTGTACACGATTTCTTAAATGTAGTTAGTTCCCAGTACGATCCTCCATTTGTGGTTTTGTAAATTCCTCCAGGAAAAGAACTTCCGACCCAGCCAAGGTTTTTGTTAATAAAAAATATGCTTCTTAATTCGTTCCAGCTATCATTTAAAAGTGTTTTCCAAGTTGTACCACCGTCTTCCGTTTTTTCTATAGTACCACGCTCACCAACAGCAAATCCGAGTTTACTTTTGCTTATGTCAACGGATTTGATGCTTCTTATTGAGTTTACCTGATTCCATGTTTTACCCCCATCGTTTGTAACAAAGGCACCGCTTCCAAATGCTATTCCGCTATTCTTATCTGCAAACCAGACACTATAGAACGTTGTTGTAGAATTAAAATATTTCTGGCTCCATGTTGTTCCGCTATCGGTTGTGTTAAATATTTTTCCGTAAGTACTTACTGCCCACCCATTGGTTTCATCAATAAAGAAAATTGATTTTAATTCCCCTGCAAGATCAACCGAAATTCCCTTCCATGTATTTCCGCCGTCTGTTGTTTTTGTAACAGTTCCTTCATTACCTACCGCAAAACCGAGATTTGCATTAACAAAATATATTTTGTTCAACGTGTTTATTGTCTTGCTATTTTTCTTTTCCCATGTGGCGCCGCCATCAGTCGTTTTTAGTATATACCCGTAATAGCCGCAGACAAAACCTACATCTTTACTTACAAAACAAATTGAATAGTGTGTGATTTTTATTCCGGTGGATAATACTGCCCATGTTTCACTTCTATCTGTTGTTTTAAATATCGTTCCATCAAAACCCAATATGTAACCGGTATTCTCATCAGCAAAGTGAATAGAACTGAAACTCATTTCCGTTCCCAAATAAATATTGTTCCATGTTTCGCCGGCATCTGTAGATTTTATTACTGTACCGAGATTGCCTACAGCTATCACTGTGTTAGCGTTTATAATCTTAACATCATTTAGTGTGTTGCCCTGCGGTACCGGGGACTGCCACACCCACTGGGCGAATAGGTTTGAAACGATTATAAAATACGCTACTACAATTTGCAGTTTAGTCATTTTTGCCAATGCCTATTTCAGCAGAATCATTTTCTTGGATTGGATAAAACCATGTCCTGAGCGAAGTGAAGGATCTCCGGCTTTTAGTGTGTAAAAATATACTCCGCTGGATAATTGAGAATTGCGAATGGAAAATTGAGAATTGTAAACACCAGGCTGTTTGTATTCCTTAACTAGTGTTGCAACTTCTCTCCCGAGTACATCATAAACTTTTAGCGTAACAAAACCTGAAGTCGAAAGTTGATAGTTGATAGTCGTGGAAGGATTAAAAGGATTAGGGTAGTTTTGCGATAAGCTAAATTCAGATGGAATTTCTTTTTCCTCTTCAATGAATGTTGTGCCACCGTTAGTTGTTTTTAATATTGTTCCATACTCTCCGGCAGCCCAGCCGGTGTTTTCATCAAGAAAAAATACGGTGTATAAATCATTTGTTGTGTTGCTTTTTTGTAGCCGCCAATCATCGCCTCCGTCTGTGGTTTTTAATATTGTTCCACCTGTTCCTACTGCCCAACCAAGATTTTTATCAATAAACTGCATTGAGTATAATATAGCTATTGCTTCTGTCTTTCGTTCTTCCCATGTTTCTCCTCCATTTGCAGTATGAAAAAAATAACCACCGTCTCCACATATCCAACCGTTGTTCTCGTCAGTAAAACAAACAGCCTGACGGCCAAAACGTTTAACTAAGTTTTGCTTTTCCCATGTATTTCCTCCATCAACTGATTTAAACAAAGTTCCTTGTAAAGTAACAGCCCATCCTCTTTCCTTGCTAATAAAAAATATTGAAAATAGCTGTTCAATACCTTCAACTGGAATCCAGACCCAATTATTTCCATTATCTGTAGATTTATAAACTCCTGCATTTCCATACACCAACCAAATGTTTTCTTCAACAACAGCCGCCGACCTGATATACGAATTAATAGTTAAAACTGTGTCCCACTTCATGCCGCCATTCGAAGTTTTAAATACATTATTGCCGAAAGCAAATCCGTTATTTTCGTCTTTAAAATATATTTTCGTGCATGATTCATTTAGCATTTGTTCCCAGGAAACACCTCCGCTTTTTGTTTGATAAATCTTTCTCGGCCAAGAACTTCCGACCCAGCCAATATTTTTGTTTATAAAGAAAACACTTTTGAAATCATTCATGTTATCGCCAGAAAGTGTTTTCCAAGTTGTTCCTTTGTTTTCTGTTTTTGCTATTAGACCTCGTTCTCCGACCGCAAATCCAAGTTTACCGTTGCTAAATTCTACTTCTCTGACGCTGTTGATAGAGTTTTCTTGACTCCATGTTTTCCCACTATCGCTCGTAACAAAAGCACCACTTCCAAATGCTATACCGCTATTCTTATCTGCAAACCAGACACAAGAAAACTTTGTTGTAGAATTTGAATATTGCTCGCTCCATGTTGTTCCGCCATCGGTTGTGTTAAAAATTTTGCCGGAACCACTTACCGTCCATCCATTGGCTTCATCAATAAAGAAAATTGATTTTAATTCTGCAGTTAAGTCGATGGTAATTCCCTTCCATGTGTTTCCGCCGTCTGTTGTTTTTGTTACGGTTCCCTCTTTACCCACGGCAAAACCGAGATTTACATTAACAAAATATATTTTGTTCAACGTGTTTATTGTCTTGCTATTTTTCTTTTCCCAAGTTTCACCGCCGTCGGTAGTTTTCATTATGTATCCGTAAAAGCCGCAGACATAGCCTATATCTTTGCTTACAAAACAAATTGAATAGTATGTTGTTTTTATTCCGGTGGATAATACTGCCCATGTTTCACTTCTATCTGTTGTTTTAAATATCGTTCCATCAAAACCCAATATGTAACCGGTATTCTCATCAGCAAAGTGAATAGAACTGAAACTCATTTCTGTTCCTAAATAAATATGGTTCCAGGTTTCCCCGGCATCTGTTGATTTTATTACTGTACCGAGATTGCCTACGGCAATTGCTGTGGTAGCATTTATAATTTTAACATCGTTAAGATTATTTCCTTGTGGCATGGGGGACTGCCACACCCATTGAGCAATTAGGTTTGATATAATTACAAAATACGCTATTGCGATTTTCCGTTTAGTCATTTTTGCCAATTCCTATTTCAGCAGAATCATTTTCTTGGATTGGATAAAACCATGTCCTGAGCGAAGTGAAGGATCTCCGGCTTTTAGTGTGTAAAAATATACTCCGCTCGGTATCTCTCGGCTGCGCTCGAGATGACGCGCGTTAAATGTAATTTTATAATTTCCGGCTTGCCGGTATTCATTCACAAGTGTTGCTACTTCTCTTCCAAGTACATCATAAACTTTTAGCATAACAAAACCGGGAGTTGAGAGTTGATAATTTATAGTCGTTGATGGATTAAAAGGATTAGGGTAGTTTTGCGATAAGCTAAATTCAGATGGAATTTGAAATTCCTTTTCGTTTATTCCATCAACCATGGAAAGATATTTTGCCCGGCTTTGTTTTAATATCTGCCGGAGTTCTTCTTTAGTTGCTGCCGGTGCAATTGCATAAGCAAAGGTTTCTTTTTCGCCGGGAAGCAGATTAACCGGTCCTCCGCTTATAACAAACGAAACATCTCCGTAAACTTTATCCTTTGTTATTCCGTTTGAAATTGAATACCATTTTTCTTCATCTTGAAAGCCATCTTCAAGAATTATTTCTCCAACCCGCCAATTGCTGTTAATTCCGGCATAACCGGTCTTTTGCTGCGATAAAAGTGCGGCACCAACAATAATGTTCTCTTTGTTTACTGCGTAAGCAAAATTGCCGGCAGCATCGTATGATGTAGAATCGCTGAAATAATTATTCCCCAAATTCCAATCCAAGTAATAGCCGAGAAATAAATTTTTGATTTCTTGTTGAGAGGTGTTCTCTAAAATAACCTTGAGAATTATGTAAGAGTTATCCGGCGCTATATTAAAGGTGTACGAATCAAAGTTCGCTTGAATTCCAAGCTTAGAACTTCCTGCATTATCATCGTTAAATAATGAATGTCCCTCGTTTATAGAATTGCCGGTTTTAAGCGAAACCGGTTTTATAGTTTTGAAATCTTTGCTCTGATCTTTATTGAGTCTCGCTCCATCAATCAATTTGTCTGCAGAGGTTCCAAACATTAACGCGCCTTCATAAAGAAGATTACTTCCGGCAAAGAATTTGAAACCGCTTCCCTTAGCATTCTGTCTGAAATCACTAAAACCTAATCCGCCATTATTTGTAACCGTAGCAACTATTTTACCATTGTTATGTGTAGCGAAGGAAGGATTAAGATTAACAGCAATCCACTGAAAATCGGAATACCCGGGCGATTCATATTCTATTAACAAAAATATAGTGGTATCCGGAGGTGCGTCTTTTGTTAAGACAAAACGAATGCTGCGATTTATAATTTTGCCTTGTTCGCCAATGTAGCCGGTTTCAAGTTTGTTATTTATGAATTTTACAAAAGTCTCTTTGCAAGAAATTGAAACGCTTAAATTGTTTACGGGTTTAAAATAATTTGTGAATTCTATTTCTACCGTTGTAGTGTCTTCAGCTTGCAAAGCATTACTGTTGGCTGCATTAAAAACAGCATTCGTTGCTCTTGTAGAATAAATATCATGTTCAGCAACGGCTCTATAAGCGTTGATGCGCCCTCTGCCCAATAAATTTTCATACTGTGGTAAATTCTTCTGATCAATTTTATCACATGTAACACGTATTCTTTCTGCCGCTTGCTGTGCGGTTAAATTTGGGAATTTGGAAAACACAAGACCCGCTAAACCTGCAACTAAAGGTGCAGACATGGATGAACCTCCGGAAGTTTTAAACGGTGGAGCCATACCGGCTATTGTTGGCCATGTTGATAAAATTGATGTTCCGGGCGCCATAACATCAACGAACTCGCCATAGTTACTCGCCTCACTTCTGGTATCATCATTATTTGCCCACCCAACGGAAATTACTCCATTATAACTTGCCGGATAAAACGGCTGCCCGGAGTTTTCATTGCCGGCGGCAGCAACTACCAAAACTCCTTTTGAAACTGCGTAATCAATTATTGCTTGTTCAAATTTTGAGTATTCATATCCACCCCAGCTGCAACTAATTATTTTGGCTCCTTTATCAACGGCGTATTTTATTCCTTCGAAACCAAAAAGAATAAAGGGCTTGTCATTTTCGTCGCGGTGATTACTCTGAGAAACTTTTACGGGAAGAATTGTACAATTAAAACCCAGCGATGATATTCCAAAAGCATTGTCTGTTACTGCGGAAGCTATTCCCGCCACATGAGTTCCATGATAGCCGTTCAGTTGAGTGTAATCTTCTCGCGGATTGTTATCCGGCTTACTGCTGATGCCGCCAAAATCCCAGCCGTTAACATCATCAATATATTCCCCTCCATCATCTTCATCAATGTTGTTGCCGGCTATTTCCTTTTTGTTGAAATAAATATTTGCGGCTAAATCCGGATGATCAATATCAACGCCGGTATCTATGATGCCAATTAATATTTCTTTGCTTCCTTTAGCTACGCCCCATGCTTCTTTGGCTTTGATGACATCAAGATAAGACTGTTTCCCGGAAAGATAATATTCGTCGTTTGTATCGAAGCAAACCTTGCGGACATATTTTGGTTCAGCCCATTCAACTTCCGGCAGCGATGATATCTTTTTAACTACAGCGTGTAAACCATCGGAAGGATTTATTGTTAAAGAAAAAATTCTGTTTAACTGTCCGGCTCCCTTTAACAGCTTTGCGGAATTTGCAAATGCATTTTTTACTTGAGTTACAACTGATTGTCTTAGTCCGTAATTAAATTGTTCTCGTAGTCTTTCGTTTACATCAACTAAAGAAGTTTGCTCTTTTAATTTAACTATGATTGTGTTTGAGAGGTAATAAGAGTTGCCGTACCGGATGACGGAATTTTGCGTCTGCGGCAAAACATAGCTTGCCATAATTAACAAAGAAAAAACAACTGCCGCCCGCTTCATAAAACTTCCCCGTATTCAAAAATTATTTTAGGAAAATCATTTTCCCGTGAGAATATAATTTCCGGTTTGTAATCTATAAGAATAAACACTGCTTAGAAATCGGCTCGTATCAATTCCGCTAAATGCAGGACCGGGTGAAAAGTAACGTGTGGAGACGGGAGATTTCATCTTATCCAAACCAATTTCTTCTACAAGATCGTTGTAGTTTACCAAACGAATATTGTTTAGCTCGAAGATGTTTTCTTTCTTAGCAATTTTAAGCGCGTTAAGCTCTGCATTTCTATGCTTGCTCATCTCAGTTAGACCAAAAGAATTCATGTCAATCATAGCGCGCAGTTCATCGTTATCTTTACCAATATGGCAAACAAGCAAGTTTACTCCGTCCGCTTTCATTGCAGAGAGCCTGCCGTACAGAGAATCTTTCTTTGCAGCAATATCATCCGAGTACATGTTCTTCAATTCAACTTCGCCAAAGTATCTGGAAATACCAAGCTTATATTCCTTAGCTAACTTCTCAACAATCTTTCTCATCTCCGGTTTATCAACAGCGGTACCCATGTGATAATCCATATAAGTAATTTTCAAGCCGCTCTTTATTGCTCTTTCAATCTGCGCGCGAAGCTCTGTTTCAACTTCATCAAGTTTGGGATTGTTTGCAAAGAACGCTGCCCGCGATGGAAAGAAGTAACCATTTTCATCAACTAAAGAGGGTACTTTATCTCTGCCGGCAACCGGACCCCAACGGTAATTTTTCCACTCCGCATTTAATGTAAGATGTATTCCAACAGTAATTTCGGGATGAGCTTTAAGAAGATCAACTCCCTCCTGATACCAGCCGCACGGGAACATAACCGATGCAGAAAATATGAGACCGGTTTCAATTAATTCTTGGGCAGCTAAATTTACCGAGTGAGACATTCCAATATCATCACATCTAATAAGCAATTTTTTCTGAGCGCTGCCTTCCTGGCTGTAATTAATTGTGTTGAATGAAACTGATATGGCTAAGATTAAGGCGGCAAATCTCATAACTGCTCCGGCAAAATTCATTTTAGAATAAACATATAACAACCAATTAGAAATAATCTTGTTTGTATCTATCAAACATTTATAGCTGTGGTATTCAAAAATTCTACTGCGCCCTGGGGATTAGGCGCATAGCCGTCCGCACCCATTTTCTTTGCTGCATCCATTGATAAGGGCGCGCCGCCGACTATTACTTTTATTTCGGGAAACTGTGCTTTAATTTCTTCTACAGTCTTGAACATATTAGCCATTGTTGTGGTTAGTAATGCGCTGAGTCCAACAGTGCAGCCCGGGTTTTCTTTTATCTTAGCTATAAACTTTGCTGTGTTCACATCAACGCCAAGATCAATCACTTCCCATCCGTTTCCTTCAACTATCATCGAAACTAAATTTTTTCCAATATCGTGCAAGTCTCCCGCAACAGTGCCGAGCACAAACTTTCCTTTCTTCTTCACTGTACCGGCTTTGAAAAATGGTTTTAGATGAGCCATAACAGCGTTCATTGCTTTTGCAGACATCAGCAATTCGGGAACGAAAGCTTCTCCTCTACCAAACTTTTCACCAATAATTTGCATTCCTTCGTTACATGCTTTCAAAATCAGTTCCGGCTCGCAAGAAGCATCCAGCGCTTTTTTCGTTAGCTCATCCGTTCCTTCTTCACCAATTAAATCTTTTGGAAAAGGAGAAGCAGTATTAACTTTTCCTCTCGCTACGCAATAACCGATTTTTTCTATAAGCTCTAAATTTTCCATCTGTAATTTATCTGCATCAAGTTATTGGCAATAAGGTAGCGATTTATAAACAGAAATTCTATTTACGAATAATATCACCTAGCGGCTTCTTGACAATCTTTCCGGCTCTAAGTAAGTTGAGTTCAGTTTAAGTTGGTTCCATTCAATTCAACTTTCGGGGGAACCGGAAAACCCCAGAACGAAGAATTTAAAATTACGAATTTGGAATTGGGATTTACGAAGTAACGCCAAATAGATTTTCTCCGAATAAAAAATAAAGTGAATGCTTGTTTGCCGTTTGCTTACGGAATAACACGCAGAAAAAAGTGATTTAGTTTATAAACAAAGTAAAAACCGGTAGATATGATGCACGAAAGAGCAGAAGTCAATCGGGATAATTAATAGTTATATTGAAGGGAAGCATGAGAAATATTTTAGTTATAACCTTTGTTCTGTTAATCAGTTATACTCAATTTTATTCTCAGAATCATGATTTAGTTATTTATTATGTAGAAGTGCCATTTGATGGCGGACATAAAATGTATTATGGTTTTATTAGTCAAAACGGGGATACCATTTGTAAGCCAATATATGAGGAAGCTTATAAAATCTATGATACTGAATATATTAAAATCAGATTGAATTCTAGAGTTGGCTTAGTCAATCAAAGAGGTGAAATTGTTATTCCGGCAGACTATCAGGATATCGAAACAGTTAGTGAAGGGATAGTGCTGATTCACAACAATGGCAAATGGGGGTATGTAGATTTAAATAATGTGCAAATAATTCCTTGCCAATATATTGGAGCTAGCAAATTCATCGATGGGAAAGCAGTTGTAATCATGGAAGACAATCGGACAATTGTCATAAATACTAAAAATGAAGTGCTATCTGAAATAAATGAAATTCTGAATTATGCTATTACAAATCAGAGCGATGTTATATCATACCTATCATCAGAAGATTTTCAATCAGCTTATGAAAATATGCCTCAAATAAATACTAAGCGTAGTATACATTCTGGATTTGAATGGATTCGTCGTTATAGGTTTGATCACAATATTACTTTTTGGACGAAGTATGACAACGTTTTTGAACATACAACGAGGATACCTGCAATAAACATGTACCAAGCATTGTATTATGTCATGAACAAACATAAATATGAAGGATATTTTAAAAGTGTTGGTGCTGAGAAATTAGAAGTTGTGTTCGAATGGAGTTACGTAATTATATTAAAAAAAGATAGCTATATAGAGATAATTGAAATAGAGCAAGACCCTTAACTTCAATATAACCCGTAACTCAAAGCGACCGCTTCTTGTTAAGCGGTCTGAGTTGCAGTTATTTGGTTTAGCTTTTCAAAGTAAGTTGTTCTTAAAAGTGTGATTGCAATACAAAACTGGTTTTAAAAATAAAATTGCATTGATAATTGCTGCTTTGTTGTTATGGGCGACGGGCTAAACGCAACGCCGTTATACCACTTAAAAACCATTGTGAGTATTATGAAGCATAAGCTAATAATTATTTTTGCATTGGCTCTAATCATATTTGGTTGTGAAGATGAAATAACCCAACCCGATGAATTATCGAATAAGAATTTGCTTCATAGACAATATCCTGAAGCTACTAAGAATTCATATATTGAATATTTTTATGACTCATCATTTAAAGTCGTTAAACGTGAAAATTTCGGTGATGGCAAATTGGAAGCGAAGATTGAATACTTTTATAATGATAAAAACAACATTATCAAAGAAACAACATATCATACTTATTTTGGCGGTCCTGAATATTCTTATTTTCTTCACGAATACGACCAAAAGAATTTTATTGTGAAAACTTTAGCTTATCTATTTATGGGAACTGATACATACGATTTTAGGAGTACTACAACTTATGAATACGACACTAATAATAGAATAGTTGTTGAGAGTATTTATAATACTGAGGGAACTAAAACAAAATATTTGGAATTATTTTATGATTCAGTTGGTAATGTAATTGAGACAAACTTTTACCAAGGTGGGAAATTATCCTTTAACGATAAGTACAAATATGACAATAAAAATAATCCATTACAGTTTTTAACTAAAAGTGTTGATGTATATAATCTAAGTCCAAATAATATTGTTGAGCATTCACAAATAAATTATATGATGATTGGTGCGGACTATGCACGTAAATATAGCTATGAATATAATGGAAGTAATTTCCCGATAAGTTGTACTTCTGGTTCTCAAAAGGTCATATTTGAATATTATTAAAAATTAAACGTGGTATAACCCGGCGCTCAACACGGATAGCCCCGCAAAGCGGGATAGACTGTTTTTCAGTGCGGCATTTGTGTAATTAGAAATTATGTTTACAAAATAAGTTGCTCTTTAGGGTAGTTTAGGGCGTGAGATAGAAAAGAAAGTTTTGTTTATTGAAGACATGTTGTTGAAAATAAAAGGGAATAAGATGATTAAGAATATTATCTCACGCCCTGAATTCTAAGAAATATTTTATCCGACATAAAGACAGCGGACAGGTAAATAAAAGTTGTTGCGGTTAATTGGCATTGCTATTCCCCGCATAAAATCTGCGGGGCAGGCTGGTCTGCCGGTTAGCGGCAACGTAGTTTTACCATTAAATCAGAGGTCTAAATTTGAAAAAAACATTTTATTTGTTATTCGTAATTCCAATTTTGTTTTGCTTTCATCAAGAATATCATAAAAGCGAAGTTGCCTTTACTATCGGTGAAAAAGATTTAATACCTGAAGGAATAACATATTCGTCATCAACAAAATCATTCTATCTTAGCAGCTTAAATAAAACAAAGATTATTCAAATTGATTCTACAACTGGAAAATATCGAGATTTTATTAGTTCTAAAGTCTTAGGAATGATGGTTTTAGGTCTTGCTGTTGATGAATCAAATAAAGTTTTGTGGGCTTGTGCCGAAAGTCTAGAAGATAATCCATATAGAACAACAGTTGCTAAGTTTGATTTAGAAACGGGTCGGTTACTGCATTCTTATGAAGGTAACGATACTTTAAAATATTTAATAAATGACCTTGTCTTAGATTCCAAGGGTAATGTCTATTATACAAATCTTGCGAATCATAGTGTATTTAAAATTGATATAGAATCAAATAGGGTTGAACTAATATTGAAGGATATGAATATGAAGTATCCAAATGGTATTACTATCTCCCCTGATGACAAATATTTATATGTTGCTTCGGATACAAACGGGATATGTGTAATAGACTTAAAAAAACGGAAACTATTAAATACTAATCTTTCTGAAACTTCTAAAGGAATTGATGGATTAAAATTTTACAAAAATAGTTTAATCGGGATTCAAAATGAGGTACAAAACAAAAGTGAAATAAAAATCATCCGGTATTTCTTAGATTCCACTATGATTAGGATGTCTGAACAAATGATTATTGATCAGGACAATCCTACCTTTGATATTCCAACTACGTTTGTAATTGTAAACAATAACTTATTCTGTATTGCGAATAGTCAAATAGGTAACTATTCACGAAAGGGAATAAAAGATAAATCAATTTTAACTAATGTAAATATTCTAAAATATAAATTGTAAAATGGTATAACTCGCTTTGCCACCAGGCCGCTTCTTCGAATCTGTCGTAGTGAAAAATTATTCGCCCCAAAAGACGGCGGACAAGTTGGCGGTAGTTTTTCTGTTTGTCACATCTGTTCCCCGCACATAATCTGCGGGGCAGGCTGGGTGGCGGCTTATCGGCAACTACCTTATGGGAAAAGTTAACGAGGTCTAAATATGAAGTGGAAATATTTTGTCGGCTGGCTACCATTAGTTGTGATTGCCTTTATAAACGGCTCGTTCAGACAAGTTGTCTTCCAGAGCTCTCTTGGAGATTTGCATGCACATCAGCTCTCAACAATTATTGGCATCACTTTGTTCGGATTCTATATTTACTGGATCATCAGTCGTTGGCAGCCAGAATCATTGAAAGAAACAATGCATATTGGATTTTTGTGGATGGTGTTAACTATTGTGTTTGAAACCGGAATGGCAAAATTATTTCAGAACCGTGATTGGTCTTCTGTGTTTGGGGATTATAATATTTATGAAGGTCGCGTTTGGATATTGGTTTTACTTTGGGTAGCTGTTGCACCTTCATTATTTTATAAAATTCAAAAAAAGAAAAGAACTCCCGCCTAACACGGCAGCTCCAAATTAAGTTTGGGGTAAACTAATTTCAGTACGGCATCTGCCGGAAAGCGGCACAGGTAAATAAAAGTAGTTGTAACCAATCGTCATTGTTGTTCCCCGCACATAATCTGCGGGGCATGCTGTGGTTTAGTTCCCATACCGTTTTTTAATTATCCTTCTTTCTGTTGCTTCAATAATATTTTGTCTGCTTACCTACATTTACTTTCTTTTTGATATAATAAAATTGCCTGTATTTTTGTATAGACAATTTTACTAATTAACCAGTTGTCTGAATGGAAAACAGAATCATGTAAACTGTTGAAATAATTCAAGTCAGTCATTTTTTATTAACCCCGGGATTAATAACGGGCTTAGTAAAATAAAACTAAACTTTGAAACCGTTTTACGGTTTACTTTCTAATTCAAACAATAGGTTAATTATGAAACAGCAGAAACTAAAAACACTTTTGGCTTTTGCAGCCATTTATATAATATGGGGTTCTACTTACCTTGCAACCCGCTATGCAGTTGAAACAATACCGCCGTTAATGATGGTTGGAGTAAGATCTCTGACGGCGGGAGTAATTCTTTATTTATTAAGCCGGTTTAAGAGCAAAGAAAAGATCAAAAGGGAAAATATTTTCCCTCTGTTTACATTAGGGGCAATGTTCTTTTTGATCGGGCATGGGCTGCTGGCATGGGCGCAGCAATACGTTCCTTCAGGAATGGCGGCGGTACTTGTTACACCTGAACCATTATGGATTATGGGGATAGAATGGTTTTTCTTAAAGGATATACGTATAAAACTAAGAGGAATATTAGGATTATTTATAGGCTTTGGGGGTGTTGTTTATCTTGTGGCTTCTACAGCAGGCAGCACAACATCAAATAATGATTTTCTTGGTTCTGCATTAATTGTTTTAGGCACTTTTGCATGGGGAGGAGGCGCTGTTTATTCAAGAGTTGCAAATGTTCCAAAATCCCCTATGTTGTCATCCGGGATGGAATTATTTTTCGGCGGTACACTGGTTTTGATAACCAGCTTTATCATTGGTGAGCCATCGCAATTTCATTTAAGCCAGGTTACTTTAAAATCTTTCTTTGGGCTTTTATACCTTATTATTTTCGGATCTGTGATTGCTTTCAGTGCTTATGTATGGTTGCTGGGTCATACATCTGTTACACGGATTTCAACCCACACTTATGTAAATCCCGTAATTGCGGTTTTCCTTGGCTGGCTCTTAGCCAACGAGCAGATATCTACTGCCCTATTAGTCGCCACAGGCATAATAATTATATCTGTATATCTTGTACTTTATGATCAGTACCGGGATACGAAAAATAAACCGGTAGAAGAGGTTAGAGAGTAATTTTCCCTTTGTTCATTATTTTCTTTAATTGCCTACTATATTTTTGCGGACAAACAAGCACCTTGCCCAACAGCCAGCTAACGTTAGCGTTCTTAGCTGTTTTTGAATTTCACTTTTTGATTTTGTTCAAAGTGTTCTTTTTAATTAATTAATTTGCCCGGGTGCGTATGAAAACAAGTTACGCACCTTTGGCTAAATATTTATCAGTTGTGTTTTACTTGGCTTCCTAGTCCGTTAGCTAAAGGATGGGCGGCTCGTTAAGCGCAACGTGGTTACAATCGCATGAACCCTTGGTTAGAAATAGAACTTACAGATTACGAAAGCCACATGGCTTTGTCTTCAATTGCCCAAGCGCAATTTTTGTCCGGCGTATTTGCACAAGCCGTACAAATCTATTCTCCAAAATCCGTTGCTATACTTGGCTGTTCCGGCGGGAATGGCTTAGACGCAATTTCCAATTCGGGAGTTGAACGTATTGTCTGCGTTGATATTAATTCTGAATATATAGCAACAGCTAAGAAAAGATTTTCCGGTTCATTTAATCAATGTGAATTTCTCTGCTGCGATATTCTTTCTTCATCATTTTCATTTAATCCGGTAGATTTAATTTTCGCCGGACTCATTTTCGAGTATGTTGATTACAATTCCGCGCTAGCAAATATTAGTAAAGTTATTAAGCCATCCGGGCATTTAATTGTTGTTCTGCAATTACCCAGCGAAGAGATTCCGGAAATTTCTCCAAGCAAGTACACAAGTCTAAATAAGCTGAGTAGAATATTTAACTTTGTTCCGCCGCTCAGTCTTCAAGAAGCGGCAAAAAATTATGGTTTAGAAATCATTGAGAACAAACGGACAACTCTTAAGTCGGGCAAATCATTTCAAGAAATGGTATTTCTGAAAACCGCGTAATATTTTGTTGCAATTCTTTCATTTGCTATCGCATTGTTTAAGGGAATATCCTTAAAAATATCTTGCAATATTAAGGGTATATCCTTAATATTCTTGTGAAAAAATAAGGTAATACCCTTATGGTTGATCTAAATAGGATGCTTACAATAGAGCAGATTGATAAAAAGATGCAAAAATTTGCCGCAATCGCTGATTCTGACCTCCCGGCTAAAGGATGGATCCACTCGATCAGAACAGCTCTTAATATGTCTCTCGCCCAACTGGGCAAACGCATTAAAAAAACCGCTCAAAGTGTAAAGGAAATTGAAGAGCGGGAACAAGACAAAAGTCTTACGCTCAAAAGATTAATTGAAGTTGCCGAAGCTTTGAACCTGCGCTTTGTTTACGGATTTGTTCCTAAAGATTCTTCGATGGAAAATCTAATAGAAAAAAAAGCTATGGAAGTTGCCCGGGAAATTGTAATGAGAACTTCTCACACAATGTCGCTTGAAGATCAGCAGAACAGCGACTTGCGGTTACAAAATGCAATTAAAGACCGTGCGAGAAAAATTAAACAAGAGATGCCGAAGTTTCTATGGGACTAAATTTAGACTATACGGATGGACGGACTCCGATTGATGAAGATGAAAAAGAAGGATTATTAATTAAAACTATTTCTACGCTTGGCGAGCTAGATGAGTTTGAACAGCTCAATGTAGAAAAAGCAGTCGAGTGGACTCTCAAACGCAAGCTTGATTACAAAAAAATTTTAACGGAAGATTTTGTTAAAGAACTTCACAAAAGAATGTTTAGCGATGTCTGGAAATGGGCTGGCGATTTCAGGACTTCAAATAAGAATATCGGCGCGGATAAATTTCAAATCGGCATTATGCTCAAAGATCTTCTTGATGACTGCAAGTATTGGATTGAGCATAAAACTTTTTCAGAAGATGAAATTGCGGTACGCTTTAGCCATCGTATAGTATGTATCCATCCTTTTTCAAATGGTAACGGAAGACACTCCCGTTTAATTGCAGACATTTTAGTGAGCAATGGATTAGGCAAACTCCATTTTACATGGGGCAGCAAGAATCTTACTAAAAAAGGAGAAGCGCGAAGCAAATATCTTAACGCCCTTAAAGAAGCTGATGGCGGTGATTATAAATTGTTAATAGAATTTGCACGTGAGTAATACCTAACTTGAAAAGTAAAAATGATTTTTTAAATATTACTTCATCAACACTAATTTCTTCGTTAGAGAATACGCGCCAACTTGTAAGTGATAAACATAAACTCCGCTGTTAAGATTAGAACCGTTAAATATTACTTCATAAGTGCCGGGAGATTTTGTTTCGTTAACAAGCGCGGCTACTTCTTGTCCAATTGCATCATAGACTTTTAAGCTAACATAGCCGGAACTTCTGATTTGATATCTAATTGTTGTTGTTGGATTAAAAGGATTCGGATAGTTCTGATATAACTCAAAATTATTCGGCATTCTTCTTTCAAATTCATCGGCAACAGACACAACACTCCCAACCGGATAAAATGTGTAAGCAACTCCGCCTTTGCTAAACCAGGCTTGAGACACAGTAGCTTTATCATAGACATAAGATTCACCGGCAGATTTTCCCGGATCGTGAACTATCGGCATTCCATCACTAGAAAAACCGGCAAGCATTAACAAATGACCGGCGGAAGAAATAGGAAGCCCAACGGACATTGCAATTCGTCCACCCTTTTCTAAAATTTTCTTAGCATCGCTCCAGGTGCGGTAACGGGTAACGGCGCCGTCTAATCCATACTCGGCTGCATTTTGAACTACGCGCGGCCAAACACCAAACATCTTGTGGTAATTATCATAAGTTGAAAGCGCGAACTGATACGGATCAACAGCAATGCTGTAACTTTTCAAAATCATTGAGACGGTTGTTGGCGAACAGATATCTTTTCCTATCACCGGATCAACATTATACTGAAAAATAAAATTCGGAGAGATTGGGATAAAGATTGCGGAAGGTTTATCATTTACAAGTTGACTGATATTTACATTGCTTGTAGTTCTTGAATCGCTGACAAAAAAACTAAGTTTATGAATTGATGGCGAGGCTGTAGCAACATCTTTTCTTGTTAAGATTACTTTAAACTGCCACTTAGATACGTAGGAATTGAGTACCGCCCAGTCAACATTTATTTTGCCGCCGCCGAAAGTTGTTGATCCGTAATCCGACCAAATATTATTCTTCCAGTAACCAACAGTAAGCCATTGAGACCAGCTTCCCGCATAAGGGAACCGCATTTGAACTTTGAATCCGCAATTTTCGCTTGGCGCACTTCCGTTATAAGATGGCAAACCTTGATTAAACGGATAGAGCGAAGCTTGCTCTTTAAGTATTACGTAGCCTTCAACAGAATTATTCTGAAGAACAAAAGATTTTCCATCGTCGCTTAGTTTTACGTTTTCACTGGTTTCAATTTTTGCTTTGATTGAATCAATACGTAGAATATAATGCTGGTCGGGATAGACTTGGGCAAACTGCTCTTCGTTGAACATCAAAAACGCTGCCGCAAATAATATAAATAGAAAAGTCTTCTTCATAAAACCTGTTCTTTCTTCAGGAATATATTCTCTTTGGTTATTAAGATAGGTAATTCCCTTTGTAAGAAAAACAACCATTTAGGTAGTAAAACTTTGTGAAGCTAATAAAAACAAAACCCGCTTCGGGGTTATAAGTGTGCACTCAGTGGAATTCGAATTCCCGACTTGATTATTAAGAGTCAGCTACTATAGTGTATAACTTGTTTTCATTAACAGTTAAGTGTTTTTTTTCGGTTAATTAGTGTGATAGCTATTGCGGCGTTTAATTCAAATCATGTTTTAAAAATGTATAAATATCCCCATCTTTAAGGTGAACTACCTCTTTCATTCTAATGTTTTTTTGAAGTTCATCAAGTGTGAAAAGAAAATTGTAGTTGGATTCCTTAAACCAAACAAGGAATATATTCTCATCTTCGCTCCGAATACTGCTTTGGAGCTGATCAAGCTTTATTGATTGAGGAGAATTATAAAATGTTTTAGCTGGACTACGTTTGCATATTAAATTAGCTAAAATGTAAACCGCTTCTGGCTTGTTACTATACATCGAATAACTTTTGCTGAACGGTTCATATTTAATAAGATAATTAATCATTTCACTTTTCTTCCACTTACTACTACTATATCCCAAGCCGGGCTGTTTTTCATATTCCCCAATAAAATGTTTTGTGTTTTCCAGTGGTTCTTTAATAAACAAAAGCATTGCAATAGAAAATGGAACGGCTATTAATCTTAGATTGAAACTCTGTATAGGCCAGCTTAAAATTCTATCTGAAGTAATAAATAAAACGAAAATGATGGGAATGTAAATTGGAGCGAGCAGCCTATCCGATATTTTATCGTATGCAGTTGTTGTTGAAGAAATGATTATGACACCACTATATAGAATAGTAAAAAGAAGACTTGGGCCAATTTGTTTCAGCAGTAATATTTTGGAAATTTTTTCTCTATCGGAAACAAATAAAATCCAAATGGTAATTATGAGCAATATAAATCCCAAATAAACATCGGATAATTTTAACGGTAAATACCAAGGAAGTAGTGTGTTCCAGAAAAAATTAATATTTTCAAATAGCGTGTATGAGGAAACTGCTCTTTGACCAATCAAAGTATTTGAAAGAAAATAATTTCTAATAATCCATCCCCCAATTGGTAGCGATGCAACGATTGTAAAGCTTAAAAACTCTCCTATTCTTTCCTTGAAAATATTTCTTCCCCATAAGAGAATACAAATCATTCCGGTAAATAAAAGTACAACTCCGGTGTATCGAGTTAGGCAAGCTAAAGCAGCCGAAACAGAAATCAGAATAAATGGCAGCAGCTTTCTCTTTCTTTGATAAGTTTCAATATTATAAAGAAAGATTAACAGTAGAGAAATAAACAATGTTTCCGACAATGCCATAAACGAAACTTTTATCAGAGTAAATGAGAATAAGACTGAAATTGTACCCAGGCAAACAAGCGCAAATGATTTCAAATGCTTTAACAAAAAGATTCCGGAGATATAAACATTTAGACCAAAGAGGAACGAATTTAAGTAGCTCGCAGAGATAAGTGGATCAATAGAAGTTAAAAATTTTAGCAAGGCTAATAAGATTGGATAGAGGGGCGGTTGAAGAACGAAATAAACTCCATCGTAATTAACAAAACCTTGATTAGCTGTTAAGTTTCTTGCAACTGATATGTAAACAACTGAGTCCGGAGTTAAGCCTGCTCCTTGATAACCAGTAAAAGTTATAACAATAATTGTCCCTACCGCCCCCAAAATACCAATAAATAATTTCTTAAAGATGTTTCTGTATTTCGCTTGCAGTGCAAAATTAATCAACGTTTATCCAAAATATCAGTTGATTATAACTCCGTGAGATATTTGGAAAAGACGCCGCTAACATTTGAGAAACTCGATAACTGTCATTTGACCCAATTCCAACCTTACTTTTCAATTCATCTCTTTCTTAAAAAAATATTCATTTGCGAAATAATAATTAACCGGTTTTGATAAGTCTTTTGTTGCCGGTAAAAAAAACAACTCCCCCAACTATCATTGCGCCTATTCCATACAAAGGAGACAAAATTTCGCTTTTCTCTCTATCCCTAGTGATTTGAATACCGCCAAAGTCTATTACCTTTTCTTTTTTTACAAAGTCTAATCCTGTATAAAGAGTAAAGATTAGTCCTATAACAAAAAGGAGCAGACCAAGTGATTTAGTAATCATAAAATATTCCTCTTGTTTTGCTTTAGATTATTCGGAATAACATATCTCTCATAAATATTTTTCACAGCGTTTCATTGAATTTCACTTACAATGAATTGTGCTGCTCAAGCCAGTTAAGCATTTTTTTAATGCTTCCGGTTGCTAATCCTATACAAGTATCCGCAGCGCCATAATATATATTAACAGTATCGCCATCCTTTCCAATAGTGTATCCGCATGGAAAGACAACATTTCCAACATCGCCCCGTTGCTCGTAAGATTGTTCCGGTGCAAAAATCCATTCGCTGCCGCGTTGAAGACAATGTTCAGGTTTATTCAGATCGAACAAAGCGAGACCTAGTCTGTAAATACATCCCCCGCAAGATTGCCTTACTCCATGATAAATTACTAACCAGCCTTGAGGCGTTTCAATTGGGGGCGGTGATAGACCAATTTTGTTTGCATCCCACCAAGCGCCTTTGCGCGCATCCATCATTAACTTATGGCTTCCCCAATGAATTAAGTCGGGTGAATAAGAAATCCACATATGTGCTCTTGGCGCACTGACGGGACGATGAATTAAAGCCCAATTACCGTTTATTCGGTGTGGTAGCAAAGCAGCGTCTTTGTCTTCGGGAGACATAATGATTCCGAAGCGTTCATAATTTATAAAGTCGCTTGTTTGTGCTAATGCGACACCAGGACCATCTCTGGTATAGGCAGTATAGACTATTACATACTTTTTTAATTCTTCCACATAAGTAATTCGTGGATCTTCTATGCCCCACAATTCTTCCGGATGATTCTGCGGATCCGGCAGCAGAGTTGGTTGCTTATCAATAACCCATCCGTCTATTCCGTTAGCAGACCGAGCTACGCAAAAATGAGAGAGACCTCTTCTATCTTCAACCCGGCATAACAATAATGTAGTACCATCTTCTAATAATGTTGCGCCGGCGTTAAATACACTGTTTATCGGATATGGCCAATTGTCTGCGGTTAAAATCGGATTTAATTTATTGCGTTGGAAAAGTTCAGCATGTTGGTTGTTCATTATTGTACGACCTTCATTGAAAGTTGTGAGTGTTCAGTTAGACGTAATTCTAAAAGCGATTGAAGAAAAGCCAGTGTTGATTCAGCACCTTGGTTTTCGTTAAGGCGGTCAGAGTGTAATCCATCGCGGCAACCACCGGTTTTGGGATCATAAACCGGAAGATTTAAATCATTGCGTCCTAAGAACCATTCGAATGCACGATGTGCTTCTTTATCCCAAAATTTATTTGCTGTAATACTATAAGCCTCGAGACAAGCGGAAACCATAGCTTGAGCTTCAACTGGCTGCTGATCGAAACGGGCAGGTTCTCCTCCCATTTTATAAAAGCCATTAGAACCAATCGAAACAAAATGACCACCTTTAGCACGTTGTAATTCCGAAAGCCATGCAAGAGATTCTAAGCCTGCGTCACTCATTGCTTTATTTGGAATTAACTTTCCACAAGTAAGTAATGCATGAGGCAGTGCCGCGTTGCAGTATGAAAGCTCATTTTCATACCAATGCCAATCAGCGGTACTATTGTTTTGATACAGAGTTAATAGCCGCCCGGCAAGCTCATCACGTACTTGGCTTGCCCTACGATCACCGGAAAATTTTTGTGAATATTCATTAATACCGATTAACGCAAACGCCCATGCGCGCGGACTAGTGGTTGGAAGAATAGCCGGTAAAGTTTGTTCAAATAACCATGCCGCCATACCATGAAGAGATGGAGAATTACATTTATTTAATACTGCACCTAAAGCCCAAAGTGCACGTCCGTGGCTGTCATCTGAACCTTGTTCTTCCAACCAATTGTGCTGGTAATCCATAAAGTTTCTAAATCGCCCGGTTTGAGGATTGAACGCATAGCCAAGAAATGCCAGGTATCTGGTTAATAATTTTTTACTATCGTTAATTCCGAGTTCTTCCAACAAAGCGCTAACTAACAACGCTCTGGCATTATCATCTGTAGTATATCCATGAGAATAATTAGGAACGCTAAACAGTGAATGTTGAAGCATTCCGGTTTCATCTGTTATACTATACAAGTGATTTAATTTTAGCGGCGGAAGTTCACCAGGATATTTATCCAAAGCCTTTGCAGCAAATCCCGGTGGAATATAGTGGCGGCGTTCGGCTCGTGCTCTTTCAAAACTTTCCATATATCGTTTAGCAACTTCGGACCAAATCATTGCTCTGCCAAAAACATAAGCACGCTTCCGCATTGCATGACGCTCAGCTTCATTATCTAATAAGTTGATAACTTGTTCAGCCAAAGCTTCGTGGTCCCGGAATGGAAATAAAACTCCTCTTCCTTCGGAAAGCATTTCTTGCGCGTACCAATATGGAGTTGAGATTACAGCTTTTCCGGCGCCTAATGTATAGGCTAAAGTGCCGGATGTTATTTGTGCTTCATTAAGATAAGGTGTGATATAAATATCCGCTGCGCCGATAAATTCTATAAGCTCTTCCAGATTTACAAAGCGATTATAAAATATCACATTACTTTCTACACCCGTTTGATGGGCTAACCATTGAAGTGAAAGGCGGTATGTTTCTCCTTCTTGTTTTATAACGTTGGGATGGGTTGCGCCAACTACGATATAAACAATATCCGGATAACGATTAACGATAGCGGGCAAGGCGGAAATAACAGTTTCAATTCCCTTACTTGCGGAAAGCAATCCAAAACTAAGCAGTACGGTTTTACCTTCAACCCCAAACAAATCTTTATTAAAACTTGGATCAACAAATGGAACATCGGGAATACCGTGAGGAATAAAATCAATTTTACCGGCAGAGATATTATAAATTGATTGCAAGAATTCGGAACCGCGCTCACTCATTACTACTAACCGGTCTGAAAGAGCTGCAACCTCTTCCAAAACAAGTTTCTGCTCATCATTCGGATTTTTCAAGATTGTATGAAGTGTGGTAACAATAGGCATGCGCAATTCCCTCAGCAGTGAAAGGATATGACTCCCGGCTTTGCCGCCATATATACCATACTCAAATTGTACGCATACCATATCAACATCATTGATGTTGAGAAAATCCGCCGCCCGCAGATATGATTCTATGTCTTTCTCTACCAACTCAAACCGTACACGTGTTGGGTAAGCATAACCATCTTCAATATCATTAACCGGCATTGCAATACAAGTTGTATCCAAGTACTGAGTTGCAATAGCCTCGCATAAATCAGTTGTGAATGTTGCTATACCGCATTGGCGGGGCAAATAATTTCCAATAAAAGCTATTCGATTAATTGTACTGCTTGTTATTTTTTTCTTCAAGACGATAAACTCCTTCTACATTTAAATGAGCTAAAGGATTATGTAGATGCACCCGTGGATAATATTCTTTTGCGATAATTTCCTATCACATTTCAACATAGTAAGTGATTGTCTATTTTTTAGTTGGTTTAACATCAACATTAGCTGTTTTTTCAGTTGCTTTTTTTATTGCATCGAGTTCTTTCTTGGCGGATTTTTTATCAACTTCTATTTTCCTTTCAGCTATTATCTTGGCTTTTTCAAGTTTTAATTCAGCCAGCTTTTTTGCTTCCGTTACTTTATTTTCAGCATCAGCTCCATTTGCTTCAGCCTTATTTTGCGCCGCGGTTTCATCTTCTTCAACTTTCAATTCAGCCTTCACACTATCTGCTTCAACTTTTTCTTTTGCAATTTTCAAAGCTCCATCTATTTTTTTAATTGCCTCAGTTCTGGCGGATTCTAATTTTGCCGCAGCTTTTATTTTAGCAGTTTCAATTTTCTTTTCCGCTGCTAGTTTGGTGGTTTCAACTTTGTTTAGCGGTTGGCTTTGAGCGAATAAAAACGTTGTAGTTATTATTAGCAAAGTAAAGGCTAATATATTTTTCATTGTTATGTTCCAAAATCGATTCAATATTTTATTGTAAATAGCTTCTTAGCATCCAAGCCATTTTTTCATGTTGTTCCATTATACCGGTCATAAAATCCACGGTGCCGTAATCTTTGCTCGCTTCGTTAATTGTAGTGATATCTTTGCGTAAAGAGGATATAAGAGACTCATGATCAATGAGCAATGTTTGAAGAATGGTTTCTTGACCGGTAAAATCAGCATTTTGTTCGCTCAATCTGGTAACCTGTAGGAAGCTTTTAAGCGAGCCCAATGCAAAATGACCTAATGAACGTACTCTCTCGGCTGTGTCATCAATAATAATATCTAATGCATCATACTGGCTTTCAAATAGTTTGTGCATTTCCATGAAATTTTTCCCTTGTATATTCCAATGTGCATTACGAGTCTTCGTATAAAGAATAAATTCATCCGCTAACAAGGTATTTAGATGAGTTGCGATGTTTTTTAATTTTTCTTCTGAAATCTCAATATTCGGTTTCATTTTATTCTCACTTTTATTTAGTTAATAAATTCGTTTGGTTATTCTTGCATTAAAGTTTCTGCTAATCTTTTTTAATTTCTTTAAATATCTCTTTCAGTCCCGGGTACAAAACTATTGTGCAAACAACATTTACAGCCGAAAGCACACCAAAGATTACCAGCGCATACGTTGAAAATTCCATTTGGCTTTCCATTCTAATAGTTAATTAACTCACTTCCGTTATCGAAACAATCCGCTTCAGGCAGATAAAAAAATTGCATTGCCACATTAACAGAAGCCGTTGGAGATTTTTCTGAAATGATATCCATAAATGGTAAAGAGTATAGCTAAAGAAAACAGTTGTGGTTTACGCAATAACGTCCAAAAGAAAAGCTTCCAGTAATAAAATCTTTCTTCACCTACTATTCCCAATTTGAACATAGAGCGAAATAGTGCAAGTACGTAATTTGAATTAAGATGAAACACTTTTTTCTTCTTCGGTTTATAATCCCGCAAAAAACTTGTTACACGTTCATAATAATATTTGGGTGAATAAATAGTATTCAGAATTTTTTGGTAGCCTTTAAGTAGTTCCGCTCTGTCCATGTTAGGAATAAAGTTGACTGAAAAATCTGTGTTATTGCCGGTAAAATCCTTCAACATTCTTCCTTCACTAAGAAGCCTTTTCTGAAGCTTCGTACCCTTTGGCGCATTTAGCAAACCAACCATAGCCGTAACAATTCCACTTTCTTGAATGAAGCTGGAAAGTTTTTCGAAAATTGATGGCGGATCATTATCGAAACCAACAATAAACCCGCCCTGAACTTCTAAGCCAAAATCTTGTATTTTTTTAATACTTGCTATCAAATCGCGATTCCTATTCTGAGTTTTATTACACTCGGCTAAACTTTCTTCATTAGGAGTTTCAATACCAACAAACACCGCTTCAAATCCAGCAATTACCATAAGCTGCATAAGGTTTTCATCATCAGCGAGATTGATAGATACTTCCGTGTTGAAATAAAACGGATTATTTCTTTTCTCATTCCACTCAATAATGGCTGGAAGAATTTCATTTTTCAATTTTGATTTATTGCCGATGAAATTGTCATCAACAAAAAACACAGGTCCCCGCCAGCCCGAAAGAAATAGTAAATCCAATTCTGCTAATACTTGTTCTTTTGTTTTTGTCCGCGGCTTTCTGCCATACAAAACCGTTATATCACAAAAATCACAATCGAAAGGACATCCACGGGAATACTGAATGTTCATCGAAGAATAGTTATTCATTGGAACGAGATTCCAAAGAGGCAACGGAGTTGTAGTAATATCCGCCCAATCTTCCGAAGTGTATTTATGTTGTGGGTTTCCTTCAGCTAAATCATCCAAAAACAATGGCAATGTTTTTTCGGCTTCATTAAGCACAAGATGATCAACTTGTTGGTAATCATCCGAACTGCTGGTAAACAAAGGACCGCCGGCAACAATTTTTGTGTTTAGTGTTTTGCACCTTTCAATTACTTGTTTTGCTGATTCACTTTGAATGGACATCGCGCTAATAAAGACATAATCCGCCCAAAGAATATCACCGTCTTTCAATTGACTTGCATTCATGTCAATTAATTTTTTGTTCCATTCTTCGGGCAACATTGATGCAACAGTCAATAATCCCAAAGGGGGAAAACTTGCTTTCTTGGAGACAAACTTTAGAGCATGTTTAAAGCTCCAGAATGTATCTGGATACATCGGATAGACCATTAATATATTCATTGATAAGTCCTTATCAATAATTAGCTTTTATTACGTATTCAGTATCAACAGTTTTTGATAAGGTTTCAATCGGGCAAAGGGATGAAAAATGGACTACATCCATTGGGTGAGATTATTAGAAACCTTCGTACGATTTTTGATTTAAGAGGTAAACATTTGTTCTATCGTATGTTCAGCTACTACAATAAAAACAACTTTTTAAAAACCGGTTTTTAATGTAGCCGCCCCATATTTCATTAAAACCGGTCTATATAATTTAGCCAGCAATAATTCTATTTTTTGTCTTTACCTCTGTTGCCCGATCCATTTTTATTCTCATTAGTTCTACCTTTATTATTTCCATTATCATGATCACCTTTACTCCAATTGCTGCCGTTTCCCCTCGTTCCCTTATTGTTATCACCATTTCTTTGCTGCTTTATCCAATTCTTATGTTCCGGATGATTTTTATTGGCAAAGTACTTTGAGTCTCGGCTATCTCTAATTGATTGCTGATCGTGACGATCTCTATAATTAGCATATTTTTCTCTGTAGTCGTTATGATTGCGCCACGGGTTTCGCTCGTTAACTACTACTTTGTAAGAGTTATATAAATCAAATTTTCGATAGCGGTAAGGTAAGTTTACCGAATATCTCCAACGCCCTCTATCATTATAATAAAAACGGTGTTGTGGAACATTGTAGTAAACTTCAATATCAGGCAGATAATAAAATTCTGCATAATCATTTCCGGTTGGACCCCAAGCAGGCTGGCTATTTAGATTAAAGCTGATACCGAAACTTACTTGCGCATTTGCAGTGCTTGCTAAGCACAGTACAACGATTAACACTAATAAGTAACGCATGACGTTTTCCTTTTGATATGTTGTTTATTCTAGCTTCCGTAAGAACAAACAGCGATTCTTTAATTAATTATTTACCAATGAAATACTTTTAGTAATCTGATTCAGTCCTTCACCGGTATATGTATAGTTTGCAATTTCTAATCTTGTATGAAGTGCAAGTTTTTCCATTATGTTGTGGATATGGCTTTTTACTGTAAAAGTTGACACTTGTATTTTGTGTCCTATTTCTTTGTTAGTCATTCCTGTGCTAAGCAGACCGATTACTTCTTGTTCACGTTTTGTCATGCAAACAATTTCTTTCAGTTTAGATTTACTCTTTCCAACAGAATGCTCAACAATTTGAGAGAAGAGAGAATTAACTAGTGTCTGTGGCAATACTGTTGAGCCTTCTGCAACATTTCTTATCGTTGCTAAAAAGTCATCTAGAGAAGCATCTTTTAAAATAAATCCGTTTGCGCCGGCTTTTACAAATTGGAGAATATCTGTTTGAAGTGGTGCGAGATCCATTACAATAATTCTTGAAAGAGGAAATTCTTTCTTAACCATTTCCACAACTTCTAAGCTATTCTGGCTGCTTAAGCCAAGATCCAATAGAATTACGGTTGGTTTCAACTGTTTTATTTTTAGAAGGCTACTTGCACCATTTTCAGAACCGGCAATTATTACTATGTCTTTATGAGGTTTTAATATCTTCAGAATGCCATTTTTAAGTAACCGGTTATCTTCGATCAGCAACAACTTTATTTTTTGTAGTGTGTTCGTCTTATTCATAAATACTCATAATTAGAAATAATATCTTAGCCCTACTGCCGAATCCATTGCAAAAGCCGGTTGAGCTGTTAATTGGAGAGATGGAACAAATTCAATAAACATATCAATTGGAGTGTCGCGCGGAATCCAGGCAAGACCAACTACAAAACGAACAGCTAATGAATTGTAGTATCCTCCGCCGGTATTGAAACGGGCGCCCATTCCATAATAAATTGGATAGTCTTCAGTTGAACCTACCGCATCAAAAACATGTAATAAATAATCAAAGTGAAAATGAATTCTGCTATCACCATTATAGTAAACATCGGATGCAGCAATTCTGTCTCCGCCAATAGATAAACCAAAACCGAAATCCCAAGCTGTCGAATTTGAGGTCCACAATTTTGCTGTTAGTCCAGTTGGTTCGCCAAGTATAACTCCCATTCCAAACGAATGGTTTTGTGCAACGGATTTGCCGATAAACATTATCATAAAAAGCGTAATCATTATTAAGAGAACATGTTTCAAGTGAAATCTCCTTTACCTAAGCATTCTTTACTTCTTTGTGTAAATAAGATGCAACTAATTCTGTGCGAGTACAATCGGGCATAGGGATGAAAAAGGGACTACTTCCTTTAGGTGAGAAGTTGAATATCCCCGTCATTTTGATGACGGGGATATTCAGGTTTTGGAAACTGCTATTTAATAATTCTAAAAACTATTCTACGGTTCATTGCTCTGCCATCTTCTGTTTCATTGTCTGCTACCGGGTTTTGTTCACCATAGCCAACTGTAGAAAGTCTAGAATCTGCAATACCTTTAGAAACGAGATAGCTCTTAACAGTAATTGCTCTATTTACAGAGAGCTCTTTATTGTAAGCATTACTGCCTATATAGTCGCAATAGCCTTCAACCTCAACATTTACTTTAGGATTGTTGTTTAATAGTGTTATAGCTTTATCAAGAACCGGGTATGATTCCGGCAGCAGCTCGGATTTATCAAATGCAAAATTCACACCGACTAATACTATTCTATCATTAACTGCTACTATATACTTATCAACAACGACATCTCGTGTGATAATTTTAGGAATGTGTTCAATGATCAGTTCTTCAATTTTGTCATAGTCCACCTTTTCCGGAGTTATTACTTGGGTTATTCCCTGGCATGGTTCGCATAGCTTAGATGGAGCGCCTTTACCAAATACAAATTGAAGACCGAGATTTAGTGTCATGTAAGCATCTCTTCCATTAACTTCAGTAGAAACAACAGCTCCATCTAGTTCCGAATTGAACATTTTATGAAAGCCATATTCTGTCATAATTTTCCAATCTGAACCAATTGCCCACTCTACACCACCGCCAACATTAAAAGAAAGAGCTGTTTCGTTTTCATCTAAAGCAGGTGTAGCCCAATTTGAAAGCATTCGTAAACTAACACCTGCACCGGCAAATAAATAAGGTGAAACCGGTTCACATGGAAGTACATAGTAAAGCAAATCTAGATCGCCTGTTACTAAATTTGTTGATTCTGTTATCATATTAAGAGAGGAATTTTTCCATTCACCTTCTTGGTGAGTAAAGACGGTCTTAAATCTTAAACCAACATTTTCAGAAAAATTCTTTTCTATTGATAGAAATCCACCATAATTAGAATTAAGTGGTTGAATATTGACGTTGGAGAATCTTGGATAAGTTAGACCAAAACCGAAACTCCAATAGTCAGTTACAATTTGCGCTATTGAGCTGCCGATACCGATTGTTAACAATAGTGCAATGGTTAGTATAATCTTTTTCATTTGTGGTTTCCTTTTTTTATTCTGTTAAACTCAATGCTCTTATTTTTTTTGATCTATTCAAAAACATCATACCTACTACATAATCGTTTTGAGTAAGGTGAGGAGTTACAATCTCCTCACCTTCTATTCGGTTCTTTTATAACTTATCTTTTATCAACAATATTCGCGTCCAAGGTTACGGCAGCAATACGTGTTAATGCTCTACCGCGTAATGTTGCACCGGTTGTTAATGTGATTGATTGATCAGCAAGAATATTTCCGTAGAATATACAGCCCGTGCCAAGTGTTGCAGAAGTGCCTACAGACCAATAAATATTTTCCCACTTTGCGCCACCGGCTAGAACAATGCTTGTGCCTGCATCGGTTATTAGCGTTGAACCCATCTTAAATATCCATACTGCATTTGGGTTGCCTCCAGCATCAAGAGTTAGAATTGCGTTCGCTCCCGTTCCAGATATTCCGCTAGTTGAAGAGTTTACATAAAGACCTGGGGCAAGAGTTAAACCACCAAGTTGTCCCGGTAACGAGATAGCATTTAATGATCTTCCCTGAGCATCGTTATAAGCAGCAGTCAAAGCGTTTTTAGCAGTTCCAACTATCGGATCAGCAGCCATATAAAGAGTTCCGTTAACAACTCCCGGAGGGAATCCGTTAATTGTTGCTGTTGGGAATGCCCCAACATCACCATAAATGAAAGTAAAACCGGTATTGCTAACTCCGGATCCAGCAAGAATTGCAAAAGCGCCTGCTGCCCCAAGATCAACACCAGCAGGACCAGATAGTCCAATTGCAGTAAAGTTGGCTACAAAAATTTTGTTACTTGTTATAGTGAATGTATAAGTTGCGTTCGATGATACAATGGTTACTCCTTCAGTCCAGCTCGTAAAAGAATATCCGGCATTTGGAGTAGCGATTACTGTTACCAAAGCACCCGAATTAAATGAACCGCCTCCGCTTGTCGTACCACCAACCAATGGATTCGATGAAATTGCAACTGTGTATTGTGATGCAGCTGCCGTAAAGTTTGCTACTAAAGTTCTGTTTTGAATTATAGTAAACTGATAATTTGCATTTGTCGAAACAGCGATTCCGTTTTCCGTCCAATTTGTAAATGTAAAGCCGGCATTTGGTGTTGCCCTTACTGTTACATTACTTCCCGTGTTATATGTACCTGTTCCGGATTGAGTTACTGCTCCGCCTAACAATGGATTTGCCGATAGCGTTACTGTATACTGGGTTGGAGCTACAGCAGTAAAGTTTGCTTCTAATATTCTGTTTCCACTTAATGTAAATGTATAACTGGCAGTTGCTGCTGGTATAACAGTTCCGTTTTCCGTCCAATTTGTAAATGTAAAGCCGGCATTTGGTGTTGCCGCCACAGTTACACTGCTGCCGGAGTTGTATGTACCTGTTCCGGACTGAACTACAATTCCACCTAATAATGGATTTGATGAAAGCGTAACAGTATACTGAGTTGGAGCTACAGCAGTAAAGTTTGCTTCTAAAATTCTGTTTCCACTTAATGTAAATGTATAACTAGCAGTTGCTGCTGGTATAACAGTTCCGTTTTCTTTCCAGCTAGTAAACGTAAAGCCGGCATTTGGTGTTGCCGTTACTGTTACACTGCTACCCGAGCTGTAAGTACCCGTTCCGGACTGAGCTACAATTCCACCTAACAATGGATTTGAAGATAGCGTTACTGTATAAGTCGGGAGAGCTGCAGTTGTGAAACTCCACACATAATTAGCTGCCAGAGCATTGCCAGAAATATCCTTAGCTCCAGTTGTAATTGTGGTTGTATATGTTGTATTTGCTGCAAGATTGCTTAATGGTGCAAAAGTGGCAGTCTTACCAGAGTAAGACACAAAACCTAAAATTGGTGTTGTACCTTGCATTAACGTAAATGTTGATGTGGTAATTGTTGAAGCATCCATTACTACACTGAATGTTGCAGCAATTTGTTTGTTCAACGCCACACCAATTTCACCAGGAGTAGGGGTTGTAGAAATAATTGTAGGTAAAGTGACGGCTGTTGGTGCGCCTGTTGTAAAGCTCCACACATAGTTAGCTGCCAAAGCATTGCCTGCAAGATCCTTAGCACCGGTTGTAATGGTGGATGTATAATTTGTATTCGGCGCAAGATTGTTCAACGGTACGAAAGTAGCAGTTTTGTTAGAGTACGACACAAAACCTAAAACTTGCGTTGTACCTTGCATTAATGTAAATGTTGTAGTTTGAATAGATGTAACATCCATATCAACGCTAAAAGTTGCGGCAATTTGTTTATTCAAAACCACACTAGTTTCGCCAGAAGTTGGGGATGTAGAAATAATTGTAGGTAGAATGATGGTCGCAGCCGCGCCTGTTGTAAAATTCCAAACATAGTTCTTAGCTAATGTACTACCTTCTGCATCTTTAGCACCGGTTGTAATTGTGGCACTATATGTTGTATTTGGCTCAAGATTGCTTGATGGTGCAAAGGTAGCCGTTTCACCGGTATAAGAAACTGTTCCGGATACAAACGAGGTTCCCTGCATTAAAGTGAAAGTTGCTGTTGTAATGGATTCTGAATTCATCGCTTCACTAAATGTTGCGGTGATTTTAGAATTGAAGGCTACACCAGTAACCGCATTTTGAGGACTGGTTGAACTCACAGTTGGTATAGTTATAACCGGAGGGTTAACGAGACCGCTTCTTTCCTCACAGCTTACGATTGTTAAAACCATTAATAGTGGCATTAACCACATCTTAAAAAGGTTTTTTATTTTTTTCATTTAAGTTATTCTCCTATGACAGATTAGTTTTCTTTTTCAATAGAACGATACACCAATTATGAGCCCGAATAAATCGAGCAAAGGGATGAAAATGGAACTACACCTTTGGTGCGAGCATTCATTTCACTAAATGTTATTCTTATTAGCCTTTCTTTTAATTCACTGCATTTCAGTTTCAATAGTTGGCGGCTTATTTGTGCTGATGATAATTGTGTAGTTTGTATTCACTTTAGTTATCACTGAAACAGATTCATTCCGGATAACATCCGTAGCTGTAATGTTACCTTCATGTACTTCTTGGTAATCAGTTGTTTGTCCCGTTTCAATATTGTTAAAGCTAATTATTACGTTCTCTGAAGTTTGCAAATTGACATTGACCATGTTCAACTGCTCATTCTTTATGCGAACTTGAGGATCATTATTACTTGAACAAGCTGCGATGACAACAAGTAATACAATTGTTAGAGTAACCTTTAATATGTACTTCATACATTCTCCGAATTAAATTATTTTTTACAGTTGCATTTCCAGCAACAGCTTGCGTGAGATTTTAGCAACTAGAATTAGAGTAACCATCTTTCAATTGTGTTTCTATCTAATCTGCAATTATTCATCATCCGATGAATAATTTCTCTTTTAACGGTGTTGAATTTTAGAATAGCCGAAGAGTATAACAATCGTGCAGAGGGATGAAAAAGGGACTACTACTGTTTAATTATAAGTGTTGGAAGGTTATAAAGATTATAGCGAGGTGTACTTGCGAGAAATGTTTAATTACTTCTTTACCATTTTTAGAAACCCCAAAGCAGCCAGCTGCTTTTAGCTTTCTCCATAAGCTTTCTAAACTCGGCAGAACCACTCTTCAAATTGACAAATGTAGAATCGAAGTTATTCGCAATAGATTTATCCATTAATAATTTTCCTATGGTTCCTTTCCCAGTTTGAATTTCGTGCGTTATCTTAGATAAATCACTTGTAACATTAGAAGTATTATCAATGGTAGTTTTTAATGAGGCTAAAATTTCATCCATATTGACCGGCTGGACAGTTGCAATTTTATCATTGTCTTCAATTTGATTTTTTGTTCCTATTCCCGGGGAGATAATTAATATTTTATTTCCCATTAGACCTTCCGAACCAATACTTGCAACCGCATTCTTCTTTATAAACTTTCGGGTATCTTCATCAATAAGAATTTCAATTCTAACAGAAGTATCGCTAACAACACTAATGCTTTCTACCGTGCCAACATTAATTCCCGAGAAGCGAACATTATTCCCCGCTTGAAGTCCGGCAACATCTTTAAATACTCCACTTACACGAAAAGTACTTCTGAATAATTGCTGCCTTTCACCGACAAAGTAAATTCCAATTATGAACACAGCAACACCCAGTGTAACAAACACTCCCAATTTTATTTTATTACTTAAGTCTTGTTTCATCTCAGACACTCAAATTTTATTTCTAATTTATTTTTCAAAGAATGATTTAATCCATTCATCTTCTGAGTTTTCAAAATCGGAATAGGAGCCTTCTGCTTCACAGATTCCATTCCTTAGTACAATTATTCTATCGGCTGTAAGTTTTGTGCATTCAATATCATGTGTAATGATTATGGAAGAAGTATTATATTTTTTTTGTACTTCTACAATCAGCTTACTTATTTCTTTTGAAGTGATCGGATCAAGTCCGGTTGTTGGTTCATCGTAAAGCATTATCTCCGGTTTTAGAATTAAAGTACGGGCAAGCCCCAACCTTTTGCGCATACCGCCCGAAAGTTCCGATGGTGTTATGTCAATTGAGTCGGAAAGTCCAACATTTTCTAAGGCTTCCGATACCAAAGAATTAATAGTTTCTTTTGTTAATGAATGTAATTGTCTTCTAAGTGGAAATTCTAAATTTTCTCTAACTGTCATGGAATCGTAAAGCGCGCCGCTTTGAAAAAGGAAACCAATCTTTTTACGTAACTCAATTACTTCTTCGGCTTTAATGTCTTCAATGTTGTTCCCCAGAATAAATAGCTTACCCTCATCAGCTTCATTTAAGCCGACTATACATTTTATTAAAACTGATTTACCGCTTCCGGATTGTCCAAGTATAACTAGGTTTTCTCCTTTATTGAGAACAAGACTGATATCTTGCAATACATGATTTTCACCAAAAGACTTTTTCAAATGTTTCATCTCTAAAACATATTCGCTTTTCAGATTATCAGTTTCAGTTTTAATATCGGTTTCACTAAATATCAATTTGTTTAACACTTTTTAGTTTTCGAACAAACTTGTTATTTGCACTGCTACAACATCTATTAGGAATACCATTAACGATCCAAACACAACCGCCGAGTTTGCCGCTTTTCCAACTCCTTCGGTTCCTTTATTTGCATTATATCCTTTATAGCTTCCCACAATAGCAATTGCAAAACCAAAGAAAAATGTTTTGATGAATGCCGGAAAGACATCCTTAAATTCTAGGCTTTGGAATACTTGAGAAAAGAATAAGTGAAAGCTTACACTTCCTTTTAAATTCACTCCAACATATGCACCAAACAATCCCACAGCGTCAGCTAATACGACTAATAACGGAAGCATTAAAGTTGCAGAGAGAACTCTTGTTACAACTAGGTACTTAAATGGATTCGTCCAGGAAACTTGCATAGCATCAATTTGTTCCGTCACTTTCATTGATGCAAGTTCAGCGCCAATTCCGGAACCAACTTTTCCGGCAAAGATCAGCGCTGTTATTGCCGGTCCAATCTCACGGATAATTGAAACTGCTACCATTGCGGGCAATAATGATACTGCTCCAAACTTCATCAAAGTTGGTCTAGATTGAACAGTAAGAACAAGTCCAATTATAAAGCCGGTAATTCCCACCAGAGGGAAGGATTTGTAACCAATCAGAAAAGACTGTCTTAGCAACTCATTGAATTCATAAGGTGGTTTCCAAACTTCTTTGAAGAACCGTAAAGTGAAAATTGTAATCATTGATACTTCTAAGAAGAATTTCTTAAAAATTGAATTCGAAAAATTCCCGCTGCTTGCCCCTTGAGTTATTTCCTTCATCTGGTTTTCATTTCCAGCAATGTGCGAAATATGTTTTTCCATATTAACAGCATTTAAAATCTTTAATAAATGTTTTGGGACTAAAGTCCAATAAGTAGTGGGTGTTGATTAACCCCACGCTTAAGCGTGGGGTTAAGGCAAGTAAAAATTAAATAGGGCTTTAGCCCACAACTTAACTTGATAGCGGGATTTATATTACAACTTGAAGTTGCGCCAACCAACTTCTTGCCATTTTCACACATTCCCTCAAGTTAAGGCTGACTCAGAAGTGAATGGTTCGATTTTTCATTTTTCTTTTCTCTTTTAGCTGCTTTTTTTTCTTTCATGGTTTTCACTGGTTCTTTTTTAGAACCCTTTCTGGTGTTTTGTCCTTTGCTCATCTCTAATTCCTCTTTGATTAATTACAAAATTTTCTGTGCAATTATTGTATTGATGCAACTAGTTTTTGCATTTTTTCTTTGCTAAGGCTTAATTTTATTTGAATGCGCTCCCACATAGCGCCTTTCTTTCCCTCATCGTAACGTAAATCACGTTCCGTTAAGGTTGGATACTTCTTCATGAGTTTTGCTTTTTGAATATCCCAATTCTCCTTCATAGAAGGTGTAGATATTGAAAATTGCCGGTGGTGTGTATGTTTATTTGCATTCATTTTCCGTTCCAAATCTTAAATTGAAGCCTAATCCTATTCTGTTATTTGTTAAGCTTTACTTTTACGCTGCAGGGGTTTTCTAATATATTTATCTGCCTTTCTGCTTTCCGCCATTTTGATCTGATCTTGTGTAAACCGTTCAGCTTTTGCTTTTTCCATTTCAATAATTTTTATTGTTTCCGATTCCTCTTCTTTAAATTCGGAACGCAAGACAACAATATTAGCTTCCAACGCTGCACGTTTTAGCTCTAATCCATTTTTTTCTCTTTCAATTTCTTGCTTGCGTAATAATTGTTCAGCGTCGTTTTTCGCTTCTTGCGATAACCTTGCTGAACCGGTTAATACTCCTTCCGGACCAACATAAACATCAAGCAATTCAATACCGCTGTCAGTTAGTTTGAACTCGCGGATTTGGTTGGAATGCGCCATACCTCGCGATTTAAGAATATATAATCCTCTGTTACGCTCGCCGCCAATTTCAATATCACGCAATAGCAGCCATGTATCAATTAAAGAAGAAATAGACATATCGGTAAGTTCTTGGCTTTCTCCGCTATCCGATAAACTTGCAAAGAAGGCTGTGATATTCCGATTCTTCAGAAAATCAACAAGGCGAAGTAGCATTATTTTTACTTCGGTCTGATTCCCCCCTATTACGAACGCATCTATTGGATCGAGAATTACAATTTTCGGCTTAACTTTATTAATTAATTTTATGGTTGTAGTTAGATGATGCTCTAAACCAAAAAGCGTTGGACGGGTTGCATGAAAATGAAGCAATCCTTTCTTTTCCCACGATTCTAATTTGATTCCTATTGAAGACATATTACGCATAAATTGACTGGGGGATTCCTCGAAAGCAAAATAAAGAACGCGCTCCCCCCGTTTGCATGCAGCCTCTACAAACTGAGCCGCAAGACTTGTTTTTCCTGTACCTGCCGTACCGGAAACAAGTATTGTACTGCCACGGAAGTATCCTTTGTCGGATAACATTGTATCTAATCTTGGAATGCCGCTGGAAATTCTTTCGTTAGAAGAAATATGATTTAATCCAAGTGAAGTTACCGGCAGAACTGAAAAACCGTCTTCATCAATTAAGAAAGGATATTCATTCGTTCCGTGAGTTGAGCCGCGGTACTTCACTATTCGCAATCTTCTAATTGATGATTGATCGCTTACTCTATGATCGAGAAGAATAACACAATCGGAAACATATTCTTCCAAACCCTGGCGTGTTAAAGTACCATCGCCACGTTCACCGGTGATTATTGCTGTTACACCTTTCCTTTTCAGCCAGCCGAATAATCTGCGCAGCTCTGTTCGTATTGCCATCGGATTAGGCAATGCAGTAAAAAGTGATTCAATAGTATCCAACACAACACGTTTAGCATTAATTCTTTCAATTGCTTGATGTATTCGAACAAACAATCCTTTTAAGTCATATTCACCGCTTAGTCCAATTTCTCCTCTCTCTATATTAATATGCTCAAGCCATATCTTTTTTCGCAATACAAGGTCATCTAAATCGAACCCCAGAGAAGAAACATTAGTGGTTAGCTCTTTCTCGGTTTCCTCAAAAGAAATAAAAACACCAGGCTCGTTATAGCGCGTTGCCCCGCGTACAAGAAACTCCATTGCAAATAATGTTTTACCGCAGCCTGCGCCGCCGCATATTAAAGTAGGTCTGCCTTTTGGCAAACCACCGTTAGTAATTTCGTCAAACCCTTGAATGCTGGTTGGAGCTTTTTGAAGAACCTTTCTTTCAAATGCTGCTTGTGTCTTTTTCATAATTTTTTCTCAATTATTTTTATTGATAGTAACAATACTTGCAGAACATAGCACAATCGTTAAAAAATAATTTTTTAATCTTTTGCACGATTGAATTTTAGATACTAATAAAGAAATAAACCATAGTCCAAAGGGATGAAAAAAGGGCTACTTCTTTTAACGGGTTTTTTCCGGATTTAACACTAATGAGTTACTATAGTTATCAAACCAGAGATTAACACTAATACACCGGCGGCTCTATTTACCCACATTAAAGCACTCAGATTTAGTCTCTTTTTGAAAATTGTTACTCCGGAACTTAGCAGAAAAAACCATGCGCTTGATCCGATAAATATTCCAAAGACAAGTGTTGCAGCCGAGAAATAACTTAGTCCGCTGCCTAAACCAAGGGAATTGAAAACCGCAATAAACGCAAATATTGTAAATGGATTTGTTAGTGTTAGGAAGACTGTGCTAAGATAAGTTCTGAGAACGCTCTTATTATTGTTTTGCTCATCAATTGTTTTCGGTTTTGAGAAAAATATTTTTACCCCCAGCAGAAGAAGTAACGCACCGCCAATAAGACGAATCCAAATTTTATAGGTAACAAGCGTAGATGAAATCATTGTAAGACCAAAAGCAGCCACAGAACCATAAAGCAAATCCGCAGTCGCGGCTCCAAATCCAATAGCAACAGCGTAAATTTTTCTTTCTGTTAGCGTTTTGCGTATGCACATCACTCCAATAGGACCGAGAGGAATTGCCATAGCAAAACCAATAACAATGCCTTTTAGAAAATAAGTTAGCTCCATAGATTTTTTCTACTTATGCATTTCTAAAAATATTTTGAAATGAAAAACTGTTATTTAATCTTGTGTTTAAATTGTGTTGTTCTATAACCAGAACCAACATTAAGATTAATAGTAAATAAGTATTCACCTTTTTCAATAAGGCTAACGCCGCTGCCAAAGTGGTTCATCATTGGTAAAAGTTGTACCGATGCCGTTTTCTTAGAAGGATAGACAACTTCTACCTTCGCGCTTGTATCGGCAACTTGTTTTCCGTTAAGAGAATTAATTACATCAAAGATAAGATAATGTGTACCCGTCAACATTTTATTCTTAGTGTCTTTATCTATAAGCAAGCTATTATCTTTCATCTTATACATATTACCGCCCGCACTCGTTTTCATCGTTTCCTTGATTTTCTTCTGGCTTATAATCCACACTTTAGTGATGATACTATCTTCTTTTGATTCAAAAACCGGTTTACCGATTGAACTTGGAAGTTCTTTCTTGGCGATTGCTCTCTTTGAATTAACCTTCTTGTTAGTTTGCGCGCTGATTGCAAGCATTAAACACAATGCAATAAACACTGTAAGTATTATAAATCTTGTTTTCATTATTGACCCATTACTTAATCAATTTATAAAATGGAACAGGCGTGCTATTCCTTTTTTATTTCAGGTTAAAACTTCGGCTGCCATTTAATTGCTACTCCGGTTGCTTCGAGAGAAGAATATAAGCCCAGAGTGATGTTTTCATATTTGATCCGGTGAAATTCTGGAATTAATATTCCGCATAAAGCTCCAATTCCAATCCCAACCATCACATCGGAAGTAAAATGCTTGAGTGCTTTTATTCTAAAATATCCCAACACTAGCGGCGGAACCATTGCAGCGGCATATAAAAAGTACTTATTGTTTCCAATCTCCGGGTGATAATCGCTATAAACTTTTGCCATAAAGAAAGTAGATGCGGCAGCTGACGCCACATGCCCGCTATAAAAAGAATTCCTGTTATGACCACTTTTCTTCTCTTCATAAGTCAGCTGCTCGTAGTAAGTAACCGGGCGCAATCTATTCTGAAAAGTTGGACCAAGAAAACTCCATTCGAAAATATTTGTTGTGATTGACATTGTTTCAGTATACATAAGCAAAATATCGAACCAGTCCTGCTTTATGCTTTTGTCGAAGAAGAGAAGCCCCGGCAACACAATGCTTGCGCCAAGAACATAGTCGGAATAAACTCCATTGGCAGAAGCTTTAGAGGGATCTTGCTTTAATGACCAATAATCAAGATTATTTATAACACTCCTGTCCAACGATTGTATCTCGGCTAGTGCGACATCTTTCTTTCCCAAAACAGTAGTAATTCCGATCAAGTTTGTTGTTAAACCAACAGTAAGAATTGGACCCGTTACCCAATAATTAACATGATAAGGATGAAATGACGAATCACTTACTGGTTGTTGTGAATAAACCGGTTTACCCATACTGAATATTATAACCATAATTAAAGTGAGATAATAACAACTAAACCTATTAGCTTTATTCTTTTTCATAGTTTCCTTTTTTGCTAAATAGCAGCCAACCGCAAAGTAATCCAAATCCAAAAGTGAAAACAGCGGGCAGCAATCCAAAATTATTTTTGGTGAGCCAATCATTTTGATTGATTTTCTCTCTTACAATGCTTTCAACTAATCCTCCGCCGTAGAAATACAAAAAAAGGATAACTATTATTAAAAACGTTGCAACTGTAATTGTATTTTTTGAAATGATCATAATTTTTAACTCCACTAATTTTTATAATTTCAAAGTGCAATTCTTATGGATAAGGGAAGCGTTGAAGTAATTTCAACTAGTGATTTATTATTTTCATGCTGATCCACAACCCATGTCGCAATGAAATATCCCAGCACTGCTCCGAAAAAGTCATCAGAGGTCCAGTGTTTATCTTGATAAACTCTGGAGACAAAAGTTAATGCGGCTGGTATGTAAGCAACTGCCTTCAGCCATGTTGGCTTAACATTTCTAGATATCACAGTTGAAAGAACGAATGCAGCAGTACTGTGTCCGCCGGGTATAGATTGGTCGTCGGTATTAAACAAAGTAGTGAATGGATGAAACGAAGCTCTTCCTTCTTCTTTGTAGGGTCTCGCTCTGCCTAATGCCATTTTTAATATATAAGTGATAGCACCGGCATAGAGAGATGCCTGCCCAATTTCATAAGCTACTTTTCGAGTTGTCATATCATTAGTTATCAAGGAATGCGCAGCTAATCCGCTGAAAAGTACAACCGGCATATAGAGTTCTCCCCATATTCTTCCAAATTCAATAGGAACGCTGTTATAATATCTTCTGTCTTTCAAAACGGCAGTACGAATCGGCTCATCATAATTCAACATAATCTCATAGGTCAAGAAAATTGTAACAGCTGGAATTACATAATCTGTTGCTTCCCATTTTAATGGTTGCTTTATAAAATCAACAGTCTCTTTTCCAAACTGAGAAAACGTGTACTTAAACTGACCGACAATTGATATCTGGCAAATAATAACTATTAGCAGCGATAAAAAGATTTTCTTCATTATAGCATCCATGTTGTTTAAAAATGAAGAGTGATTCCAAGTCCATATGAATCGCCAAAAACAAATGGTTGGATATTAATTCCGCGAATCCCGAGCTGAGATTTGTTACTATCGTTTTCAATTGGTTTCTCATGTTGGTCAACTACCCAAGTCGCAGCAAGGTAACCGATTGCACCTCCCAAGAAAACATCTGAAGCCCAGTGCCTATCGAGATAAACTCTGCTTATTACACTAAGTGCTGCCGGTACATAAGCAATTATTTTTAACCACAACGGTTTGGCATTTCTTGAAAGGACAGTTGTAAGAGCCATTGTAATGCCTGTATGCCCGCCGGGAAGTGATTGATGATCAGGATTATCATACCGGGAGAATGGACTATAAACTTGATTCCCTTGTTCGAGATAAGGTCTTGCTCTTCCAATTACATATTTTAATGTACCGTTTACTAAAAAGGTATAGAAAGAAGCTTGTGCAATTTCAAATGCTATTTTATGAGCTGTCTTATCATCGGCATACAACGCATATAAGCTAAAACCGCCAAACATCATCTCGGTAAAATATAATTCACCCCACATATTCCCGAATTCAATTGGATAACTCTTGGCGTACTTTTTATTAAGTCCGTAAATCTTATCATTGTTAACATAATCACGGATTGGATTATCGGCTTGCATAACTAAAAATGTTCCAGCGCCTAATAAACCCAATTTGAGCAAATCGCCTCCATCCCATTTAGTTGGTTGTATAATGAAACCCAAAGTTTCTCTTCCGAACTGTGAGAAGTTATATTTGTTCTGCTGTACGGAATCCTGTAACCTGGGAAATTGTGCGAATGCTGAAGATGCGAATATGATTACCAAGAGAAGCGATAAATATAATTTTTTCATTTTTGCATCCGTTTATTTTTTATCTGTAAATAAAATTTCAGTGACCATCGCTTTATTTCTTAAACTTGAATTCTTCTAAAAACAGTTGGAGATAAATTCTTTGTTCGGTTCTTACGGAGTGTACGCTTGCATAATCTCTAGGATATCTATCGCTGTAGTAAATGAAATGTTCGAAACCTATACTTAGATTATTGTATAGTTTGAATGAAATTGCCGGCTTAATAACAGCCACATAATTCTCTCCCGGAACGTTTCCCGGAACACCTTCAAACATATGCATCCACCAGTAGTACCCCATGAATGAAAGACCAAGCCAACCGCCTACGTTGAAATTACATTCAAGCTTTGTCTGCGCTCCGTAGCCGTAATTATAATCTTTAACTTGTGTGGTGTCTGGTCCAAATCTATTACTAAGTGCACCGAAGGGAACAAGATTTACATGTAGGTTTGTGTACAAACTTGAAGTCTTACCGACAAGAAGTTTAGTAACTATTCCAGGTCCAAAGCCTATGGTACCAAGTTCAAAAGTTTTATTATCAAAAAAATTCATGTGCTGAAATAAGCCAGCCAACATTTCAAGATTACCGGTTTGAACATTACGACCGAATAACATTCCATAACCCGTTATAAGTGAAAGAATTTTACGTCCTACACCAAAATCCATATCTGTTTTAATTCTGAAATAATCAAAAGGTTTTCTGGATCTTTTTTCGAATGGATTTCCGTAATCAAGGGTAAGGCTGAAATTAAAACTATTAGTTCCTTTCTCAACCGCTATTCCATCATTAACTCTATGGTAGCCGCCGGATAATGTTACATTCAACGGTTCTTTCTGATATACTTCTTCAGAAGTTAACCGGGTAAGTTTGCCTTGTAGAAGTCTGCTAAAAAATCTTGTTGGTGTAAGAAAGGCAACAGCCATTTCTCTAAAAAATCTTTCGGTTCCGGTTGTTTGGTCATCTAGAATATTTGAACCGAGCCGGTAAAATATTTCTCCAAGTAAAATGCCGTGAAGCGGGGTATTGATAATGTCGTTGTAAGATGGGCGTGTGTTCTCAGCAAAATACTCCCATTCAAGACTACCTAGATATGCAAAAGGTATAGATTCGTAAAATGAAAAGCCGTTTGCACGACCAGCATTAAAATACATTGACCCGGCATATGGATGGAAAAAGTAATTCATGCCAAACCTATCTATGTCCCATTCCCATCCCTTCTGCAAATTATACCTCCATGAATTAAATCCTACTCTCGAAAAATCATAGTTGAAGAGATACCTATCAATCGCAAAAGTTGTAGCATTCGCAAGGGTAACTCTAAAAGCAACCATTCCCCAAGAAGACTTCTCGTTATACAATGGATTGTCATCACGCAAATCACCATACATATTGTACTTCATCGAATCGGGAGTCTGCGTTTTTATTGTATCGTTTAATGCGTAAGCCCTCTGCGATGGAAGCAAATCCGAGTAACGATTAAATTCTTTTACAGTTGTCAGACGATTTACACTTGCATTTTGATTGTGTGTAATATTGCTATCGAATGCAGCTTTAAACTGCGCTTGCATTGATATTGAAATCAAAACTAAGAGAATTATAATGTATCCAGTTTTCATTTAGTTAATCCTTTAGATAAAACATCCACTACCAACGTTGTTTTAACCTTTGTTCCTTAGAATTCAAGAATATGATATGAATGAAGCAGTGATGGTTCAATCGGGCAAAAGGATGAAAAAGGGACTACATCCTTTTTTTGATAAGTTAATTCAATTCTTGTTCATGATTTGAAAGTCTTAATGATGCACTTCGGTCGAATATGTCATTACACACGGGTTATTGTATAAGAATTATACTTATTGGTTTGGCTGGAATAATTAAAACCCAGCTGCATATTCCGCTTTTCTGCAACTGGGTTTAGGAGTTGTGTATGCAAAGAAAAACCAATTAAGCTTGCAAAAAATATTTTATTCGCCTGCTTAATTCCTTTGAGGTCTATTCGTTGCTGAACAATAATAAAAACACACTAATCGTATTCCAATAGTCCATTAGAATGAAAAAGGAACTACATCTTTTCAATCGTTTGAGTTACGCAAAAGAGCTGTTGTATCAAGAAGGGATTGATTACTATTTATTGTGAGACACAGCCGTAAGTTGCTCACGTTAAAGAGTTTTTTCAACTTTCAATAAATGCAAACCTCTTTTTATGGAGTCGGTTCTATCCAGATCCTTCTCAATCCTGGTTATTTCTCTTCTGTCTTCGTTTGCCTTATGAAGTTTTTTATTTTTCGCATACCCGGTGAAAATTAAATAAAACACCAACGATAAAACGCCAACCGCTGCAAGTATTTCAATAATTATTATTTCAGCCATTAAAAAATTCCTAAGTTAAGGTTATAAGGTTTGTTGATATTTTTTCGTAATTGTACAAATAGATTACTCGCGAATGGGTCTGGTAAATTAAGCGTGATAAAAACTCATTATTACCTCTCCAAAGGAACTGTTGGCGGAAAACCAACCACATCAGCAACTCCGTTGCGTAATGCAAACCATGCATACTGCAAGAAATAGTCTTCCGGATTACGCGTGTATTTTATTTCACCAAGCTTCATTGTTCCCTCTTCATCCGGAATGTTACTACCACGAATAACAAAAACTTTTCCAAAGAAAGAAAGTATTCTGTTGAATATTCCCTTTTCACTTCCGGTTACTTTATCCAGGAGTGCAATAGTTAAATCTCTATACACCACTCTCAAAGAGCCATTGGCTCTTCCCGAGTTAACATTAATCATGAAAGACGCAGACTTGATATGCCCGCTTTTAATACGTTGATGTTCAGCGGGCTCAACGAATGCATTCAGTTTGGTTACATCCATACTGCCGAGTGAGCCGGAATACCTAAAAGAAAAAACCTTTGATGTAAGAGGGATTTCCATTTGCACTTTCATAACACCGGAATTCATAAACACACCCTCAGCACGAATAATCGCTGTGTCTGGTTTGATAATACTATTTGTAATTCCACCTATCGAAGCATTCACCTTTGTAAAAGAAATCACTCCGGGAGTTCCTTTTACGGCAAATTTTTCACAATACTTCAAACGCCCGTTTGTAATTTTTATACTATCAATTTTAATTTCTTCTTTAAGAGAAGAGAATAATTCGTTAGGCATTTGTGGATTGGCTGAACCTTTTTCATAAGGTTTATCCATGTTAACCAGAATATCTGCGAACATATTAGACGCGTTAATACTTTTGGCTTTATATAATTTCCCTTTAAGCAGTGATAAACAATCCAGTCCAGTAATTTTCAACGCTGGAATATCAAAACGAAACCTCGTTTGCCGAAACTGACTTTTCGCAAAGATTTGTTCATCATTAATTAATGGCGAATAGTTTATTAGTTCAGCTGTCAATTCAGAATCTACTACCGAGAGATGTAGTTTCTGAAGACCAAGACTATATTGAGACTTTTGGAAGTTGAGAGTGATTTTGCGTGCATCAAGCGCAGATTTTTGAAAAAGGTTTGTAGAATAATCTCTCTTTAAAATAATTTTAAGCCAGGTAATACCGGTTACTGATAAAGAATCTGCTCTGCAAGTGAATGAAGAGTCATCTGCTCTTATTTGTAGTGAATCAAGTGATAAACGATTTTCCCATACATTGAAATGAATGCGGCTAAGCCAAATAGAATACTCCGGGTTGGCTTCTTCAAAACCTTTTATAATTCTCTCCTTAAATGTATAATTGATTATAAAGTCCTGGAATAAAACAATGAGTAGCATACTAAATAGAATAGCTGCCCCAATCCCATAACCAAAATATATTGATAGTCGTTTAAGAAGTGTTTTATGCTTTTCGTACGAATCACTTATCTTTTCTTTTGTCTTCATCATTTTACTTTCGGTTTCCTTTTAAGTAAAGATCTAATGTCGTTATCATTTTCTGATCCAAGCAAAACTGCAATCCATCGTGTGCTACTATTGTTTTCTGAGGCAAACTTGAGAGCCATTGTAAGCGGGATGCAAAGAATAGCGCCAATCAAACCAAGCAAACTACCCCAAAAAATCAGAGAGAGAATCACTACCAATGTTGAAAGTCCGAGTTTTAATCCCATCAATTTCGGTTCAATTACATTTCCTACAACGAAGCCAACAAGAAGATTACCAACTATTACAAGCAGTGCGCTCCCAACTCCAAGTTGAACAAGTGCAAGTAATGCAGCTGGTATAGCAGCAATGATAGAACCAATACTTGGTATATAATGAAGCAGAAAAGCGAGGAAACCCCAGAGTATCGGAAATTTGACACCTAAGATTTGCATCCATACTGCAATTAAAATTCCGGTAACCAGATTTATAAAAGTTTTTAAAACCATGTAGCGTTTCATATCTACAATAAATTGTGTGAACATTGGGAAAGACTGTTCGGGATCACCAAGAATTACGCGAATTTTTTTGGGGTAACTTGATATCTCTAATAACATGAATGTGACTGTCAGAAGTATCAATACAACATCAGAAAGCACAGAGCTCATTCCCGAAAGTAATCCGGCAGTAAGTCCCATCACTGCTTCCGGATTAATATATTCTAAGAATATTTCCTCTGTTACAGCAATACCTTTGCTAGTTAAGTAAGAGCAAAGTGCAACCACTTGCTCTCTAATTCGCGTTTGCAACATAGGAAGTTCATTTGTAAAACTGCTAAAAGATGAACCGATCTGTGCGCCAATTAGAATTAGAATTGCTACCATGCAAGCCATTACTATAAGAACTGCAATAGACGATGGAATATGTTTCTCTTTTAGCCAAAGCACTGGCGGAGTCCCAAGAAGTGCTAGAAAAACAGCAAGAAGAAAAAGTACAACAACCGACTGCGCGAGGTATATCCCGGCGAGAATTATTACTAACGCCGCAGATGAAACTAGTATGTTCTTTCCGTTGAATGAACCGTCTTGCTGTATCGTTTTCATAAATGATTATATTTTTTTTAATCTTAAATCAGAAATCATAGCGACAGCAGAAACGAAATAAATTATTACAAACCAATCGAGGTATTGCGGTACAAACAAATATCCCAGCAAAGAAATTGTTGAGACTGCCGAAGCCGCCAATACTGTTGGAACTCCAGTAAAACCTTTTTGCTTATACGCTGTGAAGTAAGCTAATCTAATTGATGCGGCACCAACATTTAAGAAGCCGGCAACAAGCATTAAAGTATTTTCAATACCTACAAACCAGCCAAACACAACTGATGCAGCAACTGCCATAAAATCCGTGAAGCTATCCAGATAAACACCAAGCGTACCGCCGCCGATAGCTCTCGCTAGTTTTCCATCAAAGTAATCTAGAAGAAATTGCAAGAGGATGAGAACATATGCTAATACAACTAGTCCCTTAAGAGAGAAGTAGATTGAAAAAGAAACACTCAGAAGACCAAGTAGCGTAAGTAAATCAGGCCAGCGCAGAGTTTGGAGCTGTTTGAATAACATTGTAATTATTCCTTATAAATCACATTCAAAAAAGTCTATTTCAATTATGCTAATTCGTATCTACTTCATTTTACATGACTATACTAATCAAACAATTCTTCGACCTTGAATTATTCTTAGTAAAACCATAACAATTGCTATTACAAAGAGAATATGAATAAAGCCGCCCATTGTATAAGAAGTAAGGAAGCCAAGCAGCCAAAGCACTATTAGTATTATTGCGATTGTATATAACATGATCTTATCCTTTAGGTTATTATTTGTTATCTATTTTTATTTTCAGAAGCATCGTCATTTTCGTTTATCCTTCTTGTCATCATTAGGATTTGTTCTATCCGGTTGTTCTTTATTATTATTTCTTGGAGGAGTCACAGCTCGCGTTTTTGGCTGTTGGTTTGTATTATTATTCACTCTTGGTGCGGGTATATTTTCCGGTTTAGCAGCACGGACTTCTTTATATTCAGTTTTTGGACGCTCTACATTTCTAACGGGTGTAACAACACCATTGTTTCTGTTATCACTTGGTGAATTTATCTTTCGTATTTCAGCCGGCTGTTCTTTCCTAATCTCTTTTTGTGGATTGCCCGACTTCTTAAACTGATAATCACGGTTTCTAATATCAATCTTATCAGGCTGCGGTTGTGGGTCTTTAACATTCCTAGGAGTCTGAATATTTTCTGGTTTTGTCTTTATCGCTCTTTCCGTATTGCGTTTAACATCTCTTAGTTTGGAAAGATCAGTTGGTGCATGTTTATTTCTTCCGTCGTTTTTTTCTACCTGCGGTCTGTATATCTGTAGTTGATCATTATTTAGAGTCTGTCCCGGTTTATCTCTTTCGCGAACAGCGACCGGTTTAATTGTTTTACCGGTTACCTTTTGTACATCATCTCTTTCCGGACCGGTTATATAAGTTGAACGCCTTTTATCATCATAAAATGTTTTATTAATAACGGTCGAGTTATTAATCAACTGCCGATTGTTTCTGCGGTCTATATAATTGCGACCTATGTCCCGCCTTTCAATATCTCTATCTCTAACAAAGACCCATCTGTCAAACGGCAAATCATAATAATTGCTAAATGTTATGCTTATTGAAACACCAGGCCTCATTGGAGCCCAACCAAAATAACCTTCCGATCTTCTCCAAGTTACCCACGATGGACCCCATTCACTATCGGGAACCCAGAACCAGCCATAATAATTACTATAGTCCCAACGGCCGTAGTGGAAAGGTGCCCAGCCCCAATCATAGTCAGATATCCACATCCAACCATAATCAGTTAACAGCCAATACCCATTCGATAAATATGGGACAAAGTTTGAACCAGCCGAAGGTATCCATACATAACCATGATTAGGATCTTCAATCCACTGACCGTAGGGGTTTAATCTGTCGTAAAATATTTGGAAGCTAACATCAACTTGTTGTGCTAATGTTTGTATCGGAGAAATTGCAAGCATGATATTTAGAGTGATTATAAGTGCAACGATTTTGGAAAGGCATATTGCGTTTAATTTTTTCACTTCCGTACTCCTGCTAAAACTTTTTTGAGCATTTATGTTTTCGATTGAAACTCGCAAAAAAGATATGATTACAACCAGAGTCATACAATCGAGCGAAGGGATGAAAAGGGAACTACATCTTTTTGTTGAAGAGTGCGTACAATATAGTAGACAAAAAAAACTGCAATTTTTAGTTGCAGTTTTTATGCCCACTCAATTTCGGTATATGAACTCAGAACTTTATCGGTCTTTATTTAACAACGGCTTTTTTATAATTCAGTTTTGCTAAGGTGAAAATCAGTTAGAGTCTTTTCATAAACGGACTGACTCTAGAGAATAGCTTCCGAAAACTCTTGATAACACGACTTACGACCGCCCAATAACCTTCAACATCACTTACAATTCTGTTTGCCCGTAGAGCAACAGCATCTATGTTATTCATCATTGTATTAGTACTTTCTACAAACTGATGGATTTCTTTACCAAGAGTTTCCAGCTGATCTATAATTCTTTTCAAGTAAATTATTAGAAAGATGCAAAGCGCAGATGAGCATAAGAGCAGGATTACAAGAAGAATATTTATGATTGACATAATAAATCACCTTTCCAATTAAGTTTTACGACTGTTGGGGTCTTTCACTTTTGGGCAGCATATTCTTTAAATGTTGATTTTCTTTTTCGATTTTGCGTTTATCGCCGTGTGCAATGCTTACTACTTGATTTTTCGCGTCGGTAAGAATGTTTTCTGACTCTTCCAGCAATGCATCTACTTTTACTTCAGTGTCAGCGAATAGCCTTTCGGACTTTTTTTTTACATCTCTAAATAGTTGAGATGCTTTCTCTTTAACATTCGAATAATATTCTTCGGTGTCTTCGATGATATCTTGTGATCTGGTTTTGATATACTTGCGCAGATCTTTCCCGGATTTAGGAGCGTATAGAAGTGCCAATACCGATCCCACGGCAGCACCAGTAAATGATCCAATTAATAGTCCTTTTCCCATTCCTTTATCTTCATTTGTCATTTTATACTTCCTTTATTTTAGTATGTGAAAAATTCATCTCTAAATGCATCAGAGATTTTTTTATTTTATTTCAAATCAATTATCACCAGATATTTGTGAATATTCAATCGGTCTAAGGGATGAAAAAAGAACTATATCTTATCTTTAGCCAGGTAATGTAAAATTCTATCGGCGTCTTTTACAATCTTGCTTACTTGAACTGGAACCAGTTTATAGCTGACTTCAGCCTGCTCTAATCGTTAAACAAGTCTCTATGTAGTAACGCGCTGATCTCTATGGTGACCATTTTGATGTTGTGATTTTCCAAGATTGTTTTCAATTAGCCTTGCCAACTTATCCGCCGCACCGTTTATCGCCTCATCTAATTTTGCAGACTTCTGAGTTACAGCAACTGGTTTTCGTCCTTCAAGCCGGGCTTCCATCATGCAGCGTTTATCTTCCTTACTTCGTTTATGACCATTTTCGTCACTTAGATGAACCTCAATTCTTGTAATATGATTGCTTAAGCGATTCAAAGCATTTTCCACTACGTTGTGAACTAATGTTGTAAGTCCTTCATGACATTCAATATTATGATCTGTATTAATTTGTATTTGCATGTATAGCTCCCAAGCGTTTTGAAATTTTTTAAGAGTTAGATATAATAAATTGATAAACACCAATTACTATTGCCACCAAAACAAAAAAAGACAGAATTAACGAGCCATAGTTTAACTTCCTGTCCTCACGTGAGTGGTTAGATAAATGTTTATTTGGCATTGTCATTTTATATTAGCAACAACACTTTCACTTTGTTGTTTTTGCACCGTTACTTTTCCACTAGCACTACAACTGCAAACTATAAGTGATATAGCAAAAATTAGAATTAAGGATACTGCGCTTAGCTTTTTCATTGTGGTTCTCCAATTAAAATTGTTTCAAGTGTGATTCTAGTATTTAATTTTTGTTTCACTGAAAAATATCTGTAGTCATATAGTGATACAATCGTGCGAAAGGATGAAAAAGGAACTACTTCTTTTGTAGTGAATTCAGGACAAAATAGAAAGCCGCAACTTTTTGATTGCGGCTTTTCGTTGTTCTTATTCGGAAGGCTTAATGATTTACGCCTTTCTAATTATTTAACCCAATATTACTGTCTCTCTAAGTAAGCTACTTTAATTTCTGTTCTTCTGTTTTGAGCTTTACCTTCCTCAGTATCGTTAGTAGCTACCGGTTTGGTCTCGCCAAATGCTTCCACAAAAATCATATCTGCATTAAATCCCTTACTAACCAAATAATCTTTTACTGCATTAGCTCTTCTTATAGAAAGCTCCATATTATATTCTTCCGAAGCTGGCGAAGAAGTGTGCCCGGCAAGTTGAATTTTAGCGTCATTCAATTTTGAGCAGACATCGTACACATTATCCAAAGCTGCTTTATAATCTTGTGTTAACTCGGCTTTGTTAACTACAAACAATACATTATCAAATGTCTTAAGTCTTTCGACTTTCATTTCAGCAATAGCAATATCATCAGAAGCATCAAGTGGATTTGTTCCGCGGTTTACTTCTACTCCGTCATAAACAGTTCCGCCATCCGTATCTGCTTTCAGCGGATCAGTTTTATATTTCATAACTTCATCACCATCTTTTAATGTATCGCCATCGGTATCAGGATTAAGCGGATTTGTTTTGTACTTCATAATTTCTTCACCATCTTTTAAGCCGTCCGAATCAGTATCGGCATTTAACGGATCGGTTTTATAAGTCATTACTTCTTCACCGTCTTTCAATCCATCACTGTCAGTATCTTCATTAGTTGGGTCAGTTTTGTATTTATAAACTTCATCACCATCATTAAGTCCGTCATTATCACTATCAACATCAAGTGGATTTGTTTTATATTTTTTTACTTCCTCACCATCTTTCAAACCGTCACCATCTGAATCCGGGTTATTTGGATCTGTCCCAATTTTAATTTCTTCTCGTTTCGTAAGCCCATCCATGTCATTGTCTGAGTCCATACTTTCACCGGTAAACGTGAGTCCTAAACCAATACTGAAGTAAGCATCATTTAAGTCCACAATTTTGAAATAATTCAAGTTTTCGGTAAGCATTAGGTTTACACCTGCACTAATATCAAGCAAGGTTTCATCGCTGATTTTAATTTCCGTACCGATACCGACTGGGAATACTCCGGTCCATCCACTCGACTCAACTACCAACGGAGAAACAGTTATTGGCTTAGTGTTTACATTATAATACGATGCCCCAAAACCCGCGTAGAAATAAGGATTGAACGAATCCAAATCGAACGGTGTAAGAAGTAAGCGAAGATCTATAGGAACAATCGTTGTGCTGTACTCTCCTAAACCTCTGGACCTTGTAGCATAGTTAAAATCGTCGCCGCGAAGATTACCGTAGCCTATGCCTATTTCCGCATTGAAGTAATCTGAAAGTTCATAACGCAATAATCCACGCAATAGATAAGATGACATTGACATACCGTTATCATCCTCAAATTCTGTTGCCGGCATTACGCCGTTAATTTGGAATCCACCCTTCAATCCAAATCCTTTGAACTGTGCATCAATATTGGTTGAAAACAATACTAATGTTAGTAAAGCAAAAATTGTAAATAATTTCATTGTAGCTCCTTGATTAATTTTAATAAGAAATCACCCATGTGAGTAATTAACACGATGAATATTGAAAGAAAGATAAACTCATACTTGCGTCACAACAATCGAGCAAGAGGATGAAAAGGGAACTACTTCTTTGGGTGTGATTATTAGATTCTGTTTCTACCTAATGGATAAAATTGTGCTACGATTTTCTTATCGACTGTACATACGCTTTAATAAACGTAGTATTATTAGAAGAAGAAACATTCACGAATGTAATTTCCATTACGTTTCCTTCTTCATCTACCAATTCATGTATTCCATTTGAATCATGAAAAGCCGGTAATTGAAATGTAACAACATCAGCTTCCCTTCTGCCTTGAATAAAATGAACGCCTCCAAATGGAACACTCACCACTTCTTTATGCCCCTGGTGGAATTCAAATTGTTGGATTGTTCCAATCAGCTGCCCTCTTTCATAAAGATTAATCATTATTTCTCCATGAGCATGTTTATTTCTTCAAATTAAACTGTATAATTCCTTACATAAACATCTGCTCTATTTCGTTTATTTTTTTAAAAACATCAGCATCCTACTAAAAATAACATAGGGTTTTTCTTCATGAGGTACATGTCCGCACTCGCTAATAATTTCTATTCGCGCGTTAGGCATTTCCTTGCTGAGTCTAATTCCATTTTCTAAAGACAAAATAGAATCATTATCACCCCATAATATCAAACATTTGGTTGTTATGGATTTATAGGCTTCTATCAATTTTTCATATTCGACAGGATTAATTTGCTCTGCCGTAGTGATGAATGTGTATGGGATATTCTCGCCATAATAATAAGAGGCATATCTTTCAATTAATTTTTCGTTAATTAGACTCTTATTAAAAAATACTTTGCCAAGTATAAATTCGGCTTTATAACTGTTTGGAAGCTGAAACGATAATTTGTTAACTACCGGTATGGTTAATAAATCAATAAACACTGGGGCATCTTGCATATATGCTAGGCAATCTATTAGAACAAGTTTATCAACCCACTTTTTACTTTTATCCTTGGCTAATAATATATCAGCCTGCAAAGCAACTCCACCTCCATAAGAATGCCCAATGAGATACAGAGACCTCGAATTAATCTTTCTTATAAATCCCGCAACTATGTTTGCTTGTTCTTGAATTGAATATTTATCGTCTTCTGGTTTAGAGGAATTGCCAAAGCCTTTCATATCAAGAAGATATAATGTGAACTCATCTTTGGAAAATAATTCTTTAATATCATCCCAGGTATGCAATGAAGTGCCAAAGCCATGTACAAAAACCATCTTTTTTCTTCCATGACCAATCATTTCATAATTTATTTCGATATCGGGTGAGTAAGTATAAGTCGAGCTGTGAGTTGTATATTTCAGAGCGGGTATTGATTGAGCACAACTTGAAATATAAAACGCTATGACAAATAGCATCAATATTTTTAAGCGGTCTATTTTATATGAAGCTCTCATGATCGGACTAAAAATTATTTATCATTGCCGGATTTTTCTTTAGTCCGGGTTTTCGAAACTGCAATCATTATTCCTAAGCCAACTATTATTAGTGAACCTATGCTAATCCAAATTGGTGTTGCACCAAGTTTATGTGCAGAAAAAGCTAATCCTAAAGTAACAAAGGCAGTTCCTATTAAGAATATTGCAAAGTTAGACATCCGATCTTCCTCGTACTACTTATTGTGATTAGCGGTACTGATGTTCTGTTTCTTTCCAACCGAAACACCACCAGAAGCAGTGCAGCTGCATAGAAATGTTGATACTCCAAAAATTAATATTAAGATTATTACGTTCAGCTTTTTCACGATAGGTCTCCTTTTCGTGTTGTAGTACAATTCATTAATACTCTGATTAATGCTTAGTAAAAAGATAGGATTACAAGCTGCTTCGTACAATCGTGCGAAAGGATGAAAAAGGAACTACTACTTTTCATACAAATTAAGGAAGAGAACCAAATTATTTATTATGCTGACCATGCCTTTCTTTCCTTTACCATTTCTATAGGCAATAGAAGCAATACTGCTTCTTTAAGTACTTTATTACTAACCGGTTTTGTTATAAAAAGATCTGTACCGGATTCGAATGCTGTTTCCCTCATTTTAGCCTGCGCATGTGCAGTAAAGCATAGTATGGGTGTACATGAATGTAATGGAATTGCCTTCATCTCTTTCATTAACTCAAAACCATTTTTAGTTCCCTTCAAGGAGATATCCATTATAATTAGATCGTAGTTTTCTTTACTGAATTTTTCATAGAACTCTTCTGCTGATTCACAAAAATCCATTTCATAATCTTTTATGAAAATCATTTTCAAAACTTTTTGCGATAAATCATCATCCTCTACAATTAGGAGCTTTTTCATATAATAAGCCTTAATAGTTTATACAATATAAATTTTCTGTGATGCGATTTTGAATTAGCCTTTACTAAATGTTACTCTAAAAGTCGAACCGATATTTTTTTTACTCTCTATTTCTATTTGTGCATTGTTAATTTTGCAGTAGTTTTTTACAAGCGCCAAACCTAGTCCATTTCCATCAAAACTTCTTGTATAACCTTGCTCTTCTTGAACGAACGGATCAAACACTTTGGGAAGAAATTCCGTACTCATTCCAATCCCGGTATCCTTTATCTTCACTATAATAGCGCCCGTACTATTCTTTTCTAAAAGTATTTCAACTTTACCCTTTTCGGTGTATTTGATTGCGTTATCAATCAAGTTAGCAAAGACTTGGGTTATACTGTATTCATCAGCAATTATATTCGCGTCTTTATCTTTACACGTATATATTAACTCTAATCCTTTTTTCTTTGCAGAAAGCTGATGCTCTTGATATAATTTACTAAGTATAACAGAATGGAGATCAACTCTTCGTAAATCCGGTATGTAACCGCTGGTTTGTAATTCCGATACATTGAGAATCAAATCTACAGTTCTAATAATTCTTTTTGAAGCCAGATCAATACCTTCAAAACAATTACGAGCATCCAAATCCATTTTATCACAAAATGAATCATTTAGATATTCGGCATTACCAAGTATGATATTTAATGGCGTTCTAATTTCATGAGACATCTGCGCAAGAAATTCTGTTTTCAATTTATCGGATTCTTCGGCTTTCTCTTTAGCCTTTATCAATTCTTGCTCAACAAGTTTTAATCCATTGATATTGGTACAAGTACCAAACCATTTGAGAATCTTGCCACTTGCATCCATAATCGGTACTCCGCGAACAAGAAACCATTTATATACACCATCTGCGCGGCGAAGGCGGGATTCAATCGAATAGGTGGCGTTATTTTGTGTGGCGTTTTGCCAGGCATCCCAAGCATGCTGCTGGTCTTCCGGATGGAATGGTTTATTCCAGCCATGACCGTAACTCTCCTCAAGTGTTTGTCCTGTATAATCCAACCACTGTTGATTAAAATAAATATTCCAACCATCCGGTCTAGTAATCCAGACCATTTGCGGCATGGACTCGGCAAGAATTCGAAATTCAGTTTCACTTTTTATTAATGCATCTTCTATACGTTTGAGCTCGGTGATATCATTTATACTGGATAGAATACATTTTTCCATTTGTATTGTAATTAATTCAGCAGAGAATAAGCCTATCAGAAAGTGACCGGATTTTTTCCTAAACGAAAATGATTTACTGGATATTCTTTTTCCCCTCAATAATTCCGAAATAACAAAATTGCGGTCGTTCTCATCTACCCAAAGATTTAACTCCACTGTGGTCTTTCCAACTGCTTCTTCAGAAGTGTATCCGGTATTCACAAAAAAAGCATCATTGACTTCAATAATTTTTCCATCTGATAGTCTTGTGATAATCAGCGCATAAGATGCGGAGCGGAAAGCTGAAGAGAATTTTTCTTCGCTTCTACGCAGTTTAACTTCCGCGCGTTCACGCTCGGTTATATCACGTATATTACACTGAATTACCCTTTGTTCATTTACCAAATACACATTGCTTACAAATTCAACATTGATTTTTCGTCCATCTGTTGTCTCAAGCGGTAAGTTTTCATAACGGACATATTCTTTCCGTTGCAATTCTAAAAATTTATCTTTATTAGCAGCTATGTCCTTGAAGAATCCAATCTCCCAAATTTCTTTTTCAATAAATTGCTCCTTTGAGTAACCAAGTAAATCAATTAGAAATGGATTTACGTCGGTAATCTTTCCGGTTTCTGCGTCAAGAATAAGGATTCCATCTTTTGCAGTTTCAAAAAGGCGGCGGTAGCGGTTTTCCGATGACAACCGAGCCTCTTCCGCAAGTTTACGTTTGGTAATATCCTCAATAGCTATAAGAATAAATTTTTCTTCAGCTAAGTTTCTATCAATTTGCCGGGCATTTAATAATAATGTACGTTTTCCAATTGCAGAAAAATTGTGTTCAACTTCATAGTCATCAAATATTGATTTTTCGGGAAGGATTGTCTCTAACAACTCTTTCAGTTTAGGAATATTCCATTGCCGGTTTCCCAAATCATAATTTAGTTTTCCAATAGTTTCTTCAAAATCAACTTTGAAAAAATTATAAAACGACCGGCTGGCTGCTACTACCCGTAAGTCTTTATCAAGAATGAGTAATGGTTCGTGAACTGTGTTTATTATATTTTCCGCAAATTCATTTATGTTATCAATGGATTTCAGATTAGTTTTTGAGCGAGGAGAATTATCATCTGATTTCATTTCCTCTTTTATACTACTTTTTGTCATTACCCTACCCATGAATTCGACAAAAAATGCAATCATTAGGGTGTAAATGCAATCACCCAAAAGGATGAAAAAGGGATTAGATATTCTGTGGTGGACTGAAAAATGAAATCTTACAAATGCGGGCACAGTGAAGCAATCTACTGTGCCCGCAGGAATAGATAATTTTATTTACTTCACTTGTTACCAAGTTCTCTTAATCAAAGAAATATCTTATTCCCAACCCGGCATCAATTCCAAAGCCGGTACCTGCCGTAAGTTGTAATACGGGCACTAATTCTAAAAATATGTCTAAAGGTGTTGAACGAGGAAGCCATGCAATACCTAAGACGCCTCTTATACCAAAAGATGATTCATAACCTGCACCGCTGTTAAACCTGCCACCAATTCCATAATAGAGTGGAAATCTTTCGCTAGAACTTATTGCGTTAAAAGAGTGCCATAAATAATCCATATGAAAATGTACACGCCCGGTTGATTCGTAGTTCCCTTTGTATGTGATTCTATCACCTCCCGCTGATATACCAAAACCGAAATCAAAAGCATTTACTTTTGATGTCCAGAGCTTTGCGCTCAATCCGGTAGGCTCTCCAAATACAATCCCAAGACCGAATCCACTATCTTGTGCAGCAACCGGTATTGTGAATAGCATCATTATGCTAATAAAAATAATTGGTAAGATTTTCTTTCTCATAACCGTAACTCCTTTTTCCTTTTGATTTGTTTTACAAATAGATTTATTCATGCAATAACATTTCCAACTGCTCATTACAGTCTGCAATCAAAAAATCATTTTATGGTTAAAAGTAGTGTTGGGTTAGAAAGAATACAATCGTACGAAAGGATGAAAAAAGGATTACATCTAACTACCTGGTTTGATTCTTACAAGTATATGGTTGAATACACAACTAAGAGCAGCTACTATATTTATTATTTATGTGCATAGTTGGCTATTTGTACGCGAGTATGAATTGCTAATTTTTCTAAAATGTTATGAACGTGGCTCTTTATGGTGTAAGTTGAGAGATGTAGAGTTTGTGCTATTTCTTTATTTGTGAATCCTTCGGCAATTAATTCAATAACTTGTTTCTCTCTCTTTGTCATTCTAACCGACTCGATGATTACAGAGGTGGTACTTCCATTAATCGCATGCTCAACAATTTGGGAGAAAAGAGAGCCCATTAAGTGAGTTGGTAAAACTTTTAATCCTTGATTTACGGAACGGATAGTTTCATACAAATCTTTTTCGTTTGCATCTTTAAGAATAAATCCCGAAACACCGGCTTCTACAAATTCCAATACATCTGCTTGAAGCGGTATGAGGTCCATAACAATTATTTTCACATCAGGATTGTGCTGCTTGCTAAGTTTAACAATTTGCATGCTGTTCTGGTTGCGAAGACCTAGGTCTAACAGCAATATAGCCGGTTTAAATTTTTCAAGAAGCGATAAGATGTTTTCGCCGTTGCCAACAGTACCAACAACATGCATATCTTCTTGTTTCTTTAGAAAAGACTCAAGTCCATCTCGCAGAAGCCGATTATCTTCAACAAGCAAAATTTTAATTTTTTTCAGAAAGCACCCATTATTGTTTATAAATATTACTATTGATTATAAGAATAGATAATTTACTTGTAGCTCAACGTTAGCGGAAAGTTCAAATTGAATTTACCTCTATAACTTTGTAAAAACAACATGTTGGAAGCTATTAGGATAGTATGCATTGCCCATTAATAAAGTAACCGAAGGAGTCGTCCTAAAAAAAGGTTAACTGATATTTAGGACGATTCAGTACTACAGTAGAATTGCTGAAGTGAGTGAAGCGACCGGAAATTCCGCGAAGAGAGAAAAATATAACCTCACTCTTTCCCGCTTAAAAGCAGCGGGATCTTCGAAGTGTTTTATTGTAAAGTAATGTTCACTTTTCGAAATCGCGCTACAACAGAATTGAAATTATTGCAACATCTCGGTTCACTATCTTCAACTAATTCGTTTTTATTGACAGTGAATTGACAGTGAAATTTCGAAATGGTAACTGAAAATATGTCAGATTGGAAAGATTTATCGAAAAGACAAAAAGTAAAACCCCGATTTCTTGCGATTTCGGGGCTTTTTGTGCTCCCTGGGGGATTCGAACCCCCGACCTGATGATTAAGAGTCATACATCAATCGTTATAACTTGTTAAAAGCAAATAAGTTATTTTTCATTGACAGTGAAATTGACAGTGAATATCCCGCCATCAAAGCTATTTTTTTCCCTCCGGCTGCTTTTTATTTTGAGCCGACCCACTTCCCTCATACTAATCGTCGGTGTTCATTCCATTATTCGCATTTCCTCCTTTTAGGGAGATCTTTAATCCACTTTTACTGACAGTTCTAAGTAGCTATTACATATATCTCGCTTCGTTAAACGTAGATAATGATAAATATTTATTTAATCCTTAACTTGTAATTGTTAAAAAATTTGCACATATAGTTCAGCACTCCTTATGAAAAACGAACAAAACATAACTTCGGAAACTATTAGTAGCCTTCCATTGTTCTCTGAACTTACTTCCACGCAATCAAGCCAGATAATCTCTATTTGCAAGATCAGTACTTATAAAAAGAATGAAATCATATTTATGGAAGAGGATCCCTATAAAGGATTTTACATACTTTTGAAAGGTTCGGTTAAAATTTATAAATTATCTTTTGAGGGAAAGGAATCAATACTTCATTTTATTAAACCATTTGAGTCATTCGGTGATGTTCCACTTTTTGAAGGGGGCAATTATCCCGTAAATGCTCAAGTAATATCCGATTCGGTTTTAGTCTTTATTCCTTATAAAGAATTTATGCATCTGATCAAGAATAATTCTACTATCTGTTTTAATATGCTTGTTGGATTTTCAAAAAAAATGCGTCATCTTACTCAAAAAGTAGAAGAACTTTCAACCAAAGAAGTTACCAACCGTTTTGCAAGATATCTCCTTGAAGAAATCAAAAAATCTGGTACAGAAAATCTTCCCGAGCCTTTTATTAGAATTAACTTGTCAAAAAAAAATATCGCTTCATACATTGGAACAATCACAGATACGCTATCTCGGCTTCTAAGAAAACTACAAAAAGAAAAGACAATCCGTGTTTCTGGTAAATCAATTTTTGTTCTTGATCTGCGTAAAATTAAAGCTTTAGCAAAATAGAGTTTTTGTTACCCTCTTCTAAAAAAGTATTAAATCCGACTTAAGTCAAAAGATATCTTCTCCAATAATGGGATATTTCAGATGTAAAAAAAGGAGATATACCATGTTATTTACAATTTCAAAACTTGTGAAACTGTTGGCAGTTACCGCAGTTTTCATTTTCATTTCATCAACACAATCATTTGCACATTGCGACGGATTAGACGGACCAGTAGTAAAAGATGCCCGCAAAGCACTTGAATCTGGAAATGTTAAGTTGGTTCTCATCTGGGTGAAGCAAGAATATCAAGAAGAAATCATCACTTCCTTCAACAAAACCCTTGAAGTACGCAAATTATCACCGCAAGCGAAGGAATTCGCGGACATGTATTTCTTTGAAACTCTAGTCCGTGTTCACAGAGCTGGAGAAGGTGCCCCTTATACCGGTATTAAACCAGCCGGACGTGATTTGGGTCCTGCTATACCGGCAGCAGATAAAGCTATTGAAACCGGTTCACCAAAGGAATTAATAAAATTCTTAGACGATGCAATTCATGAAGGATTACATCCGCTTTATATGAGTGTTAAAGGGAAAAGGAATTTCGATCCTAGCAATGTAGAAGCCGGAAGAGAATATGTGAAAGCTTATGTTGAATATGTTCACTATGTTGAAAAGGTTTATCAGTTAAAATCTGGCGCGGCTCATGGAGAAGAGGGTTCCGAAGCTCATGCGCATTAGTTGATTGTAGATTTTGTTCCTCCTCCAAATGAGGGGGAACATTCTTAATTGAAACTGAATTATGTAGCTCTTTTGATTTTAATCGAATAAGTTTAGTAATCATTTACTTGATCAGATGGCTTCCCGGAATCAAAGCATCGAATTCAGAAAATAGGAAGCAATTATCAATTAATTGAAGAATGAGGAAATAATATGTTTATCAACACTATCGAATTCCCACAAATAAAAACTGGCAAAGAAGCCGAGTTTCTAGCATGGTTCAAGTGGTCAAACAGCGTTTATAAAAATTTTGACGGATTTATTTCCAGACAGTTACTAATGATGACTAGGGGTAAAGAAGGATTTGTAGCTCTGGTTAAACACCACAATGAAAAAACATTTATGGCAATGCATACCAGCAAAGAACGAGCGGAAGCATTTGCCAAGTTAAAACCGTTGTTAGAAGGTTCAGTTTCCGCAAAATTTTATGAAGTGATTATTGATAAAGAGTAAGTAGAAAAATGCTTTTAAGTAAAACATATTGAGAAATGCTTATGTTTTCAACAGTAAGGTATTTCGTTAAGACCAGTATAATTTTTCTTTTAATAGGAATCATTTCCGGTCTATATTCATTAATTGCAAGAAATTATTTTGGAGAGTGGCCTCACACAGATATCGTTTCTGCTCATACACACATAATTCTTATCGGCTCGGTAATGATGATGATTATGGGTGTGGCATTGTGGTTTTTTCCACGCCCAGATAAAGAGGACAAACTCTACAAACCCGATCTTATTCTTGCTACATATTTTATAATTACCATTTCAACTCTTATAAGATTTGTTTCCCAAGTTATTTCTGCCTTTGTCTTGCATAACGAACTTCTAAAATTCTTACTTACAATTTCCGCACTCGGACAAGTATTAGGTATAATTATTTTTTTCTTCTCTATGTGGGGTAGAATCAGATCAGTTGGAAGTCATATTAGAGAATCAAAAGGAGAAAAATTTTGACCATAAAGAAAATTACATGATTAATATTTTTTATTATGTAATAATACTCTAAGGTATTAATCAAATGAATTCAAAAACAAAAAAGGCGGAGTTATGATTGATTCAAACATTGTACTAACAGGACAAACCATTGCCTATACTTTTTACGTCCTCGCTATTATGGCTTTAATGGGATGGTTTGCTTACAAGGTAACAAGAAATGGTTCCGGCAAAGAAATCAAGCCGGTACTGTTTTATTCTTTCGTTGGATTTCTAATACTTATTGGAGTCTCTCTTCACATTGTTACCCATGAAACAATTCCTTGGAAAGCAATGGACTTAAACCGAGCGGAGATTAAAGCTGATAAGGAATTTCATATTACCATGGCTAATCATAAGTTTCAACTTCCTTCTAATAAACTAACAATAACAAAAAATGAGAAAGTAAAATTTGTAGTTGAATCTAAGGATTTAACTTATGGTTTCGGATTATTCAGAAGCGACAACTCAATGGTATTTCAGATGCAAGTAATTCCCGCTCATAACAATGATATACTATGGCTATTCGACCGCCCAGCTGTTTATTCCATTCGTTCAACAGAATATTCGGGACCTAAAGGAATTAACATGATTGTGAGAGATGCCGTTGAAGTGGTTGAATAAAAAATTTTACAATTTAATAGGAATTTAAAAATGAGCTTAATACAAACATTAACAAACGGCACACAAGGTTTATTTAAACCCAACTCATTAACGCCGATGCAAAAATTAACTTTGCGCTTTGTTGTAGTTGGCTTAATCTATTACGGAGTTGTTGTTATTGAAGGAATGTTGATGAGATTATTCGAAGTTAATCCAAGTCTTGCTTTAGGTGTAAGTCAGGAACAGTTTTTTGCAATAATGACAGCACATCCTCTCGTTGGAATTTTTGGCTCTACATATGCAATAGTCTTTGGCGCCTTTCTTTTTCTTGTTCCATTTTTAATGAAGAAACCCTTGTGGAGTATCAAATTAGGTAACTGGACTTTTTGGTTAATTACAATCGGCACCTTTGTATTTTGGTTCGCGGGATTTGTATCTCACTATTCCCCTCTCTATACACTTTACTGGCCTTTGCCGGCAGACTTTTCCCAGTTTAGCGTTTTAGGTGGAACATTCTTTATTGTTGGGATTGCGCTTGTTATGGTCGGTACCGCTCTCTTTGTAATAAATATTTTTAAGACGATTACATTTACACCGGCTGGATGGGAAAAACAACCAGGCTCTGCACTAATAAAATCTGCACTCGGCTTAAGCGGTTTATCAAATCTATTTTCCAAAAAGAAAAAAGAACATTTAGTTTCTCTGCCCGTTGCTGCAATTGCAAGAGGTACTGTTGACACAGCTTTTAATGCCGTCGTTATTTTATTCACCGGCGTTCTAATCTTAATCTATATGGTTGCAGAATTGTTTGGAGTTAGTCTTAAACATTCAGCTGTTGATGCATTATTGTATAAAAATTGGTTTTGGTGGGGACTTGATTTAATTGCCGATGGACTAGTTTTAATATTTGTTGCCGGAACTTGGTATTTACTTGCAACATTAATTACGGGCAAAAAATTATTTATGGAAAACTGGGCTCGTGCAGCTTTATTCATTGAAATGGTTGTTAGTTGGACTGTTTGGTCGCATCATTTAATGTCGGATCAAGCACAGCCGGGTATTTTGAAAATTCTATCAGGTGAAATGGTAACAGCGTTTGAACTCATTACTCAAGGCTTGGCTTTCTTTATTACACTTGCAACTCTTTGGAGTGCTAGACCATTAAAAATGAGTCACCCGTTAAAATTTTTACTTGGCGGCTTACTCGGATTTGCTCTTGCAGTTCCAGCCGGTATTATGCAAGCTGATTTAGGATTGAATAGAATTTTACATAACACTCAGTGGATTGTTGGTCCTCACGTTCACGTTGCAGTCTTAATAGGATTGACAATGACATTATATTCAGCAGTATATTTTTTATTCCCAATTCTTACTAACGGCGCTAAACTTTATAGCGAAAAATTAGTGAGCTTTCATTTTTGGGCACATCTTCTTGGTGGAATTGGAATGGGCGCCTTTATGGGCATGGCAGGCTTAAGAGGAATGCTACGCAGAACTATATACTCAAACGGAGAATTCAATCTTTATATGATATTGGCGGCAATTTCTGGCTCGCTTCTTCTTCTCGCATTTTTGGCTTTCTTCTATAACATTGTAATGAGTGTAGGTTTGAGAGGTGTGATTGAAATCTTTATGCCATCTAGATTGAAGACAACTGATTTATTACCTACTGAGAAATAGAATTAAAGAATTATCCGTTTGATTTCAATCCCTTATCAATTTCGATTGGTAAGGGATTTTATATTATTAGTATTTTAGGTACATGATAATTAATCACTAATATTTTTTTTAGGAAATGCCCCTCTGGTTAAGTACAAATATGGATAACTTTTATTATACTCCGTAATTTTTCTTAGTCGAACGTAGAGCGATTGAAAAAAATATCGCCGTTCAACAGATTAAAATATTATGAAAAGTGAAATGGAATTTTTTATGAAAACAAATTTTATCTTGAATTTCATATTCTGCTAAAAGAGAAAGAAAATATCCAAACAACTATTATTGGGATGAATTCAAAGAGGTGAAATGAAATCATTACATATTCATTATTTCCAACACGTAACATTTGAAGGTTTGGGATGCATCGAAGAATGGGCGTTGCAAAACGGACACTCTCTTTCGGCAACCAAGTTTTATGAAAGCCCTTTACTTCCCGATTTACAATCTATCGATTGGCTCATTGTAATGGGCGGACCGATGAGTATAAACGATGAAGCAAAATACCCATGGCTTAAACCAGAAAAGGAATTTATTAAGAAAGCCATAAATGAAAACAAAGTTGTTATTGGTATTTGCTTAGGCGCTCAATTAATAGCCGATGTTTTAGGAGAAGATGTATACCCAAACGAATACAAAGAAATTGGCTGGTTCCCAATTCAACTTACGGAACAAGGGAAGCAATCTTTCATTTTCAGCGGTTCTGCAGAAACTTCAATCGTATTCTGTTGGCATGGAGACACGTTTGATCTACCCCAGAATTCTAAACTTTTATTTTATAATGAGTGCTGTAAAAATCAAGCCTTCGTTTATAAGGAAAAAGTTTTAGGACTCCAATTTCACCTTGAAGTTACAAAACTATCGGTTGAACAATTAATGAAGCACGGAGAAAAGGAATTAATAAAAGGTGAATACATTCAGACAAGCAATCAAATTCAAGCTGGTATTCAAAATATTGCGAACTGTAATAAGATGATGTTTAAGATTTTGAACCGTTTAACGGAATTGTAAAACTTGTGAATTGATGATTGAATCTCACTTTTAACTATAATTAACAACGGAAAAATAATTGACTTCAACTAAAGAAAGACCTTCCGGTCATAAAAAGCCGCTGGTATATTCATGTTCCGGGTGCAGTAATATTGCTCAACTTGCAAACGATGTTGCCGTAAAAATGGATAGAGCCGGTTTAGCCGAAATGTCTTGCATTGCTGGTGTTGGCGGGAATGTAAAACCACTTGTAAAGTTAGCACAATCCGGCAGAAGAATAATTGCAATAGATGGTTGTGTTTTAAAATGTGCAAAAAGCTGTCTTAATAATGTTGGTGTAGAACCGGATGTTCATTATGTGCTTACGGATTATGGAATGAAGAAAGAATATCATAAGGACTATAATGATGAAATTGTTGATGAATTTTATGAAATAATTAGCGGTAAAAATAAAGATGCTGATTAAAAGATAGACCGGGAGGGCTGGCTCAGAAAAGAATAGTTCTGATATTGCAGCATAGGCGCAACAGACAATAGGACTTGTTAATTAAATAGTATTTAGTAAACTTTAACAGGCTTCACCTTACTCACACAATCCGTTCATTAAATTTTACTCTAAAAGTTGAACCGACATTCTTTTCACTTTCCACTTCAATAACCGCATTGTTCACCTCACAATATTTTTTAGCTAACGCAAGACCTAAACCATTGCCTTCATATTTTCTTGAATAACCGCGGTCCTCTTGAACAAACGGTTCAAATAATTTTGGTATAAACTCATTTGAGATACCAATTCCGCTGTCCTCTATTTCTACTATTACGTTCGATGCATCTTTCAAAATTCGGACTTCAACAAATCCTTTGTCTGTAAACTTAATTGAATTATCAATCAAATTAGAAAAGATTTGTTCAACACAATATTGATCGGAAGATACAGTTGAGTCTTTGACCAAATTCCTAAAACGGAATTCAAGATTCTTTGCGTTTGCGGCTAAAGAATATTCCGTTATAAGTTTGGGAATAATATATCCACCTAAATCAACCCTAATTATTTGAAGATCAAATGTTCCGGCATATAGCTGCGATATATTTAAGATGGAATCCATTGTTTTTGTTATTCTTTTACACCCATGTTCTATACCGCTAAAAACATCTAAATATTCCTTTCCTAATTTATCTTCAAATTCTGACTTAATAAAACTTGAAAAACCAAGAACTGCATTCAACGGAGTTCTTACTTCATGAGACATCTGAGATAGGAACTCAGATTTCAATTTATCGGAAGCCTGAGCTTTGACCAAAGCTGCTGTCAACATTTCTTCATCTTTTTTTCTTTCCGTTATATCGCGAATAATTCCTTGATAATACTTCACATTTTCTATTTCAATTACTCTCGCACTTATCTCTACCGGGAAAAGAGTTCCATCTTTCTTTTTATGAATGTTTTCCAAAAGCAAGCCACCGCTACGATAAACCTCGGTCATCTGTTCAAACACACTATCTCTTGAAGCTGTATCAAGTAAATCCTTGATATTCTTGCCGAGTAATTCTTCTTTTGTATAGCCATAAGTACTGATAGCTTTGTCATTAGCTTCCACAATGATACCATCTTGATTCAAAAGTAAAATAATATCGTTTGCATATTTAATTAGATAATTAAAATGCTGCTTCAATATGTTTTTTTCTAATTCGGCCTGATAAAGTTCTTTATAAAATAATAGATTATTTTTTCTCAGAAAAAAACCAGTAATCGAACCAGATGATATAAGTAATAAGAAAGTTACAATAGTTGCAATGTAAGTGCTTCTTTTAAGTGGTGCATATATCTCGTCTTTATCCTCTTTCGATACTAAGAACCAAGGTGTGTTTGGTATGTGCCTAATAGCCGCTAAGACCTCAACACCGCGGTAATCTCTTCCCTCTACAATTCCTTCCTTGCCATCAGCAGCCATTGCCGCCGGTAAGTTTTTATCTGTGTCGGGTTGTATAAAATTTAAGGTTGCGTTTTTGTGAAACCTAAGTTCGCTTAGATAGACCAGATTATTTCCCTCATGTCTAACAATAAACGATTCACCGGTATTACTCAATGTAGGCCAACTTAAAATTAATGGACATAGGAATTCGAGCGGATCGATTGAACAAATTAGTGAGCCAACAAGGGTTGTGTCACGCCCGCTTATTTTCAGCATTGGTACATGTATGTCAATTTCGGTGTTGCCGTTCATTTCATTCTTGTGAATATCCGAAAACAGAACTTTCTTGCTTGCAATGGCAGTTGATCCATTTTTTTTGTCGAATGAATCAGTTGTCATTTTGTTTAAGGGTATATTTAAAATTTGTTTAAAATTAGGATCAACAAATGAAATCGATTCGAAGGAATAACATTTTCTATAAGCATCCAGCATACTGGTGGCATTTTTTTGACTTATTAATTCATTTGAATTAATTACGTATTGTTGCAGTGAGCTATTTATAGGATTTGCTCGGGAGATAATTTCTGCACTCCGCAAACGGTCGCCTATCCAATTTGAAATTTGATCGGACTTATATTTTGAAATTGATAGTAATTGTTTTTTAATTTCAAACTCTAGGCGATTACGATGCTTGTGATAATAAAAATAACCTGCAAGTATGATTCCAAAAGTGAGGGTGATAAAAATACTTAGTATTATGAAGTTGAGTCTTGAGCGTCTACGTTGAACATTTTTCATTTGATCAGCTCCTCTGTCGACGTGTAAATCCTTTGCGTAATTGGCAAGTAACCAAACCACAAAAAGGATTCAAGTTGTTTGGTAAAATAACGGAAAAATACAAATTGAAGCCAGTTTACCTTTATCTTTTCATCGAATTTCCAATTCCCCCGCGTTTGTGTTGTTGAATTAGAGACGCCTTTCCCAATTTCAAAATTTAGCGGTGAACCCGAGAATAGGCGTAATTCCAAAATCATATCTTGGTGTGGAAGTCAATTCCCCGTTAGCGTCTGCTTTGAAAGAGTAGGAACTTACGTTATCTCTGTTATACACATTCCATAAATCAAGATAGACCGAGAACGACCAAGTATCAAAAACAAATTGCTTATCAATGCGAATATCCAACTTATGATAATCGGGATAACGTGCAGAATTTTTCGCACCTTCAACAACATAGAACGAATTATTTTTTTTTACAACTCCAATTGCGGGCGTATAAGGGTTGCCGGAAGCATATTGAAACTTAGCTCCAATTTGCCATCCCGAACCGACCTCGAGACCGGAGATAAAATTTATTATGTGTGGTCTTTCGTATTCAAAATCGTAGAGGTCTAAGAATTCATAATCTCTTCTTTTTGATATAGAATAAGAATATGAAGCGCTTCCTACAAAACCATCGGTAAATTTTTTTTGTAGTGCAAATTCAATTCCTTGTGCATAACCGCTGCCTGTATTTATAAGAAGATCTGAAATGTCCGGATCAACAATAAGATTTGAAAATTCTTTATGATAAATTTCAATACTTGCCTTGGTATCATTGCTTAATCGCTGTTCAAGTCCGGCAATATAATGAGTGGCATAACTACTTTTTAAAAATAGGTTGCGTGGATCGGGCGCAACTTGGTAACTTGCCGGCAATTGGTAATATTTTCCCCAAGCAAGATTCAATGTGGTTCCATTCGTAAAATTATAAGAAAGGGAAATCCTCGGACTAATATTATTTTCTGATGTAAGTGCAAAATAATCATAACGCAAACCAGCTGAAATAACAATGGGGCTAAAAATGTGAAATGATGATTGCAAAAACAATGATGACTTTGTTGTTGGATCTGGGTGATAAAAGATTGTATTGGCTGGAATAATTATTCCGCTGTTTGTTGTACTTTCAGCACTCCATGAATCATTTCGTGAATCAATATATTTTATTTGCCCGCCAATCTTAAATTCGAGTTTTGGAGTTAGCTGATAATTTACTTCTGCTTTCAAAGTGAATTCGTTTTCGCGAATATCATCACCCTTTAAAGTGCGGTCGGTTTCGGTTCCTTGAAGTGTATTCCAACCGTTACTTGTATATGAGGCTGTTACAAGTGAAAAAGCGTTTTTAGAAATTAAAGAACGCCAATTAATTCCTATTGCTGCACCATAATCATCACGCGTTAAGTAATCATACTTACTCCATGATGAAGATTCTTCTTTGGTTGACCCTTCACGCTCAATCTGGTCTAAATAATAGAATCCAACAAGACTAATTCTATTTTTATTATTTATATCGTAAGATATTTTCCCAACAGCATCATAATAACTTGGCGCGGTGGGTTTATTCAAAATCCCCGTAAGAATATCGAAAAATCCGCGTCTTAAAGAAAAAACCATATTGCTATTTTCAATTAATGGTCCATCTAACATCACTCCGAAACCGGCTATATTCAAGTTTGCATCAGTATTAAAAACTTCTTTATTGCCGTCTCGCAAAGTCATATCAAAGACAGAAGACATTTTATCACTATACTTGACAGGAAAACCGCCGGTAAGAAAATCTACTTTTTGCAGCAAGGCGGGATTAACAATGCTTATAATTCCCATCGATTCTCCTGTTCTGGCAAAATGAATTGGATTATAAACTTCAATATTATCAATCAGAGTTAGATTTTCATCAGGGCTGCCTCCTCTTACAATAAGCTGTGCACTTTTTGCGCCGGCAGTTGCAACCCCAGGTAGTGATTGCATTACTCTGAAAATATCCTCTGCGGAACCTGGCGATCTTCTAATTTCTTCCGGAGTTATTGATCTGAAACTAACAGGGTTTTCGGTAGGTTTAGAAAAATAATCCGCTGTAACATTTATTTCACTCATTTCCATGACTGCTGGGCGGAGTTCGAATATAACAGTATGATTTCTATTTGGATTAATAATTAAATCTGTAAAAGCTGAAGGCTCATACCCAATCATAGATGACTTTAGAATATATTTTCCGGCGGCTACATTCTTAATAACGTAATATCCATTTACATCGCTAGCTGTACCAATATTGGTCCCAACAATAATGATGTTTGCACCGGGAAGAGGTTGTTTTGTAACAGCGTCCCTTACCTCGCCAGAAACTATGCCTGATGTACTTTGAGCTATTATTTGACCAGTCAAAATTCCAAGCACAAATGCTATTAGAAATAATGCTTTTCGAATACTATAAGATGAGTTTTGCTTCATTATAATTTCCTTCTCTAAACAACAATTCATTTGATAAACTTGCGCTATTGAGACAAAACAATTATTCGCGCTTGATAAAATGTGGATGGTGGCTAATTGTGCATGCTTGGGTTTTCTTCAACCACGAGAGTATAATTTTGAATCTTTCTGATTGTATATTATTTAGTTAACTCTTTTTTATTAAGTGATTTCAGTACCGGCTTCTTAATATTTTTATATTTGATTTTCTGTTCGTCATTTAATTGATCTTCAATTTCTTCAAGTAAATCTTCAATTTTATCTACACGGTTGTCGCGTCCTCTTTTAACTTTAATTTTTTCAAAGAATCCGGGTTCATCTCCATTCTTAAATCTTTCTTTTAATTCTGAAATGATTTTTTTGTCTTCTTCAAGAATTCCTTTTATTTGTCCAAGCGGCGCATTGATGGTTTTATATTGTTTATCGCTGAGTGCTAAATATTCTTTCACTTTATCTATTTCTAAAAGAGAAACTTGGTCCTGGGCAGTTATTGCACTAACAATAATTAAACCAAGAAAGGTGATTAAAAATTTTATTTTCATTTCATATCCTTAAATGTATTGATTGATATTAGTTTTATTATTGAGCAACGTGTTTGAACGTTTTCCATGCGACAAGCGTTATTGCTACCCAAATCACTGACCGGACAACCATTGCGTTTACACTATGAGATGCAACAGCACCGCTCAAAAGGTAGATTACTCCTACAGTAAGCAATACAATAAGATGCGCTGCGACTACTATTGTTGTGAGTTTTAACGACCATCTGTTGTTTATCCATAGCGCTACACCAACAAAAACACCAATCACCCCCATTGTCACATTGTAAACAAGCAAGGGAGTAAGTACAACGTAATTCGGTCGAGTAATTCCCAACAGCACTTGAGCGCCTTCTACGATAGTGAGAAGACTGAACACAGCAGCGACGCCTGCGGCTATTTTTTTATAAGTCGTTTTATTCATTGTAATACCTTTCATGTATGTTAGCGTAATTATGTTCCTCTAATGGCAAATTCATTTTTCAAAAAAAGACTCTCATCCAAAGTTCCGTACGTTGCTGTACCTGCTTTGCACCATACTCCGTAGTATTGTCGCCGGCAAACATTGTTGTCCAAAAAATAAATTCTGTGTTGGTAATAGGTTTATAACTCATGTAAAATGAGAGGAGAAAACTATTGTCCGTCAGATTGTATATTGTGTAAAGAGACGGAGTAAAGTAGAGCCAATCAAACGGCTCGGGTTGTGAGATTTTTAGGTACAGATAATCTTGCATCAATGTAGTGCCTCTAAAATATGTTTGGCTTACTCCAAGTGTTTGTTGTGTGACAATAGGATTTATATTCTCTGCACCGTTGTTCAAAAACTGACTGTACTGATAATATTCATCTTTGCTAAGTCCTGCACCACTGTGATAGTATTCCGCAATGATTGTTGTGTTTGATGCGTCGAGATAGCGCAATCCTAAAAGAAACGAATACTCATCAACTCGTGCGGAAGAGAGCGACCCATTTACAATTGTGAAACGATCTGCATTTTGATTGTAACTTAGTTCACCGTGAATCTCGATATTATCCTGAATGTTTCGCGCAAAATCGAAACCAAATCTTTTTGGTTTTTTTACACTGTAATATGCGAACAAGTCTACATCAGTATCCCAGAGCAGAAGAGATGACTTTAAGGCAATATCTGTATTATTAAATTCTCCAAATGAAGTACCTGCAATGTCTGAGGTTGGAATTAAAACCGCCAGGAAGGAAAAGCTTTGTAACGCATCTGATGAAAAACTTTTTACATACTCTATGTTAGCCGAAAGTAAACCCGCTTGTGCAAGTTCCGGATTTTCCGGGTCTTTCACCGGATTAACAAATCCAACCGGATTGAATGCGTAACCTTTGCCCCAACTGTAAACTCGTTTACCAGCTTGCAAATTTGTATTGAATGAGGGGCTAAAACTCGCGTATGCTTCAAATAAATCAAATCTTGAATTGGTGTCACTATAGTATGATGCATGAGTTTTTAGAACAAATCCCAAATCACTTGTACGGTATTCAGCGTTTAGATATGGTTCCAATCTGTATTGAGAAAATAGCGATGACGAAGGGGGATTTTTAAAGAATTGAAGTTTATACAGCGCTGAGTTTTGATCCATGTTAAACAGCGAATATTTCACATCAAGATTACCGTTCCATTCAAGTTTCTTTTCTGGTTCCTCTTCTGTAATCTCCAAGTCCTCTTTTACTTGTCCAAATACAACAGCTGCTAATGCAAACATCAAAACGAAAATAAACCATAATGGAAATTTCATTTCTTCAAATCTCCTAATCGTCCCATGTAGTTTTGAGTAAATACTTCATCCGTGAATTGGCGTTTTTTGATGGTCTGATAAATCATCAACGAACGATAACCTTTGTATAAAGGACTGTATGTTTCTATTAAAGAAGGGCGTGTTATGCCGCCCCCGAAATTTTTATCATCCTTAAATTCCAGTGTTTTGATCAACATGCCGCTGGCTGAATAAGCTTCAACTTTACGCAGTATCTTTTTGTCCTTGGTAATCCACATTTTAAGTTTGTCGTAGGCAACTGTTTTGTTCTTGGCTTTTAAGTCGAGGATATTCTCCGTGTCCGTTCCTTTGGAATATGTTGCGTCATATTCGGTCGAATATTCCAACTGCATAATATCCGCATTATTAAAAACGCCCCCAACAACGGATTGCAGACTTGTAATGCGAATAGGTTTATTTGCGCTTGGAATATAGAGCCACATATTTTCCCCAAGTCGTAATGTTGAACGCCCTTTTTCACTTGCCGGTGAAATGTAGAGCATAGCAATTTTGTCTTTGCCTTTCTTCACGGTGAAGAATGTAAACTCCTTTTTAGAACCATCCGATTCTTCATTGATGAGTTTTCTAATAGATTCGTATGATTCCGGCATAAGGTTATCGTCAACTTCCTTTAAAAGTTTGTTGGCGTCCTGTGCTATAATATTGAATGCGAATAGAATCATAATAATAAACATCCATAGTATTTTCATAACTTTTCCTCTTTTCGTATTAGAGCAAACGGCTCTTTAATTTTATACTTTTCTTTTTTTCACTTCTAATTATGACCCAAAGCATCCACAGGTTCCATCTTGGAAGCTTTATACGCCGGCTGGAACCCTGCAAAAAGCGATACGACCATAACAATAACGGCAACTATTATTACTTCACCTGCTGGAATACTTGGAGCAAGTGACACGTTCATCGTTCCGAATGTGAAATCAATCTTTGTTATATTCATAATCCACAATGTCCCAAGTCCAATTAGTATTCCTGCCAAAGTACTTAGCAAGCCCATCGCAAACCCTTCAATAAGAAAAAGAGAAAGGATCCGCCGGGGCGGAGTACCAATAGCGGCAATTGTTCCTATTTCACTTATCCTTTCATACACAGACATCGTCATTATATTGAGAATACTAACCAACACAATTGAGATCAGAATAAATTTTACAACCAAAATTAGAAGATCAACTATACGTGCGATACTGGCAAACGGCGAAAGTTGTTCCCATGTATGAACCTCAATTTGAGCTTTCGTAGCGCTTACTGATTTTTTCAACTGTGCATATACTTTATTAAGTTGATCATATTGTTTTAGATGAATTGCAATCTCAACTATCTCGGGCTCATTCTCTCGAAGAAGCGACTGTGCGTCATCAATGTGCATATAACCATCTTTGCCGGAGGGACCGAAAATATTTTCTGTCATTGCAGCAACATGCAATGTTACTGCGTTAACAGAGCCGTCTTTGTTCGTTGCAACTAAAACAATTTCATCACCAATCTTTAATGAAAGACCCTTCATTAAATTTTCCGGCACTAATATTTCGCCCGGTTTAATAAACTGATCGGGATCGGTTATGTTACCTTTAATTCGTTTAACAAATTCCGTTACCGTACGGTTTTCCATTTTGGGATATACAGCACTCATACGAATGTTGGATGTTTGTGCGTAGTTGCTAATCATTGCACCAAACTTTATACGTGGACTGTAAGCAGAAATTTCGAAAATATTGTTTAACGTTTTTTCAATATTTGCTAACTCTGTTCCCGAAAGAGTAAGACTTAAAGGTAAATTATCAATAGATTCCACATAACCTTTTCTGTGGATTTGCAAATCGCCCATTGCAGTATTAGTTAATGTACCTACCATCTGAGATTTAAAAGAAATTGCTAAACCGCCAAATACTATAACGAGAACCACACCAAAAGTAATTAGTGATGAAGTAAGAATCGTTCGTCTTTTATTTCTAAATAAATTTCGAAATGCAATCATGATTAGATTTTTCATTTCGTATCCACCTTTTTGATCTCTGAACTGATAATGGCTCCATCTTCTAATGTATAAATGACTTCGGCTTCTCCAACAATTTTCGGATCGTGCGTTGAAAAGATAAATGTTGTTCCAAATTCATTAGTCATCTCGTGCATAATATTGATAACCTTAAATGCTGTAGCGTGGTCAAGATTCGCAGTTGGCTCATCTGCAAGAACAATTTGCGGATTAGTAACTAATGCTCGAGCTACAGCCACACGCTGCTTTTGACCGCCGGAAATTTGATTTGGATATTTTTTCTTTTGATCGGTCATCCCAACCTTTTCTAACAATCGCGAAACACGATCATTACGTTCTTTTGACGGAAGATGGTCAAGCATAAGAAGAGGATATTCTACGTTTTCATATACGGTCAAAACCGGGATTAAATTAAAATTCTGAAACACGAATCCTATAGTTTTACCTCTAAAAGCGGCGCTTTCCGTACGGTCGAACATTCCAACATCAACATTGTTTATAAGAACTTTTCCTTCAGTAGGCTTATCCAGACAACCGATTAAATTTAGTAATGTTGATTTGCCGCTGCCGGAAGGACCGATAAAAGAGACAAATGATTTTTTCTGAATTTCGAGATTGATCATTTTAAGCGCTTGAACAGGAATGTCTCCCGTCTGATACACCTTTGTTAGGTTTTCTAATTGAATTAAATCCATCGATTACTTTTCTCTAAATTATTACTAATTATTTATGATACTTGCTTTTATATTCTTAACCGGCAGCAAATTCAACAACAGTTAACATGGCGAATCACCATGCAGTTTCTCCAAAATTTTTTAATCGTGTGCCCGTAAATATTTTCCTTGAATTAATTCTCAAAACTTTTCCCAATGATTAAATATTCTGTTTAAAATAAATTCTTAATGCCGAGTTTGCGTCTTGAGTATTAAGAAAATATTTATAATCTCCGTAACGTTCATACAATAAGAAATCCAGTCCCAAATAACTATTTTCAAGTAGTTGATAATTAATTCCAATATTCAATAGTCCAACAAACTCTTCTCCTTCAGCTCCGCTTAGAGTATGAATCCAAAATCTTTTATAGTTTGAATAGAGTTCCCCGAAATTCTTAATAATAGCTTTAGCTCCAATCTTTGCACTGGCGCCGGGACCGATGTTATAATCTTTGCCGTACACGGATGCGTATTGTGAGTTTGTAGCCCCCATTAATATCGCAGATAACCCAAAATAGTTTTGCAGAGAAACTGACCCCGATAACGGTACCGTATTTATTATTTGACCGGTAACACTTGTTGCCGAGAGTTTGTAAACAGTATTTATATGAATGTCTACCTCTTTATAAATGCCAACAATGTTTTTTGAGTTTTCGAATAATTTTAATTTACTATCCCATAAGACACCGCTTGCAAAAATTCCCGCAATATTATCGCCCGGTGCAATATTAACTTCTGAATGCAGTGTGAAATAATCAAAAGGTTTTTGATGTTCTGAAACGGAAAATTGATCGCCATAATTTAGGTCTGCTCTGAGCGCGACATACGATTTACTATTGTTTATTTTACTGCTAAAGAAAACATTATGTACGCCGCTGGAAACAATCACGTTAAATTTTGAACGTTTGTTTGGTTTACCGGCTTTCCACATAGCACCGCTAATCATACGGTTCAATCCTTGCATTGGATCCACTACAGTTGATGTGAATTCGCGTAAGAATCTCTCAAATCCAACCACGCTTTCATCTATGATTAAATTAGAAACACGGAAAGAAATCTCACCTAAAATAATTCCGGTAACCGGTGTATTTACAATGTCATTATAGGAGGGGGGTTCGTTCTCCATGAAATATTCCCACATCAAACTTCCGCCAAATGCATATGGTGCCGATTCCCAGAATGTTAGTCCGTTTGTTCGTGCTGCATTATAATAATTTGAGCCATGATACGGATGCCAAAATTGGTTGATTAAATATCCGTCAACGTCCCACACAAAACCGGTCTTAAAATTGTTCTTTATAGTTTCCCAACTTATGTTGGACCAATTTTCACCACTTAAATATCTGTGATAACCCCAAACACTAAAATTTAAACCGATAATTTCAACTGCGGGAAGCCAATAGTTTTTTTCTACGGCACTTTCTTTGTCTGACGTAGTTATATACTTCGCGCTTGTGTTTCTAGCTAATCCCGCCGGTAATTGTTCATAGAAATTCGACTGGGCAAGAGTTCGCCCAGTAAGTCCACTCAAGAAACCTATTAGCAAAGGAAGAATGAAAAGGTTATACCCAGTGTAAAATTTAGCCTTCATACCGCCTCAAGTATTTATTCAAATAATTATTTTTTCTGAACAATCCATCCACCGTGTATAAATGAATTGTAAAAACGATTTGCCTTAGTAAATCCTGCTTCATATAGCAATTTTTGTATTTCAGTTTCAGTAAAGAAACTTTGTTCAGCAGCTTGTATCGCTATTTGTATTGCTAGTTCCGAAGATAATCCACTAAGCTTCATAAAATTTCTCCATGCTTTAGACATAAACTGAAAATTATCAAGTCTCGGATCACCATATTGATCAACAATAGCCAACTTCGCCCCGGATCTTAATCGCATTGCAATATTCTTTAAGAGTGATAGTTTTTGTTCTTCCTCAGAAATGAAGCGTAGTACAAATATCAGTGTGGCGGAATCATATTTTTCCTCTTCCGGTAAATCTTCTACAAATCCTTTTAATACTTTAATACGTTCACTTAGTTCAAGATCATCAACCTTTGTTTTAGATATTTTTATCATTTCTTCTGAAGGATCAACGCCGGTCATTTGCCAATTAGGCATATGGTTTCCAAAGGTTGTTAATTCCATTCCGGTTCCGCAACCAACCACCAAGACATTTGCAGATTCATTTTGCTTTTCCACTAATAGAGCTATCAGCATTTTGAAAAGCTGCTCGTAACCGAAAACGGCTTTACGGGCTAAGTCATCATAATGCGCTGCTTTCTTAGGATCAAAATCTATATTACCCATTGTTTCTTTTTACTCCTTTTGATATTAATCTATTTTTTTGCTGAACCTTAATGAACTAAATAGCAAGAGCGTTGCACCCATACCAAAAAGGATTACCGTTTCAAGCCATAAAGATGAAAAACCAATTCCCTTTAACACAATTCCGCGAATGATGATGATGAAATATTTCAATGGTATTACATAAGTAATATATTGTACTATCTGAGGCATGTTTTCAATTGGGAAAGCAAAACCAGATAGATAAATCATCGGCATCATTATCGCAAAGACCGATGCCATCATTGCTTGTTGTTGAGTTTTAGAAACAGTAGAAATAAATAATCCTATACCCAAATTCGAAAGTACAAAGAGTAGTGCAGTAAAAAGAAGAAATAATTTATTCCCGCGTACTACAATTCCAAACCATTGGGTCATAATAACCATTACAATTATTAAAACAACAAAACCAATTAGTGTGAAGGGAATAAGTTTTCCGAGTATGAGTTGATAATTCTTTATTGGTGTAACTATTAATTGTTCAAGCGTCCCAATTTCACGTTCTCTTACAACTGCCATTGACATTAAAGAGATTGTTGAGATCATCAAGATCAGCCCCAAAATTCCTGGCACCATATAATTACGTGTCTTCATTTCGGGGTTATACCAAACTCGAACCTCTGGAATTAAAGATCCGCTTAATGAAATTTTCATTCCGAGTTTATCCTTTGTTTCGGCTACAATCCCTTGCGAAAATTTTGTAGCAATCCCTTGAATGTATCCAAGCGCTATGGATGCTTTATTACCGTCCGATCCTTCAAATAGAGTCTGAAGCGGTGCGGTCTCGCGTCTGTTGATTTTTTTTTCAAAATCTTTCGGGATAACTATTGCTACAAGAGTTTTTCCTTCATTCAATAGATCCGTTACTTCTTCATAATTACTTGCATAATGATCTATTGTGAAATATCCTGATTGCTCAAACCGTTTTATAAAATCTCTGCTTGTTGAAGTCTTATCCTGGTCGTAAATAGTTGTATGAATAACATTAACATCCATATTAGCAGCGTAGCCAAGGAATATTAATTGCAAGATGGGAGCCATAAATATTACTACGAGCATTTTTTTGTCCCGTCTTACTTGCAAAAGCTCTTTAATAATAAATTGAAAAATCGTTTTCATATCTCTCACTTAATTTTTTGATTTTTTATCAACTAACGTTGCTAGCGCAATAAATACTAATCCGAAAATTCCGAGATAAATTAATTGGTCCCAGAAAGCTGAAATTCCCGCACCTCTCAAAAGAATTGCTCTTAGAATGACTATATAAAATTTTGCTGGAGTAATATTAGTTAGCACTTGAATTGCAACCGGCATACTTTCTATAGGGAAAATAAACCCGGACAAAATTAATGATGGAAGCAATGAGGTTACGTTTGCTGCTTGAAATGCAACTTGCTGAGAATCAGATATTGTGGAGATAAATACGCCCAAACTCAAAGCGGCAAATAAAAATGCAAATGTTCCTAAAAGCAATAAAAGTATATTCCCTTTGATAACTATTCCGAATAGAATATAACCGGCTAGTAAAACAATTGTAGCGTTAATCAAAGAGATTACAATGTAGGGAATTGTTTTTCCGAGAATAAACTCGATTGAGGATAATGGTGAAACATTGATCTGTTCTATTGTCCCTCTTTCTTTTTCTCGAACAATTGAAAGCGATATCGAGATAACCGCAGTAATAATTAAAATCATTCCCATTAAACCGGGAATAAGAAATCTTGTGGACTGTAAGTCCGGATTGAACCAAAATCGTGGTTGAAGATCGATTGGTACATACAAATTTTTACTGGTTACAGCCAAATACTCTTTGGTTAGCTGAATTGAATAACTATAGGTTGCGGCGTTAACATAGTTTTGAATTACATTTGCGGAAGTGCCATCTACTCCATCAACCAAAAACTGGATTTTCACTTCCTGTTTTGAAAGCAATCTTCTAGACATGTCTTTAGGAAAGACAACAACAGCCTGTACTATTTTTTTATCTAATAACTCCTTTATCTGATCATCACTATCGATGTATGTAACAAGATCGAAATACTCGGAACTGATTAAGCCGCTTATATAATCTCTTGTGTACTCTGAGCGGTCTTGATCGTACACTGCAATTTTAATATGATGCACATCGAAGTTTATAGCATAACCAAAAATTGCCAGCAATACAACCGGGAAGAAAAACACAATAAACAGCATTCTTGTATCCCGTTTTAATTGTCTCATTTCCTTTTTTGCAATTGCAAATATTCTATTGAACATTTTTCTTGCTGTCCTTTTCAATTAAATGAATAAATACATCTTCGAGCGTAGGAGTAATTTTTTCTACCCGCTTTACAGATATTCCGTTTTTTTCTCTTAGTATTTCATAGATGTGATTTTCATTAATCGTGCTATCGTTCAAAATAACGTGGATGTAATTGCCAAAAATTGAAGTTTCCCCAACCCATTTTTCTTTCTCTAAAATCTCCATGCTGTCAACTATACGGTCACTTTCTATTTCAAGTATCGGGTTTTTGATGTAGTTTGTTTTGAGCTCTTTGGAATTTCCCTGTGCGATGAGCTTGCCTGCATTAATTAAAATAATATCATTACAAAATTCTGCTTCATCTAAATAGTGTGTTGTAACAAGCACTGTGGTTCCGCCTTCTGAAAGTTCGTTAATCAAATCCCAAAAATTTCTACGCGAGATCGGATCAACTCCGCTTGTTGGTTCGTCAAGAAATACAATCTTAGGTTCGTGAATTACAGCTGTACCAAGTGCTAAACGTTGTTTAATTCCTCCCGGTAAAGAACCTGTAATAACATTTTCCATATTTTCTAAATCTGCAACTTTCAGCACCCATTTTTTTCTTTCCTCATATTTCTTCCCGTCCAATCCATAAATTCCGGCAAAGAATCTAATATTTTCTACTACTGTCAAATCATTGTAAAGAGAAAATTTTTGAGACATGTATCCAATATTCTTTTTGACAAGGTCGGATTGATTTTTAATACTGTAACCGCTAACAAGTGCATCGCCGGATGTAGGCTCCAATATCCCGATAAGCATTCTTATGGTAGTAGATTTACCTGCCCCGTTGGCACCGAGGAATCCGAAAATCTCTCCTTGCTTCACATTGAAGTTGATATTATCAACAGCCGTAAATTTTCCGAATACCTTTGTCAGATTATTTACCTCCATTGCATTCATTAATAAATTACTCTCCCTAAAGATCTTTCTAATTTTACTTTGGCTATTTGAAAATCCACTTCTGCTGTTTTGAGGTTTGTTTCTGCTTGCAGTTTCAAAGTTTCCGCGTCAATTAAATCCGTACTTGTGGCTAACTGAGTGTTGTATTTTTCCGAAGTAATCCGATAGTTTTCTATTGATTGATCCAATGCTTCTTTGTTTACTTTCACTTTCTCTTCAGTCTTGATTAGGTTTAGGTAATTTGAGTAAACTTCTATTTGAATATTTTCTTTAAGCTGATCAAGACTGGTTTCAAGTTGTATTTTAGTTTGCTCGGCTTGCGAAACTTGTGAAGAAGTCAAACCCCAGTTCCATACATCCCAGCTTAATGTAACTCCAACATCCCAGTTGGAGTTAAACTCATCTTTTGCCGGTTGAAATCTTGGGTTCGGATTGCTGTAATAATAATTACCAGTTAAATAGATTGAAGGCAACCAATTGGATTGAGCCGCGCTCACTCCTTCTTTGCTCGCCTCAAAACGATACTTCAATGATTTTAATTCTTTTCGATTATTAACTGCCTCATCGATCATATCTGCAAGCTGGTACTTTTCGTAATTAAATGATTGTTCGCTTGCGGCAACTTTTGTCTGTGAAGTAAGATCAATTCCTATAGCTTTATTAAAACCGATTCTTGCAAGCTCTAAATTATTCTCAGCTTCGATAAGCATAAGTTTTGTATTGGAATATTGTACTTCCAATTTCAACATATCATTCTTTGAGATCAGCCCGTTCTCGAAAAAACTTTTTGTGTCTTTAAGATGTTCTTCCATCTGCTGAATACTTTGTGCTATTACTTTCTTGATCTCATCGGCTTTGTAATAATTCCAATAAGTGCTGTAAATATTAAACGCAGCTTCATTCCCTTCCTTTGAATAATCCTGTTCTGAAGCACTGAGATTTAATTTCGCCGAGCTTCTTAACGATAATAATTTAAATCCTGTAAACAGCGGCTGGCTGAATCCAAATTTGAAAGTGTAATTGTTTAGTATCGGTTCGGAAATTCTAATTGGATTCAGAGAAAAAGGCATTGTCACTTCAAATGGCGGAATATTATCACTTAACTTTGTATAATTTCCAAACAGTTTGAACTGCGGCAAGAATTGGCTGTTAATTTCAGTCAGTTTTGAATCGGCATAATTTAATTTAGACCTGGAGATTTTGAGATCCTTGCTGTTCTGCAATCCTATTTCCAAGCTTTCTTTTAGAGTTAGGATTTTCTCTTGAGCAAACAACGAACTCGCAAAAAGAATTATGATTAGTAGCTTTTTCATTTTTATTTCCTTTTCAATTTTCATCAAACTTTACTTACTCATATAATGAATAAAGACATTTTCCAATGACGGTGTAATGATTCTTTTGTCGATTTCCATAATTGAGTTTTCTACAAATATTTTTTTGATCAGAGCATAATCTTTCTCATATTCAGATACAGCTATGTTTAGTCTGTCACCATACATCTGAACTTCAAAATCTGTTGTCGCTTTAATTACATTATAAGCAGTTCTTACAGGCGTGCAAACAATCTCCACTACCTGCAAATTCAATGATTCTTTCACATTCTTCGGTGTATCGCAGCTTATTATTTTTCCCTTGTCCATCAATGCAACCCTATTGCATCTTTCTGCTTCATCGAGATATGGAGTGGACATAAATATTGTAATCCCCTCTTTTAATAGATTAGATAGAATCTTCCAAAAATCTCTTCTTGAAACCGGATCGACACCAGTCGTAGGTTCATCCAAAAAAATTATTTTCGGTTTGTGAATTAGTGTACATGCCAGCGCAAGTTTTTGCTTCATTCCACCAGAAAGTTTATCGGCAAGCCTATCTCTAAAAGGAGTGAGTCTAGTAAATTCCAGTAGTTCATCACGTCTTTTTTCAAAGTGTTTTACTCCATGAATATCAGCAAAGAATTCAATATTTTCATCAATTGTTAGGTCGCCATAAAGAGAAAACTTTTGAGATAGGTAACCGATTTCATCTTTTATTAAATTCTTTTGTGATAACAAATCATACCCTAGAACTTCTGCCGATCCGCTATAGGGGTTGAGTAACCCCACTAACATTCTTATCGTGGTTGTTTTTCCGGCGCCGTCCGGTCCAACCAGTCCAAACATTTCACCTCGGTTCACATGATAGTTTACTCCATCAACAGCTAATACAGAACCGTAGCTCTTTTTCAAATCGTTTATTTTTATTACTGCTTCCATTATTTACTCGCTACCTTTATAAAATAACTTTCGCATCAGCCGGCATACCCGGTTTTAGATCAAAATCTCTGTTTGGAATTTCAATTTTGACAGCAAACACTAGCTTGGTTCGCTCATCTTTTGTTTGAATGTTTTTTGGAGTAAACTCAGCTTCGGGCGAAATAAATGTTACTTTGCCATCGTATTTTTTATCGGGGTAAGTATCTATTGTTATCTCAGCCTTTTGTCCTAGTTTTATCTTTCCTAATTCCGCTTCGGAAACATAAATTATCAGATTCACACTTGAGATATTTGAAACCTTTACCAGCGAAGACATTGGTGAGACTGTTTCTCCAGCTTCCACAAATTTTTTGACGACGAAACCATCCAGAGGAGATATTATATAACTGTCCCTAATATTCTTTTCTAAAAGACTTACTGAAGCTTTTGCTTTTCTCAAATTAGCTTTTGCCTGTTCAATTTCTTCGGGTCTAAATATTTTTTTTACTTTCTCATAATTTTCTTTTGCTGATGAGAATTGAGCAATTGAGACTTGGTATCGTGCAGTCATATCTTCATATTGCTTTCGTGTTATTGATTTACTTTCCCACAGCTTCGTATATCTTTCGAAATCGCTTTTTGCCAGATTGAAGTTAATTTCGGTTTGTTTCATCATTTCTTCAGCTTGCTTTATATCTTCAGACCTTGCGCCTTTTAGCATTAATTTAAGTTGTGCCTCAGTTATTTGTTCAGACGCAGATGCCTGTTCAAGCTGGAATCCTAGCGCTTCATGGTCAATAACTAGTATTGTATCACCAGCGTTAACTTGTGTGCCTTCATCTACAATAATTGATTTTATTTCCCCTGCATTCTTTGAACTAATTGTAACATTTGTCGATTCAATCGTGCCGGTAGCTTTAATATTTGAATTATCTTCACCTCCGCTACAAGCATAGATTGATATAAGTAGAACTATTGAACTAATTAATTTAGTTGGCTTCATTTTTCATCCTTTTATTTATTGCTAATAATTTTTTTCCTTTTTTTGTAAGCATTCCATTCAAAAGAATATGAAAGACGTAGTGAAACACTGATTTGTAATCCAATTGGTTCTGTATCAAATAATTTTTTTCAGTTGAAATAATTAAAGACATACTAAAAAGCTTCATTATTAATTCGTTTGGATAATCAACAATGAGATTATGTTTTTTCGAATGGTTTATTAAAATATTAATAAGCGGTAGCACCCTTTCTTTTCGAAAGAGAACTATTTCTTTCCAAAGATTCGGATATTCTTTTTTTAAGTTATTTAATGATGTATCATTAAATAACCGAATATAGTTTTCAATCAATCTTTCCAAATTTTCTATTTTTGTTACCATTGAACTCTTTTCCTGTATTAGTTGTAGCAGTCCTTGATACGCTTTTGTGAGCTCATCAATAAAAATCGAGCTGGTGATAGCTTGTTTAGATGAAAAGGCTCTGTATATGGTCTTTTTGCTAATTGCAAGATTCGAAGTAATTTCTTCAAGAGTAATTCTTTTATAACCTTCCGCCATCATTTTGTCGCTTATAAAATCACTTATTAAAATTTTGTATTCTTGAGTATCCATTACAATGATCCGTTTATATGTTAGCTAACGCTCACTAATTATATTTTAAAAAAAATTTATTTTAGTAATAATTTTTCTATTGCACCTACTACTTTCTTGCCCCGTTGTGGCAGTGAGAATGCAAAACTGCTCATTCTCCATTCCAGTACTACTAATCGAATAAATCCTAGAATTATTGTTGCTATTTCATTTGTCTCTACTTCAATTACCTGATTCTTTGTACGGGCTTCATCAATGATGTCTTTAATTAGTTTTTTCCTTTTTTCAATTATGTTAAGCATTTTCTCTCTCAGTAACTCGCTTTGACTAAATATCTCTTCAGAAAATACGACAGAAGTCATACCAGGATTTTTTTCAAGGAAATCAAAATGATATTGAATAAACCTCTGTATTTTTTCTATCGGTTTTTCATACCTATTTACTTCTTGAAACAAGCTAAAATCAAACTCATTAAACCGACCCAGAATTCCCAATACTATATCCTCTTTGTTGAGAAAATGCCGATATATTGCTGGTTCACTTATTCCAACCCTTTTTGAAAGTTCTCGAATAGAAAAGGCTTGATAACCCAATTCATGGATTATTTTAATTGCTTCATCGACGATTAATCTCTGTCTTTCTTCTGTGCTTATACGTGCCATAATCTACTATAGTCCTTATGTTAGTTATCATTCACTACAAATATAACACAGACAGTCCTTTTTGTCAAGGGAAATTTTTAGCAATTTTTTGTCACAGGAAAATTCCAAGCAATACTTGAACTACAATTATAACCATATGAAAAATTCTGTTAACAAAATAAGTTTTTAAGTTTTTCAGCGATAGAATGGTAATTATCACGTAACTACCTATTAAGGAACAAATGAATACGAGAAGGAGAAAGCGCAATTTATAAGGCTTGCAGTCATCGACTGGTGAATGATCATATAGAAATGGATAACCGATTGTCCTATAACTTCTTAAAAGGAATTGTTGGCGATCAAATAAATATAGTGTTAGCCTGGAAGAATTTAATATGGACAGGGCTCCGTAAAGCAAGAAAATTTTGGGACTCATTCTGCTAAAGTACCGAACAACTCATTTTTTTAATTTTGGAGTCTATATTATCAACTCCAAACTAAAAATGCCCCTTAAGTATCGACAAATTAGTAACTGGGCCATAATGAATCTATCGCTGTAAGCAGCGCTGTATATAGACGATATTATTTTTGTAAGAAAGTTGCAAACCACGATCCAATAGTCGGGATTAGAGATCCAGAAATGGAATGGAAGAATCGGCAGAATATTTCTTTTGATTGGCTTTGGATTTACTAATATGGCCATTAAGGTGACACAGAAAGTTGATCACAATAAGTACTATTTAGCGAAGGAAATAGATGACAACAAAGTTGAAAAAAGTGCTTCAAATAATTGAAGGTTGGAAAAAATTACAATAAAGGAGTAGTTGATTTTGCTTCTAATAAAGATTCATCGTTATTTGAGAATAACATCTTTATGCGGTTGTCAAACAGCTTAACACATCTGAAGCAGAAACCATTTATTCTGCAAAACTTGGATACCTAACGTCGTTACATGATACAGCTAAGTTTTATAATTACTCACAAGATTACCCTCGTAATTTTACAAACAAAAACTCCAGCTATAAAAAAAAGAAAGTTGTGGTTTATTAAGATTAAGATATTGATAAGTACATAATGTCATTCGAGAAATAAAACATAGACTTCCCGAGTAATATTCTTAAAGATTTCTTTATGGTTCTTAGGATATTTTCAAATTTCGTGCACTTGGACTTTCTGAATTGCAACAAACAGTTAAGGTCCTTTTCAAGATGAAAAATTTTCAATTTTTTAATGAAGCTCCCCGCCGCAAGCGGCGGGGAATTTAACCCTTAGTGATTAAAATGGGTTAAATCATTCTTCTCATCGCTATACTAAGTTGGTGTTATTAGAATTTTATTTTTATTAATCAACTTGAAGTAGCGATTCTTTCCAAACTTTCGGCTGTTGTAGGATAAATGAAATCTGTTATCCTGAGGGTCGTTTTCCATTTTGATCTCCCTTGATTGTGTTATTTATTTTTTTTCTTATTAGGTCTGAATAATGATTTGAAGATCATAACATGCTCATTGAATTACTTTAAAAGAATACAATAATAGCATACATGTCTTCTAATTGATTTACACATTTGATGTTTTGTGCAACTACTCTTGTAATCAATTATTATGGTAACCTGGTAAGCCAGCAACCTACTTTCCGAAATAATTTTTAAATAATCCATGCTTATTCGGTTAATAGTATTTATGGCTTAAAACGGTAAATCCTCAGTTTCTTTAATAGCATAGGAAATTGAAGACTTATTTTTTATCACCCAAACAGATCTACTTGAACCATTAATAAATTTATTCCGTTTTATGAAACCAAGTTTAGTAAGTGCTTGACCAATGCGATTTCTAACTGAATTGTCTATGTGATCGGGAAATAATTCTCGGTTAATCTCAGTTGTACTCAAAAAGCGAGCGTCGTCATCGTCATGTTTACACGGCACATATTTCTCAATGATCACTTCTTCCTCAAGAGTAGAGTACGAGAACTCAAGACTATTAAGAGATATTTCTTTATTCTGTTCATAGGTGAACCAATGTGTTTCACCGGATAACAAAAGATGTTTTGCCTGAGCAAAGACTTTTTTCATATCTATATTGTGATCAGCATTGATTTCCATGGCAGTAATGCAAAGAAATCTTCTATTGCCGGTGGGATCGTTCAGAAATTCTTTTCGGTTAACAGAACCAATAAAACTTGATCTTTTCTTAATTGTAATTGAATGTTTGCGGTAAGGGAATCTTTCTTTTGTAATCTTTTGAGTAATCAAGGATTTCAAAGAATTAATTTCTTTTCTTTCAGGAAAATCAAGTTCATCAAGATTAACAATTAGATTCTGATAAGCGAAAAGCTTAGAATCCTTGTTGTTAGCGCTAATTTTCCCGGCAAAGTAGTAATCAACCAATTCATCTGGAACTAATCGTCTAATCCATCTTGATTTACCAACACCTTGCTCGCCGTGCAGTATCAAAGCACTTTGGTTAATATCGGCGTCCCTAATTACTCCGGCAACAAGTCCTAATAACCACTTTTTGAGATAAACCGGCCAGATTGCAGCAAAATTTAGTTCTGGAATAATTGTACTTGCTAATTCACCGATATAGTCATAGCCATCGTGGGGAGGCAATTTCTCAAAGTAATCGGCAATTGGGTCAACTTCTCGTACGAAATCAGAAAAAAGAATAATCTCCAAATCATTAACGGAGATTTTAATTGACTCTTCCATAAGAATCTTCTGATAAATTGAATTTAGATCCCGGTCATCAAGATCTTTGTACTTGGAAGTCGATCTTTCTTTATACGTGATTATCTGTTTGGGCAAATTATAGAAAAACTCATATTGATAGGAAAGAAACTCTCGGGCAAACAAATAACTAAGATTCTTAGTACGCTTTTGAGTTTTCATACCGTACTTTGCAGCAATTTGCAAAATAGATAGATGCGTGATTGCCTGGATTGGGTTTTTTGCTAAATCGTCGAACCACTCTTCGAGTGAATCAAAAGCCTCACTATAACTTTTTTTTGCAACGGAACAAAAAATTAATCGTCCGGTCGTATCAAACTTTATTAATGATTGACCAACTCTTTCTATATCAGATATTGAAAGAATCCTTTCACTTAAATAAAGAAGAGCTTCAAAAACCGAACTATTTTCCTCTTTATCTTCACTAAAGCTTACTGAAAAACCTTCAAAATCTAATTTAACCGATAAATCATCTGGGTTAGTTGGTAGCTTAAGCACACTAACGGCACTATTCTTTTTCATAGTAATCTCTTTCAATTTTCTCATTCATGCGACAATTAATTAACCCAATCCTGCAGTAAGCCATCTCTCTTCTTAATAAGAATTCCGGTGGTGACCGATAATGTAAAACGAAGAAATATGAGAGGAAGAAAGCGAAAATATTGTGAAATGATGGGATTGAATAAACTACAATACTTATTGTAAATACGAGAATACTTAAACGCAAAACGAAAAATACTAAATAAAAAAGGGGGGAAATTCTAAAATCGTGGACAAAAACAGAATATAGTTGGAATAGCCCTAACATAATCATCGTGTCGTACCGTTATCATGTTTACAAATAAAGTCTAAGAATAAGTATCAAATAAAACATCATCAACATGACCAAAATAAGAAAAAATGCTACAAATGCAAATACTAGAACCGAACTTGAATCATAGAACAAGAAAGTACATGAAATTAACCTGAAACGCCCTTTTCTACATGTAGAGAACAGTAAATTTCCTTAGAATCTGTAAGAAGATAGGCATGCAGCTGCTAGCAAAAAGTTGATTTTTGAAGCCAATTCAGAATAAAACATGGGCGGTTGCACAAATTCAAGTGTTTAAAGCGTCTTGGTACTCCCAAATTATCAAAAACTCAAAGCTAAGCGACACAATGGTCACGACGGCTTGGAATTACGGTGCCTCTTTAATAAAATTGCCGTCGAAGTATGATTTCTGAAGTAAGCGATACAATGATTAGTGAAACGAGCATTATGCATTTAACTAAGGATACGAAGACATGGTTGAACATTTCATTGAAATACCCGACCACAAAATACAAATCATAAGGCCTAGTAATAGTGCTTTATTCATTCCACCTTATAGAGCATATACTCTAGTATTACCAAAGAACCGCTCGGACCCCCGCGTTATTTTACAAAATACGGACCCCTTGTACAGCGACTCAATAATTATAAAAGGATAGGTGAAGTTATGAAAAGAAATTATGGTGTTATGGCGCGAAAATTAAGGAAAGCGTCACGGTACAAACGCAATCAAGTTATTTATAAACTTGGGATTGATCCGACAACTTTTGACAATTGGCGAAAAAAAGGTCTAGTACCTATTGATCAATATGAAAGACCCCATATATATCTTGGATCGGATATAATCAAATTTCTAAAAGAACTTGCTATAAAACGTAAACATGCCTGCAAAGCTGGGGAAATATTTTGTGTTATCTGCCAGAAACCAGTATCAGTAAAGCTGGAATCGATTAATATCGTAGAAGGTAAGAAGAAGCTTTCTTCGGAGCATGAATCGAGAGTAATACTTGGTATTGGTAGCTGCTGTCACAAAGTACGACGATTCTCTACTTCAAAAGATGTAGAGAATTTTATAAATCACTACCGACATAGTGCAGATACTGAAAAGATTATAACAAACCTTAGTAATACCCACTATATCGGTCAAATCTCTAATATTATTTCCACGGAGGAAATATGAAGTATTTACATGAAAATTCATTGTGGTTGAATAAATACGAAGAGTATTTAACAACCGGCAGAAAACTAAAACAATCGACTATTGCTCCGGCAATCAGCTCCATTGACAATTTTCTGAAGCAGTTTAACAAGAGTCTTGAGAAATTTAAAGACTCTGATGCAACAGCATTCCTTAACTCATTGTTGCAATACAATGAAGAAGGAATTTGTATCTCGAAACCGGTAATCAAAACTTATTGCCAAGATGTTAAAGCATTTTTTGAGTGGTTGAGAAAACAGCCGGGCATTAAAAGAAAACTAAGCAGCATTGACTTAGTTTATTTTGACCTCAGCAGTGAAGTTTTGGCGGAGATTAAAACTCCACCAAAAGTTAAATACCCAACTCTGCGGGACGTAAAAGCTCTGGTAGGATCAATTCCGACTAATACGGTTATTGAACTAAGAGATAGAGCTATAATATCCTTTACTTTCCTTTGTGGCTCTAGAATTAAGGCCATGTTAACTAGTACAATCGGCGACGTAAACTTCGATGAGAAGTATGTAACACAGTTCCCTTCAAAAGGTACCAAAACCAAGTTCAGCAAACAGTTAATCCTGAAAATGCATGATCTCGATGAAGAACTTTTCAAGAACATCATTGAATGGATTAAGGTTTTAAGAACAATGGGTTTTAAGGATAAAGACCCGCTTTTCCCAAGGCTTAAGTTAAATCGCGAGAAATTTCTCGGGTTTAGCAAGAGTGTGGAATTTGAAAAAAAATTCTACAAGTCACATACACCAATTACTCAAGCTTTGAAAAAGAGAAGTGAGGCTGCTGGTCTTCCATACTACTCAACTAATGACTTGCGTCATGGTTTATGGAAAATTATTCAGAAAAGTTGTGGAAAGGATATTGAATTATTAATTGCATGTTCAATACTGTTCTCACATGATTTTTTGAAAACTTCAATAAAGACTTATGGACGTATGTCTTATGATGATGCTCTTGATCGTGTTAAGAATTTCAAGATAAATCCAGATGAATAGTAACAAATAGCTGAACAGGAAGATGAAACTGTCCACTTCATCTTTCTTTCTGGCACACCATTTGTAAGATATTAATTACCTAAAAATTTTCAACACCAATTGTTAGTAGGTTGTAAGTCAATCAAGAAATAAATAACGGAGGTAGGAGATGTAAGGCGTAATAAATAGTAATTGTTTTGCACAATCTGGCAATGCCAGAATGATAAAGTAAGTGCCTTCTTAGCGCAACGGATAAAGTAAGTAGCAGTGCAAATCTCAATTAATGCCAAGCGGTTTATGATGCTTACCCACAGCATCTTAAATCAGTGTGTGTATTAATTCCAAAATCGAAGCCCACGAGAATTATCTCTCTCAGCGGCTGGTAAAAAAATCATAATTAACAAGGAAACGATGATCGTCTTGGATCTACTGGATGTATTGGATTTTTTAGCTGAAGAACAGAGAGAGTTGGCTCTGAGTGCACTGTTTAGTGAACTTACTATTTACTCGCATTATGTGATTCTGGAATCGCAACTGAATTGGGACGGAGATGCTTCCTATACTGAATTCAAAAAATACCAGAATGAAGTAATAAGAGAATGTGCAAAAATCGAGATAAGCTTTTGGGGTAGCGTTGTAAGAAGATATCTCGGCTTAGAGCCGCTGACACTCAGAACTGAATTATGGCTATAAGCGAAATATATAACATGTGAGGATACGTATGAAAGATGTAAATGAAGTTCGTAACGATTACGAACTACTCTCGTTATCAAAGGCCGCATCAGAGATGTCTATTGGAATAACAGCTCTGCATCAAATGATTAACTCCGGGCTGATTGGTGTTATCCCAGTAGGAAAAAGAGAAAAGATATCGCGTGGGGAGTTGAAAAGATTCGAGAAGGAGTTTAGTCAGAAGCTGGACAGATTGAGCAACAATTACTTTCACAATCAGATAACGGCAAATGACATTTTAATTAGACCTGTAAAGAACCCGGGTGAACCTTTGTTTACTAGAACTGAATTAAAGAACTTATTTAACAAGGACAGATGATACGATGGCCTATTTGAGAGGGAAATATGGAATGCTTTACTATGGATACTATGATAGCTCCTTAAGGAAAGATGTCCAACATCCTGCTGGATGCCGCGATACGCCAGAAAACCGGAAAAAGCTGAAAGAATTTCTAGTTCGACTTAACGTTGAATTAAAACGAAAAAAAGAATTGCTGAAGGGCTGGAGAACTATGCCCTATACTATTTCTGATTCTTTCAAAAAGTTAGAAGAGATATATTCGGACAGTCCTGATGGGACGAAAAAAGATATAGAGCGATTCAAAAAGAAGTTCCTTGAATACTTCAATCCCAATTCTCCCATTAGTGAAGTTAATAAAGTTAACTGTGAGCGGTTTCTTCTAGAAATTAAAAAGCTGAAGCAAAAGAAAAACTCTATTCATGCTTATGGGAAAAGATTGTATCACTACATAAACTTTCTCGCTAATGAGGAAGAAGTGATAGTTCCTTTTAAGATAAACAAGTACATCAAAACGAAGCCGGAGAAAGTTCCAAAGCTTACTTTCAATGACGAGGACTTTCGTAAAATCTTTGAAAACCTTTATAAGAAAAGCCGGCTATTTAGAACAACAGTGTTTTGTTTGGCATATATGGGAATACGAACGACGGATCTGCTCAGCATCTTATGTGAAAACATTGATCTGGAAAAGAGAACAATTTCTTTTTATTCGCCCAAGGGAAAGAAGCAACGCGAAATTGGTTTTCATAAAGACTTGGTTCCTATACTAAAGCCAATGATTGATGATATTAAAACCGGCAAACTGATTTCTTATAAAAAGCCAGAACATTTGGGTAGAGCTTGTACAAGGTATTTTGAGCAAATCAAAATTGGCGGGAAAAAATACGTTGCTAGGACTTTTAGAAAGACATTTATTACACACTGTAACTTGGTGTTTCGAATGGATAAATCCATCGTGAAAGAATTAGTCGGTCATAAGCAAGCCGGCATTACAGATCAGTACTATACAGAGTTTACCGTTAACTCCATGAAAGATGAATTAAAAAAATATGGTTTTCCATTGCTTGATTGGATGAATAACAGCGATCCAAATTATTATAATGAGGAGGATAAAATATGACGTAGCTTTCACCTATAAAAAATTAACAAGCCCTATTCATTGAGTAGGGCTTTTTTGTTTTAAACCACTGCGCATAAATAGAGTGGTATCCGATTCAAGTGCTTTGTGAAATTAAAAGCGCCGTGCGCGCGTTCAAATTGCTCAAATAAATAATCGATTGCTAACAAAATTAAGGAGGCTAATTATGCCTTTTGAAAAATTCAAACGTACCCACAAGTCCAATAACGAGCCGGTAATTTCAATTTACGGAAACAGATTCCATTACTCGGCTCATTTTGTAAAACTAGCAGAACTAAAAGGTTTTTCTTATGTCTCATACTATATAGATGAGAGCGAAAGAAAAATAGGGTTTGAGTTTAGTAAAGATGAAGTTGATGGCTACTCTTATACTCTTGAAAGCCGGAATAATAAGATGTGGCGCAGCACCGCAAACGAAGTCCTTTCCAAATATCCGTGGGTACGAAAAATTGCTCTTCTAAAAGACAAGAACGTAGGAAAGTTTGCTGCGAAAAAGAAAGAAAATAAATGGGTCATTCAACTCTGCCCCTCTTTCGAGTACAGAATACCCCGGGATGAAGTCGCCAATATTGGCGATGTCAAAGGTATCTATAGGTATCTTCTAAAAGAAGAGCTGGTTTATATCGGGAAGGGAAACATAAGACAAAGAGCTGGTGACAGCGAAAGAAAAGACTGGGAATATGATACTATAGAATACTCTATAATAGATGGTGAAGAGGGACAACTTCACTGGGAGTATTTCTGGATTGAAAATTACAAGGAAAAGAATCACAGATTGCTTCCTTATTACAACAAAGTATCCGGTAATAAACCAGAATAAATTCTTAACCAAGCACTCTAATAGGTGCTTGGTTTATTAATTCTAAAGGAGTAAAACCATTAACTAACTTATGCTTAAAAAAAATATTCAGCGTTTTTGAATTTTTGTTCCGAATATTACAAAGAATCTTAATTATCCTTGTTAGGGAAGTGGGTCGTTCCTATTCTTGACAATATAATTCATTAAAGCTAATTTGAAGTGGGTGGGTTTCCATTCAAAACAACTTCTGGGGGAATCCTAATTAGAAGCGACAAGCATTGTTAAAATAAATGACTTTTTGAAACTGCTGCTTAGTTCTAAAAACTTGAAATCAACTTGATCAAAATAGAATTGCATATGATAATGCCTTGCTTTCATTTACCGAATCTAAATTCACTTGGTAATAGGAGAAGTCAATGGTGTTTCATTTAGCATATCCTTGTTGACTGAATAAGATTTTCAGTTTTGTTGAATAAAATTCAATTCCTCAATACAAATTGTGATTCATGTGGCGGAGCTGTAAACAATTACGAATTAGCGGCAAAGCCGTGCGTACGGCAGAATTACGAATTGGAAATTCGTGTAAAACTATTACAAAAATATAGGAGGTGGAATGAGATTACATTTTTTACTAACACCGAATACTCAAATTGTTCCGTTTAACTACCAGCATTTTCTTATAGGCGTTTTTCATAAGTGGATGGGATGGAATGAAGTGCACGATGAAATTAGCCTTTACTCTTTAAGCTGGTTACAAGGCGGCAAAATGATTAAAGATGGATTCAATTTCCCGAATGGCGCAAAATGGTTTATCAGTTTTTGGGATGAAGAAATTGGCAAACAATTAATTATGAATGCGATGAAAAGTCCCGAAGTATGCTGCGGAATGATTGTCAAAGAAATTCAAATGCAAGACACGCCGCAGTTCAGTTCCAAGGAAAGGTTTATTGCATCAAGTCCGGTGTTTATTAGAAAGTATGATGAGAATAGAAAAGCGAAGCATCTTACTTATGATAATGAAGAAGCGGATTTATATTTAACCGAAACGCTGAAAAAGAAATTGAAGAATGCAAGCATGAATTGTGACGTAAAAGTGAGTTTCGATAAAGCTTATCAAAATCCTAAAACAAAACTCGTGAAGATAAACGGTATTGATAGCCGCGCGAATTTTTGTCCGGTGATTATTGAAGGTGACCCGGCGGCAGTTAGGTTTGCATGGAATGTCGGTGTAGGGCATTCAACCGGATGCGGGTTTGGGGCACTGTTATAGGATTATATATCAGTGAGCATCTGTGTAATCCTTGTCCTATAAAAACACAATAGAACACGGATGACACGGATAAAACGGATTAACACAGAAAAGGAGAAAACATGCATGTAGTTAAATATTCGGGTCCGTTTGGGTTTATAAAACCATGGACGGCGGTAAGAGATGGAGAGACTTTTAGTCAGCAATTTTTAACACCTTCTATTATCAGAGGAATGGAATTAAAACTCTTTCCCGAATTCTTAAGTGAGGAACTCTCAGACAATAACATTCATAAAATTATCAGGCATCGCCTTTCCTATAATACCATTTCAGTTCAACAGGAACAGATTCATCCAAAAGCATTTACTGTGAAAAGAAATATTGCTTCTCGTCCTAAATCAATCTTAAAGAGAGGAATACTGATTAATCCCATTTTACATTTAGCTTTTGAAAATTTCAATGATGCTCAAAGAGCTTCTGAACAACACATCTGTCTTTGTCGTAACGAAGATGTTTTATTACCGGACAAGGTTGTTCAAGAATTAACAGAAAATGAATTCGACATAATTGATGGATTTGAATTAATCTTTGTTAAAGGGAATGATTCATTCATGGTTGGGTTCAATAGGTTTAATAATTTAGAACCGGAACCGATGTATGGGAAAATTGAAATCCATGGAAATCCCACAAGAAGTGAAATTGCAGAATGAACACTTACATTAATGTTCTTTTTGCCAAAAGCAAAAAAAACGGCGGGACAACTCTTATCGAGCATACCGAACAAGTAGTTTGTGCTATTGAAACAATCTCCGCAAAACTAAATCTCGATACTGATATAGCACGCAAAGGAGCTGTACTGCATGATGTTGGTAAAGCGCATCCTTCATTTCAGAAGAAACTATTGAACGATGAAACAGACTTGATTGAACAAAGAACAGAACTCCCTTTGCGACATGAAATATCTTCTTTGTTGTTTCTTCCATTATTTCCCGAAAGCGAATGGAATTTTTTAATTGAAATGATAATTAGTCATCATAAGTCAATAAAGTCTTTAACTCAATCAATAAACGGGAAAGGAATACTTGATTTAGTAGAAGGATATGGAGAAGCGTCAGTTTTCGAACGACATTCCGAAAGATGGGACGAGTGGAGTATTGAATCAAATAGAATAATAGAACATTTCGGATATCCAACAAAAACATTGGCAATTGAAGAAGCACACAATGCCTTTAACTATGTTTTGGAATATTGTGAACACATGTGCTTTGGCTGGTCTGAGTGGAGAGGTTTGTTAAATGCTGCCGATCATTTTGCTTCAGCGTTAGTAGAAAACACTAAAGAAAGAACAAAGAAAATATTCACTACACCTAAGCTGGATTACTTTTTTGCAGAAAAACGCATAAATGAATTGTATCATTTGTCAATTTTTGATGTTAAAGATAAGAGACCACATACACTAGTTACAGCACCAACCGGCGCCGGTAAAACAGATTTACTTATTAAACGCTGTAAAGGAAGAATTTTTTACACTCTTCCCTTTCAAGCATCTATTAATGCAATGTATAAAAGAATCAAAGAAGCATGCCCGAATGACGATGTGAGGTTATTGCACGCATCAAGCAGATTGATTCTCACAAATAACGAAGTTCATGAGGAAAAAGTATTACAATCTCTAACTGGGGCTTCAATAAAAATATTAACTCCTTTTCAAATTGCTTCTGTTGTTTTGGGAACTAAAGGCTTTGAAGCTAATGCACTTGATTTAAAAGGTAACGATGTTATTCTGGACGAGATACATTCATACAGCGATACTTCAATGGCATTGGTTTATGAAATAATAAAAACACTTTTGCATTTACATTGCCGGATCCATGTTGGCACTGCAACAATGCCATCTTCTCTGAGGAATTTAATTTATGATTTGTTGGGTGGAGAAAATAATGTGTATAAAGTCGAGCTGACCGAAAAACAATTGGAAAGCTACAATAGGCATGTCATTCATAAGGTAGAAAACGACGATGCTGCATTTGAGATGATTGATAAGGGAATCAGTCAAAACGAGAAGGTGTTAGTTGTTGTGAACAGGATAAATAGAGCACAAACGATTTTCGAAAAGTTAGAAATACTTCATCCAACCATTCCGAAAATGATGCTTCATAGCAGATATAAAAGAAGTGATAGAGCAAACCTTGAGGCGAAAATCAAAAGTGAATTTGATGAGAAAGAAAACCCGTGCATTGTAGTTGCCACCCAAGTTGTTGAAGTAAGTCTCGATATTAGTTTCGATAGAATGATTACAGATGCGGCTCCTTTAGATAGTATGATTCAACGCTTCGGTAGAGTGAATAGAAAAAGAAATGCTAATACTTTAGGGCAGCTGAAAGAAATCCATGTAATAAAGCCTTCGGAAAATAAGAACGATTCCAGGCCATATAATTACGAAGTTGTGAAAAATAGCTTTGATGAATTGCATGATGGTTTTGTTCTAGAGGAAAAAGAAATCCAGAGAATGATTGATAACGTTTATCCGAAAATTGATATTGCCTCGATAAAGTCACATTCTATACTTGACGAGCAAGGTATTAGAATTCCCAAATTGTGTGACTATCCCAAATCAGTTTTGTTGGACACTCTTGATATAGATTCAGCTTGTTGCATAGTTGAAAACGATCAAGAATCGTATGTTAAAGCCAAAAGTGAAGAACGTCCCAAGTATGAAATCCCAATTTCCATAAGGACAACATTCAACAAAAACTTCAGAACAACGGGCAGATTGACTTGTGGTGCTTGGCCTTTCGTAATTCCAAACGAGTATTATGATGATGAAAAAGGAATGTTATTAAAAGGAACAGAAAACTTTTTGTAAGAAATAGGAGGAAATAATGTATGCCTCAATTATAGGTAAGAAATTAGTTGCACTAACAAATCAAAATGTGAAGAAAAAGTTGAGCGCAAAAGAATTTTGGAAAGATGTATTTATTCCACTTTTCTTTGATGAACAGAAATATTTATTAAGTGGCGGTAACACACCTCTGGAAAATCCTAAAATATCTTGGGAAAAGAAAAAATATCCAACCGCGGAAGAGCGAAAAAAAAGAATAGAAGCAACAATTAAAAATATCGAAACCGGTATTCCAGATACAAGCAATTCACTTGTCGCCGGCAGTTCCGATCTAGAAGCAACTACTTCGGGTCAATTAACGAGTTTCAATTTACCAATGGGCATGGAAGAAATATACGCGACATGGATTGGAGTTGGATTAGGAATACGCGTTGAAGGTGGGTTAGTAGTTTTATTTGAGAGAGAAGAAATAATTAAACTTTTATATGATGGATGGAAGAAATACAGAGACTTATTAAATGAGACAAACGATTTGAAGGGAAATCAAATTGAGACGTGGAATGGACACTGGTTAACCTTTGCTCTCAACAACTCGAACTATAAAAGGCAATTGTTCGTGCCTGCATTCAAACAAGAAAAAGGATTTAACAAATTTGATACAATAAGTTGGATTAAAGTCTTATTCGCGCTCGCAAGAAAATTTCCAAATGAAAAATTGAACGCTTATATCTACAGCCTAGGACAAACAAATACAACGGTTGGGTTTATACAAATAAACTTGCCGGAGATAAAACGAGAAATCGAAATGTATGATTATCTATTTGGCGAAATGAGAGATGTTGGGAAAAGGGCTATAGACGAAGTATATAACACACAGTTTATTTTTAGAACTGCTTGTCAAAATGGTGTTATCGGGTTACAAGAAATTCAGCCAAAAGATTTGAAAGAGTATTTCCCTCAACGCAATAAAGAAACAACATTTCCAAAGATCAAGAATGATGAAAAAAGTATAATAAACTATAACATTTATTTATCATGGGTGATTGCTATGCTAAACAACAAAACAACAATTCAAGCTGCTGAAGAGACAGCTAAAATTCTTCTGTCTTATGTAATACAAACGGATCGTGCAAAAAAGACTCAAACAAACAATGTAAATGCTCTTTTGGAATCATATACAAGGAGGGCATTCATCGAGAACGTTACCGAAATACTAAAAGGAGATTCATCGAATAGTGATTTCCTAAATTCATTAGTTGAAGAAATTGATAAAATGCAAGCCGATAAATTCCCTTACTTCCTCACATTGGTAAAATTCAAGTATGCTTTTTTAAATAATAAAAAATCATAAAGGAGAATCAAATGAACAATTATATTTACTTAAGAAGCCTCCGTCATGCGGAACATACTGTGTTTTGCGTTCAAGATGGCCAAAAATCTTACTATGATCAACAGTTCGGAATCCGTTGTGCTTATTCAAGTGGTCAACAAGTTAAACGTTCTATTCTAGATTCTATTCTCGACTCTTTAAAAGAAGCCCAAGCTCCGATAACATTCAACTACGAAATAACGAAGGATAATGGCATTTCAAATAAAGAACCTTGGTCGCCATGCGATCCAACTTACACAGATCAGCTTTTAGGTGGTTGGATGAGAGCTCAGACGGGTGAGACACCGGTAAAAAGAAGAAGTCCGTTTTCAATTTCAGCATTACGACCGATACATCCATTACTCGGCGGATTGGAAAACCAAAAGGAGAATCTTACATTTGATAGAAGTAGCAATCCCAACCAACACCCGGTTGTAGTAAAAGATGCTAACGGCACAATATTAACCGAGGAACAAATTGCTCAATTCCTTTCTGAAAACAAAAGAACATTACCACGAAGAAATTGGATTCCCGACAATACTCGCGCTACAGGATTGTTTGTTTACGACGTTGTAATTGATTTAAGAACGCTTTTTTCTGTATCTACAAATCAACATGAACCAGAGTTAACATTGGAAAAAATTGAGAAACTAAAATCTGATAACTGGGTAATTGGGAAAAATAGTTTTGGTGAATGTTTAGTCTGTCCTAAAGAAAGAAGAGAAAAAGTAATTGAAGCAGTTGCGAGTGGTTTAATTAACTGGAGAATAACAAGTAACCAATCCAGAACATTTAGCTTAATGGAAACACTTGCTATTTCAATAAGTGATAACGCAAATAAACTAGCGGCTTCAATAAGAGCAGAATTGAATGAAGAAAGAGAAAGAAGCGCTAAACCGGTTATTGATAAGAATACCGGTGCAGATGTTTATGTTACTCTTCCGTGTAATGGTTATATAGCTGGTGCAGGTGCAGAACTCAATGCTCTCGAGAATGCTGAAGCAAAATTAAAAGAGCTAATGCTTGCTTATGATTACGAAAACCAATTGTTATAATCGGTGTAAATCCCCCGCAAAGCGGGGCAAGCTGTGCAATCCGTGTCAATGAAAACCAATTATAATTTTTAGGCAGACTACTTAAATCTAATGTTCAGTTTAATAATTTTTAATTCCTAATTCGCAATTCTGCCACAGGCACGGCTCTGCCGCTAATTTTCAATTGGTTAATCCTAATTCGTAATTTCTAATTAATATGACCGGTACTCAAATAGCATATTATTTTCTTTGCCAAAGAAAGCTCTGGCTTTTCCTTCGCAATATAGACATGGAGCAAAACTCCGATACGGTTGCGCTCGGTAAGTTCATTTCCGAATCAACTTACGAAAGAGAGAAGCACGAAATTCATATATCTGATGACGAAGATGAAATTGTACTTGATTTTTATGATGACAAAACAAAAACTATTCACGAAGTAAAAAAATCCGATAAAATGGAAGAGACCCACAAATGGCAAGTAAAGTTCTATATATCGGTATTAGAGAAAAAAGGAATTGAAGGTGTAACCGGAGAAATTGATTATCCCAAACTGCGCCAAAAAGAAAAAGTTGAACTAACAGATGGAGATAGAATCAAACTCCAAGAGATCCGAGCGGATATCCAGCGCATAAAAGAATTGGAAATTCCGCCGGATGTAATCAATAAACCATTTTGTAAAAATTGCAGCTATTACGACCTCTGCTATGTTTAGTTATAGTTGGATGCGTGGCATCTATAGATTTAATCATGAAAACAAAAAACAAATTCCCTATTTTTGATAAGGTTATAAAAGAGAATACAAATGGCAGTTACAGCAGAAGCAATTGATAAGGCAGTGGAAATATCCAGACAATTTGGAGCATCAAAAATTGTTTTATTTGGAAGCTCTGTCGAGGATCTTTCATCTGCAAGAGATTTGGACCTTGCAGTTGCCGGTCTTTCCGGATGGAATGTAATTCGTCTCGCAGCAAAACTGGAAGAGGTACTCAAACTTAATGTTGATGTTGTTTCGCTTCAACCCGAGAATAAATTTGTATCGCACATCTTAACCTATGGTAAAGTATTGTATGCATAACCAACGGTACCTTCAAGAGGTTGCGCTCGAACTAGAGAATTTAACTTTGCTAATCCAAGAGTTGCAAAAAATAATTGATGCGCAAGAGTTAAACGAACCGGACATTGTTCTTAAGACTGCAACCTCAAGTTTTATGGCTCAGTACTATACCGGCATCGAGAACATATTAAAACGGATTTCAAAATATTTCAGTATCCCGCTTCCCAAATCGGATAGCTGGCACTTCGAATTATTCTCGTTTTTCTGTAATCCTCCGCATTCTCATCTCCCTATTCTTTTTACAGATGATATTAAAAATGAAATAAATGAACTAAGAAAGTTTCGTCATAGATTTCACCACGGTTACAGTTTTACATTAGAGTGGGATGAGTTGTTAATCGGCGCTAAAACAGTAATTGATACATTCAAACCATTTTCCCAAAACGTCAACTCCTTCTTACAGAAAAGCATTAAGATTAATTCTTAACCGTCTCCAATCTTAATTAGTAAACCTTTTTGCTAAAATTGCATTTACTACGACCTCTGCTACGTATAAAGACACGGATTTCACAGATTAACACGGAATTAAAATGAATTTAATCGATGAGGAATTAACTTATAAAATAATTGGCTGTTGTATAGAGGTACATAAAAGTCTTGGAAAAGGCTTCAATGAAATTGTATATAAAGATGCTTTACAATATGAATTCAATAAAAATAAGATTTCGTTTGAAAGAGAAAAAGAATTTCAAATAGGATACAAAGAAATAACTCTTCCTCATAAATATTTTGCAGATTTTATTGTATTCGATAAAATTATTTTAGAGATAAAAGCAATTGAAACGATAACAAATTCGCATATTAAACAGACTCTTAATTATCTAGCCGCCTCAAAATTAAAAGTTGGCTTAATTATTAATTTCGGGGAAGACTCATTGAAATACAAAAGAGTAATTTTATAACTAATCGGTGAAAATCCGTGTAATCCGTGTCTATGAAAAGAAATTACTACATCTTTAGCAGCGGTAAATTAATCCGCAAAGACAACACATTATACTTTGAGCCCGGCGAAGCTGCCGAACCGCCTGCGGTGAGCGAAGTCGAACCGGAAGAAGTTGAACTAACCGAAGAAGAAATTTCTGTAGATGATGATTCGGTTAGCGAGGCTGAATCGGAAGATAACGAGCCAAAGAAACTGCCGCGTAAGCCGATTCCGGTAGAAGATATTGATTCTATCTTTTGTTTCAGTGAACTGCGGTTTAATACAAAGTTTCTGAACTTCATTGCGCAAAAGGAAATCATCCTACATTTGTTTAACTATTATGGCTATTACACATCCTCCTTCTATCCACGCGAGCCATACATATCCGGTAAGCTTCTCGTTAAGCAAGTACAAACATATTTAGATAATGAGAAGAGAGTACGGCTTGCCAGAAAGTTCGTGCTAGGTTCAGCCGAAAACATCAAAAAGAATTTGCAGTATTATAATACCCGGGGCAAAGACCTTTCCCCGTTTTTGGAAAAGACCGCCGGGCTAATTAGCAAAATTGATTCTACGGAAGACGTTCAAGAACTAATGGGAATTGAGGGAAACATTCGGTCAAATTACTACATCACGTGGAATCTGTTAATTGATCAAGAAATAAAATTCGAGAAGAGGCAGAAACACCCGCCGACCAATCCAATTAATGCTTTAATATCATTCGGTAATTCGTTAGTCTATACAGCCGTACTAAGCGAAATATTTAAGACCCAGTTAAATCCATTGATAAGTTTTCTACATGAGCCGGGTGAGCGGCGTTTCTCTCTTTCACTTGATATCGCTGAAATATTCAAACCGCTTCTTTCCGATAGAATAATATTTTCACTCCTCAACAAAAATCAAATTCAAGAAAAACATTTTAGCAAAGAACTGAATAAATGCTATCTCACCGAAGAGGGTAGAAAAATCTATCTCAAAGAATTTGATGAAAAACTAAAAACCACAATTCAACACCGGCAGCTTAAGAAATCAGTTAGTTACCGGCATTTAATTAGATTGGAATGTTACAAGATCATTAAACATCTCCTTGGCGAGAAAGAATACAAACCCTTTACAATCTGGTGGTGAGATGTATTTAATAATCGTTTACGATGCCGGACCTAAGAAAGGCATTAAGTTATTGAAATATTTGCGCCGTCATTTACTGTGGGTACAAAACTCAGTCTTTGAAGGAGAGGTTACGGAAAGCGAGTTCGAAACTATTAAGCGGGAGGTAAAAGAAATAATTAACACAAAGAATGACAGTATAATTTATTACACGCTTGGCTCTAAGGATTACGTTGAGCGCGGGATAATAGGAGTTGAAAAGAATGATACAGATTCGTTTATTTGATCAAAGAAAATTGTCTTCCTTCGATAAAAATGTTGAAAGTCGTCGTACCCCCGGTAATTTAGCACAATTATACATTGACGATACAAATAGCAAAAAATGTTTGTATTAGGGAATAAAAAGCCCTTAATTTGGGCACTCTTAATCGCACTACAGTAGAATTGAAACAATATTTAGAGCTATGTGAAAACATAGACAAAGCATCTCTTAATCGCACTACAGTAGAATTGAAACTGTAGAGACATATTCCGGTGGTAATGTTTGGTGGAACTCTTAATCGCACTACAGTAGAATTGAAACATATTCTTGATCTTTCTTTGTCCATCTTCCAGTCATCTCTTAATCGCACTACAGTAGAATTGAAACTCTATTAGCGTGGTTCCACCGTACTCCATGATAAGCACTCTTAATCGCACTACAGTAGAATTGAAACATAGCTATTTTTAGACACTTCAAAAGTAGTGCCTCACTCTTAATCGCACTACAGTAGAATTGAAACCATTTTGTTTACAGTAGAGTTGTCCAACCGAACCATCTCTTAATCGCACTACAGTAGAATTGAAACTATAATAAAACGTCTTTCTCATAACTCATCCTTCGCTCTTAATCGCACTACAGTAGAATTGAAACTGGTCTTATATCGGTACTATTCTTTTGTTTTTAGCTTCTCTTAATCGCACTACAGTAGAATTGAAACACCACATAACCAGCAAATCAATGCGACCTCATTCGAGCTCTTAATCGCACTACAGTAGAATTGAAACGTCTTTAAAATCCTTTTCATTTAACTCAATAATGTTGCTCTTAATCGCACTACAGTAGAATTGAAACTCTGTTGCGAATATAGCGAAGACAATTTTATAGATCTCTTAATCGCACTACAGTAGAATTGAAACTTGTTTGACGGATTAACTTCTAACAATTTTACTTTCCTCTTAATCGCACTACAGTAGAATTGAAACGAGAAGTAATGGAACAAAAGATTGAGGATGAAGTAATCCTCTTAATCGCACTACAGTAGAATTGAAACGAGATAAATACGGTGGTTCATTAGAGGAAAATTTCCCTCTTAATCGCACTACAGTAGAATTGAAACAACTTTTCCGGGCAACTTTACTTTATTACGTGATAACTCTTAATCGCACTACAGTAGAATTGAAACCTTTTTAACCAATTGGCTATATTTAGCCAACTGTGCTCTTAATCGCACTACAGTAGAATTGAAACTAGCTCATCTCTCAATAACCTATACAGTAATGTATCCTCTTAATCGCACTACAGTAGAATTGAAACCCAGAGTATAGATCATGTGTTTTTATCAACTCACCGGCTCTTAATCGCACTACAGTAGAATTGAAACATAGCTATTTTTAGACACTTCAAAAGTAGTGCCTCCTCTTAATCGCACTACAGTAGAATTGAAACACACATAGACCGTATTTATATCCCCCTCTCCTTGTGCTCTTAATCGCACTACAGTAGAATTGAAACTACTCGATATAGGATAAACAACAGAATCGCCATCGCTCTTAATCGCACTACAGTAGAATTGAAACCACTTTTCGCATGGTTGTTTTATTAATCTATTGTCCCTCTTAATCGCACTACAGTAGAATTGAAACACTTATTGGAACTATTCTAAAACTACTTCAAAATATCCTCTTAATCGCACTACAGTAGAATTGAAACACTTATTGGAACTATTCTAAAACTACTTCAAAATATCCTCTTAATCGCACTACAGTAGAATTGAAACTGATTATCGTTGTGTTTGTTCACTAATTCTATAATCTCCTCTTAATCGCACTACAGTAGAATTGAAACTCGTTCATTATCACCTTGATATAAACTGGCACGTTCTCTTAATCGCACTACAGTAGAATTGAAACAAAATTCCGGGTGGTTAGCTCGAAACGTTTCTTCCCTCTTAATCGCACTACAGTAGAATTGAAACTACGGTATCCGATTCTGGGGTAACAACGAAGGAAGCTCTTAATCGCACTACAGTAGAATTGAAACGTATAGTAATAATACAATGTGTCGCCCGCCTTTATTCTCTTAATCGCACTACAGTAGAATTGAAACTCCTCAAACACGGCTCTACTTCTTCGTGATTTCTTTCCTCTTAATCGCACTACAGTAGAATTGAAACATTTTTACAATATTGCTAAATGTTCTTTGCGCTTTGCTCTTAATCGCACTACAGTAGAATTGTTGAAGTGAGTGAAGCGAACGGAAATCCCGCAAAGCGGGAAAACTGTACTCTCACCCTTGCCCGCTAAAAAACAGCGGGATCTTCAAAGTGTTTTATTGTAAAGTATTGTTCACTTTTCGAAATCGCACTACAGTAGAATTGAAACAAAAAATTATAACTATTGCCTCAAATCCGAATTGCCTCTTAATCGCACTACAGTAGAATTGAAACAATGCTTATTACTAACGCCAGTAAATGGTCAATACCTCTTAATCGCACTACAGTAGAATTGTTGAAGTGAGTGAAGCGAACGGAAATCCCGCAAAGCGGGAAAACTGTACTCTCACCCTTGCCCGCTAAAAAACAGCGGGATCTTCAAAGTGTTTTATTGTAAAGTATTGTTCACTTTTCGAAATCGCACTACAGTAGAATTGAAACAAAAAATTATAACTATTGCCTCAAATCCGAATTGCCTCTTAATCGCACTACAGTAGAATTGAAACAATGCTTATTACTAACGCCAGTAAATGGTCAATACCTCTTAATCGCACTACAGTAGAATTGTTGAAGTGAGTGAAGCGAACGGAAATCCCGCAAAGCGGGAAAACTGTACTCTCACCCTTGCCCGCTAAAAAACAGCGGGATCTTCAAAGTGTTTTATTGTAAAGTATTGTTCACTTTTCGAAATCGCGCTACAAAGAATTGAAATTATTGCAACATCTAGGTTTACTATCTTCAACTAATGCGTTTTTATTGACAGTGAAATTTCGAAATAGTATCTGAAAATATGTCAAATTGGGAAGATTTATCGAAAAGACAAAAAATAAAACCCCGATTTCGTGTGATTTCGGGGCTTTTTGTGCTCCCTGGGGAACAATTCTCGAACCAGTTTATTGAAGACCTTAAAAAATTGAGTGCACTTCAAAAAAGATTATCATGTTTTAAGTAAACTTCAAGAGAGTCCGGTAATGGAAACATTATCATTAGCTATTTATGCCCAAGGGTTTTCTCTACGTTTTGTTTATAAATAATACGATTAGGAAACTAAAGCCAGTATCAATTATTTCGATAACATATTTCGGTACAGAGTTTTATGTGTCCACATCTAATTCAGTGGGTGTTTTAATAATGGAAGTATTCCTTCAGTCGCATTATCTAGTGGATTACATTTCTAGGCATAGAACTTACTCATCCGCTTGAGTTTTCCATATTAGTAGAAGGATTGGGACTTTTATTACTTTAATGAATAATGTATCCATAGATCGATGATATTTTCTTTTAATCTAGGCAAATGACTGTTCGATTTCTTTAGCCAGTATTGGTAGGGATAGCAATGAGAAGATTCATCCTCCTCTATTATTCGCAGCTTCTAATTATAAAACACATTTTATGAAATCAACATGTTCTTCTATGTGTCTTCTATTTGCCTTTTCCCCAAAATTTCTTACCTCTCAACATTCAATTTCAGAACAATCTCACACAGCAGATACATAACAGCCATTTTTTTCTTCATGCAATAATCGCGATGTTGAAGAGTCAGTTTCGGAATTACATCTCCTTTCCTAGTTTTTTCCTAACATAATCATACCATTCTAAGTGTTTTCTAAGATTTAAAAATTTGACGTATTGAAATCTTGATGAAATTTGCACATTTCCCTATAGATTGTTATTATTCAACTAATCAATTGAATAATTTAGCAAAAGGCTATATGACTGGACGTGAATTTAAGGATTTAACATTTCAACAGTTTGCCAACATTGCAACCGCGTTTGCTAGTCCCAAACGACTTGAGTTGATCGACATTCTTTCTCAAGGTGAAAGGGATGTTGATACTCTCTCTTTTGAAACAAATATGAACTTCGCTAATACTTCTCGCCATCTGCAAATATTGAAAAGCTCGAAAATTGTGGTGAGCAGAAAAGAAGGAGTTAGAGTTGTTTATAGTTTGGCAAACGAAGAAGTGGTTAAATGCTGGAGAGGATTACAAGTATTGGCAGAAAAAAGCGCATCAGAAATTAGAGAAACTGCCCGTCTCTTTTTCGAAGAAAGATCCGCTCTTGTTCCAATCTCATCAAAGGAATTGTTGGACAAACTTAACAAAGATGAGATCACGCTAATTGATGTAAGACCGAAAGAAGAATTTTTAAGCGGTCATCTTCCTGCCGCTATTTCAATTCCGCTGAGGGATCTAAAAGAAAAATCAACTGAATTGCCTTCCGGCAAAGAAATAGTAGCTTATTGCCGTGGTCCATATTGTGTGCTTGCAGCAGAAGCCGCAAAACTTTTGACTGAGAAGGGATTCAACGTTGTCATCCTAAAGGAAGATGTAAATTCTTGGCGGGCTGAAGGGTTGCCGATTCAATCTTAATTATTAGAGAGCCTCTTATGAATGATCTTATTTCAATCGATCGGACTTTGAATATAATTTTTTCTGATCCCGTTTTGGTTAAAGTTATTTGCTCTATGTATGAAAACTATTTGACAGTTAATGATATAGCCAATCTGCTTGACTTGGACAATTCAAGTGTTGAAGCTCATCTAAGTTCACTTTTCCAAATGAACCTTGTAAAGAAATCTAAGCACAGTAATGGAGATCATTACACAATCGTAAATCCTAAAATATGCGACTCGATATTAATGTTGAGAGATTCGATTTATCAAACAACTGTTAAAAGTAATTGCTCAAATAAAAGTTAGAAAGGAAAACATAATGAATAAACCTACCATCGTTATTCTTGGAGGCGGGGTTGGGGGAATTGTAACCGCGAATAATTTAGTTAAACTTCTTCCTCAAGAAATTGATATAGTCTTGATTGAAAAGAAGAACCACCACACTTTCGCTGCCTCTTATTTGTGGCTGATGGTTAACAAAAGAACACCCAAGCAGATTACTACATCTTTACGCGGACTGGTTGAAGAACGTGTTAATATTTTTTTTGAAGAAGTAAAACATATAGACACCGAAAACAAAACAATCTCTACTGAGAAATCAAAAATAGATTTCGATTATCTGGTTATTGCTCTTGGTGCCGAGCTTGATAAGACTCATCTGGATAAGCAGCAATATGGCGTTCATAACTATTTCACTTATGAAGGGGCTGCAAAGCTTAATGAAGAATTGCAGAACTTCAAAGGAGGCAATGTTTCAATTGTTATTTCGTCGCTTCCTTATAAATGCCCCGGCGCTCCTTATGAAGGCGCAATGCTTATTGCAGATTTTCTGAAGAATAAAAAATTGCAACACAAGGCAGCCGTAAATTTATACACTCCAGAACCACTGCCACTACCAGTTGCCGGACCTGCACTTGGAAATTCAGTAAAAGAAGTTATGGTTTCCAAAGGAATCGGCTTCTATCCGCAAAATCAATTGGCTTCCGTTAATTACGATGAAAGAAAAATCGAATTAGCTTCCGGAGCCTTAGTTCACTATGATTTATTGGTCGTAATACCGCAACATAAAGTACCGGAAGTGGTTTTACAATCCGGACTCGTTGATGAATCCGGGTGGATACCGGTAAACAAAGACACGCTTGAAACAAAACACAATAATGTTTTTGCAATCGGCGATGTAACTTCAATTACAATCCCCGGCAGATGGCAGCCGGATAAACCGATGAAACTTCCTAAAGCCGGGGTATTTGCACATTCTCAAGCATTTACAGTTTCGGAAATTATTGCTTCAAAAATCTTAGGTAAAGAATCTAAAGAAATCTTTTGCGGTGACGGATTTTGCATGCTGGAAGTAGGCGAAGATTTAGCCGGTTTTGCTTATGGCGATTTCTATGGCTCTCCTCATCCCGAAGTTAAATTAAAACATCTTGGTAAAATCTGGCATTGGGGTAAAGTTCTTTTTGAAAAATGGTGGCTGGCTCCAATCGGATTTAGAAAAAGCATTCTTAAATCATTTCTAAGGATTGGTTCCTCAGTTCTTAAAATTCCGGTAAAACTTTAGGTAAAGCATTAGTTATGAAAATACGTGAAAGTGGAATGCCGGAAGAAAAATATTGGGAATCTTTGTTCAATACTCAATTAATTCTTTCTCAGCTTCAATTCGATGATACAATTAATAACGCTGTAGAGTTCGGCTCCGGTTACGGGACGTTCACTATTCCAGCAGCAAAGATTGTTAAAAGGAATTTATTTGCTCTGGATATTGATTCTGTCATGATAGATCGCTTGATTCAAAGAACAGTTGAAGCAAGTTTAACTAACATAAAAGTTATCAAGCGCGATTTTTCGAATGAAGGAACCGGACTTCGAGAAAACTCTGTTGACTATGTTATGCTGTTCAATATACTTCATGCAGAAAATCCACATATACTCTTAAATGAAACTTACCGCATACTCAAACCCGGCGGCAAAGTTGGAGTAATTCATTGGATCCATTCTTCAATTACTCCACGCGGTCCCTCTTTGGATATTCGTCCAACTCCGCTTCAATGTGTCGATTGGCTGCTTGAGACTAATTTTAAAATCATTAATAAAGAAATTTCACTTCCACCATACCATTATGGAATTGTTGGATCAAAAAACATAAAATAAAACACAAATAATAAAAGGTAATATATCTAATGAACATTTTAATTCTTGTTAATGACGCTCCTTACGGAACTGAAAAAATGTACAATGCACTTAGACTTGCAATGACTCTTGGAAAAGAGCATCCGGATGTAAAAGTAAATCTATTTCTTATGGCAGACGCAGTTACCGGCGGAATACCAAACCAGGTTACACCATCAGGCTATTACAATATTGAAAGAATGATGAAAGCTGCAATAAATTATGGCACAAAAGTAAAAACTTGCGGCTCTTGTGCCGATGCTCGCGGTTTAAAAAACTTACAAATGATCGAAGGTGTTGAAATTAGCACTATGAGCGAGCTAACCAAATGGACAGTTGAAGCAGATAAAGTAATAACATTTTAAAAAGGGAAAATTATGATCTTAAAACTGATTCAAAAATTTATGCCTGCAAAGAAAATGATTGATATGTTTACCTTAAAAGTGACAAGCAAGCAATCCATTGAACTAATTGCCGCCAATGTTCAAGAAACCTGCGACAAATATGGATTTGCATTACTTCAGACATACAAATATCACGAAATAGTTGAAAGCAAGGGCTTTCCAATAAAAAGAAAAGTTTTTATTTATGAAATCTGCAAGGCGAAAACGGCAGCACTAATGTTAACCGACAATGCGAATTTTTCAATTTTCATGCCTTGTAAGCTTGCAATTTATGAAGAGAACAATAAAACAATTATTTCCACAATGAATATGGGAATGATGCTTCAAGCTGTAAGATCAAATAAAGAACTTTACGACGATGCATCTTCATTATTCAGCAAATTAGAATCCTTAATGAATTATTTGTCCACATGTTGATTTGGAGAAGGGGGCAAAGTTTAATTATTAGTTCCCCGTTTTATTACGGGGAACTAATTTTTATCAATAACAACTACCAGCCTTTATCACTCAACAACTTTTTCCTTAACAAACCAATCATAAACGGTTGGTAGAACTACCAAAGTTAGAAGCGTTGAAGTTATCAATCCGCCGATTACTACCGTTGCTAATGGTCTTTGAACTTCGGCACCGGCCGAAGTTGAAATTGCCATGGGGATAAAACCAAGGCTTGCAACCAAAGCTGTTGTAATAACCGGGCGCAGTCTAATCTCAGACCCTTTAATTACAGCTTCTCGAATGCTCATTCCTTCTGCAACAAGTTTGTTATAATAAGTAAGCATAACAACACCGTTCAAAACGGCAACACCGAAGAGCGCAATAAATCCAACCCCCGCGGATATTGAGAATGGCATATCTCTAAGCCACAAAGCTACAACGCCGCCAACTATTGCAAATAGGATTCCTGTAAAAATTATAAATGCTTGTTTTATGGAATTTACCGATGCAAACAATAACAGAAATATCAACCCGAGCGCTATGGGTACAACTATTGCTAATCTATCGCTTGCGCGCTGAAGGTTTTCGAATTCGCCGCCGTATCTAATTTGATACCCGACAGGCATTTTAATTTTTTCATTTATCTTTCCTTGGAGTTCTTTCACAAAGCTTTCGATATCTCTTTCGCGCACGTTGCATTCTGTAACAAGCATTCTTCTTCCGGCAGAATGAGAAATTTCAGCCGGACCTTCAATCATTAAAAAATCGGCAATATCGCCAAGCCGTATCATTGAACCGCTTGACACCGGGACGAGAAGATTTTTGATGTCCTCGACATTGTTGATAGACTGTTTGTTCAGTTTTACGACAAGGTCAAACTGTTTTTCACCTTCGTATATTTTACCCACGTTAGTTCCGGCAAGTGCTGTTTCAATCAATATATTTGCGTCCGAAACGTTAATCCCGTTACGTGCAATTTTTTCACGGTCGATTACAATTCTCAATTGAGGCAGACCTTCAACTTGCTGCATTCTGGTATCTTTTGCGCCGTCTATTTGTTTCATCAATTCTGCTACATCGTTTCCTATCCGTGCAAGAGTATCTAAGTCTTCACCGAAAATTTTAACACCAACATCCGAACGAATACCGGCAATCAATTCATTGAAGCGCATTTCAATCGGCTGCGAAAAACCGCCGCCGATGCCGGGTATTCTTGCCATCACTTCCGTCATCTTTTCAATCATTTCTTCTTTTGTTTTTGCAGTTTTCCATTCCTCACGCGGTATCATTTTAATGTAAACGTCGCTCTGGTAAATGCTCATCGGATCTGTTGCAATTTCCGGGCGACCGGTTTTGCTAACAACATTTATTACTTCGGGAATTGATTTCAATTCCGCTTCAAGCATTTGTGACGTATGAATTGATTCGGTTAATGAAATACTCGGCAATCTCCTCAGTTCTATTAAAATGTCACCTTCATCAAGCGCGGGAATAAATTCTCCTCCGAGCCGTGTAAACAAAATAACAGAAGAAACAAACAGCACAACTGCCGCTCCTACTACCAGTCCTTTTCTATTCAAAGCAAAGAAAAGGGTTTTACGATAAATAGGTTTAAGAAATTTTATAACCGGACTTTCTTTTTCGGAAACTTTTCCTTTCTTAAAAAGGAAAGTACTTACCACCGGCACATACGTGAGCGTTAGGAATAAAGCGCCTAACAATGCAAACACAACAGTGTAAGCCATCGGCTTAAACATTTTTCCTTCAATTCCTTCAAGAGAAAGTATAGGCAGATAAACAATAATTATTATTGCAACACCGAATACTATCGGTCTTCCTACTTCGTAAAATGAATCAAGCAAGGTTTGTTTAACACTTTCTCCCGCTCCGTCTTGCGTGATTGAATGCTGACGCTCATGAAGTTTGCGAAGCGAGTTTTCTATCAGCACAACCGCGCCGTCCACAATTATTCCGAAATCAATTGCGCCGAGCGACATCAAGTTACCCGAGATGCCGTTTATCTTCATCATAATCAAAGCAAACAACATTGATAGCGGGATAACGGATGCAACAATAAATCCGCCGCGCAGATTCATTAAAAGAAGGAACAGAATTATAACTACAAATAATCCGCCTTCGGAAAGATTTTTTATTACGGTCTTAATAGTTCTTTCAACAAGTTCTGTTCTTTCATAGTAAGGAACAATACGCACTCCCGGCGGAAGAGTTTTCTCAATCTCAGCGACTCTTTCTTTAACGCGTTCCGTTACTATTCTTGCGTTCTCTCCTTTCAGCATCATTGTAATACCGCTTACGATTTCCGCTTTACCATTTAATGTAACGGCTCCCTGGCGAATTGCCGCTCCTTCTTTTACTTCGGCAACATTTCTCACAAATACCGGCGAACCGTCAGTTGATTTGATAATTATGCTTTCAATATCGCTCATTGACTTTGCAATGCCTTCGCCCACAACAACATATTGCTCTTGTTTATGTTCGATGTAAGCGCCGGGCGCATTTGCGTTGTTGTTGGAAACCGCCTCAATCACATCCCTTATTGAGATATTAAATTTCAATAGTTTTTGTGGGTCGATCAATAATTGATACTGTTTTAATTCTCCGCCGAAAGTATTCACTTCTGCAAGTCCCGGTGTTCCGGCAAGCTGGCGTTTTATAATCCAGTCTTGAATTGTTCTTAAATCCATAGGAGAATATCCTTCGCCTAAAACCTCATATTGGTAAATCTCTCCAAGCCCGGTTGTTACCGGACCCAATTCCGGTTCCGAAAGCCCCGGCGGCAAATCGCCTTTTGCTTCCTGTAATTTTTCAAATACTATTTGCCGTCCAAAATATGTTTCAACATTATCTTTGAAAATTACAGTTACAACCGAAAGACCAAACTTTGAAACAGAACGAACTTCTTCTATATCGGGGAGATTCTGCATTGCAATTTCAATAGGATAAGATACGAGCCGTTCAATTTCTTGCGGTGCTAATGCCGGTGCTACCGTAAATATTTGAACTTGATTTGTTGTTATGTCCGGTACTGCATCAATGGGAAGTTTTAGCGCCGCGGTTATGCCACCGATAATCAATGCGATTATACCGAGAATAATAAAGAGCCGCTGGCGTATAGAGAATGAAATTATTTTATTAATCATTAGTCCTCCTCTGCAAAAGTTTCTTTAGCAAGTTCGGACTTCAAATAAAATGTTCCGCGCGTAACGATTTTTTCGCCGGGATTAATCCCGCTCTTTATCTCAGTATAATCCTTCGTTTCTCTTCCCGCAATTACACTCCTTTTCAGAAAGGTGGTATCGTTAACAGCAACAAAAACATAGCTGCTTTCCTTTTCTTTCAGTAGAGCAGTAGATTTTATTTTAAGATTGGAACCACCAAATTTGCTGACAACCAAAACGTTTACAAACATTTCCGGCTTAAGCTTACTGTAAAAGTTGGCAACTTCAAACCGCGCCTTTATTGTGCGCGACGACGGTTCAACAACATCATAAATGCGTGTTAGCTTGCCTTTGAAAACTTCGTCCGGGTAAGTTGTAATTATAATATCGCCTGTTATTCCCTCCTTCAGCAAGGGCAAATCGCTTTCGAAAACATCCGCAAGTATCCAAATGTTTTGAAGGTTGGCTAAAACAAAAAATTCTTTTCCAACATCAACAAACTCGCCAAGCCGAACTTCTCCGCTAATTAGAGTTCCGTCAAACGGTGCGCGAACAGAAATAACAGTGAATGGCGTGTGCTTATCAGCAATCTGTTCTATTTCGGTTTCCGTTAACCCGATAAATTCCAATTTCTTTCTGGCGGATTCGTATATCGAATGAACGGTTGGATAATCCATATCGTTTCCTTTAATTCTCTTTAACCTCTCTTCTGCCTGAACAAATTCCGATTGCATCGCAATGAATTCCTGACTGTATAAATCAACTATGGGTTGACCCTTTTTAACTCTGTCCGAGATGACTGCATATACTTTTTCAACTCTTCCTTTCACGCGCGAAGTTATGTGTGCAGTCATTACTTCATTTAAAGCAACCTTACCGCGCAAGGTTAAAGGTACGTCAACCTCTTTAGTCTCCGACGTTTCTGTTTGAATGTTTATGTGTTCGACCTGGTGCTTAGTTAATACTACTTCGGTCTTTTCGTTGCTGTGCGTTCTTTCCGGGTATTCTGCGCTTTCGTCATTGCCGGAATTATTTCCGCTGCATCCGGCAAGAAATAAAATTATAACCAGCGATAAATATTTCATTATTGTTTTATTCATATAAATTCCTTTTTCGTTTTTCACAATTCCTTTTTTAATTGACGGTTCATTCACTTGCAGATTCATTTGAAATCTCCAAATCGTTTCTTGCGGTTAAGCAGTTAAAAATCGCCCTTGAATATTCAAGTTTGGTTGAGCGATATGTTCTATAAATATCAAACAAATTGAGAACATCAATTTGATTGTTTTGATATGCGTTTATACCGGCGCGAAGTTCGTCCTCAATATCCAGCAGAAGAGACTTATCAAAAACCAAGAGCTGCTCTTCGGCATACCCAAGGCTTTTATAAGAACTGATAATTTTTTGTGTTATGATTTTTCGTATCGCTTCATGTTGAATATTGGAAATATCAAGCAGCGCCGATGATTCTTGAATATCGCCGCGAACACCGCTTGAATAGAACATAGGCAAAGTAATTCCAAGTTTTAACCCAAAAAAATTATCGAATCCTTTCCCCGGAACCGGTTGCCTGTTTTGGAAAGAAGCACCGAAATTAAAATCCGGAAGAGAACTTTTTTCAGCAAGTGTTAAAAATGATTTTTCTCTTTCTATTCTTAAGCCGCTCATTTTGATGAAGTTACTCTGCCCGATTAATGATGCATGAATTGAATCGATGGCACCGGCTAAAAAACTGTAATGCAAGGAATCGACTAACTCATAACTTACTCCGTTCTCAATTCCTAAAAGTATTTTTAGATTCCCGGTGTCTTGTTGAAACTGTTTATTCGCTTCGAACAGTTCGTTTTTCAGACGTGCCGATTCAACTTTGGCGCGGATAACATCAAGATAACTGCTGGTACCGGCTTGATATTTATCTTTTACCTGTACTAAAAAATCGTTTAGCAGAGTTATGTTTTGTTCTATTGACTTAATCGTTTCCCGCGAAAGCAAACTTTGATAGTATGCTGTTTTCACCTGGGCGGTAATGATTTTTTTAATTCGCTCTAAATTTATTTGTGAAAGCTGCTTTTCAAATTCGACGCCTTGAATTCTCGTACTCCTCTTTCCGAATAATTCAAGCGTTTGTGAAAAGTTGAAATCTAGTTCTCCTGAATTGCCGATAGAGAAGTTAGTTGGAATCTCGCTCGATTCGATAGAGAATTCTGCATTTGGAATTCGTCCTGCTTGTAATATTCTTCCTTCGGCTACAAGTTTCTCTTTCTCAGCGGTTAATATTTGCGGATTGTTTTTTACAGCCGTTTCTATTGCCTCACTTAATGCTAATTTTTTCGTTTGTCCGTAAGCCGCAAGCGACATAAACAATAGAAATACCAATATTTGCTTATACATGGTCATCCTAAAATTTTAATGAATAGATATACAAATCCCGTTCTTCCGGAATTCTAAATCATTTTGTTTTTATTAAAATGTAATTCTGGTAAAGGCTTACCTACCGGCTCCGACAATCCGGAGACGAGGCAAGCAAAATGGTAAGTTAAATAAGAAGCGTTTTGTTGATAAGAAAAGTATACGTGTTATAAAATTTCTTGGTGGAAGAAAAATCATCATTGTGTAAAATGTCTTCTATCTTTTTACATTCTATGCAACAATCATCATTATTGAAAAGTATTTCCTTTGGGATAATTTTCTGTTGAAAATAATCCGGGTTTTCAATTCTAGCTTCTTTAACAACCTCACAGTAATCATGATGATTGTGAGGATATCCTTGCGTAACTTCGGATAGGAAATTCAATTCACTGTGGACAAAGAATAGCCCAAAAGTGATAAGGAATGAAAATGATAATATTTTCTTAGACTTTTGCATGAGTAAATATAACCGCTTGACCTGTTTGTAACAAATTGCGCTAAACACTACCTTCGCTCGTTAAGCACGGAATGTTTTACTGCTTCACGATAATAAAAACAATTAAATCCGAATATGAGTTCCAAATAATTATGTTAATATTTAATTCTGCATTATAAAAAGTACCATCCTTCTAAAGCTCTAATTTTGCTATTATTAGTTTTTTTTCTTCAGTTTATTTTGCTTTTTACACGATTCTTCATTGATAGCTCGGTCTGTTTTTAGCTGTAAGTATATACAAAGATTTATTCTTTATTTCATCAAGACAAATTTCTTTGCCTCTACATAATTAGTTGTATTAAGTTGATAAAAATATACGCCTGAAGATAAGTTGCTTGCATTAAAATCGACTTCATAAGTCCCTGCATTCTTTTCTTCGTTTATCAATGAGGTGACAACTCTCCCCAACTCATCGAAAACAGTGAGCTTCACATAAGAATTTATATGTAATGAATACTTGATTTTAGTTGAAGGATTAAACGGATTAGGATAATTTTGATCGAGTGAAAAGCCATTCGGCAAAGTTGAATTTTCTTCCTTAACATCTGTAGGCTTTGTGACAAGAAATTGGCCCATCATTCCATCATCTTCATGTGTGAGCAAATGGCAGTGATACATATATGGAACTATTGCATTTGAAAAGTCTTCAAACTTGGTTATGAATCTTACAGTTTCCATCGGCTCAACAAGTACAACGTCTTTGCGCCCACGTTCATTGGAAGAAACTTGTATTCCGTTTCTATCCAACAAGTAAAATTGAACATCATGGATATGGAAAGGATGCGCTATTTGAGTTTGGTTTCTCAGCTCCCAAATTTCAGTATTATTCAGCGGTATGTTGTAATTGATTTTCTCCATAGAAAAGGGAGTTCCATTAATTACGAAGGGACCAGCGGCATTCATCATACCACCAGTGGAAGTAAAAGTTAACATGCGGGTAACATTTGAAGATGAAACTGCATATGGATTATTATTAATTAAAGATGAAGGGACAGAAGTAATTGCATTTGAAGTTGGGGCGATAACATCGATTCTCAAAATATTAAAATCAGCACCGTTTAATTTGTTGTTCGAATAATTCGGTAAACTTCCTCCCATACCAACAGAACTTGCGCCGATTATTCCACTTGCTAACTCTGATGCATAGCTCATCAAATAAGTCGATTGACCTTGCATCGAAATGAAATCTACTAAAATTTCAGCCCGCTCTCCCGGAGCTAATCGTAACCTGATAAGCTGAAAAGGTGAATTTAGTAAACCGCCGTCGCCACCAATTTGATAGAAAGGTTTATTTCCCTTAAGACCAAAATTATAGGTGCGTTCCGTTGAGCCGTTAAGCAACCGAAGGCGCACAACCTGTGCCGGAACTTGTATGTAAGGATTCCTTGTGCCGTTGACTAAAAGTACAGAATCTAATTCGGACCTAACTATAAATTGCTTAGCAGCATCAAAAGCTCTCGATTGAACAACAATTGGGAAATCATCAACACCATATTTGCGTGGAAACTTTAGTACCGCTTCTTGATTATCTCTCACAATAATAAAACCAGCAACGCCTTTAGTAACATGCTCGGCGGTTTTTTTGTGTAAGTGAGGGTGATACCAATATGTTGCCGCATTATCCAAAATAGTGAATTGCGGCTTCCATATTGTACCGGGTAAAATTACTGTGTGAGGTCCACCATCATTCTCTGGCGCAACATGCATTCCATGCCAGTGAATGGTTGTTGTATCAGCAAGTGCATTGGCAACATTCATGCTAACGTTGTCTCCTTTACGAAGAATCAAAGTTGGTCCAAGAATATTACCGTTTACACCAATAGTATTTGTAGTAAACCCGGGATAGAAATTGACAGAACCTTTTTGAATTGTAAGATTAAAATTAGTCCCGCTAAGGGTATCGGGTATTTGTAGTTTATTTTGTGCTCTTGAATTGACGAAGAATAATGAGCTGATACAACTTGTGTATGTAATTAATCTAAGAATATTCATGTTTTTCGCCTTTGCCTATTAACGAAATTGAGGGAATCGCCGTTTGAAAACATTGCTACTTTTTCTCCAGTGAGTTCTATTCTTTTGATAACACAATCAAAGCAATCGTCTGCTAAATCATTTATACATGGCTTTTCTTCGTAAAGCAGATAATCCTTTCGATAGATCGGAGACGAAATATTTGGCATAATAACATTGGCGCCCGCGTTAATGCCCTTCTCTCTTCCAAGTGGATCTAAGGCTTGCAGTGCAGTGGTGGCAGCAATATTTATGTTAGGTAAAACGATTCGAGTGGCAGCAATCATCTTAAGTGACAATTCAAAAAGATGTAAGCGAGAATTAACAATATCAATCGGTTGACCAAATAATGGAGTCTGCGAATGTTCAATAAACGGACCCATACCGAGCATGTCAATATCCATTTCCTTAAAAAAAAGTATATCGTTTACTAAATCATTAATTGTTTGATATGGAAGTCCGATCATAACACCGGTTCCAACTTGATAGCCGATCATTTTTAAAGCAGTAAGACAATTTATTCGTTCATTGTAGCAGTGATTCGCGGGATGAATTTTGTTGTATAGCGATTCATTGGAAGTTTCTATACGAAGTAAATAACGATCTGCACCGGCATCAAACCATCTTTGGTAAGTATCCTTAGACTGTTCACCAAGTGAAAGCGTAATTCTAAGTTGCCTGGAGGTTAAATAATTTATTTTCTCTACAACGGTTTCAATTAGGTGTAAGAATTTAGTATCACTGCGCTCGCCGGATTGAAGAACAATAGAGCCAAATCCTTTTTCAAAAGCGAACATGGCAGAAGAAATAATCTCGTCCTCTGCCATTAAATACCTTTTTACAGAGGTGTTTGATCTTCTGATGCCGCAGTAATAACAATCCTTAGTACAAATATTACTTAGCTCAACTAAACCGCGCAGATAAACATCATGACCAAGCGTGTTCTGTTTAATATCTTTTGCTTGATGGAAAATATGTCTTATTTGATTCGCGTCTGATTCGAGCAGTATATTTTTAATATGATCCATTTCTACCTATACCACCAAATAATATGAATGATTTTAAGAGCGAGTTAAAAGCAGATTCTTCAATTAGAAATAAATACTATCCTACCTTAACATAAAAATCATCATCACAGCCATTGCAACAGCACCAATATACAATACTGGTGAGGAGAAAATACTTTCGGAATCGGAGTGAGAATGAGAATCGCCCATTTCCGAATTATTCTCGGTCGAGTATTCAATTCTAATTGGGTCACTAAAAATATTTGTCTTTATTCGCTCAATTGCAAAAGCCAAATTGTAACTGTCGTTAGAGCTAACATTGGGCAAGAAAACAAAATATCCATTCTCATATTTTGAATGCTTTATTTTTATAGTATGATCTTCATGTCCATTTGTGTTTGCATGTAATACTTCAAGATAAATCTCCACATCTGTTTGAAGAGTGTTTGCAGCTTTATTTAAGATTTTTATTCTGCAAACATCAGCTTTGCCATGAATACTCGAAGGGAACTCTGCCGTAATTTTGTATTCGCCCGTGTTAAATTCTTTAATAATCACCCTGTTGCTGTTATGATCTTCCATGTTCATTCCGTGGCTATTGTCGCCGTGCATCATTCCCATGCCAGCCATCATGCAGCCGCTTAAATAAACAGAGCAGAAAACTACTGCAACTAATAAGGTTAGATTTTGAATATACGTGGTTTTCATTTTTACCTTTTTGGTTAAGAAAAACTTAGTGTGCAATTACTCCGCCCAAAAACCCGGCGGTAAGAATTAGAATAAAAGCGATTAGTCCAACTATCCATGCATATTTTCTCAGTTTGTCAATTATCAGAAAGACTGACCAAACGAAAAAGCTAAGAAGAACTGAAAGACCAAAAGCCTGGTGAAGTTCGACAACCCATTCTTTAGCAGTATCGATAAACGGCTCTGATTGATTCTTGCCGGTTATGAATGCTCCAATAGCAAATAGGAGCGCAATAAGAATAGAAATCAAAATTGCGGAATCGAAATTCTTCCATTTGAAGTTGATTAATGTTAGAAGAAAAGCGAACACACCAAGAGCAATAGGAAAGTGAACTAACTTGTTGTGCAAATGTTCAAACACTTGTTCCGATGGATTTAATTTCATCGGCTTTTCCTTGAGCGTGTCCGGGTCAACTATTTTCTTAACAAGGTTTTTATAGATGCCGTTAATTGCAATTGTATCTCCGCCAACGATTGTTACTGTGTCTTGCATAACTGCCTTTTTTACATGCTTACCTTCATGCGCAAAAGATATTAACTGAATTAAAAGAATGATTGAAATAATTAATAAAAGCTTCATAGTAAAAGCCTTTCATTTTATAATTGAACACGAATTCCCCCGGAAAGAGTAAAATCCGGAGATGTATTTCCTATGCCGGCAGAACTTATTACAGAAAGAATAATTTTTTCGCTTGCGCGATAATTTACACCGAGCGACACTTGTCTTGGTGCATCAAAGCCCTCTATTACAATTGTATAACCGGTATAATAAAGGAGCATTGAATATTCGCCGTAGTTGAAAAATTTTCCAATACCAATTCCATATGCAAAGGGATTCTTGTAAGTAATACTGTCCGGATCGCCAATACTTAAAAAGCCGAGATCAACAATCCCCACAAAACTTTCCAAAGATTTTCTGAGCGTAACCGATCCTCCAAAATCTAATTTGCCGGTTCCAATATTCATGTTGGCATTAGCAGTTGGAAATTTTATTTGCGCATTCATAATTACATCTACTCCGGTTTCATAATCTGAAATAATCTTGTAATCTAAATAGCTGTACAAATCTCCCAGTCCGGTGCTCGCACTGCTCTGCAATGCAGATGTATTATTTACACCTGAAGAAATCACCATTCCGCTAATCTGATTTACTTCCTTGTTATCACTAAAAACAATTGGGATGGATGCTGAAATGCCAAGGTTTTCTTCTTGATATCGAAGCCCTCCAAAAACAGAAAACACACGGTTATAAGAATCCAAAATGTAACTTCCTCCGCTTAACTGAACACTTGAAGTAAAGTACCAGTCGCCTTGAGCTGAAAGATTTGAGGCGCTTATTACTAAAAGAATTAGGAAGCCGGCAAAAGCTGGCTTCCCAAAAACATTAACTCCAAAATGTCTTATCATTTACTTTTTGCCTTTTTGAAGTTCTTCCATATTATTCAACATTGTTTTGTACTCCTTCATCATTGTCTTCATATTATCCATCATATTGTTCATAGGTTCTTTCATTTTAGAATCATTCATCATTTTAGAGTCATCCATCATCTTGTTCATATTGTCCAGCAGACCATTCATATCTTTTCCCATTTGGTTCATGCCCTCCATCATATTCATCATACCCTGGTTCATTTTCATATTGTTCATGTCATGGTTTTGCATCATCTGGTTATTCATCGTGCTAACCATTTGATTGCTTTTATCCATCATTTGACCCATTTGATTCATCATCCCTTGCATTTTTTGCATCATCGAGCCCATGTTTTGATTTTGCTGATTTTGCATTGTGTTGTTGCCTGCACCGCCATGATGTTGATCATGCTGAGCGGAAATAATTCCGGTAGAAAGTATTACTGCTAAAGCGCTCAATAAAAAGCGCATTTGTGTTGATTTTAGAGTTTTCATTTTGTTTCTCCTATTGTTATTTGTTGTTATTAATTCACCTCTTAAGGATGATGAGTTGGCAGAGCCCTACAATCTATCTCGCCTTTATTTTTGTGAAACTATTAATCCGCCATATTTCTTGTTGATTTCTTTAATAATCACTCCTTGCTTAATGTTCTTAACTAATAGACTTCGGATCATATTTCTTTCTGCTATAGCGTCCTGACACTTACACTTAGTCAAATTTTCGCGGCTGCACTTACCACAGTTACAAACAAATTTAGAGGAAATGGATTGAACATCAGTTTCAATTGAATCGCTTAACTTTATATCTAATAATCGTTTTTTATGAAAATTGTGACTATGGGGAATAAAAACTTCTAAGGATGTAATAAGCAATAACATTCCAACAAGAAGACTGAACCCAATTCTCAAAGGTTTCATTTTAAGTATTCTTAGAAGAGGATGAATTTTCTTTGGGGAATACTTTGCGAAAACTTTATTGCTATGTTTCTTTTCATTCTTCATTTAATCAGATTAACCTTATTAGTCTTGAGTAAAGTTCTTGTTTTATCATCTCTCAATTGAATATTCAGTTTATTTTATTGTAACTTCCCAATCATTTAGCGTTGAGCTTAAAACCATTAGCTAAGAGATTCTTCTTTGCAACTTCAAGTGTAACTTCACTTAAAACCATTTTGCATAACGGGCATTTGCCGGGTTTGTCTGAAATTACATTCCAGTCCATTTGATCTTGGAATACTTTACCATCCTTATTCATGTCTATGGTTTGTAAATCAATTATTCCTTTTCGAACAATAGTTGAATCTAACATCTGCTCCTTTTGGGCTTTTGTCTTATGGTTATGTGTCGAATGGGTTAATCTGCCTTTCCTTTGTGCAAAAGAAAGAGCTGAACTACACATAAGTCCCAGTAAAACGAACAACACAAGATTTTTTACTTTAATATTTTTCATAACGTTACTCCTATAACTAATTAATTTGAAATTACATTTTCATTCCTTCCATACCATCGGCAGACTTCTTTTTCTGTGTTGGTGGGGGTACACCATGTTGATGACCGGTAGGCATTCCGGTTTTAAGCTGACTTTCCGAATCAATTAAGAAACCGCCCGTTGCTGCAATTTCATCACCCTCTGTTAAGCCGGAAACTATTTGATATTTATCTCCGTAACGATTTCCGATGGTTACGTTGCGAGCTTCAAACATACCATCCCCGGCTTTCGCCCAGACAACCACTCTTTTACCGGCAATGATAACTGCATCTGCCGGAACGAGTAATCCTTGTCCACCGGCTTTATTGAAAATTGTTTCGCCATACATTTGGGGTTTCAGCTTTCCGCCAACGCTTGAAAATCCGCTGCGTACTTTAACGGTTCTCGTTTGGGAATTAATTACAGGATAGATGAAAGTTACTTTGCCGTTAAATTCTTCTCCGGGGTAAGCTCGCAAGTGAAGCTTAACTGAGCTGCCAACTTTTACATTAGATAAATTATTCTCATACACTTCGGCAATATTCCAGAGGGTTGAAAGTTCGGCGACATCATAAATTGTTGCCCCTTCATTCACGTAAACACCTTCTTGCACTTTTTTCTCAATCACCGTTCCACTTATTGGAGAATAATATGTTAGTGTAATATTTATTTCTTTGCTCTTCTCAAGCGTTTGAATTTGTTCTGAAGTCAAGCCAAAGATTTCTAATTTTTTCTTTGAAGCTTTTATGAGAGAAACAGAGCTTGATGAATTATTCAGTGCAATCAAATATTCATTCTGTGCTTGTACTAAGTCCGGACTGTAAATTTCAAACAAAGGCTGACCTTTTTTTATATAATCGCCGGTTTTATCAACAAACAGTTTTTCGATTCTGCCGTTAAACCGCGCCGAAATTGTTTTGCGGTTGTTCTCAGCAAAATCCAAATAGCTATATGCAGTTACTTGATCTTGCATACTCTCATTTTTAACAAAAACGGTTGACACATTTGCTAGAACTTGTTTCTTGCCGGTTAGTGTAACCATATTTGCCATGTCTTTATCCTTTTCCGGCTCCTCCGCTTCGTCTGCAACTTTTTTGATTAAATCCATTCCGCAGATAGGGCAAGAACCGGGTCCATCCATATGAACTTGCGGATGCATCGTGCATGTCCAATACCCATCTTTCTTTACAACTTCATGTTCATGCTTACCGTTTTCTTCGGTTTTAGAACAAGCGACAAAGATTAACGATAGTGCTATCAATGGAATCAATAAATATTTCGTCATTTTCATTTTATTACCTCTATTTATTCTTGCAATATTTTTCATTTTGACACTTCGTTATTTTTTAGAGTCTTCCCGACCATCATTTCAATCTCTGCAAGCGACATTTGAGTATCGGCTTGTGACATGTAATAATTCATTTGCTGCATTAAAAGCATCCGATAAGAATCTATAACGGTTGTAACTCCTGTTCTGTTATTCTGAAATGCTGAAACTTGAGATTCAGTTGCATTCCTGTACAATGGAAGAACTTTCTCACCGTAAAGGCTTATTAAATCTATTGCGGTGTTATATTTAACAAGTGCAGCCTTCAGTTGGGCAGTCATCTCACGCTGCATATTATTTTTTTCGTATTCAATACTTTTTATTCCGGCGTATAATTCTTCTTCCTTAGCTTTGTATTTATTAATTGACCAGGGTGCAAAGGGAAGATTTATGGAAAGCATCAGTGAATACATCGTTTCTGTTTTGGGATCGAGCATTGAAAGATCACTTTTAGATGTTAGAATCATTCCTTGCGGCATTCTCATAAACATTCCCTGAACCATTAAATCGGGAATCAGTTCGCGATTGTTCGCCTCTATCATAGCTTTGTTCATTTCAACCATATTGCCCATTCTTTTAAGTGCCGGATTGGAATAGTCAAGAATTTCTTCCAGCTTTGCTTGAGAGGAATTAAGAATGTCCGCCGGGAAATCCGAAACAGCATAGACATCTTTCGAATCAAGATTACGACCGAGAAGTTTATTGAGTTTGTAGGTCTCGGCTTCTTTTTGCTTTCCAAGAATTAAAAGCTGCGTTTCATTCGATGCGATTTCACTTTGAAGCGTAAGCACATCTGCTTGATTTATTTTATTAGTGTAGTAAGATGATTCTACCGATTTGATTAAATCGGCAATGAGAGAATTATTCTTCTTCTGAACTTCGATTTTTCTATCGATTAGCCAGAGTGTGTAGTAAGACATTTTAACAGCTGCCGTAAGATTGACTTTGTATATCTCATAATTGCTGCCTTCAACCAAAGTGTTTTTACGTTCCACTTCTGCCATTGCATTTAACTTTCCGCCAAGAGGAAACATTTGCGATAGTGCAATGTTGTTGGAGTTGGATTGATTGAGAATGTCAATCGAGTTTGTCGGAACTTGCGAGAACTCGACTGAAAGATTTGGCGCCGGCAAAGTATTAATTGATTCGGTTCTCTTTTCCGAAGCAGTAATTTTATATTGCAACGATTTCAACTGCGGATTATTTTTGAGCGCTTCATTAATTAACGTGTCTAAAGATTGAGCATTTAACCTGCTTATCGAAAGGAACAAAAGACTTAACGCAAAGAGCGCAAAGAATAACGCAGAGTTGCGCAAAGATATTCTCATTTTCAATTCTACGTTCATATTATTCTCCTTCCCTCATCCAATCAGCCATTTTAGATAATTCTAATTTTCCTTTTTTGAGTGCGCGCTCCTTCATCATTGCAAAAAGAATTGGTGTAACTACAAGAACGTGGACAGCGCTGGTTAACAATCCACCAATGAGAGGTGCGGTAAGAGGCTTCATAACATCCGAGCCGGTACCGGTTGCCCACATAACAGGAATTAAACCAACCATAGAAGTACCTACTGTCATAAGTTTAGGTCGAAGTCTAAGGACAGAGCCCTCAACTGTGGCATCATAAATATCCTCTTTAGTGAGATGACCTCTTTCTCCCTTGTAGAATGCTCTTAATCTTTTATCGAGAGATTCATGCAAGTAAACAACCATTACTACACCGGTTTCAACTGCAACTCCATAAAGTGCAATGAACCCAACCCACACTGCTACTGAAAAATTGTAGCCAAGTATGAAGATCATATACATTCCACCGATAAGAGCGAAAGGAACCGACAGCATTACCACACCTGCTTCCACATAATCTTTTAGAGTGAAATAGAGCAGCACAAATATTATTAGGAATACAACAGGCATAATCACTTGCATTGTCTGCTGAGCGCGGACTTTACTTTCATATTGACCGCTCCATGTGTAAGAATAACCGGGAGGCAGTTTCAATCCTTCTTCTATTATCTCTTTAGCATCAACCATTACACTGCCCATGTCACGACCGCGCGTATTCATAAAAACAATTGAACGAAGCATTCCATTTTCGCTGCTAATCATCGGGGGACCGGTTACTAAATTTATATCAGCTAATTCAGCTAGAGGCAAATATGTAACTGCATTTTGATTTGTACTCGTTAGCGAAAAATCATTTTGAGCGTTTGAAGCTTGCGGAATTACATTCGCTTGATTAGAATTCCCCATAGAAGAAAACATTCCGCCCGAGTTGCTTTTACCCATTCCGCCGCCACTCATAGAACCCGATGAACTTTGAACAGCCATTTGATTGGATAACGCAACCGGAACTATTAAGCTTCTCAGTTCATCAATATTATCACGGTAATCTTTTTGATAGCGCATTCTAATTGGGAAGCGCATTCTTCCTTCAATGACAATTCCAAGATTTTGACCGCCGATTGCAGTTTCAATTATGTCTTGAAGATCGCGGATGTTAACACCGTAACGTGCTGCGATAGCCCGCTTAACTTGTATGTCTAAGTAATAACCATTCTGAACTCTTTCTGCCACAACATCTGCCGCACCGTTAACTTTCTTTAAAAGTTTTTCTGCTTTGATAGCATAAGTTTCGAGTGTATCGAGATCAGGACCAAAGATTTTAAATCCGATATCCGTTCTAACACCCGTTGCAAGCATATTGATTCTATTTATGATTGGCTGAGTCCAACCGTTGCGAACGCCCGGAATTTGTAATTTGGAATCAAGTTCAGCAACAATATCCTGTTTGGTTATTCCGGAGCGCCATTCGTCCTTTGGTTTAAGTAAAATAATCGTTTCGATCATATTGAGAGGCGCATTGTCTGTTGGAGTTTCTGCCCGACCGGTTTTACCAAGCACGTGATGAACTTCGGGAACAGATTTAATAAGCTTGTCCTGTTCTTGCAGAATTCTGTTTACTTCAGTTATTGATGCACCGGGCAATGTTACCGGCATATAAAGGATTGATCCTTCATCAAGCGGAGGCATAAACTCGCTGCCGGTGTTAAGAATCATAGGGACTGTAATAATTAACGCAAGTACATTTATGGCAATAGTAGTTTTTCTGTGTTTAAGCACCCAGTGAATTACCGGTTCATAAATTCGAATGAAAAATCTTGTAGAAGGATTTTTTTCTTCCGGGCGGAATTTACCACGCATCAGCATTGTCATCAAAACCGGAATAAGTGAAATAACAACAATGGCGGCGCCAATCATTGTAAATGATTTCGTGAACGCCAATGGCTTAAACATTTTTCCTTCCTGTCCGGTTAGAAGAAAAACCGGAATGAACGAAACGAGTATTATTAACTCGGAAAAGAAAATTGCTCTGCCTACTTGCTTAGCCGAATCTATCGAGATTTTTTTGTATTCATCGGCTGTAAGACTTCCTTTCTCTTCTATTGCTTTTGCAATGTTCCGATAGGCATTTTCCACAAGGACAATAGAAGAGTCTACTATTACTCCAATCGCTAAAATAATTCCGCCGAGACTCATGATATTGGAAGTAATATCAAACATATACATAAGGATAAACGAGATAAGCACTGCAATTGGAATTTCGATAAGTATTCTAACAATACTTCTCCAGTGTAATAGAAAAATTGCCACCATAATTGAAACAGTAATTGCTGCTTCAATTAAAGCTCTGTCCAATGTTCCAATTGCTTCTTTAATTAAAGTGCTTCTATCGTAAGAAGTAACTACTTCAACACCAGGTGGAAGACCGGGAGAGATTTCTTTAATTTTTTCTTTAACGCGGTCAATTACTTTTTGAGCATTCTCACCGGTTCGCATTACTATAATACCGCCGACAGCTTGTCCTTCCCCATTCTTTTCCAAAGCGCCGCGTCTTATATCACCACCCAAAGAAACTGATGCAACATTTTTAATAAGAATTGGAATTCCATTTGATCCGGTTTTTATTACAGTGTTTTCAACATCATCTTTTGATTGAATATAACCTTGACCGCGCACGAAATATTCTGCATCGCTTACTTCCAGAATTTTTCCACCGACTTCGTTATTGCTTCTTTGAACTGCATTAACAACATCGGAGACTGTTAAGTTGTAAGCTCGGAGATCGGTTGGGTTAACATCAACTTGATATTGCTTTACGAATCCACCAATGCTTGCAACTTCCGCAACACCATCTACGGAAGAAAGTTTGTAACGTATATACCAATCTTGAACCGCACGTAATGTTCCCAGATCATATCCTTTGCCTTCAACTGTGTACCAGTAAACGTGTCCAACACCGGTTCCATCCGGACCAAGAGTAGGCACAACACCGGAAGGCAACTGCGCTTGAACGGTGTTCATTCTTTCCAGAACGCGCGTGCGTGCAAAGTAAGTATCAACACCATCCTCGAAAACAACGAATACGAAAGACATGCCGAACATGGAAGTTGCACGCACAGCTTTTACGCGAGGCAATCCCTGTAAGCCGGAAACGATAGGATAGGTAACTTGATCTTCAATTATCTGTGGAGAACGTCCCATCCATTCAGTAAAAATTATCACTTGATTTTCCGAAAGGTCGGGTATAGCATCAACCGGTAAATTTACTACACTGTAAATACCAAAACCGATTACGATCAAATAAATCAGTATTACAATAAATCTGTTGTTTGCGGACCAATCAATAATTTTTTCAATCATTTACTTTCTCCGTAAAGTGTGTTCATTATTCTTATTATCATGGATTAAAGAATATAGTTGATAAACCATAAACCCAATCATTCCTAAATAAACTATACACCAAACGAGCCGTTCCACGATACATTTCTTTCATTTTTGTAAATAGTAAGCCAACAAGCGTACCGTTAAAAAAGTACGTTTTTAGACTCTAATCGTGGTATCGGTTTTCTAATCTTTTAAGAAACTTTAAACGAATTAAAGATTCTTAAAAATGCGTAAGCCTATTCTGGTTTTGCGATTTTGTGGTTTTCAATTTTCGAATAAAGTGTAGGAAGAGAGATACCCAAAGTTTCGGCCGCTTTGGGCTTATTCCATTTTGTGTGTTCCAAAACTGACGCGATGTGTTTCTTTTCGACTTCCATAAGAGAAAGGTTAATCGGAAATGAGGAAATATCTGAGAATTGATTTTTAAGAAGTATGTGTTCTTTAAGCAAAACATCCCCATTAGTTAAGACAACAGCTTGCATGAGTGTATTTTCGAGTTCGCGAACATTGCCGGTCCAATCGTGTTGATTTAACAAACTCATTACTTCATCGGAAACTTTAAGAACATTTTTGTGCAGTTCGCGGTTAATCTTTTTTAATAGGAAATTTACAAGCAAAGGAATATCATCTTTTCTTTGGCGAAGCGGGGGAAGCTCTAGCTTAACAACATTCAACCGGTAAAAGAGATCCTCCCGGAATTTCTTTTCCTTAACAAGCTGTTCTATATTTCTGTTTGTGGCTGTTATAATTCTCGCTTTCATCGGAATAACAGTTTCGCCGCCAACTCTTTCGAATTCTTTTTCTTGCAGAACGCGAAGAAGTTTTACTTGGAGATGCTGCGACATTTCTGAAATCTCATCGAGGAAGATTGTGCCGTTGCCGGCAAGTTCAAATTTCCCCTTTTTAGTTCTATCGGCTCCGGTGAAAGAACCTTTTTCATGTCCGAATAATTCGCTTTCAAGAAGCGACTCGGTTATAGCTGTGCAATTAACAGCAACGAATGGTTCTGATTTTGTTATCCCGCTGTAGTGGATTGATTTAGCAACTAATTCTTTTCCAGTCCCGCTTTCACCTTGCAGCAAAACGGTAACACGATTTGCAGAGACTTGACCAATTATTTTGTAAACTTCTATCATCAGTTTTGATTTACCGATGATTCTTTTTTCCGGCTGGAATTCTTCGGCTTGATCTTCAACGAGTGAATCAATCCTTTCGCTAAGAGTTTTAGACTCAAGCGCGCGTGCAATTGTAACTTTCAGCCGTTCAATATCGAGCGGCTTTTCAAGATAATCGTACGCACCGTTTTGCATAGCATCAATAGTTGTTTGAACATCGTCATGAGCTGTTATTAAAATTACCTTTGTAAGTGGATCAATTTCTCTCACTTTCTTGAGAAGTTCAAGACCGGTTAAATTCGGCATTTTTATATCAGAGATGATTAAATCGGGTTGTTTATTGCGAAGAATATCATAACCGATTTTTCCGTCTTCTGCTGAAAGAACCGAATAGCCAAGTCGCTTCAGATAATTTGAGAGTGTTTGACGAATTGATTCATCATCATCAATTACTAGTATTTTTTCCATAATCATACATTGGTAATTTAATTTCAAAAATTGTCTCACCGGGGCGAGATGAGATAAGTGTAAACGTTCCGCTGTGTTGTTCTATTATTTTCTGCGAGATTGATAATCCAAGTCCGGTGCCGGATACTTTGGTTGTAAAGAATGGATCGAAGATGTTATCCGGCTCTGCAATTCCACACCCGTCATCAGTTATATAGATAGAAAGATAGCCGGGGTCTAAACGCGACGAGATGGTTATTGTTCCCTTTTTATTTATAGCGTCAATCGAGTTTTGAATTATGTTCAAAAAAACTTGCTTTAGTTTATCTTCATCACCGGTAAAATCTATTTCTGATGTGTTGTTTATAAATGAAATCTGTTTTTGTTTTGGATCTGATTCAACTTGATGAAATAGCTCATCAACAAATTGTTTGAGATTCAAATTAGAAAGTTTAAGTGGTGCCGTGCGTGATACTTGAAGGACTTCTTTAACAAGTTCTGTAAGTCGGTTGATCTCTTTACCAATTATTTGAAACGCTTCTTTATCTTCCGGTTGAAGTGAAAGCGTTTGATTCAGAATATCTACATTCATTTTGATCGAAGTGAGCGGCGTTTTAATCTCATGAGCGAGAACAGCGGACATCTTACCAAGTGCCGCAAATTTTTCTGAACGAATTATTTCCGCTTCAAGTTTTTTTCTCTCAGTAATACTTTTATCCAATGAGACAGCCATGCTGTTGAAAGCTTGAGACAATTCACCGATTTCATCGCTCGAATTGTATTCAACATTTACATCGAAGTTTCCTTTTCCTATCTCAATTGTTTTTTCTTTAAGCAAAGTAATGGGCTGAGCTATTATCTTAGATATTATGAAAGACATGCTAACGCTTACAATTAATCCAACAAAGAGACTTATAAAAAAGAAGCGTATCATCTCATGGGTAGAATTGATATTAAAAAGGAACCTTCCTAGGGGAATTTGAACAAGCAAAATAATAATGGGCACTACTACAATTGCCGAAAAAACAATCTTTTTATTTAGGCTGAAACTGTGAACCTTCTGAACCGCATTAGGAAACATGTTGTATTTACCAATAGCGATTGCAGTGAAGAATATGAACCCAATTAGAAATGCAAGCGGACTTATTTCAACAAGGTAATAGAAGCCAAGAATCCATGGTAAGAATAATCCAAAAAGAAATGTGGCAATGTTGGTAATAACCAAGCCGAATAAATATAAGAGTAGTTGATTTCGAAGATTAGTGCCGGAAGCCGATTTCAATTTTTGAATTATCCATACGGAATTCAATACGATGAGAAATAAGTACCAGAAAAGAAACAATGGATAGGAGGAAGAAAAATCAGCCGAAAACATATTCATGTGAACATTAGAATTATGTATGACGTTCCCATTCCACAGAAGTATTAAAAGAATTGTAGATGGAATAATTACTAGCAACCCACGTAATACACCGATCTCTTTTTGAACCGGATAGTTCCAAGAAAAAAATGTAAGTGATACCAGAATCATGAGTAGAAGCGAATGACAAGAAATATCAAGAACAGTAACATCATATGAGGGCATCAAAACAAAATGAACTGTATGAGATATTAGATAAGCAATTACCAAAACCAGTGTTAGGATGAAGAGTCTTGAAGTAATTGCAGATGATGAGCGGGAATAAATAATAAAGATTAGTCCTACTGCCGCAATGAAAGATGCTAGAAGAAATAATATTTGGGTGAAATCAAAGTGCATAGTGTTCTGAATAATATTTGAGTTAAAATACGGTAAGTAGGATAGGAAGTAAAGAAAGAGCGCCAGATTGCTAACCTTTTTACAATAATGAAAAGTAAAACTAGCTCGATATTTTTCAAAAAACTTTACTAGTAGCGTCGCTCAAAGTCTTGTAACCAATAATGGTGAACTTTAACAATAGATAGTTTTGTTCGAAGAGAACTGATTTGAGTGAGATTATAAATATTGAGCCCTGTGGATAATCGTCTTGTACTTGAGTTTTACCATTCATTGAATTAATTGCAGTCAGTTTTGTTTTGCTTTATAGATTCAGCATCAGTTCCGTTGTTGTGATATTATCTGAGATAGCTCATAGCTCTGGGATATTTATTTTTTAGAATCTGAGCCATTGCGTGACAAGGTACCTAATCCTCAACCTTCGGCATAAAGTTGCAACCCATTATACTGCGAAGTAGTCCCTCTGGCTAGCGTCGGAGAATTAGCAATTAAAATGCTTTCTAAATCAGCTAGTTATTTTGCAGATACACCCTAGTACCCAAACTGAGATTACTGGTTCGATCATTTAAGAAAAAATTGTTTTCAATGAAAAAAAGTCGAACCATAAAGCTCAACCTGGTAATCGAGCTTTTGATAAATGATAGCAAGGGTTTTATGGCAGATGGGTTTAACAAGTCCCTTCAAAAAAGCAACTTGTCTTCTAAAGTGCATCTCGGGGAATTGGAACACCAATATTTAGGGTTGTAATTGCTCTACTAATTCCTCTTAACTGCACTACTGTAAAATTGTTGATGTGAGCAAAGCGAACAATAATCCCGCGAAGCGGGAAAACTATAATCTCTCTCTTTCCCGCTAAAAAGCATCGGGATCTTCGAAGTGTTTTATTGTAAAGTATTGTTCACTTTTCGAAACCGCGCTACAACAGAACTGAAATTCTTGGAATATCTCAATCCAGCATATTCGACTTACGCGTTTTATTGACAGTGAATTGACAGTGAAATTTCGAAATAGTATCTGAAAATATGTCAGATTGGGAAGATTTATCGAAAAGACAAAAAGTAAAACCCCGATTTCTTGCGATTTCGGGGCTTTTTGTGCTCCCTGGGGGATTCGAACCCCCGACCTGATGATTAAGAGTCATATGCTCTACCAACTGAGCTAAGGAAGCGTGGCAAAAATAAGGAAATTTAGTAATGCGGCAAAATCCGAGGAATGTTTACTTTATATTTTACCTTAAAAGATATTTTTCGAATTAGCCACGTGAAAATTTTTGCTTAGGATATAATTTGTACACATTATCTTAAATGAAAGTTTTTTCAAAAATAAATTATTTGAGTTCCTTGGTTAAATCAGTATTTTGAATCGTTCATCGGGTTTGATGCAAATGAAGATCTTGATGCTGATTAAACGATTTGAAATTGGGGGCGCTGAAGATCACGTGCTTGAATTAGCAAATAGTTTATGTGCTCGCGGAATTGAAATTCATCTTGTATGCAAGCGTGGTCGAAAAATTTCGGAACTTCATCCCGAGATAAAAACTCACCCGGTTTATTTTAAAAATTTTTTACTTCCTTTTAATGTACTTCTTTTGATTAGACTAACAAGAAAAGAAAAAATAGATTTGATTCACGCTCATCAGAATTCTCCAATTCTGGCGGCATGTATAACCGGTTTGTTAGCCGACGTTCCTGTGATTGCGACTATTCATGGATTATTAAAAAAAGAAGTAGGCTTGGAATTCATTCAAAAGCAATTGAGTAAAGTAATTGTCATTTCCCAAAATAGCTTTACCGGTTCTCAAAGAATTCCTTTACTAAAAAATAAAACCGAGTTAATCCTTAATCCGCTTCCGGGAATCGGTTTTTATTCCGAACAATATGATAAAAACAGAATTGTATATGCATGCCGCGTTGACAGAGGTCATTACTCATTCATTCAATTATTACTTACCCAAGTAATCCCGTTACTACGTAATTACAATAAGAACATTTCAATACAAATTGTTGGAGACGGAAATAGTTTTTATTGTCTAAAAAAGACAGCGACAAAAATAAATTCCGGGTTTGGAGTTGAAGCTGTTCAGGTTTTAGGATATAAAAAAAACATTATGGAAATTATTTCGAAAGCCGGATTAGTAATTGGAGTTGGCAGAGTTGCTATGCAAGCTTTGTCGCTCGGCATTCCGGTAATCTCTGCCAACAGAAAACACTTGTGCAGAATAATTTGCTCGGAAAATTATAGATATATGCGCGATAATAATTTTGTTTCGGTTGATGATCCGCCACCATCTAGAGATCAAATAGTACAAAGCATTTTACAATTGTTCGACCGATATGAATATTATAAAGAACAGGCTGTTCAACTAGCAAAAGAGGTCAAAGTAGATTACGATTACGATTCCGATGCTGTTATATCTAAAACAATTTCAGTTTACCAAAGCTGTATGAACACCTACGCTATTGCCGCTCCGATTGCTTCGGTAAAGTAATTTCTCAATCGGGCAAATATTTACATCTATAACAAAACAGCAGAGCCCGCTATTGCGGGCTCCAGGTTAAAAGTTCATTTTATGTTAAGCTTTTTCTTTTGCCATAATTTTTGCCATAACACTATGTTTCTTACCATAAGCGAAATAGATAATCAACCCGATTGCCAGCCAGCCAACAAGCCGTGCCCAGTTTTGCCATTCTAATGTCAGCATCATACCAAGATTAAAAAGAACACCCATTGGTGCTACAAACCAAATAGCAGGAGTTTTAAATGGGCGGTGGCGTGTAGGTTCTTTCTTGCGCATTACCCAAACGGCTATGCATACAATTACAAAAGCCAAAAGTGTTCCAATATTTACCATTTTGGAAATTGAATCAATTGGAGTAAACGCCGCTATGAAAGAAACAATTCCTCCGATCAATAAATTTGATTTCCATGGTGTATGAAATTTTGGATGAACCTCGCCAAAAGTTTTCTTTGGCAACAAACCATCTTTAGAAATTGCATAGAATATTCTGGATTGACCGAGTAACATTACAATTGTTACAGATGTAAGTCCGGCAATAGCTGCTACTGAAATGATGAATACTGCATACTTCAGACCCACGGCTCCAAACGCAGCAGCAATAGGAGCGGTGATATCAATATCTTTATAATTAACCATTCCGGTTAGAACAAGAGCAACAAGAATATAAAGGATTGTACAAACAATTAGTGATGCGATAATTCCGAACGGAACATCTTTTTGAGGATTCTTTGCCTCCCCCGCGTGAGTAGAAACAGTATCGAAGCCTATGTAAGCGAAAAAGATATACGCCGCGCCGGCAACAATTCCCAGCATTCCGTAAGCATGGTGTGAGTTACCTAAGGCATCCGTGTATGCGCCTCTTTCCGGAATGAAAGGGCTCCAGTTATCTACATTGATATACTGCGCGCCCAAAATTATTATAAAGAAAACCACCACAACTTTTATTACAACCATCAAGTTGTTGGTGTTTGCGGCTTGTTTAATTCCTCTTACAAGAATAGCTGTAAGAATCCAGATAATTAAAAATGCCGGAACGTTCCAAGCAAAATCAAAACCCATAATAGTTGGCATTGAAATATCGGAGTATTGAGATGCGAGAGTATTAAGTGTTCCTTTTTGTGTTGCATCGGCAATAGCTTCTTTTGCGGTAAAGGGGTCGTTCATCAGCCAGATTGGAAGCCTTACATTGAAGAGGTGTAAAAATTTATTTAGATAACCGGACCAGCCTACAGCAACCGCGGAAGCTGCCATCCCATATTCTAAAATTAAATCCCATCCTATAATCCACGCAAAAAGCTCTCCAATTGTTGCATAAGAATAAGCATACGCAGAACCTTCAACCGGAAGGAACGATGCAAATTCCGCATAACATAATGCAGCAAAAGTACATCCTATTCCGGCTACAACAAATGAAAGTGCTAATGCCGGACCCGCATATTCTTTAGCACCAACGCCGGTCATAACAAAAATGCCCGCGCCAATAATTGCCCCAACACCAAGAGAAGTTAAACCAAACTTGCTCAGTACGCGGCTTAGTTTACTCTCCTTCATTTCAGCTTCAAAATGTTCTACTGGTTTTCTTGTCCAGAGTTGACTGCTCATTTTTCGACTCGATAGTTTGTGGAAGAAATTTTTAGATAACGGGGTAGAACCTAAAAATCATTTGTTGGAATGTCAACCAAAAAGCGATGAAAGGTAAGCGGCGGGCAAAATATCTGTAATGAGGTACAAAGGAATCTAATCAAGTGGAAACGGCTATGTTTGTTAGATGTGAGTCCGAATAGATTAACCACTTATGTTTCTACTTATACAAAATTTCTTTGAGCTCAAAATTGATTGTTCCGTAGCCAAGTATATCACGCGCAAAGCCCATTAGCCCACCCCCCTTTATTTCGATTCGTGCTTTAACAAGTCCTGTACTTGCTGCAATCCACTCCGTAACAATATTTTTAGCTCCCGTCTCAGATTCAATTGCCGTTTGAATTTTCAGCGCGGTAAACTTTCCGGCTTTAGTTGCTATTTCCTCTTCGGCTAAAACTTTTCCAATTAAACTAACTTTATTTGAATCGCCGTCTATGTATTCAATTGCTTCATCGTTCCATTCTTTGCCTACAAACAACGGAAACGAGTAGCGTTGAAATGGTTTATTGTAAGTTACCCGGCTTTCCTTTTTAATAAATAGAAGCAGCTTTATATATTGATATGTTTCGTGAATAAACAAACCGTTTTCCCGCATTTCTAATTTTTGCTGATACTTGAAATTATCGGCTTCGCTTTTGTTTTCAATCAATCCGTTGGCTAATGCAACTTTTGTTGTAGCGTCGCCAAATGATGAATCATATATATACTTCGTAGTTCCGCTGAGAGGAAAGAGTTCTTTGCCATAAATTTTCTTTGCGGGTTTATCGGTTGCGCTCAATACTGAATAAGAGGCTAGCAAAAGAATCAGAAGGTTTTTAATCATATCCACCAATTTTATTTGTCAATCTAACCTTTTAGGTTATATGTTTAGTTAACCAATGGTTAAATTTCGGTTGTGAAATTGTTAACAAGAAACAACAATCTCTAAACAGCCAAGTTGTTTTATATTCCCATTACTATTAACTAAGATAGAAGCAAAATGCATACATCGAGAATAGCGAAGCACATTTTTACAATTATGATTTTTTCTTTCTTGCTCATCTCTTGTACAAACAACAATAAACAATCCGCCGGTAAAAACACAATAACAGATGATCTGGGAAATATTTTTACCTTTGAGAAAGCGCCTCAAAGAATAATATCGCTGGCGCCAAACTTGACTGAAATGTTTTACTCGCTGGGTTTGGAAAATAATATGGTTGGAAACACAATGTACTGCAACTATCCGCCCCAAGCACAGAAGATTGAAAAAGTTGGCGATATGCTTACGTTTAACTTTGAGAAAATTGTTTTGCTAAAGCCGGATTTAATCTTCATCACCGTTGAAGGAAACACTAAAGGCACATACGATAAATTTCACGAACTTGACTTGAAAGTTTTCGTTTCCAATCCGCGCAACTATAAAGGAATAAGAAAAACCTATTCCGATCTTGGAAAGATTTTCGGCGTAACACATAAAACTGAAACCGCGCTTGCTAAATGGGATTCTACTCTGCAATCAATTACCGCAACACAAAAATCCCAAAACAAAACGGCAATGTTCTTGGTGGAGCTCCGCCCGATTATGCTTGCCGGAGAAAACACTTTTATAAACGAGTATCTGCAGTTCTGCGGACTCAAAAATATTGCCGAGGATTCTAAACTTAATTACCCAATTTTTAATAGAGAAGAAATTCTAAAACGCGATCCGGATTATATTATTTATCCAACCGGGGGCGGCGATACAATTGAAATGTTGAAAGAAGCGTATCCGGAATGGAGACAGTTGAAAGCCATTAAAAACAACAACGTAATTTTTATTGATAGGGATTTGTATTTGCGCCCGGGTCCACGTTTTATAGAAGCTTTGGCGGATTTGTCTAATCATCTTCTTCGGAAAGAGGCGGGAGTTCAGCATCTACAGAAATAAACATCATCGAACAAACATCACCTTTGAACTTTCCCTTTTCTTTGCAGCGTTTGTGCCGCTCTTTCACCTTTGCTTCGTCAACTTCTCCGCTCACTCCAAACAGATCAAGCTCTTCGCCGCATTCGGCGCAAAAGGCAATATTATTCTTAACTGCAAGTTCTTTACTATGTATTGATTTCTTTTTGTTCATTTGAGCTTCCAATTGGTTCCCACTCTAATCCTTCGCAAGGAAGAACTTTAAGAGTTGGGTGCTTATCAAGCTTCATGCATAACACGGCGGTTTTATCAAAATGCTTGCAAGAAGTGCAAAGCGTTTGTTCAATTATTTCTTTGTTCTCATCGTAAAAAATCCTGTACTGGATTGTAATCGGATAAATTATCACGGCGTACACAGACATAATTACAAGCCACCACCAGTATCTATAATCTATATAATTATAAATTACCCACAGCGTTGGAATTAAAACTGCTGTGCGAATGATAGCCCAAAATATTATGTGTCCCATAATTTTCTCTTATAGGAAAGCTAAAGATTGTGCAGGGCAGTGTCAAATTGCATTTAGCTCTGTTTACTTTTAACTTTGGCTTAAATAAAGTAACTTTATCACAAGATAAACGATGGAAGACAATTTGGACGAACAACAGAAAACAGAGCCACAAAACACTCAAAATCAACCGCAGCAGCAAGGACAACAAAAAAAGCCTTATAGACGCCCATATTATAGACGCAACTATAATCAGAACAGAAAACCTACCGGACAAACACCAAACCAGCCCCCGATGCAGCAGCCGGTAATTGTTCAGACTGTAAGTTTTAAAAAAGTTTCTATTGTGGTTCCCCTTCTTAACGAAGAAGAATCTTTGCGCCCTCTTTATCAAGAAATTAGAAAAGCGCTAAAAACAGTTTCTTGCGATTATGAAATTCTTTTTATTGATGACGGAAGCCGGGATAAATCTTTATCTATTATAAAAGAGATTGCGCGTACAGATAACAAAGTTCATTACTATAGCTTTAGAACAAATTACGGCAAGAGCGCAGCGCTTCAGGTTGCGTTTAAGCATGTTACCGGCGATGCGGTAATTACTATGGATGCGGACTTGCAAGACGATCCGGCGGAAATTCCAAACTTGCTAAAGAAACTTGAAGAAGGTTACGATTTAGTTTCCGGCTGGAAGAAGAAACGTTTCGATCCATTCATCAAAAAAATTACTTCCAAGTTTTTCAACTTTACCACAAGATTACTTACGGGAATAAAAATTCACGATTTCAACTGCGGACTTAAAGCATACCGTAAAGCAGTTGTGCAAACTGTTGATGTTTACGGCGAAATGCACCGTTACATTCCGGTTCTTGCCGGCTGGCAAGGTTTTTCAGTTGCAGAAATTGTGGTCAAGCATCATCCCCGCCGTTACGGAAAAACAAAATTTGGTATTTCCCGTTTCTTCAAAGGCTTTATTGATCTAATCACTGTTAGCTTTACAATCCGTTTTATCAAGCGCCCGATGCATTTGTTTGGCTTTGTTGGAGCGCTTTCTACTTTGGTTGGAATTGGAATCAGCGTTTGGTTAACAATTGAAAAGCTTGTTTATAATATCGGCATCAACAACCGACCGATTTTCTTCTTGGGAATCTTGCTCATAATCGTTGGCGTACAATTTTTTGCCATTGGCTTAATCGGCGAGTTGATTGTTCACAATACACATTCCGAGAAAGAGTATATAATCAAAGAGAAAAAATAGCTTTTGGTGCTAAACCAAAAGCTTTTCTCCATTTTAATCCACCTTTATTACTATCGTATTGCACCTTCTTCCTTTAAATAAAATTCTTATTTTTGCCTCAACTCTAAGGACTAATTAGCATGAAATTTCATCTCGTTTCCGGCGCTTGCGGGTTTGTTGGGCGCAACACTGTTAAACAACTTTTAAAGAGAACCAACGATAATGTAATTATGGTTGATGATCTTTCCGTTGGAACACATCCATCAACATGGCTGCAAGATACAACTACAAAAAAGCTTAACGACATAGAAGTTTTTGGAAAGGAAGAACGGCTCTACTTTTTCAAATTGGATTTCAGAAAATTCTTAACTAAGATTCAAGAAGAACCAAAATGGCTGGAAACAGAATTTGGTTTGAAGATTGAACGCTTCGGCGATGCGTTTCACTTTGCCGCAATTGTTGGCGGACGCGCAAAGATAGAAGGCGATCCTATGGCGGTTGCGCTCGATCTGGCAATTGATGCCGAGTTCTTTAACTGGATTGCGAAAGCAAAACCGGAACGTGTGATGTATCCAAGTTCATCAGCAGCTTATCCAATTAATATGCAGACGGAAAGCGAAGCCGTTGCCCTGAAAGAAGCAGATATCAACATTGATGGCTTTACACTTGGTATGCCGGACTTAACTTACGGCTGGACAAAAATGACCGGCGAGTTTTTAGCAAAGATAGCGGCTCGCAATTACGGAATTTCTATTGTGTGCATTCGTCCTTTTAGCGGTTACGGTGAAGACCAAGATTTAACTTATCCCGTTCCGGCAATTGCAATGCGCGCAGCAAAGAAGGAAGATCCGTTTGTCGTTTGGGGCACCGGCCAGCAAGGTAGAGACTTTGTTCATATTGATGATGTAATGGATTGTATGTTTTTAGCGATGGATAAAATTCATGATGGTACCGCAATTAACATAGGTTCCGGAAGATTAACATCGTTTATAGATTTGATAAAAGTGTTCAGCGGTTTTGCCGGTTACGAACCAACTATTAAACCTCTCGTTGATAAACCAATGGGCGTTCACTCACGCTATTGCGATATGAGCTTTGTAAAAGAAACTCTCGGCTGGGAACCTAAGATTAGCGTTGAAGAAGGTATGAAGCGTGTTTATGATGTTGCTGTTCAAAACGCAAACCAATAGACGAAAAAGGTATAGGTGAAACGTGAAGGATCTAATGTAAAATGAAAAGGTTTTGTCTAATTACTAAATACTAACTACTCAATACTTCCGAGTCTAATGCATAAAAGAGTTGTAATCTTCGGTCCGGGTCCGCAGTTCAAAGGTGGAATTGCAAATTATACTACATCGCTTGCAAAAGCACTGGATAGACTTGGCGCTGAAGTAAATATCATTTCATGGACTCAGCAATATCCTTCAATCATACCAAGAGATTTTATTGATCGCGCAAGCAAAAAAGATTTGTTTGAAGGAACAGACATAAAAGTTAAATACATTACCAACTATAACAATCCTTTTTCATGGCATCAAACAGTAGATGCAATTGCAACTATTAATCCCGATGTTGTTGTGTTCCAGTGGGCAATCTCAATACAAGGGTTGCCTATGGGTTGGATTGCCAACAAAGTTAAAAACGAATGCAATTGCGAAGTAATTTTCGATCTTCACGTTGTCGCGCAAAAAGAAGTTAGCTTGATAGACAAGCGAATGCTTCAATATGCGCTTTCGAAGCCGCATAGTTTTATTGTTCACTCGTTAAAAACTTTTGAAGAACTGAAAAAGATTTTTCCGAAACAAAACTATATTGTGGTTAGCGGTGAACGAAAATCAAGTGCGGATGAACTCAAATCACTAATAACTAATAACCAACAACAAGTTATACAGCTTTATCATCCGGTTTATGATATGTTTGTTCCCGATCCGAATTTCGATAAAGAAAAAGTTAAGCAAGAACTTGGTTTGCGAGAGCATGTTTTTCTCTTCTTCGGATTCATCCGCAAGTACAAAGGATTGCACAATGTTATTCCGGCATTTGCTAAACTCACAAATGAAAGAGATGATGTTTCCCTTCTCATTGTCGGCGAATCTTTCTGGAATACGCTTGATAGTAACAAGCTAAGTACAAGAATTAAGAAAGTAGTATTTGGAGCGGCTAAGAAAATTCTTGTCCGTTCAAGTGATGACGAAAGCAACTACCGTCCGCTTGAATTGATTGAAAAGCTTGGAATCAAAGATCAAGTTGTAGTCGTTAACCGTTACGTAGGCAATGAAGAAGTGCCGAAGTATTTTCAAGTGGCTGATTGCAATGTATTGTTTTACCTGGTAGCAACTCCAAGCGGTGTAGAATCAATCGCGTATAATTTTAAGCTACCAACATTGGCAACGCGCGTTGGGCATTTCCCGGAAACGATTAAGCATGGTTATAATGGTTATCTTGCCGAACCGGATAACATTGATTCGATGTACAACGTAATGAAAGAATTTTTAAATAATCCTATTCCTACTGAACGTGTTGCCGAGCAAGCCGCGCATATGAGTTGGGAAAACTATGCTAAAGCAATTTTGAATATATAATTTAGCGCCTTTGCGTCTTAGCGAGAAATCTTCTTTCGCAAGGATGAAAAGTCGCAAAGAAAAACGGAGTATAAATGGCAAAGCAGCAAAAGAAAGTTTCTGCAACGCAATCTAAATCAAGCGAAATTGGCTTCTCGCTAAGCAAATCAATCCCGGAAAAATTTCAAACACCCGCGCTTCTGCTCTTGCTCTTAATCTTAATCCTAATCTTCTTCTCCCCTGTTATGTTTGGCGATAAAACAACTTCCGCCGGCGATTTAATTCAAGTAAAAAGTTTACGCGAGTATTCCGATAAAGCCCGCGATACTTACTCGCTTTGGAATCCACACATCTTCTGCGGAATGCCCGCTGTTGTTACTTCAGCCGCGCCGCGTATGTTTGATTTAACCGCCGCCGCTTATTCCTACACCTCCAAACTTTATTCTGCCGCTTTCACAGATTATAACGCTATTTACACTTTTAGTTTTGTTGTTCTATCTCTAACAACTTTTTTCTTTATGAGAAGTTTTGGTGCCGGACGGGGCTTGAGTTTTCTTGTTGCCGCCGCTACCGTTTTCAGTACGGGCATTACTATGCTTTTTTATATCGGTCACATTACAAAGCTGATGAGTCTTGCTGTCTTGCCATTCATTCTGATGATGCTCTTTAAATTCCAAAGGGAAATAAAACTGCTCGATGTTTTACTTTTCGTATTAGGAATGCATTTGCTGGTACTTGGTGCTCACGTGCAAATTGTTTTCTACTTTGCTCTCGCTGCGGCAATCTATTTCATTTATTTCTTTATTCGTGCATTCGCAGTTAAAGATAAATTTTTACAAAAGCAGCTGCTCAAATCAATCGGCATCACTGCGGTTGCCGGAATTATAGCGTTAATGATGTCTTTCGATACTTACTCACAAATTTTGGAATACAAACCTTACTCAACACGCGGAACAAAAAGCATAACCGAAACACAAAACACCGGCTCTGCAACAATTAATAATTCTTACGAATACGCAACGGGCTGGTCCTTCTCGCCCGGAGAATTAACAACGTTTGTTATTCCATCTTACTTTGGATTTGGCAACTCGGTTTACAAAGGAGAGCTAACGCAAAATCAAGAAGTTGAAGTGAACACTTACTTTGGACAAATGGAACGTGTTGATACCGCTCAGTATATGGGTGTAATCGTTCTCGCCCTTGGACTCTTTGCTCTATTCACTAGATGGAGAGAACCAAAAATTCAATTCTTCGCAATCTTAGTGGTTCTATTCATACTGATGTCTTTCGGCAAAAACTTTCCGCTTGTTTACAATCTCTTTTATTACAACCTTCCACAGTTTGATAACTTCCGGGCGCCTTCGATGATTCTTCATCTCTTGCAACTTATCTTTCCTATTCTCGCCGGATTTGGAGTGATGAAAATTATTTCACTTCGCAAAGAAAAAAACGCTACGATAGAAAAAGTTTTGAAAATTTCCGCAATTGCGTTTGCCGGATTATTTGTTCTCTCACTAATTCTTGGCGGAAGTGTTAGCGGTTTGATGACTGATAGAATTAACGCCTACACTTCGGGACTCGGACAATCGCCGCAAGGACAGCAGATGGCGCAAATGTTTACAGCGCTCAATCCGTACATAAGCGATATGTTCAAAGGTGATTTTCAGATTGCACTCGCTTTGCTGGCTCTTACTTTTGGAATTAGTTACGCTTACGCTGCTTCAAAAATCAATAAGGAATTATTAGTTGCTGCGCTTGTGGTTTTCACGTTATTCGATTTGTTCAGAATCAGCTCTCGCGGTTCCAGCTATATTGATAAAGCTCAGTCGGATCAATTGTTTATTGAGCCGCAATATATTTCAACTATCAAGCAGCAAAATGAAAAAGAGCCGTTCCGCATAATCAATATGAAGCGTGAAGGAATGGGCTCGCTTGGCAACAACGCTAATCTTAATGTTTATTTCCTTCAAGAAGATTTTTACGGCTACTCGGCAGTTAAGCCGAGAAGTTACCAGGATATTATGGATGTTGTTGGTCCGGTCAACATGACTTTGTGGCGTATGCTTGGAGTTAAGTATGTAGTTGTTGATCAGCCATTTGGTGCTGCCGGTTTCACTGCGGTGCAGCAAGCCGAAAAAGAAATTGTTTACAGAAATGATAACGCGCTTCCGAGAATTTATTTTGTAGAAAACGTAGAGCAGAAATCAGCCAAGAATATTCTAAACGCTATTAAAGATGATTCTTTCGATCCAAAGAAGTTAGCATTTGTTGAAACACTCGATTTCAAATTTGACAAAGCTGATTCTACATCAACATCAAAAATTGTTGAATATAAGGATGAACACGTTACCGCTGAAGTTGAAGCCAAATCAAATAACTTCTTATTCTTTGGCTCAACATTTCTTCCGGGTTGGAAAGCGTTTGTTGACGGAACCGAAACTAAAACTTATAAGGTCAATCACGGCTTTACAGGAATTGTTGTTCCGCAAGGCAAGCACAAAGTTGAATTTGTTTACGAACCAAAAGGATTTTCTTTCGGAAAGTATTTATCGCTCATTTTGAACATTGCTCTGTTTGGAGGAATCGGGTTTGTCTTCTTCCTTTCCAGAAAGAAAGGGAACACGGAAACCAAATAAATGCTTGCACGATTAAAGACAACCATCCAGCAATCATTTATTTATAGCTTAAGCAATGTTGCGGCAAAAGCTGTCGGAGTAATTCTTCTCCCGATATATTTGCACAATCTTTCTGTCGCCTCGTTTGGCGTTTGGGATTTGTTTGACACCACAATTCAAATCCTTGCCGAGATTGTAATTCTGGGTCAAGCAAGCGCAATTGTGTTTCTGAATAATTCGGAAGAATACAAAGTTCAAAAAGCCTCCACACTTTACACGCTTACCATTTCTATTTTGCTTTTTGCATCACTTCTCGTAATTATTACTGAAGCCATAACTAATTTCTATCCCGTACTTTTTAGCGGTTCATTAGTACAAAGCGACTACATACGAATTTCCGCTTACATCATTTTGCTTCGCGTAATGAACAGTCTTTTCTTTGCTAAAATCAGAGCTGAAGAAGAAGCCAAATATTATACTGTTGTAAGCGTTATTAGAGTTCTTCTTATCACAGGCTTCACAATTTATTTTGTTGGTTACATGCAACGGGGAATTATTGGCGGATTATACAGCTTCGCCTTGGCGGAGATACTTGTTATTGTAATCTTATTGGTTAAAGTCATTCCGCAAATGCAAACCAAGTTCAGTAAAGAAATTCTTTCCGTGGCGTTTAAGTTTGGTTTTCCGCTTGTGTTTAGCTCGCTTGGTTTTATGCTTCTTAATCTTAGCGACCGTTACATCATTAAACTTTTGCTTGGCGCAAAGTATGTTGGTATTTACGGTCTGGGGTATCGTGTTGCCGGTGTGCTGAATATGTTTTTGATACTTCCATTCAGTCTCAGCCTAATGCCGATTGCATATAAATATTTTGGTCAACCGGATGATAAGCGCTTCTACAGCAAGCTAATGACTTACTCATCTTTCATGTTTGTCTGGGGATTTATTTTTCTTTCCCTGTTCAGTCCGGAGATTGTACGCGTATTTGCCGGTAAAGGAAATTACGACAGCACATTTCTCGTTATTCCGGTAATTCTGCTTTCTTATGTTTTCAGCGGAATGCGCTTAACAGCCCAGATTGGAATGCTTCTCACCAAGAATACGAAATACATTGCATGGATTACTATTTCTGCTGCGGCATTAAACATAATTTTGAATTTTATTTTTATTCCGGTGTACGGAATAATTGCCGCCGCAGCTAATACACTAATCTCGTTCATTCTCTTCTACTACGTTTCGCAACTTATATCGAATCGGCATTTCAAAATTCCTTACGAGAATGCTAAACTTGCATTGATGATTATTGTAGGCTCGCTAATGGCTTGTGTTGTTTATTTACTCCCCGCTATTAGCATTGGCAATATGATCTTGAAGTTATTTATTACTGCCCTTTTCCCCATAGTATTGTTTGTATTCAAGTTTTATGAAAAAGCCGAGCTGGAGATTTTACTTAATCCGAAAAAATTATTAGAGTTTATAAAAGGATTGTTTCAAGGCGCAAAGAAATCTGAAATAGAATCCGCCTATGGCGGAATAGACGAATGAAAAAAGTTTTGATTATATCATATTATTGGCCCCCGGCTGGAGGAATTGGTGTTCACCGCTGCCTCAAGTTCGCAAAATATTTGCGTGAGTTTGGCTGGGACCCGGTAATTCACACAGCCGATGGTGCGGAATATCCGGCTCTTGATGAAGGAAATTTTAAGGATGTTCCAAAAGATGCCGTTGTAATCAGAACAAAAATTTGGGAACCTTTTAATCTTTTCAAACTAATTACCGGAAAGAAAAAAGAAGAACGTATTCACAATGTTTTTCTTGAGGAAGACAAACCAACACTCGCGCATAAATTAGGTATCTGGATTCGCGGAAACATTTTCATTCCGGATGCACGCAAGTTCTGGATTCGCCCAAGCGTAAATCATCTTACCAAATATTTGCAAGAGAATCACGTTGATGTTTTGTTCACCAACGGACCACCGCAGTCAAATCATATGATTGCCTACAGTGTGAAAAAGAAGTTAGGAATTCCATGGCATGCGGATTTTCAAGATCCGTGGACGCAAGTTGATTACTTCCCGCAGCTTATGCTAAATCCAATTTCGATGAAGATTCACAAAGCAATGGAACAGCGCGTTTTTAAGAATGCCGATAAAGTTACAATCTGCAGCAACACATGGAAGCATGATCTTGAATCAATCGGCGCGAAAGATGTTGCCGTAATTGTTTGGGGTTACGATGAAGATGATTTCAAAGATATCAAAGTTGAGCTCTCTTCGAAATTTACTTTGAGTCATTACGGAAGCCTTGGACCGGATAGAAACGCCAAAACACTTTGGAAAGCGTTATCAATCCTTGCGAAAGAGGATTCTCAATTCGCAAACGATTTGGAAATTGAACTCGCCGGATTTATCGGTCATGCAATCATTAAAGAAATTGAATCTCTCGGACTGAAAAACAATTTGGTTCAATTCAATCATCTTAGCCGCAAAGAATCATTAGAACGAATGCACCGCTCTCAAGTTCTTTTGTTAATATTGAATGATATGCCCAATGTTAACGGAAGGCTGCCCGGAAAATTGTTTGAGTATCTTGCTTCGCGCAGACCAACATTGGTAATCGGACCGGAAGAAAGCGACGCATCAAAAATTGTTCATGGAGTTAATGCCGGATACACATGTGACTTCGATGATTTGGACAATACAATCAAAACTGTGAAAGAGCTTTACGGCAAATTCAAACAAGGAAAGCTTGAGGCGAACCAAACTGATATTTCCCAATACACGAATAGAAATTTAACAAAGAAACTTGCCGGTTATTTGGATCTGATAGTGAAGCCATGAAAAGAACAAAAGTGCTTTGCTTTACAGATGATGCAGTTGGACGCGACGTAGAGATGCTTCTACCTATCCGCTATTTCGCGGAACGATTTCTTAATTGTGAATTCTTCCACTCTCTGAACATAGATATCCATCAAATCTACCGCATTAAGCCGGATGTTATTTTACAAGCTAATACTATAGGCAGCAATCTCTACTTTGAAATTTCCAAAATCGTTCACGAGGAAAACATTCCTCTATTCGCCCTAATATCAGAAGGAAATTTTAGAACTGACGGCTCATTCGATTATTGGGGTTTCAACAGGGATAGAAAATTCTACCAGGATTTTGTTTGCTGCTGGAGCGAAAGAACGGCTGAATTTCTAAAAACTAAAGAACCTGAATCTGCTGGCAAAATTGTTGTTACCGGCGGTGTTGGATTCGACCGCTATACAATTTATAAATTTTTAGACCGGGCTGAATTTCTAAAGAAGTACAACAAGCTTAATTACAAAAAAGTTATTGGCTACGCCGGCTGGGCATTTGGCAAATTAAATCATCCGCGCGGCAGAGATGAAATATTGTTTTGGGCGCGTGGCGATGAGAGCAAATTAAAATGGATTGAAGAGCAGCGCTGCTTGGTTAGAGATATTCTTCGCGTCGCAATTGAAAACAATCCCGATACACTTTTTGTGTTGAAGCAGCATCCTCAAGAAAATGCGCCGGAACGACCGGAACCGGTTAAGAATGAAATGAGCGAACTTGCCGTTTACGAGAACGTTCTTTACTTATGTTCCGAAGAATCTATTCACGATCTGATTAGTGTTTCCGATTTGTGGACTTGCTTCGAATCCACAACTGCGCTGGAAAGTTGGTTAATGAACAAGCAAACAATATTTATTAATCCGGAACCCGATTTTAACCGTGATTTACTTTACAAAGGTTCACCGCTCGCAAAATCCTATCAAGAATTACAGACTATGATAGACGAGTTTTATTCAAACGGAAAAATTGATTGCTTCCATAATTCCGAAAAAGAAACCCAGCGCAAAGAACTCATAAAAAACATCATCGGCTTTGGCGATGGATTTAACCACATCCGGGCATCAAAATACTTTGCACAGACTGTTGCCAAATCCAAAGTTCAAAATCCAAAATTCAAAATTCATTTCTGGCATTGGCTTGTATATGCATTAATAAGAATCGCCGCCCCATTCTACAACCGCAAAGTTTTTTCCAAATTGTATAAGCTAAAGAAACATCTTTGGGTTTTTGAAAATTATAAGATGGAAAAGCTTCACAAGCTTTATGCAAGTTATCTCCCCTCCTTTGAGGCGTTCTATTCCAAACACGGAATTGAGCAAAAATTCGAAGACGGAACTCTGTTTAACGCTTACAAATAGCCTCTTTAAGCGCGTTTATCAGACCAATAATTTTCCTAAATTTGTTTACTTATTGAAGAGGAACTATGGACGGCAAAACTATATTAATTACCGGCGGAACGGGTTCGTTCGGCAAGAAATTTATTGAAACTGTTCTGAGCCGGTTTTCGCCAAAGAAAATAATTATTTACAGCCGCGATGAGTTGAAGCAGTATGAGATGCAGCAAAATCCGCGCTTCAGAAAAGAAGGCGTTTTGATGCGCTATTTTATTGGCGATGTTCGCGATAAAGAAAGATTAATACGCGCTATGACCGAAGTTGATTATGTGGTTCACGCCGCCGCGCTGAAACAAGTTCCCGCAGCAGAGTATAATCCTTTTGAGGCAGTTAAGACCAACGTTATTGGCGGACAAAACGTGATTGACGCTTGCTTTGAATCTGGCGTAAAAAAAGTAATTGCACTTAGTACAGATAAAGCTGCCGCGCCAATTAATCTTTACGGCGCAACCAAACTAACCAGCGATAAACTTTTTGTTGCGGCTAACAATTACCGCGGCACACACGATATAAGATTCTCTGTTGTTCGTTATGGTAATGTAATGGGAAGCCGCGGCTCAGTTATTCCTTTTTTTCTGGATAAGAAAAAATCGGGTGTTCTTCCAATTACAGATGAACGGATGACACGCTTCAATATTACTTTGCAAGAAGGCGTTGATTTTGTTCTCGCTGCTTTCCAAAGAATGTGGGGCGGCGAATTATTCGTTCCCAAAATTCCTTCTTACAATATTCTTGATCTAGCTAAAGCAATTGCCCCGGATGCGAAACTCGAAAACGTAGGTATTCGTCCCGGCGAAAAGTTGCATGAAGAAATGATAACCGAAACAGATTCTATCAACACAATTGAATTTGACGACTATTATGTGATTCTTCCATCTACTCAAATTTGGGATATTGAAAAATTTAGAGCGGAAAGCGGCGCAAAAGCCGGAAAGTTCTGTCAATATGGTTTTAGTTATAACAGCGGCGGTAACGAGAAGTTTTTAACTGTTGATGAAATCCGTGAAATGATTAAAGCAAATGTTGACGGCGCATCAGAAATATATGGCGATTAGAGTTTGGCATTAGCGGGTTTGATTTATGAAACCCCGGTTTGTTGTTTTAATAGGTAAAAAATCTTTTAAGAAAATTAGATGGTATGAATTCAAAACTAAGCACAAATAACCAATCGCCAACAACCAAACTGTATTCATACGGAAAGCAGTTAATTGAACAGGACGATATAGATGCGGTTGTTGAAACATTAAAAGGCGATTGGCTTACACAAGGTCCTTCTGTCCAAAAATTTGAGAGTGCGCTTGCAGAAAAATTTGGAAGCAAAAACGCGTGCGCAGTTGCAAATGGAACTGCCGGCTTGCATTTAATTGCTCTTGGTCTAAATTGGGAAAAAGATGATATAATAATTACTTCTCCAATTACTTTTCTCGCAAGTGCAAACTGTGCTGTTTACGCCGGAGCTACACCGGACTTTGTAGATATTGATGAAGCAACTTACACTCTTGATCCAAACAAACTTGAAGCAAAGTTAAAAGAGTATTCTGCAAAAAATAAAAATATTAAAGCTGTTGTAGCTGTTGATTACGCCGGGCATCCGTGTGACTGGAAAGCATTGAAAAATTTGCAAGACAAATATGGTTTCCAATTAGTAAATGATTTTTGCCACGCGCCGGGCGCAACTTATGATAACGACATACAATACGCGCCAAAGTTTGCTGATGCCGTCAATATGAGTTTTCATCCTGTGAAGCATTTGACAACCGGCGAGGGTGGAGCGATACTCTCCAACAATTCTGAATTTGATAAACGTGTAAGAACCTTGCGCACACACGGAATGACAAAAGACGAATCTGTTTTAGAAAAGAATGATGGTCCATGGTATTACGAAATGCATGAAGTTGGTTTCAACTACCGCATAACGGATTTTCAGTGCGCGCTTGGAATTACTCAGCTTGCCAAGCTGGATTCCTTCCTTGAAAAAAGAAGACTCGTTGCAAAGTATTACGATGAAGTTTTGGGTAGTGACAATAGAGTAATAACTCCAAAAGTTGTCGCAAATGTTAAACATGCATATCATCTTTATCCGCTTCAAATAAATTTTGATGAGATTGGTGCCTCAAAGAAAGATTACTTTGCTAGACTTAAATCCAACCGCATACTCGGTCAGGTTCATTATGTTCCGGTTCATCTTCAGCCATTTTACAGAAAGCATTTCGGATTTAAGCCGGGCGATTTTCCAATTGCTGAAAAATTTTACGAGCGGGAAATTTCCATTCCAATGTACGCCTCGCTTGATAAATCAGATCTCGAATATATTTCCGGCGTAATAATAAAAAGCTTGAATCAACTTACATGAAAGTTTCGATAATTACAGAAGGCTACAACAAAACCGGCTACGGACACATTACCCGCTGCCTTTCCCTATATCAGGCTTTTGAAATTCGAAATGTCATTCCAACATTTTACGTTAATGGAGATGAAGGAAGCGTTTCATTCCTCTCGGAAACAAATTATGAGATTATTGATTGGCTTGAAAACCAGGACACTCTTTTTAGAAAGATTCACAACAGCGATGTTGTAATTGTTGATTCATACATAGCACCAAAAGAATTTTACAATCGCATTTCATTAGTTACACCGTACCCCGTTTTTATTGATGATTTTGTCCGTGTTGATTATCCGGTCGGAACTATTGTGAACGGATCAATAAATGCCGAATCGCTTGGTTATTTGCCTAGAGCCGACAGAACTTTACTGCTCGGCACAAAGTATGCGTCAATCAGAAAAGAATTTTGGGAAGTTGGCGAACGTCCATTCCGGCTTGATATACAAAACATCTTGCTGACTTTTGGCGGACAGGATGTTGAAAACTTTACGCCAAGAATTTTACGCCTCTTAGTTAGAAATTTTCCTAACGTACGAAAGCGTGTAATTGTTGGAAGCGGTTTCAACAACGAAGATCAAATTGAACAAGCTAAGGATGAGAACACTGAAATTTATAAAGCGCCGTCTCCGCAAGAACTTGTAAAGTGCATGTATGATAGCGACTTGGCAATTACAACCGGCGGACAAACAATAGTTGAGCTTGCGCGTGTTGGCGTGCCTACAATTGCAATTTCAGTTGCCGAAAATCAAACTCTACACATGAATGGCTGGATCAAGGAAAAATTTCTTCCGGCAGAATTAACTCATGCACAGCCAAATCTGGAAAACCGAATACTCCTTCTCATTAGCAATCTGCGGAAGAAACAGCCCAGAGAAATCATTTCTAAAATCGGCAGACAAAAGGTTGATGGAAGCGGCGCTAAACGTGTAATTCAATTCTTGCTAGAGAAGTACTCTGCTAAAAGCGGTTTCTATTTCAGAACCGTAATCAGTAAAGATTCCTCATTACTTTTTAATTTACTTAGCGATAAACTAATTAGAGCAAATTCCGTTTACGAAATGCCTCTTAAGTGGGGCGATTATTTAGATTGGTTCAGCGGCAAATTAATGGATGATGATTGCTATTTCCTGCTTTCGTTCACAACCACAGATCAGTTTATTGGACAAATTAGGTTTGATGTAAAAGGCTATTTCGCGGAAATTAGCGTAAGCATTCATTCCGATTGGCGCGGTAAAGGAAATACTAAACTTGTTGTTTTCAATGCTTCTTTCAAATGTTTTCATGAAAAGCCAAACGTCGGCTATATTCTTGCTTATGTAAAACCGCAGGATTCTCTATCTCTAGGAATTTTTACACAAGCCGGCTACGTTATAACAGAAAAAGAAACTATTAACAATCAAGAAGTTATTGTGTGTAAGTTATCCAGACCGAGATAAAGGCACATTGATGGAAAACTATACTAAAAACGTTGACAAATTTCTTTTCTCCACAAAAGGTGCAATTAAATTCTATTTGCGCAAGGCAACGATAGAAGATGCGAAACCAATATTCGATCTTTCAAATGAAAACCTTGTACGTGAAAACTCTATAAATCAAAAGAAGATCATGTGGGAAAATCATTTAAAATGGCTTCCTAATAAGCTTTGCGATAATAATTGCTTTTATTTACTAGCCTTTACGCCGGAAAATTTATTCATTGGTCAAATTAGGTTTGATGTTAGTGAAAAAGAAACAACCATCGGAATCAGTATTACTAAAGAGTTTAGGGGAAAAGGTTTGTCTGCCGACATACTAATACATTCAGCCGGGCTATTTTTTAAGAATTATCCTCAAGTGAAAAATATTGTGGCAAAAATCAATAAAGACAACGAAGCCTCTCTTAATACGTTTATCAAAGCCGGTTATATATACTCTCATAAAGAATCAATTAACAATAACGAGTTTTTAGTTTTTAAATTGGTAAGAAATAATGAAAATTGAGATAGCAGAAAAAATAGTTGACGACAAATCAAATACATTTATTATTGCCGAGCTTTCAGCCAACCATAATCAAGATTTCGATATAGCCTTAAGAAGCATTGATGCAATTAAGGAATGTGGAGCCGATGCTGTTAAACTGCAAACATATACCGCCGATACAATTACTCTTGACTGCGACAACGATTATTTTCAGATTAAGCAAGACACCATCTGGGACGGGACGACTCTTTACAAACTTTACAAACAAGCTTATACACCATGGGAATGGCAGCCAAAGCTAAAAGAATACGCAGAAAAAATTGGGCTTATTTGCTTCTCTTCCCCTTTTGATAAAACGGCAGTGGATTTTCTTGAGCAAATGAATGTACCCGCTTATAAAATTGCTTCATTTGAAATTGTTGATCTTCCTTTGATTGAATATGTTGCTTCAAAAGGCAAGCCGGTTTTAATCTCAACTGGAATAGCAACCGAAGAAGAAATAAGCGATGCTGTTGAGGCGTGTAAAAAAGTAGGCAATGGTCAAATTGTTCTGCTAAAATGTACTTCTGAATATCCTGCTCATATCGAAGAGGCAAATTTAGTTACGATACCTTACTTAAAAGAAAAATACAACGTTATTACCGGCTTATCAGATCACACAATGGGAACTACGGTTCCTATTACTGCAGTAGCATTAGGTGCGAAAATAATAGAAAAGCATTTTATTCTTGATAAGGCTATTGGCGGACCCGATTCTTCATTTTCTTTGGAGCCTACAGAATTCAAACAAATGGTTACTGCTATTAGAGACGTTGAAAAATCGTTGGGCACAGTATCTTTCGATTTAACGGAAAAGATTAAAAAGAGCAGACATTTTTCAAGGTCATTGTTCGCCGTAAAGGATATTAAAGCCGGAGAAGTATTAACGGAAGAAAATGTGCGTTCTATTCGTCCGGCTGATGGTTTGTCACCAAAGTATCTGCCAAAAATTTTAGGAAAAAAATCTCTCTGTAATGTAAAAAGAGGCAATCCTATTACTGTTGAAATCGTATCACTAAATGATTAATTACCGACAACTTTATTTAAGGGGAACTATGAAAAATTTTATTCTTGCCGTATCTGTATTAATTTGCATCACCCTTGTTTCATGCAAAGACGAAGCATGGCTAACTTCACAAGAGAATGAACGTGGAAAAGTTGTTATCAGTTTGGACAAAACCGCCATTCCGCAGGAAGCTTATTTATTAGTTGCATCCTTGAGCAGAGCAGGTTACGACTCGATTATGGTTAACAGCTATATTTCTTCTTTGTCCACCACAAATCTTACTTTTAACAGTGTTGTTCCCGGAACTTGGCAGTTGAAAGTATGGGCATTTGATCAATCTGGAGTTACTATTTATTATGGAACAACAAAAATTTATGTTCTACAGAATGTAATTACAAAGTCTGATGTTACACTTCTCCCGACAGGAGCTGTTGACATAACGGTTAAGTGGGGATCAAGTTTTTTGGTTAATGATTTTTCAGGTAACCCAATAATAACGACAAGTAATTTTTCGGCTGCAAATCTCAATGGTGTCTTTAGTCCATTCGTAAGATTTGATGGTTATAAATACAAAATGTGGTATGGTAAGTGGTATAATGACAGGTCGTATGATGTTGAATATGCCGAATCTATTGATGGTTTGCGTTGGAATAAAATTGTATCATCTCCAGTGTTAGAGCGTGGCTATTCCGGGGCATGGGATCAGTATGGAGTTCACGCCGGACCAATCAATTACGAAAACGGACTCTACACTATGTATTATGTTGGTGCGACAAGCAGAGATGGCGATTCTTATATTGGTGCAGCAGATTCATATGATGGAATATATTGGGTTAAAAGACCCTCTCCTTTAATTAAGATTCTTGGCAAACGAGTAGCACCAAATAGTCTGATCAAAATAAATTCAACATACTACCTTTATTTTTCGTACACCAATTTGAACGCATCGCAAAATGTCTGGGGCATTTCAGTTGCTACTTCGCAAGATGGGGGGAATTGGACTGTTGTAACGGAAAATATCTTACCAATGTCCGAATCATGGGAAGAACCAAACCCAAATGGCTGTAGCGTAATTAAATACGGATCAAAATTCTTATTAGTTTACGGCTCGCTTGGAAACTTAGCTTTTGGAACCGCCACTTCTACAGACGGAATCTCGTGGACAAAATCCACCGGCAATCCGGTATTTACAAAAGATAATACTTATAGGTATTGGTCAAGCGAAGTTAGATATCCAAACATTTTGCAAATTGGAAATAGTTATAAGTTATATTATACTGGTATAGTCAACGGGAAATTGGCAATTGCTGTTGGCGATCTAACAATTAAATAATTTTATTATAAGGTTGAGTTTGGAGTTTTTCACTAAAGTTATCATTCAAGCACGAACCGGTTCAACAAGGCTTCCCGGCAAAGTACTTAGAGAGTTTTGCGGCAAACCTATTCTCTGGCATGTTTGGAATAGAATATGTTATTCAAAAAAAGTTGATGATATAATAATTGCTACCACAATTCTTCCCGAAGACGATTCCATTCAAGCTTTCTGTGAGGAATATAATATTCCTTTTTATCGCGGCAGTTCGGATGATGTACTGAGCCGCTACTACGAAGCCGCCAAGAAATATAATGCCGGCACAATTATAAGAGTTACAGCAGATTGCCCGGTTATTGATCCGACAGTTATTGACCATTTAATTTATTCGTACATATCGGAAAAAGTTGATTACATGAGCAACGGCATGGTGCGCACTTTTCCACGTGGTCTTGATGTTGAAATTTTTTCTTTTGAAATTTTAGAACACGTTTTTAACAAAGCCAAACTTGATTACGAAAGAGAGCACGTAACTCCTTACATTTACCGCCACCCGGAATTATTTTCACTGAAAAGTTTTCTAAATACGGATGACCTTTCGTTTCACCGGTGGACTGTTGATACCGAAGAGGATTTTGCTCTTATTAAATTTATTTATGATGCTTTATATCACAAAAAAGAAATCTTTTTACTTGAAGATATACTGAAACTGTTTGCAGAAAACCCCGACCTAATAAAAATCAACCAACATGTTGAGCAGAAAAAACTTGGAGAGTAGAATGAAGATTAGCCGCCGTTCTTTTGTTAGAACATCTGCAGTTGCCGGAGCCGGATTATTGATGAGCCAATCTACACCACAAAAATTGTTCGGCTCGATAGTTAAATCTTCCGGGCTGATTACGGTTTCAACTTGGGAGAATACTCTTAAATCCACATGGCGGACTTTTGAACTTCTGCAAAGCGGAAAAAATTCGTTGGACGCTATTGAGGCAGGCATTATGGTTGCCGAGGACGATCCTACCAATACAACAGTAGGCTATGGCGGATTCCCGGATGAAGATGGAATTGTAACTCTTGATGCTTCAATTATGGATTGGAACGGTAATGCCGGTTCCGTTGCAGCAGTAGAAAATATTCGGCATGTAATTTCGCTCGCTCGCAGTGTAATGCAAACTACTAAACATGTTATGCTGGTTGGCGAAGGCGCTAAAAAGTTTGCGCTTGCTAATAATTTTAAAGAAGAAGATTTACTTACTGAAAAATCACGTGCGGCTTGGGAAGAATGGAAGGGCAAAAACATAAAAAATAACAACCGGGTTTCTCCAAATAATCACGATACTATTGGACTGCTTGCAATTGACAGAGATGGAAATATGAGCGGCGGAGTTTCAACAAGCGGTATGGCTTGGAAAATTCATGGGCGTGTCGGCGATTCGCCGATTATTGGTGCAGCACTCTTTGTTGATAATGAGGTTGGTGGAGCTGTTGCAACCGGCAATGGCGAATGGGTTATGCGCTCTTGCGGCTGTTTTTTAATTGTAGAGAAAATGCGTGAAGGTTATTCGCCTGAAGAGGCCTGCAAAATTGCAATTGAGCGTGTTAATAAATTAAACAAGAATGGAGAGGACATTCAAGTTGGCTATGTTGCTTTAAGAAAAGATGGAGTTATGGGAGCTCATTCCCTCTATCCGGATTTCTCATATTGTTTAGCCGACAAAAACGGAAACAAATCGTACAAGAGCGCCTTTTATCGCACTAAATAAACAATAATTTAACTTTTCTTCTCTGCTAAAAATTATTAGTTTCAGTCCGTGATTCCGGAGGGTATTCGGGGTGCCAAAGAACACAATCTATTTCGTTTAGTTCAACGAAATTGCTCGAAGAAAGGAGGGTCTTCATGAGAGCAAAGAAAACTTTCTATTCCAATTTCCTTTTACAGCCAGTATTACACGGAGTTGGTGGTTTCTTTTTATTTTTATCCATTCTTCTTTTAACCAAGCTGTTAGCTTTTTGGCTAGGAACACAATCGTCGTTTCGGCTCGAGACTGAGGATCTAATATTATCTTCTGTTGGGTTTATTTTATTAGCGCTAATTAGATTTTTAGATAACTTCAAATCGAAGGAAGCTGAACAAGTTAAAAATTAGAAGAGACTCGCGAGATTACAAGAGTCCCCGGAGCGGGGCTCTTGTTGTTTTAAAATTAATAAGAAAAATCAGACGGCAGCTTGAAGCCGTTCTGTTCTATCGGCAATTTTGAGTTTTTCGATCAACTCATTTAAATCCCCTTCAATAATTTCCGAGAGATTGTAGAGTGTAACACCGATTCTATGATCGGTAACTCTGTTCTGAGGAAAATTATATGTTCTGATCTTATCGCTTCTATCACCTTTACGAACCATAGATTTTCTTTGCGCCGCTATTTCGCTCGTTTGTTCTTGCGTTTTCATATCATACAAACGCGATTTCAAAACCTTCATAGCTTTCTGTCTATTCTTCAATTGCGATCTTTCATCCTGACACTGAACAACCAATCCGGAAGGAATGTGCGTGATGCGAATTGCAGTTTCAACTTTGTTTACGTTCTGACCGCCTGCACCGCCGCTTCTAAAGACATCAATACGCAAATCGTTTGGATCTACTTCAACTTCTACGTCTTCAACTTCAGGCAGAACAACAACAGAAGCAGCCGATGTATGAACGCGCCCGCTTCCTTCTGTTGCCGGCACACGCTGAACGCGGTGAACACCGCTTTCAAATTTCAAATCGCCATATACACTTTGACCGATTAAGCTAAACACAACTTCTTTTATACCGCCAATGCCCGTATCGCTGTAATCAATTACTTCTGCTTTCCAGCCGCGTACTTCTGCATATCTTGTGTACATGCGGTAAAGATCTGCGGCGAAAAGCCCGGCTTCATCTCCGCCGGTTCCGGCACGGATTTCAAAAATCACGTTTTTATCATCATCGGGATCTTTTGGTATGAGCAATAATTTTATCTGCTCTTCCATTTGGATTTTTTTTTCTTTCAGCTCTTTTAATTCGTTCTCAGCAATCTCGGTAAGCTCTTTATCTTCGGCAGAATCTATTATTTCCTGGTTTCCATTGATATTGCGGATAAGCTGGTCGTAAGATTTATATGCTTCAACAATCTCGCTAAGTTCTCTTCTCTCTTTTCCAAGAGCAATATGCTTTGCTTGATTTGAAACTATATTATGATCGGAAAGTTGTTCGTCAATCCTGTCATATTTTTCTTTTATTGTTTTTAGTTTATCGTGAAGGTCCATTGTATTCTCAAAAATGCGGGCGAAATATAATTATAAAGTAGATAAGTGCCTAAGTAAGCTATTTTACGGAAAAATAGCGGAGTATTTTCAGATATTCAAATTGAGTTTGCCAATCCGAGACAAAATTACTTTGAGCAACTTTAACATCATAATTTACCAGAAGCTGATCCAGTGCTTCGAACATATTAATCATTGGATAACGAGTATCGCGTAAATAATGAATCAGTTTAAGTGTGCGGAAGCCATCAAACCAGAAATATTTTTGCTTTTGCAGCTGATCTGATTTACCGGTTTCATTTATGATTTTTGTCCACGCTTCAGGGAAAGATTGATTGAGCAGAAACTCAGATAGCGAAGAATCAATTTGCCCGGCGAGATCGAGATATTTTTCAGCAGTCAGAATATCGTCACCGAAAAACGTCTTGAGCCACTGTTTAAGAATATCAAAACTCTTGGGATCGTAGAGCGAATCTTCGTTGTGCGTTCCTGCAAAGTAACGGTTGATACGTTGACCTGTACCAAAAGGCACCCGCCATGAACGCCGCGAAGATGGATAAACTTTTGCAGAAGATATTTTATTGATGTCCGTAATCTTTGCCAACTTTTCCAAAAAGTAAAAATCTTCAGCAGCTTTTTTCTTATTCATTCCGCCAATTCGCACGTAAGATTCTGCATCGCAATACATTGTTGAGCCAATTGTATCAAAGGCAAAAGACGATCCGGCTAATTTGAGTCCGAGAACATAATAACGTAAAAATATCTCGTAAGTAATAATTGCTGACCTCTCGTCATCATCTGCCGGTAGAATATGCTCGTACTCAAAATATCCGGCTGAATACTTTTTTTCAGCTATCTCATTTAACGCGGAAAGATAATTTGGGGAGACAGTGCAGTCAGCATCGAGACAGACTAAGATTCTGGGTTGGGACGAAACATAATCAAAGTAGTTAAGTGCTAAGTCCATTCCAATTTTCCTGGCATAGCCTACACCGCCATCTTTCTCCGGCATTTCAAATCCCACTGATGATGCATCAACAACGCCTATGTTCATTCCGGCAGAAATAATTTCTTGCGAGAGTTCATCAGCATTTCCACGTAAAACATTCCGAAGATATTGAAGCAATCTTAGGTTGTCTTTTTTCACTTCCGGTGAAGATGATTCAAGATTGTTAATCACAAAAACGAAAAGTGTTTTTGTAAACATACTTTTGTCACACTGCAAGAGTGACGCCAACAGCTTTGGTAGGTTCTCGCTTTCTTGAATAGCGGGAATAACTATAATATTTTGGAATCGTTTTTCAGAGTTTAGCTCTAACTGCCATTTAGTAACGCCGAATTTGCGGAGATAGTTAGTAACATAAGCTGGTAATTCTTGCATCAGAAATATTTTTCCCGGATTAGCTTTTCTGCTTGCTTATAATCTGGTCCCTCTATCCAGTTGATCTCAATTCCTTCACGTTCCATTTTGCGGTACCAGGTCATCTGCCGTTTAGCAAATTGATGAATGGCGGTATTTAATCTCTCAAACATTTCTTCTTTAGACAATTGATTCTGCAGATACTTTGCGACAAATTTATATTCAAGTCCAAGTTGTTCGAGGCGCTCAAACGTAACTCCTTCCGCAATTAGTCTTTCCACTTCTTCAATCATTCCGTTTTGCAATCTTTCTTTTAACCGAAGCGTTATCCGTTTCCTCACAATTTCTCTAGGTAATGCTACTCCAATCACCAGTGATTTGATTTCCTTCTTGTACTCAATCGTTTTCGAGTCCTTTTCTTCTGCAATCATCAAGGCACGAATAACTCTTTCTTTAGTTACTAGATCGGTTGTGTTGTGCTGCTTTGGCTGAAGCTCTACCAATCTATAAGCTAGTTCATCATAATCCATTTCGTTTAATTCATCATAGCGATGCTTGTTGAACTCTACTTCACCCAAACCATAATCTTTTAAAATGGAATGAATGAACAATCCGGTTCCGCCGGCAAGAAAAGGTGCTTTTTTGTTCAGTTCAATTTTATGATATGCGCTGAAAAACATTTTGTAGAAGTAGAATAAGTTGTATTCGTGCTGCGGATCGTAAACATCAATTAGATGGTAAGGGATAATTTTCCCCTCAACTTCATAATCTTTTAAATCTTTGCCGGTTCCAATATCCATTCCGCGGTACACTTGACGCGAATCGGCAGAAATAATTTCTCCATCAAACTTGTGCGCCAGAAGTGCTGCTAAACGTGTTTTACCAACTGCGGTAGGACCTAGAATGGTAATAAGATTATATTGCATAGAGTTTCTACCTATGCATTATTAAAATAAAGAAGCTACGGGAAGCGTAATGATAAAAGTTGCGCCGGTTCCGGTTGTGCTCTCAACTTCAATTTTTCCACTATGTGCTTCAACTATTTTCTTTGTGATTGCAAGTCCGAGACCGGTTCCTTCTTTTTTTCCGTAAGACATAAACGGCTCAAATATTTTTTCCGTAAAGCCTTCCGGAATCCCTAGTCCGTTATCCCGAATAAATATTTTAATGTTTTTGTTATCCCGTTTAGTTGAAACATAAATGCTTCCTCCTTCCGGCATAGCATCGCAAGCATTCTTTATGATGTGCATGTAACACTGGAAGAATTCTTTTATATCAACCTTTACGGTTACATCTTTTTCAAACTCGTTGTATATCTGGCAGTTGCGCGAAACTACAAAGGTTTCAACGCGTGACGTGTAATCTGCCAAAGTATTGTTTAAACTAACATTGACCGCACGAAGAATTGTTTTCCCTTCCGAATAGCTGGATGTCGTTTGAACAAGATCGGCAACTTGCACAAGCTGTTCCAAAAGCATTTCAATAATCTGAATTGAATCTTGCGGCAGTTGTTTATGAAGAAGATGTTCCGCGTAGCGTTTGCTAACCAAAACCGGCTTCTTTATATCTTGAATTAAGAAGTTTGCCATCTTGCCAAGTGAGTGAACACGTTCTGCAGTTAAAAGTTTTTCTACAAGTTCCGCGTTTTGTAAAGCTATGGCAGAGTGAATAGATAATGCCGCAAGAAATACTTCATCGCGACCGGAAAATTCACCTTTCTTACTGTTAAGTAATTGTAGAACGCCAATTATCAAGCCGGTATTATTTTTTATTGGGAAACAGATCATATTTCTTGTTACGTAACCGCTTGTTCTATCGAAGTCTTTATTGAAGCGAGGGTCGCCCTGTACATCTTTAATATTTAGAGTTTCACCGCTTTTAGCTACATATCCGGCAAGTCCTTCCCCAATTCTTAATCTGATTTCTTTTACATTGTTGCCAATTAGAACAAGCGACCATAATTCATTTTTCTCTTTATCAACAAGATAAAGAGTTCCCCTATCGGCGCCGGTTAACTCTGTGGCTACATCAACAATGTTACGCAGCAGCTCATCAATCTTAATTGTTGAGTTAACCATTTCCGCTGCACGCAAAATCATCTCAAGTTCATCTTTAGACATTCGGGAATCTTCTGTAGCGGGAAGGGTATAATTTCTAATAGGAGGTGCTGCTGGGGTTTCATCAACCGGAGTAGGCGCTGGTTCTTCTTCCTTAGCCAATGCTTTAATTTGAGCATCTGCCTCAGCAAAAATATCTTCGCTTTCATAATCATGCGGAACCGGTTTAAAAGGCGGAGGGTTTTGAGGCGGTTCTAACTCGGCTGTAGTTGGCGCCATTGATTCTATATTATATTTTGGCTCTTCTTTAACCGGCGGGATAGTTTCTTTGGGCTCTTCAAATCCCATAGCAGCAAAGAATTGATTATCATCTTCTTTTGGCTGAGCTGGTGCAGGCACTTCATGTTTTTGACCGGGAGTTTGTGAAGCTTCAATTTTCTGAAATGGCTCATCTATGGGAAGAGAACTACCGCTAAGCATATTAAACAAAGCGTCGTTTAGATCTTCTTCCGGCTTTACGCTTATGCCCGGCTGCGGCATTTCAACAAATGGTTTGGGTTCTTCCTTTTTAATGACCGGTTCTTTTTCAACCGGCGGTTCTCCCGGCAATTCAAATTCAGCTTTTATTATTCCATCTTCGTTATAAATGTCGGAACCAAAAGTCATGGTATCGTCAAACGGATTTTCTTTTTTAGGTTCTTCAACTTTTTCTAAAGAATGAACTAGATTCTCTTCTTCGAAGCGGCTGGAATCAGAAATTGATTGGAAGAATAAATGAGTGTTGGAATGGTCTTCGACTTTTTCTTCACTTTGTGCAGGAGGAGTTTCATCAATTGGTTCTGTCCAAGTTGGCGGAGTGAGTTTTTCTTCTCTTTTTGTTTCCATGGTTGCTGCTCGCTTGAAATTCATTTCTTCTTCAATTTCAGACATTGGCTCACGGAGATTAAGCATCACTTGATGATCTTGCCTTATCAGCTCATCAACTTCTTCTTTCATTAACGAAATTAAGTACGTATCTCTAAGCGCTACCGCGGTTGATGTTCTCGAAGTTTCTTCAAAAAATTCTTCCTGCCCAAAGAAATCATTCTCGTTAAAAATGAAAGATTTTGTTTTGCCAAGCAGGCGTTTTTTTAATAGATTAATTTCACCGCTTACAACAAGGAATATATGGTCTGCATAATCGCCTTCACGGAAAAGTATTTCCCCCTCGCCAATTGTTATCAGTCTGCCCTTAATTCCTCTCAGGTCAATATTTTCTATATCCGCGTTTTTAAGTAACTTGTTCTTACTTAACGAAACCATCAACTGATTTTCCATTTGTACGCCTATAAGTGAGGAAAAAATTTATGCACAAAAGTGAATTCGATAAAGGAATAAAGCATCTATGCAAGCACGATAAAATACTAAGTGAAATAATAAAAAACTATGGCATCCGTAATTTACGTTCTCACCGCAAATACTTCAATTTATTATTAGGAGCTATTATCGGGCAGCAGCTTTCCACAAAAGCTGCGGATTCCATCCAAAAGCGGTTTATGGATTATTTTGCCAATAAACCGGAACCGGAGTTAATTCTTGCAACAGAGCATTCTGTTTTACGCGGCATTGGTCTTTCCAACGCAAAGGTAAGTTACGTAAAAGATTTATCACAAAAAGTGCTCTCTAAAGAAGTTAGTCTCACAGGTATCTCACGCAAAACCGACGATGAAGTAATTGCCGAACTGACCAAAGTTAAAGGAATTGGAGTGTGGAGCGCACACATGTTTTTAATGTTTACGCTTGGCAGACCAAATATTTTACCCACCGGCGATCTTGGCATTCGCAAAGCGGTTATGTTAAATTACCAACTGAAAAAAATGCCCACTGAACAAAAGGTTGAGCTGGTTGCCAAGAAAAACAATTGGCATCCTTACTGTACAATTGCAAGTTTGTATATGTGGCGAAGTTTAGATAACAAATAAATTTTGGAATCTTCAGCGGAAAAGAATCATCTTATTATGGAAGAAGAAAAACTTATTGCATTAGCGCAGAGCGGCGATAGAAAAGCCCTTAGTGAATTGGTTAAACTTTACGAGCAGACTGTTTACAATTTCTCATTTAAAATTTGCCGTAACAAGGAAAAAGCCGAAAACACTATGCAGGAAACTTTTCTGAGCATGGTAAAAAGCCTAAACCAGTTCAGCGGACAATCGAAACTCTCTACTTGGCTTTACCGTGTTGTGTCTAATCATTGCTTAATGTTAGCGCGCTCTCAGAGTAAACACGAATACTCTTCGTTTGAAGATGATAACGCTTCAATTGATGAGAAAGAAATTGCCGACTGGAAAGTAACGCCGGATAAAGTTACCGAGAACGTTGAATTGAAAAACATGTTGGATGCAGCAATTCAGAAACTACCGGCTGAATATAGAGTTGTCTTCTTGTTGCGTGATGTTGAAGGATTCTCTACAGAGGAAACGGCGAAGATGGTAGAGCTTTCCGTTGCGGCTACCAAGTCCAGACTTCACCGCGCAAGATCGTTTTTGAGAAATGAATTAAACAAGGTGTTAGCTTATGAGTGAAATAAAACCAACTTGCAAAGAAGTAATGCTTCACATTTGCGACAATTTGGGAGAGGAATTAAACTCGGCTAAGTGTATTTCAATCAAAGCGCACATGGAAAATTGCGACAACTGTAAGCATTATTTCAATTCCGTAGAAACAACAATAGAGTTTTACAAGAAATATAATGTTGAACTTCCTGACGAAGCTCACAACAGACTTTTGGATATTCTCGGATTGAAAGAATAGCCCGCACTATTACGGGCTGCTTCCTTCGAAAGAAATTCTATCCCTTCTTCAAATGGACGTCGCCGCCAAATGTTTTGATAGTTAATTTGTTTTTCCCTCCGTTAAAAGAACCGGTACCAATTAAATACTTTTTGTTATAGCTCTTTGAATCATTCTTTGTTACATCTTTCATTAGCTTAAGATCAAAGTCACTCTCAATTTTCACATCATCATGTTTCTTGTCATAACCGATTTCTATTTCAACATCCATGGATAGTTTTTCCGGAACGGTTAGATAAACTTTTCCGCCCATAGATCTTAAATAAACTTCCCTATCACCACTTGCCGGATTGCCGGTCATTTTAACTTCGATATTCCCTCCCATAGTTGTTGCTTTAACTTTTCCATCAATTTCTTTTATCTCGATATTCCCGCCCATGGTTTCAGCTTCAACAAATTTTGCAGCTTTATTTACGGTTATTCCGCCTCCCATTGTTTTTACTTTAGCGCCGTTCATTGCTTCATCAACAATAATCTCGCCGCCCATTGTAGAAATTGTAACTCCATTTCTATCTTCTGAGTTTCTTGAACGCACATTACTTTGTTTAATGCTGCCACCCATTGTTGATAAGTTTACTGTACCTACAAGATCGTCAACATCAATAGCACCACCCATTGTTTCAACTTTTCCGTCAAGGTCGCAATTCTTAATGTTGATACCACCGCCCATTGTTTTCATTTCGACCTTACCCTTAAGAGAACTTAATTTAATTTCGCCACCCATTGTTTGTCCTTCAAAACTTCCTTCGGCTTTAGATATTAAAACGGTTCCACCCATAGTCTGATAATCAACGTTATACTTTTTAGGTATAGTTACAAAAAGTTTCACATCAACACTACGCGATTTTTCCCTTGTTTTGTATTTCGAAGTTACATTGACATCGTTTCCGTTTTGGTCAATTGTAAACTCAACATCTTCGGCATCATCTCCATTAATAGTTGCCGCTACTTTAACAACATCCTTTTCCCAGCCCTCAATTTGAATTGAACCACCGGTGTTTAAATCCAAATTTAATTTGCCGCCGGGCTTAACATTAAATTCTTTATTTAATTTCTTATCATCCTCACCAGTGCGTCCGGCAAACCGGAATGCAGAAGCAGTGAGAAAAACCGCAATTAGAAACATTCCAAACACTAAACTCTTTTTCATTGTAAACTCCTTATTTGCTCTTTCTAATAGTTATGTCGTCATTAGTTGTTTTAAGATGTATGACACTTCCGCCCCCGTTCAACACATAATTAGACTTTATGCTTTTGTCTTCAGCGTCAAAATCTTCCGTTGTTACTTCAAATTCCGAATTAATCTTATAAGTATCCTTGGCTTCTTTCCACCACCCCAAAACATAAATGCGCGCGTCAATAGTTGTTTTTGCAAATGAAGGAACAGTTAACTCTATTGAGCCTGCATTAGTTGAAATTCTGCTTGTACTATTCCGGGCAGGATTTAGCTCAATAGAAATTGAACCGGACATCGTTTTAATATCAACACTTCCTTCGATATTCTTCATCTCAATATTTCCGCCGCTAGTTTTAGCACGAACACTTCCTTTAGCACCATCGAGTTTAAGATCGCCGCCGTATGTTTCCATTCTAATATTACCGATAACATTAGCCGCGATAACATCGCCTCCGGAAGTAACTAACTCGGAATCCCCGCCAAGATCACCAACAATTATATCGCCGCCGTATGTTTTCGCGCTAACACCGGTGGTGGATTTTTTAATCTTAATATCGCCGCCGCTTGTAGAGATTTTTGTATCGTTGCCTGTTAAAGCGCCTATTGAAATATCACCTCCGTAAGTATTAACATTACAACCACCGGAAATATCACCTAGAACAATATCGCCGCCCTTGGTTTCTGCTTTAAGATTGCCCGCAACATTTTTTGTTAAAATATTGCCGCCGTAAGTATCTGCAAAAATATTTCCGTCAATATTGTTTTTGAATTTGATGTCGCCGGAATTCGTTTTAAGATCAAAATTCAATTTAGTCGGAACAATAAAGTTGAACGAAACCTCATCCGAATCAAATTCACTTTGATTATATCTTACTGTCAATTTGTTTCCGCTTACGGTGGCTTCAATGTTCTCTTGCCCTTCGCTGCTTATGCCCACGGCATCTAATTGAATTTCGTCTTTATCCGAAGTTTGAACCATTATATTGCCACGTTGTACTTCAACTATTAGCGTTCCACCTTTGGCAATTTTAAATGATTTCGATTTACCTTCATTATCTTTCGCTGTAACCGAACCAACTGCTGCCGCTAAAATCAAAAGTGCAAGCGATAATAATTTTATCTTTTTCATGTTATTCAGCCTCCTTAAGTATTGAAGCCGCCCGGTATTTTACAAATGTATTTCTATCGGCTTCTACTCTTTTAGTTAGTACTTGTTTTATTACTTCATCTATAAATATTCCTTGCAGTTCTATATCTGTTAAAGCATTTATTGCCGAAACTCGAAGTCCGGAATTTTTATCGTTAGCAAGAACAAACAGCAGCGCATCTCTTATTTCATTATCAAATGGATATTTTTTAAGAACATTTAAAGCTTCGCTTCTTACTACCGGATTCGAATCTTCTTTCATAGATTTAACGAGTGCATTTTTAATTTTTACATCCGGTTTAAATGCTTCTCTTTCTACTTGATCCGACAGCATACTAATACTTTTAATTCTAATTCCCGGATTGCTTTTCCCCAGCAGCGCATTAATTAGAGCGTGTTTGACAGACGCTTCATTAAAACCGCCTCTGACTACTGTTGATTGGGTTCCGCTTGTTTTTTCTGTTTCGCTTGCCGTGCTTGCTTTCAAAGCTGGCGTGCTTTCATCAATTACTTCAGCTTTTTTCTGTAAACTAATTTCTATTGGCGCTTCTTGCTTCAGCGAGTTTGTTACTCCTTTTGAGAATAAAAACATGTAACCAATTCCAATACCTAGTACAAATGTTGCAATACCTCCAAAAGCCAAGCTGTAATTATTTAGTAACATTCTTCTGATTTTATTTTTCAGACTCTCCGGCTGAAGAACTGCATCTTGATTTCTAATCGTACGGAAAAGATTATTCCTTATTGAAGTAAGTTCCGCTTCAGTAACTTCGGCTGGTTTCGCCCCTTCAAATAAAGCTATATCTGCTTTTATTTTATCAAATTCTCGTTTCAACACATCATCTTGCATAAGAATATTTTCGAATTCGATCCTTTCTTCTGCTTCCATTTCATCAAGAAGATAGAGGTAAGCGTTCTCAGAAAATTTTTCTATGTTCATAATTCTTCCAAAACAATGTTTTTTAATTTTGCTCTCATCTTATGTGTTGCCGTAAACAGATAACTTTTTACTGCGCCTTCGGTACACTGCATCATTTCCGCAATCTCTTTAATCTTATATTCTTCCAGGTATCTTAACGAGAAAACCATCTTTTGTTTGTTTGGCAGCAACTCCATTGCCGCGCGTATATAACTAAGTAAATCTTTGTTCGATGCCGCTCTTTCAACATTATCATCGCTGGGAATTATTTCAGCTAAAGTTTTGCCGCTTTCTTCTTCGCTCATAATTTCTTTATCAATTGATTCATGATCGCGCTTTCTTGATTTGTGCGTTAGACATACGTTTGTCGTAATTCTAAACAACCATGTAGCAAACTCACTCTTGAATTGAAAGCTATTCAGTCCACGGTAAACACGCATAAAAACTTCTTGATAAATATCTTTGGCATCATCTTCACTATTTCTATACGAGCGGGCAATACTCAACACATGACGGTCATATTTGAACACCAATTCCTCGAAGGCTTGTTTATCGCCTTTTTGAGCATCTAATATGAGCTGGTAGTCTGTGTTATTCATCTGTTGCCAATCTCTATGCGTTTGGACTCGGTGTGGTGTGAAAAGGTTTTGCTAAAATGGAAAAATTTGTATTGAGAAGGTACCTAGATCGGATGCCTTGCTTCGAAAATTTTTGTCGAAGCGCCCACTCCTTCTGTTATTTTGTTGATAATGCAATAGAATTTGTATTATCAAAATAAGGATGACGCCTTGTTCTGGATTAAAGTAAAGCAGTGATTATTATGATTTCATGCGAACCTTGATTATATATTAGTAAATTAGGTATTTTTGCGCCGCTCACTTAAATAATAAGGTGCAATTCTTTAACACCCAACTGATATAAGGCAGCAAATATGGCTAAATACAAGGTTTTACCGTTTCTTATTATGCTTGTCATTGCAATAATGGGAGCTTTTCTCAATTATAATTATTCGCATGTAGAAGGCGGACCTTCTAATCCCGCAGATATTGCATGGATGTTAACTGCGACAGGATTAGTCTTGCTAATGACTCCGGGTTTATCTTTCTTTTATGGCGGAATGGTTAGCAACAAGAACATTATTTCCACAATGCTGCAAAGTGTAATTGCTATGAGTGTGATTAGCGTCGTCTGGGTTGTAGTAGGCTTTAGTCTTTCTTTTGGCGATTCAATAGGCGGATTAATTGGTAATCCTTTTACTTACTTTATGTTTCGCGGTGTGGGCGAAGCTACTCATCCAACTTTATCTCCTACAATTCCCCTACTCCTATTTGCTATGTTTCAACTGAAGTTTGCAATTATTACTCCTGCGCTAATTACAGGTTCATTTGCAGAGCGCGTGCATTTTTCAGCATACTTACTTTTTATGATTTTATTTTCTATTGTAATATATGCGCCACTTGCTCATTGGACCTGGCATCCCGACGGATTTTTAAGAAAGCTGGGTGTGCTTGATTTCGCGGGCGGAACAGTTGTTCATATGTCCGCCGGTTTTGCTGCACTTGCCGGCGCAATTCTATTAGGAAGAAGACATTCACATGTAAAAGAAGAAAAACACGTTCCGGCAAATATTCCTTATGTAATACTAGGAACCGGATTACTATGGTTTGGCTGGTTTGGATTTAATGCCGGTTCGGCTCTTGGTGCCAATAGTTTAGCAGCACTTGCATTTGCAACAACAAATACGGCTTCTGCCGCGGCTGCATTAGCATGGATTTTCTTCGATATTTTACTGGGCAGAAAACCTTCTGCTTCCGGCGCCAGCATAGGCGCTGTAGTTGGTTTAGTTGCTATTACACCGGCTGCCGGATTCGTTTCCATAGGCGCCAGTATTTTTATTGGATTTGCCGCCGCTGTTATTAGTAACCTCGCAGTCACTTGGAAATCAAAATCCACTCTTGATGATGCTCTCGACGTATTCCCTTGCCATGGTTTAGGTGGAATTGTTGGAATGATTATGACAGCTGTTTTTGCAAAAGATGTTGGTCTAATTGCCGGACAAACACAAACATTTTTTATGCATCTACTTGGATTAGTAATAGTATCTGTCTTTGCATTTGGCGGTTCATACCTTTTATATAAAGTAACAGATATGATCATTCCGCTTAGAGTAACCAAAGAAGAAGAAAAAATTGGTCTCGATCTTAGTCAACACGAAGAAAGCGTTCACTCTCATTTTTAATATCGGGAATATTTTTTCGGCTGGACTGAAACAATAATGGTTGTACATAAAAAAACCTCTCTTATTTCTAAGAGAGGTTTTTCCTTATCAGAAATTTCCAACCAAATTATTTAATCAGCATCATTCTCTTTACTGATACAAAATTACCTGCTTGCAATCTGTATAAATAAATTCCCGAAGATAAATTAGAGTTAGCGAACTTAGCATTGTAAACACCGGCTTGTTTGAATTCATTTACCAATGTAGCGACTTCATTTCCCAATACATCATAAACTTTAAGAGTAACATTTCCAGCTTCCGGTAATTGATAATTAATTACCGTACTTGGATTAAATGGATTCGGGTAGTTTTGGTTCAATTCATATTTAGTTGGGATTGATGTTTCTTCAACATCTGTAGCCGTTAACAAAGCATTCCAGGTTGTTGCAATGCGTATTCCATCCAATGTCATTGCCGCTGCAGCTGAGGCGGTACCCTGACGGAGTGTAATATGATACAAATCTGCTGGGTCTGCTTTTGCGCTGTAAACATGAGGACCTACTTCCGGAGTTGCCGGTTCCGTTGAAGAAATTGAGGTTCCAAAAACGTAAATACTTTCTGCATCGTCATCTGCTGTTGCAGCACTGAATGTATGTTTTACTACAACCACATAAGTTTTATTAAACGAAAGGACAGTGTTTCCGTAAACATAACCGCCGCTAAGCTCGCTGGATTTACTTATACCAATAGAATAACCTGCACCGTTTGATTTTAAGTGTGTTCTCGCGTAATAGTTAGTTTGACCTGAAGACTGGGCACCAGAAGAATTAACAAAGTATTGAGGTGAAAGAGCAACAAAATAATCCCCGGTTTGTGCTGACGCCGCATTCATTAAAAATGCCAGATAAACACTTCCGGTGGATACAGCTGGAAATGTTTTATATACGTCCTCACCAGTTGTTGTAAGCTTAATTGCATTACCTGCAACCGATGGATAACCCGTAAATGTTAAGCCGGGTGAGATTACTGTTAATGCATTTGTTGTTCCCGAGCTAACTAACCATCCTTTTGCCGTTAATAAATCACCGGCATTGTAGCTAAAATCTTCTACAAACAATGCTTGAGCATTGCTTGTACTAACGGAAACAGCTAGAAATAAGAAAAGTATTTGTAAAGCTTTTTTCATGATGACCTCTTTTCGATTAATTAATAAACTCTCAATTTCAAAATAAAACTATGTAAAAGTTGATTAAGATGCTCGGTTGCAATGTTATGAAAATATTAATAATGCAACCAGGGCTTGTAATAAGCTCCGCAAAAATTATTTTAGAATGTAAAAGCAAATTGCACGTTATACCATCTTTCTCTTCCATAGAAGAATTTTGCCGTGTTAAATGCATGGGAGGCTCCATCAAGAGCATCTAATATATAATCTTTATTGTCCAACAAATTGAAGACATGGAAATTCAAGTTTGCCTTCTTAACAAAGAAATCCGAGAAGTAATAAGTGAATCCTATATGAAAATCTACAATATTAACCGTCGGCAATTCCCACGACTGAGTGCGGTCGTTAGCATTAGTTCTTGAATCTGGGTTAAAGCTGGAAAAGTTCTTTCCTTCAAACTTATACACCGGATTGATAAACATGTTTAATCCGCGCATCAGATTTATTCTATAATTAATTTGAATGTTTGCCTGCTGCTGCGGAAATTCGCTTACATATAAGTCCTTTACATATAAATTTACTTTTTTAATTGCGGTCGGGTTATTTTCCGGCGCTATTAAAGCTTCAACATCGTTTTGGAAATTACCAACCACGTAAGAAGCAGCACCCTTAAGTTCTAATCCTTTCATAATTCTGAGCACACCTTCAAACTCTGCCCCGGAGTGAAGTTGCTCTGAACCGGAAATATTAGCGTACTTTGTTACAAGTTCATCGGTATCGGGATCTCTATCTGAATAAGAAACCGTAATGGCTCTATCTCTCCATTTTGTATAAAAACCGTTAGCTCTAAATAAAATATCTTTAGTTGATAATAGGTAACCCAATTCAAAACCAAGCACTTTTTCATTTCTTGCATTTCCGGAGACAAGGTTTGTATTGTTAGCGAAAATATTATTTACCATTGGCGCAGAAGAAAAATATCCAACGTTGGCAAAAACTTGATTGTAAGAATCTAAGTTGTAGTTTAAGCCTGCCTTTGCTGTGTAGCCAAAGAAATTTTGCCATTCTGTTTCTCTAAAAGGATCAGAATTTAGATACAAGAAATAATCCAATCTTTTTGCCCCTTGAGATGATGCCGACAAATTGATAAAGGAAGATAGGTTTCCGGTCTTATATTCTAACTGTCCGAACCCGCCATATTGACGAACATAAAAATCATTGTAGTAATTTACTTTTCCTCCAACTTCAACTTTTTTGCCGGTGTTATTTGGTCCAACTCCATTTACGTCTTTGAAATCAACATAATAATCACCGCCCAATAGATCTCTTATTTCTTGATAATGCACACCAATATAATAACGTCCGTCAATACCTAGATTCAAAGTAAGTTCAGGACTTAATTCAGTCTTATAAGTAGAAAGCAATCCGGTCCAATTATGATTGTTAACCGAGTTTCTCAATACAGTTGAAATTGAACGGTGCTTAGTTGCATCATATTTAATATCAACTTGTTTTGAATTTATACTCCAAACTTTATCATAGTCTCTGTAGTTTTGATAAACTGGATCTTGCGTTTTGGTTATTGCCGGCGCGAATGGTCCTAACGTACCCGAGCCGTATCCTCTTCCTATTGAATGATAAACAATAGTTGAAAGAACGGATTTAGGACTGATCTGCCAGTTCCAATCTATATTGAATTGTGGCTTGTGAAATTTATTTACAGTTTCGTTAATCCATCCGCCTTGTAACCTTCCCATCGCATAGTTAAAATCACGTCCGTATTTTTCCCAATCCGCAGCGGTTAACCTTGCATAACTAAATGGTCTTTGTCCGTGCTCTTGCGGAGAACCAACGCCTCGTAATTCAATTGAATGATCTCCAAAGACACCGCCTACTGCGAAGAAATATGAAAATTCTTTGTTGTATGTGCCTATAGCATAACCATCCCAATTTTTTCTGGAAAAGAGAGCTGTTACTGCAAAATTTTGAGAAAACTTTTTATGAAACGAAATGCTTCCTTTAATCAGGTTATCTGAACCGTACTCGGTTTTAATTTTAGCAAATTCTTCTTCGCTTCCAATTCCCTTTGTAGTCATGTTCAAAACACCGCCCACAGCATTGGTAGAATATGGCGAAGCACCGATTCCTCTTTGAATTTGTGAGTCTTCAAGAACATCGCCTAATCCAGCCCAGTTTGACCAGTAAACCCATTTATTTTCCATGTCGTTTACCGGAACACCATTAACCATTACAGCAACGTTTCTCTGAGAAAATCCGCGCACATAGAGAGTTGCATCGCCTGCACCGCCGCCGGAAGCCGATGAATAAACGCTTGGTGTTGTTGATAGTTCTTGAGGAATGTCTCGTGAAGCAAGTTTGAATTCTAAGTCAGCTCCCCTAACATCAGAAAAAGCAACCGGTGTTTCTCTTAAAACTGCTTTTGTACTTTTAACTATTGTTTCGTTTAGCAGAACAGAACTGGGCTCGAGAAGGAAATCTACCTTTATGTTTTTATCCACATCAATATTTTTTGTTTTTGATGAATAGCCGATATAAGTAACAGTAACCTCATAAACGCCTTCTTTCACATCTTCAATAGCGTAGTTGCCGTTTAGATCTGTAGTAGCGCCAATGTTTAAGTCTTTTATCATAACTGTTGCGCCAATTAGTTTTTCGCCGTTAGAGGCATCGCTTATAACGCCGCTAACTTTGAAATTTTGCGCCGATACAAAACTGCTTGCCGAAAAGAGCAAAGCAATCATTAACAAAGTAGAAAGTTTTTTCATTTTTGTGTCCTTGTTGATTCGGGAAAATGCGGATTGCTATTTGTAGTGTGCTTTCAAAATGTGGTTTCTTTTTAACTTATCAGAAAAATAAGCAATTGGAGACTAAATTATCCATCATTCTTTGTCCGTTTTTAATTCGAATTATTTATTTCTCAAACACCCTAAATCAGTCTGCATTAATAGAGGAAATTTTTTCTTTCTTTGTACGAAACTTTTCGTATAACCATCCGTCTCAAGAATTGTAAACGAAAAGGAACTAGAAATGTCTAAGAAGTCGCTGCTAAAACCAACCGATTCCGAGCTCGAAATACTCCAGATTCTTTGGCAGTCCGGACCTTCAACCGTAAAAGCCGTTAACGAAAAGCTGAACGAAAAAAAGGAAACCGGATACACAACTACGCTGAAGCTTCTTCAAATTATGTATGAAAAAGAAATTGTTGTTCGCAACGAAGAAGAGCGCAGTCATGTGTATTCTGCCGCCATTGGGGAAGGCGATATTCAAAAAGCTCTGGTAGATAGACTTCTTGAATCGGCATTTAGCGGTTCGGCAACAAAATTGGTAATGCAGGCAATTGGCAACTCGCAAACATCAAAAGAAGAGTTAGAACAAATACGTGCTTATCTAACAGAAATTGAAAAGGGAAAGAGATGAATTTTCTTTATCAATACTTACCGGAAGAATTGGTTAACGCGCTCGGCAGAATGATATTTCATTCGTTCTGGCAAGGAGCAGTAATTGCTTTCGCGCTTGGTTTGATTTTGTTTATAAGCAGCAAAAATAGCGCACGCTCTAGATATATTATTTCTGTTGCGGCGATAATTCTTTTCGTTACAAGCTGTGTTGTTACTTTTTCAATCGAGTACAAAACAACCGCTACTTCTATTGCAGCCACAGCAAATCAACCAACTATGGTAAGTGCGACAGATAAGTTTTTTGTTAATCCAATTTCCAGCACAACTTCAGAAACAACAATTTGGGATTCCATCAATACTTACTTTAATCAAAACTTGCCATTGTTTGTTATGCTCTGGTTAAGCGGATTGTTTTTCTTCTCATTAAGATTTATCGGAAGTGTTCTGTTTGTTCAAAAATTGCGTACGCGCGGAATAAATGAACTTGATGTTGAGTGGTTATATCGCTCCCGCGAAATAGGCAGAAAGCTCGGTATTAAAAAATTTGTTTCGGTCTTTGAATCTATAAATGTAAAAGTACCATTGGCAATCGGATACATCAAACCAATAATTCTTCTTCCTCTTGGAATGATAAACGGTTTGCCATACACGCAAGTTGAAGCGCTAATAGCACACGAGTTTGCTCACATCAAGAGATATGATTTTGTAACAAACGTACTACAAACTTTGGTTGAAACAATATTCTTCTATCACCCGGCGGTGTGGTGGATATCCAACCAGATTAAGGAAGAACGGGAAAACTGCTGCGACGATATAACCGTCAACGTCTGTGGCGATTCTCTCGCTTATTCCAAAGCGCTCTACAATCTGTTACAGATTCAGCATAATCATCCCGAACTTGCGTTAGCTGCAAGCGGAAAAGTCAATCAATTATTAAGGAGAATAAAAAGAATGAACGGAGAAAAAAGTAAGTTCTCGTACGGGGGAAGATTCGCCGCGTTCATGTTGGTATTTGCAATTGTAGCGGCTGTTCTGGTTTTCTCATCAACGCCAGCTTCTTCCAACACTGCCGGAGTAAACAAAGCGTCTATTATAGATTTCTACGGATTAACCGGCAACGATAATGTTTCATCTATTCAAACAGAAAGTCCGGATACAACTTCTATAAAGAAAGGAAAACATACGTTTAAGTTTTCCGAAGATGTAAACGGTGAAGAGAAACGTTTCAAGGCTAAACTAAACAATGGCAAGCTTGAAGAGCTTTACATTGATGGCGATAAAGTTGATGCGAAAGATTTTGATAAGTATGAAAACAAAATCTCCAGCCGTGTAAGTGAGTATGATTCCGGCATGAAAGAATATCGTGAAGGAATGAAAAAATTCAGAGAGGAAATGAAATCTCACAAACAAAAGCTTTCGCAACTTCACAAGAAGCTTGGTAAGTTAGATAGAAAACATACGGATTTTGATTTCGACTATGACTTTGATTTCCCGAATAACATTTCGATTCCGGAATTCGATTCAGCTCACATGCATAAAATTATGGCGGAGGTTCAGGCTAATCTAAAAGAACATTTCGCTCATCATTCTATAAAGATTCCACCTATTCATGTTCCGCCGGTACACATTCCTCCTATTCCGCCAATACCTCCGATCCATATTGATGGAGAAGACGATGATTGTGATTACGAATTCGACAAAGAAGAATTCAACGAATCTATGAAAGAGTGGAAGAAAGAATTCGAAGCTGGAATGAAAGAGTTTAACAAAGAGATGAAGCATTTCGACAGCAAGAAACTTGCTGAAGAAATTAAGAACTCTGTAAACAGCAAAGAGTTCAAAGAAAGCATGAAAGAACTTAAAGTTAATATGAGCAAGTTAAAAGCTGATGTGAAAATTTTGAAAGAGTATTTGAACGATGTTAAAGATGAATTAGTAAACGATAAGCTTGTTAACGATGAAGATGATCTTGATAAGTTTTATTTATCCAAATCGGAAATGAAAGTGAATGGGAAAGTTGTATCGCCGGAATTGCATAAAAAGTATTTACAGATTTACAAAAAACATTACGGAAAAGATTTGGACGACGATCAGAAGATTAACTTCTAAAGCTTGTCATGTTGAACGAAGTGAAACATCTCGATACAATTAATTACAGAGATTCTTCACTTCGTTCAGAATGACAAATACCTAATTATTCAAACTCGCCAAAGCTTCTTTAATCAAATCTTCTATTGTTGCATTCGGAGCGCGATCTGTAATAGCTCTAACCACCCGCTCTGCAACTTTTTGATTATATCCAAGATTTACAAGCGCGGTAATTGCATCGCCGCGTACGTTAGATGGACTAACAGAACCGAACTCGCCGGAGTCGGCAAGCGATTCAACTTTGTCGCGAAGTTCTATCATCAACCGTTCCGCTGTTTTTCTGCCAATACCGGGAATGGAAATTAACCGCGCTACATTTCCGGTTTTAAGCGCTTCTTTCAAATCAACAATTTGAATTCCGGACAAAATACTTTGCGCTGATTTTGGACCAATTCCATTAACACTTATCAGTAGTTCGAACATTTCTTTTTCTGAGAGAGTGTAGAACCCGAAGAGATCGAGCGCGTCTTCTTTTACACTCAAATGTGTGTAGAGAGCAACTTCTTCTTTGTCAGCTAGTTTTTCAAACGTAGTGATGGAAATATTGATTAGGTAACCAACTCCGCCAACATCTACCAAAATTTTGGTGGGTTTCTTAGAGATTATTTTTCCGCTTATGTAGCCGATCATTGTTTAGTACTTAGTAATTAGTAATTAGTATTGAGTAGTTAGATAAAGCCGCAAGCTTATGTTTGCAAATCTTTAATTGCAAGCTAAAGTTTGCGGCTGCTAAAGGCAAGATTTTAGAAACGGTAAGCGATGCCAAGTTTAAGTCGGTTTAAACCGTAATTCCAAGAAGTACCATCAGATTCATATTTAGATTCCGAGTTATATTGATTGGAACCTTTAGTTTCGTCTTTTGAAGAACTGGAATAATTATTCCAACTGTATGTTCCGTTAAGATTAAACTCTGCCACTAATGAAAGTTTTTGTGTTATTAATACTTCCATCCCAAGTGCTAATTGTAGTCCAATACCTAGTGTACTATTGGAATATTCCGATTTACCTTTATGAACATCGTTTTGGTTTTGATTAACGTAGTGCCAATCTGAATTTGTTTCTGAGGAAAAGCGAGAATAGCCGAGTAATGGTCCGGCGCCCCAGTAGAAACTAACCTCATCCGCCAATTTGTAGAACATCATATAATTAAACACAAGATTTACATATTGAGAACTGCTATTATTATCTTCAGTTCTGTCTTGAGTGGATGTCTGATTAGTACCGTAAACTTGTTTGTTTGTTGCGTCTGTGTCTCCACTGCTACCACTTAATCCCAGATCAATTTTGTACCTTAATCCGGAAGTTGGCGAAAGCATTTTGAGATAGGAAACGGAATAGTCGTTAACTAAGTGAAACTGAATTTGGTCTTTTGTACAAGTTGAATCACATGTTTGTGCAAAAGAAAAGTTGGTTAATAAAATAGTTGTAAGAAGCAGTGAAGCAAGTGTGAATTTACGCATGGTGTCCCCGCGAGTTTTGTGGAAGAATTATCAATTATTACTGATTCAAAAAAATACTATTCGAACTTAAATTCCAAGGGGAAAAACTTTCTCTTTGTCATTCTGAATCCCGATTTATCGGGAGGAATGCCGAAGGCATCCCTTTGGGAGAATCCCCATCTACTTATTTGTTAGAGATGTTTCGCCCAAAAAACGGGACTCAACATTAAAAAATCACCCTATCCGGATTTGCGGCAATAAACTCTTTCCAGTTCTTGCTTTTTTTGATTGGCATAGCGACTTTGAATGCGTGGCAAACTGCAACGGCAAGCGCGTCAGTTTCATCTAATTTCATTTTGGCTTTCTTTAGCGAGAGAAGTTTCTTCATCATATACTGAACTTGCTCTTTGGATGCGGCACCATTGCCTACAACTGCTTTCTTAATTTCTCTCGGCGCGTATTCTTTAACCGGTAATTCATTGTGAATTGCTACTAGCATGGATACTCCGCGCGCGTAGCCAATTTTTAATGCCGATTGCGCGTTCTTACCATAAAAAGCAGTCTCAAGCGCAAACTCTTCCGGTTTATATTTTTTGATAATGAGATTTATTTCTTCGTAGATTTTTTTTAAGCGCGGGGCCTGTTCTTTGGTAGGCGGAATTTTGATTACACCGGAAGCCACATGTGTTATTTCATTCTTCTCGTAATCAATAACTCCGTAGCCGGTAAATAACGTTCCGGGGTCAATTCCTATTATTCTCATTTCATCACCAATTGACCTCGACTCCGCTCGGTCTGACAAGATTTTTCATAAATTGAAATCAATCCGTAAACTCCGCGTTGGTATAAACATTCTGAACATCATCAATATCTTCGAGTGCTTCAATAAGTTTTTCAAACTTTTCAATATCATCTTTGCCAACTTGAGTCTGTGTCTTTGCAACCCACTGAAGCGAAGCATTCTCAACAATTAAATTCTTATCAATCAATGCTCGGCGGACATGTTCAAACTCTTCGAGCGAGGTTCTTACTTCAAAAAATTCATCTTCCGTTACAAAGTCGTCGGCGCCGACTTCAAGAAGAATTTCCATCATCTCATCTTCGCTTTTTCCATCACGCTTAACGGTAATTATTCCTTTATGCTCAAACATCCACGCAACGGCGTTGCTCTCCGCCATGTTGCCGCCAATCTTAGAAAACCAATGACGCACTTCCTGAACTGTTCTATTCTTATTATCTGTTGCTGCTTCAACAACAATTGCAGCTCCTCCGGGTCCGTAACCTTCATACATTACTTCGATAATTTGCTGACCTTCGAGTTCGCCGGCTGCTTTTTTAATTGCTCGTTCAATATTATCGGCAGGCATATTTGCGGCTTTTGCGTTATCAATTGCTAAACGCAATCTCGGATTTCCATCCGGGTCGCTTCCCCCTTGCCGTGTTGCTATCATCAACTCTTTGATTAGTCTAGTAAAAGTCTTTCCCCGTTTCGCATCAAGTACCGCTTTCTTTCTTCTTATTGTTGCCCACTTGGAATGCCCCGACATTCTGCACCTCTAAATATTTTCGTTGCTCTTTTCTTTTACGTTTATATCTCTTAAACGAATTTGCGGATAAGGCTTTCCATCTTTTTGAATTGATTCAATCGTATAAACAATATCCACCAAATTCTTTTCTTTATCAATAAGTTTTACAAACGAACCGAGATTAAAACCAATTGAATCGAAAACTTTATCGTGCCCGTTCTGCTTAAATGTTGTTACAAGATGATTTGTACCAACAATTTTTGGCTGAGTTGCTAACGAAACATTTTCGCTTAAAAATGTTGGGCGCATATTTCCCGGTCCAAACGGAGCGAACTGATCAAGTATGCGGATAAACTTTGGAGAAATTTCTGTTAGATTAATTTTTGCATCAATCTTAATTTCTTGCACTACGTGTTCTTCGGTCATGCAATTTTTTAGAACTGTATTAAACTTAGCTTTGAATTCATCAAGCTTATCAACGTCTATCGCTAAGCCAGCTGCAGCTTCGTGTCCGCCAAACTGAACGAGAAGTTCTTCGCAATTTTGAAGCGCTTCGTAAATATTAAATCCCGGAATACTTCTGGCAGAACCTTTTGCTACACCATCAATAGTTGTAAGCATAATTGTTGGGCGGTGAAATTTCTCAACCATTCGCGAAGCTACAATTCCAATTACACCGGGATGCCAATCTTCGTAATGAAGTACAATTGCCATTTCATTATCGAGATCAATAGTTTCTTCGAGTAAACTCATTGCGTGAGAGAAAGTCATCTCATCAATTTTGCGGCGTTCGGTGTTTTCTTCTTCCAGCACACGCGCAAACTCAATTGCTTTTTGATGATCTTCGGTTGTGAATAAATCAACAGCCCGGTTTGCATCGCCTAATCTGCCAACAGCATTAACTCTTGGCGCTATTGTGAACACAACTTGTCCAGCTGTAAGATTGCCCGGCTCCATTCTAGCGGAACGAATCAACGCAGCAATTCCCGGTCTTGGATTTGAATTTATCAGTTCCAAGCCTTCTCTTACTAAAACTCTATTCTCATCAGTAAGAGAAACAATATCCGCGGCGCCAGCTAGCGCAACAAGATCAAGATATTTAAGAGGCAGTTCCTTTTTACCGATACGCTCTGCAACCGCACAAGCTAATTTAAAAGCTACTCCAGCACCGGAAAGATGTTTGAAAGGATAATTACAGCCCGGCTTTATCGGATCAAGAATTGCGTATGCTTTGGGAAGAACTTCTTTTGACTGATGATGATCGCAAACAATAGTATCTATTCCGTATGTGTTCGCGTGATCAACTTCTTCTACTGCGGTAATTCCGCAATCAACAGAAATAATAAGATTTATTCCCCGCTCTTTCAGAATATCAATGCTTTGATTAGACATTCCGTAACCTTCTGTTAGGCGGTTGGGAATGTATGTTTCAACCTTTGCGCCAAGGTCTTTTAAGAAGAGATACATCAGCGCAGCAGAGCAAGTACCGTCAACATCGTAATCGCCATAGACACAAATTTTTTCGTTACCAGTAAGCGCTTTGATTACCCGCTGAGTTGCTTCTTGCATTCCATCCATTAAAAAAGGATCGTGCAAAGTTTCTAAAGAAGGGCGGAAAAAAGATTTTGCTTCGAAGAAGTTTGTAACTCCCCGGTTTATAAGAAGTGAGGCGAGAACATTCGATACATTAAGACTATCTGCAAGAGCCAGAACAGATTTTTCATCCGCCGGTTCTTTTAGCTTCCAACGTTTAGTTTGCATAACGTCCTTGGAAGCAGAAAATCAAGAGATGGCTTATATCTATAAGCCGAATTCTGTAATCCCGCTTTAGGCGGGATGGCAATTATTTATCTAGCCACAGCATTACTGCTGTAATCTTGCGGTCTACCCGAAGGATTTGAAGCGAGCAACTCCTCCGTCCGAAAACGGAACCTTCTGCTTGACCTTGCACCAGGTGGGGTTTGCCCTGTCCCGCAAAGCGGGATCCCTTACGGGACCGTTAATATTACTATTAACGCGGTGAGCTTTTACCTCGCCTTTTCACCCTTACCCCAAACTAAATTGGGGCGGTATTTTTTCTGTGGCACTTTCCGTGTCCCAACAAAGAGACCCCGGGTGTTACCCGGCACCATGCTCTGTGGTGTTCGGACTTTCCTACCCGCATAATGCGGATCAACTGCCCAACATAAACCATCTGCTGTTCTTCTACTTACTTATTTATTTAACAATTAACAATTATAACTGGACAAATATAATGAAATTATAATGAGAAGAAAGCAGATGGATGGGGACCAAATCCTTTACAAAGAAAAGCTAATTACTCATCAGGTGGGTTATAAACCGCATATTACGGCTTGTGGAATTAGAAAAAATAATTTTTAGCACAGCAGTAAGAGGTACGGAAATGAACATTCCAACAATTCCCCATAGATAACCCCAAAGCAGCAAGGAAAGTAAAATCACCAGCGGATTAAGTCCAAGTCTATTTCCAAAAATTTTAGGTTCTATTATGTTGCCAATAATATTTTGTACAACAATTAAAACTGCCGTAACAAGAAATGCGTAGCCAAAAGATTCGTATTGAACGAGTGTCATCAGCGCCGGCATTATTACAGAGATAACCGAACCGATGTTTGGAATGAAATTTAGAATCACAGCAAGTGCTGCCCAGATAATAAAGAACTCTACATCAAAAGCCCACAGTATAAAACCCATAACAACACCAACGGAAATGCTAATCAAAAATTTGGTGATGATATATTTTTGAACTTGTTCAGTAATGTCTCTTGAGGTTCTCTGAAGCGTTTCTTCCCTCTGATGTGTAATAGTTTCAAAATTTTCTTCGTCGTAAGCGTCGTAAGCAGTGTGTTCATCTTCCAAAGAAGAGTTTTTGTGTTCTCTTTTCATTTTCTTCAGTGAGTTCTTCAGTTCTTTTTCAACAAAACGCGCTCGTATTGCCTGCAAAGTTTTTTCGTGTCCACTCGAAATGAAAATGAAAAAGAAAAGAACTAGCAGCACGCTTGTTACCACTGATAACGTTGATTCAAACACACCACTTGCCAACACCGAATAATCCAACTTCTTTAGAACGCGGGCTATATTGAAGTGCGTAAGGGAATAATCTCTAATCTCAAAAGATTTAGCCGTTTCGCTTACAATTCTGTTCAGCTTCTGCTCATATAGCGGAATCTGCTCACCAAATTGAATTAACGAATCTATTATCACCCGGGAAACACCATAAAGGAGCGAAGCCGTGAGCACGACATCTATAAAGATTACTATTCCGAGTGGAATTTTGTGCCGCTCTAAAAATGTATTTAGCGGTTCAAAGAAGAAAAACATAAAGTAAGCTATAACCAGAGGAATGAAAATATGCTGCAACTCCCTTAGAAAAATGAAGATTGCAAATATTCCCAAAACCGAGACGAAAAATTTTACCGTTGGGTCTGTAAGCAGCCGTTTCATTTCTGTGCGATTCCAATAAATACCTAATAAAAATACCAAAATTTGGTTTTATAACGCGCAAATTTTTCCTTAATTTACATAAAGGATGAACACTCTGGAGAATAAATGCCCTGTCAACTAAAGAGAGCTGGATTTTTTGCCTTCTCTGTTTTTACACTTCTATTTTTTCACTCAATTTTATTTTCGACCCTTTCTGCTCAGAACGATAAGAAGCAAAAAGAGCATCCGTCCTGGTCAAAAAATATTTCTATTTATGAAGTGAATCTTCGTCAATACACTAAAGAAGGAACGCTTAAAGCTTTTGCTTCTCATCTGCCAAAATTGAAAAAAATGAATGTTGGCATCCTTTGGTTTATGCCGATAAATCCAATTGGTGAATTAAACAGAAAAGGAACTCTTGGCAGTTATTATTCTGTGAAGGATTATACAGCTCTCAATCCGGAGTTTGGTATACTTGCAGATTTTAAAGCGGTTGTTAAACAAGCGCACAAGCTCGGTATGTATGTTATTATAGATTGGGTCGCAAACCATACTTCTTGGGATAATGTTTGGATGAAATCTCATCCGGAATTTTATACTAAAGATAAAGAGGGCAAATTCGTTTCTCCGTTTGATTGGAGTGATGTTGCTGATTTGAATTACGATAACAAAGAGTTGTGGAATGCGATGCGAGACGCAATGAAATTCTGGCTCGATGAATGTAACATTGATGGTTTCCGCTGCGATGTAGCAGCAATGGTTCCCCTTGAATTCTGGACTTGGGTTACACCGCAATTAGAAGCAAAGAAAAAAATATTTATGCTTGCCGAAGCAACAGAGCCGGAACTGCACGAAGCATTCGATATGACTTACGGCTGGCAGTTAAAAGACTTATTTGTTGGTGTAGGTAAAAATGAAAAAACCGCCGCGGATTTTTATAATCATTTCGAAAAAGAAAAAGCCGAATATCCAAAAGATGCTTACCGTATGACCTTCACTTCCAACCACGATGAAAACTCTTGGAATGGAACCGACAAAGAAAGATTTGGCGACGCGAGACAAATGTTTGCAGTACTTTCGAATATAGTTCCGGGAATGCCGTTGGTTTACTCAGGACAAGAAGCCGATTTAGATAAGCGTCTTTTGTTTTTCGAAAAAGATCCCATAGAATGGAAGCAAAGTGAAATGAGAAATCTATACACACAATTATTCGACCTCAAGAAAAACAATAAAGCATTGTGGAACGGCGAAAGCGGCGGAGAGTTTCGTAAAGTTGTGACAAATAAAGAATCAGTTTTTTCTTTTGTAAGAGAAAAGTCCGGTAAAAAGATTTTCGCTCTCTTCAATATTTCCGGAGCTCCGGTAGAAGTACAATTGAAAGATGAAATAGCTGTTGGAGTTTATAAAGACTTTATTAGCGGTAAAAAATCTGTTGTTGATAAAAACTATTCCGCCAAGCTTGGGGCTTGGGGTTATAAATTGCTTTACAAATGAGAAAGCTGGTTTAGCATTTTTATAAGTGAATCATCTGAATAAAATATCGTCCTCTAGAAAATTTATTTATGTAATTGCGTCTATTGCTACGCTTTTTATTTTGGCAACTGCAATTGCAAATGTTCTTATTCAGAACAGAATTAATTCTCTTTATACAAACGTCTTCAATTCGGCAATAAAAATTGAAACTCACGTCTCAAAGGCAAGAACCGCTGCTATTATTTCACTTAGCAACCCATCAGGTGAAACCAGAAAAGAAGCTTGGGATGAAATAAGTCAGGCAGAGCTCCTATCTATCGCGCTTACAGAAGAAAACGATTCATTTCTAATGTCATTGATTCCTTTCGATGATCTCTCTTTTAAAATAAGCGTGCAAACATTGCAGCAATTGCTCGGAGAATACCGGGCGCAATTCGCAACAGTGCTAGGAGAAAAAGCAGCTCCAAGCGATTCTACTTTGAAAGAGTGGAATCACACATACGGGCATATTTCCGATCAAAACGAGATTATTGAAGTTGAACTTAACAAACTTATAACCAAGCAATCACAAATTTTCCGGTTCGCACAGCTTGGTTTAGTAGTGTCTTCAATACTTCTTACACTTGTAGCAATATTTATTTTCTTCCGATACGAAAATCAAAGTTCTGCTTACTTGCGTAAAATTGAAGAAGCAAGCAACAATTTAGCTATCGGCTCGCGAAAAGCTACGCGAGCCGAAGAAGCGCTGCATGAAAGCCAGCGGCAACTAAACACTCTTATCAATAATCTGCCCGGATTGGTTTATAGATTTAAAGCCGATTCTATTTGGTCTATGAATTTTGTAAGCAATAAGTCATTAGTAATTACAGGCTATACGCCGGAACAACTTATTGATGATAAGGAAATTTCTTACTACAACTTAATCCATCAAGATGATAGAAAGAAGATTTTCGAGCAGGTACAAAAAGCCATTGAGGAAAGAAAACCTTATCAATTAATTTATAGAATAAAAACGGCAAGCGGCTACGATAAATGGGTTTGGGAACAGGGCATCGGAATTTTTAATGATTCTAATGATGAGTTAACAGCGCTCGAAGGTTTTATAACTGACGTAACCGAGCAGAAAGCCGTTGAGGACCAAATAAATTTACAGAGCAATGCGCTTGAAGCTACGGCAAACGGCATTGTAATTACCGATAAAGAAGGTTTGGTGGTTTGGGTTAACACCGCTTTCACAAAATTAACCGGTTACACTTTGAATGAAGTTCTTGGAAGAAAAACCAATTTTCTTAAAAGCGGTCATCACCCTAATGATTACTATGAATATATGTGGACTAAAATTTCGCTTGGCGAAACATGGCGTGGTGAAATCATAAATAAAAGAAAAGATGGAACCGAGTACACAGAGGAAATGACGATCACTCCGGTAAAATCTTCTATTGGTGAAATCACTTATTATGTGGCTATTAAACAAGATATTACCGAGCGTAAGTTAGCCGAAGAAGCCTTGAAAGAAAGTGAAAACCGTTTCCGCGGCTTGTATGAAAACGCAACAATTGGTTTGTACAGAACTACTCCGGATGGTCAAATCTTGATGGGCAATCCTACGCTGTTAAAAATATTCGGTGTTGATAATCTTGAAGAACTTAAAAAAATGCACGCAGAACAAATTTATGCCGATCCAACTACACGCAATATTTTTCAGCACGAACTGGAATTGAAAGGAAGAATTTTTGGATTTGAATCCAAGTGGCGGCGTGCAGATGGATTAGTTATTTACGTTAGAGAAAGCGCGCGCGCAATAAATGATAGCGACGGTAAAATTACATACTACGAAGGAACCGTTGAAGATATCACAGAAAAGAAAAAAGCAGAAGAAGAAATAATCCAGGCAAAAGAAAAAGCGGAAAAATCAGACAGGCTCAAGTCTGAATTCCTTGCGCAGATGTCTCACGAAATTAGAACTCCTCTTAATGTAATTCTTAACTTTTCATCAATGCTTAAAGAAGAGCTCCAAAGTCAGGTTGATGACGAACTCAAGAGTTCGTTTGATGTGATTGATATGGAAGGCAAACGAATTATGCGAACGGTTGAGCTTATCTTAAATATGTCGGAGCTTCAAACAGGAAATTATTCCTTCCGATCAACAACCGTAAATGTTACTGAGATTTTGAAGAAGCTTCGGAAAGAATTTGAACCAATTGCAACTTCGAAAAAAGTTTTGTTTGATATAACGCCACAGGGAAGTGATGTGTTTGTTCGCGGAGATGAGTATTCGGTTAATCAAATTTTTTATCACTTGATTGATAACGCCGTTAAATACACCAGCTCCGGCAAAGTCGCTGTTGCAGTAAACCGCACCCCGAATAATCAATTATACATAGATGTGGTTGATACCGGAATTGGTATTGATGATGAATACTTCAATATGTTGTTCACACCATTTACACGAGAAGAAAAAGGTTACACACGCAATTTCGAAGGTAATGGACTCGGTTTAGCTCTTGTTAAACGTTACTGCGAACTAAACAATGCCGAAATCAAAGTAATCAGTCAAAAGGGAAAGGGCTCAACTTTCCGCGTCATATTTTCCGCGTAACTTCTATGAAGCTCACTTACAAACCGTTAACAGTAAAGAATTGGAATGATTTTGAAACCTTATTTGGTGAGCGCGGCGCCTGCGGCGGTTGCTGGTGCATGGCGTGGCGCTTAAAATCTTCTCTGTTCGAAAAGCAAAAGGGTAACGGCAATAAGAGAGCAATGAAGCATCTTGTAGAAAACAAAGAGCAAATTGGAGTTGTAGCGTATGATGGAAAAACTCCGGTCGGCTGGTGTTCGTTTGCCCCGCGCGAAAAATACTTACGTTTAGAGAACTCCAAAGTACTTTCTCCTGTTGATGATAAAGCAGTCTGGTCTATAACTTGTTTTTTTATGGCGAAAGATTACAGACGAAAAGGTGTCTCTTCCGAACTGTTAAAGTTTGCAATTGAGTTTTGCAAAAAGAAAAAGGTGAAAATTTTAGAAGGATATCCGACCGTTCCTTATTCCAATACAATTCCGGCAGCATTTGCATGGACTGGAATTCCATCTTCCTTTGTAAAAGCCGGATTTGTAGAAGTAGCGCGCCGCAGCAAGGCTCGCCCAATTATGAGATATTATTTATAGATTTCCAAAACAGAAAAGAGGTTTACATGAAGAGAAAGTTATTTGTTGCGTTTTTTTTATTTCTAACTGCCGGTTTCTCATTTGCACAAGATGATTTGAAAGAAACCACATTAATAAATGTTGGTGATAATCTTCCCGAGTTTACTGCTAAAGCTCTTGCGGGCACGGATATATCATCTGCCGATTTAAAAGGTAAAGTTGCGCTTATTAATTTTTGGGCAACTTGGTGCGGTCCGTGCAAAGCCGAAATGCCTTTGATGCAAAAGGAAATTTTCGAAAAAATAAAGGATAAAAACTTTGTTATGGCTGCAATCAGTCGTGGCGAAGAGACAGGCTTAGTAAAACGGTTTATCGAATTGAACAAGTACACATTTCCTATATATCTTGACAAAGAAACAACGGTTTATAAACTCTTCGCCAGCAAATACATCCCAAGAAATTTTGTAATTGGAAAAGATGGCAAAGTTAAATGGTCTTCTATCGGTTTTAGACAGGAAGAGTTTGACGAAATGATTAAAGTAATTAAGAAAGAATTAGCCAACTAAACTTTACGCTTCTTTCATTTTTCTAAAATGAAAGAAGCAGTATTTCCGCCAAGTGTTTTAATGTATGATTTCTCAATCAGTACATCTATTGTTTTAGCTGTAATCAGTTTATAAACCCAGATCATCCATTCTTTGTAAGAAGTTTCTTCTCTGTACTGAGAATTCAAATACCATTTTACAAAAAGCGTTTGCCGGTTTTCGAAATAGTTGATGATATCTTGGGTCGCAACATTACTCAACTCATCTAATCTTAGCCGATCAACTTTTGATAAAACCGGAATAGTTGACTTTCCGTTTGCCAGAATTCCATAGCGTTTAAATCCATCCAATATTTTTGCCGGTGGTTTATATCCGCCGGATTTGCTCATCCAAACAAGTTCGTTTAATAAAGTAATCTGATAAACCGAATCGCTTTCCGCTGCCGGTTTTCCAAAATTTTTAGTTAGTTCCGAGGTAGCGTACGTTGCTATGTTTCTTTCGTAAACGGTTGATGCAAACGAGCCAAGAGTAAACGCCGGATAATTATAGTAACGTGTTTCATAAATTTTGGGACTGCTGCTATTAGCTTCTTCATTTTGAATAAGCGATAAATAATAGTTGCTGCCGCCGCGATGAGGAATAAAGGCTTTGACAAACTGATCTTGATAATTTTTTAGCTGTGCGCCATCGTGAATAAGCCCGCCCAGTATAAACATTGATACATAATCAAATGGGATGTTTTTGAACGATGGAATTTTAGCATAAACCTCTCTGATCTTATTTAGCCGATCAATTGCAATCCCGCTCATTTCTGCTCCGAGAGAATCGGTAAACTTTTTAAGCGAAGCGCCGTTTTCTTCATCAAGCACAAAAAATGTGGGGATAAAACTGCTGTCATCAAACTTCTTTATTAAACCTTCACCGAAGAGATAGTTTATCCTTTCGTTCCAGATGCTGTCACTAAGTTGATAATGTTTTTTAATTTCGCCGGGACTTTTTCTATGATGAAGCAAAATCAAAATCTCTTTCAGATTGTCTTTTTCAAGATTAATGACCGGTTTGTTTTCCTCAAACGAAACAGTATGGGCGCGGTAATTTCCTTCAATCAACTCCGGTATTTCTTTCTTGCTTCCGCAAGCCGCAACTGTAACCGCCAATACAATTGTGAGAGCAATATTTTTCATTTTGTAAATCAATTTTTAGTTCCAATAATTAATGACCAACCGTAACTTGTATTTTTTCTTTCAACTTTAGTAATGCCCGCGTTACTAAGCCACTCGCGCATTTCTTTTTCGGTATAAGTATCTCCGCATTCGGTACCAACAAGCATGTTCAATGCAAATAACGCTCCGCCGAGTGGTTCTATGCGGGCGTCACTCATCACCCAATCTTTAATTACAATTTGCCCGCCTATGTTAAGAGAATTGTAACATTTGCTCATCAATGCTTTATTTTGTTCATAACTATTAATATGAACAATTGCCGAGAGCAAAACCAAATCATAACCGTCTCCAAATTCATCGGTTAAATAATTTCCTTCCACATAGCTAATATTTTCTTTATGAGAAAATGATTCGACATATTTTTTTGTAAGCGGAATTACGTTCGGCAAATCAAAAACAATTGCTTTCAAAGCTGGGTTGTCTTCAATCATTCCCATTGAGAAAGCCCCGGAGCCGCCGCCAATATCTAACATTTTTTTTGCAGAGTTAAGATTCAGCATCATCGCAAGAATTTTTGCTTCTTTTGCAGCACGGTAATGCATTGCCGCAATAAACGATTCTGTCCAATCGCCCTCCGATTTTTCACTTTCATATACAGAAGTTCCGACTTTAACAGCGTTGGTTAATGTTCCCCAGGATTTCCAGAGTTCGTTTGTATGAAAGAGTCCTCCCATAAATTCCGGTTTACTTTTTACCAGATAGGAAGAAGCTGCGTCGGTGTTGTAGAATTTTTCGTGAACCTTGTTTAAAAAACCGAGCGAAACAAGCGCGTTTAGCAACCGGTCTGTTGCGCGTGCATCGGCACTAATTTGTTTTGCCACTTCTGCAGACGAAACTAAATGTTTATCGAGCAGCGAGAAAATACCAAGCTCAACTGCGGTTAATATGATTCTGCTGACTTGAAAACCGTTTGCCAGCTCACGAATTTTACTTGCAGTTAATAAGTCGTTTTGCATGTTCATAATTAACACAGTTTATTGAAAATTTGTTAGCGTTTATTTTTTCTTAAGATTTAGAGACATCGTATAATCAATTTCCGCATTGCTATCCGGCAGATTCAGCTCCGGAATATTAAAATGCACTTTTGTAACAACCTTCACAATAAAATCGCCCAGTAAATTTCCATCTACAAAACGTAAATCTAAAACATAGGACATGTTTTGAATTGCCGTTGTATTAGGAATTGGAGTCGCATACGGATTTGGTCCGCTGTATTCCACATACAATTTATTTTTCTCAACAACAGTTTTATAAAGTGATGGATCGCCCAATTGAACATTAGCAATCCTCAGAGATACATTTGCGCCCAAAGGATTTATAACAATATCGAATGGTTGTGTTTGTCCAACTATCGAACCGGGCAGCGCAGGCGACGAAACATATTTTGTGTATTTGGCTATTCCACTCCACACTCCGTAAACATTTGATTCGATTGACAGCTCATTCAAAGAAGTTCGGGTTTTAATTACGTCCCTTACAAATTTTTGAGTCTCCGGAATTGGCGGAACTCCATCATAGTTCTGAACTTGTGCAGGTCCAGCATTAAATGCCGCTAACATTTTTTCCACATCATTGAACTGATCCATTAGCATTTTAAGATATGCACAACCACCGCGAATGTTTTCTTCCGGATCGAAGGGGTTCTTAATTCCCAAATTGTTAACAACGGATTGTTCTAACTGCATTAACCCGGCAGCCCCGCTTTGCGATTTGGCATTAGCGTCTCCGCCGGAAGAGATGAGTATAATGCTCTTAACTAAATTTTTATCTAAGCCTTTTTCTTTTGAATACTTTTCAACAAGCTTGTCAATAGCTGCATTGCTTTGACTATATAACATCGGCGAGAGAAAAAGAGAGTAACCAGCTATCAAGAATCTTACGGCAAATTTTATAAAACAAGAAGTTTTTCCCATGCTTCCTCCTCGAATAAAATTTTGCTTACTTCGATGAGTCTCGCTCTCCGTTAACTAAAATTCGCAAACCCGGCATAGCACGAAACGATCTCACGCTTTTACAATTTAAATTCTTCTTCTAAATCCTTCGCCTAAAACTTCGTGAACATTATAGACAATAACAAACGCGTGCGGGTCAACCTCCTTTACAATATCAACTAATCTTGACACTTCCCGAAGCGGAACAACCGTAAGAAGCATTTCCCGTTCAATGTTTTTATAAACACCGCGCGTATCAACCGCAGTAACACCACGCTCCATCTTAGTTAAAATCGCTTCGGATATTTCTTCATACTTATCAGAGATAACATATGCTGCGCGGGCGTAATCGAAGCCATCTATTATTATATCTATCAAGCGGGATGAAATGAAGAGCAAAAAGATTGCATAGAATGTGAGTGAAAGCGCCGGCTTATCGGGCGATAAATCTTTCAGTTCGATTATCATTCCGGCAAGAGCAATTACAAAGAAATCTATTATCATAATTGATTGCCCGGGCTTTATTCCATACCGTTTATGCATTATTGATGCAATGATATCCGAGCCGGCAGTTGTGCCTTTGAATTTGAAAATGATTCCGAGACCAACACCAAGAAGTACCGAGCCGATAAGAACCATGAATAAGAAATCATTCTTGTATAAGTCTTGAACGGTGGCGGAGTTTTGCAGTTTCAAATATTCAAAGCCGGGAATGTCGCCGCGGAAGAGATCAATGAAAAATGAGTTGAGTGAAAAACCTATAAAGGTTCTTAGACCAAACTGCTTACCCAGTTCTTTCATTCCCCATAAGAAAAGCGGAATGTTGAGCGCCCAGATTAAAAGTCCAACAGAAATTTTATTGCCGGATAAGTAGTGCATTGCCATTGCAAGTCCGCTTACACCGCCGGGAACTACTTTTGCATCAACAAGAAAAACGCCAATACCTATAGCCATTAACGCCGAGCCTATGGCAATTGCAAAATAGTCTATGATGGGGTACTTCTTCAGAAACGATTTGCCCATTTTATTAACTCGAAATTTTCGTGAGTAAAAATACTCACAGAAGACGCGTGTTCAAAGCTGGTGGTTAAGAAAGACTTAGTAGATCAAGGTCAAGATTAAGATCAAGAGTCCAAGTCCTTTTAGGTTGCCAATAAATTGGCTTGATTATCAGAGTGAAAGAGATTTATTTAGACACGTAAATATTGTAGTACAATAATCCCGGGGAAAAATGAAACCCATTTTAAGATTACGTCGATATTACTTAGCAATCAAAATTAAAGCAATTCAAGTACTTTATATTTTTTGTTTACTTGCATTTGGCACTGATTATGGGCAAGGGATTTTAAAAGTTACTACAGATAAGTTGGTATACTCTTATGGGGATATGATTGAAGTAAAAGTGTGGTTCACGAATAATACAGATAAACCAATTTCGATTTATGGTAGCTCTAATTGCATTGCAAGAATTAATTTTAACGATGTTCAGATGGTAACATATTGTACGGCGGATTACCGTGAATTTTACTTTGCACCCGGAAAATCAAAAGTGTGGATTTGGTATTTAGATCCGAAAGTGCTCGGAATTCCGACTGTTGATGGTAAACAAAAAATAGTTGGCTACTGTTATCCGTTTAAAGATTCTGTCTACATAACCGCTCAAAAGTACTGTGGGGGAATTGTATTTGTTGGTCTTAAGGACTCTGTTTCTGATGAAGAATATAACAAGTTAAGAGACTCATTAAATGCTTCGGTAATAGCTCGATCATATAACACCCGCGAATATGAAGAATGGAGTATAAGTAACAAGTCGATCGACAGTTTAGTGGCAAAATATAAGGCTGATCCACGGCTGAGATGGATACAGGCGAAAAGAGATTTATATTTTGCAAAACAATTTGAAACCGACATTGACTATACAAAAGAAGCCATCCCGAATATATATTCTCTCTCTCAAAACTATCCCAATCCATTCAATCCCGAAACAACAATAGAATATACAATACCCGTAGAGGACGCAAATTTTGCGTCCTCTACAAATCATGTTACTTTAAAGGTTTATGATGTTCTGGGAAGAGAAATTGCAACTCTTGTTGATGAATACAAACAACCCGGTAACTACAAGGTTACATTCAACGCACGTCACCTCGAGCGCAGTCGAGAGATGAACAGTGGAGTTTATTTTTATCAATTGCGAGCGGGAAGTTTTATTGAGACAAAAAAATTGTGCTTTATAAAATAGTGGAATAGAAAGCAATGAAGCAATTCATTTTAGTATTTGTAATTATTTCTTTCTCGGTTTTGTTTGCTCAAAATAAAGACACAACAGAAAACCACGCGCCGGTGTTTGTTAAAGAAATACCAGATACTACTGTAAGCGCTGGAAACGCGATTCAATTTTCTTACAAGGCGATAGATTCCGATGGTGATTCTGTAAAATATTTTGCAGAATCACTAGTGCCGACAAATTCATTTTTCAACTCAGCAGATGGCAAACTTATTTGGCGCCCTTCTCTGTTACAGCTAGGCAAAAACTATATTCAAATTCTTTCAACTGATGGCAAAGATACCGTCTTATCAAGGATTGCAGTAATTACAGTTTTAGATGCAATGACTTCTGATGGAGGATTTCGTCTTTATGTTGACACAAAACCCCCGGACGGAGGATTAGTATTACGATCATTTACTAGTACTAGCGCTACTCTAACAGCCAGAGCAAATAAAGATTACCGGTTTATTAATTGGTCAAATGAAAATTCTGTTCTGTCGAGCGATTCAATTTATACTCTCCCGATTAAAAATGGTTTATTTGAAAACGACAGAGCAAACATTTTTGCAAATTTTAGAGTTAACCATGCGCCGGTGTTTGTTAAAGAAATGCCGGATACAGCTATTATGGCAACTACGAAATATTTGTTTAAGTACGAAGCCGTTGACCCTGATGGAGATTCATTGAAATTTTACCCTTCGACACCGCTGCCCAAACAGTCGGTTTTACTAGAAAACGGATTATTTGGTTGGGTTCCGTCAAATAACGACTTCATATTCGCAAACAAATCTGAAGTGATTGTTTACGTAACTGATGGTAACTTAAAAACCTTTTCAAGAAAAACCACTTTACGTATCAGAGAAGTTTCCTCTATTGGTGAGAATTCTGAAATTCCAAAGCAATTTTCTCTTTCCCAAAACTATCCGAATCCATTCAATCCCGAAACAACAATGGAATTTACAATACCTGTAGTGGACGCAAATTTTGCGTCCACTACAAATCATGTTACTTTAAAAGTTTACGATGTGCTCGGGAGAGAAGTTGCAACTCTTGTTGATGAATACAAGCAACCCGGCAATTACAAAGTTATATTTAACGTAAAGACGTCGCATGCAACTTCTTTACCAAGTGGAGTTTACTTTTATCAATTGCGTGCCGGAAGTTTTATTGAGACAAAAAAATTGGTTTTGCTGAAATAAAGGGCACGCGAAATGAAATCTTCAGCGTTTGCAAACTCTCTTGTTAAGATGAGACTGTGTTGTTTGAAAAAGAATAATCAATAAAAGTCGACATAACTTATATTTATAAAATGATATCACTAACTCGGAAACGTTATGAGAAGATTCAAACAAATTGCTAATTATTGTTTGTTGATTCAGTTAATGACAATAACCGTACTGTGTCAAGACTGGGAAGTACAAAGTACAAATACAAAAGCATCAATTAGAAGCATTTGTTTCCTTGATTCATTAAATGGCTGGGCAATAACTGATAGTATTATATTCTTACATACTACAAATGGCGGTAACGATTGGATAATTGAAAAGATACAAAACGAAAAATTTGGAATACAACAAATCCAATTTGTTACCAAAGGAATTGGTTATGCTTGTGCTTCCCAAGGTCGTTTATTTTCAACAAAGGATGGCGGAAAAACATGGATTCGCTATGCTGGTAATTTTGAAATTGATTTCCAGGATCTCTCATTTGTAAATGAAAATGAAGGATGGGCTGCTGGACAGCGTTATGGTGATAACTTTGGCAGAGGTATGATTGTTCACACTTCTGATGGTGGAAATAGCTGGCAAAAGCAACTTGAAATAGAATCAACAGACCGATTTGGCGTGAAATTCTTCAAGGCAATTAGGATGAAGAACAATAAAGAAGGCTGGGCAATTGCCGGAGATTATTTTGATAATTTTTCTCTGACCTATGTTTACAAAACGGATGATGGGGGTGAGAATTGGAACAAATTATCGTCACATATTGAAGGACCTGCTCGCCGGTTGAAAATTGCAAATAGCGATACTCTTTGGGCAGATGGATATGGTGTTGCACCCTTGTCAACAACTACTAATGGTGGATTAAGTTGGGATACGTATTTTAATGAATATAGATACATTAAGACCATATCGCCACAAAGTGGAAATAAGGGATGGGTTTGCTACACAGATTTTCGAAAAGTCTCGCCTCACTATGTTCTTTATACAACTGACCGCGGAATATCATGGGTGAAAGAATTTCAAGTTAATGAGAATGTAACTGATATGGAGAATAATGGTAATTATGTTTGGTTATCAGGTGGTAACGGACTTATAATGAGGAAAAAACTAGTGACTACATCTATTGATGAAAGTGCAAGTGAAATACCTCTAGATTATACGTTATCCCAAAACTATCCGAATCCATTCAATCCCGAAACAACAATGGAATTTACAATACCTGTAGTGGACGCAAATTTTGCGTCCACTACAAATCATGTTACTTTAAAAGTTTACGATGTACTCGGGAGAGAAGTTGCAACTCTTGTTGATGAATACAAGCAGCCCGGTAATTACAAGGTTACATTCAACGCACGTCATCTCTCGACTCCGCTCGAGATGACCAGCGGAGTTTACTTTTATCAATTGCGTGCCGGAAGTTTTGTAAAAACAAAAAAACTAGTGTTGATGAAATAAGGGCACGCGAAATGAAATCTGTATTGGTTTTTGTTTTAGCAGTTGTATTACTTACTCTTTCATGCAAAGATACCGTTGCGCCGTTTGAAAGTGAACACTCGCTCAAGAATGGAAAGAAGCTCTATATCGCTGATGGTTATTATAAGAAGATAGATACGGGATCATCAAAGTGGTTAGAATACTATTATGAGTTCAGCTACTTCACTTTGGAAGAATGCGTGCACAATGGATATGGACTTAAATACGATTCAACAACAGAAGTAGTTTTCTGGTGGGCAAGCCTTTCTCTTAAGGCAAACACTTTATACCACATTACGGATACAATTAGAACTTCTACTGAAATTAAATCTAATCCAACTGTATTTTTATTTGGCTATAAAGATGGCTCGACCGCAAATGATTCTACCTTCTCAGCTAAGTACACGTTTCTGCCTAAAAAATAGTTACTTCAGCTTTCCTTCTTTATACATAATCTGCGTTCTAACACGCATAAGCTGGCGTTCTATAATTAGGTCGGCTAACTTTTCGGGAATTGTGGTTCTGTCTTTGCAATGAAGAATTTCTCTCACCTTCTTTTCGTTTACATCAATTCTATACATGCTGTTAAGGAAGCGGTCGTAATCGCGGGACATTAATTCTTTCACTTTTACAATCAAATGGTTTCGTATCAGATCTAAGTTATCAACGGCGGGCAAAGATTCTTTTTCCAAAGAAAAATCTTTGTGCAGCTTTTCTATTAGCGAAGGATAAATTTCTTCTTCTTTCACTATACGCTTTCTTTCGTTGGTTTAAAACTAAGAATCTCCAAACTAAATGTCTGGAGATTCTTTTTAAATCTGTTTTGTTTTTCTGGTCTAAGAAGAACTGCAAACGTTAAAGGTTAGGAGATTCTTCGTCGCTTAGCTCCTCAGAATGACAGATTAATACTTGTATTTAAGCCACTTAACAACTTCGCTCCACTTTGGTTTTTTGCCGGTGCGCAAAATTCCAACACGGTAAATCTTGCCCGCAATTGGAAAGACAAAGAAGATTGCAACAATATTTACTACTATACTAAGCGCAAGCTGCCAAATCGGTACCTCAACAATTGTCATCTTAACCGGCATAACCATAATAGATGTAAATGGAAGAAGCGCCGTTACGTTGCCAATTGGGCTGTTGGGATTTTGCATCATAGACATAGCTACAAAAAACGGAATCATAATAAGCATCATTACGGGCCACATGCCGCTCTGTGCGTCTTGCGGATTATCGAAAATTGAACCGACCATCCCAAATAAACTAAGGAATAAAACTAATCCAACGGCAAAGTTTACCATCAAGAAAATCACTTGAACCGCTTTAATACTAACTGTAATATCAGCTGGAAGGAAATTCAGAGCAGGAGAAGCAACCGTAATCACAGTTGCAAGCCAAATACCCATCTGTATTAGCGCGGTAATTGCCGAGCCAATAATTTTCCCGGTCATCATTTCGCGCGGACTGACTGACGATAGTATCACTTCCGCAATACGGCTTGATTTCTCTTCAATTACAGATTGAAGCATCATTTGTCCGGACATTAGTAAGCTCAAATAAAGCAAAAGACCAAAAACCCATGAAAGAGCTATACTACCAAAGCCCTCTTCTTTGATATTCTCATCTTTAGAGATTTTGAAGCCGTTTACCTCAATTCCCCCGCGCATAAATTTGAGTTCATTGGCAGAAAGAGCTTTACTGCTAAAGTATGCGCCGATTAATACATTGTTAATTGGTTCGTTCAGCTTACGAGAGAGCGAAAGGTTGTTTGGTGATTTGGAATAGTACTCCATAATTTTATTATTAAAAACAGTATCGGGAACAAAAATAACTCCGGTAAGCTTATCATCAAGCATGGATTTTTTGTTATCGTCCAAATGTTTTTTCAACTCTTCGCGGTTCATTGTGTAGAAGTTGAAAGAAAATTTACCTTCCTTCATCAGATCGGATTCTGGTACTGCAAGTTCTTTCTGAAATGATTGAGTTAGGTTTTGGTCTTCACAGACAATATTTAATTTGGAAGCAGCCTCGTCCGTTACCAAAAAAGCTTGCACACCACCTATAACAAACAAAAGCATCGGGAACATAATTGTAGTAATAATAAACGACTTGGATAAAAACTTTTCTTTTAGCTCACGTTTTATAATGCCAAGAATTCTATAATTAAACATTGGCGCCTCCTTCTTCCTGTCCGGCATACTCAATAAAAATCTCCTGAAGTGAAATGTCGTTAGCGTCGAACTTTTTGACGATAACATTTCTTTCCATTAATAACTTAAGAAGCTGCTGCGTTTGGTTTGCCTCTTTAAGTCTAACACCGGTTGTGTTTCCGTAGTCTGCTATTTTTTCAACTATAGGATGCCCTTGCAGAAACGAAATGTCTCCATCATAACTTAGGCTAACATTTTTTTGAGAATGTTTAGCTTTGATATCATTCAAAGAACCTTTAAGAATAATCTTACCATGATCAATCATCGCAATGTGATCGCACATCTTCTCCGCAAAATCCATTAAGTGTGTTGAAAAGATTATAACCTTTCCCTGGCTCTTCATTTCTAAGATTATATCCTTAAGCATGTTCGTGTTTACAGGATCGAGTCCGCTGAATGGTTCATCAAGTATTATAAACTCGGGATCGTGAAGAATGGTACCAATGAATTGTAACTTTTGCTGATTACCTTTTGATAAATCTTCCACTTTTGCCAAACGGCGGTCGTATAAATCAAATCTCTTTAAGTATTCTTCTGCTTTTTTATGAACAGTTCTGCCGGTTTTACCTTTTAGCTCGGCAAAGTAAAGCAGCGTATCCATTACTTTCATTTTTTTGTAAAGTCCGCGTTCTTCCGGTAGATAACCAACGCGGTTCTTAAATTCCTGTCCAACCTTTACGCCTTTCAGAACAACATCTCCGTTATCCGGCAGATAAATTCCCATCATCATTCTAATTGTTGTTGTTTTGCCGGCGCCGTTTCTACCGATAAGCCCGAAGATCGAGCCGTCCGGAACTTCGAACGAAGCGTTATCCACCGCAACAACCTTATTAAAGGTTTTAGTAAGATTTCTAACTTCAAGTGAATACATCTATCTTCCTTATATGAGTTAATGTTTTCGCGTTGAAATATAACAAGAACCGGATTAAAAATAGATTTGTGAATTGTCATATTGAACGAAGTGAAATATCTCAATTCATTTTTTGAAGAGATTCTTCACTCCGTTCAGAATGACATAGAAATCTCTACCAAATCTTTACAATCTTATCATCCGAAGCGCGCATTTTATCACCCGGTTTAACACCCCACGCTTCAAAGAATTCCGGCATATTCATCAACGGTCCGTTAACTCTTTGCACGCTTGGTGAGTGAACATCCGTCTTAACTTGCGTTTTCAAGAATTCATCGCGAGCATTGGTTGACCAAACTTGAGCCCAGCCTAAGAAAAATCTTTGTGCCGGAGTAAAGCTATCAATCATTTCATTCTTTTTGAATTGTTCTGTGTTCTTAAATGCCGCGTATGAAATAGTTAAGCCGCCAAGATCGCCAATGTTTTCGCCGAGTGTAAGCGCACCATTTACTTTGAAAGTATCAACCACAACAAAACTATTGTATTCATCAACTAATTTCTTTGCTCGCGCTTGAAATTTATCATTGTCTTCTTTTGTCCACCAATCTCTAATGTTTCCTTTTTGATCAAACTTTCTACCTTGATCATCAAAGCCGTGAGAAATTTCATGACCGATTACAGCACCCATAGCACCATAGTTAATCGCGTCATCAGCTTTTTGATTAAAGAACGGGGGCTGTAAAATTCCAGCTGGAAAAGTAATTTCATTCTTTGTAGGATTGTAAGAAGCGTTTACAGTTTGAGGACTCATTCCCCATTCCAATTTATCAACCGGTTTACCAAGTTTTGCAAGATTTTGTTTCCTTGCCCAAGCACCAACACGTTCTAAATTTTTGTAGTAAGAATCGCGAACTATTTCGAGTTCACTGTAGTCTTTCCATTTATCAGGATAGCCAATCTTAACGCCAAAGGTTCCAAGCTTAACGAGCGCTTGTTTCTTTGTTTCATCGCTCATCCATTCCAAACCTTTAATGCTTTCACCCATAGCTACCAGCAAATTATTTACAATAGCTTTTGCTCTTTGTTTAGCTTCCGGCGGAAAAGCTTTTTCAACATAAATCTGTCCCAACAATTCTCCTAAAGAACCATTAACGGCTTGAACCATGCGTTTCCATCTTGGCTGCATTGCTTTTGCGCCATTCATGAATCTTTGTGTAAAATCAAATCTTTCATTTACGAAAGCTGAACTTAATGCGTTAGCTGAACCGCGCAGTACATTCCACTTTAAATAAATTTTCCAATCGTCGAGGGAAACCTCTTCTAATGTAGCGCCAAGTTGAGAAAAGAACTTTGGCTGGCTGACTACAAGCAAATCCAAATCCGGTAACCCGATCAACTTAAAATAATTTTTCCAATCAAATGAGTCCGAAAGTTTAATCAAGTTATCAAGAGTCATCTTGTTGTAAGTTTTTAGCGGATCGCGGTTCTCCAAACGAGTGTTTGAAGCCTTAGCGAGTTTACCTTCTACATTCATAATTGTCTTAGAATATTCGGCAGCAGTTTCCGGTGCAACTTCAATCAGCTTAAACATATTTGCAACATGCGCTGTATATTTTTCACGAATATCTTTCGAGCGTGCATCATCCTTTGTATAGTATTCAACATCCGGCAATCCTAAACCGCTTTGCGACAAATAAGCCGTGTACATTTCGCTTTTCTTAGCATCCACGCTTACGCCAAAATTAAAAATCAGTCCGTTGCCGTTTACATACTCTTGCGCAAGATATTTGAGCAAATCTTTTTTGTCTTTAAGCGCATCAATTTTTTTCAAATCCGGAATGATTGGTTTGTAGCCCATTTTTTCTATACGAACAGAATCCATTGCCACTGCGTAGAAATCACCAATCTTTTGTTTTGCTGTTCCTTTTCCCCAAGATTGATTAGCGGCAGCTTCTTCAATAATTTTTCTCAAAACAACATTGTTGTCTTCAGCCAAAATTGTAAAAGAACCCCACCTAACTTGATCATCCGGAATTGGGTTGTTCTTCACCCAACCGCCGACAGAGAATTGATAAAAATCTTGTGCTGGGTTTGCCAACTTATCTAAGTTTTTAAGATCAAACCCGCTATTGCTTTGTGCAGAAATTGTTCCATTAAGAACTAAAAATGAATAAACTATAAGAAATAGTGCTGAGAGCCACCACAGGCTGCGCTTGGATTGCATACTTAACTCCTTTCGAATTGAATGGGTATTTAGGTAAGATTAGACGGGAGATTAGGGTATTTTGTTTTACCCTAAAATTGATAAATTAAAAGTCGCACGGGTTCTGCTTCTCGTGCGACTTCAAGGAGTTAATCAGCAAATGAAAATTATAAACCGCCGTTTACATTCAAATCAACTTGTTCATTGTTGCGGCGTTTGAAATTGTTGAAGTTATAGCTAAGTGTAAGATTAAATATCGGTGCTTCCGGTCTAATATTTAAGTTGGATGTAAATCCGGTTCCATTGGAAACTATGTTATACTTTGTCTGACCGAATAAATTTTGCGCGCTTAATGTTGCGATTAAACTGCGTTCAAATAATTCCTGGCGGACTGTCGCGCCGATTATCATAAATGTTTTTATTTCGCCTTGCGATGTAACATTGTTCGGGAAGTAATTTGCAAAGAACTGCAATCTTGTTGCGGCAGAAAACATAAATGTTGTGTTTAGTCTAGAATCCCAGCTAAAGCGGTTTTGTCCGGCAATATCATACTCCGGTTTTTCTTGCAAGTTAAAGTTGTACAAGTTCACCGATGGATCCATTTTGAACCAAGGCGCAAATGTTATGTTTGCAGAAATCTCTGCTCCTACAGCCGTTGTATTCAATACATTTTGAGGAATAAGATTTATTCTTCCGGAGTTGTCAAGAGTTTGCAATTGTTCAATGCCGTTTTCTGTTTTTCTCAAGTATGTTTGTGTTGTTAAATAAACACCTGTAAATGATTTCTGGTAATTCAACTCTACGGAATGTGTAAATGATGGAAGCAAGTATGGATTTCCACCGGTTGAAGTATAAGTATCGGAGAAATAGGTGAATGGATTTAGCTGTCCGTCAAATGGTCTTTGGATTCTTCTGCTGTAACTAAACTGCAATTGTTGGTCATCGGAAATTTTCTTCGAGATATTTAATGTTGGGAACAGATGCAATTTTTGATATCCAAAGCTTTCTTTAGTGGTAAGCTGATCTAATTTTCTGTCGGTATATTCCAGGCGTAACCCGGCTTGGTATTCAAAGCCCAAAAGCTGATCGGAATAAGTTGTGTATGCGGCATAAATATTATTTCTGAAATCAAAGTTGTTAGAATAACCGCTGTTAATCAACCATTGCTGGGAAGCATTGTTAAAATCTCTGCTGATAATTTCTAAATCCTTGAAGAATAAATTCGTTTGTAAACCGGCTTCAAAAGTATTTTTTTCTGCCAAATTGTGTTTGTAATTCAGTTTAACTCTGGAATCAATTCTTGAAGTATTGTTTTCTCTTCCCCTTAGAGTAGAAGTAGTTGTTCCATCGGAAAGTGAAGTGTTTTCGTTTGTGATTTGATTTGACGGCAATCTAAGTTTTGTAAATGTCGCTTCAAAATAAAGATCATTCACCTTTGGAACGAAAACGTTAGTCAAATTAATGGAGCTGTTGAAATATTCAGCTGTCATCTTATTGCTATCGCTAGTTTTGGTAAATTTGCTTGGTAAAGTTTCGCCAAGCGTAACAGAACTGTTTGTTGTTCCAACTGTCATATTCATATCAACGTAACCATAAGATCCGTTAATACCTAGTGTAAGTTTATCGCTGAAATATCTATCGAATCCAATACGTGTATTGTAAGCATCCCTCTTCTGGTGAAGGTCGGCTACAGAATTAATTCCGGTTGTATTTAACTGCGTGCGGTCTATAGTAATATCTTGCAGAAAATTATTCCGGCGCGCATCGCCTCCTACCGTAACATTATAACCATCCGACTTGTAACTAAAATTGAAATCACCGTTGTATTTATCGCGAGAGCCAACCCCGCTGTTTACCATTCCGCTTGTGGTCGTGAGATTTGTCTTTTTAGTAACGATATTAATTATTCCGGCAGTTCCTTCTGCATCATATTTAGCAGATGGATTTGTTATGATCTCAATATTATCAATTGCATTTGCCGGAATTTGGCGAAGCGCGTCAGTTCCTTGCAATACGCTCGGTCTTCCATCAACCATAACGGTAAAGCTGCCGCTTCCACGCAAAGTTAAATTTCCGTTTGCATCAACTTGAATAGAGGGCTGGTTTTGAAGAACATCTACCGCCGTTCCGCCGGTTGCAGCTAAATTCTGGCTAACGTTTACAACCTTTTTATCAATTTTGAATTCGACGGCACTACGTTCGCCAACTACTTCGGATTCCTTTAACTGCACTGCGTCTGATTGCAATTTTATCTCTTTCAGATTTACAACAGGATTACTTTCGGTGATTTCGACATCAGTTAAATCTTTTTTCTTGAAACCAACAAAAGTTACATTTAGAATATATGTTCCGGTCGGAATTCCGCGCAGAGCAAACTCGCCGTTTTTATCTGTAGCAATTCCGCTAACCATTTGAGAATTTTGTTTTGAAAGTAAAATAACGCTGGCATACTCAATGGGCGAGTTGGAGGATGCATCTAAAATTTTTCCGGTTACTATTCCCTGGTTTGCCGGTTTGGTTGTGTTTAATGCTAATTGCTGCCCGGTTTGTGCACTCACATTAAACGAAAAAACTGTAAGCAGTAATAAAATGTAAATCTTTTTCATAAGAACTTTCTTGTTTGTTTGTTATTAGGACGATGACCAAACAAAAAAAGTTACACCGGTGACAATTTTTTACATTTATAAAAAAACCGGCTTCGCTTGTTGCAAAGCCGGTTGTGTATATAAGCGCGGGTTTGATAAATCAAACCCCTACTTTTTTGTAGGGGCTTCATTCATGAAGTCCGATATCATTTAAGTTTCTTTTTCCAGAATTGTAGCTGCTTTTCAACCTCTGCCGGCGATGTACTTCCTAGCGAGAGTTTATTCTTCACGCTTGTCCTTGATGTGAGAAGTTTGAAAATGTCTTCTTCAAACTTTGTTGAGAACTGTTTGTACTGGGCTATTGTTAGACCGTTTAACTTTTTATTGCTATCCACACAAGTTGCAACAATTTCTCCAATTATTTCGTGAGCTTTTCTAAAAGGAACCTGCTTGCGAACCAAATAATCTACTAAGTCTGTTGCCAGCAACAAATCACCATCTAGTTCTTTTTCAAAACGCTTCTTATCAAATTTTGTATTCTTCAGAAGTTCAGACGCCATGATAAGCGAATCTTTTGTAGTATCAACAGCTTCAAGCAGATGAACTTTATCCTCTTGCATATCGCGGTTATAAGCAAGCGGAAGAGATTTCATAATTGTGAGTATTGCAAACAACGAACCATAAACACGTCCAACTTTTCCGCGTATCAATTCGGCAATGTCGGGATTTTTCTTTTGCGGCATCAAACTGCTTCCGGTAGCAAAGGAATCATCAATGTTTGCAAAGGAAAATTCTTGCGAGCTCCACAAAACCATTTCTTCCGAAAAGCGGCTAAGATGCATCATTATTGTTGCGCAAGCGCCGATTAGTTCTATAACAACATCACGGTCGGCAACAGCATCCAGCGAATTTACAATTACACTATTCATTCCAAGAAGTTTAGCTGTGTACTCGCGGTCAATGGGAAGAGTTGTTCCGGCGAGCGCGGCGGCGCCCAAAGGCGAATTGTTTGCGCGCTTCATGCAATCATTTAGTCTTTCAACATCACGGTCCAACATAGAAACGTAAGCTATAAGATGATGCGCAAACAAAAGCGGCTGCGCACGCTGCAAATGCGTGTACCCGCTTACGATAGTATCTTTATGCTGCTGCGCTTGTTTAAGAAGTGTACGCTGAAAAATTTTTGTGAGCTTGACAAGATTAGCAATTTCTTTACGCATATAAAGCCGTTCATCAAGCGCAACTTGGTCGTTTCTGCTGCGCGCCGTGTGCAGCCGCTTGCCGCGCTCGCCAATCTTATCAACCAATCGCTCCTCAATCAACGAATGAATATCTTCCTTTTGCCAATCAAACTTTAGCTTGCCGGAAGAAATTTCTTTTCTAATTTCTTCAAGCGCTTTTAAAATTGCGTTTCCGTCATTGCTCGAAACAATTTTCTGTTTCATCAGCATCTTAACGTGTGCTTTGCTTCCATCAATATCCTCGTTGTAAAGTTTTCCATCTACATCGAGTGATGCTGAAAACTTTAACGCGCCTTTATCAAAACTTTTCTTAAATCTGCTGTTCCAAAGTGCCATAATTCTCTCTACAAAAATAATTGTAATTCAAAATCACTTGGGCTAAAGCCCTTGTCGTATGGTGAAATTAATAACCCCACGCTTAAGCGCGGGGTTAAGTACTCGCCTAATTATCTCGGACTTTAGTCCAAATTAAGCCCGATTATTAAACTTGGTTTAAGCCACATCTTTCTTGGTTGCGTTTGCTTTTTGCATTACTCGGTTAATTGTTTTGTAAGGCAATCCGTAAATTTTAATAAACCCTTCCGATGCTTTGTGATCGAACTGATCTGCAGCGGTGTAAGTTGCAAGTTCCGGATCGTATAATGAATATGGCGACTTTCTGCCGGAAACAATTGTGTTTCCTTTGTAGAGTTTCATCTTAACCATACCAGTTACTTTTTCTTGAGTCTTATCAATGAAAGCTTGCAATGCTTCGCGAAGCGGCGAGAACCACAAGCCGTTATAAATTAAGTTTGCATACTCTTGTGAAATGTGAGTTTTGTAATGAGCTACTGCTTTATCTAAAGTGATTCTTTCTAATTCCTTATGAGCAGCGTGTAAAATCATTCCGGCTGGTGCTTCGTAAACTTCGCGAGATTTAATTCCAACCAATCTGTTTTCAATCATATCAATTCTGCCAATCGCGTTTCTTCCGCCAATCTTATTCAACTCTTTCACAAGCGCAACACTTTCCATTGCCACACCATTTAACGCAACCGGAATTCCTTTTTCAAAATCTATCGTTACATATTCTGCAACGTCCGGAGCTTCTTCCGGTGAAACCGTATGTTGATATGCATCTGCCGGTGGTTCAACCATTGGATCTTCGAGCACACCGCACTCAATAGCGGTTCCCCAAATGTTTTCATCAATTGAATAAGGATTTTCTTTTGTTACCAAAACCGGAATGTTATGCTTTGCGGCGTAATCAATTTCTTCTTCACGGCTTTTGAATTCCCATGTTCTAAGCGGCGCTAAGTTTTCCAAATCCGGTGCGAGCGCGCCAACAGCAACTTCAAAACGAACTTGATCGTTTCCTTTACCGGTGCAGCCGTGAGCAACCATGTTGGCGCCTTCTTTGCGGGCAATATCTACAAGGGTTTTAGCCAGAAGCGGTCTTCCTATTGAGCAAGCCATCGGATATGTTTCTTCATACATTGCACCGGCACGCAACGCCGGAAAAACATAATCGTCAATAAATTCCTTGGTTAGATCTTCTATGTATGATTTTGATGCGCCGGACTTTAAAGCTTTCTCTTCAAGACCAATAAGCTCTTTGGTCTGCCCTAAGTTTCCGGTAAATGTAATTATCTCGGCGTCATAATTTTCTTTAAGCCATTTCACCATTACTGATGTGTCGAGTCCGCCGGAGTATGCAACAACTATTTTGTTCTTTGCCATTATTTTATTCCTAAAATATTTTTTAGTTGATTAATAGTTTTTTCAATTGTTTTTGTTGAACGTGGAATTGCGATCACAGTATCGTCGCCGGCTAATGTACCAATGCTTTCCGTTAGTATGCTTTTATCTAAGAACAAAGCAACACCCTGCGCTCTTCCTTGCAACGTCTTAATAACAACCAAAGATTCGTTTGAAATAACAGACACAATTTCATCTGCAACGTGAAGCTTTAAGGACGGTTCTTCTCCCATTGCGTTGATTTTGTATGTTGCGCCTTTTGCTGTTGGAACGCGTCCCACTCCTAATTCGGTTAAATCTCTTGATAATGTTGCCTGCGTTACCTTTATTCCATTGTGTTTCAAAACTTTAACAAGCTGCGTCTGGTTGTAAATCTCTTGAGAAGAAATAATAGATTTAATTATTGCATGGCGTTTGTGAATGTCTTCTAATTTCTTACTCATTTGTTCCTCTTTGATTTTTGTTGAGTTTATTATTCGCTTACTATTTCCGTACCGATACCTTCTTGGGTAAAGATTTCAAGCAATAGCGCGTGTTCTACTCTTCCATCAATTATGTGAACTTTCTGCACACCCGATTCAAGCGCAGCAAGTGCAGATTCTACTTTAGGAATCATTCCGCCGCTGATTGTTCCATCTGCAATATATTTTTGTGCTTCGCTTTGTGTTAGATGGGAAGCCAGTTTACCATTAATCTTCACGCCATCAATATCAGTCATGTAAACTAATTTAGTAGCGCTGAGCGATGCAGCAATTGGACCCGCAGCTATATCAGCATTCACATTAAAAATTGTTCCTTCGGCATCAACACCAATCGGCGCAATAACCGGCAAGTATCCGTCATTTAATAAATTTCTAATGAACGATGCGTTTACATCTATTACTTCACCTACCAAGCCTAACGCTTTATCAAGTTGTTTTACTGTAACTAAGTTTGCATCTATTCCACTAATGCCAACAGCCCTTCCGCCATTGATGTTTATGCGGCGTACGATATCTTTATTTATCAATCCACCAAGAACCATTTGCACAACATCGCGCATGTCTTCGTCTGTGTAGCGCTGTCCGTTAACAAACTTTGTTTTTATATCAAGCTTCTCTGCGAGCGAGGTAATTTCTTTTCCGCCGCCATGAACAACTACAACTTCAATTCCAATCTTGCGCAGCAATGTTACATCTTGTGCAACCATGGCTTTCAAATTTTCATCAGTCATTACCGCGCCGCCATACTTTATCACGAACGTGGTTTTCTCAAACTGTTGTATGTAAGGCAACGCCTCTATTAATACATCTTCTTTTCTAAAAACCGGCTTTGTCAAGTTCTGTAGCTCCCGTTAATCTTTACATATTCTTCGGAAAAATCACACGTCCAGCAAGTGGCTTTTCCATTTCCACCATGTAGTTCTAACAGTAAATTTATTTTTTCCGGCTTCAGCGTTTGGTTTGCAACCACGTTTGGCAGAGTTACAAAATAATTTTCTTTTAGAATTGGAATTTCATTTATCGTTATTTCAAACTTATCCGGATTGAATTCGATTCCCGAATAACCAACTGCAGCTAAAATTCTTCCCCAGTTTGCGTCTTCACCATGAATTGCTGTTTTTACTAATGGTGATAGCGCAACCGTTCTTGCTGCTTTCTCTGCATCGGCATCAGTTAACGCTCCTTCAACCGTTATTTCAATCACTTTGGTTGCACCTTCTCCATCCTTAACAATATCAATCGAAAGTTTCTTAAGCAGTTCAAACAATTCTTCTTCAAATAATTTGTACTCATCGGTTCCTTCTTCAATAGTAACACCACTCGCACCGTTTGCCAACATTATTACCATATCATTTGTGCTTGTATCGCCATCAACAATAATTCTATTAAAAGTTTTATCGCAAGTTGCTTTGAGCAAATCTTGAAGTGTGGATTTTGAAATCGCTGCATCGGTAGTAACAAAGCCCAGCATTGTTGCCATGTTAGGATGAATCATTCCACTTCCCTTTGAAATTCCACCGATGTTAACTTCAATTCCGTTAACTAAGAAGGAAGTTTCGTGTGATTTAGCAAATGTATCGGTTGTCATAATTGCTTCTGCTGCGGAAAGATAACCGCTTTCGCTTAAGTGTGCAGCGGCTCTTTTAATTCCGGTAGTAATCTTTTCTATAGGAAGTTTCTCTCCAATCACACCTGTTGATGAAACAAAAACTTCTTGTGGAGAAATACCCAGCACGCTCGCGGTTTCATTTGCCATAGCAACTGCATCTTTGTACCCTTTTTCACCGGTACAAGCATTTGCGTTACCACTGTTGCATACAATTGCGCGGAATGAATTATTATTCATAAGATGTTCTTTGCAAACCAACACGGGCGCTGCTTGAACTTTGTTTAAAGTAAAAACTCCCGCGGCTGTTGCCGGCACGTCGGAAACTATCAAAGCTAAATCCTTTTTAACTCTCTTAACTCCGCAGTGTATTCCAACCGACTTAAATCCTTTTGCCGCTGTTATTCCTTTTTTCACTTTACACTCAATGTATGATTCTTGAAACATTTTAATAATCCTTCTGTTTGTTCAAAGCCAAACATTATGTTCATGTTCTGAATTGCTTGTCCGGCCGCTCCTTTCACTAAATTATCTATTGTTGAAAAAGTAACTAACGTATCGTTTCCAACCAGCTTCCAGCTTATATCACAAAAATTTGTATGATGAATATCTTTCAACTCTGGAATTTCCGGCGCGATTAATCTTATAAACGGTTTATCTGAGTAAGCGTTTTCAAATACTTTTTTAATATCCGCTTCGGTTGTTCCGCTATTAATTTTAGAATGAATAGTCGTGTATATTCCTCGAGTTGCCGGAAGCAAATGAGGAATGAACGAGAACTGCGTTGTGGAACCGCTGAACTTATCCAAATACTGTTTTATTTCCGGAATGTGTTGGTGATTGCCAACTTTGTAAGCGCGTACGCTTTCATTCACTTCGCTGTAAAGCATATTCTGCGCAAGAGTTTTTCCAGCGCCGCTTGTTCCGCTGTAGGAAACGATATTTATAAAATCGCTGTCAATAACCTTATTCTTCAAAAGTGGAATTAGCGGAAGTAAAACACTTGTTGGGTAACAGCCTGGATTTGCGATCAGTTTGGCGTTTGCAATATTAGTTTCATTCCATTCACTTAAGCCGTAAACAGCTTCGCCCAACAAGTTAATCGCCATATGATCATGCTTGTAATACTTTGCATAGTCGGTAACATTACTTAGCCGGAAATCTCCGCCGAGATCTATAATCTTCACATTTGTCTGGTAGGCTTCGGAAATTACTTGCATTGATTGTCCCGATGGGAGCGCAACAAAAACTAAATCCAGCCCCGCTAATGCATCTTTGTTAAATCCTTCAATTTCAAGCGAAATCATTCCACGCAGAGATGAATGCACTTGGTCTATTCTACTTCCCACAGTAGAATGACCAAAAAGCTTAACAATTTCAGCTTCGGGATGGGCGAGTAGAAGTTTTATAAGCTCTACACCCGAGTAACCCGCTGCGCCAACTATACCTATTTTTACCACTACAAAGCCTTAACAAATTTGGGGTATAATTATACAGAATTGTGAATAATTATACAAGGCTAAAAATCCGGGGAATTTGCATTAAAAAACCCGGCTCTGCTGAAACCGGGTTCCGTCAAAAATTTATTGAGGTTATGAATCTATTCGATTTTCTTAGCCGGCATCTCTCTTCCGTTCTGCAAAAGTATTAGTTGGTTAACAATTCCATTCTCTCTAACAAACCTTATTTGCGCGTCAACAACTTTCGGATAAAACTTGTCTTCGGCTAATGGAAATATTTCCGCTTGCGGCTGACCTGTTGCCTGAACAAATATCTTCTCGCCGTTAACCGTTACTGCCATAATAAAATTTGGAGCCAACTGATATTTACCCACGTATTGTTTTAATATCTCGGCGGAAAGTTTTATCTCTTTGGGTTCATCAACGGTTACACCGTTCTCCTTTAACACTTTTACCGCACCGGTGTTTCTTGGATTTAATTCAAGAGATTTTTTGTAATTGACTAAAGCTTCTTCCTTATTTCCTTTTTTTAGAAGCGCTTCGCCGTAGCTATCGTACACGTTTGCCGATTTGGGAAATTCACCTACATTTAATTTGAAAACTGCTATTGCTTCGTCAAGCTTGTTTTCACTCATTAAAGAATATCCAAGCTGATTCATCTCGTTTTCTCTTAGAATGAATGCATCCTTTTCTTCTTTCATCTGTTTGAACTGATCAACCGCATCTTTAACACCATCTTCTTTAATAACATTTGCGAGGTGCTCGGCAAGCGATTGAGCCGGCATTTTAGCTTCTTTCCCATTTAAGATATCAATAATTTTTTCCGTTATTTCATTTAATGGTGCGCCGCCGGCATTACTAAATAGAATTACAACTTGTCCTTTCTTGGGAATGAAATAATTGATTGTGTTAAACCCATTGATTCCGCCACCGTGTGTAATTACATCATATTCCTCATCACCAATCTTCTTTTTCCCTAAACTCAAGCCATAACCATACTTCGCCCCGAGTCCTTCTACTCTCGATTTAAATATCTCATCCATAAATTTCTTTGGTAAAAGCTTTTCTGTCTGAAGCGCTTTATCCCAAACAAAAAGGTCTTCCACAGTTGAATAGAGTGAGCCCGCAGCATAAGGCAGAGACATATCAAGAAAAGGTGCGTTTGTATAACCATCGAAAGTTTTTTGGTAGCCGGCTGCGCGTTTAAGTAAAATCGTTTCTGCTAAATCGTAGCCGGAGTTATTCATGCCAAGCGGTTCAAAAATATTTTCTCTAAGAACTGCTTCATAAGCTTTTCCGGTTATCTTTTCTATAATCGCTCCGAGTATAAAATAGCCGGAATTGTTGTAAGCATATTGCTTGCCCGGTTCGAATTCCAGATCACCACTGCAATGTTCTTTTACAAAATCATCCGGCTTATAAAATTTACGGCTTACATTTTTGAGAAAATCCGTTTCGGCAGTATAACTTGGAATGCCCGATGTGTGCGTCAGAAGCATTTCAATTGTAATCTTGTCGCCGGTGTCTTTGCGGTAATAAGGTAAATATTCCGTCAGCTTTCCATCAAGTTTAATTTTTCCTTTTTCAACAAGCTGCATGATTAACATTGATGTGAATTGTTTTGTAATTGAACCGAGGCGATGTTTCGTTTCCGCCGCATTTGGGATATTCCATTCCATATTTGCGAAACCGTAACCCTTCTTGAGAACTACATCAAAGTTATCCGCTACAAGAGCGCTGCCGTTGAAATAGCGATACTCATTGTACTTTGAAATAAGCTGGTCAATTTTTTCTGCTTTGGATTGTGCTAAAAGATAGGATTGAGAGAAAACAGATAGGACGAGAAAAAGCATGATCGTAATTTTCTTCATCTTAATTTCCTTTATGATTGGTGTTGATTTAGATGCCTGCTAAATCAATTAAGTTACATAAGCTATAAAGAATTATGAACGGAAGATGAAATAGACCGCGCCGATTAAACAAAGACCAGCCCAAAGAAAATCCAGCTTGAATGGCTGACGCATATAGAGAATTGCGAATGGAACAAAAACGGAAAGCGTTATCACTTCTTGTAGAATTTTTAGCTGGGCAATATCCAGCTCGGAGTAGCCAATTCTATTAGCCGGGACTTGCAAGAGATATTCAAAGAGAGCAATTCCCCAGCTTAGAAGAGCGGCAATGTACCATTTCTTATCTGCGTGGTTTTTTAAGTGTCCGTACCAAGCAAATGTCATAAATAGATTTGAGAGAATTAGCAGAAATGTTGCGCGGATAATTACCGGCATATTTATAATGTAGTTAATCATAATTCTGTTTTACCAAATTGTGTTGTAAAGTTATAGGTGCAAAAATAAGGAGAACGGGAAAATGTATTGTTATACAAAACACTTTCCCGCAATAGAAAAGTTAATTTTCCGGTGGAGTTGCGTCCGGGATATATTCTAAAATATCGCCGGGTTGGCAATCAAGCGCTTTGCAAATTGCTTCTAGCGTTGAAAACCTTACCGCGCGCGCTTTTTCTGTTTTGAGTACAGAAAGATTCGCCATTGTTATCCCAACTTTTTCCGCAAGCTCAGTCAGCGACATCTTCCGCCTTGCCATCATTACATCTAAGTTTATTCGTATCATCGCGTCCTCACACGGTTAAATCGTTTTCTTGTTTAATTGCTGCACTAATGGAAACAATTTTTGAAATGATTAGTAATACAATTCCAGCAACTATTAGAGAAAAATTAATTTCGCTTATTGAAGGAAAATATGACATTCTTTGAGAATTAAACCACTCCATGTGCGCAATTGAATTATTTACCCAAAAGAAAATTAGCAGTCGAACGGTTTCTCCTATTAAAAAGTAGAATCCTATGTATTTTATTCTCTCAGCGTTTTCGATCTTAAAAAGGCTCTCCTCGATAGCGTTATCAATCAGTTTAACTATATTATTACTAACTATTAATACTAGTACTGATAAGAACACCAACAAGAGAGAGAATCCAACTACAACTTCTGGAATCTTTTCATAAGTAAAATACCTCAGTGGAAACAAGCGCGGTTGCTTATCAAATAATACTAAAGATATTTTCGTGCCGTGACTTGGATATTTGCGAAATTTCTCCAAATCAAGTTTATACAAATCTTTTATCGCCGAATCAAAGTAAGACTTTGGTGTGTAAATTCGCTCTGCGATTTTTATACCAGTAAATTCCTCTAACGCCGAGTTTATTCTCCTAACTTCTACATATTCTTTTCCGAACCTATAAGTGTGGTTATCAATCCTAACGGAGGGTGTGATGAATGGAATGTTGATACCAATTATTTTTGCTGCGTTAAGACAAAATATACTTGCCGTTAAAATCAAAACTAAAGAAATAAGTATAGAACTATACTGTATTAGTTTTGATACTCTTTTTAGCCTATTCCCTTTCATTTTTCCCTCACACTGTTAAGTCGTTTTTTTGTTGAATTACTTTGCCAGCTTTAAAAACTTCCGCTAACATTAAAATTAGCAAGCCAGCTAAGATATAAACGTGACTTAATGAGAAATTAAATATGTTTATAATACCATGTAAAATTTTACCAACCTTCATTCCATTTATAACTATACTTTGTGGTAAAGATGAGATCAGAGTATTTTCTAAATAAATTATTACATGCGGAATAATCATTACTATGTATGCAATTCTTCTCATGCTTTTCAAATTCTCTGAAACGAAGTGGTTTCTTTCATACACATTCTTGACCACTTTCCTTAGGAAGTAAATCACCAGAGTCCATGTAACTAGTTCTAGGATTGGCAATATATCAGCCAGCCAAAAGATGCTCTTTGATTTTTTAAGAATTTGCATTTCTGCATATACTTTGTTAAACGCGATTCCTTCGTTAGTTAACACCATTGAGTTTGGAGCTTGAGGAATAAGTTTTACTGTCAAGCCCATTGTGCCGATTAACTCTGTACCAGTTAAAACAGAATAAATAGTCAAAATTAGATAAAGCATAACAGCTGTAATTGAGGCTCCAAGAACTATATTCATACCGCAATAGGCTAAATAAGTTGTGTTTTTAAGCTTTCTCGTTTCCATTTCTCCCTCACACGGTTAAGTCGTTTTCTTGTTTAATTATGGCTGCTGATGCAAGTATTTTTGAAATAACAAGCAGAACAATACCCGCAAAAATCAGTGCATAGTTGAATGAATTAACCGAGAGAGAGTAGGACTGCTGTACCGAATTGACCCATTCTGTTTTAGCTATTGCTGAATTAATCCAATAAACAATAGCCACTCTAATTAATTCTCCAATGAGAAAGTAAAATCCTATAAATTTTACTAGTGTAGCATTTTCGTTAGTAAAGCTTCCTTCAGAAGCATAATTATTTATTAGCAGTTTTAGATTTCTAATGATTATTAAGAAGAAAGTCAGCACCATAATTAGCATAATTGAGAATCCATACAATACTTCCGGAACATATTCATAGCTGCTAATTCTTAAAGGATTTAGGTCATAAAAGAATGGTTTGGCAAACGGAGTTTCTAATTTTCTTTCTGCTATTGTTTTGAGTCTTTCCGAAGAATAGTCGTTACGTATTCGCCTGTAATCATAATTATATAGTTCTTTTATTGCTTCGTCGAAAAACGGATTTTCTTTTGCAAAGAAGAATCCCAACTCTTGATTTACATATCTGCTTGACATCGAGCCAAACCTTCTAACTTCAAAGTAATGTACACCTAGTTTATAGGAATAATCATTTACTGTTACTGTAATTGGGGTATTAAAAAATTCATTCTTAATTACTCTCTTAGCAGCAAGATTCATCATTACTATTACAATTAACAGTATAGACGAAACAGCTATTCCACTGTACCAGACCAAATTGGCAATTAATTTCATTCTTTCGTTTTTCATTTTCCCTCACACGGTTAAGTCGTTTTCTTCTTTCAGTTTTTTACCTTCGCTAAATACATCGGCGAGAATTATTAAGAACAAACCGAGTATCAAATACTCGCTAAAAAAGTTTTGCATAAAACCCATTCCTTCCGGCGGAAGAACTTTCATTCCATCAACAATTAAATCTTTTGGCAGAGCAACCAATATTGCTTTCTGTATCATCTTAATTATTGGAGGAATAATTATGCATAACGTTCCGAGCGTGTACATTACCCGTTTATTTTCTGTCGCGAAGAATTTTCCTTCGTAAATATTCTTAAAGAATTTTCTGAGCAGATAAATTGCATACGTTGCCGAAATAAAAACTAAAATTGGAATCAAACTATATAGAAAGTTGTTTAGCGCGTTTAAGTGAAAAATTTTTAGTTCGCCCCAAATTGGAAAGATGGTGTAGTTTTCCGATGCAACACGTTTTACTTCTGAAAAAGGAAGCTCCAAACTTACCGGCAAGCCGTACCAAGACGGCATTGTATCTCCAATAATTGCCGTAACAGCCGGAACGACTATTGTAAGTGCCGCCATCAATCCGGTCATTCCCATCAAAATGCTTAGAATGCTGTAAACTCCGCTTACTTGAAGATTTTTGATAGACGTCATTTTCATTTTCTCACCTTATCTGAATTTCGATTTCAATTTAATTAGTCAAATTCTGTTTGTCAAGATGATTTTATCGTTTATCAATATATTTTTGCCGTAAAACTTGTATTGCTACTTCGGGGGGATTGGTCTATTTTCGGTTTGCACAATTCAATTTCTGGAGCCAAAATGAAAAAGACAATCCTTTTAGTTTTGATTGGAAAGAGAAAAGACGAAGCTGTAAAAGTTCAGCAGATATTAACAGGCTGGGGCTGTTTAATTAAAACTCGTCTGGGAATTCATGACGGCGTGCTTGATAACTGTTCAGATTCCGGATTGGTAATTTTAGAAATGGTTGGCAGTGATGAGCAGAACCAAGAAATAGCACGCAAGCTTTCTGTTCTGCCGGGAGTTTCTTCGAAGCTTATTGAGTTGGTAGTTGAGTAGTTTGTCATTCTGATCCCGCGTTTATTGCGGTAGAAGAATTACTTAGTAATTCACATTACGCTAGAATCAGAATAAATATCTTTTCTCTGTGATTCTCTGTATTTGCTCTGTGTTTCTCTGTGAAATTTCTATTTTTTTACACCGAGCGCCACAGCGGAGTCACTGAGTTACACCGAGATAAAACTTCTTGCGTAAGGTGAGTTAGTAATATTAGGCGGAGATATTTCGTCCCGACGACTCGGACACAATATGACAGAAATTACCTTTTTATTCGCGCGAGAATTTTAGGATCGGTCAGTTCACGTATTGCGTCGCTGGCAATCCACTTTGCGGATTTTGAATCGAGTGCATGAATTTCTCTCGCGACTTTAAGCGCTTCTTCATTTAAGAATCTACTTCGTTTGCCTATTTGTCTAAGCGCCCAGTTTACAGCTTTCTTCACAAAGTTTCTTTCATCAACCGAATATTTTTTTATCAGAGGAAGAAACTCTAAAAACTCTTCATCGTCTCTTGTTTTATGATGAACCGCAACATAACACATTAACGAAAATCCGGCGCGGCGTACATACTCGTCTTTCTTTTCGCACCACTCATAAATTTTCTCGATTGCGTAAGGAGTTTTCCTAAACAGATTGCTGCAAGTGCCATCGCAAATATCCCACGAATTAAAATCGCGAACCCATTTATTCATCTGTGCCTTTGTAACAAGTTTAGGATCGTCAATCATTGCGGCAACATGTCTGGCTTCGTGGTAGCCGCTTTCCCACAACTCTATAGCAAGTTCATGATTCTTTCCAATCAGTTTAGCAAGCGTGCGCATTACCGGAACGTTAACTCCAAAAGCTTTATCAACATTAATTCCAAAGCGCGCCATTCCTTTGCGGTCATACTCGCTTCCGTTTTTCCTTAGCTCGGCAATAATTTGTTTCGCTGTCATTTCACCAGCAACATTTTTTTTGTTTGAGAAAATCCGTTTACAGTAAACTTATAGAAATAAATTCCGCTGTGTATCTCTCGACTCCGCTCGAGATGACGCGCGTTAAATGTAACTTTGTAATTACCGGGTTGTTGGTATACATCAACAAGTGTTGCAACTTCTCTTCCAAGAACATCGTAAACTTTTAGTGTAACAAATCCGGGAGTCGAAAGTTGATAGTTGATAGTCGTGGAGGGATTAAATGGATTAGGATAGTTCTGCTCCAACTTAAATTCAGCTGGTAAATTACTTTGCTCATCTATACCGGTAGCTAAATTAATTCTATACTCCGGCGAAATGGAAACAATAGTTGTTCCTTTCTTAGCAAGCGCTTTAAATACAAACTCGCCAAGTTTACTGGAAGTTATCGAAAGTGAATCGCTTGAAATGGAAAAGGTTATGCTTGGGTCTTTGCTTACAAAACTTAGTGTGGATAAATTTCTATAGCTTCCGTAGAATAAGTTTAACGGCAGCTTTATTGTTTTTCCGGTTTGATATAACAGCCAGCGCTTGCCCGGCTGCTTCCATTCAATATCGGAATAATCCGCCGGCAAATTTGCATCCATCCAAGTGTATCTTTGATTTATCCAAACTTTTAAGTACAAAATCTCATCATTGTAATTTGTAAAGCGGTTTTTATTAGGCCAGATATAAACTGCCGGATTAAAAAGTTCCGGCCATTTCTGGAAATTTCTATTTCCCGCTTCTGTAAGATAAAGCACGCTTTCATCTATGAATTTCATAATTGTTTGGGGATTAAAAACTGTTTGCTTTATAGTATGCCATCGCTTTGCAATCTTGTTGAAAATAACCGGATCATTAAAAATTTTCTTAATCCAGAAAGGACGATTAATACTTCCTTCGGATGGATCAACCGGCGCTATCCAGTTGCTGGAAGGCCATCCATCTCCATAATCCGCCAAACCAAAGGCAAGATCATAATCCCACATAGGTCCGTAAACTAATTTTCCATTTTCACTGTCCCGGTTTTTATACAAATATGCGCTTAGTCTGTATGCATCAGTTGCTTTGGTAAACTCTGCGGCAAGAATATAATCTACCCATGCGTCTATATCTATGTAATCATAGTAACCATCAAAAGGATCGTTGTAAGTAGCTTTTGTTAACGTGGTCTCAAACTGCCCAACGTAATTTTTGATATAGGTAAGCTGTGCGGGTTGTAAATCTTCTTCATTTGGATATGATATAATATAATTAATTGGCGATGGTTGCCTTGGAACCTTTGGATATACGGAAGGATAATCTGAAACAAAATATTTATCGCCGGCATCAATTCGATCAATATGAATTATATAACCGCCTGTTAGTGCGTCGCCGGTAATGTCTGTGGTTTCTATCTTTTTAATATTAACGCGGTTTTTACCACGCTTAATTTTTTCTTGAAGAATATAAATTCCTATGTACTGATTGTTAAGTACAACTTCACAAAACTTTGTACGTGTTGCGTATCTGCTAAGGTCGTTGCCCAATTTGTATGCAATAACATTGCGAAGTAGAGATTTATCTGAATAGTTAGCGTTCAGAATCCAATCGCTATCTTCCGGCATTCCCAGCAAAGCTGCTTTTACATCATTTCCGGCATCATCGCGCAGTTCAATTCCATATTGTTTTTTGGGAAACAACTGCGAGCTGTGCCCGCGAATTTCAATTCCAATTTTTCCATTATAATTATTGAACGGATCGGTAATATTATTTCTGTTTCCAGTACTGTTATCTATCACTCCCATCGTAGCAGTAATTTTGGGTTCGTCTTTAATCGTCTGCCCGTTAGTGTTAATAACAATAATCGGTAGATTGGAAGAAGTGAGCGTTACTTGCGCAATATTTTTAGAACAAAATATTGCGGAAATAAATAGAGCAAATAGAATTTTCTTCATAACCATCTAAGGTAATTACAGCTTTTTATAAACTCTTACATAATCAACTTCCATCTTCTGAGGAAATACATTTCCATCAATACCTTGAGCCCCGCCCCACGTTCCGCCAACTGCAATATTTAATATCAAATGGAAATCCTTAAAGAACGGCCAGTATTCCCATCCCTTTTGCTCATTGAGAGATGTAAAGTAAAGTTTGTCATCAACATAAACTTTGATATCATCCTTTGTCCATTCAAGAATGTAATTATGAAAAGCAGCAATAGCATCCGGAACATTTGTAGTTGCTGTCTTTTGCGTTCCTTTTGTGTGAACATATTTATTGCAGTGCGTTGAACCATGAATAACATTTGGATTATAGCCAACATGTTCCATAATATCTATCTCGCCGTTATCCGGCCAGCCTTTGTTACCGAGATTCCAAACTGTTGGAAGCATCCATATTGCAGGCCAGGTTCCTTTTCCGTACGGAAGCTTTGCTCTAATTTCGAAGCGCCCGTAAGTCCAATCTCCGCGGCTCTTCGTTATTAATCGTGCAGAAGTAAATGAGCTGCCTTCGTAATTTTCTATTTTGGATTCGATGATTAGCTTTCCGTTTTCAACGCGGGCATTTTCTTTTCTTGAATTAGTGTAATACTGAAGTTCTTGATTTCCCCATCCGTTTCCGCCAACATCGTAACCCCATTTTTGAGCATCCGGTAATCCGGTATAACTGAATTCGTCTGCCCAGACTAATTCGTATCCCGCTAATTGTGGTGTTTCCGTTTTTTTCTCCGGTTCTGTTGTCTGAGAGGAACAACTGCTAACAAAGAGCGTTGCTAAAATTGCTACGGAAGGGAAAATTTTTTTCATTAAAACTCCTGCTGCTATAACTTAATTGATAATTTGTATTCTACTGCAAAAAAATGGAACGTGCATAAATCATACCACCTGAACTCATTAAAAACGGCGCCTTTCTAACAAATAATTGGTTTTACTTATACTGTTGGACGTTTTGATTTATCAGAATAATAAGAGGAATTATTAGAATAATAACTGAAGTTTAGACTATTTGTACTGCGAAGTTCAACTTGCTTGAATGGAAAATGCTGATAAATAAATATTGTGGCAGGTGTTTTAAGCGCCTGCCACAAAAAATTAGTTGCTGATCATAATTGTAGTTCCGCCGGAACCAGAACTACCAAAGCGTGGATTTACTGCATTGTTAAAAATTGAACCAAAGCTGTACGAAATTCCTACATAAGCATAATAATAATATGAAGTTTCCAATTGTTTACGTCTTAGCAGAACTTCTTCTCTTGTTGCGCCTACATACGGAAGAGTTATTTGCTTTCCATACTTAGAATAATCGGCAAAGAGACTGAGCGAAAATCCCTTGAATAATTTTAAACTAAGTGAGGTATAAAAATTATAGCTGAAGTTTTCAAAATCATCTAAGTAATTTCGCACTTCCGAACCAAAGCTTGCGCTTCCCCATGGTCTAATAAGAGAAAGCGTTGCGCCCAGGCTGTGTTCCAACAAACTTTCTTTCTTTTTGAAATAGAAAGTTTCTTCTACATATTTATGATGCAACCCCGAAACTTTATACTCCAATCTTAATTGCTTTTCGTTGGATTCACTGTAAGGAAAAATATTGTATTCTATTCCCGGAGCGAGGCTAAAACCAAAGTCAATATTGCTATATGTTGAAGAGCTGGCTCCCAACCAAACTCCCCATGACCAATGATTATCAATTGCCTTTACCAAAGAAGCATTTGCGTACTGGCTTCTCCTAATATCTAAATACGATTCTTCTACTCCCTCTTCATCATATATATACTTGCTCTGATTATAATTGTTCGACAAAGAAAAATTCAGTTTCAAATCTTCAGTTGTTCTATTAGCAGAAACCGAAGTGTTAAGACTGAGGTACTTATAACTTTTTTCTCCGTTGAAACTTCCGTTGGTGCTTATTCTAAACAGCCAATAATCCCAAGGGTCTTCTTCTTTATTTGTTGTAGAATTTGACTGTGGCGCTTTAAAAGTAATATTCATTTGGTCTGACACTTTAGATTTAGAAACATACTTTACCAAACCAAGTTTTAGCGCTCTAACCATTTTCTCTCGTGTTTGATCATCGGAATCTGTTCCAAAAGTTGTGTATTTAATAGTATCCTTAACGGCCGCATAACCATTCTCCCCAATAAAATACAAAGTATAATCGTAGCCGTTTGAGCCGGTTCTTTGCGATGTTGAAAGAACATGCACGTCAGCGTCTTTTCTATCTCTTACATAGTTTACAATTGGTATTTGCTCTTTGATATAGTTCATATCACAGTAGCCGCAATCAATAAAGATTTTCGGGGCACCTTCCTTAATTAAACCTTGGTTCGATTGTGCATTAATTGTTGAAAACAATATTACCCCGAGGAGTAACGCTAAGAATAGTTTACGACCCATACAACTCCCAGTTTTGTGTTTGGAATTAAAACCTAATGCGTTCAAATAACAATACAATAAACGTTGCTCAGTAAAATTTATTGTGTCTTATTAAATAGACTCTTATAAGTGGGATTTGTTACTTGCTAAACAAGCTTTTTTAGCAAAACTATTTGCCCGCCATGATAAATGTTGTGTTCCATAACTCCAACCAGCATTTCTCTATAAGTAAATCCGGTACCAAGTTCTTTCACTCGTTCAGTACCAACTCGTTCTTCAAATTTTTCGAATGGAAAATTTTTTACTTGTTCTATCAATGTTTCGTGAGCTGCAAAGATATCCTCAACTATTTTTTTCCAGCTCGTTTCGTTTAGATTATCTGCTTCCGGCCAATCACCGCGTTTTGGGTCACTGGGTTCGTTTCCTTCCAGTCTGCTCGAAACTTCTTCTATCCACGCGCATATATGCAGAACTATTTCTGCAATAGTATGAATATTAGCATCGTGTCTGGTAGCCGCCTGCTTGTAAGTAATATCTCGAATAATAGACTTTAGAGATGCACCATACCAAGGATCGCTATTAACAGCTTTATCAAGTTCCTTTATTAATTTTTCTATTACCGGATTCATATCATTCTTCTATCTGTATTGTAAATAAAGTGCACGGCTGTTTGCCGGCTGGTGAAGCACTACTTAGTTTACTTATGTTTTTCTTTAATTTCAGAAAGAACATCTCTCAATTCAGTTTTGGTAAATGGCTTCGATAAATAATAATCGCATCCGGCTTCGAGAAATTCCTCTTTGTCGCCCCCCATTGCAAACGCAGTTTGTGCAATGATCGGCAAGCGCTCTTTACCCTTCATATTTCTTATTTCGTTAGTAACAAATAGCCCGCTTTTACCTCTGCCAAGATTTATATCCATCAGGACAGCCATGTAATCATTCGCTCTAACCAACTCAATGGCTTCATTGGCTGAAGAAGCATAATCTATATCATATATATCTTGAAGAAACAAGCCCAGAACTTCTTGTGTGATTTCATCATCTTCAACAACTAATAATCTATGTAATTTCTTTGGATTGGCTTTTTCTCTATGCTCTGTCTGCTTTGAAATACTTCTTACTTTACTGTATCCTTCATCGCTCACAGTTATGGTATCTACCGGATATGAAATTTTTAAACCTGCATTTTGTTGTTGGTTGCTTGCCAAGTAAATTATCTCCTGGTTTTGGGATTAGGTAAAGGGAAAGACTGATGGGGCGAGAATTTATTTTGCATTAATAAGTTTCTTTTTAGTTTACAGTTTAACGGCTAAAGCCATACATGTATTAACAACAATAAAAATTAAGGGAATATTTTTTTCTAATCAAGGTAATTTGTTTCTAAGTCTTCTGACGGCGATTATTTTTTGAATAGTAAGTAGATATGAAAAGAGGTTGTTCCTATAAACAACCTCTCATATTACGACTGATCTATGGTCAGCTTAGAATTTTAATATTTCTGTAATGTACCTTGTCTTTCTTTAGCTTGTTTATCCCACTCAATTACTGTTGTTTTCAAGAAGTCTGCTTTATCTGCGCGGAGTTCTTGCATATTCAAACCAATTACTTTTTGCGCTTTTTCTTTTGTGCTGTAATCGGGTAATGCAACCGGATATTTTACTCCATGCCTTACAAGAACAAGCGCTACCTCTTTTCTCGCTTCTTCCGCTTTTTGAACCGCTGTGCCCAAAACTCTCAGAGCTTCAACGGGCGCGTGGAATCCAACACCATTGGATGCCGCTACCCAATCCCATCTCCATTGAGACTGACGAAGCAGTTTTAAAACTATAGCCATTTCTTCTTGGGTAGCTTTGTTATCCCAGGCGATTTTCGCTTCTAAATGCGCAGCAGCCAGGGCCTTCTCTGCTAACTTCAACAGTTCTTTTACTTTGTCTTGTCTATCATTAACATTTTGAATAAGCTTTTCTGCTTTTTCTCTATGACAAACCTGGCAGCTGTTTTCAATATTATTAAGAGGGCTTTGAATATGATGGTCTGTAAATTTAACCCCTCCTTCTGTTTTGTAAGGCATGTGGCAATCTGCGCAGGAAACTCCGCGGTCTGCATGAACTCCCATCGAGAATAATTCATAATCTGGATGTTGAGCTTTTAACATCGGGGCTTTACTCAATGCATGTTCCCAATCCTTAAAGTTTGCTTCATCATAATATTCTTCCATCTTTTCTACGCTAAATCCTTTATCCCAAGGAAATGTTAAATATTTTCCTTCCCCTTTAAAATAGTATTCAACATGGCATTGTCCGCAAACGAGAGAACGCATTTCGTTGTGCGAAAAATTTTTTATGTCTTTTCCTTTTCTCTGCATTGCTTCAATCAAAGCAGGTCGTGTAATTCTTAAATCCATTGTTTTGGGATCGTGGCAATCCTGGCAGCCGATTGGATTTACAATTTCTTGCCCAAGGTCTTTCCACTTAGCTTTGTAAAAATTCGCGACTCCCATTTTTTCCATCATTCTCGGCACGTCGGGACTTTTGCAACTCCAGCAAGTTGCCGGCTGCGGACTTACTTTGTTTCCACCGGTACGTAAAATGTTTCTTATATCTTTTACTGCATACGAATGTCCACGCGGCGCATTATATTCTTTTGAAAACGCGTAGCCCGCCCACATCACTACAAGCTCAGGAGAGTCTTGTAAATAATCTCTTTTTGCTGAACCGGCGTATTTGCTGGCAAATGTTGTATCAGCCATTTTCATATAGCTTTCATATTCACGGGGATAATTTTCTCCCCATACTTCATTGCGTGGTTCCCAATCTGCAATTGGTTTTACTTGCTGAAGTGTAAACGATTCGTTTCTTCTTTCTACAATTGATGATGCCAGCAACCCAAGTAAGAAAACCACGACTACGGTTACACCAAACAAAACCCAGCCAAGCAGCGGTTTCTCTTTAATCATTTCTTGAATTGATTTCATTTTAATGCCTCTCTTTAATTCTTATTCTCTTGGTGAGTAAACTTTTCCAGCCATTCCGGAACGACAGGTTTTAGCTGCGGAACATTTGCATATGGCGTTGATGATAAACTGTGAATCCTTCCATGCGGCGTTTCGCGGTGACAATCCCAGCAAAATTTTTCTGTTTGGTCTTGTACATTCTTGTTGTTGATCGCTCGAAGACCTATTGGATGAACTAAATTTGTGTGGCAGCGAATGCAGTTTTCTTGTACAGCATTTTTACCGGCTTCCTTTATTTGAATTACCTGCGGCTCCCAGCGCATTGTAAAATAAGTTGCATGGCGTAAACCATCATTAGCTTTGAACAAATACTTGTTTATAAAATTATCTTGTGGTACGTGGCAATCATTGCATGTAGCAACCCGCCCGTGGCTTCCTCTTTCCCAAGTTGCATATTGCGGATACATAACGTGGCAGTTAACGCAAGTCTTGGGATCGTCCGATAGGTATGATGCGGCATTTGATATATATATTACATAAAAGCCCAATCCAAAAAAGATTCCAAGCAAAATGATTACCGGCATTTTCCATTTGTCCGGCGGGATAAGTCTCATTAAAATTTTTCTTAGGATACTCGCGTTAGTGGATTGGCTTTGTTCCATTCTCCACTCCTTTCTCTGAGGCTTTATTCAGTTTTTCAATATCCGAAGTACTCATAGGATGACCAATTGAGTTTACACTTTTATGCAATTCGATGTAAACTTTCGCGGGAATTTTGTTTTGCCAATTCCCGGTCATAATTCCCAAACCGGTAATTGCAACAAACAAAAGAACCACTCCAAAGGCAACAATTTTTTTATCAATTTTCTTCTCAGTCCCGACCAACTTTAAATCAAGGGTGTCTTTAACCGGACAGACATCAATACAATTTAAGCAACTTGTGCATTCATCAGAGCGCACTGTAATTACCTTATCTACTTTAATAAATGATGGGCACGCTTTTGCGCATAATCCGCAATCAATACAGCTAACCGGATTTCGTTTAATTTTTGCAGGACTTAATAAACCGGTTATTCCAAGCAGCGCTCCGTAAGGGCATAAGTAGCGGCACCAAAAATTTCTATAGATAATCGAAAATAAAAATAGTATCCCAATTACAATTAAGGAGAAGCGGGAAATCTCAGCGAAGAAATACCACATCTTAACATCGGACATAATGTTATACGTGTCTCCAAGAAAATATTCCAGAGCTAAACTGCTCATAGAGAACACTGAGAATGCGAAGAAGAAGAGCAATAAATATTTAATTGAACGAAGAGCATAATCCAGATACTTCCAAATTTTGATTCTACGCTTGAATATTTTTTTATGAAGTTGTTCGCCAAAATCACCAATGAGCTCAGAGAGAAACCCAACCGGACACATCCAGCTGCAAAAAGATTTTCCAAACACGAGGGACATTCCTATAATAGCTAAGAAAATAAAAAATCCCGCCGGATGAACCGGGTGAATATTCCCGCTGACAAAAAAATAATAGACACTCATCATCGCACTTATCGGGAGAAATCCTTCCACTCCGGGTGGTCTTGCGCTAAACTCTGCCGCGCCGTTTGATTCTAAGTAAGCAACAAACTGAGAAAATTCTATTCCTATCCAAATGCAAAGCAAAGCAAATATGGTTTGAACAATGAACCGGATTTTCTGAATCGGCTTATCAGTATTCTTAGCTATTTTCTTTTTCTTGTCCATAAATTTCTTTCAATTTATAAATCAGATTAATATTTCTGATTAAAATTTACTAAGCTTTGGTTCCTTTGTCAAACGGAAAATTTTATCTGGTTAAGATATTTTTATTGCTTTACAAATGAAAAACGCATATCTTTAATCAGAATAAAAATTCTTCTTAATAAAGGAAAGTATAATGCTTAGAAAAATCATACAAATTGAAGAAGATAAATGTGATGGCTGCGGTGCGTGTGTGCCTGAATGCCACGAGGGGGCTTTACAAATAATTGATGGGAAAGCCCGTTTAATAAGTGATTTATTTTGCGACGGACTTGGTGCCTGTTTAGGACATTGCCCAACGGGTGCGCTTACGATTGTTGAGCGCGAAGCCGAACCTTATGATGAAAGAAAAGTTATGGACTATATAGTTAAGGGTGGACCAAATGTTATCAAAGCTCACTTGAAGCATCTGCGCGATCACAAAGAGTTTGAGTATTTAACTCAAGCAATTGATTATTTGAATGATAACGGAATTGTAATTCCGGTTCTTGAAGAAGTTGCAAAAGAAGAACCTTCTTCTTGCGGATGTTCCGGCTCTCAAGAGCAGACTTTTGAAACTGAGGAAACTAAAGAAGAAGGACAACGCCAGTCGCATCTAACTCAATGGCCGGTACAAATGCATCTTGTTTCACCAACAGCAGCTTATTATAGAAATTCCGATTTGCTTTTAGCTGCCGATTGCTGCGCGTTTTCTTATGGAGATTTTCATAAAGATTTTATGAAGGGAAAATCTGTTGCAATTGCCTGTCCAAAATTGGACTCCAATAAACAGGTATATCTTGATAAACTTATCACAATGGTGAATGATGCAAATATTAAATCTATGACTGTTGTTATTATGCAAGTTCCCTGTTGCAGCGGATTAGCTCAAATGGCTAAACAAGCCGTTGAACATGCAACCCGCGAAGTACCAATTACTGTTGTTGTAATTGGTGTTCAAGGCGAAATTTTACAAACAGTTGAGTTATAGAAAGGTAAGCGATGAGTGAATTAATTAACAACAGTCGAAATAGAGTCAATGAATTAAAGAAACTAATTCTTGAGCTTCATAATGGAAAGAATGTTCAAGAAACAAGTGATAAACTAAAAGAAGCTATGGGAAGCGTTCCTTATGGCGAAGTAGTTCAGGCAGAAGAGGAATTAATTAAAGATGGCCTTGAACGAGATGAAATTTTGAAGTTCTGCGATCTACATTCCGAAGCATTGAAAGGGAGTCTTGATACAACACATGCAAAGCAAGTTCCCGAAGGTCATCCGGTGGATGTTTTTAAGTGCGAGAATAAAGAGCTTGAAAAGCTTATTCACCAGATAAAGCATTTGTTTGCAGAAGCATCTACTAGATTGGAAAGTGAATCGGCTGATGATTTGATATTCAAAACAAGAGGATTGTTCAATTCATTAATGGACATTGAGAAACATTATTTACGAAAAGAAAATCTGGTTTTTCCTTATATGGAAAAATATAACATCACCGGTCCGCCCATGGTAATGTGGGGAAAGCATGATGAAACCCGCTCATTTCTCAAATCTTCCTTTTCACTCTTTGACGATGCGGTAAATGTTAACGTGCAAAGCTATTTGGATTTTGTTGATATGATGTTCAATCCAACGATTAAAGCTATTGAAGAGATGATTTATAAAGAGGAAAATATTTTATTCCCGATGTGCATGGATACATTTACAGAAATCGATTGGTATGAAATTCTAAAGCAAAGTGAAGATTTTGGATATTGTTTATGCTATCCGGAAACAAAGTGGAAGCCGGCTTTTGCGGAAGGAGAATCTGCGTCTGTAGATTCTTCAGAAAGAATTCGATTTGAAACAGGATCTTTTACCAGAGAAGAATTGGAATCGGTGATAAACACTCTTCCGGTTGATATTACTTTTGTTGATAAAGATGATAAAGTGAGATTTTTCTCAAACGGAAAGAGCAGAATATTTGCCAGACCTAAGGCCGTGCTTGGAAGGCAAGTTCAGTTTTGTCACCCTCCTTCTAGTGTTCACATTGTAAATCAAATTGTAGATGATTTTAAAAGCGGGAAACAAGACTCCGCAAAATTCTGGATAAACATGCGTGGCAAATTTATCCATATTGCTTATTACGCAGTAAGAAATTCGGCAAATGAATATATAGGCACAGTTGAAGTTTCTCAGGAACTAGATGAATACAGAAACCTTACCGGAGAAAGGAGAATTTTACAGTATGATAATTAAAATTGATATAACTCCACAAACCATCGTGGGCGACTTATTAAACGCTTATCCGGAACTTGAAGATAAACTTATTGAAATCGCGCCGGTTTTTTCAAAATTGAAAAATCCGATTTTGAGAAGAACTATTGCGAAGGTTACAACTCTAAAACAAGCATCTGTAGTTGCAAACATTACAATAGCAGAACTAATTAATGGTCTGAGAAAAACAGCTAATCAAGGAGAAATAGTGCTCAACGAAGCAAATAACAAAAACGTTGATCTTCCAAACTGGGTCTCAAAGGAAAAAATTAAATTTGAGTACGATGCATGTTTGGACCTGGAAAACGGGATTCATCCGGCTGGAAAAGTAACAAAAGAAATTCTGAAGTTAGAAGGGGATGACATTTATTTACTGATAACCCCATTTATTCCTGCGCCGCTAATAAAAATCGTTGAGGAGAAAGGATTCAAAACTTTTTCCGAGAGAGTCGGCGAAACTACCGTTTACAATTACATTACCAAGAGATAGCTATATGCTCGAAAACAAGAATTTTTATAATACTGCTTCTTCCTTTTATGATCAGATGATAAACTTTGAAGTGAATTTAGTGGCAAGAAAAGCAGCGTTCGAGAAGTTATTTCCGGAGAAAGGAATTGCTATTGACCTTGGCTGCGGAACCGGCGTTGACTCAGTCGCATTGTCAATGAATGGTCATACGGTTACCGGCATCGATCCTTCCTTCCAGATGCTGAGGAACGCTAAACTAAACGCTGAAAGGTATTCGCAAGAAATATCTTTTATTGAAAACACAATTCTTTCTGTTCCAAATAATTATAACTCACGTTTTAATTATGTTATATCGCTAGGAAATACTTTCGCTAACGTTGAAGGAACCACTATTTATTCTACTATTCAAAGGATATATGATTTGCTTGCTGAGGGAGGCAAATGTGTAATTCATATTTTGAATTACGCTTTAATCAGTGAGCAGAAAGAACGAATTGTTAGTATTAAACCGGACGAGGAGAATTACTTCGTTAGATTCTATGACTTCATCAACGGGCAAATTAATTTTAACATTTTACGATTCTCGAAGGGCAACAATTCGGATTACACTTTAATAACAACACAGGTTTACGGTTACAAGAAAGATTTACTTGCTAAAATTTTTGATTCGGTAGGATTCAGAGAAGTTAGCTTTTGGTCTAATCTTGATGGGGCTGAGTTTGACATCACCTCATCGAAAGATTTATTTATCAATGCTGTTAGATAATTATATCAGCCTAAGTTTATTTTTGGTTTTCTCTTTCAGCTCTTCAAGAGTTTCTTCACTTAACATCTTGTAAGCTTCTTCTCTAAGTTTTCCCCATTTATCATGAACCGGACAAGGTGTTTCGTGCGAGCAGCCGGGAAAACCAAGTACACAGGTTTTGAACAAATCCAATCCGTCAATCGCCTCAACAATCTCTATCAGTTTTATTTCTGCCGGTTTTTTTGCCAAGTAGAAACCGCCATTCTTCCCCTTTTTAGAGCCAATAATTCCGCTGCTTGTGAGTATCTGAAGGACTTTGGAAACAAACTCCTTGGGAACCTTTAGCTCTTTAGATACTTCTGTAGCGTTGAAAACTCTGTCCTCCTTTGTAGAAAGAAACAGTACTGCTTGCAACCCTAATTCACAGGCTTTAGAAAAGATAACGGTCATAAGTTTCGGTTTTTTGTTTTTAAGATAAAATAATTTGCGGTTCTTTTGAAATGGTTTCTTGCTAAAGACATAATAAACAGAAAAAAATGATTTGGCTTGATGAAAAATGAAAGCCCCGGCAAGACCGGGGCAAATATTAATTAAGTGTGCTGGCTGGCTGTGTGTCGGAGTTAATCACTATCTCTTGTACCTTTACACGAACAACTCCTCTGTGAAGAATACCAAGTGTCTTTGCTGTTCCCCTTGATAAATCAAGATCGCGACCGTCTATGTAAGGACCTCTATCGTTAATTCTGACTATTATAGATTTTCCATTGCGAAGATTTGTTATTTGCAAAAGCGTTCCGAACGGAAGCGATTTATGAGCCGCTGTTAATGCCATTTGATTATAAATCTCGCCGTTCGCTGTTATCTTACCATGAAAACGGGGACCATACCAAGAAGCCGTCATAATTCCCATTTCGTTCAACTCGATAGGGACTAAATTAGGCTCTGCATCTTTGCTGACACTTACTTTTGGCAGTCCATGATTATCGCCCGCCGAAGTATCACCAAGGTTGATGAGTCCAACCGAAAGAACTACAAGACTTATAATTGATAAAACTTTTATGTAACGCAAAAAAACCTCTTAATTAGTTTAACATAGATGAAGAATAGGAAAATTAGGAGACCCGACTTACAGGTAGCGCTATATCTTTAAGTAAGTCGTGAACCGTCTGCTGGTTCTGAACAGATTTTCATGATAAGCGATAGTTCGCTCGATATGAAAATCGCGTGAAAGTGAAATTGCATATAAATCGCAATTGAATGCGGTACCCAATAGTAAATTGTTTGTACCGCTGGGCTTGTAATTTGGAAGATCGATGTTTAGATAATATTTCTCGGTAAGTCCATCCTTCGCAATAGTCTGACTTTGTGAGGATTTCTCTTTAACAATTGGTGAACCCGGAGCTGCAATTGCAAGTCCGACCAAAAGTAATCCGAGGCAATATGTTAGAATTTTAATTTTCACAACTATGTTTAATGTTGTCTATTATCGACGGGCTAAATTTAGGTATTTTGGGAAAAGCAGACAAAGAATTGACTGGCTTAAATCACAACCGAAATACGAAAAGTGCGATAATAGCTTATTTTTGCATTTTCGGGAATAATTTTTCTCTTCTACTTTACAGCTACTACAGTAACTTTTTGCTATAAACCAGTCTATAATCAGCTTTATAAATCTGATTATGATAATATTGCCGTTATAGTGCTTTTATTTTTATAACACTCACGTCGTCCTCAAACTCACCGGCAGTATAATCAAAAAGTTCTTTCTTGATTTGTTCGAGCGTATCTTCGGACGTATCAACTTTGCTGAGAAACTCTATAAATCCTTCTTCCCTGTACATCTCACCGGCGGAATTTCTGGCTTCTGTAATTCCATCAGTAACTAGAAACAGTTCGTTACCACTTTCAAGCTGAAGTTCGTGATCCTCATATTCGCCGGAATGGCTGAAACCAAGTAGCAATCCCTTAGAAATAAAACTTTGCACTCCGCTGCTGGATTTATAGAAGAGAGGCAGATCGCCCGCACCGGAATATTTTAAGATTTTATTCTTCCTATCTATAATTATAACAGAAAGAGTTATGAACACTTCAGAAATCCGCTCATCCTTAAAAACAGATTCGTTTACTTTATGAAGAACATCGCTCGGTTTATATTCTTTTGTAGATTCAAGTACAAAGCGGGTTGCGCTGCGCACATAGCCGGCGTAGGCAATTGCAAAATACCAAGCGCCCCAGCGTTTACCCATCGTATCGCCGAGAACGACAACCAAATTATCATCATCTATTTTGATGTAATCTATAAAATCGCCGCCAGGGACGTTTTTGTGGGGCTGGTGCCAGTGAGAAATTTCAAATCCTTCAAATTTGGGAAATTCATCCGGAACAACTCTAACGCCCATTGTATCGGCAGCCTTTTGTACCTCATCAACAACTTTTGATCTTTCCTTCTCGAGTGTTTTAAGAATAGCCGCTACTTTTGCCAGTACTACCTTTGGGCTTGAAGTTTTTATGATGTAGTCTTCAATTTCTAAATCGTAGCCCTGAAGAATATCGTCTTCTTCACCTTTGGCTGTGAGAAAAATAAATGGAATTTTTTTAAGCTCAACATTTGTTAGCAATTTTTTACGGAACTCATATCCATCCATTTCCGGCATCATCACATCACTGATGATTAGATCGGGCATAATCTTTTCTGCAATCTCGTAACCTTCTCTTCCATTTGTACCGACCGTAACTTCGTAGCCGGCTTTGGTAAGATTATATTGAAATAGTTTAGCAATGTTGAACTCATCTTCAACAAGAAGTATTCTATTTGCTGTCTTATTTTCTGCCACTTAAATCTCCAAATTTTTCCGTACTAAATTTCTAGAATAGTGTCCCTATTTATGAAAACTTTTAATTGCGTCTTGTAGTTCCGGATATGTTTCAAAAACGCGGAAGAGTCTTGTAAGTTCAAACATGGAACGAACGGGTGGTTTGAATCCTACAAGTTTCAGATCGCCCCCTTGCTTTACTACCTTCTTAAGAGTTCCAACAATAACACCCAAAAAGGTTGAGTCGAGAAACTCCACAGCTGATAAATCTACAATTACTTTGATATAACCGGCGTTGATCTTGGGAGTTATTTTTTCTTTAAGATATTCCGCCTCACGAATCGTAGCGCGTTCTATATTTATTATCTCCACCAATACATCATCAATAACTTCTTCAATTATGCCCATCTTTAATTCCTATTTATAATCAGTTTAATTTTTGGATGAATCTACTTTATATTTTTCCATCAGTCTATAAAGTGTAGCCCTTCCTATTCTTAGTTTTCTAGCTGCTTCAACAATATTACCTCCGGTAACTTTTAGAGAATGGCGAATTGCTTCTTCCTTTAGTTTTTCGAACGGAATGACGGGTGATTCATCGCCAAACAAAACTCCGCTTCCGTTAAGGCTGGCGGAACCGGCTTGATGTGTAATTGCTTGAGGGAGAATATCAATATCAATTGATTCCGTATCAGTTAAGATCATGCAGCGTTCAAGCAAGTTTTCCAATTCCCTTATGTTGCCAGGCCAATCATAATCATACAAATACTTTAGAGCTGTTTTAGTAACGCCTTTAATATTCTTGCCAAGCTTTTCATTAAACGTTTTCACAAAGTGATTAATCAGCACAACAATATCTGCCTTGCGTTCGCGCAGTGCCGGAATTTGAATTGGGAATGAACTCAATCTATAATACAAATCCTCGCGGAATTGCTTGTTATCAACAGCGTTTTTCAAATCTCTGTTAGTAGCCGAAATTATACGAATATCGGTTTTAAGAACTTCGTTTCCGCCGACGCGCTCAAATTCCTTTAGCTGAATTACTCTAAGGATTTTTGCTTGCAGCGACATTTCCATTTCGCCAATTTCATCAAGAAATATTGTTCCGCCTCTTGCAAGTTCAAACTTTCCAATCTTTCTTTGATGTGCACCCGTGAATGCGCCTTTCTCGTGCCCGAATAATTCGCTTTCAAGTAATTCTCTTGGAATGGAAGCACAATTTACAACCACAAATGGCGCTGTTTTGCGCTTACCGTTGTAATGAATTGCACGCGCAACCAATTCTTTTCCGGTTCCGCTTTCTCCTGTGATAAGAACTGTAATATCGTTATCAAGAACCTTAGAAATCATTCTAAATGCTTCTTGCATTTTTTTATCGGCAGAGATTATGTTTTCGAAGCTGTATTCCTTTTGTAGATTTTCTTTAAGCTTTTCAACTTCACGCTCTAGATCAAAATTCTTTACCGCATTTCTTATTGCAGGTTCAAGACGGTTTTTATCAACCGGTTTGGGAAAATAATCGAAGGCGCCTAAACGAACGGATTCCAAAGCAACCTCAACACTTCCTTGAGCAGAGAGCATTATAACCGGAAGATTTGGAACACGCTGTTTGATTCTTCCGAGAACTTCGTTACCGTTAATATCAGGCAGCATTATATCTAAAAGAATTAAATCCGGATTTTCTGAAAGAGCACTGAGCGCTTCAATTCCGCTTGTAAATGTCCTAACGTTGTATCCCCACTGATTTTTAACCCAGTGGATAAGCATTTTAAGTATTGATTCTTCGTCATCAATTATAAAGATTAGTTTTTCCATGTCACTCGGCTGAATTTATTTTGGTAAGCGAATTATAAATGTTGTTCCTTTGTTCTCTTCGGAACGAACTTTGATAAATCCTTTGTGAAGATCAATTATTTGCTTTGCGCTAACGAGTCCAAAACCCGCGCCGGTTAACTGAGCGCCCGGTCTTGTAACTTTCCCGAACTTCTGAAACAAATTCGGTAAATCTCTTTCGGGTATTCCAATTCCTGTATCAGAAATTGCAACTTCAATTTCCTTACCAAAATCTTGAATAAATACCGAGATTCTTCCGCCGTTGTTTGTAAATTTTACTGCATTAGAAATGATGTTTGAAAAAACTTTCTTTAACCGCTCGCGGTCCGCATTGATTAACAATTCGTTTTCAGAATATTCTTTGGAGAGAATAAGATTTTTGTCGTTAAAATTTGATTCGAAACTTAAGAGAACTTTTTCCAGAACATCCGTTATATCAACTTTTTCCCGGTGCAGTTCTTCCTCGCCGGATTCTAACTTAGAAAAATCGAGAAGGTCATTTATTAATTTTGCAAGGCGGCGCCCTTCGGTAAGAATAATATTGCTAAACTCTTTCAGTGTGTCTTTGGAAATATCTAAATCAAAATAAATTGTTTCTGCAAAGCCAACTATAGATGCAAGCGGCGTGCGAAGCTCGTGAGATACGTTAGAAATAAATTCGCTCTTTAACTTGTTCAGCTCTTCAAGTACTGTAATCTTATGACGAGCCCGTTCACGTTCAATTGAAATAATCCGGTTAGCTTCAATCAGTTTTGCGTTTAATTCCTTTATTTTCAGCTCATCATTTTTCCTGCGTGTAATGTTTCTGCCAATGCTCAACATTCCGCTAACCACACCATCTACCAGTACGGGTCTTGCATGTATTTCAAATAACACGCTCTTATCAAAGCGGTCCAAAAAATATGCTTCAAAAATAGTTATCCCGCTGGACTCCAAAATTTTAGTGAACGCTTCTACTACTTTTTGCTCTTCCTCTTTGTCAACAAACTCAAGAAAATGTCTTCCAATCATTTCTTCCGGGGTGTAGCCAAGCGCTGTTGCGCCGCTTTTGTTTACCATACTGAAGTAGCCAAATCCGTTTAGCACAAAAATCAAATCGTCTGCCGTATCTATCAACATACGGAAACGCTCTTCGGAGTTTTCCAAACGGAGCTGTGTTGTTTTCTCTTCAGTTATTTCTTGAATAATGCCGACTATTCTACTGACGTCATTATTTTTAAAAATCGGCGCACCGCTATGACGAACCCAATGTTCTTTTCCAAAGCGGTCATGTATTTTGTATTCTATTGATGCTTCTTTACCTTGTCTAAGTTCACTAATAAATTTTTTGAAGTTTCCAAAATATGCCGGCGCTATAGACCGAAGTATTTTGGTTTTATTCTTATAGACTTCTTCGGGTGAATATCCAAAAACCGTCCGTACAGCTTCTGAAACAAAATTATATTTTGCACCGTCTGGGCTTGTTGAGTAGAGCACGGAGCTAATCGAACTAATTGTTTCGTTATAAATATTTTGGATTTCTCTTTCGTTAGTTACTTCTATAAAAAAACTATATACGTAAAATTCTTTTCCCGCTTTTGCAATAAAAGTGTTTATCTGAAACCATTTGTTGAATCCGGTTTCGGGTGAATATTTTAGTTCTAAGTTTATTATGCTGGTTTGCTTTTCGGCGGCTAGAATAAAAGGAAGTTCTTCGAACGCTAATTTTTTATTGTTCGCATCTAAAAATTTCGCTTCCTTAAAAAATTCATAAGTTACTTTACCTTGAGCCTTACCCAGCATTTCTGCTAAACTTTTACTTGCTTTGATGAAACTTTGCTTGCTGTTGGTTATAAGAATTGGTGCGTTCGAATCAAAAATATCGCTCAAATTAGAAATCTCTTTTTTGGATTTTGTGTTTCCTTTTGAGGCAGTGGTGGATTTGGAGTTTGCGATTTTCTTTTCGTTTTTGGGTTTCATCAGAAAATTGGTCGTTATTTTGAATCGAAGATAAGAAATTCAATTGATATTTATCGCCAGCGAATTCGATTAAAAGAATAGAATCCGAGTGCAAATATCAAACAGAGCAATGCAGAAAAAAGCCAGTATCCGTTTTGCTTATCAAACTCTACCAATCCGGCTCCGAGTAGCGGACCGGCTATTGTGCCAATTCCATACATCATTATGTAATAACCATTTGCTTGAGCGATGTATGTTTTATCAACCTGTTCTATAGTATAATTTAATCCAACGGTATAAAACGCCGGAACAATTCCGCCAATTAAAAAGAAAACGGCTAACAAGAAATAGTAATTTGAGTTAAGTGTTGGAAGAGCAAAAAGTAATCCGAGAGATAGCGCTATAACTACTATTAAAGAAAATTTGGAAACTTTATCTGAAAGGCGGCTAACTAAATAGCCTAAAATAATTCCACCAATAACAAAAGATGCGAGAAAGAAAGAGACTTCATTGCTCGTAAAATTATTTCTTAAACCGTAAATCGGCAGCGCAACTATAACAGAGGATTCAAAAAGACCGTAAACCATAGAAGAGAGTAAGCCTATTAACGGCATTTGTCTAAGCGAAAGTTTGCTGATGATCTGTTTATTGTCATTGGTTATAATTGGTTCGAAAAGAAAATATTGTAACAGTAAAACAAAAAACATTATCACTGCACCTATTACGAAAGGAATCCAATCGCCAAATTTTATTGTCCAGATCAATAATGTGCCAGCAGCAATTCCAATGGAAAGCAGAACTACGTAGAGCCCAATATTTTTTCCCCGGTTCGTTTCATTACTATAATGATTGATTGTTACTTCGGTGGCTACAAAAACAAACGTTCCGCCAATTCCCATAAAAAATTTAACGGCATATAACAAAGGATAAATATACCAGAACACATGAAGCGCCGCCCCAATCATCCAGATTGTTAATCCGGCAAGCATTGCCGCTCTAATGCTAAACTTATCTATTACCTTTCCGGCGAAACCGGAAAATAGAACCACGCTCAGATATCCAACCATAGTAGAAGAGCCGGTTATCCAGCTTGGGGTGTGGTTGTTTTCGAGCAAGACCACAGTAACTGGCGTTATTAGTCCAAATCCGATACCGCCAATTCCTATTCCAATTAGAGCTAAAACAAAATTTTTGTTCACAAAAACAATTTGAATGTTGAATACAAACTTAATTAAACAATATTTATTATTATTGCGCCCATAAAATTATGAATGAAAAGACACAAATAAAGAAACCGGAGCTTTTAGCCCCTGCCGGTAATTGGGCTATGCTTAATACAGCAATTAAGAGCGGTGCTAATGCCGTTTACTTTGGCGTGAAGCAACTTAACATGCGCGCTGCCGCAGGCAATTTCGATATTTCCGAATTGGGCGAAATTGTAAAAGTGTGTGAAGAAAACAATGTTAAAACCCATCTTACACTAAACACAATTGTTTATGAAAGCGAGCTTGATGAACTTGACGAAATAATACGCACAGCTAAACAAGCTGGTGTTGAATTAGTTATTTGCTGGGATATGTCAGTGATACAGAAATGTTTAGAACACCGGATGCCTTTTTGCATTAGCACGCAAGCATCTTTATCTAACTCCTCGGCAGTTAAGTTCTATGAGAATCTTGGCGCTGCCCGTGTTGTTCTTGCCAGAGAATGTACTTTAGATAAAATCCGCGAAATAAAAGCTAAATCGAATATCGAGATTGAAACCTTCGTTCACGGCGCGATGTGCGTTGCTGTTAGCGGAAGATGTTTTATGAGTCATGAGTTGTTTGGGAAAAGCGCAAACCGCGGCGAGTGTCTTCAGCCTTGCAGACGAGAATTTGAAGTGAAAGATAAAGACGAAAGCGGCTCCTTGGTTCTTGGAGAAGATTATGTAATGTCTCCCAAAGATCTTTGCACTATTGAGATTATAGACAAGTTGATTGAATCCGGAATTGATTCATTCAAAATAGAAGGAAGAAAGCGCGCACCGGAGTATATCTCGAAAGTTGTTTCTACTTACCGGCAAGCAATTGATCTCTATTTTGAAGGAAAGTTAACACAAGAAATCAAATCAAATTTTGTAACGGAATTAGAGAAAGTTTACAACCGTGGATTTTCTACCGGTTTTTATCTGGGAATGCCCTCTACTAAGGACTTTGCCAATATTTATGGTAGTGCTGCAACCACAAAAAAATCTTACGTTGGAAAAGTTGTAAACTATTACAAAAAAAGTAACATTGTGTCGGTTAAGCTTGAGGCAGACACTATGAGTGTCGGCGAGACTATCTATATAATTGGCAACACTACCGGGACTATTGAATTAAAAATTGATCAGCTGATGTTGGATGAAAAAGAATTAATTGTCGGCGAGAAAGGAACTGAAATTACTTTTAAATGTGGTGAGTTAGTAAGACCGAATGATAGGATTTATAAAGTTATACAAGTAGGAACTTAACTATTTCCAGTTAAGCTTGGGTTTTCCGGCGCTAAAACTATCTACTGCATCTTGCAAGTTGGGGAATATCTTAAAAACCTTATCCATACGTGTTAGAACGAAAACTAGAGAAGGCGTTTCTTTATTATAGACTAATCTTAAGTCTCCGCTAAGTGAATTAACTTTTTTTAGCAAAGCAACCATTGCTCCAAGAAAAGTAGAGTCAATGTATTCGCAAATGCTTAGGTCAATAACAAGTTTATTTGTCCCGGATGAAATCACTTCAGTAGCGAAATCCTTGAAATTAACAGCTTTGGCTAGGGTAGCTCTGGTAAGATAAACGTGAACTACTCCAATGTCTCCTATTTTTTCCGATTTAAAATCCATACCCGAATAAAAAACCTATCTTTTTGTGAAAATTTGTTGAGAAATATAGGCAATATTAGGATGAATAGAAAACATCTTAAAAATGCCTTCTTGAAGTCGTAAAATAAATTTTGGAATTTCTTTAAAAAAAAGAAGGCGAAGGACCTTCTTAAACTTTTTACCCTTCGCCAATCTTAAGGACGGAGTCCATTGTGTGTGTGTACATTAGTATTTGCAATGAACATGCCAAAAACGATAGAAATAAAAATGCTTAAAAAATTGTAAAATGTTGATATGTAATGGTATATCGCCTTGAATACTATTCTGAAGTGCGAATATTTTTCGCCGCTATTGAATTTTATGCGTGTCATTTCATAGTGGAAATCGTATAGAAATATTTACAAAACTTTCTTTTTGCTGTACTAAGGAAGAATCGTTTTGTAACTCCGCATCCGGCAAAGTATTGTTGAAAAAGTGCAAATCAATTTGGGAATAAATCCATAACGCGGCATAAGTTGCAATCAAAATATTTCTGGTTTTGTAGGAACTATTATAAGAAGCGTATTTCTGATCAACTAAAAATTTGTTTGTTTCTTTTAGGTAAGCGTCTTCTTTTTTGTTTGTATCAAAAACATAGTATATCATCGCTGCTAAATTAGCCGTTGATAATCCGCCCATTAATATTCCCTTGGTTGTTGAGTTGAGCGCCATTTGCCCCCAGCCGGGAACAAGAATATTTTTTATTGTTGCGGCTTTCAACATTGCTTCCTTCTCTGCCGCCAAGCTTATTATTTTGGCAACATCTTCGGGAGTTGTTGCCTGCATAGGGTTTTGCCGAATAAACTCCGCCTTAACCTCATTAAAAATTACGATAATCTTAGTATTGATTTTTCTGATATCCGGTGTAAAAGTTTTTTTAATTTTTAGAATATTCTCGAAGCTTATTCGAACCAAGTTTTCGTTATCGAGCGCATAAAAGGAAATAGCCCGCATTAGATATAAGTTTATTAGAGTTGAATCTTCAACTCCTTCTTTCTTGATTAACTCGTTTGAAAGCTGAATAACTTTTTCATATTCGTATTCTTCATAACAAAGTTTCTTGATTTTCTCATATGTTGCTTCTTGAGCATAAGAAAATGTTGTTACTACAAAGAATATTAATAGCAGAGATTTTCTTATCATTTGAGCAACATCATCTTTATTGTCTGAATTGTGTTACCTGCTCTGAACTGAGCTAAGTATAGTCCCGAAGAGGCGTGGGAATCATTCAACGAAAATTTTGAATTGTAAATTCCGGCTTGTTTGTATTCATCAACCAGAGTTGCAACTTCACGCCCTAGAATATCATAAACTTTCAAACTTACATAGCCCGCTTTTGGCATTTGATATTTGATTGTTGTACTTGGGTTAAACGGATTAGGAAAATTTTGATCTAGCTTAAACTCAGTAGGTAGCCCATCATTTTTCACATCATTCGGATAGCTGACAACCAAAAATTCGACATAGGGAACAACTTTGCCTTTTGTATCTTTCCCGCCAAACACGGCAATTGTTCCCTTATAGTTAACTGCCATAGGATTATACCGCGCATAGTTTAATGATGCTGTGTTCGAAATTTTTAATGTGCCGTCAGAGTTAACCGAAACTATTTCCACTGTTTGCATAGCCGGATATGTTTCGTTGTAACCGCCAATTAGAAATCCTTTTCTTATTTGGGGAAAGTAAATAGATGAACCACCGGCTCTTTTTTCAATAAGTTTATCGGGGAGGTTTTCAATCTTTTGTAAAGCAATATTAAACTTTTGGATTTTATCAATAACCCCATTAAACGCGCCGCCGAAAATGTAAATGCTTTCTCCAACAATAAAAGTCATTGGCTCGCGTGGTTTATCATCAGAGGCAAAATCATATTTCATAGAAACTTGTTTAGATACAAGATTATAAGAAGATATGTAAGATATTTTTCCGCCGGCATAAGGAGAGCCGCCGATAAGGTATAGAACATCATTAATTATATGCCCGGTAGAAAATGATCTTCCAAAATCTGCATTAGCATCCAACACACTTGGAGTAACTGCACTATTAAAATTCCATGCTTCTAAAGCGGTTTTTGTTAACGATGTATCGTGAGCACCGCCAAAGTAAACTGAATTTCCCTTCCATATATCTGCAACGAATTGTTTACGCGGTTGAAGCATTTGCCCAACCATTTTCCAACTATCTAATTCGGCATTGTATTCTTGAATCCAATCTACGGTTTGTTGAAGCGAATCCGAATAACCGCCTAAGATGTATATCTTATTGCCTTGAGCTGCCAAATCATAAACCACTTGCCCGCCGGATACAGGATAAGGCATTTTGTGCGGGGTAACCTGCCATGCTTGACTAAGCAATACATTCGCACTCCAAAGCAAAATCGCAACTGTTACAAATATTTTTTTCATTTTACTGCGCTCTTTTTTGTAAATGGTCAATTATCATACCATCTACTTCTTAAATTTATAACTAAATTTCAGTGTATCCCCTTTATTAATGTTTATTGACGTATCTAAGTCTTTATAATTAGAGTTCTTTAATAAAATTCTTCTTAGACCCGGCTTGATTGGTACCATTTTCTGAATGGGCGGGCATTCTCCCTTTTTGTTTCCGTCAACATATATTTGAGCTTCGGGACGAACATCAAAAGTAACAAAGCCAACCTTGCTGGTAAAATCAACTTTCAATGTTGTGCCTTGTTTAGAAATAATCTTAACCTTTTCTGTATAAGAAGGATAAACATCATTTTCTAATTTTACATTATACTCGCCTTCTTGTAGGTAAATAAATTTCGATAATGCTTCGGGATGGTTTTCTCCCTCGATAATCACCCGTGTTCCAACTTCGGCACGTACTATTAACCATCCTTCTCCTAAGTTTTTCGCCGGCTGTTGTGTTGATAAATTTTCATTCGATTCAGTTGATATTGCGTTTGGTATTGTTTTATTCTGCTCCTCTATCAACTGTTTATTCAAATTCGCAGTATCAATTTGTTCTCTATCATTTTGCAAATCATTTGTCGGTTGTTGTACATTTTGATTTTTTTGAGAGGTTGAATCAACAAGATTTATGTTGGGTAATGAAACCGGAGTTTGTGAATCAAAAATTTTCAATACAACAAACACAACGGCTATAACGGCAACAGTTATAATCGCCGCAACAGCTTTCAACCGGTTTTTGTTTTCGCGGACACTTTCCGGTTTGATTACTAATGTTGGCTGTTCTACCGAAACACCAAGATCGTTTAGTGCTTCAAGCGCAGTTGTGTATCTATCTTTTACATTCTTTCTAATCAAGTGATAAATAACATCCTTAACGCTTTGCTCTTGGTTCTCTAATCCTTTGGAAACCAAGTCTTCATCAAACGCCATAATCTCGTTAATCGTTAGACTAACATTGTCTTTTAGAAATGGATTTTTTCCGGTAAATATTTCATAAAGGACAACGCCTGCGGAAAACAAATCGCTTTGTGCGTTTAGCTTTGCGCCGCGAACTTGTTCCGGACTCATATAGCTTGGCGTTCCAACAATCGAGTAGGGATTTGTAACAAAATTATCTTCGGCGGAAAGAGCCAGTCCAAAATCACCAATTTTAAGATTAAGGCTGTTATCAACAAAAATATTTTCCGGTTTGATATCCCGGTGGATTATTTGGCATTGATGAGCATAGTGCAGTCCTTTTAATAGTTGAGCCATTAAATGATTCTTCTGCTCATTGCTAAGTTGCATTTGCTTCAAAAGATTGCGAAGAGAAACTCCATCTATGTATTCAAAAGAAATGTAGAAATATTCTTTGAACATGCCGAAATCGAGGACTTTAATAATATGCGGATTATCTAACTGAGCTAATATTTTTGCTTCGCGCTTAAAACGTTCTATAAGTGCATGATCTGAAATTTTTTGCGTGTTGAGAACTTTAAGAATTATTTTTTTGCTCAGATAAATATGATTAGCAAGAAAAACAGCCGCGTGTTCATCTTTCTTGAGAACATCTATGATCTGAAATTTTTCAAAGAGTATTTCTGCACTCAAGCCGGTCATCATTGTATGCCAAGCTCCTTGAGCTTTAGCTGTATCCATCGTACAGATACATCGAGTGATTTTGCGGTAAGTGTTCTATTACCGTTAAACTGTTCCAACCGTTTTTTAAGAAGGAGAACCTCAAACTCGCCAAGTGTTCCGTTAAAATTCTCTAAGCTCTTTTCGTCTTCGAGAATAATATTGTCGTTTAAAATTTTGTCGGCATCGCACAAAATTATTGCGCGCTGAATTACATTCATTAGCTGGCGAATGTTGCCTGGCCAGAAATAACTTTCCAGTTTTTTTACAGCCGCTGATTCTATTGCTATCTGCTTTTTAGCAATTCTCTGAATGAAATGATGTGCAAGTATTGGAATATCTTCGCGCCGTTCGCGGAGCGGCGGCATTTTTATTGGGAATACGTTCAATCTGTAAAACAAATCTTCACGGAAGGCGCCTTCTTTTACAAGTTGGTGTAAGTCTTTGTTCGTGGCAGCTAAAATTCTAACGTCTATTTTTTTAACCTTAACATCGCCAAGGCGTATAATTTCTCTATTCTCTAATACACGCAAAAGTTTTGCTTGCAGCGCCGGAGAAATATCTGCAATCTCATCAAGAAAAAATGTTCCGCCGTCTGCGGCTTCTAGTAGTCCTTGCTTATCGGCATTAGCGCCGGTGAAAGCACCTTTTTTGTAGCCGAATAATTCGCTTTCAAGAAGATTATCCGGAATTGATCCGCAGAATTGGGCTAAGAACGGTTTGTCTTTTCTTTTACTCAGTTGATGAATTGCTTTAGCTGTAACTTCTTTTCCTGTTCCACTTTCACCGGAAATTAAAACCGTAGCTTCGGTTTGAGCTACTCTATGAATAAGCTGACTGAGATTTCTCATCACCTGGCTTATGCCAATCATCTCCGGAACGTTTTCCATTGATTGAAGCCGGTTAAGCAAAATTTGATTTTCTTTTTCTAACTCTTCCAGCTTAATAATTCTATCAAGCGCGAGTGAAACAAGGTTAGAGAAAAAACTAAGGAACAAAAGATTTTCTTCTGTGAATTCGCGCCGGTCAAGCTGGCTGTCTGCAATAATAATTCCCCAAACATTTCCATCGCGAATGATTGGTACGCCGATAACAGATTTAATTCTATGTATCTGAACGCTTTCAAATTGAGAAAGATTCGGATCGCTCATTACATCGTGATATAAAAGCGGTTTTTTCTCTTTAATTACTTTTTGCAAAATACCGGAAGAAAACTGATGAAGATCTGTAATGCTTTCGTTGGAAATTTTCCGCGCTGTTATTATTGAGAACGAATCCGTTGAAGCAAAATAGCGTACAAATAAACCGCGCTCTGCATTAATAACTTTGATTACAATGTCTATCGTATCTTCGATCAGACTATCTTGACGGTTTGCACTGTTTAGTATTTCAGTAAACTCATAGAGCGATTCAAACTCACTTTTTGATAAGTTCTTTATGTGATTAATATTTTCAGCAAAAAAATTGTTCATCGCTCACTTATAATTATTGCACTTCAAAAGTACTTGGTCTTGACGAAGCACGATTATGAAAATCGTCTTCTACCCAAAGAATCCAGAAATAATTTCCGGAAGTCAAATTTGTTGCTGGTGTATATTCAATAGCAGACTTAGAAAAATATTCGCTTTTCCAAACTGATGTTGCCGGTATCTCGTCTGTAAGCACCTCAATGTAGTACTTGTAGTTATACTCGCCTAAAAACCGCGCCCAGCTATATGTTGGTTTAGAAGTTACAACTGCCGCCGCCTTAGGCGAATGAGTTATTATATCCTCAGTTATAATTCGTTTAAGCGTAGAAAGACCGATTGTAAATTGTTGCTTCGAAACATCCTTTACTACTATTTCAATATTTTTTCCAATTATCTGATCAACATAATCTACTTTAAAATCAGCGGAATTGAATTCCCTTTCAAAGCTTTTTGTTGATAAGTTATACTGTAGCGGTTCAAATACATTTAATTCTTTGCATTGTACAAACACACTATCAACATCATTTTCAGCATCAGAAATTTTTGTTTGAACTGTTAGCCGCGTAGTTTTAAATTCTGTTGGGAATTTGTTCGTAACAACAGAAAATATTGCAATATCATCAAGCCGGGGAATTGCATTCAAAAAAACGTTTTGATTTGTTAGTTCGTTTTTTGTTCCCCACTGAACATAAACCGAATCGGGTGAGAATCCGGTTTTTTCAAAATAAACATGACCGTCTGTTGTTGGAACGTCATCTATTTTATAATAACCGGCTTCATCTGTTTCTTTTACTACGCTATGGTTTTTCCAATATACTTTTGTTCTTGCAATTGGAACGCGCGGCAGCTTTTCTGTTCTAACATAGCCCGATAATGTTCCGCTGCTATATTCTATTACCGCATCTTGTCGTTTTGTTTTTTCACCTTCCCAAAAAACACCTACCGAGCCCTTCTTAAATCCTTCTTTTTCAAAATGAAGAGTACCGTTTTCTATCAGAATGTTTGCAAACTTAAAATATCCTTGATCGTTGGTCTCTGTAATTGTATTGGATTTATCCCAGCGAACATATGCTTTGGGAACTCCCAACTTCGTATCATTGGTAAGTATGTAACCAAACAAATCACCGTGAGTATATTTTAATTTGTGTGGTGGAACGGTCTTTGCTTTAACAACACTCCATTGCACAATAAGTGTGTCAGACTTAAAGCCATCTTTTTGGAAATATAATTCACCATTATTAATCGGAATTTGCTTGAACATGTATTTTCCATCTGTTCCAGTAACAGAAACAGTGTTCAATCCTTTCCAGCCTACGTGTACATTTTCTATAGATTGAGGCTGGGCATCCGATGTTATAACTGTTCCTTCCAAATCGCCGATGTTGTATTCAAGAGTTCTTATTGGAAGCGTTTTTGTTTTCTTCTCTTTTCCATCAGTCCACTCAACCCAAAGTGTATCGGTTTTAAAATCTTCTTTTTCAATGTATATCATTCCGCTTCGTATCGGAACATTTTCAATCTTAAAATATCCGTTCTGATTGGATTCAACCGTAATTTTTTGATTCTCCCAAAATACTTTTGCTTTAGCAATAAACTGATGATCTATTGTTTGGATGAATCCTTCCAAATCCCCAAATGTATAAGACAAAAGCCTAGCCGGATCAATTCGTTTATAATTTTTATTGTTCCATTCAAGAAAAACAGAGTCTTTCGAGAACCCGGCTTTTTCAAAATAAACCATGCCGTTTACTCTTGGTACATCTATTATTTTGTAGTATCCGAGAGAATCCGTCAGAACAGAAACATTTTGATTTTTCCAAGTAACAGTAACATTTGGAATACCGGGGCGGGGTTGCTCGTAAGTTTGTACAAAGCCGTCAAATTGGGCAAACTTGTAGTCTTGACCAAGGGGATCAAAGGGGTTTAAGCGGGGTGCATCGCACGAAAGTAGAACACATGCTAAAATTAGCAGTAACACACCACGAAAAATTTTCATATGGACTCGGTCTATGGAGAAATATTCGGCTTTTTTTCCTCTCAAAAATACTAAAGCGCCGAAACATTTGTGGCTAATATGCGGAGAAAAATCCTAATTATAAACCCAAAAATAAATTTCCGGTGGCATATAGCACGGCTTTGCCGCTAATTTTTACCCGGGTGCCAAGATCATCACACCAAAGCTCCCCAACCCGTTTTGAGACTTGCAGCGCACGAAAATTTTTCTTACTGAGTTTCTCAGACCAATATGGAATTAGCACTGTATGCGCCGAGCCTGTTACCGGATCTTCGTTTATTCCTTCGTTGGGAGCGAACATACGGGAGACAAAATCCACATCATTCCCTTTTGCAGTAATAATAACTCCATGCGGGTGAATTTGCTTTACAAGCTCAAAATTTGGATTTACAGTGCGAACGTATTCTTCATCATCAAAAACTATAAACGTATAATTTCCACCCTCTAAAACTTCGAGCGGTTCTTTCGCAAAAACAGATTTGATTAGCTCTGTCGTTTCTATCTTTCTTGGTTTGTTGGAGGGAAAATTAAGCGATAACAATTCGCCTTCGCGATCAACAATTAACTCTCCGCTCTTCGATGTAAATTTAATTTGATCAGCATCCTTTTCAATAAAATTAAATATCACATATGCCGACGCCAGCGTTGCATGTCCGCATAATTTAACTTCCGCCACCGGAGTCATCCAGCGGATGTGATAATGCGTTCCTTCTTTAACAAAGTAAGCTGTTTCGGAAAGATTATTTTCCATAGCTATGTTTTGCATTGTTTCGTCATCGAGCCATTTTTCCAAAGGAACAACAGCCGCCGGATTGCCGCCAAATAATTTTGAAGTGAAGGCATCAACTTGATAAAACTTCATATTCTCTCCTTCTGTTTTTCTTGATCGTGATCTTATTCTTGGTCTTCCTTGTAAAACCGATCAAGATTATAAGCAAGCGTAAGCTCAAGATTTGGTGAAGTACATTTTCTTATGTAAAAACGGAACAACTGCTACCTTTAGTCCTTCAATGTAAAGTTCTTTTCTGTTCATCACTCCGTTTGTAAAATAACCGATTGCACCATGTTTCTGTTTAGTGTTTTCTTCGTTTTGGATTTCATCCATCACAACACCAAGTTCAATTCCGGCTAACAATTTTTCAATAACACTTGGCGGTAATTCAAATTGCGGCGATGAACCAAAGCCAACGTTATTTTCTGCATCAATGACGCACATGCATCCAAACGCAAACCACTTTTCATACAGCTGAATAATTCCGCCTTCTATTCCAACAAAGAAATCGGCATTTAAGTTTTTTTTTTCGCTGATTTGCTTCAACGCCAGCGCGCGGTTTTTTGCGCCCGTAAATGTTTCTTCCCCTACCGGCTGATGAGATACACCGGATTCAACCTCCATTCCAATAATTTCTATCTCTTGGAAATAATTTTGGAAAGCCTCTTCAACTGAAGCAATCTTAACCGGATTTTTTGAGCCAACAAGTATTTTCATTCTATTTTTTTCCGAAGAAAAATTTTATTGGTCTCCAGATTCTCTTCGCCCAAGCGGCTTCATTATGCTCGGCTTGTTTGTCTATGAAGATTTGAAAATCTTTATTCTCAACATAACCTTTTTCTTTAAGCACATTAACCATTTCATCAACGCCCGGTTGAAGAATGGTTTCAAGCCCAACACCTCCGTTATCTATATATAATAGCAAATCTTTCTTTGGAGATTTATCCTCTGCAACTACATTCACATAATTATAGTTAGTGAATTTAAATGCCGGAGAGAAACATGCCGCTTTGGAAAATACATTTGGATAATCCCACGCGAATAACATTGAGATAAGTCCGCCCATTGATGAACCGCCCACAGCAGTATTTTTTGCATCTGTAAGCGTTCTATAGTTCGCGTCTATGAATGGTTTAATTTTTTCTACAACAAGTCTCTCGTAAAGTTTTCCGAGATGTGTGTTGTTGTATTCGGTTCCTCTATCGTCAGTATTATTCATTCCAACTATAATAAACGGCTCCACTTCGCCGGCACGGATTAAACTATCGGCAACTTCATCAGCTTGCCAGTCAATAAAAGTGTTTGATGTTCGCGGATCAACCAAGTTTTGCCCATCGTGCATATAAAAAACCGGAAACCGTTTTTCTTTTTGCTCATCATAATTTGGCGGAAGCCAAACAAAAATATCACGCGGCTTTAAACCATCAAACATAAATCCCTTATGATAAAACACTTTGCCGGTAATTTGCCCGTTTACTTTGAAGTTGAAATTATCGCGCCAGTTAAAAATTGTTGCGAGCACAGTTGTATCATTGTTTGCTACAAACGTAGTGTTCTGCGGAATGGAGGAATCGCTTCCTAAAGCTTCATTTGCCCAGCTTCCTTTTGTGAATTTATATTCTAAACGAGTTCCTTTATCCACACTTACTGTAACGCCCCAAATATCCTTTGTAGCTTTATTCAGTTGAATTTTATTCGGCTGCCAGCTTCCGAGCGCTCTTACATTACCGGCGACATAAATTTTTGACGTGTCGTCAAGTGTAGGTGAAACAACATTCAAAGTGACATTAACTTTTTCTTGTGCTGATACCGCTGCCCAAGCAAAGCAAATAATCCCCATTAATAATTTTTTCATTTCGAATTTCCCATTATTATTCTTAATGAATAAACGTCTTACCAAATTTTAATTTTTCTTTCCATAACTCTTTCCGGAAACTCCGGCGCTTTGAAACCATATTTTGCATAGAGTCCGTGTGCGTCTGCTGTTAAAAGCCGCCACGCTTTAATATTTTGCAATTGCGGATGCTCAAAAATAAAATCCATCATCTGTTTTGATAACCCTTTGCCGCGGTGTTCTTCCAAAATAAAAACATCTGCCAGATATGCGTTGATTGCAAAATCAGTAACAACTCTGGCAAAACCAATTTGCTCTGTATTGTAATAAACTCCAATGCAGAATGAATTTTCAATTGATTTTTGGACCAGCTCAATTGGAATTCCCTTATTCCAATAAGAGTTTCTTAGAAAACCATGAATGGTTTTAACATCTAAACTCGCTTTGTCATCACTGATGGAGTAATTATCTTCGATGGATTTTCTCATATTAATTTCACTTGGTAGCTATTACAAGCATTTCAAAATCTTCAGTTGTTAACTTATGATCCCGGCTAAACTCACCGAGACGCGCACCAAATATTTCAACCGACAAAAAACCAATTGATTTTAACAGCCATGTGATTTCCGGAGGGACATAATATCTCTCGTTACATTCTAAATGCTTCGCAACTCCGGAATCATCTGCCGTATCAAAAGAAGAATGATCGCGGAAAGTCATTAAATCAAATGTATTATTCTTCGTTCGCTCACTTCCATCCGAACTATTTATGAATTCTTTAACCGAATGATACAAGGGAAACAATCCGTTAAGTGTAGTAAAGATAAGTTTGCCGCCCGGTTTTATTGAGTTAAACGCATTCTTTAGAATAGAGAAATTCATTTCGTCTGTTTCCATTAAAGAAAATCCCCCTTCGCAAAGCATAATCCCCACATCAAATTCATGATTGTAATCAAAATCTCTGGCATCTTTTCTTTCGAAGCGAACTACCGCGCCGCAAGCATTTGCTTTTTCAATCGCTTTAGAAAGCTGGTCTTCCGATAAATCGAAACCGAAAACTTGGTAGCCGCGTTTTGCTAACTCAATCGAATGTCTGCCGGTTCCACATCCAATATCAAGAATCTTTTTAGCTTTGTCGTAGTTGATTTCCTTTTCAATAAAATCTACCTCGCCTTGTGTTCCGGTTGTAAATACTTCGCTATCGTAAGTATTGCCATAGTTAGTAAATAATTCTTCATACCATTGTTTCATTTCATCACCTCATTCATTGTTCAATACTTTGCCAAATAATGTTTTGCTAGTTTTAAAGTACCAAACCATTCTATCGCCGCAACAATGGAAGGCAACGCGGCAGAGCCGTGCGTTCCTCCGGGAATTGTAACTAGTTCTACATTAACTCCTCTTGTAAGAAAATAATTTTTTGCTTGCACAGAGTTTTCGTATGGAACGTATTCATCTGCATCTCCATGATAAAGATGCATTGGCGCGGTTGGTTTCCAATCAAGCAAACTATTGCTTGAAAACGCAGCGGTTAATGTGGTTTCGGTTCCATTTAAGTAGCCATTAACAAAATTCTGATTAAGCAGTTTAGATAAATCATTTGTTAGCTCAGAATTTATTTCGGTTGTTGTCTTAGAGCCGTTGAAAAGAGCAGGAAGTTTTTCTGCGTAAGGCGAGTTAAAAAATGCGTCTAATTTATTCCATCCGTAAACATCATTATAAGCTACCATGAAATAAGCTAGATAAGCCGGCTGGTTATAAGTCTTTCCTTGAAATATTTTCTTTGCCGATAGATTCAAATCATACGCGCCTGCCATTGGTGCAACCGCTGTAAGCTGAAACTCGCTTTTATAGTTCTGCTCTATTTCTCTCTGTGCCGCCATTGTAACATATCCGCCTTCGGAATAACCGGCTAAGAATATTTGTCCGTTCAATGTTATGTTATTCTTTCCGGCAAATTCTTTACCCGCCCTTATAATATCAATTATCGGGTCGGCGGAAGATTTTGAAATATGATACGGGTGAACAAGCATTGATTCTCCCAATCCGATATAATCCGGGACAACGGCAAAGTAGCCAAGTGCGGCGGCAACTAAACCATCTGTAGCATTCAAAGCGTTTACCGAACCAACATTTATTCTTTTGGTTTGGGTTCCATGCTGAACACTAACTAAGGAAAGATTGTTTTTCCCCTTTGGCAAAAAGACCGCACCGGAAACAACTATTATATTCCCCTTTATGTCAGCCGTTCTATAAACAAGTTTGTAGTAATCAACATCATACAAAATTTTGTTTTTGAATTGCTCTCCGCCGGAAATACTGCTCACCATGGCTTGCAGCAAAGGAATTGAAAATGTTCCATTGAAGGTAGAGCTTACTACTTGTCCGCGTGCCGGTGTTATTTCCGGCTCTACCGGAGAATCACTTTTTTTACACGATGTTACAAGAAAAAAAAATGCAAGAAGAATAAGCGTGAGCTGTTTCCGATTTATATTCAAGATCATTCCGCTTTTTCTCCACGTAACAAAGCTGTTTTATAAGGAAACGTTTTTACGGTCATAACTCCAGCTACAACCGCCGGATCGGTTTCAGCTATCTCCTTAGCTTTCTCAATTGAATCTGCTTCGTAAACCACAATTCCAAACATTGTTTCATCCCAATTATCAGTTTTGCCGGCAAGAATTAAACTTCCTTCTTTGTGCATTTTTTGCAGTCGTGCAAAATGTTCATCTATAGCTTTGTTATCGGCGTCGTTCCAATTTTTTAAATCAAGAAATTTAGGAACAAGATGAAGCACATAAATAAATTGTTTCTTCTTAGCCGGCTTTTGTTCTATTTGGGCAAATGAGATGGATACTAAAAATATTATGCTTAAAAATATCAGAGCAAACTTCTTCATTTAATTACCTTTCTATTAATAAAGAACTTGTTGCTTCTAAAATCTGTTATATCGTAAATTATTTACCAATAAACGAAACTGGATTAATCGCAATACAATTTAACAAAAGGAAGAAAAGGATTCTCAATGAAACTATCTAGAAAAGAATTTTTACGAGCCGGGGCAATTTTAAGCGGCGGATTTTTTCTGAATGGAAGTAAAATCCTTTCCGGCATTCAGGTTCAACAAAGCGGCTTTAAGGAACTACGAAACAATATTGGAATTTTTACCGAGCGAGGCGGAACTATCGGATGGTACGCAACAAGCGATGCTGTTGTAGTGATTGACTCGCAATATCCCGAAAGCGCAAAAAATTTAGTTGCCGGATTACAGCAGAGAACTTCTCATAAAATTGATATCTTATTTAACACCCACCATCACGGCGACCATACTTCGGGAAATTTTTTCTTAAAGGATTACGCCACTAAGATTGTAGCTCATGAAAACTGTAAACTATTTCAAGAGAAAAACGACAAGAAAGATCCCGCCAAACCGCAAGCTTATCCAACCGCAACATTTACAAACTCTTGGAGCGATGATGTTGGCAAGGAAAAAGTTACTGCTATATATTTTGGACCGGCACATACAGGCGGCGATTCTGTTATTCACTTTGAAGAAGCAAACATTGCTCACGTTGGCGATTTAGTTTTCAACCAAACTTTTCCATTTATAGATTCCAACGGCGGCGGTTCAATTAAGTCTTGGTATGAAACTCTTGGCATAGTTGCCAAGCACTATTCTAAAGACACTCTTTTCATTTTCGGTCATTCTATTTCCGATGATTTGATAACCGGCTCTATGAAGGATGTTCTATCAATGCAAAAGTATTTAGGCGCGCTTGTAGAGTTTGTTGATTCTGAAATTCAAAAAGGAAAAACTAAAGAAGAGATTTCCGCAGCACCTGAGATTCCCGGTTTTGCTGATTTGAAGGAACGCTGGCAAGGTGCACGTAAAATGAATCTTGAAAAAACTTACGATGAACTCATCAAAAAATGATAAATAAAAAAGGTTGTCTCAATTACTCAAGGCAACCTTTTCTTAAAACATTATTCTCTTCTTACTTTAGTAGCATCATTTTCTTTATTTCATAAAAACTTCCGGCGTTTAATCTATATAAATAAATACCACTTGGTAAAGACGTTGCATGCAACGTCTCTACATTAAATATTGCTTTATAATTTCCCGGCTGCTTAAACTCATCAACTAACGTAGCAACTATTCTACCTAGCACATCGTACACTTTTAAGCTTACTTGGCTTGCTGCTTGAATCTTGTAGCTAATCGTTGTTTCCGGATTAAACGGATTTGGATAATTCTGACTTAACGAATAGCCGGTTGGGATTTCCGTCTGGTTATCAACATCGGTTGTAGAATTCTTCGGCATTGTTAAATCAACAGAAACATTGAAAGAGCTTTTTGCGTAATCAATAACAGCGTTTGTTGTTGAGACAGAATTAAAGCCCGGCTTCTCTGCAGAAACATTATAAACACCGGCTCCTAAATCTGCAATTTCATACGTGCCGCCGGTTTCGCTAACAGCAAATGAACATACATCGCCGCTCTGCGATTCTGCATAAACGATTACACCATCAATAGGATTTCCGTTTGATTCTTTAATCCTTCCGGATATTTTTCCACCTCCATTTGTTCTAACTTCTCTAACACAAACAACCAAACCTTTTACCGCTTCATCGTTTTTAACAACTATCTGTTCGGCAAATTTGAATTCTTTTACACCGCACTCTTTAGAGTTATAGAACGCCGGCATAAACTCTTTAAGCGGAATTACTTGAATGAAGTAAGAGCCGTTTGCAACTTTTTCAAAAACAAACTCGCCGTTGCTATCTGTGTTAGTGCTTCTTACAGCAGAGGCTTTAGCTATAACATTATTTTGAGAGTCCATTCTTAAAGCAAACAAAACTACTTTTGATGCAACAGCAGCATTAGCTGCGTTTACAACTTTACCTGCAATGCTTCCTTTTGCAGCCGGCAGCGCAATTAACCTGAAATCTATGCCGGTTGTATCTCTCTTTAATTCTATCTTTTTTGCATCAAGCACATTACCCGTTTCTTTGTAATACTGAAGATTGTAGCCTTCGGCAAAACTTGAAAAGATGTATGAGTTGTTAATCGGCAGCAGAACTTTATAGTTTCCATCTTTGTCGGTAATTGTCTTAAAAGCTACATTTCCAAAAACTCCGTAAGATGAGGCATTATAACTTTCGTATTGCATTGAATTGCTGGGCTGCATTGAACCGCTAACTCCTTTTGCTACTCCTGTAACAATAACATACGCGTTTGCAATTGGATTTAGCTGATCATCCGTAACCTTGCCGCTAACCGAAGCAACAACTGGCGTTACAACAGCAAATTTCTTAAGAGTGAAATCAACTGTAACTTTATTTTTATCTGCAACTTTAACTGCAGTAGCCTTATCTATTGTCAGTGCGTCAACATACCAAACAGATTGATAAAGAGTGGTTGGTTTTATGTTCGATCTCTCCAGCGCTTGTCTTGCATAAACAAAATATTCTCCTCCTTCAACCTTTTCTATTAAATAAGAGCCGTCTGCTTTAGTTAGTGCAGAAAGAACCGAGGTATATGCATCTTTCTGTGTTGCCGTAATTTTCTTATTAAGCGTAATTAGAATGTTAGGTAATGGAGTTCCGGCTTCATCTTTTACAACACCACCTACAACACCATAAAAATTAACTACCTTAAGTTTCAAAACTTCTACCGCTACTACAGACATTCCGGATTTAATAATGATTTCCGCTGCATACTCTCCGGCATTAGCTGGCGTCCAAGTAACTTTTCCGGTTGCGGCGTCAATGGTCATTCCATCAGGAAATTTTCCTAATGCATAATTGGCGTTTTGTATAGCTGGTGCACGTAATTTTTCACTCACTTGATAATTGAATGTCTCACCAACCATCAATGTAAAAAAGTTTGAATATGTTATTACAACCGGTTTTTCCGGAACCTTAACAATTTTATGCAGCTTTATGTTTACTTCAACTTTAGAAACAGTTTGGCTAATTACAACTGGTGTAGCTTTCTCCATAGTTGTCGCATCAACATACCAAACCGGCAAGTATGTAGCGGCTGGTTCATTTTTATCGTAACGAAGTTCAGCGCTGATTAAATAAGTACCGGCTTCAATCCTTGCAAATGTATAAGCTCCGTTTTGATCTGTAATGGTTTTATATAATGGAGAAAAGAAATCACCCTTTTCTGTATTGCTAAACTTTTTGTAAACGATAACGGTAGCGCCGGCAAGCAGTTTAGCCTCTTCGTTGGAAATTGTTCCACTTATTGAACCAAGAAAATCGAAGACCAGCAATTTTAGAACTGCGCTTCCAATTTTTACATTCTGAGAATTGATTGCTATTTCAGCAATGTACGTTCCGGTTTTTGTTGGCGTCCATGTTACAATTCCCTTTTCTTTATTTACCAACATTCCTTCCGGACCTTTGAGCATAATAAATTCTGCAGAAGTAACGGTTGATGGAAGCCTCGCTTCAATTTTGTGTTCGAAAGCTTTGTTGATTTCTATCGAAGAAGAATACTGATAGAGCGCAATGGGTGGCTTGGTATCTTGAGCCGGGCTAATGCCGGTTACTATCAATGACGAGATGGTTATTAAAAGAATAAATGAATATACCTTTTTCATTTCATTCTCCTTATTTTTTATAAACTTGGAAGAAATCTACCCTCTTTAGATAATTATAACAAGTAAATAAACTTGCTCTTGATTGTCTTCAAATTCAAATTAAGACTATTTGTTCAATTATCTGTATCTGTTATTGCTGTCGTTTCGTGGAGGAAAAAATCTTGGCGAGTTCAAAGACAAATTTAAAACTCTTATTCCATCTTAAGGGGTTGTGCTGATAAAAACGATGTAATTTTTGTCATTCTGAGGAATCGTTTTGCGGATGACGAAGAATCTAAATTTATTGTTTAACGGATTCTTCGGTCGCTTCACTTCCTCAGAATGACACTTACTATTTTCTCTCTGAATATGGAACGGTATCGTAAACAATAATTTCTTTACCGGTTGAGTTAACTACTAAGCGAGTTCCATCGTTAGAGAAAATTGTATTGTAAACTACATTCGAGAAATCCGACAGCACGACAGAGGTTTCCCATGTTTTAGTATCCCAAACTCTAACTGTGTTATCTGCCGAACCGGAAACAAATCTTTTTCCATCCTTAGAAAAATTTATTGAGTATGGATATTGCGCGTGTCCGGAAAGTTTTTTTAGCAAAGAATAGTTTGATGTATTGAACAATTTAATTTTCGCATTGTCTAATGAAGCGGCAAGAATTTTATCGTCTGGCGAAAAAGCCAAGCAGAGAATTTGTCCGGTGTGCGCTTCGATTTTTGTTACTAACTCAAAAGTTTTTGCGTTCCAGATTTTTAGCGCGCCGTTATTTTCTGCGCTGGCAAACAAATTTCCTTTATTGTTAAACTTCACAAAGTATGGACGTGCCTCAAGCTGAATCTTCTTAATCAAACTTCCCGATTCAACATCCCAAACAAAAATTGCTTTTTCTGTTGAGTAAGCAATAAGTTGTTTTCCATCGGGTGAGAAATCCAAACTAGAATTGCCGCCACCCATTTCGAAAGTTTTGTGAACTTCCCCGGTTTTGGCGTTCCAAATTTTCACAACATTTCCCCAGTTTCCGCCGGCAATAAATTTATTGTTTGGATGAAACTTTAGAAAATTCATAAAACCATCTAATCCGGGAAAATTCTTTAACAATTTCCCCGAATTGAAATCCCAAATACTTATTGTGTTGTTGGGACCAGTGGTGGCGAGTAATTTATCGTCCATGCTTAAATCAAACGCAAAGATCGTTTCAGCTTTTCCGGTTTTATGCATAAACGCATTTCCAAATTCTGCATCCCAAACACGAATTGTTTTATCGGAAGAGGTTGTTACATGCTTATTCCCTTCTTTATTAAGAGCAATCGAAACAACCTTGTCTGTATGTCCGTAAAGTTTGTTCATCAATTGTCCGGTTTCGCCGCTCCAAACAAATATCGAAGCATCTGAGCCGGAAGAAAATATTCTGTTTCCATCTTTCGAATAAGCAAGTGCTAATACCGGGCGTGTGTGACCGTGAAGTTCACGTTCTATTTTTCCGGTGTTCAAATCAAACAATCTGATTATTGTACTCTTGGATGCAACAGCTATTTGTTTCGAATCGGGGGAGAATGCGAAATCGTCTATAGCAGAATAGCTGGAAACATCATCGTAATGAAAAACTTTTGGACCATCTTTTTGTGCATGCGACCAAACCGCTACACGCCAGCCCCAGCCTCCAACTCCAAAGAATTTTCCGTCCGCACTGAAGCGAGCAACTATCAATGGTTTGTTTCCAAATTCTGTATCCCAAAGCTGCTTTCCGGTTTCAGAATCCCACAAAGAAACAATACCGATTACACCTTTTTCCTTTTGAAACTGCCACGAAGAAAAGAGTATTGTTTTTCCGTCCGGACTTATATCAACATCGGCTAAACCATGACCGCCCGTTTTTGCGCTCCATTTAATTTGACCGGTTTCAAAATCCCAAACTTTAATTGTAGTATCGCGCGAAACCGAAACAACAAGTTTATCATCCGGAAAAAATTTTGCAGAGTAAACTGCGCTTGAGTGTCCTTCAAGCTTTTTTACATCTTGCATTGTTGATGAATCGTACACATAAATTTTTCCCTCAGCGCTTCCGGCAATTAAATATTTTCCATTATTACTGAAGTAAGCCTTTGTCGGTGAAAAATCATTACAATCAATTTTAGACAAGCTCATGTCGCTTCGGCTGTTTAGCATATTCCATTCCCAGCCGCGCAATTCTTTTGGCGCATTTTCCAGCCAGCGTTTTGCATCCGCAGTCTCGTTCAACCGCAAAGATGAATTTGCCGCTGCGATATGAGCTATGTATGATTGATATTTGATATCACTTTGAGTAAAAACTATTTCTGTTAACAATAGAATTATTAAAATTATTTTTTTCATTATCTCTCTTTTCGATTAACTATAACTCATGACATTATTTTTGTTGCCGCAACTTTTAAGTTGTGCTATTAGATCTAATACTGTCATTCTGAAGAATCCGTTTTGCGGATGACGAAGAATCTATGACGTAAAATGTTTAGAGATTCTTCGGTCGCTTCGCTCGCTCAGAATTATAAAGAGTTTATTTCCAAGCGCCAAGTATTGCACCCATGATGGCGTAAATAACAGTCTGGTAGCCGGCATCAATCAAAAATAGTTTCAGCGATTTTTGACTGAACAAATAAATTATTCCAAGAGAAGCTGATACCCAGCCGATTCCCGCGGCTAATCCGGCAAAGAAACCAAACTGTAAATCTGCTTTCGTGCCAAGAAATGCTGAGAGATTTAACGCTATTATTAAGTTTAGCAATATAGATAGACCAAAAGTTCTAACCATTTTATCTTTGCCATCGCCTTCTTTCACACCGCTTTCTTTCATCCAGGCTTTGCCAAAAAGCGGACCGTACCACAAACCGCCAAGAATAAATGCTATAATTGTTACAACAACTACTGCTAAATAATTTATCTGTATTTGAGCGCTTTCCATTTTTGCTACCTTTCTTTTGTTGATGTTGGAAAATAGAAAATTTCCATAAAGAAAAAAGCTTTGCCGGATTCGCTTGTCTTGATTAACGGAAGGGAATCCAAACTCTGTGTCAAAAATTTTCTCTTTTTTCTCACGTTTACATTTGCAAACTTTGGTTGGATAAATAAGGTGAGCATTATGAAACGGTTTATATTTCTTTCTTTCGGGCTTATTACTCTAATAACATTTAGTAGTTGCCAGGACGATACTTTGCTTCCGGTATATCACACAGTCTCTGTTTCTTCCAACACACCTTCGGAAGTTACTCTCAAAGTCGGGGAATCTGTTTTTCTTAATGATGAATTACTAGTTACCTTTTCCGGTATAGGCGCAGATAGCCGTTGCCCGATAGATTTAATGTGTTTTTGGGCGGGTGATGCCGAAGTAAAACTGAAACTAACCAAAGGAAGTTTGCAAAAAGAAGTTGTGCTTCACACAGGATTAACACCAACGGCAATTGTTTTTGATGGTTACGAGATTGCATTGAAAAATGTTCTGCCTGCGCGTAAGAGTACGGAAGACATTAAGCCGGAACAATATTTGATTGAGCTAAGAATAAACTATAACGTAAATGCTGAAACAAAACAAGTTTACTTTATTGATGGAAACAGTGATTGGGTCGTAAAAAAAGATATGATTGCTGTTAATTCTGCCTCGCTGGAAAAAGATATGCTTGCACTTTCTGTTAGTTATAGCGGCGGATGCAGAGACCACATAATTGATCTTTACGCTTACACCGGAATTCTAAAATCAAATCCGCCACAGATGAATCTTGTGCTTTCTCACAACGCTAACGGCGATATGTGCGAAGCTTACGTAACAAGAACTATTAATTTCGATTTGAGCAAGATAAAAGAATATCTCGGCGGGCAAGTTGGTTATACCGGAACAGTTATTCTAAACATCAACGGAACAGACGGCAAGCCGATAAAACAATCGCCGGTGAGTTATAAATACTAAGCGTCAGCATAGATAAAAACAGATTCTTTTTTACATTAATGAGGGCGGAACAATGAAAAAGATATCCGGAAATTACTTTGTGTCTTTTATTTTATCTTCTATGTTGATTGTCTCATGCACGCGTTTCAGTAAATCTTATCAAAATTACATTATACTCTACAACCTAAACGATCCACAAAAAATAGAAGTACGAATTCCCAACATTTATGAATATAGCGGAAGAATTAAAGATAAGTTGCCGGATGGAACAGCTATAGATGGTAATTTCATTTTCAATCAATATTTACAAGCGCCGAATAATTATACTCCCCCAAATTATAGAGTCCTATCAGCTGAGGAATTATTATCAAAAGAAGTAGGACCAGGAATTAACTCTGCTCGTTCCGTGAAAAAAGTAGATCGCGAACAGGTAAAACAAAATTTCCCGGAACTATTCGGTTATAGCACAAATGTTCAAGTAACCCCTATTGGCAACGCAACGTTAATGATTGGAAAAAGCAGAATGATTGAAATTGTTTTCTATTCTATTAATAAGATTGATGATTCCGGTGCGGGAATCGGTAAAGACAACGATGGAAATATTTATCGCGTTTATTTGGTAACGGAGACTAGTGTTCCGCACTAGAATCCAAAACTCACCAACTTAATTTTCTTACCCTCTTCCAAATGCACCTTCTCGTACTTTGTTTTTATTGTGTACTCAAATGGAATCTGCTCGAGCGAGTATATGTCGCTGCTAACAAAGTTGGTTTTTAGTTTTCCCTCTTCAATCATCTGAAGCGTGTATTCGTAAAGCGTATCGTCATCGGTTTTTAAATTTACTTTTCCATTCTCCGCCAATAGCTTTCTATAGATAGCTAAAAATCTAGGGTGCGTTAAGCGCTTCTTAATACTGCTCTGAAACGGATACGGATCGGGGAAGGTAATCCAGATTTCCTCTACTTTCATTTCCTTTAAAACTTCATCAAGACGTTCTATGTAAGCGATTAGCAGTGCTACATTATTGGTTTTCCTAGCTTCTGCATTCTTAGAAGCATTCCACAAACGGTTTGGCTTGCGGTCAATCCCAAGAAAATTTCTTTCGGGATAATGCTCTGCCAAACTAATCGAGTAATCCGCTTGCCCGCAGCATAGTTCTATTGTAATTGGGTTATCGTTCGCAAAGAACTTTTTAATGCCTGCTTCCGCGGCTTCATCTTTATAATCAAACACGTTGGGGAACGTTCTGACTTCTGTTATCTTTTTATATTTTTTTCGGCCCATCTTTTGTAACGTAGAGTGTAGAGTGAAGAACGAAGAGTTTACAAAACTTCATCTGCTTAGAACAAGCTTTGGTGTTTTCTAGTTCTTTAATTGCTAATTCCCCGACGTTTGCGTCGTGGGTTACAACTTTATGACAAAAGTCGAGGATAAAATACTTCGACCGAGTTTATAAAAGCCCTTCCCTTTGGTAAGGGTTGGGATGGGCTTTTATTAATTTTTTACGCAGCGAAAATAGAAAAGTTTTACTTCTTTTTTCTTATCTGCGTAAATCTGTTTAATCAGTTAAATCTGTGCATGCCCGCCATCCTGTTGGCGGGTTCTATTATCATTAACAAAATAGTTGCGGAAAAATTTCCATGCTCCCTTGTATCTATTTAATTTGATTATTATACTCGACTCCAGATTTACACATTTTGTAATATGATTAAGCAAAACACAAAATATAACCCCGATAAAAACTTTTACTGCTCTTCGCGGGCAAGCAAAGTAATATCAATTCTTCTTACGGCTACATCCACGCACACGCAAACCATGACGCGTTAATTTTAGCGCATTCTTTCTAGTTTCTACATAAATTTATAACAACAAGGGTAAATTTTACCATGATAGTACTAAAATTTGGCGGATCGAGTGTAGGCAGTGCTGAAAGAATTGATGATGTGATTTCAATTCTGATTAACAACTACATCAACAAGAAAAAGAAAATTGCTGTTGTCTTCTCTGCGTTTCAAGGCGTAACGGATAAACTGATTGAAATCGGCAAGCTTGCTTTCCAGAGAAAGTTAACGTACAAAGCGGAAATTGAGCAGCTAATCGAACGGCATTACGATACGGCTTTCCGGCTGAATCCAACCGGCAAGCATGAAGAAATAGTAGAAAAGCTTGATAAGCTGTTTGATGAGCTAAAGGAAGTAACACACGGCGTTTATCTTGTGCGCGAACTTTCCGCAAGAACTCTTGATTACATCCAAAGCTTTGGTGAAAAATTATCCAATACAATTATTGCGGAATCCCTTTGCAACCGTGGTGTTGAAGCCGAATATCTTGACGCGAGCAAACTCGTTAAAACAAATTCTGAATTTGGTAACGCGCGTGTAAATTTTGCTTCGACAAACAAAAACATCATAAAATATTTTAAGCGGCACAATAAAGTTCAGATAATAACCGGTTTCATTTCTTCTACTGATAAAAACGAAATTACTACACTCGGACGCGGCGGCTCCGATTATACAGCTTCTGTATTTGGCGCGGCGCTCAATTCTTCGGCAATAGAAATATGGACCGACGTTGATGGAATATTAACCGCTGATCCGAGAAAGGTTAAAGATGCTTTCCCGCTTAAGTCAGTTACTTACGAAGAAGCAATGGAGTTATCACACTTCGGCGCAAAGGTAATTTATCCACCAACAATGCTGCCAGCACTTCAGAAGAAGATTAAAATTGTAATTAAGAATACGTTTAATCCAACACACCCAGGGACAGAAATTGTTGAAAAAGGCGGCAGCGACAAAATGCCGATCAAAGGAATTTCATCTATTGATGATATTTCTATCATTCGCGTGCAAGGCGGCGGTATGGTAGGCGTTACAGGCGTGGCGGGAAGATTATTTGCGGCACTCGCGCGCAACGGAATAAATATTATTCTTATTACTCAAGCTTCTTCCGAACACAGTATTTGCTTTGCGGTGCTTCCTAAATTTGGCGAGCATGCTAAAAAAGTAATTGAGAATGAATTTAAGCTTGAGATTATGGAAGGAAAAATCGGCGAGGTAAAAGTTGAAGAAGAACTTTCCATTATTGCTGTTGTTGGGGAAAGAATGCGTCACGCAATTGGAGTAGCGGGAAAAGTTTTTAACGCGCTTGGTAAAAAAGGAATTAACATTATCGCAATCGCTCAAGGTTCTTCCGAGTTGAATATTTCCCTCGTTATCAACAAAAACAATTTGCCTAAAGCGTTGTTGTCTATTCACAAAGATTTATTAGAGAGGTTAAAATGAGTTCTAAAATTCCAGTCGCAGTTTTGGGTGCTACCGGAAGTGTCGGTCAGCGTTTCGTAGAATTATTATTAAATCATCCTTGGTTCGAAGTTACTGAACTTGCCGCGTCAGACCGTTCCGCCGGGAAAAAATATGCGGAAGCAACAAACTGGATTATGCAAACGCCGCTGCCGGAAAAGTACGCGAACATGATTGTGAAAAAGTGCGATACAAGTTTAGAATCTAAAGTTGCTTTCTCCGGATTGGATGCTAACGTTGCTGGCGAAATTGAAACAGCCCTTGCAGAAGCCGGCTGCTATGTTATTTCAAACGCGCGCAATCACCGCTTTGATGCGGATGTGCCGTTAATGATTCCAGAAATAAATCACAATCACTTAGAAGTTGTGAAGGCGCAAAACTACAAAGGTGGAATTGTTACCAATCCAAACTGCTCAACAATTGGTTTGGCAATTGCGCTAAAACCGCTTCAAGATAATTTTGGTTTGGAAGCCGTAAATGTTGTAACAATGCAAGCTATTTCCGGCGCCGGATATCCCGGCTTACCAAGTCTTGATATAATAGATAACGTTGTTCCTTTCATTGGCGGTGAAGAAGCCAAAATGGAAAGTGAACCGCTGAAAATTTTTGGCTCTATCGTTAACAATAAATTTGTTAACGCTGATTTTATGATCAGCGCTCAGTGTAATAGAGTTGGTGTAATTGATGGTCACACAGAATGTGTTCAAGTGAAATTAAAATCGAAACCAACTAAAGAAGAAATTATTAAAGTGTGGAGCGAGTTTAAATCTTTACCGCAAGCGCTTGCGCTTCCCTTCGCGCCAAATCCTGTTATAACTTATTTCAGCGAAGACAGATATCCGCAGCCGCGCGTTCATCGTAATCTTGGTAACGGAATGGGCGTTGCTGTTGGCAGATTGCGCGAAGATTCACTTTTCGATTTTAAGTTTGTTGTGCTATCTCATAATACTATTCGCGGCGCGGCGGGCGGAACAATTCTTATCGCAGAGCTGATGAAAGCTCAAGGAATTAGTGGATGAAAAAAATAAAAGTATTCGCTCCCGCTTCTGTTTCAAACGTTGGTCCCGGTTTCGATATGATGGGCTTTGCGCTTCACGAACCTGGCGATGAAGTAGAAATAAAATTAAACAGTTCGAAAGAAATTAGAATAACAAAAATTACCGGCGATGGCGGAAAGCTTCCACTTGATCCCGAAAAGAACACAACCACGGGCGCAATTAAATCATTGCTCAACAAATACAATATTAACGTTGGGCTCGATGTTGCAATTCACAAGAAAATGGGAATTGGCAGCGGACTCGGTTCCAGCGCGGCAAGTTCAGTAGGCGGTGTGTTCGCCATAAATAAATTGCTCAACTTAAAACTTAGTAAGCTCGATTTGCTTGAACACGCGATAGCCGGTGAGTTTATCGCCAGCGGAAGTGTTCATGCGGATAATGTAGCGCCGGCTTTGTTTGGCGGATTTGTTTTAATCCGTTCTTACAATCCAATAGATATTATTCAACTCGATTACCCAAGGAATTTATTCTGCTCTATTGTTTATCCGGATATTGTTATAAAGACAATTGATGCGAGAAGAATTTTAGATAAAACGTTTGAACTCAAAACCGGAATTGCTCAAGCTGGTAACGCAGCGGGTTTGGTTGCCGGACTTTTGCGGAATGACATTTCCTTAATCGGAAGATCAATAATAGATCTATTTGCGGAACCGAAACGCGCAACACTAATTCCTTGTTATGATGAAATCCGCCAAGCAGCTTTAAACGCCGGCGCGATTAATTGTAACATTTCCGGTTCCGGTCCATCTATGTTCGCCTTTTCTACTTCGCAAATAGATGCAGAGCGCATTGCTCTTGAAATGAAAAAAGCCGCAAAGAAAAAAGGCTTCGGTAGTAAAACTTATGTTTCTAAGATTAACGAAAAAGGTCCACGAGTTTTAATATGAAATATTACAGCACAAATAGTAAAAACAAATTATTCTCTTTCGAACAAGCGGTGATGAAAGGTTTAGCTGACGATGGCGGTTTGTTTATGCCGGAGTTCATTCCAAAGTTTCCTAGAGAATTTTTTGAGAGCATTGAAAACAAATCGTTTGTGGAAATTGCTCTCGAAGTTTCTAAATATTTTATCGAAGATGAAATTCCGCAAGCCAAACTTGAAGAGATTGTAACCGAAGCGATAAGCTTTCCCGCGCCAATTGTTGAGATAGATAAAAATCTATTTGTGCTCGAACTATTTCATGGACCAACTTTAGCGTTCAAAGATTTTGGTGCGCGCTTCATGGCAAAGACGATGGGTTACTTTGCGCAGAAGGAAAATTCTCACCTTAATATTCTTGTTGCTACTAGCGGCGATACCGGCAGCGCTGTTGCAAATGGTTTTTATAACACGCCGGGAATTAGTGTTTACATTCTCTATCCAAAAGGAAAAGTAAGCAAGATTCAAGAACAGCAATTAACTACTCTTGATAAAAATATTACAGCGCTTGAAATAGATGGAACGTTTGATGATTGCCAGCGTTTAGTAAAATCTGCTTTTGTTGATTCGGAATTAACAAGTAAACTAAACTTATCTTCTGCTAATTCAATTAACATTGCGCGCTTGCTTCCCCAATCTTTTTACTACATGGAAGCATACAAACAAATTCCCGATAAAACTCACCCGGTTGTTTTTTCTGTTCCTTCGGGAAATCTAGGCAACATCACAGCCGGATTGTTAGCAAAGAAAATGGGCTTACCAATTCACAAATTTATCGGCGCTACAAATAAGAATGATGTTTTCACTGAATTCATTCAAAGTGGAAATTTTAATCCGCGCGCATCCGTTCAAACACTTTCAAACGCAATGGATGTTGGCAATCCAAGTAATCTTGCAAGAATAGTTGATTTGTATTCAAACTCGGTTTCAGAAATTCGGAATGATATTTATTCCGCTACTTTTAGTGATGAACAAACGCGCGAAGCGATAAAAGATGTATTCGAAAAAAATAATTATGTAATTGATCCTCACGGTGCGGTTGGCTATTCGGCTTTGGAAAAATTTCTAAAGGGAAATTCTACAGAGAAATTTACTTCAATTGTTTTGGAAACTGCTCATCCGGCAAAATTCAAAGATGTAGTTGAAGAAGAATTGAATATTAATGTTGAAATTCCGGAAAGACTTGCGGCTTGTTTGACAAAAGAAAAGAGAGCTGTGTCGCTCTCTTCAGATTACAATTCTTTGAAAGAATATTTATTCGCCTTGTAAAGACGTTCCGCTGGAACGTCTCGTATATAGTTTTGCTTTCTTACATCATCCGCATATCAAACGGCGAGAGATCAGAAATATTTGCGCGCACATTTAGATCACGTATAAGTTCTTTTACGGTTTTTATTTCTGCTTCAACAAGATGCTGACGGTGCTTTAACATAGAAAGTGCGGTAAAAGCAATTTTCTGGGTATCCATTTCAAAACCAAGTATCTGTTTTCTTATCACATAAAACGCTGCTTCTAATCTTTCCAATTTCTTCTTCAGCTTAATTTGAATCTCTTGTTTGCTCAAATTGTGCATCAACAAAATGCCAATATCAAATCCAGAGGACGTTGAAGAATCCTCTTCCAAAAATGATGTGATTGAAAGCTGCAATTCCTTTTCACCTTCATCAGTAATAGAATAAATTGTTTTCTCCGGCAGATTTCCGTCCTTCTCTGTTCTGCCTAAAATCATTCCCTTTTTCTTCAAATTATTTATAGTGGCATAAACGGTGGAGTCCGCCATAGGCAGCCACTTCTTAGTTTGAAGCTCGCTAAGCATTTTTGTGATTTCGTAAGGGTTTCTTTCACGCTCGGCTAAAATACCAAGTATCAGAGTTGCTAGTTTTGACAGCATATATCGCAAGACCACTATTTTGTAAGATTAGTATAAAAATAGAGGAATTAATCTCATTTATCAACTAGAATTAGAAGATTTTAGAAAGAAGTTGTGTACTATTTACCAACTCTTCGAAAGGAGAGTAAATGAATGTGACATTTTTAGTGAGGGAACGATAATTCATCTCAGATTCGATTTTCTTTTTAGGATTGATAACTATGATTTGTTTTTCCGGCGTAATTTGCTTTTTGAACAAAGCTTTAACGTGAACATCTGCATTTGAGAGTGAGTATCCGATGAAAATTATTTTCTTTGCAGCACGAATTTCTCTGGCAGCTTCGCTCAACAACTGAGATATAATTGGATGATGTAGCGTTTTTAGATAAGATGGCGGCATTATTAGCGTTTGAAATTCTGTTCCGTCAATCGGGCAGCGGTATTCATACTCTTCGTTTCCCGGGTAGGAATAGCCAAGAAATTTTCCACGGTTCAAATCTATTTTCCTATCCCAAGGTGTAAGCAATGTTTGATTGCAGCAATTGCAGTACTTCCAGGTTAAGCTGCCGTGTGTTTTGATGAGTTTGTATGTAAACGGATTTTCTTGTTTGCTTAACGTTACAGGCTCTCGCGGATTCACCCAAAAATTATAACCGGTTAACTGCGGATGTTTTTCGTAGTTCATCAGCGGTATGCAGTAATCAATAAAACCGGCTTTCTTTTGAAAAATAAAATCGAAGGCTTGCTCTAGAAGAGTGTCATAATTCAGCGTAATGATGGAAGTATTTATTGAATGATTTGTTATCGCTTCCCAAAACTTATGGTAGTATGGGCTCCGCTGATCCGTTTTTATGTTAACAACAAAGTGTAAAAGTTTGATTAGATATTCTTTAATGTCGCGGATTTTTTCATTTGTGTATTTCGCGTTTAAGCTTTCGTCTTGCTGAATAAAATAATCTATAAAGCCGAACACTGCTTCGAGTTGAGGATAGAGATTGTTCTTTTCATCTAAATCAAAGTTTTCACGAATAAACTCGATAACAATTTTTCCAATTTCGGAATTTGTAATTTCATCAACTTCGCCCGACATAATCATCGGCAGCATTTCTTTTTGGAGTGGAACACCATCCGGATTTGAAGCTCCTGCGCCTAAAACAAAAATAGCGTCACGCTCGGGTAAGTATCGTAAAAATTTTTCGGTGTTCATCTAATGCTCATTCCGCCCTTTATTTGCAGCGAAAATCTACGCACTGCAATTACTTGTTCAATTCGATTAGTACCAGCTTTTTACCCTTTTCATTTCGGGTATTCGATGGTTTATAGGCAAGTTCAAATATTGTGGATTTTTTGATAAACGATTTGTACTTAAGCTCTGCCGTTTTAAATTCATCCATTAAGTCGCCCCCTTTAATTGCAACGATGTATGCTTTTTCTTTAATCAACGGGAGCGCATAACGGAAAAGTATTATTAGCGGAACTGTCGCACGACTGACAACAAGATCAAAAGAGTTTGCATATTTCTGAATAAATTCATCACTCTCAACGCGTGCGTTTTCCGCAGTTAAGTTGCTCATCTTAAGTTTGTTGATAAACTCTTTTACAGCATCAATTTTTTTGGCGGTTGAATCAACTAAAACTCCACGTAAAATTGGTCGAGTAATTGCAAGTGGAATTCCAGGAAAGCCTCCGCCGGTTCCAATATCTAAAAAGCGTGAAACTTTGGGAGGAATAAACTCTGATACATACGAGGAGATGAAAATGTGGTTTTCAACTATCTTGAGTACATCTTTGCGGGAAATTAAATTGAGTTTTGAGTTCTTTTGATTAACAAGTGTTCCGAATAATGCTAATCTCTCTAACTGATATTCGTCGGGGTTAATCCCGTTATCCCAAAAGAGAACTTTTAACTCGCGTAAATACTGTTCTTGAAGATCCAAACAAATTTTCCAGAATTAGCTTTTCAAATATACTAACAAAACAGAAATATCTGAAGGAGTGACGCCCGATATTCTTGAAGCTTGACCAATTGTACGTGGTTTTACTTTGCCAAGTTTTTCCCTTCCTTCAGTTGAGATAGTCTTTATTTTTAGATAATCAAAATTTAATGGAATATTAATCTTCTCGTATTTTTCCATCTTTTGAATCAATTCTTGCTGTCTTTGAATATAGCCTTCATACTTAATGTTGATTTCTACTTGCTCGTACACTTTATCGTCGCTTATCAACAATTTGAACTCATCGTCTTCCGGCAAAACACTTAATATATCTTTTAACTCAAGTTCCGGTCTTCGTACAAGTTTCGTAATTGTATCAGCATTATCTGCTATCGCAAGTTCCTTTCTTTCTAAAATTGGATTAATATCATTTGGGACTATCCTTTTCTTTTCGGCAATATCTTTTGCTTTAGAAATAACTAATTCTCTCTGTTTTAACTCATCAAACATTTCCTTTGGAATAAGCCCAAATTCATATCCATATTTCATCAAGCGTTGATCAGAATTATCCTGGCGCAATACTAACCTGTGCTCTGCCCGCGAAGTAAACATGCGGTACGGTTCATTAGTAGATTTGTCAACAAGATCATCAATCAATACACCTATGTAAGCTTCGCTTCTTGTTAATACGAATTCCGGTCTTCCTTGAATTTTTAATGCAGCATTAATACCTGCGATTATTCCTTGCCCGGCAGCTTCTTCATATCCGGAAGTGCCGTTTATCTGTCCGGCGAAATAAAGTCCTTGTATTAGCTTTGTCTCCAGCGTTAAATCAACTTGATGAGGAGGAAAATAATCATACTCAACTGCATAGCCGGGACGAACCATTACTACTTCTTCAAGGCCTTTAATTTTCTTCAGCGCTTCAAATTGAATTTCGACCGGCAGCGATGTAGAAAATCCGTTTATATAAATTAATTCTGAGTTCAAACCTTCTGGTTCCAAAAACAATTGGTGTCTTTCTTTATCGGCAAACCGATTAATTTTATCTTCAATTGAAGGACAGTAGCGCGGACCTACTCCTTGAATTTTCCCAGTGAATAACGGCGAATCACCAAAACCTTTTTCTAAAATTTTATGAACAGTTTGATCCGTATAAGTTATATGGCAGCTTAACTGAGGCTGATATGGAAATTTATCTTTTGGTGTTCTCAAAGAAAACGGAAGAGGCGGAACATCTCCAGGCTGTTCGTCAAGTATTTGCCAATTGATAGAATTTTTGTGTAACCGTGGTGGCGTTCCGGTTTTTAGTCTTCCGGCTTCGAAGCCCATTTTAACAAAAGAATCTGTTAAACCCACGGAAGGCTTCTCTCCAAACCTTCCCCCTTTAGTCGAACTCATTCCAGTATGCATCAATCCATTTAAAAATGTTCCACTGCATACAACAAGAGCTTTACATTTTATTTCTTCGCCATGTGCTGTCCTAACACCAACAATCTTTTTACCTTCTTCAATTGCGTCAATAATCATTTCTTCAATGATCGAAAGATTTTGTGTCCCGGCAACCATGCTAGAGGCAATCTCAGAATAAATTTCACGGTCATTTTGGCTTCTTCCAGCCCATACCGCAGGACCTTTTGATTTATTCAATGTTCTAAATTGGATGCCCGACTGATCAGCAATTAAGCCCATTGCCCCACCCAAAGCGTCTACTTCGTGAACAAGATGCCCTTTTGCACTTCCACCAATTGCCGGATTGCAAGACATCCTTCCCATTCCGTTTTTATCCATTGAAACTAATCCAACAGAGCAACCCATTTTGGCTGCTGAAACCGCCGCCTCAATACCGGCATGACCCCCACCAACTACTATTAGATCAAAACTTCTCATTTATTCCTTTCTATAAGTCTCGACTAAGTCAAGACCAATCAGTTTCACGTGGAACCGGTAAGTTTGGAAATCTTAAGTGTGATGCAAAGGGAAATACTTTTCTCTTCGAACTTCATACTTCTTCTTTCTTACTTTCTTGGTTTCACATGAAACATTACTTTCCTATACAGAATTTCGAAAATATATTATTCAAAATATCATCCGACGTGATTTTGCCAACTATCTCACCCAAATCATTTTCGGCATTTCTTAGATCTACCGAGATAAATTCGCCCGTTAGCCTCTTATTAATAGATTCCTTTGCGGATTTTAAGTGCTCATTTGCTTTATTAAGTGAATCATAGTGGCGAATGTTCGAAACAATGGCAGTCCTCTCTGTATATGTAGAAGAACCAAGTGCAACTGCTTTTAGTTTCTCAAAAAGGGACTGCATTCCCACACCGGTTTTTGCAGAAATTTGCACATCATACTTATCAGGCTCAGGTCTCGTAATATCAACCTTGTTAGCTACTCTCACAATCCTATCACTCTGATTTAGTTCAAGAATTTCCGAATAAAGATGCTCGGAAAAGCCAACTGTTGTATCGTTGAGAAACAAAACAATATCCGCTTCTTTTAGAGCATTTCTGCTTCTCAAGACGCCTTCTTTTTCAACTGCGTCTTCTGTAGCTCTAATTCCAGCAGTATCAAACAATCGGAACATAATCCCATCAATAAACAAATCTTCTCGAATAATATCTCGTGTAGTTCCCGGGACTTCGCTTACAATTGCGCGGGCTTCTTTAAGAAAATAATTAAGCAAGGATGATTTTCCGGCATTTGGCGGACCTACAAGCGCAACGTTTACTCCATCGCGTATTACTTTTCCGAACGAAAAGGTTTTAAGCAGTGCTTCAATTTCCTCAATAATCTCATCTATGTTTCTAACTATCTCTTGCAAAGACATAAAGTGAATGTCCTCTTCGGCAAAATCCAGTTCTAGTTCAATAAGAGAAGAAGTATGAATCAGTTGCTCGCGTAAAGAATCAATCTTCTTAGAAAGAATTCCATCAAGTTGATTACGCGCGCCGCGAAGCGAAACTTCCGTTCTTGAATTGATCACATCTGCAACTGCTTCGGCTTGTGCTAAATCAAGCTTTCCATTTAGATATGCACGCTTAGTAAACTCGCCCGGCTCTGCTAATCTTATTTCTTGTAGCAATAAGACTGATATGATTTTCTGTGCTATAAATGGGTTTCCATGCGTACTAATCTCAATACTATCTTCGCCGGTAAACGAGCGCCCATCGGAAAAAACCGAAATCAAAACATCATCAATGGCTTCTCCCCCGCTTTCCAAAATTCTACCATAATGAATTGTGTGAGATGCGCAATCAATAAGCTTTTTTTTGCCGGAAAACACTTTGTCAACAGACGGTATTGCGCTTGGACCGCTAACACGAATCACCGAAATAGCTCCAACGCCATTTGGTGTAGCTAGCGCAACTATTGTATCTTCATTTTGCGATAAACTTTGAGACATGCTTTTTCCTTTGAAGTGCAAAATTATCATTATTGTAAAGGAGTAACAAGAAGCGCAGTACAACGCCAACTTCAAAAATATTTTTTATTACGAATTAGTAATATACCAATTCGTTCTATAATTATTACTAATGTTATAATCAATATTTTTTAACAACTCCATTCTTTTTATCGAAATTTCCCCGGTTTTTCAACTCTCTTTTTTCCTTTTCGCGGCTAAATATTTCCCTTTCACAGTTATTCTTTTGTAATTAGTAAAGCTAGGTTGTTTTTTTGGGCACATTTAATGTCGTTTGAATTTTTTCACAAAATATGTGGATAACATGAAAAAGTTAAAAATCTTATTAGCAAGTGCAGTTGTCCTTTTTGTTGGACTTCAATTTTACCGTCCGGAAATTCCTTCTCCACCGGTAACAAATGATTTCACCGGACCGGAAGAAATAAAGAAAATCTTTAAAAAGAGCTGTTATGATTGTCATTCTAATGAAACTAATCTTGCCTGGTTTGACCAAATAAACCCTGCTTTTCTTTTAGTCAGAAAGCATATTCTGGAAGGAAGGTCATATCTCAACTTTTCTGACTGGGACAAACTGAATGACGCCAAACGGAGATTATTATTGTTCGATGCGTTAAATGTAGTCAAGACATTCAAAACAATGCCTTTGCCCGAATATACTTTGCTGCATCCGGAAGCAAAATTAAGCAAAACTGATGTCGACAAGTTGGAAAAATTTATTCTTTCTTTAGAAAAATATCCGGTTGAAATGAATGCCAGTAACAAGAGCAAATCCGAAAAGATAACCGGTTCCAGTATAATAAAAAATGCGCCTAATGGAATAAAGTTTATTCCGGACTATAAGGATTGGCAAGTTATTAGTACTACAGAAAGATTTGATCACAATTCTACAAGAATAATTTACGCAAATGATATTGCCGTTAATGCAATAAATAAAGGAAATAATATTCCTTACCCTGACGGTTCAATTTTAGCGAAAGCGCTTTGGGAAAGAGTAACAAACGAAAACGGCGATATTGTTCCGGGTAAATTCATTCATGTTGAGTTTATGATAAAGGACGAAGAAAAATATGCATCAACAAAAGGGTGGGGTTGGGCAAGATGGTTGGGAAATGATTTAAAACCTTTTGGCAATGATGAAACATTTACAAACTCGTGCGTAAACTGTCATAATCCGGTTAAAGAAATGGATTACACTTTTACTCCGGCAATTAGATTTTCTAAGAATAAGTAAAGGATCTAATAAAATGAAATATATAATAGCAATCCCGATATTATTTTTCTTTTTTTCTTGTAGTTCCGACACCGATAATAAACAACAATCGTACTTAAATAATACTGCTACAGTACAGATTGGTAATATTCCATTTGATTTAAGTTCGGCAAAAGTAGTTAGTTCAATTATCAGGCATAAAGATCATCACACGATATTAATTCTAACAGACAAAAAATCACAAACCACAAAAAACAACCTTTCTAACGGTAATGCTTTCGTGCAAGGCGCAAAATGGTTAATAATTTATTGGCAGCAAAAAGATGACCTGGTTTGGATCGGCGCAAGAATACCTGGGAAATTTCTCTATACCGACTTAATTCAATTTAACAACAATGATTTTATTATCAGAAGATATGATAGCTCCGGCAAGATTTTAAAATTGGATAACGCAGAAAAAAAGAAAATATCAACTTTACTTCTAAGTGCCTGGCAACTATAAAAACGGTTGGTGACATAAATTCACTCTAATTATATAACCCAAAAGGAGAACAAATATGCAACGCTTTCTTACATTATTGAGCACAATACTTTTTATTACCGTGTTCAATACAAATACATTTTCACAAACAATCGTCAAGATCACGAATAATCCAACTTTGGGTAACATTCTCACAGATGGAAACGGAAGGTCATTATATTTTTTTACTAAAGATGCAACCGGTAGTTCACTTTGTAACGACGGCTGCACAGTAATCTGGCCTATCTTCTATACAGATTCTCTAATTATAGGTGAAGGTCTTAATGCAAATGATTTCGGAACTATTCTACGTGCTGATTCAAGCAAACAAACAACTTATAAAAGTTGGCCGCTGTATTATTTTCACAATGATTCAACTGTCGGCGATATTAAAGGTGAAAACGTTAACGGTGTTTGGTATGTTGCTAAACCCGATTACTCTATTATGTTAATGAATAACCAGCTTGTTGGGCATGATGGTATTTCCTACAATAGTAATTATCAGCCCGGGGAAGAAGTAATTCAATATTTTGTTGATGATTATGGCAGAACTCTTTATACATTTACAAAAGATACCTTTAATGATAATAATTTTACCGCACATGATTTTGGTAATAATAAGGTTTGGCCAATCTATGAAGAAGAATTGGGCTCAGTGCCTTCCGTTATAGATACTACTTTTTTTAGTATAATTGATGTTTTTGGACACAAGCAATTAACATACAAAGGTTGGCCGCTATACTATTTTGGTCAGGATAGTTTAAGGCGCGGTTATAACAAAGGTGTTAGTTTTCCTTCTCCGGGGGTATGGCCGGTTGCGAAAACTAATATAGATATACCTACGGGAATTGAAGTTTACAATCTGGAGATTCCGGATGGTTTTTCATTAAATCAAAATTTCCCCAATCCGTTTAATCCTTCAACTACAATTACTTATTCTATTCCATCCGGCGGATTCGTTACAATAAAAATTTATGATATACTGGGAGATGAAGTTTTAACATTAGTTAATGAAGAACAGAATGCAGGAAACTACTCTGTATTGTTTAATGCTTCCGGTTTAGCTTCCGGGATGTATCTGTATAAATTATCGTTGGGTAATTTTGAGCAGGCTAAAAAATTCGTTTTACTGAAATAGATAGAAATTAAGAGGCTGTCTCAAAAGTAACATCTGATTAGTGACCTCTGAAATATTAAGACTAAGTCATGGGGAGCTTGTCGAACCATGACACTACAAACTAAATTGTCACACTTCGATCCGTCAGCCGACGGACTTCAGTGCGACACTAAATTAATTATTCAGAGGTTTCATTATATAATAGTACGCGGATGACGCAGATTCAACGGATTCCAGCTGATTATTTATTGTAGAAATTACTTTTAGACGGTCCCAACAGTTTCAAATTAGGAGCTTAGCCAATCCCTAAATTCAGAAATTCTATTTTTACTTATGATTAAATCTTCCGGCGGTTGGGGATAAATCTCTAATTTTAATTGATTATTCCCATGCCGGTATATTTTTTTTATAGAATTTATAGAAACAAGATACTGTCTGTTCGCTCTAAAAAACAGTTCGTTGTCAATCTGATTATATAACTCCTCTAAACTGCTGTTAGAGTGATAAACATTTTTGTCATTACAATAAATATATGTCAAGGAGTTGCTTGTATGGAAATAAGAAATATCTTCTACGGCAACCGGGATAATTTGGTCCCGCCAATGGATAAGAATTCTTTGTTTTCCACTTGTTTCTTTATCAGATGCATTTAGTGGAATTTGTTTTTGGTGATTCATCAATTCATTATTTAGCGCGGCTAAATTCAGCATTCCCTTTGCTAAAGCATCTTTCTCGAATTCAATTTGGTTTTCATATTTACTCGATATCCACCTTGTTGATAAAAAAGAAAGAAAAATTATGAGGAGACTGCTTATTATTTGTATCAGTAGAAATTGATCTCGCAGTGAATCCAACTGAGCTTTAATTATTGAAAGATTTGCGTGGGAAGCGACCATCCAGGGTTTTGACGGTATTCGTTGAGCATATATAATTTCTGATAAAGAATTTTTATCATTAAACATTCTTAATCCGCCGCCGTCTTTTCCGCTAAGTATAATATCTTGAAAAGTTTGTTCACTACCTTCACCCAACGAATATACAACTGAATTACTATCAACAAGCTTTCCAATGCGTTCTCGATTGGGGTGACAAAGTTCTACTCCAAGCGTATCATACATACATATGAAATTTTTATCCACCTTCCCATTTTCAATTGCAGCTTGCAGGTTTTGTATAACAATATTTTCATTGATCCCTTGCTGTAATTGTTTCTCAAGTAAATTTGCAATTTCTTTTGCTTCTCGAATACTGGATTCGAATTGGTTGTTCAGCAGATTCTTTTTACTGATGTTGTATAAATATTCTATTGTAAAGTAATTCCCGGTAATTATAATTACAGCAAGCGATAGCAGTGTTAGAATATAGAGTGTGTCTTTACGGATCTTCATATTGTGTTAGGAATATAATTTATGTTTGCGATGCGAATAAGTAATTAATTTTGAGTTTAAATATAGGCACAAATAATAAATACATTTACTAAAATTCTCAAATCCGACATAGAGCTTAAAAAGAAGTTAAAAAGTGAAGCTCATAGCGAAGTGTATGGAGATAATGATTTTTAATTAAATAGGAAGCAGTTCTTTATCTGCTATTAATCTCAAACGGGTTTATATTTTGCAAATTTGGATAGAGATTTTCTTCAACAGATAGCTGCTTATAATAAAGGATTCATTTTTTTCCAGTAAATTATATTAAGCTGGTAACGGAGAGTATCTGAGACGGTAGTATGCCTCTTTGAATAGTTCAATGTTCTTTAGCGGCGTTGCTATTTGAACAATCAAATATCTTGCATGAAAAACAACTTTGCCGGTTAGCTTTAGCAATTGATATCTAAGTGTCTTTACGGATTTGTTGTGATCTTCTTTGGGCAGACCACTGTATTTCAACATTTGCAATAAATTGTAGGCGTGTAGACCAATTGTAAAATATAAACAGTTAGCATCAAACTGCCCGCACGGAACTTTTTCTAGATTATAGCCTCTTTTAGAGACTCATTAAAGCCACGTCCTTTGGGCGTGGTTGTTTACTATTGCCGTCAGTTAAAAGAAATTAATCTCGAAGAACAAACAATCTTAAAAATTGTAGATAAAGCTCATTTACCAAATGTATTTGAATTGATTCCTTCTGTTGGATCAGGTGAAACCAAAGATTCCAAATTAAGGCTTGCTGCAAAGTCTCTTAATCTCGAAAAAAAGAATTATTCGTACAGTTTTACAGATTCGAACTCAGATCACGTTATCAAAATAATTAACACTGCTTCAGAACATTTGCTCTACTTCTTTTCTTCTGTTCCAACACCAAAGGTTAAAATTACTATTTTGCCATCTGGAACTACTTATACAATTCTCGATACATCCAAACCAATCGAAATTATTGAAGAAAGAGAAATCGAAAAAATTATAATTTCGCAAATGTAATCGTGAAGAACTTTGGACTATTATTTCTTTTTTATACTTTTTTCTTTTGCCAAAACTCTCCGGGCATTCTTGACAACCCTTTTTTCTATTTATATCTTTACACATAATATGTGTAATTATTTGATGAGAGGTTTTTGTGGCAAACGTAACCCTGTCTTTAGATGATAGCTTAATAAAAAAGGGAAGAAAGCACGCGCAGAAAAGAGGTAAGACTCTTAACGGCTTAATTAGAGAACTACTTTCAAAAGAAATTGAGCATAAAAACACCGATTGGTTGGATCATTGCTTTATGTTAATAGATAAAGCAAAAATAGATACCAAGGGTATAAAGTGGACCAGAGAAGAACTACATGAAAGATAAAGTCTTTATAGACACTAACCTTTTGATTTACAGCATAGACCCACGTAATAAAGCAAAGCAGAAAAAAGCACGTCAGCTTTTAAAAGATATTATCGTGGGGGATGTGGGAGTAATTTCAACACAGGTGATTGAAGAGTTTTTTGTTGTGGCGACAAAAAAACTTGGAATAAGTCATGAGCTCGTTAAAGAAATTATCACTGGTTTCGAAAGATTTGAAGTAGTTCAAATTACTGTTGAAATGATTAAACACGCAATTGATGTAAGCGTCCTATACAAACTTTCTTTCTGGGATTCTTTAATTATCGTTTCGGCAGAATCTTCAAAATGTATATCGCTTTTAACAGAAGACCTTAATAGTAGTCAAGTTATAAAAGGAGTTACCGTAGTAAATCCGTTTGTTTAATTTATTGCGGCTTCTTTCTATGATTATCTTTTGCTTTCTCAAGTATCCAGTATCCAGAAACTAACAACTGGTCAGTTACCTGCCAAAACGTACTACCACTCTAACTGGCTTCTACCAAGCCTGTAAACAGCCTGTGACTAAACTCAGAAAAACAATAAATATCAGCCACTTTGTCATGTGTTTTCTATTCTACACTCTTCCTGCCTCGCGTTGCATTAGCAAGGCGGGCATTCTGCGTTCTTCACTATAAGACCCGAAACTTTCCAAGAAACTAAATTGTACTAACCGTAAATTAAACCATAAAATTTGCGAGTGTTTCTATGGCATTTAACTTCAACAAGTTTACTGTAAAAGCTCAAGAGCTTGTTCAAAACTCAATAGAGATTGCACAAAACTATAACAACCAAATTGTTGAGCCGGAACATATTCTTGCTACTGTCTTGCAGGACCAAACAAGTGTCGCGGGTTCTTTAATTCAAAAAGCTGGCGGAAACTTAAACCAGATGAAAATTAAAACCGGTGAACTTCTTGAGAAATTACCAAAAGTAACCGGTGCTGGAATTGGAAATCAACAACTCTCTATCAACTCAGCAAAGTTATTTGATCAATCGGTTGAAGAAGCTAAATTCTTAAAGGATGAATACGTTTCCGTTGAACACATCTTACTAGCTCTTGCAGAAGAAAAAGGTTCAGTTGGAAAAATGTTCTCGGACAATGGTATTTCTAAAAACATTCTCCTCTCCGCTCTAAAAGATATTCGCGGCAACCAAAGAGTTACAAATCAAAATCCGGAAGAAACATACCAAGCTCTGCAAAAGTATGGGCGCGATTTAAATGAGCTAGCTAGATCAAATAAATTAGATCCTGTTATTGGAAGAGATGAAGAAATCCGCCGAGTGTTACAAGTTTTATCTAGAAGGACAAAAAACAATCCCGTGCTAATTGGTGAGCCTGGCGTTGGCAAGACCGCAATAGCAGAAGGAATTGCGCACAGAATAATTGCCGGAGATGTTCCCGAATCATTAAAAACAAAAAGAATTATTGCTCTCGATATGGGCGCGCTTGTAGCCGGTGCTCAGTACCGCGGTCAGTTTGAAGACCGCCTTAAGGCGGTTATTAAGGAGATACAAGAATCTAATGGTGAGATAATTTTATTCATAGATGAGCTTCATCTGCTTGTTGGTGCTGGTAAAACCGATGGTGCAATGGACGCAGCAAATATTCTTAAACCGGCATTAGCTCGCGGCGAGCTGCACGCAATCGGCGCAACAACTTTAGATGAGTTTAGAAAATATATTGAGAAAGATGCCGCTCTTGAAAGACGCTTTCAACCCGTGCTTGTTGCCGAGCCAAACGAAGAAGATTCTGTTTCTATTCTTCGTGGACTGAAAGAGCGTTACGAAATTCATCATGGAGTTAGAATTACTGATAGCGCAATTGTTGCGGCAGTTCAACTTTCCAACAGATATATCTCGGATAGATTTCTTCCCGACAAAGCAATTGATTTGATTGACGAAGCAGCTTCTAAACTAAGAATCGAAATTGATTCTATGCCGGAAGAATTAGATGCACTCGAGAGAAAAGTAAAACAACTTGAAATAGAAAAAGAAGCGCTCAAAAGGGAAAGCGATTCCGAATCGGCAACAAGATTGTCCGAGCTTCAAAAAGAATTAGCGGAGATTCTTGAAAGCCGGACAAGCTTGCGCGCACATTGGCAGCTTGAGAAGGATAAGATTCACAAAATACGATCTATGAAAAGTGATATTGAAAAAGCAAAAACTGATGCAGACCGTTTTGAGAGGGATGGAAATCTTGGTAAAGTTGCAGAGATACGTTATGGAACAATAAATCAACTTGAGAGAAACATCAAAAAGGAAAGTGAAGAATTAGAAGCGATTCAGAAAAACAATAAGATGCTTAAGGAAGAAGTTGATGCCGAAGACATTGCCGAGGTTGTTGCTAAGTGGACCGGAATTCCGGTTAGCCGTATGCTTGAAAGCGAACGAATAAAACTTTTACGGTTAGAAGAAGAACTTCACAAAAGAGTAGTTGGGCAAGCGGATGCTGTTTCCGCAGTTGCTAACGCGATAAGAAGATCACGGGCGGGATTGCAAGACGCACATCGTCCAATAGGTTCTTTCATCTTTATTGGAACTACCGGCGTTGGAAAAACCGAGTTAGCAAGAGCGCTCGCAGATTATTTATTTAATGACGAACACGCGATGATACGTATTGATATGAGTGAGTATATGGAAAAGTTTTCTGTAAGCCGTTTAATTGGCGCACCTCCAGGCTATGTGGGCTATGATGAAGGCGGGCAGCTTACAGAGGCTGTACGCAGAAGACCATATTCAGTCGTACTTCTCGATGAAATTGAAAAAGCTCATCCGGATATTTTTAATGTGCTTCTTCAAGTACTTGATGATGGACGGCTTACCGACAATCAAGGTAGAACAGTTGATTTCAAAAACACAATTATCATCATGACATCCAATCTCGGCTCTCATTTAATTCAAGAGAAACTTGCTGAAATAAACGAAGATAATTTCGAAATCTTAATGGGAGAGATGCGTGTTAGTTTAAGCGAACTTTTGCGCGCTACTATTCGTCCGGAATTCTTAAATCGTATTGACGAGATTGTTCTATTCAAACCTTTGCTGCGCTCCGAATTAAAAACTATAATTGATCTACAATTGCAAAAAGTTGGCGGAATGCTTTCTGAGAAAAATATAACATTAGAAGTAAATGAAGACGCCAAAGATTTTCTCCTTCAACACGGCTACGATGCAACTTTTGGCGCACGTCCGCTTAAACGAACAATCCAAAAATATTTAGTGAATGCTCTTTCCGCCGAATTACTAATGAACAAATTTGAAAGCGGTGATACTATTTATGTTTGCTGCCCGAAAGGGGAAAATCTCACTTTTGAAAAACGGAATTAGATTATGATTAAAAAAGCATTACTCATTTTTGCTTTGTTGGTGAGTGTTGGAACTTACTATGCACAAGAAAAGATTCTGGTGATCGCTCCTCATCCGGATGATGCTGAATCTTCTTGCGGAGGATTAATTGCAAACCATGTTGCCATTGGTGATGAAGTAGTAATACTAACAATGACTGGCGGAGAATCTGGCCTTTATGGAAAGAGCGCAGACGAAGCCCGCTCAATTAGAACCAAAGAGGCTGTTAACGCCGCAAATGTTTTGGGAGCTAAGGCGGAATTCTTCGGCGCAATAGATGCTTTCTTAACTGTTGATACGGCAAACACTGCTAAGCTAAAAAAAATCATTACTAATCTTAAGCCAACAATTGTTTTTTCTGTTTGGCCTCTCGATGTACACTCCGATCACCAGGCTACCGGAATACTTACATGGAAAGTTTTTCTTGAATCGTCTTCAACGTTTGATCTTTACTTTTACGAAACTTGCAATCCCGCGCATACTAAATCATTTCAATTCGTTCCTACAGATTATGTTGATATAACAAATGTTATTGGAATAAAAAGGGAAGCTACGCTTCAGCACAAGTCTCAATCGCCGCAAGATTGGTACGGCATGTACGAAACTTTAGCCGCTACACGCGGTTATGAATCGGATGTACAATATGCAGAGGGATATATCAAAGCCAAAAATTTTTCCGGTATGGGAGGACGTTCTTCCATAATACCAAGAACATTAAAAAACAAGCCCTGACGTAGGTGTCGCATAATTAATTATCTACTCATGTTACGCACGAAATAGTTTTTTGCCACAAAGTCTCTAAGGCACAAAGGAAAAAATCAAAATACAATTGCTTATTCAAAATTTCTTAGTGTCTTGGTGTCCTGTGGCGAAGTTATTCGAATATATGCGTAACGTGAGTAATTAAATAATATACGCTTATTTTATCATCAACAAACTTTCTTTTTATAATGAGCAATCTGGGTTAAACTTATTTTTTCAAAAGCTTGAAAGCATGAGCCCATCTGTTTTCTCTAAAACCGGGAATGCACCAAAGAATACAAAGAGGTTCAATTGCTCTTGCTGCTTCCGCAAAACCCAAATCTTCAACTTCCCAGCCAAAAACATCTAAAATCGTTTTCACTTCTCCTTTTGCTTTTTCATTATTGCCCGCTATGAACATTGTTGGTTTTGGTCCACCAAAATCGGGATCAACCATTAAGGGTGCGCCGACACAACTAAACGCCTTAACAAAATTTGCTCGCTCAAATTTGTTCTGGAGAATTTCCATTAATGATTTGTTTTGATCGGTAAAGAATTGTAGAACGCCATTCACAGGTGCAGAATCCGCAATTGGGTTTGAAACATCTATCACTGTTTTTCCGGCTATGTTATCTTTCCCGGCGAGCATTAGAGCAGATTCGGCTGCACTTCCTTTAACTGCAAGAACAATAATATCTCCAAACTTTGCCGCATTCTCGAATGAGGAAACAGATGCCTTCTCACCGTTTTCGGATTTCCACCCGGATAGCTTTTCTTTATCTCCGGTGCCAAGCATAACTTCATAGCCGTGTTTGATAAAACCACTGCCTAAAGTTTTTGCAACTGCACCTGAACCCAAAACTCCAATTTTCATTTTTTATCTCTCGTTGGTTGATGTATAAAACAAATCAAGCCAAGTAGAAGTTCAACCGGTATCTTGCCGGAAATATACCAAGGCGGCCGGAACTTGTTTTTAAGAAATTGTAAGCCTTAGAAACAAGTTGCTTCTATGCTTAGCAAATTCAGTTTTTCTGATTGATCCTGTTGTATTTTGCATCGAAGAAAATGAAGTTGTAATTTCCAATTAGTAGAAAAAGATGATTGAATTCTGAAACACATTTTAAAACTCATCAACCGGCTACTGTGAACAAAGTTAAATCAAAACTGAAATTGCTTTCTCTGCTGATGTTGTTAATGCAGCCGATATTGAGCGCCCAGGCAAAAAACATTAACGCAACAAGAATAGCAGCATCTATTAAGCTGGATGGTCATCTAACAGAACCGGCCTGGCAAAGTGTTGTTCCAACAACAGATTTCCTCCAGCAAGAACCAATTCCCGGAAACGCTCCCAGCTTTAAAACAGAAGCAAGAATCTTATACGACAACGAGAATATTTACATTGGCATAATGTGCTATGATGATGAACCGGAAAAAATTATTGCGCGTGAAATGAAGTGGGATGGTTTTATTAGTGCTGACGATAATATCAAACTTATCTTTGATACGTTTGACGATAACCGTTCCGCATATTGGTTCGGCACGAATCCGCTTGGCGCCAAAGATGATGCGCTTCTTACCGGATTCGAAATGAGCAGCTTCAATGAAGATTGGAATGGTGTTTGGGATGTTGAATGCAAAATTCTTGAAAATGGCTGGAGCGCGGAATTTGTTTTTCCTTTTTCTACTTTCAAATTCTATGATAAAGAAAAGCAGAGTTGGGGCTTTAATATTCTTCGCGCAATAAGAAGAAAAAATGAAGAAGTACTCTGGACTTCTGTCGGACAAAATCTTGGTTTTATGAAAATCTCTTCTGCTGGAGATTTGGTTGGAATAGAAAATATCAAGCGGGGTAATCCGGTTTATCTAAAACCTTATTTTACCGCCGGCGCGCAGTTTATTGATGGCGAAAGTAAATACAAGCACGAGCCTGGTTTAGATTTGAAGTACGGCGTCACCGAAACTCTCTCGCTTGACGCTACATTTAACACCGACTTTGCTCAAGTTGAAAGTGACCGGGCAAAAATTAATTTAACCCGCTTTCCACTTTTCTTTCCTGAGAAAAGAGAATTCTTTTTGGAAGGAAAGAAAACTTTCGACTTCAATCTTGGCGGAAATAACACTTTATTTTATAGCCGAAGAATTGGTATCAGCAACGGGGCAGAAATTCCTATTCTTGCCGGAGCTAAACTTGTTGGACGTGTGAGTGATTTTGAAATTGGTGCGATTGATATGCAAACCGCTGGAAAGGGAAGCGAGCCAACAACAAATTACGGAACCGCACGAGTTAAATATGATTTGTTTAACTCTTCTTATGTAGGCGTTCTGGCAACAAATAAAGTTTCGGAAAAGGGAAGCAGCAACTCTTTCGGCGGCGATATAAACTTTTCTTTCGATGATTTTCTCGGCAACCAAAATTTGGTTGTCTATTCCGCTATAGCAAAAACAAACGAAAGCGGCGGATCAAAAGATTCTTGGGCTGGAAATTTCTTTGTGGATTTTCCAAACGATTTCGTTGATACATATCTTGGTTACAGATTTATTCAAGACGGTTTTAATCCAACAATGGGATTTGTATCCCGCAGAGGATTTAAACAATTGGTTTACAATCTATCTATTTCGCCCAGAATTCACGCTGGCGGAATTAAACGATTGGATTTTGTGCCGGTAGAATCTAGTTTTTATTACGATAACAACGGCAGTTTAGAATCCGCGCAGATTTTATTTAGCCCGCTCGGAATTGTTTTTGAAAGCGGTGACGAAATAGGTTTTGGAATTGGGCGAACATTTGATAGACCAAATGAGGATTTTGAAATATTCGACACAACAAAAGTTAAAGCCGGAAGGTATTGGTACACTACTTACGGCTGCGGAATTGAAACTAATCCTTCAAGAACAATATTTGGCGAAGCAGAAGTAATAACCGGCGGATTTTATAACGGTACAAATACTTCATTCGAAGCAATGGCTTCTGTTACTCTAACCAAACACTTTACTCTTTCCGGCGATTTAGCTTACAACAAAATAAAAATGAACAATAACTCTTTCAGCACTAGTGAAGTTGGCGCAAGAATAACATATAATATTTCCACACGAATGATAAGTTCCGTGTTTGCTCAATGGAACAACGAACTTAACGAGGCGAACATCAACTACCGTTTTAATTGGAAACCAAACATCGGCAGCGATGTTTATCTGGTTCTTAATCAATTGCTATCTACGGAAGGGAAGATTCGTTCCAAGGATTTTGCTGTTCTAGCAAAAGTTGTTTGGATGATTATTATATAGAGATAGTGTAGAGTAACGGGTGTAAAACGTAGAGTGAAAAACATTTTAATCATGGAATAGATAATGAAAAAACTCTTAATTGTTTCGGCAATGATTTTTTTGATTCTTCTTGGCAATCTTTGTGCACAAGAGGAGAAACAAAAATCAAACAAAGCTTATCCTGATGTTTCAATATTTGAAGATGCAATCCGCCACTTCAACGATACGTTAGCACAGAAATTCAAATTCAACCGTTACAAACCATCGCAAGTAAAAGAAATTGCTTGGAATATGGTTAAGTATCAAAACGCAGATGGCGGCTGGCCTAAAAACATTGATTGGCTCGCAATCATCGAACCGGATTCTGTTAGAAAATGGTTAAATGATCATTATAAAAGAAGCACACTCGATAACCGCAACACATATTCTCAAGTGGAATACCTTGCGCAGGCATATTTAATTACCAAAGAAGAACAATTTAGAAAAAGTGCTGAGCGCGGAATAGATTTTATACTCGGCGCGCAAAAAACTTCCGGCGGCTGGCGCGGCTGGGATGTTGACGCAATCACTTACAACGACGAAGTGATGACCGGAATTATGAGTTTATTGTTAAATATTAGAGAAGGAAAAAAACATTTCGGCTGGATTGATGCAGAGAGAAAAAATAAAGCCGATGCTGCTCTTCAAAAAGCTATTGATGTAACTTTGAAATGCCAAATTATTGTTGACGGAAAAAAGACCGGCTGGTGCCAGCAGCATGATCACAAAACGCTTAGAGCAATTAAAGCGAGAACATTCGAGCTCCCCGGAATTTCTTCTCTTGAAACAGCGGCAATTGTAAAATTTTTTATGTTGATAAAAAATCCTTCGCCGGAAATTGTTGATGCTGTTAACTCCGCCGTTGCTTGGATGGATAAATCAACTTTGCGCGGTATTCGAGTTATTGCAGATAAAGAAGATTCACTCAAATCCGCATACAACGCCCGTCGCCCGGATAGAAAACTAATCAGCGATAAAAATGCGCCGCCTATTTGGGCTCGCTTTTACGAAATTGAAACGAATACACCTTTCTTCTGTAACCGAGACGGAATTAAAGTATATTCTCTATCAGAAGTTTCGCCGGAAAGAAGGCGCGGCTACGGCTGGTACGGCTATTGGCCCGCAGAGGTGTTTCCGCTTTATAAGAAATGGAAAGAGAAGTATTCCGTTAAATAAACTTTAAGCTGGTTAATTTGTTGAACCAACAGATAAGGAAAAAAGGCAAATGCCCGGATTAGAAAATCTTTTTGAAAACAATAAGCTTTGGGCTGGCGAGATTACGAAGTCAGATCCGGAATTTTTTAACGCGCTTTCCAAACAACAAAAACCGGAATATTTGTGGATTGGCTGTTCAGATAGCCGCGTTCCGGCAAATCAAATTGTTGGGCTTCTTCCGGGAGAAATTTTTGTTCACAGAAATATTGCAAACGTTGTTGTACACACGGATTTAAACTGCCTTTCTGTAATTCAATTCGCAGTAGATATTCTTGAAGTAAAACACATAATAGTTTGCGGGCATTACGGCTGCGGCGGGGTTAATGCAGCGCTTGAAAATAAAGAACACGGACTTATAGATAATTGGCTTCGGCACATCAAGGATGTTTATCATTTCCACCAAAACAAAATTGATGCTTGCGGCTCGGAAGAAAAACGCTCTGATAAATTGTGCGAGCTGAATGTTTACGAGCAAGTTGCAAATGTTTGTTATACAACCATCGTCCAAAACGCCTGGAAGCGGGGAAGAGAATTAACAGTTCATGGCTGGATATACAGTTTGGAAGATGGTTTAATTAGAGATTTAGGAATAAGCATTTCTGATGAAGAGCAGATTAAAGCTGTTTATAGAATGAAATAAGTTTAATTATAGTCACATTTTGAAGTGCCTTGACAATGAGAGATGGCAAAATTATTTTCTGTTGTAAAACAAGGGGAACAACATGTTAAAATCCGCCTTATTATCAGCAAGTCTTTTTTGTGTTATCGTTTTTGTAAGCTGCTCGGGAGACAAGAACAACGATTTAGCTTACCCTTATCACTACGATACTTATTATCCACTTGGTTTTGGAAACAAATGGGTTTACAAACACTCACCCGGAACAGAAGAACAAACGGTTATCATTAACGGCATCCGGCGCTTTGAGAGGAAAGAAATATTTACTTTCGGCGGTAATGATGTGTTTTATTTCAACCTAACAAATAATAAAAACAACTCCGGGTTATTTTACAAACGGGGAGATTTATGGGGAAGTGTAAACGGCAAGGAATGTTTAATTCTACGTGCAGACCCAGGTGTGGGTGAGAAATATGACCTCGCTTCGATAGATAAGGGAATTCTGGAAGTATTATCGCTTAATGAAAAATATGAACACTTCAACTGCCTCAAAATAAAATATACTCTTGGTAATGATTATTGGTATTTTTGGTTAAGCAAAGGATTTGGTATTGTAAAAGTTTATTGTTCGTTCGACAACTCAACCTATGAAATACAATCTTACACCTTAGCAACAAATTAATAAGTAAAGAATTATAGACGAAAGCCCTTCATTTGAACAAAATAAAATTAGAACTTCTTTCTCCAGCTAAGAATTTAGAAACCGGAATTGCTGCTATAGACTGCGGTGCCGATGCGGTTTATATTGGCGCGCCAAGTTTTGGTGCAAGAGAAGCTGCGGGCAATTCAATTGAAGATATTGAAAAGCTTGTTAGCTATGCACATAAGTTTTGGGCAAAAGTTTTTATTACTGTTAATACAATAATCTTTGATGACGAACTTGAAGAAGTCCGCCAACTTATAACTTCACTATATGATATTGGAGCTGATGCTGTAATTTTTCAAGATATGGCAATTCTTGAAATGGAGCTTCCGCCAATTCCGCTTTATGCTTCAACACAAACACACAATTACGAACTTGAGCGCATTAAGTTATTAGATGAACTTGGCATCAAAAGAATTATTTTGGCGCGTGAACTTACTATTGAAGAAATTAAAAACATTAAGAAAGAAGTAAGTGCGGAACTTGAGTTTTTTATTCATGGTGCGCTTTGCGTTAGTTTGAGCGGACAGTGTTATATGAGTCATGAGCTAAGCGGGCGAAGCGCAAACCGTGGCGAGTGCGCGCAGAATTGCCGTCTGCCATATTCTTTGGTTGATGCCAACAACAATGTTCTTGTTGCAAACAAACATTTGCTTTCGCTGCGCGATCTTAACCTTTCTTCTTATCTAAACGATTTGGTTGATGCCGGAATTACATCCTTCAAAATTGAAGGGCGCTTGAAAGACGTAAGTTATGTTAAGAACATTACTGCGTTTTACCGTCAGCAGCTTGATGATATAATCAAAAATAATCCACAGTATGAAAAAGCCTCTTCGGGATATTCTGTAATTCCCTTCGAGCCCGATCCGGAAAAAACTTTTAACCGTGGTTTTACTTCTTATTTTGTAAATGACCGCGGAGATGATGTTTCTTCTCACGATTCTCCAAAATCGAAAGGGAAGTATCTTGGAAAAGTTACATCTGTTGCTAAAGATGGATTTTTGATTGGCACAACAGACAAAATTGTTAATGGCGATGGTATTTGCTTTTATGATGAAACCGAAACCTTACTTGGTATGAGCGTAAATAAAGTTGAGGGACAAAAAATATTTACCAAAGAATTACTTGGGATTAAGACCGGAACAAAAATCTACCGCAATTTTGATTTTGCATTTGATAAAGAACTCGGCAAAGAGTGCCGGCGAAAGATAAATGTTGAAATTATCTTCAAAGAATTAGCTGATGGCTTTTCAATTTCTGCGGTTGATGAAGATGGTGTTGCTGTAACAAAAGAATTTTCAGCAGCAAAAGAACCCGCTTCGAATTCAGCGCAAGCATTAGAGACTTTGAAGAAGCAGCTTTTTAAAAGCGGCAGTACAATTTTCAATGTTGCCGGAGTTAAAATAGAAACCATTAGCGCATTTTTCTTTCCGGTAAAAGTAATTAATGAATGGCGCCGGGAAATATTAGACTTGCTCGAACAAGAAAGAATTGAAAGTTATCAGAGAGAAACTTTCGAAAAGAAATTATCTACAGCTAAGGTTGGTAACCTCGATTACAAAGCGAATGTTGTTAACCAACTCTCGCAGCAATTTTACCACAAACTAGGGGCGGAAAGTATTGAGCCTGGTTTTGAGCTTCAAAAGGATTTTTCCAACAAAACAGTTATGACATGCAAATACTGCATTAAAGATGAGCTTGGCTTGTGTCCGTTTGATACAGACAAAAAAGTTGCCGAACCGTTACATCTTGTAAACGGCAGCACAAAGTACCGGCTTGTTTTTAATTGCAAAGATTGTTTAATGGAGATAATTCGCGCTTAGCCGGAATTACTTTTTATAAATTAGAGTTCAATCATAAATGTAGTGTTAAAGAGGGTTTCATGATTAAACCTTATCAAAGAGTTACGCTTACATATTTGGTTTTTGGCGTAGCATGGATTTTCCTTTCCGATAATATTCTGGAAACATTTGTTACTTCCGCCGCTATGTTAACAACGCTTCAGACTTATAAAGGATCGTTTTTCGTAATTATCACCTCTATTCTACTTTACTTTTTAACCCGGCGGATGTGGTTCAAAATTGAAGCTAGAGAATTGGAAAAAGAGGCTGTATTCATTTCTACGATGCGGGCTGTTCAGCATATCTTAAATAACTTTTTAAACAAAATGTTATTCTTCAAACTAGTGGCTGCGGAGAAGCAGAGTCTCCCGCCGGAAATAGTTGAACATTACGATAACGTTATTGATGAAACAACAAAACAAATCAAAAAATTAAGCGATATCAAAGAAATCTCGCCGAAAGAAATAGAAAGAGTAGCTTACGATAAAGAAGCTACTTAATTAAGCTGCCGCTTTGTTTAAGCAGATCCCGCTCGCTCATCTTTGCGTTGAACTGAGCCGAAGACAATCTGCTCTGCGCTGTAATATAATTCTTCTGCACATCTCTAAACTCAATTGGAGAAATAGAACCAAGCCGAATCTGTTCAATAGCTAAATCTAAATTTTCTTTTGCAACCGAAACGTTTTCCGATTCAAGCGCGAGTATCTCATTGTTCTTCTCATAATTCTTAAACGCAATTATCAAGTTTGATTCAACCAACGCTTTCGTTTGGCTGAGTCTTATTTCGCTTTTATCAACTACAATAAGCGCGTTTTGATATTGAAGAGTTGTTGCAAATCCGTTGAATAAATTCCACGCTAAGCTGATGCCATAGTTGTAGCCAAATGTTTTATTGGATTTAAAGAAGCCGGCATCGGAAAGTGAGTTTGAATACGTATATCCGCTGCTGAGAGTAAAACGCGGCATATATTCAGAGCGGTAAATGCCTACATCGTAAGAAGAAACATTTTTGCTTTTTTCCGATTGAACAATATCAACATTGTTTTTAAATGCTTCTTCGCGCAGAAGATTGTAGTCCAATCCGGTTAGTATTTGTACATCATCTTCTACATCAAATTCTTCGGACACGGTTCTGCCCAGCAAATTGTTTAGGGTCACTTTTAATCCGCTTAGCACAACTTCTTGATTAAGAAGGTTGGAGCGGTCTGTGTTCAAATCAACTTTTGCGCTTAGAACTTCTAACTTAGAAGCTGAACCAACAGAAAATTTTTCTTCGGTGATTTTTAAGCGCTGCTCCGAAATTGCAACGCTTTCAAGAGTAACATTATAGTTGTGTTTCTGGCGGACAATGTCGTAATAATTCTTAATCACTTCTGCTGCAGATGATTCAACTTGCGAGCGGAGTTTAACCTCTCCAATTTCTTTTAACTCTTTCAGTTTGGAAAGAGATATGAACATTTTCAATCCGTCAAAGATTGTCCAGCTAAGTGTTGCTGCTGCGTTTGTATTATCGGAAGCCGAACTTGTTTTATCTACCAAAGAACCATTAGAGTATTCTTGCTTTGTGTTGCTCACCGTTTTTGTTTGCGAAGCAGAGACGTTAAGGTTTGGTAAAAATCCGGCATTGCCAACAGAGTAATTATTCTCGCTAATCGCCGCATCGCTTTTTGCAAGTCTGATATCATAATTGTTTTCTAGAGCGATGCTAATCGCTTCTTTCAATGTAAGTTTTTGTTGTGCCGAAATGTTGGTGCCAGCAAGAACAAAAATCAAACAAAAGACTGCTAAAAATTTTCTATTCCACATTTGAAACGCTCTTAGTTTTTTCTGAGAAGTAAGTGTAAACCGCCGGAATAACAAATAATGTTAAAATAGTTGAGAACGCCAGTCCGCCAATAACGGCAATGCCCATAGAGACACGGCTTTCTGCACCGGCGCCTAGCGCCAATGCTATTGGTAACGTTCCTAGAATAGTTGCAAGGCTCGTCATAAGAATTGGGCGGAAACGCAGCACTGCCGCTTCTCTAACAGCATCAACAATTGATAATCCTTGCGCTTTCTTTTGATTCGCAAACTCAACAATTAATATTCCATTCTTGGTAACAAGACCAATCAACATAACTAAACCAATTTCACTAAAGATATTCATCGTTTGATCGAACAAGAAAAGGGAAAGCACGGCACCGGCAAACGCAAGCGGCACTGTAAACATGATGATAAACGGATCGCGGAAACTTTCGAATTGAGCGGCGAGAATTAAATACAAAAATGTTAACGCAAGTAAAAATGTAAAGAGTAGTGAAGAAGAACTTTCCACAAAATCTTTTGATGTACCCGTAAGCGCGGTTGAAAATGTTTCATCCAAAACTTTATCGGCAATTTTATCCATCGCCTCAATTCCATCGCCAATAGTTTTGCCCGGTGCTAAACTTGCGGAAAACGTTGCGGCAACATATCTGTTAAATCTATATAGCTGAGGCGGCGTACTCTGCGTTTTAACTGAAATAAAATTATCGAGTTGAAGCAGTTCACCTTTGCGCGACTTTACATAGAGCGTTTGAAGATCTATTGGCTTGCTCCTATACTCTTTTGTAAGCTGACCGATAATTTGATACTGCTTTCCATTCATAATAAAGTAACCGTAGCGCTGACCGCTTAATGCAAGCTGAAGTGTTTGCGCAATATCAACAACAGCTACGCCAAGCTCGCGCGCTTTCGATCTATCTATTTCGAGAACTAATTCCGGCTTGCTGAATTTCAAATTCACATCAACCTGAGCAAAAGTTTCTTCCTTGCGCGCTTCTTCCATAAATGTTGGAATGACTTCCCGCAGTTTTTCTATTGTAGGCGCTTGAACAACATATTGAACCGGCAACCCGCCGCCACGTTGTGTACCAATAGTTTGTGATTGAACGACAAAAGTTCTTCCATCGCTAAGTTTATTTACTTGCTTTGATAAATCATCATAGATTTGCTGTTGAGTACGGTTTCTCTTTTCTCGTTCAACAAGAGAGAGTCGAATGAATCCTGTATTGTTTGCGCCGCCGCCCATTCCAAGAGCCACACCGGATAAAATGGATTCGATTTCCGGAGTTTTCTCTTCGAGCAAATTGTTCAAGCGCTCCATATAATTATAGGTGAAGTTGTAGGTCGAACCTTCCGGGGTTGTTGTGCTAATTCTAATTTCATTTCTATCTTCAATTGGCGCAAGCTCTGTTTGAAGCATTGGCAGAATAAGAGCGATTAAAAGTATTGATCCGAGCATCACAACAAAACCAAGCCAGCGTTTCTTAAGAAATGAGGCAAGCATTGATTCATAACCATTTATAAGACTGACAAAAAATGGTTCTGTTAATTGATAGAACTTACTGTGGTGAGCGCGCCGCTTAATAATACGTGTGCTTAACATTGGCGTAAGTGTAAGCGCTACAAAAGCTGAAATTAAAACCGAGCCGGCAATTACAATTCCAAACTCACGGAAAAGTCTGCCGGTTAATCCTTGTAAGAAAATGATTGGAAGAAATACAACCGCCAGAGAAACTGTTGTGGAAATAATGGCAAAGAAAATTTCCGAAGAGCCTTTCATTCCAGCTTCAACCGGATCCATCCCGTCTTCTATTTTCTTGTAAATATTTTCCAACACAACTATTGCGTCATCAACCACCAACCCGATTGCGAGTACAATTCCAAGCAAAGTTAAAACGTTGATGGTGAAATTTGAGAAATACATTATAAAGAAGGCACCTATTAAAGAAATTGGAATTGCGAGAATTGGAATGATCGTTGTCCGCCAATCTCGTAAAAACAAAAAGATGATTAAGATAACCAGCGCAAACGCAATTAAGATTGTTTCTTCAACCTCTTCAATTGAACTGCGGATATACTTTGTTCCATCAAGACGAATCTCAGTAACAATGTCGGAAGGAATATCTTTCTTTAACAGTTCTAATCTCTTATAACATTCATCAGCAATCTCAATATGATTAGAGCCGGGCTGCGGCATCAGCACTACGCTGATCATCGGCACGCCATCTATTTTTAAAACCGAATATTCGTTTTCCGGTCCAAGTTCAGCGTAACCAATATCAGAAAGGCGAATAAACTGTCCACGGTCTTCTCTAATAATAAGATTGTTAAACTCGTAAACGCTGAGCATTCTTCCTTTGGTGCGTATTGTAAGCTCTGTGTTTTCTCCTTCAATTTTTCCGGAAGGAAGTTCAACGTTTTCACTGCTGAGCGCAGTTCTAATTTCTTGCGGAGAAACTTTAAAGGAAGCCATCTTGTAAGGATCTAGCCACAGACGCATAGAAAATCTTTTCTCGCCAAAAATTCTTACCTCGCTTACGCCCGGTATCGTCTGTAATCTTTCCTTAAAAATATTTGAAGCTATATCCGAAATCTCAAGCAAATTTTTTGATTCACTTTTTAAGGTGATGTACATAATCGGATTTGCATCGGCATCTGTTTTTGTAACAACCGGCGGATCGGAATCGGGAGGCAAATTTGAAACCGCGCGGGAAACGCGGTCGCGAACATCGTTTGCCGCGTCTTCCAAGTTCACATCAACATTAAACTCTACGGTGATGGAGCTTCTTCCATCCCGGCTAATAGAAGTGATTGAACGTATGCCCGCAATACCGTTAATGCTTTCTTCAAGTGGTTCCGTTATTTGAGATTCAATAATATCAGCGTTAGCGCCAACGTAAGAAACGCCTACTGTAATAATTGGGGGATCAATGCTCGGATATTCTCTGACGCCAAGAAATGTAAAACCTATAATGCCCAAAAGAACTATCACCATAGACATTACAATTGATAGAACCGGGCGGCGAATACTTAAGGATGATAAACTCATTTTTTTCTCTATTGTTCTTTCGGCTCCGCCAAAGCGGAATCTAAGTTGAAGTAAAATTTATTTTTCGATTGCCTGCACTTTAACTTTTGCACGCGGACGAAGCTGCATAATTCCGGATGTGATTACAGTATCACCAACATTAATTCCTTTAGTAATCTGTACTACGCTTTCCGTACGAATTCCGCTTTCAACTTTAGTTGGCATCGCAATTCCATTTTTGAAAACAAAAACTCTTTCGCCCGAGATATCCAATGCAAGCGCTTGAGTTGGAATTATCATCGCATTCTTCACGCTGTTCAAGTTTACTTCAACAGATACATAAGAGCCGGGGATTAATTCATTTCTATCATTATTGCTGATTGCACGAACTTGCAAAGCGCGTGTTGCCGGATCAACCTTTGGTTCTATAGCGTAAACTTTAGCCGGAAACGTTTTACCCGAAGCAGTTTTAAGCTGAACAAAATTTCCGGTGGATATTTCGTTAGCATATCTCTGCGGAATTGAAAAATCTATCTTAACCGGATTTGAGCTTTGCAGCGAAGCAATTTGTGTTGACGGTGTTACATAGCTTCCTTCGCTTATGTAACGCAATCCAATTATTCCGGTAAACGGCGCGTGAATTTCTGTTTTTGCAATTTGCGCCTTAATATTTTCAATATCGGCAATCGAAGCATCCAAATCATTCACCGCAGTTTCATAAGTCTCTTTGCTAATTCCATTTTTAGATAGAAGAATTTTCTGGCGGTATTCTTTTTCTTGCGCGTCTTTCTTTTTGATTTCCGCTTTGCGTAACTGTGCTTGTAAATCGGCATCGTTTACTTTAACAAGAAGATCGCCTTTGTTAACACGCGCACCTTCTGTAAATCCAATGCTGATTACTTTGCCAGATGTTTCTGTGCGAAGCTGAACTTCTTCGTTGCCAAACACAGAGCCGGAAACTTGGAGTTTGTTAGTAAAGTCTTCCGGTCTAATTATTTTTATTGTTACCGGTACTATTCCACCTCTTGCTGCCGGCGCCCCGCTTATCTCTTCTTTAGGTTTGAGCTTTGGAATAATAATTAAGGCTAGCACCAACAGAATGAATGCCGCGATTGATACTCTTTTTACAAGTGTTTTGTTCATAATTGAAGAGCCTAAGAATAATTGTCTATTATTAACATTAAAAATATGAATATGGTTTAGTTTAGGCTAATTTTTGTTTGTTGAATTACGCTTTTAACATTTTTATGTTAGTGCCCTAATTAAAGCCGTCAATGAAAAACTTTCTCCTTTTAATAGCTATTGCGCTTGGCGTTCTTCTTCCTTACGGACACGAGTATGTTTTTCTCATTCGCTATTTCTTAATGGTTTTACTTTTCTTTTCCTTCCTTGATATAAGCACAAATAAAGAGGTAATTAAGCAAAGTCATTTTGTTATTCTTGGAACAATTATTTTTACACCGCTTTTGCTTTTCTATCTCATCAACCAGTTCAATCATACGCTTGCTCAGACGGTATTTATAACGGCAATTGCGCCCACAGCAATAGCGGCTCCGGTAATCATTAGCCTTAAAAAGGGAAAGGTTGAATATGTAATGTTCTCTCTCTTACTGAACAATATTGCGGTGGCATTGTTGATTCCTTTTCTACTTCCGCTTGTTGCTTCAAGTTCAAAACCGGTTTACGTGAGCGATATTCTATTCCCCGTTCTTGTAACAATTTCAATCCCGTTTATTTTAGCACAGTTAACTAGATTTGTTCTGCCAAAGATTTGGAAATTTTTAGTTGAGTGGAAAGATTCTTCATTCTACATTTTAGTTGCCAACATTTACATAGCAACATCGGATGCATCCACGTATATCCGCGAAGAACTAACATCTAATCTTACAATTGTTTTTTTGATTGCGGCTGTTTCTGCGCTGCTTTGCATTTTTTACTTTGGACTTGGCTGGCTAATCGGCGGGAAGAATTATCGCACCGAAGCAAGTCAATCGCTCGGGCAGAAGAACAACGCATTCACAATTTGGATTGCACTTACATTTATGTCACCGCTTGCAGCACTCGGTCCGGTCTTCTACGTTCTTTTCCAAAACACTTACATTTCATATACGCTCTACCGCTTCAACAAAAAACTTAATGATGAGTAAGCATCAAAACAACTATAGAATAGACTCTGCCAGACTTAAAGATTGGGATTATTCAACGCCCTGGTGGTATTACGTAACAATAAATACCAAAGATCACAAAGAATATTTTGGTGTTATTAAAAACGAACAAATGGTTCTGAATGAACCGGAACGTAGAGACGACCCGATGGGTCGTCTTAATGAAACATTTAATAACTTACCCAAACATGAGACGATTCACCGAATCGTCTCTACCTCATTACAGCCGAATTCTTTGGGATCAATCATTGGACAATTCAAATCTGTTTGCACAAAAAGGATTCGATCTTTAGGTTATTCAGATTTCGCATGGCAATCCCGGTTTTACGACCGTATAATCCGTAATGAAAAAGAACTTTTTAATATTAGAAAGTATATCGAGCAAAATCCGATGAAATGGGAGTTTGAGAAAAACCAACCGGAAAATATTTTTATTTAGAGAATAGCCGCGCTTGGTCCGGTCTTTTACGTACTCTTTCAGAACACTTACATTTCTTACACGCTCTACCGTTTTAATTCTCAACGGAACCAATCTCTCAATAGTCCGTCAGAATAGGACATCAAAACTTTTTTGTTTGAACTTCAAATCCTATCTATTAATTTAAAGTAACAAGTCCGCCCGGAGCGCGGAAGAAAGGTGTACAAGAATGAAGAAATTCTTCAAAGTCATTCTATATATAGTTGGGGGAATCGCAGTTTTACTCGCAGTATTTTTAATCTACTTTAATTTATCATATCCAAAAGTAGATCCGCCATCCAACGAAAAAGTTGAGATCACACCGGCAAGATTAGAACGTGGTAAATATTTAGCAACCCATGTTACCGTTTGCATGGATTGCCATTCTACGCGAGATTGGAATAAACTTTCCGGCCCAATAGTGCCTGGAACACTTGGTAAGGGCGGGGAAAAATTTGGGGAAGAAATGGGTTTTCCGGGAACGCTTTACGCCAAGAACATTACTCCAGCTTCAATTGGCGATTGGAGCGATGGTGAATTACTGAGGGCTGTTTCTTGCGGAGTTAACAAAAAAGGAAATGCTTTTTTTCCTTTAATGCCATATCTCTCTTACAATCATTTAACAAAAGAAGATTTGTATTCCATTGTAGCATACATTCGTTCGCTGCCGTCAATTAAACACGATGTGCCGGAAGGTTCTTTAGATTTTCCGCTTAACTTGATTGTGAAAACAATGCCGCCAAAGTCTTTTAATCCATCTGCTGAGCCGGACAAAAATAATCCGGTTAAATATGGAGAATACGTTGCCAAGATTTCGGCTTGCTTTGATTGCCACACAGAATCTGTTAAGGGTGAATACAAAATGGAAAAAGCATATGGCGGTGGAGCTGAATTTAAGTTTCCTGCCGGAGTTGTTCGTTCTGCTAATATAACTCCCGAAGAAATAAGCGGAATTGGAAAGTGGACCAAGGAACAATTCATTTCCCGTTTTAAATCTATGGATCCGGACAGCGTACAAATTCCTTCGCTAGATATTCAGAAGGATTTCAACTCACCAATGCCTTGGACAATGTATGCGGGAATGACGCGTGAAGATCTTGGTGCGGTCTATGAATATTTGCGAACTCTAAAGCCGATTAAAAATGCAGTAGTTAAGTTCACACCAAAAATGTAACAATAAAAAACCCCGGTGGTTTATTTCCGGGGTTTTTTTTCTAACTACTAAGTACTCTGTACTAAATACTATTTAGTTACTGCCAGAATCCAATCTTTCATAATCTTGAGAGCGTCTTCGCTAAAAGTAGTTTCTATTTTTGCGTATTCACCCGGAGCTCCGGTTTCTGCCGGTTGAAACAAGTGATTCAATCCAGGCAACTCTACCGTCTTAAAATTTTTATTGCCACCGGATTTTAATGCCTTTTCGATTTCCGGCAAATTCTGTTTGGGGTCAACTTGCAAATCTTTTCCGCCATTCAATGCAAGTACCGGAACGTTTACTTGTTCAAGAGTTGGACGGGGATCATACTTAATAAAGAATCTAAACCAAGGACTGAGTATTTGCTTTGCGCCTCGTTCAAACATGTCTTTTGAATTTTCCGGTTTCTTCTTTTCATCTTCGCTCATTTTGGAAACATCCTCATTATATAGTTCAACCAGCTTATTATACATTATCAGACTGTCAGCCTCTTCTTTAATCACTTCGTAAATAAGTTTGTTTTGTTTAATACTTTTTTCCACTTCTTCTTTTGGAGACCCGTTAGCTTTTAAAATTAGTTCCGTCTGAAGGAGAAGAATTTCTTCTCCGGTTACTCCAGTGCCTGCAAGTAGAACAATAAACGAAACATCGTTTGAGTTTACTGCACACATCGGCGCAATCATTCCGCCTTCGCTATGCCCGGCAATTCCTATCTTCTTTGAATCAATTTCTTTTCTCGTTTTCAGATATTCAACAGCCGCTAAAGCATCTGTTGCAAAATCCGCGCTTGTTGCTGTTGCAAAACTTCCTTTCGATTTAGCAATTCCTCTATCATCAAAACGAAGTACCGCAATACCATTGCGTGTTAAGTAATCTGCAATAACAAGAAACGGCTTGTGTCCCATTAGAGCTTCGTCTCTATCTTGCGGACCGGACCCGCTAACCATAACTACCGCAGGATATTTTCCTTCACCCTTAGGAAAAGTTAAAGTACCGGCAAGAGTTATGCTGGCTTCTTTGTTTTCAAATGTAATGTCTTCTTCGTTATACCGATATGGTTTCTGCGGAGTCTGCGGTCGCTTAACCTCTGTAAGTTTTTCAACTTGCTTTAATATTAGCGGAGTGTTCAGAGATCCTTGTTTAAAAATACCCCGGACAAGCGCGCTGTCTTTTACAATAACCCCGGCAAATGAAGCGCCTATTCTTTTAATTTCTACTTTAATTGAATCCGAAGTAACAGACGCGGAAGATGCGGCAATATTTGTAACTCCTTGATCCGGGCTGTCAAGGTCTGCACCGTAAGACTTATCTTCGTTCTGATAAAGCTTAAACACAACCCGAAGTTCCACCGCACCAATTTTCAGTTTTCCTTCCCAGAGGCTTTGATACTTCTTTTCTGTTTGCTGAGCAAACGAATTAACCGTTATTACTACCATCAAAGCAAGTGCATAAAAAATCTTTTTCATTTTTTCCTTCATAATGATAATTTGAAAAATATTTCACAGAGAAACACAGAGTTGAAGTTCTCTATGTTGCTCTGTGACTCCTTTGTGTCTCTCCGTGAAATGCTTTGTTTTCAGAGAAACCAAATCTTTCTTTTTACTTTGAGGAATCAATCACTGGTACTGCGCCAAGCACATCTTCAATTGTCATATTTTTGATTTCACCAAGATTCAGCGCCTTAATTCCTTCTTCAATCTTTGCTTTATCGCCAACAACAACCACTATCATTTGTTCCGGCACAACATATTTTTTTGCAGATGACGTAACTTCTTGATTTGTTACCTTCAAAATGTTTTGGACATAATTACTAAAATAATTTTCCGGTAAATTGTATTGAACCATTTCATCAATCTGTCCGGCAACTTCCGTTACAGTTTGGAAATTTCCCGGATAGCTTAACGCAACAAGATTTTTTCCTCTATTAAGTTCATCGGCTGGAATTGTTTCTCTAATTCCATTCAATTCTTTGAAAAACTCGACCAATGCTTTATCAGTTACTTCTGTTTGAACCGAAGAGCTTGCTGTAAAACTTCCCGGAATTGGTCTGAATGCAAAGCGTGAAGACGCTCCGTAAGTGTAACCGTGAACTTCGCGCAAATTGTTATTTAAGCGTGATGTGAATGAACCACCGAGAATTGTATTCATAACAACCAAAGCATTGTACTCCGGTGTTAACCGTGATGCGCCGATTCTTCCTATTGAAATAACCGATTGAGCCGAGCCCGGTTTATCAATCAAATAAACAACTCTGTTTGAAACTTGAGCGGCTTCTTTAACTTTTTCCTCTTTAACGTCGCCCTTTTGCCACTTACCAAAAACCGATTCCAGTTTTTTCTTCAGCTCATCCGCTTTGATATCGCCAACGGCTACAATGTAAGCGTTGTTCGCCACAAAATATTTTTTGTAGAAAGTTTTCATATCATCAACAGAAAAATTCTTGATTGTGTTTTCGCTTGTCATTCTTCCGTATGGATGATCGCTTCCAAAAAGAATTTTGCCGAATGCCACACCGGCAATTGCCGTTGGTTGATCGTGCATTTGCATAAGCGAGGTTAATCTGTCTTTCTTCTTTCTATCTAATTCTTTCTGCGGAAAGTCCGGGCGGAGAACAATATCACTCATAATTTTTAATGCATCATCAAATTTGCTTAGCGGTGTGTGCAGCGAAACCGACGAAGAGTGCGTACCAGCTCCGGTACGAACGCTTGCGCCTAAGAAATCAATTGCGTCCGCAATTTCTAACGATGTCTTGCCCGCAGCACCTTCATCAAGCATATCAAAAGTTAAGTTTGCTAAACCAACCTTATCTGCCGGATCGTTAACGCTTCCGGCTTTAATGGTTAGATTTAATTGCACCAGCGGCACTTGATGTTTTTCCATCAGCACTACTTTTAATCCGTTGGAAAGAGCAAACTTTTGGATAGCCGGAAGCTGCAGAGATTTTGGTGCCGGAAGCATTGGCGGTTTTGTTCTATCAACTGTTTGTGCAAATGTTTGAGTAACCACTGAAACCGCAAACGCAAAAACGAAAGTAAGTTTTAATAATGTTTTCATATTACTTTGCCTCCGTCTTTGGTTGAATTGCTAAATCTGTTTTTCCTTTCGGAACGATGCTTAGTACAACACGCGCGTTATCCGGCAAATATTTTTGCGCCGCAAATTGAACATCTTCAACGCTTAACGATTTGTAACGCGCTAAATCTTCATTTGCGTAATCGGGATTTCCGGCATAGTAGTAGTAAGTGTTCAGCAAATCCGCTTTGCCGCTAAATCCGCCCGGTCTTTCAAGCTGATCTAAAAAGCTAGCTTCATATTGATTTACAACTCTTTGCACTTCTCTCTGCGTTGGAGCTTCGGCTTTAATCTTATTCAATTCTTGTTCAATAACACTTTTTATTTCCGCAAGAGTATGTCCGCTTCTCGCTGTTGAAACAATCTGAAATTGAGAAACAAGTTTAGTGGAAGCTTGATAAGCATAAACATCCTGAGCTATCTGAAGTTCATAAACCAATTTTTGATACAAACGAGAATTTTTTCCGCCGCTTAAAACATTCGCAAGTACATCCATCTCTGCATCGCCCGGCGCAAACTTTGCCGGAGTAATCCATGTCATATATAATCTTGGCAACTGAACTCTATCTTCCAGCATAACAATTTTTTCTTCAGTTAATTTTGCCGCTGCCGGATTTTGCGGAGGAACCGGCTTTCCAGCTGGAATTGCGCCAAACCATTTTTCTACCAACTTAATTGTTTCTTTCGGATCAATATCGCCGGAAATTACAAGCGAAGCATTATTCGGAACATAGTATGTTCTGAAAAATTCTACCACATCTTCAAACGAAGCGGCTGAAAGATCAGCCATAGAACCAATTACCGGCCAGCTGTAAGGATGACCCGATGGGAATAATTGTTTCAAAATTGTTTCTTCGCTTAATCCATAAGGACGGTTTTCGTAACTCTGGCGTCTTTCGTTTTTAACAACATCACGCTGTCCGTCAACTTTTTCTTTTGTCATTGCGTCAACAAGAAACCCAAGTCTGTCGCTATCAAGATAAAGAGCAAGCTCAAGCGCGTTAGTTGGAACGTCTTCGTAATAATTTGTTCTGTCTTCTGTAGTAGAGCCGTTGTTCTCACCGCCGGCGGCTTCAAGAAGTTTATCAAAATCTCCTTCGGCAACATGACCGCTGCCTTCAAACATTAAGTGTTCGAACAAGTGAGCAAAGCCGGTTCTTCCAACTTTTTCGTAACCGGAACCAACATGAAACCAAGTGTTAACGCTTACTGTTGGTGTCGAACGATCTTCATGTAGAAGAACATTCAAACCATTAGGTAGAACGTAACGTGTGTAAGGAATTTTTAACGCTTGTGCGGAAACTACCGAGCACAATACCAAAAGCAGAAAAAGTTGTTTCTTCATGTTTCCCTCGTTTGTTATTGAAATGAATGGCATAAATTAAACAAATATATACTTCCGTTTGAAGTGAAATTTGACCACTATTTTGACGTTTGTCCGCGAATAACGTTTACAAGAATTATTTTTTTACTCTGTTATCCCTTTCCTATTTTAGATGAGTAAAATCTAACAACCGGATGAATCCACATGAAAAACCTATCCAAACTTTTAGTAATTGTCTTAATGATGTGTTACGTAACGATCTCTGCGCAGATGGAATTCTCTTTGCTTTCGCCAGATAAGAAAATTGAAGTGAAAGTTTCAGTCGGCGAGAAAATTGAGTTTGCTGTACTAAAAAAAGGGAAGCAACTAATTACCCCTTCTTCCATTGCCATGAACGTAAATGAAAACGTTATGCTTGGCGTTAACGCAAAGGTGAAAAACACAAAGACAAATTCGGTCAATCAAATTCTCCAGCGTGAAGTAAGACAGAAAAGCAAAGAGGTCCGTGAGAACTATAACGAACTAACAATTAACTTCAAAGAAAACTTCGCTCTTACATTCCGTGCGTTTAACGAAGGTGTCGCTTACCGTTTTGAAACTTCTCTTGACGGAGACATGAAAGTAAACAGCGAAACTTACTCTGTAAACTTTGCTGGAGATTATCTTTGCTATTTTCCGGAAGAGCAAAGTTTTATGTCTCACAACGAACGGGTCTTCAATCCAATTATGTTAAAAGACATTAAAGAAAAACAATTTGCCAGCACTCCGACTATCATTGATACTAAAGAGGGAACACTGATTGGAATTACTGAATCCGATCTGGAGGATTATCCCGGTCTTTGGTTAAGGGGAACTGCTCAAAATAGTTTAGCGGGAATCTTTCCGGCTTATGTACTTGAGGCCCAACTGAAAAGAGACCGTGATTTGATGCCGACAAAACGCGCAGAGTATTTAGCTCTTACAAAAGGAACAAGAACTTTTCCTTGGAGAATTTTTGCGATAACCAATAACGATGGCGACTTGATAACCAACGAAATGGTTTACCTTCTTTCGAAGCCAAATCAGTTAAATGATATTTCTTGGATTAAGCCGGGCAAAGTTGCGTGGGATTGGTGGAACTTCAACAACATTTACAATGTGGATTTCCGCGCGGGTGTAAATACAGAGACTTATAAATACTTTATTGATTTTGCTTCGAAGTATGGAATTGAATATATAATTCTTGATGAAGGCTGGTATAAACTTGGCGACTTGCTTTCCGTGGAACCGGAAATGAATGTTCAAGAAATTATTGACTACGGAAAGAAAAAAAATGTTGGTGTAATACTTTGGGTTATCTGGAAAACTCTGGATGATCAGCTTCAGCCTGCGCTTGATCTATTTGAAAAGTGGGGAGCTAAAGGAATTAAAGTTGATTTCATGCAGCGCGACGATCAAGAGATTGTTAATTACTATTGGAAGGTTGCGCGCGAAGCGGCAAAGAGAAAACTTCTTGTAGATTTTCACGGCGCGTTTAAACCAAGCGGACTTTTCCGCGCTTATCCAAACGTAATTACCAACGAAGGTGTTAAAGGATTGGAAAATGATAAATGGGAAACTAATGTTACACCGGAACATTGTGTAACGCTTCCATTCACAAGAATGTTCGCCGGACCAATGGATTTTACTCCCGGCGCAATGGTTAATGTTGCTAAAGCTTCGTTCAAGCCAATGTTTACACAGCCGACAAGCATGGGCACGCGCTGCCAGCAGCTTGCAATGTATGTTGTGTACGAAAGTCCGCTGCAAATGTTGGCAGATAATCCAACCAACTATTATAGAGAGCCGGTCTGCATGGAATTTCTTTCTAAGGTTCCGGCTGTTTGGGATAAAACAATTGTGCTCGATTCCAAGATTGCAGATTATGTTTTGCTCGCGCGTCAATCCGGTAACGATTGGTACCTTGGCGCAATGACAGATGATAAAGCAAGAGATTTTGTTGTAGATTTTTCTTTCTTAGATAAAGGAACTTACACTGCCGACATCTGGCAAGATGGAATTAATGCCGATAGAAATGGAAATGATTTCAAAAAGATTTCGGTTGAAGTAACCATAGAAACCAAACTGAATATTCATCTTGCGCCGGGAGGTGGCTGGGTAGCAAGAGTTTATAAAAAATAAATGCTGTTATACAAATTTACGTAGAGACGAGGCATGCCTCGTCTTTACAATAAATGTTCCTAATGGAAAATAATGAACAAACTAAAAGCAAAAATAACTGTTAAGAAAAAGAAGGTTCGCATTCCTTTGCCTAAGCAAACGCCGAAGGTGAAAGAATCGGATAAGATTTATAAACGGACAAAAGCTAAAAAGGTTGAAGAAGAATAGTAGAGACTTACGCCCCCAATGCTGTCAGGTTAAGTTGTGGGCTAAAGCCCTATTTTATTTTTACTTGCTTTAACCCCACGCTTAAGCGTGGGGTTATTCAACAACCATGACTTATTGGACTTTAGTCCAAAACATTTTATTCTTAACCTGACAGCATTGCTTACACCCCTGTATTCACAAAGATTCTATCAATGCAAATCCTTCTTTCGCTTCCTTCACAAACACTTTAACGAGCTCTGCGCTTTTTCTTCCGTTCGGTAATTCAACTCCGGTATGAACATCCACGCCGGCTGGTTTTATTTCCAAGATTGCTTGCTTAACATTTTTTGGATTCAATCCGCCCGCTATAATAACCGGCTTAGGTGAAAGCTCTACAAGTTTTTTACTGATACTCCAATCGTGTGTTTTGCCGGTTGCGCCTTCTGCTCCGGTTACCGGATCGAATGTGTCTGTAATGAAAGCATCAACCCACGGAGAAAATGTTTCTACCATTTTAACTAACTTATCATAGTTATCGCTCGCTACAACAAGACTTTTAATTATCTCTAAATCCGGGCGTAATGTTTTTGTGCGCACCAATTCATCAAAAGAAATATCTCCGTGAAGCTGAACAATCTTAACATTCAGCTTATCGCAGAAAGAAATTATCTCATCAGCCTTGTTTAGATACGTTATCAACACAGATTGATGCGGCGGCGTGATTGTTTTAATTACCTCAACTGCTTCATCTTCCGTTAAATCTTCTTTATTCACCGGAAGCCGGAGCGGGAAGCCGAGATAATCAACGCCAAGCTCCATCAGTAGTTTCGCTTCTTCTTTATCAATAACACCGGCTATTTGTATTAGGTTTTTCATGCTTTTCCAATTCTTTAAGCAAATATAATCAAAACACTTATCCGTCTTTATTTGAAAAATTTAATTAGGTTACTAATAAATCTTCCCGTATGTTTGTTCCCGTAAGGCAGCAACTTTTGAAGTAGATGTAGACGTAGACGCAAATCGTTTTACCACACCAAGTTCTTAAGCCTGTCGTAAACAATCAATAATAACAATATGTAAAGGAGCTTCTGTTATGGCAGAGCGCAAAACAGGAACCGTAAAGTGGTTCAACAGTTCAAAAGGTTTTGGTTTCATTTCTCAAGAAGGCGGAGAAGATGTATTTGTACATTTTCAGTCTATCCAAGCTGATGGTTACAAAACTTTAAACGAAAACGACAAAGTAGAATTTTCAGTTACACAAGGCCCTAAAGGACTTCAAGCTGCAGATGTAAAAATTATTCGCTAAGAATACTTGCTTTGACCAAAAGACCCCGGCATCAACCGGGGTTTTTTGTTTTAAAGATTATTAAATAAGAATTCCCTCTTTCAATCCAATTTTTATTAAATCTATTTTCTTCGGGTCTGCTGTTCCAAGATGATGCCGTGTATCTGCAAGCTCAATATGTTTTGCCGGCGGATTCAAAGGATTATCTTCGCCGAAGAATTCTTTTCTCTTTGCTTCAATTATTCTTAATCCGGTTGAATCGCACGCGACGGGATCGGTTCCAACTATCAACCCGTTATACTTCCAAACGTACTCAGCACTGTAGCCGTGCGGACCAACGCTATGGAACAACGGAGTTAACATTACAAGCACGTTTAATCTTGTCTTTCCTTTTACATGAGGAAGATTCCAAACCGTTGCTAAGTCCGCGCATGAATCTGGGTGCAGCGCGGAAGGTACTTCCGCAAACATGATATAATTTTTGATTAAACTTCCCACACCGGACCAATAATGCGTTCTCATTGGGCGGGAGTTAATTAACGCGGTTGATCTTTTAAACACCGGGTCTCTTAATACGCCTTGATCGTTAATAGAAATATTTTCCTCTTTAATTCCAACAGCAAGAGCACGGTTTTTAACTGCCTGCTCAAGTTCAACCGGAGTTCTTAAGTTTCTCCACCCGTTGGTTTTTATTCCAAGAACATCATCCGGCTTTAGAATTTTCTTCCATGCTGCGGCGGAATCTTTTGTGTTGAACAAAATCTTAACGGCAGCATCGAGCATTTGTTCTAAAACTTCCGGGACTACTTTTCCATTTGCGTCTAAAACTTTTTCGTTGCGGATTAGTATTACTTTGGACTTTTCGTTCGGTTTAGCAAAATAATCAAGTGGATAGTTCACGAACATTGCACCGGCGGCAGCTAATGATCCGGCTTTCAAGAAGTCTCTTCTTGTAAGGTTCCTTTCTTTCATTTTCACCTCACCATTTATTTTTTTGATGTTAAATCGCTTATGGATTTATGAGCGCGTGAGATTAGAGTCGTTACATCGCGCTCTGCTTTTCCGCCAAAAACTCCAACGAAGAAATTTTTTACTACTCTTGAACCGCTGAATTTACTGTCTTTTGATTTTACAACCGGCTTTGGCTTTAATGTTTTGTAATAAGCTTTGTTAAACTTTTCCAATGCCGCTAATGCTTCATATTCATCAGGGTATTTTACAATCATCAGAATAAGCTTCTCTTTATCACTATACTTTGCCAGAACTCCATGCGTGTTTTGGTTGATGTTGAGAATGTTCTCTCCTGAGATATATGTATAGGTATTGAACCAAATATAATGACGGAAATACCGGATGCTTTGCGCGTCCAAATTTTCCTGTGGAAGATATTTTAATACTTCCGGGAACGAGCCTTTTTCCGGTATTGATTCATCAATAAGCTTTGCGATTGTTAAACTTGTTTTCTTTGCTTCTTCAGATGCCGGATTCTCTACGATTGATACAACAAAATTATTCTTCCAGAATACAATTGCGCCGTGCGCTGTTTGAGATTGAGTTCCGAAGTCGTTTCCAACCTTACCAACCGAAAAGGAAAACGCGCCAAATGCGTCTTGCGGAGTGTTCATATAGAAAATATCTACAATAATTTCTTTTCCTTCCCCGGCGGAATAAATTCTGTTAAACACTTTTGTAAAACCAAAGCTTATGTATAGCTCCGCCGCGCCGTCTATATAATCATAAAGATTTTGCTCGTTGAATAGTCTGTCTTCGCCAAGTTTTTTCCAGCCGTTAATCGAATCGGGGAGCGCTGTAGATGGGTCGGAGATTGTTTGAGCACTAAACTGAAAAGTGAAAAATTGAGCGGAGAGAAGAATCAACGAAAAGATTTTTCTATTCATTTGGCAGTATGTTTAATAAAGAAAAGATAACGGCAGCAACATAGAATTGTTTGCTCATTATTTCAAACCAATTCGTAAAGCGGTTTAGGTAAGAATTATTTGCTAAGAATGCGTGTGCTATGAAAATATTGCTTGAAATTGGAAGGAAAGTTGGGGAAATTAACACATGTAACATTTCACTGAGGGATTTATGTCTATAATTGACCGTGAGCTTGTTAAAAAAATTAATTCGGGCAGCTGTTTTGTTCTGATTGGATCAGGTGCTTCGTGTGAGCTTGGTTTACCTGATTGGAAGGGCCTTTGTGAAAATGTATTTAACGCCTTTTTAAGCGAGATAAAAGAGCCTACTTTAAAGAAATGTAAAGACTTAATTAAAAAAGGAAAATATCTTGAATTCTTATTAGAAATTCAGAATTGTATTGAAAAAAACAGAATTCTTCAGTTCATCGAAACTATTTTCTCTACGAAAGGAAAACAGGGTAGAGTTTATTCTCATTTAATTGAATGGCCATTTGCAAGTTATCTAACCACAAACTTTGACAATGCCATTGAAGAACATGCAAACCGCAATAACTTAACCCTAATTACTAAACGAAATAGTAAAGATGACTTGGTTCATTTAAGGGCCAGCAGCAAGGATTTAATTTTTAAAATACACGGAGACTTTACAGATCCATCTAATGTTGTTTTAGACAAAAAAGATTATGATGAGTTTATTAAGGCTGAGCAAAGAAATTACTGGCGAGAAAAAATATCTTCAACTTTACATATGGTTGATTTACTTATCGTAGGATATTCGGCAAAAGACCCTGATTTCATTGAACAGTTAGAACGTGCAAAACAAATTGCCAACCAAGATCATCCTATTTTCATGATTGCTACTGGCTTTACAAATGAAGATATTAAAAACTACTTTTTGAATTATAACATCAGAATTATCTCATATCAAAACCGCAGCGGAAAACATACCGAGCTTATTAAATTATTGGATCGATACAACCCTTTTATTGCAAAAAGAGGAAGCTCACACATAGGTGTAGAACACGTAAAAACTGAAGAGTCTGAACGTGCAGCAAGTATGTACTTGTTTGCACAACTAAGAATTAAAGATGATAACGAATTATATGTTATAAAGGTGTATTCGGCGTATTTGATGCAATTAATAAATGCGAATTTTAGCGAAACTGTCTTCACTCATGACGAATTAATCACATGTATTGAAAAAGAGAAGTACTTTCAAAAAACTGTAGATCCACATGTTTTTCAAGAATCATTAAAGTATCTTCATTCAATAAATTATATTGACGCCGCTTCATCTACGCTATTTCGAATAACTGCCCTCGGAAAAAGCTCTCAAGCACAAATTGTAAACGAACGCCAGTTACTAAATGAAAAATTTATAAAATCGTGTAAATTGTTTTTAACGGACAATTTCTCTGACTTAACTACTGCCGAAATTGATAGTGTTGTAGCAAAATTAATCGAGGGACTTTCCAGTGCGTTTCGAAAACGCGGACTCGAAATAGCAAGAAAAATACATCTGAACGATGTTGTTGATTTTTCAGACAGTCATGATATACTAGACATAATAAATGCTTATGCAAATGATCTTCCTCAAAATAACAGACTTGCATTTGTTGATTTGATGATAGAAATCTTAGTGGCTTCGAATGAACATATGAAAAACTATTTAGCCGCTTTAACTCAGGGATACTTTTCATATCATATTCTTGGACTTGATGGTGGATGCTATGAAGAAAGATTGGCTTTAGCAAGAACGAATCAATGGATTATCGACTCAAGTATATTATTGCCTTTTTTGGCTATTGACTGTCCAAATTTTGATTATGCGAGAGATTTACTTAGTAAACTTACAGAACTTAAATTAGAGTGCTATACCACTGAATTATTACTAACAGAAGTTATTGAACATGCCAATTGGGCAATTAATAATTACTTCAGGCTGGAAGCCAATCCTGCCGAACTATTGCAAGTTGCTCTGGGTCAGGGAGGGGCGAAGCAGAACCTTTTTATTTCCGGTTATATTAAGTGGTCACAGACGAAGGCTAATCCAACGTTTGATTCTTATATGGAAGCCTGTATAGGAACTTTTTCAACTAAGAATGTAGAAAAAAAACTTCGAGAACATTTAGCTTTAAGCAATATCGAAATTAAAGACTTTGATAAAATTCCCGAGCTAACAGAAGAGTTAATAAATAAACGCCACGATTTAGCAAAGGAAATTGAAATAATTAGAAAGCGCTACGACACTTACCGCTCAGATAGTCAATGTTTAGCTGAATCCGAAGTAATTATTTTTAATGAATTAAAAAAATCTATTTTCATTTCACAAAGCATCCATCTAAACAATATTGGCAAAGAAAAATCCGTTATAACATGGACACCCGAAGCTGTTTATAGGTTTTTGACTTTGTTTTCTTCGCACACTCCTACAAATGATTATTTTCATGAGTGTTTAACTCAAAGCTTTTTCTTTTCAGGTCTAAGCATATTTGACAAACAGGTTTTAACAAAATTTGCTTCCCCTTTAATCAGGCAAAGTAGAATGGAGCTTGAACAAGAAAGAGGTAATTATGAAAATCTGTTGGAAGCAAAGAAATTTGATACTAGCCTTGAAGATTTGGAAAAACAACCTGATTTAAACAAACCTTTCTATTCTTTACAAACTGCATTTTATTATACTCGGCTATATTCCAAACAGACAGTCATACTCGCTGATAGAATAGACCTACTACAAAAAAATAATAAGTTGTCGAACCAAGAAAGAGATGAATACATAAAGTTAAAAACGAAAGCTGAAATGAAAAAAACAAAGCAGAAGAGAAAAAACAAGTCTAGAAACAGTCAAAAGAAAAAGAAAAAACGGAAGTAGTTTTATATTTATCTAACAGCTTGTTAATTTTTTACAAAATCAAACATCAGGTTAACCAATTGCTGTTGTGGGATGTAGTTCACACATACCCCATCCGGTACCTCCACCATAAAACTTCATCTTCCCATAATTTTCATAGTTTTTATTTTTAAAAATATTTTACGGTACTTTACTTGACTTTCTGACATCAAAATGATATCATTTCAATAGCAATATGAAGGAGTTAGAAAAATGAACGCGATTACAGAAAAAGATGCAAAAAAAACAAACGGTTTCTTCATGCTTTTTGTTGTTTTAGTAATTAAAGCTCTTAACACTTATTTACTTGTTGGCGCAATTCAAGCAGATGAGCCCATTAGATTGGCGTTCATTATTCCGATATTTATCGCCGCATTGATAATGTTAGCCGGTTTAACTGTAATTCAGCCGAATGAATCCCGTGTACTGATTTTGTTTGGTAAGTACAGCGGAACCATCCGCGAATCCGGCTTTTGGTGGGTTAATCCTTTTACCGACAAGAAAAAAGTTTCGCAAAGAATTCACAACTTTATCAGCGATAAAATTAAAGTGAATGATGTTCACGGTAACCCGATTGAAATTGCCGCGGTAATTGTTTGGAGAGTTATAGACAGCGCGCGCGCTTTGTTCGATGTGCAAAATTTTGAGCAGTTCGTAGCAATTCAAAGTGAAACCGCGATACGCGGAATTACTTCTCAATATGCTTACGATTCAAGCGAGCATGATAAACTATCGCTCGTAGGCAATCAGCACGAAGTAGCTGAAGAGTTAAAGAAACATACTCAATCAAGATTAGAAATTGCCGGTATTGAAATTGTTGAAACAAGAATAAGCTATTTGGCTTACGCGCCGGAAATTGCACAAGCAATGCTGCGCAGACAGCAGGCACAAGCGGTAGTTGCTGCAAGAACCAAAATTGTTGAGGGCGCTGTGGGTATGGTTGATATGGCGCTAAAAGCTTTAAGCGAACAACACATTGTAGTTCTTGATGAAGAAAAGAAAGCTACTATGGTGAATAATTTGTTGGTTGCTCTTGTTAGCGAAACATCTGCTCAGCCGGTTATTAATGCGGGAAGCCTCTATTAATTGAAAATGGCGAATTGAGAATTTAGAATTATGAAAAGATAAGCAGCACAAATATGAAAACTTTATCTGAATATAGTAGACCATTAAAGCTTGTTAAGAAATCTTTATTCTCTTTTGAATATGATTTGTTCGCTGGAGAAGAAGTACTCGGTACTTTTAACTACCGGCTTCTATTTAGAAAGGGCGGTGACGTTAAGGGACTAGAGAAAAGAAACATTGAGTTCTACAAGGATTATTTTTGGAGCAGAGAAATAAAAGTAAGGGAAGAGGGGAAAGATCTTCCCTTTGCTAATTACATTAGAGATTTTATAAATAGAACAGGAAATGTCTCTCTGCCCAATGGAAATAAGCTGGTAATACATTTCGGCTTTTTTGATGTTGCTACGGAAATTAGAGACGATAAGGATAAAGCATTGGTCTTGCTGAAAAGAGCCGGTCTTTTTTCTAGAACAATCAATGTAACAATAAAAGAAAAGTCGGCACTGGTTGATGAAAACCCGTGGATTATTTTTCTAACTCTTTTTCTGTTAATAAAGAGAAGGCAAAGAAGGCGTTGAAAAATCTATCTGAATACTTTGGACAAGAACTTGAGATTGCTAACAAAAACATTTTCAAATCGTTCTATGAATTAAAGGCGAATGGTATTCCAATTCTTTCTTTGAGAGGCACAGACTTCTGGGGAAACCATCACGAAATTGCCGGATTTGAAAAAGTTTGGGAGTTATCAAAACCAAGTGTTTGGCGCAGCACAATTGAAGTAAGAGAAAAAGATTCTTCTGCCGTTATTGCAACGTTTGAAAGCAGCGCCTTTGGCAAGACTAACACTATTACTCTGCCTCGTGGAGAAAAACTGTTAATTGTTACACATATATGGAAATCCATGTATGAACTGCAAAACGAACTCGGGACAAGACTTGTTTCGTTCGAAAACAAAAAGTGGTTTTCACCTACAATTAAAATAACGGTAGAAAAGAAGCTCGATGCGCTTGATAAATATCCCTTTATTCTCATGCTGGTGTTTTTTACTGTCTTACAAAGACAACATCAAGCTGCGGCGGTTAGCGTGTAAATAAAATGGCAGAAAAGAAAAAGTTTCTACTAAGAATAGATGATAAACTTTACGCCTCTTTAGAAAAATGGGCGGCGGATGAATTGCGCAGTATTAACGCACAGATAGAGTTCATTCTCAAAGATGCGGCAAAGAAAGCGGGCAGATTAAAAGACGCGACGGAAGAACCAAAAGAAGATGATAATTCCTTAACCCAATAAAGTTTCTTGTTCATGAAATCAATTTTACTATTCATTTACGGGTCTATGTTTTTGTTTTCAAACATTAACGCACGGAATTCGGAAATTACAATCGAAGACTTAATTAAAAACCAGTTTGCTCTTTATCCAAAGATGGAAGCGCGCGACCTTTATAAATTTTTACATCAAGCGGCAATGGGAAGTGAACATGCGGTTAGGGATACAACCGCTGTTAAAGTGTGGATGAAAAATGAAATTGCCGAACTTGATACAACAATTCCCAACGAATTAATTGAGCAGCTTTCACCGGACGGGAACCTGGTGCGTGTAAATTTAAGACCGTATATAACAGCCGGCGATAAACCCGAAGAGCTGCTGAAAGCGTTTGTATCTACCGCTAATGACTTTTCCGGTTCAAAAGAAACGCTGAGCGGCTACATTAGTGCCGCTAAGAAATTGATCGCGCGCAAAGAAATTTCGGTTGATGAAAATATATTTTCTTCACTGACAAACGAACTCGAAAGAAGTGGTTTCCCGGCTATTCATCACTCACTCACTTACGAAAAACTTTACAAACCGGCTTATCGCGTTATTGATAGAAAATATCTGATGATCAAAAAATAATTTTCTTTAGCACTTACCTCGATAACAACTCTCCGCTATATTTGCATCAATCATTCTGAAAGGAAAGCATGAAACGTATTTTTTCATTCTCCCTAATTATTCTTTTAATTCTTTCGCTTCATCTAACCGCTCAAACTGTAAAGTTAAAAATCATTCAAAGTACGGATGAGCATGGCGCAATCTTTCCTTATGATTTCACCGATCAAAGAGATATAAATAATTCGCTGGCACAAGTTTATACTTACATCAAACAAGAACGCGCTAAACCGGAACAAGAAGTTTTATTGTTGAGCGGAGGAGATATTATCCAAGGAACACCGGCGGTTTATTATTATAATTTCGAAAAAACCAACGTGAGTCATCTTTACGCCGACATGATGAACTTTATGAAATACGATGCCGGCGCGGTTGGTAATCACGATATAGAAACCGGGCATCCGGTGTACGATAGATTTAGCAAAGAAATTAAGTTTCCGTGGCTTGCCGCAAACGCAGTCAATAAACGCACGGGTAAACCATACTTTAAGCCCTACGCCGTATTCAACAAAAGGGGAGTTAAGATTGCAGTGCTTGGTTTAATTACTCCACACATTCCTTCCTGGCTGCCGGAAAAAATTTGGAGCGGTATTGAATGGGATGATATGATAAAGTCCGCACAAAAGTGGATTCAAATCATCAAGAAAAAAGAGAAGCCCGATTTAATTGTTGGCTTGTTCCATAGCGGAGTTGATTACACTTACGGAGACCAAGCTGCCGATGAAGATAAGAATGAAAATGCTTCCAAGTTGGTTGCTCAGCTCGTTCCCGGTTTCGATATGATTTTTGTCGGACACGACCACAGAGGCTGGAACTTCAAAGAGAAAAACTCTCTTGGAAATGATGTGCTAATTCTTGGCGCTACAAGCTCTGCGCGAGATGTGTCTATTGCTAATTGCACTTTTACTTTCGACAAAGAGAAAAAGCTCTGGCAGAAAGAAATTACCGGAGAGATTGTTGAATCGAAAAACTATAAACCAGACGCAGAGTTTATGGAGAAATTCAAGAATCAATTTGCTGAAGTGAAAAATTACGTTACCCGACCAATTGGTTCGCTAACCGGAATACTTTCTTCGCGGGAATCTATATTTGGTCCAGCCGCGTTCTCAGATTTCGTTAATAATATTCAGCTTGAACTCACCGGTGCGCAAGTTGCTTTTACCGCTCCTCTTTCTATGAATGCCAAAATTGATAAGGGAGAAGTTTTTGTTGGAACGATGTTTAAACTGTACCGCTACGAAAATCTTCTCTACACAATGCAGCTAACCGGAAAAGAAATTAAGGATTATTTGGAATACTCTTATAAGCTTTGGTTTAACGAAATGAAAAACGTGGAAGATCATCTTCTGAGTTTTGAATATGATGAAAAAGGAAACATTAAATATGATAACCGTAACCGTTCGCCATTATTGAAAAATCAATACTATAATTTTGATTGCGCCGCAGGCATCAATTACACGGTTGATGTTTCTAAACCGGTTGGCGACCGTGTTACAATTTCTTCTTTTTCTGATGGCAGCACTTTTGACTTAAACAAAAAATACAAGGTTGCCGTTAATTCATACCGTGGAAATGGGGGCGGCGGGCATTTAGTAAACGGTGCCGGAATTCCTACAGAAGAATTATCGAAACGGGTTATTACATCCACCGAAAAGGATTTGCGTTTTTATCTTATGAAGTGGCTTGAGAAAAATAAAATTGTAACACCAAAAACAAATGGTAATTGGAAAGTTATTCCGGAAGAATGGTGGCAAAGGGGAAGAGAGAAAGATTACAAAATTTTGTTTGGGAATTAAGCCTTCCACGGATTTGATAAATCAAACCCCTACAAAAAATGCTGTAGGGGTTTCATTCATGAAACCCGAAAACATTATTTCATCTTCGGCATATCGCGCACAACAGCTTTTGTTTTTATTTCGCCGGCTTTCTTGAAAACTAATTTCAATTCGTAACTATCACCAATTTTTACATCTTTAGTCAGACCGATAAGCATTATGTGCAAATCGCGCGGCTTAAAAACTACAGCACCTTTTGCGGGAACCGCCACAAACTTAACCGCGCGCATTCCCATCATATCATTTTCTTTTTTGAACGTTTCGTGAAGTTCAACAACTTCCGAGTGGGCAAATTTTACTGCAATAAGCGTATCTGCTTTATCGCCTTTGTTTTCAAGTTGAAAAAAGAATGCGGAGTTTGCCCCTTGTGCCGCCGGACGAATCCATGGGTCGTTAATACTCAATTGTGTTTTGTTAGCGGTTTGTGAGCAAACGAGTCCTGCAGTAAATAAAACTAATATTAGTTTTTTCATGGTTATCCTCTTTTAAATTGTTATTGAAGCGATTTAATATCACGTACAATTTCTTCTACGTTAATGTTACTGCCTTTATAATTCTTTCTGATTTTTCCTTCTTCATCCATCAGTTGAATTCTATCTGTGTGAGTGTAGTAATAAATTTTTCTTCCGTCTTTAAACACGGTTGAATCACTTACAACAGCTAAAATTCCAATCCGGTTCATTAAGGAATCTACAACTAATTTATCGCCGGTAAGAAAAGTCCAATTGCTTAGATCAAGATTTCTAACCTCTGCAAACTTGCGGAGCGTTTCAGGCTTATCTTGTGTTGGATCGAAACTGATTGAAACAAACTCAACATCGTTAAGCTTTGCCTCTTTTACTTTTTCTTGAATCATGCGCATGTTGTTAGTTGTAAGGGGACAAATATCCGGGCAGTTTGTAAAGATGTAGCTGACTACCGTTAGCTTTCCTTTTGTAATTGATGGAAAGTTTCGAGGCGTGCTCGTTTGGTCTATAAGCGAAAAATTGTCTTTGCTTAAATCATCAATTACTTCAAACTTTTCAGCGCAGGCATTAAGTGTAAACACTATTAATCCAAGCTCAAAAATCTTTTTCATATTTAATTTGCTAATTTTGGCGGGCATAAAATTGACTTCTTTAATTACACAAAATTACTAATAGTTTTTCTTTTATGGATATTGGATGAAAAAAGTATATCAACTGATTCTGTTTGTTCTCCTTTCTTGTTCACTTTTTGCGCAAGAGCAAATCCGCGTTATGAGTTACAACTTACTAAATTACCCGAATACAAGAGACCAGCACTTCAAAAAAATAATAAGCACTATTAATCCGGATGCGCTTGTTGTAGTAGAAATGATTCAGCAAGCTGGTGTGAATCAATTTCTTACAAACGTGCTCGGTACAGATTACGCTGCGGCAACTGTTGCAATCAAGGGAACAAACAGCGCCGGAAATGATGGTAACGATTGTGCGTTTTACTATAAACCATCAAAATTGACCTTGATTGAAACCAAGGCAATATCGGCAAGGACCCGCGTGATAAGCACTTTTAAGCTTGTGCCGATTAATTCCCCTAAAGATACAATCGTAATAATGGGCGTTCACTTAAAAGCGAACGAATATAATTCTCCAGATAACAATAAAACAAATGCCATTAAAAGAGATTCGGCAATAACTTCCTTTCGCGCGGAAACAAAAACATACAAGGCTAGCGCAAATTTTCTAGTGTGTGGCGATTTCAACATTTTTTCATCTAACGAAGCTGCGTTTCAAAAGTTGATTGACAAATCTACTTCCGGCTATGTAATTGATATGATGAACGCAACGGGGAATTGGAGTGATGACCCCGCATTTAATTCCGTCTGTACACACTCCTCAACTGATTTAGATACCCGTCTGGATATGATTCTGATTTCGCAAGGACTGCAAGATAAGGGGGGCGTTGATTACGTTGACAACTCTTTCAAAATATTTGGTAACGATGGAAATCATTTTAATAAAGCAGTAAACAATGGGAGTAACGCCTGGTTTCCTAACGATGTCTCGATTGGAACCGCTTTGGTAGCGGCTTCGGATCATTTGCCTATTTACGCTGATTTTGCGGTTGGTGTTCCGACTGGAATTGAAAAGAAGAAAACATTGCCGGAAAATTTTGAATTGTTGCAGAACTATCCCAATCCGTTTAATCCGGAAACAATTATTAGCTATAAGCTACAAGCTACAGGCAACGTAAGCTTAAAAATATTTAACCTACTGGGCGTGGTAGTGGCAACTCCGGTAAATAAATTCCAGCAAGCTGGTGAATATAATTTTCAACTTTCTACTAACAGCTATCAACTTTCATCGGGAATATATTTTTATCAACTAAAAGTTGGTAACTTTGTGCAGACAAAGAAAATGGTGGTATTAAAGTAGAATGAGCATATTTCTGCCCGGACAAAAGCGCCAGTATAATTTTTTTCTTAAGAATTATACGAGAAAGCCACAATCAATTTTGGTCATCGGTTCTTCAAGCGAGCAGATAGCAACCTTGCTTTCGGAAAAATTTAATACCCCTGTTGATTTGATCGTGGAAGATTATGAATCGCTAATGAACTCAAAGCTTGTTTTAAGCGGAGAGAGTTCGATTACGGTGCGAATAATGAATTTTGACTCTACTGATTTCTCAAACGAGCAATTCGATTTAGTTTATGCTCAAGCCTCTATTTCACTAACCAACAGAAACAAAATTGTTAAAGAAATAAAGAGAATACTTAAACCGGGCGGTTATTTTTCCGTCGGAGAAACCGTATCTCTTAGAAAAGATTATCCACCATTTATAAAAGATTTGTTCGATGGCTCAAACATTCTTCCTTTGTTTTGTGAAGACACAGAAAAGTATTATACGGAAAGAAAATTTAAGGTAATTGCCAAGACTGATCTTACCGACACACTTGCAACATTTTACATGGATAGCTCAAAACATTTGAAAGAAGCTGAAAGAGGTTTGAGCGATAAAGAAAAAAGCTACTACAAGAAATTAGTCAATAGAATTGGGCATGAAGCTAACGCATACCTAAAGCTGGGCGGAGATAAGTACATCGGTTTCGAAACACTTTTATTAATGAAGGAATAGGTTTGAAAAAGGGAGACATTTTAGATTTAGAAATATCCGGCTACGCATTTGAAGGAAAAGGCATTGCTAAGATTGTTAAAGAAGTTCGCTCCGCAGAAGAAGAGCCAAAAAAGTTTGTAGTATTTGTAGAAGGCGCATATCCTGGTGATATACTTTCGGCTCAAGTTGGTAAAATCAGAAAGTCCTACGCGGAAGCTAGAATTAAAAACTTACATGTTGCTTCATCATTAAGAACTGAGGCGGCTTGCAAACATTTTGGAACTTGCGGCGGATGTAAAGCACAAAATCTCTCCTATGAACATCAGGCTAAATTCAAAGAGGAACAAGTAAAAGATATTTTCGAGCGGCTGGGCGGACTAAAAGATTTTGAATTGTTGCCAATCGTTAGCGCGGTTAAAATTTATTTCTACCGGAACAAACTTGAATACTCATTTGCCGATAAGCGCTGGCTCTCCGAAAGTGAAATCAGCTCGATGCAAGAAATCCCGGATAGAAATTTTGCGCTGGGCTTCCACATTCCCGGAATGTATGATAAGGTTTTGAACATTGAAGAATGTCACTTACAATCGGACAGCAGCAACCAAATCTTAAATCTCACTAGAAAATTTTTCAAAGATAGAAACATTTCTATCTACTCAACTAAAACTCACGAAGGCTTTCTAAGAAATCTTGTAATTAAGCAAGCTTCCAACACTAACGATTTGATGGTTAACTTAGTCGTCTCCGAAGAGAACGATGAATTGCTGAGTGACTACAAAGAATCATTGCTGAGAGAAGTGCCTGCAATTACTACAATCATTTTTAACATCAGCAAAAAGAAAGCAAGCATAGCTATTGGCGATTACGAAATTGTCTCGCACGGCGGCGGATTTATCATAGATAAAATTGGAAAAAGTAAATACAGAATCAGCGCGAACTCTTTCTTTCAAACAAACACTTCACAAGCCGAAAAGCTTTACAATGTTGGTTTAGACTTCGCTGAGTTTTCCGGAAACGAAATTGTTTACGATCTCTACTCCGGCGCCGGAACTATTCCAATCTTCATATCAGAAAAAGTAAAACAAATTTATGGTTTCGAAAGTGTTGAGCCGGCAATACAAGATGCCCTTGTTAACCGAGAGCTAAATTCCGTTTCCAACTTCGAACCAATATTAGCCGATCTCAATAAATCTTTCTTGCCCATTGTTGAGCAAAAAAATCTTCCTTCGCCGGATGTTATTATCACCGACCCGCCCCGCAGCGGAATGCACGCAAAAACCGTACAAGATATTCTCGTGCTTAGCCCGGCTAAAATAGTTTACATTAGCTGCAATCCGGCAACGCAAGCTCGTGATGTTAAATTACTTTGCGATGGCGGCTACGAACTTGTAAAAGTCCAGCCGGTTGACATGTTTCCTCATACATACCATGTTGAAAACGTTGCCTTTCTTGTTAAGAGCAAAATCTAAATACCCTGAGTTTACTAACGCTCTGTTTCGAGCATTCTGTCTCACTTTAGCAAGCCGCTTCAAATTGAAACATTAATCTTCTCATTTTCTTTTCTTTTTCGCTCGAAAATAAACTTTTCTGCTTGGCATCCCGCTTGAACATATAGTTACAAATAAGTACAAAATGAAAGCAAACACCCTCTAAAGCTTTCTTAATGGCGGCGGTAATTGAAACAGAAGGTACTTCGGCTGGGCCTTCTGCAGAGATTTCCGCCTTCTCTTTTTTAAACCAACTTTTCAGATGAAGGACTTAATAGACAGATTTTAATGGGGTTATGTTGGTAATTTGTCATAATTTACTTAATTTTGCCCACTTTCAAATAACAAGGTAGGTCATGAAACGTACTTTTCAACCGAGCAACACAAAGAGAAAAAATAAACACGGTTTCCGCGAGAGAATGTCCACAAAGAATGGACAAAAAGTACTTGCGAGAAGAAGAGCAAAAGGCAGAAAAAGACTAACAGTAAGCGACGAAAAATAGTTGAAACAATTTGGTCTTTCTAACCAAGAAAGAATCAAAAGCAAGAAAGATTTCGATTCAGTTTATTCTTCCGGAGAAATTCTATTCTCTTCAAACCAAAAACTCAAAGCTGTTTTTCTAATTGAACGAGAAACAGAGCAAGCCGTTCTTAAAGCGGCTTTTGCTGTTTCAAGAAAGGCTGGAATTGCAGTTTGGCGAAATAGGGTTAAACGGTTGTTCAGAGAATCGTTCCGGTTGAACAAAGCGATTTTGACAACTGAAGTAGAGAAGAAAAAAATTCGTTTGAATATTGTGTTCTCTCCAAATTCAATCAACGAAAGAAGAAACAAAAAGATTTATTTAGAACAAATTATGCCGGATGTTGTTGATTTGATGAACAAAATTAAAGTTAAGTTGTAGAATGAAAGTTGTCTTTATAAAGTTGGTTCGGCTTTACCAAAAACATATTTCGCCATTGTCTCCGCCGTCTTGCCGGTTTTATCCAACTTGTTCTGAGTATGCTGCTCAATCGTTGGAAAAATATGGTGTTGTAATTGGCGGCGCTAAAGCGGTTTGGCGAATTTTAAGATGCAATCCGTTTAACAAAGGCGGATTTGACCCTTTAGAATAAGAAAAAGGAATTTGAATGGACCGTAACAGTACTTTCGCGTTTTTACTTATCGGAGTTATACTGGTTGTATGGCTTTATTGGAACTCCCCCGCACCAGAACCTCAAAAACCAAAACCCACAACTGCGCTTGAACAAAAAGATACAGCCAAAACTGTTGCGCCGGTTGCTGTAGAAGAAAAGAAACAAGAAGATATTTCACCATTCGGTCCAGCCAGCCAGGCTGAAAAAGTTATTACAATTGAAACAGAACTATCCCGCGTTGAGCTTACAAATAAAGGTGGAAAAATCCGCCGTGTGTTTTTGAAAAAATTTAATACCTGGTATTACAGCAAGACAAAAGACACAACCTTCTACAAAAAATATGTTCAGCTTGTTAATACGGGCAAAAACGGCGGCGATTTTAATATCATCTTCGTAACTAAGGATGGAAAGCTTGTAAACACTTCGTCGTTGGATTTTAACGCTAACAAGAACAATAGTTATTACAGATTAAGCGGAAAAGATTCTCTATCAATAGAGTACGCATTTAGCGGTGAGAATGGAAAAAAAATCAAGAAGAACTTTATGTTCTTTGGCGATAAATATGATTCTAAGGTTGATATAGTTCTTGAAAACATGGAAGATGTTATCAGCAGCTTCCGTTACGATGTTGTTTGGCAAAACGGATTAAATTTTGTTGAAGAAAATTCCGTTGATGAAGCAAATTATTCCCACGCTAACATTTATGCCGGTGAAGAAAATGTCGCGGTGGATGCATCAACACTTGGCGAAAAAGTTACGAAAGATATTAACGGCAAAGTTGATTGGGTTGGCGTTCGTAACAAATATTTTGCGGCGTTTATTTCTCCAAGAAATCCTTCCAGTGATGGTGGAGCTTACATAGAGGGAAATCATTACAACAATAAATACGGAACGAGAGAGGTTTACAGCGCCAGCGTTAAAGTTCCGTTCCAAAATCAGAAATATCAAAAAGATTCTTTTACTCTTTACGTTGGACCAATTGATTACTACCTGCTCAAAACTTACAACAACAATTACGAAAGCATTTTCGAGTTTGGCAATTTTCTTGGGTTAAAGTTTATCATTCGTCCAATTTCCGAATATATAATGCTTCCATTGCTTCGCTTCTTGGATAGCTTTATTCCAAACTACGGACTCGTAATTATACTTTTCACAATTATTATTAAGCTTGCGCTTTCTCCGCTTACCAAGACAAGTTTAAAATCAATGGCTAAGATGCAACAGCTTCAGCCAATGATTGCAGAGCTAAAAGAAAAGTATAAAGACAATCCGCAAAAACAGCAGCAAGAAACAATGAAGCTTTATCAAACCTATGGAATTAATCCGATGGGCGGGTGTTTGCCGATGCTGTTGCAGATGCCGATTCTTGTTGCGTTGTGGAGCTTGTTTAATGTTGCAATTGATATACGCCAGCAGCCGTTTATGTTGTGGATTGATAATCTTTCTTCACCGGATATAATTTATAAGCTTCCATTTACACTGCCTTTAGGTATAAATGTTATAAGCGGTTTAGCTATTCTCATGGGCGTTACAATGTTCATCCAACAAAAGATGAGTGTTAAAGACCCAACTCAAAAAGCAATGATCTACATTATGCCGGTTATGTTTACCATCATGTTTATGAGCATGCCTTCCGGTCTTAATCTATATTACTTTGTTTTCAACTTACTTGGAATTATCCAACAGTATTATGTAACGCATAAACATAATCTGGAACCGCTTGTTCCTGTAGCTAATCCAAACAAGAAAAAAGGCTTTATGGCGCGCATGATGGACGCTGCGGAAAAACAAGCCCACATTCAGAAACAAGCAAAGAAGAAATAAATACATTTAGTCCCGCTGCCATAAGCAGCGGGACGACTATTCCAAAACATTTGGAAACTATTTATCGCTTTATGACCGCCAAAACCAAAATATTCTTTTTGCTCATCTTATTATTTTCACTTTCCAAAGCTCAAAGCCGAACCATTATAAAACTTGATCTCGCGGAAAAACAACTTCCATTCGGCTTGGTTGAATTAGTTTCAACAGCTACGCCTAAAGTTGGAGTTGCTTTAAGCGGCGGCGGCGCACGCTCAATTTCTCAAATTGGTGTATTGAAGGCATTAGAAGAAAAGAATATCCCGATTGAATATGTTGTTGGTACGAGCATGGGAAGTATAATCGGCGGGCTTTACAGTTCCGGCTACAATATACACGAGCTTGATTCACTAATGCGCAATACAAACTGGGATGACTTTTTTTCCCCGCAGCAATCCAACAGAAACGATTTATTTATTGATCAAAAAATTACCGAAGACCGAGCCATACTTTCGTTTCGCATGGAAGGACTAAAGCCGATCATTCCAACTTCACTTTCTTCCGGTCAGCGTGCTGCAAACTTTCTTAATCTAATGGCAATTAACGCACCGTTAATCAGCGATTCAACTTACGATATGATGCGGTTTAAATTCCGCGCAATTAGCTCGGATTTGGTTTCCGGCAAAGAAGTAATTATTGATAAAGGACCTCTCGGCGCTGCAATGCGGGCAAGCTCCAGCGTTACACTTTTATTGCCGCCGGTAAAAAAAGATTCCATGATGCTTGTTGATGGCGGCTTGGTTGCAAATGTTCCGGCTAAAGAAGTCCGTAAACTTGGCGCCGATATTGTTGTTGCAGTAAACGCTTCGAGTCCGTTGATGGATGCAACAGAGTTAGATGTTCCGTGGCGAATCGCTGACCAGCTTGTTAGCATTCCGATGCGAATACTTAACGACCAGCAGTTAGCGGAAGCCGATTTTATAATTGAGCCCCAACTAAATGGAAAAAAGAATTCCGACTTTAATGAGCTTGATACAATTGTAAAACTTGGCTACCAATCTGTAGCGGAAAATGGGGATAATATTCTGAAACGCTATAAAGAAATCTACTTGAGAAATCTTGGTGGAGAGGAAAAAGTTTTCAATAACCTTTCCTTAAGCGAACACCCAACGGAAGAAGAAAAGAAAGTTTACTCGTTAATTTCAAACACCCGCTCTGTTTCGGATAAAGAACTTCAGTTTGCGCTTCACAGAGTTTTTAGTGAGGGTTGGTGGAAAAATGCCACAGCCGAAATTGAAGAAAGCGGCGGCAGATCCGTTTTGCATCTTCTGTTAAATGAGAATACTCACGTTAAACAAATTGTTCTAGACGGCTCTTTGGTTATTGGAGTGGATTCGGTAATGAACGTCTTGAAGAATTTAATTGATAAACCATTTAGTCCCGTTAAAACTTTTAACGGCGCACTAAACGTTCTTCGTTTATACAAACGTAATGGCTACTCTTTTGCCAGAATTGAAAAAGTTAGTTTTGATTCCTCCTCTAATTCGTTAAGCATCAAATTAGACGAGGGTGTAATAACAAAAATTACAGTTGTTGGAAATAATAAAACTAAAGAACAAATTATTACACGCGAGTTTCCTTTGAAGGTTGGTGATTACTTCAAATATAATATCGCAGAAAAAGGATTAACTAACTTACGCAGCACCAACTTGTTTGATCAGATTGAGCTTTCGGTAGAAGGAAAGAATGGGAAAAACGAATTAAAAATTTCTTTGCTTGAAAGAGTTTCGGCAGTTATACGGCTTGGCATGAGGTTGGATAACGAATATCAGGCTCAATTCTTCTTAGATGTAAGAGACGAAAATTTTAACGGAACCGGAACTGAGCTTGGTGCTTTAATAAGCGGCGGAGTTAGAAACCGCTCCTATTCCATTGAACAAAAAGCCATTAGAGTTTTTGATTCTTATCTCACTTACAAACTACGCGGCTTTTATGAGTTTACAGATATCAACAATTATGTTGATGATGTGCCGCTAAACCCAAATAAATTTTCCCGCAGCAAATCCGGAGAGTATAGACAAATTAATTACGGCGGAATGTTTGGAATTGGCGCTCAAGTCGAACGTTTTGGTAATTTGTTTTTAGAAGCCCGTTACCAGCGCGATAAAATTGCCGGACTTTATGATTACACCGGTCCTTCATACAGCGTTGATATTTCCAGTCTGCGCCTTTCTCTTTTTGTGGACTCTCAGAACGAATATCCTTATCCCACTAAAGGCTTTTTGGTTAAAGCGTTTTACGAAACTGCGCAAACGGCTTTTGGCGGAGATGTTGGTTATACAAAAGCTTTTTTTGATTACAAAGCTTACTTTGGTCTTCGCTCCGATCATGTGTGGAGCTTTAGAACTATGATCGGCTCCGGCGATAACACTCTTCCGCTGAGTCAGCAGTTTTCTCTCGGAGGACAAAATAATTTTCTTGGTTTACGCGAATATGAATTTAGAGGCAGACAAATATTTCTATCTTCTATAGAAGTGCGCTATAAGCTTCCGGTAAAATTATTTTTTGATACTTACATAAGTGCGCGGTATGATTTAGGCTCTGTTTGGGGAAAACGCGAGGCTATTCGTTTTAGAGATTTACGACATGGTACGGGAATAACAGTTTCTTTTAATACACCGATTGGTCCGGCAGATTTTTCTGTAGGAAAGAGTTTCTATTTCAAAAACGAATTACCGAGAAGTACAATTGTTAGGGGACCAACATTCTTTTACTTCACGATTGGGTACTACTATTAGCAGAACCAATCACAAAAATTTTAATTCCTAAACTCAAAAAGTTACAGCCGGGCCCAATATTAACGTAATTTTTTTACTGCCTTAAAAAGACAAGCGTTCTTTCTTCTAAATCGTATTTCTTTCTCTCTTCCATTTTTCCCCCTTTGGATTTTGGGTTTAGTGCTTTGGATTTATTTTCCTTCTCTCTCTGCCGCTTTCTCTCCCAGCGCTAAATATTTTGCTGCCAGCAAATAGTTTTCTTTTCGTTTATAAAGATCCGCCATTGAGAAGTAAACACGGCTTTTTACGTTAACCGAGATTACCCGGGAATCAACAAAATCTAAAATTTCTTTGTTGGCTAGAGTGTCTATATCGAAGTTATATAATCCCAACAACCTAATTAACGGAAGATCGTTTGTGGGACTGTGTTCGAACGACCTTTGATAATACTTAATTGCATCTTCAAGTTTGTCATAATCATCTTTATGATTTTCAAAAACGCTGGCAGTCCACATAAATGTATTGAAAGCTTGACCGGGGATTTCTTTGGTCAGTTTTTCTGCAAACATCTTTATTTCGTCCCGGGAAAGGGAAGGATTACCAAGAAGTATTTTATACAAATCAATGTCGGTTACACGTGTATTTATAGCTTCACGGAAAGCATCAAATAATTCATCTGATGAAGTGGCGTTTCTGAAGATGTTTTCTATGCGGGCTATAAAATCATTCACTTTGTTATCCTTCCGAATTTATATGCAGCACAATATTTTCTTTATTAAACAAAGGTAATTCCTCTTTGAACTCAACCGTCTTATTTTTATCCCACTGCTTGGTTTCCGAAATCGTGTACTTGTGTTTGCCCAGTAAAGCGAATCTTCTATCAACTAATTTGTTCTGTTCATCAAAAATTAAGAATGCAATTATTACCGGCATATGTAAGTTATATTGCCAGCGCTCATAAGATTTAATTGCACGTTCATTAACCAAAAAAGCTTTCGAGCGTTTTCCTTTCCAATCGAGTAAAGCACTTTTTCCTTTGCTGGTCAAGATTATGTCGGGCTTGTCTTCTCCTTTTTCCCAAAGTTTTTGGTACCGCTTGTCTTCACCAAGGGTTTTAAAATCAAATCCCCATTGAACTAATAGATTCTTACCAACTTGTTCGGATAGATCGTGGAGTTTATAGTTGCTTCGGAATTCTTCTTTTGATTTAGCCGGTCGAAAATCTAATTCTTTCATTTTCCTTTGGGCTCAAAGAGTGCGCAAACAGCTCCTGCCGGATCTTGTATCACGCAATATTTTCCCATTCCGCCATAATTTTTTGGACCGGAAATTAACTTTCCACCAAGTTTCTGACAAGAAGAAATGCTTTCTTCAATGTTTGCTACGTTGATATAAATCAACCATTGAGCGGGCAAATCAGCATTTACGCCTTGTGCGTGGCAAATACCTGCTGCCGGAATTTTCGACTCCGGCGAAAGCATATTGTAATCGCTGTATTCCCCCATTGAAACAAACTCGAACTTCCAACCAACAACTTTGCTATAAAAATCGCGAACCTCGTCTGCATTTGAAACCGTAAGATCCCGCCAGTTAATTGCACCGGGTTCGTTGCTTATATCAGCCATGCATTTCCTTTTCTACTAACAGATGGAAAATAGGGATTTCACATTCTTATTTACAAGGTTGTAATTTTCCGAAAAAGAAAGAACGGGTTTTGTAACAAAGTACAGGTTGGCTTCGTCTTTAATACAAGAAAATAAAACGTGTTTACAGAGCAGAAATATCGTTTCTTTATTCAGCAGTATAAGAACAAGATTTATTCATACTCGCTCTATATGCTGAAGAATAGAATGGACGCAGATGACGTTACTCAAGAAGCGTTTATTCGCATCTGGAAAAATATTGATAAAGTTAATGCGCTGGCTGCTAAAACCTGGATAATGAAAACAACGCACAATTTGTGCATAGATTTTCTAAGAAAACGCGCTACTGCTTTTAACAGGGAAAGTGAAATTAATGAAGAATTCGAAGAATCGTTTGCAGCAACGGAAAGTACGCATAACCCATACTTAACAACACATTTTAAGATGATGGCATCAAAAGTAAAAGAAGCTATTCAGCGGCTACCGGAAAATTTGAGAAGCGTTTTTGTTCTTTATGAAATTAACGGACTGAAATACAAAGAGATTGCTAAAACATTGGAAATGCCGGAAAACTCGGTAAAAGTTTATTTAATGAGAGCAAGAAAAAAACTGCAAGAGGAATTAAAAGATTATGAACCGCAAGAAGCCGTTTGAAATAACAGAAGGAATGAAAAATAAAATCATCTCCGCAGCATACAAAGATGCCTCCTGGCTGAATAGAATTTTGGTTTGGCGGTTAATTTCTAAAAATAAAGAAGCTAAAAGTATTTTTGATTCGTACCGCGCAACCGCAAATGAGATAGCTAAATTAACCGAAGAAGAATGCCCCGGGTTTATTGTTGATTCTGCCAAAGAAAAAACAATTGCAGCCAAAGCTAATACACCGGGATTTTTAAATGATTTTTACACAATTGTCTTTGTGCGTCCGGTTGTTTCACTCGCGGTTGTCATCGTTGTAATTTCTGCAATTACGTTCGGAATAATCCGCAACAAAACGGTTGAGTATGAATTTACAGAAGCCGAGGTAATCGAAGGCGATAAGCAAGCCCAGCAAGCGCTCGCAATTGTTGGCAATATCTTCGAACAGACTCGCTCAACTTTGGAAGAGGATGTGTTCGGAAATAAAGTTTCAAGGCCATTAAACAAAGGATTAGGAATTATTAACAACTTATTCGAAGGAGAAAACAATGAAATCAATTAAAATGATTTTTGTTTTGTTGTTCGCTATTACGCTTACAACATTTGCACAACAAAAAGAAGAATACTCTACGGATCCCGGTTATTTTGATTACTCTGAATTCGCGCAATTCAAGAATGTTGAACCAGTAACAGCAATACACTTAGAAGGACCGCTGCTTAAGGCAATTTCCAAAATGGGAAAAAGTAAGAACGAAAAAGTATCGGAAATGATTGCAGCGTTAAAGTTTATTAAGGTAAACCAATTTCCGGTTGCCACAGCGGATTTGGATAAAACCGAGAATACTATTTCACTAATGGATAAAAAACTTCAATCTCAAAAGTGGGATCGTATAATCAAAACAAAAGAAAAAGGTAAGTTTGCCAGTGTGTATGTAAAAATGGGCGAGGGAGATAACTATGCCGGACTCTTTGTAATTGCTAGGGATAAAGAAGATAATCTTACCCTGGTAAATATTGTTGGAAAGATTGATCTTGAAACTATTGGAAGCCTCTCCGAGCAAATGCATTTGCCTGGTTTGGGAAAACCTAAAGTAGAAAAAAGCGAAAAAGAATAATTAATTGCCCGGTTAACAGCCGGGTTTTTTTTCAGAAGAACCAACCTTTTTTGTTCTGATAAGTCTAAAGAGCATCGGTTTTAGATAAGTTTTACAGAAAGGGTTACTAATGAAAAAATTTATACTACTGTCACTACTCCTCTTTGCTTCAATTATTTCAGCTTCGGAAACGAAAACTCCGCAAAAAATTATGTCTGCTTTTAAAATAGAGCGCGCAACCATACTGGTTGACGGTAAATTAGATGAAGTAGTTTGGAAAAAAATACCAATAGATGAATTCACGCAAAAAGATCCCAAAGAAGGTTCTCCGGCAACACAGAGAACCGAAGTATGGATTGCTTACGACGAAGAGTATTTATACGTTGCCGCTAAACTATATGATACAAATCCTGAGTTGATTGATATTGCTCTTTCGAGAAGAGATAATTATTTCACATCGGATTGGTTTGGTTTTTACGTTGATCCGTTTAACGATAAAAAAACCGGAAATTTCTTTGGCATTAACGCTGCCGGAACTATGGTTGACGGAGTTTTATTTAACGATAGCTGGGATGATTCTTCGTGGGATGGTGTTTGGGAAGGAAAAACCACTATCAATGGCGAAGGTTGGTCGCTCGAGATGAGAATTCCTTTTTCTCAATTACGCTTTAAGGAATCCGACAAAATGGTGTGGGGAATAAATTTTAATAGAGAAATAAAAAGAAATGGTGAAAGTTCTTACTATGTAATGGTTCCCAAGAAAGAAAGTGGTTTCGTTTCCCGCTTTGCTTCTTTAGAAGGACTAAATGGGATTAAACCCAAACAGCGTTTGGAAATTCTTCCTTACATTGTTCAAAAAGCCCAATATCTGGTTCATGATAAAAACGATCCATTCTACAAATCGAACCAATACAAAACTACAATCGGGGCGGATTTTAAAATCGGCTTAAGCTCAAGTTTGAATATAGATGCAACTATTAATCCGGATTTTGGACAAGTTGAAGTTGACCCGGCGGTAATTAATCTATCGGCTTTTGAATCTTACTTTGAAGAGAAGCGGCCATTTTTTATTGAGGGATCAAACTCGTTCTATTTTGGAATTGGCGGCGCTAATAATAATTGGGGGTTCAACTTCAGCTGGCCGGAATTATTTTATTCAAGAAGAATCGGAAGATCGCCGCAAGGACCAACATCTAGCGCAGATTATGTTAGATATCCAACCGAAACAAATATTCTCGGCGCCGCTAAGCTAACCGGCAAACTTGATGACGTAACAACCTTAGGCGCTGTTAGTGCGGTTACAGAAAGAACTTTTGTTACACTTTATAACAATGGATTTCAAACTACGGAACAAGTTGAACCGCTAACCCATTACGGAATTTTGAGAACTAAGAGAGAATTCAACGACGGAAGACAATCCCTTGGATTTATGATGACTACCGTTAACCGTCAATTAAATACTGCCTCTCTAGAATCCCGGCTAGCTAAGAACGCATTTACTTTTGGGTTAGACGGATATACTTTTTTAGATGAAGATAAAGTTTATGTTCTTAGCGGAGCCCTTGCGGGATCGTATATCCACGGCACTGAAAAATTTGTTCAACGTTTACAAAAGCGACCATATAGGTATTTTCAAAGGCCGGACGCAACTTATATGCCTTATGATTCTACCTTAACATCGCTTGAAGGATGGTATGGCAGAGTAACACTCAACAAGCAACAAGGAAATTTTTATATCAACGCCGCTCTTGGCGCCGCAAGCCCAGGCTTCGAGCATAACGATCTTGGTTTTCAGTGGATGGCAGATAGAATAAACAGCCACCTTGTGCTCGGATATAGATGGTTTGAACCGGATGGCGTTTTTAGAAACAAATCAGTTTATCTTGCTCACGCCAGGTCTTATAATTTTGAAGGTAATTTGATACAGAATTTTATTTGGCTGAGATCCAATCTGCAATTTGAAAACTACTGGCAACTTGGCGTTAATGGTTTTTATGCATTTGAGGCAATGAATCCATCTGCAACCAGAGGTGGTCCGCTTATAAAAAATCCGGAAGGATACAGTTTGGCTGCAGACGTAACAACAGATAGCCGCAAACAAATAATTTTTGAAACTTCTATTTCTTACGAAAGAGATTTATTAAAAGGAGAAGCCACTTCATTTGGCTTTAATGTTCAGTGGAAGCCAAATTCACAGATAGATTTTACCGTTGGACCACAGTACCAAATTAATAATGATACAAGGCAGTGGGTTGGCAATTTTGCAGATGTTTCGGCAACTAATACTTATGGAACCCGTTACGTTTTTGCTAACATTGATCAGAAAACTCTTTCGGCAAATATTAGATTAAACTGGACATTTACACCAACACTAAGCTTGCAGCTTTTCTTGCAGCCGTTACTTGCTGTGGGCAATTATTATAACTACAAAGAAATTGCTAAACCAAAAACTCTTGATCTAAATGAATATGGAAAAAATGGTTCGACAATAGTTTATGATAACACTTCGGGAGAATATATTATTGATCCCGATGGTGCCAGTTCTGCAAAATCATTTTCTGTCGGCAATCCAAATTTTAATTTCAAATCGCTCAGAGGAAATGCGGTTCTTCGCTGGGAGGCGATGCCCGGTTCTATTCTTTATTTTGTTTGGTCGCACGATCAGCAAAATTATGATGACGCCGGCGAATTTATTTTTGGCAGAGACCTAAGAAATCTTTGGAAGAGTGAAGGAAATGATGTTTTTATGGTTAAGTTTTCTTACTGGTTAGATATGTAATCCAACCAGTATTTAGTAGAGAGTATTGAGTCCGTTAAAGGCGGATTAGACAAAGGCCGCGCTAATATAGCGCGGTTTTTTTATGTGGTCTTCTTGTAATTCAAAATTGCTAACACATTAAGGACCACGGCAAACATTGTAATGATGCCAAAGTGCTTTGCTAAATCCGCAAAGCCGCTTCCCTTTAGAACTATCATTCTCATCACTTCTATCAAGTAACTTACCGGATTTATATACGTTAAATATTTTGCCCAGTCCGGCATGTTCTCAATCGGCGCGAACAATCCGCCGAGCAGAACAAATATCATCATAAAGAAATAAGCGATAAACATTGCTTGCTGCTGCGTTTCCGCAAATGTTGATGTGAGCAAACCAAAACCAAGAATGGCAATTAAGTAAATTCCGGCAAACGAAAAGCCTATCAGAAAACTTCCTTGAGGAAAAATTCCGTATATAACGAAGCTCACTGCAAAACCTATTATCAAAACAACCATTCCCAAAATCCAAAAGGGAATAAGCTTGCCAAGTATAAATTGATATTTTTTTATCGGCGAAACATTTAACTGCTCTATTGTTCCGGTTTCTTTTTCTTTAACAATATTCAGTGATGTTAGAATAAAGCCGACCAACGTTACCAACAAAGCAAGCACGCCCGGTACAATAAAATATTTGTAATTCATTCTTGGGTTAAACCAGTTTGAGCTAGTAATCTCTATGACTGGCTGAGAATTCAAGCGCGGCTGTTGAATCCACTCTGTGCGGATTTCATTATTGAACTCACGTATTATTGTGTTGGAGTAAGAAACCGCGAGTCCGGCAGTTTGTCCATTAATTGCATTGGCGGAAATCATAATCTTGCTTTGGCTGTCTCTTAACAAGTCCTTCTCAAAATTCTGCGGAATATCAATTATCAAATCGGCTTTATCTTCTTCTATAACATTGAGAGCATCCGCGTAAGAAGAAGAAAGATTGGTTAACTTAAAGTAACCGGATGATGTAAACTTGTTAATCAACTTGCGGGAATATTCCGAATGATCGCGATCTACAATGCTGAGTAAAATATTTTTCATTTCGTAGTTAGCAGCAAAAGGAAGAATTATAAGCTGCAAAACCGGCATAATAAAAATCATTCTTAGAATTAGCTTGTTCCGGAATATTTGCAAAAACTCTTTTCTGAGTAAAAATTTCAGCGTTCTCATTACAGCCTTACCTTAAATCTTTTTACACTTATGAACAGGAAAAAGAAAGTCATTCCAATAATTATTAGAGATTCTTTCCAGATTCCGGCAAAGCCCATTCCTTTTATCATTACGGACTTGACCATAATTATGTACCACTTAGCCGGAACAATATTTGAAATTACTTGCAGAGGGAGCGGCATGTTTGCAATTGGAAATGCATACCCGCTTAACATTACAACCGGAAGCAGTAAACCCAGCAGCGATATCAGCATTGCCGCCAACTGAGAATTTGTAACCGTTGAAATAAGTAAACCAAGCGAAAGCGCGCACAGCAGATATAAAATGGTTACGGCAATAAGTAGAAAGATGCTTCCTTGAATAGGCATACCCAGAACAAAAACGCTGAGTAGTAAAATTGTTGCAATGTTTACGAGCGAGACAATGAAATAGGGAATAGCTTTGCTTAGAATAACCAGCATCGGCTTCATTGGCGAGACCAGCAGAATCTCCATCGTTCCCATTTCTTTTTCTCTTACAATTGAAATTGAAGTCATCATTGTAGAAATAAGAAGAAGAATCATTCCCATTACGCCGGGTACCGATGAATACGCTCCCTTAAGTTCGGGATTGTAAAGCATTCTCATTTCTGTGTTGATGGTGTAAGGCAAATTATTTTGCTGATTAAGCTCACTTTGATAATCCATTATGATTGAGCTTGCGTAATTAACCAAAGTCGTTGCTTGATTTGGATCGGTGGCGTCTGCAATTAATTGAATCTGTGCTTTGTTTGCATGAGCAAGTTCGTTTTGAAAATTCTGTTGAAATACAACGGCGAGTTTTATCTTTCCGGTTTTGAACGCGCTTTCAATTTGTTGATTTGAGGTCAACGACCTGTCAATATCAAAATATCTGCTGCTTTCCATTCGCGATATAATTTTTTGTGTGACCTCATCTTTAGCGTTATCAAGTATTGCTATGTTGCTGTTGCGGGTTTCGTTTGTAATTGCAAAGCCGAAAATTAGCAGCTGCACAATCGGCAAGCCGAGCAACACCATCATTGTGCGTGTATCGCGCAGAATGTGATGAAATTCTTTTCGTATAAATGTTAATAGTTGTTTCATATTATTTTCTCTGCGTTCTTGGCGTCTTAGCGAGAATTTTTTGCTCGCAGAGACGCAAAGGCGCCATGTTATTATTCTCCACGTTTAGCTCCGCGTGCTAATATTAAAAACACTTCGTCCATAGATTTGGCATTGTTTTCCGATTTCAGATTCTTCGGCGAATCAAGCGCTTTTATTACGCCGTCCACCATTATCGAAACCCGATCGCAATACTCGGCTTCATCCATATAATGAGTGGTAACAAAGACGGTAATGCCGTTGTGCGCCGCTTCGTAAATCATATCCCAAAATTGTCTGCGCGTTACCGGGTCAACGCCGCCAGTAGGTTCATCAAGAAAAACTATTTTGGGTGAATGAAAAATTGCTATGCTAAAGGAGAGTTTCTGTTTCCAGCCAAGAGGAAGAGATGCAACAAGTTTATCTGCTTCTTGCTGCATACCAAGCTTATTAATCAATTCTTCGCTTTTCGATTCAATCTCTTTGTCACTTAAACCATAAATGCCGCCGAACAACCGAACATTTTCTTTTACGGTTAGATCTTCGTACAAAGAAAATTTTTGGCTCATGTAGCCAATGTTTCTTTTGATTTGCTCAGTCTGTTTATAAACATCGAAGCCGGCTATTTTCGCATCGCCGAAACTTGGTTTCGAAATACCAATCAACATCTTCATCGCGGTAGTTTTGCCCGCGCCATTGGCACCGAGAAAGCCGAATATTTCTCCTTTATAAACCTCAAAGGTTAATTCGTTTGCCGCGATAAAATTGCCAAACTTTTTTGTAAGCTTATTTGTTTTAATAACTATTTCTTTATTCATCGTTGGGATGGGCTTTCATTAGCTGCATAAAGCAGTCTTCTATTTCGGGCTCTATCTTTTTTATTGTTAAGTTCGAATGTCCGCGTGTAATTAAATGTTTCTCTAATTCCGAAATATCAAACGTTTCCTCTTTTAATGTAAGATGATGCTTATCGCCAAAGGCAAAGCAATTTTCGGTTTGCGGAAATTCGCGTAAGTCCATTAGCAATGGAAACATATTTTCCGAACGTACCGCGTAAAGTTTTTTTCCAAACTCATTAACAACATTTTGCGGTGTGTCTATCTGTAAAATTTTTCCTTTTTGCATGAGCGCAATTCTATCACACAGCTTTGCTTCATCCATATAAGGCGTAGAAACAAGAATTGTTATTCCTTGTGCTTTAAGCCGCTTTAACATTTCCCAAAGCTCTTTGCGAGAAACCGGATCAACTCCGGTGGTTGGCTCATCTAAAAACAAAATTTTGGGTTTATGAATAAGCGCGCAGCTTAATGCAAGTTTTTGTTTCATTCCACCGCTTAACTTTCCGGCTCGTCGAGTTTTGAAAGGTTCAAGTTGTTTATAAATATCTGCAACGAGATTATAATTCTCTTCTATCGTTGTATTGAAGATCGTAGCAAAGAACTCAAGATTTTCTTCGACAGTTAAGTCTTGATAAAGGGAAAATCTTCCCGGCATATAACCAATTATATCTCTTATCTCTTTGAAGTTTTTCACAACATCAAAACCAAGAATGTTTGCGCTGCCGGAATCTGCGAGAAGAAGAGTTGTTAGAATCCGGAAGATAGACGTTTTGCCGGCACCGTCTGGACCTATTAAGCCAAAGATTTCTCCTTCTTCAACGGAAAAAGAAACATCATCTACCGCCAGGATTGTTTCTTTCTTTGTTGTGTAAGTCTTAACAATATTATTTACTGTGATTGCTTTCATTTTTTTTGCTTTTCTTTGCGCCTTAGCGACTCTACGAGAAAATCTTCTCTCGCAAAGACGCAGAGAGCGCTAAGGTTAGAATTTCACTTCGCCGTACATTCCTATTTTCAAATAGCCGTCATTTTTAACGCGTACTTTTATAGCATAAACAAGATTAGCGCGTTCGTCTTTTGTCTGAATTGTCTTTGGGGTAAACTCAGCTTTGGAAGAAACCCAATAAATTTCTCCGCTCATTTCTTTTTGCTCGCTTTCGCCTTTATCTACAAATACTTTTACTTTTTGCCCAAGTTTTATTTGTCCAAGCTGATCACCATTAACGTAAGCACGTAATGTCATTTCAGATAAGTCAGCAATCTTGTAAAGAGCTTTTCCGGTTGCAGTAACTTCGTTTTGTTTTGTGTAGCGAGTTAGGACAACACCATCTACCGGATTGATGATTCTACTCTTACTCAATTGATCGTTTATCTGTTCAATTTGTATTTGCAGCGGGAATGTTTCACTTTGCAACCCTTGTTTGGTAATTGTTAATGATGATTTTGTCGCGTTGTATTGCTTATTCAGAACTTCAAGCTGGGCATTTACATCATCTAGCTGTTTAGTTGTTGCCGCGTTTGATTTAACAAGATTTTCTACGCGCTTCTTTTCTATTTCGGCGGTTTTAATTTGTTCTTGCAACGCTGCCAGCTGTGTTGCAACATCCGGCTGCTTACTTAAAACAGCTTTAACGGAGGCTTCGAGTTGTTTCTTTTTCAAATAGAGTTGAAGCGTATCAATTACTCCTACTATTTGATTTTGTTTAAGTTGTGCGCCTTCTTCAACATCAAAGCGTACAAGCTTGCCCATCGCTTCGGAAGAAACAATTACTTCTTCTGATTCGAATGTTCCGGTCGCATCATATTTTCCGTTGCCGTTTCCGCAACCTAACAAGATCAAAGTAATGAGAGCAACACTTAGGTTTGCTTTATTAAATATTGTTTTCATATTCATATCTATAATTGTTTATAAAATTAGTTTCCTGTCGTTAGCTTATAGTTTTGCTGCGCAAGCAAAAGCTGAATTGTGTGGATTGCCAGATTTTGTTTTGCCTGATCTTCCGCATTTAGTTCGCGTATAAAATCGTTTGAGGTAATCACTCCGTTTTCCAGTTGAGACTTGGCAGATTCTTTAACAGAAGTTCTTATTTCGATGATTTGCTTGTCAACCTTTATTAGACTGTTTAGTTTTTCAAGTTCGTTGCTTTGCTGTTTTAAGGAAAGATTGGTGTTGAGAAGAAATGTTTCTTTCTGCGCCTCAACAGATTTTTTATTTAGCGCAATAACTTCACTTTCGTTGCCGTAAGTATAGAGGTTTGACATCGCCCAGGTTAGTCGAGCTCCAGCTATATAAAACCAATCAAAATTATTTTTGAGCATGTTAAGAGTTGGCTTTCCGTAGCCGCCCTGGAAAAACAAACTCGCCTTCGGAAGTATTTTAGCTAATGTTAATCCACTTTGGTTTTCTATTAAGTTTTCTTGTGAAGAGTATAATTTAACTTCCGGGCGGTTAATTTCATTACTTTCTGTTATGCTTTGAGTTTGTGGGAGCTCAAGCTTCGCTTCTTCATTCAATCTCTGATTGATTAGTAAACCAAGCATTTCCACGAATGCTTTGCGTGAAGATTTTATTTCTATTTCCCGTTGTTCGGTTTTAAGCAGCTCTGCTTTAAGAATATCCACATTCGGTTTTGTTGCGGTTCCGTTTGCTAAAGCGGCATTCAGCTTATTTAGCGAAGCGTATAAGTCTTTTTTGATTAACTCGGTCTGGGTGAGTTGTTCATCTATCAAAAGAATTCCGAAGTAGATTTGATTTACTCTCTCCTTCACTTTAAGTAATTCAACTTCCAGTTTTTGTTCATCAATATCCGCGCTAGCCCTTTGAACATTAGCTTGCGCGCTCATTATTCCGCCGTCGTAAATTATTTGCGAAACGTCCGCAATAGCTTTGTACTGATCTTGCGTAAGCGACTCTATTTTCATTCCCGGTAGTGCTATTGGAAGTGAAGTTACATCCGATTGATATGTTGCTTGTCCGCTTATTGTAATCTGAGGAAGATAGCCTTTCCAAACATTGCTTACGTTGTATTCTTTTGTTTTCGCAATGTATTCTTTTTGCTTAATCAGCGGATAGTTTGCACGTGCTTTATCATAACACTCGTTTAATGTTAGTTTGCTTTGAGCAATTATCGGCATTGCTACCAAACCTATGACCATTATTAATTTTAATCTTTTCATGTTGGATTCTGATTAAATGATTTGAAAAATATTTCTTTTCCTTTGTCTGTGAGGGTTCCACCCAATACAATTTTGAAAGTTGTTTGAGCAGCAACAACCATTGAAAAGTTATTGTTGATAATAAACTCTGGATTCACCGTGGATCTTACAGCGTTAACAAAGACATTCATCACTATTGGCGTAGGATAATCGAGGAACACTCCTTCTTTTTTTCCTTGGTCATAAACTTTTGTAATGTTTCCATACATCATTTTTGTTCTAAACTCATCAACGTGTTTCCAAGCTTCCGGATAATAATTTTTGAACTCACCAAAGACCCGGTCTCCAATTTTTGCTGCTGTTCCGCTTAAAAGATTTATTAAGCCGGCAAGTTTTTCAATTGCGTTCTTGTCACTTTCAATAATTGGAATAATTTTCTTTTCCATTTTCTTTGTGAAGTGATTTGCAACCGCCAACACCAACTCATTCTTCGATGGAAAATATTTGTAAATGGTTTTCTTGCTCATCTTCAATTCCGAAGCAATATCATCCATTGTGGTTTTGTAGAAACCCTCCTTAAAAAGAGTTTCCTGACTTACCTCTAATATTTTTTCTGATTCTTCCATTGCGCACCATAGAAACTATTTTTGTTTTTCTGGTTTCCAAATTAACATGTGGAAACTCTTTTGTCAAGTAATAGTTTCCGCGAATGATTGATTGTTTGTTTTTGGTGTGTATTCGCAGCTTATTTTTTTATACCAACGTAACGAATTACGTAGCCATTCCCTTTATGCCCGTTGCCTTCATCCATTTGAATGGTTTCTTTCGATAATTTTTCAAAATCGAGAGCGATAAAATCATTTACTGCATCTTCAAGAGAATATAAAAGATCCTCATCCTTTGGTCCGGCATAAGGAACTTTGAATTGTTCTTTGTCAAACAATTCAAGAATTAATCTGCCGCCAGGCTTGAGGGCGCCAATAGCTTCTTGATAAACAGCGTTGCGGAATTCTGACGGGAGGTGAAAATAAATAATCGCAACAGCATCATACTGCTCTTTTGGCAGCATATGGAATTTAAGATTAACCAATTCATAATTAATTATAACTCCACGTTCGGCGGCTAATTTTTCCGCTTTTTCTTTTCCAACAGAAGAAGAATCATATGCATCTACCAGCCAGTCAATTGATGCAGCATAAACAGAATTTCTTCCTTCGCCTTCGCCAAGAAAGAGAATTTTGCCCGGAGTTAAGTTATCAAGTTGTTGTTTCAGGAAAACATTCGGCTCTGTTCCATAAAGATATTCTTGTATGCCGTAACGCTCATTCCAAAATTCGTTCATAGTTTTTCTTTCTTTTTATCAAAATTAGTATTGATAAGAACAAAACACCAAATAATTTGATTTGCCGATTATATATTTTAGCAACAACGTTTGGAAACGAAATGATCAACACAGAAAAAATAATAATTGTTGGTGACCGTGTTTTGATTAAGCCGGAAGAAAGTACTTCAAAAACTAATGGCGGGCTTTACCTTCCGCCCGGCGTTTATGAAAAGGAAAGAGTGCAAGGCGGATATGTAATTAAATCCGGTCCCGGTTATCCAATCGGACTTCCGACAGACGATGATGAAGTTTGGCGTGAGAAAAAACCGATAAAGTATATTCCGCTTCAGTCCAAAGAGGGAGATTACGCCGTTTTCTTACGCAAAGATGCGATTGAAGTCGAGATAGAAAAGCAAAAATTAGTTATAGTACCGCAAAGCTCTATTCTAATGCTTTACAGGGACGATGACTTGCTCGGCTGATATTATCCTCACACCAATTTTGAGAAAGGAATTTTGATGGAAGTACTGTTTCGCGAATTTTTAAAAGATTATGAAAACAAAGTTGTTGGGTTAAGCAGAGAGACTGCTCTCTCATATTTTAACGCATCAATAAGCGGAAAGCCGGAAGACTACCAACACTCAAGCGAATTGCAGCTTCGGTTAAGTAAGATATATACCAACAAAGAAGATTTTGCAAAATTAAAATCCTTCAGAGAATCGGGCGAGGTCGTTGAGCCTTTATTAAAGCGGCAGTTGGAACTCATTTATAATTCTTACGCGGAAAATCAGTATGAAGAAAAACTTCTCGAGGAAATAATCGCCTTATCAACAAAGGTTGAAGAGACCTTTGCTACTTATAGAGCAAATGTAAATGGGAAGAGTTTAACTGATAATCAGATTGATGAAATTCTTAGTGAGTCCACAAATTCTATAGAACTTGAGGAAGCATGGAAAGCCTCTAAACAAATTGGCGCGCTGGTTGAAAAAGACGTTATCGCACTTGTAAAGAAAAGAAATCTTGCCGCTAATCAGCTTGGCTACAGAAATTACCACGAAATGAGTTTGCTGTTAAGCGAACAATCGGCAGAAGAAATAGAAAAACTATTTGATGAATTAGATGAGCTTACAAAAAACGCATTTGCAAAACTGAAAAGTGAAATTGATTCTTTCCTTTGTGAGAAATATTCCATCACCGCAGGTCAATTAATGCCGTGGCATTATCAAGACAAATTTTTTCAGCATGGTCCGAAAATTTACAGGGTTGAACTTGATTCATACTTTAAAGAGAGAGACATCGAGAAACTAACGAAAGATTATTTTGATGGAATTGGGCTTAACATAGACGATTTAATTTCCAAGAGCGACCTTTATGAGAAAGAAGGAAAATATCAGCACGCATACTGTACGGATATAGATAGACGCGGAGATGTGCGCGTTGTTTGCAATATCAAACCGACTCATAGATGGATGAGCACTATGCTGCATGAGTTCGGTCATGCGGCTTATGATAAATATATCAATCCAACTCTTCCGTGGAGTTTGCGTTCACATGCGCATATTTTTACAACCGAAGCAATTGCTATGATGTTCGGGCGTTTTACTTCTATACCTGTTTGGCTTAAAGATGTTGTTGGAATTTCAAACGAAGAGACTAAAAAAATTTCTTCCGCTTGTTTTAATTCATTACGATTAGAACAACTTGTTTTTACCCGCTGGGTTCAAGTCATGTACCGATTCGAAAAATCTATGTATGAAAATCCGGATCAAGATTTGAATTCACTTTGGTGGAATTTGGTAGAGAAGTATCAATTAATTAAAAAGCCTGCTGATAGAAACTGTGCTGATTGGGCTTCAAAAATTCACGTGGCTTTGTATCCGGCATACTATCACAACTATATGCTGGGTGAACTGCTGGCTTCTCAACTATTTGACTATATAACCAAGAACATCTTAGAGCCTGGCGAATCTCTAAGCTTTTCTCAGAACAAAAAAGTTGGAGAGTTTCTTAAAACCGAATTCTTTGCGCCCGGTTCATCTATGAATTGGAGGATTCTGGTTCAAAAGGCAACCAAAGGACCTCTTTCGGCAAAACACTACGCTTCGCAATTTGTAGATTTTTAAGTCTTGTAGCTCGGAATTATAAATTTGATAATCGTGATTAACAACTTATTCTTGACTTAATAAATTAATTTCATTATTTAAGTCAACAATAATTGTCTTAAATCAAATGATTCTAAATTCTCTACCTCCCGAACCTAAATTAAAGCTGGATTCCGAGTCACTCACATTTATCTCGGAAACCGAGAAACTACTATCTCAAATTGAGCTGTTAATTAACTTTACCTCCGTTGGTTTTTACAATCTAATTAAGATTAACGAAGCTATTAACAGTTACTCCTTAGATTATAATACCGGTTGGAATCTTGAAAGCTATTTCTTCAATTCAGATACAGAGACACAGACAAATAAGTTGATTCGTTCTGTTGAAGTCGCTCAAAAAATATTAAAGGATGTAAAACCTTCCCGCTTAATAAAGACTATTCACAGAGAATTGATTGAAGGAAAAGCTTCGGATGAATTTAGAACTGAAGAGCCAACATTTTCCTTTTCTCTTCCAGCCGCCGGCGAAGTTTCCGGGTTAATGAACGCGCTTGAACAATATTTAATTAACGATGTATCATATCATCCGCTTGTTAATGCGGCTTTGGTTCATGCTCAATTCGAAATGATTCACCCGTTTAATTCTCACAATGGAATTGTGGGAAGAACTTTAATGCAGCTTCATTTTGTTTGGAAGAAAAAATTGTCTGTTCCGGTTTTGCAGATTTCCAAAATCTTGCGAGGCAAGAAAATTGAATACTTCGACCGGTTGGATGATTTAGCAAGAAACAACAATTGGAACGGTTGGGTCAAATTTATGCTGCATGTTTTCTACGAAGCAGCGTTCCTAACTTTGCAACACTTAACCAAATTACACTCGGCAGCCGAACTGAATAAAAAATTACTAATGGAAAAAAATCTCGTCACTACCGCTTCCATAAAGCTAATTGACTTAATGAAAAGAAAACCGGTTATTACAATTCAACAACTAACTTCGGAGTTGGATTATTCCAAACAGACATTAAGCGTTATCATTTCTAAACTCTTGGAAGAGCAAATAATTGAAGAAGTTTCCGGCAAGCAGCGTTACCGTGTTTTCAAAAACAAAAATATTCTTAACGCAATAGTATAAAGTATCTATAGAAAATCACCTTAAAAGGAGAAAACATGAAACTCGTAAACGAATTCAAAACATTCGCAATGAAGGGCAACGTAGTTGATATGGCGGTCGGTATTATTATCGGCGCAGCTTTTGGCGGAATCGTTACTTCGTTAGTAAATGATGTAATTATGCCTCCTATCGGCGCGCTAATCGGCGGAATTGATTTTAGCGCTTTATCAATAAAGCTTTCCAATCCACTTGACGGCGCTAAGCCGGTAGAAATTCTTTACGGAAAGTTTCTTAATACAGTAATCAATTTTCTAATTGTCGCATTCTCCATTTTCATGTTGGTAAAAGGAATGAACAGCTTAAAGAAAAAAGAAGAAGCCGCTCCTTCTACGGCACCGCCGGCTGCCAGCCAAGAAGTAGTGCTGCTTACACAAATAAGGGATTTATTAGGAAAAAATTGATTTATACGCAGTCCTTGTTCCGCAGGGCTGTTTATCTTGTACTTAACTATTTTCTTTTATGGTCTAATCATGAAAAAACCTTTTTTAATTATCTATTTTTTCTCTGTACAACTTTTCTTCTCACAAATTGTTTTTCAAAATGAGCCTATTGTTCGTGTAAGAATCATTAATACGGTTGATACCTTAAGATTACTTTTTAATGATAAATGGCTGCCTTCTAATGGTGATAGCTTGATTTTCTCGCCGGCAGATGGCGAAGTAATGTTTACGATTGAAGCCGGGAAAATTAAAATATATAAATCTGGCAACTCAATTAATTTGGAATCTGAAGGGTTCACGCTATACAGTAGCGATGAGCGCGGAACATTTAATATCAAAAATGTTCCCTTTGGAGTTGGCTGGTGGTGGGAAAGTAAAGAAGATAGAACTTACGAAGGGGAATTTCATTTTTACGTTACTAAAGAAAATAAGTTTGAGATTGTGATACACTTGCCGATAGAAGAATACTTGAAAGGTGTTGTTCCTTATGAAATTGGTGGTGATTCTCCGCTCGAAGCGATAAAGGCTCAAGCAGTTGCGGCGCGTTCGGAAGCAATTAAGGCGCTTACATCGAAATTGTATAGCGGTGAACATCACGATTTAACTTCTGATGTTGAGTGCCAGGTTTTCAGCGGCAACAAAAAACGCACAGAGATTTCCGACCGCGCTGTTGATGAAACTAAGAGTTTAATTTTGAGTGAGAATGGAAAACCAATAAACGCTTATTATGCTTCTAACTGTGGCGGACACTCAGAGCTAATAAAAAATGTTTGGGGTGATCGCCCCGGTGTTGAGTCTTATAGCGTTTCCCATTTCGATTCGGATGATTCTGCTTCTATAGACTTAAGCAACGAGAGCAATTTACGCGAATGGCTTTTCTCTAATCCAAAATCTTATTGCAATCCCAATATTCACAGCGATCTTCCAACTTGGAGCCAAAATAATTTTAGATGGAAAGTTGAGCTAACTACCGAAGCTATTAGTGAAATGACTGCAAAAGGAAAAGATTTAGGGAATTTGGTTGATATAAAAATTTTGAAGCGCGGAGAATCGGGAAGAGCTTATCTGGCAAAATTTATTTTTGAGAAAGATAGCGTTGAGGTTAAAGGCGAATTAAAAATCCGGCAGATGATAAGCCCGCCGCTTAGAAGCGCTTGTTTTGTTGTTGATAAAACAGATGCCGGATTTGTTTTCTACGGTGCCGGCTGGGGACATGGAGTTGGAATGTGTCAATCCGGAGCTATTACAATGGCAAGAAATGGAAAAACCTTCGAAGAGATTTTGAAGCATTATTATAGAAAAGCTGAGAGATTAAATGCTTATTAAATATTGAGATTCAATTCTACTGGTTTTTCATTTTTAATTAAGAACGGAACGATCAACGCCACTACAAACGCCGCTAATCCAAGTAAAACAAAAATATTCCCTACCAACTGATCGTATTCAATTAAACCGAGTTCGTTAAGTATGTATGTCCAATCATGGTAAACTTTGTTGCCGCCAAGCAGGGGAAGTTTCTGCGCACGTGCGTCTGCGGCATAAACGCTGATATTAAATAGGTTTTGTCCGAGCCAAACCAAAAACGCCTGCGCGCCAAATTTTGTTTTCTTTACAAAGTAGAAAACAATAAACATTGATGGAATTAAAATCTGCATCAGCGTACCGCCGAGCGTGTAAATAAATCCGCCAAAGACTTTGAACACTCCGTGCCCGCCTTCATGAATTAACAAGTTGATATAATCTATAAAGAGAAAGTTTCCTATGTTGAAAGTAAAGTAGATCATAACCGGCAAAAGAACTAACGAGCCGATCCACGGAAATAGTTTTTCTAGAAATGAATTTTCTTTTGGTACGTATAGCGGTTTCATCATTCAAACATTTTTCTTAGTTCTTCTTTATCCTTAGTAATTCCCAAACAGATCATAAGTTTAATTCTTGCTTTCTGTCCGTTAAGATAATCCGCAAATATTACTCCCATTTGTTTCAGCCATTTGCCGGCGCCCGGATAGCCATATATATCAAGTGTTTCTCCGGCAGGGCAACGGGAAACTAATACCGTTGGGATTCCTTTTTCTACCGCGTATTTAATTCCTTCAAATGCTTCCGGCGGAACATTGCCAACACCCATTGCCTCAACTACTATTCCTTCTACTCCGCTATCTGCAGAGAAGCGGAAAAATTTTTCGTTCATGCCTGCGTAAACCTTTATTAAATCCACGTTTGAAATAATTGTGTTTGTCTTTAGCGTTTCGAGTTTGCGTGGTAATCTATTAAACCAAACTTTTCCCTTTTCTACAAATCCGAGCGAACCAAAATCCAAACTATGAAATGTTTCTACATCTTCAGTGTGAGTTTTGGTTACTTCGCTAGCCGCGTTTATCTCTCCGTTCAAACAAACCAGAACGCCAAAACCCTTGCTGTTGGGATTATTAATTATATGAATTGCATCCACTAAATTTCTTGGCGCATCCCAATCGGGTTCCGAGCTTGTTTTCATTGCGCCTATCACTACAATAGGAATTTTTGTTTCTAGTGTTAAATCTAAAAAGTAAGCCGTTTCTTCCAGCGTATCTGTTCCATGTGTTACAATAATTCCGTCAAAAGTATTTTGTTCTATAAAAGAATTTATTTTTTCTGATAATTCCAACATTCGCTGCGGAGTAATGTGCGGACCCGGGTAATTTCCGAATTCATAAATAGAAAGATTAGCTAAACCGCGCGCTTCGGGTATCATGTCAACTAATTCTTCTCCTTGAAAAAAGGGAACTGCGGCTTTTGTCTTTTCATCTATCTTCATAGAAAAAGTACCGCCGGTAAAAACAATCAAAACGTTTTTCATACAAAACTCAAGTTAGTTTTTTGCTTTATGTTTTTTCTTCATGCTAATTTAGTTTTCTTATCGCTCTTCGCAATAAAAAATTATTACCAAAATTCTCTTCGCTTGCAAAAAAATAACTTGCTTGATTGAGCTACAGAATTTATTTTGCTCGCCCTTCAAAAGGAAGGTTTGGTCTGTTTACAAGTTGTTGATAACTTTTTTTTGTGAAACGTTTCACATTGTAAATCGGGTACTTTGTTTCGGTTCATTTAACTTTTGCTTTGTTCGCTTTTCTTTTAAGCCGTTTATAACTTGTTTATTCATAGCGGTTTATGTAGAAAATTTAATGTTAACAATTTGTGAGTATGTGGTAATAATAAATTGATTTTTACTATAACTTCTTAAGTTCTACCGGGTTTTCCGGTTTCTATAATGTGGATAATATGCTAAATACTGCCGAAAGTTTGCGTGTTGAAAAAGAAGCAAAGGATGTGTGGAAAGAGTGCTTAAGCTTAATTAAAGAAAACGTTCCCAATATAACTTACAACACCTGGTTTCTCCCTATCAAGCCTTCCGACTTTTTAGGAAACACGCTTAAGGTGTTTGTTCCCAACAATTTCTTTATTGAGTGGATAGAACAGCACTACAACACATTAATAAAAAATACCGTAGCCCAAGTTTTGGGGCATGAAGGAAAGCTTCTTTACGTAATCCTTGAAGAAAAAGAACACGAAGCAGAGCCGGAAAAAAATACTCTTCCGGATAGAAAACCTGTAATTACCGAAGCTGCTGAACCGCAAAAAGAATTTGAATCTTGCTTAATTACCAAATACACTTTTGATAATTTTATTAAAGGAGAAGGGAACCAACTTGCCCGCGCTGCGGCGTATGCAGTAGGTGATAGTCCGGGCAGCACTTCGTTCAATCCGCTTTTTATATACGGAGGTGTTGGCTTAGGAAAAACGCATCTTATACATGCCATTGGGAATAAAATATTAGAGCGCGCGCCGGAAAAAAGAGTAATTTATATTTCTTCCGATGCTTTTACTGTTGAGTTTGTTGAGGCAATTCAATCCAACACAGTTAATGATTTTTCCAGTTTTTACAAAAGCATGGATGCGCTGATTATAGACGATATTCAATTTTTAGTAGGCAAGGAAAAAACTCAAGATTTATTCTTTCACATTTTTAATACGTTACACCAAAGCGGAAAACAAATCATACTTTCCAGCGACAGACCGCCGAAAGATTTAAAAGGATTGAGTGATCGTTTGGTTTCCAGATTTTTGTGGGGATTGCAGACAGATATTCAGCCACCGGATTTAGAAACGAGAACGGCTATCCTTAAGAACAAGAGTGAGTCTTACGGAATAAATCTTTCCCGGGAGATAGTTGAGTATATTGCGCATAATATTACATCAAACATTCGAGAGCTCGAGGGATGCTTAGTTAAACTACTAGCTAATGCTTCTCTTACTTCACGAGATATTGATTTTGAGTTAGTTAAGAAAACGGTTCGTGAAGTTTCCACCAATAAGCAGGTTAATATTTCTATCGAGTTAATTACTAAAGTTGTGTGCGAGTATTTCGAGTTAGAAGAAAATAAGCTCCGGGAAAAAAACAGACGCAAAGAAGTGGTGCTTGCTAGACAGATAGCTATGTATTTAGCTAAACAGCTAACTAAATCTTCTCTTAAAACTATCGGGCTGCATTTTGGTGGCAGAGATCACTCCACGGTAATACACGCTCAGACTTCTGTAGAAGAAGCTGCTAAAACAGATTTCAAAATGAAGGAAATGTTAGATTCTATTAAGAGTAAAATCGAATTATCTGTAGCTTAACTTATCAACATTCGATGTGGGAAAGGTGTGGGCGGTTTGTTAAAAAAATGTTGGCAACTTGGGTTTACTAATCAACACATGGATAACTGTTACTTATCCACATATACACAGCTAATAGCTATTACTATTTTTCTTACTATATGGACTAAATAACGAACTAAATAGAGTAATCCACATATCCACATACTTATTATTATAACATATATATACTATATACATTAATTAATAATAATGGGGTTGATAGAAATGTGGGTAAAATTGAAGTTCTACTCGATTTTTGATATTTTTTGATGCCACTTGGAGATTAATATGGAATTCAAAGTAAATAGTAAAGAACTCGAAAAATTACTTGGAAAAATCATTCCAGCAGTTCCTACCAGAACACCCATGCCTATTCTGGAAAACTTTCTTTTTGAAGTTAAGGATGGTCTGCTAACAATTTATGCGACTGATTTGGAAATATCTCTTAAGTCCGCATTAAACATAGTTACAGATGAAAATATAAAAATGGTGGTTCCCGCCCGTCTGCTCTATGATATTGTGCGTTCCTTAAAGGATACCACAATTCACTTCAAGATGATGGCTAACAAAAAAATTAACTTGGTTACTGATGCAGGTAAATACACAATCAGCTATTTGGAAGCGGATGAGTATCCGGAAATTCCTTCTTTAAGTGCAGATAAAGATATTAACGAAGTAACAATAAACGGTGTAGAATTACGCCATGCATTCGAACGCGGATCTTTTGCAATGAGTAAAGAAGAAATGCGCCCGGCTATGATGGGAACACTTTTCGAATTTACGAATGATGGCTTACGCTTTGTAACCACAGATGGACACAGACTTGTTAACATGTTAAACAAGAATGTAAAATCGCTTACAAATAACCAATATGTTGTTCCCGAAAGAGCAGTTTCTGTTCTAACCAAAATTCTTGATGAAAAAGATGCTAAGATTTATATGACAAAATCATATATGTCGTTTAAGCTGAACGACATAGAATTAATTACACGATTGATAGCTCAAAAGTATCCGGATTATGCAAGTGTTATTCCTCTTGAAAACGAATACTTAATGAAGGTTAACACAAAAGAATTACACGATTCGATAAAGAGAATGATGCTCTTCTCAACTTCAAGTACACGCAGAGTAAAATTCTCAATCGAAAAAACTTCTGTAGAAATATCTGCGGAAGATTTAGACATAGGCGCAAGCGGTGAAGAAAAAGTAACCTGTGATTACTCCGGCGATAATTTAGAAATAGGTTTTAATTCCGCTTATGTGAATGATGTGTTAAACCACATTTCCAGCGAAGAAGAAATTACTTTCAGACTTCACTCGGCTACAAAAGCGGTGATAATAGAACCGGTACAAAAGAAGGAAAGCCTTGATATGATGATGTTATTAATGCCGGTGCGTTTGAATAGTTAAAATGGTTCTTAAGCAAATTGAATTGCAAAACTTTAGGCTGCATAAAAACACATCGCTGAATTTTTCCGATAAGCTCAATTTAATCATCGGCGGAAACGGGCAGGGAAAAACATCAATCTTAGAGGCAATTTACTACTTGTGTACAACTAAAAATCTTAATCTCGCCAGTGAGAGTGATGTGGTTTTGTTTGGTGAACAGAATTTTGACGTAAGAGGAAACTTTGCTGATCTCACGACCAACCAAACTAGGTTGTTTTATGATTCACTAAAGAATAAGAAAAGTTTCTTCTTGAATGAGAAGCAAGTTTCTAATTCGTCTGAGGTAATAGGTAAATTTCCTGTGGTTTCTTTGATACAAGCCGATCATGCAATTACTCTTGGTGCGCCGGCAGACCGCAGACGCTTTGTGGATTCGGTAATTTCTCAAGCGAGCCATACATACTTAGAAATACTTTTGGAGTACAACAAGATATTACGTCAGCGCTCCTCTCTATTGTGGCGAATTAAGGAAACCGGCGATAAGGGTTTGTTTAATCAGCTGGAAGCATGGACAGAATCTTTAATAGGAATTGGCGCAGAAATAATTAAACACAGAATTAGTTTTGTTAATGAGTTTAATGAATATCTGATCCAAGCCTACAACCAAATAGTAGAAGACAAAGAATATCCGAAGATTAGTTACGATTCAATTCCCGGAGTGGACGAAGATGATGCGCCTGATAAGTTTAGAGATGAGTTAAATCAATACCGCGAAGATGAATTACGCCGTGCGCAGAATTTAGTAGGACCACACAGAGATGATTTTCTTTTTTACATCAATGATTTGGAATTGAAACGTTTTGGTTCGCAAGGGCAGCATAAAACTTTTCAGATTGCGCTGCGGTTCGGGCAGTTCTTTTTCATAAAAGATAAAATTGGAAGAACGCCAATCTTTTTAATGGATGATGTTTTTGGCGAACTTGATTCTTACCGGGCCGGAAGAATAAGCGATCACGTTTCGTCTATTGGACAAACGTTCATAACGATGACAGACCTAACTCGCACGGAAGAATTAAATCTTAGCAACGGAAACGTTTTAATAAAAGTGGATAATGGCACGGCAGCGTACATCCAGTAGTTTTAGAACCATTACTGAAGTTCTTGGTAAAGAAAAAGAGTTTGAAAAACTCCGCGAGAGTCTTAAAAACTATAACGTAGTAGATGAGTTCGAAAAAATATTTCCCGAGTTAAAGCAAATAGCAACTGCCGTTAAATTAGAAAAACAAGTTTTGTTTTTAAGAGTGGAAAATTCTGTTTGGAAAAGCGAGCTGAATTTTCAAAAAACACTTTTGATAGAAAAAATAAATAAGCATTTCAACGAAGTAGTTATAAAATCATTAAAGTTTTTGTAGGAGAAGGTTAGGCTTTATGGCTAAAGAAAACGGAAATTACACAGCGAGTAGTATTAACGTATTAAAAGGATTGGAAGCGGTACGCAAGCGTCCGGCAATGTACATTGGCGATGTTGGCTCGCGCGGACTTCATCACTTAATTAACGAAGTTGTTGATAACTCGATAGACGAAGCCCTTGCCGGTTATAACGACCGGGTTGTGGTTACAATACATAAAGACCAAAGCGTTTCGGTAGAAGACCGTGGTCGCGGCATTCCGGTTGATATTCACCCAATTGAAAAAGTTTCTGCTCTGGAAGTAGTTATGACGGTTCTTCACGCCGGTGGTAAGTTTGATAAAGACTCTTACAAAGTTTCCGGTGGTTTACACGGCGTAGGAATTTCAGTAGTTAATGCTCTTTCAGAATGGTGTAAAGTAGAAGTTAAACGCGACGGCAAAATTTATTTTCAAGAATATAGACAAGGCATACCTAAGGTTCCGGTAAAACAAATTGGAACTTATAAAAGCGAGAACAACGGAACCAAAACAACCTTTAAGCCGGATAAAGAAATTTTCAAAACCATAAAATTTCATTTTGATACTGTTGCGGAAAGATTACGCGAACTAGCGTACTTGAACAAAGAAGTAACGATGACCCTGAAAGATGAAAACGATGATCAAGAAGAAGTCTTTAAGTTCAAAGGCGGATTGATAGATTTTGTAAAATACTTAGACGAAAACCGTTCGCCGCTTCATAAACCGGTTTACATAGAAGGTGAAAAAGATAGCGTTCCGATTGAAATCGCGTTTGAGTATTCCGACTCATACAGTGAAAATATTCATACATATGTTAACAACATTAACACGATTGAAGGTGGAACTCACTTAGTAGGTTTTAGGACTGCGCTTACAAGAACATTCAACAATTACGCTGCTAAAAACGGATTGATAAAAGAGAACAGTAAAATAAGTTTAACAGGTGAAGATTATAAGGAAGGTTTAACGGCAGTAATCTCTGTGAAAGTGATGGAGCCGCAGTTTGAAGGACAAACAAAAACCAAACTAGGCAACAGCGAAGTTAAATCCGCAGTTGAAATGATGGTAGGCGAAAAACTTTCTGAGTTCTTAGAAGAGAATGCATCGGTAGCAAAGAAGATTTTTGAAAAGTGTATGCGCGCAGCGGAAGCACGCGAAGCCGCTCGTAAGGCCCGCGAATTAGTCCGTAGAAAGAACGCGCTCGATTCTATGCATCTTCCCGGCAAACTTGCAGACTGTTCTATCAATGATCCAGAGCATTGTGAAATTTACATAGTGGAAGGCGATTCTGCGGGCGGTTCTGCAAAACAAGGACGAGATAGAAGATTCCAGGCGATTCTACCTATCAAAGGAAAAATATTGAACGTAGAGAAAGCTAAGATCAATAAAATTTTAGAGAACCAAGAAATTCAAGCGATGATCTCTGCAATCGGCGCAGGAATCGGAGAAGACTTTGATTCGGAAAAATCACGCTATGGTAAAATTATTTTAATGACTGATGCGGACGTTGACGGCAGCCATATTAGAACATTGCTTCTTACTTTCTTATACCGCCACATGAAAGATTTAATTACTGCTGGTAAAGTTTATATAGCGCAGCCGCCGTTGTACAAAATCAAAAAAGGAAAAGAAGAACTTTACGCATTTGATGACGAAGAGCGTGAGAAAATCTTGAAACGCATGAAAGCCGGAAAAGATGATAAAATTGTTGAGTCGGAAGAAGAAATTGCTGCGGCAGAAGGAACCGATCAACCGATTAAAGGAATTTTAATTTCCCGTTACAAAGGATTAGGTGAAATGAATCCGGAACAATTGTGGTCAACCACAATGAATCCGGAAACAAGAACAGTATTGCAAGTAAACGTAGAAAGCGCGGCGGCGGCAGATAAAATCTTTGAAACGCTTATGGGCGATGCTGTAGAACCTCGCCGCGATTTTATTGAGAAGCACGCTAAGTACGCAAACTTGGATGTGTAACCAAGAGTAAGATTATGATTAAGAACAAGAAGAATCATGCTCTTGTTCATAATCTTATTCTGTCCCTAACATGAACGACAAATCAACATATCATCATTCGGTTGTTGATTACGCGCGAAAAGATTATAACGCGCTAAACAAAAACCTTTCCGTTGATGAAACGTTGAATAAAATTCGCCTTGAAGGCGTTGGCGAAAGAATAGTTTACTTTTATGTAGTTGATGATGAGCAAAGGCTTGTTGGTGTGTTGCCAACACGTAGATTGTTGATTGGAAAGTTAGAACAAAAACTTGAAGATATAATGGTAAAGCGGGTTGCGGCGCTGCCGGGCACATCAACGGTTTATGATGCGCTGGAGTTTTTTGCAACTTATAAGTTTCTGGCTTTTCCTGTGGTAGATGCCGAGAGAAGAATGATAGGTGTAGTTGACGTCAATCTTTTTACTGATGAATTGCTGGAAGAAAAAGATTCTGAAGCGGCAAGTGAAGTAGAGCCGCAAGATTATGATTCGATCTTTGAAACAATTGGTTTTAAAATCAGCGAAGTTAAAAATGCTTCGCCGGTTAAAGCTTGGCGCGTAAGACTTCCGTGGCTTTTTGCAACGGTAACAAGCGGAACAATCTGCGCTTTGTTAACCGGAATGTTTGAAACAACGCTTGCAGAAAGTTTAATAGTAGTGTTCTTTTTTACATTGGTTCTTGGTCTTGGCGAAAGCGTAAGTATTCAATCTATGACAGTTACGATACAAGCTTTGCGTACTGCAAAGCCATCGTTTAGGTGGTTTGTAAAAAACTTTTTACGCGAAGCTCAAACCGCGCTGATGCTTGGATTAAGCTGCGCTACCGTAGTAACTGCAGTAGTTGTTGTTTGGAAAGGTGATGTAGCGGCAGCTGGAGTAATTGGATTGAGTGTTGTGTTGATTCAGTTGATTGCTTCTGTCTGGGGATTGAGCGTACCGGCAATTTTACACAGAGCCAAACTCGATCCTAAAATTGCTGCCGGACCAATTACGCTGGCACTTACAGATATTTGTACGATACTGTTTTATTTTGGTTTAGCGGCGTTGGTATTATAATTTTGAGCTGGAGCTATCAAGATTAAGATCAAGAGCATGATTAAGAAAAGAAATTAGAATTAAATAATAAATTAAAATCCTAAACAAGAAATAACATGACCAGAATCTGTCTAAAGGAGACTCTTTGAGTACCGATACAATTAAAGAGAAAATAGAAAAGAACAAACCGGAAATAGCGGAGAAGTTTTTCGTTAAAGAAATAGGTTTGTTCGGTTCTTATGTTCGCAACGAACAGACTCCCAAAAGTGATCTTGATGTTCTTGTTGATTTTTATAAACCCATAGGCTGGGATGTTGTTGATTTACAAGATTACTTGCAAAAACTTCTAGGTGTTAAAGTAGATCTAGTTCTTAAAAAAGGATTAATAAGAAATAAAAAACTCTGGAAACTTGTTAAACAAGAGGTTTTATATGTCTAAGAGAGAATATAAGCTGTTTCTCGACGACATTTTGGAGTGCATTAAAAGAATAGAAAAATATACCGAAGGATATACACAGAAAAAATTAGAAAACAACGAACTAGTAGCGGATGCGATTATTCGCAACCTTGAGATAATAGGAGAGGCTGCCAAAAACTTACCGGCGGAGTTAAGAAAACAATCGCCGGAAATTCCATGGAAGAAAATAATTGGTTTTAGAAATATTGTTATTCACGAGTACTTCAAAGTAGACTTGAGCAACACATGGTTTATCGTAAACAAACAATTACCGCTTTTAAAACCACAAATAAAAGAGATGTTAAAAAGAATTAAATAATAAATCAAAATCCTAAACAAGAAATAACATGACCACAATTTTTGAAAAAGTAGTACCCGTTTCACTAGAAGAAGAAATGAAATCGTCTTACATAGACTACGCGATGAGCGTTATTGTTGCCCGCGCGCTGCCCGATGTGAGAGATGGACTCAAACCGGTTCACCGCAGAGTTTTGTATGGCATGCATGAACTGAGCGTTCAGCACAACAAACCGTATAAAAAATCTGCCCGTATCGTGGGAGAGGTTCTTGGTAAGTATCACCCGCACGGAGATACTGCTGTTTACGATTCAATGGTGCGCATGGCTCAAGAATGGTCGCTGCGCTATCCGTTGGTAGATGGACAAGGAAACTTTGGTTCGGTGGATGGCGACAGTCCGGCAGCTATGCGTTATACCGAAGCGCGCCTTGCAAGAATAGCAGAAGAAATGCTTCGCGATCTTGATAAGAACACTGTTGACTTCGGGCCAAACTTTGATGACTCGCTTCAAGAACCGTTAGTGATGCCATCTTATTTGCCAAACTTGTTGGTAAACGGTGCAAGCGGAATTGCAGTTGGTATGGCTACAAACATTCCGCCGCACAACTTGAGAGAAATAATAGATGGTTTGATTCTGTTGATTGATAATCCAAAAACCAAACCGGAAGAAATACTTAAGATTGTTAAAGCTCCCGATTTTCCAACGGGAGGAATTATTTATGGTTATGAAGGTGTTAAAGATGCATTTCTAACCGGACGAGGAAGAGTTGTAATACGCGCCAAAGCCAATGTTGAAGTGCTTAAGAACGATAGAGAAAACATTGTTATCACAGAGCTACCGTATCAAGTAAATAAAGCAACGCTGATTGAAAAAATAGCAGAGTTAGTGCGCGAAGGAAAAATTGAAGGAATTTCCAACTTACGTGATGAGAGTGACCGCGATGGTATGCGCGTTGTTATTGAGCTGAAACGTGATGGACAGCCGGCTGTAATTCTTAATAATTTGTTCAAGCATACATCAATGCAAGTTACGTTTGGTGTGATAATGCTTGCGCTAGTTCACGGCGCGCCAAAAGTTCTTACGCTTCAGCAAATGATGGAACACTTCTTAGATCATAGAATGGATGTTCTTGTTCGCAGAACAAAGTTTGAACTTGATGCCGCAGAACGCCGCGCTCATATTTTGGAAGGCTACATAATTGCGCTTGATAACATTGATGAAGTAATTCAAACCATCAAGAAATCGCGCGATGTTGAAACCGCTAAACAAGCGTTGATGCGCAAATTCAAGCTGAGCGAAATTCAATCCAAAGCAATTCTTGATATGAGATTGCAGCGCTTAACCGGCTTAGAAAGAAAGAAAATTGAAGATGAATACAAAGAAGTAATCAAGTTTATAAACAAGTTGAAAGCGATTCTCGGTAATGAAAAGTTGAGAAGACAAATCATTAAAGAAGAACTGCTTGCGATTAAAGAAAGATACGGCGATGAACGCAGAACAGAAATTATTCACGACTATAAAGAATTTTCTTTGGAAGATACAATTGCCGAAGAAGATGTAGTTGTAACAATTTCTCACGCCGGATTCATCAAACGCTTCCCGGTTAGCGGTTACCGCAAACAAGGACGTGGCGGCAAAGGTGTTACAGGCGCCGGAACCCGAGAAGAAGATTTTATAGAGCATATGTTTGTTGCTTCAACACATCACTACATAATGTTCTTTACAGATCGCGGAAAATGTTACTGGCTCAAAGTTCACGAAATTCCGGAAGGAGGACGCGCAACAAAGGGAAGATCAATTCTTAATCTTATCGAAAAAGATAAAGAAGAAAACATTACGGCGTTTGTTACAGTGAAAGAATTCGTTGATGATAAATCAATTGTAATGGTTACTAAGCAAGGAACGGTTAAGAAAACTGTTCTTTCGGCGTACTCAAATATTCGCCGCGGCGGAATTCTTGCAATTAATCTTGCCGCCGGAGATAGTCTTGTTGAAGCTAAACTTAGCGATGGAAACAACGATATTATTATCGGAACAAGCGAAGGCATGGCGATTCACTTTAAGGAAAGCGACGTGCGCGATATGGGTAGAACCGCAACCGGCGTACGCGGCATTAACTTAGGCAAGAAAGATTATGTAATAGGAATGATCGTGGTTCGCAACGCAACAACGTTAATGGTTGTTACAGATAAAGGATTCGGCAAACGTTCTGAGATTGAAGATTACAGATTAACCAAACGCGGTGGTAAAGGTGTAATTACTGTTAAGACTTCCGATAGAAACGGTAAGATGATTGCGATGAAAGAAGTAAACGACGGAGACGAACTTGTAATCATTACAACCGGCGGAATGGTTCTTAGACAAGCAGTTAGCGAGTTGCGCGTGATGGGAAGAAACACTCAAGGCGTTCGCTTAATTCGGTTGAACGAAGGCGATGAGATTGCAGATATCGCAAGAGTAATTCCGGAAGATGAAGAAGAATAAATTGTGGAAAAGGTAGTTAGAAAAATATCGCTAAAAGATAAACGCAATTACGATCTTGAATACTGGCTTTCAAAAACGCCGGAAGAAAGAATTGCTGCGATAGAATTTTTACGTAAACAAACGTATGAGACAAAAGATGGTTCTTCACCAAGACTACAAAGAACTGTTAAAGTTATTAAACGAAAACAAGGTTGAATACCTTGTAGTAGGCGCGTTTGCTCTTGGTTTTTATGGAAGTCCAAGAAATACCGGCGATATTGATATTTGGATAAAAATTAGCAAAGAGAACGCGCAACGAATGGAAAAAACACTTATTGATTTTGGTGTTGGTTCTCTGGGTCATAGCGAAAAAGATTTTTTAGAAGAGAGCTCTGTAATACAAATCGGAGTTCCACCGGTTAGGATAGATATTCTAACCAGCATAAGTGGTGTGGATTTTTTAGAAGCATATAAGAATAAAGAGAAAATAGTTTTAGACGGCGAAGAAGTTTTTTACTTAAGTAAAAGCGATTTTATTAAAAACAAAAAGGCTTCGGGCAGACTGAAAGATCTTGCAGATATAGAAGCTATTACGGAAAGAAAATGAAAAACGAAAACTTACAGTTCGATTCAAAATGTGTTCACAGCGGCGTTGGCGAGTATGAACATGGTTCTGTTGTTCCCCCGATTTATCAGACATCAACATTTAAGTTTGAAAATGCAGCACACGGCGCGGCATTATTTAAAGGTGATGTAGAAGGCTATATCTACACCCGTATGAAAAACCCAACAGTTGAAGCGATGGAAAACGCAGTTGCAGAATTAGAGGGCGGGCACAAAGCTCTTGGCTGCGCAAGCGGAATGGCGGCAATCAGTACAATGTTTACCGCGCTACTAAAAAGCGGCGATCATGTTGTATGCAGTAAATCGGTTTATGGACCAACGCTTACTTTGCTTCAAACAGTATTAAGCAAGTTTGGCGTAGAAGCTACTTTTGTTGATACAGACATCACCGAGGAAATTGAAAAAGCGGTTAAGCCAAACACAAGAATTATTTATGTAGAAACTCCGGCGAATCCGGTTATAGCTATAACAGATTTGGAAGCCGCGGCTAAAATCGCTCACGCAAACAATGCGTTATTTGTTGTTGATAATACATTTATGAGTCCGGCTCTACAGCAGCCGCTTAAATTTGGAGCCGACGTTGTTGTTCACAGCATGACTAAATTTTTGAACGGACACGCAGATGTCGTTGGCGGAGTTATAATTGTTAAGAGTGAAGACGATTACAAAATGATGCGCAGAATTCTAAACCAAATGGGCGGCGTTATTGATCCGTTTAATTCTTTCCTCGTTCACCGCGGATTAAAAACCTTAGCAATTAGAATGCAGAAGCACACAGAAAACGCACAAGTAATTGCTGAGTATTTAGAGAAACATCCGAAAGTAAAATGGGTTCGCTACCCCGGATTGAAAAGCCATCCTAATTATGAAGTTGGATTAAAGCAGCACAGTGCGCCCGGCGGAATGATTTCGTTCGAATTAAAAGATGGTTTCAAAGCCGGCGAAATTGTGATGAACAATGTTAAACTCTGCAAGCTTGCTGTTTCTTTAGGCGGTGTTGAAACACTCATACAGCATCCTGCGAGTATGACGCACTTAACAATGGGCGAAGCAGCGCGCGCAACTGCCGGAATTACAGAAGGGCTTGTTCGCTTATCTGTTGGTATAGAAAACGTAAAAGATTTGATCAACGATCTTGAACAAGCTTTGGCAAAAATTCAGTAAAGTAGTTTGTTTTGTAGGGAGGGGTCTGTGACCCTTCCTTTTGTAATAAAAATATTTGTAATCCTCCCGCCACAAAATTATTTTTAGCCCCAACAAACTATCAGACAATCACCATGAAGAAAACCACCTTGTTTTTAATTGCAGCAGCAATGTTGTGTTCAACTATCGTTGCACAGAAATCTTCTTTCTATTATCCCAAGAATATTATTAGAGCTTATGAAAAAGGGACTCGCTCTTACGATGGTAAGCCGGGCGCAAATTACTGGACGAATCACGCGGACTATAAAATTCAAGCCGAGTTGCTTCCGGAGAAACGGGAAGTAAAAGGAACAGTGAACATTAAGTATTACAACGAAAGCCCGGATTCACTCCGCTCTTTGGTAATTCGTCTTTATCAAGACTTTCTTAAAAAGGGAACACCACGTTCCTCACGCGTTAGTTTAAATGATGAAACCGATGGAACACAAATAGATACAATGATGATTAACGGAGTAGGATTGAATTTGAAATCGCGCGATTTAAGAATAATGAGACGCGGATCGAACATGACGATAAATAATCTTCCCCAAAAAATCGCTCCGAAAGGAAGCGCCGACATTATGATTAAATGGTCGGTGATTATTCCAAAAGAAACGAGAATACGAATGGGTGCTTACAACGATTCAACTTTTTACGTTGCTTATTGGTATCCGCAAATTGCAGTTTATGATGATATAGATGGCTGGGATCAAATTCAATATGAAGGCGGCTCGCTGGAATTCTACAACGACAAAAACAATTTTGATGTTGAAATTACCGCTCCAAAAAATTATTTGGTTTGGGGAAGCGGGCTTTATCAAAATCTGGAAGAAGTATTGAAGCCGGAATTAGTTGCGCGTTATAAAGAAGCATGGGCAGCTGACCAGATTGTTAGAATAGTTACACAAGAAGATTTGAAAAACGGCACAACGCTTGGTGGTGAAAAAAACACTTGGAAATTCAAAGGTGAAAATATTCCCGATTTTTCATGGGCAACAAGCAGCGGTTATTTATGGGATGCAACTACGGCTGAAGTTGATGATGCCGGAAGACGCGTGTTGACCGATGCGGCTTATCCGCCTAAATCAAAAACGTATGAGGAAGTAGCTCTCTTTGCAAAACTTTCTGTTCAGCAGCTTTCGGTAGATCAGCCCGGGTTTCCGTTTCCTTATCCAAAGATTACAACGTTTAACGGCGAGACAGAAGGGGGCGGCGGAATGGAAATACCAATGATGTGCAATAATGGAATTAGCGGGCGCGGCGGACAGGCGGGCGTTACGCTTCACGAAATTGCTCACACATATTTTCCTTTCTTCATGGGAATAAACGAACGCAAATACGCGTGGATGGATGAAGGCTGGGCAACATTTTTTACTTCTGCAAACCAAGCAAATGTTGTTGATGGCGGTACGGGCGATGCGTTTGAAGGAAACATTCGTGGTGTTAGCGCAATGATGGGAAACGAAACAGATTTTCCATTGATAACTCTTTCTTCGAATACACCAACCAGTCAGAATTATGGTTTTAATTCTTACGCAAAAGCATCAACGGCATATTACTTTTTGAAAGATGTCCTTGGGGATGATTTGTTTAAGAAAGCGCTGCTCGAATACATTAATAGGTGGAATGGTAAACATCCACTTCCGTACGATTTCTTTAATACGTTTAATGATGTTGCCAAAGAAGATTTAAGCTGGTTCTGGAAACCATGGTTCATAGAACAAGGCTATCCGGATTTGGGAGTTAAATCTGTAAAACCAATAAAGGGTGGAACAGAAATAGTTATTGAAAAAATTGGCATTGTTCCAATTCCAATTGAGCTGGAAATTACTTACTCAGATAACACAAAAGAAAAAGTAAATCACTCAACCTCAACTTGGAAAACCGGCAACAGCGAGTTTAAGATAGAACTGAAAAATTCTAAAGAAGTTAAACGCGTGGAATTGTTAGACGATGGCTCACCGGACGGTAAATTGAAAAACAATGTTTGGGAGAAGAAATAAAAACTAACCGCAAAGAAAAATTATCAAAGAGCACAAAGTAAAGAAGAGCTATTCTTTGTGTTCTTTGAGCTTCTTGGTGGTCTTTGTGGTTAAAAGCATTTGAGTGATTAAACTTCGTCAGATCACAGTTCAAACTTTTGGGGTTGTGTATCTTACACCAGATTAATAAACTTGCTCACATCAAAAAAGGAAAGATGGTTTACGTGAATAAAAAACTTTTACTTCTGCTGTTTGCTTTCTCGGCTAACTTTATAACCGCACAAGAAATAATTCAAAAAGGAGATGTTTATTATCTCTCCAACACATTAATCGTAAAATTTAAGGAAGGCGCTTCTCCGCAAACCAGCGCGCAGTCGTTACAGAAAAAAGGTTTTGCGCCATTCACAGTTACGGAAGCAACAAAACTTTTTCCGGAAGAAATAGCTCTTCGAAAAGGAACAAACTCGCTCGGCAATATTTATCTGCTAAAGTACAGTTCTACTGAAGATCCGGTTGAGTTAGCAAAGAAGTTTTCGAAGAATAGAGATGTTGAATATGCCGAGCCAAAATATGTTCACCGTGTAACCGTAGTTCCAAACGATTCTATCTTTCTAACAGGACAACAAATTAATCTGAGCAGAATTTCCGCAACGCAAGCCTGGGATGTAACCAAAGGAGATTCATCCGTTTTAATAGCCATTGTTGATACCGGCGTTGATTGGGTTCATCCGGATTTAGCCGCAAACATTTTGAGAGACAATACAGGTAAAGTTATAGGTAAAGATTTTGGCGGATTGAACGGGACAGAAGACGATGATCCTAATGAAGACAAGACGCCTTCGAATTATTTACTGCCTCAACATCACGGCACCCACGTTGCCGGAATAGCAGCAGCGGTTTCCGATAACAAAATTGGAATAGCGTCAATCGGTTATAACTGTACAATTCTTCCTGTAAAAGTTAGCCGGGGAGATAGAAGAGACGAAAATGGAATGCCATACGTTTACTATGGTTTTGAAGGCATAAAGTACGCGGCAGATAAAGGCGCAAAAGTAATTAATTGCAGTTGGGGCAGTTCAAGTTTCTCCCGTTATGAACAAGAGGTTATTGACTATGCAACTACGAAAGGAAGTTTGGTTGTGGCGTCTGCCGGCAACGAAAATACTAAAGCGCCCTTTTACCCGGCAAGTTATAAAGGAGTGCTTTCTGTTGTTTGGGGACTGAATGATGATAGGCGCTACACCGGAGCTACTTATGGAATTAATACAGATGTTCTTTCCCTCGGCAGCGAGATTCTTTCTACATATCCAACATACACAAGTCTATCATACAGGCAAATGAGCGGCTCTTCAATGGCGGCACCGCTTGTTACCGGTATTGCCGGATTAGTGGCTTCAAAATTTCCAAATTATTCTGCACTTCAAATAGGCGAGCAAGTTCGTGTAACAACGGATGATATTTATTCCAACGGAGTAAATCCGGAAAGCGAGAAATATTTAATTGGAAAAGGAAGAGCCAATGCTTACCGCGCAGTGTCAGAAAAAAACGCTGTTTCAGTACGAGCAACGGATGTTAAATTTACAGAAATGAGCGGAAGCAACTTTAACGGTTTGTTTGAAACCAACGAGACTGTAATAGGCACGGTATCGTTAACAAATTATCTTTCACCTATTAGTTCTGTTTCTATAGGCGTTGAATGCAGTGATAATGCGGTTGCTTTGATTGCGCCAACAAAACCAAGCGAAAATGCCGGGGCATTTAATACGCTGGAACAAAAAAGTGATATTTTTAATTTTTACTTCATTGTTTTACCCAGTGCCCCATATAATCATGAAGTAAATTTCTTAATAAAATTTTCAAGCGGTAGTTATAACGATTACCAATGGATAAGTGTTCGCGTTAATCCAACTTACGATACACACAACGCAAACAAAATTGTTATGAGCGTAACAAGCAAAGGCTCGCTGGGTTTTAATGATTATCCAACAAACACGGATGGACAAGGGTTTCGTTACGATAACGGAGACAACTTAATGTTTGAAGGCGCATTCATGTATGGGACATCGGAAACAACAGTTATGGATGCCGCACGCGGAATACAAGTACAAAGCAAAGACTTCCAAATGGTAACGCCAATAAAACTAATAACCGCTCAAAATGGAAATCAAAGTTCCGCCACAACATTTAATGATTTAGGAGCAGGAAACAGCGCGCTTGGAATTGAGACTAAACAATCAAGCCATGCCTTTGCTAATTTGCCAAACGATAAATATGTGATAGTTGTCAGCGACCTTTACAACAAAACCCAAAGCGAAATTAATAATCTCTATGTTGGCTACTTTTTCGATTGGGATATGCCGGCAGACGATCCGGTGAAAGACTCAACGGCTTTTGATGCCGAAGAAAACTTTGGATATGCTTTTTATAAAGACAAAGATGTTTTAGGAACTTATACCGGCGCAGCGCTTATTAGTGAGCAAAACTATGGTTACTACCCGATCAACAACGCCGCAACAAGCGGAGATGTTCGCTTGTTTGATGCGAATGAATTTTCCGAAAAAGAGAAGTGGACTACGCTTTCGAGCGGAATAGTAAAACAAAATATTGGTTATGTTGATGCATCATTTGTTGTTTCCGGTGGACCTTATAAACTTGGCGCAAACCAGAGCTTGAAAGTTGCCTACGTAATAGCAGCGGCAGATAATCTTGCTGAGCTTAGAAGCGTAATAAAACAAAGCCGTGCTCAGTATAAAACAATAGTTGGTATTGAAAAACAAGACGATAAGATTCCGACGGAATTTGCATTGTCGCAAAACTATCCAAATCCATTTAACCCGGAAACGACAATTAGCTATCAACTTCCTAAGGCAGGACACGTTACGCTAAAAGTTTATGATGTATTGGGAAGAGAAGTTGTAACACTAGCTAACGAGTTTAAACAAGCGGGTAATTATGTAGAGACGTTGCACGCAACGTCTCTACCTAGCGGAGTGTATTTATGTAGATTGTCGGTCGGAAAATTTGTTCAAACAAAGAAGATGGTTTTATTAAAGTAACTTTTAACGCGGGGTGTTTATGAAATGGGTGGTAATAACAATTAGTTTGCTGCTTGCGGTAATTAATCTTAGCGCGCAACAAACAGTTACAACCGGGAATCTGTTACGCATCAACTTTACCAAACCGGAAGTTGATTACAGCGATACTTTATGGCAGTGGAAAAATGTATCTGTTCCCGATGGAGGAACAAGCGAAACTTGTCTAAAGGGGTTTAGTGTCGGTTCTGCCGAGTATCTATTAACGCTCAAAATGGAAATCAGCCGCGCACTGGAAGAGCGCTTCAATTATTTGTACAACAACACAAGCAAAAATTCACGTCAAATAATTAGGATGCTGAATTGGATAGACCCGATGGATCAGTTTCTTTATGAAAAGCCAATAGTTGAAAAAGTTAATAATGGCGCATGGTTGTTTTTTGGAATACAGAGAACCGCCCTATTTGTCAGAAACGATTCACTATATGAAGGAATAATCGGCGATAGTCTGAAAATCGTTCATAGAGCAGGCAAAATATCAGACAAATTTTTATTAATTCTGCAAAACAAAAATAGTTACAAAAATTCTTTGTGTTTAGCCGACGTTTCGAAATCGCCCAAGATTAAGCTGGAAGAAAAAGTTGAAGTTTGGAAAGGTGGATTTCTTCAAGGCGGGGGTCCGCTAAAAATATTTCATATAGCCGATAGTTTGTATTTGTATCAGGTCAACCCAAGTGGTCCGTTGTATATGGCTTCCTTTTCGAAGAACCGATTTGAAATTATTAAGGAATTGAACCCTACAGGAACAACGACAAATTATTATTCACGTAGATACTTTTACTTTGGGAAAGAACTTTACTATTTAGACAATCGTATTCTTTATAAAGAGACGCTTGACTTGAATTCTTTTGCGCTTCAAAACAAAAAGGTGGTTAAAGATTTAACCGAATTGAAATGCACTGATGACATAGATTCGAACTACATAGCGTATTATAGAAATGATTCTCTCTTTGTTTATTCTATTGTTAAAGAAAAAGATATCTTCGCTAAAAAACTCAATCTAACAATTGAATTATCTCCATGGAGCCTAGACGCTCCCTATATTTATTATCAGCAAACAAAAACCAAAACCGGTATTGAAAAAAGAAATAACCTACCCACAGAGTATTCACTCTCTCAAAACTATCCCAACCCGTTTAATCCGGAAACCACTATTAGCTATCAGATAGCCCCTCTAAATCTCCCCAAAGGGGAGATGTCACAATACGTAACGCTAAAAGTTTACGATGTGTTGGGAAGGGAAGTTGCAACGCTTGTGAACGAATACAAAGAGCCGGGAACGTATAAAGAAAAATTTAGCGTAAAGACGCCATATATGGCGTCTCTACAAAGCGGAGTATATTTCTATCAACTAAGAGTTGGAGATCCTTCGGCTGGCTCAAGGCAAGGTTTTGTTCAAACAATGAAAATGTTATTGATCAAATAAAGGGAAACATGGAAAACGAATTACAATGCGGCAACTGCGAATTAGTATTAACAAACGAAGATGAATTTTGTCCCCGCTGCGGAAGTTTATTTGAAGAAAGTGTTAAATGCTTTACACATCCTGCAGCGGATGCAGAAGGTGTTTGTGTAATCTGCCATTATGCTTTTTGTAATGAGTGCGGTAGCTTTGTTAACGGGACTTTTCTTTGCAAAGAACATGAACATTACGAAGTTCTTCAGTCGCTTGCGGTGGTTGCTGTTTGCAAAGAAACTTACGAAAGTGAAAGTTTGAAAAATTCCTTAATCGAAAATGGACTGCATCCGTTTTTGTTTTCCGGAAAGAAATCTCCATCAGTATATCTTCCGGCAAAAAACAGTAACGCACAGAATGCATTAGATTTAGCTATTTACGGCTCCGATGAAATAAAAATTCTAGTTCCTTTCAGCGAAGTTCTTGAAGCAGAAAACATTTTAAGCAGCGGTGAAGATAAACCGGTAGATCACACTTTGTAAAATGCTTTCACCCACTCAAAAGTTTTCTTTACTCCTTCATCATAAGTGGTCCCTGGTAAAAATCCAAAGGTATTCTTGAATTTTGTTCCGTCAAGGATTAACTCTTCCCGCTTTAGATATAGCATCTCAGCAACTTCTTTAATAAGCTTGTTGAAGAAACCCATCGTTGAGAAGATCAAATTTGAGTTGAGTATCTGTAGTTTGGAATTTGCGCCGCCAAGCTTAGAGATTAATCCCAAGTAGTTATTGTTGGTGATTGGGGTTGTTGCCGGAACATTATACTCTTGATTTATTCCTTGCTCAGAAAGTCCGGCGGCAACTATACATTTCCCGGCATCTTCGATGAATATATATTCAAGCGGAACATTCTTAGAGCCTATCCACAATATTGATTTTCCGGCAAGAGCATTTTGATAAGCCTTCTCTGAAAAACCGTTTACAACAAAGGGACCATAGAAATCCGGGAAGCGAACAATTGTAAAATGTAATCCTTTTTCCGAAGAAGATTTCTTTATTGTCTCTTCCATTTCAACTCTGATTTTTCCTTTTACAGTATGAGCTGCGTGAGGATGTTTTTCATCAACCGGATTATATTGAGCGTGACCATACAAATAAACATTGCCCGGAAAAACAAAGCGAGCCTTAGCTTCTGCCGCCGCATCCAAGGATACTTTTAATAAAGGACGTGCTTTTTCAATCCATTCGGTATAAAGAGTATTGGCGCAGTAAAACAAAGCAGAGCAGCCTTTAATTGCTTTTGATAGATCAGCCGGTTTGGTAGCATCACCTTCAAAGATTTCAACGTTTTTCATTCCAAAGAAATATTTTTCTGCTTTTTGTTTGCTTCGAACTAAAACGCGTACATGATTTCCATTTTCAACTATTGCTTTAACTGCGGATCTTCCAATACCGCCGGTTGCGCCAACAACTAAACATTTATCTTTATTCAATTTGCATCTCCAACGAAGTTGAGTTTAATATTTATTATTTCCGGGCGGCTGCCGGTTCTTATTGGCGGACCCCAACCACCAACACCGCAAGAAACATAGTAATGTGTGTTGCCTATAACTTTGTATCCCCAGGCAAGTTCGTAAACTTTTTCTACAATATAATTGAACGGCCAAAGCTGTCCGTTGTGCGTATGTCCGCTCAACTGAAGATCAACACCATTCTGCGCTGCTTGTTCCAAATTAAACGGTTGATGGTCCATCATAATAACCGGAAGAGATTTATCAACCTCTTTCATTATATCTGAAAGTTCTTTACGCTGCTTGCCGCCAAATTGTCTGCTCGAACGGTCTTCTCGCCCAACTATGTAAAACGCATTATCAATCTTAACAACGCTATCCCGAATGACATTAATATCATGCTTATGTAAATATTCAACCGCAGGATCAGCGCCGCCAATATATTCGTGATTTCCGGTAACAGCATAAACGCCATACTTAGCTTTTAATCTTTTCAGATGTTCACCAACATCGTATTTAATTACCGGACCTAAATCTTCATCAATAATATCTCCGGCAAGTAAAATCAAGTCGGGATTCATCGAGTTAAGCTTATCGCCAACCTTGTACATGAACTCGTAACTGTTAATTGTACCGAGATGAAGATCGGAAGCGATAGCCAGATTAAGAGATTTCAATCCACCGGCGCTTTTCTTTATATCAATAGAATATTTTTTAATCGCTATCATTTTAGTATTGATAAAGCCGCCGGCAACAGAGCTTAAAACCAAAACACCAACAATTATTGCCACAGTTTTCTTGGTTTGTTCAACGTTGCCGGTTATGAACGACGGAAAGAATGGCAAGAAGTGATTTGCTAATCGAAACAAATCAATAACAAGTAAGAAAAGAAAAGTGTATGTCATTATCGCGAGCCAGAAAGAGCCGATCCAGACAAGAACAATGCTGATAGGAGAAATCCAGATGTTTTCTAAAACTCTTCCAGCGATGTAAGATGCGGCAATAAAGATTGTTACAACCAAGAAAATAGTTTTGTACTCTGCCGGCACAACGGATAAGCCGCGCCGGATAATGTAATAGTTGATAAGTCCGTAAACCGTAAAAACGATTCCAAAGAAAATAAACATTTGAGATGCCTTCATAAATCCTATTGGTTAATTGTTGTTTTACCCAGTAGTTCACGCGAGTTTAAAGCGGGAATCTAAATAGATACCAGATTGAGACGCATGGGCTTAATATTCGTTTTGTTCAACAAAGGAAACACAGAAAAAATTTTAAAATCTCCCGGGAACAATAAACTAACCAAGCCGTTTAATCACAGCTTGCTTGTAAAGCTCGATATATTTTTCTGCCGACTTACGCCAGGAGTAATCCTTGTTCATTCCGTTTTGTTGAATTTTGTGCCAGACATTTTTCAAATTAAAGTCATGAAGAGCACGCTGAACAGAAAGAATTAGCGCGTGCGCGGTATAATCATGAAACGAATAACCGGTTCCAATTTCTTGTCCTTGTGCCAGATGCTCATTCCAATCTAAAACCGTGTCTGCGAGTCCGCCGGTTTTACGCACCACAGGAACAGTTCCATATTTAAGAGAATAAATTTGATTAAGCCCGCACGGCTCAAAACGAGAAGGCATAAGAAAAATATCTGATGCGGCTTCGATAAAATGAGAAAGCTCATTATTAAAGCCACGATAGAAATAAACTTTGTACGGATATTTTTCTTTAATCTGCATAAACATTTCTTCGTAACGATGCTCACCGCTGCCCAGAATTACCCACTGCGCGTTAAGCTGCATAAGTTCATTCAGTGCGTAGCCGATTATATCAAATCCTTTTTGAGAAACCATCCGAGATATAATTCCAATCAGCGGAATATTTTCGTCGTAGTGAAAACCAAGCTGCTCAATAAGAAACTTTTTATTTTGAAGTTTACCGGAAAGATCGTCTGAAGAGAATTGATAAGGAAGCAATACATCTTTTTCCGGATTCCAAACGTGGTAATCAATTCCATTTATTATTCCATAAAAATCTTGAGCGCGAGCATGGAGAAAACTCTCCATTCCTTCACCATATTCCGGCGTAAGCAGCTCGTGCGCATAAGTTTGGCTGACAGTATTTATAACATCGCTTGTTAGAATTGCGGTCTTCATAAAATTAACACCGCCTTCATGTTCTCCAAGTCCGCCATAAACAAAATGCTCTGGTCTAATCTCCGCTTTGCTAAATGTTGCTTTAGAAAATTTACCTTGATAAGCTATGTTATGTATTGAGTAAACGGTAGCAGTACGGTGAAACATTTTATCCCAGCCGTAATTTTCTCGGAGAAGTAGAGGAAGCAAACCGGTTTGCCAATCGTTGCAGTGAATAACATCCGGCGCCCAGCCGATGCGTTGAAGAATTTCGATAACGCCCTTCATAAAGAGAATGAAGCGCTCATCTTCATCGTGATCATTTGTGTAAACGCGGAAGCGGTGAAAGAAATAAGGACAATCAACAAAATACACTTCTACATTTGAGCGGGGAAGCTTGGCGGTGTGAACGTGAACCGAATGAACTTGTCCGTTAACGCGTACGGGAATTTCCCCGATGTTCCATTGATAATGCAATCCGTGTTCAACCTCGCCAAACATATTGTACTTTGGCATAAAAACTTTTACTTCGCTGCCGAGATTGCTTAGCTCAATCGGTAAAGAACCGGCCACGTCTGCAAGTCCACCGGTCTTAGCGTAAGGAAAAACTTCACTCGCAACAAATGCAATTTTCATAAAGCCACATCTCGATTAAATAAGATTGAGCAAAAAAAATTCAGCCCAAAGATAACCAAAGAATTAAGAAGTATGAAGACACAGCTCAAGTAAGCAGTTCCAAATTTTTACCGCTATGAATGATTTTCCAGTTTATTTGTGTAACTCTATCAAGAAAAATTCTATCGTGGCTAACAAGCAACAGCGCACAAGAAACATTTTGTAACGCGTCTTCCAAGCACTCTATTGAAACAATATCCATGTGATTTGTCGGTTCGTCCATAATTATTATGTGGGGATTCTTTGTAATGCCGAGACCAAGAAGAAGCTTTCTTGTTTCACCTGGGCTTGGAATTTCCGTATCGAGAATTCGTTTTGCATCGGAGCCAAGTCTGCTAACTATAATTAGTAGCTTCCCAAGCTGTTCGTTTGAAAGGTTTCTGATTTCACTTAGTACTGCTTTTGTTTCTTCAACAGAAATTTCTTGTGGAATGTATGTTATGTTTTCCGGTTCAGCATTAATAGACTTGAGAATATGGCGGATAAGTGAACTCTTTCCGGAGCCATTTTCTCCGGTAAGTGCTATTCTATCCGTGGGTGTAATAATCAAATTGTCGTATGAAAGTATTTTGTCTGTGGAAAGTTGCAGCGTACCGGCTTCCAGATTTAGCAGATAATTTCTGTGAGAGAAAGAACCGGAAAGCATAATGCCGGTTTTAAATTCACGCCTTACATCAATATTTTGTAACTCGGTCTTCGCATTTTCTACCCGGGATTTCATAATAGTTTTTAATCTACCGCCAATAGCATCTTTTCCGGTTAATCTGGCTAAATCTATTTTCCCTTTGGCATCACGGTCGTTTCTATCAATTTTCTTTTTAGACATTTTATTTTTGCTTTTATCAACTATCGCGCTTCTTCTTTGGTACTCCTTTTCGAGCTTGTTGATTTCCAGCTTCTTCAAGTCAAGCTGCTTTAATGAAAATTCATTTTCGGATTTTCGTTGTGATAGAACTTCGGATAATTTCCCATGCCGGAAATCAACTCCGGAAGATTCAACAAAGAGAAATTGGCCGCATAAATTTTCGAGCAAGTCTCTATCGTGACTAACAATCAATCCAATACCGCGAAAGGACTTTAATGAATTATAAATCATTTCTTTAGCTTTTTCATCGAGATGATTTGTGGGCTCATCAATTGCCAGTAGCTCCGGATTACTTACTAGCGCACACGCAATTTGAGCGCGCTTTCGTTCGCCATGCGAGAGGGTGCCCCAGCGATTGAGCCAATCCGGCTTAATATCTAATTCGTTAATTAGGCGGAGAGAACGATTATCGTAGCTTTGCAGCAACTCTTCAAAATTATTTGGAGGTTCATCGGTTCGTTGTTCGTTATAATAAACATTGAGCGGAAACTCGATTGATCCGCTGCCGCATTTAATTAATCCGCTCGCGAGTTTTAATAGAGTCGTCTTGCCCGATCCATTAGCTCCGATTAATCCCGTCCAGCCATTTGTGAGTTGGAAAGAAACATCGCTGAATATATCGTTTATTGAGTTTTCGTAACCAAAGGTAACGCTGTTAAATTTTAGAAATTGTTTGCTCATAATCTTTTACTTTTGTTGTGAATGATGATGAGCGGTTTAAAATAGAAAAACCGCTTGCCGCGGTTATTAACCACGGGCTAAAAAGGAACGGATAAAGATTATCTGCACTACAAAATGGTTTTCCGTAAAAGGTAAACCGCAAATTATCTTAATCCGTTATTATCTTTTCAACCCGGTGTCTCCAGTAAAATTTTACACTTCAAAAATATAAATCATTGCGCAAATAAAAAATTAAGCTTTTACGCGAATGTCCACCGCATAAAATTTATTATCCTCACCAACAATCAACGGGTTCAAGTCCAATTCGGTAACGTTTTTGTTTTCGAGCATCATAATAGAGCATTGTTTAATTATGCGCTTCAATTCAGTAAAATTGGCGGCGGATTCACCGCGCACACCGCGCAAAATCTTTCCGATGCTTGTTTGATTAATCAGTTCATCAATGTCTTCGTTGCACAAATAGCATGATTTGATTTTCACATCGTCGAAAACTTCTACATACTTTCCGCCGGAGCCGAACATTATAATGGGACCAAAAGAAGGATCGCGGAAACCACCGATTAGCAGTTCATGTTTTGTTTTTACAAACTGCTGAATAAGAAATTCATCAACAGAGAACCCGGCTTTTGCGAAACTCGCTTTAATTTCTTCTGACGCTATGAACAACTCTTCTTTTGTTTTAATGTTCAGCTTAACTGCGCTCAGTTCAGATTTGTGAATCACGCTTGGATTAATTCCCTTAATCACTAGCGGAAAATAATCTTGTTCGATTTTACCAAGTTCGTTTGGCTTAACAACCACGCTTTTGATTAGCGGAAGATTATATTCGTTGCATAAAGATGAAATTTCATTTTGTGAAATAAAGCCGCCGGGAAACGAATTAGCTTTTGGCTTTGTATTTACGGCAATAGCGTACTCGTTTCTATTACGTTCTATTTTACATTTTCCCGATGAATAAAAAAGTATATTAGATAAAACCTCTGCCGGGTCTTCGGGATTTTTGAATAGAGGAAGTTTTTTAACGCTTTCGCTTCTGTACTTTTGCCAAAACTCCGGAAGCGGCATTACAACTTGTAAAATTGGTTTTGCATCCTCTATAGAGTAAACACTTTCAACAACCCCAAACGGTTCAACCATTACCGGCTCAACAAAAATTGAAATTACAGCATCAACGTTTTCTTCTGCGCACACTATTTCGTTAACAAGCTTGTATGTTGCGGCATTTCCTCCCGGCAAAAGATCAACCGGATTTTCTACACTCCCTTCCGGATGAACAATCTCGCGTAATTTCTTTTTGGTCTCATCAGAAAAATTAGCGAGCATAAGATTTTGCTTTTCAAGCGAATCAACACAAAGTATTGCCGGACCGCCGGCATTTGTAACTACAGCAATTCTATTTCCTTTGGGAAGCGGAAAGTTTTCAAATCCCTTTGCGGTATTAAACAATTCGTTAAGATTATCCACGCGGATAATTCCAAACTGATTAAGCAGCGCATCAACAACCTTATCTTTACCGCTCAGCGCGCCGGTATGAGAAGAAGCCGCTTTCATTCCGCTTTGAGTTCTTCCGGCTTTGAGCACAATCGCCGGCTTTTCTATTTCGCCATTGATAAACAGAAGCAAAAACTCTTCGCCGTTGATAAAGCTTTCCAGATAGAACGCAAGCGTTTTTATATTCTCATCACTTTCCCAAAAATGCAAAATATCGTTTTCGTTTATATCACCTTTGTTGCCAACACTTATAAAGTGAGCAAACTTAATATCCGTCTCGCGCAAAGAATTTAATACAGCCGCACCAAGCGCGCCGCTCTGGGATAGAAATCCCGTAGCGCCGGTTTCCGGTTTCTCGGCAACAAAAGTAGCGTTGAGTTTTACATCAGATAAAGTATTAATAACACCCATGCAATTTGGTCCAACCATTCGAGCGCCGGCGGTTGAAATTTTTTCTACAATTCGTTTTTCAACTTCTTCACCATCTTTGCCGGTTTCCTTAAATCCAGCCGTAATAAGAATAATTGATTTCACATTTCTGCTTAGAAGTGTATCTATAGTTTCTTCCGCAAACTGTTTGGGAACAACGATAATTGCCAAATCAATCGGCTCGCTGATTTCTTCAATCGAATGAAAGCATTTGTAACCAAGCACTTCATCGACTTTGGGATTAACCGGAAAAACCTTACCTGTGTAGTTATAAATTTTGATAGTCTTTAATATTTCATAGCCGATGCTTTTTTCTTTTGTTGATGCGCCGGCAACACAGATAGATTTTGGATAGAAGAAATTAGAAATTGGATTCATACTTTTCTTTGCGACTCTGCGGCTTAGCGAGAAAAAACGTCTCGCAAAGGCGCGAAGCCGCAACACCTTATATTTATTGAATACAAATTAGGAAAGAGCGGCCTAACTTTCTTGAAGCGACTTGTCAAATTCTTCTTTATCTTTTACTATAACATTACGAACAAAAAAGAGTGACCAATGTTAGACCAACTAAAAGTCTCCGCAAAGTTTCCCGTTCCGGCAAAGATAATTTACAATGCCTGGCTCAGCAGCAAACAACACACAGATATGACCGGCTTCGAATCTTTTGTTTCTTCAAAAGTTGGTGGGAAGTTCAAAGCTGGGGATGGCTACATCACTGGAAGAAATCTTGATCTTGTCAAAGACAATAGAATAATACAAACATGGCGTTCATCAGAGTTTGCCGATGGCGATCTCGATTCTCTGCTTGTTGTAAACTTAGAAGACATTCGCGGCGGATGCAAAGCAACAATTGAGCATACCCAAATACCAAAGGGACAAGGCAACGCATACAAACAAGGGTGGATAGATTACTATCTTTTACCAATGAAAGCATATTTTAAGAAATAACATTTCAAAATTCTGCTAAGGAAAGGCTTTGAAAAAAATTACCTTCGTTCTCCACGGAAAGCACTTACGCAAACACAGAATTCAGTACGAAGCCGAAAAGTATCTGGAAAAAGAATTTGTTACAGACTACTTCATTACAAAGACAAGCAAATCGGCTGAAGACTTTGCCGAAAAAATCGCCAACTCCGGAACTGATTATTTAATTGCCGTCGGTGGCGATGGAACGATGCATGAAGTAATTAACGGAATTATGCATGTTCCGAAAAACCAAAGAGAAAATTTAATTGTAGGATTGCTTCCGGTTGGAAGCGGAAATGATTTTGCGCGCACATTAAAACTTTCCGGAAAGATTTCTTATCTGCACAAGCTTATCGCAAACAACAATGTAATTGATATGGACATTGGCAAGATAGATTGCAAAACTTTGGATGGAAATGATACTACTGTTTACTTTACCAACATTGCCGGCGTTGGTCTTGATGCAGAAGTAGCGAAACGTGTAAACGAAGGGCACAAAACTTACGGACCCAACATTGCCTATTACACCGCTACCGTAAAATCCTTTTTGAATTACAGAAAGAAACAAATAAAAGTTAGCTCGGCTGATTTTTATTATGAGGGAAACGTTTTGCTCTTAAGCTTTGCCAATGCAAAATATTTTGGCAGCGGACTTGGCATAGCGCCTCACGCAAAAGTAAACGATGGCAAAATGGCACTTACTCTTGCCGGAGATGTAAGCTTGTTCGATTATTTAAAGAATGTTGGCAAGCTAAAAAAGTGCGCGTACTTAAAACACCCGGGAATAGTTTACGGTGAAGCAGAAAGCATGAGCATAGAACCAATTGGCGAATCATGCTATATTGAAGCCGATGGTGAACTTGTCGGAAAGCTGCCGCTTAATGTTTCACTGCTACATAAAGAAATTAAGTTTTTGACGGAAGTGAAAGAATGACTAACAACAGTTCACAGGTTTTGATAACAGATCAGTTTGAGCTTCGCCAGCTTATTCTTAGTGATGCCGAAGAAATCTTATTTCTTCGCTCGGACGAAAGAATCCTTGAGCACATTGAAATTGAAAAAGCTGAAACGCAGGAAGACGCAAAACGCTTTATCGAAAAGATAAATAGCGGGGAAGACGGCTGGTTCTTTTGGGGCATCACAGAAAAAAACAACTCAAAAGTAATTGGCACAATTTGTTTGTGGAATATTTCCGTAACTGAAAGCAAAGCCGATATTGGCTTTGTGCTTCATCCCGACTTTTGGGGCAAAGGAGTAATGCAAGAAGTTGTTCCGGCAGTAATCAATTTTGGCTTTCAGAAAATGAAACTGAAGTGCATCATTGGGGAAGCTATGCCTAAAAACATAAAATCAATAAAGCTGATGGAGAAATTTGGGTTCAGATATAAGGAAGAATCCGACGAATACTCTGTCTATTCTTTAACTGCACTGGATTGGCTGAAGAAACAGTTTGATGAAAAACCTCATCCGGTAATTTTGCATGAATTGAAAATCCCAGCTTCATTAAACATTGTTCTGCTTGCGCCCCACCCGGATGATTTTGACGCGATAGGCGTAACTATGCGCGCGCTTCATCAAAATGGTAACGAAATTATTTTAGCAGTACTTACAACGGGTGTTAGCGGAGTAGAAGATACTTACGCCGCAAAACTCGGAAGCGATGACAAAGCCATAATCCGCGAAGAAGAGCAGAAGGCGAGCATTCAATTTTTCGGTTTGCCGCCAGAACAAATAACTTTTCTTCGCTTAGAAAACGATGAAACCAAACACATGAACGTAAACGAAAGCAATTTTTCACGCATCAAAGAGTTTTGGGAGAAGCATACTCCCGACTTAGTTTTTCTTCCTCACGGAAATGATACGAATACAGATCATCAGCGTACGTACGCGATGTTCAAGAAGATATTAGAAACTGAGACAAAACCGGTTATAGCTTTTCTAAACAAAGACCCGAAAACAATTGGTATTCGGAATGATGTGATTACAACTTTCGGTGAAGCAGAAGCCGCTTGGAAAGGAGAGTTGCTGAGGTTTCATAAATCTCAGCACGAGAGAAATTTGCGCACGCGCAATCATGGTTTTGATGAACGCATACTAAATGTTAACCGGAAGGATGCCGAAGAACTAGACTTGCAAGACAAATACGTAGAAATTTTCGAGTTGGAATTTCATTCAGCGAAAATAAAATAGTTTATTCTCAGCGTGGCTCTGTGTAAGAAAAAGAATTACACAGAGAGACACAGAGGCAACACGGAGTTACACGGAGAGCAACAACACAACCAAGCCTAAAGTCAACGGTTATTCATAAACAATTTCATTTTCTGAACGCAGCTTCTTACTTCAGCTAAGACATTCTCCTTCATCATTTCTTTAATCGAATAATCCATAATTGGCTTAACGGATTTAATTTCTTTGCCGAATGGCTCCATCCAACTATGGCGTGGAAATATCCATAAGTGGTAATTGTGTTTTGTGTCTTCGTTCTGAAAAAAGTAAACGTCTTGAATGTTGAGGATATCTTTCATTCCTTTGCGAAGCTTGCGGACAAGAAAAATATATTCGCTTGCTTCTTCTTCTGTAAGCTCATCTATTGTTCTAATCTTTCTATTGGGAACTAAAATAAAAAATGCCGGAATTGGGCATTCCCAATCTTGTCCAATTGTAAAAGCATTGCTAATAAAAACAATTTCGTCTTTGAATATGTATTCACTCATTTGCAGTATACCACATCGCTTATTTTTGAAACGCCGGTTTCATTGAATGCTTCGATGGCGAAGCAATAATCTTGATCTGCCGTTAAAGCTCTCAACTCTAATTTACTTTCCCCATCAGCCCAGATTTGATAAGTCTGATAGAGTTTATCTTTTCCAATTCCCCAAAGAATATTATAGCCAACGGCGCCATCAACTTTATTCCAAGTTATAAATGCATTGCGCTCATCTTTATCGCGAACAACCGTTAAACCGGTTGGAGATTGCGGAGCTTTACCAAAACCGTTACCAAAAATTCTAATATCACTCACAGCAAGATTTGGTGTAGGCGCGTAAATATTTTCATATTTAATGTAACGTGCGTTTACCGGAACGCTTAATTCAAAGTAACCGTTTGGTCTGTCTTGTTTTTCTTTTGAAAGATCAACAATTATCTGCCAAGTTTTTCCATCGAGTGAAGAATAAAATTTGTACTGTGTGTAAACATTTGCTGAGTCGTTATCATAAATGTTTGATTTATAATCTGCGAAATGAATCTGCACAGCCATCACTTCATAATTGTCTTTCAAATCTATTTGAAGCCACTCGCCACGCTTATTGTTTTCCGCAACCCAGAACGTGCGCGGATTTTCATCAGTTACTCGAGCAACAGTAAAAGTATCTTTCACGGAAGAAGCAGTTACCGGTTTTTTGTAGGAGAGAAGCATCCATCCGGTAAAGAGCTCGTCTTTGCTAGCAAGTTTTTTAGTTGGAAGGTAATGAGGAAAATCGCCGAAGCGGGTGTTGGCATACATCAAATCATCTTTATCAAAAAAAGCGGGAAACATTGCAATGCGCCGCTCGAAGTTCCAATTAATTGCTATCCACGGCGTTCCGGTGTTCCAGTAATTTCCAAAATTATCTTGAAATGTATTTCCATGTCCGGCGCCCGTCATAAATCCGCCCGGCTTATAAGAGATCGGATTATTCGCCGCATACTCAAATGGACCAAGCGGGTCGTTGCCTACATAAGTTCCGTTAGCGTAAACGTTATATTCAGTTCCCGGCGCGGCATATTGTAAATAATATTTTCCGTTATGCTTGGTCATCCAAGCACCTTCGATAAATGGATTGATTATATCCGAGTGGTTGGGACCGAACCGCTCCCAGCCGTGCTTCTCGGGATGCAGATAAATAAATTTTTTAATCTCTCCTTTGTAAATCAATTTATTGTTATGATCAAGCTCGCTCCCGTAAATGGGATAAACATTCGATGAGCCCCAATACATAAACCAGCGGTCTGTGTCTTCATCATGAAATATCGCGGGATCCCAAGGACCAATTGTATCGGGCAAAAGAGTAAGCCAGCGGTTGAAAAAGTTTAGCTTTCCTTTTTCCGGCTCTGTAGAAAAAAATATTGGTCGCTGCTGAAAAGTTGATTGAAACAAATAAAGTGTATCTCGTACAGAAAGCGCTGCCGGAGCGCATATATCTTCCATAGGCCATTTGCTTGGCTCAACGTATTTCCAGTTCAGCAAATCCTTGGAATGCCAATAGCCGCCGGAGATTGTAACGAATAAAAAGTATTCTCCTTTGTGATTCACAATTACCGGATCAGCGCCGCTGCGGTAGGAAATTTTCTCGTTGATCTGTTCCCAGTTGTAGCGGTAATTAATATCCATCGGGTTGCAGTAAGTTTTCTGATTCGGATTCTGAGCGAAGTAAACTGAACTAATCACAACGACAAGAAAAAATATTTTCGAGAGAGATTTCATTTATAAATTCCGATTGATTTTAGCACTTAACGTATTTCCAGTTTCTAACTTTTCCTTCGGCAAGCCATTCAATCGCGGTAGTCATGCGCTTGTTTCGTGTTTCCTCTGTTTTGGCTTCTGTAATCCACTCAACGTAATCTTTCTTTCTGGAATAAGAGAAGTTGGTAAATGTTTCTAAGGCTTTTTTGTTTTTCTTAAGTGCTTTGGTAAAATAATCCGGAAGAACTAATTCTTTCGGCTCTTTGGATTTGGGTTTTGCGGGAAGCTTTACACCATCGGCATTTAACTTTGCGGCTTCTTTCAAGTAAGAAATTAATTCTTTGTCTTTTGGAAGGTCTTTAAGTGAAGTGATCCTTCCTAAATGTCCCATTGCGCTTTCTGATTTAGCATTAGCTATTAGTTTTGTGTCTTTCATTAATGCCGCTTTCCAGAAACCGATTGCGCAGTGCTGTTTAAATGAAGCCATGGTGCAATATGGTCCTTTGTAATCAAAGCTGGCAAAACCCCATTTAATTGTTTCTTCAACATCGGGACAAGCTTTATGCACAAGCTCCCTAAAGTGTTCTAGAATTGGCTTTGCAAACTCTTGGGACTTTGCAATGTAAGCATCTACGCGCGGATCTTTCTTTCCCATTTTGGTTCCTTTCAAATGTAAAAGCCGATAAGTGAAACTCACAAGAATTTGACTAAGATGCAACAGAGTTAGTAAGCTTGGGGAATATGAGACCATTCAAAAAAGGAAGCGAGTTGTTAAACGTCTTACATTTTGATACTTGACTTACGTTATGTAATGGTATAACTTCGCTGTGAAAGTAAAACAAAAGGAGAAAGAGATGGAATTCGGATTTTCAACAACAAAAGGTCAGGTGGTTATTCCGTCTAAGCTTCGCAGAAAGTATGGAATAAAACCGGGCACGCGTTTGAACTTCCTAGACGAGGAAGATGGAATTAAAATTATTCCCGTCACACCGGAAGTAGTAAAGGCTAACATTGGGTTTTTGGGAAAAGAGGGGGACCTTCTTAAAGCGCTAATGGAAGAAAAAAAGAGAGAGCGTGAATTATGAAGCGTTACGTTTTGGATAGTTACGCATTAATTGCTTATGCAAAAAATGAAAAAGGAGCAGAAGAGGTTGCCGGTCTGTTAAGCAAAGCATTGCACAACGAAGCGGAACTATTCTTATGTGTAATTAATTGGGGAGAGATTTATTACATCACCTTGAGAACCCAAGGAAAAGATAAAGCGGAGCTGTTTAGAGCAACGCTTGCCCGCTATCCGATAACGATAGTGGAAGCAAATAAAGAATTAACATTGCAAGCGGCTCAATTCAAAGCATTCCATAAAATGTCTTTTGCAGATGCCTTCGCAGCGGCGCTGGCAAAGAACAGAAAATCTGTTCTTGTTACTGGAGATAAAGAATTCAAATCGCTGGAAAGTGAAATAAAAATTAATTGGCTTTGAAAAGAATTGCGTTAATGAATGAAGGTTAATTTGCCGGAATACTATTAACTAAGGAAGCAGACCATGGGCAGAAATGTAGTGAAAACAGAGAATTCAAGGGGAGAAATAATTCTCTACAAAGCGGCAGATGGTAATCTCGCTATTGATGTTAAATTAGAAGAAGAGACTGTCTGGCTAACATTCGAGCAGATATGTAGATTGTTTGACAAAGCCAAAAGCACGATCTCGTATCATATCAACGGCATATTCAAAGAAGGTGAGCTGGATCGAGCGTCAACTGTTCGAGATTTTCGAACAGTTCAAACTGAAGGGAAACGTTCGATTGTAAGAGAATTGGAGCATTATAATTTAGATGTCATAATTTCGGTTGGTTATCGTGTTAAATCAAAAAGGGGTACACAGTTTAGAATTTGGGCAAATAAAGTTCTGAAGGAATATCTATTAAAAGGTTATGCTCTCAATGAAAGAAAACTTAAGGAACAATCGGAACGAATAAGGGAGATTGAAAAAACACTCGAAATTTTTTCTAATGTTGCCGCCAATTACAAGCTTGGTCAAGAAGAGTTTACCGGAATACTAAAAGTAGTTTCGGATTACGCGCACGCGCTAGATTTGCTTGATGATTATGACTACCAGAAAGTAAAAATCAAAGAAACTACTAGTGAAACGAAATTTATAATAACACACACGAAGGCACTTAAAGTTATTAAAGAGCTAAAGCAAAAATTCGGAGCGTCAACTTTATTTGGTAAGGAAAAAGATGCTTCGTTCAAGAGCTCTATCACAACTATATATCAAACATTTGGTGGAAAAGAACTTTATCCTAGTGTTGAAGAGAAAGCGGCTCACTTGCTTTATTTTGTAATTAAAAATCATTCTTTTGTTGATGGAAATAAAAGAATTGCCGCTGCAATTTTTCTCTGGTTTATGGATAAGAATCAAATACTTTATAAACAGGACGGAGTTAAGCGGATTGCGGATAATGCACTTGTAGCGCTCTGCCTTATGATAGCAGAAAGTAACCCAAAAGAAAAAGAAATAATAACCAAGGTTGTTGTAAACCTTATTAACAAAAACAATTGAGAAACAATGAGCAGATTCAAACTTTACATCGAATTTGACGGCACACGTTACAGCGGTTGGCAGATGCAAAAAAACGCAAAGAGTGTTCAAGGAAAATTGCTTGAAGTAGCCGAGAAAATATTTAAAGGTGAGCGTGTAGATGTTCAAGGCTCGGGCAGAACAGATGCAGGCGTACATGCAATTTGCCAGATTGCTCATTTGGAGGCAAACACAATGCTGGCACCGGAAATTATCCGTATGAAGTTGAACGATGAACTTCCGGCAGATATAAATGTGCTGGAAGTAGAAAAAACACATTCAAAATTCCATGCGCGGCATGATGCAAAAACGCGTAGCTATATTTACCAAATCTCCACAAGAAGAACCGCGTTTGGTAAACCATATGTTTGGTGGATTAAAGACAAACTCGATTTTGAGAAAATGAGCAAAGCCGCCAAACAATTTGTTGGAATGCACAACTTTGTTTCTTTTGCTGATAAAGATGAAACAGAAAAATCAACCAAGGTTCTAATAGAAGATGTTCACCTTAAACGGGAAGGAGATATAATTCTGATCCGTGTTGTTGGTTCTCATTTTTTGTGGAAGCAAGTACGCCGCATGGTTGGTGTGCTAGTAGAAGTAGGACGCGGAAATATGAACGAAGGGAAAATTAAACAGTTCTTAGATAGAGAAACTAACGAACCGGCTAAGTTTACTGCACCCCCATCCGGATTATTCTTAGAACAAATTGTTTACGAAGGAGAAAAACTCAGCACTGAATTTTCATCAGTTATGAGCGTTGCTTCGTTCGTGAAAAAAAGCAGCAGATCAAGAGTATAATCAAGACGATGCAAATCACTAACGACAAATCACCAATCACCAACTCTTGGAAGCCGCTATTCGCAGTATTAGTATGGGGATTATCCTTTATTGCTACAAAACGCGCTCTTATTGAAATTAAACCGGAAGCAATTGTTTTCATTCGTCAATTGCTTGGAATTTCGTTTCTCTTATTTGTAGCTCTTAGACAAAAACAAAGTTTTCAAATTAATCTCAGAGACCATAGATGGGTATTTCTTCTGGCGCTTGTAGCTTGTTTTCATTTGTGGATTCAGATAACCGGACTGCAATGGACGAGCGCATCAAACACGGGATGGATAATTGGAATTACTCCGGTGTTTATGACGATACTCGCGCTAATCTTTTTCAAAGAAAAAATTTCTAAACAACAGCTTGTAGGAATTATAATTTCTTTTGCCGGATTAATATTGCTGGTTAGCAAAGGAGATTTGTCTTCAATTGATATAATTAACAACAAGGGAGATGTGTTGATTATCTCAAGCTCGTTGACTTGGGCGGTTTATTCAATGGCGAGCAAGAAAGCAACTCTAAATTATTCCCCGGTAATGACAACGCTCTACCTATTCATAATAGTAGCAATCTTAATTTCACCATTCGCAATTAACAAAGAAAACATTGCCGCAGTGGTAAGTCTGTCTCTCGGTGGATGGAGCGCAATACTCTTCTTGGGAATTTTGTGTTCAGGAGTTGCCTACGTGCTGTGGGCTCAAGCATTAACAGAAATGAGCGCATCGAGAGTAGGCGCCTTTTTATATATCGAACCATTTGTTACTTTTTTCGGATCGTGGATTTTGTTGGGTGAGCAGATTACATTTTTAATGCTGGTAAGCGGATTGATAATTATTGGCGGCGTTGTTTTGGTAAATAGAAAATAGAAGGAAAAGATTTCTATGTCCGCCAGAAATACGAAAACCCGCTTAGCCTCAACTTATTGATAATTCCTTTTCTTATCCAAAGAACAGTTAATCTCTATAAGTTCTTCCGGTGCTACCGTATGAAGAGACAATACGACTAAATCCTCATCGCCAGGGAAGAATTCATGGGAGACACCTTGGTCGATTACATAGAGAGTAGTTATCATAGATGGATCAAATTTTTGAAGGGTGATTTTTTCTCCACCAATTTCGCAAGTTCCATCTCCTTTTATTATCGCCGTGTATTGTGTGCTGTTGGGATGATAATGAGCTTCGGAAGGAGTATTTTTTCTTAGAACAAACATCCATGCAGATCTGAATTCGTTTTCGAGATCGCGTTTGTCGAGATGTTTGTTAAGAGTTTTCCACAAGAATTGTTCGGAAGATTCTTGCAGATTATTCTGAAGCTCCGCGGCAAATGATTCGATCTTTTCATTTTTAGCAAGTCGCCCAATAATTTCTAAAGCCAGGTGGCGGCTATTTGTAGCCATTGAAGTTTTCCTAAAATTATTTACGCTCAATGTTTTATAAAAGCGTTTTACCATTTGATTCGATTGATGAAAAGTAAATGGCTATTTTTATATTAATTAAAAGCCAAGGAAATTACAATGGACAATATAAAAACCTTAGTTATTACTTCATTTGCATTCTTTCTTACAGTTTCATTTCAAGGTTGTAAGGATGCAGCTATGGAAAATCACGCAGATTTAGTTTTAAAGAACGGAAACATTGTAACAATAGATGCGAAAAATTCCACAGCACAGGCCATCGTAATTAAGAATGGAAAAATAATTTTTGTCGGTTTAGATAAAGACGTTGAAAACTATATTGGCTCATCAACCAAAGTAATTGACCTTGGCGGAAAGTTTGTAATGCCGGGATTTAACGATAGCCACGCACACTTTTTAGGTTTGGGAGAATCGCTTGTTAATTTAGATTTACGCAGCGCAAAAAACTGGGACGAAGTTGTAGCTATTGTTGCTGATGCAGTTAAGAAACACAAACCCGGCGAATGGATAATCGGCAGAGGCTGGCATCAAGAAAAATTTAATCCGGCGCCAAATCCAAATGTAAACGGCTATCCAATTCATAATGAGTTAAGTAAAATTTCACCGGAAAATCCGGTTATGCTTTCCCATGCAAGCGGACATGCAGTATTCGCAAACGCTAAAGCAATGCAGCTTGCCGGTGTTATAAGCTCAACAGTAAATCCAAGTGGCGGAACTATAGTTCGGGATAAATCCGGAAACGCAATTGGTGTGTTTGAAGAGAATGGAGAAAATTTAATTCGTAAAGTTTATGATGAGTATTTGGCAAAGCGGCCTCCGCTGGAAATAGAAGATCATTACAGAAAAATTGCAAAGCTTGCTGCAGATGATTGCCTAAAAAAAGGAATTACCTCTTGTGCAGATGCCGGACAGCCATTCGACGTAATAGATGTTTATAGAAAACTTGCTTCCGAAGAACTTCTCCCGGTTAGAATAAATGTTATGGTTCAAGATACTTATGAGAAGATGAGTGAGAAACTGCCGCTGTATAAGTTGATAGGTTACGAGAAAGGATTTTTAACGGTTCGCTCAATCAAGCAATATATAGATGGCGCGCTTGGTTCTCGCGGCGCATGGCTGCTTGAGCCATATTCAGATTTACCAAACCATTCCGGATCTAATGTAACACCAATTCAAGAGTTAAAGAATATTGCGGAATTAGCTATCAAGTATGGTTTTCAAATGCGTACCCATGCTATTGGCGATAGGGGAAACAGAGAAGTTTTGAATATTTATCAAGAAAAATTTATGCAACACCCTAAGGCGGTAAATTTACGCTGGGCTGTTGAACACGCACAACATTTATCGGCACAAGATATTACACGGGTTGCATCATTGGGGGTAATTGCTGCAATGCAATCAGTTCATTGTACAAGTGATATGGGATTTGTGCCGGAGCGTCTTGGCAATAAACGCACGGAAGAAGGCGCATATGTTTGGAAAAAAATAATTAGTAGCGGTGCGATAATTTGCAATGGAACTGACGCACCGGTAGAAGATATCAATCCAATTCAGTGTTTCTATTCTGCGGTAACAAGGAAAAATGAGGAAGGAAAAACATTCTATCCCGATCAGAAAATGACAAGGTTAGAAGCGCTAAAATCTTATACTGTAAATGGTGCACATGCATCGTTTGAAGAAGATGTTAAAGGAGCTATTGAAAAAGGAAAGTATGCCGATCTTGTTGTGCTTTCAAATGATTTATTGAAATGTACGGATGAAGAAATAAAAAACACGAAGGTTCTATACACAATTGTTAACGGAAAAGTCCTGTTTCAGAGTAAATAAAGTAGGCGCAACCCTTAGGTTGCGGAAAAGGAATGGGTGATAAAAGTAACATAGTAGAGAAAAAGCATCGCTTAGACTCTGAAGCTTGCGGCTACCAGAAATAAAGAACATATAATAAAGCAAAAGGGAATCATGAAAAGATGTATAGCAAGTTTCGTTTTATTCTTACTAACAACAGTTTTTTCTCAAAATAAAATCGCCGTAACAATAGATGATTTACCTTTGCAAAGAATTGGCAGTTATAGCAAAGAACAGTATGAATCACTTACAAAGAAATTACTTACGAATCTGAGTTTGCAAAAAGTGCCAATAATAGGTTTTGTAAATGAAGGAAAGCTTTTCACCAACAATAAACTGGACGAAAACAAAACTGCTTTGTTAAAACAATGGCTCGATGCTGGATTTGAGTTGGGCAACCATTCCTTTTCACATAAGAGCGCAAATCAAATTTCAGCCGAAGAGTTTAATAGTGATATATTAAATGGAGAACAAGTAATTAGAAACCTTGTAGAAAGCTATGGAAAACGGCTGGAATACTTTCGTCATCCATTTCTTCACACCGGATTATCATTAGCCAAAAGAGATTCTATTAATGATTTTCTTTCTAATCATAATTATAAAATAGCACCAATAACTTTTGATAACTCGGAATGGATTTACGCGGCGGCATACGACAAGGCAATTAAAGAAAAGAACGAACAGATGATGAATAAAATTGGCGAGGATTATCTTTCTTATATGAAGCTCAAATTGGAGTATTGGGAGAGTCAGTCGGTTGCATTGTTCAGCAGAAATATTTCTCAGACGCTTCTAATTCATGCCAACGCTCTTAACGCAGAATATTTTGATGAGCTCTGCGAGATTATCAGGAAAAAGAATTATGTGTTTGTAACACTGGATGAGGCGCTGAAAGATGAAGCTTATGAATCGCTCGATACATTTATAAAGAACAATGGAATTTCCTGGATTCACCGTTGGGCAATTACGAAAGGAAAGAAAAAGGATTTCTTTGGCAATGAGCCGGAAGCATCCAAATGGGTTGCCGATTACGCCGGAATAGATTACGAATAAACAAAAAGCGTCTTAGCAAAGACGCTTATTTAATACACAATCTTCCCAATTCTGTTAAATCTAATAGAAGCAAGCAGTTCAAAAATATTTGCCGTTGGTATGTTGCTATCCCATGACCAGTAAGCGATCATTGGTTTGCCAATTACGTTGCGGCGCGGGACAAATCCCCAGAAGCGGCAATCCAAACTAATGTCTCGATTGTCGCCCATCATAAAGTAATAATCGTCTCGAACTTTGTATTCGCCGGTTTCTTTTCCATCAACAAAAACTTTTCCATCGCGAAAAGAAACAACATCCCGTTCAAACTCACGGTCAATAAATGTTTTCCATTGCTCGAAGTTGGATGATGTTAGTTTTATTACATCACCTTTTTTCGGAATTACCAACGGTGAATAGTTATCACCATTTTGAGGAATTCCTTTTGGAAAAGTTTCGTTATCAACAAAGTTTTCCGGCAAAGTATAATTACGAACGTACTGAGCGTACATAGGAATAGGAGCTTCTTTGCCATTTACAAATAAAACTTTATTATGTACTTCAACCGTATCTCCCGAAACGGCAACACAGCGTTTTACATAATTTTCGATGGTAGCGTTTTTAATTTCATCGCGGTATCCGGGAAATTCAAACACAACTATATCGCCTCGCTTCGGATCGCTCCACTTTAATACTTGTGTAAATGGCAAAGCAATGTTTGTAAAAGGAATATTGCGCGGCGTTGTTAAGTCGTAAGCTAATTTGTTTACAAGCAAAAAATCGCCGGTCATTATTGTAGTTTCCATAGAAGGAGTTGGAACACGGGAGCCTTGAACAAAGGAACTTGTTATAATGAAAACTATAAGAGCCAACCGACCATACTCAATTAAATACTTTTTCAGATTTTTCCACTTAAGAATTTCTTTGAAATCAACTTTACTATTTTTCATTGCACACCTCATGTTCGTGGCTTTTATAGTTTTCCTTTGTTAAAATAGTTTCCAAGAATTTGGGTTAAGATGGATTTTAATTCCGCTATAGATCTAACAAAGGCTATTCTTCAGCCGGTTGAATTTCCGGAGCCGCTTCCTGTTAAAGTGTTTATAAAGCGGCTGGATTTGGTTCATCCGTACGTTTCCGGCAATAAATGGTTTAAGCAAAAGTATAATTTGATGTTTGCGCGCGAAGAAGGATATGATACGCTTCTAACTTTTGGCGGTGCTTATTCAAATCATGTTCATGCAACTGCTGCGGCTGGAAAAGAATTTGGCTTTAACACAATTGGGATGATTAGAGGCGAAGAACATTTGCCGCTCAATCCAACTTTGCAATTTGCTACCGAGCAAGGAATGCAATTGCACTATGTAAACAGAAGTGATTACCGGAAAAAACATTTACCGGAATTTGCAGAATGGATTTACAGCAAATTTGGAAAAGTTTACATTGTTCCCGAAGGAGGAACAAACCAGCTTGCAATAAAAGGCGCTGCAGAAATTCCAGCGCTGATAGAAACTGATTTCGATTACATAACAAGTGCATGCGGAACAGCCGGAACCATTTCCGGAGTGATTTGCGGATTGAACGGAGCTAAACAAGCATTGGGTTTTGCCGTACTTCGCGGTGCGGCTTTCTTAAATAAAAATGCAGAGCAGAATATTTTTGAATTCACCGGCAAAACGTTTTCTAATTGGTCAATCAATTTGGATTATCACTTTGGCGGATACGCAAAAATTAACCGGGAGCTAATTCTGTTCATCCGGCAAATAGAAGAAATAAACGAAATAATTCTCGATCCGGTTTACACAGGAAAGATGCTTTACGGAGTTTACGACCTTGCTCGAAAAGGATTCTTTTGTGAAGGGAAAACAATAGTAGCTTTGCATACAGGCGGACAGCAAGGTATAGCCGGAATGAAAGCGCATATGAATGAAGTTCTTTCAACACACATTTAGAAATTAACCGCCAAGAGCACAAAGTCTTCGCAAAGAAGGCAAAAAAGGGGAGTCATTTCTCACGTTTCACTTTTCACCTTTTTATACGATAATAAAAGAAAATCTTTATCGTGAACGTAAAAATCAGTTCTGGAAATATCAAAGGGCTTCAGCAATCAATTCTGGAATTACAGAAGTTGAAGAATGCTGAGTTCAAGAAAGAATTGCTTGAGCAGAAAAAAGATTTGAAGGAAATCTCTAAAGACTCGCTTAACCTAAAAAACCTTGATGCTGAAAACTCCAACATTACTTACACACAACAGCTAATAGACTTTAATCTTGTATTCAACTTTTTCACAACAGTGCAAGTATTTGCTGAAGGGAGAATACAGCGCGAAGAACAAAGTCTGGAAGTAATTTTTAAGTATTCATTTCAGCGTGAAATTGAGGAAGATGGAAAAAGTGTTGTTAAGGACTTTTTGTTTGAATTAAAGATGAAAGCCGGTTTTGAGGAAACTGTTCCCGAGGAAAAGAAAGTTGAGAAGGAAGATATACTCAATTTCATTCAGCGCGTAGTAAATGAAATCTTCGACACGTTTAATGATAATTCTAAAACATTGCACACTGTTATAATAGATAAAGATGATTTTGAAGAGATTGCCAAAACCGGCAAAGGGGAACTTGCGCGGCTTCTTCAATCTCTTCTTGGGACGGTTTTCTCTTTCATAAAGTATAAAGAAATGAACAACAAAAGCCTTCCGGGAGTTAGCTTTGTTTTGCATCCGCAAAGAGAAATACATGAGGCCAAAGAATATTCGGTAACCCGAATAGAATCATTCACAGTAGAAATTAAGCAGCTTGAAGACAAGCAGGAAAGTAAACCCGCAAGTCCTAAAGAACTACAATTATAGACTCCGCTAAACACGGATGTTATAATCTCAATACCCGCATTTAATTTTCTCTAACAAAGTTGCCAATCTATAAGCATAGTTTTATAATGGGTTGTGAAATTCAATCGCAATCCAATCTTAATGAACGAAAAAACAGCCGAACACTTGATTAAAAACGCAACTAAAGCACTCGCTGTTCTTCTCGCCTTAATACTTTTTATTAGCTGTAATGGCGCTGATAAAGAATTTAGTGGCGAGAGCGGGCAACCGTCCGAAGTTTGGTTTAAGCAGACAAGCGTTGATCTTGGTGCGAAGATTAAAATGATTGATGAAGGAAATGGGTTGGCAATTTCACGAGGTAAAGGGGAAAATGTAAAAGGAAAAGTGCTGAAATTTGATAATGGTAAATGGAACGCAGTTTCCGAGCATGACTATTCTGATTTTCCCTTTATTACACAACATGATAGCAATTCATTTTGGTGGGTAATTCACGAAACGCACTATGGTAGATACAAACCGCGGCTATATTATTTATCAGGCAACACTAAAAAAGAAATTCCGCTTCCCCCGGTAATGTGGGATAATATAGATTATGCAATGTGGAGCGCGATAAGTGTCTTGCAAAATGGAGAAGCTTGGATTGTTGGTCAGCAAGGAAATATTATTCATTATGATGGAGCGAAATGGACAAGCCAATTCAGTCCGGTTAAAAGAAGGGGAAACGAAAACTATAGCGCTGGCGACTTACACGATGTTCAGATGATTTCGGAAAACACGGGATGGGCTGTGGGTAAGCAAGGAATCATTTTGAAATATGAAAACAGTAAGTGGAATAGATTCGAATCGCCGACGACGGATGAACTAAAAAGCGTTTCCATGGTTGATGAAAACTACGGCTGGATTGTTGGTGACCGCGGAACAATTCTAAAGTACGAAAATGAGAAATGGATCAAAGTAGAGAATAACTTTCGCGTTACGCTAAATGCTGTTAAAACGGTTTCCAAAAGCAAAGCTTGGATTGCCGGAGCGCGCTCGACTTTACTCGAATTCAAAAACGGAAATTGGATTGAAAACACAGCTATAAAAAACTTTGAAGATTCTTTTATTTCGCTCGATGCCGTTAAAGCCAAAGACGGGGTTTACAAACTTTGGGTGATTGGCGATAATGGAATTTATACCAACTCTCAAAGTCTTAAATTTTCTTTTACTGATGTAACCGCAAATGTTTCGCTGCGCAAAGAAGGAAGAGCGGGTATATTTAGAGATTTCGATAATGATGATTTTCCGGATTTAGCAACAATTTTGGAAGATGGTCCTCCGGTAATTTTTAGAAACCAAAATGGAAATCTATTTTCGGAAGTGACGAGAGATTATTCTTCACAAAAACCGGGAATTGCTCAAACAATTTCTTCTGCAGATTTTGATAATGACGGCAACGCGGACTTGATTGAAATTCTTGATGATGTTAACAATAAACTTTCGTTTGGAACCGGCGGATTTGAGTTTAGAGAAGTTAATACGGGTGATTACATTCATCCCAAATTTATACAGACCGACTTAAACTTATCTACCTCTCAAGCGGCGGATTTTGATAATGACGGAAATCTCGATCTCTATTTTTCCAACTATAATTTTGACGATATGCTCTTCCGGAATAATGGCGTTGGCAAATTCGAAGATGTTTTTGACAAATCCGGAATAAAAAAAATAATTAATCACCGTTCGTATGGAACAACGTTAAGCGATTTCAATTGCGATGGATTAATTGATGTGCTGGTTACATATAAGCTGGCTGAAAATAATCAACACATTTATTTGTTTATCAACAAGGGCGGTTTCAAATTCGAAATAAAAGAAGACCGGAATTTCTACACGGACAAGGCACCAACCGCTTACGCATCAATCTCAAATGATTTTAACAACGACGGATTTCCGGATTTGGTAATATTCAACCACGAGTATAATCTTCAGTTTTTGCTTAACGATGGTAAAGCAAATTTTACGGATGTAACTGCTACGGTTGGTTTTACTGAGAAATTCTTTCATCCCGAACCATCCGGCGGAGTTATTGCTACAGCCGATGTAAACAATGACGGATGGTTAGATTTATTTATTGGTTCGAGATTGTTCCTCAATTCGCCGGAACTACAATTTACCGAAGTTGGAAAATCTGTCGGTGTTGATTTTACCGGTAACCCAACCTTTACTGATTACGATAACGACGGCGACATTGATTTGTTTATCGGAAGTTCACGAGAAGCTCTTGGAAAAGGTGATAGAACAACTTTGTACAGAAATAATTTAGCAGAGAAAAATTATATCAAAGTAAAACTGTCTGGTGATGTAAGCAATAGAAATGCAATAGGCGCAAAAGTTTATTTGCTTGGATTCGACAAAGATGGAACCAATGTATATAAAACTCTTCGACAAAACGGAATTGGCTCTAACTCCCTTTCACAAGAAGATTATTCAGTAATTCATTTTGGAATTGATCCCGGGTTAAAATATCAAGTTAAAGTTGTGTTTCCCTCCGGCATAGAAAAAATTGTTACAGCAGAAAGAAACACAACGGTTGAGGTTAACGAATCATCGTTTTTGCAAAGTACTTTAGTCCTCGCAAAAAAATCTTTTGAAAGAACCTTGCTGCTAATAGATTGGAAAACAGAAACCTTCAAGCTGTTCATAATCCTTCTGATTCTTACCAGCGTCTTCTTTTATGGAAGAAAAACCAAAGTTAAAAAGCTTACTTATCATGTTTATATCGGATTGTTCTTCTTAGTGTTCTATTTGTTGCTCGTTCATCTAAATATTACAAAACCGCAATTTGTTTCATCGTTAATTTCTATAGGGTCAACCTCCTTGTTTGCTTTTGGATTTGTTTTTGCCGCAGTGCGTTATGTTGAAATAAAAGAGAGCAGTTACATATCTCATTTCAAATTGTTGGAGATTCTTGGTGAAGGAGGTATGGGAAAAGTTTATAAAGCAACTGATAAGCAAGATGGCAAAACAGTAGCGGTAAAAATTTTAAACGCACACTTACTTAAGGATGAAGAAAACCGGAGACGTTTAGCGAGCGAAGGCAGATTGCTCTCGTCGCTTAACCACCCAAACATTGTTAAAGTGTTAGAGTTTGGTGAAACAGCAGAACATTCTTTTGTGGCGATGGAATATCTTAGCGGCGGAACACTGCATGAATTTATAGAAAAGAATTACCCGCTTAACGAAGAGAAAGTAATTGAAATAACAAAACAAATTTGTTCCGGACTTCGAACAATTCACTCAAACGATATAATTCACCGCGATTTGAAATCGCAAAACATTATGTTTGATGAAGCCGGCAATGTTAGAATTATGGATTTCGGTTTGTCAAAATCTCCGCTGGTGAGCACAATGACAACACTCGGAACGGTTGTTGGTACGCTTGGTTTTGTAGCGCCGGAACAAGTTACAAACATTAATGTAGATCACCGGGTTGATATATTTTCTCTCGGCGTAATTTTATATCAGATGCTAACTAACAAGCTTCCTTTTAATGGCGAAAACGAAATTGCGCTTATTCACTCAATATTTAATACGGTGCCGCCTCATCCCTCGGAAATAAATAACGCAATTTCTCCTAAATTTGAGGCGCTGGTTTTAAGATGTCTTGAAAAAAATGTGGAAAAGAGATTCCAAACCGTGCAGGAAATAATTGAATCGTTGGGCTAAAGAAGCTAAAATTAATTTATTGGTTCCCGTTAGTTATTTTCTTTGCGTCTTTGCGAGATTATCCTTTTTGCGATTTTATTAGTTGTCATTTTTCACTCATAAAAAAACATATATGGAAAACACGAACATAAATATTCCCATAGTCAGCACAATCCCGTTTGTATTGATGTTATTATCTATTGCAATCTTTCCGCTGTTTTGGAATCACTGGTGGGAGAAAAATAAAAACAAATTGATGGTGGCGGTAATTTTAAGTGTGCCGGTTGTGGTCTATCTAATTGCCGGCGGATTGAGTGAAAAACTTTACGAAACAATAGTCTTCGATTATATACCGTTTATAATTCTTCTTGGCGCGCTCTTTACTATAACAGGTGGAATTTATCTTTCCGGCGATATTGAAGCAAAGCCAATTGTTAACACAACATTTCTTGGAATTGGCGCCTTGCTCGCTTCATTAATGGGAACAACCGGCGCAGCAATGCTGCTTATTCGTCCGGTTATACAAACCAACAAAGAAAGAACATTCAAAGTACACACCATTTTATTTTTTATTGGGATAGTTGCTAACTGCGGCGGCTTGCTTACACCACTTGGCGATCCGCCATTGTTTATGATGTATCTCCGCGGCGCTCCATTTACCTGGTTTTTTCATTTAGCCCCGGAATGGTTTTTAACAAACGTCTTGTTGCTTGTTGTTTATTTTTTTGTTGATTCTTACTTTCACAAAAAAGAACCGGAAGCGGCAATTAAGTTGGATCACTCAGTAATTAGACCGCTTAAGCTAGAAGGCAAACTTAATTTTATTTGGATGGCTGGCGTTGTTCTTTCCGTTGCCTTTTTGAATGAGCAATATATTCCGTTCATTGCGCAGAACCACTATTATAAATTTATTAGAGAAGCTGCAATTGTGGGAATGGCAGCGCTCTCTTTATTGTTTACAACAAACTTGCTGCGAGTTTCTAACAACTTTACATGGGAACCAATCAAAGAAGTTGCTTATCTATTCATAGGAATATTTGTAACAATGGTTCCCTGCTTGCTTTATCTTGAATCCAACGCAAAGCATCTTGGAATAACATCGCCGCAACAATTCTATTATTTCACGGGATTGCTCAGCAGCTTTCTCGATAACACACCAACCGCGGTAACATTTCATTCTCTCGCAATGGGATTAGGACAGCCAACTGGAAATATTGTTGCGGGAATTTCAGAAGAGCTACTTAGAGCAATCTCTATCGGCGCAGTTTTCTTTGGAAGTATGACTTACATTGGTAACGGACCAAACTTTATGGTGAAAGCAGTCGCTGAAGAAAACAATATTAAAATGCCAAGTTTCTTCGCTTACATTTATATGTTCTCGTTGATAGTTCTTCTTCCGGTTTATGTTATTGTTCAGCTATTGTTTGTGAACTGAGATTTGTAATGAAGGGAAATTTTATATTCCCGGCTTCGTTCCTCTCTATGGCGAAAGAGGAACGAATTTATTCCGGGTTCTCTCTGAGGTTGAGTGAAGTTTATTCTGCTTCGTACCCTTTAATACCCATTTCTGGCATATCTAATCCGGCAATTTCATCTTCTGCATTAACACGGATGCCAAAGAATTTGTGTTGCAGCTTAAAGAATGTGTACATCATTGCAAAAACAAAAACAATTGCGGTTATCGTACCAATCAATTGAGCGACAAACTGACCGGCATCACCATAGAATAATCCTTTAACAGTTCCGGCAACACCATTCCAGCCATCACCGTAAGAACCATCCGCAAACAATCCCAATGCTAAAACTCCCCAAGCACCGTTAACACCATGAACAGCAACCGCGCCAACCGGATCATCAATTTTTAATTTTTGATCAATAAAGAAAACCGCAAGCACTACTAACAAACCCGCAACGGCACCAATTAAAAACGAAGCCCAGGAAGGAACAAAAGCGCAAGGCGCTGTAATTGCAACAAGTCCGGCTAATAAACCGTTTGCCATCATTGATGGATCGGGCTTGCCGAATTTCCACATCATAAAAAGAGTTGCAACCAAAGCTCCGGCAGCGGAAGCAATCATTGTATTTGTTGCCACAACGGTTAATCGCAAATCTGTTCCGGCAAGAGTTGAGCCCGCGTTAAAGCCAAACCAGCCGAAGGCGAGAATAAATGTTCCAACAATTGCCATTGGAATGTTATGACCCGGAATAGCTTGAGACTTTCCGGCTTTTGTGTATTTGCCAATACGCGGACCAATAACAATGGCGCCGGCAAGCGCAGCAACACCGCCAACTAAATGCACAACAGATGAACCGGCAAAATCAACATGCCCGTGACCAAGACTAAAATTTACTCCAAGATCAGCAAGCCATCCGCCGCCCCAAACCCAGTTACCGTAGATTGGGTAAACAAACATCGAAATGAAAAACGCGAAGAAAATGAATGAAGTAAATTTCCAGCGCTCTGCCATAGAGCCGGTTGGTATTGTAGCGGTAGTATCCATAAAGACCATTTGGAAAAGGAAAAGCGCAAAAACACCAACATCATAAACTGCACCGTTTAGAAAAAAGCCGCTGTAACCAAGAACTTCAAATGTTTTACCGAATAGAGTAAAGCTAACCATGCTTGTTAAACCCGGTGTTCCGCCGAGCGCTCCAATTCCGCCAACACCTCCGAACATGAAGGCGAAGCCGCAAATCCAGAAACCAAGCATACCAATTACGTAAACGAAAAAATTCATTCCCATTGTATGAGCAACATTTTTTGCACGGGTGAATCCGGTTTCAACCATTGCAAAACCGGCTTGCATAAACATTACTAAAAAGCCCGCAATCATTGTCCAAACAATGTTGATGGAAATTTTATTGTGTCCAACGGTGTTGGCAACTTCTTCTAAAGTTGGTTGACCTGCTGTTGCTGCGGGTATATCTTTAATTGTTCCGGTGTTGGCGCCGGAAGGATCTATTTCTTGAGCTGATATAGAAGAAGGAATAGAAAGACTTAATCCTAAGAAGACCGCTGCTAAAATGATATATCGTTTTATACTCGTCATAATTAATTCTCCTTTTTACTTAGAATACAAAGCTTGCGCCAAACACCAGATAAGTCTTGTCCTGTGATGGGTTGCTGATGTATGATACGTTTATTGGAAATGAAAACTTGTCTGTAACAGAAATTGTTTTTGAAGCGGTGATGCTTAGATTAATAATGTTTCCCTTATCAACCAAGTAGTAAGCACTCTTTGATGGAACAAAACCGGCAGCAAATGTAACGGTTGCTTCGCTTACTGCTACCGGATATCCAACTTGAATGTAAGTTGAGTTGTCCGGGTCATTAGAAAGATTTGCATAGAGAGCTAAGGAGATCGGAAATTTTTCCGGTCCGCTGTAAGTTAAACCGCCTTCTATTGTATGAGCAGCAAATTTAGCTGTACCATCTAGTTCGACTTTATGTTTGAAATGTCCGAAAGGAATTCCGGCAGATGGAATATAATAGTCTGTTACAATAGCCGAGAAAGAACCGGAAGCTTCTGTTGATATTGCATAGGAAGCCCATAAATCATTTTCGGCGTAAGTTGTGCCGGTTGTTGGAAAAGCGTAAGAACCCCAAGCGCCAACAGTAAAACCTCCGCTTGTGTAAGAAAGACTTGGCTGGAAAGCCGGAGCGTCTCCGAAATCTATGCCGCGCCAGAGATAGCGGCTGTAAATATCAGCACCAACTTTAATTTGTGCAAAAGAAGTTATGCTTGCGGTCAAAATAATTATAGCTATATAAAGTTTTTTCATTTCTCATTCTCCTGTTAAATGTTTGGATTATAATGCGGATTTACCGGATTCTTCTGTGCGGATTCTGATTGCTTCTTCTACAGACGAGACAAAGATTTTGCCGTCGCCAACAGCACCCGTTTTGGAAGTGTTGATAATTATAGAGATCGCCTTTTCAGCTTTTTCAGCTTCGCAAACAAGCTCAATCTTAATTTTAGGCACGAACTCAATATTGTATTCCGCACCGCGGTAGATTTCTTTATGTCCCTTTTGCCTGCCGTAACCGCGAACTTCTGTAACGGTCAATCCGGCATAACCTGCTTCAAGCAACGCGTTGTGCACGTCGTCTAACTTGAAAGGTCTTATTATTGCTTCGATCTTTTTCATACCACCTCTTAGTTATTGATTTTTATTAAGGATAAACTTAGACGTAACCTAAATATATAATGATATTGAGTGTAATTGTATAATAAAATAAGGTTTTATGCAAGTCCGGCGGAAAATATTTTTTATTTTGTTTGATTAGGCGCCGATTTTGAAGAATTTGAGGGTGAGGTGAATGGCAAAAATGATGTGAATCATAAAAGAAATTATCCGGTTGCTAAATAATTATATCGGAGATATTATTCCGAACAGAAAATCAAATTAAAGAACGAGATAAATTTGGACACTTCTTCTAAAAGACAAGTTTTGAACAAGCTGCTTGGGGAGTTTACTGCAAAAATTTCCGAAGATTTTATGAAACTATCGGCGGGAGCTAAAAACAAGTCCGGCGATCAAGAGTTAGATAAACAAGTTGATAAGACATTTCGCAAAATTCTTGAGTTTAACAAGGAGCTTAGTAAAGAGATTCATCAGGTTCTTGACGGATTGGAATTGTTTGCATCCAAAATTGAAAAATTGAATGATGAAAAATCCAGATTCGAACGCTTGTATGCTTCCGGAATTATGTTTCAATCCGAAACCGAAATGATTTCTTTGATGGAAAAAGCCATTGAAACGGTTGTTAAAGAACTGGAAGCGGATGAAGGATTTATTGTGTTAACGGATGAAAAGCAAGCCTATGAAACGATAGTCTCAAAAAATATGGATCCCGATGCGATGCCGAGCGCCAAAGAAATGAGCACGAGCATTATCGGAAACACAATTTCAAGTCTTCAACCGTTACAATTAAATGATATTAAAATGGAAGACGAGCTTTCCATTAAGCATAGCGTTGTTTCCCTTGGATTAAGTGCGGCGATGTGCGCTCCTTTGGTTTCCGGACAAAAGGTTTTAGGCGCGGTTTATATAGACAGACGCAACAAAGCAAAGCCGTTTAAAGATTCCGACCTTACTTTTTTAATTGCATTCGCAAAGCAAATAGTTAAGGGGCTTGAGGTATCACTCGAAATTCAGCAGCTGGAAGAAAAACTGGGCGAAAAACCGAAGCAAGATTTTTTACTTCTTCGGAGAGAGTTTAAAAGTGATGAAATGATTGGAAAGAGTAAAAAGTTATTCAATGTTCTAAAGCTCGCATCAAAAGTATCCAATACAAACGCATCTGTCTTGGTTCTTGGCGAAAATGGAACAGGCAAAGAATTACTTGCAAGAGCAATTCACAACAACAGTTCACGCGCAAACAAACCATTTGTAGCGGTAAACTGTGGCGCAATTCCATCGGAACTTTTGGAATCGGAATTGTTTGGATATGAGAGCGGCGCGTTTACAGGAGCTGTAAAAAGTAAACCGGGCAGACTAGAAACCGCAGACGGCGGAACAATCTTTCTTGATGAAATTGGTGAGATGAGTGTAAATCTTCAAGCAAAACTTTTACGCGTAATTCAAACCAAAGAAATAGAACGGCTCGGCGGAATAGATTCTAAAAAAATTGATGTGAGGTTTATTGCAGCAACCAACCGGGATCTTGGGGCAATGATTGCCGAAAAAGCTTTTCGCGAAGATTTGTATTACCGCTTAAAAGTAATAGAAATTGTACTGCCTCCGTTGCGCGAACGGCGAGAAGATATAGAAGAACTTTCAAAATACTTCTTGAAGAAATTTTCTAGTGGTGATAATCAACAATCATTTTCGGAAGAAGCGCTTTTTATTTTAGAAAGATACGATTGGCCCGGAAATGTGCGCGAACTTGAAAACGTGGTTCAGCGCTGCGTTATTCTTTCTAAGGAAAACATAATTATGCCAAATGATTTACCGCCGGAAATTTTTAAGGAAGAGTTTAAGGATTTTGAGTCCAGCTCCGAGAAAACACTAGAAGAAGCAGAGGATGAATTTAGAAAAATGTATTTGATAAAGACGCTGAGAAAGGTAAGCTCTAAGAGCGAAGCCGCTAAAATTCTTGGAATTAACAGAAGTCATCTCCACAAGCTTATTTCGCAGTTAGAGATTACTGATTAGTTTACGATTAAAACGAAGCAGCAAAATCCTTTTTGCTGCTTCCGTTGCATACCTACAACACACCACAAAGCGGGCAGTTGTTTTTTTGCAACACTTATTCCTTCCCAACAAACAAAAATCCCTTAAATCACCAAAAGAAGACACGGCATATCATTTGAATAGATTCTCCTATTTGAAAGATGCTCATGAACGATCTCGTTTTAATTATTGAATCAAACACAACCAAACTGCGCAAGCTAAGAGAAATTCTTTCCAGAGAAGGATTTAACATAATGACAGTTACTGACCGTGAATCGGCATTAAGCATTTGCAGTAAAATAAAGATTGAATACGTTATTGCTAATCCGGCTGATATTAGACTTAATGAAATTGAATCAACAAATAATAAATAATAGGGAGAAGTAATGAAGCACGTAAAATTGCTTTTTGTAGTGACGGCACTTTTTGTTTTGGCAATTACGGGATGTAAAAAAGAAGACAGTCCAACAGAATCCACATCAACTACGGATATTTCAAATCCAAGCGGACAGCCAATGCCAAGTTTTTCTGCACAAGCCGATTACGGCGGCGCAATGGTATCAATGTACTACTTAATGTCGGCACCGATTGCCGGCTTTCCGGAAATTGAAACAAATGCAGCTTCGGCAATTTTCAACGGCGGTGTTGATGCCGGCGCAGTTACGGTAAACAATAACTCACTGGGAAAAATTACTTCAGGCGGCAAATCATATTATATGGCTCCGGATGTAAACAATCCTCAAAACCAACTTAGTTTAAGCTGGAATGGTGTTTTCCATAATTGGAATGTTGCCGGTGCTAATGGAATTCCCGCCGTTACCGGAAGTGTAAAGAGCCCGAATAATTATAATGTAACGCTTCCCGTTGCAAACGCAAGCGTAAGTAAAGCAAGCGGTATTCAAGTTAAATGGACTAATTCATCATCAGCAAAAGCGTTAATCCAAATTGTAAACGTTACTAATAAAGGTCAGGCTAAGGTTTATCAGGAAGTAGCTGATAATGGAAGCTATACAATTCCTGCGGCTGATCTTGCAAGCTTTAGCGGAGACTGTATGATCTTTGTTGTTAAGTACAATTATTCCTTTACAACTGCCGGCGGAAAGAAATATTACTTTGTTTCAGAAATGGTTAAAAGCGTGAACGTAAAAGTGAATTAATCCTCCTTAATAAGAGCTTAACTTAAATGCGGATTCGTTTTTGCTTGGTAGAGGGTGCTGAAGATGAAAACACAAGGGTCCGCATTTGATTTTTTAATGACAATAAAAAATAAATTGAAGGGTAACCGTTGTATGAAAATAAAACTTCTATTAGCGCTTGTACTTGTGTTCGGAATAAAGATAAATGCACAGTGGGAAAAAGTGAGTACGCAAAACGTGGGGTTATCAGGCAGATTACATGCATATAGCGCTACTTTATTTTTATACGGATCATTTAGTGGTTACCACGTTTATAGATCTATAGATAACGGAAAAACCTGGACTGACATCATAAGTAAATTTCTATATGATGTTTATTATATGTTCAATTATAAAAACGAAATATTTGCGCTGACAGCTAATGCCGGCAAAAGTATTTATTCTTCAAAAGATGGTGGTGAAACTTGGGCGCTAAAGTCAAGCATTCCAACGGTTACCGGAAACGGCGCAATTCTTTGGATGACGTCTGACGGAGATAAGTTATATGCGGTATCAAATAGAAAATCATTTTATGCATCAACCAATAATGGTTTAACATGGATAGAAACTATAATTAACACAACGGCTGGTGGAAATATGTCTTACTTTGCCGCTTCCGGAAATACAATGGTTTCAACTATTGTAGGAACCGGGGCAGTTGTTTCAACTGATGGGGGACAAACATGGGTAGTTAACAATCCAGGAAACCCAGCGCTCTTTGTAACATATGTAATTAATTTCAATGGTTCTGTCTATGGAATAACATCGGGAAGCGGTGTACACAGATTTAATTCTTCTACAAAAACATGGGAAAGTGTTAGCAAAGGATTGCCCGATGCGCTATCATTTCAGATTTCGAAAGCATTAACGGCTTATGGTAACTCGCTGTATGTAGCTATAATTGGGTTTTTGGATTCGAAAGCTTCAATTTTCTCTTCTAGTGATAATGGCGCTAACTGGAATTCAATTTCTACAAGCGGTTTAACTACTCTGAATGCTGCAACGAGCAGTTCTTCGCTGGTGTTAACAGCTCAAAATATTTTTTTGTATGACTATCAAAGTAACGGATCGACAGCATCTGTTTACAAAATGACAAATTCCACTACTTCGGTTAATGAATCTAGCCCCGAAGTTCCGGCAGATTTTGATCTTTCTCAAAACTATCCCAATCCGTTTAACCCGGAAACCACGATTAGCTACAAGGTACAAGCAGCAAGCAACGTAAGCTTAAAAGTCTATGATATTCTTGGAAACGAAGTTGCTACACTTGTTGATGAGTTTAAGCAGCCGGGAAATTATAAAGTAATGTTTAATGTAAAGACGCCATATATGGCGTCTTTACCTAGCGGTGTTTATTTCTACACTTTGAAAGCGGAAAGTTTTTCAGAAACTAAAAGGATGCTTTTAATTAAATAGCGGTTTAACCGAAAGGAAAATGTAATGAGAAAAATGTCGTTAATAGTTTTATTCCTTTTCCAGTTTGTAGTTACTATAAATGCCCAGTGGGAAAAAGTTGCAAGCTATTTTGTTGGTGCAACCGGACAAATGGCTGTACACGGTTCAACGGTATTCCTATATGGTTATCAAGGGGCTCAGTATGTCTATCGTTCCACAGATAATGGAACTACATGGACGAATATTGCAGATAAGTTTCCGGATAAAGTTTACTATGTACATGGTCATGGAAATTTTGTCTTCGCAATTGTTGGGGTGAATGCTATTTATGTATCTGCGGATGATGGAGTTACGTGGGCTGCAAAACCGGGAATAGCTTTTACCGGTGGAGCGATAATGTCGTTGGTTTCCGACGGCACTACACTTTACGCGGTTTCTAATAGGAACGCTGTTTTTAAATCTGTTGATTATGGAAGCACCTGGACTCAAATCAATATCAATTACACACAAGCCCAAGTTTTAGGACTAGATTTTGCAGCAGTCGGAAATACAATGGCGTTCTGTGCTGTAAATCTGGGCTCGTTCATTTCTGCCGATGGTGGAGCTAGCTGGGTATTAAAAAATCCTCCGATTGCCGTTGGTTCGGTACAAGCGCACAACAATGAAATCTACGGAACTACATTTGGAATGTTCAAACTTGTTAACAATGATTGGACAAAGATAGCTTCCGGTTTTCCGGGCGGTTTAGGTATAACTGCCGGCACAAAAGGTTCTATTTCAATGGGGACGAAAATATTCACTTATTATTATGATATAATAACTCAAAGCGCTAAAATTTTTGTTTCCGATAACAATGGAAGCAACTGGAGCGAAGCAGGGAACAATCTTCCTACGGCAATTACCTCGTCTCTAAATAATTTTCTAGCAGTAACACAAGATTATTTGTACTGCTATATATCTTCATCGCAGGCGGTTACCGGAGTTTACAGATTAAAGATTAATTCTACTTCTGCAATCGAAGACGAAAATATAAGCAGCGATTTTTCATTAGAACAGAATTATCCAAATCCGTTTAACCCGGAAACTACGATTAGCTACAAACTGCAAGTGGCAAGCAACGTAAGCTTAAAAGTATATGATGTTTTGGGAAACGAAGTGGCAACACTTGTTGATGAGTTAAAGCAGCAGGGAAATTATAAAGTAATGTTTAATGTAAAGACGCCATATATGGCGTCTCTACCGAGTGGAATTTATTTCTATACGTTAAAAGCCGGAAGTTTTTCTTCAACTAAAAAAATGTTGTTGATAAAATAACAACAAGAAAGAGAGTGCAGTGAAATGAAAAAACTTACAATGTTTTTTTGCATACTCCTATTTATAGTTTACACAGATTCACTAAAATCCCAGGTTAAAGAAGACTGGGTAGTTAGATATTCCTTCGCGGAAAAATCTTCTGTATGGAACGACACAGATATTGCTAGTTCGGTTGTAATTGATGAACAAGGGAATGTTTTTGTAACGGGTGGTAGTATGAGGGGACCAGACAATGGGGAAGATATTGTTACTTTTAAATACAGTCCTAGCGGGACACAAGAATGGACGGCTATTTACAGTGGAGCGGCAAAAAACAATGATCATGGAAATGTAATTGCGTTAGACAATCAAGGAAATGTTTATGTTGCCGGCGCTAGTTATGGAACTGGAAATGCACTTCAGGATTTTATTACAATCAAATACAATCCCGCAGGACAAAAGATTTGGGAGGCAAGATATAACGGACCCGGAAACAGCTTCGATGCTGTAAAAGCAATGTCAATTGATTTATCCGGCAATGTCTATATCACCGGTCAAAGTGAAGGCGGAAAAGGTTTTAGTTTTGACATCGCTACTATTAAATATAATTCTGCCGGAGTGGAACAATGGGTTGTTAGATATAATAGTCCGGCAAATTTTGATGATTATCCAAATTCACTGGTTATTGATTCTAAAGACAACATATATGTAGCAGGTCAGATAAGAGTCGCTCCAGGCGCATACTTTGATTACGTTACTATAAAATATAATTCTTCCGGTCAGCAGCAATGGTTAAAAACTTTTAATGGTACCGGAGGCGGTGACGATAAAGCAAATTCAGTAGCAGTTGATGGAGCCGGTAATGTATTTGTAACAGGAATAAGTACCATAGATAAAAATGCTTCATACCTGACGGATATGGTCACAATTAAGTATGATGCCGCGGGCAATGAGATTTGGAAATCTCAATATGATGGACCGGGAAAAAGTTCTGACGGAGCTGCTTCAATAAAACTAGATGGAGTTGGAAACATTTATGTTTTTGGTAGCAGTAATGGCGGACTATCTACACAAATGGATTATGCGACGATTAAGTATAATCCGGAAGGCGCTAAAATTTGGGAAGCAAGATATAATGCGTCCGGCGGCAATACTGAAGAAGCGCACGCAATGGTACTTGACGCAAAAGGGGATATCTATGTAACCGGTAATAGCGCCGGGCCAACAGGGCGAGATTATACAACGATAAAATATAATTCATCTGGTGTAGAACAATGGGTTATGAGATACAACGGGACCGGAAATGCATACGATGATGCTTTATCTATCGCAGTTAATTCAGCGGGACAAGTTGCAATTACAGGCAGCAGTCCCGGTGCAACTTCTGCAACAGATTATGCAACAGTAAGATATTCTCAAACTACAACAGGTATAAACTCTATAAACGGAATTCCGTTGGAATTTTCGCTTGAACAAAACTATCCCAATCCATTCAACCCCGAAACCACGATTAGCTACAAACTGCAAGCCGCAAGCAACGTAAGCTTAAAAGTATATGATGTTTTGGGAAATGAGGTTACAACACTTGTTGATGAGTTTAAACAGCCGGGAAATTATAAAGTAATATTCAATGTAAAGACGCCATATATGGCGTCTCTACCAAGTGGAATTTATTTCTATACTCTAAGGGCGGGAAGTTTTTCATCAACAAAGAAAATGTTGTTGATAAAATAAATTTTGAAAGGGTTTGGTTATGAAAAAGATATTTGTCGTAGCCGTACTAAGCTTGGTTTTTTTAACCAGTATTAAAGCACAGTGGACGCAGCTGGGAACGCCGCACGGGCTTCCTTCCTATAGTGAAAGAATAGAAGCGATAGGAACGATTGATAAAAAAGTAGTCTTTTCATCGGCTGTAAATGGAATTTATGTTTCGGATAATGATGGAAAAAATTGGAGAAGACCCAACGGAGTTTATCCGGCTGAGGCGCATTTTAGCGGATCAGCAGCGCTAAACGGAAAATTATTTTTCGGAACTACAGTATTAGGTGTTGGCGTTTATGTTTCTACAGATAAAGGAGAAAGCTGGTCAACTCTTTCAAACGGACTCTCTGACGGAAACTTAGGCATAACATTAAATAGAATGTTGGGAGTTTATAATGGAAAATTGTTTCTGGCTGCAAGCAAGCTTTTTGTTTCTTCAGACGAAGGGCAGTCGTGGCAAAATTCAAACAACGGACTTCCTGTAAACGGGACAGTTTATGGGTTCGCCAATATTAGTAATGTATTTTATTGTTCCGTACAAAAAGTTTTTAAATCAACAGATGGTATTAACTGGACGCCAACTACAAACAACGGTCTTCCGGTAGCAGTGATTTCGAAATTAGTGGCTTCGGGAAATATATTAACAGCATTCGTATCTAACAACGGAGTTTATTATTCCGAAGACAAGGGCGAAAACTGGGTGGCTGCCACGGGTCTGCCTGCGAATGAAAATAAAGGCGTCAGAGATATGATAGTTGCGGATGGTAAAATTTATGCCTCAACCAACTCCTATTTGTATTATTCCGGCGATAACGGAAAAACCTGGCAGGCTTTAGATAACTCCGGAATAAGACCAAATAACATTACAGTGCTGGCTTATGAAAACTCCATACTGTATGCTGGTCAAAACACACAACCGTTTAGCAGTGGAATATGGAAAAGGAGCGTGTCTACTTCAGTAGAGAAATTAAACCGAACAATTCCATCAGAGATTTATTTATCTCAGAACTATCCTAATCCATTTAACCCGGAAACGACAATTAGTTACAAGCTACAAGCGGCAAGCAACGTAAGCTTAAAAGTCTATGATGCTTTGGGAAACGAAATTGCAACATTGGTGAATGAATACCAGCAAGCCGGAAGCTATAATTCTCAATTCGCCATTCGCAATTATAAATTATCGTCTGGCGTTTACTTCTACGCTCTGAAAGCAAATGGTTTTATTCAAACAAAAAAAATGTTATTGTTGAAATAGGTGTTTATGTAAAAAGCAGAACAATGAAGCCGGGATAATCTTTCCGGCTTTATGGTTTAGTGTAAGCTTTCTCGGGAATCAATTTTTGACTGCTCTGTTTTTCTTTCGGGTCGGTTGATATAATAAGCCATCCATTGGAAACCGCGCGCTCCTTGCCGTCGGATGGAATGTTCATTACAGAATCACGCACAACCATAGTTGTAGAGCCCCCGCCATCCAAATTTAAGCCGTAATGGACACCAATCTTAATCATTAAATCTGCAAGTTCGTGTAAATTCATTCCGGCGCTGTGAGGTTGTCTTCCATCTACCGCTACTAAATAAAGCTTGGTACTGTCCTGAGAGAATCCAACTGCGGTTCTTGGATGACGCAAATATGCATGTCCCGGTTTTTTCTCTATTAAATAACTTTGATCAACATAATCCTTACCATTGTTAACAACTTGTATGAATCCGCCGGTTGCTTCTTTTAGTTTTGGTATTGCCGGGGAAACGGTATTTAATATTTTTAAAGTATCGCCAATATTTAACGACTTAGTAAAAACTGACGCAGAACCTTCAACAGAAATAACAGCAAATGTTGTATCTGGAATAAGCATGTTGCCAATTCCAATCTGAATTTTTTTCACCACACATTTTACAGTATCGTTAACAAACCATTGATTAACTCTTTGAACCAAAACTTCTCTTCCTGCCGAATTGGTTTTAGTTGATTCTCCGAAATATCTGTTCAAAAAAACAAGCTGACCGTCTTTGCGCGGTGTGTTCAAGCCATCTATTTTATATGAAGTGTTTCCATTAAATATTTTTCCGGAGAAGGTCACAATATTCATCATAGGTTTGTTGTTGTTATCAAAACCAATAATGGTTCGGGCAATTGGAGTTGTCAAAATTTGCCCATTTCTGATTTGCAAGTTTGTCGGGATTCCACCCGCGTAGTAAAAGTCGCCATTAACAGCGGCAATAACTTTATGCCTATCGCGATTATTAGTCGCAGCCATTGCAGAAACGCGTTCGTTGCCGGACAATAAATTGGTAGCTTTAACCGTTTCTATTTTGATGTACGGGTTTTTCAAATCAACTTTCAAAATATTAATTGACCAGGGAACCGCAGGTGCAGTTATTTTAGTGTAAGTTACACCAGCGCCAACTTGAGTTGTAAGAAGTGTATCGTATTTATTCTGGGCAGTTGAGTTAAAGTAAACCAAGGCGAGAATCAGAAAGTATTTTTTCATACTAATCGCTAATTTATTGAAAGACGCTTTTAAAATTATAGAGGATATTCGAATAAACCTATAAGCCGGTTTAGCTCCATCTCGGTTTAGAAAATAAGAGAAATCGAAGCTAGATGAGTTTCCCGCTCTATTGAATTATTTACCGGCGACAAATGTTATAGGTAAAGAAAATAGCATAGTAAGGTTAATCGGTGCTACCTATTTTTCATTCAGCAAATCGTCAATAAAAACTTATTTTTAATCATAAAAAATCGGTGAAAACATGAAAGCAAAATTTTTACTTTTATTTTTGTTTACAACCATAAGTTTGATGGCTCAGGTTGAGCTCCCGCGGCTGAGTCCAAATGCATCCGCATCTCAGACTGTTGGATACACTATCATTACTATAAATTATTGTCGCCCGTTTGTGCATGGAAGAAAAATTTGGGGTGCACTTGTTCCATTCGGTCAAGTTTGGCGAACCGGCGCAAACGAAGCTACAACCATTCAATTTACTACAGATGTTACAATCGAAGGGAATAAAGTTCCGGCGGGCAAGTATTCTTTCTTTACAATTCCAACAGAAAATGAGTGGACTATTATTATTAACAAAGTAGATAAACAATGGGGCGCTTACAACTACAAACAAGAAGATGATTTAATTCGCTTCAAAGTAAAGCCGGAACAAAGTTCATTTACAGAAAATTTATGCTATTCTTTCAATAATATTTCCAACGCATCGGCTTCTGTAATTATCAAATGGGAGAATTTACAAGTTTCTTTCAAAGTAGAAGTTGATTTGAACAATCAAGTTTATGCAAAAATTAAAGAGGCAATTGCCGCAAAACCGGATAATTGGCAAAACTATTCGCAAGCTGCAAACTATGCTGCCGACAATAATTTATTTGGCGATGAACCACTTGCTTGGATTGAAAAAGCAATTACACTTGGCGGCGGGTACTACCCTTATTTTGTTAAAGCAAAAATTCTCTTTAAGAAGAATAAAACGACGGATGCTCTTAAAGCTTTAGAAAAATGCCGCGAAGTTGGCAGAACCGATAAAAATTGGGATTCATTTGTTTCGCAAGTTGATTTTCTAGAGAAGCAAGTAAAATCAAAGTAAACTTTTGGTATAAACTCTAAAATGAAATCATTCGAAATACCACAGCAGTACCGCAGTCAGATTATTTCTCAGATTAAGTCTGCGCGTAAAAGCGAAGACCCACGCAAGCAAGATTTTACACCAACCGAATTGGACTTTGGTCCGATTCGGTTTTTGATTGCCCGCCACTTCGGCTTTTGTTACGGAGTTGAAAACGCAATTGAGATTGCCCATGAAACAATTGATGAAAACCCCGGCAAGAGAATATTTCTTCTTAGCGAAATGATTCATAACCCGATTGTTAATGCTGACTTGAAAGAGCGCGGAATAAATTTTATTATGGATACTTATGGGAGCCAGCTCATACATTGGAATGAAATTACTTCCAGCGATGTTGTGATTATTCCCGCGTTTGGAACCACATTAGAAACAGAACGGCTTCTTACTGAAAAGGGAATTGATATTGTAAAGTACAATACCACTTGCCCATTTGTAGAGAAAGTTTGGAACCGGGCTGCCGCACTTGGTAAAGATAAGTTCACCGTTGTTATTCATGGAAAAGCAAAACACGAAGAAACCCGCGCTACATTTTCTCACACAATTAATAATGCGCCATCGGTAATTGTACGCAATTTTGAAGAAGCGCAGTTTTTATGCGAAGTAATTCTTGGAGTTAGAGATAAGAAGGAGTTTTATAGCTTCTTCGAAGGAAAATACTCACCCGCGTTCGATGTTGATAAAGATTTGGTGAAAATCGGAGTTGTAAATCAAACCACTATGCTTGCCGGCGAAACACAGGCAATTGCAAATATGCTGCGAGAGACTCTGATAAAAAAATATGGTGAAAATAATTTATCGCAACACTATGCCGATACACGAGATACACTTTGTTATGCGACCAACGATAACCAATCGGCAACAATGGCGCTAACGCAAGAGAAAGCTGATTTGGCAATTGTAATTGGCGGATACAACAGCTCTAATACATCTCACCTGGTTGAGTTGCTGGAAGACAAATTTCCGACATACTTTGTTTCCGGTGCTGATAAAATTATTTCAAAAGAAGAACTAACACATTTCGATATTCATACACGCAAAGAAATCTATAAAAAAAAGTTTTTGCCGGAAAATGAGCAAGTAACAATTGCAATAACAAGCGGTGCTTCCTGCCCCGACTCAATTGTTGATGCGGTTCTGAATAAGCTTTTATCTTTCTACGATGAAAAAATAAATCTTGCGGAAGCATTAAGTAGAAAATAAAAAAGAGCTGTTCATCAATGAGGAGGTCAATTTCAATCTTCTTTTAAAGAGAACCAACTAAACCCTTATAAAACGATTGAAATATTTGAGAACAGCTCCTTTTAATTAGTTGGAGGCAACTCTGTAGTTTTCTATTCTATCTATAATTGCTCTAAACGTTTTTTCCGGATTGTCTTTATCCACAATTTTCAAATTTGCAAAGATTGGATAGTTGGAATAATACAAACTTGCCAATAGTGCTCTGTATCTAATTACCGGAGTTTCACCATCAACAGCAAGTGAATTTAATTTATCTTCCACTTTTTTGAGATCGTATTGCGGGTAAAGTGCTTTCAACTCCACGCAAATAATAATTGACGATTCTACAACTCCTGTGTTTTCGCAACTCATTGCTAAAAGAAAATTCTTCAGATTCTTTTCAACTTTTGTTTTTTCTGTTTCAGGAGTGGACGCAAATAAAGTTGAAGATAATGCTAATATGCTAATCACTATCGCCAACGTAGATATTCTTAATGCTTTCATATAACACCTTTCTGATTATTGTTTAGTTCGATCATTATAACTCAAGTTGAATGCCAGAGCATTTTTTGGTGAGAATGTTTTTGTTTTAAGAGGTTTTTGAGGGAAATAAATTATTCGTTCGAGAAAAGGGTTGCCACAAAATTGCAGAGGTATATTCGCTGCAAATAAAAGAAGCGGAATTTTGGAAAGATTTAACGTTTACTTTTTGTGGCTCTTTGCAAAAACGTGGCACCACTTTACGAAGATGAATCCGTCTTTCTGTTTAATCTATTGTTAAGCGCTCGTCTGCTCAGACCAAGCATATCGGCAGCAATGCTTTGATTTCCTTCCGCGCGCCTTAATGCTTCGTTGATTAAAGCTTCTTCTGCATCTTTTAAAGTTGGAAGCTGGTCAGAAAAAATAATTCCCTCTTCGGAAGAAATCGGTTCGCCGGAAAAATTTTCTTCGCGGTGAATTTTATCTCTGATTGGACCGAGAGACATTACTCCGGAATTGTGAACGCTCACCGCATCAAAAATAATTCCTTCTAACTCACGAATATTTCCCGGAAAGTTATAGTTGGTAAGCAAAGTAAAAAGTTCTTTAGGAGGTGTAGGCTTTTTCTTACCAAGTTGTTCCGAGGCTTTTTCCATAAAATGATTTATAAGCTGAGGAATATCTTGCTTGCGCTCTCTTAGCGGAGGAATATTAATATGATGAGTTTGCAATCTGTAATACAAATCTTTGCGGAAAGCATTTCCTTCTTTCATCGAATCAATATCTTTATTTGTTGCGCAAATGATTCTAACATCGGCAAGCTTCGCAATATCGGAGCCAAGCGGAAAATATTTTCCATCTTGAATTAATCTTAAGAGCTTAACCTGAGATTCCAAACTGAGGTCACCAATTTCATCAAGGAATAGAGTGCCGCCTTCGGCTTGCTCAATCAATCCTTTCCGTTCAGTATCGGCTCCGGTAAAAGCTCCTTTCTTGTGACCGAACAAAGTATCGGAAAACAAATTATCATCAACACCCGCAACGTTTAGAGGAACAAGATTTCCGCTGCGGTTGCTTAGCCTGTGAATCGCGGAAGCAATTAATTCTTTGCCAACGCCGGTTTCACCGGTTACTAAAACCGGAAGCGAAGTGCGCGCAATTGCTTCAATGTATTTAAAGATTGCCCGCATAGAAGGACTTTTAGTAATAATATGCGCGAACGCTTCCGGATGAACAAGTTTATCGCGAAGCAAATAATCTTTCAAGCGAATGTTTTCATCGCGTACGTCTTTAAGGTCTAATCCGCCGCGGATTGTTGTAACTAAGCGAGCATCATCAACCGGTTTTAGAATGTAGTTGAACGCACCCGCCTTTATACATTGAACAGCGCTTTCAACATCATTAACCGCGGTAATAATAACAACCGGAGTGAGTGGATATTTTTCAACGATCAGAGGAAGTAATTCCATTCCGCTTATAACCGGCATATTAATATCCAACACGATTACGCTAAACTCTTCTTGTGCGAGCAAATCCATAACGGTAGTGCTGTCGCAAACAGTTTTAACGTTAGTTAATCCGTTGGAGATTAAAACGTTTTCAGCGCTAAATAAAAACGCCTGTTCATCATCAATAAGCAAAATTGGTTGATTCGGATATAAAGCCGCAGCCATTGTTTCCTCAGTTGTAATTAAAGATTAATTCGCAATTGGTTCCTTTACCGGAATTGCTTCTAATTATGAGTTCGCCGCCGTGACTCTTAATTATGTTGTAAGAGATGTATAATCCCAAACCCGTGCCACCCGTATTTCTTTTTGTGGTGAAGAATGGATCGAAAATGTATTTGAGATTTTCTTCGTTAATGCCGGCGCCTTCATCGGTTACAATTACTTTAATGCGTTTACTTTCTTTTTCAACAACAACAGATATAAAAATTTTTTGCTCTGTATTCGTTAAAGACTCACAAGCATTTGTAATTAGATTAATCAAAACTTGCTCAAGCTGCTGTAGGTTTCCTTTTATTGTAGGCGCGAGATCATCATAAACAACCTTGAAATAATTTGTTGAGCTTTTAATCTTGTTGCCGGCAATAAGTATAGCTCCTTCTATAACAGCATTAATATTTACATCTTGATTAAGATCGCCGGGATCTTTCTTGGCGTAATCGGTTAGACTTTTGGTAATTCCACGCACGCGCATTACGCCTTCGATGATGCCTTGTAGAGACTGAAGAATTTTATCCTTCGACTTTGAAAATGGAATTCCGGCAAGAGAAAAATCACCGCTCTGTTCATAGTATTCTTTCAGAATAGGATAAGCATCATTAAAAACTTTTTGGAGAAACTGCGCGTTTAGCAAAATAAAATTGTTCGGATTGTTAACTTCGTGCGCAATTCCGCCAACCATAGTTCCAAGCGCAACCATTTTATCGGCTTGTATCAACTGCTTTTGTTTAATCGCGTTTAATTCTTCCGCTTTCTTAAGCTCGGTTATATCAGTTATAAGCCCATCGTAAGAAATTAATTTACCAAGCAAATCTTTGGAAAGTATGATTGTGTTTTTTACCCAGCGGATGCCTCCATCACGATGAATAATTCTGTGTTCGAGCGGCGGGGTTTCTACGCCGGAAGTAGCTTCACGAGCCTGTTTCAATACCGCCGGTTTATCATCATCATAAACCATGCGGTACCACAATTCCGGATCTTCATCATGATCTCGCGAAGTATAGCCGGTAACGTTAACGCATCCGGGACCGTGGTAGGTTTCAATTGCCACACCATCCTGGATTTTTACCGTATAGATATAATCGGTTAGATAGTGAAGTAATCTATTAAGCCGTCTATCGCCTTCCTCTGTTGTAATTCTAATTTTTGCCATCGAGTCTTTCTAATCGTTGGAGAGTTAAGCTAAGTCTGTAAGCGCGCTATATTCAATATCAAATAATCTTCTGTACATTCTAATTGCGTAAGAATCTGTAGAGCCGGAAATGTAATCGCAGATCATGCGCGCGCGCATCCTTTTATTTTTTTCTTTTCGAACAAGCTTATCATTGAAATCCGGCAGCAATTTTGTGTTGCCGAGCGCTGTTACATAATGTTTCTCGAATAAGTTAAAAATATTTTCAATCATCGAGTTGCCTTTGAACTCTATCTGATGAAGCGCCGAAGAGCGGAACACAAGATCAACAGAAATCTGTTTATAAATTTTTGCGCGTTTCAAAGTTTCTTCCGGAATTACCAAATCATATTTATAACGGTTGGTAAGTTTATCCATAAAGGTTTTTCGCTGTTGCAATTTGCAAGCACGCACAAAAGAACCAATCTGCGCGCCAAACTGAGCTTTGTAGTTTCCTTTTTTTATCCAGCCGATGATCTCATCTATAATGTTCTTTTGAAAATCCGTTAAATCCTTTTCTGTTTGCCATTGCGAGAGCTTTGCTATCGTAATGAAGCCGCCGGAAATGCTATCCACCAAATCGTTAATTGCGTAGGCAGTGTCATCCGCCCAATCCATTATTTGGCATTCAATGCTTTTAAAATCATTTAACTTGTTAGTTGTTTTCAGCGGTGTTCGGTATTTAGTTTTCCCAAACACAAAATCGAGATACTTTTTATCTTCATCGTAAACAAAATGATTGTCGGGATTTTTGAAATCGCCAAAAGTAGCTTTGTATTTAAGTATTCCATCTAAGAATGCGCGGGAAGGATTTAATCCCCGGTGCTGATCTTCCCTACGATAAAATATTTCTGTAACAAGACGCAGAGTTTGCCCGTTGCCTTCAAAGCCGCCATACTTTTTCATTAATCTATTTAATGTGCGCTCGCCTGCGTGTCCAAACGGCGGATGACCAAGATCGTGCGCCAAACAAACAGCCTCAACCAAATCGGGATCAATAAAATAGTCTTCGCTCATCAAAGATTTTTCTGTGGCGCACAAGTAATTACAAATTGATCTTCCAATCTGCGCAACTTCAATGCTGTGTGTTAAGCGGGTGCGGTAGAAATCATATTCGCCCGGCAAGAACACTTGTGTCTTGCCCTGCAAGCGCCGGAATTCCGATGAGTGTATAATTCTATCGCGGTCAATCTGAAATGGAGTGCGGTAATCATCGCCACGGCTGCTCGTTTTCAACCGCTCAAAATCAAAATCATTATAAAAAGTGTTCTTCATAAAAGTCCAATATTTTTTTCTAATAAATGGAATACTTCAAAAAGCTGTTGTAATTTAATCATTAGAGAAATCAATAACAGATAGAAACTTAAATTTGAGCCACGAACATCATCATAATCATTCACACGCACATGGATTAAACACTACCACCGGCAGATTATTCACAACAATGGCGTTGAATTTCGTCATCACAATTGTTCAGATTATTGGTGGAATATTTTCAAACAGTTTAGCATTAATTTCCGACGCACTTCACAATCTCAGTGACGGCGTTTCAATTATTATTTCCTACTTCGCAATTCAGCTAAAGAAAAAAGATAGCTCTTACAAACACACATTTGGTTTGAAGCGTGCTGAGATTTTAGCAGCAGTCATTAATGCCTCTGCGCTAATAGTGATATACGCGTTTCTTTTCTATGAAGCAGTTAAGCGGTTTATGAATCCTGAAGAAATTGAACCGCTTACAATGAGCATCGTTGCGGCTATTGGTTTAGTTGCCAACATCATCGGCACTCTTCTTCTAAAACGGGATTCAAAAGACAGTTTAAATATCCGCTCGGCTTACATGCACCTTCTTAGCGATTCGGTTTCTTCCGTCGCGGTTATCTTCGGCGCAATTGCAATCGCGCTATGGAAAATAAACTGGATTGATCCTGTTCTTACATTATTGATAGGAATTTATATAGTTAGAGAGAGCTATGTAATTCTCAGCGAAGCAATACATGTGTTGATGGAAGGAACGCCGCCGCAAATTGATGTAGAAAAGATTCAAGAAGAAGTAGAAAAATTTTCGGAAGTGGATGATATTCACCACGTACACGTTTGGATGGTTGGAGAAAACGACGTTCACCTTGAAGCGCACGTAAACATAACCGATATGAAAATTAGCGAGAGCAATGAACTGCGTGCGCGAATTGAAAAAACGCTTGATGATAAATTTGGAATTCATCATGTAACACTTCAGTTTGAATGCAATCAATGCCCCGATGTTGGTTTGCTTGGAAAACACAAATAGAAAGCGGATTGCAGTAATACTATTTTAAGCCGTAATTTTATTTTACTTCATACTCATCAATTTTGGAGCGAATAACTTCCGCGCTTTTTTTAAGCAACAATTTTTCTTTCATATTCAGCCTAATAGGCAGCACACCGAGGTCTCCCTCTCCTCCAATTAAATGCGGTAAAGAAAGAGCAACATTCTTAATTCCTTCAACATCTTCTTCGTAAGTGCTAATCGTTAAGACAGAACGGTTATCGCGGTTAATTACATCCACAAGTTTAGCAATAGCACCGCCGATCCCGTAATAAGTAGAACCCTTACCTTCGATAATTTTATATGCCGCATTACGAACTCCCTTATCAATTTCCTCTTTTATTTTTTCGCTGAAAGCGATTTTTCTGTATTCAATTAAGTCTTCAAGAGGTACTCCACCGATATCAATATTAGACCAAGTTAAAACTTCGGAATCGCCATGTTCTCCAATTACATAAGCATGAACATTCTGCGGATCAACACCAATATGACTACCGAGCAGAGAGCGGAAACGGGCGGTATCTAATGTGGTTCCGCTTCCAATAATTCTTGTTGCCGGTATTCCATAATTTTTTGCAATACTAATGCTGATGTATGTAATAATATCAACCGGATTAGTAGCAATCAAAAAAATGGCATTCGGAGCTACCTCTGCCACTTTGGAAATTATGTCGTTAAGTATAGATGCGTTTTTTTCCATCAGCATAAGCCGGGTTTCTCCGGGACTTTGGTGAGCGCCGGCAGCAATTACAACAATCTTAGCGCCTTTTAAGTCGCTGTAATTTCCTGCATAAACTACGGTAGCTTGAGTGAAGGGTGCGGCGTGAATAATGTCTGCCGCCTCGGCTTGAGCGCGCTTTTCGTTAGAATCAATTAAAACAATTTCGCTGGCGGCTTTTCTTAACATTATTGCATAGGCAGAAGTAGCCCCAACCATTCCGCTTCCGATAATCCCTACCTTCATTTTGTCCTCCGGTTGTTCTCTATTTACAACAAGAAGTCAATTTAAAATGTTCATTATAGAAACATGGAAATACTTTACGTTAATATTTTAATTGAGTAATAAATAGAAGCTAACGAAACAAAACTTTGAATTAACCAAAAACAAGCAGATGTTTAGGAAGGCATATGATTTATACTAAAACCAAATTACACCAGCAATTTCATCCTGTAGCCCACACCGGATTCCGTTAAAATATATTTTGGATGAGAAGCATCGTCTTCAATTTTTTTTCTAATCTGACCAATAAAAACGCGCAGATATTGAGAATCTTCCGCATGTGTTGGTCCCCAAATTTCTTTGAGTACAAAGTTGTGGGTAAGAACTTTATCAACATTCTTAAAGAAGAGATTAAGCAGCAGATATTCTGTGTTGGTAAGCTTTAATTCCTTGTTCCCTTTTAATACAATCCGTTTAGAGAAATCAATCTTAAGTTTTCCATTTACCAAAAAAGGTTCGTTCTCTATTTGCTGATTCCGCCGGATATTCGCCCGGATTCTAGCATGGAGTTCGGAAGTGTTAAACGGCTTGGTAATGTAATCGTCTGCGCCTAGATCAAGTGCTTTTACAATATCGTCTTCGGAACTTTTAACAGAGAGAATTATTACCGGAACGTTTGACCATGTTCTAATTTCTTTTAATACGGAAAATCCATCTTGATCGGGCAATCCGAGATCGAGAATAACTAACTGCGGATGAAAATTAGCAACCGCAATAATTCCATCTTTGCCTTTAGAGGCTTCAATAACTTTATAATCTTCCGCTTCAAGTGTGATCGAAAGAATTTTTCTTATTTGTGACTCGTCGTCTATTACAACTATGCAGTTTTGTGGTGCCATGGTTTTCTATTTAATTGGTAATAAAATAATGAATTCAGCGCCGCCTGCGCTCTTATTCTGCGCTGTTATTGAGCCGCCATGCGCTTCAATGAATCCGCTGGCGATTGATAAGCCAAGTCCGGTGCCGCCTGCTTTAGTGCCCGGAACGCGGTAAAATTTTTGAAATAAATTCTTTATGGTGTCTTTAGGAAAACCCGGTCCGTTATCAGAAACCGAAATCATTACGTTATCGGTAAACTTCTTTGCAAAGATTTCAATTCTACTTCCCGGCGGGGTGTACTCAATCGAATTGTGAACAATGTTAATCAGTGCTTGTTCAATCAGAGAAAAATCAAAACGTATAAGCTCTACCTCCTCGTTAACATAAAAATTTATTTCGTGCCCGGATGATTCTTGTTTAAGCCGCAAGAGAGCGGAATTAATAAGATCGGAAATTGAATGCCACTCTTTCTTGGGAGTAATATTGCCGCTTTCAAGGCGTGTTATGTCGAGCAAGTTTTCAACTAAGCGCTGAAGTCTATCTGCGGCAATGTTAGTTTCATCAATCAAGCGTGAGAGAACCGATTGGTTTTTAATAATCTTTTCATCTTTGAGCGAACTAACCGCACCAATGATAGTCGTTACAGGAGTCTTAAGTTCGTGTGAAATAGAATCAAATAAAGTTTTGTAAAGTTTCTGAGACTCGGATATTATCAGATTGTTTTTAGCTGATTCTTTTAAATAATCACGCTCAATTGCAATACTAATTTGTGCGAGAAAAGTATCGAGCAATGAAACAGATTCATTTGCCAAAGAAGCAGAATCCGGTAAAACCAAACCAATTACACCAAGACTTAGAGTTTTGGTTTTAAGCGGATAATAAATAGCCGGAGTAATAGGCATTGTGTTTGTAAATCTTCCGGCTTTCTCAGTGTTTACAAAAACCCATTGAGCAATATTCCATTCACCCTGATCAATTTGAAATGTACTATACGGATGGGCTTCTGCTTGAAGTTTTTTATCGCTTTCAAAAAATACAAATACTGTTTCTGCGCCGAAGATGTTCTTCAGCTGCTGTATTGAACACTGAACAATATCATCTAAGCTTTTAGATGATGAAAGCTCCTTTGCCAAATTGTACAATGCAGCCGTTCTTTTTTCGCGTTGATTAATAAGCAGCTGTTGAGTTCGTATTCGAGTGATTAACAATCCGGATACAGATGCTATAATAAAATACATTACAAACATTAATACATCTTCCACCTTGCCTATTCTCAAAGTGAAGGAGGGAGGAATAAAGAAAAAATTCCAGATGAAAGCGCTCATAACTGCTGCAAGAAAAATTGGTCCCGGACCAAAGTTCATCAAGGGCATTAAAGAAATTATAAAAAGAAAGAGAAGAGAAATCGCTTGATATCCAACATGCATATGCAAATAAAAAAGCAACAAGCTGGATACCGATACAATAAAAGCGGAAGAAAAATATTTTCCGGGGGAAGATTTAAGAAATAAATTTACTCCAACAAGAATCTTTCTTAAAAGGTTGCCGGACGTAATATCTTGTCCATTTTTTGTAGTTGAATAATTTGCCCGGTTCATTTTTATTACCCATTAATCTGTTAATCAAAGCTATTCAACAATTCATAAACGCACTGTAAAGATAAGAAGCCTAAATATAAAGTTGTTATAAAGACATGTATGAGATATAAAGATTTTATAAAATTGAACAATCTTGTATAAAGAAAGAATAAAGATTTAGGGCTTTCTATTGTTATTCAAAACTCTCTCCGCATTTTAGCGCCCGTTATTTTAATTAGGAGTAAAAAACATGTCTGGAGAACCTGGACAACCAACAACGTCAACCCGCGTTAAACATTTCTTTCTCGGCGCACCGCGTAACATAAACGATCCCAAAATATTTCATAAACTTGCTTTGATTCCCTTTCTTGCCTGGGTGGGTTTGGGTGCCGATGGTCTTTCTTCATCAGCGTACGGACCGGAAGAGGCTTTCCGTTCACTTGGTCAACATACATATCTTGCATTGTTCATTGCGCTTGCTACAATATTAACGGTGTTTATTATTTCATACGCGTATTCACGAATCATTGAACACTTTCCACATGGCGGAGGCGGATATATTGTAGCGACCCACATGATTGGAGAAAAAGCCGGTGTTGTTTCCGGTGCCGCTTTAATAGTTGATTATATATTAACAATCACCGTTTCTATTGCGGCTTGTTCGGATGCTCTGTTTAGTTATTTGCCTTTGGAATATCATAATTTCAAAATAGTATTTGCCGCCCTCCTAATATTATTCATGATCATAATGAATATGCGGGGCGTAAAGGAATCTATTATGGGGTTGGCGCCAATCTTTTTGACTTTTATTATTACTCATGTTGTTTTGTTGGGCTATGGATTTTTTAGTCACTTTAGTGAGGTGGGTAATGTAGTTCATCAAGTTCATTCGGGACTTCAAAAGGATTTATCTACAATAGGATTCTTTGGAGTTATGCTGATTTTGTTGAGAGCATATTCGCTGGGTGGCGGAACATATACTGGAATTGAAGCGGTTTCTAATGGTCTTCAAATTATGAGAGACCCAAAAGTTCAAACCGGCAAACGAACCATGCTCTATATGGCTGCTTCGCTTGCTATAACGGCAGGCGGATTAGCCATCTTATATTTAGTAGTTGGTGTAACACCCGCTCATGGAAAAACTTTGAATTCAGTTCTTGCCGATAGCCTTTTTGGTTCTTGGAGTTTTGGACAAGCATTTGCGGTGATTACAATCTTTTCGGAAGGAGCTTTATTGTTAGTTGCTGCTCAAGCCGGTTTTATTGATGCACCCCGAATTATGGCTAACATGGCTGTTGACTCCTGGCTGCCCCACAGATTTGCAGCTTTCTCCGAAAGGCTTACAATGCAGAATGGTGTTATGATGGTTGGAACAGCTGCATTAGCATTACTTATTTACACTAACGGTTCAATTACTGCTTTGGTAATAATGTATTCCATAAATGTTTTCTTAACATTTTCTATTTCAGAGTTTGGAATGTCCAGATTCTTTATTAAGCATAGAAAAAAAGAAAAATTTTGGAAGAAGCATTTAAGCGTTCACCTAACGGGATTAATATTATGTGTTACAATTTTAGCAGTAACAGTATCTGAAAAATTCTTAGAAGGCGGCTGGCTAACATTAGTAATCACATCAGCTGTTATAGTGTTGTGCTATTTTATTCGCAGACATTATTTGAGAGTACACGCAGACAAAAAGAAGTTTGATGAACTTTTAACAAACATTCCAACAATTGGCGAACCGAATAGAGAAGCGGTAAATCCCAAGGAAAACACTGCCATTTTAATGGTAAACGGATATAATGGTTTTGGCGTCCATACATTTTTAACCATTGTACGCCAGTTTCCGGATTTCTATAAGAACTTTATTTTTGTTTCCGTTGCGGTAATAGATCAAGGATTGTTTAAAGGTGAAGAAGGAGTGGATAACCATAAGAAGTCAATTCAAGAGGCACTGGAAAAATATGTTGATCTCGCCAGAAGATTAGGTTTGAAAGCGGATTATAGAGTTGAGACGGGAACCGATGTGGTAAAGTCCGGCTCGGAGTTATGTATCAATGTTAATAAAGAATTTCGGCGCTCAATGGTATTTAGCGGGAAGCTGGCGTTTAGAATGGAAAAGTTTTATCACAAATTTTTGCATAACGAAACAGCATTCGCCATTCAGAGAATTTTGCATTGGAACGGTGTGCCAAATATGATTTTACCAATTAGAATGGATCTTTAGAAGCATTGTAGAGTCCGCCAAAAAGATGGCGGATAAATTCTGAACGAAGAGTGAAGAGTGGAAAAGATTTTTCATCTTCACTCTTTTTATTTTACTTCTTTGCCGACATAGCTTTAAAGGCTACGGCATACATCTGAATTTGCTTCATCATTGCACCAAGTCCGTTTTTGCGGGTTGGCGATAAATGATTATCAATACCAATCTTTTTAACAAACTCCGGCGGATTGGAAAGAATCTCATCCGGTGTTTGATTTGAGTAAACATTAACAAGAAGCGCAATCAAACCTTTTACAATTGCTGCATCGCTGTCGGCTTCAAAAATAATTTTTCCATCTTCGAGCTTTGCGTTAATCCAAACCTGGCTTTGGCAGCCGCTCAGTTTATACTTTTCTGTCTTGAAGGCATCATCAAGAGCAGGCATTTTTCTGCCAAGCTCAATTATGCGTGTATATTTTTCTTCCCAATCGGTAAACTGCTCAAACTCTTTTATAATTATTTCTTGTTTCTCTTTAATCGTCATTTAGTCTTCCGAGAATTAAAATACATTGTAAACAAAACCAATTTGCAAACCTTCTTTAATCTGTGTTTTAACAGACTGAGCCTTTTCGTAAACGAGCAAGTAGCCAAAATTTACGGAAATATACTTGGTTACTTTAGCTGCGACAATGTTATCCCAGCGGACATCCCAAATATCTAAACTTTTGAATTGAGAAAAGAGACGGAGTTTACTTTTGTACACAATGTTTTCTGCAAGTTTGTAGTCAACGTCGGTAACAGATTCAATTCCGGTTTCGAACTTAAATTTTTCTACTTCGTTTTTAGTCTCAGGATCATCAGAATACTGATTAAACTTGTTTGTAATTATCTCTTGAAAACCAAGACCAAGGCGGGTAACAATGTTTGGATATTTATCGTAAGTAAAACCAATTGTCTGCGTGATATAACCGGGATCGAAGAAGTTGGCAATTTCATTTTCCGGTGTAACCTTGTAATCAAAACCACTGGCAAGCTGAGTTCTTATAGAGTTAGAAATAAATGGACTCGCTGCCCAGCCGAGATCATACGAAGCAACGTTTTCTATGTATAAATCATTTTCGGTTGTTCTATAAGTAGCGCCGCCAATTTTTGATCTGCCGTAAGTAGCTTTAATAGAATTTTTGAATGACCATTCTTTACTTGGTTTGTCATAGTGTAAATCGCCCATTATTGTCCATGCTAAAGAATTTTCGCCTCCTTTTACCCAGTTGCTGAAAGCAATTTGGTTAATTCCTAAGCTTGTTACAAATGAAGGAACCCAGCAGCTCTTTGCTGTATCGGCGGTTTGGGCGGAAACAGTTAACGATATGAATATTAAAAGTATGGTAGAGAATTTTTTCAATTTTACCTCTCGTTTTTCCAAAAACTGAATTTGAATGAGCAAAATTAAGAATTTCTTATCGGCAATGTTAATGGTGCTGTAAAATATTTTAGACAAAATTCCTTTGCTAATGTTATTTTGGAAGTTGAATTAGAGAAAGTCTATATGCCTAATTTTGAATTAGTATCGAGTTATCAGCCTTCGGGCGATCAGCCGCGCGCAATACAAGAATTGTTGGAAGGATTAAAACGGGGAGACAAGCATCAAGTTCTGCTCGGCGTTACCGGAAGCGGTAAGACTTATACAATGTCTAACGTTATTAAAGAATACAACCGCCCAACGCTTATAATCTCTCATAATAAAACTTTAGCCGCGCAATTGTACTCCGAGTTTAAGTCGTTCTTCCCAAATAACGCAGTAGAGTTTTTTATTAGCTATTACGATTACTACCAGCCGGAAGCTTACGTTGTAAAGCGCGATTTATATATAGAAAAAGATTTTGCCGTGAACGAAGAAATTGACCGGCTTCGGTTGAAAGCAACCACTTCCTTAATCGAGGGAAGAAGTGATGTAATAATCATTGCGAGTGTAAGTTGTATTTATGGTATCGGCGCACCGGAAGAATACGCGCGGCAAATTTTATTTCTTCGCAAAGGACAAATTATTGAGCGCAAAAAACTTTTACGTAGCCTTATTGATATATACTTTACACGCAACGATGCTGATTTCACACGCGGTACATTCCGCGCACGCGGAGATGTTGTAGAAGTTATTCCGGCTTATCAATACGAAGAAGCCGTGCGTATAGAATTTTGGGGTGATGAAATTGAGCGTCTCTCGATTATTGATTCAATAACCGGTGATGTAATCCGGCAAGTGGATAACGTTCCAATCTATCCGGCAAAGTATTTTGTTACAACAAGAGATCAGGTAAACAGAGCAATACAAACCATAGATGAAGAATTGAAAGAGCGGCTGCAATATTATTGGAGCCAAGAAAAATATGTTGAGGCGCAGCGGCTTGAGCAGCGCACTAAGTTCGATATAGAAATGATGCGTGAGATTGGCTATTGCAGCGGAATAGAAAACTACTCTCGTCACATGGATGCGCGTCCGCCCGGCTCGCGCCCGTTTTGCTTGTTCGATTATTTTCCCAAAGATTATTTATTAATAATAGATGAAAGCCACGTAACCGTTCCGCAAATCCGCGCGATGTATAATGGCGACCGCTCACGCAAAGAAGTTTTAGTTGAACATGGTTTCCGTTTGCCGAGCGCTATGGATAACCGTCCGCTAAAGTTTGAGGAATACCAGGAGTTAACAAATCAAATAATTTATGTTAGCGCAACACCGGCTAATTACGAACTGGAACAATCGAAAGGCGCTTTTGTAGAGCAAGTAATTCGCCCAACAGGATTGCTCGATCCCGAAATTGAAGTGCGTCCAATTAAAGGACAGATTGATGATCTCATAGGGGAAATACGCAAACGTGTTGTATTGAAAGAGCGCATACTCGTTACTACACTAACAAAAAAAATGGCGGAAGACTTAACAGATTATCTTGACAAACTAAAAATCAAAGTGCGCTACATTCACAGCGAAGTTGATGCGCTTGAGCGTGTTGAGATTATTCGTGATTTGCGCATCGGTGATTTCGATGTGCTTGTTGGAGTAAACTTGCTTCGCGAAGGTTTGGATTTGCCGGAAGTTTCTTTGGTTGGAATTATTGATGCCGACAAAGAAGGTTTTTTGCGAAGCGAACGCTCGCTTATGCAGACAGCCGGAAGAACCGCGCGTAACGTGAACGGCAGAGTAATTATGTATGCCGATAAGATTACCGAATCTATGCGCAAGACAATTGAAGAAACAACCAGAAGAAGAAAGCTTCAGCAGGAATACAATGAAGCGAACAATATTACCCCCATGACGATTTACAAGAGTGTTGAAGAAATTATGAACTCAACTTCTATTGCGGATGTACGCAAGAAAGAACATGAAAAACAAGAAGAAGCATTCAGCAAAGTTGCAGAACCGGTTATTAGATACATGAGCGATGACCAGCGCAAAGATTTACTTGAACAAATGACAGAAGAAATGCTTGCCGCCGCAAAGGATTTGGAATTTGAACGCGCCGCTATGTTGAGAGATGAGATTGATAAGCTGAAAAAAATGATTAAGTAAAAATATTTTGGAGACATAAAAAGGACTTGACTATACAAAAAAAAAAAATGATACTTTGCAGCAGTTAATTACTTAACATGTTGAATAACTAATACTCCTGGGAGGGATATGAAGCCCAGCTTCTTCTTAATTCTTTTTGTAACAGCAGTTCTAATAACCCTTTCTTGCAAAGAGGAAATAACTAAACCGGTAACACCAATTGAACCGCCAAAAGTAATTGAGCCCGGAAGAAGAGATTATGTGTGGAATGAAACCATAATTAAATCTTCTATGAGAGGCAGGCATTACTTGTGGTTTCACAGTACGTGGGCTGCATCGCCAACAGATATTTGGGCGGTAGCAATAGCAGATTCAGCATCAGAATATTTGTGGCGCTATGATGGTGTAAGCTGGAAAGCTCAAGAAATAATCAGCTATATGACAAACATTAGACAAATATGGGGATTAAGCGCAAATAGTGTTTGGGCATGCATGTACAACGGAGAGTTTTTTCATTATGACGGAAAAGAATGGAAACGGCATAGCCACGTTTTAATAGAAGGACACGATTACTTTCGTGTACAAAGAATGTGGGGAAGAGGTGATGGAGAAATTTATGCCATAGGTAACTGTTTCAATTATAACGAACACCCAGACAGCGAAGGATATGGCGTTTTAATAAAGTATGACGGAAAAGAATGGAAGCAGATCGAAATACCTAAAGTTTATGAGTTATTTACGTATCTAAGAAAGGATAAATGGAACAATGTATATATACTTGGACATGGTTACATGACGGGAATAGATAAATTATATTGTTATGATGGAAGTAATTTCAAGGAGCTAATGAGTTCTTCAACCAGAATGTACTTGGGGGATATAACAACAGACATAATAGCTATAAACAATAAAAAAGCATATAAGTTGATAAATGGCGAAGCAATAGAGTGGGTGGATTTTAAAGGTGATGATTTCACTTTTGAATTGTTTGGGGGCAAGAGCGAAAAAGATATGTTCGGAAACAATAACGGTATTCTTCATTATAACGGCACGGATATTCAAAAACTCTATCCTTTCTACTTTGTAGATTTTTTGTTGAACTCAATATGGCTTTTCGAAAAAGATGTGTTTTTCTTTATCAAAGAAACCAAAACATTAAACACAAAGGTATTGCATGGAAAATTAAATTAGTTAAATGGAGGTGTTCGAGTAATAAAAACCGCAGAAGAGCGGCAACTCTTCTGCGGCATAAAGCAAATAAAATAAAAGGCTGCTCACCTTTTGCTCACATAGTGGGCTTGTTTTATTTGCGCCGTAAAACTAACTAAATTTTTATCAAAATCTTATTAGGAGTTAAGATGAAAAAGTTAATAGGCTTACTTTTATTTATTACAATTTTTTCAATTCAAGTTTTTGGTCAGTCTTACAGTGTATCTCTAACTTGCGGGACGGATGTTCCAACTCAAAGTGTGGTTAGCAGCAGCACTTCGATGATAAGAATTACATTCTCATTTAGCGGAACAAAAGCTAACCCCAACAATATCTGGAAGTTTAGATTGAGTTTCGGCTATCCGGTAGGCGGCTTATATAAAAGCGGAGAGACGGCAGAAACATGGACAGACGAAAACTCTCCATATTTTGATGTTCAGGCTAATATATTACTTACACATGCTTGCACGGTTTTTATGCACGAATTTAATTCAAGCGGAACCGACTTGGGACAGAGGGCTTCTACCGGAACTCATTCAATAGTTCCAATGCAACAAGTCTCGGTCAGCTCGGAAAATGGTGAACAGATAATTGTTAACAGCAGTTATGTTAATCCCGGTACAACTTTTGATTTAGCACCTAACCAAAGCTTAAGTCTTTACCCGGTTGAAGCCAATGTTTATGACGTCTCCGGATATCAAATGATTTGGGGCGGATCAAGCCAATGGACGGTTAACAATAATTTCCATTCTTCATCAAAGAGCACTTCCTACAGTGCTAATGTTTATCAAAACGGCGCGACAATACTACCAAAACTTAGCAGAATATATTCACCTACATTTTCAAACGATTTTGGCGGTGGTACACTAAACGCAGGTGGCAGCGTAGTCTCTTCCGGCGGTTCTGTGCCGGTAGCAAATGGTAATTCAATAACAGTAACCGCATCCTTCCACACATATAACGGAATAGAATATACTTTTAGCCGTTGGCAAGACTATACTACAGCAAATCCACAGTCTTTTACAATTAATGGAAACAATAGTATAACGGCATATTATACCGGAAGACCGGTAGTTGTTAGTTTTTATTTCGGAGGTGTAATTGGCGATCCTATAAAGCTTATGTGGACAGATAACCCAAATTCGGCGGTAACGCAATATTACATCTACCGCAGGCAAAAACCTAATGGTGTCTATACCACTCCGGTTCATATAGGCACAGTAAACAGAGGGGTTGGTTATTTCGAAGATTATGATTTTTCTTTAACGAATACCAAAAATTATGATACCTGGCTGGAATACACAGTCCTATCCTACTACACAACCCAAGGCACTTTTTCAGATGACGGCTGGTCAACAATATGGGGTGACGTGTTTGCTTCAATGCAAAGCAACGATTTAGCGATGGTAAAAGCTGAAAGCGAAGTTCCCTCAGAATATGCAATTGGTAATTATCCAAATCCATTCAATCCAACTACAACTATTAGCTACCAGTTGCCAAAGGATGGTATAGTTACAATCAAAGTATATGATATTATTGGTAGAGAAGTAGCAACATTGGTAAACGAACAAAAGAGTGCCGGTTATTACAAAGTAGATTTTAACGCGGGCAAAATGACAAGCGGCGTTTATATCTGCTCAATTCAATCTAATAGTTTTAGTAAATCTATCAAGCTGCTGCTGACGAAATAGCTACAAGGGTTAGGGTACAAGCAAAGTCGTCCCGATTCGTCGGGACGGCTTTCTTTTTCCCAGATAGTTTTCATTTATCATGTAAAACATTATTTTGTCCCGCAAACAAAAACATTCCCCGAAAGAAAAATGAACATTCTATTCATTGTAGCCGGCGCCGCGCTGGTGCTTTTCTTCTTTTATAAAACTTATGGCGGCTTCTTAGCTAAAAAAGTTTTTGATCTCAACGACTCAACGCCAACTCCGGCAGTAAGTATGAACGACGGAGTAGATTACATTCCCGCAGATTCAAAATTCTTAATGGGACAGCATTTCTCTGCTATAGCCGCAGCGGGTCCAATTACCGGACCGATCATAGCCGGAGTATTATTCGGCTGGCTTCCGGCATTAATATGGATTGTGCTCGGCTCAATATTCATCGGCGGCGTTCACGATATGGGCTCTATTGTTGCGTCAATCCGCTACAAAGCAAAATCAATTACAGAAGTTGTTCGCGTTAATGTTTCCAAGCGCGCGTGGATTTTATTTATGGTCTTTATTTGGGTTACGCTCGTTTACGTTATTATAGCGTTTACAGATGTAACATCAAGTTCTTTTGTTGGAACTGTTACTTTGGAAAACGGGGATAAAGTAGGCGGCGGCGCAATTGCAACATCATCATTACTGTACTTGGTTTTGCCGGTTATCATGGGAATTTTACTTAAGAAGACAAAGCTTTCGTTGACTGCCGCAACAGTAATCTTTCTTCCGTTGGTTGGCTTCTCAATTTGGATTGGCCCATATATTCCTTTTGATATCGGCGCTTGGTTTGGATGGTCTTTGCTCGGCACACAAAAATTTTGGAACGGATTTATTCTTCTCTACTGTTTTGTTGCTTCAATCATTCCAGTTTGGGTTTTGCTACAGCCGCGCGGGCACCTGGGCGGATATTTTCTTTACGCGGCGCTAGCAGCAGCGGCAATTGGATTAATCTTTGGCGGATTCACAATTCAATATCCGGCGTTTACAATTTCTTCTGAAAGCAATGTCGGCAATTTCTGGTTCCCGATGTTTCCTGTTCTGTTCATTACTGTTGCTTGCGGCGCTTGCTCGGGATTTCACTCGCTAGTTGGTTCCGGTACAACATCCAAGCAGCTTGCAAAAGAAAGCGATGCAAAAGTTGTTGGCTACGGAATGATGCTTCTTGAAGGAATGGTTGCGGTAGTTTCTCTCGCATGTGTTATGATTCTCGCGAAAGACAGCGCGCTGATAAAAGCTTCTCCAAATTTTATTTACGCCTCTGGAATTGGTCAGTTTGTTCAACTGATTGGAATTCCAGCCGCGTTTGGAATTTCATTCGGCTTAATGGCGTTTACAACTTTTGTTTACGATACACTTGATGTTTGCACACGCTTATGCCGCTACATTGTAGAAGAATTAACCGGCTGGAAAACAAAAGCCGGCAGATACTTTGCAACGGGTATTTCGATTATAGTACCATTTTTATTTGTAACCGCAACAATGAATGACGCTGCCGGAAATCCAATTCCGGCTTGGAAAGTATTTTGGAATATCTTCGGCGCGTGCAATCAAATGCTTGCGGCGCTTGCCCTAATAGGAATTACAGTGTGGCTTTACAAGACCGCTAAGAATAAGTACGCTTGGATAGTTGCTTTCGCTCCGGCTGTTTGGATGTTTTTAATGAGCAACTGGGCATTCTTAGTTTTAATGCGCGACGGCTGGTTCAAAACCGGAAGTTTTGTTCTAACCGGAAATCCGGTTCCAATTGTAGCGCTGTTTTTGTTTGTGCTTTCAATTACAATAGCGGCTGAAACAGTTTATGCAGTTTTACTAAAGAAATAAAAACAATTTCACAGAGAAACGCAGAGGATTCACGGAGTTACACAGAGCTCGGTGTTTCTCTCTTTGTTCTCGGTGTAACTCTGTGCCATGCTTTTACAGCGTGAATCTTTTTATCCCACGACAGTTATTACGGAAGAGGTGCAGTTAATTTCCACCACTTGCAAATAATTACATCTTAAGTTTACTTTTCAGCCACGCCGGCACAGCATCTTTATGAACCATAATAGCAACAGTTTTTAAGCGTGCGTAGATTTCACTCATGTACCAATAGCCGTCATACTTTTTGTCTTTGGTTCCCCAAGAGTTTTTAACATAGTAAAATTTATATCCGCGCTGGTCTCTCGCCATTCCGGTAATGTGCATTAAGTGATCATCGGTTGTGGTTTGGTTATCAAATGTTTCCTGGCGCATCTCTTGAGTAATAAATTTTTCTTTTACCGGTTCTTCCGCTTTCTTTTCGTCGGTATCTTCTGCTACAACTTCGGGAGTGTCTTCTTGAGGAACAATTGCAAGACCTTTCTTACGGTCAAAATTTTTCTCGCTTGTGTCGCCATCCCAGAGAACGGAATATCCTTTTGCCAACGCAGTATCAATCAAAGCAATCATTTCGCCGAAAGGAATGTTGTAATATTTATCGTGGCTCCAGTTATCCGGAATTTCAAGATCGAATTGAGAATAGAAAGGATGATGCGTGTAAGAAGTGAATTCGATATAATCATTTGGATTAAAGCCGAGTGAATCTCTAAAACTTAAGGGTGAAAAAGTTCTTCCGAGATAATTAAACTGATTAAGCGGTGCGCCGAGATAAATATTTAGCGTGGATTCAAAAACCTCTTGCCAGCGTGGAGTAATCTTGCCACCTTTATTTCTTTTAACCGCGTTAACTATACTTTCAAGAACATCAGCCATTTCGCCATGATTATGCTCTTCCTCGCCAATGTTCATTCCTTTATAAGTTTCTTCAGGAACTATTCCCTTTTCACGGATAACATTCATTACATCGTGAGCTTGCCCGCCAACGCTAAAATTTGAAGTACCGGAGTAGCGGACATACTTCTGTGCTTTATCAGTATATGCATGGCGTACAAACCACATGGTGGAGAGAATGTGTTCACCTTTTCCCATGCGGAGAAGTTCTGTTTCGATAAATGATGTTGTTGCAAAAGACCAGTAGGTTCCTGTCCTGCCTTGGTTCTTTACCGGAGTAGTTTTAACCTGATGTATCATCTCAAATTTGTAAACTTCTCCTTCAACTTTCCTTTTCTTGCCTTGCGAAAAAGCCGTATTCGTGAGAAATAGAATAGTAATAAGTGTTAATGTGAACAAGGAAATCTTTTTCATAATACCCCCTGGGGATTTTCTTGATCTCAAAATAAAATTTACCGATAAAAGAAGCATTATTTTTCTTACAAAACTATAATTGATTTTAAGCTCTGTACGGGATAACTTCATTTGTAATTATTAGCGGAGTGTTAAAAGTGTGTGCATCTAAGCGAACTCTATTCGCGGTGGTTTCTTTTTTTCTAATTCATTTCTTTTGCATTCAAACTATTGCCCAGCAGCAAAAATATGGTTTGGTAATTCATGGCGGCGCCGGCACTATTCTAAAGAAAAACATGTCACCCGAAAAAGAAGCAGCTTATACGGAGAAACTTAAAGAAGCTCTTACCACCGGATACAAAATTCTTGATTCCGGCGGAACATCCCTCGACGCCGTTAATGCGGTAATAAATATTATGGAAGACTCCCCATTGTTTAACGCGGGCAAAGGAGCAGTGCTTACGGAAAAGGGGGAAGCGGAACTTGATGCGTCAATCATGGAAGGAAAAACTTTGGCAGCGGGCGCGGTTGCCGGAGTTAAGCACATCAAAAATCCAATTAATCTTGCGCGGCTTGTAATGGAAAAATCTCCACATGTTATGATGATAGGCGACGGCGCAGAGGAGTTTGCAAAACAAAACAATTATGAACTTGTTGATAACAAATATTTCATAACTGAAGAGCGCCGGCAACAATATCTAAAAATAAAAGAAGCACAAGATCAAAAACATGGAACTGTTGGCTGTGTAGCTCTTGATAAAACCGGAAACCTCGCCGCGGGTACTTCTACCGGTGGAATGATGATGAAAAAATTTGGTCGCGTTGGCGATGCGCCAATAATTGGAGCGGGAACCTACGCCAACAATAATACTTGCGCTGTTTCGGCAACCGGGCATGGTGAATATTTTATCCGGTTAGGTGTTGCGCGCGATATTTCTTCTTTGATGGAATACAAAAATTATTCGCTTCGGCAGGCGGCAGACGAAGTGATTAATGTTAAGCTAACAAAGCTTGGCGGAACGGGTGGCGTAATTGCTATTGATAAAAACGGAAACGTAACCATGCCGTTTAACACGGAAGGAATGTACCGCGGTTATTATATAAATGGCGGCGAGCCGGTTGTAAAAATTTACAAAGATTAATTGAGGGGGGTTGTTAAACACAACTAAATTGGAGTGACTTAATGACCTTATCTTCAGATGTGAATTATTTGGCAGTACTTGTTTGTGCAATAGTTGCAATGGGAATCGGCTCTTTCTGGTATAGCCCATTCTTACTTGGCAAAATGTGGCTGGACTCAATGGAAAAATCCGAAGAAGAAATCCGTAAAGATTTTAAGCCAATCAAAACGTATGGCATTTCTTTCATCAGCTATTTAATAATTGCATACTCAATTGCGCGGTTAACGATTTATGTTAACGCAACTACAGTAACAGAAGGAATGCGCCTGGGGTTCTTGTGCTGGTTTGGTTTTACGTTAACAACTATGACAATAAATGCACTCTTCGAAGGAAAATCTTTACGGCTTGTTTTAGTTGACGGCGGTTACCATTTAATTGTTTTTTTGGTTTACGGTATAATACTCGGCGCTTGGCGATGATTAACTACTCAAGAGTTTTTAAAATATGAATATTTCACTTGTAGTTTTTGATTTTGACGGCACTTTAGTTTCTTCTCACGAGACTATTTATAAAACAACCGTGCATGCATTGGGCGAAGTCGGCATTAAAACAAAGATGCCCGAAGAAAAATTTTATCAAATGATCGGCTGGCATTTCGAAGACATCTTCCGCGAGTTCGGCTTTGCAGTTCCGGATTTTGAAGCGTTTATAAAGATTTATAAGTCGCACTATTTCAGTCATCTTGATTTTTCATTTGTTTATTCCGGCGTAGAAGAAATTCTTTCCAGACTCAACGAGAACAAAATCAAAACAGCTTTGCTGACAACTAAAGGACAAGATCAGGCGGAGCTATTATTAAAACATTTTGGATTGATAGAGCATTTCGATTATGTGATGGGACGACGCCCTGGAATTGCACATAAACCATCGCCGGAACCGCTTCTTAAGATCTGTGATGATGTGAATGTAAAACCGGAAGACACAATAATTGTTGGCGATACGGAGATGGACATTGTGTGCGGCAGAGAAGCCAAATCAAAAACTTGCGCGGTTACGTATGGCTATAGAACCAGAGAGTTTCTACAAAAACAACAACCCGATTTTTTGATTGACAAAATTGAAGACTTGAAGTATATAGTTAGTGAAATGTAAAATGGTAAAGGAGAATGTGCTATGGATAAGTCCGGAAAAGTTACTGTAAACGTTATTGGAGGAGTAGCCTCGATAAGTTTTTCTCATCCGCAAAGTAATTCTCTTCCAAGCAGACTTCTTAAAGAACTAACAGAATCATTAAATAAACTTGCCGAAGATAAAAACGCACACGTAATAATTATTAGAAGCGAAGGAGATAAATCTTTTTGCGCCGGGGCTTCCTTTGATGAACTGCTTGAAATAAAAGATTTTAAAACCGGTAAAGAATTTTTTATGGGATTTGCCCGGCTGCTAAATGCAATGCGTAACTGTCCTAAGTTTATAATTGCCCGCGTTCATGCCAAAGCGGTTGGCGGCGGTGTTGGAATTGCAGCGGCAGCAGATTATACGATGGCTTGCAACGAAGCATCAGTTAGATTAAGCGAGCTGGCTCTTGGTTTGGGACCGTTTGTTGTTGGTCCGGCAGTAGAAAGAAAAATAGGCAAGACCAATTTTATTACTATGTCTATTGATGCCGAATGGCACGATGCTTTTTGGGCAAAGCAAGCCGGTTTATTCACCAAAGTATTTGCCAACAAGCATGATTTGGATGAAGCGATTTCCGCACTTGCCAAGAAAATTTCTTCTTGCAGCCCGGAAGCAATCTCAGCAATGAAAAAAGTTTTTTGGAGTGGAACCGAAAACTGGGATGAACTTCTGGAAGAACGCGCGGAAATTAGCGGCAGATTAGTTTTAAGTGAATTCACAAAGAATTACATAAAAAATTTCAAAGGGAAATAGCATACCAGTTTATTAGCTTCTTAACTATTTCAAGATTCCATATTTTTCGATAAAACAAATATCGAGAAAAAATGGAGCTCACCAAACTGCGTTATCATCATCTTGGCATTCCAACAAAAGAAAAACATGAAGGGGAAGTTTATCTCGAAGAATTCAAAGTTTATGTTGCCGGGTATGATACAAGTCCTTACAAAATTGAATGGATGCGCTACGAAGACGATTCGCCGGTAAACAAACTTGTGCAGTCGGTTCCCCACATTGCGTTTGAAGTTGATGATTTGGAAGAAGCAATTAGGGGGAAAGAAATTATAATTCATCCCAACAGCCCATCCGAAGGAGTAAGGGTTGCATTCATAATTGATAATGGTGCGCCGGTCGAATTTCTTCAAATGGAAAAAAATGCAAATGACGAAAAGTGAATTAAATGGTTCAGTAAATAAACAAGAAAAGATGTTATTGTTTGTTGTGTTTCTTGTTTCTGTTGCAGTACGCCTTAAGATAAATTACAGCACAGAATATATTGGCGGCGGTAATGGAGCGTACTATTTGGTTTTAGTACGTAACCTTCTCGAAAAAGGCAGTTTAGTTTATGGGGAATTTCCCCTTCTCTTTTGGTTGGAAGCTGCTATTGCATATATCCCCATCAAGCTTGGTCTAATGAATATGAACGCGGCAATAGATTTTTCTTCGCGAATGTTTGATTCAATTATTCCGACCCTTTCAATTCTACCGGCTTATTTGTTAACTAAAAAATTATTGGGAGACAAAGCAAACCATCCACAAACAATAATTATTGCATCAGCCTCTGTTCTGTACATAGCCTTTTTTACACTTGTTTCAGATTTTCAGAAAAACGCACTTGGGCTTCTTTGGCTTTTTTCCTTACTCTATTGGATATTAAAAGTACACGAAGAAAAATCGCTTAAAAATATTTGTTTTGCCGCATTGTTCCTTTTTCTCACTGCAGTTACACACTACGGTTGTATCGCTGTTGCAATCGCAATAGTTGCCATTGATCTTCTAATTAAATATGCGTTAAAATTTAGCTGGAAAAAATTGACGAAAGGACTAAGCATTGCAGTCATTGTGAATATTGTAGTATATATAGTTGTGTATTTGGTTAATCCATGGCGTGCGCAGACACTAATTGAAGCACCGCTAAAAATATTCGATGATCCGGTTCTTATTTTCATCCTAAAAAGAGAACCGGTTATCTCGCCAATTGATTTAATAACTATTATACTCGTTAACTCCATCGCTTTGATTTCTTTTTATAAGTTTATACGAAAATTTAAATCGCTTGACCAGAAACATCGCGGTTTTGTTTTAACAATGATTTCGACTTCACTGTTTCTATCGTCACCGTTTCTGGGTTTGGAAGTCGCACAGAGACTTTATTTTATTTCTTACGTAGTGGCATTACCGCTATTGGCTTTTATCTACATAGATCTGAATTCAGACTATCTGCGTAAAACGATGATAGGAATATTGTCTTTGGTTCTACTAGTTTCAACGCTGCTAAGTTTTGCAAGACCTAATTACTCTAATATGAACAGAACGCTATATGTTGAAATGACTAAGTTGAAAAATATTTTACCTGAGGAGGAGAAAACTCTAATTGTAGCAAGACACGGATTGGAATTCTGGTCATCTTGGATTTTTAGAAACATGGCGGTTCGCCAGGAAGAATTGGGTGAAAGTTATTGGCGCTGGTACAACAAAGTGTACTTTTTAATTCAGAAGAAAGATAAATCTCCCTTTGGACCGGCGGGATTATTTGGAAGACCGTTTCCGGAGCCAGCTATACCGGAAAAGAGCGAACGAGTTTTCGAAAACGAATTTTTTGCTATATACAAAAGCACAGAACCACCGAAAGATTTTTCAATATTTAATAAGAGACACCGATGAGAAAATTAATGCTTTTCGTATCAATTTCATTTTCTATAACAACGATAGCACAAACTTGGGATTCATTAAAAGCAGCAAAGTTGTTCGGAAAAAATGTTGGAACGATTGTAATTTATGATAAGGCGCAAGAAAGGTACTATAGATATAATCAGCCACGAGCAGCTGAACGGTTTACGCCCGCATCTACGTTTAAAATTCCAAATTCGTTGTTCGGTTTAGAGTCCGGCATAATTACAGATGAAAACCACCTGCTGAAATGGGATGGAGTAAAGAGGTGGAGAAAAGAATGGAACCAAGACAATACACTCGCCTCTGCGATTAAATATTCTGTTGTGTGGTACTACCAAGAATTGGCAAGACAAATTGGAAAAGTGAAAACAGAAAAGTATTTGAAGGATATTGGCTACGGAAATTGCAGAGTTGGCGAAAAGGTGGATTATTATTGGCTAGATAATTCACTAAAAATTTCTGCTGAAGAACAGATAGCTTTTCTAAAAAGGTTTTACGATTACAAACTTCCTTTTTCAAAAAGAAGTGTGGATATAGTAAAAAAAATTATGCCGGAAGAGAAGTATAAAAAATCAGTTATGAAGTTTAAGACCGGAACCGGAAACAAAGAAGATGGAACCTGGATAGCCTGGCTTGTAGGTTATGTTGAGAAAAAAGGAAATGTCTATTTCTTCGCCTTTAACATCGAAGCCGCAACTTTTGAAAAAGTAGATAGGCTGCGGAATAAAATTTCGCGTGAGGTCTTGAAGCAATCCAAAATTCTAAATTAAATAGCAACACGGAAGGTTATGAAAAAGTTAAGTGAACTGTTTATTTATCCCGTAAAGTCACTGGGAGGAATTTCTGTAAAGGAAGCTGAGGTAACAGACCGCGGATTGAAATACGACCGGCGCTGGATGCTGATAGATTCAACCGGGAAGTTTTTAACGCAGAGAGCTCATCCCCACATGGCGTTAATTAAAGTTGATGTTTCCAGAGACACTTTGTTCTTCCGAAATATTAAGAATACAGATCAATTTAGTGTTGGCATAGACGAAACAACCGGCAAGAAAATAAACTCTACGGTTTGGGATGATCGGGTTGAACTTCAACAGGTAAACACAATTGCAGACGAGTGGTTTAGTCAGAACCTAAACACAAGATGCAAACTTGTTTTTATGCCGGAGGAAACTAAAAGATTGGTTGATAAATCATTCGCACAGAATGATGAAATAACCAGCTTATCGGACGGCTATCCGTTTTTAATTATTGGACAAGCCTCGCTCGATGATCTCAATTCTAAAATGGTAGAGAAAGTTCCAATGAACCGTTTCCGACCGAATTTAGTTTTTACCGGCGGCATTCCATTCGAAGAAGACACAATGAAAAAATTTTCTATCAGTGGAATAACATTCTACAGCGTAAAACCGTGCGGCAGATGCGTGATAACCACAGTAGATCAAAACACTGCACAAAAATCTGACGAGCCGCTTCGGACACTTGCGTCTTACAGAACATTCGGCAACAAAGTTAACTTTGGAATGAATTTGCTTCACGAAGGAAGCGGAACAATTAAGATTGGTGATGAAATAATAATCGTTGAGAAATAAATGCTTACCATTTATGATTTATTAAAGGGAAACGACCTCCGCTCTATCGGCAAATCAAACGAAGTGGTTAATCTCGTTACAAGCGATCCGGAACTATTTGAAGAAGTATTCAATGGTATTTTCAATGAAGATAAGGTCATCCGAGCAAGATGTGCCGATGCGGTAGAAAAAGTTTCGCGCAAGTTTCCCGAGTATATTCAGAAAAGAAAAAGCGTAATTCTTAAAAATCTCAAAGTGTATAATCAAAAAGAAGTAATATGGCACATCGCTTCCATGCTTGGGGTTTTAAAACTCACGCCAAAAGAAAATAAAGCCGCAACCGAACAGCTTTACAAATGGCTTGAATCATCCGACAGCATTATTGTAAAAGTTATGTGTATGCAAACACTCTCAGACTTTGCAATGCGGGACAAAAAGTTGATTAAAAGTGTCCGCGATGAGATTGAAAAACAAATGATAAACGGCGCACCGGCTATAAAGGCAAGAGGAAGACACATTTTAAAAGCATTCGAAAAAGCACAATAAAACCAAGGGCTGCACAAATAATAGTAGAAAATATGAATCGCTATTAAGGCGAAATTCATTTAAATTTCAGTTGTAGAAAAGTATTGTAATGGTAACTTCCGTGGGAGAGATAAGAAAACAAGTTTCTTTTCTAATCACTCAAAAAGCGGGGTGCGTTATGAAAAAGATAGTTGTTTTGTTTTGCTTAGTTTTTTTAATGGGGTGCTCTTCATATCAAGTAGAAGAAAAATATTCAAGCTTACCAACCCTTTTAGAACACGTTGAACTTCCTCCAATTCCGCAAAGAATTATTGATTTCCGCTTAGTTATTAAAATGCTGGTTGATGAAAATGGAAAAGTAACCAAAGCCTATCTTTTGAAGGGAAGCGGATTACCTGATTGGGATTCGCTTGCAATCAACTCAATCAAAAAGTGGAAATATGAAGCCGCGAGACTGGAGGATAAACCGGTTAGCATTTGGCTGGTTCAAAAAGTAAAAGTCCAGTTTGAAAACCCTTGCTGCATTATTCTCTCGCAAATAGTATGCAATTCATACGACACAGCCAACTTGGTTATGAAGAAGCTAAAGGAAGGAAAGGATTTTGGTGAGCTGGCTTCAGCATATTCGTGTGATTCTTCCAAAACCGCTAAAGGATTCATCGGTCCCAAAGATGTGTATCGCGATACTTCGGAAATATGCCGGGTTCTTAAGAAGCTTTCGATTGATGAATACACACAACCTTTGGAATTTGGAAAGCGGTATGTAATTTTTAAGAGAATGAAGAATTAACAGCCGGAGTAATTCTGAACTACCGGTTAACTTAAAATGTTAACAGAGTACATTTCTCAATTAATAAATTAGAAGGGCACATCTATGGCTAATGTATTAAACTGGTTTGAAATTCCGGTAACCGATATGGCGCGCGCAGTAAAATTTTATTGCAATGTTATGGGTTACGAATCTATGTCTCAAATGAACATGGGCGGATTTGACATGGCTTTATTTCCGATGGAAGGTGAAGGCGTTGGAGGCTCTCTGTGTAAAGGTGAATGGTATAAGCCCACAGAAGATGGTGCTGTAATCTATTTAAATGGAAATCCGGATTTAGCAGTACCACTCTCCAAAGTTGAAGCCGCCGGAGGAAAAATTATTATGCCTAAGAAGTTAATAACTGAAGAAATTGGTTATATGGCACTCTTCATTGATAGTGAAGGGAATAGAATAGCCTTTCATTCAAATAAATAATTGCTTACAGCGGTTTGCAAAACGCAATCCGCTTTTTTATAGATTATATTTTTTCTCCAAATCTCTGGCTCTGTAACTCAATCTATTATTATCAAGCTCGTCTATAATATCTGCGAGGTATTTTGCTTTGGATTTATCAACTGTGCTTCTGAGATAAATTTCTAAGAGGTGTTTTATTGCGGCATTCTTTTCCCGTTCGTTTATTGAAGATAGAGATTTTCTGAACCATGTTTCTGCTTTATCATACGAGCTATTTTTGTAATAATAGGAACCCATCAAGTAATTGAATTGATCTGATAATTCTTTCGCGTTTACGAAAGAGGGGGCTGTCTTTGCATATTCTTCAAACTCCGGCAAACTTTTTCCTTGAGCGATTTGAATAGTTAACCCGTGCAGCCATTTGCTTTCCCGTTCATACTTTTTAGCGAGGTTAAAGTTTTCCAACGATCTTTCGTTTAGTTTGGGTAAATATTTTTTTACGCGGGCGATATCACCTTTTAACCAAGCGTTATATACCGCAATGTAGCGGGAAGAATTAGCCGCGCCTCTCGGCTGATGTTTCTCATCCGCAATTGCCTCCTCTGCAAATTTAATAGCAAGATCAGACTCACCGCGCATATCGTAGAACCGTGCAAGTACGAATTCACTTACTAAATTTTCTTTATCAGACTTAATAATACTTTCAACTTTTTTGAAATCCCAAACACTCAGCAACTCCAGACAATATGCGTTAAGAGTTCTTTTGTTTGCCGGATACTTTTTAAGGAAGCTTTCGTAAATAGGAATGGCGGCGGTTTCGTTATCCTCAAGATTCGAGTAAACTTCAATAAGAGTCTGAGCAGCAAGTCCAAAGGTGAGCGAGCCTTTTTCGTAAGCCAAACGAAGCTGAGTTAAACCCCTTTCTCTATCACCGGAAAATCCAAGAGCACCGGCAATAAAACTTGTAATACCACTCATCCTATCAGCGTAATAATTCAGCATTCCTACAACTAAGTAAGCGTCGTAAAAATTTGGATTGGCTTTAATAACTTCTTCTGATAATCGTTTAGCTTTTAACCCGGCACGGAATGCGCTCCACCATGAACCATCAACGCCATAAACTCTTGCGAGGTAACCGTAGATAGTAGAGAAGTAAAACTTGTTCTCCGTATTTAGAGAAGCATCTTCAAACTTATCAACAACACCCTCACAATATTTTATTATTTCTCCATTCAGAGTTTTCCTTCCTTCATCACGCTTTTCCTGGGATAACTCAGCTACCTTCTGATAATATTCCAGAATTTTTACATTTATCATATAGTAATAATACTTGGGCGAGTTAGGTGTTTTGTTAATCTGTTCTTGCGATAGCTTAATTGCCTGACCGAAATTTTCGTTGAAGGTATAGGAAATTATTTGCTCATCAATAGTAGTTGGCACAACAACTTGCGCATGCAGAACAAAGCTAAAAAGCAGAACGAATAAGAAATATTTCATATTGCCTCATTGTAGAGATTTCAAAAGTAATTACTTTTCACCCGCAAAATAAGAAAGAGTAAGTCGTGAATGTATTTATAATACACGCGCACCCGGAAGAGAAATCTTTTTCCACAACATTAAAAAACATAGCTGTAGAATATTTTAACGAGCAAGGAAACGAAGTAGTTGTTTCCGATCTATACGCGATGAAATTTAATCCGGTTGGCGGTTCCAACGACTTTGAAGAACTAAGCAACAAAGAATTCTTTAAGTATCAGCTTGAACAGGTAAACGCATTTAACAACAATTTGTTTACTCATGAAGTAAAGCAAGAGATGGAAAAATTTCTTAAAGCAGATTTGGTAATTCTTAATTTTCCTCTTTGGTGGTTCTCTGTCCCGGCAATCTTAAAAGGCTGGGTAGATAGAATATTTGCAATGGGTTTTGCATATGGGGCGGGAAAGGGAGTTTACGATTCCGGTGCATTCAAAAATAAAAAAGCTTTCTGCTGTTTAACAACCGGCGGACCGGAAGCGGCTTACGGATCGAACGGTAAAAATGGAAACTTGGAAACAATTCTTTATCACATCAATCATGGAATGCTTTATTTTGTAGGAATGCAAACACTTCCGCCCTTTGTTGGTTTTAGTCCGGCAAGAAAAACAGATGAGGAACGTAATGAAGTTATAGAGAAGTATAAGTTATATTTGAAAAACATAGGTAATCATCAGCCAATTTTTTAGGAAGGTAATGAGCACAGTAATAAAAACAGAACGGCTGGAACTTGTTTGTGGAAATCTTGAATTAGCCCGCGCAGAAATTTTTAACAAGCAAGAGTTGTCTATCCTTCTAAATGCAGCAGTACCGAGTAATTGGCCGCCACCGTTAAATGATTCTGCTTCGGCTCAATTCTTTTTGAACTACGCCGAAAATAATCCGAACGCATTGGAATATGGTATGTGGTACGTTATTCTTATAGATGGTGAAAAACGGGAAGCGATTGGAAACATTGGCTTCAAAGGTAAACCGGATGAAACCAACACAATTGAAACCGGTTACTCAATAATGGAAACGCATCAGAAAAAAGGGTTTGCAACAGAAGCAGTGCGCGGACTTTTAGAATGGGCATTCAAACAACCGAAAGTTAAAAGAGTAATTGCCGAAACACTTACCGAAGGTTTTCCCTCGCAAAAAGTGTTAAAGAACAACGGATTCACCTTTATCGGAGAAGGTTCCGAGCCAGGTGTAATCCGTTTTGAACTAAAGAAAATTAGTGGGTAAAATTTATTTCTCTTTAACGTATTCCTCGTGAAGTTTAACCGGAGATGATTTCCCGCGCATTTTCAAGTTTAGCATTTCAACGAAAACTGAAAACGCCATAGCAAAGTATATATATCCTTTTGAAATGTGCTGATCGAATCCTTCGGCAATAAGAGTTACTCCAATCAATAAAAGAAAACTGAGCGCCAAAATTTTTATTGTAGGATGTTTTTCAACAAACCCGCTGATTGAGCTGGAGAAGAACATCATAAAAACTACAGCTATAACTACAGCGGCAATCATTATCCCTAAATTGCTTACCATGCCGATTGCGGTAATTACGGAATCGAGAGAAAAGACAATATCAAGCAGGGCAATTTGAATTATCACGCCAATAAATGAAGGACCAACACGCTTGGAAGAGCCGCCCTCTTCGCCTTCAAGTTTAGAATGTATTTCGTGAGTGCTTTTTGCCAGCAAGAATAAACCGCCTACGATTAGAATAATATCTCTTCCGGAAATTTCTTGTGAAATAATAGTAAACAACGGCTGGGTGAGTTTCATAATCCAGCTAAGGGAGAAAAGAAGAGCAACTCTTGTTAACATAGCTAAAGCGAGTCCGGTAATTCGCGCATTGTTCTGCTGTGCGTGCGGGAGCTTTCCGGCAAGAATTGAAATAAAAATTATGTTGTCTATTCCCAATACTATTTCGAGCGCGGTTAATGTTAATAAAGCAACCCACATTTCCGGCGTTAAAAATAAATCCATGCGGTTCTCCAAGAAATCAATTGATAAAATTGAGGGTGTAAATACAATAAATTACTAATTTGATGCAACCATAAAGAAGCGTAATTGTACAACGAAAGACCCGCTGGATTAGTTTCTTAAAATATTTTTGGGCAGAACACAATAAATTTAAGATAGATTCGTTTACTTAAACAGAAAACAGAGTTTTATGAGCACAACTCAAGAACAAGGTTTAATAGAAAAATGCCGTAGCGGAGACTCGGCTGCGTTCGGACCGTTAATTCAAATTTACCGGAGGCAATTGTTTTCTTACTTGTTCAGACTGAGTGGAGAAAGAACTCAAACTGAAGACTTATTTCAAGAAACTCTGATTAAAACGTGGAAAGGAATTAAGAAGTACAATGAGCAGCAAAAGTTTTCATCTTGGCTCTTTGCAATTGCGCACAACACCGCGATGGATAATCTTAGAAAACGCAAACGGGATGAAGCAATTGCTCATATTGAACCGGACGAATTAAAAAGCGAAAGCAATCCGCATCACGAGTTTGTAAGGAAAGAAAACAAATTGATGTTAGAGAAAGCGGTTCGGAATCTTTCTTCAAAACAAAAAGAAGTTTTTCTTTTAAGAATTTACAGTGGAATGTCGTTTAAGGAAATTTCCGAAATAACGAGTGAATCAATAAACACAGTGCTTTCGCATATGAATTATTCAGTTAAAAAAATAAAGCGGATTTTAGGAAAAGAAAATGAGTGAACAAAAGGATTTGATTTGCAAGGACTTTGAAAATGAGATATGGCTCTTTGCCGAACAAAGTCTGCCAAAAGAACGTATTGATTTTTGGAGCCGTCATATTCAAAACTGCGCCAAATGTACGTTGTTGATGAAAGATGAATTTGCGCTTCTGGAGACTTGCAGAGATGAGTTAGGCGAAGATGTACTAGATTCCAAATTTGAAAAGATGGTTGAACGCGCAGTAATGCCCGATAAAAAATTCTCTTTCAAACAGATGTGGAATAGAAGAGAGGAATTTTCAACAAGAACAAAAATCGGATTGATAAGCGGACTAGCGGTTGTAGCTATTGTTATATCTCTAATTACCCCTAGACAAAATCCGGTTAAGTCGGTTTCCAACGAACTGCTTGATTGGGAAGGAGTAAAAATTAACTCTCAGATTGAAAATGTGAAAGAGAGAATTGAAATTATAAATAATGATAAATGGAGCAATCAACTGAGAATAATTGATGAACGGCTTCAATTGCTGGAAAAGCAAGCAGATAAATTTTAACAAATTACAAGGAGATAGAATGAAACGGAAAATGATTTTATTGGTAATAGCACTGTTGCTTTGCGGCGGCAGACAAATCTTACCGCAAGCCGCAACATATTCGAGCGGCAATGCTGAAAGTTTGTACAAAGAACTCGCTCAAGCATATACGGTTCAAGGAAAGGAAATGAGTAAGGATGAGGAGGATAAACTATTAAAAAATCTTTCTTCAGAAATGAAAGAAAAACTTGAAGAACTTAAAAAGTTGAATAAAGAAAAATATCAACAATTACTAAGATCATCCTCTTACGCTAATGTCTTTTCGACAGGATATGCTCAAGCAGAAGGTGTATTTGGACTGAGAGGACTTTCGGAGAAATATAGAAAAGGTCAAGAATTAGAAATCGACATGGAATTATTAACTCTTAAATACAAAAACGCAGATAAAACAGAACAACAAAAACTAAAATCTGATCTCCAGATAGTTCTAAATAAGTTATTTGATATTAGAGAATCTCAAAAAGAAGGGGAAGTAATAAATTTGGAGAAGCGTTTACAAGAGCTAAAAGAGTCGCTTCAAGTTAGAAAACAAAAGAAAGATGAAATTGTTCAACGCAGAATTCAAGAACTTCTTGGTGATTCAAAATATCTCAAGTGGGATTGATTATTTTCAAAGGATTCCCTCTTGATGAAAGAGGGAATCTTTAGTTTCTCAAAGAATTAAACTCAACAATAAACTCAGCCCCCTCATTTTTTTTGCTGATCAGATTTATAGTTCCATCATTAACTTCAACGAACTTTCTAACAATTGTAAGACCCAATCCGGAACTAGATTCCCCGGCAGTAGGAGTAGCAGAGAGTCTTACGAATGGTTTGTAAAGATTAGCTTTATCAGCTTCGCTAAAGCCCTGTCCTTCATCTTTAACAGAAATAAATGCCTTATCACTTTCTTCGGCAACCGATACAGTAATATTCTTTCCGGCAGGAGAATATTTTATTGCATTGCTGATCAAGTTTTCAAAAATTTGTTCGAAAAGAACCTGATCTGCCGAGATAAGAATTTTGTCTGGCGGAATATGAGCAAATAAATTTTGATTCTTCTTTTCGGCTTGTATTCTTTGGCGCTCAACAATTTTAGCAATCTGCTCGGCAACGTTTAGGTTTGTTTTATCAACGTTAAACTTACCTCCTTCAAAACGGCTGAATGCAAGAAGCTGCGTTATTAACTCTTTCAGCCTTTCCCCGGCTTCTTGAATCATAAGAGCAACATTTTTGTCTGTATCGTTAAGAACGCCATCTTCAAGAAGCATTTCGGCAAAACCTTGAACTGCAAAAACCGGATTTTTTAGATCGTGAGATACAATACGTAGTAATTCAATTTTCTGTCTGTTTTCTTCTTCCGCTTTAGATCTTAGAACTTTTTCCTTTTCCGCTGCCAGCTCTGCTTTTTCTTTTGCTTCCTGTAGCTTTTGTGTTCTCTCGTGAACAATTAACTCTAATTGTTCTTGTTGCTTGTGTGCGTGTTTCAATCTCAAATAGAAAAACAGAAAAAATATAGTTATAAGTATCAACGAAATTAAAGCAAAGAAAAGAGGCGTTTCGTGAAAAACCGATTCGACAATAAATTTTATTGAAGCCGGCTTTCGCGCCCAATTACCATAGCTGTCCGAGGCAATTACCTGAAGCTCGTATTTACCATACGGAAGCTTTTGAAAAACTATTTCTCTTTTGTTCCCAATATCCGCCCACTCTTCACTATTCCTGTTTAATCTATATTTAAAACGCATGTTGGATTGTGAAGTATAAAAAGGAGAAATAAGATTTACTGTAAAACTTGTATAATCGGAGGGGAGAGAGATTTTATCGCCCGGATAATAAGTGCTCTCTTTATAGATTAGATTATCTATTAAAACAATGGGTTGAAGGTTTACATTCTTTAGTGCATCTATATCAACTATTACCGGACCGCTAAAAGAAGGGAACCAGAGATTTCCTTGGTCATCGCGCATCCAGCTGGGCTGACAGCCGCCGTTAAATTCAGTGTTCTTCAAACCCTCTTCGCTGCCATAATGGAAAGAGGTAACTGTTGTTTTCTTTCCATCAAGATAATCATCTAATTCTGTTTCTATGATTCTGAAAATGCCGTTGTTACATGTAAACCAAAAATTTCCTTTAAAGTCTTCAACAATGGCGGAAACTATATCGCTGTATAATCCATCTTTAAAACGTAAACTATAAAATTTGTTATTTACTTTAACCCGGATTCCATTGCCATAGGTGCCAATCCATAAACGGTTCTTCCTATCTAAGTATAACGCTCTGGCAGATTTTGCATTTATTGAATCAATCAATGCGAATTTATTATTAGCGTAATGAATCAGTCCCATGTCGGAAGCTAACCAGAGAGAACCGTCTTTGTCTTCGAGAATGTTTCTATAAATATTCTTTCTATTGTCTAACGGTGAATAGAAAGAGAACTTATTGTTTTCGTACTTAGTAAGTCTTCCAATAGAACCAGCCCAAATTCTGTCTTTTGAATCTTTGTAAATAGAAAAGAAATGCAGCCCCGCCTCTTTTTGCAATTTAGGCGTTAAGCTTTCGAATTTTGAACCACTTACTTTTTGAATGCCTCCGCCGTTACTAGCCAGCCAAATGTTTTTTTCTTTGTCTTCAGTAATTCCCCACACTACAGGCGGCGCTGCAAAAATCCCTTTGGATACATTTATAACTTTTCCTTTTTCAATCTTGCTTATGCCGGGGTTTTGTCCCACCCAGATAGAGCCGGTTGAACTTTTGAAAATAGGATATGTATTTGTTTCTTCCAATCCATAAGATTTGTTAAGTGTATAAAGAAATTTTCTTTTTATATAGTAAACACCATTCAACTCAGTCCCAATCCACCAGCTATTTTCAGAATCAATGAAGAAAGTTGTTCTGTAAGAAGCCGGTATTTGATTAAGGGGGAAGAGAGTTTCCACAGTAAAATCATTGTTGATCTTATGTATTCCACCATTTAATGAACTGGCGAGTACAGCAGAATCAGTTACATAAACTCTCGAAAAAGAAATATTTTGAAAAAGAGGCTTTGCAGAGGGCAGCCCTTCAAATGTTTTTGAAAAATAAAGAGTGTTTCCGCTGATATACCAGTAGCCGGCTTTGTTTATGTTAAGCGAATAATTGAGATAAGTATTTTTATTGGTAAGTATAGTCTTAACAACTTTGCCGTTATAGACTAACGACAATGTTCCGTAACTGGAAACAAAAAGAGAATCATTTCGTAAAAACGGAGCCGTCTCGTACAACATCAAATTATCAATAAGCTTATTTTCCCGGGGGAATTTAACAGTGCTTGCTTTTCCGTTTAAGTAATAATAAAGAGTCGAATCTGTTTTTATGTAAATGTTACCCTTCGAATCCTCGGCAAAGTTATTTACAACGTTAAAATTCGAACGGAACTTGTAAGTCAGATCATGAAACTTTCTTCCATCGTAGACTAAAATTTTACCAAGCTCGGAAGATATCCACAGTTGGTTTTTGCTATCCGCATAGATATTATAAATTCTATCGGAAGATAGTTCGGGATGATTCTTAACGGAAAACGTTTTGAATTTCGTTCCATCAAATCGAACAAGACCGCCGTAAGTTGCCATCCAAATAATGCCGTTTTTGTCCTGGCAAATTCTATTTACCGTATTTTGCGGCAGCCCATTGTTTGAATTCCAGTTTGTAGTTACAAAGGTTTCGGAAGGTGTTAGTTTTTTTAGGCTTTTTAAAATTTGCGGCTGGGAACAAACGGTTGATAGTCCCCAAAGGAAAAGAAGCGTAACGATTCCACCATATTTGAAATGATTCACCTATGAATCCGAGATTTTGCTTTCGTTTTGACAAACGAATATTAGGTTAATAAAGTAAACAAATCAACAAGGTTAAAGAGAAGGGCTTTATTTATTCGATTTATCAATCAAAGATTCAAAATACTTTCTAATCAAATCCTCATAATCCTTTTTATATCCCTCCCGAATAGCTTTTTGCAGCTCATCACGTAATTTGTTTTTACCTTCATCAGTAGAAAGAATTAGCTCCGGCGGAGTATTACGCGCAATATTTTCTCCTGTGTTTGATTTTCTATCTTTCTCGAAATCACGCTCATTCACGGAACGCTGCGCATCTATTAGTTTAGATAGAATTTTTTCTTGCTGCTTGATAAGCTCATCATCAACTTTTTCTGATTGAAGATTTGTAACCACTTCCCTCATTTCATTTAGAATCTTCTCAAGATTCGATGCCAAGCGTTTTGATTGCCCCGATTGTTTTGCTTCTTGGTTTAGTTGTTCTAAAGATTTGCGAATAGCCTCTTGCTGCTGTGCAAGTCGCTGCATTTGGCTCATCATTTCTTGCGATAGTTTGCCCTGATTCATCATTTGAGTAAGCTGATTCAAACTCATTTGTTGTTGCGCCATTTGTTGAAGCTGCTGCATCATACTCATCATTCCGCCGCTTTGCCCTCCCTGCATAAGCTGATCCATTCCACCCTTCAGCATACCTGCAGCTTCGTTTAATTGCCCCATTGCGTTAGCCTGATTGCGGTAGGCTAACTGCGCGCCGGGAGTTTGCATAGTTGAAATTGCCTGCTGCATTTCCGATAAAGCAGCGCCGAGAGCTTTTCCCATTTCCGGGGTAATTGCAAAAGTTTTCTGCGAAAGGGAACTCATATTTTGTAGAACTTTGTTTAAGCTGCTTTGTATTTCGTTTTGCTCACGAGCGGCTTTATCAAATTCCTTGGAATAAGGACTAAGCTGCTCTGTTTTATTTTTCAAATTTTCTTGCTGCTTCGAAAGATCGAGGAGATCGTTTAAGATTTTCGCCATATCCCAAAAAGTTTTCATCTGGTTCATCTGCTGCATTGCCGATTGCATATTCTTCATTTGCTGCTTCATGTTTTTCATATTGGCGGAAAGCTGCTGCTGGTTGTTTATGGCCTGCTGCTTCATCATCTTCTGCAAATCTTTCATTGCTTCTTCAGAAAGTTCTTCATTATTCTGTTTGTCAAACTCTTCGGCAAGTTTCTGCATTTCATCTTTTGGCAAATCCTTTAACGTATTCATCTTCTCTTGGGCATCTTTCATTGCGTCATCAAGCTTTTCCAAACTTTCCGATATATCTTTTTGCTTCTTCGCAAGCTCATTCCGTTTTTGAGAATCGTTCAGATTGCTTTGCTCTGTCTGCTTTTTAAGTTCGTCAATTTTTTCAGAAATATCTTCCGCGCGCTTTATGAGTTCATCAACTTTCTGCTCTGCTTGTATCCGCTTAAGTAAGTTTAATGTGCGCTCAATACTTTTCTTAAAATATTCTTCGTTGGCTTTCATCTCTTCCATAGACATCTGCACATTATCCCGCATCATATTCTTTAGTGATTCGCTCAATCGGCTGAGGGCATCTTTCAATTCCTTGCTGTCGAACTTATTCATCAACTCTTGTAGCTCGTTATACTTTTGTAAAGTCTCTTCCGAGAGAAGACTGTTCTTCATTAAATCCTTTTGCATTTCAGAAAGTTTTTGTGAAATATCCTCTACTTTTTCCCCAAGCTGTTTAAACTTTTCAGCAGCCTTCTCAACACGTTCTTTTTCCTGCCAGGATATTTCTCTGTTGTTTACCTTCATGTCGTCACTAATCTTTTTCATCTCTTGCTGCAAACGCTCGGCTTCTTTCAGCGTTTCTGTAAGCTCTTTAACAGAATTTTCTTGAGCCTCATCGGACTTTGCTAAAATCTGCTCAAGCGAAGGAACTGTGATTGTTAAGCTTTCGGTTCTGGCAGATTTTGGACCGTTAACATTATCATTGTCAAAAACCTCTAAGTAGAAAGTAAGTGCCTCACCTTCGGCAAGGTAAAGCGGAGCTAAATCCCAAACAAAGTAAATATCATCCTCTTTCTTTTCCTTAGAAATAGTTATTGGCAGCTTTGTAAAATTGTCTTCCGGTTGTCTGTACTTTGATTGGGACAGCTTATAATTGAGCTGCATCTGGGAGAAACCATAATCGTCGCTAATTTTTGAAATGAGGGAAATCTTTGTTTCGTTTCCCATATTAACATTAGCGGTCGGCGATATTAACTCAATTCCCGGAGGATTATCGCTTAGTGTCTTTATGGAATAAGAAATCGGATTCGAATTTTCAAAACCTTGCGCATCAGTAATAATTATCTGGTAATCCATTTCTTTGCTAACGAATAACTCTGTAGAGGTATTTGCGTAATTAACTTTCATTGGCTTTGAAGCACTATCGCTAAAAATAATTTTGGCTTTTGCCAGTTCTCTGGAAGCGGAAACAGAGAGAAGAATTTTGCTTCCGGGAAGCGCGGTTACATTTCCGTTATCTTTTTGAGTAAACGATGGCAGTTTTGAATAAGCCGGCGGCACAACCGTTAAGTTAAGCGATGAAATGATTGGTCGGTTTATAACAGATAGTCTGTATGTCTCGCCGGTAATCCCATCCGCGTGTGCGTAATAGTCGGTAGTGCTCTTTAAAGAAACGGCTTCGTAATTGAAATTGCCAAGCGAATCGGAAGTAAGTTTTATTTCTGACGGCTCAGTTTGTTCTGTGGTTTTTGTAAACAATGAAATCTTTGCCGGTTGTTTTCCAACAGCTTTTATGCTGATTAAAACATTTTCTCCTTTAGTAATTTCTTTATTGCCGGGAATAACTCTAAATGTAAAAGCCGGTGGAGTGGAGAAATCTTTTTCATAGTTAAAGAAACGGTATGCGGCGGAACTTAACCCGGGAATTAGGAACAAGGAAATAAGTGTAAAGGTAAGGGTGGCAACAGAGAGTTTGAGCAGCTTCCTTGTTTTGGAGAAATCTACAATGGAAGTAAAATTAATATCGGAACTCTTTTCGTATATGCGTTTAAATGCGGCTTCTACCAACTGACTGGAATAGTTTAAACCGGTTTGTTCTAATAACTGAATAGCATTTGCGAGCTCATCTTTAATTTCGGGAAAGTGTAACCCGACTTTTTTTGCCGTTTCTACGAAGTTTGGTTTTAGGTAAGAATAGAAATCCTTGCTAAGAGGGTAAACAATTGCGGCTAGTAAATAGATAGCTCCGAGTGAAATCCAAACAAAAAACAAGGCGGTTCGCGTTGAGTTATCAAGATTAAGCAAAGCCTCAACAGCTACAAACAAAAACAATCCAACACATAAAGCTGTTATCCAAATAAATAATTTATTTAGTCCGTCTCTGCGTTTCTCGCGCTCAACAACAGCACGAAGTTTATGGTGTATTTCGTTTAGGTAACTATTCATTCTTCTTTAACCGCAAAGTTCACAAAGGCGCTTCGCTTTGTATTTAGAATCTTTCAGTTCATCAACGCCCAGACAATTATATTTGTTCCAAACCGTAAAGCTTCTTCCCGTTTTTCCGGCGGATCTTTATGAACTTCCGGATCAGCCCAGCCATCACTTGGATTACATTCGAAAGTGTAATAAACACAAAGGCGCTTATCAACAAACAAACCATACCCGCGAGGCGGATTCTTATCGTGCTCGTGAGTTTTTGGCGGACCGTTTCTAAAATCAAACATGCAGTTATAAAGTCCATAACTAAACGGAAGCTCAACTAAATCTTTTTCCGGAAATACTTTTTTCATTTCTCTACGAAAAGCCTTGTCGAGACCGTAATCATCATCAACATAAAGAAAACCGCCTGCTTCCAAATAAGCTCTCAACTTTTTTGCTTCGATATCTGAAAAGATAATATTTCCATGTCCGGTGATAAACAAGAATGGATAAGCAAAAATATTTCCGGTAGATAAATCCACAAACTCGTACTTTGGATTTGTTTTGATGTTAGTATTCTGCGCAACAAACTTCAGCAAATTTACTTCCGCCGAAGGATCGTTGTACCAATCGCCGCCGCCGTTATACTTAACCCGCGCAATTTTGAATCGAGCATCATCTTGAGCAAACAAGACAAAGGGAAGCAGAATTAGTATGAGTATTTCAGTTTTTCTAATCATCAGTTACGGTTATTTACGCGCGCAAAATAAAGATTTCACGCTCTCTATGCTTGGGTAAATCTTTTGCCCGGTTTTGTGTTTAGTAACCGGCTTTCCTTAATTTTGATTAAAACAAAAGGAACATAAAATGAAGTTTACAAGAATGCTAATGTTCTCGTTGATGATTCTTACTGCTAACTTTCTCGCCCAGTCGGTTTCTTTTAATGATTACTTCAGCGATCAAACAATGAGGGTTGATTATTTTCATATTGGTGATGCTACGACCGAAGTTGTTACAGTAGATCATATTTATCAATATGGCATTTGGGCGGGCAGTACAAAAAACTTGCTTGATAATTTTAATAACGGCGCTTACTACTATAAAATTTACGATGCTGCTTCCGGCAAATTAATTTTCTCGCGCGGATTCGACAGTTACTTTAAAGAATATCAAACCAGCGATGAAGCTTCTAAAGGAATTAAACGCACCTATCACGAAAGCGCAATCATTCCCTTTCCTAAGAACAAAATAAAACTTGTTCTGGAGAAGCGAGATAAGCAGAACAAGCTTAATGAAGTGTTTTCAACAGAAATTGATCCATCGGATTTGTACATCATAAAAGATAATGTAAAAGATAAAGCAGCTAAAGTTTACAAATCTCACTTCAGCGGCAATCCACATGCTAAAGTTGATGTGGTTATTCTTGCCGATGGTTACAGCGCCAAAGATCAAAAGAAATTTGAAAAGGATTTGAAGCGTTACACCAATCTTTTAATCAATCAAGAACCGTTTAAGAAAAGCAAAGACAGATTCAACATCTATGGAGTGTTCAAAGTTTCGGAAGATAGCGGCATTGATGAGCCGGGGGCCAACATTTATAAGAATACAACTCTAAGCACAACATTTTATTCGTTGGGTTCGGAGCGTTACGTTTTAACCGAAGACAACAAATCTATGCGCGATCTGGCAGCGTACGTTCCATACGATGCAATCTATATAATGTGTAATTCACCCCGCTACGGCGGCGGTGGAATCTATAATTTCTACTGTACTTTCGTCTCTGATAATCAATTCTCGCCTTACATTTTCTTGCATGAGTTTGGTCACTCATTCGGCGGATTAGCCGATGAGTATTACACGAGCGACGTTGCTTACAATGAATTTTATACTGCCGGGCTTGAACCGGTTGAACCTAACATTACACGCGTGCTTGATCCAAAGAATGTAAAATGGAAAGAGTCACTTTCGGAGGGAATAGCTGTTCCGACTCTTTGGGAAAAAGAGAACTATGATAAAATGGACTTAACCTGGCAAAAAGAGAGAAGAGAGCTTAACAAGAAAATTGCGGAACTGAAACGAAACCGTGTTCTGCAAAAAGAAGTTGATGCGGTGCAAAATGAATATAATATGAAGGATAAGCTTCACAGCGATGAAGTAGATCAGTATCTAATGAAAAGTAAATTCTGGAACAAAGTTGGTGTGTTTGAAGGAGCCGGTTATTCTTCCAACGGAATGTACCGCTCAATGTTGGATTGCCTGATGTTCAGCAAAGGAACAAAACCGTTTTGCAAAGTTTGCGAAGAACATGTAGCAAAAGTAATTAATCAATTTGCAGAATAAGGACAGAATGAGAATATTCTATATTAACAATCCGGCAGCGCATGGCGGAAAAGGCGCAAAATATTTTTCTGTTATTAAAGCGGAATTTGAAAAAAGTCATATTGCTTGTGAATCGGTTCAAACCGAGTATGCCGGGCACGGTACCGAGATAATAAAATATCTTGATTTTGAAAATTACGACGCGCTTGTAGTTTCCGGCGGTGATGGAACTTTGTTTGAAACAATTAACGGATACTTTGCAAACAAATCCGCCAAAAGAATTCCGGTTGGTGTAATTCCTATCGGAAGAGGAAACGCTTTTGCCCGCGACCTTGATCTTCACCCGGAAAAATTAAGCGAAGCCGTGGAAACTATTCTCACCGGTAAAACAAAAGTGGTTGATGTTGGTTTCTGTAAAACCGCCGACAGCCAATTCTATTTTATAAATATTCTTGGATTTGGTTTTGTAACAGATGTAGCAAAAACTGCTTTTAAGCTAAGAATACTAGGGCATCTATCATATATACTCGGAGTTTTGTATAGAACAATTTCACTGAAGGCGTTCAAGTTGAAAATGGAAGCGGACGGGAAAGTTTATGAAAGAGAAAATGTTTTTGCAGAGATTTCCAACACACGTTACACCGGAAAAGATTTCTTTATGGCACCAGCCGCAATAATTGATGACGGCTTGCTCGATATTACATTATTAAACAAGCTTTCACGCGTACGACTACTGCAAGCATTGCCTAAAATATTTACCGGTGACCATGTAAAGATGAAAGAGGTGGAAAGTATTAGAGCGAAGAAAATAAAAATTGAAACTCAACCGGAAAAACTTTTAACTCCAGATGGTCAATTAATAGGCAATACTCCAATTGAAATTGAGTGCTTGCCGAAAGCAATCGAGGTATTCGTAAGATAAACTGAGCTAAAAAGGCAATTTTGCCAGATCAACATTTCCGCCGGAAAGAATAAGTGCAATCTTTTTTCCGGCAAACTTTTCTTTGTTCTCCATAACTACTGCCAGCGTTACTGCGCTTGATGGCTCAACAATTATTTTCATTCTTTCCCAAATCATGCGCATTGCCGCAACAATTGCTTCGTCACTAACTGTAAGAATTTCAGATATATCACGACTGAGAATAGTAAAAGTTTTTTCACCAAGACTTGTTAAAAGTCCATCGCAAATAGTATTTGGATTTGCAGAAGGATAAATTGTTTTGTCACGTAACGATCTAAACGCATCGTCTGCGCCAAGAGGTTCCGCGCCAATAACTTTTGTTTTGTCGGAAAAATATTTTGCGCTCAAACATGTTCCGCTGGAAAGTCCGCCGCCGCCAACCGGAGGAATTATATAATCTAAATCTGTATTCTCTTCAATAATCTCTTGGGCGCAAGTAGCTTGTCCCGCAATAACAGAATAATTGTTGTAGGGATGAATAAAAGTAGCGCCGGTTTCCTCTACTACTTTAGCTAAAGTTTCTTCTCGCGCCTGAAGTGTCGGTTCGCAGAATATAATCTTGGCGCCATAACCTTGTACAGCTATTTTTTTAATTTGCGGCGCGGTACGCGGCATGACAATATATGCCGGAACGTTTTTCATTTTTGCGGCTAGAGCTAGCGCGGCAGCATGATTACCGGAGGAATGTGTAGCAACGCCTTTTTGTAATTCATCATTACTTAAGGACAAAACAGCATTGCTGGCGCCTCGGAATTTAAATGCGCCAACTTTCTGAAAGTTCTCACACTTAAAATAAAGCTCGCATTCAGCAATCTTATTTATTGATGAAGACGATAGAATTGGCGTTCGATGAATCTGGTTTTTAATCCGCTCGTGTGCTTCGGTAATGTCTTGCTTGGTTGGTTCGTTTTCTAGAATCATAGTTATAGTATTTTAATTATTCCGAGAGTTATATCATCACTTTGCTCAGTTTCGCCGCGGTATTGCTTTACTTCTTCAAAAATTATTTTGGATAAGTCGTTAGGCTGCAAAGTTCTGTAAGCAATTAATAAATTTTCAAATCGTTCTTCACCGAACTCCACTTCTTTTTTATTCATCGCTTCCGGAATTCCGTCGGTATAGAAAATTATTAAATCGTTTTTATTTAGCTGAATAACCTCCGATGAATATGGAAAATCAAGACAGCCGAGCATTAAGCCGCCAGTGCATAATTTTGATAATTCGTTTGAATCAGCTTTTAGCAAATAAGGCGGATTATGCCCGGCATTTATACTGTGCAATGTTTTGGTTTGAGTATTAACGATACCAAACCATGCTGTTGCAAACTTGTCCGAGGTTGTTGAGTTAATCAAAAAGCGGTTAAATGCCCGCACCATTTCAATCGGATCGAAATTATTCTTTTGAACAATAAAATAGATCTGAAGAAAACTATAGATAGTGGAAACAATTAATGCGGCGGGAACACTTTTGCCGGATACGTCGGCAACAAAAAATAAAGTATTGTCTTCGTTAATTGTTATTACATTAAAATAATCCCCGCCAATTTCCTTTGCCGGCTTCAAACGAATGGACATTTCCACATTGTTCAATCTTGGCAATTTTTGTGGAAGAAAATGGGATTGAATTTTCCACGCCGTTTCCATTTCAAGTCTTGACTGCTCGGATTTAATTTCTACATCAATCAACCGGGCATTTTCAATTGCAACTGCACACTGTGCGGCTAAAGCCTCAAACAATTCCAAATCTTCTTTAGAAAAAGCGTCATCATTTTTTTTGTTAATAACTTGTATGACTCCAACAAAATCATCTTTCTGAATCATCGGAACACAAATCATATTTCTGGTTTTGAATCCGGTAGAAATATCAAAATCTTTATTGAAGCGATCATCGCTATAACAATCGTTAATAATTATTGATTCCCGTTTTTCCGCAACCCAGCCGGCTATTCCTTTGCCGGCAGCAATCTTTTTTGATCTGAGAGAAGATTCCGTGCCCCCGGCTAATGTATGAAAGTAAAGAAAGTCTTCTTCTCTGTTGAATAATAACAATGAAGCCGCTTCGGCATCTATCAGTTTTTTACTGGCAAGAATTATTTGGTCTAGAAGTTTTTGAAGCGGTTTTCTTGCGGTAAGTTCGCGCACGGTATTTTGGAAAAACTTTATTCGTTTAAGGAGAGAAATGTAATCGTGCTTGTCTAATTCAATGGTTGTTTTTAATCCCATTGGCACCCTTCATTAACCGTTTGAAACAGCAGTTGAATGATATTTAGAAACTAGCTGGCAGATTTATTCTGCTTCAACTCAAATGCTTTTACGATTACATAAGCAATCATTGCGAACAAAAAGAAAACTAGAAGCATCCAAGCGGTGCTTTGCAAGGTTTCAATAATTGTTCTGTAGATTTCTAGAATCCATCTTTCATTAGTTAATACAATTTGAAATGCGGATTTGTCCTGCGGCTGAAGGTATTTTTCCAATTCCCAAACGCGCACTCCGCCACTAATACCAACAACATAAATTGCAAACTTGATATACTTCTGCCAGGCGGTGCTGATATCTTCAGCAATGATTCTGTTTAGAATTTTACCAATCGGCTTATCAAAAAATTTTGCAATTATAAACGAAGTAACAATTGCCAGCGCAAACGTAACAAGCAACAATGTGAAAAACATGTTTCCTCCAAACAATCGCCGCCTCAATTTATCGAAAAACAAACTCTATCAAAACAAAAAAGGCTTGTTTTCACAAGCCTTTCCGGGTTACTCTAAATCTTCTAGAATCGTTTGAAGTTTTTCCAGCGCCTTCTGCCAGTCGTTCATCTTCATACGTTCGCGCTCAATAACTTCTGCCGGAGCTTTTGAAACAAAGCTCTCGTTTTCTAATTTCTTGCGAACGCTATTGAAACTGCCGAGTATGCGGGCAATTTCTTTCTCAATACGCGCGCGCTCAACATTAAGATCAATTAAGCCTTCAAGCGGAATGAAAATATCGCAGCCTTTAACCACAGCAGATGCGCATGCTTTCGGTTTATCAAGGTGTTCATCAACAGTAAGTGTATCTATTCTAACAAGCGATTTAATATATTTTTCTTGAGCAAAAGTAACAGCTGTGCTTTTCAAGAATACATTAATTGGTTTAGCGGGAGAAATGTTCATCTCGCCGCGGATATTTCTGATTGCAGTTACAACTTCTTGCACAAATTCTATTTCCTTTTCGGCAGTTTCATCTACAAGTGTTGCATCAAACTTAGGAAACTCACATATCGAAATACTCTGTCCTTCTTTGCGCTCATCAAGCAGTTGCCAAATTTCTTCCGAGATAAATGGCATGAAAGGATGAACAAGTTTCAGCATGTCTTCGTACAATGAAATGGCACGCGAAAGCACTGCCATTTTAACTTCTTCGCTTCCATTATATAAACGGTTCTTGGCAAGCTCTACATACCAATCACAGAAATCATTCCATACGTAACTGTAAATAATTTTTGATGCAGCGTTCACCTCAAATTTATCAAGCGCTTCGTTTACTTCTTTTATCGTTTTGTTAAAACGAGAGATAATCCACTTGTCAGTAAAATCTAAATGTTTGTGCTTTAAGAATGGATCGAGTTTGATGTTCTGCGCGTTCATCAATAAAAATCTTCCTGCATTCCACATCTTATTGGCAAAGTTTCTTCCAATCTCAACCATTTCGCTGCTGAACATAACATCTTGACCGAGAGGAGCGATGTAAGTCATTGTAAAGCGCAAAGCATCGGCGCCATATTCTTCAATCAAATCAAGCGGATCCGGTGAGTTGCCGAGCGACTTACTCATCTTTCTACCTTTTTCATCGCGCACCAGACTTGTGAAGTAAACATCTTTGAAAGGAACTTCACCCATGAAATGCATTCCGGCAATAATCATACGCGCAACCCAGAAGAAAATAATATCGGGTGCGGTTACAAGAAGATCGGTTGGATAATAATATTTCTGGTCACTCTCGCTTGTAAATACATCTTGAGCCCAAAGCCAGCTTGATGCCCAAGTATCAAGAACGTCATCCTCTTGATGCCAATTCTGAATGTCGGCTGGCGGAATTACATCGCAGTAAATTTCTTTTGTGTTGTTATGATACCAAACCGGAATACGGTGTCCCCACCAAAGCTGGCGGGAGATACACCAATCACGAATGTTTGTCATCCAGTGTTCGTAAGTTTTTACCCAATGCTCGGGATGAAATTTAACTTTGCCTTCCTGCACAACTTGAAGCGCCGGTTTGCAAAGTTCATCCATCTTCATAAACCATTGCTCGGAAAGATAAGGCTCGATAGGAACATTACCGCGCTGAGAATACCCAACTTTGTTTGTGTAGCTTTCAATTTTTTCAATGAGACCAAGTTCTTCCATTCTAGCCACAACTTTTTCGCGAACGATGTAGCGATCCAACTCTTGAAATTCCGGTGGAACGTTACCGTTTGTAGTCGCATCTTCATTGAAGATGTTAATCATTTCAAGATTGTTGCGGTGAGCCATATCATAATCGTTTACATCGTGAGCGGGAGTAACTTTAACCGCGCCGGTACCAAATTCTTTATCTACATAAGAATCTGCGAACAATGGAATTTCTCTTCCAACAATTGGAAGAACAATTGTTTTACCAACCAAGTGTTTGAAGCGTTCATCTTCCGGATTAACAGCAACGCCGGTATCACCAAGCATTGTTTCCGGACGGGTTGTGGCAACAATTACAAACTCGTTTGTGTCCTTAACCGGATATTTGAAATACCAGAGCTTGCCTTGAATTTCTTTATAGAAAACTTCTTCATCGCTGATGGCAGATTTTGAAGCCGGATCCCAGTTAACCATTCTGTAACCGCGGTAAATCAATCCTTCTTTGTAAAGTTTTACAAATGCCTCGGTTACTTTTTTGTAGTAATGATCGTCCATTGTAAAGCGTTCGCGCTGCCAGTCGCAGCTAACACCAATTTTACGAAGCTGCTGAAAAATAATTCCGCCATATTTGTCTTTCCAGGCGTAGCAGTGTTTCAAGAAATCATCGCGGGAAATTTTATCTTTTGTAATGTGTTGTTCTTTTAGCAGCGCAACTACTTTTGCTTCAGTAGCAATTGATGCGTGATCAATTCCGGGAACCCAGCAAGCGTTAAAGCCCATCATTCTTTTGTAGCGGATGAAAATATCTTGCAGTGTGTTGTTGAGAATATGCCCGATGTGAAGAATTCCCGTAATGTTTGGAGGAGGAATTACAATAGTATAAGATTGTTTGCTTTCATCTATTTCGGAATGGTAAAGATTATGATCTTCCCAGTATTTGTACCATTTATCTTCGGCGTCTTTGGGACTGTAAGCTTTTGGAATATTTTCGAGATTCTTCGGGTGCATTAATTTCTCTAATTATTAAAATAAGTGGCGCAAATATAAAAAAACTTGCTGCGGGATGCTGATGCCGTTGAATAACAGTCAAAACGGGGCAATCCGTGATTAATGAGTACAGACGAAACTGTGGTGTAATTGAAAATGTACTGCCTTTGTATTACATTGGCATAGAATGAAAATGGAAATTACAATGAAAGACTCAACTGTAACAGCAAGAATAAATTCTCATCTAAAACGTGAAGCAGAAGACATACTAAAGAAGATTGGATTAAGCAGTTCTACCGCAATTAGCCTTTTTTATTCAACGGTTGTTCTGAATAAGGGATTGCCGTTCCGACTGCGTTTAGATTCTGTTCCAAATATGAGTTTAGAAGAGCAAAAGGAAACGGAAAAAATATTAAAGAAGCATTCACCTTCGGATAAACGAATTGTTAAAAGCGAATCCATAGAAGTCTCTTTGTAGTCGAAGAGATGTAATATGCAAACGATTACGCTTAAGATTAATTACCAAAGAAAAGCAGAAAAATTTCTTGGAAGAAATCAAGCCAAGATAACTGCCGACGAAGTAAAGAGCTTAATTGTAAAAGCCGTTCGGCGGCTAACCGGCAAGAATGAAAATATTGATTTGGTAAAGATGAAGGGCGAATTTGATGGTTACTTTAGGATAAGAAAAAACAATCTGCGAATCATTTTCAATATATATGAAGACGATAAGGAAATAGTAGTAACTGTAGTTGATATTGATTTTAGGGGAAGTATTTATAAATAATGCAATTCCGTAAAGCTAAATTATAACCCAATAATCTCTTTCCACACTACTTCATCAACCGGAATTCCGTTAAGTAAATTATCTTTTCTAGTTTTCAAAACACGCTCGCCCGGATAAAGAATTTCTTTCGAGTCATCTTCCGGAATTGATGTGTGGTAATCATCAATTATTTGATTGATAGTTTTAGAAATTGAGGAAGCATTTCCAAGTTTAGATAAATCCATTGCGATGAAAACTTGTGAGAGAGCGTGTTCATACGTTTGCTTACTTATCTCATGAGTTGGTGTTCCACCGGAAAGAACCGTCGCCAGAACATCAATTAGCAAAGCAAGTCCCGCGCCTTTCCAATACCCGGTAGGAAGTAACCGCTGCGAATCTAAAATTTCCGACGGATCGGTAGTAAGAATTCCATCTTTATTATATCCGCCAAAAGTCGGCATCTGCTGATTTCTTATCTGCGCTGCTTCTAATTTTCCATAAGCAAATTGAGACATTGCCATATCAAGAACAATTGCCTCATCGTTATACGGCGCGCCAAAAACAATCGGGTTGTTTCCAATCTTTGGATTGGTTGCGCCCCAAGCCGGCATAAGCCCCAGAGTGTTTGTCCAACTAATAAACGCAAAACCTTTTTTAGCCACGCGCCAGCCGTAAGTTCCGCCTCGCATCCAGTGGCTTGTATTAGCAAGCGCAACACAGCCAATTCCAAATTCTGCTGCTAATTCCATCGCGCGGTCTGTAGCTTTTAGCGCATTTAAAATTCCCGCGCCTAAATTTCCATTCCACTGTTCCAAAGCTCCGGCGGAATGTTTTAATTCCGGCTCGGCATTTACATCAATAACTTTTTCTTTTATGTACAGAATAAATTTTGAGAAGCGGTTTACTCCGTGAGTGTAAACTCCGTCAATGCTGTTTTCGGTGTACACTTGAGCTATAATTTTGGCTTTAGTTTCTGTAAATCCATTCTTAAGCAGAACTCGCAAAAACTCTGCTTCAACTTGAGAAGCGGGAATTCTAAAAACCTTTTGGTTTCCGAAAAATTCTGTTGTATCCAATTTTAAAGCACCTTATCTCGTTACAATAAAAACAGTTCGTAAAATTAAAGCGGCACCATGCGAGCCGCTAGTGGTTCCATTCTTTAATATAAGAACAGCAGTAATCTGTAACCGTGTTAACTTTTAGATTAAACTTGGAATTTGCCGGCACGTAAAACGAATCACCGCCGGTAAATTTTTTCCACACAGTTTCGGTAGGAAGAAGAACATCCATATCGCCCGCAAGAATTTCCATCAATTCCTTATCTGCTGTTCCAAATTCATATTCACCGGGCATCATTATTCCTAAAGTTTTCTTTGTTCCATCGTCAAACAAAACAGTTCTGCTTGTTACTTTCCCATCAAAATAAACATTAGCTTTTTTAATAATAGTTACGTTTGAAAATTCCGACATTTGTTCTCCTGTGTGAATCGTTTAATAATATCACTTTTAGTGAATCACATATTTGATTTTGTAAACATCAACTTTACCAACACCGTTATTGGGGTTGTGCGAATTGTAATACAACACATTTCTCTCCTTCGGATTTACCGAACAGCCGAAATCCCAGAAGTCCTTCGAATTTATAACTGAGTTTAAAATAACCGGAGTTGAATACTTGTTCTCTTTCCATTCGGAAACATAAAGATCAACTGCGTCATTTCCGGCGCGTTCGGAAGCAAACACAATTGTTTTTCCATCGCTTAGAAATGCCGGGTCGAAATCATCCAGAGGAGAATTAATTGGTTCGCCAATACTTACAGCAGGAAGCCAATTCCCGTTTTCGAATTTGGAGGTGAAAATATCATGCTTGCCTAACCCACCGCGCCCGTCTGTGCAAAACATTAATGTGTTTCCATCATCGGAAATCACCGGACCCCATTCATCGCCTTTAGAATTAATGTTTTCGCCAAGATTTGTAGGTGAACCATAAGTTTTGGTTTTGTTATCAAAAGGAACATAATAAATATCATCGCCGCCAAATCCACCCTCGCGGTTCGAAAAGAAATAAACGCCTTTTCCATCAAAGCTAAAGCAAGGATCGAAATCGTTACTTGATGAATTAAACGAAACCGGTTTTGGTTTTCCCCACTGATTATTTTCTTTTACGCTTTCCCAAATATCCCAGCCGCCAATTCCATTTTCCCAGCCGATAGTTCCCCAGAGCATTCTTGTTCCGTCAGGACTAAATGTAAGTTTGATTTCCGATTTTTCAGTAGAGACAAGATGAGGAAGGACCAATTCGGGTTTACCAATGAATTTGATATTCTGTGCCGTGATTAGCGAAACAGCAGAAAGCATTAAAACGAATAAAAAAGTTTTACACATAGAAAATCCGCTTAGTTAAAAACATTACGCAACTTTAACATACTTGGTTGGCAGTGTGCCGCAAATTGGGCACTTCTCTTTCGGCTCGCCAAATTCAATATGTCCGCAAACCGGACAGAGATAAATCTCGCCTACATCTAAATCTTTACCTTGCTCTGCCGCGGCTAATGCAATCTTATATAAATCGGCATGAACTTTTTCCGCATCGAGAGCATATTTAAACATGCGTTGAGCTTTGTGGTTTTCTGCAACAGCTTGCTCGTGCATTGGCGGATACATTTCTGTGTACTCATAAGTTTCACCTTCGATTGCGGCTTTCAAATTTTCAACCGTAGAGTTAATTCCATCAAGTGAACCGAGATGTCCTTCTGCGTGAATTCTTTCAGCTTCTGCGGCTGTAGCAAATAATTTAGCGATATTCGGAAATCCTTCTTTCTCTGCCTTCTTTGCAAAAGCGCGGTACTTTTGATTTGCCTGGCTTTCACCGGCAAATGCTTCTTTCAAGTTTTCTTTTGTTGTCGCCATCACGTTTTTCCTTTTTGTTAGATGTGTTTATTTAGTGCTAATGTATTCATCTATTCACGTCCTAAGATTTTATCCATTACACGACTTGCAGAGGCGCCGCTTCTTCCGGTGCTCGGGCAACTACTAACTCCGCGAAGCTCATCTACAATTGTCTGAATTAACAACTGAGCAATATGCGGAGGATTTTTAATATCAAATTCTTCTTTGGAATTGTTTGTTTCTAAAATTGTTGGAATAAGTTGAAAAGTTGGAAATACAATTCTTCCTTTTGTTCCTACAATTTCCGTTTCATCAATTTCATGATTGGAACTGAAACACCAGCTTCCGGTTCCATGGATTCCATTTTCAAATACAAATGAAGCGCTAACAATATCTTCCGCTTCATAAAGTTTCTGCTGATTGCCGGTAAATCCTTGCGCGTCTTTGATTTCCCCAAGAATGAATTGTAGAATATCAATCATGTGCGAACCCATATCGCAGAAATATCCACATCCGGCAATAGATGGATTAGTGCGCCAGTTTTCAGGTTGCGATAAATCTTTTTCATTCGGCTTTTGTCTTAAGCGAGTGTTAACGCAACGAACCTCACCAATAGCGCCATCTTCAATAAGAGATTTAATTTTTAGAAATCTCGGCAAAGCTCTTCTATAGTAAGCAACGAAAAGGGGAACGTTTTCTTTCTCACAGAACTCAACCATTTCTAAACATTCTTTGTAACTAAGCGCCATAGGCTTTTCGACATAAACCGGTTTGCCGGCGTTGGCGGTATCAATAACATATTTTTTGTGAGAAGAGGGCGGAGTAGCAATGTAAACCGCATCAACATCGGGATCGTTTATTAAATCTTGCGCGTCTCCATACCACTTTGGAACGTTATGTCTGCTTGCGTAATCTTGAGCGAGTGTTTTATTTCTTCTCATTACGGCAACAAGTTCAGAGCCATTAGCTTTCTGAAAACCGGGACCACTTTTAACTTCCGTTACGTCACCGCATCCAATAATTCCCCACCGGATTTTCTCTTTCATTGAAATTTACTTTTCCTTTTGCTCAACAAAGGTTGTTCCGGTTGGTCCGAATCCCGCAACGTACAATAACACTTCTCCCGCTTTAGCATAAGCGAAATGATGTTGATTGCCCGGCTCGGTGAAATAAGTTCCTTGCGGCATTTCATACATTTTGCTTTCATCAAATGTTGAACCGTATCCGTAGTAAAATTTTCCGGTTACAACAACGACGGTTCTGCTTTCCGGGTGAAAATGAGGCGGCAGTTTTAGATCAGCCGGAATTTTATAAAACATAACATAGTAGCCAGCTTTGGTTGGATCGCCGTATAGCACAGAAGTTTGAATACCATTTGCGGCAACAGTCCATTTTACATCTTCCGGAACAATTACTTTCGGTTCGAGTTTTAGCTCTTGCGAATAAGCAAATGAAACAAATAAAAGAAAAAGTAAACTGGTGATTTTAAGAAAGCGGTTCATAGTTCCTCTAAATTTATTCGGCTAATCTAATTTTGTAAACAGATGTTTGCGCTGTGATGTACAAAGTTTTTCTATCCGCATCGCCCCAATTGCAATTTGTTGGAGTTTCCGGGGTTGCAATTTTATCCAGCAGTTTTCCATCCGACGAAATTACCCAAACACCACCGGGACCAGTGCAGTAAAGATTTCCAGCCGGATCGGTTTTCATTCCATCTGCGTAACCTTTTTTCGGTATAGCGTAGAAAAGTTTTTTATTAGCAACAGTTGAATCGTTAACAACATCCCAAACGTATACAATTGCTTTGGGCGATTCACACACATACAGTTTTTTCTCGTCTGGCGAAAAACAAATTCCGTTTGGTTTATCAAAAGTATCATCAAGCAGTTTGAGCGAGCCGTTTATGCCGAGTCTGTAAATTCCTTTTATACTTAATTCAGCACTTTCGCCGGAAGGAGTATTGAAATCCGGATCGGTAAAGAAAATTGAACCGCTGGATTTTACAGCGATATCGTTTGGACTGTTGAATCTTTTCCCTTCGAACTTATCAGCTAAAGAAGTTTGTGTTGTTCCATCTTTTTCCAGGCGCGCAACTCGGCGCTTTCCGGTCTGCATCATAATTAAGCTGCCGTTGTTATCGTAAGTTAATCCGTTGGAAACAAAAGATGGTTTCATAAAAACTGTTGTGCCGCTTTCCGGATTCCACTTGTTGATGCAGTTTGAGCCCATGTCTGAAAAGAGCAAGCCAACTCCATCTTTCCAAACCGGTCCTTCAACAAAAACATGTCCCGTAGAAATCTTTTCGAGTCTGGCATTTTTAGGTACCGGCGATTGCGAATACGCAAATGATGTTACCAGTAGAACGGCAATTAAAATCTTTTTCAAAATTGTCTCCGTTTATTTTTTCTTTCTTCTATATTCTTTGAAAGGATCGTTCACTTTTTCATGCTCGTCGGAAAGTTTTCTTTTATTTGCCGGAATAGCGAACGAAACTTTACGGCTTAACACGCATCCTTTTCTACCCGGAATGCAATCAACATTTAACCGGCTGCAAAAACTGGTTGCATCAATATGGGGACAGGAAAACGAGCTCATGCTTATTCTATGATATACAAATTATTTGGCAATTTTATTTTAATACCGGTGTATCCTCCCACCAGATCGCTCCATTGGTCACCGATGCAAGCGATAATCTCATATCCATTCTTGGTTAGGCGTTCTCGTTCAATTGCTTTCCATTCCGCCGCCGGAATCTTTCTTGTTTGTTCCGAACGAACGATTAATGTATCAAAGTTTGTGAATCCTTCATTCAACAAATTTTTCTTCGTCGAAGCAAAATCTCCAGCTTGTCTTCCGGTTAGGAATATAACTTTTATATTTTTTTGAACGAGCCAATTGTAAAAGCGCTTGGTTTCCGGGATCGCTTTTGCCTCGCCTTGCCTCAGCCATTTTTCATAGAGATCATAAACATATCCAAAGCCGAGTTCCTTTGTGTGTTCGTAGTTTGATAGCACGGTTTCATCTATATCAAACACAACGGCGGAGTTTCTCGACAGCTTTAACTTTTCTATTTCGGCTATTCCAACATTAATTGCTTCGGCACATTCTTTATCGAACAGACCGCCTTCATAATAGTTCTGAATCAGCTTCTTTGCGGTATCAAGATTAAGCATTTGCGGCGCTTGTGTTCCGCACGCATAAAAGAGGACCAACAAAAGGAATGAAGAATTTCTTAAACTCATCGTTTGGCTCAAAAATTTCACAAACGAATATAAACCGGACTTTTTGAGAATACAATAATTTAGCGGTCTCCGGTTATTGTCAAAAATTCAAAACAGATTATCTTTGCCTATTAGTTGAAAAGGAGTTTGATGAGCGGCTGGATTGGAAATATTTTTCTGTTAGCTTCAATTCAAGGGATTCTATTAACCGTTTTTCTTTTGTTTAGCAAAAACAACATTAAAGCAAACAGAGTTTTGTCCGTAACGATGTTCTTTTTATCACTCGATTTGCTGAGCGTGTATTCGTTTGCTGCCGGCTGGTACAAAACTTATCCGGTAATTTTTGGCGCCAACTTTGGCTTTCCATTTATCTACGGACCCATTTTTTATCTTTACGCAAAATTTATAACCGGAAAGGAAGAAAAATTCTCAGCTAAATATTTAGTTCATTTTATTCCATTCATACTGGCGCATTTATATGTTTCCCCATTTTACTTTTTGAGTGAACAAGAAAAAATTCAGCAAATCAACGTTTATATCTCGGATTTGCAAATTGATCTTATAGTAATTAGCGCATTAAAACCTATACACGGATTGATCTACACTTTGTATTCTCTAAAGTTGCTTAAGGAATTCAACACACAAATAAAGAATTCTTATTCCAACATTGAACAGAAAAAACTCGGCTGGCTTAGAAATTTAATAATCGGCGTAACGCTAATCTGGCTGATTGTCGCTTTCACCTTTGTTTACACTGTTATTCTAAGCCTTGGATACAGCGATTCAAACGAGATCATATATTTCAGCATTGCGATTTTTATTTACACGGTTGGATACGGCGCGCTCTACCAGCCGGAAATGTTTGCAAAAAAAGAACAAAATATTTCATCAGGAGAAGTAGTTGTAGGTGAAACTCCTCAGCAAGAAAAGTACAGCAAATCGAATCTTAGCGAAAATCAGATTGAAGAAATAAAAACCAGCCTTATCTCTTTGATGGAAAACAAAAAAGCATTTTTGAACAGTGAACTAACAATTGATCAGCTTGCGCTTGAGATTGGCGTTTCAAAACATAATCTCTCGGAAACAATTAACTCGGCTTTTCAAAAAAACTTTTACGACTTCGTAAATAGTTATCGAGTAGAAGACTTTAAGCAAAGAATAAAAAATCCCGAGTTCGCCAACTACAGTTTGATTGCCGTAGCCTTTGAGTCGGGATTTAGTTCCAAATCATCTTTCAACACAATTTTTAAGAAGTACACCGGTACAACGCCATCGGAGTACAGGAAGCAATCTGCTTCTTAAAACTCAAACTCGATTCCGAAGATGGGAAGCAATCCCCACATTTTTTCTTTATCCGGTTTGTTGTCAATTTCATTCCAGGTATAAGCCGCAATGTTTTCTCTCGCGTAAGCATTCCAAACACTTAAGTAAACAATTAGAGTTGATGATTGAAAATGGAAGCGTTTATCTGCGCGAATATTTAGCGAATGAAAATCGGGCAGCCGCTTGCTGTTGGTTTTTGAAGCATCTAAAACACCTTTGGCAGCTGCGTATGAAGCGGACTCATTAAAAGGAGTATATGGCGCTCCTCCGGCATAGAGCCAGCGCAAACTAAATTCCCAGCTTTCATTTGGTTTGTAACCGCCTTCAATTGCAAAGTTGAAACGGTTATCGTAAATGCGGTCGTAAGTTTTGCCTTCATAGCTGTTGTAAGTTGCTTTGGAGTATGAGCCGCTGATTAATCCGTAAAAGTCTTTAGCAAGTTTTTTCTGAATTGTAAGTTCAACACCTTTGCTGTTGGCGGTGCCTGTACTAACTAAATTATAATGTGGAAGAAAAAGATTTTCCATCGCAGCTTGATCGAACAAAAACAAATTCGGCTGGTTCGGGTCAACCGGAAAATCATGATATGATTTGTTGTAAAATTCTAATGTGAGCTTTGTACTTTCTTCGAGCAGACGGGAGAAACCTATTATGTATTGATACGATTTCGGGTTTTTCAAATTCTTAAATGCTTCATTTTGTGCCGCAATAACAAGAGGAACTGCTTGATAGTAAACACCAAACGAACCGGTGAAAGTGGTAACATCATCAACTTCTAATGATAGAGAAACCCGTGGGGAAACATTTGTTGTTTTGTTAAACTCATAATAATCTGCGCGGAGACCTGGAGTAAAAGTAAATCCAGCAAACGGTTTTAGAATTAGGTTCGCGAATCCGCCCGCTCTGTATGTGTTAAGAGTTTTGTTCATTGTAATTGCCGGAGTATTCTGCCCAAGCAAATCTTTGTACTCGTTGTAATATTGGTTGTAATTGTTTGTGATGAATTTTGCTTCGGCTCCAAACTCCAGCTTGAGTGCTTTGCCCGCTATCCAGTGATTGATGTTTCTTAAGTTGATTTCTTTCTCGAGAGTTTTATTGTTCACCAAAAGCTTTGCGTCACTGGTCTGATAAAATCTCCCGTCGGTTTTACGTAATGTGTGTGATAGAGAAGTGTTTGAATAACCGGAAGTTCCCCACAAATATTGCCAGTTGAGTCCAGCTGTGTTCGAGTAATAAAGATAATCTGTGTAAACATAATTCTTGTTTTCTTTTGCGTCTGCTTGATTCATCAACTGATTGTCATGAGAGAAAACATCAATGATTGAGAGTTTGTGTTTGTCGGAAATATCGTAAATAAGTTTGCCCTGAACATCTGCATAAGTAGGCATACCTACTTTCTCGTTCATCAAATCAAGAATCAAATCCAAATAACTTCTTCTTGCGGAAAGAACATAAGAACCTTTTCCACCGGCAAGCGGACCTTCGATAACTCCACCGAACCCTTGAAAGCTCATATCAAGCTGAATGTCTGTAGTCGTTCTGTTTCCTTCGCGGTACTTCAATTCCATTATGGAAGAAAGCCGGTCTCCGTATGATGAATTAAATCCGCCGCTCAAGAAATTTACATTCTCTATCAGATCAACATTTATAATTCCAATCGGACCTTCGGATGAACCCTGCACCGGAAAATGATTGATGTTCGAGATTTCTATGTTATCAATATAAAATCCGTTTTCAACCGGACTTCCGCCGCGGACGATGAGAGAGTTTTTTGTATCGTTTACTTTTGCGAGCGAAGGGAGTCCGAAAATAATTCTGCTTACATCTCCGCCGGCGCCGGGCGCTCTTCGTATTTCTTCAAATGAAAAAGATGTTGCGCTTATACTTTGTGATTCTGTTCGGCTAAAATATCCGGCGGTTATTTCCACCGCTTCTAAGTTTATGTTGGTTGGTTTTAGCTCTGCGTTTGCGTAAGTGATTCTTGCGGACCTTACAATCACATCCGGGATTGTAATTTTCTCATATCCCACATAAGAGAAGACGAGATTATAACTTCCAATTTTGACTTTAAGAAGGGAATATTCTCCTTCTAAATCTGTTGTACATCCGGCTTTCAAATCGGGAATGTAAATATTCACACCAATTAGCGGTTGCTTGGTTTCGGAATCGAGCACCTTGCCCTTGATGCTTCCGGTTAGATTGCCTTCTTGAGCAAAAGCGGTAATGGAAATGAAGAAGAGTAAAATCAATAACAGCAGCAGTCCTTGTTTCATTTGTTCCTCTTTTATTAAAATTTTGAGGGCAAATGTATTCCAGATTAGGGCGGATATCGTTCAAACCAACCGGATTGAACCTATAAATCAGCAATTTGATAAGAACAAGTTAATTGTTTTGATTTATTCTGCTGGTTGCACCTTCAATAATAGATTCCGGGTAGCCTACATATTTTAACAAGGCAATGGCGTTTTTACTATTAGATTTATCCGGATGCAGTTTATAATCGAAACTCAAACCGGAGTCCGTCATGGTTTCTCTAAAGTGAAAGTTTTGATAACTGGCGCTTAGAATGTCTGTTAACTGCAAATCGTGTGTGGCAACAATTACAAAATCTTTCTGATTGTTTAGGAATCTAAGAACTTCAATAGAGGCAGCAGTTCTTTCGATGGAATTTGTACCACGGAAGATTTCATCAATTAAAAACAAATTAACATCTTCTGTTTTAGAGGAATTAACAATTCTCAAAATTGATTCAACTTCCGACATGTAATAACTTTTTCCATTAATCAAATCGTCGCTTCTTTCTATAGAGGAAATAACTCTTAAAAATGGTGCTTCATATTTTTCGGCAAAACACATATTAAACGTTTGTGCTAGAATAGCATTAATACCAAGTGTTTTCAGAAATGTAGATTTACCGGACATATTTGAACCGGTAATTAGCAGACACTTAGTGTCGAAAGTGAAATCATTTGAAACCGGATTAACAACTAATGGGTGAGCAATGTTAGTTACACTTAAATTTTTTGATGTATTAAAAGTAGGATTGCAAAAATTTGGAAATTGCTTTCTGTATGAAGCTACGGCAATTAGCGCATCTAGATAACCAACTATTTCAAAAATGCGCTGAAGACTTTTAACATTCTTCTTAAGGCTATCAATCGCGGAAATGAATCCGGTAATTGGAGCTAAAGTGTAGGAATTATAAATGGCAACTATAGGGTTATTTGAAGCATCCAACTGAAGCGAATAAACTTTTTTGGAAATTGACTTAGCGTGTCTTAGCTCGTTTTTCAATTCGTCTTTAATATCAATCAATTCATTTGGCAGTAGGGAAGCAATCTTGTGGGACTTACCAATTAGCTCGCTTAGGAATTGAAACGAAACAACAAACTCGCTCAGTTTTTTTTCGTAGAATCTGTAAACAATTAAATTGGTTATGTATATCAATATTGCAAAGCCCCAATGAATCATACCGATTACAGACAAAACAGCAATCCAAACACTTAGAGCAGAAAGAAGATAAAAAACAAAAGAATACTTCGGCTTTTCGGGTATTGGACTCCAAAGAGAATAAGCGAGATGTTTTGCCGGAACTTTTGCCAATCCTAAAAGAGAAATCTGAATATTCCGGCGAAGAGTGGTGTTGTTAGCAAACAAATAAAGAAGTTTTTCACGTTTATGCAGCTCGTCATAGCTAGTTCTAGGATGCTTTAACATATCATATAGTATTTGAGAACCGATTGGCGTGATAGCTCTATTCATAACTTCAAAAAGTTCGTCAAGATTAAGATCCTTCCAAGTTTCGTCATCAAGTGTGTAAATATCTTTGAAGTCTCTTTGTTTGTTGAAGCGGGTGTATAATTTCGATGTTTCTAAATCGTAATAACTAACATGAAACTTACCCCAGCGCTCATCAATCTTTTTGATTAGCCGTTTCTTGTTAAGGTAAATTGCAAGTGCTACACTTAACAAGAAAATAAAAACCGACGCGAAGAAAAATAAAAGATTAGCCATAGAAAAGTTGTTTTGTGAAACCCCAGTTAACTAAAAAGAAAAGAGGCTTTGAGAAACAAAGCCCCTTTATAAAACTATAAAATATACTTACTCAAATCACGGTTCTTAACAATCTTATCAAGTTTTTGGTTTACCATACCGCCGGTAATTTTAATTTCCGCTTCGGGCATTTTATCCGGAACGTCAAAAAGAATATCCTCAAGTAATGTTGTTAAAATTGTATGAAGACGGCGCGCGCCAATGTTTTCAACTTGCTCATTAACAGCCGCGGCAGTTTTGGCAATTTCAATTATCGCATCTTCTTTAAAAGAAATCACAACTTGCTCAGATTGAAGAAGAGCTGCATACTGCTTTAATAACGCGTTTTGCGGAATTGTAAGAATCTTTACAAAATCATCTTCGGTTAAACTCTTAAGCTCAACACGTATTGGAAAGCGCCCTTGAAGTTCCGGAATAAGATCGCTCGGTTTGGAAACATGAAATGCGCCGGAAGCAATAAACAATATATGATCGGTTCTAACCGGTCCATATTTTGTATTTACAGCTGAGCCTTCAACGATAGGAAGTAAATCGCGCTGAACGCCTTCGCGGGAAACGTCCGGTCCGCCTTGTTGGCTTTTTGCTCCGGCAATTTTATCAATCTCATCAATGAAAACGATGCCCGATTCTTCAACGCGTTTAACCGCTTCGCGCTGAACAGCGTCCATATCAATTAATTTTTCCGCTTCTTCTTGCGCAATTAATTTTTTCGCTTCACGGATTGGAGTCTTGCGTTTTTTCTTTTTCTTCGGAATCATACTGCTCATCATCTCTTGAAGATTCATAGTCATGTCATCCATTCCCATTGGTCCAAGCACTTGCATACCAAACGCGGGCGCTGTTGTATCAAACTCAATTAAGCGGTCATCCATTTCACCACTTTTAATTTTCTCACGCATCCACTCTCGTGTTTTTTCATTCTGAAGTTCATCGCTCTCACCATTCTCTTCGGGAGCTAAGCCAACCGGTTTTCTTACCGGAGGAATTAGCTGATCAAGGATTCTATCTTCCGCCATTCGCTCGGCTTTTTCCTGAACTTCGGCAGTCTTTTCAAGGCGAACCATGCTAACGGAAATTTCCGCAAGATCGCGAATCATTGATTCAACATCGCGGCCAACGTAACCAACTTCCGTGTATTTGGAAGCTTCAACTTTTACGAATGGAGCGCCGGAAAGTTTTGCAAGCCTTCTAGCAATTTCTGTTTTGCCTACGCCGGTTGGTCCAATAAGAATAATATTGTTCGGCATAATTTCTTCGCGGAGTGTTTCATCTACTTGCCGGCGGCGCCATCTGTTACGCAAGGCAATTGCAACAGCACGCTTTGCATCACCCTGACCGATAATATACTTGTCTAATTCTTTAACAATTTGTGTCGGTGTTAAATTTTGCATTAACTCATTTTTTGTTTCATTCATTTCGCAATAACCTCAACTGTAATTTTTTCGTTTGTGTAGATGCAGATTTCTGCAGCCGTTTTTAATGATTCTTCAACAATTTCTTTTGTAGAAAGGTTGCTGTATTTCTTCAACATTTTTGCAGCAGCAAGCGCATACATTCCGCCGCTGCCTATTGCAACTATTCCATCTTCCGGTTCAATAACATCGCCGGTACCGCTTACAACATAAGCTTTGTCTTCGCTAATTATTGCAAGCATTGCTTCCAGCTTTCGTAAATATTTATCTGTGCGCCAATCTTTTGCAAGCTCTACAACCGCACGGCTAACATTGCCGCTGTATGCTTCCAATTTTTCTTCGAAGCGTTGAAGTAATGTAAATGCATCGGCGGTTGAACCGGCAAATCCGGTTAAAACTTTTCCGCCGAGAAGTTTTCTAATCTTCATCGAGTTGTGTTTCATAACAGTGTTACCAAGTGTAACTTGTCCATCGCCGCCAATTGCAGCTTCGCCGTTATGAATTATACCAAGTATAGTTGTTGAACGAATTTTCATTTTGTATTCCTAATTTTTTATTAATCTAAATGGAAATATTCTTGTGGTTCTTTTTTGATATTCCCGGTACTCGTTTCCAAAAACTTCAACAAGTTTTTTTTCTTCATAGATTGATCCAACATAAAAATAAACTACGCAACAGATAAACAGAATTAAGTAGAACAAACTCATCTGCGGGCGGAATCCGAGAAACAATATTGAAAACAAATAAACCGGATGCCGCGAAAGCTTAAATGCGCCGCCGAACTTTAACTCTTGTTTCTCATCAAGAGTTTCCGCTTTGTAGGTTCCGTTAAAATATCTGATAATTTGCGAGATGCCGAGAAATTCTTTTGAATCAAACTGACTAAACGTCCAGATCAAACCAATGAGTGAAAGAACTTGCAACGCAAATGTAATTATATCGAAAGGGAATTGTAAGTCATAGATTATTACATCCGGCTTGGGCGCAACGGCTATAAAAGCCAAAAAAAATAAAATTGAAGAAACATTATAGAACATGCGGTAAAACGCAATCATGTTGCCAATCTTTTCTGCCAGCGCGGTTTTAAATTTTCTTGATGCGAGCCAAGTGTGAGAGAATGCGAATAATGAGAAGAGTAAAACAATCAATAGAATATCTAACGCGATCATAAATCCTTGCGCAGGCGCGCTACGGGAATTTTTAATGCTTCGCGGTATTTTGCAACCGTACGGCGCGCAACATGAAAACCCTTTTCTTGCAAGATGCTTGCAATTTTATCATCGCTGTATGGAGCGCTCTTCGGTTCATGCTCGCAAATTTCTTTTATGATTTCTTTGATGTGCTTGTTGGAGACTTCTTCGCCGCTGTCGGTTGTTAAACCTTCGCTGAAGAAATATTTGAGTTCATGTATTCCTTGCGGGCTTTGAACATACTTACCGTTTACAACGCGGCTTATTGTGGAAATATCCATCCCGATTTCATCAGCAATGTCTTTGTAGATCATCGGCTTTAAGAATTTTGCGCCGCCCTCAAAAAACTCATACTGCTTTCCCAATATTGCGCGCATAATTTTCATCAAAGTATTGCGGCGCTGATAGAGAGAAGCGATAAACCACTTTGCTGATTCAAACTTCTCGCGCAAGAATTTGTGAGTTTCTTTTTCCCGGTCAGAGATTTTACGTTTGCGTTTGTTTGTATCAAGCATTTCCAAATAAGTTTTGCTAACGGTAACAGAAGGAACGCTTCTGTCATTCAGCGTAACGATATAATTCTCTTCAACTTTTTCGATCAAGAAATCTGGAGTTATTTGATTCATCTCTTCGGAATCAATGTTTCCTTCGCCCGGTTTGGGATTAAGCTTGTGAATCAACTCTATAATTGTTCGTAAAGTTTCTTTAGCAATATTCATCGTCTTCTGGATTACTTCAAAGCGTCTGTTTGCAAAATCGTCAAAGTGCTCGGATAAAACTTTTTCTGCCAGATAAGAATAGTAAGGGTCGTAAGAAGAGTTTCTTATTTGAACGAGCAGACATTCTTGCAAGCTTCTCGAGCCAATTCCAACCGGTTCAAGTCTTTGAATCTCTTGCAAAACTTTTTCGGCGTGTTCAACAGTTACATCTATGTCTTCAAAAAGTTTGAGCTCGTTTACAATTTTTGCCAAGTCGGCTTTAAAATATCCGTCGCGGTCTAAACTGCCGATAATATTTTCTCCGAGAGAAACTTCATCGTCACTCATATCAAGCATTCTAAGCTGATCTACTAAATTTTCGCGGAGGGTTTTTCTTTGCGGCGCAATCGGCTGAACTGTGTCCTCGTCCGATCTTCTATTTAACCGGTCAAGCTCTTGTTCAGATTCCGATTCATTCATGTAATCTTCTAAATCAAACTCATCATCTTTGCTGTCGTAAGTATCTTCCTCGTCCACAGTTTTTTCTTCAGCTTCGTCAGGAGTTTCTTCTAATTGCTCAAGATCAATTTCATCATCAAGCGTCTCTTCAAGAATCGGATTCAGCTCAAGCTCGGTCTTAATGCGCTGCTCAAGTGCAAGCGTATTAAGCTGCAGCAGCTTTTGATATTGAATCTGCTGCGGCGAAAGCTTTTGCTGTAATGACAATCTGTGTTGAAGGGACAGCATAATTATTTTTTAGTAACCTCTTTTATTTTCTTAAACCACTCTACTCCGAATGCCCGTTCGAGTGAAGCTTTGCAAAAATCCAGTACTGTAACTTTAATTTGTTTGCCTTTTTCAATTGCCGGCTGACAGTCGCGGTATCGTTCATATCTCAAAACCGGTCCCGCAAAGTTAGAAATTCTTACCGGAAAAAGATGACAAGAAATAGGCTTATTGCAGCTTACCTTTCCTTCGTTGTGAGCTTTTTCAATAGAACACTTAGCAATATCGCCTTCGTAAAACACAAACACGCACGCGCGGTTGTTAATACTGCGGGTCATAAGCTCGTTCTGCTGCTTAACCCAAAATCCCTTTTTCTCAATTTCGTTTGAGTGAACTTTAGGAAGATAAGGAACGATCTTCGGCAGCTCTTTTGTAATTGTATCAATCTCTTCTTTAGTTATTGGAGCGCCATAGGGACTTTCCATTGTACAGCAAGCACCCTTGCATTTTCCAAGATCACAAGTAAAGTAAGAATCAACAACTTCTGTGTTTACAACAATTCCATCTATTTGAATAAAATCCGCGTCCATTTACCCTAATTACTTTTTGAAAAAATAATAATTTTGTTCTAGCAAAAAAAATTGATGAGCACTTGACATTGAATATCGGCTCACCAAAGGTAATGAAAATAAACTGTAAGGACGATTATGACATTTGCCGGAAAAACCCTGCTTATCACCGGAGCTTCAACCGGAATTGGAAAAGCAATTGCGCAAAAGCTGCTTAAGCAAAATTGCAATCTTGTTTTGATTGCGCGAAGAGTAGAATTAATTAGCGAATACATTAACCAATCACAAAACATCGGTAGCCAATCGCTGGTAATTAAATGCGATGTTAGCAAGAAAGAAGAAGTCGCCGCCGCTTACGAACTGATTAAACAAAAGTTTGGCGGAGTTGATATTGCAATTCTAAACTCCGGCATAGGAAGAAACGTTACGGTTAAAACTTACAACTCCAAAGATGCGGAAGATACTTTCGGTGCAAATGTGTTTGGAATAATTTATTGGGTTGAAAAGCTATTGCCCGATTTTCTGAAAAAGAAGAGTGGTGTAATTGCAGCAACTTCTTCTCTTGCGGATAACAGGGGATTTAGCGGAAGCGGATTTTACTGTGCGAGCAAAGCCGCCGCAACAATTTATCTGGAAGGGTTACGTGTTGAATTAAAACCGCACAACATAAAAGTAATTACTATCCGTCCCGGATTTGTGCGTACACCAATGACAGACCAAAACAATTTTAAGATGCCGTTATTAATGGAGCCGGAAAAAGCAGCAGAGATAATTATAAGCGGAATAGAAAAAGAAAAAAGAGTAATTCAATTTCCGTGGCAGATATATTTGGCAACAAGAATTATTGGCGCACTGCCCGGCAGAGTTTACGAGTGGCTGGCAGGGAAAGCGAAGATATAATTGTAGAGCCGCATTCCCATAAAAATCACGGGACAAGCGAATGTGGCTCAAGTTATAGCATAAACTAAGACGCGCTCGGCGCGTCTTTACGTTTTACATCTTACGTTTTCCGTTATTTCAATTCTTTGGTTATCATTTCTTGCGCAGTTAAAACTTTTGTTACCGGATAAGGCAAAAAAACACCACCCCATTGCGGCACAAGATATTTATCCCAGAAATTCCAGTAGAGCAAACCATCGTCTGTTTCCGGTTCTAGCAAGTAGGTTGCAACGTTTGCAAGAGGCTGCGCGGTGCGCACAACTAAAGTTCCGGCAGCAAATTCTCTCTTCTCATTAACGTACTCAACTTTTATTGTGTTGCTGTAATGTCCTTGGTTCAAACGTGCGGCAGGTTTTAATTCTTTTGTTTTAATTGTCTGCACATCAAGAGTAACCGGCTTCTCAAGTTTTTCTACTTTTATTCCATGCGTTTTAAGAAGAGCAACTACTTTTGCGTCTGCTTGCGAGATTAGGTAAGCAAAAGGAAACTTTACGCTCCGCTTTGCAAAGTAATCTATATAGTAAGGAACTGAAACAGTTTTTGTCTTATCTGTCGGTTTGTAACGCTCACGACCGTTAGCGTCTTTATATGCTTCCATTTCGTAAGCGTTAATTATTTCCGATACCGGACTTGGTTTATTCACAAATTCAACAGCAACAGAATCGCTTTCTGCTGGATTCATTCCACGTGCAATAGTTTTTTCATCAACCGCTTTCAGCATCTTCTTAATTTCATCTTTGTTAGTAGAAGCGTATTTCAAAACTGATTTGAGCAAATTGTAACATCCAATCACGCGCGTTTTGAAATCTGCATAAACATAGTTCTCGTTTAATATAGATAAACGGTTTCTTAAGCCGATGTAATTAACTATGTAGCGCGGCTGAACTGCATCGTAAACCCAGCCTTTTTCCGGTGTGCGCTGATCAAAGAACTCACCATAGAAAAGATTTTGCCATTTGTAGTTTGTTGTTAAATCGTTCTTAACCCAGGGCATCATTTTATCACGCATATAATTTATTAAGCCGCGGTCCGTGTTTGGGTTTACCATCCATGTGTAAGTAGTTGGTTCTTGATGATACGAACCGTTTGTTGTGTGCAAATCCATCATCAGCGCCGGATCCCATTTATTGAGAACGTTTGTAATCAATCCATAAACTTCCGGCGATTCAACCTTCATCGCGTCGCGGTTTAGATCGAGCATCATTCCGTTGTGGCGAACACCAACTCCGTTTACCGGTCCGGCTTGATGCGGGCGGCTTTGCTTGCTGATTTGTTCGTTCCCATCTGCATTAAAAATTGGGCAGATAAGAATGATTACATCTTTGAGATAATCGGGAGTTTCTTTAAGAAGAATATCGCGCGCCAGCATTTGTACTGCTTCTTTGCCTTCAACTTCTCCGGCGTGAATGTTTGCTTGCAGATAAACTACAATGCGCTTGTCTTTCTTTATTTCCTTAAATGATTTTGGAAGTTGCTTGCCCATTATGATTAAAGGTATATCCAAACCGCCAATGCTTTTTCCCATTGATTCAATTCTGAAGTTTGGAGAAATTTTCTTTAGAGACTTAAAAAAGTTCATCACATCTTCATGGCGGGAGGTGGATTCAAAGTTAGATTTTTCCGCAATAGTTAGATATTTATCTTTGTTCGTTCCGGTAGTTAATGTTGAAGCCAGTAAAACAACAAGAAGAAGCAGTCTTACGGTTTTCATAAGCGTTCCAATCATGTTATGTTTTTCGTTGTTAGAATTAAATAATCACATAGTTAATCAGTAAACAAAGGAATATCCAAGCTGCAAATTTCTTTCGGGTTTCATGAATGAAACCCCTACGAATTTACTATCGCATATAATGTAGGGGTTTGATTTATCAAACCCGGATTCTATAGTCGATTTGAATTAACTGCTGGCAAGTTACAAAAAGTAAATCTTGCTGAAAATATAGTTTTACATTTTGGTAAATTGTAACCGAACAAATGAAAGGAAAGGGTATGAGCCTCTTTTCTATGACGCAAGGTGAAATGGTAAATCAATTCGAGCAGATAAAAGAAACAACGGTGCGTCTTTTAAAAGATGCTTCGGTTGAAGAGCTGAACAAAAAATCTTCGGAGAAAAGATGGTCTGCTGCTGAATGCATAGAACACCTTACCGTTGCCGGACAAAGTTACTTGAGCAACATTCCCAAAATCCCCAAACGCTCTGCCGTTTTAATAGATGATGATGTGAAAATTGGCGCCGGTTTATTTGCAAAGACGTTCATTCATTTTTTCGGTCCAAAGGTAAGAATCAAAATGAAATCGCCGAAAAATATGCTTGTGTCGAATTCAAACCACGACAAAGATGTTATTGATGATTTCCTTTTTCTGCAAGATGAATTTTTAACGGCGCTTAGTTCCGTAGATTATGATGAATTGAAATCGATAAAAGTAGCATGGCCAACATTTGAATTAAAGAAATTCAGCCTTGGCGAGGTAATGATGATTACAATTGCGCATGAACTTCGCCATATTAATCAAGCTGAACGTGCATTAGACGATCAATAGAAAGGAGAATAAAATGTTTGTTAAACAAATAAATGATATAGCGAAAGAAGAAGTTAAAGCCGGAACAAAAACCACCAGACAAGTTTTAATTAGTCCGCAAGAAGCGCCAAACTTTGCGATGCGCAAGTTTTCGATTGAGCCCGGCGGTGGAATGCCTATGCATACTAATTCGGTTGAACATGAACAGATTGTGCTTGGCGGAAAAGCTCATGTTGTAATTGGTGAAAACTCTTACGAAGTAAAGAAAGATGATGTTGTGTTTATTCCGGCGGGAGTACCACACTCGTACGAAACAATTGGCGATGAACCATTTGAGTTTTTGTGCATGGTTCCCAACAAAGAAGACGTAATAAAAATAGTCGGTTGTTAAACGGAGTAGATGTTTTATAAACAGAAATATGTACTGAAAAATGTCACACCGAGCGAAGTCGAGGTGTGTTCTGATTTATTTCGCTGCTATTTGGAATTTTATTACACAGAGTGCCAGCAAGAACCACAGAGTTGCACAGAGAAAAAAATGGCGCGAAAAGTTACTTTTTCAAGTTTTATTGTTTATAGTAAATCGGTTGGTTTGCAGAACAAACGCTGACTTTAAAATTGGCGTTCACTTGACAAGCTTAAAAAAGCAATTTAATTTATAATTGAATTTAACCACAGTGGGAAAATATTTTTACATTCTTATAGCCTCTACTTAATAGAAGCATCAATATAAATTTAGTCTTAGTAGTAGAACTATTTATCGCAAACACAATTGATAATTATTTACTTGTCGTATAGTCAATGAAGATATTAGCAATTGAGTTGATACTTTAGGAGCATCATAATGAAAAAGTGGTCGTTAATATTGTTGCTTTCAGTTTTATTTATGGGCTGTGAAGAAGATAGTTTAACAAGTTCTCCTTTCGAGAACTGTCTTTATTTCGAAATTCCAGCTTGGGATTACTCAGACAACCACTTTTTCGTTGATACAATTTATGCAAATCGAAATAGCTTAAACATTTTCAGTAAGTACTACCGCAATGCCGTCCCTTATTTAATATCTTATTATAGAATAAAGAAAATTGAGGTATGGCGTTCTCATACGGGTCTATTATCTCCAGATGAGAGAAAAGCTAATTCATTTGTTGATTTGAAGGCTAGAGAAAAGGATGGGTACAAAGCGGAAAAAGAAATTTTTTCAAACACAATTCCCGGCAAGCAGGATCTTGATCGTAGATGTATCATGCTTGAAGAAGATAATGATTATATAATTAATCGGGATGTTGGTTTAATATCGTTTATTAATCCACTTGAAGATACACGCCTAGTTGCAGTTAGTTATACAATAGAAGGTCCTTCATCAAGTAATCAAGATGATATTCAGTACGGAGACTTTATTTCTGATATAAATCTTCCTTCAGAAGAGAGATTAGTTCTTAAGCTGGTAAAAGATTACGATATTAATTCTAGCGACAAGAGCTTGTGGAACAAGCGACTAAAAAATATATATAGATTACCAATAAATACCTTTGAGCCGGGTGATTTAGAGATAAACATATGTATGCTAAAAGATGAGAAAATGGTTGATGAAATAACTATAGAAAATAAAAAGGTAGCGCTAAATACTCTGTTTGGAGTTGACCTCACAGATGAAACTTATACAAGCAGCGAGCCTGACGGGAAATTTGATTTTCTTCCCGGAAAAACATTTTTCCCCGAAACCGGAGATATTATTTTTCCCGCTTTGGAACCGTTCGGAAAGGATCTTCCTGCTGAACTACCAATTACATATAAAAACAATAAGATTTATAACTCGGCAAAATATCAGGTTCAATCTCAAACTAATCGTTTTTTTATTAGGTGCAAATACAAAGTTGCTGGTAATCACCTTACAAAATTTTAACACAACACAGGCAATAATTATTTTAGTGGAGCTATAATGAAACTTAATCTGCGAATTCTACTTTTCGCTTTCCTTACATTATTATGTGATCTTAAGGCGCAGGATTATCCAATATCTTTTGATAGAAATATGCTTGCAAATTCCCGGGGGTTACCCAACACATTTCTCATTTTTTCTCAAGATACTTCTGTTGCAGTATTATTTAATCCTGCAAGAGGCGCTGCCTATTCGAAAAAATTTATTTATGCAAATTATTTACCGAGTTCAAATTCTCCTTTGGAGATTAATAAGCCCCAATTATCATACGGAAATAATTATTACGTCGAAAATCCACATTACCAATTTTTGAATTATTCCGGATCAGCCATTTCTGTTGCCACACTTCTGGATATTAACGGGTCGAAATGGCTAATGCAAATTTCCAATAATGCTCTTAAAAGCAAAATCGAGCAATCTAAAAACGGGCGTTCATTTTCTGATAATTATGTTCAGCTAGCAAATAGTACTAGCGATTACACAAGTGATTTATCCCAGTCGTTAAGTTCTTTAAAAATTTCTAAGGTTGGTAAATTAAATGATAAATTCTTTTCCCTTGGGATATATGCGTTGATTTTTCCCTATGAAAGAAATGAAAATAGTTCAAAAGCATCGAATAAATATACTCCCCCGGATAGTTATGGCGACAGAAATGAAATATACTCCCAAAAGGTTAGGATACTTGAAAAAAAATCAAATTTTGTTGCGGGTTTTGAGTATGCACTTGCTGCTGAAGATTGGGACTTAATTACTGGTATTACGGTAGAAAAAGACATACTAAATTCAGAAATATCTTTTGATTTCGGAAAATTAGAAGTAATGCGAAACTCGTCAAGTATAAATATTAGAAGCCAATCAAATGTTGGTAATAAATATATTGACCATAGCCCAATAACGTTTGGAATAAACGGTTATTATCAACATAAGGCAGATATAATAACATCGAACGATCATTACTTTCTGTCAACTAATTTATACCGTTCAACTGGCAACATAAAATATAACCAGTTCTCGCAAGGTCTCTATACTGTTAAAACAAATGCTACATATACTGCGAACGACACAACAGACAAATTGCTTTCACAAAACGAAAATGTAATTAACTACGGAGCCACAATATCGTTTGGATATCTTGTGAAAGGCAAACTTATTGATCTCGATTTTATTGTTGGTATAAATCCTCATGTGGGTTATTATGCATTTAAAAATATATATCCCTACTCTAATTCATTTAGTGAATATTATTCCGACTATTTTTCTTACTATACCCCGGGAATATCCAATATCTATGATTTTAAGGTATGGTCAGCTTCGGTTCAATTTCCAATATATTTAAACTTCACACCGGTACATTGGTTTTCGGTATATGGCGGCCTAAATTATTATTATAAGTTGGAGTACTGGAGAAGAAACACCTATTCACCCGTTGAAAGTGTTTACACAAGTAAGCTGCCTATGAGCAATGCCGATACTTATCAATCAGAATCCTATAGATCATCTTACTTGAACGCTACAAATGATGTATATGCCGGGTTTGAATTGAGACATGAATCTGGGTTACGTGTTCAATCGGCATTCAAGGGCACACTGAGTAATTTTACCTCATGGAATATTTCCATCGGGTATATCTTTTGATACAAAAAGAACGGACATTTAAGCAGTATTGAAACATAATGTTGCTTAGGTTAATTTACTTTTGTATAAAAACAGAATTAGAGAAACTAGATGAGCAAATTTAAATATGTAATTAAACGAAGCGGCGCGGTTGTTCCATTTAATCCGGATAGAGTTTCCAACGTAATTTACCGTGCGGCTGTTTCCGTTGGCGGACGCGATAAAGCAAAAGCTGCAGAGCTTGCAAAACAAGTAATCGAAGTTCTTGAAGCTACATACGAAGAAGGTCACAAACCGCACGTTGAAGAGATACAAGATATTATAGAAAAAGTTTTGATAGAGAACGGACACGCAAAGGTTGCAAAGGAATTTATTCTTTACAGAGAAGAAGCCGCAAATAGAAGAAGAGAAAACAGCAAGCATTTTTCAAAACCAAATGAATTAATTCCTTGGAAAAAAGTTTGGCGCTCGCTCGATTGGGCGGTTGAACATGATTTGAATACTATAGATGGAATCAACTCAAGAATCCGGCGCGGACAGTTTCCGCAGATTGTACACGAAGCGGAAACGTTTTATGAAACTCAGCTTGATACGGCTGCCGAGTTAATTAAAGAACGAGCCGAAGAACTAAGAATGGTAATGGTGAGTGGTCCCTCATCTTCCGGCAAGACGACTACAACATTTAAGCTTGAGCAGCGCTTAAATAAAATGGGAATGAAGTTTGTTGCGCTTGTGGTTGATAATTATTTCTTCGATTTGGAAATGCATCCTAAAGATGAGTTTGGTGATTACGATTTTGAAACTCCGCAAGCGCTTGATCTCGATTTGATTAACGATCACTTGAAACGCCTTGCTGCGGGCGAAGAAGTTTTAATTCCATATTATGATTTTAAGCAAGGCAAACGTTTTGATAACCGTACACCGCTCCAGCTTCATGATAACGAAGTTTTGCTAATAGATAGTTTGCATGGTTTGTATCCCGAGTTTAGCCGCGAAATTCCAGTAGCGCAAAAATTCAAACTCTATCTTGAACCACTTTTGCAGATGAAAATGCCGGATGGGCAATACATCCGCTGGACGGACTTACGTTTGATAAGAAGAATGCTTCGCGACTCTGTTCACCGCGCCTACAACCCAGAACAAACATTGCTTCATTGGCATTACGTTCGTTCATCGGAAAAGAGAACGATTCTTCCTTACAGCAACACCGCTGATTACATTGTGAATACTTCGATGCCGTTTGAAGTGCCGATATACCGCCCAAAACTTTTGCAATTATTTAAAGAGTGGGAAAAGAAATATCAAGGTGATCCGTTAAGAGAAGACGCTTACGTACGTGCGGCGCGTGTCCGTAAAATGCTTGATGCAATTGAACCAATGGAAGATGATTCCGCAATTCCGGGAGATTCTGTTCTCCGAGAGTTTATCGGCGGAAGCACTATGAATGTACATTGATAGTGTAGAGAGAAGAACGAAAAGTGCAGAGTGATAAGATGAAAAAATTCATTTTCTTTAGTTCTTCACTCTACGTTCTTCATTCTATACTTTTTGCCAAAATCAGTTTTCTACGTTTATATTCAACCTACGGCACAATCTCAACGATTAAGCGTCTTAATGCTTGAATACATTTTTCAAGAGGACAAGATGAGAATAAAGCTGTACTGTTCATTAATTGTTTTTTTATTCTTTCCATTTTTAATTAACGCGCAAACAAAAATTTCCGGCAAGATTATAGATTCTAACGGCAATGCTTTGCCCGGAGCGAATATCTACATAAAAGATTCTTACGATGGAACAACTTCCAAAACCGACGGAACTTTTTCCTTCAAGACAATGGAAAAAGGGAGCGCGGTTCTTGTTGCGAGTTTTGTTGGTTACAAGAAATATGAAAATAATGTGGTTCTAAAAAAAGAAGAACTAAAAATAGATATAGTTCTTGAAGAAGAAATCACACAAATGAATGCGGTGGTTGTTTCAGCCGGTTCGTTTGAAGCGAGTGATGAAAAGAAAGGTGTAATTCTAAAACCGCTTGATGTTGTTACTACCGGCGCTACTGCGGACTTATACACATCGTTGAACACTTTGCCCGGTGCACAAAAAATTGGTGAGACGGAGGGATTGTTTGTTCGCGGTGGTTCAGCGGCTGAATCCAAAACTATTATTGATGAAATGATAGTTCAGAAACCTTTTTCCAGCAGCGTTCCGGATATTCCATCGCGCGGAAGATTTTCTCCAATGATGTTCAAGGGAACTGTTTTTAGCACAGGCGGTTACTCCGCTCAATATGGGCAAGCGCTTTCTTCTGCACTAATTTTGAAAACGCAAGACATGCCTACGCAAACTATCAGCGCAATAAACTTAATGGTATTTGGCTTGGGCGGCGCGCACACACAACTTTGGGAAAACACCGCTGTCTCTGTTGAGGGCGGTTACTATAATCTAAATCCGTATAATAATGTTTTTAAGCAAAGAGTTGATTGGGATAAATCACCGGTTGGAATTTCCGGCTCGGCAAATTTCCGCCAGAAGATTTCAAAGAACGGATTGCTGAAAGCATTTGTATCTTACAGTAAATCCGATCTTTCTCTTTATCTACCCGATCTTGATAATCTTCCTAATAAAACTTTTTACGGATTGAAACCGGAAAATTATTATTCGAATGCGAGCTACCGCGATATTTGGGGCGACTGGAATGTGTTCGGCGGTTTTTCGTACAGTTTGGATAAAGATATAATTAATGCTACGGGTAATAACATAGAGCAAGATCAAAGACTGGTTCAAACAAAATTTACAGCCAACAAGAAAATAATTGATAACGCGTACTTAACGTTCGGCGCGGAAATCCTCAACACACTTTACGATGACACCTACAATCAATTCAATGTAAAACTTAACGAAGCACACACAGCGGGATTTGTTGAAAGCGATATATATTTTACCAACGATCTTGCAGCTAAAGTTGGAGTTAGAGCAGAGCATTCAAAAATCTTGGACAAATCTAACTTTGCGCCAAGAATTTCTTTTGCGTACAGATTAGGCACGTACGACCAACTTAATTTTGCTTACGGAAGATTCTATCAAACACCGGAAAAGAATTATCTTGTTCAATACAGCAAGTTTGATTACGAAAACGCCGATCATTACATCGCGAACTATCAATATCTTGGTGAAGGACAAACCTTTCGCGTAGAATTATATTACAAGCAGTATCATAATCTTGTTAGAGGAACAGTTTACAATTATCCATATTTCAATTTGCCGGTTGTTCCTTTTAGCAATGATGGAAACGGTTACGCAAAAGGTATTGATGTTTTCTGGCGTGACTCTCGATCACTTGAATATTGTGATTACTGGGTTTCATATTCATTCATTGATACAAAAAGAATATTTAGTAATTACCCTACAACGGCGTTCCCAACATTTGCCGCGCCGCATACATTTTCGGTTGTGTTTAAACGCTGGTTCGAATCAATTTCTGCCTTTGCGGCATTAACTTACGTTCATGCTTCCGGCAGACCATATTTTAATCCAAATAATCCGGAGTTTCTTGGCGACCGTGGAAGCAGCTACGATAATCTTAGCTTAAACATTAGTTTTATTGCAAAATGGTTTGGAAGCTACAGCGTAATATTTTTCTCAATAGATAATTTGCCCGGCTTTGCTAATGTTTACGGTTACAGATATTCAACCGATGGAAAAATAGTTGCGCCGGTAGTGCCCCCCACTTTGCGCTCGGCATTTCTTGGAGTTTTTATTTCGATTGGAGAGACAAATCAATATCAATAAAGGAGAAAGGAAATGAAAAGTGTGTTAACATTTTTAGTTGTCGTTCTTTGCTTTACAAGCATTAATCGTGCTGATGATGAAAAGTACATTGCAGCGATGAAGAAAAATTTAATTCAAATGGATTCTATGAAAACTGTAGATGATATGGTTGATCTCACTAACGCTTTTTTAAGAATTGCCAATGCCGAAAAAGATAAATGGCTTCCATATTATTATGCTTCTCAGCTTTGTGTGCTTTCAAGTTTTACCGATTCTGTAAAGAGCAAGAAGGATGAATATCTTGATGAAGCGGATAAGTATCTTGCAATTGCTGATTCTCTCCAGCCGAATGAATCCGAGATTTATGTTCTAAAAGGATTTATCTGCCAAGCTCGCCTTCAGGTTGATCCAATGAGCAGATATATGAAATATGGTTTTCAAATGAACGAAAATTTTGAAAAGGCTATTGCGCTCGATCCTACAAATCCCCGCCCGGAGTATTTGAAAGGAGTAACATTGTTTTATACTCCGGAACAATTTGGTGGTGGAGCCAAAGTAGCAAAGCCGGTTTTGGAAGTCGCTCTCAAAAAATTTAATGAGTTCGTTCCCAAGAACGAATTAATGCCGCATTGGGGCAAACAGCAAGTTGAAGATTTCTTAAAACAAATTCCGTAACACTTCTTTTGTTGACCAAGAGAAAACTTTGAACAATATTGTAATGTAAATCTGGAGTTGTTATGGATCAATTTATGCAAGCTGCAATTGAAGAAGCACAAAAAGGTTTGGAAGAAGGCGGTATTCCAATCGGTTCTGTTATTGTTCACAAAGGAAAAATATTAGGACGCGGACACAACCGTCGTGTACAAAAGGGAAGCGTTATTCTTCACGGCGAAATGGATGCGTTCGAAAATGCCGGAAGGCAACCCGCTTCTGTTTACAAGGAATGTGTTTTGTACACAACACTTTCACCATGCCCAATGTGCAGCGGCGCAATTATTCTTTATGGAATTCCCAAAGTCATAATCGGCGAAAACAAAACTTTTATGGGCGAGGAAGAACATCTTAAGTCTCGCGGAGTTGAAGTAGAAGTCCTTCAAGACGAAACATGCATTAATATGATGACAAACTTTATTGCAGACAAACCAACTCTTTGGAGTGAAGATATCGGTGTTTAACAACTTTGCGTTCTCTGCGTTAAAGATTTTCTTTAAATAACCGCAAAGGACGCAAAGAAGTTTTTCAATCATTTGTAACCAATTCCTCTTCTTTTATCTGCAATCACTTCTTTGTAATTTGAACCACAAAATTCATTCGGTTAAATATGAAAATAGCTTTTACGTTCTTCGCAGTTTTATTCTCAATCACATCTTTTGCGCAGCAACAAAACATAAGGACCAAAACTCCGTACGATTATGTGAACCCGTTTATCGGCACAGACGATATGGGACACACATTCCCCGGCGCAGTTGTTCCATTTGGGTTGGTTCAGTTAAGCCCCGAAACTGATTCTCTACTTTATAACAACGGCAAGTCTTACAATCCCGATGTTTACAAATATTGCGCAGGATATCAGTACGCAGATAAAACTATAGTTGGCTTTTCTCACACGCATATGAATGGAACGGGTCACTCAGACCTTGGTGATTTTTTAATGATGCCGACAATTGGAAAAATTCAATTCAATCCGGGAACAAAAGAAAATCCGGAAAGCGGATACAGATCGAAATTTTCTCACGAAAAAGAAAGTGCAAAACCGGGATACTATTCGGTTCACTTAGATGAAAACAATATTGATGTTGAGCTAACTGCAAGCGAGCGCGTTGGATTTCACAAGTATAAATTTCCCAAGACTAACGACGCACATGTGATCCTCGATTTAACTTCCGGCATTTATAACTATGATGGAAAAGTTGTTTGGTCATCAGTTCGCGTTGAAAATAAAACTTTAGTAACCGGATTCCGCCAAACAAACGGCTGGGCGCGCACGCGCTACGTTTACTTTGCAATGGAATTTTCCAAACCAATTAAATCTTATCAGCTTAGAAATGATGAACAAAATGTTTACGGCGGATTCTGGCGAAAGTTTAATCAAAACGAAAACTTTCCGGAACGAGCCGGACACAAAGTTAAATGTGCTTTCAATTTTGAAACGGATGAGGGCGAAGCAATCTTAGTTAAAGTTGCATTAAGCGGAGTTAGTACAGCAAACGCACTTGAGAATCTGAGGGCGGAAATTCCTCACTGGGATTTAAATAAAGTTGTGGCTCAAGCAAAAGAGAAGTGGAACAAAGAACTTTCCAAAATCACAATTGAAGCAAGCGAAGAGAGAAAAGAAAATTTCTACACTTCGATGTATCACGCGTTTATTAATCCAAACATTTTCTCTGATGTAAACGGCGAGTACCGCGGATTAGATCAGAACATTCACAAATCAAATAAGTTTACCAATTACACAACATTTTCTTTGTGGGATACTTACCGCGCACTTCATCCGCTCTACACAATCATTCAACAAAAAAGAACAAGCGATATCGTAAACTCGATGATTGCTCACTACGAACAAAGTGTTCATAAAATTCTTCCGGTTTGGTCTCACTGGGCGAACGAAAACTGGTGTATGATTGGCTATCACGCAGTTCCGGTTATTGCCGATGCCGTAATGAAAGGCATTGGCGGATTTGATGTGAAAAAAGCTTTCGATGCTTGTATTGCAAGCGCAAATTATGATATTTATGAAGGTCTTGGTGCTTATAAAAAATATGGATTCGTACCGGAAGATTTAAGCTCCAACTCGGCTTCGAAAACTTTGGAATATGCTTTTGATGATTGGACAATCTATAAGATGGCGGAGAAGTTAGTAAAGAAAAAGGAAGCTAATGAATACTGGAAACGCGCAAACAGTTTCAAAAATATTTATGATAAAGAAACACATTATATGCGCGCAAAGAAAACCGATGGAACTTTCAAATCTCCGTTCGATCCGCTAAGTGTTGCAAACCAAGGTTACATTGAAGGCAACGCATGGAATTATTCTCTCTACGTTCCGCAAGATGTAAAAGGAATCATTCAGCTTCTCGGCGGAAAGGAAAAACTTATTACGTGGCTCGATTCACTTTTTACATTTGATCTGCCAGATAAATATTTCGGCGAAAGTGAAGATGTAACTAAAGTTGGAATGATTGGAAACTATGTTCATGGAAACGAACCATCGCACCACGTTCCATATATGTACAATTTTGCCGGCGCGCCATGGAAAACACAAGAGCGCATTCATCAAATTGTTAATACCATGTATAAGCCAGAGCCGCACGGACTTTGCGGCAACGATGATTGCGGACAAATGTCTGCTTGGTATATTTTTAGTGTGATGGGGTTTTATCCTGTTGCGCCGGGAAGTAATGAATATGTAATTGGCAGTCCATGTGTTAATAAGACTGAAATCAACTTGGAGAATGGAAAAAAGTTTAACATCGTTGCGGAAAATTTGAGTGAGAAAAATATTTACATCAAAGAAGTTGGGCTTAACGGAAAGAAGATTGACAGAAACTATCTAACTCATGAAGAAATTGTAAGCGGCGGCAATCTGAAATTTGTGATGCAAGCAGAACCAAACAAAACCTGGGCAGTAGATGATAAATCAATGCCTTATTCAATGACAAGGTAAAAAGGAATGGAAATATGAAAAAGTTGCAATTAGGTTATTCAATAGTCATTCTAAGTTTGGTTTTTCTTTTAACATCATGCATGCCCGGCGAAGGGAATTATCACGCAAAAAATCTTGCCGGTTTCTTTACCGGAGTTTGGCATGGCTGGATTGCGCCATTCTCGCTTGTTATGGGATTGTTTGACCCGGCAGTAAGAGTTTACGAAATCAACAATACCGGCTGGTGGTATGACTTTGGCTTTTATATCGCAATAATTGGCGGTTTTGGCGGTGCCTCCTTATTCAGAAAGAAAAAGAAAGATTAACGGAAAATTTTGCTTACTTTCGTAATAGAAAGCGCGTTTATTTTATACTTTAAATTGTGTTAATTCACATTCTTCTGAAAGGAAAAATATCCTCATACATTCAACTCTTATTGTCACACCGTTGAAGTTATTGGCAAGCGCTTTTTACAAAAGACTATTTAAAAGTTAGGGAAGAGCAATGAAGTTTTTCGGACATACATTTCACATTCCGGTACTTGGAGTTGGTTATTCTGTAGATGCACCGGCAAAAGTAGCCAAGTATGGTATTTCATCGGTTATATCAATTGTAGATGATATTCTTTTAGAGCAACTGCGGAAACATTATTATCAGAAAATGAACAAACCGTACGAGCAAATCTCACCTAAAGATGAAGACTCGCGCGCTAAGAGAATTACGGCATATTTGAACTTGATGAATGAGATCGTGAAAGAACAATTTGAAAAGGTAAAACAATCGGCGTTTGAGAAAGGAAGCGAGATAACTAAGTATTTCGAGATGCTGCCGGATGTTTCTCATCTGAAACAGAAATACAAAGAAATGTTAGCTGAAAAAGAAGAATCGCTCAAAGCAAAACTTCAAAAGTATTTGAGAGAGAATCTTCATCAGGGCTCTATAGATGTAAATATTATGACGAAGCTTGACAAAGCAAATTATGCTGCTGACGGAACACAACTCCCCGGTGAGTTTAATAATGCTCACGCAGCACTTCGCGGATATGCAATGAGCGAATTGGAAAGCTCGATTGTTTTTTCTGCCGGAATGAATCCGAAGTTATACAGTTATATGGAAACGTTTAAGGATTTCTTCCCGAGAGCAGACGGAAGTTTTAAGAAGAAGATTGTTGTTAAGGTTAGCGATTTCCGCTCGGCGCTTATTCAAGGAAAATTTTTAGCTAAAAAGGGTTTGTGGGTTTCAGAATATAGAATTGAAAGCGGATTGAATTGCGGCGGACATGCTTTTGCAACGGACGGCTTGCTGCTCGGTCCAATTTTAGACGAATTTAAAAAGAGAAAAGAAGAATTGATTGCTTCAGTCAAAGAATTGTTTCATCCGGCAATTAATAAGAAAGAAATATTTGTTGATGATAGTAAACTTAATGTTGATGTTACAGTTCAAGGCGGAGTCGGGCTTTCAACCGAGCACGAATTTCTTTTGCGTGCTTATAATGTAAAATCGGTAGGCTGGGGAAGTCCGTTTCTTCTAGTTCCCGAAGTAATGAATGTTGATGAGAAAACACTTAAGCAGTTATCTGAAGCAAAAGAAGATGATTTTTATCTCAGCAATTCTTCACCGCTTGGTGTTCCATTTAACAGCTTACGCAACAGCGGCAAAGATGTTGAACGAGTTAATAGAATGGAAAGTGGTAAACCGGGCAGTCCTTGTCCAAAGAAATTTTTAGAATTCAATAAAGATTTTACGGATAAGCCGATTTGCACGGCTTCTATTTCCTATTTCAAAAAGCTCGATACAATAAAAGACAATTCCGAATTGAGAGATAAGTATAATGCCGATTTGCTAAATGCAAACGATAAAAATTGTTTGTGCGAAGGTTTATCCGCATCTACTTTGCTTGTTAAAGGAATTACTGATACCAAGCAAAGTTTAGCTGTAGCAATTTGCCCCGGTCCAAACTTAGCTTACTTTTCAAAAGTTGCTACGTTAAAGGAAATGGTGGACCATATTTACGGACGCATAAATTTGATTACTCATCCCGATAGACCAAATATGTTTCTTAAAGAACTTTCACTCTACATAGATTATTTGCACAAGAAGATTGATGAGCGTGTTGATTATGTTACCGCACAGAAAGAAGAGTTCTTCAATACATTCCACTCAAACTTGATTGATGGAATTAATTTCTACAAGAAAATGATACCGGAAATAGCTGAAGAAACAGATAAGATTAGAGAAAAGATTCAGCGTGATTTGGAAGCGCTTGAGCTAAAATTAATGTCGTACGCTTTAGCGGGAGCTTAATCAATATATACACGCGGAACGCGAGTGTTAATATTGGTAAGAATCTCGTAAGGAATAGTTCCTGCCCACTCAGCAAGTTCTTCAACAGTGATGGAACTGTTTCCATCACTTCCGATTAAGATTACTTCATCACCGTTGTAAGCCGAATCATTCTCAATGTTTACTACTATTTGATCCATCGAAATTACGCCTACAACTGGATATCTCTTTCCGCGAATTAGCACTTCGGCTTTGTGAGACATACTTCGCAAATAACCATCGCCATAACCAAGCGGAACTGTAACAGCATGTACATCATGCGTAGCTTGCCATTTCATTCCATAGCTAACAGTGCTTCCTTCCTTAATTATTTTGAAATAAACAACCAAAGATTTCCAGCTAAGCGCCGGTTTAACTTCAATTGTGTGTTTCACTTCTTGAGATGGATAAACACCGTAAAGCATTATTCCGGGACGAACAAGATCAAGGGTTGCTTCCGGCATCTGCAAAATTGCGCCGCTGTTTGCAATATGTTTTATTGGCGAAGGGACTGAGTGCTTATCGTAGAAAGAAACTGTTTCTAAATACCGCTCTAATTGGATTTTAGCAAAAGTTAAATCGCTGCTGTCAGAACTTGCGAAGTGAGAATAGATTCCAATTATATCAACATGTTTACAGTTTAGGCTAGCCTCCAAAAGTTTTTCAGCGTTGTAATAATGAACGCCAATTCTTTCCATTCCGGTATCAATTTTAAGATGTACGCGCGCCCGCCTATTCATTTGCTGCGCAACTTCTTCAATTTGATTTAGTTTGCCAACAGAAGATGCGGTAATGGAAAGATCATACTTAACAAAATGTGGAATTTGATTTCCCCAGATTCCGCCAAGCACTAGAATGGGAGTTGTAATTCCTTGTCGGCGTAAAAGAATTCCTTCCTCAAGCACCGCAACTCCAAGATAATCGGCATGTAATTCTTGCATTAACTTAGCTACACGCACTAGTCCGTGTCCATAAGCGTTGGCTTTAAGCACGGGCATTATCATTGCAGTTCCGGTGCGTGCTTTTATCTTCAGAAAATTTTCAGCAAGAACTTTTAAATCAACCTCAACACGGGTTGGTCTTAAAACGTCTTCTTCGCTTATTGTAGGATGATTTATTTCGCCGCTCATTATTCATTCATTAATTAATGTAAAGATAAATTTTTTGAACAAAATATTGCATTGTTCCATCGCAGCAATTAGTTGTATTTTTCGGCGGCAATTCAAAAAATATAGATAACATGAAAGTACTATTTATTGGCGGAACCGGAGTAATTAGCTCCGAATGTTCAAAATTATGTGTGGAAAATGGAATTGATTTATTTCTCTTGAACAGAGGAAAATCTTTTAGAACACCACCGGCAAAAGCAACCATAATTAATGCAGATATACGCGATTCTGGTTCAACTCAAAACGCAGTAGCCGGTTACAAGTTTGATGTTGTTGTTGATTGGATTGCATTCAACGAAGAACATGTTAAAAATGATTTTGAATTGTTCAAAGATAAAACCAAGCAGTACATTTTTATCAGCTCAGCGTCAGCTTATCAAAAACCAATTCCTAAATTGCCAATCACCGAAGAAACACCGCTCGCAAATCCATTTTGGGCTTACTCGCGTGCAAAAATTGATTGCGAGAATTTCTTGATGAAAATGCACAGAGAGAATGGTTTTCCGGTTACTATTGTTCGTCCATCGCATACATACGACGAAACCAAGAATCCTCTTAAGGTGGATTATCTTCCATTCCACAGAATGAAAAACAATAAGCCGATTATAATTCAGGATGATGGAAATTCTTTGTGGACATTAACGCACACAAAAGATTTTGCCAAAGGTTTTGTAGGCTTGCTTGGAAACCCGGTAACAATCGGCGAAGCTTATAACATTACATCCGATGAGACGCTCACATGGAATGAAATTGCAAAACTGCTTGCGGAAAAAGCCGGATATGATTTGAAGATAGCACATATTCCTTCAGAGTTTATTAGGCAGTACGATGAAGAATGGGGCGATGGACTGCTTGGCGATAAAGCCCACAGTGTTAAGTTTGATAATTCCAAGATTAGAAATATTGTGCCGGAGTTTAATCCTCAAATTAAATTTACCGAGGGCGCCGCCGAAATTGCCGATTACTATGTTCGTAGGAAAATGAACAACAGTGTTGATGCCGACCTTGATCTGTTAATGGACAAAATAATTAATGATTTCTCAAATAAATATAGGAGGAAGACAAACATGAAATTTACAAGAGTAGTATTCGCCGTTTTAACTTTTTTGATCAGTTCATCATTATGCTTGATTGCTCAGAAAGCCGATGTGTCTCTTAAAAAATTACAAGATGGCAACAAAAGATTTGTTGCCGGTAAGCCGGAACATCAAAATCAAACAAAAGCTCGAAGAGAAGAGGTTGCAAAAGGACAAAAGCCATTTGCTGTTGTTATCACTTGTTCAGATTCCCGCGTTCCGCCGGAAATTCTTTTCGATCAAGGAATTGGAGATTTGTTTGTAATTCGCACAGCCGGAAATATTCTTGATAACATTGGTTTGGGAAGCATCGAGTATGCGGTTGAACATCTGAAAGTGCCGCTTGTTGTTGTGCTTGGGCATGAGCGTTGCGGCGCTGTTGATGCAACTGTTAAAGGAGGAGAAGCTCCCGGACATATTAAAGCGTTAGTATCAAATATTGCGAGAGCGGTAGAGAAAGCTCGGTCAAAGAAAGGCGATTTGCTTGAGAACTCAATTAAACAAAACGTGGACAATGTTGTTGAACAAATCAGAAAATCAAAACCAATTTTGGAAGAGTTTGTACACGAAAAGAAAATTAAAGTAATTGGCGCCCGTTATGATTTAGATGACGGTGCAGTAAGTTTTTTCAAAACTGATTCGCATTGACCACAAGTTGAGATGCAATATGACAAGAAATAAAATTTTAATAATTGTATTGGGATTCATGTTGGTGCTTGCTTATGGCTGTGTTGATAAAGCAATTGAGCCAGTTACAGATTCGTTGGAAGAAAACTACACGCGGTGGAAATCGTTGGGAATTTCCGATTACAGTATGACTCAATCTCAATTATGCTTTTGCTTTTATGGCGGAGATAAAATGATTGTACTTGTACGGAACAATAAAATAGTCAGCGTTCAAGATTCAGCCGGAGTAATACAAGTCCCGCAAGAACATTGGCAATGGTTTAAGACAGTTGACCAATTGTTCGAAACAGCAATCAAAGCGAAAAACGATAAGCCCAATTCGTTTCAAGTTCAATTCAACAACGAATATGGATTCCCGAAATACCTCTGGGTGGATCCAATTGCGCAAGCTGCGGATGAAGAGTATGGGTACACTACAAGAAGTTTTAAACCGTTAAAATAGAAAGAGAAACAAAGTGACCTTTTTACAGATATTTGGCTATGCCGCATCGGTTGTAGTTGCTGTTTCATTGACGATGAGTTCAATAGTAAGATTGAGAATTATAAATCTAGTTGGTGCAACGTGTTTTTCAACTTATGGATTCCTGATTGGCGCGTATCCGGTATTTTTTCTAAATGGATTTATCGCGCTGATTGATATTTACTACCTATTACAAATCTTCGGCGCACAAGAATATTTCAGAGTGCTTGAAGTAGAAACAACCTCGGAGTATCTCGACTATTTCCTAAAGTTTCATGCAAAAGAAATCAGCAAGTTTATTCCAAGTTTTAAGTTTGAGCCGAATGATAATTATCATGTAATGTTTGTTCTGCGCGATACCATTCCCGCCGGACTTGTTATTTCTGAATACCTTAACCAGAATGTGATTTATATGAAATTAGATTTCGCAATTCCCGGCTTCCGCGATTTCAAAATGGGTAAATATGTTTTCGCCGAAATCTTTAGACGGAGAAATGTTAAGAAGATTTACAGCGATTCCGGCAACAAAAAACATGAGCGATATCTTAAGAAAATGGGATTTGTTAAATCCGAGTATAATTCAAAACCAGTTTATTGCTTGGAAGTAATATGAAAACACGGGCCCTGATCGGTTTGTTCTTACTTTTTGCGGTTAATTTTTTCGCTCAAAGCGAAAAGAATGAAAGCACGATTCCGCCTATTACAATTAATAGAACAGAAGTTCATAAGATAACTTCGGTAACCAACGGGAATCTTTATCCAATTTATATAGCACTGCCGGGCAGTTATAATTACACAAAAGACAACTATCCGGTTGTGTTTATGCTGGATGCATATTCTTCCTTCGGCACAATGACTCAAATGGTAAGACTGCTTGCATACAACAAAGAGTTGCCGGAGTTAATCATAGTCGGCATTTCTTCCGAAGGCGGTTCTAAAGAATTCAATTATAACCGCATGCGGGATTATACTCCAACCGAGCTGAAGAGTGAAAAAGAAAAATTAGCAATTCCGGTTTCCGGCGTGGGTGAAAAATTTCTCGGGTTCATTAAGGATGAACTGATTCCGTTTGTTGAATCTAAATTTAGAATCAAGAAAGATGACAAAACTTTCGTTGGTCACTCGCTCGGGGGTTTGTTTGTGTTTTACACCTTATTTAAGGAACCGAACTTATTTAATAAGTATGTTATGATAAGTCCGGCGCTAATGTTTGATGATGAACTCATTCTTAAACAAGAAAAAGCCTTTGCTGAGAAAAATATAAAACTCAATGCTTCGGTTTACACAACCGTTGGTTCGCTGGAGGATTCTTCGTTTACAGAACCTTGGAATAGATTGATTAGTTCTATTAAAGAACACAATTACGAAGGACTGAAATTGACAACAGAAACAGCTAAAAACGAAACACACTACACAATAATTCCTTATATAGCTACTCACGGATTAAAATCGGTGTTTGAGAAATGAAAATACTTTTTGAAGCTTGTGTTGATTCCGTTGAATCCGCGATTAATGCTGAAGCCGGCGGCGCTGATAGAATTGAATTGTGCGCAGATTTACTCGAAGGGGGAATAACTCCAAGTTATGCGATGATTAAACTCGTGTTGGAGAAATTAAAAATTCCGGTAAATGTAATTATCCGTCCGCGCGGCGGAGATTTCCTTTATACGGATTATGAATTTGAAGTGATGCGGAGTGATATTGAGTTTTGCAAGCAAGCCGGAGTTAACGGAATTGTAATTGGTATTCTAAATGATGATGGGACAATTGATAAAACGAGAACACAAAAGTTAATTGAAGCCGCTAAGCCAATGAGTGTTACGTTTCACCGTGCGTTTGATATGACTCGCGAACCGGAAGAAGCGCTGAATACTCTGATTGAGCTTTGCATTGACCGGCTGCTTACATCCGGGCAAGAAGCCGATGTACACAAAGGTATTCCAACTTTGAAAAAACTGGTTGAACTTGCCGGCGACAAAATTATTATTATGCCGGGCGGCGGAGTTAACGAAATCAATATTAAAGAGGTGGTTGAAGAAACCGGAGTGAAAGAGATTCATGCTTCGGCGAGAGAGAAAGCAAGAAGCAAAATGAATTATGTTAATACAAGAACTTCTATGAGCGATTCCAAAAGCATGGAAGAGTATGACTTAATGGTTACGTCTGCGGAAAGAATCCGGGCGATGGTAAACGCAATTAAACGATAGGAAAAAATGAACGACTTAGAAATTCTTTATGAAGACAATGATATTATTGTTGTTAATAAGCCGGAAGGTTTAGCTTCAATTCACGATAGCGCGGGAGAGAAAGAAGATTTACAAACAATTCTTTCCAAGCGGTGCAAGTTAAAAGTCTTCGTTGTGCATCGTCTGGATAAAGAAGTGAGTGGAGTTATTATATATGCAAAGAATGCCGCAACGCATAAATTGCTCAACAAACAATTTGCGGAAAGAACAGTTAAGAAAAGTTATGTAGCGCTGGTTCACGGCAAAATGATGAAGGACGAAGGTTCCATCAATAAACCCATACGCGAGTTTGGCTCCGGGAGAATGGGGATTGATGAAGCAAAGGGCAAACCAAGCAAAACAGTTTATAAAGCGATCAAGAAATACCCGTCTTATACTTTGATAGAATTGAATCCAACAACAGGAAGAAGACACCAGCTTCGTGTGCATCTTTATTACATTGGCAATTCAATAGTTGGAGATGTGCGCTACGGAGAGAAAATGGTTCAAGAAAAATATCCACGCTTAATGCTTCATGCTAAAGAACTCGTTGTAGAAATCAACGGTACAGAAAAAACATTTAGCGCGGATATTCCGCAATCATTTTCAAAATACCTTCAAGTTATAGATGAATGACACAAGGAAGTATCTCCCTATAACATTTGTCCGTGTATCTTCAATGTAATAATCGTTTGTGTACGTTGTAATCTATTCCTTGTTCATCAACGGCAATAATAATGCGCCAAATAATTTATTCTTAGGCGAAGATTAAACTCTTTTTCAAATGCCGATGTCGAATCCGCAGAAACAATAATTGCGGAGATGAAATGAAAAAGTTAATAGCAATTGGTTTGATGGTAATTACAGCCTCTTCATTAATATTTGCACAAACAGCTACACCCGGAATAGATAAAGCCCAAAAACATCAAAGAGCTAGAATTCATCAAGGTGTAAAAAGCGGTGGACTAACCAAACATGAAGCACGTCAGCTTAACAAGCAGCAAATTCACATTCAAAGGGAAAAGAGAATAGCGAAGACAGATGGAGTGGTTACATCGCGTGAAAGAAATCATATTAAGCATGAGCAGAAAAGAGCGAACAAAAACATTTCTGTAAAAAAGCACAACAGATTTGAAAGAAGAAACAAAAGTTAATTTGTCCTAACCCATACATACACCCCTCTGTCCGCTTCATAGGAAACTGTGAAGCGGACTTCTTTTTTGATAAAAAGAAACCCGTCAGCAGACGGGTTTCTTTATGGGAGGTATGTATGAGAATTTGGAGAAAAATTATAATCTAAAGAATGCACCGGCTGTTACATAACCAATTCCGTAACCGAGTTCGCCGAAAACACCCCAGTTGTTGCCAACAGCATAACGGGCACCAACATGAAAGCCAATAAGAACCGAGCTTGCTGCTGCTGAATAAGATACACCCAAACCTAAATTGCTTGGCTCTGTTACGCTTACAACATTGTATCCAACAGTTGCGCCTGCATAAGCATCAAGTTTATCGCTTGGTTCCATAAAGTGGTATTCACCTCTAGCACCAACAATAATGTAGCTGTATTTCCATTCGTAGGATTTTCCAAAGAAACCGAAATCATATTTCGAACCTGCATAACCAACAATACCGCCAATAGAAATTTTATCCGTTAAACCAAATTGCAAACCAACACTTACCGGCGGAATGGTAGCGTCTCCCTCAAGACCAGCAAAACCGAAGCCGGCACCAATGTTTAATGCTTTTCCTTTTTGGTTGTAGCCTTGTGCAAATGTTGTTGATGAAACTAATAAAGCAACTGCAAATAATGTAAACAGCACTTTTTTCATTTTTGAACCTCCTTAATAGATTGAATGATAAATGGTAATTATGCGGTGAGAAACTCAAATAGAATGCCAAGTCCTATTTTACTATTAGAGGCAGAAAACTAAACCAAACCAGCATTGACATTGTTTACATGTTGCAAAGTTGCAACAAGCTGTAAACGTCAATGTTGCAATTATCTTACTTAAAAGAGAAGCCTGTATTAGATTTAATAAACTCTTATTTTAGAACCGACCTTTTAAATGCATATTTGGAGTAATAAGATGATTCAACCTTTCCGCCATTTTACGCTTATCACAACAACTTTTGTTTTACTCTTTCTCATAAATTCAAATTTAATTTCGCAGACACTTGATGAGAAGATTAACGATCTAATTTCCAAAATGACGCTTGCCGAAAAAGTTAAGCAGCTTCATCAAGAAGGCTCATTTAATACCCAGGACAACACGCGCTTAAACATTCCGGGATTTATTATGTCTGATGGACCGCACGGTGTGCGAAATGGAATGGCGACTTCATTTCCTGTTGGAATTGGAATGGCGGCTACATGGGATATTGATGTTGCCTACAGAGTGGGCGAAGCAATGGGAAAAGAGTTACGCGGGAAGGGGATTCATCAGGCACTGGGACCATGTTTAGATTTAACTCTGGATCCGCGTAACGGACGCACACCCGAAAGTACAAGCGAAGATCCTTTCTTAAATTCAAAAATAAATACAGCTATTGTACTAGGAATTCAAACAACACCGGCAATTGCTACAATAAAACATTTCTATACTGAATACAGACAAAACGGAAGAACAACAAATAACTACACACTCTCTCAAAGAAATTTGCTTGAACAGCACGGACTTCAATTTAGAGAAGCGATTCAGAACGGTGGCGCGTTCAGTGTTATGAGTTCTTACAATTCACTCAACGGGTTTAGTGCGGCAAAAAATTCTACTTTGCTAACAACTAATCTTAGAACCAAATGGGGATTTCCATTTTATGTTGTTAGCGATTGGAATTCAATTTACTCTACTCCGGAAAATGCCCTGAAAGCCGGTTGTGATATTGAAATGGGTTCAACTCTTTATCAAGATCCAACTACAGGAATACTAAATCTGGTTAACACCGGAAAGCTTGCTGAGAGTGTTGTTGATAACGCCGTTAAAAGAGTACTACGCGCAAAATATTTATCCGGAATGATGGATTACTATCCTCAAGGCGATCCGGGTGATGTAAACAGTACAGCTCATCAATTACTTACTCTTGAAGCCGGAAAAAAAAGTTTAGTGCTGTTAAAAAACCAAGATAATATTCTTCCATTAAATAAAAATTCTGTAGCAAAGATTGCTGTGATAGGACCAAATGCTGCGGTAATGCAAACAGATGGCAGCGGAAGCAGCTGGGTGGATCCTTTCTATAAAGTGTCTCCCAAAGAAGGAATTGAAAAGTATGTTGGAGCTGCAAAAGTTTTATATGCAAAAGGTTGTGAAATAAGCGGAACAAGTTATGCTTCCGATTTAAACAACGCGCTTACATATGCAAGCCAAGCCGATGTAGTAATCTTTTTCGGCGGGCTCGATCAAACTCAAGAAGGTGAAGGGTTTGATAGAGCAAATAATTCTATAGAGTTACCGGGTAAACAAAAAGATTTAATTAAGCTGCTTGCATCTGTAAACAAGAACATTGTTGTTGTTCTAATTAGCGGCGGAATTTGCACGGTTACGCCATTCGTAAATGATGTTAAAGGATTGCTCTACGGATTTTATCCCGGACAGGAGGGAGGCAACGCAATTGCCCAAGTATTGTTTGGAGATTATAACCCGAGCGGTAAACTTCCGGTTTCTATGCCGTTAACAGATTCGCAGCTGCCGGATAGAAACTCTAACAATTTAGATAATAATGTTGGCGGCGGCTACCGCTGGTTGGATAAAAACAACTCTATTCCTCAATTTGCTTTCGGCTACGGATTAAGCTACACAACATTTTCTTTTGGCAATTTCCAAATGTCGCACACCGGAAGAGCTTATTGGGATGATAATATTTGGTTTACTGTTGATGTTACTAACTCCGGAACCCGAGCCGGAGAAGAAGTTGTACAGTTTTATGTTGGCGGAAGTACCGGCTTCATCACAAGAAACAAAAAAGATTTAAAAGGGTTTCAAAAAATTTATTTAGAACCTGGTCAAACAAAAACAGTAACATTCAACGTAACGCCAAACGAGCTTTATTATTTTAGACAGCAGAGCAACAGCTATGAAATTGATCCTGGACCATATACTTTTTACGTTGGCAATTCATCTGATAATCTTGTCTTTATCGGCAAGTTTGATATAATCAATAGACCGCCGTTGCCGGATCTGCAAATAGCAAACGTTTATACTGTTCCTCGCTATCCGTTAGAAGGTGATAAAGTAATTTTCCTTGCTACTATATTGAACCGCGGAACAGGTCCAAGTCCGAAAGCAACTTTCCACGAAGTTTCATTTAAGGTAAATGGGAAAATTGTTAGTCACTCAATTGCACTATCTGATTCTATTTCAAAAGGAGGAATGGCGTTAGTTTGTGGAAATGTTGGTGAAACTACCGACATCAAAACAAATTATTGGATTGCAGGGAAGCCGGGTACATATACAATTGAAGCTATTATTGATGATAAAAGTGCGATAGCAGAGATGGTTGAAACAAATAACACAAAAACAAAAACGTTACGCGTATATGATAAACCGGCTGTTAACTTAGCATTGAAGAGGACTGTAACAACTACAACGATTAAAAAAGATAGTACCGGCAACATCGTTTCCTCATTAAAGGGAGATATGGCGGTTGACGGAAATTATTTAACGCGGTGGTCTTCAGAATTTTCGGATCCGCAAATATTTATGATTGATCTCGGCGCGCAACAAGCTTTCAATCAAATTAGAATTACATGGGAAGCCGCTTTTGGAAAGGAATATGTAATAGAAACTTCTAACGATGCATCTATCTGGAAGAAAGTTGTAGAACAGAAAAACGGTAACGGTAATGTTGAAAAATGGAATGTAAATGAGAGCGCAAGATATATTCGTTTAATAGGCACTAAACGCGGAACAGAATACGGTTATTCTATTTATGAGTTTGAGGTTTACAACCAAACTGCTTCAGCAATTGAGAACGGTGAAGAAAATCTTCCTTTTAATTTCTCGCTGGCAAATAATTATCCAAATCCATTCAACCCGGAAACAACAATTGAATATACAATCCCTAAAGCAACTAATGTTGAAATAAAAGTTTACGATGTTCTCGGCAGAGAAGTAACAACGCTTGTTAACGAATTCAAGCAAGCCGGAAAGTATAGCGCAAAGTTTAACATTAGTAATTCCGAGCGAAGCCGGGGAATGTCTTCCGGAGTTTATTTTTACAGAATGAGTACGGAAGGGTTTACACTTGTAAAGAAAATGATGCTTCTCAAATAATTTTGGGAGAGTTATGAGTAAAACTACTTTTGGTTTTATTCCTGTTACAAGTAGTGGTTTACCAAAGCCACTGGAGGAAATTGGTTCTGAGTTGTGGCAGCAGCTTTACCACATTGGCGGCGAACAATTTACCGGAGATAGAAATTGTGAAAGCCTGCCGACTGTATTTTTGATTCTAACCGGGGGAAGCGAGCAAAGTGTTTTAGAGCTCCATTCACAAAGGAAAAAACATTATGCCAACGAACCGGTAGTTTTGTTAGCACACCCTGCTCATAACTCGCTCCCGGCAGCAATGGAAATTCTTGCGCGCTTGCATCAGATTGGCGCCAAAGGAAAAATTATTTATCTCGATGAGAAATCCAACAAAGATTGGCTGGATGATCTCGAAAAAACTATTAAGCATCTCACCGTTTATCATCAGCTAAAGAAAATTAAAATTGGTTTAATTGGCGAACCGTCAGCTTGGCTTGTAGCAAGTTCTCCTGAAATAGAAACTATTAAAAATGTTTGGGGTCCGGAAGTTGTTAAAATTAGTTTGAAAGAATTAGAAGATACAATTGCTGAAATTAAAGATGAAGATGTGGAAAACGAACACTTTACATTTTCTAAGAATGCCGGCGAAGTAAAAGAGCCCACTAAAAAAGAAGTAAAACAAGCAGTTCGTGTTTACGGGGCTGTTAAACGCATTGTTCAAAAGTATGAATTGAATGCCGTGTCTATCCGGTGTTTCGATTTGGTTCTTGATATAAAAACAACAGGCTGTTTCGCATTATCAAAATTAAATGATGATGGAATTGTTGCCGGATGCGAAGGCGATCTTGTTTCTACCCTTGGAATGCTTTGGGCAAACGCAATGACTGATCAAACTGTGTGGATGGCAAATCCCGCTCAATTGGATGAACAGAATAATTCAATTTGGTTTGCTCATTGCACGGTTCCAATCAGCATGATTCAAACTTATAAACTCCGCTCTCACTTCGAATCCGGTCTTAGCGTTGCTATTCAAGGTGAATTTACCAAGGGGAAAGTTACACTGTTGAGACTTGGTGGAAGCAACTTGGATAAAATTTGGATTACCAGCGGCGAAATTTTAGAATCGGGCTCGGCAGAAAATCTTTGTAGAACACAAGTAAATGTAAAATTGCACGGCGCTGCTAAACCATCGGATTTGCTGAACGCTCCGCTCGGCAACCATGTATTAATGCTTCGCGGTACCTACACAAAAGAAATGCTAAACTGGTGGGAGACATTTATTGGTAACGACAACATGTAAGCTATAAGTTTGTTTTATGGCATCATTCATTTAGTGCACAAAAAAGCCTCTGCTCATATCACAAGTTAGCCACGAAAAACATTTTCGTATGTGCGAATAGAATTCATTGGTAATGGTACCAATTAGTTGTTTTTGCTGATTAATTGTATTCTTTGTGTTGGGTATAATTCTTGCACAATTGATGCTTTGCAATTCAATGTCGAATATTCCACAATAAACTATATAACTTAGGAGGGAACATGGGATTATTTATTCGGCGTATCACACTTCTTTTTGTATTGCTTACTGCAACGCAAACATTCTCACAAACTAGTTTAATGGTTCTTGATCCTCAGCAATCATGGAGAACATATCCCGGAAGCATTGATGAAGCTATCTTCTCGGTGGGTCCCAAAGGAATCTATTATCAGATTAGTGCTTACTTAACTTTTTCAGCAAAGGGTTCAAATCTAACAACCGCTAATCCGCTGGAAGTTGTTTACAACTTTGAATTGCCAGAGGGCAGCTTTGTTACGGATATGTGGTTGTGGATCGGCGATAAGATTAGTAATGGAAAAGTAATGGATCTTTGGACGGCTTCTCAAATTTATGAAAGTATCGTTAAGAGAAAACAAGATCCCGCAATACTTAAAAAAACCGGGGCTAAAAGTTATCAACTTCGTGTTTACCCAATGGGTGCAAACGAAACAAGAAAAGTTAAAATTACTTATTTAACTCCGGTAACTTGGGGATTGAACAACATTACCTTGAAAGTTCCGACTAATCTATTATCTGTCTCGGCTACTCAAGTTCCCAAAGTTTTGTTGAAAACATGGAAAGAAACCGATTGGGGTTTCCCGACTTTCTCTGATCCAAATTATTCTTTCGTTGCTAAAAGCGATACCTTCTTTGGCGACCACTATGAAGTTGATATAACAAATCTCTCCCGCGTCTATACCAACTACTTAACATTCAATAGCCCGATGATTGACGGAGTATATTTTAAACATTACAAAAAAGGAGAAGACGGCTACTATGAGCTTGCTCTGTTTCCCGGAAATTCACTTACGACAAACTCAAAGAAAGTTCTTTTTCTGATTGATTATGATTTAAGAAAGAGCACAACTACAAGAGAACAATTGCTTTCCAATCTAAAACTGCAAATAAGAACAAACTTAGCATTAAAAGACAGTTTCAATATTATGTTTTCCGGATTAAATATTGGAAAGGCATCCGCAACTTGGGTTAATGGAGATCCGGCAAGCATTGATAAGGTATTTAATACGGTTATCGAAAACTCAATATCAACATACAGCAACTTGCCAACACTTATGAGTGCGGGCGTTGAGTTTCTAAACAAAAACGGTGCGTCGGGAAAAATGTTTTTGTTATCAAACTCTGATCTGCAAGGCAACAATGTAACTGCGAATCAGTTAATTACAGATTTGAGAAAATTGATGGCAGTAAATTATCCGGTGATGGTTTATGATTATAATGATAAAGAATACGTTTACTATTACTTTAATAACAGGAGCTATGTTGGTAACGAATATTTTTATGATAACTTAAGCAGGTCAACTGGAGGAACTTACCAAAGAATAGCCGGCAACATAAGCACAACTTTGGCGGACTTGTTCTTGAAACTGAACGGTACAATTAGCTCGTACGATTTATACACATCCACACAAACCGGTTTTTGTTTTGGTCGTCAGTCACTTAATGGAAAAGGCGAGCCAATATCAATTGGCAGTGCAATGACCCAGATAGGAAAATATTCCGGTGAATTTCCGTTCAATCTAAAATTCTCAGGTATTTATAATTCTCAGGCGTTTAGTAAATCACTGATTTTGAACAATGCGGCTGATAAAAAAGGTGACGAAGTAATACAGAAAACTTGGGTTGGCAATTATATTAACCAGCTTACAAGCACTACAACAAATAATTCGATTATAAACGAAGTAATTGGCTTGAGCAGAACACATTATCTATTAACTACATATACTGCATTTCTCGCTTTGGAAAACGATACTTCCTGGTGCACAACATGTTACAATGAAAGCAAAACCGGTGGTGGCGGCTCCGTAGATTTGGAAATAGATGGCAAACTGGTAATTCCGACAGAGTTTTCTATGGATGCTTATCCAAATCCGTTTAACTCTCAAGTTACAATTACAGTTAAGCTTCCAAACAATATGCTTGGACAAAAACTATCATTCAAAATATTTAATACACTTGGTCAGGTAGTAAAAACTTTCTCTTCGGATGAATTACAAAACAAGAGCGTGGTAAAATTGTTCTGGGATGGTAAGAATGATTTTGGCGAAGTAATCTCGAGCGGAGTTTACTTGTTTAACGTTAGCGGCGGAAAATTTGTAAAGACACTTAAACTCATGTTTATGAAATAAATTTCTTATAGCAAAAGCGCCCGCATTTGTGGGCGCCAGCTATATACATTTTGTTGCTAAATTTTTAGCGCACAAAAAAAGCCTCTTCTCATATCACAAAGCAAAAACCAGTCCACGCGAAAAACATTTTTGAAGTACGAAGAAAATTCATTGGTAATGATACCGGTGTACTTAGTTAAACGTTTACAAAAGATTAATTTGCAAGGTATGATTATTGTTCCCTATGTTGTTTATTTTTAGAGCGCAACAATTGTCTTATTATAACTTTTCATTTACCCATTAATAGGAGGGAATATGAGTTTGATGATTCGTCGTTTAACAATTCTTTGTTTAATCCTTTTTGCATCACAAACCTATTCACAATGGAGTTTAACAGTTCTCGATCCGCAGCAACAATGGAATACCGCACCCGGCAGCATTGAAGAAGCGACTTTTTCGATAGGTCCAAAAGGAATTTACAGTCAAGTTAGTGCTTACTTAACTTTTTCTGCTAAGGGCAGCAATTTTTATACTAACAATCCCCTTGAAGTAGTTTACAATTTTGAATTACCCGAAGGTAGTATCGTATCCGATTTATGGTTGTGGATTGGCGATAAGATCAGCAAGGGAAAGATAATGGATGTTTGGACAGCCTCTCAAATTTATGAGAGCATTGTTAACCGTAGGCAAGATCCGGCAATTCTGAAAAAGATAGGCAACAAAAGTTATCAGCTTCGCGTTTATCCAATGGGAAAAAATGAAACACGTAAAGTCAGGATTACCTATCTGGCACCGGTTGTTTGGAATGAAACCTATGTTGTTACACCAATTCCAACGGAATTACTAAAAGTTTCACGCTATCAGGTTCCAAAAGTATTACTTAAAACTTGGAAAACCCCAGAATGGAATACGCCATCAATCTCTGCGTCTGATAATTTATTTAATCTGCGCAGCGATTCTTTTTTTGGCGATCATTTCGAAATGGATCTTACTAATCTTGCCGGCATTTATTCTAATAATCTGGTTTTCAACAATCCGATGGTTGGCGGTGTTTATTTCAAATATTATAAGCTTGCCAACGAAGGATTTTATCAACTTTCTGTTATGCCCGGGAACTCGCTTACCGGAAATTCCAAGAAAGTTCTTTTTATGATTGATTATGATTCCCGAAAAAGCAACACATCTAGAGCAACGCTATTAACAAACTTGAAACAGTATCTCAAATCAAATTTCAATGTGAATGATAAGTTTAACATTATGTATTCCGGGCTGAGTATTGGTAAAGTCTCCGAAGAATGGCTTAATGGAGATCAGTCCGGTATCGAGAAAGCATTTTCATCTTTCTCCGAAAACTCAATCTCAACTTACAGTAATTTACCTACACTGATGAAAGAGGGCTGTGAGTACTTAAATAAAAAAGGCGCATCGGGAACAATCTTTCTTTTCTCAAATGCCGATCAGCTGGGAAGTAATACTACGGCTAACCAGGTTATTTCAGATATCCGAAAAATAATGACGAATAATTATCCCGTTATGGCTTATGACTATAATGACAAAGATTACGTTTATTACTACTTCAACAATAGATCGTATGTTGGCAATGAATACTTTTATGACAACTTATGCAGACTTACCGGCGGAACATATCAACGCATTGGAAACAACATTAATACAACTCTTGGAGAATTATTTACAAAACTTAACGGAACAATCAACTCATTCGATTTATATACTTCTTTGCAGTCCGGCTTTTGCTACAGCAGACAAGCAATAAGCGGAAAGGGTGAGGTTGTTTCTCTTAACAAGCCAATTACTCAAATAGGAAAATATACCGGCGAGTTTCCGTTTATAGTGAAAACTTCAGGAATGTTTAACTCATCGCCATTTACCCAAACAATGATGATTGACGATGCAGCCAACAAGATGGGTGAAGATATAATTCCCAAAACTTGGGTTGGCAATTACATTAACACTTTGATGAACTCCACAGTTACAAACTCAGTAATTAATGAGATAGTAGGCTTAAGCAGAACGCATCAGATATTAACCAACTATACAGCGTTCTTAGCGTTGGAAAACGATACTTCCTGGTGCTACACTTGCTATAAGGATGATGGAAAACCGATTGGTTCTACGGATGTTGAAACCAACTTAGAAATCCCGACAGAGTTTTCGATGGATGCCTATCCAAATCCGTTTAATTCTCAAGTTACAATTACAGTTAAGCTTCCAAACAATATGCTTGGACAAAAACTATCATTCAAAATATTTAATACACTTGGTCAGGTAGTAAAAACTTTCTCTTCGGATGAATTACAAAACAAGAGCGTGGTAAAATTGTTCTGGGATGGTAAGAATGATTTTGGCGAAGTAATCTCGAGCGGAGTTTACTTGTTTAACGTTAGCGGCGGAAAATTTGTTAAAACGCTTAAGCTGATGTACATGAAATAAGGGGCTGGAACCAAAGCGCCCACACCGGTGGGCGCTGGTCATTTAAAGTTTAGTCGTCTTCAATCTAAACTTCATTTAACATTTCTCGATAATAATAACAAAAACGGTATAACTAAAAATGAAACGCGTAAGTATCTCAATAATGTTGCTAATTATAGCTGTCCTTATGACCAATTGTTCAACAGTCCTTAATACAACGACCCAAGATGTAGAAATCCAATCAGTTCCGGCGAATGCGAAGATTACAATTGATGGGAAAAAATTTGGGACTACCCCTCAAGTAGTAAATATTGACCGCGGCTCTAATCATATAATCAAGCTTGACCTGGACGGGTATGAAGTTTATGAAACTCAATTGACAAAGAAAATTTCTTCATGGTTTTGGGTAAACGCATTGAACGGTTTCATACCGGGCATGGCGATAGATATGTTTACCGGATCAATGTATAAGCTTCTGCCCGAAGGAGTTTCTGTTGAGCTAACGCCGGCAAAGCCGGATGCTTCAAAAAAATCTAAGTGATCTTGTCTCATCAAAGATAAAGAACAAAAAAATGGCGCTCACGAGGCGCTATTTTCTTTTTTGCTATCAGATCGTCTTAATCTAAAAACCATTTTGGAATTGCCGGTTCAGTTTTATTTGACTCATAGTAGAGAAGTTCATTATCAGAAACAGATTTAGTCTTTACAAGTTTTGAATCCGGGTTTTGTACGACAAACTTTTTCATTTCATCGGTAGATGGAAATTTGATTATTGTGGAATAAGAATATTCATCGCCAGCATCTTCTGCCAATAAGTAAACAGTGTATTTGCTAAACTGTTCAAATTTGTCCGACCAAGTTGGAAAGCCATTCTGAAATCCAAGTGATCCTTTAATAACTTTTAGGTTATTGAGTTGTGAAGCAAACTCGGGTTTAGAAAACCTTGCCGGAATTTCGAATAACGTTTCTTTGCTTCTACCGAGAATTGCTTCAAACAATATAATTGTCAGCAGTCCGGCTTCTTTTGTTCCCTTGTCGTTGGCAATTGAAACATAAAATCTTCCTAGCGCGCATTGAACTTGAAAAGGTGTAATACAGACATATTTAGAAAGTGTGTCACGCTTGCCGCATTTCAAGTGCGACACAGAAAAAATTCCGTATGCGGAAGTTGGGTTTATCATTCTATAAAACTCAATACGGAAATTTGTTTGCTTCCACGAAATTTCTTGAAGGAGTAGCTTATCGAATCCATATTCTAAATAAATATCCGCCCCGCCATCTATTATTCCCCAGAGAGCTTCACCGCCAAAGTAACTTGCACGGCTAATCTTTCCGCCGGTAATATCAGTTGTGGTTAAAGCCGGAAAGTCTGTGTCAGCTTGCGCGTAAATAATTCCGGCAAGAAAAAACAAAAATGTTATTAATCGAAAATTTAGAAAGCACTTTGCCATTACAGTTCCGCTTTGATTAACTGAATCTTTTCGATTTCCGCCATACCGAGATTTAGCTTTTGTGCCAAGTCCATAAAAATCCTTCCGCGCGCGTTATCTTCCTTCTGAATCTTTTCTGCAATGCGCTTCTTGATAACAATATCGTAGCCAATTCTATCAACGGCAACTGCGTCAGTTCCAATTAGAAGTGTTTTGTAATCCGTAAAGAATTGAGGATTAGCTCCCGGTCCGCCATTGAAACATCCTTTAATTCCATCAACAATATTCAGCACAACTTTATCGCGAAGTGGTGCAAACGCGCAAACTTCTGCTGTTGTCTCGTGCCAGAGCTGCTTGTGAAGTCTTCCGGTATTTGTAACGCTGCCGTAAGCAAGATTTTTCAAACAAAGCGTAACGGATGAACCGGCGTTTTTCAAAATTGGTACATTGATAATTTTATCAACCATCTGTGTAACAATTTTTGTGAAGTAGGAAAATTTTCCTTCGTTTACCATGTAAGGAATTGTTGCGCTGTCATATTTTTCTTCGCAGTCAGCCCAATAGTACCAATCTTTATCAATCATGCGCTCGCCGTAAAGCTTGCCATTCTCATCGTACATCTTTCCATTTTCGGGGCGCTCTGTTCCAACTATTTTTATACCGGAAAAATTTTCTTTTGTGAATCCCGCTTCTGCCAATTGTTCTTCGCGGCGATCCCAAATAAGAATATTATCTTTTGAAATTCCAGCTTCGGTAAGCTGTTTAACGATTGCTTGAGTTAACTCAACACTTGTAGAAAGAGTTGGTCCGGCAACAGGATTAACTTTCAAACCAATTCTGTCTTCTGGAGTTACAAATTTTAGCCAGGCTTTTTTTAGTGAACTTTCACCGGTTAAATCGAGCATTCCTTTTGCGAGCATATCGTAAACTGCTTGTGCTACAATCTTATTCTCTGCAACGCTTTTTTCGCTGTTAACTTGTACTACTTTAGCCGGAAACAAACCGGGCATAGATAAATTTGTGCGCGCATGTTTCAGCGCGTCTTCAATATTTGTCTTTGGTTTTTCCGGCGCTGCTGCTGATTGAGCAAAGGAAACTAGATTAAATGAAAGTGATAGAATCAATGAAGCAATAATTAATCTAAGAGTAAGTTTTGATTTGATAGGTAAGCTTTTAGTTTTCATGGTAAGACCACATTTGTGATAAACAAACTTAGAAATATCGCCATTGAAATTACATAGTTATTTAAACTGTGTTGAATCTAACAGCAAAGAAAAGAATTTCACAGAGAACCACTAAGGATGCACAGAGGAACACAGAGATAATAATCTATATAACTGCGAATAGCTCTTGGTATTTTTGATAGATGGAATTATCATGCGGCAGAGCGCCGTTAACCTTACAGATTTCCAACGCAAACTCGTTTGCTAATTGGTTTAATTGTGTTAAAGGAAGTTGTTGTAAGTATCCCAAACAAAGAATTGCCGCAAAAGCATCGCCGGCGCCAAGTGTGTCTATTATTTGTGCCGACTCAGATATGTAATAATCAGATTCGTTCTTGTTAAAAAGAAAAGCGCCCCTTTCTCCCAGCGTCAAGCCAATCAAATCAATATCAAACTTGTTTAGAAGGAAGAAACACGCCTCGTAATCGCTTGTCGGGAGATTGAACAACTCCTTTAGTTTGAAAAGCTCTGCATCGTTTATTTTTAGAACATTTACCGAAAGCAATGCTCGTTCAATTAAATTTTTAGTAAACAAATCATGGCGGAGATTAAGATCGCAGAAGTATTTTTTGTTCGGATGGTTCAGCAAAGAGAAAAGAGTTTCTCTTGTAATTTCGCTGCGGGCAGAGAAAGTTCCGAAGTAAATTAAATCTGCTTCTTGGAGGATCATCTTCCTCATTTGTTCATCAAGTTTAACAAAATCATAACAGCAATTGTAGGTTGGTGTAAAGCAGGGCGCTTTGTTTTCGTCTAACACAACCCGAACAGTTCCCGTTGGATGTTCTTTATCAACGATAATGTTTTTAGTGTTAAAGCCCATCGAATTGAGATAGTAGAAAATTTCTTTTCCGTTTTCATCATTGCCTACGGAGGAAATAAAGTTTGCTCTGCCGAGAATTTTCCAGATGTGATAAATAAAATTAAATGGCGCCCCGCCGAGCCGTTTTTCATCGGGATAAATATCCCAAAGTATTTCGCCGAATGCCGTAATGTTTTTCAATTCAATCCGGTTATTGTCTCTTTGAACGCATGGCTTTTGTGTGAGCCAATTTAGAATCGGAACAAAACTTTTTGTATTCGTCCGATTCAACAGCGTAGATAGCAATCTTGCCCTTATCGTTGCTATGAACTCCCCAGCCATACCTTTTTGATAGGGGAGAACATCTCATGCAAGCTTGTCCTTTCGAGAAAAATTGCTGCCGTTCTTTCTCTTGCCTCCTTGGTTCAATATTATTTTTGAAAGCATAAACAGAAAAAATCACATCATCGGAAGTGTGCTTATATGGATTTTCTGCAATCATATCATATTGAATATTGGCGGCTGTTGGACTTTTACCAACCGGTGGAACTTGCGCGGTTTTTGCCGGGCAATCGGCGGCGACTTCTATGAATGTATTAAAGTAGTTTGTTGATTTCATGTGAGATGTCTTTGTTGCTGTGTTATAAATTTTTCTTCATGCAAATACTTTCTTTATTCCCGGCATATTCTCCATAGTTGTCAATCCACTGATAATGCATTCGCTCGTACAGGAAAATAGCTTCCGGCTGATTTACTCCGGTTTCTAAATAAATTGTTTTCTTGTTTAACTCGGCAGCCCATTTTTCTAACTCTTCAACTATTATTCTGCCAATTCTTTTTCCACGGTATTCATCGCGGACAAACATTCTTTTAAGTTCAACGGCGCCATCGGAATCAAAATCTCTTAAGCAGCCGCATCCTACCGCTACATCATCAGCGTAAACTAAAATCGTATGAGCATCATCGGGAATAATATTGCCTCTTTCGTACAAGTGACGAGTTTTTGGATACCGCTTCCTGAGGTCCTCGTTAAGCAGGTTAACAAGTTCGAGAAAATCTTTATCACTGCCGGTGGTTCGTTTTATATGCATAATATGCTACCTTTCAATCGTAATATCATATTTGGTTAGCAAACCTTCAATACCCAATACCGAAAATTTTGCCTTGGCGATCCTATTTTTTTCCGGGTCAATTGCGTAGTTGAGCGCCGAGCGGAAATCGCAGCCGGATAAGTTGGAACTCTCGAAGAGAGTTTTGTTTAAGTCGCACTCTAAAAACCGCGAGCCGGTTAAATCGGCATTTACAAAATCTGTTTCTCTCATCTCGCATTTGGAAAAAGTAGTTTTGCGGAGTTTAAGATTATAAAACGAAGCCAGGTTTAACTGTGAGCCTTCAAACTCCATAGAAAGAAGAAGCTGGTTGCAAGTGGAAAACTGTAATCCGATTAGCTTACAATTTGTGAATTTAGCTTCGCGGAAAACAGTGTCGTTAATTTTTGCGTTGCTGAGTTCGCAGTTAACAAACTCGCAACCGATGAATACACATGCAGACAGATTAACATTTGCAAAGCGGCAATTTTTGAAAACGCAATTCTCATATTCGCCGAAAGTAAAACCATCTTTCACAAAGTCGTTGTTGGAATAAGTTACATCGCAAAAAAAACTTTTCTCTTTCATTTCTTTCTCTTGGCAAGATCTTCTTTAACACGAAACTTAACAATTTTAGTAACTAAGCCGAGCGGCAGTTTCTTATCAAGCGGGAATTGCACCGCGCCTTTCGAGTTTTTGTATTTAGATATTTCTTCTTTGAAAGCCGCAATGCCAGATGAAGTTGGATAGAAACCGATATGATTTTTAAAAGCTGCAAAGTAAACCAAAACACTATTCTGTTTAAATGCCGGCATTTGATAACTGACTACTTCTTCCGCTTTCGGCGCGGCTTTGCGTATTGTCTGCCTTAGACTTCCAGCATTGTTTTAACATCTTTTGGAAAGAGGGAAATGTATTCGTCTATGTTTTGTGGTTTTGTTCTTGGGTTCATTTTGAGGAAGTCCTTTCTATACTGATTTAACTTTCTTTGCGCCGCATTTTAAGCAATTAGGTTTGTGAACACAAAGCAAATCTCCGCAGCTGCCGCACGTCCGTTTAACTTGTTCGCTTGAAATAAACTTTCTTATACCGGCGGCTTTAATGTTGCTTAGGTTTCCTATCATGCTCGTGCCGTACTTTGTTCTGTATCGCTTATCCAGATGTTTAAGATTCTTGCAAGGAAACTCTGTGCATTGATAACAAAACTTTGCATTGGCATTTGTAAAGAAGCCGCACGTTCTAATTTTACATCTTTCTATAGATACCGGCATTCCGGCGCTAAGCTGGCGGCAGCCGGGGCATTTATTCTTTTCTCTTTGAAAGGCATAACACAAGCCGCAGTTCATACCGCACTGGGCTATTGAGGAAGATTTTATTTTGGTGTGTGGTTTCATGTTTCTCCAGTGCTCACTTCTTGACGTTTAATTATTTTCACGTTAGTACCGTGACGACGGGAATAAGCTATTTTAGCTCAAAGATTTTATCGAGTTCACTTATCTAATTTCTAAAATCATTGCCGTCTTTCCTGAAATTGTCAATGTGTTTTTTACATCAAGTTCTTTATCCGTAATTATATCCTTTGCCTTAAATTTATTGGAAATCATTTCAGAATACCTGTTCATATCGAGCGTTACATTTTCACTATTTTTATTCAATAAGACCATAACTTTTTGTTCTTTATTGTAGCGGAAATAAATGTAAACATCATTTTTCTGAGGGGCGTAATGCTTAAAATGCCCATTAGTTATAGCCGAATTTGATTTTCGCCAATTAAGTAATTTTGAGAAATATTTTTTCGCATCTTTTTCCGTACCGGTTAATCCTTTTTCAGTTACAGCATTTTTTAAGTCATTTTTCCAACCGCCATAGAAATCACTTCTTCTTTGACCATCACTTCCTACTTTTTCGTTGGTCATTAATACTTCTGTACCATAAAAAAATTGTGGTATTCCTCTCATTGTCATATACATCGCAATTCCAAGTTTCCATTTATCAAAATTATTATTGAGTCTGGAATAAAATCTGTCCAAATCGTGATTGTCTGGAAAAATCAACTGATTCTCAGGATGTGGAAACTGATAATCTTGGGCTATTCCCTGGTATGTGTCTCTCCATGTCGAGAACCAATCATTTGACCTGGTTAAACTTGAAACGATATTATCATTTAATAAAAAATCCATCAACGTTGGCAAATAAGATTTATACCCATCGAAGTTTAGTTTGTCTTTCTGCCAATAAGAAGTTTGAGCAACAATTCTTGACATCTCCTCTCCCACAATATTAAAATTAGGATATTCATCAAGTATTGCTTTTGTCCAAGCAGCCAAAAATTCTTTATCCGAATAAGAATAAGTATCCGCTCTGAGACCCGAAAGTCCTGCGTATTCTATCCACCAAATTGTATTTTGAATAAGATACTTCACCATTAGCGGGTTACGTTGATTTAAATCTGCCATGTGTCTATCAAACCAACCATCTGTATATTCTTTTTTATCAATTTCTGTAGCATAAATGTCGGTGATGGTAGTTTTCAAAAAATTTGATTGTGTGTGAGTTTCTGGAAAATTGACCCAACTCTTTGTAGGCAAGTCCTTTATGAAATAGTATTCCGAACCACAATGATTTAATACGATATCCCAGATTATCCCAATATTTCTTTCCTTTGCTTCTTCCACCAATTGCTTAAACTGTTGATTTGTTCCGAACCTTGGATCAATTTTATAGAAATCGGTAGCAGCATAACCGTGGTAAGAGTATAGAGGTTCATCATTTTCCGTTAAAGGCGTACACCAAATTTGTGTAAAGCCAAGCGATTTGATATAGTCTAAATGATTAATAATTCCCTGAATATCTCCGCCGTGCCTTTTATCATCACCTTTTCTATCTACCACGTTTTCATTTAATGTCGGAATTACATCGTTTTCAATATCGCCATTAGAAAACCTGTCGGGGACAATTAAATAGATTGCATCCTTTTGTGTATAGCTATCTCTGTTTGCGCTATTTGTTTGCCGAGCCAATAAAGGAAAGTCTTTTGTTATAACAGTTGTGTTACCTTTTTTGAAATCCAATTTTACATTTCCCGCTATCGTTTGCGGATTTATTTTTATAGTAACAAATAAATAATTCGGATTTTCGACTTTTTCAGTTTTTAAGATTTTCACCCCGTCGTATTTTATGGATGGCTGTAAGCTTTGAATTTCTTTGCCGTAAACTAACAACGTAATTGTATTTAATTTCATTCCAACCCACCAATTACTTGGTTCAATACGGCTAATGGTTTGTGCAAGTGAAAGGAAAGGGAAAACAAATAATAAAATTAGTATCCGAGTTTCAATTTTTTTAAGTGTCATAATCATTTATAAATGGTTTTAAGTTTATAGATGTCTGCCTGCTATGTCAGCCAACTCCATATTTGATTAGCATATAACGACATGGCGGTTAGCCCGCTGCACAAAACAACGATGCTGCATTTTTAAGATTTTATTTTGTTGTGCGGTTTCATGTTTATCCAGTGCTCACTTTTTGACGTTTTATTTTCGTCACGGTAGGACCGTGACGACGAGAGGAAGCTAAACCACAACTATTTCCCTACAGCCAAGTCGAAGACGCGGTCGGCTTTGACTTGTAGGTTATTTTGCTACTTTTTATATCGTGAAAGAATTACGGGTTTCATTAACATCAATCTTGTTTTAACAGATTCATCATCAATTTTAGAATTAACATAATCATCAGCTAATGCAACAACTTCAGGTTGCCATGTTTCCATCTGGTAGAAACCAAAATGCTTACGTACTTTAATATCCCAGAGATAGGTTTCAACTTCATTTAGTATTTCATAACCCTTTTTAACAAACTCTTTTGATAACCAAGTGTTTTCTGGATTAACTTTCATATGACAGTAGTCGCTCAAAGCATACCAATACTTTTTTAGTTTGTTAACATCGGGAATAGCTAGTTTACCAATTAACTGGGAATCATCATCAAATAACATTGCGCTAAATTTCAGAATACGATACAAATTTCTTGAATTACCAACTATTTCCATTATCTGTGTAATTACGCTTGTAAGGCTTTCATACTTTTTCGCATCCTCTTCGCTTATATATTTCAACTTCTTCATTAATGCATAAAGCTCAAACACTATTCTTTCAATAGATAATCGAAACTCTATTGAAGAATAGACAATTGGACTGGGAAGTTTACTGGGTTCACCAAAACGTCGCCACTTTTGACCTAGTATTAAATGATAACCGGCATCATTTGCTCGTTGTTCTTTAATAAATTCTAACTCTTCTTCAATACACATTTTTGCAATATAATTATTAATTAGTTCGTCAGCAGATGATTGATTTTGGAATATAGGTCCCGCAACATTGGCGGAATATCTACCGGCTTTTATTTAGTTTGTTAAATAAAATCACACTTTTGTGCGTGTTATCATGCACATCTATATTTATTAAAAGAAAATCTATATGAAGTTACTTCGTAAATCCAAATTCGTAATTCGTACTTGTTTTCCCGGTCCCCCTAAGTTGAATTCAATGGAACCCCGTTGCTGTTTGCAAATTAAATAACACTACACGCATTATCAATTAAGAAAAGTTCAGTTCTCCCTCCTTACCAAGGAGGGAGACAAAGAGGGAGGTCTGCTTTGCAATATATCGCTACAGACCTCACTCCCGCACAAAACGCGGGACAAGCCTAATCCCCTCTCCTTTCCCTCGACTCCGCTCGGGATAACTGAGGGGGGCTAATTATTTCTTTTTAAGTTGTACTAATAACGCACCCGCAGCCGCGATTACCATTCCAACAAATTCCTTTAGCGTAATTGTTTCGCCAAGGAATACCCATGCAAGAATGGCAATTTGTATCAGCATTGTTCCATTTATAATAGAGGATTCCATTGCGGTAAGTGAGCGGAGAGATAAATTCCAAAGTGTGAAGGCGAGTGCGGTGTTAATTCCCGCAAGCCACAGCAAGAAAAGAATGTTCTTCAAACCAATTGCGGGAAAGCCTTGCATAGCAATTCCAACAACAAGAAGAACAATAGAGCCAACACCCATACTTATAATTGTTACGGTTAACGGATGAAACTTTCCGCCACGGTTAACCGACCTTCCGAGAATTGAAGAGCTCGCGTTGGCAATTACACCGACTGACATAACAATCAAACCGGTAATTTTGCTTGCGGATAAATCCGCTGGGAAAAAATAAACCATAACTCCGGCGATAAATAGAAATGCGCCAAACCACTGGCGCGCAGAAGGAATTTCCGAGAGAAGAAAAATTCCCATTACCGCAACAACAACCGGAGTGAAGTTGAGAATCAAACTAACTGTAACCGCGGGAAGTAGTGAGAGACCGAGAAACTGAGTTCCTTGTGTAAAAGTATAGAAGATAAAACCAAGCGCAATAAGTTTAAGCCAATCGCACTTTTCAATTTTTTTGATTTCTTCAACGCGTTCTTTCTTCAGCGCAAAAGGGAGCAGACACATGAACGCGATTGAGTAACGCAAACCCGCAAAAGTTAGAGGGGGAATTTCACCCAATCCAAGTTTTATGATGATGAATGAAGTTGACCATAGAAAAGTAACAAGCAGAGCAATAAAAATCGCGGAAGTATGTGAATGTGTTTTTGGTTTAGTCATTGGCAAATAGTAAGCGTTACTAATTTAAAGTCATTTCGAGCGAAGTCGAGAAATGGTTGTTTGCAGCCTTATAATTCCACGCCTCGACTCCGCTCGGCGTGACTAAGAAAAAATTATTTCTTCTCTCTGTTTTCCAAACGGTCTTTATCAATTTCTTTTGCTTCACGCATCATGTCTTGCACATTATCAATTTCCGGAGAATCTTTTAGCGATTTCCAATCAAACTTTTCATCAAGCGGATCGAGCGCTTTTTGCGGATCGAAAAATCTTACATCGGAATGAAGAGCATTGTAAGGAGTGAAATCCGGCTTGTCTGTAAAAAAATCCGCTAAATCATTTGCGCCGGCATCGTACTGGTTTAAGTATGGAATGCTAAGCACATTCCAAAATGTTTTGAAGAGACTTCCGAAACTGTAATGTACGTGACTGACATAATTCTTTTTAACATAAGGCGAGATAACCATAAGAATACTTCTATGTGCGTCAACGTGATCAACACCATTCTGCGCGTCATCTTCGGTAATAACAACCATCATATTTTTCCAGTAAGGAGTGTGAGAAAGAAACTCAACAATTCTTCCAACTGCTAAATCATTATCAGCCATGTAGCTTTCGCGGAACGGATAACCTTTATCCGGCTTCTCTCCCGCGCCATGATCGTTTGGAATTATGACGGTTAACATAGAAGGAATTTCTTTTTTCTCATCAAGCCATTTTTCTTTGAATTCTTTTTGGAACATATCAATCCGGAATTGATCCGGAATGGAGGTGTTATATGTTGGATAAATTTTTGAAGAGTTCGCAAACAATGGCGCCGGAAGAGGAAAATTTGCGATGTGTCTAACTCCGCCTTGTTTATATTTTACATCATAGTCGGCTGGCTCGAACATCAAGGCAAAACCAAAATTGAAAAAACTTTTCTTATTGCGGTCAAGATGATCCCACATAGAACCGGCTTCATTATAATCTTCGGGATAAATAGCTCCGGCAGAACTAGTAAATGAAAGTATGCCGGGCGATTTCGAATTCTCTTTATACTCGCGGTTATCTCCATAACTCGCCGGAACTGTTGTCTCAATCCATTCATTTGGATAAGTGTTAGAAAGCCAGCGGTGTCCGTCGGCGGATACATCGGCATCCACATAAAAATTATCACTTATTGCAAAACGCTTTGCAAGCGCGAGATGGTTTGGCATAATGGTGGCGTTGCTTACCGAAACAGTTTTGTTTCTGTTGGTGAAGGAAACATTGTAGCCGTATCGAGCAATTGTTGAATCGCCTTCCGCGTTTTTAATTTGACCGAAAACTTCATCGTAAGTTCTGTTTTCTTTTGATATAAACACGACGTGTTTTATTGGGCTTACTTTTTCTTTTGGATAAAGAGGAATTGGATTGTCTTTCCTTTCGGCAAAACGAAGCGAGTTTGACTGTTCAATTCTGAAATTGTTATCTATAACTTTTTGTGTTAGAGCTTTTAGTTCTTCGTCGGAAGGAATATCGAAAACTCCAACCGTTCCTTTCATCAGACTGCCGATGTAACTTCCCTCCGGACCGCGTTTAAAAGTTGTTCCGCCATTTGGTCCGCTTCCGAATCCTTTTGCGTTGGCAACAATAATTTTCTTCCCATCGTTGCTCAATTTTAGTTTAGCTGGGAACCATCCGGTTGGAATGTGACCAAGTACTTCGAGTTTTGCTACATCAATAACCGCGATTGCATTTATTCCAGATTCTGCAACATATAATCTTTTATGATCTGACGATAGAGTCAAGCCGTAAGGAATTACTCCGCGGAAGTGTTTTAGCCGTTCATCAAGAACAAGCTTGATTGTCTTTACAACTTTTTTCTTCTGGATATCAATTACGGAAATGTTGTCGTTTGTTCCGTTGCTAACGAATGCAAGTTTGTTTGTTGCCGCAATTGAATTTGGGCTTGCACCGCCAATTGCCGGAATGTCTTCGATCTTTTCGCCAATCTGAATTCCGGTTTTAATCTTTGCAATTACCTTTGCGTTAGCTTTGTTTTCAATTACGAATACCGAAAACGCTTTTGCATCGTAAGGATTTCCTAGTCCCGGAACTTCAAACTCATCATCCTTAATTCCTTTTTCCGCTTCCTTAGATAGATAAGCAAAAGGAGGAAAATTCATCCCTTTCTTTTTCTCATTTAAGATTTTGATTTTCTTGTATTCATACATTCCAACATTGGCAACAAAAATGTTTTTCTCGTCCGGCGATAAAGAAATCCCAAAAGGATAACGACCTACCGGAACATTCTGAATGAGCTTACGGCTCTTCGTATCAAGCACAATCATTCTAAAGTTAATCTGATCAACCGCGAAAAGTTTTTTGCCATCTTTAGAGAGAACCATATCGCCAATGTAGCCGGTTGAGTAATCGTTTTGTTTATCAACAAGCGCGCAGTCAATCGAATCAACTCTGTTGCCGTCTGCAAGATTGAACAAGTAAATTTTATTTGTCTGCCCGCCGCTTACATAAACAATTTTGCTACCCGGCGATATTGCCAAGCCCATGAATACGGATTCGAGTACGCCCTTATCTGTAGAAGCACCCGGCGGAACTTGCATCACTTGCGGATTCCCACTCAAAATATTTTTGATAATTGTTATTGATAGCGGACCGGTTCCCGAGTTTGCTGTAACTGCTGTGTTTCCATCTGGACTTAAAACCAAACCATAAGGATGCGGCGCAGTAGTAATTTGATTTCCGAGCGGAGTTATAAATCTACCGTTTGGAATTACTGTCGTTCCGGCACGGTCTATTTTGGTAAACTCTTTATAAGCCGGTGCTGATAGAATCCAAAGATTGTTTTGTGCGAAGAGTGTGGAGACAAATATTACATAGGCGAGAAATAATTTTTTCATATCAATATTTATTTGTTGTGAAAAAAAAGCGTCCCGGTAAGTGGATGTCGCGTAATTAATTATTTAATCAGAAATAGCCCACGGATGACGCGGATTTAACAGATGCTTCGGTACACTCAGCACAGGTTTACACTGATATATTTTTGATTCATTAATTATAAGACATCCACCGGGTAGGACGCTTAATTTATTTTCCAAATAGAAGTTTAAAAGCATATAAAAGTAGAAAGACGGCAAAGATTTTTTTCAGAACAGCATCCGGCAAGGATGTAACGTATTTGGATGAAAGATAACTGCCGATTACAAAGGTGATAACCATAATTCCAACTGCTTTTACATTTATGTATCCGGCTTTGTAATAATTCATTACAGCTAAAATGCCGATTGGCAAAAGCAGTAAGCCAAGCGAAGTTCCTTGCGCATCCTTTTGTGTATAGCCGAGAAATCCAACAAGCATCGGAATGATTATTATGCCGCCGCCGATACCAAGTAAGCCGCTAAGAAGTCCGGCGGCTAAACCAATTAATAGTAGGATAAATATTTCGCTCATGTTTTTCTTCTTTTTCTTTGTGATCCGTTTAATACCCGCTTTGCGCTCTTAGCGGTTAAACCGTTTTCCAAATGAACGCAGCAAAGTTAATCTTTTATTAACTCCATCAACAATCGCTCGTTCGCGTCAATTGTGAATTCTTCATCTTGTGTAAGTGCAAATTCACCTTTACCGTTCTGCATATCCAAACGTTTAACTACACCGGCTATTTTTACCTCAACCGGAAGGGGGAACGAAATATTGTTTTCTGTTTCCCACCAAAGAACAATTTTATTTTGTTCTTTCTTGTAGTGGAGTTTCGGCAGCGAAGCCTGGCGCATGTAAACTTCCCAGAACCAATCTAACTTTTTGCAGGAGATTTTTTCTGCCATTTGTAAAAATTCATCGGTTGTAGAATTGCGGCATTGTGCGCCGGTTTTAATTTTCTCCATTGCTTCTGTTGGATAAGCCCAGTGCCGGAAAACCTTGAAGAAAGTTTCATCGCCTAAATAATAGCGTAGTGTGTGTAGAATCCACGCGCCCTTATAATAGATGTCAAGTGTATAACTTTCGCCGCCGGTTTTTTCTCCTCGCGGAGCTATTGGCTCTTTGTTTGCAAAACGTTTTATACTCTTTAAGTAACCGAGATACATTTCCTTGCCAAAAACTTTTTCCAAGTATAGGGGCTGCATGTAAGTTCCGGTTCCTTCGTGAATCCAGAAATCGCTCCAATCGGCAACAGTAACTAAATTTCCCCACCACTCATGAGAAAATTCATGGTGATGAAGCCAATCGAACGGAAAATCTTTATGGTTCTTCCATCCGGCACCGTAAGCAATTGCGGTTTGGTGTTCCATTCCAAGATGAGGAGATTCAACAACAGAGTATTTATCGTTTCTAAATGGATAAGGACCAAGTAGTTCTTCGTTTATTTTCATGTGTTGAACAAACTGAGGCGCATGCGTTTTAGCTTTTTCCAAACTTTCCGGTAAAACCCAAACGGTGAAAGGAATTTTTTCTCCGGTTATGCTTGTGTAATCATATTCGATAGGAATATAATCGCCGAGATAAAACATAACAGAGTAATTGTTAATCGGGTTTGAAGAAAACCAATTCCAAGTTTTTGTTCCGTTCTTGTTATCTACAGAAGAACGAAGTTTGCCCGAACCAATACAAACTAAATTTGAAGGAACTGTTAAATGAGTTGCAACGGAATCTGCTTCATCGCTTGGATGATCTTTACACGGATACCAAATATCTGCGCCGCCGCCCTGGCAAGTGAGTGTAACCCAATCTTTCCCGTCTTTGGATTTCGACCAGATAAATCCATCATCCCACGGCGGACGCCTGGCAATTCTTGGCGCTCCGGCATAAGAAATTTTTACAGAGAAAGTTTCGCCTGGTTTTATTACACCCGGAAAAGTTAAGCTGATTTTTCCATTTTCATGTTTGAATGGAATCTCTGTTTCATTTCCATTAGGGGATATTCGAGTAAGTTCGCTGATTGCCATGGTGTTATCAAGATCAATTACAATTGTTTGCAGATTGCTTAAAGCAGAGGCGGTTATAGTTGTAAATCCGCCAATAACTTTTTCTGCCGGATCAATAGTAAGATTAATATCGTAAAATTTTACATCGTAACACTTTTGTTCCGGTAATAATTTTCCTCCGGAATCTTGAGAGCCAAACTGTGCATAAATAAAGGAAGAGAGTGAGATAAAAAAGAAGAATGCTTTTTTCATAAGGCTTTCCGTTTTATATACAAAGGTTATTGAGTTTCCAATTCAGCGGCTCTTTTAGCTTTCTTGCCCATTATAGCGCCATTGATTGTGGCTGCCGGACCGACTAAGCAGTAAATCCATCCAGCCCATGCAGAGGCGGAAGCTCCGCCAATCAGCACAATTAAAATTGATAGTAAAGCAATTCCCATATTAAGTGCAGATGACTGCATATCAGATTTTGTAACAATAACTTCCGAAGCATTTAATTCTATAAAATTTCTTTTGCTATATGCGTGAAGGTAGAGCAAAAACATTACAAAAAATACTAATAGATAACCGGCACTGTAGATTATCATTAGTGTTGGTGTTTGTTCCGGTCTAATCATTTTAAGTGAGTCATCTAAGTTACTCCAGCCGAGAAGTCCCATTGGTATATTTGCAAGAAAGGTGAATAAAAACTTGAGCGGGTATATGTAAAAGAGAACAACAAAAATCAGCAGAGCATTAAGAGCAAAAACATATCCATCGTTTAATGCATATCTTCTGAAAAAGAGGTATTGGTTATACCAAATCCAAATCAGCAGAGAAAAGCAAAGCCCAAAAGCCAGAAATCCTCTCATTGTTTCAAGAAGCTCATCAAAAGTTTTTGGTACTTCTAATGAAACAACAAGCAGTGTTACCGCGAAGGCAAAGACAGCATCGCTAAATCCCTCCAATCTAACTGGTTCGTGGCTTCTCCAATTAAAATGAGGTTCGGCTCCAACTTTTTTGTTTATCAATTTATTACGCAGCATTTAATTGTCCTTAACTTGTTACTAGTTCAAATTACAAAAAAGATGTTTATTTAAGTAATACGATGGCTATTTTAAAGCAGCCAATTAAAACAACTATTAATTAATGATAAACCTTTATACTACAAGTCTGCGAAGTAAAATTATCCTGGGATTCACGGTAATTCTGCTGATTATGTTTCTAGCTACGCTTTGGAGTATCTACAATTTCTACCGCTTTAACGAGTACATAAAGCAGACGATGCAGGACAACTACCGCGTAATCATCTATTCCGATAATATGAGCAAGTCTTTGGATGAGCAGGTTGAAGCCGTAATTATAATGTTTAACCAGGATTTTGCAAGAGGAGACAGCCTATTTACAAACAGCACAAACGAATTTTTTGATTGGCACCAAAAAACAAGAGAACTGGCGCTTTCAAACGAAGAACATAAAATTCTTAACGAGATGCAGATTGAGCTTACCAAGTTCAAAGAAGAAAACATTAACACGCTGGATTATAAAATATTTCTTCGGGGAGAAGCGCCAAAAGTAAAAGTTGATCTCGGAAATTTGATTATGCAGCTTCAATCTATAAAAGGAAAGTGCAACAAAATTCTTTTATTAAACCACACTTCTCTTAACGATTCTGTTCAAGACGTTAAGACAATTACCCAAACCGCCGCTATTACCATTCTTCTAATTCTTCTCGGCGCAATTTTTATCAGCCTTGTATTCGGTACAAAATTCTCCAACTACATTGTAAGACCAATTACCAAGCTGCGGCAAACTGTTTCTCATATTGCCGAGGGAAATTTTAGCGAGCGGATAGAATTAGATGAAAATTCGGATGAAATTAACACGCTTGCAGATGAGTTTAACAAGATGAGCGAGCGGCTTGAAAGGTATGAGCAGTTAAACCTCAACAAAATTCTTTATGAAAAAAGAAAATCGGAACTGCTGATTGAAGGTATGAACGAGCCGGTGTTAATGGTTGATGAAAACTTCAAAGTGCTTCTTTCCAACAAAGCGTTTAACCAAATTTTTGGGGAGAAGGCAATTAAGAATTCGGAAATCAAAAAAATTCTTAGGCATGAACGAACCAAAGCGAGGAATAAAAGCAAGATTGATCTCCAGACGAAGAAAGATGAGATAATAAACATTAAAGACAGTGAAGGCTCGCAGAAATATTTCAATGTTATGACGGCTACTCTGGATATACCGGAAAGTGAAACACAAGGAACGGTCTTTGTCTTCAACGATGTAACCAAGTACCAAGAGTTAGATAGAATGAAAAGTGAGTTCATCGCAAAGGTTTCTCACGAACTTAAAACGCCCCTTACTTCGATGGGAATGGCGCTTGGTTTGTTTGAAGATGGAGTTGTTGGCAGCGTTAATGATAAACAGCACGATCTTATTGTTTCTATGAAAGAAGATTACGACCGCTTGAACAAGCTTGTTTACGAAATTTTAGAGCTAACCAAGCTGGAAGCAAACATCGGCAGGATTAAGTTTGAGACTTTTGAAGCCGCAAAACTTGCCGAACACATAACAAAGAAATTTTCAATTCAGGCTAAAGAAAAAGATATTAAGTTAGAGGTTATAGATAAAAGTTCCGGCTCTCGTATTAACGGCAACATTAACAGTATGATTAGCGCTGTTGAAAATCTTGTTTCCAATTCCCTTCGCTTTACACCAAACAGCGGCGAGATTAAAATTGAATTTGTTACAAGGGAAGATGATCTCTTCATCGAAATTTCCGATACCGGAATTGGAATAAGCCCGGATAATCTTAAAAAAGTATTTGATAAATTTATTCAGATTGATGACTCGGCGCCCGGAAGTCTTGGTCTTGGTCTTTCAATCGCAAAGGAAATTATCGAAATTCACAGCGGCGAAATAAAAGCTTTTAGCGAACTTGGCAAAGGAAGCACATTTCAAATTAAAATACCGGTAGTGTAAATGCATAGCAATAGAATTTTAGTAATTGATGACGAGATTAATATTCTTAAGACAATTGAGCTCGCACTTATTTCGCACGGATATAATCCCGATGTGTTTTCAAATCCGGTTGATGGAGTTAACCGCACTAAGGAAGTTTTCTTCGATGTCGCTTTCGTTGATCTAAAAATGCAGCCGATGGATGGAATTTCTACACTCGTAGAGATAAAGAAAAATTCGCCCGATACAACTATAGTTTTGATGACCGCACACGGTTCTATAGAAAGCGCTGTTGAGGCAATCAAGAAGGGCGCTCACGATTACATTACCAAACCGTTTACACACAAAGAATTTCTTCACATAGTTGAAAAAGCGTTCGAGCATCACCGCCTTGTAAAACAAGCGCGCGGATTAGCAGACCAGCTTGAGCAAACTTTACACAGCGAATCGTTCATTACGGTGAATGCACAGACAAAACAAGTTTTACGCACTGCAAAAGAAGTTGCCGAAAGCGATATCCCGGTTTTGATTGAAGGTGAAAGCGGAACGGGAAAGGAACTGCTGGCAAAATTTATTCATACTAACTCAAGCAGAAAAGACAATCCGTTTATTGCAATTAATTGCTCGGCAATTCCCGAAAACTTATTCGAAAGCGAATTGTTCGGGCATGTTAAAGGCGCGTTTACAACCGCAATAAAAGATAGAGTAGGAAGGCTTGATTTAGCAGACGGCGGTACTTTGTTTTTAGATGAAGTCGCAGATATTCCCAAGCAGATGCAAGTAAAGCTTCTCCGCTTTTTGCAAAATATGGAGTTTGAGCGTGTGGGTGAAAGCATCACCCGTAAAGTTGATGTAAGAATCATCAGCGCGACAAACAGAAAAGTCGAAGCCGATCTTACCGCCGGAGTGATTAGGGAAGATTTCTATTATAGAATAGTTGGCGTCCGGCTTCAAATTCCGCCGCTAAGAGAGCGCAAAGATGATATTGAAGCATTGCTTCAAAATTTTGTTGCAAAGTATGGCGCTCAACGTAATGTTACAATAACCGAAGAGACCAAAAAACTTCTTCTCGATTACGATTGGCCCGGAAACGTTCGTGAATTTGAGACTATGGTTAAGAGAATACTCGTCTTCGCCAAAAACGATACTGTTTTGCCGGAACATCTACCGCAAGAAATAAATAGTTTTAAACCAAAGCCGGTTAGCCAAAGCGTTCAAAAGATAGATGAGCTTGAAAGGCAGCATATAATTGATGTTCTTAAAATGGCTCCAACTACAAAGGAAGCCTCTCGGATATTGGGAATCTCCGAAACCACTCTTTGGCGGAAGAGAAAATTATATGGACTATAATGCCCCGCGGCATTTCATTTTGAAATGGCTTTCATTTCATATTGAAAAAGTAGTTGCTTAATTGCCCTCAAAACCCCATTTTAAGCCCCTTAAAAGCCAGTTCTGGAGAAATATCGAAGTGGCACATTTTTCTCACGTAATTAACAGAACACATTAAATAATCAAGGAGTAATACAAATGAAACAATCCGCTTTTGTTGTAACCCTCACTTTTGTTGCTATGATTAGCGCGTTTTTAATTTACGAATTCGTATTTGGTAATCCGGCAAACTTCGCTGATTTTGCTGCTAAAGGTACGAAGCATGTTGCACTAGATGGTAACTTATTAGCGCTAGCATATATAGCCGGTCCTATAGTTGCTGTGTTGCTTGGTTTATCAATAATGGTAATTGCAGTAATTATTGAAAGAACGCTTTCTTTAAGAAAAGCTGCCGGAAAACAACCTATCCCAAAATTTTTCAAAGCAGTTATAGATCAAATTAGAAGTGGAAACATTAATGAAGCAGTAACTCTTTGCGATAAACAAAGAGGATCAGTTGCTAACGTATTAAAATCAGCCTTAACAAGATATCAAGAAGTTACAGCAACAGGTTCAACCATTGAAAAAGAAAAACAATTGGTAGAAGTTGAGCGCGCGGTTGAAGAAACGCTTATGCTCGAAACACCACTTCTCGAAAAAAACTTAATTGCTCTTTCTACAATTTCTTCTATTGCAACAATGCTTGGTCTTTTAGGAACAGTAATTGGTATGATTCGTTCATTCAAAGCGCTTGCCGCAGGCGGTGCACCAGACGCTATTGGTCTTGCTACCGGAATTTCAGAGGCGTTAGTTAATACAGCAGGCGGCCTCATTGCGGCAATTATCGGTATTGTAGCATATAACTTTTTCGTAAATAAAGTTGATAACTTCTCATTCCAAATTGACGAAGCCAAATACAATGTTATGCAATTATTAAAATCATCTAAGTGAGGTAATTAATGCCGCACATTAAAAAGAAAAGAGTCTCAATTCGAATAGACATGACTCCGCTTGTGGATGTGGCGTTTTTGCTTTTAACATTTTTCATGCTTACAACTACGTTTAAGCCGCCGGAAGATGTTGAAGTAGTAATACCAACCTCACATTCGGAAATTAAACTTCCGGAAAACAATACAATGCTGGTTTATGTTGATAAAACCGGTGCCATTTTCATGGGTTTCGATTCTCAAACAATGATGGAAAAAATGTTTGGCGCACAATACAAGTATAAACAAGCAAGCCCGGTTAAAAAGGAAGTGCTTGGAGAAACTTTGATAAAAGCGAGAATCTCGAATCCTAAGCTGAGAACAATTGTTAAGGCAGACGCTTCAGCTGAATATGGAATTATTGAAGATATTATGGGCATTCTGGATCAAGTTAAGATTACAAGATTCAATATGGTTACCAACTTTGAAATTGAAAAGAAAAGTTAAAATAGGAGATTAATATGTCCGGTGGCGCAGTTGCTGATAGCGGTGGTGCAAAACGGAAAAATAAGTTTAGCAAACGTAAACCCAAAAAGAGAATCAATATCGGTATAGATATGACTCCTTTGGTTGACGTTGCTTTTCTTTTGTTAACGTTCTTCATGTTAACAACAGTTTTTCGCTTACCGCAGACGCTAGAAATAAATCTTCCTCCTAAAGATGTGGATATTAAAGTCGGCGAATCCAATCTTCTTACTTTGCGTGTTGATGAAACTATGCAAATGTATTGGAACGTTGGATTTGAAGTGCCTCATAAAATTAAGTGGGAAGAAATGAATAAGTTCTTGAAAAATAAAAGAGCTGAAAACCCAAGATTTAACGTTCTTATCAAAATTGATAAGAAAGCAAAATATCATATAATGATTGATATTATTGATGAATTACGTGTAACACAGTTAGACCGTTATGCTCTGGCTCCAATGACGGATATTGATAAAAGAGAAATAGCAAGAGCAATCTAAGGAGAAAAAAATGGCAGAAGTAGCATTACAACAGAATAACGTGTATGGAGCTTTTGAGTTAAAAAAGATCTATCCGCGTAACTATACAATTGGTGTGGCGCTCGCAATTTTTTTCCATCTCTTACTGATCGGTTCATACTACTTATCCGTGTATCTCTCCCGTGAAGATGAAGAGGGAATTCCGGAAGTAAGATTGAAGATCAATTATAGCGATCTCGGTCCACCACCATCTATAGAAAACGTTGCACCGCAAATTCAAGTTGCCGGTCCGGTTGCTGCCCCAACTGTGGGTGTTCCTGTACCTGTTCCTGATGAAGAAGCTCCGCCGGAACAAGTTATAGCTACACAAACAGAAATGGCTCAACAGCAAGCACCGGCTTTAGCAGAAGATTTATCGGGCGGCGCACAGATTACACAGGATATTAAGATTGAAGAGCCTAAAGGCGATGAAGACCCTGATATGAACGCGTTTACAGCAGTTGAAAAATTGCCCGAAATGGTTCATTCGGTATCGCCCGAATATCCTGAAATTGCAAAACGTGCCGGTATTACCGGAAAAGTATTTGTTAAAGTGTTGGTTGATAAAACCGGAAGACCGAAAAAAGCAGTAGTAATTAAATCGGATTCCGAATTGTTCAATCAGGTATCTATTGATGCTGCTATGAGAAGCGCTTTTTCACCGGCTCTTCAAAACCAGCATCCTATAGCAGTTTGGATTGTGCTTCCTTACAGATTTACTTTGGAAGGACAAAACTAAAATGAACATGCAGAAACTGATGGTTTACATTGGTTATACTGCAGGAGTAATATTTGTTGCGTTGGGAATAGCAATAATGGCAACTGAGCTATTCCCAACAACTCTTTTTGCAACACAAAATGTTAAAATAATTTTTGGGGTTGTAATGATTCTTTACGGTATTTACCGGATTGTTATAATCACCATAAAAAACCGCAGAGCAGATGAAGAAGAAACCAAATAGTCTTTTCATAATACCAATGATATTGTTGTTGTTTGTTTCGGGCTGCGGTCCGGAGCCGAGAGAAACCACAACAAAAGGCTCAATAAAGTGCTATGCAGATGAATCTCTATACTCAATGGTTGTTGAACAAAGAGATTCATTTGTTACTACATATCCGGCTTCTAAAATAGAAGTTGAAAAAGTGCAAGCGCGTGAAGGAATAGTAAAAATTTTGAATGGAGAAATCCAGATGTTTGTTAGCTCGCGCGGTCTTACAGATGATGAAAGCAAATTTGTAGAAAAAACTAAATCTGAGGTTAAGGTAATAAAACTTTGTTATGACGGGCTTACAGTGATTGTTGATACAAATCACCAGGCAGCTAGAATGACTACCACTCAGTTGAAACAACTCTTACTCGGTGAGAGTAAGCTATATAAAGTTTTTATTCCGGATCAGAATTCCGGTGTATTTGAAAATTTGAAAGTAGAATTACTTGAAAACAAAAAACCAAGCGGTGCATTTGTTGTTAAGAATGAAGATGACGTAGTGAAAAGTGTAATCAAAAATAAAAACTCTATCGGCGTTGTTGGTTTGAACATCGCGAGAGAATCAAAAGGAATAAAAATTTTAAGAATCGGAACTGATGAAAGATCGGCAACAGGCGGAGAGTATATAGAACCGGTAGCCGGTTATTTATCAAATGGAGAATATCCACTAATTAGAGAATGTTACATATTTTTAAATGAGATTGGAACTGGTCTTGGAACCGGTTTTGCAACATATATGACTTTTACACAAGGTCAAAAAATTGTTCTGGCACATGATCTTGGTCCAGCAACAGTTCCATTAAGGTACAATAAGATGACGAGGTTAAAATGAAGCGAATTACTCTCTTTCTAATGGTTGTTTTTTTAGCAGCTAATGTTTTGGCTCAGGACAAACTTGCTACTGCTCAAAAAGCATTTGATAAGAAGGACTACAAAACGGCTTTTACACTTGCTAAAGAATTACTGGATGCAGGCGATGCCAACGGATCAAACAGGTTATTCATACAGTTGAGAGAAGTAAATTTTGAACCAAGGTTGGTGTACGAATATTTGGGTGATTCGTACGACCAAATGGGTGTTGCTGAACTTGCGATATCAAACTTCGAAGAAGCTGAATTACTAGACTCGCTTAACATTGACCTCAAGTTTAAGAATGCAAAACTTATGGTTAAGCAAAGAAAATATACCGACGCAATAAACAAGTACTTAAAGATTATTTCTATTGATCCTAACAATGCTGCCGCATATTTGGAAGCTGCTACAATTATGTATCAAGCAAAACGTTTTGCCGATGCGGCGTTGTTGTACGAAAAATATTTAGACAAGAATCAAACCGAAGATGCGTACTTAAAAATCACCCGCGCACTCTTAGAAATTAAAAACTTTGAGAAAGTATTTAACTTCGGTTCGGCGGGAGTAGAAAAATATCCCGAAGAGATGCAGTTGAAAAAAAATACTGCAATTGCGGCATATGCAACTCAGAGATATGCTGAAGCTGCTAAGTATTATTCTCAAGTTCCCGATTCAATGTTAAGCATTAATGAAATGGAAAATACTGCCAGAGCATTCCAGATGGTTAAGGATGAAGCCAACTCAATGAAATATTTTGAGAAGGTTGTTAAAGCCGATCCGGCGCGTTCCAGCATTTATATGGAATTAGCAAATGGATTTTTTAGAGATAAAAAATTTGATGAAGCTGCTAAATATTACGAAGCAAAAGCAAAAGCAGATTCTACAAACGAAACCGCCTGGAGATACTTAGGATTTTCTCATTACCAGTTCAGAGAAAACGCAGACTCTGTTGTTGCTAATCCAGACTTTAAGAAGAACCAATTAGAAAAAGCTAGAACTGCGCTGCTTCGCTCGGTTGCATTAAACGATACAAACTTTACAAACAGAAATTTCTTAATTCAAATTTATACCGCATTAGATTCAACCCAAGCATTGTTAGAACAACACAAAGCAATGTTGAGCCTAATCGGAAATAATGAATCTCAGTATAAGGATCAGTACATAGCTTCAAACTCAGCGCTTGGTTATAATGCGTACGACAGAAAAGCATACGCAGCAGCAATTCCATATTATTTGAGAATACTTAAATACAGATCCGATATGTCCACGTTGAAGATTTTGATGTCTTGCTACTTACAAGCTGGTAATAATGACGAAGCTATTAACTTTGCTAGACGTATCTTAAAAATATCCCCTAACGATAAGGACGCTAAAAAAGTGTTAAGAGTATTAAGTGCGGATTAGTCTCCGCACTCTTTTCTATTCCGGAGAAAAACAATAAATGATAAATACTAAAAATTTCCACTTCAATCCCTGGCACCATGTAAGTGCGGGGAAAGAACTTCCCAATGTTGTAAATGCAATTATAGAAATACCAAAAGGGTCGCAAGCTAAATATGAACTTGATAAAACAAGCGGACTGCTAAAATTAGACCGCGTGCTTTTCTCTTCGGTGTTTTATCCGGCAAACTATGGCTTCATTCCGCGCACGTTAAGTGATGACGGCGACCCGCTTGATATACTTGTTATCTGTTCTGTAGATGTAGATCCGCTTTGCATTATAGAAGCAAAAGTAATTGGCGTTATGGAAATGGTAGATAACATGGAGAAAGACGAAAAAATAGTAGCTGTAGCTAAGAATGATATTTCTGTTAACTATATGGATGACCTGCACGATCTTCCTCCGCATACAACGGTCCAGCTACAAAGATTTTTTGAAGATTATAAAAAACTTGAACATAAGAATGTAGTTGTAGAAAAGATTGTTGGAAAAGAAGAAGCGTTCAAAATTGTAAATGAATCAGTTGAACGTTACAACAAAGCATTTATCACAGAAGACTAAACGTATCATGTTTATCAATAATAAAAATGAAGCAGAAGTTTCCAAAAGCAAGATGAGTCAAATAAATTATCTTACACTGATAATTCTTTTGATTGGGGGTTCTATGCTCTTTGTTATGGCATATTATCTTTATTACCTCTTTGTCTAAGCTAAAGAACTAAAATATTCCTTAAGACTAGTTAGCTGTTTTTATTTTGCCGGTATTTCCAGAAAAAGTAAAATGGAAGTCCGCTTGCTACTAGTATTAGTCCCATCATTGCGTTCTGTGTATCGGAAATTATTGAGTTAACCAAAAACAAAAACGCAAAGATGACAAAGATTGCCGGTGTAAAAGGATAACCCCAAACTTTGTAAGGACGGGCTACATCCGGCATTTTTTTACGAAGTACAAACACGCCAAACGCACCAAGCATATAGAACAGCCACGAAGCAAAAATTACATAGTCGGTTATCATATCAAATGAACCGGATAGAACAAGTACGCATGACCAAATTCCTTGAACAAGCAATGCAGTATGCGGCGTACCAAATTTTGGATGAACATTTCCTAAACTTTTGAAGAATAAATTAGCTCTCGCCATTGCGTAAGGAACGCGGGCTGTCGCTAAGATGCTTCCGTTAAGCGCGCCAAATGTTGATATAATTACGGCAATTGAAATTAAAGAAGCACCGTTAGAGCCAAAAATTTTCTCGGCTGCAGTTGCGGCAACTAAAGGTGATTTTGCCATTTCATCAATTGGAAGTACGTATAAGAAGGCAGCGTTGATTAAAACATAGACGCATATAACTATTAATGTTCCGTAAATAAGAGCGCGGGGAACATTGCGCATTGGATTTTTTACTTCGCCGGAAACGAATGTAATATTATTCCATGCATCGTACGCCCAGAAAGCTCCGGCAAAAGCTAAACCAAGCATGCTTATAAAACTGGCTGTAGATTTATGTGGAAGTGCAAATCCGGTGTAAACGTTTGAAAAACTACCGTTGCCAATAAATAAAAGTAAAAACGTAATTAATAAAATGGAGGCAATCTTAATAAATGTAACAATTGTTTGAACGCTTCCTCCGAAAACAACTCCCATGTAATTTACGCCCGTTAGAAATGCGGTTACTGATATAGCAACAGCCTTAGTTCCAAAATCTGCAAAAGGATGAATGTCTCCTACAAGCGGCATAAAAACGGCAAACTCTTGCCATGACTGCGGCAGCTGAGGATACTTTATAAAGTAACCAAGATACTCTGCAAATGCGTAAGCAATAGCAGCCTGGCTTCCGGTTTGGATTACAGAAAGAATAGACCAGCCATAAAGGTAAGCTGTAAAATCGCCATACATTTTTCTGAAGTAAACATACTGACCTCCGGTAGCGTCAATCATACCGGCAACTTCAGCATTAACCAAAACTGCAATAAGAGTGATTAAGCCGGCGGCTATCCAAACAAAAAGCAGCAACTCCGGTGAGCCAAGCTGATCAGCCATTGTTGCGGGCTTACGGAAAATTCCGGAGCCAATCATTGATCCGGCAACTAACATCATTGCCGCGGTTAAGGTGAGTCCGCGTACTAACTCGGTTTTCTTTGTGGGTTCGCTCATTTTAGAATTCTGCAAAAGTTGCGGCAAAATAAACAATCATTGTTTATTCTCAAATCAATAATGCAAATTTCTTGCGGTGTGCAATTCTTTTCAGTAATTGGGACTTCAAAAACTTATCTTTTTGGTGTTCTAAAAAATAATTATCTTCGCGTAGTTTCATAGCGACTAATTATTGGTTTTACTAAAAAGGAGCAGCAATGGAAGAGAATAAAAAAGAAACCGCGGTAAGCAATTTTGGTTTTTATTTCTTGATGGGAATTATAGGCATTAGCATTCTCTATATTGTCGGTTACCTAATTTACACTGCCATCTTTGGCTAAGAATCTTACCGGACAAACACATTTAATGGCTCACAAAAAATCTGATCATACCAATTTTAGAGAAATACTTAAGGCAATGGGACTTGTATTCGGAGACATCGGAACAAGTCCTATTTACACATTAAGCGTAATTTTTCTATTAACAGCGCCAACACAAGAAAACGTTCTTGGCATTTTATCATTAATGTTCTGGACGCTCATCATTCTTGTCACAATAGAATATACTTTTCTCGCAATGCATTTAGATTCAAAAGGTGAGGGCGGAATTGTGGTACTTAAGGAAATTCTGCACAGTAATTTGAAAAAGGGAAAATCAATAGCCTTTGTAACCTTTATGGGTTATGTTGGCGTTTCTCTCCTCATGGGCGATGGTGTTATTACTCCTGCGATAAGTATTCTTTCTGCTGTTGAAGGTTTGCAGCTTATACCCGGAATGGGGCATATTGGAGTTGATACAATTGTTATCATTACAATTGTAATTACGGTTCTTTTATTTGCAATACAATCGAAAGGAACCGATAAGGTTGCGGCTTCATTCGGACCGATAATGGTAATTTGGTTTTCAGCCCTTTTTATTTCCGGCTTCTTTTCTATGATGCACAATCCAATGGTTGTGTTTTCATTAAGCCCACATTATGGAATTCAGTTTTTAATAAATAACGGCGCTGCGGGTTTTATTGTTCTCTCAGAAGTTATTTTGTGCGCAACCGGCGGCGAGGCGCTTTACGCGGATATGGGACATCTCGGGAAGAAGCCGATTCGCCATGCGTGGATATTTGTATTCATCGCTCTCTTAATGAATTATCTGGGACAAGGTTCTTATGTTGTTTCGCAAGGCACCGATTACGATCCCAAAACAAATATTTTGTTTTCGATGGTGAAAGGACAAGTAGAATTTTTATATGTACCGTTTTTAATTCTTACTTTGCTTGCTACAATAATTGCTTCTCAAGCAATGATAAGCGCCGTGTTCTCTCTTGTTTATCAAGGAATACGTACACATATCTTTCCGCTAACACGGGTTAAATACACTTCTACGCATCTCAAATCTCAGATTTATATTGATTCTGTAAATTGGCTCTTGCTCATATCGGTTATCTTAATCATTCTGGTTTTTAAAGCGTCGCACAATTTGGCTGCTGCCTACGGTTTTGCAGTAACCGCAACAATGGCTGTTAGCACCGTATTCATGCTTTGGATTTACACAAAGCAGAAAAGCAGAATCAAAGTAGTAATAGCTTCACTTGTCTTTATTGTAAATGTGGCATTTTTAGTTTCTGTTTTTACAAAAATTCCACATGGCGGTTATTGGTCTATCATCATCGCGGCGGTGCCGTTTGCGATAATTTATGTTTGGACGAAGGGAAACCGCGCAATTTACCGCTCGTTCCGCTCTCTGCCGATAGATACATATCTTGTAAGCTATGAACAAATTTATGAAGCAGGAAAAATTCTTCCCGGAACAGCGCTTTTCTTTACAAAAAGTTTAGATATGATTCCGCCCTACATGGTTCACTGTACTCTACGCGGCGGAATTCTTTATGAAGATAACGTACTAGTCTCTGTTGTTACTACAGATTCGCCGCGCGGAATACAAAAACTTTATGTACCCGAAATCGCGGATGGACTTTCGGGATTTGAAATTCAGATTGGCTACATGGAGCGGCTTGATATTCCAAAGCTGTTAAAGGAAACCGACATTGATCCGAAAGTAATGTTCTATGGCGTAGATGATATTAAAGCGAAAAAGATGTATCTAAAGTTTTTCTCATTCATAAAAAGAATTACACCAAACTTTGTTCAGTTTATCGAACTGCCGTATCATAAACTTCACGGTGTGCTTACCAGAATTGAGATTTAGTTTTTCCTAATTGACAATCAAACAGTTCCGATAATTATTTTGTAGCCGCAACTTTCAAGTTGCGGTTTTATTAAAGAAACGCAAGCTGAAGCTTGCGGCTACCAAAGTGATTTTGTCATTGCTTTCTTAATGGATGAGCTTCTGTATTAAAAACATATTTTGATAAGTCTAACGTCTCTTCCGGTGCAAACAACAGATAAAGATATTTTAATGTTTCGGCAAAGAAAAAACTTTCCATAGGATTTTCTTTCTCTTTTGTCATAACACTTTTAAGCGAAGCATATCCCTCATCAATCCTACAATAGTTAACTAAACTTTCGTAGAATGTTTTTCCCATTTCAAGATATTTTTCATTCTTGGTGCTGCGGTAAAGATAGAAAGCCGATTCTATAATTTCCGGACGAAGAACATAATTGGGATAAGTTATTTCGAAAGTTCTGTAATTAAATTCCTCCGGCTCAATACCGAAGTGCGTCCACATTTTGTAGCAGCTTTCTTGCATTTTTTCCGCTCTGGTTAAATCTCCGCCAATAAGAAGCATGGCTGGCATAAAAGCATCAAGCGCGCCGAACAAACTTCTTGTAATTTTGCCGGTTTTCATATCCCCATGACCATACCAAAAACCGGTTGAAGTTTCTTCAGTAAGATATTTATTTACAGCGTCCATACTTGTGTAATACATTTTCTTGAAGTCTTCATCGCCAAAAAGCATGTAAGCCTTAATCATGTATTCGTAATAAGAATCAATCATTCCGCTGATATGGCTTTCTCTGTTTTTCCACTCACCCGTTTCAACATCAATTGTAGTTCCTACCAAACCAATCGGCGACCTTCTATTGTAGCATTCAACAAAAGCTTTTTTAGCTTTATCATAATAAACCGGGTTGCCCGTAATCTTGCTCAACATTCCAAACTCAAGCATAAGCGTTCCAATCTCTGCCGGATTGCTAACCTTGCCTTTCACTTCTCCGGTTTTGAAATTCACAAACTGATAAGGCATTCCGGTTTTGGATTCAAAGCCTTTCACCAAACGTTTTCCTAAATCTTCAGCCAACTCAAGAAACTTTTTATCGCCATCTAATTGATAAGCTGAAACTAATCCGCCAAGCAAACGAATAGTAATTTCGAAATGGCGACCGAAAATATCGTGATCGAAAGAAAGCTTGGAAAGAATTAGCTGTTTAGTTTCATCGGCTTCTTTATCAAGCTTCATCAGTTTCATTGTTGTGAATGCATCTACAGGAGTTAACAACATTGGAACCGGATACCAATCCTTGTAAGTTTTCGTTACCGGCATCAGCTGATCATGTCCCCAAGCATATTTTTTATAAGCGTTCCATGCATGAAGAAATTCTTGCTTAACCTTTTCGGCATACTCGCTCTTGTTGATTGTTTTTGGATTAACAAGTGCCGTTGTTGATGGCGGAAAAGCAGTTGCTTCATTCCATAAAGTTTTCTTTGGCTTAGAACTCATTGTGAAAGTGAGCTTGCCGCCCTGAGTTAGCTCCTCATGAGTTATGTAGCTTCTCGTCAAATCCTTTCCGTTAAGAGATGCAGATTTCAAATAAATATTCTTTGCCGAAACATTCTGTGCCGTCACTACAAACTTCTTTCCGTTAGGTAAGTTGATGATTGCTTCATCAAACAATGGCGAACCGATAACATAATTTTGATCTGCCGGATTGAATGGATAAAAACCAAGCGCGCTAAATACATACCAAGCCGACATTTGTCCGCAATCTTCGTTGCCGCATAAACCATCCGGTGTGTGGTTGTAAAGTGTGCGCGTAATTTGGTTAACCAGCTTTTGTGTTTTCCAAGCCTCGCCGGTAAAGTTAAACATGTATGCGGTGTGGTGACTTGGCTCGTTGCCGTGCGCGTATTGTCCAATTAAGCCGCTTATATCCGGACTTGCGTTGTCGCCTTCAACTTTAGAATCAATTGTAAAAAGTGAATCGAGCTTGAGAGAAAATTTTTCTTTTCCACCGTGAAGGTTTATCAATCCTTGAACATTTTGCGGAACAAACCAAGAGTACTGCCAGGCATTTCCTTCAGTGTAATCGTGTGTGTTATGGTCTGAGCGTTTAGGATTGAAAGGCGTGCGCCATTTGCCATCATTAAGTTTGCCTCGCATAAATCCGGTTGTTGGGTCAAACAAATTTCTGTAATACTCGGAACGAGACGAGTAATATTTGTAATCTTGTTCAGCGCCCAAGTGCTTTGCCACTTGCGCGATGCACCAATCATCGTAAGCGTACTCAAGAGTTCTTGAAACTGATTCATTTACTTTATCTGCCGGAACGTAACCGAGTTCGCGGTATTCTTTCAAACCAAACTGGTCTTGCATCGCAGAAAGTTTCATCGCGGTAAATGCTTCATTAATATCAAATCCTTTGAAGCCTTTTAGAATCGCATCTGCAATAACCGGAATTGCGTGATAACCGATCATGCAATTGGTTTCGTTGCCGTCTAATTCCCAAACCGGAAGCAAACCATACTCACGGTAATGAGCAAGCATGGAATTAATCATATCACCAATTCGTTCCGGTTGTGTTATAGTGAAAAGAGGATGCGCGGCGCGGAATGTATCCCATAAAGAAAAAATGCTGTACTTAGTATAACCTTCTGCTTTGTGAGCATTCTTATCCGGACTTTTATAGCTGCCGTCGGCATCACTAAAAATTACCGGTGCTAACATTGTTCTGTAAAGCGAAGTATAAAATGTTACAAGCAAATTCTTGTCTTTGGATTTCACCTGAATCTTGTTTAGCTCTTTATTCCATTGTTTTAGCGCAGCGGTTCTAATTGTTTCAAAACTTTGATCGGCTTTATCGGAAGCAAGATTTGCTTTGGCATTTTCAATGCTTACGGAAGAAATCGCGGTGCGAATCAACACCTGGTTGAAATCAAACTTAAAAACAACTTTTACCTTTTTGGATTTAAATTCAGTGCCACCTTGCGGGAGTGTAGTGTCGTTACCAAGCCAATGAAGAGAAAATGGTTTTGAAAACTCAGACACGAAATAAACTCTTTGATCTTCAGCCCAGCCTTTGGATAATCTGTAACCAACAATTCTGGTTGGGCTTTCAATTTTGATGTAAGTCTCTACCGGAGAATCCCAATTAATTGCAAAGCCGAGATCGAGTTGAACATAAGCATCGTTATTCTTTGGGAAAGTATAACGCTGAATGCCGCTTCTTAGCGCGGCGGTTAATTCAACTTTTACTTTGTTGTCTAAAGTAACTGTGTAAAAACCGGGTTCGGCTTTTTCATTTTTGTGAGAAAACTTTGTCTGAAACTTTTGCTGGCTTAATTTGGATTCATCAAAATTCTTTGGTAATGCTGTTGGCATAAAACTAATGTCGCACAAATCGCCAATGCCGGTGCCGCTCAAATGTGTGTGGCTGAATCCGGCAATTAAGCTATCGGAATAGTTGTAGCCGGAACACCAGTCCCATCCGCCTCGTCCGTTATCGGGACTAAGCTGAACCATTCCAAAAGGAACAGTAGCGCCTGGATAAACATGCCCGTGTCCATTCGTACCCATAAAAGGATTCACATACTGTGTCAGATTTCTTTGAGCCGAAATTGAAATATAGAGGAGAAGTGTAAGTAAGAAAAGCTTTTTCATAATTGTTCCATTCAATGCTGTTGATTAAATAAATTTGCCTCACGAGTTCTGTGAAGCAGCAAACGATATTTAGAAGTTGTAAGTGAGACTAATAAGTTTCTTTCAACAATTGCGGATGTTCATTTGCCACTTTAATAATAAACTCGCCGAACAAAGTATTTGCCCACGCAAACCAAGGGCGCGAAAATTTATTCGCGTCATCTTTGTTAAATGACTCATGCATAAATCCTGTTCCGGCATGAGTATGCTTTAAAATCTTAATGCACTCACGGATTTCGCTTTCGTTGATGCTTGTCAAGCCACGCATAATAACTGCAAGATGCCAAATCATTCCAAGTCCGGCGTGTGGTCCGCCGATTCCTTTTCCGGCTTTGCCTTCAAAGTAATATGGATTGCTCTTACTAAATAAAAATCTGCGGGTGTTTTGATAAACCGGATTGTTTACATCAACAGCGTTGAGATATGGAAGTGAAAGCAAACTCGGAACGTTCGCGTCATCCATAAATAGTTTGTTTCCGAATCCGTCAACTTCATAAGAGAAAATTTTTCCAAAGTTGAGATGATCTGCCATCGAATAAACTTTTAACGCTTCCTCAACTTCGTAAGCGAGGAGAGCAAAATCTCTTGCCCCATCTTTATCACCAATTACCGCTTTGAAGATTTCGGTTAGCTGCTTTAATGAAACCAGAGCAAAATAGTTTGAGGCAATTAAGAATGGAAAGATAGTCGCGTCATCACTCGGCCTGAAAACAGAAACTATTAGTCCAACCGGATTGATAGGGTTTCCGTAACCGCCTAGGACAACACCATCTGTAGCCCAAGCAGTAGTACGCATAAACTTGTAAGGTGAAGTTCCATCTTTGCGCTGCTGTTCGCGGAAAGTTTTCAAAACCAATTTCATTGCGGCAACCCAGTCTTTATCGAAGATGGAAATATCACCGGTTGTTTTCCAATAATTGTATGCAAGACGAACCGGATAACAGAGCGAATCAATTTCAAATTTTCGCTCGTGAAGCTCCGGCTTCATTTCCGTGATGTCTTTCTTCCATGGAGAATCCGCCGGACCATCATTAAATGCGTTTGCGTAAGGATCAATTAAAATACATTTTGTTTGCCGGTTGATAACACCGGCTATTAAATCTTTTAGCTTCTTGTCGGACTTTGTTAGCGGCAAATAAGGCCAAACTTGTGCGGTGGAATCGCGGAGCCACATTGCGTTGATGTCACCGGTAATAACAAACGTATCCGGCTTGCCGTTGATAAACTTGTGCGTAACTGTGGTATCAAGAGTGTTTGGAAAACAATTCTCGAACAGCCAGGCAAGTTCTTCATCAGCAATCTTCTTTTTCATCTCGGCAATTTTAGCTTCAACAGCATCGCTTACAAATTTGCGCGCGCTAATAGCTGGGCGTTTGCTTTCAAATCCAATTGGAATAAATGGTTTAGCAAATGAGTTATTCGCGATGCTCAAACCGGCTAATGCAAGTCCGCCGGTTTTAATAAAGTCTCTTCGTGTAGTCATGTTTTTAGAATTAAAAGTTGAAAATGAAAGAGGCTGTCTCATAAGTAATCCTTCAAATTAATAATCTGCGAAAACCTGTGCTGAGTTTATCGAAGCATCAGTTAAATCTGTGTCATCCGTGGGCTATTCTATGATAAAACATTACTTCTGAGACAGCCTCATGACAAATTACTAATTAACAAAAAATGCACTTGCCGAAATTGCTCTGCGTGTAATTCCCGGTCCTTCAAACTCAAGGCTCAGAGCTTGACCACCGCCGTTCTCGAAGAACAAAATTTGTATTGGAAGCAATCCTTTTTCCAAAGTTACCTTTCCGCTCTTTTCAACCAAGCCATGGGTTTCATCATTATCAACAACAACTTTTTTGTTAATGAAAAGTCTGCTGCCGTCATCGGAAGCCAGGTAGAAAGTGTATTCGCCCTCTTTCTCTATTTTAATTTTTCCTTCCCAAAGTATTCCATAAAAATCCTCTCTTGGCTGAACATCAGCCAGAGATACTTTAAAAGTCTTGCCGGTTTTTACCGGCTCTAAAACATCAAAGTCCGGGATTGAAAGCCATTCGCCGTGGTAAAGTTTATATGCTAAACCATTCTTTGCGCTATCTAATACAGTACAAACTACTTGTGCTGTTGGACTTGCTTTGCCGTTCTTCAAAAATGTTTTTGCTTTGATGATTGTCTGATCTTTAACAACAATTGGAGTTTTATACAATAAAGAATTTGCTGTTGGCTCTGAATTATCTGTTGTGTAGAAAATCTTAGAATCCGCAATTGGAGAGGCAAGTCCAACTTTATCTGTATGCTTAATAAATCTTTCGCCGCTTTCTGTAGGTGCTGGAATTCTGAAATTGTAATTGTTCTTTAATAGATAGTCGTATTGAAATTTCATTCGTTCGAGAAAATCTTTAAGATCGTGCGAAGTTTTTGGCGACCACACAACCTCACTAAGTGCAAGCATTCTTGGCAGCAGCATATATTCAAGATAATCTGTTGTTTCAATGTACTCAGTCCATAAATTTGCTTGTGCGCCCATAATGTATTTGGCTTCTTCTTCGTTTAGAGCTTCCGGAACCGGTTCGTAAGAATAAACTTTTTCCAAAGTTGTGTAGCCGCCAATAGCTTTCGGTTCATTAAACAAGCCTTGATAATGATCGAAGTAGCAATGAGTACCCGGCGACATAACGGCAAAGTGTTTTGCTTTAGCCGCGGCTATACCGCCATTTATTCCGCGCCAGCTCATAACGGCAGCATTTGGTGCAAGTCCGCCTTCAAGAATTTCATCCCATCCGATAATCGTTTTTCCTTTTGAATTAACAAACTTTTCAATTCTTTGAATGAAATAACTTTGTAGTTCATGTTCATCTTTCAAACCAAGAGTTTTAATTCTTGCTTGGCATTTCTCGCAAACTTTCCATAATGTTTTAGGGCATTCATCGCCGCCGATATGAATTATCTGGCTTGGGAAAAGCGCCATTACTTCAGTGAGAACATCTTCTAAGAAATCAAAAGTTTTATCGTTACCGGCGCAGTAAACGTCTTCAATCACGCCCCAGGTTGTTCCAACTTCAAATGGTCCGCCGGTGCAAGAATATTCCGGATAAGCCGCAAGCGCTGCTTGCGAATGCCCGGGCATTTCAATTTCCGGAACAACGGTGATGTAACGCTGGCGTGCGTATTCAACAACTTCTTTAATTTGTTCTTGAGTGTAAAATCCGCCGTGCGGCTTTCCATCCTTCATTGTTTCTTTTCGCATCGAGCCGATTTCCGTAAGCTTAGGATATTTTTTAATTTCAATTCGCCAGCCCTGATCTTCGGTTAAATGCCAGTGAAACGTGTTCATCTTATACATCGCAAGAACATCAATATATTTTTTTACAAATTCTACCGGATAAAAATGGCGGCAGACATCAAGGTGTACTCCGCGCCAGCCAAAACGAGGCTCATCTTTAATATTTATGCACTGAATCGAAAACGATTTTCCTTTGACTTCAAGCGGAAATAACTGAAACAGCGATTGAATTCCATAAAACAATCCGTTTCCGCTCCCGGCAGAAATTTTAATCAAGTTTGGTTTCATCGAAATGGAGTATGCCTCAGGCTGCTGAATCTCTTTATTGATTTCAAGTTGAATCAAGCTTTTGGGAATATCGCGTGTCATTTGCGATGTAGCAAAAACCTTAGTTCCGAGTTTGCCGTTAATGGCGGAGGCTAACAAATCGCCAAGCGATTGCATTTCTTCGTTGGGCTCAACCCTAATTTTTGTCTCCGAGTTAATAAAAAAGCTGCCTTTCTGGATTTCCACACTTACCGGTTTTGGAACAATTGAATTTGCAACCTGTGCTGATATGGAAATGAAAAAAGATAAAAGAATTAAAAGCATAATTTTGGTTTTCATCATTCACCCGATTGATTTTCTTTTTTAGTGAAATAAAGTACGTACTTGATTACTATAAATGTATTTGCAGATAAAAAGATTAAAATACTTACCCACGAAAAACTGCTAATTTGCCCCGTGCCGTTAATGTTCGCGTTTAAGAGTTCATAAAACACATATATAAAAAGTGCTAAACACGCGTTGCCAATCCAGAACATCATTGCTTGCAGCTTAAGAAAAGTTTTTTCTTTCCGAGTTTCGCTGAGCCAATATTCTTTGTTTGGTAAATTGATTAAAGAAGGGGGAAAGCGGGGAACAAAAAAGCTCAAACCCCAAAAAAGTAAGAAGAAAAAAAGTATAACGCTGTAATGAAAAATCATGTAACTGCCTTTGCTCATCCAACTATCGGCTTGGTTCCTTGTGTTAAAATGGGAAGCAATTCTTTCCGGCAATTGATCAAAATAAAATAGCGGAACTACAATAGAAATTATGAAGAGAACTAAGAAAACAATTCTTGCGGCGCGTGTATTAGACATTTGACCGAAATTTTTGCTTTCAAAATCCGTAAAATTTTGCTCAACAAAAAGGAGATATTAATTAAAAATAGCGCTTAGAGTTCCTTCAAATTTTCTTCTCAAATCAGATTAAGCCAAATTGTGAAAGATGATGCCGGAAATGCTTACCGTGAAAAACTTCCCATTCTTCTTTATTTAACGCTCCAAAGACCATATTGTTAAAAACAGAATCCGGTTTTTGAAGGAAGCAGTTTGCATAATCATCAATCTCTCGGTTCAAACCGGCAAGAGCCTCTTCAGCAGTTGCAAACTCTAGAGGAAGAAGATTTTCTCCATAATTAGGATTTATAAAATTCTTTGGCAAAGGTCTTTCACTCATTAATATTTTTTTTAGCGTTGGTTGTTTCTCAACCGGAGTATAGCACTCAACTATAAGTTTACCGTTGCTCATTCTAAAAGCTAGGCAAAGATGTTCAATCATATGCTGAAAACTCATTTTACCCCAAAGCGCTTTTGGTTCGCTCGTAACAGAACTTAGAACGCAGAAAAGTTCATTTATAGAAGCCGCCATATTTTCCTTTTAAGTTAATCGGTGATGATTCTCCGGCGCAATTTGAAAAAAATATAGCTTTCTTCAAAATTGATGAATAGCAAACAAGCGTTCCTTATAGGTTTTCGCTCTATCATAATTAATAAAATTAATGCAAATTACACCTACCGAAATATCGGATTACAAAATTTCAATTGGTAATTAGAGATGGGCTCTCAACAATTATTATTAATAGCAGTCGGTGTAGTTGTTATTGCATTTATGATTTACGCGGGGTTTAATCTTGGTCGCGATTACATGGAGAATGCAAACCGCGATCAAGTTATATCAAGCCTCTACGATCTTGGTTTATTAGCTCAGCAGCATTTCAAAAAAGATGGATCGCAAGGCGGCGGAGGCGGAACTTACACCGGCTGGACAATTCCCACACAATTACAAACTACACAAGCCGGAACGTTTAGAGAGGTTGTTAGAACAGACCGTGTTGATTTAAGTGCTGATGGCACTGTTATAGGCAGAAACGGAACAACAAATGTGCATGTAACAGCACGCGTAAACGAAGACGGAATACAGATCACAATTATTAACTGAGAAACCGTGTCATCTGAAAACACGACATATATTAACTATCTCATCGAAATTTCAAAATCCGGCAGACAGCGGGGCTTTCTGGATTTATGCGAAATAATTTTGCCTAATGTTTTTACTGTTGTTTTCAGACTTGTAAACGATACGGATTTAGCAAAAAGAATTACAACCAGAACTCTTGTTAATGCTTGGGACGAAATGAAGGATTTTGATATACGACAGTCTTTTGTAGATTGGATTAAAAATGAAGCAATTCTTTTTTCGATAGAGGAACTGTCCAAAAACACGGCGCTCTTTCAAATATCAATTGAAAAAAGTAAAAAAGATCCTGAAGCAAAGGATCTGGATAGTTTAATTATGTCGCTACCGCCAATGAGCAGAGTAATTTTTGTACTTCATGATTTAGAGGGATATTCATATACCGAGATAGTCCGGTTTTTTCCGGAGTTTATTGAAGATGAATTAAAAACAAATCTTATCCAAACACGCCAGTATTTGATTGGAAGCATAGCGCAATGATTTGCGAAGAAGTAAAAATAAATCTGCATGATTATGTTGATGAATTGCTCGATGATTCAACTAAGAGGGAAGTAGAAAAGCATATTCGTAATTGCGATCTGTGCTTCAAAGAGTATAAGAAGATGACTGTTTTCTTTGATCAGCTAAAGCAATTGCCGGCTTTGATAAATCCTCCGGTTGAAATCTTAGAGAAAGTAAAATCCGAGTTGATGAAAATACAAAGTGTTTCCTCTATTTCGGTACCGCAAATACCAACCGCTAATTCGCGTAAGCTGATGAAGGAGAAAGAGAAGCAGCAAAGAAAATTGCTGAAAGATCGCTCGGTTGTTAAAAAAAGCAATATCACAAAAAGGATTTACAAAAAGCCTTACTCTCCGGCTCCAACGGTAGAAATAAAACGAGTTTTGCTAACCGTACTTCCGCTTGCAATTATAGCATTTGCATATTTTCTGTATGATTTTCAAAAGTATAATTATCCTTGGAGTGTAGTTAGTCTTTCGGGAAATCCAATCATCAGCGGAAGACCCGATAAAAGCGATAAATGGGACCAGGGGGAAACTCTTGTTACAGATGAAACTTCTAAAGCCGCTGTTCAGATACCTAAAGTGGGCACAATGGAAGTAGGACCAAACTCATTATTGGTTTTAGATAAAGCTAAAGATGGAGTCAATCTTGTAACCATGAGAAATGGTAAAGTAAGTGTGATAAATAAAGAAGATATGCCGGATTTCACACTGCAGCTTAATAACTTTGAAATTATAGACCGCGGTGGAAAATTTGATCTTGAGAACCTTTCTGTTCTAGGCGCAAAGTTAAAAGTTAATTCCGCATTTGTTGAAATTTTGTACAACGAAAACTCGTACATAGTAAATGAAAACCATACGTGTACTTTACGTAAAGGATTTAGACCTGGAATTCCAGTTCATCAAAATGCTTCCGATAGTTTGCGTGCAGCGATAGAATCCTTTGATTTTCAAAATGGCGGCGAAGCATCGGTTGAAAAAATAATTTCATTAGCTAAAGAAGAAGATATGCTTACGCTGCTGGCATTAATTCCGGCAGTAACTCAATTACAGCGTCAAATAATTTTTCAAGAGATAAGTAACAGATTTCCGCCCCCGGAAAGTGTTACGCGTGCGGGAATTATCCGTTTAGATAAAGATATGCTTTACCGCTGGTGGGAAGAAATTGAATGGCAGCTTTAATGTTTATTCGTAAGTAAAAGTCGGTGTTGCCAAAAATCTAAAAATTTTCCAGCTTTGGTTTTTACCTTTCCTTAAAACACGAATGCTTCTTTCAGAATAAATAGGGCTTGGTTTCTTCTCAATCGGATTTGGCATTAAGAAAGAGCTGCTGCATATAACGTATGCATAGCCATCACCAATTGTAATCTCTTCAATCTTGGTTTCCCATTTTCCTTCGGGATATTGGCGGCGGTATTGAAGCAGGTCGTCTCTCATAGCTTCCGGACCAATTATATCGGATGAATCTGCAACAATTCCATGATAGTTGGAATCAAAAAACTCTGCTGCGGTTTCAATATCGCCGGTATTGTATGCGGTTGTATAATTTTCTATTACTTCGCGTATGGCTGCTTCATCGGCAGTCTTTATAGATTTTTTTTCATCTTCGCGAACTTCCTTTGTGCATGATGAAAAAGTAAAGGCGAACAAAAACGAAAGAAGAATTGTGCGAATCATTTTAATCCCAAATTTTATACGCAATAATAAGTAAACTTAGCCAAGGTGTAAATTGTAATTAGCTACCAAATTTTTGGATTTTATTTTTGTTGTTGTATGCCGATAATTTGTTAGGTCACTGCGGCGATTGTTTTATCGAAGCTAATAATAAATAGAAAGGGTTAGGAGCTTTTCTCCGCTACTGCCGGAGAGCGCGCAGTGACCTATTTATTTTAATAGTGACTGACCGAACGCAAATTTTAACATCATCAAGAATCCGGCAATCTGATCTTTGGTTAAACCGAGTTCATCCAAAAGTTTCTGCACATTGATTAAATCTTCACCGTAAAACTCGGCCATCATTCTCATGGTGGAGCTTTTGTTATCTCTAAAGCTGATTATCTCATCATCAGACAAGCCGGAATTCTTTTCTTCTTTAGAAAGATGTTCTTGTTTGGAAATATCGGCGCTCATTATTGCCGTATATTTTTTCAAGTCTATGGGAATAGTAAAATCTTCTTGGAACAAGCGTACAGTTGATTTAGGATGGAATCTCTTTTCAATTGATGGCGGAATTTGCGTTGGCTTTTCAGAAGGTGTTTTGGAAGCACTTGTATCTTTCTTGGTCTGCGAGAAAGTTACAATGCTGAGTACAAAAACCATAAGCGAAATGATCAGCAAATACCTCACAAGATGCTCAGCAATAGGATGATTATTACTCCAACGGTTTTAGCAATTCCCAGTACCTGCCTAAGTTTATGAACTGTGGGATACGTTTCAGCTTCGTTTGGCGGCAGCTTCATCAGCGATTGCAAATAAGATTTATTGTTTTTGTAGCGTTTCAGTTCATCCTCAGATAATCCGCTTTTCCGTTCTTCTTTGGTCAACAACAAGTTGTTGAAGAGAAGATTTACTTCTTCGCAATTGTTCAAAGAAAAATCGAATCCTAATGGTAATATACTGTCTTTACGGAGCGGCACTAAGAGTTTTTTTGCTCGGATAGAATCTATACGGAACAATTTGTCTTCCGGATTTATCTTTTTCACTGAGGAATCTTTCTGTGCAAAAATTGGTGTACAGATAATTATAAACAAGCAGATAAACTTCATATGCCGCCGCCTAAAGTTCATCTTATAAAATATTTTCGGCGTGTAGTTCCCTTTAAAACAAAAAACCCCGGTAAGAAATTTGCCGGGGTCTTTTCAGAAAAAGAATTTATTAACGGCCGACTTTATCTAAAGTTTCTTTCTTAGCCATTAATTGTTCTTTCGTTTCAACTCTTTCCGGATCAGCTATAATAGCTTCTGTCGGGCAAGATGGAATACATTGCGGTTCATCATGGAAGCCAACACATTCAGTACATTTATCGGGAACGATGTATGTATGCTCTTCGTTCAAAGCTGCTTTTTCTTCAGTTCCATAAATGTAAGAAACGCCGGCGCCATAGATAGCATTGTTTGGGCATTCTGCTTCACATGCATTACAAGAAATGCATTCATCTGTTATCACTACTGACATAAAAGGATTCCTCCAAGTATTAAAAAATTATTAAAGTCTGTTTCAAAAATAGTAATAATCTCATAATTGAAACCGCCTGCGCCAAGAAATTTTTATTACAATTTTCGTTAAAAGACCGCTAATCTTTTTAAGAATTATCATTACTTCTTAGAATCAATTTGCTTTAACAACTCATCACACGCGGTTTTAAGCTGCTCATCAACACCTTTTGCAATCCAATCAACAGAGTTTTCAACGGTAATATCAGGAACGGCTGGACCGAGTTCTTGGTTTTTATCCGTTGCTTTGGTGAACCAGCCTCTCAACGGCAAGCGAACAAATGAGCCGTCTATCAATCCTTTTCCGCCGGTGGAAATAACAGAACCATTGGTTGCAACGCCAACAAGTTTTCCAATTCCTAAAGTTTTGTAAGCGTGAGAGAAAATTTCTGCGTTGGAATAACTGCCTTCATTGCAAAGTGCGATTGATGGTTTCAACCATGCGGCAAAAACTAAGCGCTCGCCGGTTGGGTAATATTCGCGGAATTTTTTCTTATCGCGTTCAAGGTTATTGCTTGCGCCGCGCGGAATTGTGTAAGCATGCTGCTTGTAGTTTAGAATTGTCATCAAGTAATCTGTTGTAGAGCCGCCGCCATTGTAGCGGACATCAACAACTAATCCCTCTTTGCCGTAACCGGCAGCGGTCAATTCACGTTCAAACGTTTCAAAGCTTCCGTAATCCATTCCTTGAATATGAATATAGCCAAGTCTTCCGTTTGAGAATTTTTCAACCAGTTTCTTTCTTTCATTTACCCATTCCTGATAAAGCTGCTGACGAAGTGCGGTTGTTGGGCGAATTACAACTTCCCGCTCTTTACCATCTTTGCCCTTTACTGTGAGCAAGGTTTTCTCATCAACTTTAGTGTTTAGTAATTGATAGAAGTTTTGTTCTTGGAATGATGAACCATCAACAGCGGTAATTAAATCATCAGCAAATAACTTGCTGTTACTTTTATCAGCAGGGGTCTGAGGAATAACGCGAACTACTTTCATTCCATCAGCGGTTGGAACCAATTCTGCACCGAGTAAACCGGTCGCGTCTTTTTGAGTTTCGCCTCTATCAGCCGCGGTAAAGCCCATGTGGCTTGAGTTTAGTTCGCCAAGAAGATTATTAAACATATCGCGTAGATCATTTGGCGTGGAAGCAATTAAGCATAGCTCTTCATATTTTTTCTTAAGGTCGTTCCAATTTTTGCCATGAAACTGCGGATCGTAAAATCCATCACGGATTGTACGCCAAGCTTCGGCAAAAACTTGCTTGCGCTCTGCCGGATAATCAATTTTCAATTTTGCTGAATATGGAAGCGGTTCGGACTTGTCAGCTTTAATATCATGGCGAGATAATGAGCCGCCCATTTTTGTGTAATACAAATACTTGCCTTCGCGATCCATGTTAACGTTGCCGGGATTAGAACCGCCCTTAGTCATTTCTTTCAGTTCTTTACCGTCCCACTTAACGCTGTAAAGATCGCGTCCGCCTTTAGCTGTGCTGCTCGAACCAACGTAAAAAAATGTTTCGCCATCTTTGCTGATGATAACATTGGATTCATCGCCCGGAAAGTTTGTTACTTGAACTAATCGTTGATGAATGTTCTCAAAATCAATTTTGATTGGCTTTACTTTAACACTGTCTTTCTTTTCGCTTTTCACGTTTGACTTTTCGGCGGGCTTTTCATCTTTCACCGGTTCTTTTTCATCCCAGTCAGATTTTGTTTTTTCCCAATCGTCTTTCTTTAGCCAGGCAAACCAAATATCGCGAGTAAAGTTTAAACCGCCGGTAATTGCATTTTGTCCGCTCCGTGAAGATAGGAAGCCGAGCTTAGAACCGTCTGCACTCCAGAATGGATTTGAATCGCCGCGCGGATGCATAGAAACATTAACCGGCTTTGCGGAATTATCTGCCGGTTGAATAAAAATGTCTTCGTTGAAATAAAGATCTTCAATTGAATAGGCGAGCCATTTGTTGTCCGGACTCCAGGCAACGCCGCTTGGCGAAGCCCAGCTATCAATCAATATTTTTTCGTTTGATAACTTTCCGTCAGCCGCGATATCGGCAACTACAAATTGTTTTTTATCTGTTCCGCGCGTGTAAGCAATTTTCTTTCCATCACCGGAAACAGTTAAGCCGCTCTCATCCTCATCTGTCTTAGTTAAGCGAACGATCTCGTGCTTTAACGATTTGAAAATGTTAGGTTGAGTTTTATCGGCTGATTTAGCAAGATAAATATCGTAGTTGTCGTCTTCTCTATCCGAAGCAAAAACAATAGTTGTATCGGAAAGCCAAGCTACATCAACATCTCTGAAAGGGGAGTCGGAAAGATTAACGCTTCTGTTTTTCTCTTTGTCCGCTTCTTTAACAAACACTTCTCCACGGACAGAGAAAGCAAAAAGTTTTCCGTTCGGAGAAACTGCGTATTCTGTTAATCCGTTGGTCATGGTTTTGAATTCAACGGGATCGAATCTGTCATCGGCGGAAATTTCAACATCAACCCTTTTGAAATCAATTTTAGCCGTTTTTGAAACGTAAATATCTTTTCCTCTTTCAATTATCAAACTTGAGCCATCGTTAGAAACGTTCAAATATCTGATAGAATGATCTTTGAAGCTTGTTAATTGTTCCGGTTTGGAAACAGCTTTTCCGTTTTCATCAATTGTAATTTTATAGATATCATAATTGCCGCTGTTACTGCTTAAAAAGAAAAGGGTTTTTGAATCAACCCATTGAGGCATAACATCGTTTGTTTCAAAACCAACAAGCTTGGAATACTTTTTTGTTTTTGTATCGAACAGCCAGATATCTCTGTTGGATGGACCGCGGTATGCTTCGCGAAAAACCGGATTGATATCTCCACGCACGAACGCAATAAACCTTCCGTCTGGGGACGCAATTGGCTCAAATCCAACAGCGTTCAAAACTCTCCATTCAGTTCCGCCTTTGGATGAAATGGAATAAACTTCCATTGGTCTTTCTATTTGGTTGAACTCTCTGTTCGTCGAGAACAAAATATTTCCGTCATTTGACCAGCTCGAAATATTATCTACTGCGGAATGATAAGTTAAGCGTTTTGGCGTTCCGCCATCAGTTTGAATTACAAACAGATCATTGTTGCCATAGCGAGCACCGCTGAATGCAATTTGTTTTCCGTCAGGAGAAAATTTAGGATAAGCTTCGTAAGCTTCATGAATTGTTAAACGAGTTGCTTTTCCGCCGGTAACTGGAACAGTCCAAATATCACCTTGAAATGAAAACGCGATTAGACTTCCATTATTATTTAATGCCGGAAAGCGTAGAAGAAGATTTTCTTGAGCAAATGTAAGTTGAGCAGCAAGAATTAAAAACAGCAGTACTAATTTTTTCATGCACACCTCTCGATTTGAAGTTTGGACAAAAATATAGCTAAGATGGATAAGGAACAAAGAAGAAAAAGAGGTATTGGATTAGCGGTTTAATAAAAATGTTAACGGTCTGTTTACATGAGTTACAAATGTGCATGGAATAAAAAATAATAGCTTTTAACAAAGGAGCGGGTTAACTTTAAATAAGTTCAATTAAACCCTTGGGGGTTATATGACAATATCTACCAACGCTCAAAATGTAATGTTGGATCATTCTAAAGCGAAAGTTGAGCTATACAAACGATATTTATCCATTTACCTTAATATTCTGTCAAAAGCAGATTTTGTATCTAAGGTGTTTCTATACGATCTATTTGCCGGGGAAGGAAAATATGCGAACAATGAATTAGGAAGCCCTATTGAAGCTATGAATTCTATAAAAAATCACTATTTCGCAAATGGAAAAAAAATTAAGGACATTAAATTTCATATAAATGATTCGGGTATATCTAAAATTGAACCTGGTAAAAAGAAGATCGATAGAATTGGAGAGTTAATCTCAGAAATTTTTACTCCTCCTAATGTGAAAGTTGTACTTACCGCATTTGAATACTCTGACATTTATCCAGAAGTTGAAAAAGAAGTTAGAAGTTTAAAGGCGCATGAAAAAGCCTTGGTTTTTATTGATCCATTTGGTTATAAAGAAATTAAACCTATTGAACTGCGTTCATTATTTTTAAGCAAAAGTGTTGAAATATTACTTTTTTTGCCTATTTCGTTCATGCATAGATTTTCTGAAAAAGCACTAAATGATGAAGATTACACAGAAGGAAAAGCACTTGAATTATTTCTGCGAGATTTGTTTATGAATAAACCACCCCAAATCACAAGTGTTCACAAGTATATTTTTGATTTGAAGTGTCAATTCCAGAACTTCCTTGGAAGTAAATATGTTGATTCTTTCTCAATACAAAGAGACAAGTCAAATGTTTTTAGCCTTTTCTTTTTACGCATAGTAAATTGGGATTTCAAAAGATGATAGAAGCGAAATGGAGTGTTGATAATGAACGAGGTAAGGGCTTCAGATTATCTAATGATCTTCCGTTATTTAGTGAAGTGGAAATAGACGACTATGAAACAAAACTGAAGAACTTTATATTTGAATCTGACGGAAAAACAAACGAAGAAATACGTGATTATGGTTATGAAAACAGTTTTTTACCTAAACACTCAAATCAGATTTTAAAAAAATTGGAAAATGAAATAGAAATTGTGTCAATCGATGGGAAAGATATTAAAGGAACTTATTTAACAAATAAATCACGACAAGTTTTAATAAAAAGAAAGATATAAGTGGCACTTAAATCATCAATAGAATGGACAGAATCAACTTGGAATCCAATTACCGGATGTAATAAAATTAGTCCGGGTTGCAAGTTTTGTTATGCCGAACGTATGGCAAAACGATTGAAAGCGATGGGATCTGAGAATTACAAGAACGGTTTCAAGCTTACTTTGCAAGAACACGCACTAACACTACCGCTCACATGGAAGAAACCTCAGACAATTTTTGTTAATTCAATGAGCGATCTCTTTCATAAAGACGTTCCCATTAGTTTTGTAAAAAAAACTTTTGATGTAATGAATAAAGCCGACTGGCATAGATTTCAAGTACTAACCAAACGTTCCGATACTTTGCTTAAACTAAATTCAGAGCTTAACTGGACTGAAAACATTTGGATGGGTGTGAGTGTAGAAAATCAAGATTATACTTTTCGTGTGGATGATCTTCGCAAAACAAACGCGCATATCAAGTTTTTATCTATTGAACCGTTAATAGGTAGAATTAATGATCTTGATCTTACAAATATAGATTGGGTAATTGTCGGCGGAGAATCAGGTCCGGGTGCCAGACCAATAGAAGAAGAATGGGTAGTTAGAATAAAAGATATTTGCAAAGAAGCCAAAGTCCCTTTCTTCTTCAAACAGTGGGGTGGAGTAAACAAAAAGAAGAATGGGCGCACGCTTAAAGGAAGAATTTGGAGTGAAATGCCAAAACTAAAAAGAGCTGCGTAATTCTAAACTCTTTCCGCCACACAGTTATAACAACCTGGCTTTGCATTATGAATGTGTATATAACTTATTTCTTGGTTGTCAAAAGTTTTATTCAATATTTCTCTTAAACTAGTTCCTTCGGTAACCATTGCCGCTATCATCATGCCTAGTTCGTTGAAACCTCTTACAGAAAGTAATCTGTGCGTAAGCATTTGTGGAATTTCATTAACGCCTAAATCCGCAGTCTTAGCAATTTTACGAACGAAAATTGGTCCGGTTGATTGATAAGGTGAATTTGTTTTGTGATGCTGGCAAGATAACAGAAGAACATCTTCACCTATTTCGGCATCTTCTAAACTTACTCTGCAAGGAAATCCGGGTTTCTCATCAACAATCATTCTTATAATTCCACGTTTGGATAGTTCTGCATCGCTCAAAGTGAATAAATCAGAAAACTCTTCGCTTCGTAATGATTTTATTTTAAAATTATTTGCCAAGTTCAAATCCAATCTTAATTTTGATTTATAAATGTGGTTAATCGCTTCTATCTAGCTCTTTCTAATTCCAGCAACTTTTGTTTGCGCCAGAGCCCGCCGCCGTAACCGCCAAGGTTTCCATTCTTGTTTACAACTCTATGACAAGGAATAACTATAGCGATTCTATTTAATCCGTTAGCATGACCAACAGCGCGTTGACCTTTTGGAACTCCGACTCTTTTTGCCAGCTCTTCGTAAGAAGCCGTTTCGCCAGGGGGAATTTTCAGAAGCTCATTCCATACTTTATTCTGAAAATCTGTGCCCGGAAAAACAATTGGCGTTTTGAATTCTTTTAGTGTTCCTTCAAAATAATTTTGCAACTCTTTCTTTAGCTGAAGTATGTGTTTGTTTTCTCCCGGTACAATTGGGGCTTTGAAAAGTTTTCGCAATGTAGCAAACTGTGCGTCAAGCATTCTCCGGTCGGAAAATTCCAGCAGACAAATCCCATCTTTGTTTGCCGCTGCAATTAGTGGTCCCATTGGACTTTCAATCCACGACGCTAAAACGCAATCGCCAGATTTACTTTTGCCGGGCGAAATTCCAAAAGTTTTTGCAAATGCATCCCGGAATCCGCTGTGGGATTGATAGCCGTAGCCAAGCGCCACATCATCAAGGTCTTTACCTTGCCGGATCTTTTCGAATGAAATGCCTAATCGTCTGCCTCGGCAGTAAGCTTGAAATGTCATGTTATAATTTTTCAGAAAATATCTGCGCGCACGTGCCGGATCAATTTTTATTGAACGAAGGAATTGGTCATTGTAGCGGGCTGTGGGGTCAGCATCAATCATATTAAGCAATTTGGAAACCCAATCGGGCGGTGTTCCGTGAACTTCTAGTGGCTTGCATCTTTTACAAGGTCTGTAGCCGGCAAATATTGCTTCGCGAGATGAAGAATAGTATTCAACATTCTTTGGTAATGGCTTTCTGGCGGAACAGGAAGGGCGGCAGAATATTCCAGTACTTGTAACAGCGAGATAAAAAATTCCATCATAAGAAACATCGCTGGTTTTGTAGGCGCGCTCCATCTCTTTGGCTGATGGAAGATTTCTTTGAGCGAATTGAACTTCCAAAATAGATCCTTTCAAATTTTCGATGAGTAATTATAAAGGCTGTTAAAAAAATCTTCCACCGAAAAATGAACATAGATGTTTAAAAGTTGCTGAGTGCCTTGCAATATGATTTGGGAGATCCTTCGCTTCATCTTCGTTTCACTCAGACTCAGCTCAGGATGACCCTACGGGTCACTTCACATACTTTGAAATAAACTCTTCAACTTCCGGCAAGCCGCCTTGATAAATTAAATAGCCGTTGCTAGGCTCGCGCTCGGTAATTTCTCCGGCAATTGGTGTAAGCATTATATCTTTCACTTTTTGCTGATCTGTTGTTTGTCCAAGCGCCCAGCATAGTTTCATGTAGGCAACTTCAGGCAGCATATTTGCGCCCGGAATTACGCCCAGATCCATCATATCGCGCCCGGTATCGTAAACATACATTTGCACGTAGCCCCAAAGTGTTTGAACGGTCATATAAATTGAAATGCCTTTATCATGCGCGCGTTTTAGCGCCGGATATAAAGGCTTGTTCACGTGTCCAAGTCCGGTGCCGGCAATTACAATTCCTTTGTAGTCGTTGTCTATCAACGATTCAATAATATCCGGCTTCATGTTCGGGTAATAATAAACGATGCTAACTTTTTCTTCAAAGGCTGTGTTAATTAAAGCATTTCTATCTCTTCGCCGATGTTTGTAATCTTGCCGGAGAGGAGTAATTTCATCGCGGCTTACTTTTGCAATTGGAATATCACCAATCGTTCTGAATGTTGAACGATAGCTCGAATGCATTTTTCTTACGCGCGTTCCACGATGAAGCAATCCGTAATAATCTGAAGTTGGACCGAACATACAAACCATAACTTCGGCGATGTCGCTTTCGGCGGCGGTCTTTACACTGTGCATTAAATTTAGGGCGGCATCGGAAGAGGGGCGGTCGCTCGAGCGTTGCGATCCAACCATTACGATTGGGACAGGAGAATTCTGCACCATGAAAGAAAGTATAGCCGCCGTGTGATGCATTGTATCTGTACCATGACCAATTACAATTCCATCAACGCCTTTTTCAATTTCACGTCCGATTGCTTGCGCTGTTCCAATCCATTGTTCCGGACCCATGTTCTCGCTGAACACACCGTAAAGTTTTTCTGTTTCTAGATTACAATAGTTAGCGAGTTCCGGTACAGAACCATAAAGCTCGCCGGGGGAAAATGCGGGAATAACTGCGCCGGTTCTGTAATCTAATCGTGATGCAATTGTTCCGCCTGTGCCGAGAAGTTTTACGTTTGGTTTTGAGGCATCGCGTGGAAAATCTTTTTCCGGAATTTTGTAGTGAGCTTCTTTTCTTCCGCGAATCTGAATGTCAGTGACCAAATCAGCGGCAACGCCGATGTTATATCCAATCGGCATTTTAATTACGATATGAAACGGGTCAGCCGTTTCTGAGCGGGGGAGAATAATTCCTTTATACTTTCCTTTAGTCGTGGTGATTTCTACATCACTCCAGACAAGCGTGTTAAAATTTTTTAATACCGAAAGCGCGTTTCCGCGGTAACCTTTGTAATCATCTGCCATAATTTTTCCTTTGCGCTCTCAGCGGATTTCTTAGCGTTCTTTGCGTTAAAGATTTTTCACGCGGAGACTGCAAAGATTTTCGCAAAGGGCGCTAAGATTTCAATGAGTAATTTTGTTTGCTACTATTTTACCATCTACACTCATTCTAACTTTGTTCATTACAAGTCCAAGCAACACTTCTTTTCTCTTTTCGTTATTTACCAATTTAACTTCGTTCAATGTTGAGCTTGTTTCTGAGATTACTTCTTCAAGTTCTTTTGCGGAGATTGGTTCTGGAAGTAATTCCGGATTGAAATCCTTTTGCTCAATTGCGGATTTCATTGCGTAAAATATACCACCGCTGGAAAGCAAACCATCTTTGTAAGAGCGGAATATTTCCTTCATCAATCCTTCGTACAGTAAGTTTGAGTTGAGCCTCATCTTCTTTAACCGTTTTGGGAATTGAATTAGCGCAACAGCAGCAAGAGTTGGGTTGATTTTCCATTCTTCTACCAAGAACTTGAATAATCTGGCATATTTGGAAATAGATAATTCCCGAATAGTATCTGCGGGAATACCAAGTTCTTTGTACCACTTTTCACTTATCCAAAATTTTTCCGGGAGATCAATGCTTAATCTATTTATATGATCTTCAGTAATTCTTGTTGGCGGTAAATCCGTATCGGGATACATTCTATCTGCGCCGGGCAAAATTCTTTCGAAGCCATTTGTCCCATCTCGCAACGCCTGCCGTGTTTCCGATGGAACACCAATAGTAGCTTCCTTTGCGCGGATGATAATTTCTCTCGCTGCGGTTTCAGTGTCTTGCTCATTTCCCCAAACCAAAACCATTGTATCGTCGTCTGTTGCGCCAACATTTTTTTTAGCATTGTGCCACTCAGCAGAAGTTAAGTTTTCACCTTTGCTATCGGAATGAATAAGGTTTGGAATTGTAGTTAAACAAGCAATAACACGAACGCGGTCGGAGATTTCTTTAGAGAAATAAGTATCGGTCTGTGTTTGCCAGTGCAGCAATCCAGCAAAACCTTTCAGCACAACACATTTTACAAATAAGCCTTGCTCAATCGCGTTTCTGATTGGCTGATAATAAGCTTTCTTAACCAGGCGAGTTATGTCGTGAGTTTTGGCTTCGAAAGAATCTTTTGTAATTCCACGCTTATGCAGAGTTTCGCGCAGACGCAAAAGATTCCACTGCCGCATAGCTTCGTTATATGTTAGATGAGGAATTCTACCAATCTTAGGAACACCTTTGATTTCGATTCTAGTTCCTCCTTCAACACTAACATTAACATCTTCACGAGCAGAACCAATTCCGCGGCGAACCTTATTTGTGCTGCGAACAACATTAGCGCATATCTCTGCTACTTCAGCAACTTCAAAAGGTGTGCGCATGTTTGGTCCGGTAACGGTTTCGATCAACGGCATACCAAGTCTGTCTGTTCTGTAAACGCGTAAGTGTCCGCTATCGGAAACTTCCCGGCAAGAATCTTCTTCGATAGACATTTGTACAATATCAATCGTTCTATCTTTGTAAGGAATTTTTCCATCAAGCGCAAAGATTGCCGTGCGCTGAAATCCGGTTGGAATACTTCCATCCAAATATTGTTTACGGGCGATATGAAGTTCATCTACAATTGAGCAATCAAACAGCATTCCGCAGCGAAGAGCTATATCAAGCGCGTCATCATTGATTAAGAATGGCGGCGTGTCATCCATTTCGTAAGTACAGACAGATTCACGGTTGATGCGGTAAAGAATGTCTTTCTTCGTTTTGAATTCCATCAAAGCAGTGCCGTCATATTCTCCAAGTTCTGAAAGAGTTGGGCGCATGTGACGCAATATCTCCGCATCGTAATGCTCGCTGTACTTACCTGCGGGACACCTACAAAATAGTTTCTTTGTTGTTAAAAGTTGCTGATGAATTTCCAATCCGGATTTGAAACCAACAGTTTCATAATCCTTCTCGGTCATTTCTTCAAACGGTTTGAATATAAATTCTTTCATTTTTTTCTCTGGAGTGCTCTGTGCAAACTCAGTGTCTCTCAGTGCAACATCCTTTCACAGAGTTCCACAGAGAATTCACCGAGAAACTCAGAGGTTAAAGAATGAATCTCCTGATACCATTCTTTAGTACAGTTACATTGAAATTAATTAGTAAACCTATTTTCTTATTTGCGAAACGCAGATAAGTCAGTATTTGTGCTTCGTGAACCGGAAGAATAACATCTTGCGCTTTTAGTTCAACCACTACCTCGTTCTCAACCAACAAATCCGTTCTATATCCGCAATCGAGTTTGATTTCTTTATAAACGACCGGAATCGGTTTTTGCCGTTCAACTTTCAAGCCGCGTAAAGACAATTCATAACACAAACATTCTTCATAAGCAGATTCAAGCATTCCTGGACCAAGTTGTTTGTGAACTTCGATTGCGGCGCCGATTATTTCTTTTGTGATGAGATTAATTTCCATGCTTTTCTCGGTGTACCTCTGCGACTCCTCTGGGATTCTCTGTGTAATTCTTTGTTGTGGAGATGCATACTAAACTAACCAACCACAACATAGGTTGAGGAAGATAAAAAGAGTGCAGCGATAGATATAATTTTTTAAGGAAAGTAGAATAGAAGATGAGTTGTTTGGGCATAGGACCAAATAAAATTTGATTTCCTAAGAAAACTTAGGAACACGCCCTCTAAGAAGCAACATATTCTTTACAAAGCATCGAAGAACATTTACAACAAATTACTTGCTAACTCAGCTAATTCAGATCGTTCACCCTTTTCGAGATTGATATGCGCGTAAAGTTTCTGTCCTTTAAAATGTTCAATCAAGTAAGATAGTCCGTTCGATTGCGAATCAAGATACGGGTGATCTATCTGATAAATATCGCCGGTAAGGACAACCTTAGAGCCTTCGCCCGCGCGCGTAATAATAGTCTTTACTTCATGCGGAGTTAAATTCTGCGCTTCATCAACAATAAAATAAATTCTTTGTAAGCTTCTGCCGCGGATGTAGCTGAGTGGCTCAACAACAAGTTTTTCTTCCTTTACCAAGTTGTTGATTATCTGATGGCTCTTATCTGTTTCCGGAAATTGATCTTGAATTACTTTCAGATTATCCCAAAGCGGCTGCATGTAGGGTGCAAGCTTGCTGTCAACATCGCCGGGCAGGTAGCCAATATCTTTGTTGCTGAGCGGAACAATCGGACGCGCAATATAAATCTGTCTATAATTTTTTCTTACTGAAAGAGCGCTTGCGAGTGCAAGCAACGTTTTTCCGGTACCGGCTTTGCCCGTCATAGTTACAAGAGGAATGTCGGGATTTGAAAGTGCATCAACTGCAAAAGTTTGTTCGGCGTTACGCGGCTTAATTCCATAAACAACTTGTTTATCAATCTTGCGGAAAACGTTCATTTCGTTATTAAGATGGGCTAACGCAGAACGGCTTTGATTACGCAAGATGAAATATTTATTTGGAACGAGATCGGTTTTCAGTTTCTTTGCAATTTTAGTTGCCGGTATTTCAAAAGGAGTTTGATAGAGTTTCTGAAGTAGGTCGTCATCAAAATTTTCAACAATATCTTTTCCGCTGTAAAGTTCTTCAACGTTTGTAACCTGGTCCGTGGTGTAATCTTCTGCCGGAATGCCAAGCGCCTTGGCTTTCATCCGAAGGTTTACATCTTTTGTAACAACTATTATGCTCTCTTTACTTTTCATTGTTCTGTTTGCTTCAAATGCAGCGCTCAGAACTCTATGATCAACATTGTCTTCACGGAAAACATCATGAATTTCCCGCGACAATCCTTTCGTAATTACGATTCTAACTTTTCCTTTTCCACGCCCTAGAGAAACACCGCCGTTGAAAATATCATTGCCGGTAATAGTGTCAAGTGTTCGCGCAAACTCGCGTGCATTTAAATTAATTACTTGATTGCCGCGCTTGAAATGATCGAGCTCTTCAATTACCGAGAGTGGAATGATGATATTGTTTTCTTGAAAGTGATTAATGCAAGTTGGATCGTGAAGAATTACGTTTGTGTCTAAGACAAAGGTTTTCGGATTTTTTTTCATTGCCAGCCTTAGCTATGAAAGAACAGTGTTTTATTGTGGAAAAATTCTAACTAATTTCAGTTAGAACATAATAAAAATTTTCCACGAAGTCGAAATTTCAGATCACATTTAATTATTACTTAACGCGAGGGAAGGGAATGTTAATCCAAACTATTAATCCGGCAAATGGGAAAATTGTTCAAACTTTTGAACAGCACAGCTCTAAGCAAGTAAACGAGATAATCGGTTTAACACACGAAGCGTTTTTGAATTGGCGGAATGCTGGTTTTTCGGTTAGGAAAGTTTTTATGAAAAAGGCTTCGGCGATTCTGCGTGAGAAGAAAAATGAATTTGGAAAAATTCTTACGCTTGAAATGGGAAAGCCGATAGTTCAAGCAATTGCAGAAGTGGAAAAGTGCGCCTTGGTTTGCGATTACTACGCCGAGAATGCAGAGAACATCTTGAGCGAAGAAATAATCGCGACAGATGCTTCCGAAAGTTTCGTGTGTTTTGACCCTCTTGGAATTGTGCTGGCGGTAATGCCGTGGAATTTTCCTTTCTGGCAAGTGTTCCGTTTTGCGGCGCCGGCTTTAATGGCTGGCAACGCTTGCTTGCTCAAACACGCATCAAACGTTCCAATGAGTGCGCTGGCTATCGAAGAACTTTTTAGCCAAGCCGGATTTCCCCAAAATGTTTTCCGAACTTTATTAATCGGCTCATCAGCAGTTGAAAAAGTAATTAATCATCCTAAAATTAAAGCAGTAACACTAACCGGAAGCGAACCGGCGGGGAAAAAGGTTGCTGAATCTTGCGGTAAAGTTTTGAAGAAAACCGTATTGGAACTTGGCGGAAGCGATCCCTTTATTGTTCTTGAAGATGCCGCCATTGATGCGGCAGTAAAAACAGCAATCACTGCGCGTTTAATTAACAATGGGCAAAGCTGCATCGCGGCAAAACGTTTCATAGTTGTAGAAAAAGTTTATGATGAGTTCGAGAAAAAGTTTGTTGAACTGATGAACAAAGTTAAAATTGGCGATCCAATGAATCCGGAAACTGAGCTTGGACCAATTGCCCGGGAAGATTTACTTTTCGAACTGGAAGACCAGGTACAACGTTCTGTACAAAGCGGCGCAAAAATTCTTTGCGGCGGAAAAAGAATTGCGCGCGAAGGTTTTTATTTTGAAGCAACTATTCTTGCAAATGTTTTACCCGGAACTCCTGCTTACGAAGAAGAAATATTTGGTCCGGTTGCAACACTAATAAAAGCTGTTGATGAAGAGGATGCAATTAGAATTGCAAATGATTCTCAATTTGGACTTGGTGCCTCGCTGTGGACATCAAACATTGAAAAGGCAAAAAGGCTTGCGGCTAGAATTGAAAGCGGTTCAGTATTCATAAATGGAATGGTAAAATCTGATCCGCGCTTGCCGTTTGGCGGAATAAAAAATTCCGGCTACGGGCGCGAGATTTCTCATTATGGAATTAAAGAATTTGTAAATATCAAAACAGTGTGGATTAAATAGTCGTTTTGAATATGACATACTGTTGTCATTTACGGCAGTTACTTTGGAATCAACAATTGGAGTAAAGAATGAAAACACGTTGCGGCTGGTCAACAAACGATCCATTATATATAGATTATCACGATGAAGAATGGGGTGTACCTGTTCATGATGATCAAAAACTTTTTGAAATGTTGATTCTTGAAGGCGCCCAGGCCGGCTTAAGCTGGATTACAATTCTCCGCAAAAGAGAAAATTACCGAAAAGCCTTCAACAATTTTGACGCGAAGAAAATTGTAAAGTATGATTCCGAAAAAGTAAAAGCGCTTCTGCAGAACGAAGGAATCGTACGGAACAGATTGAAAATTGCTGCAACAATTCAGAACGCAAAATGCTATTTGGAGGTACAAAAAGAATTCGGCTCGTTTGATAAATACATCTGGCAGTTTGTCGGCGGCAAAACAATTAAGAACGAATGGAAAATGTTGAAAGAGATTCCGGCTAAGACTGCTGAATCCGATGCTATGAGCAAAGATTTAAAAAAGCGCGGATTCAAGTTTGTTGGTTCAACAATTTGTTACGCCTTCATGCAAGCGGTTGGAATGGTTAACGATCACACCGTTGAGTGCTTTCGACACACAAAAAAGTAAAAACTCATGCCGTATCTATAAGTAAATAATTGTTGCCTCTCTCGGTAACTTAGATTAGATTAAATATTGAATATACAAGCAATCCTAATTAACAATAATCATGTAACAATTAAATAAGAGGTAACAATGAAAAAAATGTTTTTCGTTTTTGCAGTTCTCTTTGTCTTTGTTATTAATCTTTCTGCTCAAGGTAAGCAAGACGTAACAGTTGTTAACAAAACCGGTGTGATAATCAACGAGCTTCACATTACTCCAAGCGATGCGGATGAATGGGGCGAAGATGTGCTCGGTCAAGATGCATTAGATGTTGATCAAGAATGCGATATTGCGTTTGATCCCAAAGAGGATGTTTGTTTGTGGGATCTAAGAATTGCAGACAGCGACGGCAATGCAATTGAATGGGAAAAAATTGATCTGTGTAAAGCTGTTAAAATTGTTTTACACTATAAAGATGGCAAAGCCTGGGCGGATATTGAGGAATAATAATTTTGAAATAATGCCGGACTTAATCCGGCATTATTTATTGTAACCATTTTACAAATAATTGTTAAAGATAAATCTAATCTTGTTCATAGGCGATTTCACCATGTAAAGAAGCATCCATACCTGCCTCTTCTTCTTGTCTTGTAACTTTAACCGGAGTAATTAGATTTATTGCCTTCAGCATTATATAAGTGAAAACAAAACAGTAAGCTCCTACAGCAAATACCGAAACAGCTTGTTTCATAAAAAATTCCCATGAACCGCCAATAAGTAAGCCGTCAATAGTTACCATTGGATTGACAGCTTTTGATGCGAAAAGACCTAGCATCATAACACCTAAAATTCCACCAACACCGTGAACACCCCAAACATCAAGTGCGTCATCCCATTTGAGTTTGTTTTTCAATGCTACGGCAAAGTAACAAACAACTCCGGCAACAATTCCAATTAAGGCCGCATGCCCTATTGTTATGAATCCCGCTGCCGGTGTAATAGTAGCAAGACCGGCAACTGAACCGGTTAACAAACCAATAAGTTTTGGTTTCTTCTCTAGAATCCATGCTAAGAATAGCCATGTTACTCCCGCAAAAGAAGCGGCAACGTCTGTATTCAAAAATGCAGCAACGGTAATGTTATCAACTTTAAACTCACTTCCGGCATTAAAGCCATACCAACCAAACCAAAGCAAACCGGTTCCCAAAGCAACCAAAGGAATACTGTGAGGACCTCTTTCAATTATGTTTCTCTTTCCAACGTAGAATACCGAAGCTAATGCAGCCATTCCTGCACTTGCATGAACAACGATGCCGCCCGCAAAATCTAAAACTCCCCATTGAGCTAACAAACCATTTCCCCAAACCATATGTACCAATGGAAAGTAAACGCATATCAGCCACAACGTTAAGAATATCATATAAGCGGGGAAACGAACTCTGTTTGTAAATGCGCCGCTAATTAATGCGGGAGTAATTATTGCGAACATCATTTGGTAAGCTACAAAAACGTAAAGTGGAATTTGATTGTTTCCGGTGAATATAGAATTTAAATCTGTTCCGGCTAAAAATGCCATATTCAAGTTTCCAATTACTCCGCCCTCGCCTCCGCTAAAGCAAAGTGAATAACCAAAAGCAAACCAAAGAACTGTAGTCCAGACCAACGAAACAAAGCTTTGAATCATAATACCAAGAACATTTTTTCTTCCAACTAAGCCTCCGTAAAAGAAAGCCAAACCGGGTGTCATTAACATAACTAAACTGGCGGCTATCAACATAAAGCCTGTACTGCCGGTATCGATCATAATTACCTCTACTTATTTTGGATTGATTAATTAAAAGCTGATTCCGAAAACCATATAGGAGATTTCGGCTTTTGGATTAAGTGTGTAACTGCAATAAACAGGTAAAGAAAAACTTTCCGATATTTTTATTTGCTTCGATGCTTTAATGCCGGTGTTGATCAAACTAAATTTATCAGTTCCGTAATAAAGCGGAGTATCTTTGCTTCCGAATGCCATACCAGCAAAAAATGAGAGACCAAAATCGTCAACAGTTGTTGTGTATTCCGCTTGAAAATAAATATTGTTTCCTTTGTCGTTGTAAACATTCATGTAACAGCACAATGTTAAAGGAAACGATTCAACTCCTGCTATAGAAAGACCGGCTTCAATTGTGTGAGCACCTTGCCCGTTTTTGTCGTCGTAATTATGAAAGTTGCCGATTCTTATTCCGCCGTTAGGATAATAGTAATCAGTAACAACAGCGGTAATGTTTGCTATGTTTTCAACCGGAATTGAATAGCTAATCCACGAATCAATTTCGTGACTTGTGTTGTGAAGTTCATCGGTTGAATTGGTATGCGAAAGACCGTATGAACCCCAAAAACCGAATTGAAGATTTGCAAGCTTAAAAGTGATTGCAGGTTGAATATTCGGCTGATCGTTGATGTTCAATCCTCTCCAAACGTATCTGCTTACCAAATCTGCATTTGCGCTTAAAGATAATTTTTGAGCATGTGAATATTTGATGGTCATTAAGATGAGTATGAAAGTGAAGCATAAATAGAATTTTCTTTCTTTCATAAACAGTTTCCTTTAGTAGTTAAAGAATCTTTAGTTATTGTAAAAAAAATTACACAGCAAGTTTTGAAATAAATTACTCACGAAGTAATTTTTTGCAACGAGCGTAACAGATTTGTCGCAAACGTTCGAATTTTTAAAACGGACAAAACGACGTGATTGAATAATTTGCAAATGGATATATCAGAAATGTTTTCTAAGTTTTGGTAGCTGAATAGAGAAATTATTGAAAAAAGTTCTGGTAATCGGCAGCAAAAGCGAGGACCTTAAAAAAGCTTTTACACTCCTCCCACAAACGGACTTCGAAATTTATTTTTCGCATGATAAAAAAGATGGACTTGAAATTGCCTCGCGATACATTCCCAACCTAATTCTTTTTGAATTTACAAACGGCGAAACTGATTTGCGGCTCATCAAAAAAATTTGCAACAGCGAATCAACTTCACAACTCCCGCTATTTGTCATCTCAAATAATTCTTCTTTCGAACAGCAGAGAAACGTAATGGAACTTGGCGTGGATGACTATATTCCGGCAGAGTTTATTAGGTTGTCTCTTCTTAATTCGATTAATAAAAGGATGGAAAAGCTCGGCAAATTGAAAGCATCAATAAACAACAGTCTTAACTCCTTTGAAGAGGAGTCAATAAAACCTAAAAGGGACGACCACATATTGGTCAAAATTGGAAACAAGCTAAAGCTTATTAAGTTCACCGATATTGTTTGCATTATAGCATTAAAAGAATACAGCAAGCTAACCACAAAGGATAATTGCAAAATTGTTGTTAGAAAATCCCTAAAAAATTGGCTTGGCGTATTACCTTCAAATTCTTTTTTGCAAATACACAGAGCTACAATTATTAATTTGGAATATATAGACAAAATTGTGCGGGCTAACGAACGTACTTATACCGTTTATCTCAAACATATCGCCGAGTCATTCGACTTTAGCCATAGGTACGCGAATATAATGCGCCATACGTTTCCTTCGTAGTTTTCAAGCTATTGATATAAAAATCAAACCGCTCTCTTACAAAAAATAACTTCACTTTGTAACAAAACCGAATAACTTTTCGTCTTTGGTGTGCAAATATTTTGGAGAAACCTTGTCTGCCATTATTCAAACAAATAACCTATCGTTTCGCTTCAAGGATTATTTGGCGCTAAATAATCTTTGTCTAGAAGTTCCAAGAAATTCCATTTATGGTTTTGTTGGGCCAAACGGAGCCGGAAAATCAACTTCAATTAGAGCAATACTTGGTTTGTATCCGGTAGAGCCCAAGAAAATTTTTGTTTTTGGAAAAGAGATAAACAAAGAAAGAGTCTCAATACTAAAAGATATCGGTGCTTTAGTTGAAACACCGGCATTGTATGATCACCTTTCCGCAAAAGACAATCTGGAAATCACGCGGATTGTAATAGGTGCCGAAAAGAAAAAAGTAAATCATGTACTGGAAATTGTTGGCTTATCTAAGTCAGCCACTAAAAAAGTTAAAACATATTCACTCGGAATGAAACAGCGATTAGGAATTGCTATGGCTCTTTTATCCGAACCAAAACTGTTAATACTTGATGAACCTACAAATGGTCTTGATCCTCACGGAATAAAGGAAATTAGAGAGCTTCTTCTTTATTTAAATCAAGAATGTAAAACGACAATTTTTCTTTCCAGCCACATTCTAAATGAAGTTGAGAAGCTGGTTACTCATGTCGGAGTTATAAATAAAGGTGAATTGGTGTTTCAAGGAAAGCTTTCCGAGCTGTATTCCGTCTCGATTAATAAAATTTTAATTGAAACCGACGAAACGGATAAGCTTACCAACGTACTAAAAGAATCGGGTTATGTATTCCATAAAGAAAACGACTTTACGATTAAAGTAGAAATAAAAGAAAAGTCGGACATTTCCAAGTTGCTTTATCAGATTACGCATAATGACGTTTCGATTTACGGTTTACGCAACGAGCAAAAATCTTTGGAAGAGCTATTCTTTGATTTAACTAAAAAACAGCGAGAAGCTTATGAAGGATAATTCTATTTATTTATATAGAGCGTTAAGGGTAGAGATTATCAAAATTAAAAACACACTAGGTTTGTGGAGTGCGTTAATATTTCCACTATTCATAGTATTTATGAATTTTATGATTTTTCTTAGCCGCCCACAAATGCTGGCAACAGCAAAGGGAAATTTGTGGATTCATTACACAAACAATTCTATGATGATGTGGTCAATCCTATTTATGCCTCTTTTCATTGGGATAATAACTTTCTACATCAACTTTAATGAACATAAGAATAATGTTTGGCGGCATGTTTATTCTTTGCCGATACCTAAAATAAGTGTGTACACCGCAAAATATTTAATCAGCATTTTAATAGTTGCGGCTACAATGGTTTTCTTTTATCTCATAAACTATTTGTCAATGAAAATGCTGGCGGCGTTTCGTCCGGAAATACCTTTCGGTAAGTATGTAATTACGTCTATCCTTCCTCTTTCATTTCTAAAAGTTATGCTGGCATCTATTGGGATTATATCAATTCAATTTGTTGTCAGTATAATATTTCAAAATTTTGTACTGCCGCTGGGATTTTCAGTTCTTGCAACACTAACATCAGCATTTCTCTTAAGATGGGAAAATATTGTTTATTATCCGTATGCATATCCATTTTTTGCCGCACAGGATCTAGTAAAAAACAATGGGTGGGTTTTCGTTAACCCGGTGTTATTTAGTTTTGTTTGTTCAATAGCGGTTACAATTTTCGGTTATGCTATCCATGCAAGAATGCGTGTTAAATAAGAATAGACTTGTTTTGTAAATCGAGTGAAAAAAGTCCACCATCTGGCGGACTTTTCTATTTAGAATAATTTAGTGACCGAATCCAGCGCTTCATCAATCTTGGTAACATCTTTGCCGCCGGCTGTTGCAAGATGAGGACGCCCGCCGCCGCTGCCGCCGACAATTTGCGCGACTTGCTTAACAATATTTCCGGCGAGAATTTTTCTCTCTTTGATTAAATCATCAGAAACAACAGCTACAATTCCAACTTTACCTTCAATTTCGGAAATCATAACACCAACGCCGCTTTTCATTTTCTCGCGGAGTTCATCTCCCATAGATTTTAACTCATCCATGTTGGAAGCGGAAACTTTCCCTTTGAAAATTTTGATTCCGTTAACTTCAACCGGCGAGGAAACGATTGAATCAATTCCGCCGAGTTTTTCTTTTAATTGAAGCGCGGCAATTTCTTTTTCAAGTTTTTTCTTCTCCTCATGCAGTTCATTTATTTTCTTTTCATCATTCTCAATTCTCAATTCCAAATTCTCAATTAGCTTTTCAACGCCCGCTCCGGTAACGGCTTCAATTCTACGCACGCCGCTGGCTATGGAAGACTCGCTTACAATTTTGAACAAGCCAATCTCCGAGCTGTTCTTAACGTGCGTTCCGCCGCAGAATTCCATTGTGTAGTTGCCAAACTGTACTACGTTTACTTTATCGCCATATTTATCGCCAAAGAACATTAGCGCACCCATTTTCTTTGCCTCTTCAAATGGCGTATCGCGGTGATGAGAGAGTGGAATGTTCTCGCGCAGTTTTTCGTTTACCAAAGATTCAATTGCGTCAAGTTCGGCTTTTTTTACTTTTTCGAAATGACTAAAATCGAAACGCAGTCTTTCCGGCTCAACAAGTGAGCCCGACTGTTGAACATGCTGACCGAGAATTTCTCTTAGCGCTTTGTGCAAAAAGTGTGTAGCAGAGTGATTGCGCATAATATCAGCGCGGCGCTTTCCATCAACAATAGCAGTTACTTCATCGCCAATTTTTATGTTAGCAACTTCGTCAATAATGTGAACAACCATTCCATTTACTCTGGAAAGCGCATCAACTTTGAATTTTGTGCCGGTGAATTCAATCCAGCCATGATCATCAACCTGTCCGCCGCTCTCTGCATAGAAAGGAGTTCTATCCAGTACAACAAACGTGTTCGTTTCGGTTTTCTTTATACCAACTACTTTTACCTTAGAAGCTAATTCTGTATAGCCGGTAAAAATAGTTGGTTCGTTAGAAGTAATTTCAAAACCTTCCAAGTTATCAACAACGGCATGAGCAGAAGAAATTTTGTCCTTAGTTGATTTACGCGCGCGCTCCTTTTGCTCATCCATAAATTCGTTAAAACTGTCTTCATCAACTATAAACCCTTTTTCACGAGCTAAAATGCGTATTAGATCTTCGGGAAATCCATAAGTATCTTTTAATTTAAATACTTCCTCTCCCGGTATGAGTACATCACCCAAATTATACTTTTTGAGTAGTTCCTGATTAACATCATTAAAAAGGATTTTCTCAACTTCACCACCATTTTCCATGTTGATTATGATTTCCCAGTCCCTATACTCAAACTTGTATATTGCAAAAGCCTTATAAGAAGTTTTTGCAGCAATCGATCTAATTAAAGTACCAGATGCTATTCTATTATACTCCTCAATTCCTCTATCGAGAGTAACATTAAAGCTTTCTTCTTCAGCTTTGATGATTTTTTCAATCTGAGCTTGATTTGCCTTCACTTCGGGAAAAACGTGTGAGAAGTTTTCTACAACCACAGAAACAAGTTTATATAAGAATGGTTCCTTCAGATTAATTTTTCTTCCGTAACGAGCTGCGCGACGAAGCAAACGGCGTAGAACATATCCTCGTCCTTCGTTGCCCGGCGTTGCGCCATCACCAATTGCAAAGGTTAAAGTGCGTATATGATCTGCAATTACACGCATCGAAACGTTGCTTTGTCCAACCGGAGAATTATCGTCCGCTGGAAGAGAAATATCGTAAGCGATTCCGGAAAGTTTGGAAACTGCATTGATGATCGGTGTGAAAACATCAGTATCATAATTTGATTTCTTTTGCTGAAGAACTGCACACACGCGCTCAAAACCCATTCCGGTATCAACATGTTTAGCCGGAAGTTCGTGCAGCGTTCCGCTTTCATCACGGTTGTATTGAATGAAAACCAAATTCCAAATCTCAATACACAATGGCGAACCAGCGTTTACCAAATGTCCGGCGTTCAAATCATCACTAAGATTGATGTGAATTTCCGAGCAAGGACCGCATGGACCGGTATCTCCCATTTCCCAAAAATTATCTTTTTCATCAAAACGTAAAATGTGTTCATGATTAATATCAGTCTCGCTCTTCCAAAAGTCCATCGCTTCGTCATCGGTTCTGTAAACTGTAACCCAAATTCTTTCTTTAGGTAGTTTCCAAACTTCAGCTAGTAATTCCCAAGCCCAAGCGATAGCTTCTTTTTTGTAATAATTACCAAAACTCCAATTGCCGAGCATTTCAAAAAATGTGTGGTGGTATGTATCGTGACCAACTTCTTCGAGATCGTTATGCTTACCGGAAACACGGATACACTTTTGAGTATCTGCGGCGCGTTTATATTCGCGGCTTCCGTTACCCAAGAACACATCCTTAAATTGATTCATGCCGGCATTAGTGAAAAGAAGAGTTGGGTCGCCGTGTGGAACAACAGGGGCGCTAGGAACAATTCTATGTTCTTTGCTTTTGAAAAAGTCTAAAAATTGCTGTCTAATTTCGTTCGATGTCATAGTATTTTCAAGTTTTTTTAAGTGGCGCAAATATAAGAAAATAGCTCACGGCTTTCAGCGGTCGGCTGTAGGCGAACAACCGTATTTTTGCACAAAATTAAAAAAATTGAATGCTGAAAGCTGATAGCGGACAGCAATATCAATTGCAAATTTAGCCCAGTTAGCATACTTTTGATTCATAGTTATTCTGGAAAATTAGATTTGAATTCAAGCAAGTTTAGAGATTTAACCGATTTAGAATTAATGCAAGAGATTTCGCGGTTCGAATCGCGAGCGCTGGAAGAATTGTACGATAGATATTCTCCGCTGCTTTATACAATTATTAAGAAGATTTCTCCCAATCAGGTTGTAGCCGAGCAAACTCTAACCGAAGTTTTTGTAATCATCTGGCGTAAAATTTCTAAATTCGATTTGAACAACGGAAATGTTTACACTTGGCTTATAACATTAGCTAGAAACAAAGCTGTAGATAGCTTACGTCGCGAGCGGGTTGCCGGACAAACGGTTCAACTGTACGATGATGAATATGAAGATTATTTTATTATTCCAATGTTTGAAAAAAATATGGATAGTTTGGATTTCAGAACTGCATTTGCCATAAAGCCAAAGATTGAAAAAGCGCTTGCCAAGCTTACCGATACTCAAAAATACGTCTTGCATCTGGCTTACTATGAAGGATATACCGTTGATGAAATTTCCGACAAGCTGAATGTTCCTATTGAGACCGTCCGCTCCAAAGTAATGAATGCTCTGCATAGTTTACGTGATTTTCTGGTGAGGGAATAATGGCAGACAAAGCAATTCACGAAATGGTTGCGGCTTATGCTGTTGGTTGTATGGACAAGCAAAACTTTGTTCAGTTCAAAGATTATATTCAGGATGGCGGCGAGCTGCCGGATGGAGAACTTGGCGAACTTCAAAATATAATAGCAATGATTCCGGTAATTTTAGATCTGGAAAAACCGCATCCGGCTATTAAGGATATGGTTGCCAAAAAACTTATAGGTATAAAGGATGAAATTAAGGCGAAGATAATTAATGAACGGAACACACTGGTTAATACAAATCCGCGCATTATAACGCCGCCATCTAAAGTAACAAAACTTTCCGGTCCGCCCACTGTTAAATCTCAGTCTAGCACACCTACTTTTCAAACAAAAGTAGCCGGTTCTAAATCCACATTTCAATTTCCGGAAGAGCAGCTTTCTAATACGTTTGCTGACGAGAGTATTGAAAAAAAGAGAGCAAGCAAAAACACCATACCACCGTTAAATACAATTGGACAGAGAGCGGTTGAAGTTGATGAGCCGAAATTAAACACGCAACAAATAACTCAAGAGATAGCAACTGTACCGGAAGAAAAATTATCTCCGAGCGTTCTTTCCATCATTGGTTTAATTATTTCTTTATTGCTTATCACAATTTTAGGCTACTTTGTTTTCTCATCATATCAGAAATTAAACAATCGTCTGGATGATCTGCAAAGTGAAATAAATACGATGCGCAGTCAGGTTGCAAGTGCAAATAGTTTTGTTGTTAACAGTGCTGCTTTGGTAGAGTTTTTTAATTACAAAGACATCAGTGTTTTTAGTTTGACAAGTGCAGATCCTAATGTAAAAGCAACTGTAAAAGTTCTGCTTTCATTTAGCGAAAAAGAAGGCTTGGTTCAGTTTAAAAATATGCTGCCGCTCCAGAACGGACAAGTATTTCAACTGTGGATTGAAAACAAAGGTCAATCTTATTCTTTAGGTACATATCAGCCGGTTAGCGGTGAGTATTTGAGATTAACGGCGTTCCCATTTTTGCCAAAGGAACAGATTAGCGCATATAAGATTACCATTGAACAAGGCGCAGGAGTAACTACTCCCTCGGCGACGGTATTATCATCGAATGCAACGAGTGGATTTCCAAGGTTAAACCGGTAGGATTATTTTTTACGGTTGATAAAAATACTCATCCCGAAAAGGATAAGTATTACGGGCAAGAAAATTTCGAACATATCCCCAACAGTTTTAAGCCATTCAAATAAGCCAATCTTTTTCAACACAGTAAGAGAAAAATAGCTTAGTATGATTAGCGCAAAGCCGCTAAACAGAAAAGTTTTTTGCCTCATGTTGTCAATAAAAAGAATTAGCAACGAAGCGCCGGAAATAAATAGAATTGATACGAGAATTAATCCGCGTGTGTCCATTATTTCGTAAGAGTTTTTTACAATTGGAACAACGCCGACCAGAAATAGAATTGCCGAGAGAATAATTGCTTTGCGGCTGCCGATGCGGAAAGAATAGTTTGTGTTGCTAATGCCAAATGCTGCCAGTACAAGTCCAAGCAAAATTTCGGAATCGTAAATCAGAATGCCGCTCCAAATCAGCAGTAAGCCGGCGCCAAGAATAATTAACGATATAGCTACAAGGTTTTTATTCATTTTGAAGAGGAAGCGGTTGCGGCTCTTGTTGAGAAGTGAAAGCAATAACCAAATATGCAACTGCAAACATTCCCAAAGTTAAACCTGTGAGCAAAAGAAAAATAATACGAAGCGATGATGAGTCAATCCCGAGGTATCTGGCTATACCGCCGCAGACGCCAAGCAAAAACTTGTCGCTTCTTGATCTGTAGAATTCAGTTACCTCAGCCGGGTTAATTTTGGACTTAGCGAGCTTGTTAGTTAAAAGAAAAACCCCACATGCAATTGCAAGCAGGGGAAACATAAAAGTATTAGGCAAAATAAAAATGCTGGAAGAACCGGAGAACCCAAATTTTACAAGCGCAAAGTGCAGTCCAACTATTATAAATAATCCGCTTACAACTGTTTTAAAGTTCTCTTTGCCAATGGATTTAATTTCTTCAGCGGTTAATGACTCATTGTGTTTGCCAATTGGAAGTAGAAAGGCGATAATTAAATAAGCGGCAACAATCCAGGCTCCCAGAAGAAGTAGAAGCATAGCAATCACGCGTATTGTAGCGGCATCTTTCCCGGCATATTCTGCTATTCCGGCACAAACTCCGGCAATAACAACATTATCTCCCGAACGCTGCAACCTTCTAATCTTGTAAACCGGATCAGACTGCGGCGGCTCTCCGCCAAATAGTTCGTTATGTAAGTTTTGTTCTTCCATGCAAACAAATATAACAAAGAGTAAAATCTAATTACCAAAATGAATTTTTAGCTAATAAAAAAGCCGCACGTTGTTTGTGCGGCTTTTTTATTTGAACCTTGAGCCTACTTAGTTAGCAGCAACTTAATGGACTTGTTAAAACCACTAGCTTGTATTGTAGCAATGTACACACCGCTTGTAAGTGTGCTTGCATTAAAATCTACTTTGTAATAACCAGCACTCTTTTGTTCGTTAACTAAAACAGCTACTTCTTTACCAATAATATCATAAACTTTTATTGTTACCATTCCGTCTTTTGGTAACTGGTAATTAATTGTTGTAGTTGGATTGAACGGATTTGGGTAGTTACCGATAGAATATTCTGTTGGAACTTCTATTTCAGCTTTTGTCATAGCTAAAGCGTTGTTTTGCATTGAAGCAAACACGTCACCCCATATTGTCATCCAGCCGTCATCTGAATAAGTGCCTTCGGTTGTGTAATAGGATTGAACTGTGTATTCCAGCCAGGTATCATAATTTTTGGTATTCGTTAAAGAAAAATCATAATCTTCGAAATAGCCAACGCCTTTGTTTACTGTGCCTATATGAACCGGAGTGGTATATACACCGTTAGGTTTTTGCTTGCGGTAGATATAATATTGCGTTACCGCTGGATTTTGGTTGTCTGTCCACATGACTTTTATCGGATCGTTAAGAACACCACCGAAATAAAAACTGACAACTACCGGTCTTCCGGTATAGTCGGCTGTGAATGTTTTGTTTGCAGTTGGTGTAATGGTTGTTCCATATGTTATACCATCTGACTTCCAGCCGTTAAAAGTGTACTCAATACCATCGCTTGTATAGTTTGATGCAGTTGCTGTTACTGAATTTTGTTCAACAACAGAAACACTTGTTGAGTTTGTATAGTAATTTCCATTAACATAAAATGAATTTCCCGGATTAGAGAAGGTGAGGTTATATAGTTTCCTTAAGTTTGCTATATATGTTTTTCCGCCGTCATCTTCTGCAACTGGAAAAAAATAAGTTTGGTTAGGATTTCTACTCGCACCATTTCTTGTCCAATCGCTTGTGCTTACTGCACCGGTATGCCAAGTTCTTTGATATCCTTGATTATCCTGTTGAGAGGAAATTGCTGATAAGGTAAGGTTTTGACCTACGTTTCTTGTTAAAGAAATACCCGAAGAAGGAATAGTTTGAGTAGTACCGTCTATTGATACCTGCCCATGTGTCCCGTTCCCACTGTTATCAACAAAATTATTATCAATAGTCATATCAATAGGCAAATAATATGTTATAACTAAAGAGATGCTTATTTTTGCCATAGAGTTATTTGATGAACCAGCATCTTCTACCCCGAGAATAATGTAATTATCTGAAAAATCGCTGGAAGTTATTGACGATTTAATATCCTGAGACAATGTATCGCCATAATTAAAAGAACCAATTGAAGTACCTGTTTGTGATATTGTATTGTATAACGGTTCCGCATTTGAAGACTCAGTTGACAAATTAGTATTGTTGGGCAACTTTTTTATATTTGCCACAAAGTTATTTGGCGTGTATTCTAGTTGTGTTATATAGGCAGTTAATTTAATATTTTTTATTGTATAACCTGTGGGAACGCCACCTAAGGATATTTTGTAACATGATGCCCAATCCTTCCATTTACCAGAAGCTACATTATAATGACCTAAATCGTGAGCAGAGTCGAAAAAAAAGGCTGAAAATTCTGGGCTAGTCCCATAAAAGTTACAAACAGTATATTTTGTTTGTGCTTCGTTAATTGTTACAGTTTGAGGAAAGATTAAAGAACTGAAAATTAATGCGAAAAATAACAAATACTTTGTCATGATTTTTACTCCTTTTGAATGTTAAAAAAATCATTATGTTTAAAAACAGAATAGCTCAATTCATTCGGAATGAATGAAAAAATAAGGTAACCAGCCTTGAAGGGACTATTCAGAGAGGAGCTGGTGCCGTAATCACCGGCTCCTTGTTATATAATTAGATTTTCTGTTCGGTTATTTCACCTTTATTGCTGCTGATTTAGTTTCCCATGATATACTAGACTTAAACCCGTTTGTGATTCATATACCAGAAAGAACACGTCTTTTTCAAACAATGCTGCTCCATAAATTTGAGTTCGTGGAGTTTTATTAAAATAAAATACATGTTCAATGTTACTGCCATTATAGTGCGCAAGACCGTCAGTCATTAAAAGGAATACATCTTTAGAACTTCTTCCCCAAATTCTTTGATAAAATTTCGGGTTATCAACATTTAATACGGTTTGGAATTTATTATCTCTCCTAACGGATATTTTATTACCTAAAACAAAAAAAACTTCATTATTAATTAGACTAATATCTGCTTGTAAACCTTGCGTCCAAATATTGCTGTAAAGCTTAAGAAATCTCCCATTAGAATATTCATAAATGTGCGTGCTGTCTGTAAAGTTCCGGCCGCCGATAACCTGTATATAAATTTTGTTATCGGGAAAATTTTTATATAAATGTTCTACAATACCATATAAAGCATCCGTATTTATCATCTCCCATTTATCATTATTATAATGTGCTATAATACTGTTATTATAACCATATTGATCTGGGTACGCGCCTAAAGCATAAAAATCACTTGCAGATTCTCCCCATAAATTATCAAACACGATACCATCGTGTCCGTCTTTTGTATGTTTGGCAAATAATTTCCAGTTGTTCCCATCAAACTTCCAAATACTTCCGTTATCTGCGCCCATAAAAACATTATTGCTTGAAAAACCATAGACAGACTTTATGTTGAAAAGTCCCTGAATACCGTAAGAAGACCACTTTACACCACCAAAATGAGAAATCGAATAATCCCAATCTCCAGAAGATATAGTATAAATATCTTCTGGGGAATTTCCCCACATTCTAGAGCTAGGGGAATACGAATTATTAGCTAAAGTATCAACTGTCCACACATAATCTCTTCTGCCGGGCTGTGGTTCGGGGTTGGTTATGCTGTCTTTACAAGAAAGGGTTATTAGAACTGCGGAAAATAAAAAAATTAAGAAGAAGTAGGGTTTCATATCTCCCCCGAGTGTTTAGTTATTCAATATGTTTCAAAATTAACTATTGCAACTTAGCATTTTTTTTTCCCGAATCCAGCAGTGTCAAAAATTTTACGCCAACTTAATTCATATACAAAAATTTCTCCAGAGGTGGATATCCAATTAACAAAGTATTTTGCTTGGGACTTATATTATTCCTTAAAAAATATTAAATTCATCTGCGATTTTTGATTGCGTTACATTTCTAATCAAAACTTACCCAGTTGCAATCAAGTTAACATAACTTCACTAGGATTCGCCAAAAGCGGACGAGTGGAAACAGACGATTCGAGACAATCGAATTGTGTTAATAGATATCTGCCGTTTAGCACCGGTTGAAAACCATAAGCCTCTTGCGGTTTACAAAGAGGTTTTTCGAAGAATAAAATTTGATGAAATAAATTAGTAGGAGATCACTATGTGGTATGGCATAATAATAATCGTTGCGGTTATAATATTTCTCTACGAGTACAGATTAAGAAAACCTGATCAGCTTGTTCTGAAAGAATCTGACGGAAAAATTGCTCTTAGCAAATCCCGCTTTTATCCAAAAGATTTCAGCTTGGTGCTTCCCAAAACAACACAATCAATGCAGCTAACGGTTGAATCAAGCGCGAAAGGAAATCTGGATATTAAAGTAAAACTTTCCGTAGCGGTTTCTTTGGCTGCGGGTAATATTACTCAACTTATCAGAGTAGGCGGATGGAACTCCGGCGCGGTAGCTAAATCGGCTAAAGAGTTCGAAACGGTTCTTCAAAGTTTGATTAAGGAATTCACCGAGAAATATGAAATTGAAGAATTGTCTTCGGAGAAAATTTATAACCACTTAATTGATAAAGTGGGAATAAGCAAAGAACAGTTTGGGCTTGATACTGTTTCTGTTTCCGTTCAATCATTTGAAGTTGTTGATCAGAAAATCTCTGATGCGATTCGCCAGCAAGAATCAGCAAGAATCTTAGAACAGACAGAATTGCTCAACCAGAAAGCGAGAATTACTGCCGCTAAAGCTAAATTAAAAGCTGATGAAGAAATCGCGTTCTTGGAAAACGAACTCGAACTCAAAAAATTTGATTTGAAACGCACCGAGTTAGATAAAGAATCCGAACTTGCCGATAAACGCATGAAGGAAGAGTTGAATCGAAAGAAACTGAATCTCGAGTTTGAAAAGGAAGAATTGGAATTGCTGAAGAACAATCCGGAATTGTTGATACTTTCTCCGCAAGCAGCAAGATTAGCTGAAGCAAGTCAGACATTGAAAAACGCCCGCACGGTTGTTAATCTTTCTCCAAGCGAAATCGCTCAAGGTTCAGACTTGTTAAATGTATTTCAAAACTTTCTTCAGAAGTCGGTTGGTTCAACTTCTAAGCCTTCCTCAGTGAAGGACGAGAAAAAATAATTCTATACAAACCCGGGCTTCATAAATGAAGCCCCTACAAAAAATCCGTAGTGGTTTGATTTATCAAATCCGAAATTTTACATAAGATATTTCTAACTCAAGCATAAGATAAATTTTATTATAAATGATTAGCGAAAAAGATCCATTAGAATACTTTGCAATAAAACCGGTTAAAGCGGCAACGGTTTCCGAGATAAGCGAGGCTACCGCATCATCGCCGGTGCCGCCGGAAGAACGCGTAAATTTTCACATCGGCAATCCGGTGCAAGATGTGCAGCTATCATCCGCATATTTGCGTATGGTGCTTGGTGTTGATATCACCCGTGAGGAATTAACCGACGCCGATCTTGATGCTATCATTAGTGAATTAGGTTTAGATGAAGGTGCAAAAGTTGAGCTTGAGTTTTTCCGCGATCTGATTAAGAAAAGCGCGCCTTACACTCCGCGCGGCGGATTTAATAAAAACGCGCCAAACTTTTTGATAAAACATTTTAACGAGTGGCTTACAAAAAATCAGCAAGAGCCGCTTGCTTACGATCTTGGCGAGAAATCCGGGAGACGTGAAGTAATAATTGCAACCGGTGGAATTAACGAAGCGTTAAGACTTCTTTTTCACGCGCTTTCAAATTTTCTTATTAATAAGCCGGCAAAAATTTTTCTGTACGGAATTTCACTTCCGGCACACTTAACAAATTTTAAGTCGCTAAGCTTTCACCATTTGCCGGAAGCTGAAGAGAAGCTGATCAAATCTCTTAAAGAGGAATTAGTTTCCTCACCAAACACTCCGGCATTTCTTGTTCTTGGAAAAAACACAAAAGAGGAAGTACGCAGAAAGCTAAGACAGCTAAGCATGGAGCGCCCTTTATTTTTTGTTGAAGCAAACGATGCGCCTAATCATCTTTCGCTTGCACGTGAAGCAAAAATGATGAACCGCGTTCTCCGCATTTTAACTCCGGGGATATTTTCTCCTGCGCTAAAAAATCTTTCAACATTATTCTTTGCAGGCAATCCGGATTTTATCGAAATCATTGAAACAATTCACTTCCAGCTAAAAGGAACTCCGTCCGCTTCGGAAATTGAATTGCTTTCGTTCATTCTTAAGAATGATTTAATAAAAAAGTTTGAAACCCCCGGTAATCCAAACGTAATTGTTGAAACGGAATACGACGGCTACATTTCGAAAGGAATTAACGAAGCTGCTTATGGCGCGCATGCAAAAGTATATGAAGAAAAAATCGGCGCTATTATTAGCGACAAAAGCCAAAGGTTTGGCGAGATTGCGGAGTCGTTACAAGAGAAAGCAAACTTACTTATTTCAAAATCCAGCAAACAAACAAACTCTTATAAAAGTGATTTGTTCGGCGGACTAACTGTAAGCGAAGTGCTTGCTAAACTCACTTCAAATATTTATTCGAAAGATTTTCATCAAGATCTGGTTGATAGCTTTCTTTATTCGTTTTTGCATCATCATCCGGAATACCGCAGCAAAAACTGTTATGTAATAAGCGGTTCATCACGTACCGGCTTGGGCTTGCTCGGGTTTCATTGCGGAATTACGGAAGTAATTTTTCCGGATTTAAGCTGGACGTACGAACACTGCTTTCCTAAAGTTACTGTTGTTCCACTGACCGACAATTTTGAGTTAGATGTTGATGGAATAATTGCGGCGGTAAAGAAAAAATTATCCGACGATCCTCATTGGAGAAATTACGGCGCGGTAGCGCTTAACAATCCGCACAACGCAACCGGACAAGAATTTGATAAAGCAGAATTAAAGAGATTGCTCAAATGGCTTTTGGGCAATAAAATTTTTGTTCTCGATGATCTTTCATATCAGAACGTTGCGCCAAAAGATTCGCTTGATGTGATAAAGACAATCCGCCAATTAACTGATGAGCTTGTTGAAGAAGGCTATTTGATTGAAGAGGAAGCAAACTACGCAATTACTGTTCATTCTGTTTCCAAAACAGATTCACTTGCCGGAGCGCGTCTTTCGGTAATCGAAATCCGTCATGCGGAAATTGCTGAAAAGTATGAAGCCATTCTTTCAACAATTGAATTGAATCTCGGCGCAATCTTTCTCACGTATTTGTTTTACAGAAACAAAGTTGAAACCGTGAACGCTTATTGGCGTTTGCGGAATAAAATTTTCAAAGAAAGAAATTCCGCTTTAGCTGAAGCTGTAGAAATACTTCCCGATATACGAAACCGTTTTGATATTTACATCAAGCCGCCGAAGGGAAGTATGTATCCGCAAATGATTATCAATCGGCTTCCGGCCGGGCTTTCTTTAGATTGGCTTGCATCTGGACTCGCACGTCAAGGAATTGGTCTTGTGCCGCTTTCGACTTTTGCCAGAACAGAAAAAGGTTTTGAAACCGGAAGAAAAACTTTCCGCTTAACTCTTGGCGGAACAGACAACGCTGAGATTCTCCGCAGCAAAACAAGAAGAGTTTTAATTGATCTTAATAGAATGATTGCCGAAGAAGCGGCTCATTATAACAGAAAGAAATTCCGCGTTCAGCCGCTAACAGTTAAGAAAAGCCAAAGTAAAATTGATTACACCTCGAACTGGGAAAGAATTGAAGCGAATGTAAAAGCAAATTTTGGTCTTGTTGTAAGCCGCTATGCTAATCAGTTCAACGGTGAAACTTCAAATACAAATAGAATTGAAAAAGATTATCTGGCTGAACGTCTGGAATTATTTAAGCAGCGCTTCTTTGAACGGACAAAAATAATTTCCGATTTAACCGATGTAATAGCTGCTGACAAAGGAAAACATCTTGTGCAAGTTTTAGAACGCGAGTTCTACCGTGATGATTTAGTTAGAAGAGAAGCTTCATTCAAAAATAGATTGTATGATAGAACTGTTCATCCAACTCAAATGTATTCTCTCAAAGCTGAGTGGGCATTTGAAAAGCTGATCGAAGCATTAATTCGCGGAAAAGAAATCTCTCAGAGCCATTTTGATTTGCTTCGCGAAGAATTGGTTAAGGAATATCTTGGATTGAATGTTGCCATTGTTTCCAACGAAGAATCCGAAGAATTGATTTTAGATTTGAATTCAATTATCACAGCCGAAAATTATTCAGCGTTATATTCTGATCGTCCATTTGAAACATTCTTATCATTTTGGGGCGATTGGGATGGAAGCAACAGACCGAGCGGACAAGGGCACCGCTTGGTAGCGGCTGTGCTAATTGAAAACGTTGTCCGCCAAGCAAGAATTATTCAGTTGCTGCATAAGCACGATAAATCTCTAAAGATTGATCCAGCAATAATCAGCGAAATTGAAAAGCTGCCGAAGAACAACAACCGCTTCACGGAATTGTTTAACGAGATCAATTCACTTACGCATCAGCTTGAAAAACGTTACCGTGGAATTCTTCCGGTGAATATTAAAGCGGGAAGATTCCGCCAGTTTGGAATGAAGCTTCATATAGCGCAAGATCCTCTAACCCGCATGTGGCATCATAACGATAGACTTGAGCGCAAAATGCTTGATCTGAGAAAACAGCGCCGCGATACGCTTGAATATTATTTTTCGTTGAACAAACAAATCAGAAAAACTTTGCATGGTTTAATTCCGGCGATACAAAAAAATATTTCTAATCATGAATTAATGATTGAAGCCGGAACTTACCGCGACTTGTTGAAGCGGTTCATCATTACACCGCGCATTCATCAAAAGTTGATTACAACTCAAGACCCGTTTGCAATTGATACGACGGTTCATAATATCAACGAGATAAATGAAATTTCCGGCAAGTATGGAAATCCGGGAATGGTAATGGCATTGCAAGTAAGCATGTCCACCAAACCGGATGCGCTTATTTCGCTTGATAGAAAACTGCGTGCAAGCCGAGAGGAAATTTTAAGAGAGAAACCCGACGCAAATATTCCAAATGTTTGGAGTGTTCCTCTCTTTGAAGATTTGGATTCCGTGAAAAAGATTGGCGGCTTCCTAAATAAAATTTGGGAATACTCTCTGCAAAGCAGAAGATTGAATCAAGAAACGAGTGAGCGCTTCACTGAAATTATTACGGAAGTATTTGTAGCCGGTTCGGATTTAAGCCAGCAAATTGGGCAAGCAGCCGGAATGAGTTTCTACAAAGAAGCTAAGCATGAAGTTACAACCTGGCTTGCCGAGCATGGTTTGATTGGAAAAATTAGAATGAAGATGGGAAGCGGCGAGCCGATGCAGCGGCAAGGCGGTTATTACACAACTATTGCCGGTACACGCGCGTTTATTCAATCAAGCGATTCGGCAAAAAGATTTTCAGAGTATCTGCAAGAATCAACAAAGAAAAGTACAGAGTACGCAACAACTCCGCTCATTGGTGTTTTTGCCGGCGGCGATTTAAGAACTTTCCAGAGCAACATTTCGGAAAAGCTCCGCTACTTGCCGGTTCAAGATTACGCGCAGTTGTTGTATCATGTAAAAGAATCGCAAAAGTTTTATGAAACGGAAATCCACCGCGCCGGTGAACCAATTGTTGAAACTCGTCTTCAATTTAGAAACCGCGGATTGAAAGAACTTGAGCGGTTAACAATCGGCAAGAAAGATAAAGTCTTCGATGAGTTCCTACCGATTCTAACAGAAAACTTTAGACAGATTCTTTACGGAAGAGAAGAAGATGTTGTCGGCATTCATATAATTTCTTACTTCATTGGAAGAACAACTCCACCGCTTAGAGATAGACCAACTGTTCGTCCGGGACAAGGAGTTGGCGGAAGCGCGGGACAAAAAATTCTTGAAAAGATTGCCGGAACAATTCCGTTTTCTAAGTATGGAAGCCTTCTTCGCGCAATTTCGCATAATCAATCGCAGACAGTTGTGCTGGGAATAAACCAGCTAACAACCGGCTTGTTCCGCGCGCTGGATTCATTTTCGCAAAAGCAGTTTACAGAAGGAGTTTCAACTTCTCTAATTGCAGATAGAATTTTGCCAAACCTTCCGGTTTACGAAATTCTTCACACGCTTCGCATTTATCACGATGTTGATTTGGTTTATCTGAACATACTTGAAAAAGCGTTTCCGGCTGGTAATTCTGCTCTGTTAGCGTTAAGAGAAGACATAGACGCGATTGCAAAATATTTGCCTCTGTTCCAGCGAGAGCTTTTACGCCGACATGGAATTGATGTAAATGATTTCTTTGAGAAAGATAAATTTATAGCCGATCTGCTTCCAACGCTTCGTGCCGATGTTGCCGTTCTTCTTCAACCGGATTTGTTTAACACAAGTTTGGATAATTTGCTTTCCCAAATAAACGGAAGTGTTGATAAATCTTGGCGCGAAGAAATGATGAAGCTTCTTGAAATGCCGGTGAAGATTAAAAAATGGCGTGCGGGAATTTGGAATTTACTTGAGCAGCCGGTATTTCAACGCGTTGCCAGCTTTGTTGAACTCGCGATTGCGCTTCATTCTCTTTCGGCAAATAGCTCTTCAAAGGAAAATATATTTACTTCTAAGAAAGTTAAAGCGCCGCAAATGCCGAATCTTTCTCAAACATCTGTTGATGAAAACATGCATCAGTTTTTAGCTGCTGCAATGGAATATCTTTCTGTCGTATCTCAAGAAATGGTTGAAGTGCCGATTAATATTATACGCGCGTTGAAAGAAGCCGAGCGTATAATTAAAATTGAAGTGCAGGCACTCACTTCAAAGCAGCAAGACATGCTTAGATTTTATTTATTACAGATTGCAAGACTAACCGGCGAGAACGGATAACCGCTACATAATTCTCAAACCCAAACTTGAAGCAATTAACTCAGCAGTAATTTCAGCGCTTCTGTTTCTTGAATCAAGAATAGGATTTACCTCGGCAACTTCCAACGATGACATGCACCCGCATTCCGCAATTGTTTCCATTAGCAAATGAGCTTCGCGGTAATTCAAGCCGCCGCTTACAGGTGTCCCAACTCCAGGTGCAATTGATGGATCAATGCTGTCCGCATCAAAACTTACATGTATATGCTGCACGCGCGGCTTCAAATCTTTCAATACTTTATTGATTATAAAATTAATTCCCTTCCGGTCAATCTCCGTCATTGTGTAAACTTTCATTCCAAGCTTTTTAATCGTTTCTCTTTCTTCAGCATCAAGACTTCTTATTCCAATGAATGCAACATTTTGCGGTTTTACTTTAGGCGAAAATCCATGAATGCCGGAAAGTAATTCGCTGCCAAGACCAAGCGAAGCGGCAACACTCATTCCGTGAATATTCCCGGATGGAGTTGTTGCGTCAGTGTTCATATCGGCGTGAGCATCAATCCAAATTAAACCAAGTTCTTGCTTCTGTTTCTTGCAATGTGAAGCGACTCCCGCAAGCGTTCCAATTGCCATTGAATGATCGCCGCCAATGCAGAGGGGAAAATTTCCACTCTCGAGTGATTTCTCAACTTTCTTAGCAAGTAGTTCGGTGGTGCGGATAATCTCATCAAGGTATTTCAGCTTAGAATTTTTTATTAATTGCAGTTCTTGGTTTTTTATAAACACATCGCCGTGATCTGTAACATCATAACCAAGCCGTTCGAGCTGCTGCTCAATTCCGGCAATACGTAATGCCGATGGCCCCATATCAACGCCGCGCCTTCCGGCGCCAAGATCCATCGGGAATCCGAAAATATCTATGTGTTTACTTATTGTTGCTTGTTTCATTTTTTTCCCAAACTTTATGAATAAATTTACAACCGTACTTTTTAGAAAAAAATACAAAATCATGAAAAGATTCGAAGAATCTTTCCGGCAAGCTACACATCTAACAGAATAAAAATTATAGGATAAATCATGGCAGAGAAAAAAGCGGTAGTTAAACACATAAAAGGTGTAACATTCATGGGTAAAGCCGATTCAAACCACTGGGTTACTATGGATGGACCGGAAGAGTTTGGCGGAAGCAACGCCGGCACAAGACCGAAAGAGCTTTTGCTATTAGCGCTCGGCGGCTGCACAGGAAGCGATGTTGCCGTAATCTTGAAAAAGAAAAAAATCAACGTGGAAGGTTTTGAAATAAATTTAACAGCGGAAATGCAAGAAACTCATCCGCAAGTTTACACTAAGATAAATGTGGAATATGTTTTTTACGGAAGTGATATTCCTAAAGAAGCTGTTGAGAGAGCAATTGAGCTTTCGCAGAAGACCTATTGCAGTGTAACCGCCATGCTGCAAAAAGCTGTTGAGATAACACATTCCTATAGAATAGAAGAAGCGAAGTAAGCTATTTAAATGTTGATTTGTCACACTGAGCATAGTCGAAGTGTGACATTTGCTGAACGATCATTTCTCGACTTCGCTCGAAATGACTAAAGCAGCGTAATTATAAATATTCTGGCGGGATGGGTTTTCTTCCTGGAAACCCATCTAACAAACCATGGTAATAACGAATATCCTCTTCGTCACTTTTCCAGCAAAGCAGAACTTCGTTGCCATTTATATAAGCCGGGAAATCAACTAAACCGATTTCAAAATTCCAATCTTTATATGAACACCCAAGTTCTTCAAGTTCACGCATAAAATGCTGTATCTGCGCAGTTAAGGCTTTCACTTCTTCGTTGTCTTCAAAATCTTCACCGATAGATTCCGCAATAGATTTTATTTTGTTCGCGTTACTTAAAATGTCGCGGACAATTTGTTTAACAAGAGGTAAAGTTCTCTGTGCCTCGCGCGGCGTAAAATATCTCACATCAACTTGTGGCATTTGTAATCCTTTCACTTGAGGTAAATTTAGCGTTATTCCCACAACTTGACAAGCCGCAGATTAATATTTATTTTGATGTCGTAATAATTTAATTAGTGATAATTTATGAAAACAACAAAGAAATATGGCAAGAAAGCCGATTTAGCTTTATCAACTTGGGTAAAGCTTGCGCGGGCTTATACTTCATTCAACAAAAAATCTACAGAAAGCATAAGGGCATTTGGCTTAACCCAGCCTCAGTTTGCGGTAGTAGAAGTTCTCGGGCATTTGGGTCCGCTAAAAGTAGGTGAGATTTGCGATAAGATGCTTGCCAGCGGCGGAAACATGACTTTGGTTTTAGATAATGTTGAAAAGCTTGGCTATGTAGAACGAACGCACAGCAAAGAAGATAGACGCGCAATTCTTGTTCAGCTTACATCGAAAGGTAAACAGCTTTTCGACGATGTTTTTGTTGGACACGCCGAGCAGATTACAAAATTTATGTCCGTGCTTTCCACCGAAGAACAGAAAGCTCTTGGCGATTTGCTAAAGAAGCTTGGAATTGGTGTTGGCAAACTTTAAATATTGTTCAACTGATGAGCGAGTATGGAAAAGAATTTGGTAAAACTAATACAAGAGAAAATCTCTGACCAGCTTTCTCTTTGGGATGATGTAACTATTCATTCGCACAGATTTGGCGGAATTGAGTTTCAACTAAACGGCAAAGAGTTTGGGCACATTCATAATTTTGGAACGATGGATATTCTTTTGGGCAACAAGCTAAGAGAGGCAATTGTTACAGAAGGTTTAGCAAAACCGCATCATATCTTTCCGCAAACCGGCTGGATTTCTTACTACTTCGAAAGTGAAGCCGATATTAAAAACGCGCTATGGCTTTTGCGCTTTTCTTATTTGCTCAATTCACTTAAGCAAAAAACAATTACAATAGAACAGTTTGAATCAAGAATAGAAACGCTAAACGTTTCTTCAACAATTAAACAAATAGTAATACGAAAGGGAAGTTGATGTTAGAAGTACTTAGATCTAAAGAGCGGGGGAGAACAAAAATAGACTGGTTAGACAGTTACCACAGTTTTTCATTTGGTGAGTATTACGATCCAAAGAATATGGGGTTTGGTCCGCTTCGTGTAATTAACGATGATTTAATTCAAGCCGGTGCCGGTTTTCCAACTCACCCACACCGCGATATGGAAATTGTTACAATAGTAACTCAAGGCGCGGTCGCACACAGAGACAGCTCCGGCGGTGAGGGAATTATCCGCGTTGGCGAAGTGCAGAAAATGTCTGCCGGCAAAGGAATTTTTCACTCGGAGTTCAATGCCTCCGATAAAGAGATTTTAAAACTTTATCAAATATGGATTATGCCAAACCAGAATGGGCTAAAACCGGGTTACGAAGATATTCGTTATGATGTAGCTGAAAAGAAGAACAAACTTCTTCTCGCTGCAAGTAATAATCATGACGATGGAGTAATCTTTCTTAACCAGGATGCAAAAATTTATTTAGCTGATTTGGAAGCCGGAACAAGCGTATCATATCAAACTGATAAATCCCGCGGAGTTTATGTTCACGTTACAGAAGGTTCGGTTGAAATTGAAGGAACTAAACTTTCCAGCGGAGATGCAATTAAACTTACTGAAGTTGAAAGTGTAGAGATTAAAGCAAGCGAGGATTCCGGAATTCTTTTATTTGATGTGGTGATGAATTTCTAACCCTATTTTGCTTTGGCTTTCCGGGCAAACCTCAGTATTTTAATCCACGTTCAAAATCAAAAACGGGATCAAAAATGAAAAAAACAGTTTTGCTGTTGTTGGTTGGAATAATTTTTCAGCAGTTGGTTTTTGCTCAAGGCAAAGTAACGTTCAAACCGGAGAAGCCAAAAGCCGGTGATGAAGTTACTGTTTCTTATAATCCTCAAGGAACAAAATTAGCCGATGCGAATGAAGTAACTCTTTTAGTTCATCAATTTGGTGTTTTGCTAAGTTCATCGGATGAATATAAAATGGCTAAATCCGGCAAAGATTGGACGGCAAAGTTTAAAATGGCGGATACATCTAAAGGTGCGTTTGTAAAATTTTCATCCGGTGAGGAAAAGGATAACAATTCTAAAAAAGGATTTGTGGTTCTAACACACGACGCCTCCGGGAAAATTGTTGCCGGTGCAAACGCTAGTCTAGGATGGATACAAATATTCATTGGAAGCTTTTTTGAACTAGAAATTGAAAAAGAAAAATCGCTTGAGTTAATGAGAATGGACTTAAAGAATAATCCGACTATAAAAAACGATTATTTGATGAATTATCTCCAAGCTGTTGAAAGCGTGTTAAAAGAGAAAGGTTCCGACTTGATCCTTGCAGAATTGAGTAGTTTTACTAATCCAGAACAATTAAATGAGAAGCAACTTTCAGCCGCTGTTAACGGATATACTATGGCAAAAGTGCTGGATAAGGCAATTCAGTTTGAAAAAATTCTTATTGAAAAATTCCCTAATTGTAATATCGCTCAGTCTAAAAAATATACAGAATTCAGAAAAGCGAAAGAACTTGATGAAAAAATGAAAATCGCCGAAGAGTATTTTAAAAGTTTTCCTCAAGGAACCTTTAGTGCAAACATTAATAATATTCTTTACATTGAATTTTTAAAAGCAAGTCAATATGATAAAGCTAAAGAATATCTTAGCGCAAAAATAACTATAGCTACTCCAATGAATTTTAATTCACTTGCTTGGGATATGTACGAAAAAGATGTTGATTTAAAAACAGCAGAAGAACTTGCACTGAAAGGAGTTGATCTTGCCAGAAAGGAAATATCCAATCCTGGTATGAAACGTTCGGCATTTATTACGGAGCCAGAACAAAAAAAAGGAAAATTGAGATCTTTGGGAATGATTTTGGATACTTACGGAGCAATTCTACTAAAGCTCGGTAAAAATGATGAAGCAGTAAAAGCATTGGCTGAAGCAGTTGAACTTGCTGACGAGCAAGAAGGCGAAACGAATGAAAGATATGTTAATGCACTGGTTGCCGTTGGTAATACCAAAGAAGCTCAAACTAAGTTGGAAAAATATATGTCTGGCGAAAATGCCACTGCAAAGATGAAAGAGCTACTTAAAAATGTATATGTAAAACAAAATGGAAACGAAACCGGGTTTGATAAATATGTTGCCGTATTTGAAAAAGCAGCATTCGAAAAGAAAACCGCTAATTTAAAAAAGGAATTACTTAACGAGCCGGCACCGCAATTCAGCTTGCTTGATTTGGATGGTAAGAAAGTTTCGCTGGCAGACTTAAAAGATAAAACAGTTATCGTAGATTTCTGGGCAACCTGGTGTGGTCCGTGCTTAGCTTCATTCCCCGGAATGAAAAAGGCTGTAGAAAAATATGAAGCCGGAGGAAAAGTTAAATTCTTATTTGTTAATACCTGGGAAAATGTTGAAGACAAAAAGAAAAATGCTACCGACTTTATAACAAAGAATAGTTATCCTTTCCACGTTCTGCTTGATGATAAGAACGAAGTTATCACGACATATAAAGTTTCCGGAATTCCGACTAAGTTTATCATAGACGGAAAAGGAAATATTCGTTTCAAGAGTGTAGGCTTTGGAGGTGATGCTGATAAATTAGTGGATGAACTCGGGTTAATGATCGGAATGATTCAATAAAGCCGCAATATCTTTTACCTCAAATGCCCGGGTCAAAAGTCCGGGCATTTTGCTATCTGCAAATTTTGCAATCATACCTTTAAGTGCTAATTTCACCTACAAAATTTTAATATCTGGAGAAAAAATGGCTGTCATTCGCGCATTTCAGGCTGTACGTCCAAATGCAAAAGTTGCACACCTTGTTGCAAGCGTACCTTACGATGTTGTTAACAAAGAAGAATCTGCCGAACTGGCAAAAGGAAATCCAATTAGCTTTTTACGTGTTACACGTTCCGAAATTGAATTGAAAGAGGGAACAGATGCTTATTCACCCGAAGTTTATGCTAAAGCAAAAGAAAATTTTTTACGGTTGAGAGAAGAAGCTCCGTTAATTCAAGAAGCAGTTCCAAGCATTTATGTTTATAAACTTACTATGGGAGAGCACTCGCAAGTTGGTTTAGCGGCAACGTTCTCGGTAGATGATTACAACAATGATGTAATTAAGAAACATGAGAAGACAAGAAAAGTCAAAGAAGATGATAGAACAAACCACATCGTTACAACCGAAGCGCAAACCGGTCCGGTATTCTTAACATACAAAGCTGTTTCGGAAATAGACAAAGTTGTAAATGATACGATGAAGAAAATTTCTCCAATTTATGATTTCACTGCCGTTGATGGAATTAAGCACACAATTTGGATTTTGCCTACAGAACAAAATGATGTAGTAGTTAACGGTATTGCAAAGGTTAAAAACTTATACATTGCAGATGGACATCACCGTGCTGCAAGCGCAAGCCGTACACAAAAAGTTAAGATGGATCAAAACCCCTCGCACAATGGAACAGAAGAATACAATTATTTTCTTGCTGTACTTTTTCCGGCAGAGCAATTAAGAATTCTACCTTACAACCGTGTTGTTCATGAATTGAAAATGAGCGAAGCTGAGTTCGTTGAAAAGGTAAAACAAAATTTCACTGTTGAAGAAGCTAAATCCGCAAGTCCTACCTCAAAGAAAACCTTTGGGATGTACTTAAGCGGGAAATGGCATTTATTAGTACCCAACCAAAATGTTAAACATGGTAAAACTTTTGGCGATAATTTAGATGTAAGCATTTTGCAAGATTATTTGCTGCATCCGGTTTTAGGAATTGAAGACCCGCGGACGGATACCAATATTGATTTCATTGGTGGAATACGCGGAACGGAAGAATTGGAAAGATTAGTAAACAGCGGAAAAGCATTAGTAGCATTTTCAATGTATCCGGTTACGTTAGATGATCTAATTAATATTTCGGATGCCGGAGAAGTTATGCCGCCAAAATCAACTTGGTTCGAGCCGAAATTGCGTGACGGACTACTCGTACACACAATTTAGAATATGAAGAAAATTAAGTGTTGACAGCACGAAACAAATTATCGGATATAAGCCACATACTGATTATTCTCGGGGTACTTCTAAGCTCGGCAGCAATAGCGCAAGAAAATAATGCCGGTGAACTTGAAAAACGCCTTCCCTCACTCAAAGGAAAAGAACGCGTTGATGTTTTAAACTACCTTTCGTATCAACTCAAAAGAAATTCGTTCGAAAAATCACGGGCATATGCCGAAGAAGCGTTACAATTATCCAGACTGGATGAATATAATCTCGGTGAGGCAAATGCGTTAAACAATCTTGGATTTGCCGAGTACACTCTTAATAATTTAGAGAAAGCCGAGGAATTGTATCGTAGTGCGCTTGCAATTTTTAGAGAGATAAAAGACAATAAAGAAATTGCAAGAACGCAAAACCAACTCGGTTTAATTCATTGGCGCCGCAATCAATTCGTTTCCGCGTTTAAGCGTTACAGGGAGGCACTTAACCTTGCCAACAATTCCGGGGCGCAAGAGCTTGCCGCGGAAGCTCTCAACTATATAGGGTTGATTTACTGGAAATGGAGCGATTACGGCAAAGCTATTGATTACTTCTTCCGTTCGTTAAAAATCAAAGAGACGTTAAATGATAAATTTGAGATTGGACTTACCCTTAATAACATTGCGTTTGTTTATAACGAAATGAATCAGGTAGACCAATCAATTATTTATTCCAATAGAGTCTTGGAGATGACTGACAGTTTAAAAAACAATTATGTGTTGGGACGTGTCTTAAACAATTTGGGGGTAAGTTATTTTAAGAAGAAAGACTATGATAAAGCAGCGTACTATCAAAATGAATCGCTTAAAATAAAAACACAAACCGGTGATAAAAGTGGCATGGCCTATTCATATAACGATCTCGGCAATCTTTTTCTAGCCAGGAAACTGTATGATGAGGCGTTGGTGTACTATAATCGTTCGATAGAAATAAGAAAGCAGCTTAATGATAAATTTGGTATTGCTACGGTATTGTTCGATATAGCCGTAGTTAAAAAAGCTAAAGGTGATATTTCTGTTGCACAGACATCGTTCAAATCTGCGCTGGACTATGCTCTCTCAATTGGCAACAAAAGATTAGAAGCTAATATTTATCGGGAGCTTTCGGAGATAAACAGAGTGATTGGGAAAAACGATTCGGCTTATACATATCTTAAAAAGTACTCAGCAATTCTAGATTCGGTTTGGAGCAAAGAAACCCGCGATAAAATTTTAGAGCTTTCCGTTATTTACGATGTTGATTCTAAAGACAATGAGCTTAGAATCAAAAATCTGGAAATAGAAAAAGAACAAAACAAAACAGTTTACGGATATATTGTTTTCTTTTTGGCTTTAGTTGCAATAGTTGTTTTGTATAAACGTTATTTGTCCATTAAACAAGTTAAGAAGCAACTCGAAAAAGTTAATAAAGACATTAAGGAAAAATCCAAAATATTAGAAAGCACAATAAAATCACGCGATAGATTCTTTTCAATCATCTCTCACGATTTGAAAAGTCCCTTTTTTGGTTTGAAAGGATTAGCCGAAATACTTGCCGAAGACAGTGAAGAATTAACTGAAGAAGAAAAAAATATTTTCTTAGTTAAACTGAATAGAACAGTAAAAGACATTTACATGCTTTTGGAAAACTTGCTGGATTGGTCACGACTACAATCCAAGCGGATGGAATACAATCCGGAAGTATTTGATTTGTTCGAAGAACTTTCTCATTCTCTTTTTCTTCTATCACAAAATGCCGAACGAAAACAGATTAAACTGATTAATCAGATTCCGGAAGGCTCAAATGTTTTGGCTGATAGAAGGATGATTCACTCGGTAATTCAAAATTTGGTTACCAACGCAATTAAGTTCACATACGAAAAAGGTAAAGTTGAAATAACTGCTCAAAGTTTAGAAAATGTAGTAATTGTAAATGTTATTGATCATGGAATAGGAATGCCAAGCGAGTTTAAGGAAAAACTTTTCCAGATAGATTCGCAAACTACTTCCCGCGGTACAAACGACGAAAAGGGTACCGGGTTAGGTCTCATCATTTGTAAAGAACTAATTGAGATGAACGGAGGACAAATTTCTTTTGTTAGCCAAGAGAACAAAGGCACTACTTTTACATTTACTTTGCCTAGAGCGAAAGTCCAAATTTGATTTGAGCCGCTCCTAAATTTCTGCTAAGTTTCACCTACCGAATTTCACATATAAGAGGATTAAGATGGAAAACCGTATTTATAACTTAAGTGCCGGACCGGCAATTTTACCGGAAGAGGTTTTGTTAGAGGCTCAGCAAGATTTGTATTCGTACAAAGGAAGCGGAATGAGCGTTATGGAAATGAGCCACCGAGGAAAAATCTTTGATGGAATTATTAAAGGAGCTGATGCGGATTTAAGAAAGCTGTTGAACATTGGCGACAACTATTCAATTCTATTTTTACAAGGCGGCGCAACTCTCCAATTTTCTATGGTTCCGTTAAATCTAATGCCCCCCAAAAATAAAGCTGATTACATTGTAACGGGCGCGTGGTCAGAAAAAGCTGTTAAAGAAGCAAAGCGTGTTGGTACTGTTAATATTGCTGCGACAACAAAAGCTGATAATCATTCAAGAATACCAACACAAGCTGAAATGAAATTAGACGCTGAAGCATCTTACGTTCATTTCACTTCGAACAATACAATATTTGGAACACAATTTAGAACAGAGCCGGAAGTTGGCAACGTTCCTCTTGTTTGTGATGCCTCTTCGGATTTTCTCCACAAGATGATTGATATAAACAAATATGGATTGATTTACGCCGGTGCACAGAAGAATATTGGTCCTTCGGGCGTTACAGTTGTTATCGTAAGAAAAGATTTGCTTGAGCGCAGCAGCGATTCGCTTCACACATATATGAATTATAAAATTCACGCTGATAACGAAACAATGTATAACACGCCAACTACTTTTGGAATTTATATTGCAAGCTTAGTTTTCAAATGGCTGTTAAACATGGGCGGCTTGGATGAAATGTATAAACGCAACTTGGACAAAGCCAAAGTTCTTTACGATGCAATTGACGGCAGCGATGGTTATTACAAAGGAACAACCGCGGTAGATGCCCGCTCACTTATGAATGTTACTTACAGATTGCCAAACGAGCAATTGGAAGAAAAATTTGTGAAAGAAGCTTCGGCAAAAGGTTTCGGTGGCTTGAAAGGTCACCGTTCTGTTGGCGGAATTCGTGCTTCAATTTATAATGCTTTCCCAAAAGCCGGAGTTGAAGCTTTGGTTGAATTCATGAGCGAATTTAAGAAGAACAACTAATTCAGTCGTTAGTAAATAGTAATTAGTATTTAGTATGGGTCGAAGAGAATTCGACCCTATTTTTTTATGGAGTGCTTTATGAAAAAAATCTTTCCGGTCATTCTGCTAGTTTTTTTAATTATCGGTTGCTCTAAACAAGAAGAAAAGTTTGAGTTATACTCACCTGTTGCGTTTGCTTACTCTTTAGATAATAGTTGGGAGTTAAATGCTAGCTGCCAAGCAAAGGGTTTCGCGAAGAAAGAATACAAAGGAAGATTGGGCGCGCAAGTTTCTTTTGTAATTGATTTGAAAACTCCGGAAGGAATTGTTAAGAAAGATGTTCAGCATGGAAGAGTTGACCAGCTTGCGGATAAAGACGTAATAGATTTAGCAATAAACACACAGATCAATTTAGACTCTACATATAAAGCTGGAAAATACACTGTGATATTCAACGCGACAGATGATTACACCGGAAGAAAAGCGAAAATAGAAAGACAGTTTGAATTATAAAAAATATGTCACACTTAAGTCCGTCGGCTGACGGATCGAAGTGTGACATTGATACCCTATTACATTTCTCGACTCCGCTCGAAATGACTTTTGCACTATTCTCCTATAGCCATATACGTTCCGCCAATCAAATAAATTTTTGAACCGCCCCAAGTTTTCACTTCAACCATAAAACCAGCTTTGTGAGCGTTGGTAACTTTAACATCGTAACGGGTATTGTTGCCACGGTCCTGGTCTATTCTAGTTACGCTTATCTGTATATCGGGAGTTTTGGTAAACGGTTTAGGAAACGTAACGCTAATCTGTTGTGTCCTTTCCATATCTCCGCCGGCAGCAAGCATAAAGTTGGAAATATTTTTATCAGCGTTAAATACTCCCGTTTGTACTTTCATTTGTGCAAACAGTGTGTGACTGCCAAAGAAGAAAACCAATGCTACGATTGCAACTAACGACTTTTTCATTTCAGCTCCAATTTATTTTGGTGATTGTTCTAATGAGCCAACTATTTCTTCTACAGCTTCCAAGATTTCGCAACTCTTTACAACTTCTTTCATTTTTGTATGATCGGGGTAAAGCGGACGATCAACATCTAAATGTTTAACATGCCTGCGGACAACTTCTTTTGCTTTAGTAACACCGAGTCCATTTGTAAAATTGCGGAAATCCAGCGCTTGCGATGCGGCGATGAATTCAATTCCCAAGACGCCGTAAGCGTTATCAATAATTTGCGCGTTCTTAATTGCTGTGTTCATTCCCATAGAAACAAAATCTTCTTGGTCTGCCGCTGCTGGAATTGATTGAACAGAAGCCGGCGCAGAAAGCATTCTTTGTTCTACAATTAATGTATCTGCCGTATATTGACTTAGCATCAAACCGGAAAACATACCGGCGCCTTTGGTTAGAAAATCGGGAAGACCAATGCTGAGAGCTGGATTAAGCAAGCGGTTCAATCTTCTTTCTGAAAGAACAGAAACCATTGTTACTGCGGCACTAACCATATCCATAGGAAGTGAAACCGGAGTTCCTTGAAAATTTGCGCCGGTGAGTGTTATGTTATTCTGAGGGATGAAAATCGGATTATCGCCAACACCATTAAGTTCAATTTCCACTTGCTGCTTTGCGTAAGCAATTGCATCGTGAGCGGCGCCGATTACTTGCGGCGAAGAACGCATTGAGTAAGCGTCCTGTACTTTTGATTTTAACTTTCCGGTTTGAAGATCGCTTCCTTCAATACATTTAATTATTGAACAGGCGCTGCGTACCGAACCTTTAAAGCCGCGAACTTCATGTAGGCGGACATCGTAAGGTTTTAGATTTGCAAACAATGCTTCCAGCGACATAGCGCATGCAATCTCTGCTTGTTTCAACCATCGGTTAATATCATAAAGATGAATTGCGCTCATTGCGGTAAGAAGATTTGATCCGTTAATTGTACCGAGTCCATCACGGGCTTCAAGACCGGGAATTGCAATACCGGCTTTTTCAAAAGCTACTTTTCCCGGCAAACGCTCTCCATTAAAGAATGCTTCGCCTTCTCCCATCAATAGCAAAGCTATTTGGCTCATTGGCGCCAAATCTCCGCTTGCGCCTACAGAACCTTTCTGGCAGACAACCGGAGTAACTCCTTTGTTTAACATTTCAACAAGAGTTAATGTAATCTCGGGACGAATGCCGGACATTCCATGCGCGTGAACATTAATTCTACCAGCGATTGCACCTCGCACATATTCAATTGGTGCCGGGTCTCCAATTCCGGCAGCGTGGTTGTAAATCAAATACTTCTGAAATTCTTTTACTTGCTCATCATCCAATACAACTTCGCTAAACTCACCAATGCCAGTATTTACTCCATACATAATTTCGTGCGCTTGAATTTTTTGCTCAAGCATTGCGCGGCAAATTTTAATTCTTTCAAGAGCTTCCGGGTGTAACTCTGCTTTTTCATTACAGCGAGCAATTGCTACTACTTTTTCAACGGTTAGGTTTGAACCATCAAGAACAATAGGCATACTAATCTCCTTTTGGGATTAAGTTTAATAGCAACTTAAGAAATGGATATGAAAATTTTAACAAAATAATCTAACTTGTGATGCGTCTAAAGAGTAAGTAAAAGGAAAGTAAATGAGCTTATACACAATTGTTTTTATACTTGTAACGGTTCTGATTATGATCGGAATAACATTGTTTGGGCTGGCGATAACCAAATTAGATAAATGGATTGACAAGAAAGAGAGACTGGGGAAAGAAAATATTTATAAAGATAAAAACAAATCTTCCTGAGGAATTGCTTTTAAGTCAATTTCATCAATAATTGAATTATTGCGAGTTGCCTCATTTTTTCGTAATCCGAACAAATAACGAGGTTCGTGTAAATGTTTTTTTGAATTACTTGTCCATCTAAGGGTTCCATAACCAGCATTCAATCTGTGCCCAATCCATCTGTAATCGATTATTGGCTCTTTACCGGGAAGATTGAGAAGGAGCAATAATCCCATATACTTTACCCAACTTTTTTCATCAATTAAGTAAGTGCTATATCCATGATAGGATGATCCCGAATCATATATGTACATGTTTTCTATAATTGGATATTGGATAATTAATGGCATAATAGACCTTACAGTTTTGATCGACCCCGTTAGAAAGTCGATCATAGGAATATGTTTAATATTTCCATCGGGAAATTTTATCGCAGAATTAATTGCAAATTCTTGATTTTTATCTAATGAGGCGAAAAGATTTTCAATTAATGTTATATCTATCTCTCTTACCAAGAATTTCTTGGTTTCTCTTAGCTCTATAATAGATTGTGGTTTATATGTGTAAGCACTAAAAGATAATTCTGCCTCACTTGGTAGTTGCGGCAAAATTTTTGAGAAAAATAGCTCAATGGGATGGTTATTAAAACAAATTCTATGCGTCAACTTTTATACCTGATAGTAATTGAAACGTTTCCAGGGCATGATAATCTGTCATACCGGAAATATAGTCAACTATTAAATGCGCTCTATAATACCATTCTTCCAGATAGATATCAATATTACTCTCATCTGCGAGTTCTTGAATTTTATCTTTGTAAACTTTTACATATTTAGGAGGTAATCTGTGAAATAATCGCCTCTCAATGTCAGTAGGAAGTCCATTTCGAAGTCGAAAACCTCCATTTTGCACTGTAGTAAAATCATCAAAGCATAGGCACAATATAGGAGCAAATTTTGTCAGTAAGCCACTAATTATTGAATAGCCTGCTAATTCAATGTTCTCAGCGTCAGATTTAGTGTATAAATTCTTCCTAGCAAACTCTTTCAGAGCCTTTAAAATAAGGCTGGCATGGTCAGTACCGTCAAAAAGTCCGCAAGATCTTCTTCCTTCCAGAATTTCCTTGTGAGTCTTAATATATTCATTGGCGGCTACTATGACTAATTTTCGCGTCAAATCAATTTTAAAATTGAAGTAAAAACTATTTTGAATTTTATTTGCTAATAATTCAGCATCTGAAATACATTTATTTAGTATATCAATCTGTGTTTTCCCGTCAATAATTTTCTCATATTCTCTTTTTATTTCACTTTTGAAAAAGTCTTCTGAAATTAATTTTTTTTCAATTCCATCCTCAATATCACTAAGACAATATGCAATGTCATCGGAAGCTTCCATGATATAATTCAATGGATGTCTTGAATCAATTCGCAAACCAAGAATTTTCCATACGTTTTCAAACAGTGCTTTCTCCGAATAAAAAAAACCAGGCTTTTTGTAAATATGCTTTGCCTTGTCAACACCTTTAATATCAGCAGGGCACCTAAGATATTTTATAAATGCAGCTAATAATGAACACGTTAAATTCAAACCGCAAGAATCTCTATTCCATTGTAATCTGGTGATTATTCTGAATCCTTGCGCGTTTCCATCAAACTCTTTAAAATCTGGAAAAAATAAAGAGTCAAAATCATTTTTAAACTCAGTCTTACGTTCATTGTCGGTTCCTGTAAGTTGATTATCTATGCTTTTTGAAAATAATTCCTTGCCGTGTTGGGTAAACCAATCTCGAATTGCGATTTCTCCAAAATGTCCAAATGGCGGGTTTCCAATATCGTGTAAAAGGCATGCAGACTCAACCACATCTATAAAAGATTGTTGAATATCTAAATTATTGAGACCATAGGTTTGGGAATTTCCCTTCAAGCTATGTAAAATATTTTTTGCAATAGAACGACCTAAGTGAGCGACCTCAAGGGAATGAGTTAATCTGCTCCGAACGGCTGAATTATGTTCGAGTGAAAATACCTGAGCTTTTTGTTGAAGTCTTCGAAATGGACTAGAAAACAATAAACGTGCTCGATCACTTTCCATTTCATCAGGTAGAAAACTTCTTTGAATACTTGATGGTCGTAATCTAGAGGAAGTAATGATAGAATTATAATTAAACATTAGCACCCCGAAATAGATACTATTGAAAACTAATAATATTTTTATTCAAAAACTCTATAAAAGAATAACTTCGTTTTCAACTTCTCTTAAAAATTTTCCCTCCGAAACCAATTTGAGAATGCTCTTGGTGTCTTCAAAAAGAATTCTATCATGCTTCAAAGTAGGAATTACTTTTCGGATAGCTTTATAAGCTGCACCAGTTCCAACACCGCATCCCAACGGTTTCAAGAAATCAATTCCTTGAGCGGCGAGAAGCAATTCAATCGCAATAACTGTTTGAACATTCTTCAACACTTGATGACACTTTCTCGCTGAAATTGATCCCATCGAATTCAAATCCTCTTTGCCGGCTGAAGTTGGAATTGAATCCACGCTTGCCGGATGAGATAAAACTTTATTTTCAGATACTAACGCCGCCGCAGTGTACTGAGCAATCATATAGCCGGAATTGAGTCCGCCATCTTTAGCAAGAAACTTTGGCAGTTTCTCTGATGTTCCGTTAGTGAGTCTATCAATTCTTCGCTCGGAAATGTCTGCAAGTTCCGCCAAAGCAATCGCCATAAAGTCTAAGGGAAGAGCAAGTGGCTGACCATGAAAATTTCCGCCGCTGATGTAATCTTTATCATCCGGAAAAATAATTGGATTATCATTCACCGAGTTGAGCTCAATTTCAATGCGCGAGCAAACGTAATCAATAGCATCGCGGGAAGCGCCGTGAACTTGCGGCATACATCTGATTGAATATGAATCCTGCACACGAGGATCGTCTTGCAAATGTGAGGCGCGGATTTCGCTGTTCTTTAGCAGAGCCAATAAATTCTTTGCAGTTGCAATTTGTCCCGGATATGGACGCAAGTTATGTACTCGCGGATCGAAAGCGCGGTCGGTTGCGCGTAAAGCTTCGTGTGAAAGAGCACCGGAAATATCGGCGAGCTTCATCAACTTCTTCGCTTCAATACAAATGAAAGCGCCAAAAGCCGTCATCATTTGTGTACCGTTAATTAATGCTAATCCTTCTTTAGCAGCAAGTTTAACCGGAGATAAATGGAATTTCTTTAGTGCGTGCGTTGATGAAACTGGTTTTGTGCTTCCGGCTTTTTCATCAAGAATATTTTTAATGATCTGCACTTCGCCTTTGCCAATCATAGCTAAAACAAGATGAGCAAGCGGAGCGAGATCGCCGCTGGCGCCAACAGAACCTTGAGACGGAATAACAGGAATGATATTATTGTTCATCATGTTAATTAAAAGCTGGAGTGTCTCAAGTCTGATTCCGGAGAATCCGCTTGCAAGTGCGTTAGCACGGAGAAGCATCATAAGCTTAACAATAAACGGCGGTAAGTTTTCCCCAACACCGGCAGTATGACTTATAATTAAATTTTCTTGCAGCCGGGCAATATCTTCTTTGGGAATTCTTACGCTGGAAAATCCGCCAAAGCCGGTTGTAACTCCATATATTGTTTCTCCTTTTTCAACCCACTCATCAACAAGTTTGCGGGCGGCTAACACTTTCTTTTTTGATTGAGCCGAAAGCTCTACAACGGGATTTTCTCGTAAGAAGAAATCTATCTTGTCTAAACTCAACGAATGACCGTCAATAACTAATTTCATTTTGTACTCCCAAAAATCCATAAAACATAAAACGCCACTAAGACACAAGGGCACTAAAGAATAAATCTTTTAATTCCTTGTTTAATAGTAGGCACATTAAAATTGATTAAATAACCTAAACGTAATCCGGTAAGTTTTAGATGACTCAGAATTTGTGCTTCCCAAACCGGATTAACAAGTTCAACAGCTTTGAGTTCGCAAACAACTAAATTCTCCACGAGTAAATCGAGCCTCAATCCTTCGTCAAACGTTATATTATCATATTTAATAGGAACATCAAGTTGGCGTATTACGCTAAAATTACATTTGGTTAACTCATGGGCTAAGCAAACTTCATAAACCTTTTCAAGCAATCCGGGACCTAATTCTCTGTGAACTTTATAAGCAGAGTTTACAATGGCTTTCCCAATTTGCTCTTCTTTCTGAGAAAGAGGTAAATAATCATATCGGTTTTCGCTAATTAAAAAGTCTTCCATAATTATTTTTTGTGTCTTAGTGCCTTAGTGGCAAAATAGTTTTAATTTCAGCTTGCTTCACTAATCAATCGCTTAATTTTCTGTTGATTGGAAAAGCTTGCGCGGTATTTTATCTGCGCTTTATCATCCAAGTATTTTATTGATGTTACGTCTGCTAACTCGTAGAGCTTTGCTATCTTTTTTGATTCATTATTCGGAATTTCTATTTCTACTTCGCTGAAATGTTTTTCATAAATCTCAGTGAGAAATTTTTTCAAATTTCCAATGTTTATTCCACGCTCCGCAGAAACCATTATACTTTCCGGATGATTACTCATTACGAGATCTAACCTATTTCGGTCGTTCAGAGCATCAACCTTGTTGAAAACTTTAATCTGAGTCTTTTTCTGAGCATCAAGCTCATTCAGCGTTTCTTCAACAACACGAATGTGATCTTCGTAAAAATCGTGAGTTACATCTATAACGTGAATAATAATATCCGCATCACGGACAACGTTGAGTGTGGTCTTAAATGAAGCTACAAGATTGTGTGGAAGCTTACGGATAAATCCAACTGTATCGCTTAGAAGAATTGTCTTTCCTTTACTCAATTCAAAGGAGCGAGTGGTTGAATCCAGTGTAGCAAATAGTTTATTCTCTGCTAGAACATCTGAACTTGTTAAGCGGTTTAGCAAAGTTGATTTGCCGGCGTTTGTGTAACCAACTAAAGTTGCCGTAAGAAAATCTTTACGGCTCGCGCTTTTAGTTGTGTGCTGAGATTCAATCTTGCGAAGATTTTCTTTCAACTTGCTAATGCGCGTTCTGATAGCGCGGCGGTCTGTTTCAATCTGTGTTTCACCCGGACCTTTAGTTCCAATGCCGCCATACTGTTTGGAAAGGTGTGTCCATGCGCGGGTTAAACGGGGAAGCATATATTGAAGCTGGGCAAGCTCAACTTGTGTTTTGGCTTCGCGGGTTTTTGCGTGAGAAGCGAAGATGTCCAAAATCAATCCGCTTCTATCTAAAATTTTCCGCTCAAAAAGTTTTTCAAGATTACGCACTTGTGTGGGATTCAAATCATCATCAAAAATTACAAGCTGAATATCATTGAGCTCAATTAACTGCGCAATCTCTTCCGCCTTTCCTTTTCCAATATAGAAAGCCGGATCGGGGCGGTAACGCTCTTGCATAATCTTAAAAACCGTAATTGCTCCGGCTGTATCTGTCAGCAACTCTAGTTCATCAAGATGCTCTTCAACTTGCTCTTTGGTGTATTCGCCAAAGGCTAATGCAATTAATATTGCTCGCTCTTTAGGCTGTGGTGCTAATGTTATCATGTAGTTAAATCTTTCTTAGAACTTCTTGCTAAAAGTGATTCGGCAATAGCTAACAATAGAACAATGATTAAAAAATATTTCCAAAGCTCCGTGCCAAACCGTGATTGATAAACTTCCTTTAGATAATCTGTTTCGGTTGAAAGAGAAATAAACTTTCCTTCGTAACCAATTTGGTTTAAGTAATCTTCAAACTCAGTTTCGGAAGCAGATTCCAAAACAGACTCGCGTGGATCGTGATTTACTGAAAAGTAATCGAGTAAATGGTTTCCACCCAACACTTTGTATGTACCGATCTCGTTTGTATTTAGATAGGGAAGATATTTTTTGTTCGAGAGTGAATCGGTACTGAAATAATCATCAAGATTACTTGGCGTTGTAACTCTTATCTGTTGAGAAAAAGAATTCGAGATATCGGCAAACGCATCTTTCCCGCAAACACTAGAGGAATCTCGATTTTCTTTAACCGAACAATACAAAAGAGATTTTGCCATTAGTGGTGCGAAAAAAGCTTTCATCGGAAAAGTATTCCAGCTGAGAATAGGTGCTGACGAATAGAGCAATACTTTTCCTTTACCAACGTTGTATTCGGAAAGGAAAGAAGAATTATCGGCTAAGGAAATAATGTTTTTTCCACTGGAGCCGGAATATGTTTTGAAGTAGCAGAAGATTTCCGGCGATTCGATCTGTGTTTTAGTTTTCTCTTCAAAAATATTTTTTAGCAGAGGGTGCTGAAAATCAGTTTTAGCGAATTGTGTAAATGAATCAGGCGAACCGGGCTTGCCAACAATAGCAGTAGAACTTGGAATGCCAAGCTCCTTACTGAACTTTTGAAATCCGGAAAGCGTGCTTTGAGAACCGGGCATTACTATTATGTTTCCACCGACTGAAAGATAGTTAGCTAAAGACTTTGCATCAGCAATTTTATCAACGCCGATTAAAATTACAGCATCAAATTTTAGTGGATTAACAGAAGAAATTTGCTCTGCTCGCAGCTCGGTCAACTTAATTTTGGAATTCGGAATGTCCAAAGCGAGTTTTACAAATTTCGCGTCATCTGGTTTGTCATACAAAATCAAAAGAGAAATATCACTAGGAATGTAAACGCTGTAAAATCTTTTGTTGTCCTGAAGAATCGCATCGTCTTCCAGTTCAGCACTGAACTCTACAAGTCCGGTATCTTGCAATGTTGTTTCAAATGAAATTTCTTTAGCTTCATTTGCGGCAAGAGAAAGATTTTTCTGCGCTGTTCTTTTTCCGTTGATGAAGAAAGAAACAACGTTATCATTTATCGTTGAGCTGGAATAATTTTTAGCAATTGCAGAAAAACTAACTTCTTTGCCGACTTCATAAAGCTGGTTGTTCGGTTTCAAATCATCAATACCAAGATTAACAATTTCGTTAGTTGTTCCGTTGAACAGATACAAACGTGTATCGGAAGAAATCGTTTTCCCGAATCCGGAAATCTCCGAATTGGTGTTAACAATTCTTCCTTTTTGCAGATCGCTTAACAAATAAATCTCTTTGTTGTAATTCTTTGAAGAATACAAAACTTGAGAAGCTTTTATCATTGCTTCGTTAATTGTTCCGCTGATGTTGGAAATCTCTAAATCATCTATTTCCCTTTTAACTGAAGCAAAATTCCCGGAAGGAGAAACATTCTTAGCTTTTGGATAGCCAACTGCAATTACCGCAATTTCATCACCCGGCTGAAAGTTGGCTAGCAAATTCTTTGCAATCTGTTTGTAATTATTAAGCCGAGAGCCTTTTTCGCCAATTACAGACATGCTGAAAGTGTTATCTAGAATAATGACCGCGGTTGTCTTCGCGGTGGAAGAATCGCCAAAAGAAATAGTTTTTAAGGTTGGTCTGGCAAAAGCCATTACCAAAAAGAGAATAATTAGAACTCGCAAAAGAAGAAGAATCCATTGCTTCAATTTGATTCTGCGGATTTTTGTTTTCTGCAATTCCTTTAAAAACGCAAGTGTGCTAAACTCGATGGTTTTTAGCTTACGCAAGTTGAGAAAGTGCAGAACAATTGGAATTGCCGCTGCAATCAAACCTAAAAGTACCGCTGGATTAAGAAAGGTCATCTGCTTTGCTTAAAGTGTTGAATTAATTTTTCTGTGCAAATTTCTAAGTCGAACATTTCGATAGCTCGTCTTCTTGCCGCTATGCCAAAACGTTCTCTGGTTTCTTTAGAGTTAATTAGCTTCTCTGTCTTGGATGCCAAATCGTCGCCGTTTCCTTTTTCGAACAAGTAAGAGGTCTCATCATCAACGGCAATATCTAACACTCCGGCAAAGTTAGAACAAACTGAAGGCTTGCTCATGCTGAGCGCTTCGGCAAGCGCAATTCCAAAAGCTTCATCGTGCGAAGGGAAAATAAATATATCAAGCGCGGCTAAAATTTCCGGAGTGTCTTTACGGAAACCGGTGAAAATTATTTTATCCAAAATATTTAACTCACCGGCAAGCGCATTTATTTTCTTTGCATAGCTTTCTTCGCCCCGGCTTGCTTCACCGACAATCATAAATTTAATGTTTGAGTGCTTAGCAAGTATTAGTTCTACGGCTCTAAGAAATTCTTCATGTCCTTTGCCGGGACTAAATCTCGCGATCATTCCGATCAACAATTGATCATCCGCGATCGAAAATTCCTTTCGTACTTTAGTTCTATCAATCTTTGCCGGATCAAACTTCGTTGTATCAATAGCGTTGTGCAGAAGAATAATTTTATCTTTTGTAAGCGGTGTTGTTTCTTCAAGATTCTTCAAAATCATATTGCTGATGGCAAACGCTTTGGTAACGCGGTTGTAAATCCATCGGTGCATCATATCTTTCTTAATAACGAACGACGCCATTTGCTTAGAAAGAAAAAGGGGAATAATGGAGCCGGAGAGTTTAAGCGCCGGAACAACAAACCATAAATCTTTTGAGCCGCCACACTCAACTACATCGTAAGAGTTTTTCTTTATCAAAGAGGAAAGTTTGCTGATTGCTGCCGGACTAAAATAAGATTTGAATCGGAAAGTATGTACAGCAATATTTTCTTTAACTGCTTCCTGGTGAAGCTGCGAATCGGGGTAGCAGACAAGTTCGGTTTCGATATTGTGTTTGAGAAGCTGCTTAACCGTAGTTAAGGCGTACATTTCCATTCCGCCCCAACTTTGGGAAAGACAAGTGAAAAGTACTCTCATTCATATCCTTTTTGAATTGTTGCGCCGCGGAAGTAATGCGTTAGGATTTCATCAAACGTGTAACCCTTTTCTCCCATAACTGCCGCGCCTATTTGGCAAAGCCCAACTCCATGTCCCCAACCGGCGCCAAGTAAAGTAAATTTCTGCGGAACTCCGTTAACAATATTTTCTTTTTGAACAATAAATGCCGAACTGTAGAGATGAGTTTTGGAAAGAACCTTTCTGATTTCAAGTTCCTTACCAATTGTTAAAGTTTTTTTGGAGCCAACGATTTTTAGTTTGATTAGTCTTGATGACGCGCCTCTGCTTACAGGAACGAGATCGAGAATGTCTCCAAAATCAAAACCGCTTTTTGTATTGATTAATCCGGCAATTTCTTCTTGTGTGTATTCTACTTTCCAGCGGAAGAAATCGTTTGTGTCTTGGTCAAAATCAACCAAAACTTGCGAGAGAATTTTTTTATCGGTTGTGTTGCAGAATGCGTGAGGCGAACTCTTAATCCATTTTTCAGCGGAAGCTTCTTTGGTTAGATCAACATCATAGCCATCCAACTCAAACTTGTAATCAACAATAGGAGAAAGATATTTATGCGGTGTATCTTCCCAGCAAGCTTCGAATGCTTCCGAAATTCCGCCGCAGCTTTTTGAGTAACGAGTATCGCAAATTTTATCGTTGTAGGTTAAGAACAATCCGCGCGTTTCAAAGATTGCAGTTGTTGCGTGATCGTTAATAATTTTTGTTATTCCTTGATAGCGCTGGCAATGATCGTCCGCGCAGAAATCAAAGTTTACATGGTCTTCTCTATCGTACCAACGGATTAATTCATCTTCTGAAGCGTTCTCAATCATTGTAGTGGTGTGAGTTTTCTTCTTTGCTAACTGTGCAAGAAGCCAGCCGCGCGAGACAATTGCGTGCGCTTTCAAAAGTTCTACCGACGAGTTTGGGCTCATTTCTGATGAGATAACACTTGTAAGATAATCTTCCAGCGGAAGAATATTGATTGCCGTAATCTTATCATCTTCTTTAATCAAGTTCAGCTTGCCGCGGAAGCGCTGGTTTTCTTTTTTCTGCCAGTGAAAATTGATTCCAATAACAACATCGCGAAGCAGAAAAGATTCTATTTCCAGATCGTTCGGAATAAAAGTAATCTCCTTTGCCGAGAGAACTTCTTTTTTGTCCTGGAAGAGAACTATGAGATTTTCGGCAAGCTTAGCTGTAAACTTACCGCTGAATTTTTTTTCGTAACTGTGAATGGAGAATTCGCCGTACAAATCGAAGCGGATTTCCTTTTCCGTTAGAACTCCAACGCGCACATCAGGCTGATTCATATACTATCACTAATTTTGACCCAAATATAGCAACGATGAAGTTAATTAGGTAGGCAAAGTCTTCGTACTATTTTTATTCCAACCATCCTTTCAAAATCTCTTGGTAGCTTTTCGGGTTAAACTCTATAAAACTGTAATCAGCCGCATCATTCAAAGCGTAAGGATCGTTCTTAAAGAACCCGGTTATCTCTTCCATAGAATTAGCTTTTGCAATCACAATTCCACCCGTGCGCGGTACTTTCGGTCCGGAGACGAGTAGCATTCCGGATTCGTATCCCTGTTGAAGAAATTCTCTGTGAATTGGCGTTAATTCCTCAATTTTCTCAATGGGCGCCTTATAAATTATTTCTACGACAACGTATCTCATTTTCATTCCTATTTACTATTTTTGCGGACAAATATAAGCGCAATGCGAGAAGAAAGGAAGAGAATGGATTACCGGGTTTTACTTTTTTATAAATACATCAGCTTTCCCGAGCCGGAAAAATTTGTACAAGATCATTTACAATTCTGCCAGAATCACGATATCAAAGGACGCGTTTGGATTTCCAGCGAGGGAATTAACGCAACTGTTTCCGGCACAGTTGAAAACATCGAAGCGTTCAAGAATGAAATACGCAGCTATCCGCAGTTCTCGGATATTTGGTTCAAGGAAGATGAAAATTCCGGACACGCTTTTAGGAAAATTCATGTTAGATTAAAAAGGGAAATTGTAAACGCGAGCTTTGGCGAAGTTGATCTTTCCAAAACCGGAAAGTATTTGGCGCCGGAAAAGTTGAACGAGTTTTATGAAAGCGGCAAAGAGTTTCTAATTATTGATGCGCGCAACGAATACGAAAGTGTGATTGGAAAATTTAAGAATGCAGTTGCGCCGAAGATGGAAACCTTCCGCGATTGGGTAAAAGTTGCCGATGAAATTGCAGACTACAAAGACAAAACAGTTGTAACTTATTGCACGGGTGGAATCCGTTGCGAAAAAGCGAGTGCTTATTTGGTTGAACATGGTTTCCAAGATGTTTATCAGATGAACGGCGGAATCTGGAATTACATAAATCAATTTCCGGATAAATATTGGGAAGGCAGCATGTTTGTCTTTGATGAGCGCAGAGTCATCACCCCAAATACAAACGAAGAAACGAAACACATCAGCAAATGTTACTTTTGCGGAACGCCGGCATCATACTACATCAACTGCCACAACCAAGATTGCGATAAGCTGCTGGTAACTTGCAATGAATGTAAGATTGAACACGATTACTGCTGCTCGGATGAATGCCGCACATCAAGCAACAGAAGAAAAAGGTATGATGGGTAGCTATAAGCTTTAAGCCGTCAGCTTTCAGCAAAAACCTATATTGAAAGCAGACAGCTGAAAACTTCTCAGCTTGGATCAGCAAGCGTTCCAACAAAAATTATAGCACCGCTGTTTTTCTCGCGAATCAAAAACAAAAAAGGTTTATCAAATCTGATGTTGTTATTCATAATTGAAGTAACACCTATTACAACGGAGGTAACTGCTGCCGCTTCCGTTCCTTCTTCATTCACATCAACATATGTTTTATGATCAACATCGCTGATGTAAGCGTTGCCGATTCCGGCATAAAGTTTTTTAAAGTTGGCTTTGCCCGGGTCGAAAGCTTCTCCCATTCCAAGTGCTTTTAATACGTCGTTTAATTTTATTTTGTACTCAAGTTTGAATCTTGGTAGGAATAAATTTCTTTTCCCGCTTGCAAGATGATTAACAACTGAATCGAAATTCTCTCTGGTTAAATAAGAAACTACTTCTCGCAGTTTTTTTTCGGTATTAGGAAGAAACAAAGTCATACTGAAAGCGCTGCTTCCGTATGGCAAATCCACCGCGGTAAATAGTTCGTTGCTAAATGTGGAAATCTCGGTTTCTTGTTCCATCATTTTAACGGCAACTTTTTTGCCGGATTCAGTGGTGAAAATATCATCTTTCGTTTTGTTTGCATCGAACTGATATTTCCACGTTCCCTTAAAGTAAACTGCGTTGATGAGATACATTATAGTCTCTGGGGAAATCTGATCAACAATTTTTTCAATCTTGTCTTTGGTTGAAGTCTTAACCCAGTTGTTGATTACGTTTACAGTTGCCGGATCTTGAAAGTTCATCGCGTTAACAACCGCATTGAAATACTTTTTGTTTGTTTCAATAAAATCCGTTTGAAACGTGTAATCCTTGTTGTACCAAATCGAGTTTGCAATGTTCATAGTAACTTTTGGATCAACGGAACAGAGTAGATTCATCAATGATTGATAAGTTTCGTTTGCTTGCTGCCTCGTAAATGAATCCAAAGACAAAACTGATTTCATTCCGTCATAGGTAGTTCCATCGGCACCGTTCATCGTCATTCCCAACGCCATAGAAATGCTAAGGGGGGAGACAAATAAATTTTTATCCGGTTCGGAATTATAAACTTGTTTGAAAAGCTTAAAAGAAAAATCATCTGCTGATGAAGCTAACTGCTTTTCAAGAAGAGAAAATTCTCTTTTTGGGTTTTCAACCGGGTTAACGTTGTTTGAATCGCATGCGTAGATTAGTAAAAATGCTGCGTAGCAAAAGACCTTTAGCAGTGTTCTTTTCATAACCACTCCATTCTTGAAGGGATAATTTTGCGTATTACAACGATTCTTGCCGAAGTAACTAATTACTAATACGCAATAATCATCCAAAACTTTACAGTTGCGGCAGAGAATACTAAATTATTCTACAACTGTTACTGTATAATCTCAATTTCGTAAACCAAACTTGTGTTTGGAGAAATCACAAAACGCTTTTTACCTTCAATCAAAATGCAGTAAAACTATTGGGAAACAAAATTTCTGTTACTCATTATCGTTCCACATCAAATTCTCTTTCAATTTCTTCAATACTTGGCAAGCTTGGTTTTAAATTATCCGGCAGAGATTGTGTTAACTGGTATTCGGAGACACCAATTGGTTTATGTATATCGCTAAGAGCGTACTCGGCTACAAGTTTATCTTTCTTTTTGCATAGCAGAATTCCTATTGTAGGCTGGTCTCCCTCTTTTTTAAATTGCATATCAACAGCTTTAATATAAAAATTAAGTTTACCGGCAAACTCCGGTTCAAAGTCTCCGGTTTTAAGTTCTACCACAACATAGCTGTGAAGCCTTGTATGGTAGAAGAGAAGATCGATAAAGAATTCTTTTTCGCCCACATTAATTTGTATTTGCCTTCCCAGATAGGCAAACCCGGCGCCGAGTTCCAATAGAAAGTGAGTCAAATGATCAACAAGTCCGGATTCCAACTCGCGCTCGTTATAATCTTTGGTCATGCTTAGAAAATCGAAAACATAGGGATCTTTAATAGTTTGTTTTGCAAGATCGGACTGCGGTGAGGGAAGAGTAAGAGTAAAATTGTTAACCGAGCTTCCTGTTCTGCGGAATAACCCGCTCTCTATTTGATGAATTAAAACACTACGGCTCCATCCATGCTCGATAGTATTTTGAATATAGAAAAGCGCCTCCTCAATATTCTTGCATTTTGCGATGATTGCAATGTTATGACCCCATGGGATTTGGGTAATAAGTGAAACAACTTGCTGCCCATTTAGATCAACAGTCTGTTCGCTGTTTGATACCGCAGGCGATTGCGAAACAAGTTGTTTCGTTATTTGGGCAACAGGTTGTTGCCCAATTGCGTTGGTGGTTGATGCGTAAAAACTATACCATTGCCGGATATACTTCAGATTTCTCTCGGAAAAACCTTTCATCTCCGGGAATTCTTCCGCCAAATCTTTGCTCAATTGCCGGAGAAATCTATCGCCCCATTTGGTTTCGGATTGTTTTGAAACGATGTCTGCACCCATTTCCCAATAAAGAGTAATGAGTTCTGTGTTTACTCTAACGGCAGCTTTTAACTGAGCAGTGCGGACTTTGGTTTTTAGCTCGGTAAGCCACTTCTTATATTCTTTATTAGAGGTAATTTCTAAACTCATCATTTATTACCCATAAAAACTTTTTCTCATAAATCAATTTCCGAGACACCGTCCCGGAAATGTTACTGAGTATTTAATCACTTTGTTTCTACTAAACATTGTTACAATACTTCAATCTCATAAACCAAGCTTGTGTTTGGGGAAATTACAAAGCGCTTCTTTCCTTCTATAGATTTACCGTAGAATCCGCTTGTTCCAAATGCTAAGTTTGATGGAACGATTACTAATCTAACTTCGCCTGGTTTCATGTCTGCAAGCGCTTCATCAACTCCGGGATTAATTTTTGTTGTCCCGATTACATATTCAAATATTTCCGGTGAATCAATTGTATTTGCTTTCCCTTCAATGCTTGTGCTTGCAAACTCAACTCCGCTAATTAAAAACTTACCTGTGTATTTAACTTTGATTGTAGAACCTGGTTGAGGCTTTTCTCCTGTTCCCTCCTTCTTGATAATGTATTTCAATCCACTGGCAGTTGTTAAAGCATTAGAATAATTGTTCGCTACAAGTTGAGCTTCGGTTTTAATTCTCTGTTCATCGGCAAGTTTAACTTTTGCTTTGGCGTCATTAACCATCTTCATAAAAGAATCTGTAGTTACTTTGAACGCATTTGCTTTCTCCCCAATGCGTGTAATTGTAATATTTCTAATTGTATCGCCTTGAGCAATTTTATTTACAACATCCATTCCATCAGTAACCCAGCCAAATAAAGTATAGTTGCCATCTAAGTAAGAACGGTCGGCAAGAGTAATGTAGAACTGGCTTCCGTTCGTGTTCGGACCAGCGTTAGCCATTCCGAGCATACCAGCTTTGTTGTGAGAAAGACCGGAATAAATCTCATTTGGAAATTCATAACCGGGACCTTCGGTTTCTTTTCCGGTGTCTGCCCGTCCGGTAGGCGGGTTCGGCATTCCAGCTTGAATAACGTGAGTGGGAACCACACGATGCCAAACTATATTTGAGTAATAAGGGTTGCCTTCTGCAATCGCATCGTTTTTTATTGTTCCTTCTGCTAAGCCAACAAAGTTAGCTACAGTCATTGGCACGTGTTCATAATCGAGAGCAAGTGTAATTCTTCCTTTTGATGCGGTAGTTATATCGGCATAAATTCCATCCGGAGTAAAAGCGCCTTCGCGCGGAAGAAGTTCATCGAGATTAGCGAAACCATAAGCAAGCAAAGCAATTTTTACGGAAGCATCTTCCTGCGCATCCGGAATGGCTTCATTGTAAGTATCGTAAAGCGTGTGCCAGGTTCTTCCATATTGATGTGGCCCTTCGGAACTTAAGCGTGGTGTTGGAACGCCTTCCATTAAGAATGAATGACTATCTGTGCCGCCACGTCCGGCTTTTCTAAATTCGCCGGTTTCGGTAAGCTTGAAAGGATATTTTAATCCGGCGTTTAAAATTGGTTCAACAACTGCTTTGGTTTGTTCCATCATTATTTTTGGAATACCAATTCCAACTATTGGATTTGTTCCGAAATCTTTATTTAGCATTACGGAAATTTTGGGAAGGAGTTCCTTATTTTTTGCAATCCATGATTTAGAACCAAGCAAACCTCTTTCTTCTCCGGCATATATTTGAACCATAATAGAGCGTTTAGGTTTAGCGCCGGAAAGAGCAAGCATCCGCATCGCTTCCATCATTGGTGTTACGCCGGAACCATTATCAATAGCGCCGGTTGCTTCATCGTAAGAATCTAAGTGTGCGCCAAGAACAACATACTCATTCGGAAATTCTGTTCCCGGGATTATTCCGATAACGTTGTTATATGTTACCGGTCCTTGCTTAAAGAAATTACGGATGTCAAATTCAAGGATTACTTCTTCTCCCTTTTCAGCAAGAGATTTTATTTCATTGAATTGAGTATCGAGAAGTTTTATATCGGGGAGAGTCGGCAATTTATTCCATGTAATTTTGTAACGCGCATCTAGCAAACGAATTGGAAGTTTTGTAAGCTGAATTGTTCCAATAGCTCCGAATGCGGTTAACTTTTTTGTTAAGGTAGAAATAGAATCGCGGTCGCGGGGCCAGCCTTCATTAATTCCATCAATTAAAACCCACGCGCCTTTAATTTTATCTTTGAGCGAATCCAACTTTGCATCTGTGCTTGGTATAATAACAACGTGCCCGCGCTGAACACCTTTAGTTCCGGCAGTGAAAGCCGGTGTTCCAAACTCAAGGTGCATTTCTTTCGGCTTAATCATTTTACCGAACCAAGCGCCTCTGTTAAAGCCTACAGGCAGTTCTCCCGATTCATCAAGCTCTGCTTTTATTCCCCAGCTTTTGAATTCGCCTAAAACCCAATTAGCAGCATTGGTATATGCATCGGAACCTATTGGTCTGCCGCCAATTCGGTTGCAGAGAATATCCAAATGACGCATAGTTTGGTTATCGGTCTTACCAATCTCGATAATCTTTTTTGTAACTAAATCGGTTTGAGAAAATAATTGTGCGGTGAAAATTGCAGCGAGTAAAATGGAAGAATAAAAGAATCGTTTCATAATTTATCCTAACTGGATTGTTTCAAATGTGAGTGCAAATTAAAGAAAAGGTTTTTTGTAAGGGAGAAAAATTTAATCGGAATTCATTTTGGAGAGGGCTTACATTTTTAATTTGCGAAGTTTTGGCGCAATGAAGCTTGTAACTGTTGCCACAATCAATGTCATGCATCCCCCAAAAATTACAGAAGGAATCAACCCAAGTAATTTAGCCGCCACGCCGGATTCAAACGAGCCAAGTTCGTTGGATGAGCCGATAAAAATTCCGTTAACAGCAGAAACTCTGCCGCGCATTTCATCCGGTGTATATGTTTGAATTATTGTATGCCGGATTATCACACTTATATTATCAACCGCACCGCTAAGGAATAACACAAACAATACTAAGTAAAAATTTCTCGCTATAGCGAATGCAATAATGCAAAGTCCGAAAAGGAAAACGCTGATGATAAGATTTCTACCGGCATTCTTAAATGGCGGATTGTGAGCTTGTATAAAGGACATTAACACGGCACCAACAGCCGGCGCGGCGCGAAGAAAGCCTAAACCTTGCGCGCCAACATGTAAAATCTGATCAGCGAAAATTGGTAGAACCGCGACCGCGCCTCCAAAGAAAACCGCGAACATATCCAAACTGATAGAACCGAGTATAATTTGATTGCTAAAAACAAATTTCAATCCGGCGGTTAAACTTTTTGAAATTGGTTCCTCTTTGGTTTTTTCCGGCATAGGTTTGTTCTTAACCGATGAAAAGAAAAACCATCCAACTAAACTAAAAATTATAACTAAAGAGTAAGCTGCACCAACTCCCCAAAATCCATAAACCAATCCGCCAATTGCCGGACTGGAAATTTCCGCGGTTTGCCATGCAACACTGTTCCAGGTGGAAGCGTTTCCGAAAAGTTCTTTTGGAATTAACTGAGCAGCAAACGCGCTTGTAGCAGGAGACATAAACCCTCGCGCCAAGCCCGTAATGAAAATAATTATATAAATAGGAAACACACCAAACTTTGCCAGAGCAAAATGGAATTGAGTTGATATCAAAAGCAAAGCTATTGCGCAGACAACATAAATTATGTTTGTAACAAGAATAATTTTTTTCCGGTTAACAGTATCGGCAACGTGTCCGGCAAAAAGCGCAACGGATAAAAATGGAATAGCTTCAGCTAATCCAATCATTCCAAGAGAAAGCGCGTCGTGTGTTAGTTCGTAAATTTGCCAGCCTACAATTACAGACTGCATGTGAATTGCAAACGTTAACAGAAAACGCGCGAGAATGAAGCGGCGGTAATCTAAAATTTTTATTGCAGCGTAAGCGTCTTTTTTGTTCAAGGTTACTTCTCAAAACCCCAGAACTTGGTATTTGGGTTTTTCACTTTCACATCATCAATAAAACGGGCAAAATTCTTAAATGTATTTAATCCTCTAAGTTTTGTTTCCTTAAAAGAAATGTATAGTTCTTTTCGTCTGTTAATTTCAATATCAGTTAAGTCGGCAAAAGTTATTTCAGTAACCTTTCCCAAAATATCTTTCATTTTTATTTGTTCGCCAGTCACTTCAATTTCCATTGGGCGCTTAATGTAGATGAAATAACGGTAGCCGGCAAAAGCAATAATTGCTGCAAAGTAAATGATAAAAAATGGAGAGCTAAATTGGGAAAATGTAAAAGCTAAGTAAGCAAGTACAGCTATAAACGAAATTGGTGTTCCGTAAGCTTGAAACAAGCCGGTAAAATTTTGCTTCAGTTTGTAAGATTCCACAGACGTCCTCAATTATATTTTGAAATAAATTCTCGGTAAACTTATCAATCGGCTAAAGTATAAACAATTGTTTTAGAATTTATTCTCATAGTTATAAAGTAACAACCTATCTTAAATAAAACCTTTTACTTTTCGTACGTCTAACTAAATGCTGTTGAAAAAGAATAATGTAAAACGTAAACTGAAACAGATTTTTAGGAACAATATTTAGATTAAGTTTTTTAATATCTGAAAACATTGGACGAAAAAGTAAAATGGAAGGACAAGACGATTCATCATCAGTAATTTTTTGTTTAAGTAATTTAACGGGGGCAACCATGCACAATCCGCAGCAATTTTTATACTCTCAACCACAATCAAAAAACCTTTCCAGGACTATTCCGGGTATTTAGAATTACTTCTAACAGAGTAAATCAATTTCAGATTCTTCTGTAGCGAAGTATATCTGTTAGAAGGTTACGTGTGTCTTTGCAACAGATTCACCTAAATAAAATCTATAATAACTAGAGGAGATGTATGAACAATCTTGAACAGCTTTTAAGCAATATTCTGCCCTACGCAATTGGTTTAATTGTAATAGTTCTAATTGCAAAATCAATTGTGATAGTTGGCGGACGGGAAATTGCTGTAATCGAAAGAAAATACTTTGGCAAGAAAATGCCGCAAGGACGAGTTATCGCTCTTGCAAATGAAATTGGTATTCAAGCAAGAACGCTTGGACCGGGCTTGCACTTTCTAATTCCGTTTTTATATGTGCCGAAGAAATATTCATTCACTGTGATTACTGAGAATGAAATCGGCATTATTGAATCAATTGACGGAAACGCGATTCCTCCCGGTAAAATTTTTGCTAAGGTTGTAGAAGGACATAATTCGTTTCAAGACGGGGAAAGATTTTTAATTAACAGCGGCGAGAAGGGACCGCAAATTGAAATTCTTCCCCCCGGTGTTTATAGAATAAATCCGGTTCTGTTTAATGTTAGAAAAGTGCCATCAATATTTATTGATAAAGGAAAAATTGGTTTAATAACTTCGATGGACGGCGGACCAATTCCAGCCGGTCGTTTACTCGCTCAAAAAATTGAAGGACATTCTAATTTTGAAAACGGAGAAAACTTCTTACGGAATGGCGGGCAGAAAGGACCGCAGATAGAAGTATTGTTCCCGGGAACTTACCGTATCAATACAGACCTGTTCCATGTCGAAATTCAAAACGCTACTGTTGTTCCGGCTAATAATGTTGGATTAATAACTGCTTTAGATGGCGAGCCTCTGCCGGAAGCGGAATATGTTGCTAAACCGGTGGTTGGGCATAATGATTTTCAAAACGCTTCTAAATTTTTGCAAGCAGGCGGGCAACGCGGTCCGCAGTTCGATGTACTCAAGCCGGGAACGTATTATATCAATCCGTTAATTTTCAAAATCGAGCTTGATGATGTTGCCGTTGTTGAGCGCGGACAGGTTGCCGTAGTTGTTTCAAACGTTGGTGATGAACCCGTAGAAGTTAAAAATGCAATTACTGAAGCCGCCAAGCTGGATGATGTTAAACCAGGCACAGAGGCATATAAAGCAATTGAGAAACGTTTGAATATGGGAATTGAACGTTACGTGGTGCCGAAAGGTTACCGCGGTATTCAGCAAGAAGTTGCGGGACCGGGTTTCTATTATTTAAACCGCCGCGCGTACATGGCTTATGTTATAGATACAACAAACATTACGATTGATTGGGATAACGCCGATTCAACACGTTTCGATCCGTTAAAAGTTATTTCACGCGACGGTTTCGAAATCAGTGTTTCTGTAAAAGTTGTCATTCGAGTTCGTCCTGATCAAGCACCGTACATGGTTGCAAAAATTGGTTCGATTGAAAATCTAATTCTTCATGTAATCCACCCAATGATTGATTCATCATTCCGTAACCAAGCATCTTCAACTTCCGCGATGAATTTTATGCAAGACAGACAGGAAGAGCAGCGCAAAGCTGAGGAACGCGCGAAAGCTGAATTGGAAAAATATCATGTTGAATGTGTTAGCGTTCTGATTTGTCAAATCAATTTACCGCAAGAGTTAATGGATACACAGACAAAGAAAATTATTGCTCAGCAGCAGCAGGCAATGTATCAAGATATGCAGAAAGCAGAGCAGACAAGAATTGCTACAGAAAAAACTCGCGCTGAAGCAGATCAACAAAAGAATCTAGTTGAAGCCGAGATTGGTGTTAAAATAGCAGAGCAGAATAAACAGAAAGCAATTCGCTTTGCAGAAGGTGAATCAGAAAGCATCCGCTTACGTGCTACCGGCGAAGCTCTTGGTATTAAAGCAAAAGGTGATGCCGAAGGTTCTAAGATTCTGGCGATTGGTGAATCAACCGCTAAAGCTTATGAGCTGCAAAATAAAGCTGTCGGTCAGCAAGGTGTTACTGCAATCGAAATTGCAAAACAAATTGCAAGCGGCAACATAAAAGTTACTCCGGATTTTCTTGTTCAAGGAGGAGACAATCTTGGCGGTTTGCTTTCTGCTTTCTTAACCAATCTTGTAGCTGGAAAAACTTCAACGAATGATAAGCAAAACGCGGCATAAATAATTATTATTGGGGCGTTGTACACAACGTCCCTACTAAAATCATATTGAGAGATGACTTATGTTTACAAAACTTAGTAATAGCTGGAACTTGATGAAAGCAAGTTGGGCGGTTTTACGGGAAGACAAAGAGCTGATAATTTTTCCAATCTTATCTACAGTTGCGGTGATATTGGTAACCATAAGTTTCGCGGTGCCGATGTTCTTTGCAGGCTTTTTTGATAAAGGAGTACTGAACGACAGCGGAATTCTAAAGTATGTAGTCGGATTTGTCTTTTATTTTGTCCAATACACAATTATAATTTTTAGCAACACTGCTTTAGTTGGTGCAGCGATGATTCGTTTGCGAGGCGGCAATCCAACTGTAAGCGACGGATTCAAAATCGCATTCGGCCACATAACTACTATTCTGGGTTACGCTTTCATTTCAGCAACGGTTGGTTTGATTTTGCGAAGCATTTCTGAGCGCTCAGGAATCTTCGGAAAGATAGTTGTATCAATTCTAAGCTTTGCATGGAACCTTGCAACATTTTTAGTTATACCTGTTCTGGTGGTTGAGAATATTGGACCAATTGATGCAATCAAGCGGAGCACTTCGCTATTGAAAAAAACATGGGGAGAGCAGATTGCGGGTAATTTAAGTATCGGTTTGGTTACCGGATTTATAACGCTTGCTTTGGTTATAACAATGGTTCTCACGATGGTTGCGCTTGCAGAAGTTTTAACTACCGGGATGCTGATTTTTGTTATCTCTCTGTTTGTACTCTCTTTTATATTACTCGCGTTAATCAGCTCAACGTTAAGCAGTATTTATGAAGCGGCGGTTTACATTTATGCGGCAGAAGGAAAAACAACCGGATTTTTTGAAGAGAGATTAGTGAGCGAAGCATTTCGGTTAAAATGATTTATAAAATAGAGAGGTTGTCTCAAAAGCCATTTCAGAGTCACACTGAGCGGAGTCGAAGTGTGAATCAAGCGAAAATTGTCATTTCTCGACTACGCTCGAAATGACTTTTTCACCTTTTGAGACTGCCTCTCTAAAATTTATAATTATCTAAAACCTCCAAACAGAATCAAAAGCAAAAGTAATGCGTTTAGCTTTGTTTGGCGAGACAACATTTTGAAAATCCGGTGAACCAAAGTTTAGGGCAATAACACCAAAATCAATACCTAAGCCTAATCCCCAATTAAATTTATTAAAACCGCCAACAGACCAGCCGGTGCGAAGCGCAAAAATTCCGAGATCGTACCAATCAACTCCTAACGCAACACGCGCTTTTTTATTGTTGCCCGGTTCATCATTCATTCCTTGGTGATAATCCAACGCGAGCAGCATTGTACCCGGAACATTTTCTACTTTTAATGATGCGCCGATATGCAGAGCGGTTGCCATTTGAGTTGTGATAGAACTTATAAACTTGCCGCTCTCTTTTCCGGTAAGACGGTTTACTAAAGTATCGCGTTGAGCTTTGTCGCTTAGATCATCCAAATAAATTGCTGCGTTGGAAGAATACTGAGCAACATTTTTATCCCACTTTATTTTACCAATGTCCGTGATAGAAAAGCCAAGCGAGAAATTTTTACTTAGCATTGTACTGATTCCAAAATCAAAACCTACGCCGCTTCCAGCCGGAGTTGGAAATGGAGTTCCGGAAAAGTCTTCTTTCTTTTCATCCTTTACAAAGTTGTACTTCACTTTGAAATCCGGCGAGAAGGCAGAGTATGCAAGAAAATCTCCCTTGCCGGTAATTGCATTTGCTTCGCCGGTTTTTAATTCGGTCTTAATGTGATCAAGCCCGGTGTAGAAAAATCCGCTAACAAAATTTATAGATGCGCCAACTTTGAAACTCTTAAACAGCTTTGGAATAATCTTAAAATCGCGTGCATAAGAGAAAGAATATTTTCTTAACCAGCTTGCTTTAAACTGAGTGTCGTTAAAATTGTAAACCTTGTTCGGAAGATTTCCCTCAATTCCCAAATCAATTAATCCTTTTGGAAAAGTCATTAATCCGGAAATTCTATCTGTAATTGTAAACGCCAACGCGCCAAAGGCTTTTGTCGGCTGAATAGAAATACTTACAAGCTGAACGTGTATGTCGGAAAAGACCGTTCCGCCATCGGCAAATAAATCTTTCAGTTTTGTTTTGTCTTGCTCGGTTAATAATCTGCCGGTAGTTTTGCCGTCAGCTCCCGTAACCTTTGTGCCGAAGTAATAGTTGTATTCATCAAGAGAAATAAAATTAGAGCCCACTGCGCCGGAAACATTCGGCAGAGGAATGGGAAGTATAAGTTCTACTTTCTTTGATGAATCTTGAAAAACATTAGCCGGATTTTTTCCGACCGCATAAATTCCAAACGAAGAAGTTGTAAAAGTTTTAGCCATTCCCATAGAGCGTGCGTCTGTAACTCCGTTTGAACCGGCACCCTGAGCAAGAATATAATTCGAAAGAATAAGAATCAAAACAGCAGTAACCAGATTTACTTTTTTCATCACTTTCTCCTTATGGGTTTACACGGTAATTGGTTGAACCGAAAGCGTGAATTAGTAAATCGTCTGTGGTTCTAAAACGAACGGGAGTGTTGCCCGGCGCAGTTGTATTGAGTCTGAAACTTACACGCATGTATTTGGCTTTTGCAATTTTATCAATCTCTGCCTTAAGCGCTTTTACAGTTTTGGTTTGTTTGTTCTTAGTAGAAACATTTCCGGCACCATCTGTTAGCGCGCCGTTAAATGTTAGAATCGAATCTTGATCTGAGTATTTTGGCGGGAAGTAAGTCAAGAAATTATTATTCTGATCGTAAAGTTTTCCGGTGAATGAGATTGATGCCGGCAAACCGTTTGTGAGCACAACTCCGGCTTCTAAGGAATTAATATCTTTTAGATTATCGCGCTCGTCGTTTGATAAATCAACAGCAACAGAATCTGCTATCTGCGCATCGGCAATTCCAAAATCGAGAGGGAGTTCGAAAACACTTCTTCCCGAAATCTGATCTGTGCTTTTCAGACTAACAGTTTTGTAATTGGGATTAAGCGTTCCACCGGCAAATACAATTAAAGAATCCGGGAAACGGGAGAATTTTTTGAAGAATAAACTTAAGCTGTCTGAGTTGATTGATAAAATAGAATCCGCCGGAGTTAGTAAAGTTGTGTTGAGCGTTCTGCTGTTCAAACCAAGAATAGCTCTCTGCCCCAGACTATTTTTAGCTTCAATTCTTCCATCAATTTTGAATTCGAATTGCGAGCCAATCTTTAGCCGAAGCTGAACGAGTGGATTACGAAGATTAATCTGCTGGAATTGCAGCTTGTTCTTTAAGTCTTGCAGATCAAGAGAAACGGCGCTTCGTTCCGGCGAAACAATTTGCGGCTGTAGCTGTCCGCTAAAATCTTTCAGCTGAAGATTACTCAGTTCTACCAAGCCGGAAAATCCATCTGTGCTTTTAATTGTTCGGAAATCCGAAGCAGCTTTTGTTTGCAAAGAAATTTTGTAGCTCATCTGGTTCGTCGGCGAGCCGTTCAAACTTACTATTGAGTAATCCGCCAAGGAAAAATTGTTGAACAGAGTTACCGTTTGTTTCCTTGCTATAGAACGAATCTCCGTAAAAGTTTGTCCGCTTGGATTTTTTAGATTGTTAATCGTAAGCGTGAGTGTCGCGTCAATGTCCAAATTGTTTGTCACTTTTATTGTCAGAGAACCGGTTTCAATTTTTATGTTGGAAAACTTAGTAGGCTGTGTTTCACCTTCATCAATAGTTATTGTGTTATCAATTACCACCGGGTCTTGTGCCGGAATTTTTGCTTGCGCCTCTACCACGCTTAAGTTTACAAATTTAGCTTTAACAGAGAAAGAATTTTGGGGCAAAGTAATCAAAGTTAAACCGCTTCCACTCGTAGAAACCAAACACTCAAGTTTTAGCTGGTTCTTAATAAATATGCCTTTCGTAATTGCAATAGCTTTTATGGTTTTTGTCTCTTTTGCCGGAATAGTTGTGCTGCCGCTATATTGCGCAACAACTTCGCCTCCGGAAGAATTTTTAAGAACAATGTTTTTAAGCGTTAGAGAAACCGGAGAAGGAAATTGATTTGTAATAGATAGATCAATCGTCCCGCCATCAAGCTTTACTGAAAGAAATTCATCAATTATATCTGTGTTGATGGAAACGGGAACGTCGTTAACCGGCGGAATAATAATTTTCATTCCAGGTTGTAAGCCGGGAGCTATCCAATCGAAACCGATGTCGGTAGTAACCGAATCGCCGGCAATAGAAATTGAACCGATTGTTTCCGAAGCAGTTTCGGTGACAGCATCAATTTTAAGTTTGTCCTTCAAATCAATCTTATCAATATTTTGCTCTTGCGAGAAGTAAAGCAGATTGCTGCCGTCCTTGTAGTATTTCAGTTCGGAGCTTTTTTCGAGCAAGTCCATTAAAGTATAACTCTTCTTTGCTATCGGAAGATTTAGCGAAACATCCCACCGCGGCATGTTGGGTTCGTTAATATTGCAACTGAACAACAGAGCAGTAATCAAAAAAGCCGCAAAGTGTTTTACGTGTCTCATATATTCCTTGGTTTTATTCTTTGTTTAACGGAAGATTGAGTAATTCTATTTTTACCGGATTGAACATATCAATTATTGAAAAACATAACAACAGATATAAGCTCTGTAAAAGATAAAGTTGATACGACTAACAATTTGAAAAGAAGAAACTTCATGCAGAGATATTCTTCTTTAGTTATATTTCAATCCGTATAATAACCCACAATTCATACCGCACATGAGAAAAAAATTAATTGTTCTTGCAGCACTTAGCGTGTTGTTCTTCACACCAGTGCATTCTTTTGGTCAAACCGGCTCTGTACTTACTCTTTCCGAAATTATGTTTAATCCATCCGAAAGCAACGGCGAGTTTATCGAAATCTATAACACATCAACTACCGAAACTGTTAACCTTACCGGATTCAAGATTAAGTATTACACTTCAACCGCAGACAATCTTGTTTCGTTTATCGGCGGGCTGGATCTTCAGCCGGGCAAATACGCCGTTGTAATTGAAAACGATTACGATTACAACAACGGCGCGTATAAAAATTTAATTCCGGCAGACGCAATTGTACTTAAAATTTCCGATACATCGTTTGGTACTTCGGGAATGGCAAACACAACCAGCCGCGATGTTTCTCTACTTAACGCTTCAAGCTTAGTTGTTGATACTTATACTTATTCGGCAGATAATAACGCCGGTATTTCCGATGAAAAATATTTATTGAACAAAGATAATAGCTCTACTAACTGGCGTAACGGAACTACTGCAAACGGAACGCCTGGCAAGATTAATTCCGTTACCCCGGTTTCCTATTTATATAATCTTACAGTTAGACTAAGTTCTCTTACTCCGGCAAATCCGGTAGAGCGCGATTCTGTTGCGGTTAACTTCATAGTAAAGAATAGCGGTGTGCTCGATGCCGCCAATTATTCTGTTGAAATTTTCCGAGACGCCAATGCGGATTCTATAGAGCAAGTAAGTGAAAGAATATTCAGCCGGAGTTACATTGATCTCTCCTCAAACGATTCAATTTTTGTGGAAGCAAAATTTTATGCTGATCAAGTTGGGCAGAATCTGCTTATTGCAAAAGTAACTTATGCACCGGATGAGAAAATTTCCGACAACAAAGCTTACGTTCTCGTTAACATTGCCGAGAAACCCGCATCTTATACAGATGTTGTTGTAAATGAAATAATGTATAAGCAATCTAACGATGAACCGGAATGGATTGAGCTTTACAATAGGACAGATCACACAGTAAACTTGAAAAATTGGAGGGTAACAGATAGTTCATCAGATGAGACTATAACTACGAAAGATTTTCTTTTGCAACCTAACGAATATGTTGTTGTTAGCAGCGATGCCGCAATCACGAATTACTATACTAACTCATTAAATGTGATAGTAAGTAAACTTCCTTTACTAAATGATGGGGGAGACGATATTATAATTAAAAGCAATACAAACTCCACCGTAGATTCCGTGAAATACTCGTCAACCTGGGGCGGAAACACCGGCGGCAAATCTCTGGAAAGAGTTTCTTTTGATGTTTCTTCTGCGGAAGCGGCTAACTGGAAAACATCAGTCAGTAAATACAGAGCAACACCATCTAAGATAAACTCTGTCTCAACTAAGAACCATGATTTGAGCGTGAAAAATTTCAGCACCACTGCAATGTACGCCGAGATTGGAAAAACAATTCAGCTAAAGGCGGTGATTGAAAATCTTGGCAAGAATACAGAAGCGAGTTATTCTGTAAAATTGTTCCGCGATATGAATCTAAATGGTTTGATGGATGATGATGAAAAATTAGATGAGATAATCGGAGCGAACATTGCAAGTCTGGCTACAGCCGAATTCAACTTTACAGTAGGAAGTTTTGTCCCCGGACCAAATCAGTTTTTTGTGCGTGTTGATCTTCTAACTGATGAATTCATCGAAAACAATTTTGCTATCTGTAAAATCAATGCAGTACAGCTAAACGAATTGCCGGGCGATTTAGTAGTTAATGAAATAATGTACAGCCCAACTTCTTCGGAACCGGAATGGATTGAAATTTACAACAAGAGTTCTAAGCAGATTAATCTGAATGGTTATCAGCTTGTTAACTCAACATCAAAGAACAAAGTTGTAACTAAGAATGTAATTCTAAATCCCGAAGAATATTTTGTGATAACACGCGATAGCTCAATGTACCAAACCTATCCTAAGCTCTCAAAATTTTCTATCGCAACATTTGCAAATTTGGGCAATTCGAAAGACAAAGTTGCAATTCTCGATTCTTTAGACAGAACAATTGATTCGCTCGAATATAAAAACACATGGGGCGGTGCTGTCGGCAAATCATTAGAAAGAATAGACTGGGTTCGCGCTTCGGCTGATTCAACCAACTGGAAAACTTCATTTAACGAACTTGGCGGAACACCGGGTTCGGTAAACTCACACTCACAAAAGAAATTTGATATTGCTGTTTCAAAAATAATCTTCGCACCGTCAGCACCGGTTGTTGGGCAGAAAGTGAAAATATCTGCCGGAGCTTCCAACATTGGTAAAAATAGCGCAGCATTCAAATTTGTTCTAAATAGAGTTAACAAGAATGGAAGCAAACAGAAGGTTGAAGAATCCAATACGTTTACTCTGGCGAAAGGTGAATCGTTTCCTTATGAATTTACTTTTGTAATAGATGGCATTACCTCAAAACAAACTTTTGAAGTTTTTGCTGATTGTTCCGCAGATGAAGATCAAACCAACAATTTAACAACGGCGTTTGTTCGTCCCGGTTATCCGGCTGGAACAGTTTTGCTTAACGAAGTTATGTACAATCCGTTAAACGGCGAGCCGGAATGGATTGAGCTCTACAATAATTCGGCTTACAATGTTGATTTGGAAGAATGGTCCATTGCCGATGTTCTTACAACTCCGCAAACAACAAAAATTTTTACTAATGATTTTTCCTTCCCGAGTAAAACCTATTTGATTGTAGCAAAGGATAGCACTATAAAAGATTACCACAAATCAATTTCCGGCAAACTGATAGTAAGCCCGTTTGCAAATCTTAACAACGATGCCGATGGTGTTGTAATTAAAGATTCCCGCGGTGCAGCAATTGATTCTTTGCTGTATGATAAATCGTGGGGTGGCGAAGCTGGGAAATCGTTAGAAAGAGTTGCGATTGAAAGTCCCACAAATGCAAAAACAAATTGGGACTCCTCGAAAGATATTGAGTTAAGCTCGCCCGGAAAAATTAACACAGTTGCGCAAAAAGATTTTGATCTTGAGGTTACTTCAATTACATCGCCGCAAAATTACGGTGTGGTTGGTAAGAAAATAAAGATGAGTATCGTCATTAAAAACATTGGTAAGAATAATGTTTCGCAATTTTCCGTTAAACTTTACCGTGATGGAAATAAAAACGGATTTGGTGAGCCGAGCGAATTGGTTTATCTAAAGAATGAAACAAATTTGGCTGCGGGCGCCTCAAGCACTTATAATGTTGAAGACGGTTCATACTTGAATGGTATTAATAATTATCTGGCATCTGTTGAATTTGCGGAGGATCAATTTGCGGACAATAACCAATCGTTGTTGAAAATTAATTGCGTGGTAGTTAATGAAGAAAGAAACGATCTGGTAATAAACGAAATTATGTACGCGCCGCTTGTCGGTGAGCCGGAGTGGATTGAAATTTATAACAACAGCACGAAGCAAATTAATTTGAAAGGTTATCAAATTGGCAACGGCTCGGGCAAAAGCAAAGTTATTACGCAAGATGTAGTATTAAAACCGGAAGAGTTTTTTGTTACGGCTAAAGACAGTGCGGTGTTTACAAGGTTTACAAATATTAGCAAGTCTATTATTGCAGCGTTTCCAACACTCAACAACGCAAGAGATAAAGTTGTAATACTCGATTCGCTCAACCGAACAATTGATTCTCTTGAATACAAAAGCAGTTGGGGCGGAACCGGCGGAAAATCTTTAGAGCGTTTAGACTGGATTAAATTATCAACCGATTCAACCAACTGGAAAACTTCTGTTCATCAATTGGGTGCAACACCGGGATTTATTAATTCCATCTCGCAAAAGAAATTTGATGTTGCATTAACAAAACTGTCTTATAATCCAACAGTTCCATTGGCTGGACAGCGAGTAAAGATTTCCGCTTCGGCAACTAACAAAGGTAAAAACGATGCGGCTTTTAAATTCATCTTATATAGAATTAACAAAGATGGCTCTAAGCTAAAAGTGGAAGAAACTAACACTTTGGTAATTACTAAAGAAGCTTCACTCACTTATGATTTTACATTCGCGATTGAAAGTATTCTCACAAAACATACTTATGAAGCAGTTGTGGATTTTGGTGCGGACGAAGACTTAACGAATAATTCTGCTTCGGCATCCGTTCGTCCCGGTTATTCTACCGGAACAGTTTATATTAATGAAGTAATGTACAATCCGCTTAACGGCGAGCCGGAATGGATTGAACTTTACAACGCTTCCGGTATTGATGTTGATTTGGAAGATTGGTCAATTACAGATGTGTTAACGACACCGCAGAAGCAAATTATTAAAGCAAATGATTCTCTTTTTCCAAAGTACACTTTCCTGGTAATCGCCAAAGACAGCGCGATAAAGAATTTTCACCGGGAGATTCCGTCTAAGCTTATTGTAACGACATTCGCCAATTTAAATAACGATGCCGATGGTGTAGTAATTAAAGACTCGCGCGATGTAACAATTGATTCCGTCCGCTTCGAAAACAAATGGGGCGGAGAAAATGGAAAGTCTCTCGAAAGAAAATTAGTTGCTGTGCTGCCTACGGAAAAAACAAATTGGGGTTCTTCCAAAGATTTGGAATTGAGCACGCCGGGAAGAATTAACAGTGTTGCGATTAAGAAATATGATCTTGCGCTGAAAGCTGTTGTGCCAAAGCCAATTTATCCGGCTGTTAACGAAGACATAAATATTGGCGCCAAAGTTATTAACTATGGAACCAGCGCCGCTGATAAATATTCCGTCCGCTACTTTGTAAAGAACAATAACGCATATACTCTTTTGGGAGAAACAAGCGGAACCAACTTAAAGAGCAATGATTCGCTCGTTGTTTACTCATCAAGTAAAATTAAGTTGAGCGATGTAAAAACAATCCTTTGCAAAGTGGTTTTCTCAAATGATGAAGACACTCTAAATAATTTTTTCAGTGGTGATATTATTCCCGGCGCGAAACCGAACGCAGTTTTGATAACGGAAGTAATGTACGATCCGCTTTCTCATGAACCGGAATGGGTGGAGTTTCTAAATACATCGAACGAAGCAATCAACTTGAAAAACTGGGCGATCAGCGATTTGCTTCCGGCTCCAACAAAAGTAACAATAACAACAAGTGATGATTTTATTCAACCTGGCGAGTATGGCATTGCAACGCCGGATACGCAAGCGTATGCTTTCATTCCGCCCAAGAAATTTTACCAAACTAAATTTGGTTCGCTCGGCAATACAGCAGACGGAGTTATGATTTATGATTTCCGCGGTGCGGTGATTGACAGCTTCTTCTACAAATCAAGCTGGGGCGGAAGCAACGGCTCATCGCTGGAAAGAATTTCTTTAACCAAAGCTACCAGCGACAGCACAAACTGGACGGGTTCAATTTCTACTGTTGGTGCTTCACCTGGAATTAAAAACGCTTCGGCTAATCCAAAGAGTTACAAAACCGGCTCACTTGTGTTCAACGAGATTTTATATGAACCGGAAACCGGCGGAGCTGAGTTTGTAGAACTTTATAATACATCAAACGATTCAATTCAAGTTGGCGGAATGGATTTGGTTATTGGCGCTAAAGAGAGAGTTAAACTTTCGCAAGCAACTTTTGTTGTTCCGCCAAAAGAGTTTTTCGTGCTCGCTTCGGATTCTACGATCTACCAAAAGTATCCGTCGTTAAATAAAAAAACAAGCCGTGTTTCTTCATCGCTTAGTTTTTCAAATGAAGGAACGTCTTTACTGGTTAAAGATTTATTTGGAACAACTTTAGATTCTGTAGTTTATTCGCCAAGCTGGCACAACAGAAATTTTCTTGAAACGAAAAACAAATCTTTGGAAAGATTAAATCCGGCACTCAACACAAATGATAAAGCCAACTGGAGTACAAGCGTAACTTCCGAAGGCGCAACTCCGGGAAAACAAAATTCTATTTATACTCAAAACATTGCCGGCGATTCCAAGGTTAACATTAGTCCAAATCCGTTTTCGCCGGATAACGACGGCTTTGAAGATTTTGCAATCATTAATTTCAATCTGCCATATAAACTCTCGCAAGTTCAGATAAAAGTATTCGACAGCCAAGGACGTTTGGTAAGAACGCTGCTGGAAAACCGTCCTTCGGCTACCAACAACTTTGTAATTTTTAACGGACTTGATGATGAAGGCAGAGCGTTACGGATTGGCATTTATATTCTTTTAATAGAAATTGCCGCAGAAGGCAATAACAATATCGAAACAATAAAGAAACCAATTGTAGTAGCTAGAAAACTTTAAGGTGCAAAAATGACTTACAAAGAAAAGGTTGATGATTTTCTTTCGCAAAAAAGAATTGCGATTGCCGGTGTTTCCAGAAATCCAAAAACAGAAGTTGGAAACGCCATCTACAAAAAATTTAAGGAAGCCGGTTACACACTTTATCCAATCAATCCAAATGCGGATTTAATTGAAGGAGATAAGTGCTATAAGAATCTAGCCGAAACGCCGGAGAAAGCCGATGCTGTTTTTATTGCAACAAACCCAGCAGCTTCAGCAGAGGTTGTTAAACAGTGTGTTGATAATGGAATCAAGCGGGTTTGGTTTCATCATGGAATGGGAAACGGCAGCTACAACAAAGATGCGGCGCAGTTTGGCGAAGAGAATGGGTTGACTGTAATTCATAACGGCTGCCCTATGATGTTTATTAAAGGTGCCGATCCGTTTCATAGGTTCATGGCATTCTTGAAAAAGATTTTCGGGAAACTGGATAAGTAAACTAAACTTTGCTAACTGAGGCGCGGTTTTTATCTTTCGGCGTTATTTTTTAGAGATTAGGAAAACCATTAAACACTTATTAGAAATAAAGGAAGCCTGGAAAACCGCGCTTGCGGATAAAGCATTCCGTGCAAAGTTTTTTATATCAGTCGCTATGCTTGCTTTGGCGCTTTTCTTCCTTGCAAAATTTTTACCTTACAGCGAAACACGTCCCGGTTTTTCTTTGGATGATCCGCTTCTTTCAACATTTAAACCGATTGATTTAACATGGATAACTTTTGTTTTGATTTACGGCGCTTTGGTTGTCGGACTTGTTTCAATCGCAAAATATCCCAGAAGAATTATAATCGCGTTTCAGTCTTATACATTAGTTGCCTCGCTTAGATTGATAACAATTTATTTTCTTCCATTCAACGCTCCGCCGGATATTATTCCAATGGAAGATCCTTTTGTAGCTTTCTTTGGCGGAGGGAAAACACTTCTGCGCGATCTTTTCTTTTCCGGACATACCGCAACAATGTTTTTGTTGGCTCTTGTAGCAAAAAATAAAATTCTTAAAACAATTCTGGTTGTTTGTACAATTCTTGTTGCCGCTGCGGTTTTAGCCCAGCACGTTCACTATACAATAGATGTAATTGTAGCGCCATTCTTTGCCTACACCGGTTACCGTATTGCCCGCCTAATTAATAAGAAGAAAACTGCGAAAGTGGAAAAAGCTGCTTAACACAATTTTCCAAGGTCGCCATGGCTCTACATAACGCTAGAAAAAACGCTGTAACGGAATGACAAAAAATACGTAAAGTCTTGCCGTCAGCCTCGGCTGGGTCGAGTCTAGACGGGCGGCAAGTCTCTACAAAAGACACTCAATGAAAAAGAAATAAAAATCTATTAAGACTGAAATGAATTTGAGTGGCTGGAGCCAAATTCTCAATGGATCTGATAATAGGACGTCAGATGCACCAAACTTCAGTTAATCGTTTGTCACTCCCAAATCAGGTAATATTGAAATCAAGTTTACAATATTATGGGCAATTTTAGCGAAACCCTACAAACAGACACTTCCGACTGAAATTTTTAACTTTCTGAAAAAAACTGAAAAAGAATTTGCGAAACCGAAAAGTTGCACATATATTTGCAACCAATCGGTTGCACGTTTTTATAGGATATTAATAGAATGAGAAGAGACATTTTTCAAGCAATTGCAGACCCAACGCGCCGCGCAATTATTGCGCTGATAGCAATACACGCAATGACACCAAACGCCATTGCCGAACAATTTGATATTAGCAGACAAGCAGTTTCCAAGCATTTGAGAATTTTAACTGAATGTGAATTAGTGAACCAAGAATACCAAGGCAGAGAAATTTATTATCAATTGGAAATAAAAAAAATGAAGCAAATTGATAAATGGTTAGAACAATTCCGCAAAAATTGGGAAGACCGTTTTGACGCTCTTGACAATTTATTAACTACAATGAAAGGAAAATAAAAATGAGCACAAATCTGCTGTTTGACTTTGTTGTTGATAAAAACAACAAAACGCTAATCATAAAACGCGAATTTGACGCACCATTGAATTTGGTGTGGGATGCGTGGACGAAACCGGAACTGCTTGACCAATGGTGGGCGCCAAAACCGTTTGCGTCAAAGACAAAAGTGATGAATTTTGAAGTTGGCGGAAGAAGATTTTATGCAATGGTCAGCCCGGAAGGATACGAACGCTGGGCAATTCAAAAATATACTTCCATAAATCCCAAAACTAATTTTAGTTTTTTTAATGTTTTTGCAGATAAAGACGAAAATCCAGACCCGACTGGCTCTGACTGGGATATAACTTTTAATGAACAAAACGGAAACGCAACCGTTACAATTAATATTTATAACGAATCTCTTGAACGAATGGAAAAAATGATTGAAATGGGCTTCAAAGAGGGCTTTACAATGACATTAAACGGATTGGAAAATGTACTATCAACTATAAAATAAAGGTATTTATGAAAAAAGTATTTGTGAAATATAATTTTTTCAGACCCATTTCAATTGTTTTCTTACTTTTTTGTTTAGTATTACAATCGAACGGGCAACAAGTCAAACCCACTGATAGTGGCTATGTTCCTGCTAATGGGATTAAAGTTTACTATGAAGTATATGGTAATGGTAATCCTATCATTTTACTACACGGTGCTTTTTACAACATTGAGATGAACTGGGGTGAATTGATACCTGAACTGTCAAAAACCAGAAAAGTAATTGCCATTGAAATGCAGGGGCATGGGCATTCCCCGTTTTCGGATAGGGAATTATCAATTACTACTCTAGCAACTGATGTAGAAAAAGTGATGGATTACCTGAAAATTGACAGTGCTGATGTAGCAGGGTTTAGTATGGGTGGCTCTGTGGCATATCAGTTTGCTGTACAAAGCCCTAAGCGGTTGAGAAAATTAGTAATCATTTCTTCTACTTACAAAACTGATGGCAGACTACCAATAGTAAACGCTGGGTTTAATGATCTTAAACCAGAATTTTTTAATAACACTCCAATAAAAACAGCATACGATGCAACAGCACCTGATAAAACCAAATGGACAAAGTTTTTAAAACAGATGTTTGATTTTGCCAAAGCGCCATTTAACTGTGGAGACTCCAATATCGCAAACATTACTGCACCAGTATTAATTATTTCAGGCGACAATGACGGACTTGATAAAGTTGAGTTGATGAAAACATATAAATTATTGGGTGGCGGCGTTTCTGCTGATTTGCAACCAATGCCAAAATCGCATTTAGCAATTGTACCATCACAAGGACACGTGAGCCTAATGATGCAAACGAAAACAATTTTAAGTTACCTGAAAGAATTTTTAAATTAATAAACAAACAATAAAAACTACTCATAACAATGTATTGCCAAACCGTTAAATTCAACTGGGACACAAATAAATTCTGGAACTGTTGCTCTATCAATTCTCCCAGTGTCATGGTCCTACTATGACGAAAGAAAAGATATATACTGTCACGGAATGATCCGTGACAGCTTAGATAATGTAGCTTTCCCAGCTGTTATTGTTCACCATGACGCTAAAAAGAATTAACTGTCACTGAATGGTTCGTGACAGCATATAAAAAACAATAAAACAAAAATAGCGGCAGAGGTTTAGTCGCAAGGTCTTATATGTTCAAGAATATAATAAAAGCATTATTGTTATTAGTGGTGTTAGTGGGTTGCACTCAAAAAGTAAAATATGGTGAATATGAATTTATTGCTGACCAGACTGGACCAATTTGGAGACTTACACTTACTACTAACAATACTTTCCAATTTAAAATCTATAACGATCTAGAATTTTGGGGACCAGTTACACTTGGTAAATGGTGGGCTATTAAAGACACATTGTTTATTCGAAGTTATCTAAAAGCTTTTCCTAAAACCATAATATTGAATAATATAAAAGAGAAAAAGGTTAATTCAAATTCGCTTTCAATTGATATAATTGATAGCACATTTAAAAGTTATGGAAGTTGGCATAAATTATATGATTCATTATTCCTAAATAATGAAAAATTCACAATGATTGCCGATATGCCTTTACCTGATGGTAGCAATATTAAAGAAACAAATTACAAATACATTGATCAAAGTAAGTCTTATTTGAAAATTAATAAGCATGTCGATAAAGTTAAATCTCTATACTTCTTTAAAGATAATTACAAATATTCTGTTCCTATTAAAGATAGTTCTGCTAATTCATTTTTTGTAATGCTAAGTAAAGCTGAATATAAAACGTTAGTAACAAAAGGAATAAATATGAAGTTTATAATTAGAGAAGACTATTTAAAAGAAACAAAGTATGGGATTAGGTTGAAAAGGAAGAGCAATTAAACATATTTCCTCCGTCGTCATGGTCCTAGCATGACAAAAGAAAAACCGTTTAACAAACTATATCCTTACGCTTATACAAGCAGAATTAATTATTTTGCCCCATCAAATTTTGGAGATATTAATGCGGAAGCGCGCGCTGCTTTTGGTTTTTGTTTCGATTTCCTGTTTAATAAACGCTCAATCAAAAATTACAGACATTATAAAACCGGTAAACTTAATTGCCGGCAAGCCGGATTCTATGCTCATCAGCGATATGTTCTTCAGCAAAAATTACGAAGCTACATTCCGCCCAAACAATGATGTAAAAGTTAAGTATGATAAAAAATCTGGAGTAGTGCACTTCACACCTAATATGAATTTCTCCGGAATCACTTTGGTGGATTTCAAGCTCGGCAAACAAACTTACTCTATTCCAGTGCGGTCAAGTGTTCAGCCGAAGTTTAAGTTTTCATTCAAGCCAACGAAGCAGTATAAGAAGTTAACTCTATTTGGAAGTTTTAACGGCTGGGACCGCGGCAACTTGCCAATGAAAGATGAAAATGGTGATGGCGTTTTTGAAGCCGAAGTCGCGTTAGAACCGGGCAGATATGAATACAAATTTTTTGGAGACGGAGAAGAAATTGTTGACCCAAACAATCCTGATAAAAAGCCAAACGGCATGGGAGATTTTAATTCACTCTTCTTCGTAACAGAACCAAATCTTGGCAAACTGTTTCTTCACAAAGAGGGAAAAGAAATTACTTCTTCAACAAGCAAGTTTAGCTTCTACTACGAAAATGAAAAAGAAGGAAATGATGTATCAGCCTCAAACATAATTGCGCTGCTTGATAATCAAAAGGTAAATGAAAAGAACATTTCCATAAGCGGCGGCAAAATTGAAATTGCAATTCCGCGTAAGGAATTAAAAGGAAATAACCTTCTGCGTGTTGCGGTTACCAAAAATGGAAGAGCGACAAACATTCAATCTGTGTTTCTTAAGAACGGAACAACTGAGCCGAATAACGCAAGCTGGAACAACAGCATTATTTATTCTTTGATGATTGATAGATTCAGCGATAGCGACAAATCTCTCAACAAACCTATTGTGCAAGATTCCTTGTTCGATAAAGCAAATTACATCGGCGGAGACTTTCAAGGAATTATAAACAAGCTGAATGAAGGATACTTTGATTCGCTTGGTATAAACACAATTTGGATTTCTCCGGTTTACGATAATCCAAACACAGCTTACAAAGAATCTCCGGCGCCGCACAGATGGTACAGCGGCTATCATGGCTACTGGCCGGTAAACTCTTTCGGTGTGGAAGAAAAATTTGGAACGATGAAAAAGCTGAAAGAGATTGTTGTCACAGCGCATAAACACGGCATCAAAATTCTTTTGGATATTGTAGCGAATCATATTCACATAACTCATCCTTTGTTTAAGCAGCATCCGGAATGGTTTGGCGAACTTAATTTGCCGGACGGAAGAAAAAATTTGCGCTTGTGGGATGAATACCGCTTAACAACCTGGTTCGAACCATATCTTCCTAAATTCAATTTTGTAGGATCGAAAGAAATTATAAACTACCAAGCCGATAACGCAATTTGGTGGCTTAAACAAACGGGCGCAGATGGATTTAGACAAGACGCCGTAAAACATATCTCGAATGATTTTTGGCGCACGCTCACGCGCAAAATTAAAACCGAGATTGAAATTCCCAGAAAAGTTTCTGTTTATCAGATTGGCGAAACTTTCGGCAGCTACGAGCTAATAAGTTCTTACGTTAATAACGGTCAGCTTTCAGCGCAGTTCAATTTTAATCTTTATGATGCGGCGCTTCCAACATTTTTAGATAAGAAAGCATCCTTCAGCTCTCTTGATGCCGAGATGAAAAAATCATTTATGGTTTACGGCGAAAATAATTTAATGGGCAACATTATGGATAGCCACGACAAGAACCGCTTTATGGCTTTTGCCGATGGCGATTTGGAAGCATCCCAGTGGAGCGCAATTGAAGAAGGGTGGAACAATCCGCCAAAAGTTGATAACCCGAAAAATTATAACAAAGCTAAACTCTATTACGCTTACATGAATGCGATTCCCGGTTTGCCGGTAATTTATTATGGTAGCGAGTTTGGAATGACCGGCGCTTCTGATCCGGATAACAGAAGAATGATGCGCTTTAATAATGAATTAACCAAAGATGAAAAACAAATGCTTAATGATGTTAGACAAATAATAAATATTCGAAAAAATCATACTGCATTAAGCAGTGGAGATTTCTTAACTCTGCAAGCCGATGCAAATATTTACGCTTTCATCCGCTCAGATTTTAACGAAAGAATTCTAGTTGTGCTTAACAAATCTGATGAACCGGTTAAAGTTAGTTTAACTCTTCCAGCTAATTATAAAATCAGTGAAGTGGTTGATTTGAAAACGAATACAAAAATTGGTGTTGCCGAAAACGTTATATCGCTTGAAATGAATTCGACTAGTTACAGGTTTATTAAGCTGCAGTAATAGTAAAAAGAGGTTATCTCAAAAGGTGAAAAAGTCATTTCGAGCGTAGTCGAGAAATGAGAATTTTTGCTTAACTCACACTTCGATCCGTCAGCTGACGGACTTCAGTGTGACTCTGAAAATAGCTTTTGAGACAGCCTCTTTTCATTTGCAAATACACTTCTTCTATTTAATCAAATAAAGTTCTTTCTGTCTTTCCGAGAGGAACTCACATCCATCTTTAGTTACCAAAACTTCTTCTTCAACAGTGGCAATTCCAAAATCCTTAACAGTTAGGCGAGGCTCAAGCGTAAAAATATTTCCTTCCTCAACTGTGAGATAAGGTAAGTTGTTGTATCGTTCCCATTTTGGACAAAGCAAGCATCCGCCATCATGAGCGAATCTTCCAACTTGATGTCCCAGTCCGTGCGGGAATTCATCGTAACCTTTTATTTGAATGTAGTGGCGTGCAATCTGATCAATTTCCCAGCCTTGCTTGCCCGGTTTTAATTCGGCAGCAGCTTTAGAAATTGATTCAACAATTACATCGAAGCCACGCTGAACTTCCATTGGGGCTTTCTCTTCGTGCGGATAGCAAATGTACCAAGTGCGTTGTAGATCGGCGCAATAGCCGTTAATCTTAACGCCAAAATCCATATTAACAACGTGTCCGTGTTGAACAACCCGATTAGTTGGACCGGAATGCGCGCCAGCTGTATCCGGACCGGAAAAAACCGCCGGACAATGTTCAACATCCCAAGCGGTTTCAAAGCCACGCTGCTTAACAAGATCGAGAACAAAATCCGCTACTTGTTTTTCCGTTACACCTGCTTTAAGAAACTTAGTTACTTCGCCAAAGATTTTAAGAGTCTCGTTAATTGCTTCTTTCATGTTGGCAAGTTCGCTTGCAGATTTTCTTCCTTTTAACGCAGCAATAATTTCTTCGGATGAAACAAGAGCGTTTACATAAGGTGTATCTTTTAAGTGATCAATTAGCTCAAGATATAATCCGTGAGGGAGACCATCTGCAAGTGTTGAGTTACGGGAAAAGTTGATAGCAATTTTTTTCGGCTTGTACATATCCAGCACTTTTAGCAAATCATCTTTCACAAATTTCAAGTAAGGATGAATGTTTTTATATATTCCAACAGTTTTCATGTTTTCAAATTCAAGCGAACCGATAACAGCGTGAGTGTTTCCGCTTTTGGTAATAATGAATGCGGATTGCCACGTAGCTCCGGTACCAACCATCATATCCATCATTGGGTCTTTCATGTTTCCGGTTTCGCGGACGTAAATCATCCACATATCAATATTTTTTTCATTCAAGATTTGTACGGCTTGTTCAATCTTTTCGAGAATCATTTGTTTGGACATGCATCCTCCGAGCTGAAGTTACGCTTATGATTTATTTTTAGTTTACTATCGTCCAACGTATTGTTTCAAAATGTTTGGATCATCTGTAGATTCGATTGCCTCGTTGCAAACTGTACATACAAAATTAACGCGAACCGGAACCGCGCTTATTCCAATCCAATATAAAACTTGTCCGAAACCGGAATACTCGCATTTGTGCTGAACTTTAAGATTTGATTTATCGTACCCGCAAGAACAGGCCGGTTTTGAGAAGTTGTTTGGGTTTTCCATCTATTCAATAATTTGTTACCGAAAAATTACAAAGAATTTCCCATTTCTTAATTGGTAGAAATAAGATAGATTCCGTCCCATAAAATCAAAACCGAAGGCGTCACATGAAAAAAGTCCTACTTTTAATCTTCGCATTGTTTTTACAACTGAACGCACAGAATCAAGAATACTTTTTAAGCGATCCGGCTCTTTCGCCCGATTCCAAAACGATTGTTTTTTCTTACGAAGGTGATTTGTGGACGGTTAATGTTAATGGCGGAAACGCGTTACGTTTAACAGCAATGGATGGAAATGAAACCCGCCCGGTTTATTCGCCGGATGGTAAATGGATTGCTTTCACCAGCAATCAAGATGGAAACAACAATGTTTATGTAATTCCCGTTGAAGGCGGAGCGATTAAGCAGCTAACTTTTCACAGCAGTAACGATTTAGTTGAATCATGGTCTTGGGATTCAAAATATGTTTACTTCGCTTCAGATAGATTTAACTCAGTAACAGCTTTCAAAGTGTCGTTAAATGGTGAAACGCCGGTGCGCTTGTTCGATAACTTCTTTAACTGGCCTCACAATTTGGTAGAAGACCCAATCAGTAAAGGATATTATTTTAATGATACCTGGGAAAGCTGGAGCCAGGCAAACAGAAAGCGCTATAAAGGCGATTTCAATCCGGATGTAAAGTTTTACAATCCGGCGACAAAAGAATACAAACTGCTTACGGATTACCGCGGTAAAGATTTTTGGCAAACGATAGATAAGAATGGTAAAATTTATTTTGCCAGCGATGAAGGAAACGACGAGTATAATCTCTACACGTTTGAAAATGGAAAGAAGAAACAACTCACAAAATTTGATGCTTCGATTAAGAAACCAAAAGTTAGTGCGAACGGAGAGAAAGTTGTTTTCGAAAAAGATTACCAGCTTTTTGTTTATGATGCAAAATCCGGCAAAGCGGAGAAGGTTCCGGTTGCTCTGATAAGCAATTATAAATTAACAAACTCGCAAGAGTATAACACCAAAGGCGCTGTTACAAACTTCTCAGCTTCGCCGGATGGAAAGAAGTTTGTATTTGTTTCCCGCGGCGAACTTTTCGTTTCGGATGTTGAAGGAAAGTTTGTAAAGCAGATTAGCGCTAATCCGGCAGAACGGATAGTTGAAGTCCTTTGGATGAATAATGACACAATAATTTTTAATCAAACTGTTAATGGCTGGTTAAATCTATTTACAATTAAGGCCGACGGTAAAGGTGAAAAGAAACAGCTGACAAAAGATGAGCAGAACAATCAATCAATTGTAATTAGCAACGACAGAAGTAAGGTTGCCTACTTTAGCGGAAGAAACGAGCTGCGTGTTCTCGATTCAAAATCGCTGGAATCAAAAACAATAGTGAAAGATGAATTCTGGGCTCTCAATCCGGGTGATCCAAGCTTTTCTCCCGACGATAGATTTTTAGCATACACCGCACAGAGAAATTTTGAGTCGGATATTTTCGCTTACGATTTCAAAACTGAAAAATCTAACGAGATTACTAAGACGGGAGTTTCGGAAAGCTCGCCAACATGGTCGCCGGATGGCAAATACATTTATTTCTCGACAGATAGATTAACTCCAAGCTATCCCCGTGGTACAAGAAACGATGATATTTACAGAATAGCACTTCAGCCGATTGATAAAGAATTTAAGTCCGACCGTTTCGAAAAATTGTTTTTACCCGAAAAGAAAGATTCCTCCAAAGTAAAAGTGGAAATTGATTTTGCCGGATTGAAGGACAGATGGGAAAGCATTGTAAAACTTAGCGGAACTCAAGGTCAGCCGTATATTTATCAAAAAGGTGATGAGACAAGACTGCTCTTTACTTCTAATCATGAAGGTGAGGGCACCAATCTTTACCAAATGATTCTAAAGCCATTCGATAAACCGGAAACTAAAAAATTTGAAGGAGCTAAAGTAAGCGGTTATCAAATTACTAAAGGCAAAGACAATTATTATTTGCTTTCCGGAAACAAGATTTACAAAATTGATTTTGCCGGCAGCAAACTTACCGCCGTAGAAACCGAAGCAAAATTCACCAGAAATCTTTCCGCGGAATTCAGCCAGATGTTTTATGAAACATGGGCTAATCTAGATGAGAATTTTTACGATGAAAAATTCCACGGAGCCGACTGGAATAAGCTCGGGAAATATTACTCAGCATTTTTACCTTATGTAAAGTCGCGCGCCAACTTGCGCTTGCTGCTAAACGATATGCTCGGCGAGCTTAATTCATCTCATCTCGGCTTCAACTCCAATGGCGATGAAGAAAAAGTTTTCTACAAGACAGAATCAATGGAAACCGGAATTGTTTTTGAAAATGAGAATCCATACAAAGTAAAATCAATTCTTAAAAACTCTGCCGCGTGGAAGAAGGGTAATGCAATTCTTCCGGGCGACGAGCTTGTTTCAATTAACGGAATCGCAATTGATAAAGACGCTAACCGGGATAAATATTTTTTAACTACATCACAGCCGGAAGAAATTACGCTTGGATTCAAACGTGGAAGTGAAAATGTTAACGTGAAGCTTCATCCGCAAAGCTATGGCGAACTTAAAACCAATTTGTATGATGAATGGGTCGAGCAGAATCAAAAGTATGTTGATGATAAATCGAAAAACAAGATTGCATACGTACACATGAAAAATATGGGCGACGGTGAACTTGAAAACTTTTTGATAGAGATGACAAACGAGTTTCACTACAAAGAAGGATTGATTTACGATCTTCGCTTCAACACCGGCGGCAATGTTCACGACGCGGTTTTGCAATTTTTATCTCAGAGACCTTATTTGCAGTGGAAATACAGAAGCGGCGCACTAACAATACAGCCTAACTTTGCGCCGGCAGCAAAACCAATTGTAATTCTTATCAATGAACAAACACTTAGCGATGCCGAGATGACTTCGCAAGGATTTAAGCAGCTTGGACTCGGCAAAATTATTGGAACAGAAAGCTACAGATGGATTATCTTCACATCCGGCAAAAGTCTTGTTGATGGTTCTTTCTACCGGCTTCCTTCTTGGGGCTGCTTTACGCTTGATGGAAAAGATTTGGAAGCTGAAGGTGTTAAACCCGATATTTACGTTAAGACTACTTTCAAAGATAGGTTTGAGAAAAAAGATCCGCAGCTTGATAAAGCTATAGAAGAAATTATGAAAGGAATAAAATGAATTCGCTAAAAAGTTTTTTGGATGAACAGAAAGAATATTTGCTGGAATCCTACGCAAAATTATTATTGATAAGCGATGGTGAAGCTTCATCTAAGCAAGATGGTAAATGGTCTAAGAAAGAAATCTTGGGTCATTTGATTGACTCAGCTTCAAATAATCATCAGAGATTTGTTCGCGCACAATTTAAGGATGATTTGGTTTTTCCTGGCTATGACCAAAATGAATGGGTGCGGGTGCAGAATTATCAATATGTAAATTGGTTTGCGTTGGTTGAGTTGTGGAAGGGATTTAATTTTTTGATTGCACACTTAGCCACCGAAATTCCGGACAATATTTTACGGGAACCAAGAACAAATCATAATTTGTTTGATATTGCGTATATCGAAGTTCCGAAAGAACAGCCGGCAACACTGGATTACTTTATTCGCGATTACTTTGTTCACCTAAAACATCACATGGAACAAATAGTTGCGTAGCTAATAACACAAAGTAAAATTGTGCAACCGGTTTAATGAAAGGGTTAAGCTTGACGGAGCAAAAAATAAAAGTAGCCGTTATTGATTTATACAACGGAGAAGAAAATCAAGGCATTCGTTGCATTGGCGATATATTAAATGAAACCGATTGCAATCTGCCGGAAGTTTCTCTTGAATATAAATTTTACGAGACGAGAAATAAGTTAGAACTGCCAAACTTAGACTATGATATTTACATTTCTTCCGGCGGACCGGGAAGTCCTTGGGACGGTGTTGGCAGTGCGTGGGAATCTCAATACTTCCGCTTACTGGATTTTATCTGGTCACACAATCACAATAACCAACGCAAGAAGTATGTTTTCTTTATTTGCCATTCATTCCAAATTATGGCAAGATATTTTAAGCTGGGCGAAGTAATTAAGCGTCATTCAAAATCATTTGGCGTAATGCCGGTTCATTTAACCGAATTTGGCAAAGAGGATAGTTTGCTTGACGGATTATCCGATATGTTTTACGCGGCTGATTTCCGTGAATGGCAAGTGGTTCAGCCAAACAGAATTGCGTTTGATGAACTTGGCGCAAAAATTCTTTGCCTGGAAAAAAATAGACCCCACGTTCCTTTCGAACGGGCAATAATGGCAGTTAGAATTAATGATGAATTCTGCGGAACGCAGTTTCATCCTGAAGCTGACTCGGCAAGTATGTATCATCATTTCCGCCAGCCGGAACGGAAAGAACATGTAGTTAGTAAATATGGCGAGCAAAAATATTACGATATGTTGGATCTTCTTGAAATTGAAGATGGAATTAAACTTACAAGAAAAACTGTTATACCAAATTTTTTAAAGGATGCGATAGCAAAGTTGCTACAAAGTTAGGTCTTATACCGTCCCTAAAGGGACTAAACAAATATTGTGTTCATTAATCTATTGATATGTCGCTCCTAGCGGAGCTAAAAATCCCGTAGGGATAAAATATCTATAAGCAAAGAATACCAAATAAACCAAAGTCCCTTTAGGGATGATACAGAGTACATCTATACTCATCGCTATATCGGTTTTGTGGTAATTTGCTAAGTTTAATCACTCGTGTTGTTTTGTCGCTTTGCGTAACCTATCCATAATAGCTTGCCCCAAACCTTTCTCTTCAATTTGTTCAACGAGAATCAAATCGAGATTTTCTTTTTCGAGATCATGGAGAAAAGAAAACAAATTAGCAGCGGCTTCGCGCAGATCACCTTTTGGTGAAAGAATACGGGCATCTGCAAAAGGAAATTTGTATTTGTTTTCCTTGAAAAATAGCGCGCCTATTTTTTTATCCTCATCAAGAAACTTTTCGTTGAAAAACCTTAACGGAGTGTGCGGCGAATAATGAAACGGAAGCTGACCGGGAGAGTTAGGTTTGTTCTCGTCGGTTATTCCAAATTTAATTTCTCCAATTTCCTTTTCAATTTCTTCTTTGGATAAACCGCCGTGACGAAGCAAATAAAAATTGTTTTCATGGAATTGCAGAATGGTAGATTCAACTCCAACTGTGCTTTTGCCTCCATCTAAGATCATATCAACTTTATCACCAAGATATTTTGCAACGTGAGCCGCTTCTGTCGGACTAAGATGCCCGAACTTATTTGCGCTGGGAGCTGCAATTGGTCTTCCGCTCATTTCAATTAACCGGATTGCTACCGAATGATTCGGCATTCTAACGGCTACAGTTGGATTGCCCGAAGTTACAATATCGGGCACAAGTTCAGTCTTGGGGAGAACAAGCGTTAGCGGTCCGGGCCAAAACTTATTAATTAATTGTTCAACCCGTTCGTTCTCAATTGAAGAAAGTTTTTTCAGCCAGGTTCTATCAGCAATGTGAAGAATTAGCGGATTGAATGCCGGGCGTTTCTTGGCTTCAAAAATTTTTGCTACTGCAATCGGGTTTAATCCATCAGCGCCCAATCCGTAAACTGTTTCGGTGGGGAAAGCAACAAGTCCGCCCGATTTAATTATTTCCGACGCGCGGAGTATGCTTTCGTTATTTGCTTTGTAAGTATTCATAACCTTTACGAAAATATAATTTTTGATAAAGACTTGTTTGAAATATCTTTGCATTGGAATACAACACAATTATAAAAATTGTCTTTATGAGAATTCTCGTCAGTCCGAGCGCCCACTTCGCGACTCGCACAGGTCTCGCTATTGGCTTGCAAGACAATAGAGCGAGTTGAGTAGCAAAGGACAAGTTGGACAGATAAATACAAATTATTTTCGGGCTTCATGAATGAAGCCCCTACACCTATTGTAGGGGTTTGATTTATCAAACCCGGTGTTAATTAAGACAAACATGGAGTTAGAATTGAACGAATTAAAAGTATTTAGCAGACTTCTTGCAGACGCAAGCGGCAAGATAATCAACCAATACTGGCGCAAAGAATTTACTATTGATGACAAAGCCGATTCAACTCCGGTTACAATTGCTGATAAAAAAGCCGAAGAGTTAATGCGCGAAATGATTATGAAGAATTATCCCGAGCATGGAATTATTGGCGAAGAATTCGGCGAGTATAATTCCGACGCAGAATACAAATGGATTCTTGACCCGATAGACGGAACAAAAAGTTTTATCCACGGAACGGTTACGTTTGGAACGCTGATTGCGCTAACACAAAACGGCAAACCAATTTTAGGAGTTATTAATCAGCCGGTGCTTAAAGAATTTTTAATCGGTGATAATGAAACCGCGGAATTAAATGGTGTGCAAGTTCATGTTCGCGAATGCAATAATCTTGCTTCGGCAACACTTTTAACGACCGACCATATTCATATTGAAAAATATCAGAACATAAAAAAGTTTGAAGAACTGATGCACAAAGTAAAAGTTTACCGCCAGTGGGGCGATTGCTACGGCTATTATCTTGTTGCAACCGGTTATGCCGATATTATGATTGATCCGATTATGAGCGTTTGGGATTCTATGGCGGTTATTCCCGTAATCCGCGGTGCCTGCGGAACAATTACCGACTACCAGGGCAACAATGCTGAAACCGGAAACAGCATAATTGCAACTGGTGGAACTATTCATAATGAAGTAATAAGCATCTTAAATTCTTTAAAGAAATTGTAGGTTATGAAAAGTAAGCTGCTCAAAAATTGCAAAGGTGTTTTTTCGATTTATACGGAACGCTTCTAGTTTTTAATGATGCGCAAAAATCAAATTCTGATTGGGAATTGTCTTATTATAAATTTATTAGTCAGCATATAGACAGTTCATTAGCCGATGTTCGCAAGATTTGCAAGGATATTCTAGAAAGCGATGTTGAAAAGGACAAACTGCTTGGGTTAACAACTTATGAAACTAAGATTAATTTATGGCTGGAAAAACTCGGAATAGAAATTTCTAGAGAAGAACTTGAAAAGTTTGCTGATGAAACTACCAGTGTCTGGCAAGCAAACATAACACTAGCGATGGATGCCGCTTTTGTTTTGAAAGAGTTGCAAAAGACCTATAAACTTGCTTTAATAACCAACTTCGATCATACTCGTCACATTAACAAAGTTGTGGAACAGCATAATCTTAATCATTATCTCGATCCGATAATTATCTCCGACGCAACGGAAATAAAAAAGCCGGACCCGGAAATTTTTAATATCGCGCTCAGACAAACCGGACTGACGAATGAGGAAATAATTTTTGTTGGGGACAGTAAAGATGATATTAACGGGGCTATAGCGGCAGGAATAAAACCGATTTTAATTAAGTATAATGGCGTCTCTCAAGAAGATTCAAATAAGGAATTTGAAAAAGTAACAACAATTTATTCCCTCACTCAACTGCTGGATTAGCTTTCAACCCCTGGCACTAGTAAAGCAATGATGCAGAAACTGGAAACAGCATTATTGCAACCGGTCGAACTATACATGCTGAAGTTATCAACATGTTGAATTCAATTTGATAATAAACAGAAATACAGTCGTTTTCCAATATTCCCAGTAGTCTTTTTTTGATTATAGCTCTTTGTCCTTGATAAGCAAATTTATCTTAAGCGCTGTTTCTGCTTCATGACCCTTACCCATATATATCTCTCTAATTATTCCCTTTTTATCTATAAGAATAGTTACCGGATATAGATCGACTTTAAATATTTCCTTAGTCAATAATTCGGGATCGTGAAGCATTGTCCATGTTGGCACCTTATTACTATTGAGAAAACTTTCTAAAGTTGCTTTTTGTTTATCAACAGAAATACTCCATAATTGAAATTTTTCATGCGAAAAGCTGTTGTTTATGGTAGCCAAAAATGGTAAGGATTCAACACAAGGCTTACACCAGGTTGCCCATAAATCAATCAAAGTAATTTTCCCAATTAAGTCAATTTTAGAATATTGTTTCCCTTTAATATCATTAAAGATAAAATCAGAAACTTCTTTTCCAACCAATTGGCTAGATACTAATTCGGCGCTTTTCAAAACTTTGCTAAAACTGTTTTGAACAGCAATTTGATTTTCGCTAGAGATTAAGGCGGTATCTTTTTTTTCGCTCAGAGAAACGGTATTAGCCACTTCCAATTTAAAAGGGGATTTCATCGGATTGCCAAAATCATCCGCATTGAATACAATGCTGCTATCATATTTATTAATAAAATAATCTACAGTGCCAATTCCATTAATTGTTTTGGTTATCCTATAAGGCAAGCTTGTTGTCCCAAACATTTTGTAATCTGAGAATTTGTAAGAGAATAAGAGTTTTTTACTAAGTACTTTGACGTTGTATTCAAATGTTATTTCCTCTAATAAGTAACTCTTTGCATTAATGAAGAGATTACATTTGATACTGTCTCTATTGATTTCTTCGATCAAGTATTGTTCTTTTTCCGGAAGATATGTATTTGATTGTAAGGTTAAATATGTGGTTGAATAAAACGGAGTGCTAAAATTATGTCGGTCAGTCTCACCAAAGAAATAATCGGAATTAGCACCAGGGAAAAAATGTACGCCTCTTTTAGGTTGTACTATTATTTTGCTGGTGTTGCCGTTATATTTAGCAAAGAACCCATACAGATCATTTGTCGTTTTGATTTCTTCGAACGATCCATTTACTAACCATTTCCCGCTCTCCCCACTTCTGGCAACGAAAGCACCTTCAATTCTTAAGTTAGAAATTCTCTCGATTGCTTCGCGTCCACCAATTGCAGATATATATCGTTCGATAATTTCTTCTGCCGTCGGTTGTTGAGAATAAATACTCGAGAAAAAGAGAACTGATATTGAAATTATTGTTACAATGATTCTTATATGCTTCATGTTTCCTCCTTAGGGGCTTCCTGAATTATTTCGCTGCAAAGAGTTATTTTCCCATATCAAATTCAATTGGAATTATAACGTCCATTTTATGTGCTTTCCCGTTTTTAATGCCAGGTTTAAATTTTGCTGATTTCATTGCTTCCATCGCCGCTTTATCCAAAATTTCACCAGCACTTTCAATGATCAGTGATTTAGCAACTTTCCCCTTTTCATCAACAGTAACTTTCAAAAAGGTTTTTCCACGTAAGCTGCCTTTTTTCTGAGATGGAACTCTGGGGGTTGGCATTTCTATCAAGCGGGGCAATTCGTTTAGTTCGGCAATGCTTTTAGTGCTTTCATCACTGTTTTTTAAACCAAGAGAAAATGATGATTCCATTTTATTATTGTTACCATTTCCAACGTGATACTCAAAAGCGAAGCGATATTTGACCTTATTATTATCAGAGAAAGAGGTAAGTTTTATTAGTGCAAAACGTTCTAATAACTTCGGTTCTATTTTATCATAAAATAATCCGGGTAGATTCGGTTGATATGAAACATCCATTCGCTTTATTTTATCAATTTTCCCTTCTTCATTTATATAGAAAACATATCTGATTGTGATAATTCGATTTAATCTAGAAATATCCGTCCAATAATTGCTAAACGTTTGGTTAAATATCTTGAGAATGTTTTCAATATTAGTTCCAGTTAGGAATAACGATGTTGTGACGACATCTTCTTGAAGCAATTCGTATTTAGCATCCAAATCTTCAATGAGCTGAACCTTACGTTTAGAGGATTGACAAAAAATTACGAAAGGAAGTAGGATCAATAATAAAATAGTTCGTTTCATGATTTGCTCACAAGTTCGTTCTTATTACAATTTTATTCCCGTCTTGAGATGTGACGCGAACAGGCGGGATGCTATTTTTCAATATTTCTATTAGCTCTGATTGTTGCTTCATGTTTTTCGAAATTAATTCCAATTGACTAGAGTAACCTTGCATTTTTGTAAAGAGAAAAAGAGAAATAATTACAAGAATAAAAATTGCCGCGTATTTAAGTGGCTGAAACTTGAGGATGATTGATCTACGCTTGAAGAAAGAATAATCTGTGCTTTTTGCAAGTTTTGAATCATCCGGCAAAAAATCAAAATTTGATCTAAAAACCCCAGATGCTTCCGAATTAAGTTTGATAAAATTATAAAGTGTTTTTCTTGCATCTTTGTCAGCGCTTAAAAAAGAAAATAATTTTTGTTCTTCGTCCGCGTCTATCTCCCCATCAATAAATTTGCTTAGTAAATATTCGATGTCTTTCATATTTGGGTCTCTAATATTTTTTTTAGTTTTTGTCTGATTCTGTATAATTTAATCGCAACATTTTCTACAGTCTGATTTGTTATTTCTGCTATTTCCACATATGAATAATTATAATAAACCTTAAGAAATAATAGTTCGCTTTGTTCATGATATAAGTTATTGATGGCGGCTTTAAGCGTTAAACCCACATCGTATTCTGGATTATACATTATTGGATCATTGTCATCAATTCTAACATTGGCTCTATCTGCTTTTTTCATTTTTGAATAACAGTAATTTCTTGCAATAACCAAAAGCCATGTCTTTTGAGAAGATTCCCCACGAAATTGAGATTCATTTTCACTATATCTGATAAAAGTTTCATGAACAGCATCTTTTGCGTCTTCTGTGTCCTTTAATAAGCTCAAAGAGTACCTATATATATCAGTAGAATACAATTTATATAACTCTTTAAGCGAGCTTAAGTTCTTTTTCGGTATCAGAAAATCTCCAAATCAATTAATAAATAGACTTTTATGTTTGCCAAAAATTACAACTTCGCAAAATATATTTACTTTTAAATTATCCGATCACCAACAATGTTATTACCATACCAAAGTGAAACCGTAAAGCGATTTTGTATATAAATTGCTTTTACTGAAATTTATTTCTTTCTGTTTGTAACGATTTACTCTCTAACTGCGTCTAAAAACTGTAAGAAAATTCCATTCACTAAAATTTTCGAAAGGCTTGCTGATGAAACAAAGTGTTTACTATTCTAAGGCTTTATGGGGTATTCTGTTTATTATTTTTCTTCTTTGTTCAAGCGCGGTCGCTCAGCAGGCTGTTGCTGATCAGAAACCAACAATAAATGCAGTAAGAATTGATTCTCCAATTGAGCTGACGGGAAAGTTAGATAATCCCGCTTGGAATAAAGCTAAGCCTGTAGAACTGAACTATGAAATCCGCCCCGGTGATAATACTCAATCAAAACAAAAAACTTCTGCACGGATTCTATACGATAACGAATTTCTTTACTTCGGGTTCGATTGTTTTGATGACGATCCCAAAAGCATACGCGCTAATGTTTCCGACCGAGATAAAATATTTAATGATGATTTTGTAATTGTTGTGTTTGATACTTACGGCGATTATCAAAAATCTTACGAGTTTGCCGTAAACCCATACGGCAATCAAGGTGATCTTTTGGCCACCATGGGAAATGAAGATGCTTCGATGGACTACATTTGGTACTCGGCAGCTTCGTTAAATGATCATGGCTGGACAGCTGAAATGAAAATTCCATTTAAGAGTTTAGCTTTTACGGAAAAAGATGAACACACATGGGCACTTCATGTGATAAGAACAATTCCAAGAGAAAGCCGCTATCAAGTTTCCTGGATGAAAATTGATAGAAATATTCCAACCTTTATGCCGCAAGCCGGATTGCTTACCGGATTGAAAGACATTAAAAGCGGAGGCTCTGTAGAACTTCTTCCTTATGCAATTGGACAAAGTTTTGGGCAGTTAACAGATTTTTCCGATCCAAAATCTAATTTCAAGTTTGATCCGCTGAAAGGGAGAATTGGTGCGGGAATAAAATATTCGCCAAGCCAGAATTTTTCTCTCGAAGGTGTTATAAATCCGGATTTCAGTCAGATTGAAGCCGATGCCGAGCAGATTGAAATCAACACAACTTTTGCATTGAATTATGATGAGAAGCGTCCATTCTTCTTAACCGGAAATGATTTGCTTCAAACGCCAATGTATTACTCGCGTTCGATTAACAATCCTCTTGGTGCCGGAAGAATTTTAGGTAAGAGCGGTAAACTTTCTTACTTATTACTTTCTGCTTATGATAGAAATACCGTTATCGAAGTTCCCGGTGAGGAGAGAAGCAATCTTGTTTCTACCGATATGAAATCGCTTGCAACTATTGGAAGACTGCGCTACGATTTTGGTGATGAAAGTTATCTCGGCTTGTTAGGTCTTAGCCGTAATTTAGAAGACGCGGGCAATTATGTTTTAGGCTTCGATTGGACATACAAATTTTGGAGCAACTGGTACTTTAGCGGAGAAGGATTTTACAGCAAGACTAAAGAGTTGAACAATACGGCACTGTTTGGCAATACAAGAAAGCTCGGTAGCACAAATCACACTGCTGCGTTTGACGGCGAAAGTTATTCGGGCGAGGGCATTCATCTTTTACTTTCTTATAACAGCCGCAATTATTCTTTTTCAACTGTGTTTAACAATTTTTCGCCGACATATCAAACCTACAACGGCTTATTCGGTCAAGTAAACTACCGTCAGTTTTATATGGAACATGAATTTGAGTTTTATCCTACAGATTCTTTTATTGATAACTGGGGAATTTCAATGCAGAGCGGTCTTCAGTTTAATTTCAGCGGAGTTAAAAGAGAACAGTTTTTAATGCCGCAAATTTACTTTACTCTAAAAGGGCAGACAAATATTTCGGTCAATTATTTATTGTTAAATGATGAACGCTTTGGCGGTATCTGGTTCGATAAAATTAATAGAGTGGTTTTTAATATCAATACCCGTCCGCTTAAAGAACTTTCGTTTTACGCTAACGGACAGGTAGGTAAATTCATTTTCAGATCATCAAAACCGGAGATGGGTAACGGGCATAATTTCTACGCCGGCATTACTGTTCGTCCAAGTTCTCAATTTAATTTGTCGTTTGATTATTCCCGCGCCAGACTATCGAGCGAAGCTACGGGAAACCTATTTTACGATGGCAACATTTACCGCTTTGTTGGTATTTACCAGTTCAATTCGGAAATGTTTGTAAGAATAATAACGCAGTATAATACATTCGATAAATCATTCAATCTTTATCCGCTATTCAGTTACAAGCTCAACGCGTTTACAACATTCTACGCCGGCGCTTCATCCAACTATGCGGAGTACAACGAAATTGGTTTGAAGAACACAACCCAGCAATACTTTGTAAAGGTTCAGTATTTGTTGGGCATTTAATGATTTAACGTAGAGACGGCTCGGTGAGCCGTCTCAAAAATATGCAGTCAAAGCAGACGTTCCACCGGAACGTCTCTACATTAACTTCTTTATACGCAAGAGCAGATTGCTGAAAGCTGATAGCCGAAAAAATTTTCCTTCTTGCTTCTCAAAACTATAGCCGATAGTTTGCATGTAAGTTTTTTTAGGTGTACTGATGAACGACTTAATCCTTACCAACAAAGATCAATTTCCAACCGAAGAAGTTATTTTCTCACACATCGGCAAAACTAAAACACATTGGGAATCTTTATTCAAACACATTCATTCCGAGCATCCGGATTTTAATGAGGAGTGGCGCTATTACAACGATGGCAAAAGCTGGCTGATGAAAGTAACTCACAAAAAGAAAACAATATTTTGGCTTTCGATTATACCCAAAACTTTTCGAGTTACTTTTTACTTTGGCGATAAAGCCGAGCCGGCTATTATGGAATCCGCGTTTCCCGATGAAGTTAAAAAGGATTTTATGGAAGGAAAACGCTACGGCAAAATCCGGGGAATTACTTTAGTGATGAACAACAAAAAGAATATTGAAGCGGCAAAAAAGTTAATTGAAATAAAGCTAAAGACGAAATAGAAATTTGGTTGTAACTTAATACTGCCGACGATGCGATTAGAACCTCAGATCAAGAACAAGATTAAGAGTAAGATCAAGAAAATGTTTGGATTTGGCTTCTTGCTCTTGATCGTACTCTTATTCTTAATCTATTCTTAGCTTTACTTAATTACCAATTTACCCCGTACCGTATTGTTGCTTCTATCAACATCGTTTAAAACATTTTCCGGATCTATTGAGATTCTGTATTCATGTTCGCCGGGTTTAATAGATTTAACGCCATAATAAAAATGAGGACCCTTTTGCTGAGCCCAATTTATATCGGCTAATCTAATAGCCATTACAATTTTGTTATCTAAATATATTAGTACATTATACCTTACGTTCATCAATGAAGAAGTGGGCTTTTTATTTGTGAGTGTCAGTTCAAGATTTTTATGTTTTGTTGTAGAGTTGTAAATAAATGACTTTACTGCAATATCAACCGGAGTATCTTTGCTAATACCAAAATTAAATGGAATGATTGTGCATGTTTTTTCACCGGAAGGATAGCTTGAAATCGGAAATTCTTTAATTGCTTTAATTACTTCTTCATCAATTCCATAACCAAGACCTTTTATTAGTTGATAGCCTGCGTAATTGCCGTCTTCATCAAAAAATATTTCAACGAATAATTTTCCGCTCACTTTACGCTCTATAGCTTCTTTGGGGATATTTATTCTATCCTTTAACAGTTTATAATCATTTTTTAACACTGCTGGAAAGAAACCAAGAAAATTCTCTTTGGTTTGGTTTCCTTTAATGTGCGGTATAAAAAAAGAAAGATCAATTTCTTTAATATTCCAAGGAGAAGATATTTCTCCATTAGCTAGAAGACTAATATCTATTTGAAATGCTTTGCCGGAACGGACTTTCTTTCCGTTCAAAATACCAGCCAAAGCATTGAAAAGGTTTTTATCTATAACTGAATACTTCTTGAGAAAAAAATCTTTCAGATTAATGGCCTTTGAGTCTCTTTCCCTAGATGTGACTACTGCATGTTCATTTGTTATTTCAAAGTCTTCCTCGAGAGGTCCACGCTCGGAGCGGTTCCAACCTATAAACCAAGAACTAGCTTCCGGAGATATTTTAAAATAATTTGTTCCATCGGGATTAATTTCTAAAAGTAAATAGAAAACTTTATATCCAGAACCGAATAATTCTACAATTCTTTTTTGCGGAAGAATTTTGTTCATTTCTTTTCTGAACTCAACCGTGTCAACCTTTGCCGTTGATTTAACATCCAATTCGTCATCGTAGTAAAGATATTTTTCCCCTCCGCTTTTAGATTTTTTCTGAACGGGCTCGTTTTTTTTGTTTTCGCCATTACATGCAAAAAAAACAATTAAACAAGCGCTAATAATTACTATTAAGTTTTTCATAGTGTTTTCCCCTAATTAATGACTGATGTTTTTATTGGTTGGATTTCAACAGCCGGCAAGCTGTTCATCATATTGTACATTTGCATAGCCTGATAGTTAATCTGCTGAAGAGAGTTTTCGTACCTCATTTGGAAAGCATATAATTCATTACGTAAAGAGGCTGTCTGCAGAAACGAAAACAAAGTTATTGCAATAACTATAATTCCAAGCAGATAGTTAATGTAAACCGGAGTTGGTTTGGTTATCCAGCGGTGAGCAAATGTTTTGTTTCTGTTTTCTATAGTGCTAAATAATTTCTTCTCAAATCTATCACTTACTTCCCGCTGGTTTATTTTGGTCTGGTGTTGGATAGAATTCTGAATCTTAAATTCTTCCCGGCAATCGCCGCAGGCAGAAAGATGCGTGAACAAAAATGCTTCTTTCTCTTTCACAAGCTCCCCGTCAAGATATTCGCTAATCATAAGTTTAATATCATCGCAATTCATGTTAACCTCTTTCCAATTTTATTATTGCTGTTCTTAATTTTTGTCTAACCTTAAAAATACGGCTGCGTACAAGGTCTTCTGTTATTTCCATTATTTCCGCAATCTCTTTGTAGCTAAGTCCACTGTATTCTTTTAAGTAGTAAACTTCGCTCTGCGCGGAATCCATTTGTTTTAGCTCTTCTTCTATTAAGTCTATAAGCTCTTGCTGTTCTAAATCATAAATTAGGTTGGATGATGGAAGTACCGATTCGTAATCGCTTATATCTTCTTCAACTTTATTTTTAGTTCTTCTGAAGTGAGTAAAGGCTTCGTTTCGCGCGGTGCGGAAAATCCACACTTCGATAAATTCGGTGTGACGGATACGGGACATATTATCATAGAGTTTCAAAAAAACATTTTGCATTATGTCTTCGGCAAGCATTTCCGCTCTTACAATCTTGAATAAATAATTGTAAAGCGGCTTTTTGTACTTGTTGTAAACAAGAGTAAAATCAATAATGTTTTCTTTCAACGTGCCCGCCGGAATAATCTTTCTAAACAGATGCAATTTTACTCAAAAAGTTGCTTTGAAAAGCAGTAATTTTTCAACTACTAAAAACATTGAGTTTACCAAGAGAGATAATGAGTTACTTTTCCCGCAAGATTCCTTTCCTTCTGTTCCTCTTTTTAATTGGTTTAACAATAAATCTGCAAGCGCAAACGTTAAGAGAAAAAATCGGGCAGATGATTTGGGCAAGCTTTTCCGGCTCGAGGCTTCACGATACAACTAAAGTAGATTTGCAGAAACGGAATTTAGGCGGAATTATTTTGTTTGCCGGAAATATTAAAAATCCTACGCAAGTAAAACTATTGAATGATACAATCAAGATGTTTTCCAAAACTCAGCCGTTCATTGCGGTTGATCAGGAGGGTGGAAGAATAGCACGACTTTCCGTGAACAACGGTTACAAAGCAACAAATTCGGCATACAGATTAGGAGTTATAGGTAGGGAAGATTCAACACGAAAAACCGCCGCAACAATGGCTAAATGGTTAAAGGATGGCGGCTTCAATATTGATCTTGCGCCGGTTGCAGATGTAAATGTTAATCCGGCAAGCCCGGCAATTGGAAAATTGGAGCGGAGCTTTTCCAAGAATCCCGATTCGGTTTATTATCACACAAGTTGGTTTATAGATGAATTCAACAAGCAGAAAATCCTCACCAGCTTAAAACACTTTCCGGGTCATGGTAGCGCGAACGTAGATTCTCATCTTGGTTTTACGGATATCACAAACACATGGAGCGAAGCCGAATTAATTCCATACAAATCTTTAATTGCCAACAACTTCAACGGAATGGTTATGCTTGGGCATTTGTTCAACAAGAATCTCGATCCGGTTTATCCGGCATCGCTATCTAAAAGTGTTGTTACAAACTTGCTGAGAAATCAGCTTGGCTTTAAAAGTGTAACTGTTACAGACGGGATGTCTATGCAAGCAATTACAAACAACTATGGCTTTGAAGAATCAATTGAGTTTGCGGTGAATGCCGGGGTTGATATTCTTTTGTACGAGTACAATTTGAAGAATAACAAATCGTTGGTGCGTCAAATTATAGATATCATCGAACAAAAAATTAATCAAGGGAAAATTCCAGTAAGTAGAATTGATGAATCTTATAATAGAATAATTGAGCTAAAGAAGAAGTATGGAATAATTGACAACACAAGTAATTTGGCTGAGGAAAATATTCCAGGTGAGTTTTCACTGAGTCAGAATTATCCAAATCCTTTTAATCCGGAAACTACTATTAGCTATAAGTTACAAGCGGCAAGCAACATAAGTCTAAAAGTGTATGATGTGCTTGGAAGAGAAGTAGCAACTCTCATTGATGAATACAAACAAGCCGGTGATTACAATATTACATTTAACGCACGTCATCTCGAGCGAAGTCGAGAGATAGCTAGTGGAGTTTATTTCTATCGTTTGGTTACCCCAACAAATTCGATAACGAAAAAGATGGTGCTGATGAAATAAAGTGCAGACATATTTAGAGCTAAAAGAATCTTTGCTTTTGCTCTTGATCGTGCTCATGCTCTTAAACTTTTCTACGTGAATCCTTTCTAAAGTTTATGCATCCTATTATCAGTTAATTTCAAAAAGGAGAACAAAATGAATAATGTAGTGATAGGAACGGATTCTAATTTTCAGCAGGAAGTTTTACAATCTCAAACACCGGTGTTGGTGGATTTCTGGGCACCATGGTGCGGACCATGCCGCATGGTAGCTCCGGTTGTAGAAGAAATTGCTAACGATTTATCCGGCAAATTAAAAGTTGTAAAAGTAAACACAGATGAAAACTACGGTGTAGCTTCTAAGTATGGCATCATGAGCATTCCTACTTTGGGAATATTCAAAGGCGGCAAGTTGGTTGATTCTGTAATTGGTGCTGTTCCAAAATCTCATTTGGTAAGCAAGATTGAACCACATTTAACAAGTGTGAACTAAAAAAAAGAACCCCGCTTAGGCGGGGTTCTTTCTAAATACTCGATACTAATTACTAAATACTATTTGATTACTGCGCCAAGACCTTTAATCTGATAAACCTTAGCAGTTTTTTCGCCATCGCCGCAATCGCTCTTAGCTTCATCACCACAGGAACTAGCGCTAGCACATCCGCCGCAATCACTCTTAGCTTCATCTTTAATAATTACTTTGTCACTCTTAGATTCTTTTTTATGATCGTCGCTGCAAGAATTTTCCGGAGTTACTTCTTCAACAATTCCTTGAACAGAAACCATTTTGCCCTTACTGTCTTTAGGAACAGAAACTTTTCCCTCTTCAAACTGCACTTTAATTTTTTGTCCGGCTTTATCGCCCGCTAATTCAATCCAGCAGCCACTGTCCTGGCAAACTTCCAAAATTTTGCCTTCAACAAGAACTGTTTTGCCTTCAAACTTTGCCGGATTGCTCAAGATTTTAGAAACGGAAGATTTATCTTTTACTGTGATTGATTTTCCGAGTTTAAGATCGGCAGCATTTGTTAGGGTTACAGCCAGAATTAATAATAAAACAAAGTATTTTTTCATGATTTCTCCATTGATTGATTTTTTTGTTGTGCCAATTTAAGCTAAAGTAACGATTCCGAGCAATCCGGTTTACCAATGTTTATATTTGTAAAAAAGCTATCAGCACTCAGCCGTCAGTAATCGAAATATTGGGCTAAGAACTGAAAGCTGAAACCCGAGAGCTAAGAATGTTTTGTCAAGTCGTTTTTCCTTTACCATTTAGAAATTCTTTTACCTACTCAATACCGGATGAGTTCCGCTCATCCATAAAAATTGGTGTGCGAGTGGTTGCGCCTTTCGGCAAAAGAGTGTTAACCGGTTTTGTAACCGGGCTCTCTGAAACAACCGACGTTAAGGAGAAAATAAAACCGGTCCGCGATGTACTGGATGAACTTCCTATATTTGATGAAACCTCACTAAAATTTTACGAATGGATTTCGGATTACTATATAAGCTCGCTTGGTGAGGCGCTGCGTAATTCTGTTCCTTACGGTAGCGATGTTGAATCCAAGCGTAAAGTTGTAACAGATATGAAATTTTGTGCTCAGCTTTACGATCAAGAAATGAAAAAGAGTTCTCCCCGCGCAAAACTGTTAAGCGTTCTCGCAGAAAAAGAAGTTCACTACATATCGCAGCTTCAGAAACGGTTGAAAACAAAAAGTATTTACACATCGCTTCGCTCATTGGAAAAAATAGGCGCGCTCTCAATTCTTGATCTTGTTGAACAAAGCAAAGTTAGAGTTAAGAAAGCAAAGTTTGTTCAGCTTGCAAAATCGGTTGATGAGATTTACGAAGTTATGCCTGAGCTGGAAAGAAAATCTCCAAAGCAAATTGTAATTCTACTGGAATTAATTGCAAAGAAAGAAGCGATTCAGCAAGCGGAACTGCTGAAGAAAACAAATCTCAGTCAAGCTACAATTCAGAGCCTGGAGAAAAAAGGTTTTGTTGAAGTAGTTGATAAAGAAGTTGAGCGAGTTTATTCGGAAACATATACCGAAGCGGCAAGAGAGTTTGATCTAACCGAAGCGCAGAAAAATGTAGTTGAGAAAGTTGGGGCAAAAATTGATAACGATGAGTTTGAAACTTTTCTGTTGCACGGTGTAACCGGAAGCGGCAAGACACAAGTTTACATTGAACTCGCAAAGAAAGCTCTGGCAAAAGGACAATCGGCAATTATTCTTGTTCCGGAAATTTCTCTTACGCCTCAAATCACCTCACGGTTTTATAATCACTTTAAGGATAAGATTGCGGTTCTTCACAGCCGCATGTCTCTTGGCGAACGCTACGATTCTTGGCGCGGAATTATTGCCGGAAAATATAGTCTTGTAATTGGTCCTCGCTCAGCTTTATTCGCGCCGCTAAAAAACATTGGGCTAATTGTGGTTGATGAAGAACATGACCAGAGCTACAAGCAGAGTGATCTTGTTCCAAAGTATAATGGAAGAGACGCGGCAATAATTCGCGCAAAGTTTAGTAACTGTCCGGTTGTGCTTGGCTCTGCTACACCCGCGGTTGAAAGTATGTACAACGCGCTTAATGGAAAGTTTACTCTTCTTGAATTGCCTGAGCGTGTTGATAACGCAAAGCTTCCGCGCATTCGTCTTGTTGATGTAACAATTGAAAAGAAGCGCAAGAAGATGGAAGGCATTTTTTCTCAAAGTTTACTGGAAGCAATCGGCGAGCGAATTAAGAAGAAAGAAAGTGTGATCATTTTACAAAACCGGAGGGGATTTGCAACGCAAGTTTTCTGCAACGATTGCGGCGAAGTGCTAATGTGCCCGGATTGTTCCGTGGCGATGGTTCATCACATCAACAAAAATATTTTGCAATGCCATTACTGCAACATTGTTCAGCCGGTGCCAAAAGCTTGCCCAGTATGCGGATCTATTTCGCTTAAATTTTTTGGAACCGGAACGCAGCGGGTTGAAGATGAGCTCGGTTATTATTTTCCAAATGTTTCCATAGAAAGAATTGATTCCGACTCGATAAGCAAGAAGGGAAGTTTGGGAGAAATTTTAAACCGTTTCCGCAAAGGTGAAATACAAATTCTTGTCGGAACACAAATGGTTTCCAAAGGATTGGATTTTGGTGATGTAACTTTGGTTGGCGTTGTTGCCGCAGAAACTTCTTTGTGGATTCCCGATTTCCGTGCCGATGAGCGAACGTTTCAGCTTCTTACTCAAGTTGCCGGAAGAGCCGGGCGAAGCGAGAAAGAAGGCGAGGTTATAATCCAAACTCAGAACCAGAAACATTTTGTACTGCAAAAGGTTTTAGCAACGGATTACAATGCTTTCTATCAAAAAGAAATTACGCTGCGAGAACAAGGGGAGTATCCACCTTTTACAAGAATTGGATTAATTGAAGTTAAGGATGAAAAGGAAGATAAGTCACGCGGCGCTATTAAGGATTTGTTCGAAATTTTGAAACGGGAATCGAAAGGATTGAAGCTTACTCCGCCTACGGAAGCAATCATTTACAAGATAAAAGGTTTTTACCGCTGGCAGATTTTGATTAAGAGCAGCAAGAAGTTTGATCCATCCGGTAAAGTTTTGCGTACTGCATTGCTGAATTCGATGATTGAGTTCAATCAAAAATCCCGCTACCGCGATGTGAAACTAATAATTGATGTAGATCCGCAGAGCATAATATAAGGCAAATTCAAAGCACTAAATCCAAAACTCAAAACGTTTTTGTTTGGATTTTGAATTTGGAATTTTGTGCTTAGATACATTTATGAGCAACTCAAAATTAAAATATTACATTCTCAATAAACCTTATGGTGTGTTAACACAATTCACCGATGATGAAAACCGCCCTACGCTTGCTTCGCTTTATAACTTTTCGGAAGATGTTTATCCGGTTGGCAGACTTGATATGGACAGCGAAGGTTTGCTCTTGCTTACGAATGATAAACCGCTAACAAATTATCTGCTCAATCCAAAACAAAAACATGAGCGCGAATACTTTGCTCAAGTAGAGGGAATTCCAACTAAAGAGGCTCTGCAAAAATTTTGCGAAGGAATTATAATTGAAGGAAAGAAGACTCTTCCGGCTAAAGCGAAGTTAATTGATGATCCTAACTTTCCTCAGCGCGTTCCGCCAATTAGAGAAAGAAAGAATATTCCAACAAGCTGGATTTCGCTTACGCTGATAGAAGGAAGAAACCGGCAAGTTAGAAAGATGACCGCCGCAGTTGGCTTTCCAACCTTGCGTCTTGTCCGAGTGAGAATAGAAAATTTATATCTTGGTAATTTGAAAGTTGGGGAAGTAAAAGAGATTTCAGAACGAGAATTAAATGTAAAGACGCGGCATGCCGCGTCTCTACGCTAAATCTATTTACCCGGCAAAGTTTGCTAAGAATGGAACTGCTTTTGTTAAGAAATGGAAGAGTAATCCAAAACCAATCCAGATTGCAAAAACTGCAATAACATATTTTTTAACATTATCGGATTTATTCATCTTAGCCAAGCCAATTCCAAAGGCAACATAAAACCAAATTGAGAACAGATTTACTTTGCCTAAGACAAAGCCTGTTATTGTAGATTTATCTGTTCCCATAAGATCTGCTGCGCTAAGTCCCGTCATTAGCTTACTCATTGCCAGCGCGGCAATAACAGTAATTATAAGTTCGATTACGGAAATGTACCATGGTAAGCCGTAGGCAACCATAATATCTTTATAAGAGCCTTCTCCCTTCAGGCCGAATTTTGCGACCGCAAAGAAAAATCCCGATATCACAAAGAATACAATAAAAGTCCCTACTGGAATTCCAACTACAATTCCAATTGTCTGAAAAGCACCAGCGGCGCCCATATTGTCTTGCATGGTATCTAATTGCTGATCAGCTTGTTCACGTGTCATCTGCCCTTTTTCAACAGCTTCATCAAATTGCTTTTCCATTCTTTCCATTATCTTATCTTGCTGCTGACGTTTAATTTCAGCGTTGCTCATCATTACAAACTGGGAAAGAATAGAGATTACAATAACTACAAGAACCGGAATGATCCAATCGGCAGTTTTAGCAGGAAACTTTGCCGCCTTGCTGAACATTGCAGCAGGTTCTGTAAAAACTCCAACCAGCTTATCGGTGTGTGAAAGTTCTTGTTCTTCTTGTGCGTCTTCAACGGAGGACATCTTTGGTGCATCCTGGTTTTGCATTTCTTCCATTTGATTTCTCCTTGATTCTTATTTGGTGAGGGTTACCGATGCAAATTAGCAAATTCCAACCAAATATTAATACAACTTTTTATGGGAGTAAGGCTTAAAGCCTCCCGGAAGAAATATTGCTTCGTCTATTCAAAACTTGATAATATTAATCCAGCCGAGGAGTGAGCTATAAGAAAAACCGGAACGAGAAAGTATCCCCAGTATTCGTTTATTGTAATTCCATTAGAAATTGAAACAGCCGTTCTCAGAGAAAAATAAACAAGCATCAAAAAGATTAGAATAAAAGCTGCGGCTCCGCTTGTTTTGTTAACGATAATTTGCTCTCTTTCATCGAGCTTCAGCTTGAAATTAATACCATAAATACGATTGAAGCCAAATAGTAAAATATTGAGTTGGACGAAGCCGTCTATAATTCTTGGAATCTCACCAACATACATTAAGGAAAAAGGAATTAGTAATAGTAACATTCCACAGAACAATTCCAATTTTAGCTGCTTCGTCAGATTCATTTTTCCTCCATAAAAAATATCTCTTCTACTTTTCTTTCAAACACTTTGGCAATCTTTAATGCAAGGGGCAGACTCGGGTCATACTTCTCACGCTCGATAGCGTTTATAGTCTGGCGGGAAACTTCCAACAGTTTCGCTAAATCATCTTGAGATAAACGCCTCTCCGCGCGTAAAACGTGTAAGTTGTTTTTCATGAAATATGAAAACCTACGCTAAAAGTATTTCTCCTTTGTATTCTCTGCGAGAACTTTGCGTCCTTTGCGGTTAAGGCTTTTAACGCAGAGAGCGCAAAGCGCTGTGAAAACAGATTTGCAAAGTTCACAGAGAGAAGCATGTGAATAATAGTTCTTTCTGCAACTTCCAGCAGTTTCGCCAAATCATCTTGAGATAAACGTCTCTCTGCGCGCAAAACGTGTAAATTGTTTTTCATGAATATTTCTTTCTAACAATGAATTTGCATGAAGGCCAAATTCCGAGAAAACCTATTAGGTAAATAATGGTAAAAGTTGAACTCCCTAATTTGTACACGTTGATATCTATAAGCATTATAAACCAAATTGCGACAATTAAGGTGTTGAATGAAAGAGATAGAGATTCCAGATGAATCTTTTTTTCCAACTCATCTCCATTTTCAATTTTATTGTGTTCGCCTAATACATAGTATATTATTCCAACAACAGAAAGTATTATTGGAAAAAATTTCAAATAATCTGGTGCGAAATATGTTCCGTAGATTCCAATTAGAAATGATAAGTATGCGACGGCTTTACCAAAGCGGTATTTTTTCTTGATTGAATCTTGTTTCATCTTGTCTCCTTACTGAATTATATATCTTCACTTTGTGTTATCTGCGAAAACTTGACGTCCTTTGCGTCCGCCAAAGGCGGAAAGGCCTTTACCGCAGAGAGCGCAAAGCGCTGTGAAAACAGATTTGCAAAGTTCACAGAGAGAAGCATGTGAATAATAGTTCTTTCTGCAACTTCCAGCAGTTTCGCCAAATCATCTTGAGGTAAACGTCTCTCCGCGCGCAAAACGTGAAGATTGTTTTTCATGAATATTTCTTCTTTAAGTATTGCTGTGCGCTTTGAACGATGACAGCAAATAAAATGAAAACGATAGTTAGATCAATGCTGATTTGATAATATTGATTAATAAGGAATACAACAAAGATTATGAGAGGAATGAATTGACTTAACAAATAGCCCCGCTCCAACTGAATTAATTTTTGTAATTCGTCCATTTTATCGAGTAATTTATAATTACCAAGAAATGAATAAGACATTAGTAGTGTGAAAAATATTAAAGCAAAAATTGGGTAAAAGTGCCAGAAGGTTTTTAAGTATGTAATTGAAAGAATAAGAATTATACTTGCAAACATTGCTTGCTTACGGTACGGAAATGAAAAATTTTTAAAAACTAGTTTCATTTTGTTCTCACATGAGTTAATTAATTTCAAAACCAACATATAGCATTCTTTACAAAATGTCAAGTATGCTTTACATGTGCTTCCAGAGAATTATCTGTGTAAATCAGTTTAATCAATTAAATCTGCGTTCTATTCCTTGCTGATAATTCTTAATTTTCTCTCACTAAAAAGAGGAATTATGAAAACCATTATTGAGCCTTTCAGAATCAAATCCGTTGAACCGATAAGATTTACAACTAAAGAAGAGCGCGCAAAAATTTTAGAAGAAGCCGGCTATAACCCATTCTTAATCAAAGCTGATGATGTATTGATTGACTTGCTAACCGATAGCGGCACATCCGCAATGAGCTCGGATCAGTGGGCGGGGATTATGCGCGGCGATGAAAGCTATGCCGGCGCTAGAAGTTTTTACCGCTTCGAAGCGGCAGTAAAAAAAATTACCAGCGATAAGTTTATTATTCCAACTCATCAAGGAAGAGCAGCAGAGAAAATTTTGTTTTCCATTCTAGGTGGAAAGGGAAAATATTTTGCCGCGAATACTTTCTTTGATACAACGCGTGCTAATGTAGAATTCTCCGGAGCGGAAGCGCACGACTTGCTGAATGAAGTTGGCAAACATCCCGAGCAGCGCGCGCCATTCAAAGGCGATATGGATGTTCCGGCGCTTGAAGCATTTATCAAAAAGTATGGAAGAGAAAACATTCCGCTAATTATGCTTACTGTAACCAATAATTCCGGCGGCGGACAGCCGGTTTCGATGAAGAACATAAAAGATGTTTCTGCTGTGTGCAAGAAGAATAACATTCCGTTGTTCTTAGATGCATGCCGCTTTGCAGAGAATGCCTACTTTATAAAATTGCGGGAAGATGGTTACAAAGACAAAACCGTTTTGGAAATCTGCCAAGAAATGTTTTCTTACGCGGATGGTTCAACAATGAGCGCAAAGAAAGACGCGCTGGTAAATATTGGCGGCTGGCTTTCCTTAAATAACGACCGTCTTGCTATGCTATGCCGCAACTTGTTAATAGTTACAGAAGGATTTCCAACATACGGCGGATTAGCCGGACGCGATCTCGAAGCTATTGCGCAAGGTTTAGAAGAAGTTGTTGATGAACATTACTTAGAATACAGAATCCGCAGCACGGAATATCTTGGCGAAAAAATGCTGAGCAATGGAATTCCAATTATTGAACCGCCGGGAGGACATGCAATTTATATTGATGCGAAACGTTTCGCGCCGCATATTCCGGCAGAACAATTTCCGGGACAGGCAATCACTTGCGAAATGTACGTAGAAGGCGGAATACGCGCATGCGAAATTGGCAGTGTAATGTTTGGTAAGAAAGATGAAAATGGAAAACTAATTCCGGCTATGATGGAGTTGATTCGCATGGCTATTCCTCGCCGCGTTTACACTCAAAGTCATATTGATTATGTAGCCGAAGTCTTAATTGAAGTTTACAAAAAGAGAAATGAACTGCGCGGTTATGCGTTCACTTACGAAGCACCGATGCTGAGACACTTTACGGCAAGGTTTAAGAAAATTTAATTCTGAGGAGCAGAGCGACGAAGAATCTCAAACTAATTTGAAGATCGGATTCTTCGCTTCGCTCAGAATTTTATGAAAAAACATTTTGAATTCAAATCTGATAAACAAGTTTTCAGAATTCTGATTACTGAAACTGACAAGCTTTTAATTGAAACGCGCGACACAACAACAAAGGAAGTTTCGTTTCATTGCTATGATTTGCAAACTGGTGATTGTGTTTTCAGCAATTACCAACTGGAAGAAAAGACCTGGCTTGGGATTGAAGCGATTTATAAAGATGTAATTTACTTTCACAAATTTCCCAAGCCAGATTTACCCGGGCACAAAGAAATAATTGCGCTTGATATTGCTTCGCAGAAAGTTCTCTGGCATAACAACGAAAACGCTTTCTTGTTCGCTTATCAGGATAAAGTTTATTCATTCACTCAAGGATTTGAAGACAGATATTTCCTTACACTGGATTATATGTCCGGTGAGCAAAAGGAAAACTTGGGCAGCGATTACACACTGGTTAATTCTCTCCGTGCGGAATCTGATATCGCAAAGGACTGGAGCTGTTACGTTTATCCGGAGCTAAATCTTTCTACTGCCGATGAAACTACAATGCAAACTATCTTGAACTTCACCCGGAGTTTTTCTGTGAAGGGTGAAATTGAGTGGGCTAGCATAAACGAACTGCTGATGTTTTCATTTCATGCTAAAGAGAAAGATGAAAAACTCACAAACCGGTTTGTCGCGCTAAATAAAAATTCAACAAAGACAATCATGGCTGAAACTCTAAACGAAAATGTAACTGCTTTGCTCACGGATTCCTTTTTTGTTTACATGGATTTTCTTTTTCTTCTGAAAGAAAAAAATGAAGTTGTGGTTTACGTATTACGCCAAGATCAAGATTAAGATTAAGAGCAAGATTTGAAGGAGGAGTGAAATGGAATTGACTAACGATGAAAAGAAGATTCTCCTTACAGCGGCAAGAAATTCAATCTTTTCTCTTTTTGAAAATGTGCAAGTTGAAGTGCCGGATTACGAAGTGCATCCGGTGTTAAAATCTCACGCGGGCGCATTTGTTACTCTAACGGAACACAAACAACTTCGCGGATGCATTGGTTACATCATCGGCGATCAGCCGGTTTTCAAAACTGTTTGCGAAGCCGCAATTCAAGCCGCTCAATATGATCCGAGATTTTCTCCCGTCCGTCATGCAGAGCTAAAAGAAATTTCGCTTGAGATTTCAATTCTCTCCGAGCCATTCCCGTTAAACAGTTATGATGAAATTGAGCTTGGCAAGCACGGTTTAATTTTGGAAGAGAAAGGAAGACACGGTTTGCTGCTTCCGCAAGTTCCAGTCGAACACAAATTAAACAAAGAGCAATATCTTGATGCGATTTGCCAAAAGAGTGGTTTGCCAAGAAGTTATTGGCGTGAGAAAGAACTAAAGCTGAAAGCATTTACTGCCACAGTTTTTTCTGAAGAGGAGATGGAATTAAAATGAAAGCAGTACGCGAACCAGCGGTAGCGGGAATCTTTTATCCTGCTTCTGCAGCAAAGTTATCAGCAGAAATTAAATATCACTTAGATTCCGCTCATCTTAAAAAATCTTACCAAAGAGTTTTTGGAATTATTTCGCCGCACGCCGGCTATGCTTATTCCGGCAAAACGGCAGCGCACGCTTACAAAACATTAGAGAATAAAAACTATAAAACCGTTGTAGTAATTTCCCCAAGTCACAGAGAATACTTTCCCGGAATATCGGTTTACAATGGCGATGCATACAAAACTCCTCTTGGTGAAATAGAGATTAATAAAGAAGTGATTGCGAAGCTTGTTGCGGAGAAGAGTTACATTTTTGAAGGAATGAACGGTCACCGCTTAGAACACGCGCTCGAAGTTCAGCTTCCGTTTCTTCAAACAGTTCTAAAAGGATTCGAACTAGTTCCAATTGTTATGGGAGATCAAAGAAAATCGTTTGTAGATACTTTAGCTGAGAAACTTGCTCAAGTTGTTGATGACGAAACTTTGATTGTTGCAAGTTCCGATCTCTCACACTTTCATTCGAAAGTTAAAGCGGATAAGTTAGATTCGAAAGTTGAAAAGAGAATTTTTGATTTTGACTACGAGGGCTTACAAAGCGATTTAGAAAATCAGAAATGCGAAGCTTGCGGCGGCGGACCAATTGCAGTTCTGCTAAAAACCGCTGAATTAAAAGGAATTCGCAATGTAGAAATACTTTCGCGCACAGATTCCAGCGACACAACGGGCGACAATACTGAAGTTGTTGGTTATTTAAGCGCAGTAGTATTTTTGTGAAGTTGATACCTATCCGAAATTTTATAACTTAACAATACAGTTATGGAGACAGGAAAGATTCACCACGAAGACTCTAAGGCACAAAGGTTTCACTAAGAAAATTTCGTAAAGCGGGACAAAAATTTTGTGAGGATTTTGTGCCTTTGTGCCCTGGTGGCAAAGTTTTTTCAAGTTGGTTGCATAACATGAGTTGGTAACACTCTTAACGCTTCTAAAATTTTTAACCGGATTTACCGAATGCCGCTTCGCAACTTATATATAGATTTTAATTCTTACTTCGCTTCTGTTGAGCAGCAGCTAAACCCAAAACTGCGCAACAAACCCGTTGGTATTGTTCCGGTTATGACGGATAGAACTTGTTGTATTGCCGCAAGCTATGAAGCAAAAAAGCTTGGTATCAAAACCGGAACACTTGTATCGGACGCAAAGAAAATTTGTCCGGATATAAAACTTGTTGAAGCCAACCATAGAGTCTATATAGAATTTCATCACAAACTTGTGGAAACTGTTGGCACTTGTCTTCCGGTGGATCAAGTTACATCTATTGATGAAATGGTATGCTCGCTGATGGGAAAAGAAAGAGAACCGCAAACCGCAGTTGCAATCGCGTTAAAAATCAAAAAAGAAATTGCGGAGAAAGTTGGCGAGTATGTAAAATGTTCTATTGGAATTGCGCCAAACAAATTCTTATCTAAAACAGCGACCGATATGCAGAAACCGGATGGTTTAGTTGTAATCGAAGAAAAAGATTTGCCGCAAATTCTTTACAGTTTGAAAACAAATGATTTGACCGGCGTAGGCAGAAGAATGGAAGTCCGTTTGCGCAAGCATGGAATTTATACTGTAGAGCAATTATGGAATGCGCCAAAATCAAAACTTCATGAAGTATGGGGCGGTATTGAAGGGGATAGAATGTACGCGCAGCTTCGCGGAGAAATAGTTAAACGACCGCCGACTCACAGAACAACAATCGGGCATTCGCATGTACTACCGCCGGAACAAAGAAATAAGGATGAAGCGTTTGCGGTTTTAAACCGGCTGTTACAAAAAGCCGCGATGCGTACGCGCTATCTTGGCTATGCTGCCGGCGCAATGTCAGTTGGCGTACGGTTTCTCGGCTCACAGCGCTGGCGCGATGAAATGAATTTCAATCACACGCAAAACACTATCTCGTTGTTGAATGCCTTAAAGAAAATGTGGGAAAATTATCCGACGGAAAATTTTACTCCACTTGCAGTTGGCGTTACACTATATAAATTGATTGAAGAGGGAGATAACACTCCGGTATTTTTTGAAGACTACGATAAGATAAAATCCTTAAACTCAGCCGTTGATAAACTGAATAAGAAATATGGATTTGCTTCAGCTTACTATGCGCCTTCGCATACCGCACTTAAATCGGCGCCGATGAGAATTGCCTTCACTCAAATTCCAGACCTCGAAGTCGAAGATGATGAGAAAGAATTCTGAAAAAATCCGTCCCCATTGAATTCACTTGACGCAATCCGATAAAAAAATTACTTTGCACCACTTTTCTGAGGGATCTTAAATTTATTAAAAAGTAGGAGTTAAGCATGAAGAGAAATTTCCTTCTGCAATTTGCTGTATTTAGTGTGGTTGTAATGTTGACTGTGGAAACAAACGCTCAATCCACATTTAATTGTAAAGTAGATGGCGATGATTTTTCCGGCAAAGTTGCCGATGCAGTGCAAGTAAGCATGGGCAAAGAAGATTTCATTCAGATACGCACCCAGCACGAAAATCAAGGAATGCATTTATACATAAAGCTCACAAAACTTAATACTGGCATGCCGTTAACACTCAAGTATGTACCTCAAAGTGCTGAAAACCAAGCAGCGCCGGATGCAGAAGTTATTTGGGTTCCGGATCCGGAACAACCTCAGTGGAATACAATTGAAGGCGAATTAGTCGTTACATCATTTGATCCGGCGAACAAAACGATAGCCGGTAATTTTAATTTTGTTGTTGAGAAAGCCGAATATGGTTCTAAAACGAAGAAAACCTTAGAAGTTGAAGAGGGCAAATTTCAGATAACACAATACAAGATTGAAGAACCTGTAAAAAAATAGTTATACAAAAAGTTGTTCAATCAGTCCGTACAGCACTATTTTGCTGTGCGGATTTTTTTTGCTCAGTAATAAATTAGCGAAGTAAGCTGTAATTATAATAGCGGAGTTTTGATGAAAAGTAGAATTCTCTTGTTTTCGGCTGTAATTATCTTTTCTGTATCAATAATTCAAGCGGCTGGCGGAAAAGTGAAATCCTCCGACGGTGTTGAAATTGCATATTCTGTTTCCGGCAAAGGAGAGCCGGCACTCATTTTTGTTCACGGCTGGGGCTGGGATCAATCACTTTGGAAAAAGCAAATTGCAAAGTTTTCATCCAAGTATAAAGTTGTAACATTGGATCTTGCCGGTCATGGTGAATCTGGAAAGAAGAGAAAAAGCTTTACAATAAAAGCTTTCAGCGATGATGTCGTTTCAGTAGTGAATAAGTTGAAACTCAATAAAGTTATTCTTGTAGGTCATTCAATGGGTGGAATAATAAATTTGGAAGTTTACCGGCAGATCAAAGATAAAGTTGTTGGAATAATCGGCGCCGATACTTATCAGCTTTTCCAAAAAGGAGAAAACCCGAAGAGCGCGGAAGACTATCTAACAACTTTTAAAGAAAATTATTTGGGAAGTGTTCGCGAGTATGTTAGAACTTTATTTCTGGAATCCGCCGACTCTGCTTTTGTTGAAGGCATGGTTAAAAGAATGCAAAAACTTCCGCCGGAAATTGGAATGGATATTTTTAGAAATATATACCAGTATAACTCTTTGAAAGCAGCAACCGAACTTCAGCCAAGAATAATTGCTGTGAACGGACAGAAGTTCAAAGTGAAAGAAGCAGAGAATATTAAAATATTGCCAGGCTTTACAGCAAAGATAATTCGCGACACAGGGCATTTCCCGATGATTGAAAATCCTGAGCGGTTTGATGAGCTTTTGCAAGAAGCAATTAATGAATTGACGAAGTAGTTTAGAAAAAAGGGTCGCAAAACGATCCTTTTTTTTGCCAATGCGAATCTTTAGAATAGAAAATGATTACTCGTTCAGCTAATTTAGCATGGTCTAAAAAGAGGAACGCTATGAAACTTCGACTTGCCTTATTTACCTTTCTCCCGGTTATACTTTTAGCCGCATCTACCACAGTGTCTGTAAATCCCAAAGTAAAATCATCCGATGGAACCGAAATAGTTTATACTGCTGCCGGCAACGCTGAGACGGCTTTAGTCTTTATTCATGGGTGGAGCTGCGATAAATCTTACTGGAACACTCAAGTAGAAAAATTTTCTTCACAATACAAAGTAGTAACAATTGATTTAGCAGGGCATGGTGAATCCGGTACCGAGCGTAAAGATTATAGTATGCAATTGTTTGGAAGTGATGTAGCGGCGGTGGTGAACGATCTAAAACTTAATAAGGTGATTCTAATTGGTCATTCAATGGGCGGGTCGGTTATACTTGAAGCTGCGAAACTGTTGAATCAAAAAGTTATTGGTTTAATTGGCGTTGATACATATCAAAGTTTTACAGATGATTGGACAGCCGAGCAGAAGGAAAAATTTTTAGAACCGTTTACAAAAGATTTCAAATCAACTACTGTTGAGTTTGTTAAGCAAATGTTTCCTAAAGGAGCCGATTCTGTTCTCGTAAAAAAAGTTGCCGAGGATATGTCTTCTGCTCCGCCGGCAGTAGCAATTAGCGCTATGAGAAATTTATTCTTTTACGATCCGCTTCCCACATTATCCAAACTGGAATTGCCGATAATTTCCATCAACTGTGATATGTATCCGCTATCTCTCGAAGAAAACAGAAAACATGTAAAATCATTTTCATTTAAGCACATGAGCGGAGTTGGGCATTTTCTTATGCTTGAAAAAGCAGATGAGTTCAATAAACTATTAAACGAAGCAGTCCTTGAGTTTATTAATGATAACGGAGCGAACAAATGAAACGAGTTATTCTGCTAATTCTGCTTCTTGCAGTTTCTGTTTACGCACAAATGAAAAAAGATTATCCTATTCAGCCGGTTCCGTTTACTAAAGTTCATGTTACGGAAGGTTTTTGGTTTGATAGAATGGAAACTAACCGCACAGTTACAATTCCTTACTCTATCAAATTGTTGGAAGAAACCGGGCGGATGAAAAATTTTGAGATTGCCGCTAAGAGAGCAACTGGAGATTTTTGCAGTCCTTACTATTTTGATGATTCCGACGCTTATAAAGTTATCGAAGCAGCTTCATACTCGTTAATGTTGAAACCCGATCCGGAGTTAAGCGCAAAGCTTGATAAAATGATTGAAGTGATAGGCGCGGCTCAAGAACAAGATGGTTATTTGTACACACCAAGAACAATAGGTACAAAGAAGTTCGAAAAAGTTACGGGCGATAAACGCTGGCTCAACGAAGAGGGAAGTCACGAGCTTTACACAGTTGGTCACATGTACGAAGCAGCAGTTGCACATTACCTGGCTACCGGTAAAAAGAATTTCTTAGATATTGCATTAAAGAGTGCTGAATTAGTTAACTCAGTTTTTGGTCCGGGAAAATTACAATTGCCTACAGGGCATCAAGAAATTGAAATTGGCTTGGTAAGACTTTACCGCTTAACCGGCGAAGAAAAACATTTAAAGCTTGCCAAATTCTTTTTAGATATGCGCGGCAATTATGTTAACGGTAGAAAATCTTGGGGTGAATACAATCAAGATCATAAACCGGTAGTTAAGCAAGATGAAGCTGTTGGTCATGCGGTTAGAGCCGCTTATATGTATACCGGCATGGCGGATGTTGCGGCATTAACCGGCGACAAAAGTTATATCAGTGCATTAGATAAGATTTGGAGTAACGTTGTAAGTAAGAAGCTTTATCTAACAGGCGGAATTGGCGCGAGCGGTTCTTGGGAAGGGTTTGGACCGAACTATGATTTGCCTAACGCAAGCGGGTACAACGAAACTTGTGCTTCCATCGCTAACGTAATGTGGAATCACAGAATGTTTTTGCAAAAGGGTGATGCAAAATATTTAGACATTCTGGAACGCACACTTTACAATGCTTTGCTTTCCGGCATTGGACTAAGCGGCGATTTGTTCTTCTATCCAAACGTGCTGGAGTCTTTCGGCACACACGAAAGATCAAAATGGTTTAGTTGCGCATGCTGTCCGCCAAACGTAGCTCGCTTAATTGCTTCGCTCGGTAATTATGTTTATGCTTCAAAAGAAAACCAGATTTATGTTAATCTCTTCACAAGCAACAAATCGGAAATTGAACTTAAAGAGGGCTTAGTAACACTTCAGCAAGAAACAAATTATCCCTGGAGCGGCAGCGTTAAGATTACTGTAACACCGCAAAGTGAAAATCAAAATTTTGTTCTTAAGCTTCGCATCCCCGGCTGGGCACAAAATAAAGCAATGCCGAGTGATCTTTATACTTTTTCCGACTATCCCAAAGAAAAAGTATTTCTAACAATAAATGGAAAACTAACTCCACTTAATCTTGATAAGGGATTCGCTACTATCAAAAGAAATTGGAACGCTAACGATGTTGTTGAGCTGACCTTGCCGATGGAAATTAGAAGAATTGCCGCCAACGAAAAAGTTGATGCAGATAAAGGAAGACTTGCTATTCAACGCGGTCCACTTGTTTATGCTGCTGAGTGGAAGGATAACAAAGATGGTTTTGTAAGAAATATTCTTTTGCCGGAATTAGCCAGCCTCTCAACTAAGTTTGAGCAAGGTTTGCTAAACGGAGTTCAAACGATTAGCGGAAAAGCTTTTGGCTATAAAGCTGATGACAAAAACAATCTTGTAAAAACCGAGCAAGATTTTGTTGCAATTCCATATTACTCCTGGGCGCACAGAGGTAAAGGGGAAATGAGTGTTTGGATTGCAAAAGAAGAAAGTGCTGTTCGACCGTTGGCGGGTAAATCAATTTTAACAGATGCCAAGATTACTGCATCGCACGGAAAGAATCCGGAGATGATTAAAGATCAGATGCAGCCTAAAAATTCGAACGATCATTCGCTTCCTTATTTTCATTGGTGGCCAAGCAAAGGTGAAAAAGAATGGATTCAAATTGATTTTGAAAAACCTACGGAAGTATCAAGCGTAATGGCTTATTGGTTTGATGATACCGGCGAAGGTGAGTGCCGTGTGCCGGAATTCTGGAAAGTTCTCTACATGGAAGAAACCGGAAAATGGCGCGCTGTTTATCCTACTATTGAAAAACCTTATGGTGTGGCTAAAGACAAATATAACGATGTAGAATTTGAAACTGTAAAAACAACGGGAATAAAAATTGAAATCCAATCGCAAAAAGATTTTGCGGGCGGAGTGCATGAAATAATGTTGAAATAGCAAATTAAATGAGAATGGAGGAACTATGAGTATTGTAAAATCAATTAACGATTTTTCTTCTTCTTGGAAGTATGAAAGCGGAGCTACAATTAAAGTATTTGGTAATCTTACTAACGAATCGTTGAATCAAAAAGTTACTGAAAATGGACGTTCACTTGGTTTTATAGCGTGGCATATTACAATATCATTCGGTGAGATGATGTCTAAAGCCGGTTTGTCGTTCGAAAATTTTGATGAAAACGCACCGGTACCGGCAGACGTAGAAAAGATTAAGAGTGAATATGAAAAGCTCTCCGCAAAAATGTCGTCTCAAGTTGAAAGAGATTGGAATGACGGAATGCTTAATGATGAGTTAAATATGTATGGACAAGTTTGGAAGCGGGGCGATGTGCTGGCAAGTTTGCTTGCTCATCAAACTCATCACCGTGGGCAAATGACGGTTTTAATGCGTCAAGCCGGCTTGAAAGTACCAGGCGTTTACGGTCCTTCCAAAGAGGAATGGGCTGCTTATGGTATGGAGCCAATGCCTTAATAATTTATTAAACTGATACAGTGAGAATCCGATAATAGAACTGAGCACAAAGAAACCTTAACTATGCATAAAAAATGGTTTTTATTATTCATCCTGGTTTCTGTTATCAACGCGCAGAATAAAGTTGATTCACTAGTTACTGCGATACATAGTAAGCCGGTTACGGAACAAATTAATATACTTAATGATTTTTGTTGGAAGTATAGAGATATTGATCCGCGGCTAGCGGTACTTGCGGCAGAAATCTCTATGTCTCTTTCGGAAAAAATTGGTGATATACACCTCCAGGCAAAGGCGCTTAATTATCAAAGTGTTATTTACCGTGATCAGGGTGCGTATGAAAAATCTCTGGCATTTAGCACACGAAGTTTGCAACTGGCACAATCCGTTAGCGATCAAACCCAGATAGCGTATTCTTACAATAATATTTCTACTATTTACCGGTTGATGGGAAATTACTCGGCGGCACTGGAAAAACTATACAGAGCACTGGAAATTTTTGAAAGTATAAAAGATAAAGTTGGAATTGGTTACTGTTATTACAACCTCGGTTTTGTTTATATGAGGCAGGAAAATTTTGATAAAGCGCTGGAAAACTTTGAAACAACGGTTAAAATCCGTGAGAGCTTGAACGATGCCGAGGGGAAAACAAAAGCTCTTGGCAGAATTGCGGAAATCTATTTGCGCAAAGGGGAAAACCAAAAAGCATTAACAATCTTTCGGGAAGTAGAAAAAGCTTACAGCAATTTTGATGATCAGAGAAGCCTGATAAGCATCAGAATGGGATTAGCTGAACTATATAAAAGAAATAATGATTTGAAAAAGGCACTGTATGAACGGAAACATGCTCTCGAATTATCTGAAAAATTTGCCGATGTAATTGGAATAGTTACCAATGCGAGCGAGATGGGAGTTATTTACGCATTGGCTGGAAATATTAGCGAGGGTAAAAAGTTTCTTGAATATGGTGCAAGTACAGCTAAAAAATATAATTCATCCGAACTCAAACTCACCAATTATAAAAGCTATGCAGAGTTTTTTGAAATTCGAAAGGATTATACTAACGCCTATAAATATGCCAAGCTTCTTAAGCAGTACCAAGACTCAATCTATAAAAAAGAAAAAAGCACAGCTATTAGCGAAGTAGAAGCTGCTTATCAGCTAAATAAAAAGGAAAGGGAAAAAGAGCTTGTTCAAAAAGATCTGGAGAAAAATCAGCAGCTGATTAAGTATTGGACTCTTATAAGCGTTCTTTTTGTTGGCTTAAGCATTGTTGCAATACTTCTCTATTTCCTTAAAAGGAGAACAACTGTTAAGCTGAGAGAGCTGAACGCCACCAAGGATAAGTTCTTTAGCATTATTGCTCACGATCTTAAAAACCCGATCACCGCCCAATTTACTTTAACTTCCATGATCATTGAGAATTATAAAGACATGGGTAAAGATGAGCTCCTTGAACTTATTGAGGCAGTAGATAAAGCAGGCAAACAAACTTACCGGTTACTCGAAAATCTATTGTACTGGTCGAGGGCACAAATTGGAAGGTTAGAATACGACCCCAAAGAAATTTTCTTAGATGAAATGATTCGCGAATCGTACGATTTGTTGTTTGATAATGCTAAAGCAAAAAATATTACTTTGGTTCCGGTAGCTCAAAGTTCTTTCGCGGCATATGGCGATGAAGAGATGATTAAAACCGTATTGCGTAATTTGATTTCCAATGCTATAAAATTTACAAATCAAGGCGGGACTGTTAGGGTCGAGCTCGAAAAGAAGAAAGAACAAAGAATTGTGCGCGTTATTGATAATGGAGTTGGCATACCGCCGGAGTATTTAGATCAAATATTTAGAATTGATGTTGTAGCATCTACTCCCGGCACCGAAGGAGAACGCGGCACGGGCTTGGGTTTAATTCTCTGTAAAGAATTTGTGGAAAAGAATGGCGGTAAACTCCGGGTTGAAAGTGAAGAAGGAAAGGGTTCTACATTTAGTTTTTCTCTGCCCGTTAAACCGACCCACCGCATTGGCATGTAAATATTTGCTTTGTTTTTTGAGGTATTGGTATGAAAAATATCTTGGAAAAAATTCTTCCGATTATTTTTTTGTTTGCCGGGTTGATTAGCTGTGTAGATAAAAATGTTGAACCGGAAAGTTTGCTGAACGAACCGGAGTTTCTAATCAACACTCATAATGTTTGGACCTATGCATTTTATGATAGTCTCAGCGGGGAAAAAGATACGGTTTTAGTAAGACCATTAGGTGAAACGCTGTATGATAATAGGACTCCCGCTTTCATTTGGCAGCTCAAATTCAAAAACTATACAGACACACATTACGTATTCATTTCTAAACATCTTGATTCGCTTAGAATAGTTCCAAATTTTACTTCATGGGAACGCTATTTCAAACTGAGCATGGTTTTCCCGCTTGCTGTCGGTATGAAGTGGAAAGGGGAATGGATTAATGATACTGTTCGCGTTTTGAAACAAGAAAGCATTCATGTCGGCAAAACAGCTTATTCCAATGCGTTCTACCTTGAAGAAAAATGGGGCGCCTTAAACGAGTACGGGATTATGGAAGTTTGGTACTATCCGCAAGCAGGCATACTAAAACTTCACCGTAAAGGATGGGGCTTCAGTTTCATGAACCAAACATGGGAATTGATTCGTTTGGATAAACAATGATATCTTCAGGAAGAAATCAATAATAAACAAGCATCTTCGCATAAGATAATTTGATTTTCGAGAGGTTTTTTTCATAAGTTCATTAGGGATTTTACATAGGGAGGAAATAATGCGGTTGCTGATCGTTTTACTGCTATGTACAACTTTACTTTTTGCACAAAATCAGTTAGATGAGCTCAAGAAAAAAATTAAAAATCTGCCGGACACTGTAAAGATTGATCGGCTTACAGATTTTTGCTGGGAGAATAGAAATAAGATTCCCCAACTCGCTTTAACAAGCGGCAAAGAAGCAGCCCGCATTGCTAAATCAATTCCAGACTATAAAAGACAAGCAAACGCGCTAAATAAAATTGGTGTGGTTTATCGTAATCTTACCGATTATGATAAAGCTCTCAGTATGTACACTCAGGCACTCACGCTTTCCGAAAAAATAAAAGATTCAATTCAGATTGCATACTCGTTAAATAATCTGGGCGGTATATACCGTCTGGAAGGAAATTATGAAGAAGCACTTCGTTACATCTTAGAATCTCTTGGAATTTTTGAGAGGCACAATCATAAAGAAGGAATGTCGTTCTGTACAATTAATATTGGGTTGATTTACCGGCGGCAAAACTCGCCTCAAATGGCGCTTAAGTATTTGAATTATACCTTAAAAATACGAAATGAAATTAAAGACCTTCCCGGTAAAGCGTTAGCTCTAAATTTAATTGCAGAAGTAAATTTTGAAATTGGAAAAATAGATGAGGCGTTGAACAATTATCTTCAAGTAGAGAAAGAATATTCTGCCATTGATGATCAAAAAGGGCTTGCTGCTGCTTGGGGAGGAATTGCGGGAGTATTTCTTTCGAAAAACGATCTTGATAGAGCCAAATTATATACAACACGTTCTTTAGAGCTGTCAAAGAAAATTTCTTATTTCGAAGGTGAGGTTTCAAATCTTAACCGGTTTGGTAAAATTTATGCAAAACTCGGTCTGAATAATTTGGCAGTTCAATTTTTTAATCAGGCATACTCAATAGCTTCAAAAGCAAAAGAAGTTCAGGTAAAATTGGAATGCTTAAAAGTCCAATCCAATTTTTACGAAAGCATTGGAGATTACAAGAGTGCGCTTATTTACAATAACCGATATCACTCGCTTCGCGATTCAATTCTGGATTACGAATCTGTTGCTTTAATTTCTCAGATGGATAAAGATTTTAAAAAAGCCCGGGAAGAGCAAAAATATAATTCACTTCTTGCAGAAAAATCGTTGATAGAAAAACGGCGTGATTATTTAATTGTTATTTCAATTATGATTTTAATTGTTGCCGGAGTTATTTACAGTCGGTACAGAGCGAGTAAAAAGTATAATAAAGAATTGGCGAAATTGAATGCAATGAAGGACCGACTATTTAGCATTATTGCGCATGACTTAAAAAATCCCTTACAAGCAATGTATGGTTTAACGGATCTTTTGATTACGAACTACGACTCAATTAGCGATGAGGAAAAAATAGCTTTTATTGGGAAGATGAATAACTCAGGTAAGCAGGTTCTCAGGCTACTCGAAAATCTTCTTTTTTGGTCCCGGTCTCAAGTTAATGCCATGGATTTTTCCCCCGCAATGAACAATCTAAATGAAATGGTCGAAGAAACGATTTCCGTGTTAAACGAGACAGCTCGCGGTAAAAGAATAGAAGTTGAAAATAAGATTTCGCCGGTAATCTCGGTTTATTGCGATTCCGAAATGATTAAAACCGTTTTACGTAATCTGATATCCAACTGCGTAAAGTTTACGAATAGAGAAGGAAAGGTTAGCATCAATGCTTCCGAAACTAAAGGCGCTTGGAAAATTTCGGTTTCCGATAATGGAATCGGGATGGATAGCAACGTCATTAATTCTCTATTTAGAATGGAATCAATAAATACTATGCGGGGAACCGAAGATGAGCGCGGTACCGGGTTGGGATTATTGCTTTGCAAAGATTTTATTGAGAAGCATAAGGGAATAATTACAGTTGAAAGCAAAGTAGGGCTGGGAAGTACATTCTCATTTACATTGCCGAAATAGAAATTTGCTTTAAAAGCATGTTTGCTTTTAAAGCAAATTTCGCAATAAACAAGCAGAGCTGATTTCTAAAGTATTAATTGCCACCTTGGATCTCTTTTTGCCTACCAGATAAAAACCCCAAAATAAAATTCAGTTTTCGAAGAAATTGAGCTTTTACAGTACACAAAAAATACTTAGCACAAACTTAATATTTGGTTGTTCAATACTTTCTTAATTAGCTATTTTTGTCCCAATTAATAATAGAAAATAGGGAGTAAAAAATGTTCAAAAGAGTATTTATGCTTGGTATGTTTCTTTTGGCGGGTATTTATATGGTTGGGTGTGGTAGAGGAAAAACTTCTATTACATTAGCTGGTTCAACAGCATTTCAACCTTTCGCCGAAAAACTTGCAGAACAGTTTATGGATAAGAACCCAAACGTAAATGTAACTGTACAAGGCGGCGGTTCGGCGGTTGGAATACAGTCTGCGAGCTCCGGTGCAGCCCAAATAGGCATGGCGGATTTAGTTACTCTTCCTGAAGAAGCTAAAGGATTAACATCTACAGTAGTTGCAAAAGATGGTATTGCGATAGTAGTTAATCCTAAAAATAAAATTAATAATCTTACAACAGACCAAGCGCGAGATATCTTCAATGGAAAAATTGTTAATTGGAAAGAAGTTGGTGGAGATGATGTACCAATAACTGTTGTTTCCCGCGAAGCTGGCTCAGGGACCAGAACTTCTTTTGAGCAGATACTTACAAATATTACGTTGAAAAAAGACGCCCTTATTCAAGATTCGAATGGAACAATTAGAGAAACAGTTGCCAACGATGTAAACTCAGTCGGATACTTGTCTCACGGTTTAATAAACGAAAAAATTAAAGCAATCAAAATTGATGATGTAGAATGTACATCCGAAATGATAATCGCGGGACAGTATAAACTCGTTAGACCGATTTTCCTTTTGGTTAAAGGGGAAATGGTAGGCGAAGTAAAAAACTTCATTGATTACATCCTTTCTGTAGAAGGACAAAAAACGATTAAAGATAACGGTCTCTTACCGGCAAAATAATTATTAAGGATTTTTAGTGAAGCTAGTAGGAGAAAAAGGGGTTCAAAGAATTTTAATGATAACAGCGCTGTCTGCAATTTCATCGCTGTTACTTATTGCCCTTTTTATTTTTAGCGAAGGTCTTCCATTTATATTCAATTATGGTGTTGGTAATTTCCTTTTAGCAAATGAATGGGATCCCAGCACAGGGCATTTTGGAATTTTCCCGATGATAATGTCATCAGTCTGGGTTACACTTGGGGCAATGGTTGTAGGAGCACCGCTCGGTATTGCCGGCGCAATCTTTTTAAGCGAGTATGCAAGTCCAATAATAATGAAGATTGTTAAGCCCACCATAGAATTATTGGCGGCAATTCCTTCGGTTGTTTATGGATTTATTGGTGTAATGGTTCTTGCCCCGATTATTAGAAATAACCTTGGTGGTCCGGGTCTTTCACTTCTTGCCGGATGTATAATTTTAGGTATTATGATTTTGCCAACAGTAATTAGCATTTCGATAGACTCAATTCTCGCAGTTCCAAGATCATATCGGGAAGGTTCGTTAGCTCTTGGCGCTACAACATGGCAAACTACTCACATGGTTACAATTAAAGCCGCACGTTCCGGAATAGTTGCAAGTATAATTTTAGGATTAGGAAGAGCAATTGGTGAAACAATGGCTGTTATAATGGTTGCCGGAAATTCCGTTAACATTCCCAATTCAGCGCTCGATTCTGTTAGAACATTAACAGCAAATATAGCTTTGGAAATGAGCTACGCTACCGGAATGCATAGAGAAGCTTTGTTTGCTACCGGTGTAATTCTTTTTATCATTATTATGATTTTGAATTCGATTGCGAGCGTTGCTATTAGAAATAGGAACGCTAAGAAATGAGAGTTAATCCTAAATACACTCAGTGGGGCGCAGTTACAATTCTTACCGGTGCAACCATCTTTACAATTTTGATTTTGGTGTTTATTATTTTCTTTATACTGGAAAAAGGATTGCCGGTACTAGGCTTAAGTTTCTTAACAGAAAATCCTCAAGAGATGGGTAAAGCCGGCGGTATTTTTCCAACACTAATTGGTACAATCATTCTACCGGTTTTTGCTTTGTTGATAGCCACTCCTCTGGGTATCAGTACGTCGGTTTACCTTGCCGAGTACACAAAGGAAACAAGGATTACAAAGGTTATTAGATTCGGTACCGATTGTTTAGCTGGAATTCCCTCAATTATTTTTGGATTATTTGGCTACATATTTTTTGTTATCACATTAGGATTAGGGTGGTCTATACTTTCCGGAGGATTAACACTTGCAGTGATGGTGCTTCCTACAATCATCAGAACTTCGGAAGAAGCAATTAGAGCAGTACCAAACTCATATAGAAAGGTTAGTTTTTCGTTGGGCGCAAGCCGTTGGCAAACAGTTAAAAAAGTTGTTTTGCCAAACGCATTGCCCGGAATTGTAACCGGTATTATGCTAAGCGTTGGTCGTTCAATTGGAGAAACTGCGGCAGTTATTTTTACAGCCGGATCATCATTAAGAATTCCTTCTTCGGTTTTCGATTCTACCAGAACAATGGCGGTTCACTTTTACATTTTAGCAAGAGAAGGCATATCATCTGAAAACGCTTACGGCACTGCTGCAACGTTAATCATCGCCGTACTTTTTGTGAACTTATTAGCTTACTATACAATGCACCGCTTTATTGCAAAAAGAAGTTAGTCTCAGATAAAAAATGAATATCAAATTCAAAATAGAAAATCTCTCAGTTTACTTTGGTAAAGAACAATTTCTGAACAATGTAAATCTGGAAATTGAAGCCAACAAAATTCTTGGTATCATTGGTCCTTCCGGTTCCGGTAAATCAACATTGCTTGGTGCGTTAAACCGTATGAATGAATTGGAGCCACATTGTAGAACCGAAGGAACTGTTTTGATGGATGGTGTTGATATCAATTCTTCAACTTATGATGTTATTAATCTACGCAAGAAGGTGGGAATTGTTTTTGCGATGCCGGTTCCATTACCGATGAGTATTTATGAAAATGTTGTGTACGGGGTAAGACTTTCCGGTGTTAATGATAAAAAGAAGCTTGATGAACTTGTGGAGAAAAGTTTAACCGAAGCATTCTTATGGAATGAAGTAAAAGACAGACTCAATTTATCCGGCTTGCGTATATCCGGCGGGCAGCAGCAGCGTTTGTGTCTTGCGCGAGTTTTGGCAATGGAACCGGAAGCAATTTTACTTGATGAACCAAGCTCCGGGTTAGACCCGATATCTACTTCTAAAATTGAGGATGCACTTAATCAATTAAAAGAAAAGTACACTATAGTTCTTGTTACAAATAATACGAAACAAGCAGCTAGAATTTCGGACAACACCGCATACTTCTTATTAGGTGATATGATTGAAGTCGGCTCAACTAAACAAATATTTACTGCGCCATTAAAAAAAGAAACGGATGATTACATTACCGGACGGTTTGGATAATAATGGAAAAGCAAAATTCGGCTGAATACATCATTAACATAAAGAATTTGGATCTCTTCTACGGGAAGTTTCAAGCGTTGATTGCCGTAGATATGCTTGCCCAAAAGAATATGATAACGGCTTTGATTGGACCATCGGGCTGCGGTAAATCTACTTTACTTCGCTGCTTAAATAGAATGAACGATTTAATTCGGGGCGTAATAATAACCGGCAAAATCGAAATAAATAATCTTGATATATATTCCAAATCTACCGACGTAACAGAACTAAGAAAAAATGTAGGAATGGTTTTTCAGCGTCCTAATCCATTCCCCCTTTCGATTTATGATAATGTTGTTTACGGATTACGTGTTGCCGGTGTAAGAAATAAAACAGAGTTAGATGAAATTGCCGAAAAAAGTTTACGCGGAGCCTGGCTGTGGGACCAAGTGAAAGATAAACTACATCATTCCGGTTTGGAACTACCTTTGGATCAGCAGCAGCGGTTATGCATCGCGAGATTACTTGCCGTTCAACCCGAAGTAATTTTAATGGATGAGCCTTGTTCCTCTTTAGATCCGATTGCTACAATGAAAATTGAAGAACTGATGATTGAGTTGAAGAAAGAATACACAATAGTAATTGTTACTCACAATATGCAGCAGGCTTCTCGTGTTTCTGATTTTACCGGATATATGCTTTTGGGTGAGATGATTGAATTCGATAAGACGGTAAATATATTTACCCGTCCTTCTAATAAACTTACCGAAGAATATATCTCCGGTAAGTATGGTTGAGCAGTTCTAATTACCCTCGTTCAAACGTTCAAGTTTTTTTCTATGAGAAATAATTTGAGCATCCACATAAAAAACTAAATCTTCGGCAATATTTGTTGCGTGATCTGCAAGCCGCTCAATTTGTCTTGTTAACACAATTAAATGACCGCACGGTTCTATAATTGATGAATCCGATTGCATTTTGCTGATGAGATGTTTGAAAGCCGATTTATTTAGATTATCAACTACCTCGTCACTGTCCAAAACTTTTCTTGCTAAATCTGTGCTGGCATGGATAAATGAATCAATTGCGTTTTTCACCATTTCGCGGGCGTTTTTACCCATTTCAATAATTTGCGATTCTACAATAATATCGTGATAAGCCGCGGTTTTTTTCACTCTTTGTGCAATGTTAACTGCAATATCACCGCACCGTTCAAGTTGATTGTTAATCATTAACGCAGATATTATAAATCTTAAGTCGGAGGCTACCGGTTGAAAAAGAGCCAGAATATTTTCGCATTCGGTCTGGATTAGATTATCGTATGCGTCAACTTCAAGGTCTTTGGATTTAATACCCTTGCACAACTCAACATTTCCGGTTTCCAGAGCTCTAATTGCTTTTTCTACTTGCTCATCAACAATTGAAGCCATTTTTACTAAATTATTTTTTAACGATTCTACTTCCTTTGAGAAATGTTCTTGCATGGCTAATCCTAAAAATATTTGGAGAAGTAATGCGTTAAATTAATCGTTAGTTTTTTATAATGCCAAATATTTGAAAAGAATAAACAGCCTTTCTTTAGATACCAAAGTGATTCTTGTTCTTAGGGAAAATCAGATTCGTAATAATCAAATGGTTATTCTTACAGCAAATTTTTTGCATCTTCTAACTTCCTTTCTCATTTACTATATTTACTACATAGATGGAACAATCCAACTGTTGTGTATAAAGCAAAAAGATGTTAATATAAACTCGAGAATTGAAACAAAATTTTAGAAAGAAGAGAGAATAAATGTCCGTTGCACAGACTATAAAAACAAAAAAGAATCTGACTGATCGCAATTCGAAGAAAACCAGTAAAAAGAACGCTAACAAAAAAAAGCTTCGTTTTTTTGTAGAATCTGCAACAGCAGAAGAGATTCGTAAATCCTTATCAATTACCGATAAACAGTATGCAGAAATAGAAAAAGAAATGAAAAAAATTCTTCCGGAAAAGAAAGCGGCTCAAATTCGTAGATTATATGCCCACTAGCAGCAAAAATAATAGATGGGTTTTCATCAACATTCCTTTCGATCAGTCATACGAAAAATGCTATACATCACTAATTATCTCGTTGGTTTCTGTGGGTTTAATACCACGCAGTGTATTGCATATCCCCGAACATGGAGAGGGCAGATTAGACCGGCTTATTGGCTTAATTCAGCAGTGTAAATTTTCCGTTCATGATTTGAGCCGAACCGGAACACCTGTTCGTTTCAATATGCCCTTTGAACTAGGGCTGGCTTATTCAATAAAAGAATTAAAAGGCAATCACGAAATAATAATGCTGGATAAAAAAGCATATAGGCTTCAAAAAAATTTGAGTGATGTCAACGGAAGGGACCCGCTTATTCATAACGATTCTGCGCGTAGAATGATTGAGTGTATTCTTGGAGTTTTTTATTCGAGATCGGTTAACCCCGAACCGGCATTTGTATATTATCTTTGGAAAAAACTTTGGGAATATGCTAAAGAGCTTAAAAACGAAAAGGCAAATCGTTCTCTTTATGATCGGCTCTCATTTGAAAAAATAGTTTCTGCGGCCAATATTCTTATTCAGTTAGAAAAGAATTAATCTCTGCCAATTGGTAAATATCATTTTAATGTGGTTGCTTACTTTCTAACTTCCTTTCTCATTTACTATATTTGCGCCTAAATTTCAGCGTCATTCCAGTATCTTGAAATACAATTATTAGGTAAAGTAATGCCAATAACAATTGAAAAACCGACTATCATTGAAGCCGCGGGCAACAAGCCCAAAATCATTGAAGAGTTTATTGGCCGTGTTAATTCCGGGACCAAAGACTTGAGCGTAGCAAAGATGAAAAGTCCGGGCGGCTGGGTAGAACCCGGTCAAACTCCGGAGTTTGATGAATACACGGTTGTGCTAAAAGGAATGCTTCGTGTTACAACTGAAGAAAATGTTTTTGATGTTCTGCCGGGACAAGCAATAATTACAAACAAAGGTGAGTGGGTTCAATATAGCACTCCCGGCGAAGATGGTGCTGAATATATTGCCGTTTGTTTACCGGCATTTTCACCGGATACTGTACACAGAGATGAATAAGTTTATATAAAAATTATCAGCAAAGTTTATTAAAAAAGTAAGAGGTGTATCATCGCAAAGGGACAAAACGAAACAGTAGAAAAAATTGTATCGCTCGCAAAGCGTAGAGGATTCGTATTTCAATCATCCGAAATTTATGGCGGATTAAACGGCTGCTGGGATTACGGTCCATTAGGCGTTGAACTTTTGAAGAATGTTAAAGAGGAATGGTGGAAAGCAATGACCTACCGCGAAGACGTTGAAGGTTTGGACGCATCCATTCTTATGCATCCGCGAGTTTGGGAAGCAAGCGGTCACGTTGAAAACTTTACCGATCCGATGATTGACTGCAAGCAGTGTAAAGCCCGCTTTAGAGTTGATACTTTGGCAGAATTAATTTCCGATAAGAATAAAGAGAAAGCATTAAAGGAATTAGATTCTTCGATAATGCAAGCAGAAGGAACCCTTTCCGAAAAATTTGAAAAAGTTTTGGATGATAATACTAACGCCCCTAAACTTTTGGAATTGCTTGGCTGTCCACAGTGCGGAAACAAAGGCACATTCACACAGCCGCGCAAGTTTAATCTTATGTTCAAAACTTTCTTGGGACCGGTTGATGATACTGCAAATGTAATTTACTTGCGTCCGGAAACAGCGCAAGGAATTTTTGTTAACTTTTTGAATGTTCAAAACTCAAGCCGTCAGAAACTTCCTTTCGGCATTGCGCAGATTGGCAAAGCGTTCCGTAACGAAATCAACACAAAGAATTTCTTGTTCAGAACAAGAGAGTTTGAGCAGATGGAAATGCAGTACTTCTGCAAACCGGGAAGCGACACACAGCATTATGATGAATGGAAAGAAAGAAGAATAGCTTGGTACAAATCATTAGGAATGACACCTGAGAAACTGCGCTTCCACGATCATCCAAAAGATAAACTTGCTCACTATGCAAAGAACGCGACAGATATTGAATATGAATTTCCATTCGGATGGGGCGAGATTGAAGGAATTCACAACAGAACAGATTTTGATTTAGGCAGACACCAAGAATACAGCGGCAAGAACCAGCAATATTTTGATGATGAAGCAAAAGAAAAATTCATTCCTTACATAATTGAAACTTCGGCCGGAGCCAGCCGTTCTTTTATGGCGTTTTTGGTTGATGCTTATCATGAAGAAGAAGTAAAAGGAGAAATGAGAAGCGTTCTTCGTTTTCATCCTAAACTTGCACCGATTAAAGCCGCAATTCTTCCATTGGTAAATAAAGATGGAATGCCGGAGGTTGCGCGCAAAATTGAAGCTGATCTCCGTCCATACTTAAGAATATTTTATGATGATAAAGGCGCCGTTGGCAGACGTTACAGAAGAATGGATGAGGTTGGAACTCCTTTCTGCATTACTGTTGATACGCAAACAATGGAAGACCAAACAGTTACAGTCCGCGAGCGCGATTCGATGGAGCAAGTAAGAGTTTCAATTTCTTCTTTGTTGACTTATCTCTTAGAAAAACTACGTTAGTTTTTTAGGGAGATGCATCTATCTGTGTCTCCCAAACTTTATAACCCGGCAGAGTTTTTGTTTTTGCAGAGAAATATTTTTTGCGGCTTTGCCGGTTAGTTTTATATTGAACTGCAAAATGGGTATGTCTATCTTCCATTAGATTAATTCACACCTAAATGACTATAAGTATACTCACTGTATGAGAATTTTACGCTTCACGCTCGTAATATTATTATTTCCCGTTCTTTTGCTTTCTCAAACGGCTTCCGAATTTCTAACTATAGATCAAGGTCTTTCGCAAAACTACATTTACAGCATCTGCCAGGATAAAAAGGGCTTTCTCTGGATTGGCACTAAGGATGGTCTTAACCGCTACGATGGATATGAATTTATTTGCTACCGGCATAATCCTGCCGATTCAACTTCATTATCGGAAAATAATGTATCTATTGTTTTTGAAGATTCTCATCAGCGGTTATGGATTGGCACAAACGGCGGAGGGTTAAATTTATATGACCGCGCTAAAGAATCGTTTGTGCAAATTACAAGTAGTGCGGATACAACAACACTTAGCAGTAATTACATTACGTGCATATTCGAAAGCAGTGATGGATTTCTCTGGGTTGGTACTACTGACGGAGGATTAAACAAATTAAATCCGATAACTTTTACCGTTCAGCGGTTCATTCATCAAGCATCAAATTCTAACAGCGTTAGTTCCAATTACATTCATGCAATTAGTGAATCCGACGACGGATTGCTGTGGATTGCAACAGCACAGGGCGGATTAAATTGCTACAACACGAAAAGCAAATCGTTCTCGCATATTCTTCCAAAAGACAAAGACGGAATAGAATTAAAATACTTGAATGATGTTACCTCTCTTTCGGTGAATAAAAAAGGAATGGTTTGGTTTGGTACTGCGTCTGGATTGAATCTTTACGATACTCATTCCGGGAAAATTCTACATTATCCGGTACGTGATTCGAATGGAAACCCATGTTTAATTAGCAATATACTCGAAGTTAATAACACTCTATACATTTCTTCGTTTCAGCTTTTTGCGGCGTTTAATATACTGGAGAAAAAATATACCGTGCTTAGCGAACCATCAGATAAATGGTTTACAAACGCAGTGTGTAAAGATAAATCCGACATCTTTTGGCTTGGCACCGGCGGATGGGGAGTGATGAAATATAATCCGAACACAAAAATGTTTCACTCAACACCGGGCGTGTTTTTGAATGAAACATTCCCAATAGCTGTAAAAGCTTTTCATAAATACTTTAGCAGTGTTTCAAATTCTCTTTTGAATGGAAGGGGCACGGAGTTTCTTCCTATAATAAAAACAAATTCTGGAGAATATTTAATTGCTACTCCGCGCACGGGTCTTTTTAGAATTGATAGAACCGGCAAACTTATTGAACGTATAAACACAAATCCTTCTAACGTACCGGCTGCACCGGTCTGGCCTGTAAGTGATGTGTTTGAAGATAATTTCGGTACAATCTGGATAGCTACTGTTGGCGGAGTAAACAGATATAACACAGATAAAAATAAATTTACACATATACGGCTATACAAAGATAAGAGAATGATTCCCGAATACTTAAATAAATCAGGTGCTGCGGGTTACCCGGATATTTCTGTTACTCTAGTTGATCATGATAATGTTTTTTGGCTTGGAACTCCGGACCGAGGATTGCTTCGTTACGATCCGCAGAAAAATATAACTACTACTTATCATCAAGAACCGCGCGGCAATTCTTCTCTTAGCAATAATAACATCCTTTCAATTGTTGAAGATGTACAAAATCCGGATAAATATTTATGGATTGGAACGGAAGGGGGCGGGCTAAATCATTTTGAAAAAGCAACGGGAAAGTGTGAACATATAACTACAGATAACGGATTGCCAAACAATGTTGTGTATGGAATTTTAACAGATGATGAAAGCAATCTTTGGATGAGTACCAACAAAGGTTTGTGCCGTTTTAACCCGGTAAGCAAATCATTTAAAAATTATGATGTTGAGGCGGGACTGCAGAGCAACGAGTTCAACCGGAGAGAATATTACAAAGCACCGGACGGCAAAATGTACTTCGGCGGAATTCTTGGTTACAACGCTTTCTATCCTAAAAATATCCGTACAAATAATAACGCTCCTCAAATTGTATTAACCGGATTTAAGCTGTTTAATAAACTCGTTTCCTTCAAAGATGAATCGTCGCCGTTAAAGCAATCAATTGAAACAACAGAGAAAATTATTCTTGAATATGCTCAGAATGTTATTTCATTAGAATTTGCCGCGCTTGAATACACTACTCCAAAACACAACTTGTACCAGTACAAACTGGAAGGATTTAATGACGATTGGGTAAATGCGGGAACGGTTCGCCAAGCAACGTTTACTAATCTAGATCCCGGGACGTACCGGTTCCGTGTGCGCGGCGCCAATAGCGACGGCGTTTGGGGAAAGAATGAAGCCGCTATTGATATTATTGTTCTGCCACCATTTTATATGACTTGGTGGTTCAAAGCCGCTGTAATTCTTATTGCATTAGGAATTGTAATTGCTGTAATAAGATTTATGATTATGAGACGTGTGCGCGAACGAATTATTAAATCTGAACACGAAGCAGCGATGGAACGGGAGCGCTTGCGCATTGCTCGCGATCTTCATGATGAAATTGGCTCTCGTCTTACCGAGATACGGCTTGTAAGCGAAATGGCAAAACAAAAAAATGTTAGTGCTAATGATGTTTTGGAAAAGCTGGAAGAAATATCCTCCGCATCGGAAAATGTTGTAACAACATTTAGCGAAATTGTATGGTCTCTCAATCCTAAAAACGATTCGCTCGAAAACTTAGCATCTTTTATTGGACAATGCTCAACGGAATTTCTTGGGAAAGCCGACATTCGCTGCAGACTTGATTTTCCGCCCGAACTGCCCGGCTATAATATCCCCTCCGAGGTTAGGCATAACATTATTCTAGCTGTAAAAGAGTTGATGAATAATATTGTTAAACATGCAGATGCTTCCATTGCATCCATAGTTCTTTCAACGGACGAGGAAGCCTTATCAATTACAGTTAAAGATAACGGCCGCGGATTCGATATGAGTAATGTGCGTATGTTTGGAAACGGACTAAAAAATATCCAACGTAGAATTGAAAGCATTGGCGGCAAAGTTACGATGGAAAGCGTAATTGATAATGGAACAACAACAAGAATTATTCTTCCTTTAAAATCTTTCCAAACTCAATAGCCCAAACTGGCTATTGTACGGCGCGGAACCTTGCGCTAAGTTGAAACACCAATTAGGAAAGTTTATGATACGTGTTGCCCTTGTAGAAGATGATGAAAAAATTCGTAGTAACATGATAACGCTGCTGGAAGAGTCGGAGGGTTTTAGATGTGTTGGTGCTTACCCGGATTCTGAAACTGCTTTGAAAGATATGCGGAATAAATCTCCGGAAATTGTTTTAATGGATATAAACCTTCCGGGTATGGATGGCATTGAATGCACACATAAGTTGAAAGAACTAATGCCTGAACTTCTGATTGTTATGCTTACGGTTTATGAAGATACCGGTAAAATATTTCAATCACTTCAAGCCGGAGCGGTTGGTTATTTGCTTAAGCTAACAAAGCCGGAAGATATTTTAACAGCTTTAACGGAAGTTTCAGTTGGCGGCTCACCTATGTCTGCTCAAATTGCCCGCAAAGTTGTTCAATCTTTTCAAAAGGAAAAAACCCGCACAAGCAGCGGTCAACAGCCACTAAGTACCCGCGAAGAACAGGTTCTCAATCTACTTTCAAAAGGTTATCTCTATAAAGAAATTGCCTCCGAGCTTTCCATAAGTTCCGATACAGTTCACAATCATATCCGTAAGATTTACGAAAAGCTGCAAGTGCATTCCCGCACGGAAGCTGTTGTAAAGTATCTAAGGCATTGAGCAGAGAGGACTTCTTCTAAATTGGAAAAAGTAAATGTTAGCACAGACTAATAGAGCGCTGGTGAGTAGATTTGGCACTCCTCTGACTCGCGCCTGAAGTGCCTTCGGTTAGCTGAGGCGGATCGTGTAAGGCGAGTGTGTTATCAGTGTCTTATTTTTTCGGAAGTCTATAGAATAAACGCATTACGGTTTTCCGCAATACTTTGATTCGATAAAACTATATTCTTATGTTTGACTAAGAATTACAGAAGAGCATTATGGATAAAAATGATTACATAGAATATTGGGTTAAATCATCGAAAAATGATTTATCCTCAATGGAAAGTAATTTTAATTTGGGTAATTATGACTGGGCTTTATTCATTGGGCATCTTTCACTTGAAAAAATTTTAAAAGCCTTATGGGTTAAAAACAACTCCGGCACTATTCCTCCAAAAACTCATAACCTCAAAAAAATTGCCGATGAAGCTAATTTCCCGCTTTCTGTAGATGAGGCAGCATTATTACTTGAGATAAATGATTTTAATCTTGAAGCGCGCTATCCCGACTATAAATTCGACTTTCATCATAAATGTACAAAAGAATTTTCGGAAGGATATATTTTGAAAATAAAGGAAATGCACAAATGTATAGTCAATCTGATATAAATAACATTATAAATAAGTTTATTAGCCTTGTTTCGGTTGAGTTTCCTTTGAAGAGTGTTTACTTGTTTGGTTCGTATGCTAATGGCAAGGCAAAGGAATACAGCGATGTAGATTTAGCCGTTGTATCAGATGAATTCGAAGGCAGTAGATTTTTCGATAAGAAAAAGTTAAATAAATATATTCTTCAAACCTCTACCGATCTTGAAGTACATCCTTTTAGAACAGATGATTTTACAGAGGATAATCCGTTTGCCAAAGAAATAATGCAGACCGGGCTGAAAATAAAATAGCAAATTATTCTAAGGCGATAAATGAATTATTAGAGAACTAAAAGGAACAACGCATACTTTCCTTGTTGCAAAAACCAGTTAACCAATCGAGGCACACCATATTTGTAGAAATCCGGCTAAAAGTTATGAAAAGCTGCAAGTGCATTCCCGCACTGAAGCTGTTGTAAAATACCTCAAATTGCCTTTGCCAAAAATTTGATTCCTTCCCTCTGTGGTACTCTGTGCTTTGCTCTGTGTAACTCTGTGAAATAGATTTTAAGGAATTACACAGAGAAGCAGTTGTAAAATATCTCAAAAACTAATTTTCCATCACCAAATTTTTTTATTAACTGAAGAGAATCTCCACTCTCAACCCGCCAAACCCGCCAAAAAACGGCGGGCAAGCAAAACGGTGGACAAGTTCTCAATCCTTCATTCCTTGCCTCGCTCGACTCAAGCGGGTCCATTCACAATTCACAATTCTCAATTTTCAATTTTTCATTTTTAATTGCTTTTATCACATTTACCCAAACTGGCTATTGTATGCGCCATATACATTGAATAGTTTTGATTTGCAATAACACTTATTTAAGGTGTAATAATTTGAATAGTACAACAAAGGTTTAGATAATTAATTCACCAGACATCAAACTTTATTAACCAACTAGAGGGACAACATGAAAAAAATGATTTATGCCGTATTGTTATTGGTACTTAGCGTTACACTTCTATCGGCTCAAACAAAATTAGGGTTAGGAGTTAGTGGTTCATACTTAAGTCCAACCGGAGATTTCGGCGATGTTTACAAATCCGGGTTTGGCGGAAATGCCTGCTTAACTTACGATGTATCGGATAATTTTCAACTTTCCGCTATTGCCGGTTATTCCCAATTCAGTTTTAACAATGAAAAGTATAATGAACTACTGAGCGCTTTCTTTAGCTCTTTCGGCACCGAAGTGAATGTTGATATTCAATCCAAACTAAAAATTATTCCGTTGATGATTGGCGGAAAATACCTTTTTTCATCTTCCAATTTTAGACCTTATTCGGAACTTAACCTTGGATTACACTTAGTATCTGTCGACGCATCATCTATCAAAGTTAACGGAGAAACTTTGAATGCCGTGGCTGAACAATCCAAATCAACTTTTGGGTGGGGACTTGGCGTTGGATTTCTTATTAAAGTAGCTTCCAAAGTGAACATTGATATTAATGGAAAGATTTGCGGAAATGGACTGGAGGTTGGCACCAGTATGTCTTCAAGCAGTTCGGGTTACTCAGAATCTCAGTCTTCAAATTCAACCGTTACGTTTTTTTCTGTTAGCGCGGGATTAATGCTCGAGTTGTAATAGCTCATGTGGCTGTTCTATGAGCAGTTATTAAAAATTATACTGCACTTAAACAACAGCCACACATTTTATTCTTTTCTGCTGCACTCCAATTAAAATATTTTTACTTCTCCATTCATAATCCTCAATCCGCAAAACCCGCCACAAAACGGCGGGCAAGCAAAACGGCGGACAAGTTCTCAATTCCTTGCCTCGCTCAACTCAAGCGGGTCAATCACAATTCTCAATTTTCAATTTTTCATTTTTAATTGCTTTTATCACATTTACCCAAACTGGCTATTGTATTAGCGGCAACCTCTAAATAGCTTGTGGTGTGTTTATTACATATTGATTACAAACTAAAAGTAAATATAAAATGAAAGGCAAAATCTATTTTACCACCATAATTATTCTGCTCTCCTCTTTATCGTTCTTTGCCCAAACGCCAACTGTGTTAACCCTCAAAGCGACTGGGGTAAGTTCATCATCTGCGAGTAATCCGAATACTTTTATTTACGCCACTTTACAAGGAGTTGTGAACGCCAATGGCGCCGATTGTAGCGTAAGTTTTGAATATGGAAATACCACAAGCTATGGCAATACGGTAGCAGTGGGCACAGTTACCGGAAGCACCGATGTAGCCGTAAGCTCCTCGGTTACACTTAATTATACATTTACCAACTATGAACAGCATAGAGAAATAAACTACCGCCTGGTGGTTACAAATGCCAACGGCACTTTTTATGGGCGAAACTATATTGCCTTACCTTTTGATGCCACACGCAAAATTAAAATTTGCACATCCTGCTCCGATAGCCCAACGTGGGCAACCTATGAAGTAAGAAATTCTAATAGTAATATTGATGTTATGGTATATTTTACAGACGGCATTCATTCTGGGTCGACTTTAACATTAACTTCATATCAAACAGAATTGATTATGTATTCAGTAGAAAAAAATAGAATTACCACATTCGCCTATCAAACTAATACATTTAAACAAATAGTAGCCAACAACCAGTTTTGTTCAGAAACGCAAACTCCCGAAAAGAATATTCTTATTTACACATTAGGTCGATTTTATGGCAGTTATTCGCAGCTCTATAAAATAGAAAACCGGAATGCAAATCCCGCTACAGTAAGCGTTCAAATATATGCCGATACCTACACCCAAACTATTCCAGCTATGTCGGCGGCGTATGTTGCCACCGGAGGATTATGGGACATGCAAATTGCTTATAATGGAGAACCATTTGCAATTGCAAGTTATTCGCTTTTTGAATACGAAGAATCAAACTGGTTAGATATTACCGCTATTTCATCAACATCAACTACAGCCACCTTCGACCTATACAACCGCGACGATGTAGCACATACTTACGTACTGCGCAACGCGGCCGGAACCGAGCACAGTTACAGTGTACCCGCGCACCAAAGCTACCTTGTTACCCTTCCGAACGAAGTATGGGATGTGTTAATCTCGGTATACGATATCAATGCCGAGGAGTGGAATTCGGGCGGAGCTGAAAGCATACGTGTTGGCGAAACTTTTGGCGATCCTGTTTATGCCATTAACGGCAAATTAAAAATAGCCACTGCAACACCCGGTTCGGCTTTAACACCTTCTGTAAGTTCTGCATCAATCGCTTCTTCAACATCGTTAACATTGAACGGGGCAATTGCCAACAGTGCTTTTTCAAGTGCTGATGTAGATTACCATTTTATTTACGGAACCGACCCGAACAACTTGAATCTAAGTTCAGCAACGCAAAGCGGAACAGTGCCGGCAAGCGGAAGCTTAAATGTAAGCGCAACTGTAACCGGATTAACCGCCGAAACAATGTATTACTTCAAACTTGTTGCTGCAACAACTCAAAGTTCGGCAAAGAAAATTTTTCTAAGTACGGCAATCCCAACAGCAAATCTAAAATTACATCTTCGTTCGGATTTGGCTGTAACATCGGCGAGTTCAGCAGTTTCAAATTGGGGAGATGTTTCCGGTTTTGATAATGACGCTTCGCAAAGCACAAGTGCGAATCAACCTACACTTGTTTCTAATTCCATGAATGGAAATCCGGTAATTAGATTTAATGGAACGAATTCAAAACTAACTTTGCCAACTTCTTCAACACTTGGAATACAAAGCAATCCGTATGAAATGTTTGTTGTGGCGAAATCAAGTTCAAGCGATGTTCAGTTTCTTATAAGCGGAAATGCAAATGAAAATTTTGAATATCATCTGAACGGTGTAGGCGCGAGGTTTATACCGCTTCAAACTTCACCGGGTACTTACCTAGATTTAGGAAGTACAGGAACGTACACAGATGGAAACGCGCATATCTTTTCAGCAAGAGCCTCATCTTCCGGCGGCGCGGTTCGTGTTGATGGTAATGACGGCGGCACAACAAGCACGAATATTCTATCATCAAACAGCGGAGCGTTGCAGCTTGGCGCGCGCAGTGACGGCAACTATTATTTTAACGGAGATATTGCGGAAGTAATTCTTTACAACACCAATTTAAGTACATCAGATAGAAGCACAGTAGAACATTACCTTGCTAACAGATATGGAATAACATCCAGCGCACTTCCGGTTGAGTTAACTTCATTCACAGCATCTGCTGCCGATGGAAAAGTTTTGTTGAATTGGCAAACAGCAACAGAAGTGAACAACTACGGCTTCAGTGTAGAACGTAGAGTGAAGAGTGAAGAACGTGCCTCGACTGCGCTCGGCATGACATGGCAAAAGATTGGTTTTGTTCAGGGACATGGAAACAGTAACTCACCAAAGAGTTATTCTTTTACTGATAATCTTGCTCTTGCTCATAATCTTAATCTTCTTCAATACCGCTTAAAGCAAATAGACTTCGACGGTAAGTATGAATACAGCAATGTTGTTGAAGTTAAAGTTGAAATGCCAACTCAATTTAGCTTAGCGCAGAACTATCCTAATCCATTTAATCCAGAAACCACAATAAAATATCAGTTGCCGGTCAGCGGGCATGTAACGCTAAAAGTCTTTGATATGCTGGGAAAGGAAGTGGCAACACTTGTTGATGAATACAAACAAGCGGGAACACATAATTCTCAATTCTCCATTCTAAATTCTCAATTAGCTTCCGGTACTTATTTATATCAATTAAAAGCCGGAGGGTTTGTGCTTACAAAAAAGTTTCTTCTGATGAAATAAAGATGTGATTTTTATCCCGGACAACTTTGTTGGTGTTTATTTAAAGGCGCGAATGCGGCGCCTTTTTTATTTCACCATTCCGATAATCGTTTTTGATTGAACAGTATTTACGCCTTCTTCTTTGTTCACCAACTTGTAAAAATCGCATTCAAGACAATTGGCTAGTCTCGAGGCGAAACTTCCTTGAACTTTTCCGCCGCAAAGAGTTCCTGTTAATGCCCAACAAGCCCGCCCACCATTCAAACCATGATTTATATTATTAGTTCTGCTTTCAATAGAAGCCGGACAGATACCCAGCTCAATCGCTTTCAATCCGTTTGGCTCTCTGCCGCATTTTTTAAATTCCCAACAATTTACGCTTGCCATAATTACCTCTCTAAATGCTTAGCTAATAATCGAAAGCAAAAGTGGTTAGTTAAGATTTGTTTATTTCTTGATGTGCTCTTTTTATGCAATTAGAATTTAACTTTTCCTATTTTCAATCGTATCATAGATGGAAACAATAAAGAATTCATGAATTCAAAAATTATTGCTGAAGAAGAACTGTTTAGGTTAATTAAAAATGCGGTGGAAGGCGATTTATCGGCATTTGAAGCGATCTTGAAAAATCATCAATACTACGCCTATACTGTCGCGTTCAGAGTTCTTACAAATGATGACGACGCTAAAGATGTTGTACAAGAATCTTTTGTTAGAATTTGGAAGCACCTCGGCAGCTACAACAAGAAAGTGAAGTTCACTACTTGGATGTACAAAATCGTAATCAACCTTTGTTATGATAAGCTGAGAGCGCGTAAAACGGAAAACGAGAGACGAGAAACAATTGGCGATGACTTTGTAAGTGGTCTTGATAATCCGGAAAAGCAGTTGACAAATAAAGAGCAAGCAGAAATAATAAAACATGTTTCAAACGGATTGCCGGAAAAACAGCGAATGGTTTTTGTGCTGAGAGATTTGGAAGAGTTAACAACAGATGAGGTTTCGCAAATCATGGATATTTCGGCTGAGTCTGTAAAAACAAATCTTTCTATTGCGCGCAAGACGATTAGAACAAAATTAATTAAGTGGAGAGTTACTAATGAATTGTGAATCGGTTAAAAAGATGATGCTGGAAGCAGAACTTGATATCTGGCAAAGCTATAGCGTAGCCGAACACATAAAGAGCTGTAAAGAATGCAAATCTTTTTCAGCCAACATTAGCAAGGCTAATAGTTTGCTTACCAATCTAAAAAGTAACAAACCAATTCTTGATGAACCGGAACTGCTGACGGGCAGAATATTGCATCAAATAAGAAATGAGCAAGTAGAGAAAAGCGGAAGACAAGCTTCACCGGTTGATACATTTTTAAGTTGGTTCATGTTGCGTCAAGTAAGGCTTGCAATTTATTCGGTGATGCTCGTTTTCTCTGCTCTTTATTTCTACGAAGAAGCAACCGCGTTAAAAAGTGTTGTAGTGCTGGAAAACAATCTAAACAATGCCGGACTTCGGTACGAAGCGAGCTTCGGCGATAACCTGCCAAATCTATCTTTTTTCTACGATGCGTACAAACTTATAACCGGAGAGAAAAAGCATCTTAATCTTTCCAAAGATTGGATGGTTGTAAATAAAACCTTTATTAAAGCATTGCTGGTTGAGTACAATTCATTAACTCCCGAGAGGAAGAAAGAAGTTGATGAGCTGCGAAAAAGCTTAACAAAGGAACAAAACGAATTTCTTGACGAGTTAATGAACGTTAAGAAATAAGAAAAATTTTAGCGGAGAAGAGAAAATGAAAAATGTAAAGAATCATTTATTTGCTATAAATATTGCCATACTGCTGCTGATTATCGCCGGCTGCAAAGAATACACTACAAAAACCAAAATCAACTCTGACGGCTCGTGCGAGAGAATTGTTATTGTAGAAGGAGACACATCCAACATTGCCGGCTTGCCTTTCCCAATTCCAACAGACAAATCATGGAAGATTGAAAAGAAGAAATCTGAAAAGGATTCTACCAAAGTTGTTTACACAGCCGAGAAGAAATTTAATGATGTAAATGATTTGAATGCCGAGTATGGAAACCAAAGCAAGATTGGAGTAAAAATCAATTTCGAAAAGAAGTTCCGCTGGTTCTATACTTATTATGAATATGAAGAAACGTACAAATCATTTTATCCTTTTAAGTTAACTCCGCTTAAAAACTTCTTGAGCAAAGAAGAATACCAGAAGTTTTTGGATGGAGACACATCCAAGGTTCTGAAGAATAGAATAGATGAGTATGCCGGCAAAGGTTATATCGAACAGTTCCTTTCAGAATTTTTGAAAGCATGCAAGAAACATAATATAACCGATGTTTCCGAGACTTCTATTAATGCTCACAAACAGCAATTAATGGAAGAAATTGATAAGAAAGGGGAAGATGTAAATGAGATAATAAATTTTTTAGAGAAGACTCTGGAATCGAAATCTTTGAAAGTTGTTGAGCCTGATATTGAATTGATCATCAAAAACATTGAAAGTAAAATGGAATGGGCTGGTTCTGCGAACGGAACTTACGCAAATCAAATAAGTATGCCGGGAGTAATTCTATCAACGAATTCCAAATCGGTTAAAGGTAACACAGTTGAATGGAAAATTGATTCGCAGAGATTCCAATTTGAAGACTTAGCTATGCGGATTGAATCAAGAAGCGCTAATGTTTCTATGTTTGTTGTAACGGGAGTATTGTTTGCCTTAGCTTTCCTGCTGTTAATTAATCCAAAGATTAGAAAAAAATAAACTTGCATAGTTTTGTAAAGACGCGATTAATCGCGTCTTTACGAAGACCAACAATTTCTATTTCACGCCAAACCAATCACTGCGGTTCTTATCGACTTGGCTTCTAAACCATGTAATAATTGTTGACCTTTAGAGTAAACTATCTGCAACCTTTAAACAGCAAACTACTGTGAATAGCGTTCTCTTTGAATTGTCGACTAGGGTACTAATATGATTACAGAAGTTCAATCGCAAGTCTCCGATTATAAACACTAATTTGACGAACATTTAGAAACTTTAGATATTTCAATGTAGTAGTGTCTAATTGAAAAATCCGAATTTCAGAAAACCATATAGGAAGTAAACCGTTTATAATATTTGTTGCTTCACTGGACAACTTATTTTGCAAACCATTTATATTTATGTCGTCGACATTAATCTGTGAAGCTAATATTTCGCCTGTTGATGAAATATAAGAAGGCAGAAATGATATAGATGCTTTGATTGGGATTTTCACATTTCCCGAGAAGGTAATAGTTTGTAATAGAACATTTGCATGAATCCTATCAGATCTATCTTTTAGAATTATCTCCGGCACCTTACTCATTTCTATTTCTATAATTCCTTGATACTTTTTGTTAATAGGCAATTTTAAAGATTTAGCAATCTTCTTCTGTAAAAATGTTTGAGAAAGATTGACTGTAAGAGCTCCATTGTTCAAGAAATCAACTCTAACTTCAGATAGTTCATTACTTGGCATTGTTTGTCGAATTATATCATATCCATTAGAACCGATGAAGAAAACATCGTTCGCATCAAAACGAAAACCTTGAACCCACCCAATTTCTTTCATTTTCTCCGCTTGAATAATAAACGTTGCATATTTTTCTCTGGCTTCTAGCCATATCTCTATGGGTAGAGGGGAGGTGTTCCTTATTTGAAGAACATAGGAACCACCTAATAAAGATTTCCTACAAGTAACTTGCACAGGAAGTGGTTTTGTTTGCGATTGTGCTATGCAAGTTGAAAACAAAACTAAAACTGTAAAAACCGTGAAAATCAATTTTGATTTTATATATCTCATTTCCAACGCTATGATTATGCTCTTACAACGTTGTTTTTAAGCCGTCTCCCAACACTGCAATGCAACTTTGAAAACAAATGCCAAACAATTTAAATCTGTCGGTTTGTAAAACTGGTTATATAACTATATTGCAACAGGAATATATACATTATCATTTTTGTTATATTTTGCAAGAAACATCAATACTGCCATAAGACAAAGTAATGATGCAATTGAATCTGATTTCAAATTTCTATTTAGAATATCCCCGTGAGCCAATGAATTGCGATCATCCCAGAATTCCGAGATCAAAAAAGAATACAGTTCAAATGGGATCACTTCTTGTAATCTAGTTTCCATTAATAATGAACGGGCCGACGTCAATCTTTTTTTATTCTTTAAATAAGCTTGATTCTCTTCATCCCAATTGAAAGGAAAAAATTGAGAGTTACTTTCATAATATATTTTCAATTCTTCGGAATTAACGGCTTTTGCAAAATCCCAAATCAAGCCTTCTATTTGTGTTACCGCTACTAAAGTTGATGAAAGATAATATTTAGACATAAAATTGTTTTTTATTTCGTTCATAAATTGGGAGCGATCTTTTGTTAAATTGTTTCTTTCCACAATTCCAAATAAGAACAATAGTTTATTAAAAAACGCTCTTCTTCGAACATAGTTATATAAAAACGTTAATGTTTCATTAAGATTATTATTTTGTTCCCAATTAGTCCTTGTATCAATATAAATTTTCGCAGAGAAGGATGAACTGAAGAAACGAAATGGAAAGAAATAATCTTCTGGATTATTCTGCATTAATTTGGAATTTAGAAAGAACCACTTATTGAAATAATTAAAATAATTGAACGAGTAAACTGGTTCATTATCAATTCTTAGTTCGAAATCAAGAATCATTCTTTGAACGGTTAATAAATCTAATCTATTCTTCTCAAAAGTAATTTTTCGATCTTTTCTTTTATTTACCTTGGCATCATTCAAATATTTCTCGTTCAATATTAAATATGAATCACAAGTATTCTTTAATCCAATTACGGCTGTTTTTATATCCATTTTATTGGTTGTAAAACTCTTAATTTGCCCGTGAGCGGATAACATATCTTTAGAATATTATCTGCTCACTTTTACTTAGTTTACTAAAAAAAATCTATATGAAGTTACTTCGTAAATCTTATATCGTAATTCGTACTTGTTTTCTCGGTTCCCCCGAAGTAGTTGAATGGAGCCCGGTTGCTTTTAGCAACATAACAGTTGAAAATTTGAATATCAAGTAAAGACGCGATATATCGCGTCTCTACGAAAGACCGACAATTTCTATTTCACTCCAAACCAATCGTAACAGCTTTTATCAAACTGATTTGTTTTTAGATTGTAAACCGGGAAATCAAATTTTTCTCCGAAGAGCCAGAATTTTCTGGAGGATTCCATTTCCATTTCAACACAAGGACCAAGCGCGTCCGGTAAAGCTTTAATTGCCGCGCCGGAATTCAGAACCTTCATAACATCCGCAAGAATTTGATCGCCGCCGTAGAATCTAATTAAGTTGCTCAAACTACCGGCAGAGACAAGCATTCCTTCTTCTTGCGAGCGCTTGTAGAGATCGCGCATCAGATCGTCCAAATTCTTTTTCCGGCCGCTGTTTTTCATAATAGCTAGATTAATGCTATGCGCTAAAATATCTCCCCGCATGTAGAGGAGTTTGTTAAGATCACCGTCGTTCCAAAATCCATCTGCAAGTTTTTCATTCTTCTCATTGCGTGCGGGTGATTTGCCATATTGCTTCAAAACTCTGTTGTATTCATTGATGTATTCATCCAAAGAAATTAAACCGGCGCGCAGCAAAAGCAAACGAGCGTAGTAGTCGCTAAATCCTTCCGAGAACCAGTAGAGGAGCGATTCCGGTCCGGCTAAATTAATTTTTTCGCCAAGCCATGTATGAAAAACCTCGTGCGCTAAAAGTCGTTTCATGCGGTAATCAATTTGTCTATCCTCGGTAAGAAATAACGAAAACGAATTCACCCTGCCGGTTCCACCTTGGTCGTTATCTCCTTCAATTGGAAAAACTGTTATTAGAAAGAATGGAAAATTGTAATCATTCCAAAAAGTTCTTTCTTCAAGCAGAATTGTTTGAATCATATCAATGAACTGCTCGGCTGGAAAAGTATAATTGCCTTTAATTGCAACGTAAACGGGATTATTGTAAATCATGCGCTTTTCTAATTTGAAATTGCCGCCGGTGAAAATAGTATGGCGGAATTTCCAAAGCGGAAGTTTCACTTCCTGGTATTTTTGATTTACACCAAAGCTGTTTGCAAGATTCCACTTTGCCGGAAATTTATTCCAGCTAACCCGGAATGTGAACTCAGAATTGGCATCCCAATCGGGATAAACAAAAAATGTTTCGCCTAGAAAGTGAAAATATTTTTTATCGAGTGTAGCCATATAATGATTACCAAGCTCGATTTCTTCTCGCCTTACTTGTTCAAACTGGTAATATATTTTTACAGCAGTGTTTGGGTGATACTTAACAAATTTAACATCACGCTCGGAAGTTTCTTCGATGGTAGTGTTGTTAGAAAGCGCTTTAAGAAATTTCACTCCCTCCCAATCGTTATTACTTCCGTAATTGTTGGGAAGCCGGAGCCGCGTTTGTCCGCTTTTGTCCCCGTTGAATTCTAAAACAACAATAAGCCGGAAGCTTTCTACATCGTAAAATGGCTCTATGCTATAGTTAATAACGGTAGAAGTTGAGTTGGACTGAACAACATCTTGATGAACAAGAGATAGCCTTGACGGGTTAGCATTTGAAAGTGTTGAAGTAACAGCGAAAACTGAAATCAAAAGTAAAAAACGTTTCATCTAATCCTAATAATTTTGGTGCGTAAATACGAAAATCCAAATTGAATTAAAATCCATTAATTTTCTCACATTGTTTAAGTAAAATTCTCAACCCTACTAGCTATAAGCCAAACTTCCGGGCGGCTGAAACGTCAAATTATTCGCAAATGAAACAGAATTTCCCAATATTTTCGCATCAAAAAACCGCAATAACGGCTTTTCAAATCAATTCTAAAAGGAGTAATTAATGAAACGCAAACTCATTTTGTTTTTAGCGCTGCTTGGCTTTGTCGGCATATCGGCTCAAAGCAAAAAGATTAGTTATGAGCAGTACAAATTGGATAACGGCTTAAATGTGATTCTTCACAAAGATAACACTACGCCTATCGTTAATGTTTCCATTCTTTATCATGTGGGAAGTAAGAACGAAGACCCGCAGCGCACCGGCTTTGCACACTTTTTTGAACACCTTATGTTTGAAGGTTCGCCAAACATTAAGCGCGGCGAGTATTTTAAGACTATAGAAGCTGCCGGCGGAAGTTTGAACGCTAATACCAATTTTGACCGCACATTTTATTTTGAGACGCTTCCATCAAATCAGCTTGAACTTGGTTTGTATATGGAATCCGAAAGAATGCTACAATTGAAAATTGACAGCGTTGGTGTTGAAACACAAAGAAAAGTTGTTAAAGAAGAACGCAAGCAAGGTTTGGAAAACAGACCTTACGGAACGCTTTTAGAAAAAATGTTCAGCAACGCATTCAAAGTTCATCCTTATAGATGGATGCCGATTGGCTCAGCTCAATATATAGATCAGGCTAAGATTGAAGAGTTTATAGCTTTCTATAAAATGTACTATGTTCCCAACAACGCAACCTTAACAATTGCGGGTGATATTGATGTTGCAAAAACAAAAGAGTTAGTGAAGAAATATTTTGCAGAAATTCCAAAAGGTAAAGTTGCAATTGTAACTCCAAAAGAAGTTGAACCGGTAAAAACAGCAGAAGTCCGCGAAACAGTCTATGATAAAGTTCAGCTTCCGTTAGTTGCCGAAGCATATCACATGCCGGCACAGGGCACACCGGATTATTACGCACTCAGCATGTTAACAACTCTTCTTTCCGGCGGAGAAAGCTCGCGTTTCACAAAAGAAATTAAAGACAAACAGCAAAAAGCAGTACAAGTTGCTTCTGTACCTTTTGCGCTTGAAGACCCCGGCTTGTTCGTGGCTTTTGGACTTTGTAACGTTGGCGGTAAAGCCGAAGAATTGGAAGCCGCGCTGGATGCCGAAATCGAAAAGGTTAAAAAAGATTTAGTTACTGAAACAGAATTCCAGAAATTGAAAAATCAGATTGAGAGTGATTTTGTAACAAGAAACTCTACTGTAGCCGGAATTGGTGAAAGCCTGGCTAATTATTCTGTTTACTTTGGCGATGCAAACTTGATCAACACAGAACTTCAGCGTTATATGAAAGTTACACGCGAAGATTTGAAGCGTGTTGCTAATAAATATCTAACAAAAGAAAACAGAGTTGTTCTTTACTATTTGCCAAAATCAATGGAAAAGAAATGACGAAGTCATTCTGAAGGAATCCCGTTGGTTTAATCTTTGTCGTAGACCGGGATGACTGAAGAATCTATTTAATTTTGGTTTAGAATAAACGAAAAATTTTGAAATTATAACGGAGTTAAAAATGAAACGTCTTTTGATTTTCTTCCTCTTGTTGAGCTTAACGGCAAATTTTGCTCAGCTTGATAGAAGCCAAAAACCTAAACCTGGTCCGGCACCGGAAGTGAAAATTGGTGATGCTGAATCATTTGAATTAGCTAACGGATTGAAAGTTTTTGTTGTAGAAAACCACAAATTACCTAAAGTTACATTCAGCTTGATGCTGGATAGAGACGCAATTGTTGAAGGAAAGAATGCCGGATATATTTCTACAGCCGGACAGCTTTTGCGCACCGGAACAAAGAAACGCAGCAAAGATAAACTTGATGAAGAAGTTGATTTTCTCGGCGCAAATTTGAGTACGTCTTCCACAAGTGTTTTTGCTTCCGGGCTTTCCAAGTACACGGAAAAAATTATGGATTTGATGGCGGATGTAATTCTTAATCCGGATTTCAAGCAAGAAGAGTTGGAGAAAATTAGAAAGCAATCACTTTCCGGCTTGGCTTTTGCTAAAGACGATCCGGATCAAATTGCTAACCGTGTTCAAGGCGCACTTGTTTACGGAAAAGAACATCCTTACGGTGAATTTGAAACGGAAGAAAGTACAAAATCTATTACGCTTGATATGTGCAAAGCTTATCACGAAACTTACTTTAGACCAAATATAGCATACCTTGCAATCGTTGGCGATATCAGCAAATCAAAAGCAAAATCTTTAGTTGAAAAATATCTCGGCAAATGGGAAAAGAAAGATGTTCCTAAAAACACTTTCACAAATCCAAAAGCTCCGGTTGTAAATAAAGTAGCTTTAGTTGATAAAGCCGGTGCAGTTCAGTCTGTAATTAATGTTTGTTATCCGGTTGATCTTAAGATTGGAAGTGATGATGCATTGAAAACAAAAGTTGCCAATTTAATTTTAGGCGGAAGCGCTACCGGCAGACTCTTTATGAATTTGCGCGAAGCTAAAGCATACACTTACGGCGCTTACTCAAGCTTGAATCCGGATAAGTTAGTTGGAAGTTTTTCGGCATCAACAAAAGCTAGAACAAGCGTTACAGACAGCGCAATTACAGAAATTCTAGCTGAGATGAAAAAAATCAGAAACGAGAAAGTTTCTGAGAAAGAACTTGAGAACGCGAAGAATCTACTTGCCGGAAATTTTATCCGCAGTTTAGAACAACCGGCTACAATTGCGAACTTTGCAATCAATACCGCTATCTATAATCTGCCAAAGGATTATTACAAGAATTATCTAAAGAACCTTAGCGCGGTTTCTGTTGATGATGTTCAGTCAATCGCAAAGAAATATATTAAACCGAACAACGCTAACATTCTTGTTGTTGGTTCGGCGGAAGATGTTGCCAAAAATCTTACTAAATTCAGCGTTAGCAGCAAGGTTGATTACTTGGATATTTACGGCGAAAAATTTGATCCAAACGTAAAGAAAGCACCGGAAGGATTAACCGCAGAGCAAGTTATTGCAAAGTACGTAGAAGCAACCGGCGGCAAAGCTAATCTTGAAGCAATCAAAGATGAAACTTTGAAGATGAGCGGCGCTATGCAAGGCATGACCATCAACATTACTCTGGTTCGTAAAGCTCCAAACAAAATGTATCAGTTAGTAGATTTTGGTGTTGGACAGCAGAAAACTCTTTTTGATGGTGAGAAAGGCAAGTCAAGTCAGATGGGACAAGAACAAGAACTAACCGGCGCTCAACTTGAAGCCATGAAAATTGAAGCAACGCTTAATTCTTATCTCTATTACGATAAGCTTGGTGTTAAGTTAGAACTCGGCGGAATGGAAGCTTTAAACGGTAAAGATGCTTACAAAGTAAATCTTATTTACCCTTCCGGTAAGAAGTCAACTCAGTATTACGATGTTGAAAGCGGATTCCTTGTTAAGAGTTCAAATACTGTTGAATCTCCACAAGGAGCAATGAGTATTTCTACTGAGTTTGCAGATTACAAAGATGTAAAGGGAACTAAAGTTGCTCATAAGATTATTCAAGGTACACCAATGGGTTCTATTGAGCTTACCGTAACTTCTGTAGAGTACAATACTAATCCTAGCGATGAAATGTTCAAATAACTGTATTTAGTATTGAGTAAATAGTATTTAGTAGTTAGATAAAGCCGCATCAAAAGTGCGGCTTTTTTATTTTAAATGAATTTTGCCATAGCTTCGTAACCCTTACACCCAACTTTAAAAACCTTCATTCACTCCGATAATCAATTGGTAAGTAATTACTAGTTGAAAAAGGACGTTCAAATGGTAACTTTTAAAAAACATATCGTATGCGTAATAAATACGCCGGCTAAATTTTCCTACAGACTTTTATTTATTCTTTTCCTCTTTTTAACTTCTTTTTCGGCAGCTCAAAATCTTGTAGCGGTAAACTATAATGAATCCAACCAACCAATACAAAAAGTTGTAGCAGTAGAAGAGCAAATTGAATTTAACTCACTTTCAGGCGATGGTGGGGACTGCGCACAAATCTTTATAAAAGTGGTTATGAGTTTAACTTCACAATGAAGAATGAAGTTTATTCTTCATTTGCCGGAAACACCAGCGGCAGCGATTATCTGAATATGTTTGATTTTAATGCTACGCTAGATCTCAATGAACTTTTGGGCTGGGAAGACATGACCTTCTTTGCACAAATTCTTGGTATTAACGGAACCGCACCCGAAGTTAGGTCTGGCGCTATTCAAGGAATTAGCAATATTGCCTCGCCGCAGCAATGGCGGCTTTATCAATTATTAATTAGTAAGCGGTTTTTCGGTAACTCACTATCGGTTGTGTTTGGATTGGTTGATCTCAATTGTGAATTTGATGCGCGCGCTACTTCTTGTTTGTTTCTCAATCCTTCATTTGGAATTGGAGCTGACTTTGCGCGCAGCGGCTTAAATGGTCCCTCGATATTTCCTTCTACCTCATTGGCAGTAAAGGCAAAGTATAATCCAACAGAGCACATCTACCTGCTTGCAGGGGTTTTTGATGCAGTACCGGGAAATCATTATGAGCCTTATTTGACACACATTTTTGCCCACAGTGAAGATGGAGTTTTGCTAGCTGGAGAATTTGGCTATTATGAAGATGGGGAAGAATTAAAGGCGGGCTACGGAAAATATAACATCGGCGGCTGGTACTATCCGCAAGCTTATGATGATTTGGCAGAAGTAGATGAATCGGGAAATCTGCTTCGACATGTTGGCAATGCCGGTTTTTATCTTAACGCTGAAAAATTTGTTTGCTCTAAGCCCGGTTCATCGGAACTTGGGCTGTCTGTTTTTGGAAGACTCGGTTTTGCAAACAGAAACATTAATGCAGTGCAAACTTTCTGGGGATTAGGTTTGAACATCAGCGGAGTTTTCTCAGACGATCCGGAAGAAGTACTTGGTTTGGCAGTAGCTAACGCACGCATGAGTGATAAATTTGTGCTGGTGAATTCCGCAAATCCAGCAGAACCAAAGTTCAACGAAACTATTTTTGAGTTAACATACAGTTTCAATTTGCTAAACTGGCTGCGGGTTCAGCCGGACTTTCAGTATGTAATTAATCCAAACCAAAGCGTAAATAACCGCGCGCTTGTTGCCGGTTTACGTGTGGAGATGAGTTTTTAGATATTAGTGTCATTCCCGAAAACTCTTAAAGGGAATCCAAGTTTGGTAAGTTATTATGGATAATACTCGAATAGGACGCGGATGACGCGGATTTAACGGATTTTATTTCTTCAACTTCGAAATGATTTCTTCCCAGCTTTTGCCTAGCTCCGGATTTGTCTTTAATTCCTTACTGCGCCGCTCGATTTCTTGTTTTTGTTCTGAAGATAATTCTAACTGAATGTTTTCTTCGGTAATGCCATCCCATATTTCTTCAACCAGAATAATGCGTTCCGAAACGCTGAGTTTTTTTATCTGTTCTCTAATATTTGATTCCATTCTGGCTACCTTTCAAACAATACTATGAAATTATACGAAATCTTAAAACAAGATTCTTATATATCTATCCGCACAGTTGCTTTTCTTCAGCGAAGTTGTTAATAATAATTTAATGCAATAATTTCATATCAATTTTCCAAAAGATTTCGGATTAATGTGAGGTGATTCTCTCGATGTTCTAGAGAACCTGAACAAGGTACCTCGTTGGTTTGATCCGGAAGTGCATGGAAAAATGGATTAGATAAAATTCAGATTCAAAAGAGAAAAAAGAAAAACAAAAATAACTGCTAGGTTAGAAATGAATATTTTGAATGTGTTTATGGTCATTATACCAGTTCTATTAAGTTCTGCATTTGCATATTACGTCTCCAAATTTCAAGTCAAGTCTCAATTGTCCTCTATCAATAAGCAAAAATGGATTGATGAATTCAGAGAAAACCTTGCATGTTTCTTAAGTAGCGCTGATATGGCTATGGTAATGACTGACATTGCCTTAACAGGCGATAGAATGGTGGAGCCTGGTACTGCTAGAAAATTATTCCAAGAGCATGTTAGTAAAATGAGTTTATATGAAGAAAGGCTTTTGCTATATCTCGATTCCGAGAACAATAAACACCATGAACTTCTGAAATATGTAACGTCTTTTGCCTATGAAGTTTACACAAGGCCAAACAATTTACTGGAAAAAGAGACTGTAAAAGATCACGTGGTTAATATTCGAAAGCTTGGACGCGAAATATCTAATCTTGAATGGAAATCAATACTGAATTCCTAATTAAAATAAATCAACAGAATAGATTTAAGTACCATTCAACAGCAATCTGCTTAATAGCATATTCCAACCAGTTAAACGTCTATTACTGTATCACTTATTGTGCTTGTAAATCCAGTGAAGATACCCAATGCCCGTTTTAGAGCCATTTTCGCAGAATAATTTTTTTTCTAAGCCACGGAACTTTTGTAAGTTTGGAAACGACTAAAACACATATCGTTTCCAATGGAACTGTAATTATAGTTTTGTTGTTAAGATATAAATCAACGGAAAACAGAAATGACTGAAGAAAAAGAAATAAAGCAAAGGATTGCGCTAAAAGCTGACGAGATGTTCCGGCAGTTTGGCTATTCTAAAGTAACAATGGAAGAGATTGCTTCCAGCCTTGCAATGAGCAAAAAAACGCTTTACAAGCATTTTTCAAACAAAGATCACCTTCTCAAAGAAATTGTTCATACAAACAAGTGCGAAGTGGATAACTTCATTGAAAATCTAATGGCACAAAAAACAATGCCCTTCATAGAAAAGTTAAAAACTTTTATGAACTTCATTGCCAAGCAAGCCGAAAAGCTTGAGGGTCCAATGGTTAGCGATTTGATGAAATGTAACCCGGAAGTTTGGAAAGATATAGAAGAATTTAGATCGAAGAAAGCTTATAAGCATCTATCAGCATTAATTGAAGAGGGCATTGAAGACGGAATATTCCGGAAGGATGTAAATACAAGCGTAATTGTGGTGGGCTATGTTGCTTCGATCCACAGTTTAATCAATCCGGAAGTTTTGGCGAAACTGCCTATTTCAGCCGACCAGGCGTTTAGAGACATTCTCAAAATTTTATTTGAAGGAATTTTTACAACCGAAGGCAGAGAAAAATATAAATCAACAATAGATAATTACGGAGAAACAACTGTATGATCTTAGGTAAAATTAAAGCAACAACTATTGCAATTATTCTGGTAACCGCATCGCTTTCGTTTGCGCAAGAAAAACTTCAGCTAACTATTGAGCAGGCGGTTGAAATTGGAATGCAGAACAGTAAAATGCTTCATTCATCTTTGATGAAGGTTAAAGGTGCTGAGGCAAAAGTTAAAGAAGTCAGTGCATCGCGGCTCCCATCGTTAAAACTTAGCGCGCGCTACACAAGACTAAGCGAAGTGGATCCGTTCGTGATTAGCACACCGTTTGGTTCGTTCCCTATAGCTCCCGGCATTTTTGATACATGGGGCGCGCAAGCATCTTTATCTCAGCCATTGTTTATGGGTTTTAGAATAATTGGAAACATAGAAATGAATGAACAACTTTCCAATGCAACTAACGAAGAATACAATAAGGATAAGAGCGAACTTGTATTCAATGTTAAGAGTGCATATTGGAGCTTGTTCAAGGCAACGCAATTCAAAAAAGTGATGGATGAAACTGTTGACCAAATTAAAGCACACGTTGAAGATGCTAAGAATCTTGAGAAAGCCGGAATGATGACTAAGAATGATATTCTGAAATTGGAAGTTCAGCTGTCGAATGTAATGTATCAGCAGATTGAAGCAGAGAATGCTGCTAAACTTGCAATGGTTGCGCTTAATAGTACAATTGGAATTGCTCTGAACACACAGATAACAATCACTTCTACAGCAACATTAAAAGAATCTAACTTTGATGAAGTTGAGAAACTGATTGCAGATGCAACCCAAATTAGACCGGAAGTGAAAGCTGCTGATGCGAGAGTTAAAGCGAGCGAAGCCGGGATAACTCTGGCTAAATCATCATGGTATCCGCAAGTAAGTCTGTACGGAAACTATTATTACAATAAGCCGAATCAAAGAATTATGCCTACGCAAAATAAGTTTGATGCTACCTGGGATGCCGGAGTAAACCTTAGCATGAATGTTTGGGATTGGATGACGACGGCGCATCAAACGGACCAGGCAGAAGCACAGGCAGCGCAGGCTAAAGATGGTTTGGGAATGATTAAAGATGGAATTACGCTTGAAGTAACTCAAAATTATTTGAACATGAAGCAGGCTTACAAGAAAGTAACTTTAGCGGAATTAACAGTTCAGCAGGCAGAAGAAAACATGCGCGTAACTTCCGGTAAGTTTAAGAGTGGATTGGTTACGAGTTCGGAAGTAATTGATGCGGAAACAGCATTGATAAGCGCTAAGACCAATCTCTCGGCATCAACAGTAGATTGCGAACTTGCAAAAGCAAAACTTGATAAATCAATTGGCAAATAAGAATTAAATATCTGGAGAAATATATATGAAAAACTGGAAAGCTATTGTTAGTGTTGTTTTAGTTATGGCGGTTATAGTTACAATACTGGCAATCAACAAAAAGAAACTCTCAAGCAAAACATCAGGCGGAATTGAAGACGCTTATTATGTTTCCGTTGAAACAGTGGTGAAGAAAAACCTCTCATCAAGTTTATCTATAACCGGAACGGTTAATGCTAATAACGATGTAAATGTTCTTTCGGAAACAAGCGGAAGGGTAGTTGCTGTGTTTGCTAAGGTTGGCGACTACAAGCAAGCCGGTTCCGTTCTTGTTCAAGTTGATGATGAACTGAAAAAGGCAGCTCTGATGAGTGCCGAAGCTTCTTATGAGAAAGCAAAAAAAGATTACGAACGCTTCAAAGTTTTGTTTGAACAAAAATCTATCAGTGATACACAGCTTGACCAAGCTAAAGTTGGTACTGCAATGGCAGAAGCGCAGTACATTGTTGCCAAACGCCAAATGGAAGACACAAAAGTAAAAACTCCAATTTCCGGTTATGTTACTATGAGAAACGTGGATATTGGTACTATGCTGCAAGGCGCACCGCAGCCGACTTTGGTTGCAAACCTTGTTGATATTTCCCGCTTAAAAGTTAAACTCAACGTCTCCGAAACAGATGCGTTTATTCTAAAAACCGGCGATGCAGTAAAAGTAACTACGGATGTTTATCCGGGTGCAACATTTGCCGGAAGGATTGAATCGGTGAGCAACAAATCTGATGAAGCACATACTTATGCAGTTGAAATTTCTGTTTCAAATCAAAGCGCTCATCCTCTTAAAGCCGGAATGTTTGCCCGCGTTGAATTTACAAGCTTGCGCGATAGAGACGCAATTGTAATTCCGCGCCAGGCTCTTGTTGGCAGTGTTAGAAATCCACAAGTGTTTGTAGTTGAAAACAGCGTTGCCAAACTGCGTAACATTTCTATAGGAACACAAGCCGGTACTTCCGTACAAGTAATTGGCGGCTTAAACGAAGGTGAACAGATTGTAGTTAACGGGCAGAATAATATTGTAGATAACACAAAAGTTGAGATACTTAAATAAGTAAAAGGATTTGAACAATGACTATTACCGAATTATCAATTAAACGACCCTCACTAATCATCATAATTTTTGCGGCATTGATGGTGCTTGGTTTGTTCAGCTACTCAAAGCTGAAATATGAATTGATTCCAAAATTTTCTCCGCCAATTCTAACAATTACAACTATGTATCCGGGTGCATCGCCGCAAGAAGTTGAAACCGGCGTTTCAAAAGTTATAGAAGATGCAGTTGCCGGAATGGATAAGGTTTCCGAAGTACGCTCTTCTTCACTTGAAGGAGTTTCCTTTGTAATTATAGAGCTGCTTCAATCTGCAAAGACGGATATTTCTTTGCAAGACGCACAGAGAAAAATAAATGAAGTTGTTACCAAACTGCCTACAGGTTCAAAAGCTCCGGTAGTTTCAAAGTTTGCGCTGGATGAAATTCCGATTTTAAGAATGGGATTGAGTGCCGATATGGACACGCGCGAACTTTATCAGTTTGTTAAAGATAAAATTCAGCCGCAGCTTTCCCGCGTTCCCGGTGTTGGTCAAATTGTGTTAATCGGCGGCGAGCAGCGCGAAATAAAAGTTAATCTCGATTTGCAGAAAGTAAAATCTTTCGGTTTATCTATTATGCAAGTTACACAAGCTATTAAAGCCTCTAATCTGGATTTTCCAACCGGACGCGTTAAAGACCAGGATGGTCAGTTCATCGTTCGTGTAGCCGGTAAGTTAAGTTCCGTTGAAGAATTACGCGCACTTCCAATCGGAGAGTCGCGCCAAGGCGGAGAAATAAAACTTAGCGACATAGCTGAAGTTGAAGATGGAATTAAAGAATATAGCAACATCACACGTTTGAATTTTAGAAACACAATTGGTATTACAATCCAAAAGCAATCCGATGCAAACACCGTTGAAGTTGCTGCGAAAATCAAAAATGAATTAGCAAAGATTGAAGATCAGTACAAAGAAGATAAACTGAAATTCGAAATTGCTGCCGACGGTTCATTATTCACTATAGATGCAGCGAATGCTGTTAAGGAAGATTTGGGAATAGCGGTACTGCTTGTGGCTATTGTAATGCTAATGTTCTTGCACAGCGTAAGAAACTCTGTTATCGTTCTTATTGCAATACCGGCATCGCTCATATCAACGTTCATTGCGATTTATGCTTTCGATTTTACTTTGAATCTTATGACCTTGCTCGCTCTTTCCCTTGTCGTAGGTATTCTTGTGGATGACTCGATTGTGGTGCTTGAAAATATTTATCACTACTTGGAAAAGGGAACCGATAGACGTGAAGCTGCTCTTCGCGGAAGAAACGAAATTGGCTTTGCGGCACTTGCTATCACTTTTGTAGATGTGGCTGTATTCTTGCCTCTCGCACTTATCGGTGGAATAGTAGGCAATATTCTGCGCCAATTCTCTGTAGTAGTTGTGGTTTCAACTTTGATGAGCTTGTTTGTTTCATTCACACTTACGCCGCTGCTTGCTTCAAGATTTGGTAAGCTGGAAAGATTAACCAGCGCAACTATTCTCGGCAAGTTTGCTCTTTGGTTCGAAAAAGAATTCCACGCCTTTACGGATAAATACCTTTCCATATTGAAGTGGGGTTTTGTAAACCGAGGCAAGGTTTGGATTCTTGCTTTTGTAATGTTTGCTGCCTCTGTTGCTCTTGTGCCAATGGGCTTAATTGGTTTCGAGTTTATGACTCAAGTTGACCGTGGCGAATTTGCCGTAACTCTTGAATTAAAACCGGGAACGCCAATTGAAGAAACCAATAAAATTTCCCAGCAAGTTGAAACTATCATTGGGAAAATTCCTGAGGTGCAGCGTTTATATACAAACGTTGGTGCATCCAACGAAGGTTTAATTGGTTTCTCAAGCGCTAACGCATCTGAGGTAACCGTTACGCTTATTCCAAAAAATGAAAGAAGCCGCTCAACTCAATCAATAAAAGATGAAATTAGAGGCAAGCTTCAAAGAATACCCGGTTTGAAAACCCGCGAAAACGAAGTTGGTATTTTTGGCGTTGCTAACGAAACTCCAATTCAGCTTTTACTAACCGGACCGAGTTACGAAGAGGTAATTGCAACTGCTAAAGATGTTGCAAATATTATGAAGAAGATTCCCGGAACATCGGATGTTCGTCTTTCATCGCAAGATGGAAACCCCGAAACAAGAATTAACATTGATAGGAGAAAACTTGTTAGTTATGGCTTAACGCTTGCAGAAGTTGGCGGAACGCTGCGTGTGGCTTTAACCGGAGATGATGAATCCAAACTGCGCGAAGGTGATACCGAATATGATATTCGTGTTATGCTCGATCAGTTTGACCGCTCTAAGACAGATGAACTTGGAAACATTGCTTTTACAAACAAAAAAGGGCAGCAGATTTATCTCAAACAGTTTGCAGATATTTCCCGCGCTACAGGTCCAACTAAACTTTCCCGTCAGGCAAGAGCGGCTTCCGTAATTATTTATTCCAATGCAATTGGCAGACCGAGCGGAAACATTGCTCAAGACATTGATAAAGAATTGAAAGATTTCAAATTCCCAAGAGGTGTTGCGTACGGCTATGTTGGTCAAGTTAAAAACCAAAATGAATCTATGACAGATATGATGTTAGCGCTCTTTGCCGGAATCCTTTTCACTTATATGATTATGGTTGCGTTGTATGATTCATTCATTTATCCGTTCATCATTCTGTTCTCAATTCCGTTAGCTATGATTGGCGCGCTGCTTGCACTTGCTCTCTCGTTGAAAGCGCTTTCTATTTTTTCAATGTTAGGTGTAATTATGCTTGTGGGGCTGGTTGGTAAAAACGCAATCTTGCTTGTTGATAGAACTAATTTTATGCGCTCTAAAGGAGAAAGCCTGCACGATGCGTTGATTGATGCCGGTAAAATGAGAATACGCCCGATCTTTATGACTACGTTAACAATGATTTTTGGTATGATGCCTATTGCTCTTTCTACAAGTGACGGTGCTGAATGGAAAAGCGGTTTGGCTTGGGCGTTAATCGGCGGTTTAACTTCTTCACTTTTCTTAACATTACTTGTTGTACCAATGGTTTACACCAAAGTTGAAGAAGTGAAAGTTGCTTTCATTCCGTTTGTTAAGAAATGGTTTTTCAAACTAACCGGAAAAAAAGCTGAAGCAGTGCCTGCAGCCGAAGAATTAATTTAATTGCATTGTAAAGACGTTCCGCCGGAACGCCTGACCATTCGTTTTTTGTAGAGACGCCATTTATGGCGTCTTTACGTTTATAGAAGTCATTTCATTTTTAAATCCATTTGACAAAACAACCCAGTTCCTTTAAGTTGCAAAAGAAAGATTCCATTCAAACAATGCGGGGGAATCTTGTTGCTAACCGAAAACTAGTTAACTAAAAATAGATGTAAAACATTATCTACGCAGTACTATTTGATAAGCGCTTTGCATAAAGAACAGTTAGCAACAACTATAAACATTAAAACGAGGTGTGAAATGGCAAGTGTTTCTACAAAAGTATATGATCGTCTAAGTTCTGGTATAAAGAAATTTCAACCAATCCTAAATAATGCTAAGTCCAGAGATGTTAACGAATCTGATACAGTAATAATTATAACAGATATGCTTAGTGAAATATTTGGCTACGACAAATATTCAGAAATTACTTCGGAATTTATGGTTCGTTCAACATACTGCGATTTAGCCATAAAGCTTGAAGGTAAACTTGCCTTTTTGTTGGAAGTTAAGGCAATTGGACTCGAATTAAAGGATAACTTTATTAAACAAGCTGTGGACTACGCTGCGAATCAAGGAATAGATTTTGTTGTTTTGACAAATGGAGTCCTTTGGAAAGTGTATAAGATTACATTTACTAAACCGATAGATCAAGAATTGGTCTTTGAAATTGATTTTCTAGGCATGAGTAACAAAAATTCTGATGATGTTGAAAAACTCGCTTTACTTGCTAAAGAAGGATGGCTGAAATCTTTTCTCTACGACTATCATTCTCAGAAACAAGCTCTAAGTAAGTTTTTCCTAAGCGCATTAATACAAAGCGACTCAATAATAGAGGTCATTCGTAGAGAATTAAGAAAAATATCTCCCGATGTCAAAGTTACATCCGACCAAATTAAAGAAGTGATTTTCAAGGAAGTCTTGAAGAGAGAAGTTATTGAGGGTGAGAAGGCTGATGAAGCAAAGAAAAAAATAAATAAAGTGTTTAATAAAATTTCTAAAAATAAAGTCGGCAAGCAAAGTACCCTCGAAGCGCCAGAAGATAAAAGCGCAATAGTTGAGACTAATAATGAAAAAATTGCGATATAATGAATTATTGGACATCCCACTTTTGCGGGAATGACAAATGATTTTGCCTCACCATTAAGGTGCGGCTAATTTATATAGACAAAATATTACCTAGCGTTCTTAATATGACGGACGCCATCTTTGTTAATCAAGTCTTTTATATGTACATTAAGGCTGTACAATTAGAAAGGTGTTGGGATGTCAATTAGTTTAACATATACGCAAGCACGCGCTAATCTTGCAAAACTGCTGGATGAAGTTTCGCATAATAAAGAAGTGGTTATTATCAACCGCAAAAATGCTGAAAATGTAGCTTTGGTTTCGGAAAGTGAACTATCAAGCATTTTAGAAACCGCTCATCTTCTCCGTTCACCCAAAAATGCTCAAAGATTGTTAAAGACTTTGTTAAAAGTTCATGAGCAAAAAGAAACCCCTCAAACTCTGCAAGAGCTTAAGATGGAATTTGGTCTTGAAAGGTAAAACTCCAAAAGAACGGCAAAGTGTTTTTCATTCCGAGTTTAGAGAAGACTTAGCCTACTGGGTGAAAATAGACCGAAAAGTTGCTCTAAGAATTCTGGAAATTGTAGAAGCAATAATGCGAAATCCCTTTGACGGAATTGGTAAACCGGAACCGCTTCGCTATTTGGGCAGCGGAGTTTGGTCGAGAAGGATTACACAAGAACACCGCATTGTTTACGTTGTTTGCGAAGATAGGATTGATTTTGTTCAATGCCGGTATCATTATTAGCAGCAAAAGCTAATAATAAGTTGTTATCCATATTTATTAACACTCAATCTTTAATAAAAAATTCTGCATGAAGAAATACTCTGTTATTGTTTTCGATCTTGGCAAAGTGCTAATCCCGTTTGATTATTCGCCCGTTACGGAAAAGTTTAACAAGCTTAAGCCAAACCTTGGCGATAAGTTCAAGGATTTGTACGCAAAGAATTATCACATTCATCAGCAGTTTGAGCGGGGCGATTTGAGCCAAGATGAGTTCATTTCAATAATGCTGGAATGGCTTGAAGGAACAATTACCGCCGAAGAATTCTGCCGGGTTTTCTCAGATATATTCACAGTGAATCAAGATGTTGTAAACCTTCTTCCCGTGCTGAAACAGAGCTACACGCTGGTTCTTCTTTCCAACACTAACGAAATACATAAGAAATATGGTTACGGACATATGAAGTTCTTGCAGCAGTTTGATAAACTTATTCTTTCTCATGAAGTACGAGCGATTAAACCAGAAGAAAAAATTTACAGAGCAGTTGAATCCTTCACTCAAAGACTATCAAGCGAACATTTCTTTATAGACGACATTCCGGAGTATGTTGAAGGCGCCAAGAAATGCGGCTGGGGCGGAACGCAGTTTGTTGGTTATGAAAAACTTGTAACTGATTTTAAAACGGAAGACATATTATAATTCTGTAAAGACGCCATATATGGCGTCTCTACCACTAGTTATTCCCATTTTTTCCAAACTTCCGGCTGGTAACCGGTTGTAGCTTCCTTTCCGTTTCTAACTATTGGCGTAACTAACAAAAGTGGATCGGCAAGCAGTTCTTCTTCTAAATTGAAAACCATGAACTGCATATTCCTTTTCTTGTATTGCTTGCCTTCTTTATCAATTAAATTCTCAAGCGGAATTACGCGGGTTATGTTATCAAGTTCTCCTTTAGATATTCCCTTTTCGTTCAAATCGCGGAAGTGAAAATTGATGCGCCGTTCCTTAAAGTAGCGCTCGGCTTTCTTTGTATCGTTACAGTTTTTAGTACCAAAAATTTGAATGTTCATACTCTCTTATTGCTTTGTTTGGCTACAGCAAAAGTTATATTTTTCACGGCGATAATCAAACAACACTTCACAATAATGGGAAGAAAATGAAATTTGTTGCAAAATTTTTATTAATAATCATGGCGGGAATAATAGTTATGAGTTGTTCAGACAACAAACAAAAAAGTGCAGCACCGGATAATTTTAAGTATGAATCGGAATCATTTGCTGATTTAAGGATTCAGCGTTACTTCGTTCCCGGTTTTGAAGAACTTACAGCAAAGCAAAAGGAGTTAGTTTATTATTTGTATCAAGCTTCACTTTCCGGCAGAGACATAATTTACGATCAGAACTACAAACACAATCTTTACATTCGGCGCTCTCTCGAAGCAATTGTTAGAACTTATTCAGGCGATCGCAATGAGCCGGAATTTCAAAAATTTATGACTTACGTTAAACGGGTTTGGTTCTCAAACGGAATTCATCATCACTATTCAAACAAAAAGTTTTTGCCGGAATTCTCGAAAGAATACTTAACAAAACTTGTTGGCGGTTCGGATGAATACGAATTCCCGCTGCAGAATCAAGAATCGCTCGATGATCTGCTTAAGAATCTTTTCGTTTACATGTTTGATCCAAATGTTGCGCCGATGAAGGTAAACCAAGCAGCTGGCGTTGATCTGATAAAATCTTCCGCTGTTAATTTCTACGGCGAAGTAACACAAAAAGAAGTTGAAGATTTTTATAGAAAAGAAGCTGATGCGAATGAGACTGAACCAATTTCTTATGGGCTGAATTCCAAACTTGTTAAAGAAGATGGAAAAATTTTCGAGCGTCATTGGAAATCCAACGGAGCGTATGCTTATTCAATACGCAAAATTGTTTCCTGGCTGAAGAAAGCTGTAACTGTTGCGGAGAATGATCAGCAGAAGAAATGTTTTAATCTGCTTATTGAATATTATGAGACCGGCGACTTGAAGAAATGGGATGAATACAATATTGAGTGGGTGAAAGATACAAGCTCTGTAGTTGATTTTGTAAACGGCTTTGTTGAAACCTATAACGATCCGCTCGGCTTCCGCGCTACTTATGAATCAATCGTTTCGATTAAAGATAACGAAGCTACAAAGCGGATTGAAGCGATAAGCAAAAACGCAAAATGGTTTGAAGATAATTCTCCGATTGCAAAAGAGCATAAGAAGCCGGACGTCAAAGGAATTTCTGCAAAAGTTATTACAGCAGTTGTAGAAGCCGGTGATGCAGCTCCTTCTACTCCAATTGGAATTAACTTGCCGAACGCAAACTGGATTAGAAAAGTACACGGCTCAAAGTCGGTTAATCTTGGCAACATTGTTCACTCGTACAACAAGTTTGCGGAAACAAGTGGCGTACTTCAAGAGTTTGCTTATTCAAAAGAAGAAGTAGAACTCGAAAAGAAACATGGTGTGCTTGCAGATGATTTACACACCGATATGCACGAAGTCATTGGGCACGCTTCCGGACAAGTGAATCCCGGAGTTGGAGAGCCCCACCAAACATTGAAAAATTATTATTCCACATTAGAAGAAGCCCGTGCGGATTTAGTTGCACTCTATTTCTTGTACGATCAGAAACTTGTTGATCTTGGTGTAATGGAATCGCTTGATTGCGGAAAAGTTGCTTACAACGATTACATCCGTAACGGATTGATTGTTCAGCTTGCGCGCGTTCAGCCTGGCGAAAATATTGAAGAAGCACACATGCGCAACCGCCAGTTAGTTGCTAAATGGGCTTTGGAGATGGGCGCAAAGGAAAACGTTATTGAGAAAAAGGTAAAAGATGGCAAGACTTTCTTTGTGATAAATGATTATGCAAAGTTGAAAAACTTATTCGGTCAGCTGCTTAAGGAAATCCAAAGAATAAAATCCGAAGGAGATTATGAAGCCGGAAAAAATTTAGTAGAAAATTACGGCGTTAAAGTTGACCTGGTACTTCACAAAGAAATTTTGGAGAGATACAAAAAGTTAAACATAGCTCCGTATGCCGGATTCATTCAGCCCAAGCTTATTCCTGTAATGGAAGGAAAGAAAATAATTGATGTTAAGATTGAGTATCCAGAAGATTTTACGAAGCAGATGCTTGAATATGGAAAAGAGTTTAATCTACTAACAACGTATAATTAATTTTTTTTGTCATTCTGATCCCGCACTTTTTGCGGGAGAAGAATCTCATTAGTAAGAGATATTTCGCTCCCGCCTAGTCGGCGAGGCGGGTCGCTCAATATGACAACATTAATTTAATTCAATCCACACATACCATTTGCACAACCGCCACCATAAGATGGAACACCACAGCTTCCGTCACTGCAAGAAGAACCGCCTTCAAAACCGCCGGAAGACATTGAAGCGCTGAATGAAGAAAGCAGCTTCTTAGAATTCTTGGATTGGCAATCCGGACAAACTACTTCTTCCAAGTTGGTGCTGGATTTGTGCAGAACATCAAATTTTTTTCCGCAATCGTTACATTTGTATTCAAAGATTGGCATTGTTACTCCGTATTTGTTTCAATAATCTATTTAGAAATTTGTGTTACTATCGTTCCAATATTTTCAATTTCGCCGAAGAGTTTATCGCCGGGAACAACTCTGCCAACACCTTCCGGTGTTCCGGTAAAAATCAAATCACCTTTCTCCAAAGTCATTCTTGAAGAAATGTGTTTTACACATTGAGCTGCATTGAAAATCATATTTGAGATTGATGTGTTTTGTTTTACTGTATCATTTACTGAAAGAGAAATATTTTCATCTCCGCGTAGCTGATAATCCTTCTTTAGAACTACATCTCCAAGAACTGCGGCTGTATCAAAACATTTTGCAAGTGTCCACGGATCACCTTTCTCCTTGAACTTAAACTGCAAATCGCGTAAAGTCATATCAAGCCCAACTGTGTAGCCGTGAATTGCTTTCTCGGCTTGCTCATCGGTTCCGTTTTTAATGTCTTCGCCAATGTAAAGAACAAGCTCAACCTCATGATGAAGATTTTCCGAATAAGGGGGATGAATAACAGACTCCCCGGAAAAAATAACATTGGAAGCCGGTTTGAGAAATATTATTGGAAACTCGGTTGAGGCTTCGCCGCCAAGTTCTTTTGCATGTGCGGCGTAATTACGCCCAACACAAACTAATTTCCCAATCGGTACTTTTTCGTCACTGTTTTTGAATTTTAGATATTTCATGTTACCTCGTTAGATGCAATCTCGCTTAAAAAGATTCGTTTTGGAATCTGGATACTAGATTCTTGATACTGGAAAAATCAACTACAACTAAGTTATTCTTCAGTTGCATTTGCCTATCCAGAAACCAGTATCTAGTATCCAGGGACCAGTATCAAGTTTACGTTTTCTGCTCTTTTTTCTTCGCTGCCGGAAAAAGAATATTGTTAAGAATAAGCCGGTAACCGGGCGAATTTTTGAACAATGTTAAATCTGTTGGCGGATCGCCAACAGCGTGCTGATAATCTTCCGGATCGTGTCCGCCGTAAAAAGTAAATGTTCCTCTGCCAAAACTTCCGTGAATATATTTTACTTGATCAGTTCCGGCGCGCTCACCAAGTATGATCACAGAATTCTTAATTACTTTGCGCCTGAACATTGAAGTCTGTCCCATAAATCCGTGAATAACATTTAAATGATTTTGAGTTAGCATTGTCGGAACCGGATCGTACTTGGCTGAGAAATCAAACAAAGTAAAAAAATCATTTTGTTCGGGTCCAATTTCAAGAGGTGCGATATCAATGTCGCTGTATTCATAAACTAACGGATTCATCTCAATCTTAAAATTTTCGAAAGCGAATGTCTGAGCAAAATCAACTTTGTCTTGCGCGTTCAAATCCGGCGGATCGCCATCATACATTCTATCGGCAATATCAACATTCTGAGTAGAGAGAGAAATATCGTAAGAATCAGTAGCCGAGCACATTGCAAACAAAAATCCACCTTGCCCAACATAATTTTTCATAGTTGCGGCAACTGCTTTTTCCATATCGGAAACTTTTTTGAAGCCTAACTTCTTCGCTTCCTTTTCGTAAACTACTTGCTGCTCAACGTACCATGATGCTTCGCTGAAAGAAGCGTAGAACTTTCCATACTGTCCCGTAAAATCTTCGTGATGAAGATGAAGCCAATCGTACTTTTCTAAATCGCCGCGTAAGATTTCTTCAATCCAGATTTTATCATACTTCACCTCGGCATAATCAAGAGCGAGTGTTACCGCATCATCCCACGGCTTAAAATTTGGCGGAACATAAACTGCAATGTTCGGAGCTTTTTCCAAACGCACAACATCCATATTCTGATCTTCACTTTGAACCAAAGCGTAAATCTGAACAACTTCTTGCTGAGAAAGAGGCTGAAACGAAACTCCTTTAATGCGGCATTTGAGAGCAAGCTCATTTGAATAATCCAGCATAAAAGAACCGCCACGGTAGTTAAGTAGCCAATCCGCTGTTGAGCCGCTCTGCAATGCATTAAACGTAATTCCGTACGCTTTTAAGTGGTCGGTCTGCTGCAAATCCATGTATATAAGAATTTTGGATTGCGCCAAAACCAATCCGGAAAGCAGAAGTAATATTGCCAGAAGTTTTTTCATAATTGCATTTTTAGTAGAAGTAAAATTGAGCCAGGCTTCGAAATTTTCGAACCAAAACCGTATTTTGAATTCAATAATAATCTAAATCTATTATGCGTTCAAAAAAGAAATTTACAACTTGCCCAAATTGTGAAAACAAATTAACTGCAAATGATCATTTTTGTTCCCGTTGCGGGCAGCCCAACCATGATATTAAAATTCCCTTTGGGCATTTAGTAGAAGAAGGAATTGAGTCTTTCCTTCACATTGATAGAAAAGCTCTCAGCACATTAAAATTATTGGTCGTTTCGCCCGGCAAACTAAGCAAAGAATTTAACGAAGGAAGGCGAATAAAATTTATTCCTCCGATGCGGCTTTATGTAATAATTAGTCTTCTGTTTTTCTTCTTGCTTAATTTCAATGCCCCACATAAACAATCGCATGTCAAAACCAGCAAAGATGGAATCGCAATTTCATACTCCGGCATAAATACTCATGAGCTGGCTGGATTAACAAAAATTCAAACCGATTCGCTTGTCAAGGCGAGAAATATTAAACAAACGGAGTACAATAAATTTTGGATTAATCAGTTGTACAAAATTGCAAACTCAAGTTCCGCCGGGTTCTTCCATTCGCTATTCAAAAACATTTCTTATATGATGTTTATTCTTATGCCTGGCTTCGCGTTCATCCTTTATATTTTCTTTGGCAATAAAAACAGTTTCTATGTAGAAAATCTGATTGTCTCGGTTCACTTTCATTCATTCGTATTCTTGCTGATTTCGGTTATGCTGATGATCGGATTGATGAATGTGAGCTTTACGTTTCTATTGTTGCCTATCATTGTCCCGGTTTATCTATATCTTATTTTGCGAAACTACTACGGGCAAAAGGTTTTTGCTTCAATTTGGAAAACTGTGGTGATTGGTCTTTTACACTCTATTCTTTTTGCGGGTTTATTTATTACAACTGTCTTTATCAGCATTTACCTGGTATAAAAAAAGCCCGGCTGCAATAAAGAAGCCGGGCTTAGTCAAAAAATTATTTCACTTACGCTGTTTTTCTATCGCTTTCTATGTAAACCGGTTTTTCATTCTTAGCAACAACATCTCTCGTAATTAAGCACTTATCAACGTTTTCCATTGTAGGCAGTTCGTACATAATCTCAAGAAGAATCGCTTCAACAATTGAACGCAACGCGCGAGCACCGGTTTTTCTTTCGATAGCTCTCTTAACAATTTCTTCCAAAGCTAAATTATCAAATTCGAGATCAACTCCTTCCAAAGAGAAAAGTTTCTTGTATTGTTTAACAAGAGCGTTCTTTGGTTCCGTCAGAATGTTCTTCATTGCTTTCGCGTTCAAGTTTGAAAGCGGAGCTATGATTGGCAAACGTCCGACTAATTCCGGAATTAAACCATACTTAACCAAATCTTCCGGCTGAGATTTTTGAATTAAATTATCGCGTTCAACTTCGCTTGCATTCTCTTGTCCGTGAGTATCGAAGCCGATTGGGTTTCTATTTATTCTGCTTGCGATAATGCTTTCGATCCCATCAAAAGCGCCGCCGCAGATGAAAAGTATATTTTTTGTGTTAACGTTGATTAAGCTTTGTTCCGGATGTTTTCTTCCGCCGCGTGGTGGAACGCCGGCAACAGTTCCTTCTAAAATTTTAAGAAGAGCCTGCTGAACACCTTCACCGGAAACATCTCGGGTTATAGATGCGCTTTCACTTTTGCGCGCAATCTTGTCTATTTCATCAATGTAAACAATTCCTTTTTGGGCTTTATCTAAATTGTAATCCGCCGCTTGAAGTAAACGAACAAGTACTGTTTCAACATCATCGCCAACGTAACCGGCTTCTGTTAATGTTGTGGCATCGGCAATCGCAAAAGGAACATCCAAAATTCTTGCCAGCGTTTGAGCAAGCAAAGTTTTGCCAACACCGGTGGGACCGAGAAGCAAAATGTTGCTCTTTTCAATTTCAACATCATCCATTTCGAAAAGTGAATTGCTTGCGTTAACTCTTTTGTAATGATTGTATACTGCAACTGCCAAGACTTTTTTTGCTTTATCTTGATCAATTACATATTCATCTAAGCTTTTCTTAATTAAGTCCGGCGTTAGTGAAGATTGGTAGGTATTGTCTTTTTTGGGATAACTCGTGATGTTATTCTTAAGAATATCAACACTGGTTTTGATACAAATATCGCAAATGTACACATCGGGTCCGGCAACCATGGAAGTTACTTCGCTACCGTCTCTACCGCAAAAGGAACATTTTACGCTGCGTGGTTCTCTGGAATCGCTCATTTTTAACCGTTTTTTGTTTGAATGCTATTTAACTCATCTCTTGCACGGTCAAAATAGATGGAGTTTGGGAAATTTTCAAGTAATTTCTGGTAGATTTGAGCTGCTTTAACCGGATCGTGAATTCCGTATAAATATGTGTTTGCAAGCAAAAAAGTAGCTTTTTCAGCAAAAATCGCAGCTTTTTCATCCGTTGAGAACTTTTCAAGGATTTGCAGCGCAGAAAAAAAATTGCTCTCGGCAATAAAAATTTCCGCAAGCTTAAGTTTTGCGAACTGATTTATAACAAACAGATTATCGTTATCACCTAAAGTTTTGAATTCAATCGCAGCTTGTTTGAGATTATTCTGTAACAAAAGCAAATCGGCTTTTGCATACTTAACAAGATTAGTTGAGTCTCTTTTTGCTGAATTAACAAAGAAAGATAATTCTAAAGCGTCGTTTGTGTAATCGGCAGAGGTAACTTGAGTAGCATTTTTCAAAGCATCTATTGCAACGGAAAACTCACCTTTCCAGAAAGCGATCTTTGCCAATAGGAATTTCGCTTCAAAAGATTTTGCCGGATCGCTGCGCGGATGATTTGCAGCCGTTTCAAAAAATTGTCTGGCTTCATCAGGCTTGCTGAGCGAGATGGCAATTCTACCACAAGCGATGTTTGATTCAACGGTGTAATTTGTTAGAGGAGAATTCCGGATTACTTTTTTATAAACACTGTCTGCTTTTGGCAAATCAAGAAGGCGCAAACGGTAAACTTCTGCTATTCTAAAAATAGCTTCTGTTGAAGAAGCGTTGTCTTTGTATGAAGCTATAAAATCGTTGTAAGCGTTTATAATCAATTTGTAATCATCTGGAAAAGAAATTGCGGGGCTTGAAAGAGGTTTCCATTTCTCAACCGTCAAATCACTTTTTTGATTGAGAGCTTCTTCTAGCGTTTTTGCATAACCAAGACGAGCAGAAATTTCGAGTGGCGATTTTGAAAAATGATCTAGAATATATTTATACGCTTTAGATGCGGTTTCGAACTGACGGTTTCTAAATGCCTCTTGCGCAAATATGATTATACTAGTTCCGTTGCTCTTAAATTTTTCTTCAGATTCGGTAATTGTTTTCAGCGCTTCATCAAACTTGCCGGTTTGAAAATAAACGAATGAGAGGAAATCAAGCAGCTCGGATGTTTCTTTCGTTTCAATAAAACTAATTATTGAAGCCGTTGTCTGTTCCGCCGCCAGAGGACGATTTAAATAGGATGTGACACGCGCTTTAGCTGTTGGCAATTGATCCGGTCGAATTGATATCAACTCGCAAAGCTCAGTTGCCGCATCCTTAAAATTCATATTGATGGCGTAGATGTTGGATAAATCAAGCATGAATGGAAATGGATCATTTGTAATTTTCTTTCCGCGTTTCAAAAAATCAATCGCCTTTTCGTAAGCGCGGTTTTCGATTGCAGAGTTGGCAATAATTCTATATGTGATAAATGAATTTGGGTTAGCGGTAATTCCCCTTTCCCATGTATCGTAGGCTTTTTGAGTTTGATCAGAATAAAAATATGTGGTACCGAGTAACCCATATAAGCCGGTATCGTTCGGAGAATCTTTCAACCTGGCTTCAATTAATCCGGCGGATTCATCATACTTTTTCTGAAGAATTAATATGCGGTTGAGAGATTCGAAAAAGGTGTAGTTCCAAGTCTGAAGTGTAATGAGTTCTTTATAAAGTGATTCAGCTTTTTCTAGCTGCCCGACCATTTCATAATTCTGAGCAAGGCGGAATTTGTTATCAACATTGGGATTATTCTGCGCGCTCAAAAAAGAAACAAAACAGAAGAACATTATTAGAAAGTATTTTTTCATCAGTTATTGAAGATACTTCTCTTCAAAAATGTTCCCGATGTTAAGGATTCTGTTTGGATCAAAAGTCAGTTTAAGCTTTGCCATTTGTTTAATTGTATCTTCGCCATACATCATCAGCAAATAATCACGTTTCATTTTGCCAATGCCATGCTCGGCAGAAACTGTTCCTTTTAGGCGCACGGCTTCTTTGCAAATCTCAAAATAAATTTCTTTTGATCTCACAAAATCGGCTTGATCCTTTGGCAGCATATTTAAGTGAGGATGACAATTTCCAAAGTGTCCGTAAACCACATATTCAATATTGGTTTCCTCAACAAATTTCGTCATCCATTTGTAAAATGAACGAAATGATTCAACCGGAACGGAAATATCCGTCCCTATTTTCTTTAGTCCTCGTCGTGCAACAGTTTCGTTAACGCGCCAGGCAATTGCATGGCGAAAATCCTTAAATTTTTCTTGCTCGTTTTTGTCAACAGCAATCCATGCTTTTTCAGCATCGGCGTTGTGTTTATCAATTAATTCAAGCCAGGCTTCTGTTAATTGCTCTTCAGTTTCGTCAAGCTCTTGCTCAAACCAAACGCAGCAAGTATCTAATGGAATAGTAGCATAATCTGGACGAAGAAAGTCGAGTGTAAGCTTATCAAAGAACTCCAAAGCACGTGCTGAGATAACGCCATTACTTTTTGTTATTGCGCGAGCCTCATCAATAAAATTAAACGCATCATCTTCAGTAGGGAAAAACACTACGCAAGAAAGCACGTTATCATTATAATCAAGCAGCTTTAGTTTTAGCTCAGTAATGATTCCAAGTGTACCTTCCGAGCCGATGAAGAGATCAATCAAATCCATATTGGCTTTGCAGTAATAGCCGGAGGCATTCTTAGTGTTTGGCATTTCAAATTGCGGAACAGAAATATTTATTTCACTTCCTTGTTCGGTAAGAAGCTTAGCTGAGTAATTTTCAACGTTCTGCTTACCTCTTTCAAGGTAAACAATTTCGCCGTTCGGAAGAACAACCCGAATTGCTAAAACATAATCTCTTGTTGGTCCATATTTAAATGTTCTTGCGCCGGATGAGTTTGTAGCAACGGTTGCACCTATAAAACAATTACGCTCTGTAGGATCCGGCGGATAAAACAACTTTTTCTCTTCAACGTAATCTTGTAAATCTTTTAAGATTACAGCCGGTTGAACACGAACAAACTTTTCTGTTTCATTCATCTCTAAAATTTTATTCAGTTTCTCCAAAGAAAGGACAACTCCGCCTTCGGGTACTCTGCCGCCATTTAAGCCGGTGCCGTTTCCGGAAATGGTAATTCTGGTTCTATTCAGATTTGCTTCTTTAACAAGTTCAATTATTTCTTCTTCACTTTCTGGAAGAAAAACTTTATCTGCAGTACCACTATAGTTTGATGCGTCGGATAGATAGTTCTGAAACTCTTCCGGATCGGTTTTTAATATCATCGTTTACTCTGTTGGTTTGTTGTGCTGTTTCATTATTGCTTTCCAAGTATCAATGTCGAGAACTTCCGATTCTTCGATTAGCATAATTGGAATGTCATTTTCGATTCTGTAACGCCGCCTCGAGTTTTTATCAACCGAGACAAGTGTGTAACCATCCAGCACTAAATCAGCTTTAGTCTCCGGGCAACAAAGAATATCTAATAAATCCTTGGAAATCATTATTCACCTTTATGTGATTTTCTGTTAAATTTTCGTGGAGATTTTATAAATAAATGTAAACAAAATATGAGTGATGAGAAACCTTTAGACAACTTTCCGGTCTTGGAAACAGAGCGACTTTTGCTTAGAAAGTTAGAAGTTTCTGATTCAGAAGATATTTTTGAATACGCCAGCGTACCGGAAGTTGCAGAATTTTTAATCTGGAATCCACATACCAAAATTAGCGACTCGCTGGATTTTATTCAATTTGCGCAAGAACAATTTGAGACGGCGAGCTCTTTGATTTGGGGAATTGTACTGAAAGCGGAAAAGAAACTTATCGGCACGATTGATCTGCGGGGCTTCAATTCGGTTCATCGTTGCGGCGATGTTGGTTATGTTATCTCAAAGAAATATTGGAATAAAGGAATTGTTACTGAAGCGTTTAAGGAAATTGTACGTTTTGGATTTACCGAACTGAATCTGAATAGAATAGAAGCCCATTGTGAAGAAGAAAATCCCGGCTCGTGGAAAGTAATGGAAAAAGTCGGACTGAAATATGAAGGAACTTTGCGCGAAAAAGTTTTCTTTAAGGATAAATTTCACTCAATGAAAATGCATTCGATATTAAAAAGAGATTGGCTAAGTAATGACAAAAATTAAAATCTGCTGTATTGCAAACATAGAAGAAGCGGAACTCGCAATTAAATATGGAGCTGATGCAATCGGGTTGGTCTCCGAAATGCCAAGCGGTCCTGGGGTAATAGATTTTAAAACAATAACTGAAATATCTAATGCTGTTACTGGAAGGATTGATACATTCTTGCTTACGAGTAAAAGAACAACTACGGAAATAATTGCTCAGCTAAAAAGCTGTAAAACATCTACCGTACAAATTTGCGATTCACTTATCAGAGGTTCACATTTAGATATAAAGAAAGAATTGCCGAATGTGAAAATTGTTCAAGTGATTCACGTTTTCGATGAAAGCTCGGTTGATGAAGCAACAGAAGCAGCTAAAACTGCTGATGCTCTGCTTCTTGATTCCGGCAATCAAAAATTAGCGGTTAAAGAACTTGGCGGAACGGGAAGAACACACAATTGGGAGTTTAGCAGACATATTGTTAAAGGGGTTAAAATTCCAGTTTATTTGGCTGGCGGATTAAATCCCGCAAATGTGAAAGAAGCTATAAAAACTGTTCATCCGTTTGGTGTGGATATTTGTTCCGGCTTGCGAACTGATGGAAATCTTGACGAGGCTAAACTTAGCGAGTATGTAAAACTTGTTAAGGCTTGCAGCTAATCATTTGTCTGAAGTTTGAATCCCGTTCCATGCACATTCACTATTTCAATTGAGGAATCATTCTTAAAGTAGCTGCGCAGCTTCGTTATATAAACATCCATACTGCGGGCAGTAAAGTAATTGTCATTTTGCCAAATCTTATTCAGCGCAATAGACCTTTCCAAAATGCTGTTTTTGTGCAGACACAATAAATTCAAAAGCTCAGCTTCTTTTGATGTAAGCTTCTGCTCAAAACCATCATGCTTCAGAAGACGTTTTTCAAAATCGAAAGTATAACTTCCGATAGAAAACTTTGTCTGCTCAATTTCACTTTCAATTAAAGCCGAGCGTTTCAGAATTACTTTAATGCGTAGTAAAAGCTCTTCCATGCTGAACGGTTTTGTAACGTAATCATCTGCGCCAAGTTTTAGACCTTTTAACTTATCATCGAGCATAGCTTTGGCGGAAAGGAATAAGAAAGGCGTTTGAGGATTATAATCTTGAATCTTTTTTGCGAGCGTAAAGCCATCCATCTTTGGCATCATTACGTCAAGTATGCACAAATCATATTCGCTTTCTTGATATGCCGAAAGCCCTTCTTCGCCATTGAATGCTTGCGTAACTGAATAACCCTTAACTTCGAGAAATTCTTTTAGAAGAGTGCTGAGGTTTTTGTCATCCTCAATTAGCAATATTTTTATTTCGTTTTTCATTGCTGGGGCAAAGTGATTTTAAACGTTGTGCCCTTATTGATTTGGCTTTCAACAGAAATAGTTCCGCCATGCAGTTCAATGATTTTCTTGGCGTAACTTAATCCAATTCCGTTGCCCCGCACGTTTTGCACATTCCCGCTTTGCACGCGGTAGAACGTTTCAAAAATTTTATCAAAACTCTCTTTAGGAATTCCGATTCCGTTATCAGAAATTGCAAGAACAGCGCTCTCGGGTTCTGAAGATAAAGTCAGCTTAACTTCCGGCTTTTGCTCGTTAAACTTCAGCGCGTTATCTACCAGGTTGCTGATTGCATTTGTTAGGTGAAACTTGTCGCCAAGTATTGTGCTATTTGGGCTTTGCGTTTCAACAACAACAGAGCCTTCTCGCTGACGGATAGCTTCATCAAATTTTGAAATCGTAGTATTTATAATAACTTCTAAATCAATTTCTTTTCTCTCAATTTTAATCTCATCTCGTTCCAATGAAGCTGTATTTAATAGCGTATCAACCATTAATTGAAGCCGCTCATTTTCTTCCCGGATAATTTTTGAGTAACGGGCAACTGATTGCTTTTCTGCAGAAAGTGCCGGCTCATTCAAAGCTTCGCAAGCCAAAGATATAGTTGAGATTGGCGTTTTAAATTCGTGAGTAATGTTGTTAATCAAATCGTTTTTAACATCTGTAATTTTCTTTTGCCGAATAAATAGTTGAACTGTCTTAAGAAAAACTCCAACGATTAAGGCAATAAACCCAATTGATAGAGCCAGCATTCCAACTAAAGAGCTTAAGATTAGACTGTTTTTGTTTGGAAAATAAACACGCAATTCATTTATGCCGGTGAAAACCTCGCCCGGAAATAAAAGTGTTCTGTAGTTGGATTTATTAAGCTCGGCAACTGCAGTTCCTTTCTTAAGCAATGTCAAACTGTCTTGTCGTACTTTAAGAATACCAAACTGAAACTCGCTGTTAATTCCTTTGCTGGCAAACTCTTGAGTCAAAACTGAATCAAGGGCTTTTACCGATAGACGTTTTTCAATTGGTCGCTGAATATTAATGTCTATCATTTCGGCAACAACATTTTGCACCAAGCGTTTTTTAGTAGTAACAAATGTATCAAGCTGTTTTTCAAAGACTATTTTAGGTGAAGAAACTTGCACCCTCATTTTGGGATCTGAACTTACAGCAAATACTTTCACCTCGGAGACTTTTCCTCTTTCAGTAGAATCATCCCGGAAATGGTAAACAAAATTGTCATCATCACTTTCGATTTTTATGATGCGCCCTTTTTGAGTTGTATCATGATTGAAATAATTGAAATGGGTTCCGGTAAGTCTTAACTCTTTAACGGATTTTGGTTTTCTTTCATTTTTGCCAACCCAAACTGTATTAACCAGCATTTTGGCTGCTTCGCCGCGTTCAAGTTTGGAAGCTGCCGCAATCATAGCATTGCTAACACTGCGGTTAAAGCGCTCTTCTTCAACCTTTATAAGATTGGTTAACCAGAAAACCTGTACGCCTATTAAGCCAATAACGGCAAACGCCATCAAGCCGATAATTATTTTAATGCGTCTCTCTTTCATGGCACAAATTTACATGAATACGCCGAACAATTCTGAGTTTTAACACTTTTTAACACTTCTTAACGGTTCTTTAACAGATTCGTGTTGTATAAGCCAATATCTTTGTACAACTCAAAAAACAAAAGGAGAAACCATGAAAAAGATCAATCAATTAAAAGCAGCTCTCATAATGTTGTTTTTGGTTCTTGGCGTAACTTTATACGCGCAGGATAAAGAAGCAAAAGAGAAACTTGCCGATCTTAAAGGAAAGGTTGAGAAAGTAACAATCAAAGTAGATGGAAAAGATGTTGTGTTCGAAGGTAAAGATGCGGAGCGCATTGCTAAGATTGCTAAAGCTACCGGAGAATCTAAAGCGTTTGTTTTTTCCACCGATGAAGATGAAGCCCCGGGAATGAAAAAAAGAGTTAAAATTTATACCAGCGGCGGCGATTCAAAATTTGATGTAGTTACTTCCGATGATTTCGATTGGAAAGCTGATGGTGATCAGAAAAAAGTGAAAGTTGAAATTAAAGATGGAAAGAAGAACATTACAGTTACAACAAACAAAGACGGCAAAGAAGAAACAAAAACTTACGAAGGTGAGGAAGCCGAAAAATTTCTAAAAGATCAAGGTGAAGATGGAAAAGTAAAAGTATTTATGAAAAAGATTGGCGAAGATGACTGTGAAGGCGAAGATCATATTATTATGTTGAACAAGAAAATTGGGGGCGGCGAATGCGGCTGCTGTTGCAAAGGTGGTGGCGGAATGAGTCACATGAAAATGATGCATGGCGGAATGGGCAACATGATGTGGAAGATGATGGATGACGAATCTGACGGAAAAGAAGTTCATGTAATTGTTGAAAAGAAAACAGACATGAAAAAGGAATTGAAGGAAACAAAAGAAACTAAGAAAGAAGAGAAGAAATAATAATTCTCATGGTTTATTTGCTATAGAAGCCTCGCTAATATTAGCGGGGCTTTCTTTTTTCTTCTTTTTCAGAAACACGTTCCTTAATTTCAAGCCGGAAATAAAATGGTAAATGAATGAAACTAAAACTGCCGGATTCTTCAAAAAATTGGATTTCTCTCGTAGGTGCCACAATAGCGCTAATCACCTTCTCAATGATAGTGTTCCTTTTTATTATCACATCAGTTACGCATTCCGGCAATACATATCTCGGATTAATAATATATGTTCTGCTTCCCGGTGTGTTATTTATCGGCTTGCTGCTTATTCCAATCGGCATGTGGTTAAAAACCCGAAGAGATAGACGCAGAACTGAAGAAGAGAGAAAGGGCTGGCCGGTAATTAATTTCAACATAATACAACACCGCCATGCTGCTCTAATTTTTGCAATCGGTACATCAGTTTTTCTGATGGCAACTGCCGTCGGAAGTTACGAAGCATTTCACTATTCCGAATCCGTAGAATTTTGCGGAAAGACTTGTCATTACGTTATGCAGCCGGAGTTTACCGCGTATCAAGGCTCTCCGCACGCACGCGTAAAGTGTGTTGATTGCCATGTAGGTTCCGGCGCAGATTGGTATGTTCGTTCAAAACTTTCCGGTTTGTATCAAGTTTATGCAGTTACCTTAGGAACAGTTCCAAAACCAATTGAAACACCAATTACTAATTTGCGTCCGGCAAGAGAAACATGCGAGCAATGTCACTGGCCTCAAAAGTTTTACTCTCGAAAACTGAGAACAGAAAAACATTTTATGACCGACGAGAAAAATTCCGAGTGGGATATTACTCTTACTATGAAGATTGGTTCTATTCTTAGCGCACTTGGTCTGGAAGAGGGAATTCACTGGCATATAAATCCCAACGTACGAATTGAATACAAAGCGATTGACAAGAAGCGTGAGAAAATTCCTTGGGTAAAGTATACTAACCTAAAAACCGGCGAAGTTAATGAATACGTTGACCACGAAGTAAAAATATCAAAAGAAGAATTAAGCAAACTGGAAACAAGAACCGTTGACTGTATGGATTGCCATAACCGTCCTTCGCATAATTATCAGCCACCGGCATTTTTTATTAATAATGCATTAACCAAAGGCACAATTCCGAAAGACTTACCGCAGATTAAATTTGCAGCGCTCGAAGTTTTAGCAAAGAAATTTGAAACTACCGAAGAAGCTCACAAAGCGATTGCGACAGAGATAAATCAATTTTATGAAGATAATTATCAGGATGTTTTTAAGAATAAGAAAGAATTGATTGCAAAGGGAATTAAAGGAATACAAGAAGCATTTAGTTTGAATACTTTCCCGGAAATGAAAGTACGCTGGGATATTTATCCCAACAATATTGGTCACATGGAATTCATTGGTTGCTTCCGCTGCCATAATGATAAACATGTTACCGATAAAGGCAGATTAATTAAAAAAGATTGCAATCAATGCCATACGATTAATGCTCAAGGTCCGCCGGACAAACTTGAAGTTGCTGCAATTAATAAGCCGCTGAACTTTAGACATCCCGGCGGAGATGTTGGTGAAGTGTGGAAGAAGATGCTTTGCGTAGAATGCCACACGGGATTAAATCCGTAATATTTTGATTGCATAGAAAAATTAAATCCACGAGTAATCTCGTGGATTTTTTTTTGGTCTGAAATAAATGAAACCAATTATCTGAAGCGACTGACGAGAGCTTATTTGTTTTTGCCTGTAAGCCAACGCTTAAAGACATTATCAAAACTTATTCTGCCTCCACCTTTAACCAATAACATTAGAAGCATAAGAAGATAGTAGAGAGGGATTTCATAGCCGTTATTGCCGGCTTCAAATCCGTTTACCCAATGTACCGTTACAATTGCGACTATCATAACAATGATCAGTGGAATAGAGATAAGCCTTGTTGCTAATCCCAATGTTAGCAAGACAACTCCGGCAGATTCCGTTGAAGCTGCCATATAAGCATTTAGAGTTGGCATTGGAATTCCAAGCGACCCAAACCATTCGGCAACGCCGGAGATGTTCTGCCATTTCATGCTTGAGGTAGAATAGAAACCGTAAGCCAGCACAATTCTAAATAGTAACAAGGTTACATCGAATCCTACTGCAAGTTTGCCGGTTATTGATGAATATATTTTTAAGAGCTTGTTCATTTTCTAAATCCTAGAATAAATGATTTTGTTTTTAATTCACTTAAGAACGGAATAGAGTTGTTCAGCAATGTCGGGTAGTCTAATCCAAATAAATCTGTGCCTTCCGTTAAAATATTGTTTAGTGAATCTTGTGACGCAGCAATTCTTTCTATCAGCCATACATAGAACAAAGAAAGATTTACAAACTGAATTGCTCCGCTTAACTTATCTCTAAACATTAGAAGAAAGTACTCTCCCTTATCTTCATCGCCAATTTCATTTGGGTTTTTCTGATGCACAGGATAACTAAGCTTCATCAGCTTAAACTCCGGATTGAATATTATTACGCTGCTTTCAAAGTCGCCCGAAATCTGTGCCTCCGGAAATCGCATATCTTCCATCATGTATAATTCTATTTCCATCCATTCGAACAACAAAAGCTCTGTTAAAAAAGGATAAATCTTTTTCAGATTAGTATCACTGCCTTCGATATACTGATAAAACTCGTATGGCATTTTCCAAACAGAAGTAGACCGGCAAGCATGATTGCTGAAAAACTGATTTACTGTTTCATCCCATTCTTCTTCCGAAAGTAAATTATGGGTTAGCGGAAATGCTGTTTGAAGAGTGTCGTCAATAACATTATAAACTAATCTTCTGTAGTTGCCAACTCTGTTTTCCGTTAGACCCTTAATTGGTTCCAGCACACCGGTGCGGCAATAATTAGCAAGCCGGCTTTGCTGAACGGCTGTATCATCAAGCAAATAATTTTTCATGGGTCCATGCCTTTTTACAAATTGTATCAAGTTTATTTAACTCGTACTGAAGTTCATGCAATTCCGGAATGTTGAAATCTCTTTCAAGAAGAACCGGAACCGGACTGGAAAGTTTTTCGACGGTGTATTCAAACAATTGATAAACCGGATCAATGATTGGCTCTCCGTGTGTATCAATTATTAAATCTGGCGCAACTTGCTCGTGTCCCGCCATGTGAATGTATTCAACTTTATCGAGCGGAAGCTGGCTGATAAACTCTTCGGCATTGTAGTTATGATTAAATCCATTTACATAAACATTATTTACATCGAGCAGCAAATTACAATCGGCTTCTTTTACGATTGAACTGATAAATTCAACTTCGCTCATTTCGGCAGCGACAGGTGTGTAATAGGAAACAATCTCAATGGCAATCTTTCTTTCCAAAATATCTTGCACGGTTTTAATTCGTTGGGAGATATGCTGAACTGCATCCCACCGAAATGGAATAGGGAGTAGATCGTACAGATGCGCGTTTTCGCATTTGGAGTAACTTAAATGTTCAGAATAAATGCCGATGTTGTATTCGTGCAGAAACTCTTTAATATTCTTTAGGAAAACAAAATCCAGTTCTTCCGGGCTTCCAATTGAAAGCGATAATCCATGAGCATATACGGGATATTTCTCTGCTACTTTCTTAAAAACTTTTTTCCAGTACCCGCCAATGCCCATCCAATTTTCCGGAGCTACTTCAACAAATGATGTTGTTAGTTTGGTACCTTCAAGAAACTCTTCCGCAAAATCTTTTCGGAAACCAATGCCTGTATGCTTTATTCTATTCTTCATAATTAATTCTCTCGGTTAAATGAGGAGACCTCTAAAATTTCAGAGGTCTCGTTGATACAAAGATTACTTTTTCTCTGCTTCTTTTTTCTCCGGAGCCTTTGCGTCCTTCATTTCTTTGCTCTTATCTGCACCGCACTTAGCGTCTTTTACTTTGCTGTCGGCTTTTTTATCGCCACATTTTCCTTCGCCGCACTTACCATCTTTTACTTTGCCGTCAGCTTTTTTATCACCGCATTTGCCTTCACCACACTTATGGTCTTTAGCTTTGCCTTCCATTTTTTTGTCACCACACTTGCCTTCGCCGCATTTCCCATCTTTAGACTTTGAATCAGATGAAGTTTTGCTATCTGGTTTGGTTTCGTTTTTGGAACCACATTTCATTTCCAAATTGCGGTCCGGTGAAGTATTTAATAGTGAAGCTCTCAGATCTGATCCGGAGCCAAGGCTTCTATAGTTGAAAAGTGTTTCAGCATTAAGAGACTTTGGTGCCATTCCCAAGAGTGAACCGGCAACAATTGATCCGGTTAAGAAAATGTGCTTTGCGATGTTTTTATTTGAACTTTGCATAGGGTAAATCCTTCCTTTTAAATTAATGGATTGAATGTCCCTTATTAAGACGGAAGGATTGTTAAAACCTTACAAAGTATTAAAAATTATTTTGAGGAATTATTTTCGAGGATTTTAGCTTGAATTTGCTCTTTTTCCAAGTCGGTCAAGGTAGCTTCGGAATGGATGTGTTTAATTTCTTTTATGATCATTTTGTTTTGTATGGCGAAAAGGCGGCAAAATTTGCAGATAGCAAGGTGAAGAAAAAGTTTAAATCTATCTTGGAAAGAAAGTTTTCCTTCCTCTCTCTTGGAAACATACATGGTTGCATCGCTGCACGTTATCATCATTTTATCAATCATTATTTGTTTATCCAATTCTTTTCTAAGCAAGCTCTTAAATTTAGCTTTGCCCGGTGTATTATAACCCAGTAGTTAGACGTGGTAATCGCCAATTCCTTACATATCTCGTCCGATTCCTTTTCATCAAGATATTTCATAGTGAAAACTATCTTCAACAATTCCGAAAGCCTGTCCATACATTTATTCAAAATCTCAATAAATTCTTTGTTCTCAACCGGTGATGAATAATTAACGCTCCATTCTTTTGGAACGGACTCTTGTTTCCAATGCTCGTTCTCATCGAAAAATTGATTTGTACTTGCACAGAGTTCTTCCACCTCCGAAATCAAAACAGAAGATTTTTTGCGATAGTGATCAATGATTTTATTCTTCAGAATAGTAAACAGCCAATTCTTCTCTGATATTTCCCCTTTATAAGTCTTTGAATTTCTTAACGCGGCAAGAAAAGTTTCCTGAACAAGATCTCTTGCAATCTCTTTATCATTAATTCGTAGGCACGAAAAACGATAAAGGGTATCGCCGTAGGTTTTAACCCAGCTTGAAGGATTTAATCTATTCTTTGTGGTTTCCAAAAACTCAGTACCTAATATTCTTTCTGAAAAAAAATTGTCAAGACCAACAACATAATCTAAGCCGAATATATGCAATCACAGCCATATTTTTCTGATAAACAGAGAAATACCTCAATCTCTGGATAGGAAATACAAGGATGGTAAAATATTAATATGATAACAGATTTAATGAGCAATAAAATTCATCCGCTTGTGAATCGTTTTATACAGTCCCTAAAGGTGGGTGTCGCATATTTAATGATCAAAAATATATCAGTGTAAATCTGTTAAATCCGCGTCATCCGCGGGCTATTTCTAATTAAATAATTAATTATGCGACATCCTCCTAAAGGGACTTAACAAATATTGTATTCATTATTCTATAGATATATCGCTCCTCCGAAGGAGTCCTTCGGACTAACGGAGCTAAAAATCCCGTAGGGATAAAATATCTATAAGTAGAGAATACCAAACAAACCAAAGTCCCCTTGGGGACGATACACAGAACATCTATGCTATTGCTATATCGGTTGTAAGGGAAAGAACAAAAATCGAATCAGAGCCAATTCTTTTTTATATTTCACTCAACAAATCGCTCAATAATCTGATGATTGAAATTGTTGACTTGCACAAAAACTTTGGCGGAAACTCAGTCCTTCGCGGAATCAATCTAACTATTCAAGAAGGGCAATCGCTGGCAATAATTGGCAGAAGCGGATGCGGCAAAAGCGTTCTGCTTAAACATATTGTTGCGCTTCTTCATCCCGATAGCGGCTATGTAAAATTTGAGGGAAAGAATATCTACGAAATGAATAAGAAAGAACTTTACGAAGTTCGCAAGCGGTTCGGCTTTCTGTTTCAAGGCGCGGCTCTTTTTGATTCTATGACTGTTGAGGAAAATATTTCCCTTCCGTTAGTTGAGAACAATGTTGAATCGAAAGAAACAATTGAAAGAATTGTTGCGGAAAAACTAGAGCTGGTTGGTTTGCCTAACACACAGAAGCTTAAGCCGTCAGAGCTTTCCGGTGGAATGAAAAAGCGTGTGGCTTTAGCTCGTGCACTTGTTACCGATCCTAATTATATTCTTTACGATGAACCAACTACCGGACTTGATCCAATCATGTCCGATTCTATTGATGATTTGATTAAGGATCTTCCTCAAAAAATAAAAGTTACCTCAATAATTGTTACGCACGATATGTTCAGTGTTAAGAATGTTGCTGATAAAATTGCCATGATGCACGAAGGTAAAATCTATTTTACCGGAACTCCGGAAGACCTTTTAACAAGTAAAGATCCGGTGATAGAAAAGTTTATTCAACGAACAGGATTTTAATCCCGCAAATAGCGGAAATTTTTGAAGGACTATTTTGGCACGAAACAGAATCAAATATGTTTGCTCAAGCTGCGGGTACGAATCGCTTAAATGGATTGGGCGCTGCCCATCATGCGAAAGCTGGAACACGTTTACTGAAGAATTGATCGAAGAAAAGAAAACCGGCAAAAAGAGCCACGCCGGAGATGAACAAATTTCAAAGTTGAGCGATCACGTTGTTGAAACCGAAGAGCGTGTTAAGACCAACATTGCTGAATTTGACCGCGTACTTGGCGGCGGATTAATGCCCGGCTCGGTTGTGTTAATTGGCGGCGATCCGGGAATTGGAAAATCTACTTTGGTTATGCAAGCCGCAAGCAAAGTTGATGGAGATGTTCTATATGTAACGGGTGAGGAATCGGCAAATCAAATTAGCTTACGAGCGAAGCGGTTAAAAGTTACCGGCGATAAAATTTCTATTATGACTGAAACAGATTTGGATGTTATTCTTGGCGGAATAAAAAAACTGGAACCTAAGGTTGTAATCGTTGATTCAATCCAAACAACATACAAACCGGATTTTGATAACGCTCCCGGAACGGTAACGCAAATCCGCGAGTGCACTGTTGAGCTGATGCAGCTTGCAAAGAAAACACATTGCGCAATTATGATTGTTGGACACGTAACAAAAGAGGGAATGATTGCCGGACCGAAAATCCTTGAGCATGTTGTTGATACTGTACTTCAGTTTGAAGGTGAGCGGAGTTATTCATACAGAGTTTTACGCGCGCAGAAAAATAGATTTGGCAGCACCAACGAGATTGGTATTTTTGAAATGCACGATGACGGCTTGCACGAGGTTTTAAATCCAAGTGAAATATTTTTAAGCGAGCGCGATAAACAAACAACCGGCTCGGTTGTTACGGCAAGCATAGAAGGAACACGCCCTATCTTGCTTGAGGTTCAAGCGTTAGTTACGCCATCATCGTATGGCAATCCACAGCGTGTTGCAACGGGATTTGATTACCGCCGTCTTTCAATTCTTCTTGCAGTACTTGAGAAGCGCGCCAATCTTCGCCTTTCCATTCAAAATGTTTTCTTGAATATTGCCGGAGGTATCCGCATTGATGAACCAGCAGTTGATCTTGCAATCTGCTGTGCCATTGCTTCAAACTTTTCTGATAAATTTGCGCGCAACGATACTGTTGTAATTGGAGAAGTTGGACTTGGCGGGGAAGTACGCAGCGTTAATCATATTGAGAAGAGAATTCAAGAAGCGGCTAAGCTTGGTTTTAAGCGGGTTATTCTTCCAACCAATAATATTAAAGCGATTAAATCCAAAGCCGATATTGAAATTGTTGGTGTTGATAATCTTGGCAACGCGCTAAACAAAATATTTTAATTGAGTGAACCAAATGATTGAATATAAGATTGAAAACGATTTAAGTGCCGAAGAGTTTATTAATGTACTGAATGAATCATCACTTGGTGAGAGAAGACCGGTTAATGATTTAGAGCGCATCAAGAAGATGCTGACGAATGCAAACTTAATCATCGTTGCAAGAGAGAATGGTAAAGCAGTTGGAGTAGCGCGTTCTATTACTGATTTTGCTTACTGCACTTATCTTTCCGACCTTGCTGTGAGTAAAGACCATCAGAAGAAGGGAATTGGTATTGAATTGCTGCGGCAAACAAAAATTGCCTCCGGCGAAGCAAAAGTAATTCTTCTTTCCGCGCCAGCCGCCGTTGAATATTATCCTAAAATTGGAATGACTAAACACAATCATTGCTACTTATTAAGTTCACCAGATGAACTCAAATTTTCCAATAAATAAATCTTGTCTAGATGCGATTCGTACAATGAATGATTATGGCGCGATGCGTGTGCCGTTTATATTTATTGTTGATTTTGAAATGAACAAACCGGTTGTGTTTCGAACAGATGAAATCAGCGGGAATAATATTCGCTTTGCAATTGGTGAAAAAGAAGTAAAGCCGATACAAAAAAAGATTTACTTCAAAACTTACCCGGTTGAGTTTGAAAAGTATGATGACGCTTTTAATTATGTGGTGCACCAGATTTCTCTCGGCAACAGCTATTTAACCAATCTTACTTTTCCAACCAGGATTGAAACGAATCTATCGCTTGAAGAAATATATACTCATAGCCGCGCACGGTATAAACTTTTGCTCGATGACAAGTTTGTTGTTTTCTCGCCGGAGTGCTTTGTTAAAATCGAAGACGGAGTGATTTCTTCATATCCAATGAAAGGTACGATTGATGCTTCAATTCCATCCGCCGAAGAGATTATTTTGAATGACGAAAAAGAAATGGCGGAACATATTACAATAGTTGATTTGATTAGGAACGATTTAAGTATTATTGCAAAAGATGTGCACGTTGAAAAGTTTCGTTACATTGAAAAGATAGAGACCAATAAAAAGAGTTTGCTGCAAGTAAGTTCAAAAATTGCCGGAAAGCTGGAAGGAAATTATCACGAGCGAATTGGAGAAATTATTTTTTCAATGCTTCCGGCTGGCTCAATTTCCGGCGCGCCAAAAAAGAAAACCGTTGAGATTATTCAAAACGCCGAAAAGTTGGAAAGAGGTTACTACACCGGGGTGTTTGGTTATTACGATGGTAACAATCTCGATAGCGCGGTGATGATTCGCTTTATTGAACAAACAGCGGAAGGTTTAGTTTACAGAAGCGGCGGCGGAATAACATTTATGAGTGATGTCAATTCAGAATATCAAGAACTAATAGATAAAGTGTATGTTCCGTTTACTTGAAACCATAAAACTGAGCTACAAGAAATTTTACAATCTTGAATATCATCAGAGCCGCTTGAATAAAGCGCGCAAAGAACTGTTTGGATTAACAAATGAAATTAATCTCGCTGCAGAATTAAAGATTCCGGCTGGTATTTCAGATTCGGTTTTTAAGGTCAGAGTTATTTATTCCGACAAAATCCACGATGTTGAATTTCATCCATACACTATGAGAAATATAAACTCGCTTCAAATTGTTAAAGCCGACGACATTGATTACTCGTATAAATATGAGGATAGAAGCAAACTTCAAAAACTTTTATGTAAGTGCAGGGCTGATGATGTGGTTATTATTAAAAACGGACTAGTTACCGATACAAGCTATTCCAACATTGTTTTAAGCAAAGGCTATAAATTCTTCACGCCAACATCATTCCTTTTGAGCGGAACAAAGAGGCAAAAACTTTTAGCTGATGAAGTTATTGAAGAAGCTGAAATAACAATTGGCGATCTTGGCAAATACGAAAAAATTTATCTCATCAATTCGATGATGGATTTGGATGAGCAGCAGGGAATTCCAGTTGAAAAAATAAAAGGTTTAGAGGTCCTATGAGTAGGAGTGTTATCATTTGGAGTCTGCGCATCCTCCTTGCCGTAGTATTTATTTTCTCGGCATATTCAAAACTTATTGCGCCGGGACTAATTGAAATAATTTTAGTAGATCAAGGCTTTGCTTCTTCGCGCGAAGCAGTAGCAATTTATGTGCGTCTGCTTATCGGTTTAGAACTTGCACTCGGCTTGCTTTTGCTACAGCCAAACTATCTAAAACGAATTATTGTTCCGGCTTCATTTTACTTTCTACTTGGGTTTACTTTTTATCTAATCTACACCGGTTTCTTTCTGGGCGAAAAAGATAACTGCGGCTGTTTTGGAGAAATGCTCAAACTTTCCCCGGTTGAATCTATTTTCAAAAATATCATGCTTATGATTCCGGCTGTTGTACTGGAAAGACTTATCAAGGAGGAAAGGAAAACTGTTTGGATTCCGGCATCACTTCTTATTCTTTCAATTGCATTAGTATTTTTAATTAGTCCGGTGAATGTTGTTAGAGATTTTAAGTTCAACCAATACACATCTTTTGAAGGTTCCGGTCGTGTGGATTTATCATCCGGGAATAAATTACTTGCGGTGTTTAATACTGAGTGTGAGCATTGCCAGGCGGCAGCTAAAGATTTAGCAAAACTAAAATCGCATCACAGCTTTCCGGAAATGTATGTTCTCTTTTTCTCGGAAGGCGTTGTGTCTGTTGATTCATTCAAAACAGTAACTCACTCAAACTTTCCATTCAGAATAATTCGTATGCGGGAGTTTTTTAGTTTGATCGGTCAATCGCCGCCAAGAATTTACTGGCTGCAAAACGGCAAGATAAAAGAGATGTGGGATGATAACTTTGAGAGCAATATTAAGAAAGCTTTCTTTGGTCAATGATTATTAAGAAAAATCACTATAAAACGTTTCTATATATTTAGCATTGTTTACACAATTCTATTTGATCATATCAATTATAATTCTATTGCCAATTCTTTAAGGTGAACAACGGTTTGGCAACTTATCAATGTTGAATTCCATCTATCGGGGCAAAAAAATCACACTAAATATTATTCCCTCTAGAGCGAGTATTTTTACTTTTTGTCGTCAAACAATACAAAGAACAAACAATATGTTTTTTAAGATCATTTAATGATATATGGAGTTATAAAATGGTGTACAAAAAACCAATATTATTCTTTGTATTTGCGCTGGCAATTTCAATTCTTACCGGATGCAAAAGTGAGACGGCTACCGAACCTGATATTACGGAAACTCAGGCAACCACAGGCAATGGCAGTGCTAGCATAGGTTCAAGCGGAAAAACACTTACTGAAGTTTTGGCTGCGAATAAACAAGATCACGAAACGGCTGAAGATTATATTTGGAACAGTTCCGATATTATTCCTATAGTATTAAATGGAGCAACAATAACTTCTAGCGGGAACGGTGTTTCTATTAGCGGAAGTACTGTTACAATCACTTCTGGTGGTACATATAGCATTAGTGGAACTTTAACAAACGGTCAGATAAATGTAAACTCATCCGATGCAAAAACTGTACGACTTATTTTAAACGGAGTAAATGTAACCAATGCAACCAGTGCCCCAATTAATGTCATGGCTTCAGAAAAAACGGTTATCATATTGGCTGATAACTCTCAGAATTTTGTTACAGATGCATCAACTTATGTGTTTGCAAATACCGGCGACGATGAACCAAACGCTACCATCTTTAGCAAAGGCGACCTTTCTTTTTATGGTAACGGTACATTAACAATAAAAGCAAATTACAATGATGCTATTTCCTGTAAAGATGGGCTTATAATAAAGAGCGGTACACTTAATGTGAGTTCGGTGGATGATGGAATTCGCGGTAAAGATTATTTGATTGTGAAAAGCGGCAACATAACGGTTAATGCAAAAGGTGATGGCTTAAAATCAGATAACGATGAAGACTCCACTAGGGGTTACATCTACATATCTAACAGTAGTATGAATATAATTAGCGGCGGCGATGCAATTACTGCTCAGACAGATGTATTAATAAGCGATGGAACCTATACTATAACTTCGGGCGGAGGAAGCGGTTTTACAGCCAACGCAACAAATTCTTCTAAAGGAATTAAAGGTTTAGTTTACGCGATTATTTCGGGCGGGACATTTACTCTTAGCACCGCAGATGACGCGCTTCATTCTAATAAAAATCTCGTGATTAACGCGGGTACTTTTGCAATCACTTCCGGTGATGATGGTATTCACGCGGATGCAGCGCTAGTAATTAATAGCGGAACGATCAATATTACAAAATCGTATGAAGGAATTGAGAGCGCAGCCTTAATAATCAACGGAGGTGAAATTCACATTGTCTCCAGCGATGACGGATTAAACGGTGCAGGCGGCAGAGATGCTTCGAGTCCGGGCAGTTTTGTTCAAACAGGCAATTATTATCTTTACATCAACGGCGGTTATATTTTTATAAACGCAACCGGCGATGGAATTGATATTAACGGTTCCATAGTAATGACAGATGGAGTTGTAGTTGTTAACGGACCAACTGCAAACATGAATGGAGCAATAGATTATGATGCTTCTTTTAAAATCAGCGGAGGATTTATTGTTGCATCCGGAAGCTCGGGAATGGCTCAAGCACCTGGCACCACTTCAACACAATATTCTGTTTTGGTTACATTCAAAACAACACTATCTGCAAATACATTATTCCATATTCAAAATAGCAGTGGTTCGGATATTCTAAGCTTCGTCCCCAAAAAGAATTATCAGTCGGTTGCCATTTCTTCGCCTAAACTTGCAAAGGGCACCTACGATATCTATTACGGAGGAACTTCTACCGGAATGTTAAAAGATGGTTTATATCAAGATGGTATTTATTCGGCTGGAACAAAAGCAACCAGCTTTACTATTTCAAGTATTGTAACTAAGGTAAGCTTTTAATGCAGGCACTGTGAATTTGGTGACAATAAATAAATTTGTTTCGATTCAGCAGTAAAGGCGAATGAGTTCGATTGCAATTATTATATATTATAAACCAATCCCAAACTAAGAGCGTAGTAGTGCCTAAAGTAATCCATGTTTTTTGTTTGAATTAAGCGCTTGTATTCTAAAGAAAATCCATAATTGGAATTGATTTGCTGTGTGAATCCAAGACCAAATCCAAGTCCATACAAACTTTCACTGGTTGATTTTCTGGAAGAATAATCCGGATAGAAGGATAAAACTTTACGTTGTAAATCATCCTTTATCAGCACCATATCATATTCATTATATGTCAAATGATTGAACCCAAACTCAAAATCGGCAAAAACCTTGAACGATTTTATTGTGTTAAGTATCAGTTTACTGCCAACAACTAATTTGTAAAGTTTGTGAGAATCCTCGGAATAACTTGTCGGGCTGTCCAAATGGTTATCCGTGTAAACAGTATTTTTGTTGAAATAAGAATATCCGGCAGAAGAGTACAAGCTCCAACTTTCATCAAGCTTGTGTGTAAATTCGAACGAGGTAAGCAAGCCATTCTGAGCATTAGTTGGAAAGATTAATCCGCCATTTACTTGTACGCTGTTAATGAATTGGCAAAATGAAACATTGCTAACAAAAGTTAGCAAGGCAATCAACATTAGTTTTTTCATAATAAAGTCCCTATGCTTTAGAGGAAAACAGATAATTAATTTCTAATCTATTGGATAAAGCTGAAATATTCTTGATTGCCGCACAATTAAGACCCCGGAAAATTATAAGAGCCTAGACGATTAGTATTGTTCGTTTCTGTTTTCAAACTAAAAGGAGAGAAGCAAAATTACAAGTGCAAAATTTGGGACAAAAAAAATCCCGCCGAAGCGGGATTGCAAAACAGAACCGGGACTTTTGCCTTGAAGTATGCAGATTGCTAACCGCTATTTCACAAGCATCATCTTCTTTACTAGGTTTACACCGTCTCCCCGCAAACAGTAAAAATATACTCCACTGCTAAAACGGCTACCGTCAAAACTTACTTCGTGATAACCGGCTTCAAATTCTCTATCTGCTAATTCTTTCACCCTTTCTCCAAGTATGTTAAATACTCCAAGCACATATCTTCCTTCTTTGGGCAACGAGAACTCTATCGTTGTTTCCGGATTAAACGGATTAGGATAGTTCTGTTCTAAGCTAATTTGCATTGGTATATCTTTTCTATTTTCAACCCCAACCATTACTGCTTTTCTTCCGAAAGCTAAACTATCATACGGCAAAGATTTTAACAGCTTAACTTTATTGCGCATAATGGTAATACTTTCCTTGTAATCTTTACCAAGCGCAGGCACAAGTGCCATCATTACCCACTGCGTATCGTTTGGAGCTAGATTAAATGGACCACTAAACAAATTAAAACCTGCTCCTCCGCCTGTATAAGTCCCGTTCCAAATCCAACCCTTATTAGTAACTGGATCTCCACTAAAAGTAAATTTTGTTGGTTTGTTCTCTGAAGGATTGGTTTTAACAATCCCATTTGTATATAAACCTCTCGCAATATTCCAAGCTTCGGCAGTAGATGTTGATAATCTGTATGGAACTCCAGCTCCTCCGCCAAAAAACGCATCGTTTGAGGTTACTTCGAGATTCTTATAATGGGGTCGTTCTTTACCTTTGTATATTGCTTTTGCCCCGTTTGCTGGAACAGAAGGACCATACAACATTACATAACCAACAGCTGGTTGTGGATCTGTTGTATTTGACCATAAATACCCAAGTCCACTCGTTGAATCTATCTGCGGAATATTATATTCTCTAATCCCAGAGCCTCCTATTGCATTTAGACCAAAATCAATATCTGTCCAAAAAGAAAAGTAAGCTGAATCAATCGGAAATTTCCCTTTGTTAATTATTGTCCATTCAAAGAACACAATGTTCGAGAATATATCTACTTCGTCTTTACTATTTCCTTTCTTAGCATATGCCAATTGCTGTATCTCAATTGGAGTTTGAGGAAGTGAATCTTTCCACGGATACTTATAAATAAATGCCGGATCGTATTCATTAAACACAGCCCAAAGCATTTGATCTTGAAATAGTTTTGGTTTACCGTCTTTTGTTTTGGGTGCACCAAATTCAATTGGCCATTCAAGATAATCCTTATCAGAATTATCGTCTCCTCTCGATATTTTATAAATGCGGTACTTAAGAGAGTCCTCCGGTTTGTATTGCATTGCTGCAATGTTGTTAAGTATTGGTCCAGGGGAGTAATTACCAGACCATTGTTCAAATGCTAAATGGATTTTGTTATTTATTTTTCCAATGATCCATGGACCTTGATCAAAAATAATAACTGTATCCCGAACTATAAGTTTCCAAATCCCTCCTCCATTAGCATAATTTCTATAGTTCATATTTCCTATATTTTGTAATAGTAAATGAATATTATTAGCATTAAGTAACTGATAATTAATTTTGCTTTGAGAGAATAAAATTTGTGGGAGCAAAAAAAAGATTAGAAAAGTTATTTTTTTCATAGTTCGCCTACTTTGTAATTAACATTTTTTTGCAATAAGAAATATTACCGATAATAAGACGGTAATAATATATACCCGAGGGTATTTTTGAAGCATCAAAATTCATTCTATGTAATCCCTTTCCAAAATGGCCCTCGGCAAGAGTTACTACTTTTCTTCCTAAAACATCAAATATTTCCAGATGAATATTACTATTTTCTGCTAATTGAAATGTTATTTCAGTTGATGGATTAAATGGGTTAGGGTAATTTTGAAAAAGTAAATTTTCATGTTTCTCATTTTTGTTTAACTTATTTGATTCGTTATTTCCTTCTGTTACTTTATGAGGTATTATACTAATATTAACTACATTAGAAAATGCAGAATTTCTTTGATTATTTCTTTTGCAAACTTTATAGTAAGCCATTGCACCGCTCCCAGTAGAATAACGGGTATCGTAGTAAGATGTAGCGTTTGAGTTTAGCGAAGCAATTAGACTAAATGAAGTGGGATAGCCGGAATAAACCTCCCCTCTATAAACATCAACCATAGTCCAATAATCCTCTTGATAATTATTATTCCAATTTAACTGAGGATGTCCACCGTTTGAATACACAAATAAATTTGTTGGTGCCTGTGGTTCAAATAAGTCTGTTTGCTGGTAGGGAGCTAATTCTGGTACCTCGTCCCAAGAATTAACATATCCTTCAATTACTACATCGGTTTCTGTTAATCTAAATTCTGAAGTATTAGCGTAATAATTTACTTCTAAATCCGGAGAACTGCCCAGATAGTCCTTTGAAGTCCTTAGGTCATAAGCAAAACTCGCTAAAATAGTACCATTGCTATTCTTAACTGTAATATTATATAATCCCTTGCTCATGCCATTTGTATAAGTATCCTTAAAATTGAAACGGGCATTTGGATCTGAGGGTTGAACAATTTCCTGTTGGTAAGTATAATCATTATTTGTTACTAAATTGTTTTGAAAATCCCAATGGGATGCAGAGGAAATAGTTGCCTCGAAATTTAATTGGTTACCTCCACCAACATACAATACGTGAATCCATAATTCTGACAGATTCTGTGTTGACTGTTGTGCTTGGATTAAAGTACAAATAAAAAATAGTATCAAAAGTGCTTTCTTCATTTTAGCTCCTAATTATTTTTTGCGGTAACGGTTTTTCCTGTTACTTTTTACTTTTCGTAGAAACGCTCCGTGGTGAAGTCTGTTTTTCTTTTGAGACGGCTCATCGATCCGTCTCTACGTTAATTTATTTTACCGGTTCCGGTGTTTTTACTTCTTCTGTTTTTTGTGGTGTACCTAAATCCTTAATTACTCTTGCAGAGTAATACTGGTCATAAAACAATGTGTTGGTTTTTCTAACCAATTCAATCAGCGCGTCAAGCTGTTCGGTTAAAATACTATCAGCTTCATCAAATTTTTCCGTTAACGCTATTCTTAAAGCGCCCCGGTTTGCAAATCCGGTATCTTTTCCATCTAACGCTTCTCCAAATGCAGTTATTTTTTCTTGCAGTTCTGTCAAGTCTGTTTCTGTTATTTTATAAGCAACCAAGTCAGTCAAATGCTTTTGCGCTTCTGTTTTTATCAACTCTGCTTTCTGTAAAAATTCCGGGTCTCGCATTCTTTTAAGGGTACTTTCACTTTCTTTCGTTAACACTTTTAGTTCTTCGTTCTTATTTCTTACTGCGTAGGCATACAAAGCCGCCTTAACCGGCATTAAATCTTCTATCAGTTCATCTTCAAACAGATTCTTTGTGCTGGTCTTGCCGTCTATGCTTGTACTAAACTTATTATCAATTGCGTTTATCTCGGCTATTTTGGTTTTTAGCTCTGTAGCGGCTTCACTTAGTGCCGGGTATTCGGTAACTATTGTTAAGCCGCCTTCTAATACTGCATTTACTGCTTTCAGCATGTTTAGTTTGTTGGCTTCATGGCGGTTCATAGTTGTTTTTCCTCTTCTTCTTGTGTTTTATTTTTGTTTATTTACCTCAAAACCCACATTTCAAAGGTAAAACACAATAATTCCTTTAAAATCCGGTTTTGTGGTACTTTACTTTTGTTTTTCATTAGCGCACTTTCATTTTACAACATTCAAAACGTGCTTTACGTCACATTAATTACGTTTTACAAGACATCACTTTTATTTTACGGCACTTAAAATGTGTTTTGCTTCATAATAAATGAGTTTTGTGAGACCACACTTCTCTTTTGCACAAGTTCACTTTTGTTTTGCCGAACCCAAACATTGTTTTGCGCAGCATTAATTTGGCTTTGTAACAACTCAATTTTCTTTTGAGATATTTACAATTTTCTGTGTAAAAGAATAAACTTGATTAGATATAACTCAGCCATCTTTTACACATAACAAAAACGTAATGCCTTATTGCAATCTATTTTTATCTTGGTGTTTTTTACTTTTGTAGCGAACTATAAGTGTGTTTTTAATTGAGACCCCAATTTTGCAGCGAGTCCCGCCCTTTTTTATTGTTTTATTTTTCGCTTTCAACTTAAGGGAAGATTTTTGAAGATACAAGTGCAAAAAATCCCGCCGAAGCGGGATTGTAAATTTTAGAACTGTATTTTCTTTTCGGCTTCTTCTGCAATTTCTTGACTAATCAAAATTCTGCCGCAAGACTCGCAAGAGAAAATTCTTTTGTTAGATTTGATTTCAAGCTGTCTTTGAGGCGGAACAACGTTATGACAGCCGGAACAAGCCGAGCGGTTGATAAAGGAAACAGCTTTACCGTTTAGAGCTTTACGGATTCTCATGTAAGTGTTGTAGTCCGGTTTCTTAACTTTATGCGCAACCTTATCACGTTTATCTTTCAATCTAGCTTCTTCGCGCTCGTTAGTTTTGATGATCTGTTTCAGCTCGGTTTCTTTTTCTTTTAAGTCTTCGGTTAGTTTTTCAAGCTGAGGTTCAACTTCTTTGATTTCTCTTTTTAGCTTTTCTACTAATTCTTCAAGAGCTTTTGTTTCAGCCTCAAGTTTACCGGTTTGCTCTTCGGCATGGTCAATTTCTTTAGTAAGAGCATCGTACTCTTTATTGTTACGCACTTGATAGAGCTGGGCTTTGAATTTTTTAAGATTGTTTGTAAGACGCTCAACGTCATCATCATTTTGTTTGCGCTTCTCAAGAGAATTTTCCTTCTCCTCTTCCTTTGCTTCAACTTGCTCTTCGAGCGATTTAATCTGAGACTTTAGCTCATTGACTGCCGCAGGAAGATCACCGCGAAGTTCCTCAAGCTCATCAAGCTGATTGTCAATTAACTGCAGCTCAAATAGTGTTGAAAGACGATCTACCAATTTAGACTCCTTATTGTTTATAAAACTTTACCGGGTTTGTTGAACCCGAATATTTGAAAACCTTAACACGGTCTTCTAATTCTTCTTCCAAAAACTTTTTGATTTTTCTTTCCACGGCATTCATTGAGAAAATTTCCGTTTCAAAATGCCCAGCATCTATAAATAAAATTTTTCCTTTTGCGTCGTGATAATTATGATACTTTATATCGGAAGTAATAAAAGCATCGGCACAGCTCGAAATTGCTTTACCAAGCATGTCGGCTCCGGCACCACCGCAGACTGCTACCTTCTTAATCTTTCTGTTTCTTCCATCGCTGTATTTAAAGTTCTTTATCTTCAAGGATTTGCTTACATGAAGAAGAAAGCTTTTCTCATTCATTTCGGTATCAAGTTCTCCAATAGCACCGGCACCGTAATTTGTGTTCTTATTTTTCAAAGGATAAACATCGTAAGCGGGTTCTTCGTAAGGATGAGTTTTTAACATTGCGCCAAGTACTTTATTCAAATTCCATGAATCAACAAGTACTTCAAGTCTAACTTCATTTACAGTCTCAAATTGTTCTTTCTTACCAACAGCAGGATTCGATTTACTCGAGCCGCGGAAAGTTCCTTCACCGTTTAATCTGAAACTGCACGCATCATATTCGCCAATTTTTCCGGCGCCGGCAAGAAACATTGCGTTGGCAATTTCATCAACTCTTTCAATTGGAGCAAAAATTACAACTTTTAGCTGGTTCGATTCTTCATTTTCCAAGAACTTTATATTCTTAAGTCTTAGCGCATGAGCGAGCTCAAACGAAACGCCCTCTTTTGTGAAATCTAAATTTGTATGTGCGGAGTAAAGAGTGATGTTATTCTTAAAAAGTTTTTCGATGAGCTGGGCTTGTTGATTTTTTTCTGTATCTAATCTTTTAATAGGATAAAAAATGAAAGGGTGATGAGTGAAAATCAAATTACAATTTTTTTGAATGGCTTCTTTGAGGACTTCTTCATCGAGCTCGAGGCAAAGCAAAATATTCTTCAACCTTTCCGCCTGCGAGCCAACTTGAAGTCCTACGTTGTCTCGTTCCCAAGCGGCGCCCGGCGGTGCCCAATCTTCCAAATATTTAGTCAGATCACATATAGTCATAATAAAAAAAAAGCACTCCGGTTAAATTTGGGAGTGCATTTACGTTTCACAGACTTCTGAGAAGCGCGGTTTTAAATTTTATATCTATTTTTTTAGAAAAATTACTCATATTCTTGCTCAAAATATATCATTTCTGAGGCATAACTTCAAGCCGCTCCAAAATTAGATTTTTGGCGCTTCAACCCAGTTTCCATCTTCCTTAATTAACCCGATTAACTCGTCAAGAGCGTTTTCGGAGCCTATATTGCGCTTTAGAACCTCTTTGCCGCGGTAAAGAGTAATTTTACCCACTCCGGAACCAACGTATCCGTAATCAGCGTCTGCCATTTCGCCGGGACCGTTAACTATGCAGCCCATAACAGCAATCTTTACACCTTTAAGATGTTCTGTCCGCTTACGAATTTTATTAGTTACTTCAACCAAATCGAAGAGCGTTCTTCCGCAAGACGGGCAAGAGATATACTCGGTTTTCGAAATTCTCGTACGGCATGCTTGCAAAATGCCAAACAGTGTTCTGTTGATAAAATTTTTGGAGAGATTTGATTCAAGCCAAACGCCATCGCCAAAGCCATCCAGAAGCAGCGCTCCCAAATCGGTAGAAGCATAAAGACGCGTTTCTTCTTCTTGGTTGGAATAAGAACGTTTTAGAACTACCGGATTTTTGATTTGTTGTTTTATCAGTTCGAAAAAGATTCTCCGCTGATCCGCCATTCCATGAAGATTGTTTGTGGTAATAACCAGCACAACAGTTTTATCGTTTGCGATAGTTGAAAGTTGAGAGGAGAAAGTTGAAAGTGAATTCAACTCAACAAAATTTAATACAAAAGATTTGGCTGGCGAGTTGATGTAACTTTCCAATAAATTGAAATATGGAAAACCTTTCATTTTGTTTTCAAATGAGTTCCACTTCTCAAAAGTGTAAACGAGTTTTAAATTTGTCGGTGCATCGAAAGGCAAATCGTTACTACCAAGAAACAAAAAATCGCAAGCTGTGTCGGCTATATTCCATTTATCTGTAACGGCATCGTAGCTATAACCAATTTCTTTTAGTTCATCATACTTCTGTATCGCTGTTGAACTGAAATCTGCAAAAACTTTCGGAACTGTAGTTCCGCCAATTCCCGCAACTTCAAAACTTTTACGCCGTTCATAATTAAAAGGGTTTTTTGGTGATTCATCAACCTCTGTAATTGGTTTGTGCATTTCTCTGTTAGCATATCTTGACGCAAGCGAAATAGCTACCGGCGATTCAAATTCCGGTTCTTCTGTAAGCGAAACTCTGATTGTATCTCCAATTCCATCTTCTAGCAAAGTTCCAATTCCGACTGCTGATTTAATTCTTCCATCTTCACCATCGCCGGCTTCCGTTACACCAAGATGCAACGGGTAATTCATTCCTTCTTCATGCATCTTTGCAATAAGCAAACGGTAGGCTTGCACCATCACTTGCGTATTGCTTGCTTTCATAGAAAGAACAATGCTGTGGTAGTTTTCATCTTCGCAGATACGTAAAAACTCTAATGCTGATTCCACCATTCCAAGCGGAGTATCCCCGTAGCGGCTCATAATTCTATCTGATAAAGAACCATGGTTGGTTCCAATCCGCATTGCAGTACCATATTCCTTGCAGATTTTTACGAGCGGAGTAAATCTTTCACGTATGCGTTCTAACTCTTCATGGTATTCGGCGTCTGTGTATTCAATCGTTTGGAATTTTTTCTTATCAACATAGTTGCCGGGATTAACGCGCACCTTCTCAACAATCCGCGCGGCAAGCTCGGCTGCATTTGGAGTGAAATGAATATCGGCAATTAATGGAGCGTTATAGCCGCGACGTCTCAATTCATCTTTTATATTGCGAAGGTTTTCCGCTTCTTTCAAACTTGGCGCTGTTATTCTCACATATTCACATCCGGCGTTAATCATTCTAATTGATTGCTCAACTGTAGCGATTGTATTCATCGTATCTGTTGTAGTCATTGATTGAATGCGAATCGGGTTTTTCCCTCCAAGAGGAATATCACCAATTGATACTTCGCGGGTAACTAACCGACCGTATTTTGTTAGACTGTTACAGTAAGATTTTATTTTTTCGAAGGACATACTTTAATTTCTTTATTACTTAAACAAAAAGTGATGAAGATAAGTTCTGTGAGAATTATAGCTTCGAAAGCTCGTGTATAAATCTGTTAACAAATTCGGTAGAAGAAGCCGGGTCTTGCCCGGTTACAATTTTTTGGTTTGCAACAACCGGAGAATTAACAAACTCAACTCCTTCACGTTCAAGAGCCTTTCTATCATCAGCAAAACAAGTTGCCGGTTCGGTTAATAAGCCGGCTTTTGCCAGAATAATCGGAGCGCAGCAAAGAGCACCAACCGGCTTTTTGTTCAGCGCAAACTTTTTTGCAATGTTTTGCAAGGAAGAATTATCCCAATAATTCCGCGTTCCGCTTCCACCAATTATTATAAATCCCGCAAAGTTGCTTTCGTGTGCGTTATAAAGCTGAATATCATTTTTAACCTTTAATCCGTTTGAACCAACGCATAGAAAAGAAGAATCGCTTACGATGAATGTTTTGTAGTTGGCAGAATCTAAGGAATTTGAAACGATTAGGAATTCGTGCTCGTTGAAATTTTGAGCCGGAAGAAAGAGGAGAACGCTTTTATTTCTGTGTTGTTGACTTATCATACTCATTGAAAGCAAAGTTACAAAGATTAATCTGAACGGGCAATTTGAAGAATGTTTGCTATAACAATATAAATCTCTAATTTCGAGAAGACATTTCTTTGAAGGCAGAAAAACCAGCTAATGCGCATTTCCGAAAACAAAATAGATGAGATTCGTAACGCGGCAGATATTGTTGATGTTGTCGGCGGCTACGTTCAGTTACGAAAGCGTGGTAAGAATTTTATTGGGTCTTGTCCTTTTCACCAGGAGAAAACTCCTTCGTTTACAGTAAGTGAGGATAAGCAGATTTACCACTGTTTTGGCTGCGGGAATGGTGGAAATGTTTTTAAGTTCTTGATGGAGTTCAAAAACATTTCGTTTGTTGAAGCAGTTGAAGAAGTAGCTGATCATCTGGGAATTAAAATTGAGCGTGAAGAATCGCCTAACGACCAGCAGAACGAACTTGAAGTGTTTTATGATATAAATGTTCTTGCTGCGCGCTTTTTTTCGGAACATCTTGCTAAAAGTAATGAAGCGGAAGAAGCGAGAGAATACTTAAAACACCGCGGAATTAAACATCAAACTCAGCGGAGTTTTGGAATTGGCTTTGCGCCGTTTGGCTGGAACCATTTTCTCGATCACGCAAAGCAAAACAAAGTTGATTTGGCAAACGCAAAACATCTTGGTTTGATTGATACAAATGAGCGTGGTGAATATTACGATAAGTTCCGTGCGCGTATAATCTTTCCAATCTTTTCTCCAAACGGAAGAGTAATTGCTTTTGGCGGACGAATACTTGAAAAAAATGATAACATTGCTAAGTACTTAAACTCGCCGGAATCGCAAATTTATTCTAAGAGAAAATCGCTCTACGGCTTATTTCATTCTAAAGATGAAATAAGAAAGTTAGACCGCGCTATTCTTGTTGAAGGCTACATGGATTTGATTTCACTTTTTCAAGCCGGAGTTAAAAATGTTGTTGCCTCTTCCGGTACTTCTTTAACCGACGAGCAAATTCAACTTCTTTCACGCTTCACAAAAAACATTTTTGTTTTGTTCGATGCAGATTCTGCCGGGCAAAAAGCCTCTCTTAGAAGCATCGAGCTTTTACTGAAACAAGATTTTGAAGTAAAAGTTATTGCGCTGCCAAAAGGTGAAGACCCGGATTCGTTTATAAATAAGTTTGGTAAAGAACGCTTTGATGAAGAAGTAAACCGGGCGGTTAATTTTCTCGAGTATCAAACGGCGCAGTTTGAAGAGCTCGGTTTATTTGAAGATCCCGCCGAGATGACAAAAGCTATCCGCGAGCTTGTGAGAACTCTTGCGCTTGTAAATGACGAGCTGAAAAGAAATTTGTTAATGAAAACTATCTCAAAGAAATTTGGTTTGCGCGAAAAGTTGATTGAATCGGAATTGAATACAGCTCTTTCCCAAAATAAAACCCGTGTTGAAACACAAGCCACCAAACAAGCAGTAAGGATTGAATCGGCGGCTACAGCTTCGCAATTGAATCTAGCAGCGAAACCGGTGAATGAAAATCCCAATGAGAAAGAGCTTGTCCGGCTACTCTTTAGCGGAGAGGAAAAAATCCTTGGCTATATTTTCGATAATGTTGCTATTGAAAGTTTCGCGAATATGAACTATATGAAGCTAGCCGAACTTGTTCATGATGGCTGGAATGATGGGAAATATTCTCCGGCGGATTTAGTCGAAAAAATTGATTCTGTTGAGTTAAAGAACTTTGTTATGAAGCTGACTTTGACGGATGAATCAATTAGTAAAAAGTGGGATGATCTTTCTTTTACAGGAAAGATTGAAAAAGATACTTTTGAACACGCAGTTGAAACGGTGAGAAGTTTTCAAATATTTCAGATTGAAGAAGAGATTAAACGAAACAATCAGATTATGTCGGACTCGAAAGATGAGCGACTACATATAGAACTTCTGCAACGCAACCGCGAATTACAAGACGATAGAAAAGCACTGCTTGGACTTAAATCTAAAAACGAATTTGATTGGTAACTAATGCAAAACAATCCAGCCATCTACGAAATTAATACCCGCGTTTGGATAAAAAGATTTGATGCACCGACCCGCAAAGCTAAACTCATAGATGTTCCGTTAAGCTACTGGCTGGAGTTAGCCGAGCTTGGAATTGAGTATGTCTGGCTAATGGGAATTTGGCAAACGTGCGAATCTATTGTTGATAAATATTGCTTTGATGATTACTTAAAGAAAAGTTATTCGAAAGCATTAAGGAATTGGAAGCGGGAAGATGTTTCTGCTTCTCCTTATTCAATTGATGTTTATCAAATAAATGAAATACTTGGAAGCGAAGAAGATTTACTTTGGCTAAAAACCGAGCTTAATAAAATTGGATTGAAGCTGATTTTGGATTTTGTGCCCAACCATTTTAGCGCGGGTTCATCATTGATTCAAACGAATCCGGAATTGTTTTTACAAGTTAGCGGGCAGACATTCCGCAACGAGCCGCACACTTTTTTCCAGCCATGGATTGATAAGGTAGAATATTTTGCTCACGGGCGAGATCCCTTTTTTCCGGCATGGCAAGATACTGTGCAGGTAAACTTTTGTAATAAACAAGCGAAAGAATATTTAACACAAGCTTTGCTGAGACTCACAGAATTGTGTGATGGCGTGCGGTGCGATATGGCAATGCTCGCACTTAACAATGTTTTCAAAAACACTTGGGCGGGAGTTTTGCCGGAAGATTGTTTGAAAAACTCAACTACGGAATTTTGGAGCGAAGCAATTTCCGATGTGAAAAATAAAAGAAGTGATTTTATATTTCTTGCGGAAGCTTACTGGGATTTGGAATGGAAGCTTCAGCAGCTTGGCTTCGATTATACTTATGATAAACGCCTAACAGACCGGCTGAAACATTCTTATACAAGAGAAATAACCGAACATCTTCGTGCGGAAGATTCCTATCAGAGAAAATCCATCCGCTTTTTGGAAAATCACGATGAAGAAAGAATTATTAGTGTGTTGAGCAAAGAGAAATCGAAAGCGGCTGCGATTGCAATTTCCACAATTCAAGGTATGAAATTTTATAACGATGGACAGTTTGAAGGAAAACGGATTAAGCTGCCAGTTCAACTAATTATGGAGCCGGAAGAAAATTCTCATCCGGAATTAAAAAAATTCTATGTCAAACTTCTTAAGATTTGCTCACACTCTGTTTTCAAAGAGGGCATTTGGAAACTCCTAACTCCTATTCCATCATGGGAAACCAATTTCACATATCAAAATATTCTTGCTTGGGAGTGGCGCTTGCGTGACGAGCACAGAGTTGTAATTATTAATTACTCTGAGTTTCTTTCTACTTGCAGAGTAAAACTTGATGTAGCCGGTTATCCGGAGGAATTACAACTCACCGATCTGCTTAACGAAATGAAATACAATAGATCAGCTGAGGAGATTCATAGTTTGGGTTTGTATGTGGAGCTGAAGCCCTGGCATGCTCACATATTTTCTTTATAAAAAATCCCGCGCAAGGCGGGATTTTTTTTGACTAGAAGGTGAAAGTCATGCCAAATTTTATTGTTTCATAAGTGAGCGGTGTTTCAGTGCTAAAGGGCCAGTTCATTTTGTCTTTTTTCAACGAATGGAATGCATAACTATAAGCGCCTTTTAATATAAAATTTACAAGAGGAACTGAAAGAGGAGATGAATCACTGATCTCATTGATGAAATGATCAAGCATTCCCATTCCGGCTCCTTCAATAACCATACTGCCTAAGTGTTTCCAAAATAAGTGGCGGGGGAATACTACGGTTGCTTCGTAACCAACATTAATTCCAACTGAAGAGGCTATATCGAAATTGATTCCACTTTCCACAGTTGTTCCAAAACGGAAAGTATCGTTTAAACGATCAAGAAACTGTCTGTCTGCTTCTGCTGCTATTTGTCCTGGAAGCGGTGGATAAACTGCCGGCCAAACCGAAGGTGGAAAATCTTTCATGTGAAGTCTTGACCAAACCAAACCGGAAGCATGATATGGCATTACATAAATACCACCAAGTTTATAACCATATCCGGAACGTTTTGCAAATCCAAATCGCCACATTTCGGAACGCAGCTCATTCAGTTTGGGGTCTGTTTCTAAAATATCGGAACCAAGACGCGAGATAAAAAAGTATTTATCGCTAAACTCGATAATTTTTTCTTCAAAGAAATCTTCTCGACTGGAGTAGCCAAGTTTTACTTCAGCTAAACCGACTCTCTTAAAATCGTAAAACATATTTTTGTTCTTAACACTGCCTATTCCGTAATTCGCTTCGATAAATGGTGTTCCGTTAAACTCCCAATTAAACCAATTCGCATCTTCCCAGTTTTTCCACCAGCGGTCATGCTTTCTTTCAAAAAAGTCTTCATCGTCTTCGGTCTCGGTAGAATCAACCACCTGGGCAACTAACGGCGAGCCAATCATCATAAAAGAAAATAAAATTAAAAGAAGGGTTTTTTTAGACATAAGTACTCCAAGAATTATTCTAAACATTAGACGGAAAAAGCGACACAAATGTTACATCTATATTGTGTTACTTGGTTTTCTTGTTACACTCTGCCAGAGAGCTTAGCAGAGTATCTAGCAGTACTTTTGCATCAACGGGTTTTGTCATAAAGAAGTCTATGCCGGCGTTATATGCATTGTCTTTGTCTTTTTGAAATGCGTGTGCAGATAGTCCGATTATTGGAAGTGAACCGAATTCGGGATGAGATTTTAATTCTTTGGTTAGCTGTAAACCATCCTTAGTTCCTTTCAAAGATATATCCATTAGAATTATATCTATAGGCTGCGTATTTAAAATAGCATAACAATCTTCGGCGTTGTCGCAGACTTCTACTTCAAAACATTTTTTTAAGAAGATTTTCAAAAACTTCTGATTTTCTATATCATCTTCAACTATCAATATAGTCGGCAATTTCGAAGCCGTCATTGACCCTCCCCTTATTTTTGCTTGTTAAAATACAAAGAAACTTTTTTAAGTAAAATCCCATGCCGCCACTTTTCTAATATTCGTCCCAGCTCTTAACATCTAAGTTTAGTGCATCTTTGTTTGTCATTGCTTCTGCAAGACGCATTGCAAGTTGACGGTTTGTGATGAGCGGGATTTTGTAATCAACCGCTGTTCTTCTAATCAAATAATCGTTTGTTAACTCTTCTTCCTGAAAGTTCTTAGGGATGTTAATTACTAAATCAACGGATTTAGATTTTATCAGTTCGACGGCATTTGAGTTCTTATTGTTATTTGGCCACTCAATTGTTTCAACCGGAATTCCGTTACTATGCATAAACTTAGCAGTGCCGGAAGTAGCATAAAATTTAACGCCGAGTTTCATCATTTGCCGCATCGGTTCAAGTAACTCGGATTTTGATTCAATGGTACCGGACGAAATTAAAACTGATTTAATTGGGAAGCGGTAGCCAACGGAAGTGAGCGCTTTCAAAAATGCTTCATCGAAATCTTCACCAAGACATGCAACTTCGCCGGTTGATGCCATTTCCACACCTGTTGTTGGGTCTGCTCCTTCAAGACGTGTGAATGAAAACTCCGGAGCTTTAACGCCTACGTAATCGTAACTAAAAGTTAAGTCTTCAACCCTTTCAACTTTTTGTCCAACAATAACTTTAGCAGCAATCTCAATAAAGTTCTTCTTTAAAGTTTTTGAAACAAACGGAAAACTTCTCGAGGCGCGCAAGTTGCACTCAATCACTTTTACCTTGTTGTCTTTAGCAAGAAACTGAATATTAAACGGTCCGTTTATGTTGAGCGATTTTGCTATTGCAGCAGAGAATTCTTTAATCTGCCGCATCGTTTCTAAGTAAGTACGTTGAGCGGGAAGTACCAACGTAGCGTCGCCGGAATGAACGCCCGCATTTTCAACGTGTTCGGAAATAGCAGAGCAAACTATCTTGCCATTTTGAGCAACAGCATCAAACTCGAGTTCTTTTGCGTTAACTAAAAATTTAGAAATTACAACCGGATGTTCCGGAGAAACATCAACAGCTTTTTGAAGGAAGCGCGTTAATTCAAAATCATCTGTGGCAATTGCCATTGCCGCTCCGCTGAGGACGTATGAAGGGCGAACTAAAACGGGATACCCAACTTTGTTTGCAAAGCCAAGAGCATCTTTTATTGTATTTAGATTACTCCATTCCGGTTGACCGATTTCCAGCTCATCTAACATTTTAGAAAATTTACTTCTGTCTTCAGCGCGGTCAATTGATTGCGGTGATGTGCCGAGAATTTTTATTCCGACTTTATGAAGCTTGAGTGAAAGATTGTTAGGTGTTTGTCCACCCATCGAAACAATAACACCCTTCGCTTTTATCGCGTCGTAAATTTCCCAGATCGTTTCAGTAGTAAGCTCTTCAAAAAATAAGGCATCGCTCTCATCGTAATCCGTGCTTACGGTTTCCGGATTGCAGTTAATCATTACGGTTTTGTAACCATTCTCACGCAGAGTTTTGCCGGTGTTTACGCAGCACCAATCAAACTCAACAGAACTCCCAATTCTGTATGGTCCGCTGCCAAGAATGATTATTGAATTTTTCAGTTTGAATTCAAAATCGTGCGAAGAAGAATTGTAGCTGAGATAAAGATAATTTGTCTTTGCCGGATATTCGGCAGCGAGTGTATCTATGTGCTGTATGAATGGATAAATTTTGTGTTTCTCACGCAGCTTGTAAACATCGTGCGCATCTTTACCAACTACGTTCGCAATTTGTCTATCGGAAAATCCATGCTGCTTTGCGTGCTGCAAAAGTTCTTTAGAAATATTTCCTTTTGTCTCGCCGACTTTCTTTTCTATATCAACAATATTTTGAATTTTGTATAAGAACCATTTGTTAATATGAGTAAGTGTGTGAACCCAATCAACGGAATATCCTTGTTTGAGTGCTTGAACAACGGCGAACATTCTTTCTTCTGTGGGATTTTCGAGTGCTTCCTTTAGCTCGTCAAATTCAACTTTGGTTCTGCTGGCAGTTAAACCTTCAACACCAATATCAAGCATTCGCATAGCTTTCTGTATTGCTTCTTCAAACTTTCTACCGATAGCCATTACTTCGCCAACGGATTTCATAGAAGAACCAAGCTTGCGTTTTACCAGACGGAATTTTTTCAAATCCCAGCGGGGAACTTTTATAACAATGTAATCGAGCGCCGGTTCGAAAAATGCTTTTGTTGTTTTGGTGATTGAGTTTGGCAGTTCATGCAAGCCGTATCCGAGTGCGAGCTTTGCGGCAACAAAAGCAAGCGGGTAGCCGGTTGCCTTGGAAGCAAGCGCGGAACTTCTGCTTAAGCGCGCGTTCACTTCAATAACTCTGTAATCTTGCGAATGAGGATCGAGTGCGTATTGAATGTTACACTCGCCAACTATTCCTAAATGGCGGATTGTTTTTATTGCAATCTCCCGCAGCATGTGGAATTCGTTGTTGGTTAAAGTCTGGCTTGGCGCAACTACAATACTTTCTCCGGTGTGAATTCCCATCGGATCAATATTTTCCATGTTGCAAACTGTGATGCAATTATCAAATCTATCACGTACAACTTCGTATTCAATTTCTTTCCAGCCTTCAAGATATTCTTCAACTAAAATTTGAGCGGAGTAGTTTAGTGCTTTCGTTGCAAGTTTTTTCAACTCTGCTTTGTTACGACAAACACCGGAACCAAGTCCGCCAAGCGCATACGCAATTCTGATAATTACCGGGTATTCAATTTCTTCTGCAAACTCAATTGCTTCTTCCAAAGAAGTAACAGCTTTGCTTTGAGGAAATTTTACATCAATCTCAGAAAGTTTATTACAGAATAATTGCCGGTCTTCGGTGTTTTCAATTGCGTCTATCTGCGTTCCCAAAACTTTTACATTATACTTTTTTAGTATTCCTTCGCGGTGAAGTGCGAGCCCGCAATTAAGGGCGGTCTGTCCGCCGAATCCCAAAATTATTCCATCCGGCTTTTCTTTTGCGATTACTTTCTCTACATAGTTGGTGTTGATTGGAAGTAGGTAAACTTTGTCTGCTAAGTAATCCGAAGTTTGAATTGTAGCAATGTTCGGATTGATGAGAACAGTATAAATGCCTTCTTCTTTTAATGCCTTGATTGCTTGTGAACCGGAGTAATCAAATTCGCCGGCTTCGCCAATTTTGAGAGCGGAGCTTCCAATTATTAATACTTTTTTAAATTTCACTTTACATCCTTCAAGAATTCATCAAAAATAAATCCGGTATCAACCGGTCCCGGTGCAGCTTCGGGGTGAAATTGTACGCTGCGGAAAGGAAGCTTCTCGTGCCGCATTCCTTCATTAGAGTAATCGTTCAAATTTTCGAACCAGGGTTCGTAGCCTCGCGGTAGGGATTTTGTATCAACTGCAAAACTATGGTTCTGAGATGTAACGTAACACTTGTTTCCATCAACTTCCTTTACCGGCTGGTTCTGGCTTCTGTGTCCGTATTTCAATTTATAAGTCTTTGCACCGGCAGCCAACGAAAGAATTTGATGCCCCATGCAAATGCCAAGTGTAGGTACTTGTTTCTGAATTAATTTTCTTGCACTTGCAACGAGCTGTTTGTAAACAACCGGATTTCCCGGACCATTGGAAAGTAAAACTCCATCATAATCTTCTTTATCAACATTATAATCGTAAGGAACGCGGAGAACGGAAACATTTCTGTCAATCAAATTCTGGAGAATGCTCTTTTTACAGCCGCAATCAACCAAAAGAATTCGCTTCTTGCCGCTTCCATGCTGTTCAACTTGCTGAACAGTAACTTTAGAAATCAGATTATCAATATCCGGATTATAGTATTCAACTTTTTGTTTTTCAATTTCAACTTTGCCCAGCATCGTTCCGTGTTCCCGTAGTATTTTTGTTAAGCGACGGGTATCAATTCCATAAATTCCGGGAACGCCAAATTCTTTAAGCCATTCATCCAAGCTTTGGAAAGCATTCCAGTGACTGTAATTTTCCGATTCTTCCGAAACTATCAGCGCTTGAATTTGAACGCGGTCAGATTCAAAAAACCTTTGAAGTTTTGAAATATCATCCATTTCGGGAATTCCGTAATTACCTACCAATGGATAAGTCATTACGAGAATTTGTCCTTTATATGATGGATCTGTCAAAGTTTCGGGATAGCCGACCATTCCGGTATTGAATACAACTTCTCCGGCAACGGAACGCTGAGCGCCGAAAAGTTTTCCTTCAAATATATTTCCATCTTTCAATACGAGTTTAGCGGTTAGTTTGGGTGTGCGGGTGTTCTTATCCAATTCTACTTTGGCTCCAATTCTTTGTGATTGTTTAAGGCGAGGGTCTTTCAAAAGTGCCTTACAAAAATAAAAAAAAATGAGCGGCTGACAAAAAGATTACTTTCAATACTGAAACTAATTATGAATAATTATGCGGTGATATATCTCACCACATTAGAATTCCGGAGACTATATTTTTCAAATAAAATATGTAGGACTCCTGGCTGGAATTATCCTACATTGGTGAGGTCGAAAGGGAGCGAAGTTTCGCTCCCTTTTGTATTTTAACGCAACATTTTCCGAAAGAACATGCTTAGACTCATTTCACTTTTATTTTTAGTCATTCTCCTTGCAGCTTGCAGCGCTACCGTTAGATATCAAAAAAATAAAGTTGAACAAGCCGAAAAAGAAGTTGTTTCCGATATTGAGCCCGGAATTGACGATGCCGAAGTCCTCGAAACTCAAACCGGTGTGGCTTCTTTTTATGCCGATAAATATAATGGGCTACCAACTTACAGCGGTGAGATTTACGATATGAACGGTCTTTCTGCCGCGCATCCGTCATATAGAATGGGAACGATTGTTCGTGTAACAAATCTCTACAATAAAAAATCGGTAACAATTCCAATTAATGACAGAATGCCGTTTCGTCCTGACCGTATAATTGATTTATCCTACGGTGTGGCTATTGCGCTTGATATGGTAACTGCGGGAATTGTTGATGTTAAAGTTGAAGTTTTGAAATGGGGAGAAGGGAGAAAATAAGCTAACCATTCCGCGAATCGAATAATATTTTTTCACATCTAATTGTTGTATTAAATCGAATCTGAAAAAGGAGTTTCTTGAAAATTGATAAAGCATTTTTGCTGAAGCGTATATTGCCGGTTGCCGCAGGAGCTTCGCTTGGTTACGCTTACTATTATTTTATCGGCTGTACATCCGGCACATGCCCAATAACAAGCAATCCGTGGATTTCTACAATTTATGGCGGAGTTGCCGGATTTATAATTTCATTTCCATCGAAGAAGAAAGCAGATGATAACGCGGCAAATTGAAATAGAAGAATTAGTAAAAGTTTTACCGGAAGCAGTTGCATATCTTAGCGACAAAGGAATTAGGTGCTTGCGTTGCGGAGAGCCGGTCTGGGGAACGCTGGAAGCCGCAGCAAAAGAGAAAGGTTTTACGAATGAGCAGATTTCTGAGTTTGAAGCGGAACTAAACCGGAAGTTGATGTGTAAATCAAATTGAATTTTCTACCCAATAAGAAATTGTTATTTTTAAACAGATCAAACAGAGGAACAAATGAGTCAAATTAAAAACAAGAAAGAGATTCCGGTTTTGAGTAAAAAACATAGAAGCAGAATTTATACGGGGATATTTTTTGCAGTAGTTATTCTTCTTTTCGGTTTCAATAATGCAGATTACCTCTTTGGTGGCGAAGAGCCGAACGGACCATATCCGCCAAACTACGTTCCGGCTGGCGAACAGAAATCTGTTGAAGCCCCGGATTTTGAATTACCTACAACCGACGGAAAGAAACTCAAACTTTCCAGCTTAAAAGGAAAAGTTGTTATTCTCGATTTCTGGGCAACTTGGTGCCCGCCTTGCCGTAAAGGAATTCCCGATTTAGTAGAACTAAAGAAAAAATATGGCAAGAAAGGATTTGAGGTTATAGGGATTTCTGTTGATTCACCTCAAACTAAAGAAGAAGTTGTTCCATTTATGAAGGATTATGGAATCAACTATCCAGTTGTTTATGGCAACGAAGCAATAACTATCAGTTACGGCGGAATCCAGTCTATTCCAACTGCTTTTGTGATTGATAAGCAAGGTAAAATAGTTGCCAGCTATGTTGGCCTGAGAGGAAAAGAAGTTTACGAAGAGCATATTAAGAAACTTTTGTAAGATTAGATTAAGAATAAGAGCAAGAGCATGATCGAGAAAAACTCTTGCTTTTGCTCATGCTCTTATTCTTGCTCTGTTTCATTCGTGCTCAAAATCTTGATGTAAATTGTTTTTTACTTCTAAGTAATCGCCAAGTCTCTGCAGAACATCCCAAGAATAAATTCCAAAATCGTAGCCGTCTTTCCACTTAATTTGAATTGCATAATTGCCGACCATTTCAATTTTCTCAACTTCGTAGGCTTGCGGAGTAAGTGGTTTCTTTGGCGGCGGAGCGTAATGTTTCCAAAGAATGGTTTCTCCTTTGTTTCCAGCGTCTGGAGATTCATCTCGCAGAAATTTTAGATCAAAATTGTGCGTCTTTCCATCATCCCAAACGATTTCTAAATACTCTTGTTTGTGTAGCTTTATTTTTGTTGGTGAAGCCATTAATACCTCGATTCTTTCTGGAAGTTGGATATTAGATACTTGATAATGGATACTGGATAAAAACCCATACGGTAAAAATATAGTTTTGAATGAAACATTGTAAACGTATTTTTGTTTTGGAGTTATTTGTCGCGCAAATAACAATGGAGAAATTATAATGGCAATACCGGACTTTCAAAGTATCATGCTTCCCTTTATGAAAGAAATTTCAGATGGTGCTGAACACTCAACCACAGAAGTGCTTGAAAAACTACAACATCACTTTCAACTAACCGAAAAAGAAGCGAACCAATATTTACCGAGCGGAACGCAAAAAACATTTTATAATAGAGTCTTCTGGGCGAAAGCTCATTTGAAAATGGCTTCGCTAATTGACAATACCGGAAGAGGGATTTTTAGACTTACCAGCTCAGGCAAAGAATTACTTAACAGAAATCTCCAAGAAGTAAATCTTAAACTCCTTAAGACTATTCCCGGATATATAGAAAACACCGGCAGACAAAGGGAAAATTCATCTTCCACTGAAAGTGAAATTGATATCACACAAAGTACAGCAACACCGGAAGAAATTATTGAAAGCAGTTATCTGAGCATTAGAAAAAATCTTGCACAAGAATTACTTTCTAAAGTAAGAACATGTTCGCCTCAATTTTTTGAAAATCTCGTAGTTGATCTGCTTGTAAAAATGGGCTATGGCGGTACTATAAAAGAAGCTGGTAAATCAATCGGGCGTAGCGGTGATGAGGGGATAGACGGAATTATAAAAGAAGATAGATTAGGTTTGGATGTGATTTATATTCAAGCAAAACGCTGGGAAAATGTAGTGGGGCGACCAGAACTTCAAAAATTTGTCGGTGCATTAGCTGGTCAAGGTGCTAAGAAAGGTGTTTTTATTACAACATCCCGATTCTCCTCTGAGGCAAAGGATTATCAACCCAAAAATGAAACCAAAATTGTTTTGATTGATGGAGAACAATTATCTCAATTTATGATTGATTTGAATTTGGGCGTTGCAAATCATCATGTTTACGAAATAAAAAAGATTGATAACGATTACTTTGAAGAAGAGTAAAGACTCGCCGAGTAGGGTGGCGAGTCTCTTCAAAATATACTTTCTGTTTTTGATCCAGCATTCAACATCTAGTATCCAGCATCCAGCTCACATTTTATATCTTACACCGGCGTACATTGATCTACCGTTTACCGGTCCCCAAATCATCGAAGCATCAAAATAATTTCCGTTTGGATGAAGCGGATCGAGAATTGGATTATCTTGCTTGAAACCAAGTAAGTTTTCTATTCCAAGGTAGAGATCGAAACCGGCAAAGAAAGATCTTGTAATCTGCATATTTACTAGAGCAAAACTTGGGGAATTTTCCCTCGCTTGAAAATTAATCGGATTCGCGTTAGTAGAAGGTAAACGTTTTGGACCGAACCACTGTACTGTTAAGTCGTAAGTCATTTGCGGATCGTCTTTAGCTTCGCGCAAAGTTGAGTAAGCAAGATTTACCAAAACACGATTCTTAGAAGTGAACAAACGGTCCTGCATCTTCCCTCCAATCTCTTGCTTTACATCCATGTAACGGTAAGCAATACGAGTATCAAGTCTTTCAATTACCGGATAATTCAATTCTACTTGAACGCTGTTCGAGTAACTACCATTGGCAACAGAATAGAAATTTACTTCTTGCGGATTGAAATCAAGATCAGCAATTGTAGCCTGCTCAAACTGTGTACGGTAGAAATCAACGGAAATTGTTCCATCTCGGTAATCGTAAGTAAAATAATGTGTGAGGTTCACACCAAAGTTCCAAGCTTTTTCTTGAGATAATCCGTAACCGAATGATTCGCTTGCTAAGATGTTAAGCTTACGTGCACTTGCAAATACCGAAGAATTCTCCGTAAAAATATTTGAAGTGCGGTAGCCTCTTCCGGCAACTGCACGGAAAACCCAATCTTCTTGAGGAGCCCATCTCATATGGAAACGAGGAGTAAACATAAATCCGTAATAATTATGCTGGTCAGCCCGAGCGCCAAGAATGAAAGAAAGATTCTCGTCCATAGTGTAAGTGTATTCGAAAAAAGTACCCGGAATTCTTTCTACGCGCTGAAAACGGTTTGCTATAAACGTTTCATCGTATTGATCGAACAAGAAACTAAAACCGGTTCTAAACTTGTGATTTGGCGAGCCGAAGTTTGATTGGTAAATGAAATTAAAGTAGCCGGTTTTTTCGTTGCCGTCGTAATTTCTTAAACCAAACAAAGATGAGTTGCGGTAACTGTTAAGCGACCACTGAATTCCGAATGACTTGTACACAGCGTCTTGAAAAACGTAACCAAGTTTTCCGTAAAGATTTAGCTGATTGTTTTTGGTAGAATATAAATATGTAGAGTTTGCGTGATCGGCAGTTGCTGCATGTGAATCTGTTCCGCCATCTTTAGCATCACTTAAATATTGAAAGCCGAATTGACCTTCCCAGCCTGCATCTGTTTGAAAATGCCAACGCTGCATAACGTTGTAGGTTGTAAATTTAGGCATATCAATAAATCTATCATTGTTAGCGTCAAAACCATGCTTACGTGAACTGGCGTGAAATAAATTGATTACAGAAACTTTATCACTTAAGGAAGTTCTGTAATTCAAATTACCTTCAAACCGCTGGTCGTAGTCTGCATACATGTTAACGAAAAACTTTTCCGTTTCAACAGTAAATGGCTTTTTTAAATCAACATCTATTTGCCCTGTCATTGATTCAAATCCGTTTGCGACCGAACCAATTCCTTTTGATACGTTGATTGATTGCACCCATGTGCCGGGGATAAATGTTAATCCAACGTTGGACATAAGTCCGCGGATGTACGGCAGATTTTCCATTGTTGTTTGAGTATATACTCCGGAAAGTCCTAACATTTCAATTTGTTTTGCTCCGGTAATTGCATCGGTGAAAGAAACATCAATAGAAGGATTTGTTTCGAAGCTTTCCGAAAGGTTGCAGCAAGCGGCTTTGTATAATTCTTTATCGGTCATTATCCCTTTGTTTTCAATAGAGAGATAATCGGAAAAAGTTGTGTTTTGCTTGCCAACAACTTCAACATCACTAAGCTTTGTTGCTTCACTTAATAAAACAATTTCGAGCGGTTCTGTATTTGAAACATGCGACGTATCAGCACGGTAGCCAATCATGCTTGCAATTAGAGCATGATATTCTTTTTTGAACGGGATGGAAAATTTTCCATCAATATCGGTTGTAGTTCCAACTTTTGAGTCTTCCCAAAAAACATTAACGCCCACAAGCGGAACAAGCTTTCCTTCTTCGTCTTTTTCAACAACTCTTCCTTTCAGCATCTGCTGCGAGTAGAGAAAAGCTGATGACACAAGAAGAAGAAGCAATATTAATTTACTTTTCATTGCTTTCTCCAAATTTTTAGTTGATATAATTAGTGCGTTGTTGGGTTATCGCGGTACAAGCAGCACTTTGGCAATTTTGCATAAACAGCGTCATCTGCTTTGAACTTGTCTGTATCGTGTCCAACTTCGGCAGCGCGGTGTTTAAGCGAATCAACTGTAATATCCGGAGAAAGGTAAGCGACCTTCATCAGTTTTGTGGTTTTGTCCCACTTGGCAAACTTAACTTCTTTTATCTTCATCACTTTTTCTAATCTAGCTTTACACATTCCGCAATTGCCGGAAATCTTGAACTCGGCTTCAACAACTTTACTTTCTTGTGCATAGCTGAATGATGATGCGAATAATAAAACGGCGAATAATGAGATTAACTTTTTCATAAAACTCTCCTTGAGTAAAAATTTAAAATATTGTTAGATCAACAAACTTGTGTTGAGAAAAAACTTACGAGTGTGATCTAAATAAGGAGAGTGCGGTTAATTATGTAAGCGGGGTTATCGGGCGGTGAGAGGTAAATAGTATTTTGTATAGAAATGTTTTCAACTACATCAGTCTGGTAGGATGTTTCTACCGGAATGAGAACATAATCTGAATAAGTCTGTTCTACCGTAATTTTTGCGGCGGCAAAATGTAGATCATCAAGTTTATGAGAAACGACCTGATCTGTGCAGCAAGGATCATCAACCGGTTCTTCGCCGCAGCAATCAACAGGCTCTTTTACTTCGGAAGTCATGATCACTTTTGTAGAAACTAATGTATCGCCACAAAAATGATAAGCTACAGTTAACCCAACTGTTGGGAGTAAATAAGCCAGAATGAACAATATGTGAATTAATTTTTTCACGGGTTTAATTTACGGATTCTACAGCTCATTATCGAGGAAAGTTTCTGAAAGTAGATATTACATGAAACTGAAAATGTGCGGATATTAATTACCCGCACATAAGAAACAAGTTAGTTTTGATTAAGAATAAGCGGCAATCCGCTTTTACCGGCGCCAATAACTACAATTTTACTGTTTGTAGAAGCAGCAAGTTTTTCGGTTGCTTCAATTCCTTTCCATTGAAGAAGCTGGTCGTTAATCCCTCTGGAAACTATAGCTTGAAAATCCGCAATACCTTTTGCTTCAATGCGTTTGCGATCAGCTTCTTGTTCTTCACGCCTTAAAACAAATTGCATACGCTGGCTTTCTTGCTCGGATTTCAACTTCTCTTCGATAGCAGCAGTTAAACCTTGTGGAAGGATAATCTGACGCATTGGCGCGAACTCAATTGTAATTCCTCTTGGACCAACTAATTTTTCAAGTTCGTTTTTTATCTCAAGCGAAAGTTGTTCGCGTGAAGCCGTATATAATGCTTTTGCGTCATACTTTGAAGTAACACCGCGTACAACGGAACGAAATTGCGGAATCAGAATTATGTTGGCGTAATCCTCACCGACTGTTTTATAAATCTTAGAAGCGTTTTCCGGATCGAGACTGTAGAGCAAACTAATTTCCAACTGAACGCTTAACCCTTCCATCGAAGGAACATTCATTGTTTCTTTAATCTCTTGAGTTTTTATACTGAACTTAACAACGTTAGCCAGAGGGTTTACAAAGTTTACACCGGCTTTAAGAGTGTTATCGCTTACGTTACCAAGAAAATCTACAACTCCAACTGTACCGGCCGGGACAACAGTAAAGAGCTTGAAGAGTATTAGTAATCCGCCCAAAGCATAGCCTATAAAAGCGAATTTTGATTCTCTGTACCTTCCGGTTTTTTTTAGATTTACGTATGTAGCGTAAGAGATCGCTATTATTAGTAGTGCAAAAATGAACAACATATTCGCTCCTTTGATTGTTTGTAAACTTTATCTTCAAAGAACCTCTAAAAACCTACTTTTTGTTTCTCGCCAAGACGCAAAGAACGCCAAGTTTTTCTGTTTTGCGAACTCTGCGTCCGCCAAAGGCGGATTGCGAGATATTTTTTTGAGTCTTTAAAGATACCCTTTATATAACCTTATGTATCAGTTTTACCGGCTGCGTTTTCTTTTGTGATACTTTGACTGCGTTCAGCAGCTTTTGTTTCACTTGTTCTACTTTTTCTTTTTTGTCAGTGAACAACTCCGCAATCGCCTGTCCTTTCTTAATTTGATCTCCAATCTTAGGATAGAAAATTATTCCGGCTTTAGGGTCAATTTTATCAGTCATCGTCATTCTTCCGGCGCCAAGTTCAAGCGAAGCCATTCCTATTTCGAAATTGTTCATGGATTCAATGTATCCGGTTTTTGTAGCGGTTACTTCAAGATGAATTTTCGATTTGGGATATTTCTCCGGATTCTTTAGGTAAGAAATATCTCCATCTTGAAGTTTTGCCATTTCTAAAAATTTATCGAACGCTTTGCCGCTATCAATCATAACTTGAGAAACCTCTACACCTTCTTTAACTGATTTAGCTTTTCCGCCGAGATAAATCATTGCGCCGGAAAGGTTCAGTGTAACTTCGAGCAGATCGCTAACCTTTTCGCCTTGAAGAACCTTTACGGATTCATAAACTTCCAGCCAGTTCCCAATATAATTGCCAAGCGGCTGATTCATGTCAGTAATCATTGCAATTACTTTTTTCTTGAATGCTTTGGCTGTGTTCACCAATGAATCGGCAAGTGCGAGAGAATCTTCATACTTCTGCATGAACGCGCCGGAACCGGTTTTAACATCAAGAACGAGAGCGTCAATTCCTTCGGCAAGTTTCTTACTCATAATGCTTGCCGTAATGAGCGGAATTGATTCCACCGTCGCCGTAACATCACGCAGTGAATAAATAAGTTTATCAGCCGGTGCGATTTCTTTAGTTTGACCGATTAAAACGGCGCCGCATTTTTTAATTACACTTTTATAACGCTTCAGATCAAGATCAGTTCGGAAGCCGGGAATCGCTTCAAGTTTATCCAGCGTTCCGCCGGTATGCCCAAGTCCGCGCCCGCTAATCATTGGAACACTTATTCCGGCTGCAGCTACAATTGGAGAGAGGATGAGCGATGTCTTATCACCAATTCCACCGGTAGAATGTTTATCAACCTTAATTCCCTTTATGGAGGAAAGGTCAATAACTTTTCCACTGTAAAGCATAGCTTTTGTTAATGCGGCTGTTTCTTGCTTCGTCATTCCTTTTAGAAAAGCCGCCATCAGGAAAGCGGAAAACTGGTAATCGGGGATTTTACGGTTTGTAAAGTTTGTAATTAGATATTGGATTTCTTGTTCCGTAAGCTGATTTCCGTTTCGTTTTTTGCGGATGAGTTCTACAGTATTCATTTTGGTTCCGATATTTGGCTGAATATTCTTAAACATGTTGGCTTGAAGCTTGAAGCCAACTCTATTAACTTGCTCACACAAAATTAAACTAAAAGAGGAAAACATGTTCGATTCCAATTACAAATTCACTTGCGTTGACCGCTTTCTTAAATATGTAAAAGTTGATACACAGTCGAACGAAGATTCGGAAACATTTCCAAGCGACCCGAAACAGTTAGAGCTTTCCCGCCAATTGGTTGATGAACTTAAACAGATAGGTTTAGTTGATGCTGAAATTGATGAGTATGGTTATGTGATGGCAACGCTTCCATCTAACACAGAGAAAAATGTACCGGTAATTGGTTTCATTTCCCACGTTGATACTTCTCCGGCGGTTACCGGAAAAGATGTTAATCCAATCATTCATAAAAACTATCAAGGCGGAGATATTGTTCTTCCGAAAGACCCAACTAAAATTATTGATGCCGCGAATAATCCCGAACTGAAAGACATGATTGGAATGGATATCATCACAACAGACGGAACTACATTGCTTGGCGCAGATGATAAAGCCGGTATTGCAGAAATAATGGATGCGATGAATTACTTAATTCAACACCCGGAAATTAAACATGGTACAATTAGAGTTTGCTTTACACCGGATGAAGAAGTAGGACGCGGAACAGAGAAGTTTAATGTTGCCAAATATGGCGCAAAGTATGCTTACACAATTGATGGCTCTACCCGCGGCGAAGTTGAAACAGAAACATTCAGCGCGGATGCTGTTGTAATTAAATTTCACGGTAAGAATGTTCATCCCGGTTATGCTAAGCATAAGATGATTAACTCATTAAAGATTGCATCGCGCTTTTTGGAAATGCTGCCTAAAGAAACACTTTCACCGGAAACGACGGAATTGCGGGAAGGATATGTTCATCCAACATCAATGAATGGAAACGAAACTCTTACAACAATAAAATTTATCATACGTGATTTTTACGCTGACAAGCTGAAGGAGTTCGAAGCATTCTTAAAAGACTTGTGTGAGAAGACTGTTAGTCAGTTTCCCGGTTCAACTTATGATTTTGAAGTGATTCAGCAGTACCGAAACATGAAATATATTTTGAATGATCATCCGCAAGTAGAACAATTTGCAATTGAAGCATTGAACCGCTTGAATATTAAGCCGATTCAGTCTGCGATTCGCGGCGGAACAGATGGCTCGCGTTTAAGCTACATGGGCTTGCCAACACCAAACTTGTTTGCCGGCGGGCATAATTTCCACGGCTATTTGGAATACGTTGCGGTTCAAGATATGGAAGCATCTGTTAAATTGATTATAACTCTTGCTCAAGTTTGGGAAGAGAAATCATAAATATTTTGTCATTCTGATCCCGCCAACGGCGGGAGAAGAATCTGTTTGTTTAATTAATCGAGATATTTCATCCCGCAAGCGGGATTCAATTTAAAAACAATAGAATGCCTAAACGACTAAAACGCGCAACCGATGTTGCTCTTGGAATTAACATTTTTCTCTTTGCTATCAAAGCAGTTGTTGGTGTTCTGTCCAATTCAATAGCTGTAATAAGTGAAGCGCTCAATTCGTTTACAGATGTACTCGTTTCATTCGGTATCAAAATCGCAGTAAACATGTCCCGCGAGAAGCCGGATTCCAAACATCAGTTCGGGCATAATGCGGCACAGCCAATTGCGGCATTTATACTTTCCGTATTTGCTTTCGTTGTAGGTATAAACATTGTTGAAGAATCCATAAAGCGTTTCATTGAACCAAAAGAAATCAACACAATTCCTGCGGTGTATGTTGTCTTAATCGTTACAATTATTACAAAGGTTTTGCTGAACCGATACCAGGTTGGAATCGCAAAGATGTTCAACAGTCCGGCAATACGAGCGGCATCGGTTGACAGCATCAACGATGTTCTTGCTTCTTCAATTGCGCTGCTTGGTGTAATTGGTGCGGCTTTGAATTATACGGTAATAGACAGTGTGGCTGGGATTTTAGTCGCTATGTTCATTTTCAAATCCGGTTGGGAGGTTGCCAGAGAGAACATAGATTATTTGATGGGCACTTCCGCCGGTAAAGAGTTCGATAATGAAGTAAGAAAGATTGCTTTAGCTACTAATGGCGTAAAAGGAATTAACGATTTACGCTCGCTCTACGTTGGCGATAAATTTCACATAGAAATACATGTAGAAGTGGATGGAAATTTAACTACTCAAGAATCTCACGATATTGGAAACGAAGTCCGTTTTGCGCTGGAGAAAATTGATGAAGTACATAAAGTTTTTGTTCATGTAGATCCGGTTTAGAATCTCCAATTTTCGACTCTGAATTTCCTTCTGCTATCAAGCAATACAAACACAGATTATTTATTTTCACACCCACTAAATGCGAGTGAACATGATACATCTTGATAAGCATACTTTGCTTTGTTTATTGAACAATGCTGTAGAACAGTTTGCAGACCGTCCGGCGGTTTCCTTTGTAGATCAGCCGAAAATAACTTACCGGGAATTCAAAGCAAAGGTTGATGAGGTAATCCGCTTTCTAAAAAGTGAAGGTGTAATTGCCGGTGATAGAGTTGCAATTCTCAGCGAAAATCAGCCGAACTGGGGAATAGCATACTTTGCCATTACTACCATCGGCGCAATTGCCGTTCCAATTATGACGGAATTTCACTCCGAAGAAGTTCATCATATCATTCGCCATTCGGAAAGCAAAGCAATTTTTATTTCTGCAAAGTACTTCAACAAGATTGATGATTTGGAATATGATTCTTTGCAAACAAGAATCTTGATGGATGATTTTTCCGTTATTCCTCCAAATACAAAAAACGATTTGCTAAAAGAAGTAATTGCCGGTGGTAAGAAAGAGTTTGCTAAGATTAAAGAAGCAGCGATGAAGTTTGTTGGATTAATTCCGGATGAGGTTGAAGAAGATAGCCTCGCGCTGATACTTTACACAAGCGGCACTACCGGGCACTCAAAAGGAGTTATGCTCACTCACAAAAATGTTGTTTCCGACGCAATCTCAACGCTCGATATGGTTCATTTAGATTCCAGCGACAGAATGCTTTCTATACTTCCTTTATTTCATACTATTGAATCAACGCTCGGGCTTGTTGTACCGCTAACAGTCGGAGCTTCGGTAACGTATCTTGATAAACCGCCAACTGCGGCAGCACTGCTTCCGGCGCTTCAAAAAGTAAAACCAACTGTAATGCTTGCTGTTCCTCTCATCATAGAAAAAATTTACCGCAATAGAATTTTGCCTGAGTTTAATAAAAAAGCAATTGTACGCGGACTTTATAAGATTCCAACTATTCGAAGAAAGCTGAATAAAATTGCCGGCAAGAAATTGATGCAAACTTTTGGCGGCGAGTTGAGAATGTTTTGCATTGGCGGTGCCGCTCTATCTGCCGATGTAGAAAAGTTTTTAAGCGAAGCCGGATTTCCTTATGCAATTGGTTATGGTTTAACTGAAACATCGCCGCTTGTAACCGGTACCGGACCGGAAAAAGTACGCTTGCGTACCGCAGGCAAGCCGATGCTCTGGATGCAAGTTAAAATAGATGATCCCGATCCGAAAAACGGTGAAGGTGAGATTTTAATTAAAGGTCCTAATGTTATGAAGGGTTATTACAAAGACCCGGAAAAAACGGGCGCTGTTTTTACAAAAGATAGTTGGTTCAAAAGCGGCGATCTCGGTGTGATAGATACTGACGGTTATCTTTATATCAAAGGCAGATCAAAGAATGTTATTATTGGCTCCAACGGAAAGAATATTTATCCGGAAGAAATCGAATCCATAATAAATGAGTTTCCTTTTGTGGCGGAATCTCTTGTAATGGAAAAAGGAGATCAGCTTGTAGCAAAAGTTTATCTTAATTATGAAGAAATTGATAAAGAGTTTAGAATTCAGAAACTTGGCGAGCCTAAAGCCAGAGAGATTATCGCCAAGATTTTTGCAGACCTGTTAGTGCAAATAAATATGCGAGTTAATACTTTCTCGCGGATTAATAAGATTTTTGAACAGCCGGAGCCATTCGAGAAAACGCCTACGCAAAAGATTAAGCGGTATCTTTATGTGGAATAGGAAATGCTTTTTTGCATGGTCTATTGTGAAACTAAAAGATTATTTTATGTGTATTAGTAATAAAGATTATTGAAAAGGAAGTATTAATGAAAAAAATCTCAGTTCTGTTTTTGCTGGTCTTATTTGTTGTTTCAGCTTATGCACAAGATCCAAGCCTTGTACTTAAAAAAGACCATAAAATAGATTCTACAAAAGTTATTGTGCCGGATGAGTTTTACAAACGGGAAGGGCAGATAATTTTAAGTCTCCTTTCCGTTTATCACTATAAGAAACAGCAGCTTAACGACTCACTTTCATCTGTAATTTTTAATGAATACTTGAAAAGTATGGACGTTACGAAGAGCTATTTTCTTAAGTCGGATATTGATCAGGTTGAAAAGTACAGATTCATGTTTGATGATATGATTCGCAACGGCAGTCTGGAAATTCCGTTTCAGATTTTTAACGTTTTTAAGAATAGAGTGAATGAAAGAGTGGCGTATGTAAAGAAAGTTCTTCAAAAAGAGTTTGATTTTACAGTTAACGAAACTTTTAAACCGGACCGTGAGAAAGCAGAATGGGCTAAAACTGAAGAAGAGCTTAATGAGATTTGGCGGTTACGCCTAAAGAACGATGCGCTCAGTTTGGTTCTTTCAAACAAAGACGCTAAAAAAGTTTATTCCGATTTGCTAAAACGTTACCAGAATTTTCACAAAGTGGTTCTTCAGTACGAAGCCGAGGATGTTTTTTCGATTTACATAAACTCGGTAACCCAAACTCTCGATCCGCATACGGATTATTTCTCTCCTGTAAATTCCGATAACTTTAGCATTGCAATGAAACTTTCGCTTGAAGGAATTGGTGCGCAGCTTAGACAAGAAGGAGATTATACAACAGTTGCAGTTGTTGTGCCGGGCGGACCGGTGCAGAAAAGTAATTTGCTGCATGAAGAAGATAGAATAGTTGGTGTTGCTCAAGGTGAAGATGGCGAAATGGTTGATGTGATCGGCTGGCGGCTTGATGATGTTATTCAGCTTATTCGCGGAAAGAAAGGCACGTTAGTTCGTCTTCAAATTTTAAAGAAAGAAGAAGGTGATAACGCGATTCCGAAAGAAATTAAATTAATCCGCGACCAAATTAAATTGGAAGAACAAGCCGCAAAAAGTGAAATTCTAAATTTTGAGCAGAATGGCAAGCATTTTAAAGTTGGTGTTGTAAAACTGCCTACTTTCTATACCGATTTTGAGGGACAGCGTACCGGCAAGCCGGATTATAAAAGCACTACAAGAGATGTAAGAGCGCTCATTTCAAAATTCAAAGAAGAAAAAGTTGATGGAATAATTATGGATTTGCGCGGTAACGGTGGTGGCTCTCTTCAAGAAGCAATTCAGCTAACCGGGCTATTCATAAAAGAGGGACCGGTAGTTCAAGTGAAAGATGCACGCCAGCAAATTGAAGTTGACCGCGATCCTGATCCAACAATTTTGTACGACGGACCTTTTGCTGTTTTAGTCGATCGTTCAAGCGCTTCGGCTTCTGAAATATTTGCCGCTGCAATTCAAGATTATGGTAGAGGAGTAATTATTGGCGAAAAAACTTGGGGAAAAGGTACTGTTCAAAATATGATTGACCTTGGAATGATGATTCGTACTGAAGGTAAGAAAGCCGGACAGATTAAATTAACTCAAGCAAAATTTTACCGCATTAACGGAAGCAGCACACAAAGAAAAGGAGTTTCGCCGGATATTTTATTTCCGTCACGTTACGAAATTGATGAGTTTGGCGAGGAAGCTAGACCAAGCGCGTTAGCCTGGGATCAAATTCCTTCTTCCGATTACGTGCCTTACATGAATATTAGCAGCGTTATACCGGAGCTGGAAGCTAAACACGAAGCTAGAGCTCAAAAGGATCCGGAATTCCAGTTGGTGATTGATGAAATTAAGGACTACAAAAAAGCACGTGAACAAAAAGAATTTTCGTTGAATAAAGAAGTTAGAAAGGCAGAACGTGATGAAGCCGAAGCAGCTAGAAAAAAACGTGAAGATGAAAGAATGAAAATTTTGGGAATTAAGATTGAGGATAAGAAAGAAGTTACTCCGGCTGTTTCAAAGGAAAGCGATTATGATTTAAAAGAAACCGGAAGAATTCTTGCCGATCTAATTCTATCTAAGAATAAATTGAAGCTGGTTACTACGGATTAATTGATTGTATTGCGGAGAATGTTTTGAAGACGAACGCGGTACGCATTCTTGAATCGAAAAATATTGTTCACTCAACAGTAGAGTATGAATCCGACGAAAATGAAATTGATGCGGTTTCCGTTGCAAATAAAATTGGCGCAGAACCGGAAACCGTTTTCAAAACACTTGTGGCAAGAAACGAGCGCAACGAACTTCTTGTATTTGTAATTCCCGGTAACTTCGAACTTAACCTTAAAAAAGCCGCAAAGGCTTCAGGCAGTAAAAGTATTGAGTTAATTAAAGTAAAAGAACTGCAACCACTAACTGGATACATCCGGGGCGGATGTTCGCCAATTGGAATGAAGAAACTTTTCCCCACATTCATTGATGAAACTGCACAGCTTAACGAGAAAATTTATTGCAGCGCCGGCGTGCGCGGAATGCAGTTGCACCTTTCACCAACCGATCTTCTGGGCGTGGTAGAAGGTGAATTTTGTGATCTGATTTAACCGCAAGAATTCTCTCAAAAACTTTTCTACAACCAAGCTGTTTCGATATTTGATTCGTCTAATCAGCATCACAAACGCGAGATATTTATGAAGAATGGACTAACAATTCTTTCACTTCTTATCTTTTCATTTCTAACATTGTCAAATAATTCCACTCTCTTAGCTCAAATACAATTTCTTTCAAATCCCCGGCATACAAGTGTTTTTGAAGAGAAAGCTGTTCTTTCTTCACCGGAAGTAAAATTTATTTTTGAAACAAAAGGCGCTGTAAGATCAACCCCGGCGGTTTATCAAAACAAAATTTACTTTGGAAGCGGCGATTCATTTCTTTATTGTCTTGATGAACTAACAGGAAATGAAATCTGGAAATTCAAAACGAATGGAGCAGTTACATCATCTCCAACAATTGCAAATGATAAAGTGTTTTTCCAAAGCAAGGATGGATTACTTTATTGCCTTAATTCAACCAATGGAAAGCTGATCTGGAAATTTAATTTAGGAAAAGAGTTAGCCTATAAATGGGAGTTTGATTATTACGTTTCCAGCGCGACAGTTGTTGATAATGTTGTTTACACCGGCAGCGGCGATGGCAATTTATATGCTGTTAATTCGAACAACGGAAAACTTCTCTGGAAATATTTTGCCGGCTCAAGGATCAGATCAACTCCGGCTGTTGCTGAAGGCATAATCTACTTTGGAGATAATGCCGGAAAACTTTACGCGCTTGATTTGAAAAGTCATGAGCCAAAATGGATTTATGAAACTGACGGTGTAAAAATCAATATCGAAGAATTTCTCTTTGATAGAAGCGCGCTTATTTCATCGCCAACAATCCATGAGGATGTAGTACTCGTGGGAAGCAGAGAAGGTGTTCTTTATTGTGTTAACCGGGAAACCGGAAAACTGAATTGGAAATATGATCACAAAATGTCCTGGGTTATTTCTACTCCGGCTATTTACAAGGACAATGTTATTGTTGGAACATCTGACGGGCATTTTGTTAATTCACTAAACATTAAGACCACGTATGAAAATTGGAGATACAAAACTAAAACGCCGGTTTGGACGACTATGGCGATTGCATCGGGCGTAGTTTATGGAGGCGATTACAGCAGCAATTTTTTTGCGTTGAGTGCAGAGACCGGCAAAGAACTTTGGAATTTCAAAACCGGCGATAGAATTCACTCCTCTCCGGTTGTACATGATGGAGTTGTTTATTTTGGCTCGGATGACGGATGTTTATACGCTATTGGCGGTTCGCAGCAAACCAGCGATAGACATGGAAAATCTAAGAAAGCAGTTTACTGGGAAGAATCTAAAATCTATAATTACTTCTCCAACAAGACGGATGAATTTATCCGCGATTATTTTGTACGCGAAGGATATGAATTGCTCGATGCTGCAAAGCTAAAAACTTTTATGCAAGATAGAATGAATGACCGGCTCCCTTCTGTAGTAGTATTCGCTAAGAATTATTTCCCTAAACCGGTTGTTAACGATTCCACAAAAACGGATTTGCTGCGGGAATTACTAAAAGGTGATAACAGAGTAGTTCTGTTAGGCGAGAATCCCCTTGCTTACATTCAAGATCAATCCGGAAAACTCACAGAGCTAGATTACCGCAAAGCCACAAAGTATTTTGGAATTGATTACGGCGGTGAATTAACAGAAGCAATGAAAGGATTAACACCTTCTTATTTAACTGAAGAAGGAAAGAAGATTGGTTTAAGAGGATTCAAAATTACAATGGCTGGTGTGAATGCAGATCAAGTAACCAAGGTTTATGCTAAAGATGAAAATGGGCGTGCGGCTTCATGGATAAAGAATTATGGCGGACCGGCAAATTCTGGTTTAGTGCAGCTTTGGGTTGATAGGCAAACACCCTCAGCGCTTCATACTATCAAAAATGCAGTAGAATTTGGGCTAAAGTAGCCGATAACCAAATTTTAAAGGTGATTTCCATTTTTAGATGTTTTTTTATAGATTTGGCAGCAAAAATTAAACGAGGTATATAATGGCTAAAACCCAGACCTTTGGCGACAAAGCAAAAAAAGTAAGATCCACTGTCGTTAATGTTAAAGTGGTTAAAACTGTTAAATCAGCAAACGGAAGCTACAAATTCAACGAAAAATTTGTTAGACTTGACGATATCAGCAAAATAAATACGATTAACTAAATCTAAAGAATTGCTGTAAATGAAAAATCCCGCTGAAGCGGGATTTTTTGTTTTAAACACTTTAGAAAGAATTACGCCGAAACAACTTCAATTGTAGAATTAACCTCGCGGCGAAGAAGGTTCTCTATTGCAACCAGGGTACCACGAATTGAGCTTGGGCAGCTTCCACAAGCGCCCTGGTAACGAATCTTCAATGTGTGTCCATCAAGTCCCATTACTTCTAAGCCGCCGCCGTCACCAGCCAATGCCGGTCGTACGCGCGTATCGAGAATTTCATTAATCTTTTTTAGAAGAGCAGTTTCTTCTTCGCTCGACATTTGAGGAACATCATTCTCCGCCGGGATTTGTGCTTTGTCAAAATTCTTTATGAACTCGACAAATGGGCGCTGGATGTTTCCCCATGCAACTTTAGGGTCTTTTTCGATAGTAATAAACTTATCCATATAGAAAACCGAAACAACTCCGCCAATAGCAAAAATGCCGCTCGCAAGAGGATCGTTCTGGGCTTCTTCGGAAGTCTTGTAATTGCGCGTTTCCCTAGTAAGCAGTTTCTCGTTTAATATAAACTTAAGCGCTTGCGGATTCGGCGTTAGATCAACATCTTGAACTTGTAACATAATTTTCTCCTTTACTTACTAAACCAAAAAACTATCCGGTTAGTTTCTTTTCAGCAAACTTAACTAAAAATAGAATTTGGATTCAAGAATTGTTTAAACTCCAAACTGCCGTAAGTGATGATCTAAATGTTTATACATCTGCGAACTCCACTGAATTGGATTAAGCTTACCAAAGAATGCATTAGGATTGGTTGTACATTTAGCCTCACCGCCAGCATGAAATTTTTGAATAAGAGAAAGTAAAGTCAGCTTCTCTTTTTCGAACGATTCCGTATTGCCAATTATAAAGCCGGGATGTGTTGGACTGCTTCTTCTGAATGGTTTGTCGTTTGTTGTCTGGGATTTCAAAAGGGAACCAATCATTCTTAAGAAGATATTTGATTGTAGAAACTTTTCGCCGGTAGCGGTTTGCATTCCCACAGTGCAATGTGCAAGCATTTGGTCAACGCGCATCGTTCCCCAAACTCTTTGCGTTTCCGGTGTTAGTTTGTTAATTCTATCTACAATTTCTGTAACAACTTCTTTTTGAAATAAAATCTTCATGTTTATCCTCTCTGAGTTTACCTCTTTTTCTTCTTGGGAGAGGGCTTTGCTTTCTTATTGTATTCTAAAGAAAGATTAATCCAGTATTCAAAATCTTTTTTCTTTATGATTCCATCGGCACTAACAAAAACAAATCCTTTCATTGGACGACCCGTAAAATCCATTTCGCGGCAGCCGTTTATTTCTAAAGCAGTTTCATAATTAGCCGGGTCAATTCTACACATTAAATCGTTGTTTATTATGCCGACGCACATTTTGTCGTTCACCATAAAAGTGAGCCCGCCCATCATCTTTTTTTCTTCAACTTTTCCAACATCGGAAATAGCTTCCCTTACTCTATTTGCAAGCTTTTCATCAAACGCCATTGGATACTTCCTTTCTAAAGATTAACTAATTGTTCTTAATTAGAAGTACAAACTCGCCTTTAAGATTTTTCTCTTCGGCAGTTTTCAGAATTACAGCAGCGGTTCCTCTCAAAAATTGTTCTTTGGGAAGAGTTAGATCGAACGCAACTACAATGTTTACTTTTTCACCAAAGATTTTTGAAACATCGGCAAGTATAGCTTTTAAGCGGTAGGGTGTTTCCATCAACACAATAATTTCTTTGATGTTCTTCAAACGCAGCAGTTCTTTTTTTCTAACTTCACTTTTGGGCGAAAGCCAGCCGGCGTAGTAAAATTTATCCAACTTAAAGCCGGAGCCAACGAGAGCAGACATAATAGAACTTGCGCCGGGAACGGGAACAACTTCAATCTTTGCGTCAATGCACATTTGAACAAGCTGAGTTCCGGGATCGGAAAATAGAGGTGTGCCGCAATCGGAAATTAGCGCGGCTGATTTTCCTTCTTTAATTTTTTTCAAAACTTCCCGGGAAGCTTCTTCTTCGTTATGCTCGTTTAGTGAGATTAATTCTTTTTCAATTTTGTAATGAGAAAGGAATCTGCGGGCTTCTTTGAATTCTTCGCAAATGATGAAATCAACATCCTTGAGAGTATTGAGCGCACGGAGGGTTATGTCTTCGTAATTACCGATGGGTGTTGAAACGATATGAAGTATTGATTTCATTTCACCGCAGAGTCGCAAAGACGCGGAGAAGTTCTTAGCGTTCTCTGCGTCTTTGCGGTTAATTTTTAAACCGGCTGTTGAAGTTTGTCAATCAGCTTTTCAAGTTCAACAATTGTCTTTTCGCCGGTACGTCTATTCTTTAATTCAGCTTTGCCTTCTTTAAGATTTTTCTCACCAACAATAACTTGAATCGGCATTCCGAGCAAGTCGGCATCGTTAAATTTAACTCCGGCGCTACCATCAAGTCTGTCGTCAAAAAGAACTTCGTAACCTTCTGCAATCAAGCTAATGTAGAGCCGTTCTGCTGTTTCGGAAACCAATGCGTTCTTCATATTCAAACCGATTAAGTGAATATCGAACGGAGCGAGAGGTTCTTTCCACGTTAATCCTTTCTCATCATAATTCTGCTCGATAAAACAAGCGAGAATTCTTTCAACGCCAATGCCGTAACTTCCCATTACAACCGGCTGCTCTTTGCCGTGCTCATCAAGATAAAGAACGCCGAGCGCTTCTGAGTATTTTGTTCCAAGTTTAAAAATATGTCCAAGTTCTATTGCTTTGAACACCTCCAAAGTAGAATCGCAGCGGATGCATTTCTCGCCATTTTCTGCTGTGCGCAAATCAAAATATTCTATGTTCGGAACGTCGCGGCTTAAATCCAATCCGCCAATGTGATAATCATTTTTGTTGGCGCCGCTGAACATATTATTGGCGTCTTTTAAAAGTGTATCTGCAATTATTTTATGCTTGAAGCCAATTGGTCCAATCGAACCGGCATCTGCGCCGGAAATATCTTTTAATTCATCCGGATGACAAGGACGTACATTTCCACCGAGCACACTTGTAAGTTTTGTTTCGTTAACTTCATCGTTGCCAAGCATAAGAACAAGAACCGGTTTTTCATCATGCATGTAAACTCTGCTCTTTGCCGTTTCATGTTCATGTATCTTCAAGAAGTCGCAAAGTTCATCAATAGATTTTACGTTCGGAGTAGAAATTTCATAAACCGCTTTGCTTTCTTCGTGGTGTTTCGCCGTTTCTGTAACCGATTGAGCTACTTCCGAGTTAGCGGCGTACTGGCATTTTTCGCAATAGGCAACAGTATCTTCACCGGCTTCGCTCTTAACCATAAATTCTTCGCTCTTGCTTCCACCCATTGCGCCGCTGGATGCACCTACAACAAAATATTTCAATCCACATCTATCAAAAATTGCGCGGTAAGCTTTATCGTGCAAGGCATAACCAACATCTAAACCGGCAGCATCGCGGTCGAGTGTGTAAGCGTCTTTCATAATAAACTGTCTTCCACGAATTACACCGCTTCTCGGACGAGGCTCATTTCTAAATTTGGTTTGAATCTGATACCAGATTTGAGGCATATCTTTGTAGGAAACGATTGCGCCTTTTGCGTGGTATGCAACAATTTCTTCGTGAGTCGGAGCTAAAACATATTCGCGGTTTTTAATTTGAAAAAGAATATCGCCGAATGCTTCAACACGTCCGGTCTGTTCCCAAATTTCTTTTGGATTCAATCCCGGAAAATGAAACTCTTGTCCGCCGATTGCGTTCATCTCTTCGCGGATAATATCCATCACTTTTCTTAAAACTTTATAGCCGAGCGGCAGCCAAGAATAAATTCCGGCTGAAAGTTGGCGCACAAGTCCGGCGCGTATCATTAAAATGTGGCTTGGTATTACTGCCTCTGAAGGTACTTCCTTAAGAGTTGGTATAAAAGACTTACTTAATCTCATTGATATTTCGTTTAGTTGAAAAATGTTGGGCAAAGATAAGAAATGAGTGCTCTAATTGGAAACGAACCTCATTTATAAAATGGCTTCTTAATTTTCCTTATTTTAGATGCAGATAATAAACGTGAATGACAATGGCAGATAACAAGCGACCCTTCGATCCCGTTACACAAGACGATCCGAATTCGGGTGAAAAATCTCCTTCGTCAATGTCTCCACTTTTCTTTATGAACAACGGCAGCAAAGTATTGGGAACATTTTTCAGCGCTGCGGGGGAAGGATTGCATCCTACAATTCTATTGCTCGGCGGCTTTCCCGGTAATGAAGTTAATTTTGATATTGCCCACATGCTTCGCCGGCAAGGCTTTAATGTTTTCACATTTTATGCCCGAGGCTCTTGGGGAAGCGAAGGAGAATATTCTTGGAAGAATTTGGTTGATGATGGCGCCGCGGCAATAAAATTTTTGCAGAGCGATTTAGCCAAGGAAAAGTTTTTTGTAGATGTTAGCAATATCTCTTTGGTTGGGCATAGCATGGGCGGATTTTCTGCACTTTACAATTCAATTCGCTTCGATGAAATAAAAAATATTTGTGCCATCGCTCCGTTCAATGCCGGCATGTTTGGTCAATTTTTATCGGCTAACTATCAAGTAAAGCTATATGCAATTCAGCAAATGCAGCCGGCAATGGATTTTGTTAAGTGTGATTCGGCAGAAAGTCTGTTGAACGAATTAAATGATAACCGGAAAGACTGGAATCTTGTTAATCATTTGGAAAAACTGGCGACAAAAAATTTGTTGGTTATCAGCGCTAAATATGATTCGATAGCTCCGATGGAATTGCATCACATTCCGTTTGAAGCAAAGCTAAAGCCGGTAAATCCCAATTCCGAGTTTGTTATTCTTGAAGCGGGACATTCGTTTTCGGATAAGCGAATTGAGTTAATGAGATTAATCTCCGATTGGTTTAATAAATAATTTTAGATTTTGCTTTTCTTAGCGGTCTTTGCGCCTGCTTTGCGATCTTTGCGTGAAATTTTTTACTTAGTTTTTTTTGTAACCGGAAATAAAATCGATTGAATATGAATGAGAATAACAAAAATCTCGACATGCCTTCGGGCGAGTTTAATGAAGTCGGTAAAAAATTAATTGATTGGTCTGCAAACTATTTAGCTAACCTCGAATCGTTTCCCGTTCTGCCAAATGTAAAGCCTGGAGATATTAGAGCTAAACTTCCGCAACAGCCGCCGCAAAAAAGTGAATCGTTTGAACAAATAATTTCTGATTTGGATAACATTATTCTGCCTGGAATAACTCATTGGCAGCATCCGAAGTTTATGGCTTACTTTGCTTCCACTGCAAGCGGACCCGGCATTCTTGCCGACTTAGTTAGCTCTACATTCAATGTAAACGGAATGATCTGGCGGACTTCGCCGTCGCTAACTGAACTTGAGCAAACGGTTTTAGTTTGGTATCAAGAAATGTTAGGGATACCCAAAAACTTTAAGGGCATTGTTTACGATACTGCTTCCGTTAGCTCGCTTCACGGAATTGCAAGTGCGCGCGAATATGTAAACGCGGGCATTAGAAAAAAGGGAATGAGCGGTGCGCCGAAATTAAGATTGTACTGCTCTGAACATGCGCACAATTCAATAGATAAAGCTTGCTTAACTCTCGGTCTTGGTCTAGATGGAATCCGTAAAATTTCTTGCGATGAAAACTTTGCGATGATTCCTTCCGAGCTTGAACGTGCGATTAAAGAAGACAGAGCAAAGGGAATCTTGCCGATGTGCGTTGTTGCAACAATTGGAACAACCTCTTCAACTGCTGTAGATCCGGTTGATGAGATTGCGGAAATCTGCGAGAAAGAAAATATCTGGCTTCATGTTGATACTGCTTACGCCGGTGTAACGGCAATGTTGCCCGAAATGAAAAAATATTTTGCCGGAATTGAAAAAGCTGATTCTATTGTTTCGAATCCGCATAAGTGGCTTTTTGTGCCGATTGATTTCAGCACGCTATACATACGCAAGCCGGAAGTTTTGAAGAGAGCTTTTTCTCTTTCTGCCGAGTATCTGAAAACGGCGGAAGATTCTCTCGCTGAAAATTATATGGATTATGGAATTCAGCTTGGTCGGAGATTCCGCGCGCTCAAACTTTGGTTTGTTATCCGTTACTTTGGTGTTGAAGGATTGAAAGCAAGAATACGCGAACACATACGCATTGCTCAGCAAGTTGCAAAATGGATTGATGAAAGTGATTCATTCGAACTTCTTGCACCAACGCCTTTTAGCACAGTTTGTTTCCGCGCTAAACCACAATCAATAAGTGATGAAAGTAAACTAAACGAGCTTAATGAAAAGTTGATGAACGAAGTTAACTCGACCGGTAAGGTTCTTCTTTCTCATACAAAGCTTAACGGCAAGTTTACAATCCGTTTGGTGATTTCCGGACTTAGACAAGAAGAACATCACGCAAAAGAAGTTTTGGAATTGCTTATAAATGCTTTGGAAAGTTTAGAATAAATATGAATGCGCAATAAACTGCGGAGGTGATTATAAGATCAAGAACCTGCCTCGCGTTGCAGTTTAACAAGGCGGACAAGATTAGGTTCGCAACTAAGATAAAGAGAATAAAAAGAAACTGCTCTAATCCTTATTCAATCCGGCAACTTTTGTTGTCAGATAGGTTTGCAGCTCCGGGAATAGGAAATTTCTTGGAGGCGTCATCAAGTACCAATACCCAATCGTTCCCGTTTTCTTCTTTACCGGGTGGTGTAAATAGTTTTATTCCGCAATTTTTTATTGTTCCAATCAATTGTGCAATACCATTTCTCGGATTGTACCACCATGCTTTCACTTTGCTTCCGGAAATACGTCCCATCTTAATTTTAAATCCCCGTCCTGTATAGGTATAAGCGAACAAATACTCATTCCCCCTTGCAGTAATAATAAAATTGTATCGCGTTCCTTGATTAATAACAAGCGTTGAATCATAAACCCGTTCGAAAAAAGGCCGCGAGAGTAATAATTTTGTTGCATAACAAATTTGAAAAGATCCGGAGTCATCAATTGCTTCATACCAAAAATTCTTGGCACCGTAAGCTGGTTTTGTATCGGCTGGTTTGTAAAATTGCATCACGGCATTATCTCCGTATGTATGTCCTAAAGAACCGGCAAACAAAGACCAATACATATAACGCCGGCAATCGCCGGCTTGCCAATAAGGCTGGGTGGTATCATGAAGACCTTTGGGAATATTTTCGTAAGAAGGTTCTCCATCGAGCGTTGGCTTTTGTGGCTGCAAAGCCAGGTCTTCTAAAACATAACGCCAGTTGTCTTCACCTTTCCAACTTTCGGCTCCGTCACCCTTGCGTTGATCGTAAGCTCGGTGACCGGATTGAAACATATTGAAATCAAGCCATTCGGCATTATGAAACCACGTTGAAGATTGTGTTCTTCCAAACGGATGAAAAGTTATTAAATGACTTGGGTCGGTTTTGCGTAAAGTATTTCCTATAGCAGTCCAGATTTCCGGTTTTATATCTCCACGAATATCACCGCCATTTATCCAAAAAATGTTTGCTTTGCATTTCATCATGGAGGCTAACCAGCCGGCGTATTTTTCCATTTGAGTAACAGTAAATTTTGATGACTTAACAACGCTTCCCCAAATTGGAACAAGAGCAACGTAAATATTATTCCTTGCTGCTTCATCTATTATAAAAGTAATGTGATCCCAATAATCGTATTGATCGGTATCCTCATAATTATTACCGCTGGTTACCAAAGGTTCTAAAGGGTTGCTATTTATAAAAGCAGAATCGCCATAAATATTAGTTAAGGGAAAATGGGGAATTACCATGCACTGTATTACATTAAAACCTTTTACAGCACGATTCCGGAGATATTGTTTGGCTTCTTCTCTGGTAAGTTTATTGAAGAGATGCCATGCTGTATCGCCTTGCCATAAGAAGGGTGTTCCGGTTTCGTACTGAAGAAATCTTTTGTTTGGCGAAACGACAATTTTCTGCGGAATTGTTTGCGCGTATGAACCGGAATAAAACAAATTGAGCGGGATCAAAATAAATATCAAGTAGGATGGGAATATTTTTTTTGCTTTGTTAATAGACTTAAGCATAATTCAAACCCGCTTTTTAATAAACGGTTAGTGGAGTAACAATCTTTACTAAGCAAGATAATGAAATGAGAAGAAATCATTTTGAGGCAGCAAAATTTTAGAGTAACGGTTTTAAGAAATATTACAGACGAAGTTGAAATTAGGAGTGAGCTTGATTTTATAATATCGGTAGATATAGGATTTAATTTCGATATCTAGTAGTGTACTTCTACAAATGTAAGTCAATGAATTAAATTGTTGTATGACACTTTATTTAGCTGTTGATAAATAATTCCCGAAAGCTGCCGCAATAAAACGCGGCGGCATTTTAGATCAAGATTAAGATCACGATCAAGAACAAGAAGTTTCTTTTGAGAAGAATAGCTTCAATCAAATAATAAAATTTATCGGCTCTTCAAATTCTTTGTTGGTTTTGATTCTCACTTCACTTTTGTTATACACAACCGAATCAGGCGGAATGCTTTGTGTAACCCAAGAGTTGCCTCCAATTACACTATTCTTTCCAATTACCGTACTGCCACCAAGAATTACAGCTTGCGAGTAAATTATTACATCATCTTCAATTGTTGGGTGGCGCTTTGTCTGCGCGAGCGATTTATCAACACTTAGCGCGCCAAGTGTTACACCTTGATATATTTTTACATTCTTGCCAATCACTGTTGTCTCGCCGATTACAATTCCGGTTCCATGATCAATAAAAAATGGACTTCCGATACTTGCGCCGGGATGAATATCAATTCCGGTAATTTGATGCGCGTGCTCGGACATGATTCTGGGAATGATTGGCACTTTAAGAAGATAAAGCTCGTGCGAGAGACGGTAGATTACAATTGCCATAAATCCCGGGTAAGCGAGAATTACTTCATCAATACTTTCAGAAGCCGGATCGCCGGAGTGAATGGCTTGCGCGTCATTCCAAAGTTTAGAATGAATTTCCGGAATTTTATTTATAAACAAATCTGCTATTTCGCTTGCGTTTTGTGGAGTGTTTCCGTTTAACTGTTTTATCAACTCAACAAGATTGCGCTTTAACAACTGTAAGTTTGCCAATACATCTTCGGAATCCGAATAAACTTTCTTGGAGAAGTGTGGAAAAAGGAAATCAATCAATTCGTGCAAATAGTTTACAGCTTCCGCTTTCAGCGAATTAGTGCATGCGTGGGCTTGGCGCTTGTTCAAAAATTCATTAGTAAATTCATCAAATAAATAATTCTTTTCCATAATGGGTTTCCTATCTTAAAATTGTTTTAATTAAGTGTGGAGCAGAAGATTAGACTAGCAACAACAGCAAAGTGCAGTACAAGCAGAAGAAGATTCCCGGGCGGAATCGGTTCTTAAAAAATTTCGGTATGTTTCTATGAGAGCAATCATTTTATATTTGCGGTGCAAAGTTAAAAAAATTATGAACTCTGCGCTTGATAGAATAACATTACAAGTAGAATTTTAGTTCACGGGAAAAACATGGATAGAATCTTTCAGTTTGGTTTTCTGGCATTTACCTCGCTTTTTACAATGGTAACTCCTTTTGGAATTATTCCATACTTTACTTCTTTAACAAAGAATATGACTCACAAAGAAGTACAGAGAATCGCGTTCAAAGGTGTGCTTACTGCTTTCATAATCATGGTACTCTTTGCTTTCGCCGGAAATTTCATCTTCGAGTTTTTCCATATTTCGGTAAACGGATTAAGAATTGTCGGCGGAATTTTATTCTTCCTCTCCGGCTACGATATGCTTCAAGCCAAAATGAATAGATTGAAAGAAGAAGGACAAAGTTTCAGTGAATTTGTAAACGAGTTTGCTATAACTCCACTCGGAATACCAATCATTTGCGGTCCCGGCTCAATTACGATGACTATAGTCTTGTTCAACGATGCAAGAAATTATTCCGAGAAAGCAATTCTATTTGGAGTAATTATTGTTGTTCTATTTACAACTTACCTAATACTTGTGGGAAGCAGAACTATTCTTAAAGTATTGGGAGACAACGGCAACAAAGTTTTGATGAGAATTATGGGTTTGATTCTAATGGTTATCGCGGTGGAATTAATGTTTGCCGGACTGAAACCGATGATTCAAGAAATGATTGGAATAAAACCAAATTGAAAAAGGAAAATGTCATTCTGATGAGTCCCGTAGTCGAAGACGAATCCCTTTGTTATTTAAGAAGCAGATTCTTCACTCCCGCTTCGACCATAAATCGGGCGAGTCGTTCAGAATGACAAATTATTAAACATTACATTCCTTTAATCATTACTGCAACTTGGTTAGCTTGCTTCTGATTATACTCAAACGCAATTTTCTTGTAATTCACCAAATCAATGATTGTTCCAATCATACAAATACCACCGGTGAGCAGGTATAAAATTCCTAAACCGATTTGGTCCGTTAAAAATCTTTGAATGCCGGATATACCTAGAAAACCTACAAGTGTAACCAAAAGAATTACCTGCGGGTCTTTCCGGCGCGCGCGGTAAATGTTGGCAAATTGAAAAGCTTGTTTGTCGTCCATGTTCTTAACTAGACTCGAAATGTACATCTGCTCTTCACCAACTATTTCGGGTAACAATTCGTAAATATTAGCCATACATAACCTCGTTCTGTTTGTTGTTGAAATATTTATTTCTGATTAAATAAACTATTCTTACTGCTATTATTACGAAAGCTATTATGCCGAGCGGATGAGTATTAAAGGAATGCAGAAAATCGCCATGATAGAAAAACGAAATTGACTTTCCGAGTCCGCAGCCGGGGCAGAACTCGATTCCAAGATTTTTGTAAGGACAAACAGTAAAATGCGAACTTTCGTAAGGATTAATAAAAAGTAAATAGATTAAACCGGCACTCCAGAATAGAGCTTCCCATTCAACCAATTTTACCATTTGCCGTTTCTTTTTCATTAGCGCTAAATTTTTGTTTTGATAATAACCCAAAAACTTTCTCTAATCAAGCTTCTAGGGTTTAGTCGTTTTAAGACTGGAATTGTTCTGTTTTGATTAAAGAAATATTTCTTTCAGTGTTGTTACTTTATTGTCTTTATAAGAAACAATATCAAGCTTCCCGATAGCTCCCACTATCTCAATATTTTTACTATTAATCTCATCGGCTAACAGCTTGGAGATTTTCGCATCTCCGCTGTTCGCAATTCCAACGTGAGGAATGAAGGGAATATCGAGCCGGAGTTCCTTTTCCAAAATTCCGGTATAAAGAGCATCGTGCAGTTTAACAAAAATTCTGTACCCTTCTTCCGGTATTAGAAAGACATCTGTGTAATCACAAAAAGAGTCTTTTACTATTTGAGCACAGCGGAGGACAAAAAAGAACTCTTTGAATTTTCTAGAGACTTTCTGTACGTGAGCAATGAAATCTTCTTGTGGTATATTGTCTGTCGGAAAGACTAACGTAAAGTGTGGGTCAACAATACCGAAATATCTCTCATCATGTTTTGCCCGGAAGGATTGAATCCAGTTGTAATCTTTCTTTTCGATTTGTGGATATGCTAAAACAAGTAGTGCCATGTTCAAGAGTTTTTTGTTTATAAGTATTTCTCTTTCAAAACGTTAGTATGATGAATCACATGTCCGGCTAAATTGTAAGCAACTGCACGGACAGACATTGCGTTTTCGCTTGCTGTGCCAATGCGTAACCACATTTCATCTGTGAATGAAGCAAACAATTTTAAGTTGGATTTTCTAACGAGTGTAAATTCCTCTACAAGGTCCTTCAGTAAAACATTATCGTGGTTTGAATTTGGAACGAAATCATCTTGCTCGAAGCCGGGTAGCGCGGTTTTGTCATTTCTTGAAAATCTTAGCGCGCGGTAAGCAAAAACTCTCTCGGTATCAATTATGTGTCCAAGTAGTTCACGAATGCTCCATTTGCCATCGGCATACCGGAATTTAGATTTCTCTTCGGATATTTCTCCAAAGACTTTTTGCGTTGCAGTAATTTGTTCGTTTAGAGTTTCTAAAATATTTCCCTCGGGAACTCGGCTGACATACTTTTCGTAATAAGCAGCGTACTCATTTGCTAATGGTCTTGCGTTCATTGATGAATCCTTTCTCTTTATTTAATTAGCATTAGTTTTAATGATGAATTAAACTTTCCGGCAGTGATTCTGCCAAAATAAATTCCGGATGAAACTTTAACAGCAAAATTATTCTCACCATTCCAAATAGTTTTGTACAAGCCGGGAACCTGTGCCGCTTTGGTTTCCTCCCAAATTCTATTGCCGAGCAAATCATAAATGGTAATCGAAACATCTGATTGAACCGGAAGAGAATATTGAATTGTTGTTGCGGGGTTAAATGGATTTGGATAAGCCGATAAACTAAATTCAGCCGGAATTTCTTTTTCTGAAATATTTGTCGTTACGTTTGAGATTCCCGGCGTTGGTTTCATGGAAGACCATTTTTCTCCGCCGCTTGGTACCCTTCCAAAAGAAACATCTGTCTGCTGCGCGCCAAAAGTAAATTCATCTATTATGGTTTTCCCATCTGTAGCAACTAAAGCAATATACTCGCCGCTTTTAGAAAGTTTAAAACTTGCGTGCAACCCGCTCTGGCTTCCTTGCTCATCACACCAAATTAAAATATGCTCTCCCGGTTTTAATTTTAAATCGGGCTGAGTAAACTGCCATTTGTCTAACTTTGTATTATCGTCCGTCATATACATTCCGGTAAGCAAAATTTCGTTTTGGGTCGGATTGTATAATTCAATCCAATCATCAAACTCATCTTTAGTTGTATTTGCGGGGTCTTTAATTGTCTTGGAATTATCAGCCATTACCTCATTTAAAACTACATTGCTGCCTGTTGTTGCGTATTCACGCGCTTGCACTTCTGTAAAGCCGTAACGTGGATATAAAACTTTAGCTCCATTCTTGTCTGTGATTTCTAATCTGAATCTTCCATAACCGTTTTTACCAAGGGGTGGAATTACACCAACCCAGCGGTCTGCATCTTCCACTTTTGTTGAATTGGCAACGGGAGAAAACTTCATCGGGTAAAAATAAATAACAGTTAAGGCTCCCGGATGAAATTGTATGTTAACTTGATCAATGCCGGCAGATGCAAAGCCGGATGCGTAAACATAAACCGAATCATCCGGTCCCGGATTCTTCGGCTCGTAATCAATTTTATAAACTATTGGTGAAGAACCTACATAAGTAATTTTATCTTTCAGATAAATATTGCGCTGATTAACAAACTGGAGAATTGATTTTTTAACATGTGTGCCTTGAGAAGGAATGGTATAAGGACTTTGATTAAAACTATTTTCAAATTCTTCGTCGGTAAACTGATAATCTTTCCGGCGGTAAGTATCGGATAAAGCAAAAGGACGAATTTGATCTCTTATTCCGAGTACTGTACTAGACATCATGTAATATTGAAAACTGGTATTGATAATATGTTGCAGTATGTGCGCGTATAAATCCCGGTACTGTTTGTTGGCGAGCATTTTTTCAATCAACGGTCTATTTCCGCCACTAATTTTAGGAAATTTGAATGGATCTGTCGTAGTCCAATCATTACTGCCAGACCAGGAAATCCCAAAAGTGTTGTCGTAATCATAAGGTATCCAATGAAACTTACCGGCTTTTGGTTCAAAGTAGATATAATAATTATTCATGTTGGACCAGTAATCATCCCACTGACCGATGATTACATCCATCGCTTGATATTTTAGAAACTCGTCTACGAACAATATTTTTTCCAACGAATCCGGAAGAACTTCCGCTGGAATTGTGTTAAGAATATTTATCATCCTAACTATTTGGGATTGATCCAGTTTGTCTTCGTTAGTTTCTTGGTTGTAGTTATTGCTGCCGGGGGCAAATGAGGCGCCGTACAAACACTTATATAAATTTCCGGAGGCATCGTAAAAACGCTTTTTCAAAAACTGGTCATCAATGTTTTCAACAGAAATGTACAAGCCCATGTATTTATCATTGATGTAAACAGCGGCGTAGCTTGCGCGGGTGGAAGGCAATCCGCTTTTCTGAAACAATCCCCAAGAAACTTTTGAGCGAGCTATCGAAGGATCGTTATGCTCTCCGTTTAGGTTAAGCTTCTCTACGTCGTAAAATTCTCTTCCTTTTTCAAAATCGTTAAAAGATATTTTGAATGATTTCTTTTGCGCTGAACGGGAAGTATTGCCGCGGATTCTGATTGCTACATTCGTAATAGTTGTGTCAATATATTTGTTCTTAAACTTGAAAGTACAAACATGTGCGGAGTCGCTCATGTAGTTTGCCATCATCCAATCGAAAGCCGCTTGGCTCATTGTAATGTTGACTTGCGCAACTTGACTATCGTCGTAAAGTTTCCAGCTGGTATCGGTTGTTTGTGCATAAGTACTAAAAGTTGGTAAAACTAAAAGTGAGAATAGTAGAGCAGAGTAAATGAATTTCATTGGATGATCTCGGTTTTTATCCTAACCAAAATTAGGAAAGTAGGCATAGAGAAGCTAACTAACTACAGACGCAAAAAAATTGAGCTTAATGGTTATCAATCAGTTTAAGTCTGGTAGGCGGATTAAAAAATGCGTTTAGAGTATATCCTTTTTCTGTGATTTCTTGCCTGTGTTGAACAATAAAATCTTTTACCGCTTCAATTCCCAAAACTTTTGTTATTCCGGTTCTTAAGACTTGTTCCTTCTCAACAAACACTTCTCCTTTATATGGAATCATCGGGTTGAACTCGAAAGCGTTATCCTTGGCAAGCGGGCGGAGCGTTTGTTCAAACTCTGCCGGTACTGAGCGCACTAAACCAACTAATTCAAAGTTAGGAACGCCGTCGCGGATTCCTAATACTATTCCACCGCTGGAACCGCGGTTAAAAACCGCATCAATCAAAAATGTGTTTTTGTCTTTATTCGGACTGCTGACTATTCCTTTTGAAATCATCTTGTAGTTCATTGGAAAACCAAAAATATAAACGAAGGAGCCCCACTCAAGCTCAGTAGAACTTCCCCAGGAATACTTAAATGGCTGAATTCCAATAACATCTTTTACGTCGAACCTACGTCCGAGCAGAGCAACATCAAGCGTTCTGTCTTTTGCAATTATATCAAGCTCGCCATTATCCGGCAGATCCGGAATGTAATTTGTTTGTCTTGTCTTAATGGAAATACTTTGTACGAACAAGGAAGAAGTACCATCGGAATTAATAAAGTAGGAATAGATAGTATCCGGAAAGCTTACAACGTGCGCTACTGTTAGCAATACAACCGCTACGTTCGATACATCAATTACTGTTGCTGTGCCGGAAGCTGTTCTGTTAAAGTAAACTTCTTGTGTAGCCTTTTTTTTGAAATCCATCGAAGCTAATTCGCGGCGTAGATGTCTGCTTCCTTCCGGAAAAACGTAGCCAGTGTAAAAGGCTATGCTGTTAATTAATCTAACCGAGTTACTGATTTCTTCAAGCTGTGTTGATGAATTCCGGTAGGGAAATTCGCTATCGTACTTGCCGTCGCTTAGTGTTGGGTAAATGTTATCATAAATTGATGACGAGCATGAAATAAAAAGAAGTGAAGCAAAAAGAGAAGCTAAGATTTTCAATCGGCACAGCTTATTCATAATTACTCCAAAGAGAAAAGCGCTTTCGTTTCACCTAAATCTAAATCTTTATTAGGCGGAAAGAAAGCGCTTTGTTTGTGCACAAATTAAATTGTGCAGATTTATGTTAGCCTTGATTTTCGGAAAAAAAGAAATGTAACTTGCAACAGTTAATTACAAAACATTCTGACTAACTAAAAACTCGGGGGAGAGATGAAACCCTACTTCTTCTTAATCTTTTTATTAACAGCAGTTCTAATAACCCTTTCTTGCAAAGAAGAAATAACCAAACCTGAAGAATTACCCGCCGGCAGACGAGATTATATGTGGACAAGGGGCACTCTACAGGCTGATAAAGATGGATTCCAATTTTTTAGCGGTATTTGGGGAAGTACTCCTAATGATGTCTGGGTTGTTGGCGATGCCGCAACTTACGTAAATAAAGTTTGGCATTATGATGGTGTCAAATGGAGCAATTATTTGCTTGATCAATATGCAGAACCTATAAGAATTTGGGGTGTTTCAAGCAATGAAGTTTGGATGGTAACTACAAATAGTGATATTTGGAAATATGATGGGGCAAAATGGATTAAGTATTATACCGAAATTCCTTATGGTTATTCTAGAATTATGTACGAAGATATTTATGGTTATAAAAACAATCTTTATGCAGTGGGAATAGCAGAAAAAACTGATGGTGATTACACGGGAATAATTGCACACTACGATGGAACAAAATGGGAAATCATCAAGACACCTCAGATAAAAGAATATTTTTTCAATGTTATTTTTATTGATGGTGGGGATATTCTCATTAGCGGGCAAAGTCTTCTAGATACTAGTGAATCGTGTAGATTATATGTGCTCAAAAATGGCTCGCTTAGTTTAATGGGCAAAAATAGATTCACCTATTTTCTTGGCCTATTAAATAAAAAATGCTATGTAAGTGTGGGCTCTAAAGTATTTGAGTATGTAAATGGAACATTGGAAGAGCGCCTAACTCTTCCGCAAAACATTTATGCGGGTGGAATAATAGGTCGTTCGTTAAAAGATTTCTTTTGCGCGAATAGCGGCTGGTATTTAGGGCACTATAACGGAACAAACATAGAGAATCTTTACTTTGTTGATGCCAGTATAGCTAACGGCTTTATTTTTGAAAAAGAAGTATTCTTTATACTATATAACCAAGGTAGCGCAATATTACATGGCAAACTAAATTAGGAGGAAAGAGAATAATTAACTGTAACCGTAATTAAAACAAAAGGCGGCGCTCGTAACACCGCCAAATTGTAAATATAATCTGTAGTGTACCGGCTATTACAAAGTAAATTTTGATGCCAGCAAAAATGAGGAGCGGCGTTTATATCTGTTCAATTCAATCAAATAGTTTCAACAAATCTATCAAGTTACTGCTGTCTAAGCAGGTGCAAGGTTCAAATGAGAAAGCCGCACAAAAATGTGCGGCTTTTTATTTTTATAAGTTCTGCATCCACGCACTGCGGAGAGCGAGTTGAGCTTCCGAAGCATTATCCAAAACTTTGAACTCATGTTTAATAGGACGGGGCTGCATGGTAACCTTAATATCTTTCTGCTCGCCTTTGCGGTCAACGGTAATATCAAAGGACTCACCAACTTTCATCTTAGCCATAAACGCAAATTTTGCTTGAGCATTCTGCATTGTAATTTCTTCGCCGTTAACTTTCAAAACAAAATCTCCGGCTGCAGTACCATCAACCGTTGGGTTATCTACTCGGGTGATAATAAACTTTCCATCCTTAACGCCTATTCCAAATCCAATAGAAATTTTAGAACTATCTACACCAACGTATTCTTTGTAGTCAATTCCAAGCCAGCCATAGTATTCAGCTACAGGCAGTTTTTCTGTTCCCTTAATGTAGCGGTTAATAAAATCGCCAATCTCGGGATAAGTGAGCTTTACAAGTTCATCGAAGAAATCTTTTTCGCTGAAAGCTTTATTAGCGCCGTAATCTTTGTATAGTTGATTAATAACTTCGCGCAAACCTTTCTTGCCGTTACTTAACTGAAGCAGACGTATATCCAGCAAGCCCGCTACAAGCGCGCCTTTCTGATATATGTTTGGATATTGATCTTGCTTTTCCGTTGAATGAAGAGAAAGTTCGGTGAGAGAAATTGATTGATCAAAATTATCGTTTGCGGAAAGTTTACCCTTTATTTGCTTGCCATATTCATCAAGCGTTATTAAATAATCGCGGAGCTGAAGAATATCGGAAGCCCATTCTGTAACGCCTTCGTAAAGCCAGATATGCTGAGACATCGTCGGCTTTTCAAAATTAAAATTGCTGACAAGTTCGCTGTGAATATTTAGCGGAGTTACAACATGGTAAAACTCGTGAGCGGCAACGGATTTTAATTCTTGTGAAAGGTAATCGCTCAAATCAGATTCAGCAAAAACATAGAAGGAGCTGTAGTTGTGTTCCCAAGCTCCGGCAGAAAAATTTTCAAAGTGAAAAAGGAAAGTGTAGTTATCAACCGGCAAGCCTTCTGTAAATTGGCTTGTGGCGTTGAGCATGTCCTCAAGAATCAACAAAAGGCTTTCAGCTGTAATCTTTCCGGTTTTAGAGTAACTGTAAATATCAATGTTTGTGTTTTCAATTTTGGTTGAAGTTTTGGTAAGCTTACCAAGCATTATCGGTGAATCAACAACTTCATCGTAATTTTTTGCACGGTAGAAACCTTCGCTGTTCAAATGAAGCGCTGTTCCAATATTCCAATCAGCCGGATAATCAATCTTAATTTCAATTGCGTCTTTTTGCTTCCCGTGGAAATAGCCGAACACAGCTTGTCCGTTTATAACCGCGTGATCACTTTCAAGAGAAGTTCCGCTCATCGCATAAACATTGTTGGTCTTAACCGGTGTATCCCAGGTTTCGGCAATTGTGTAAACAATTTTTTTGGTTTTAGCTGGCTCGCTTATTTCCCATTGATTAGTTTGAATCTGCTTGCACTCAATTTCGCTCCCGCTTTCATCAAACGCTTTGAAGGAACGTACGAATCTGCCGATATCCATAGTTTGATAGGTGCCGGGCGCCGTAGAAGCAAATTGGAAAATCTTATTCTCGCTTGTTAAGCCGGATGGGACTATGGTAACTTTGAAAAGGTCATCGGCTCTATCATTAAGATTTACAAAGAATTTTTGTTGTGCGGAAGAAATGGAAAGTATTGAAATCATAACAAGAAAAACGTAGTTGAGTTTTCTCATTTGTTATCCTTTAAGCTATTGGTTTTGTACCATTAAGACGGATGAAATACTTACTGGTTAGATAACACATAGTCTAAAAAGTAATTATTCATTTGTAATAGAACGCTGAAGAAGCGGATTAAACAGATTAACGCTGATTCCATTTGAAAATTACTTTTTAGACTCCCTCAATAATTAAAATAAAGAACTTCCGTACTGAAGCGAGATTCCAATTGCACGCAAGAGTTTTTTATAATCCGACGAACTGTTAAATGTTGATATGGAAACATCATTGATTGGTATGAATGAATAATCAGCCAGGAGAACAAATGGAAGACTAATCCCTATTTTTTGCAATGGAATTTTAACTCCAAATCCATAACGGAATAAAGGTTTTGCGCGTTCATAAATTAACCAATACTCCGGCGTTTGAAAGAAACCGGCACGCGCAACAAATATTTCTTTGATTGTAAACTCTGCGCCGCCGCCCCAGTAATCCACGTTTGTAACTTCTTTTCTTTGCGGATTTGTAAGCCACTTATACTGTCCGGTAAGAGTTGCTTCAATATCATTTGAACCGGAAGCGTTTCGGAATTGAGAATTGAAGGCGAAGCCAAATTTCAAATATCTTGGCAAACGGACATACTTGTAATCAGTATCGAAATAATCATCTTTCTCTTTGTAATCTGTTCCAAAATTTTGAAAAGCTGCGCCGAGATTTAGATTGTAAGCGAATTTTGTTTCTTTATCATTAAAGCCGATTGAATACAGCGCGCCAATATCAAAAAGAAATGCGCTTTTAGAATCTAATCCGGTTGCCGAGCCGAAACTGCTAGTTCTTGAATGCCCGAAAGCTTTTACGCTAACACCAAGAGTAAGGTTCTCTGCAAGTGGACCGGAAAACGAAAGAGATAATGTTTGATTTGATTCCTCGGAATTGTAATCTTCTAAAGTTAAGTTCATCGGAATGGGTCCACTTGTAAATTGGCTGTAAGCTATTCCAATTGTAGCGAAAGATGAATTAAGAATTGCGCCGGCAGAAGTAAACTGATATTTGTTAGCGTGCTCTGCCCAATCGTGAAAACGGATGTTGTAGAACAAGCCGGTCTTGCTATGCTCGTTAAGGTTAGCCGGGTTTTCGATGAACGAACCAATATTATTCCGGTTGGCTACAAAAGATTCTCCCATTACAATACTTGCCGGACTTGTAATAACATCCAGCGATGTGTTTTTGTAAGTGTAGTAATCAAAAGTAGATTGTGCATTAATAACAACAGAGATTAATAGAACAAAGAAAAATTTTAGTTTCATTTTTTACTTCACTTTCTCGAATGATAATTCCGTAAAAATAAAATCCGGCGAGTTTGGAACCTCTATAGTGAATTTCTTTATCTCAGCGTTAAAGTTCATCTCAAACTTACTCCAGCCGCGCGTTAAGAAATCATCTTCCCAATCAATGTAAAAAGTATCGTAGTGATAGTGCTTTAGTTCTCCTCGGAAAAAAGGTGTGGGGAGAAACTGCATAAAGAGTTTTCCATCCTTCAAACTAATTTCTGCTTTGCCGTACATTGCATCTTCGTAGATGCCGCAATATTTTTCAAGCGGAAGCGATGGCTTAGTGTCTTTCACTCTTACATCTTCACGCCGCTTGTCTTCCTTTGCAAAACCATCTTCGCGCTTTTGCCAGTTTTCAAGCATTGTCTTGTTCCAGTCTTTCGGCTCTTTGTTTATAAATGTTTCCATAATATAATTTCTGATCGCAGTTACCATCCCGGATTCTGCGTTGCTAAGAATTACTAAACCAAAATTTTCTTCAGGAAGAATGGAAACATCGCTAATCATGCCCGGCATTCCACCGCCATGGTTTAGCATTTTCTTTCCGTTCCAGTAACGAATAAACCACCCGAGTCCGTAGTTGGCGTTACCTATTGCAGTTTGGTTAGACCACATTTCGTTCGATTGTCTTTCGCTGAAAATTTGTTTGTTACTAAATTTTCCATTTTTTAATTGAAGGCGAATCCACTTAGACATATCGGCAACACAAGAATTTATTGCACCCGCCGGCGCAACAGTTTCGATAGACCAGAAATCATTGTAAGGCACAACATTTCCTTTTACAGTTTTATGCGGGAATGCAAAGTTACTGGCATCTTTCATCTCTTTGATTGATGTAACACTTCTATTCATTCCAAGCTGAGAAAAGATGTGAGCTTTAATGTAGTCGCTCCAGCTTGTATCTGTAACTACCGGAATGATAGAACCGGCAACGCTAAACATTATATTTTGGTAGCCGTACTTGCTGCGGAAACTCGAAGTTGGTTTTAAGAACCGTGCGCGGCGGATAACTTCTTTTGCATCATAAGTTGAACCAAGCCAAAGAATATCTCCGCTGAAAGTTTCAAGTCCGCTTCTATGTGTTACTAAGTCACGAATTGTAATCTCTTTTGTAATCCAAGGATCATACATTTGAAAGGATGGGAGATAATTAATCACCTTATCGTCCCACTTAATTTTACCGCGGTCAACAAGAGTAGCAAGCGATGCGGTAGTGAAAGCCTTTGTGCAAGAAGCAATCATGAACAAAGTATTTTCATCAACCGGTTCGTTTGTTCTTACATCACGAACGCCGTAACCTTTTGCAAAAACAACCGAATCGTTTTTAACAATTGCTACAGCAAAGCCGGGCATTTTCCAGTCTTTCATTGCAGAGTTAATATAGGAATCAATCTTTTGAAGTTTTTCTTGTTGCGCGAAGGAGAGGTTTACAAATAAAAAAACTAAAACGGTAACCAGTAGGCTTCTACTTTTCATAACTATTCCGGTTTCTTTTTGAGAGTTTAGAAATTTAAGAGCAAGATAATTATTTCTTGCTCTTTTTTTGCAAACCGGAATAGTCTCTTTCCTTTAAAACCGGCTCTGCTATTTACAATCGCTGCCTAATATTCCTGGACAGCAGTTGCGAATCTTGCATGAAAGAATTTAGGAAACCGCTTCACTACACACTGTCCAATCATAGTAGCAATTTCCTCAAAACTCAGCAAGTGAGTGTTAATGATAATATGATAAAGCAGAGGATCTTCGATATTCTTGTGGAAGTATTTCCAGATGTAAAGTTTTCTGGCTTCATCCTCATGCTTAATAAAATCATATGCGGCTTTCTTATCAAGCTGATACAGATTCATTGCGGTTTCAATTCTGTAATTTGTTGGAGCTACTAAACGAATATGAAACGCGTTACCATACTTTGCTGTAATTATGTTGGAGCCGCGTCCAACTAAAATTACATTACCAAACTCCGAAAGCTTTTTAATTGTCTGAGAAGTCTTGTGCAGAAGAGAAAGTCTGGAAGGAGAAATACCGAGAATTTCGCTAAACCAGGCATCCATCTTTGCCGGTTCTTCATTGTTGAGCAGTTTCTTAAAATGATCCGGCAAGTTGTGGTCTTGCATTACCCTTTCCATTAAATCTTTGTCGAAGTAAGTCCAATCATCATAATGTTCAACTGCGCGGGAATTAAAATACTCGGTTAGTTTTTGGCAGATAGCTCCGGCACCAACACCGGTCTCACGTGAAATTGTTATTACCGGTCCTGGATTTTGCTTTCTCTTCTGCGTCAGATAATCTTCTTCGGAATTTTTTTGAATGTAGTAGCGGGCTTTTTCATAAGCAGTTACGTTTTTCATTTTGCACCTCCTTACATAAGGGTTAAGGAGGAAAGGGAAGAATTACATATGCAAACTAACTTATGGGGCTTGCATTATCAAGCCCCGGTTTTTATACTGATAATTATGAACGCAGAAATCATTCTTACAGTATTTACTGAAACATGTTAAAATTTAGTCTGAATTTCTAAAATCAGTTTATCGGGATTAGCAGTCCCATCTTTGTAGTCAAATTTTTCATAGTTAATTCTAAAGTGGGCGAAAGTAATTTTTGCAAATTCAAATGTTAATCCAAAAGTCATTCTTCCAGCTTCATCGTTGTCCTTATCAGTGTTCGGATCATAAGATTCGTAACGGAATGAGGGAATTATCTCTTTTAAGAAACCATCATTTGCAGCAAAGCTATATGTAACAAAAGCTAAATAAGAATTTCCCGTTATATCGCCGGGAAGTAAGGAAACTGTTTTGTTTGCAAATTCGGCTCCAACAAGTAATGAGTTGTATTTATAATCGCCGCTAAAGCCGGCAAAATTTTGATCACCGCCGGAAACTTTACCAGCGTAATAACTGGCGGCAAAATTCAAATCTTTTATAGGAGAAACAACGGCTCTCAGTACGTAATCCATACTTTTATCTGTTTCTGCTTTATTAAGACCCGGGCCGTTAAACGATCCGGCAATAAGCTCTGAGTTAATACTCCCTTTGAATTTGTAGCCCATTGTAAAACCAACATCGCGTCCATTCGGAGAAACACTTGCAAGCAACGGGCGGTTTGCAAACTCATGGTTTTGATCTGACTTTAAGTTATCTGTGCTGAAGGGAGTTTTGAACTGTCCGGCAGTTAATTCAAAATTCTTAAAGGGTGTAATTACTGCTGCGGCATCAAGAAGTATTTCCGGGAAACTGGCAGAAACACTATTAACAACGCTGGTATTGTTAACAGTTGTAGTAGTAGAAGTAAGCTTTCCAAGACGGGTTAAATCAACTTGAAACTTATAACCGGCATATTCGTTAACCGAACCGGTAATGCTAATGCGTGCTTGCTTTACTAAATATTGACTTGAATTCGTTGCGTAATCTGCTTGATACCATGCTCTAACAAAACCGGTAAGTTGAGGTGAGTAATCCGGTTTTTCTTGAGCGATAGCTAATGAACAAACAATAAATAGAGAAACAATTAACAATCTTTTCACAGAACCTCCTCGTTCTTATTGAATATATTCAACACTGTATCATCGGGAATTTTTTTGTTGATTTCATTCTTATTGTTGCGGTAGGTAAAAATTTGTTGCAAAATTTAAGGGCGAACGTTTTTACTGTCCAAATTTTTCTTTGCTGAATTTTTCCAATAAATTTGTCCACCATGATTAAAAACTATAAACATATTATCTGGGATTGGAACGGCACAATCCTTAACGATGTAGATCTTTGTGTTGAGCTAATAAATGAGCTGTTAAAAGAACATAATTTAAAAACCGTTACTAAAGATGAATACAAAAGCATCTTTACAATTCCGGTTAAGAATTATTATGCAGCCCTCGGCTTCGATTTTGAGAAAGAATCTTTTGAAGTCGTCGGTAAAAAATGGATGGACGGTTACGAGCAGCGTAAGTTTGAGTGTAAGGTTTATCCGGGCGTTGTTGAGGTGATGGAAAAGATTAAGAATCTGGGAATCGGGCAATCAATTCTTTCTGCTTACAGCCAACATACTCTTGATGAAATGTCTGCGCATTTCGGGTTAACCAAATATTTTTCTCACATAGTTGGTTTGGATAACATTTACGCCGCAAGCAAACTTCATCTTGGGCAGCAGCTTATAAAAAAACTTGGCAACGGAAAAGGGGAAACCCTAATGATTGGCGATACCGAACATGATTTTGAAGTCGCGGCAGAGATGGGTGCAGACTGCGTGCTGCTTTCCGGCGGGCATTACGATAAGAAACGCTTGGAAAAACTTGGTGTTACTGTGCTGGATTCAATCAGAGGACTGCTCTAAATTTATATTTAGCACGTTAGCCGGATCAATCCTTTTCTTGAACCACTGAATTCCAAGATGAAGATGCGGTCCGGTTGATCTTCCGGTCGAGCCGATTTCACCAAGTAGCTCGCCTTTCTTAACTATCTGGTTATTCTTAACGTGAAGTTTACTCATGTGAAGATAAACACTGCTTAATCCCTGTCCGTGATCAAGTAAGACAAAGTTGCCGTTGTAATAAAATTTCTCGCCGGCTATGCGAACAATTCCATCTGTTATTGCATAAACAGAATCGCCTTCATTTCCGCCAAAATCAATTCCGTTGTGGTCTTTTTTCTTTTTCCCATTAAGAATTCTTTGACCACCAAACTCCGCAGTAATTCTAACACTATCAACCGGGAGAACAAAACCTTCATTGTAATAAGCGGTTTTAACGCCGGCCATTTTTGCGCGGGCGTTTTTCATCTTTGCCGCTTCTCTGTTAATTTGTTTCAAAAATCTTTTAGGAGGATTAACAAACTTTTTGGGTATAGACAAAGATTGTTTCTCGTACTCCTTTTCTTCTATTACATAAGTAAAAACTTTTTCTTTTTGTTTCTTTTGCTTAACACGAAGAATGAACTTCCCTTTCGCTTCGCTGTCAAAGCCAAAGATGAAAGTTCCGTCTTTATCTATAAGGAGTTTTTGCTTGTTTAATGTAGCGGAAGTTATGTTTTCTCCTTTGGCGATAATAATGCCGGCTGGTTTTGCTTCACCGGAAAAAGTAATTTCCTGCGCATAGGCTGAAACAAAAACGAAAAAGGTAATAAGAAAAAGTTTTCTCAAGAATACTCCGGAGAATTATAAAAGCTGTTGTGAATTGTTTTATTAAAATATCGTCCAGTAAGCGGAAAGCTGTCCCGAGAAATAACGATAACTCTCGTTATCCCTCGAAGTACTTCCAATACCGATCCGGCAAGCGATCAGCAAATTTTTGATCGGTTTATATTCGCCGTCAAAATGTCCTTCTAGTACAATCAGAGAGCCTTGCGGAATTATACCAAGTTTGCCTCCAATTGTTATGCGCAGATTTTCTTTTCTATCTAATTCGTTATCAATCCAAATGCTGTGAGATTCAAAATTTCTCGGCGAGTAGTAGTAAGAAGATTTCCATTTGAAATTATCGTAAGCGTATTCGTATCCAATAGCAAGATCTTTGTAGAAATATCTGCCTAAGCGCAAATTAAAATTGTTTCCTTCATTTCCATCATCAACCCCAATGTATTGAAACGTTCCCTCGATCTTCATTCCATCTCTGTGGCGGTAGTATCCTTGTATTTTATACAAGCGCGCCATTTGGCGGATGCTGATCAAATATGGCGAATACAATATTAAAGAAGCATCCGAGTTTTGATATTGAAGAGTGACGGAAGCGGTATCTCTGCGTTCAAATTTGAAGAACGCATCCTGCTCATCTCTGGAGAATAGACCCTGAGAACTGCTTTTGCCTATACCAACCCCCATATTAAATTGATCTGAAAAGCGAACGAAAACATGCCCTTTGAAAGTTGTAAATCTTTGGTCTGCGTAAAAATTAGGAATAGTATCAATGATAGATTGTGTTAATACAGCTGCGTTGGCTTTTAATTGTTGTCTTGCAAACGAAACTCCGAATGAGAGAAATCTCGTTAAGCCAAGATCAAGTCTGGCGCCGGTTGCAAGCAGCCTGAAGCTAAGGTTATCTGCATAATATTGTACCGAAGGAGCTAAACCGATATAGTTTGGAAAAGTTTGGATAATGGCTTGTATGCCGGTAATTGGCAGCCAGCCTTTTCGCTGTGTAACCATTTGTGTTTGTGTCGAATCAAGCTGCCATGTTTCCAACAGCATATTATAAACGGCACGCGCAGAATCATCTTCTGCTATTTTTGCGTATGAATCGCCGAGATATAAATTAGCTTCAAAATCGGCAGAATCTTTTTTAACTAATTCTTTAAACTCGTGTAATGCACTAACAGAATCACCCATGGAGTAATATAATTTTGCTCTCTGCATCTGTGCCGGATAATTATCGCCTTGCGCAAGAACTTGGTTGTACGTTTCTAAAGAACGCTTGTAATCTTTTGCAGCAAAAAGAACATCGCCAAACTCTTTTTTAATTAAATCATTTGGTTCTGCCTTGCCCATATACTCTTCATAATATTGAATGGCGCCTGATGGATCTCCATCTTGCACGCGCTGCCTTCCAAGTTCAAGAATTGCATAAAGTTTTTCTTCTTCGGCGCGCATTTTCTGCCAATCAATATTCGATTGCAGTTTAATTACATCATCATCATTGGGATCAATATCTTTTGCTTTATCAGCAAGTTCCTGTGCTTTTTCAAAATCTTGTTTAGTTAAAACTGATGATGCTTTGGCAATTATCGCCTGCAAATCATTTGGTCTTTTTTGAAGTACATTATCAAGATACTTCTCTACAATATCAGGGTCGCGGTTTGTCCATACAGAAACTTGAGCGCGGAAAAGCTGGTAATCTATGTCATTAGGATTTTTAGCGAGCAGTTCATCTGTAATTGCTATTGCTTTATCAAAATCACGGCTCCAAGCGCAAATTTTAGCATAGCGGAAACGAAGTTCTTGGTCCGGCTCATCCGGATATTTCTCAAAATACTTATCTAGCATAACCATTGCGCTATCATAGTTTTGCAAAAAGTCATAATAGTTTGCAACGGTCTTCAATGCTTCTTTATCATATTCATTCTGCCGCAGAGTTGCTTTTGCACCCTCCAACTTAACACGATAAAGACTATCTCTATATGCGGTAACGTAAGTCCACTTGGTCTTGTATCGTTCATCTTCACTATGTAAAACGCTTGCTATTTTTAACTGCTCGTAAGCTTCTTCAATTCTGTTAGCTTTAATTAACTCATCAATAAGTTTAAATCTGGTTTCAGTATCGCCGGATCTTCTTCTAAGCAATCTGTAATAACGGTCAATAGGAAATTCTTTTTCGTAAGCTCGCGGGTCTGATTGAACTAGATATGCTTGTTGATTTACAAAGTCTAAACCTTCTTCTGCTTCTTTGAAGAAAGGCTTGTAAGCTAATGCGGTTTCAAATGCTTTTTTAGCAATTTGATTTTTGCCGAGCCACAAAGTGAAATAACCATAGCGGCTCCACAAACGCCAATCCTGCGGATAACGGGTTGTGTACTTCTTAAGAATTCTTTCCCCTTTAACAATGCTACCGGTTTTAGCTAAGATGATTGAGTAACGAATAATTTCATCCGGTGAAGCATTATCATCTCGCATTAAATATTCATCGTACCATTGTTCGGCTTTATCCCAAATTTCCATCCACGAGTAACATTTTCCAATTTCCAGATAGTTAAAAGGCAGGTTCGGATTGATATCAATTTCTCTACGGTGACCAACAATTTTTTTGTTAAGAAGTGCATACCAATAAGTTAACATTTTCTGTAAGTCTTGCTCATATCTTGCGCGTAATGCCCCATCTTTTTGAAGAGCTACAGCGCGGCGGTATTGCACGCGGGCGTTTTCATAAGATTGTCTTTTCTCTAAACATTGTGCTTGTAAATAGTAACCAACCGGATCTTGCGGCAGTGCTGCAATGTATTTGTTTAACTGATCAATTGCTTCGCCATAACGCCCGGCACCCATGTGCGATTGTGCAGTTCTCATCAAAGCATCAGCAACGTTTACTTTTTGCTGAGAAAAACTGAGCTGAGAAATCAGAGTGAACAATATGATTAAATAACTTTTTCTTAGAAGCATAGTTTTGTCTTATTAAAGTATCATACCGTGCAAAAATCAAGCCTGCTGAATATTGCGTTTATTGGCTTTCTGCTTCCTTAATTTATGTAAATTTTGAGAAAGATGAAGGATTGTGACTTATTTTGAGAGGAATATTGGAAATTACAATTGTGGTTTATTCTGTACCTTTCTACATCTTCATTACCACCGAAAACCAATTATTAAAGTGCGGGGGGACGATGGTTCAATTATAACTACAGATTTTCCTTTTTTAGCATTCCGCTGCCTTGAGTTTCTGTTCCCATCCATAAATGTCCGTTTGCATCTACTGCTAAGGTTCGAACCTTGTAAAGTTGGAGTGAAGAATTGGCTTGGTTATAGAAAACTACATTTTCCGTATCGTCCGAGTAAATACCAATTCCGTTTAAAGTTCCAAAGAACACTCTTCGGTTAGTGCTGCAAATAGTATATGTTAGATTAGATATTAATTTAGGTTCAACCAGCATTTTCCATTCTTGCCCGTTATCGTAAAAAATTGGACCATACCCATATGGATATCTCGATGTTCCAACCCACATGGTATCACTATAGCTTATGTGAAGCGAGAAGATACCGGTTGGGCTATCATTAAAAGTTGTCCACTCATAGCGATTAAAAAACGTCAATCCATAATTTGGCGAGCCGATCCAAACATTCTCGAAATCATCCACAGTCATGCAGTTAATGTTATTTTCCTTTAGTCCTGAATTTAAGCTATTATAAATGATCCATCTATTTCCCATAAGCTTACACAAACCGACTCCGGTTACGGAAGCCCATATTGTATCTTTCTTACTGCAAGAAATCATTTTAACGTTTTTGTTTGCCAGGTTATATGAATAATCGGTTAAGATTGAATTTCTCAGTAAAAAAATTCCCTTAGAAGTTGATAGCCAGATCCCATCATTATTATCAACTGCTATGTGATTAATAGTATTGGTTGGTAATGAAGTGTTTTCAGTAGTATAATTAGTCCACTTACTTCCGTTTTTTCTACTCAATCCCTTGTCTGTCCCAAACCAAATATTGTTTTTCTTATCCGCTGCAATACAGTTTATGGTATTGGAAAGAATCGGTGAGTTTTTTTTATTGTAACTGACCCATTTAGTAGTGTCTTCCAAAGTAATAAAAGCTGATGTCATTACATCACCATATACAGTTACAGAGACACTATCTTCTCTATGCATTGGGTATTTGTATTTTATATAATGAGTACCAGGCTTAACACCCTTTATAGTGAAAGGGGTTTTGCTGTTTATCGGCAAACCATCAAAGAATATCGCAGCGTCTTGCGGATAAGAAGTACAGTTGATCTTTCCGAGTCCCCTAGAGTTAGCTTCGAAGTTGATGAATAGATGACTCATTTTATTTTTGACTAAATCCACTGTGGCTGTTGTGTCGTCGTAGTAGTTGGTTTTAAGTGTTATTTTATTTTCGCCAGAGCTTAGCCAACTTAGCGTGTCCGGAGTTTTTTTGCCGGTATTCATCCCATTTAAATAAATTAAAGCTTTTGATGGGTCGCTTTCGATAAAAATTTTGCAGTTTTCAACTTCTTCAATTTCTTCGTATCCGGTAAATACATCTCTTTCGCAGCTCACAAAGACAATCAATATGCCTACAGCTACTAAGAATCTCCTAATCATAAATTCCCCATGATTTTTGTTAGAACTGGAAATAGATAAACGGCGTTATATCTGCCGACTTAAACTGTGCTGCAATCCAAATAACAGTAACTAGTAAAATTGCCTGGATAAACCAAGGTAACGCGACAAAAAATTTCCTAAAACCATTTTCAATTTTTGCCGGCATAAAATGCAAAACATATCCTAACAACATCAATCCCAAAATTATGGGCAGTTTTTCTGCAAACTGTAAGAACACTTCGACGTGGAAGAAATCAAAAATCTGAGAAAACATGTCTTTGATTACCTGCATATCATTAGTACGGAAAATGATAAATGAAGCCGCGATCAAATGAAATGTAATGACGACTTGGAAGAAGCGTAAGAACTTTGTGTCGTTGATTCGCAGCAGTTTGTAAAGTGCTTGTTTCGGTTTTTGAACAAGCAAACTGAAAGACATCATAAAACCGTGGAGTGCACCCCAGATAATAAAATTCCACGCACCGCCATGCCATAGACCGCAAATTACAAACGTGATAAATATAGCAATCACGTTTGCCCAAATTCTAAGCGAGCGCATGCTGAACTGCATCGGTTTGAAAAGATAATCGAGCAGCCATTTGCTGAGAGAAATATGCCAGCGCCGCCAGAAATCCGCAATGCTGGTGGCTTTAAAAGGTGAGTTGAAATTATCCATCAGCTTAAAGCTGAGAAACAAAGCAACACCAATTGCCATATCTGTGTAGCCGGAGAAATCGCAGTAGATTTGCAAAGCATAGCCATAAATAGCGAGAAGATTTTCTATACCAGTGTAGCGCAGAGGGAAGTCAAATATCCTATCTACAAAATTCAAGCTGATGTAATCCGCAATTACTACTTTCTTAAACAAACCAGCTATAATTAAAAGTGTGGCTTTGCCCAAATCTTCTTTGGAGAGATAAAGTTCTTTTTGAACTTGCGGCAAAAATTCCGAAGCGCGGTCAATCGGTCCCATCAATAAATTTGGGAAGAAGAAAACATACACGCAAAAATCACGGAAGCTGTTTGTTGGTTCCATGTTATCTAAGTAAACATCAAAAACATAATTGAGCGATTTGAATGTATAGAAGGAAATTCCTATCGGCAGAAAAATGGAAAGAGGTTCAAACTGTGCTTTGTTCATCTCAGCAATAATCTGCATTATAAAATTTGTGTACTTGAAGTAGCCAAGTATTCCAATATTAAGAAGAACTGCCAGCGCAAGATGAATTCGCTTCCAAGTAAAATTTTCCGTTGAAGCAATAAACTTGGCGAAGAAGAAATTCACAACTGCCGAGACGACGAGTATTCCCGCGTAATATCCAGCTGATTTATAATAGAAGTAAAGTGAAAAGACGATCAGCAGCGCAAGGCGAACCATTTTGTTTTTGCCAAACAGATTGTAGAACACCAAGAAGAACAAAAACAAAAAAAGAAATAAACTTGTGCTGAATATCAGCGGATCGGAGGGATTGTACTTTAGCAAATCCCAAATGTATTGCAGATTAATATTAAACATAGAATGGTTTTGTTTTTGCGGCTTTGCGTAAGCTTAGCGGTCTTTGCGTGAAAGCTTTACTCTTTTCCACGCAAGAAACGCAAAGGAAACGCAAGGAACGCTAATGGAAGAATTATTTACCTAATTTTGAATCAACAAGCTTTTGTAAATCGCCAACACATTTAAGCTGAAGAAGCTCACGGCTCTTAAACTTAACTCCAAACTTATGTTCTACTTCCACAATAATGTTAATGTGATTGAGAGAATCCCAGCCCGGAACTTGCGGCGCAATTGTATCGTCTTGTAGATTGAAATCATCCAGGTTTAGCTGCTTAAGAATCACTGCTTTTAATTCTGCTGAAATCATTATTTACTCCAAACTTGTGGATCTGATCCATTGATTAATCTTTCTTTATTTGCTTTGCGGCTTGGTTTACCCGCGGAACTTTTAATTAGCCAACGCGACGGCACTAAATATACTTTGTGAATATTTATGTCTATACTCATTCCCGCACGCAAAATTGCCATGCGTACGTTTTTCTTTTCTTCTTCAGTAACTGCTTTTGTTTCAACAACAACGGCTACTTGTTCCGTGCCCATTGTTTCATCATCTTCGCCAAAAGCAATAACGCGTCCGGGAACAACGCCTTCGGTATGATTGACCACATTTTCAATGTCTTCTGGATAAATGTTTTTACCCGCAACAATGATGATATCTTTCTTTCTGCCGATTATGTAAAACTCATCTTTGTATTTGAATCCGTAATCTCCTGTGTAAAACCAGCCATCTACAAAAACTTCTGCGGTTTTTTCGGGATAATTTCTGTATCCATCAAACATCGAAACAGAATGAGTAGCAACTTCGCCAACTAAGCCGTCTTCAATTTCATTTCTGTTCTCATCAACAATTTTCATTTGGCATTCACCAATCAACTTGCCGGATGAAACACAAACGCGCACAACTGCGTCACCTTCGGCAAATTTAAATTTACCATTTGATAATTCGTTTCTATCTGCGGCAACTTCCGAAATCGGTTTTCCTTCTTCGGTTTGACTACAAGCCAGAGTTGTTTCAGCCATTCCATACATGCCGGTTAATGCCAAAGGATCAAACCCGTACTTGGCAAATCTATCGGCAAATTTTTGATGACTATCGTGACGGATTGGTTCGCTTGCGTTAATTACCCTGCGGACGCTTGAAAGATTAATTCCTTCGAGCTCTTCTTCATCAACTTTTTCTGCGTAAATGTTATAAGCAAAATTTGGAAGCCAGAGCAGAGTTCCTTTTTCTTGTGTAATTGCTTCAAGCTGAATTACCGGCGCGAGTACCCATTGGAAAGGATCAATTTGTACAGAAGGAATTCCGTAAGCAAGCGGAAGATGATATGCGCCGATCAGACCCATATCATGGTATAATGGAAGCCAGCTTACAATTTTATCTGTTTCACTAAAACCAATTGCTTTTCCGTAATGCTTAACATGATTGAGAACTGCTCTGTGAGAAAGAACTACAGGTTTTTGTAATCCTGTTGTTCCGCTCGAATGCTGAAGCAGGAACGGTTCTGTATCTTTAACATTGTTTGCAATCTTTTCTATTTCATCATCAACTTTTGGATCAACTTCGCTTTGTGTGTCCCATTCAAGAGGGAAGAGCATTGCCTTAATTGTGCTGCCCGGTTTTTCAATCAACGGACGAATAAGCGGTTCAAGTTCTCGCTCGGTTAAAATATAATCCAAACCGGAACGCTGAGACATTCCTTCAATACCTTGCCTAAACTTATCCGGGTGCAAACGTGGATTTGGATAAGCCAAGCAAGCAGGCAATGCAGCAGTACGGCTGATTCCCATATACAATGGATAGAAATTTGGATTGTGACGCATTACAATTGCGCAAACATCTCCGGGTTTTATTCCGGCAGATTTAATATGAACAGAAAACTTTTTCGCTGATTCGAGTAAAGTGCTAAATGTCCAGCGGTGATGTTCGCCGTCGGCAAGCCAGTGAATAATTGCTTCGCGGTCAGGATATTTTTTCGCGTTAAGTGTCCAGCGCTTCCAAAGCGTGTTAGCTTCTTCGATGTTGAAATTAAACTCGCTCATTTATTTGCTCTTGTTAAATTCATCAAATAATGCATCTGTGAAAAGTTGCGCAACTTTCTTTGCACCTTGATCATTAAAGTGGATGTAATCCTTAAACGCCAATGGCGGGTTTGAATTTACCCAAGTCGGCATGGAATTTTGCCCGCCCATCGCATCAAACAAACTCCAGATTGCTACATCGGTTGTCTTAGCAAGATTTTTCTGTGAGGCAACTAATCTTGTAATTGCGGGATCGGTAACAAACTCGCTTCCTTTTTTCATTGATTTATCGTGAACAGAAACAAGGACTATGCTTGCTTTTGGAAATGCAGCTTTGAAGTTGTTAATTACTTTTGTCATTTCGCGTTCGTACCATGTATAATCAGTTTTGTTGCCTGCAATGTTCAAACCAAATTCGAGAATGATGAGTTTGTAATCCATATACTTTGCAAATTCTTTAAGCATCGGAACACTAACTTGCTGGAGATCAACACCGCTGTTTCCGCGAAGAGGGAAATTATCTACATAAACTCCGGGATCGTTTTCCAATGTAGCGCCAAAAAACGTAGCTTGTTCGGCAACCGGAAATTCGATTTTAATCTTCTTTGCTTTTCCTGCCGGTTTCAAAATTAATTCTTGAACTCCAGCACCCGGCTTTAGAGCCATAGTTTGTTTAGCTCCGCCATCAAAAGTGTAATTGATTGAAGAAGCTTTTGCGTTTGTATAATAAACTTTTACTGTGTTGAAATCGCGTAAGTATCTTCTCATCGGCGTTGTTTCATACTGAACCCAAGCATTTCCTTTAGGAACAAAAGCTTCTGCGCTTACTCCAAGCGGCAAACCTTTAGGATTGTTTGTGTATGCAGAGGCAACATCCCAATTCCCTTGGGAAAAAGAATGCTTGGTAGTCATTCTGAAAGTAATGTCTTGAGAAACAATACCAAGCCAGCCAACACCGTTACCGCCAAATTTGTTCTGCATAGTTTCGCGCATATCAGCAGTAATCAAATCACCTTCAATAGCGGAATCACCAAAGTGAGCTACGCGTACACTTTTTGATTTTGCAAGCTTAACAGCTTCAAAAAAATTGCTGAGCTGTTTTGTGTTTCCGGTAATTGGAGTTTTTACGCCTTGAGCCGGTGCCGGTTCGTTGAATAATTCAACAATGACTTCTGCCGCACTTCTAAACAAAGGAATAATATTAAGCGATGCTTTGTTGTAAAGAGGAGTTGCGTTAAGAGCATTAATAGCGGGTTCTTCAACCGGAACATCTTTAATGTCGGATAGTACATCAACAGTTCTGATTGTGAAATTTACTTTTTCAATTAGGTAATCAACCTTTACAAATGAAAGTACTACAAGAAAGATTGCGGTTAGTGCGACAATGTAAAGCGGTTGTTTAATTTTGTTTTCCATTAAGATAATTCCTTTATATAAATTTATTCGTTATAGCTTTTGTTCTTCCAGTATCACCAATTGAGTTTTTGCTTGCTAAATCTTTTCTCACTATCAAAGTAAACTGTGCATTGTAAAACATATAATGTTTCGTTAACCGGCGTACAAAAACAGAGCGAAGCAGTGCTTTTGCGTGTCCGAGTTGAACGCGTTGTTAGTCATTTCCTCTGGATTTAGCACCAATCCTCCACACCCCAATAACCGCTGCTGCCACAGTAAGCAAAACATTTACCGCTCCAAAGATTGACTCTTGTATATACGCAGACTTATACTCTGGAAGGAGCTTGCCTTGTACAAGGGAGCGAACGGCAATTTCTGTTGCCGAGGTTGCTGCGGGCGTAATGAAAAAATATGCGTTAATTACAACCAGCGTTATAAGCAGCAACTTGATCTGAAAAAAACGCTGTTTCAGCCCATAACGTTTGTAGCCCATCCAAACACCGGTAACGGCGAGCACCCACATTCCGGGGAGTGTCAAGACATTGGTGCCAGTGCTAATGATTTTTCGCCCAAAGGCGATGTTCTCCATGCTGGCACCTTCGATCATGGCAGATATGACGGTGAAAGTAAAAATGCTGCCTAGAAAAATTACGAGTCCGCCAAAGTGGGCTAACTTCAATACTCGAATCATTGTTTTTCTCCATGTTGAAATGCTAACATGCATATATCGTGTTGCATTCCGGTAATACTATTTAGCTGCTGTAAAGTTTCGCCGGATTTTTGCCCGCGAGATCCGCAACGTTTCTTATTCCGAGCTGCCAGATATCAAGCGAGCAAGCTTTGCCAATACCGGGAATCTGCTGAAGCTCTTTAAGCGCCTCTTTTTGATCTATTTCGATTTTGTTCAATGTATGTCTACAAGTTAATGACGCAAACTATAGTTAAAACCTTAATCCGAATTAATTTTTAGAAAACTCAAATAAATCTTCTTTGCTCATTTCGACTATATAATTCTTTGAGTCGCTTTCTGAATTGGGCTTATCATCAATTAAAACATTCATTATTACTCGCCAGGAGCTATTCAGTGTTTTGTGAATCTTTATAATGTGCCATTTATCTTTTTCGATTTCATTTGAATGAATTATTACTTCTGAACCATCATAATCTATGGTATGTTCCATCATTGAACGATCACCATCTAAATACTGACTTCGTAAATAACTTATTCCTTTGTCACATGTTATTTTGATAATTGCCCATTTTAATTCTTTAGCTGTGAGACCAATATATTCATATGTGCTATTAAACCTTGGAACTCCGTTATCTTCAAAAGATTCATTAGCTTCAATAGGATCAAAGTACTCTTCTGGAGTAAGTAGCAATGATTTTATCTCCAGATGCTCCTTTAATTTATAACTAATTCTGATTTCCATCTGACAATAGCTCGCTTATGTTGACTATAAATCTATAGCTTGTATTTAAGTAACACTTTTTCTATTTCGCGAACCCAAATTCTGTAAGCTTCGGCATTAAAATGAACGCCGTCCCAGGTTAACTCATCTTTCAAGTAACCGCCGCGTGAAAGTAGAGAAATTATATCCACATAATCTATGTTGTTCTTCTTTGCATAATCGGAGAGCATTTTGTTTAGTTTATCTGCTTCACGGTTTCTTCCGGCATTACTTTCCGGCGTTCCGCCCCAATCTTTAGCGTAATTCTTAGCAGCATATGTGGTTGATTGTATAACCGGAATAATATTCTTCGCTTTTAGCTGCTCAATAATTTTTACATAAATAGGGAAGATTTCTTCTACCGGAGTCCAATTATAAATATCATTAATTCCGCCCATTATAAAAACAATTTTTGGGCGGTAGCGGATTACATAGTTCAATCTGTTTAGGTAACCACGCAGAACATCGCTCGTTATTCCCATCCCGACAACATTGTTTCTGCCGAGCAAATCGCTCCAGGAAGCGCCTTGAGTTAAGGAATTTCCAAACATTACAATATCTACTTGGCGCGCCTTGTAAGTTTTATATAAATCAATGTTCCTATCGTACAAAGGATTTTTCTTATAACGCAAAGTATCAACCGGAAGCGGTTTTTGCTGTGCAATAAATATGGTTGTGCTTAGTAAAATGAAGATGAAAATCTTCAAGTGGATATTTTTAGGAAACATAAATCTCACGGATGTTCTTTCTGGGATTAATGTGTACTAATTAAATTTTGTCTGATAGAAAAAAATTAGCTGCTCTGTTGTTAATCGCCGCTTTCAGATTTCTTTTCGTGCTCTGCAATTTTGAAGCGCAGATTTTTTTCCATTGCAATCAGCTCGCTAATCTTTGCAGAATATTCTTCTTTCTGCGTTTCAACTTTCGCGGTTTCGTTTTTAAGTTCACGCAATTGCGCGCGTAAATCAGCAACTTGGTTTATCAAATCTTCCAGTTCTTTAGAGCGTACAGTAATTTCATCGGTTATACTTAATTTATTTTCTGTGAGAGTAGAAAATTCTTCGCTGGTTTGAGAGAAAAGCTGTTTAATTTCTTTTTGGAATGAATCCCGTTTTGATTCGTAGGTAGTGCTTTCGCTCTTTAGCTGATGAAGGATCAGCTTTTGTTTATTAACTGATTCTTTAAGAAGCAGAATGTCCTGGTTCAACAAATTATGCTCTTCCTTAAGACCGGCAATTTGCTGCTCGGTGTTTGTCCGCTCTTTCTGAAAGACTTTTGCTAAACCACTGTACTCGGCAATTTGAGTTGTCTTTTCCAGCAATATGCGTTCTTTGCTAACAAGTTCTTTTTCCTTTTCAAGAATTTCCTGGCGGATAGAATTAAGCTTGGCTTTGTATGAGCTGGTTTCTTCGTTGAACCGGGCAAATATTTGAGAAAGGCTGCTATCTATTTTTAACTGGCTTTCTTCCAAATTAAGTTTGCGTTTGTCTAACTCTTCAACCGTTTTTTTCTTCTCTTTAATCTGGTCGGAAAGTGATACTTCTTCGCTCTTTAATTTTAGAACTTTTTCTTGTATCTCGGCTTTAACTTCTTCAAATCTATTTATCTCATCGAGATAAGTATTTCTGCGCTCGCCTAATTCTTTTACTTCACTTTCAATTTTCTGAATGTTTTCTTTTGCAAAAGTATAGCGTGTATCAAACTCATCGTAATCTTTTTGCTTTTGGCGCAGCTCTTCAAGAAGCGAATCGCGCTTCTCCGAAAATTCGTTAAACATTTTCTCTTTTTCGGATACTTGTCCAATAATTGCAGAAAGTGAGTTCTCTAAATTCGATTTGATTTCTTCGCTTAGATTTATCTTTTCTTCAAGCTGCTTTACTATTTGATTTCGTTTTACTTCTTCATTCTTTAAGTGATTCAGGCGTTCAGCTAATTCGGTTTCTGTTTCTTTTACTTTCTTAACAGAATCTTCAACATCTTCGCCATATTGTGATAGCAAAGTTTGAATTCTGATCTCTTCACTTTTCAAGAACTCAATCTTGCTTTCATATTCACTTAGTTCACGCTCCATTAGCTTATGAGCATTTAACATTTCCTCGGAGATTTGGGAATTGCTTTCGAGCAGAGAAACTGAATTTTCCAGCGACTCTTTCTTTTCTTCCAGCTTACGGATAAAATTGTCGAGCTCGGTAAGTTTTTCATTTTTAGATGATAACTCTTCGTTGACAGATTGAAGCTCATTTTTGTGCTTTTCGGATTGTGCAGCAGTATCAGCTAATTCTTTCTTTGCCTCAGTAATTTTTTTCTCTATCTCAGTTAGACTTTGGTTCTTTTGCAGGATAGAATGAAGTGTGTTTTTCAGCTCATCGTTTTCTTCAATAAGCTTTTCTATTTCTTCTTTAGACTTGGAAGAAAATAATCCCATCTAAAACAACTCCTTCGGTAAGCTGATTTAATTTAATTTGAAGCAAAGATAATAAACTTTGTGCAATCTATCGCCTTTTTATCAAAAGGGCAATCGAGTGTATATGGTTCTTATCACAGCGTATTTTTTCTGATGGTGTTAAGAGAAATAATGTAGCCTGCAACTCCAAAAGCGAGTGATAAGAGCATGAAAATGGCAAAAGGATCTCGTGTTGTAAAATAGATTGAAGCTGCAATAGTTGCAAAGAGCATGGCTATGGAAACAAATTTTGCGCGCAGCGGCATACCCCGTTTTTCTAAATAATTTCGAACGTGAATTCCTACATAGCGGTCATTTATTAATCGAGTGTAGAATTTTTCTGAGCTGCGGGCAAAAGCCCATGCCGCAAGTATAAAGAAAACCGTACTTGGCATAAGAGGAAGTATTGCGCCGAGAATTCCAAGACCAACGCATAACCAACCGAAAGCAAAGTAAAATGATTTATAAAGTCTTTTCATCTATCCGTCTGCTAATCTTCGATGGCTATTCGTTCTAAATATTCTCTGTATAAGGATTTGGGAATCGAATTGATAACTTGATGAAACTGAGCTTTATCAATAAAACCTTTCATGTATGCGATTTCTTCTAAGCACGCTACTTTTAACCCTTGTCTATCTTCAATAACACCAAAGAACTGCGCGGCTTTAAGTAGTGCTTCCGGCGTTCCGGTATCCAGCCATGCAACTCCGCGTCCAACTTTCTGAACTTTCAACTCACTTAGTTCGAGATACTTTCTGTTTACATCTGTAATTTCAAGTTCGCCTCGTGGAGATGGTTTTAGGTTTTTTGAAATCCCTACAACTTTGTTATCGTAAACATATAATCCGGGCACAGCATAGTTTGATTTTGGCACTTTTGGTTTTTCTTCAATACTAATTGCTTTACCGGATTGATCGAACTCAACTATCCCATACCGTTCCGGATCGTTAACCTGATAAGCAAAAATTGTTGCGCCAACATTATTATTTTCAACAGCTTTATAGAAGAAATCGAGTGTGCCGTAGAAAATATTATCACCAAGAATTAAGGAAACGGAATCGTCGCCGATGAATTTATCTCCGAGAATGAATGACTGAGCAATGCCATTTGGTGCCGGCTGAACAACGTACTGAATATCCAGACCAATGTTGTGCCCGTCACCAAACAACTTCTTATAGAGAGGAATTGTTTCGTCGTTCGAGATAATTAATATCTCTTTTATACCGGCAAGCATCAAAATAGAGAGCGGGTAGTAGATCAGCGGTTTATCATAAATTGTAACTAATTGTTTGCTGTAAACTTTCGTCATCGGGTACATTCTTGTTCCCGAGCCGCCGGCGAGTACGATTCCCTTCATTCAATCACCTTAAATAGTTCAGTTAAATATAAATTCTTTTAGAATTATTTCCTCATAGGAACAGAAATTAACAAATCATATGAGAAACATAATTATCCATAGGATTAAAATTCCTATTATCCGAGCAGCAATGTTTACAAGGCTAAAAGCTCTGTTGAGCATTCTTGCTTTTGCAAAATCAATTCTCATAATCGGCAAATAAGTCAACCTAAAAATCGGAAAATGAAACAAAAACAAGGGCACGTAATTTGAAGCTACCTGTAAAAACAAAAGCTTTGCGTGCGTTCGACTTATCAAAAACATTAATATAAATTTTTTGTTTAGCGTTACTAAGTAATTTTATTTTAGAAAACTTATTGAATAAGTAAAAGGTTTTCATTACAGTGGATCGAACGCATACATCAATAGTTCATGTCGAAACTCTCTCCGACAAAATCGAAAGACTCACGAATCAATCCCCAATGTTATGTTACCAATGCGGTAAATGTTCGGCAGGATGTCCGGTAAGAAATTACATGGATGATTCTCCAAACAAAGTTGTACGTTATGTTCAGTTAGGATTTGATGATCAAGCTCTTCAATCAAAAACGCCGTGGCTTTGTGCCGGATGCTTAACTTGCAGCGCACGCTGTCCTCAAAATTTTGATGTCGCGAAATTTATGGATGCTGTACGGCAAATTTCCTTGGAAGAGAATGTTGAAATTGCTGAGAAAGATACTGTGGCTTTTCACAAAGCTTTTCTTAATCAGATTAAGAAATATGGAAGAGCTTTTGAATTTGGATTAGTTAGAGAGTATAAATTAAAAACACTCAACCTGCTTCAAGATGTTGATGTTGCGCCCGAAATGCTGTTGAAAGGAAAACTTAGTTTACTGCCTCACCAAATAAAAGATAAGAAGCAGATAAAGAAAGTTTTTGAGAAATAGATAAGGGCACTCCCTTGAAAATAGGTTACTATCCCGGCTGCTCTCTAACGGGTACCGGAAAAGAGTACGATCTTTCTCTAAGAAAGATTTTGCAAAAGCTTGATGTTGAGCTCGAAGAACTAAACGATTGGTCTTGCTGCGGGGCAACATCCGCTCACGCTACAAATCATCTTATGTCAATTGCACTTCCCGCAATTAATCTTTCCATTGCAGAAAGCCAGAGAATTAAAGAGTTGTTTGCCCCTTGTGCCGCTTGCTATAACAGAATGGTTGTTGCCAAACAAGAGCTTGACACAAACCCACCTCTTGCAAAACAAGTTGAAGAAATAATTGAGCGCACGGTAAATTATTCAACAGAGATTATAAACATTGTTGAGTTGTTTCAAAAAATCGGCGCAGAGAAAATCTCTGAGCTGAAAACCACAAGTCTCAGTGGAATTAAAGCTGCATGTTACTACGGCTGCTTGCTGGTTCGTCCATTTGATATAACACACTTTGATGATGCCGAACAGCCATCAACAATGGAAGAAATTATAAAAGCAACCGGTGCCGAAGCTGTTGAATGGAATTACAAAATGGAATGTTGCGGCGGCGCGCATTCAATTGCTCACAAAGAGATTGTTGTGGAATTATCGAAAAAGATTTTAGATGATGCAAAACTTCACAGTGCAGATGTTGTTGTAGTTGCTTGCCCGATGTGTCATTCCAATTTGGACATGCGCCAGCGTTCTATGAAAAATCACACCGAAATTCCAGTTCTGTATTTATCAGAGTTCATTGGACTCGCGCTTGGCGTTTCACCAAAAGAACTTGGTGTTGATTTGCATTTCGTTTCAGCTGAACCATTGCTTGATAAAGTAGGAAAGTCATCATGAGAATTGGTGTTTTTATATGTCACTGCGGAGAAAATATTGGCAGAACAGTTGACTGTGCCGCTGTTGCAGAATCATGCGGAAGATTTCCTGGAGTCGCTTATTCAATAGATAACAAATACATGTGCTCGGATCCCGGACAAAATGTTGTTAAGAATGCTATAAGAGAAAAAAATCTTGATGCGGTTGTAGTTGGTTCTTGTTCGCCGCATATGCATGAAAAAACATTCCGTAAAGCATGTGCTGATGCCGGATTGAATCCATACTTATTTGAAATGGCAAACTTGCGCGAACATTGTTCTTGGGTTCACGAAGATAGAATTGAAGCAACAAAGAAAGCGATTGAACTTACACGCATTGCGGTCGAAAAAGTTAAACGCAACGATCCGCTTTCTCCGATCCGTGTTCCGGTTACAAAACGTTCGCTTGTAATCGGCGGAGGAATTTCGGGAATTCAAGCAGCGCTTGATATTGCCAACGCCGGATTTGAAGTTGTGCTCGTTGAGAAAGAACCGTCAATCGGCGGACACATGAGCCAGCTTAGCGAAACTTTTCCAACTTTAGATTGCTCGCAGTGTATTCTCACACCGCGAATGGTTGAAGTTTATCAGCATCCGAAAATAAAGTTGCTCACTTATTCCGAAGTTGAAAATGTTGAAGGATTCATCGGCAACTTCAAAGTCACAGTCAGAAAAAAAGCCCGCTCAATTGATGAAACAAAATGCAACGGATGCGGCAACTGTCAGCAGAAATGTCCAATCAAGAAAAAAGCGTATAGCGAGTTTGAAGAAAACTTAGCGTTCCGTCCGGCAATTTATGTTCCGTTTCCGCAAGCCGTTCCAAACATTCCGGTAATAGATAGAAGCGTTTGCACATATTACCAAACCGGCAAATGCCAGATGTGCGTTAAAGTATGCGGACGCGAAGCAATCATGTTCAATCAAGAAGATTCTTTTGTTACGGAAGATGTTGGCTCTATTATCGTGGCAACCGGTTACAAGCTTTATACAATAGACAAGAAGCCGGATGAGAGCGCAATTAAAGGTTACGGCGAGTATGGCTACGGAAAATATAAAGATGTAGTTGATGGACTTCAGTTTGAAAGAATTGCGAGCGCTTCCGGTCCAACCTCCGGCGAAATTCTTCGTCCATCCGATAAAACTGTTCCTAAGAAAATTGTTTTCATTCAGTGCGTCGGCTCGCGCGATGAAGCAAAGGGATTTTCTTACTGCAGTAAAATTTGCTGTATGTACACAGCTAAGCACGCGATGCTGTACAAGCACAAAGTTCATGAAGGTGAGGCTTACGTTTTCTATATGGACATTCGAGCCGGAGGAAAAGGTTACGATGAATTCGTCCGCCGTGCAATTGAAGAAGATCATGTAAAATATATTCGTGGAAGAGTTTCCCGCATCTACGAAGAGAATGGAAAATATATTGTAAAAGGTGAAGACACTTTAAGCAACATGCCGGTTACTATAGACGCAGATATGGTAGTGCTTGCAACTGCAATGATAGCCCAGCCAAACGCGCCAAAGCTTGCGCAGACAATAGGAATGTCATACGATAAATATGGTTTCTATAATGAAGCGCATCCGAAGCTTCGTCCGGTAGAAGTAAGCACAGCTGGAGTTTTTCTTGCCGGAGCTTGCCAAGCACCGAAAGATATTCCGGAATCCGTTGCAATGGCTTCTGCTGCTGCGAGTAAATCACTAGTGTTGTTTGGCTCAGATTTTCTTGAGCGAGAACCAACAATTGCAAAAGTGAATGAATCGGTTTGTGCCGGATGTTTCTATTGCCAAAAAGTTTGCGCATACAATGCTATTGAGAAGAAAGAAATAAAAGACAGAAACGGAAATGTTGTGAAGGTGATTGCTTACGTAAACTCAGGATTATGCCAAGGGTGCGGAACGTGTAACGCTGTGTGCCCATCAAAATCTGTTGAGTTGATTGGTTTTAATGATGAACAAATCTATGCGGAAATAAATGCATTGTAGAAATGCTGAATGAGGCATTTGCCGAATGAAGCATCTCATACTTATTAAAGTTAGAGATTCTTCGCCACGATGAAACCGTGACTCAGAATTAAAGAGGAAATATGGAAGAAAAAAAGTTTGAACCAAAAATTGCGGCTTTCGTTTGCAACTGGTGTACTTACACCGGAGCCGATCTTGCCGGAACATCACGCTTGAAATACGCGCCAAACATTAAAATGATTCGCGTTCCATGTACGGGAAGAATTGATCCGGTGTTCATCATTAAAGCATTTGAAAAAGGTGCTGATGGAGTTTTGATTTCCGGCTGTCATCCAAACGATTGCCACTACAACACCGGAAATTTTCATGCTCGCAGAAGGTGGATTCTCTTTAAAGAGCTGTTAAGTTTTATGGGAATTGATTCAACTCGTTTGCACTTCTCGTGGGTCTCTGCATCTGAAGGGAAAAAGTTTGTTGATGTTGTTACCGAAGTTGTTGAGAAAGTTAGAGAGCAAGGCAGGTTCGAAAAATACGCGAAGATAAATGAGGAGTTTGTAATTCATGAATGAGCTTAGAGAAAAAGCTAAAGAGCTTCTTCAAAACGGAACTGTAAAAGTTATTATCGGCTACGTTGAAGGAACAACTCCAAACAGAACAAAACCATTTATTGCGCGAAGTGTTGAAGATGCCGACAAGCTTGTGTTCAATAAATTTTGCGTGAACAATCTCGCGGTGTATCTCACCCGCAAAGAATTTAAGCAGAACGGCGTGGTCGGAATTGTAGCAAAAGGATGCGACGTAAAAGCAATAGTTCAGCTAATTCAAGAAAACCAAGTAAATAAAGATGACGTTTACATCATCGGAATGAATTGCAGCGGAGTTGTTTCAGATCTTGGTGAAGAATTTAACGAGAATACGGTCGCAGTCAAATGTTTACACTGCACTGTTCACACGCCGCATCTTCATCATACATTACTGGGAACTTTGGAAGAAACACCAAAGCATGAGGACAAAAATTTTGCCTTGATGCAAAAGATTGATTCAATGACAGCCGAAGAACGTTTTGATTTTTGGGAAGCTGAATTTGAAAAATGTGTTAAGTGTTATGCTTGCCGCCAAGCTTGTCCAATGTGCTATTGTGAAAAATGTATAGCTGATAAATCCGTTCCGCGCTGGATTGAAAGCAGCGCTCACAAACGCGGAAATTTTGCGTGGAATATGATTCGCGCGTTCCATCTTGCTGGAAGATGCGTTGGCTGCAACGAATGCGAACGCGCGTGCCCGGCAGAAATTCCTCTTTCCCTTCTCAATAGAAAAATGGGAATGACTGCGAAGAAGGAGTTCGACTATGTAGCCGGTATGAATTTGAACACACCAACATTGGTTGGAACTTACGACGTAAACGATCGTGAAGATTTTATAAAGTGACGAAGTCATTCTGAGTCCCGATTTATCGGGATGAAGAATCTCTAAAGATTAAATGGAAGAGTTTTTGCTTTGTTAGCAGATAGCAAGGAGTAAAAGTGGAAGAAAAATTAATTAGCCAAGAAAATTTGAAAATGCTTGTTGCTGATTTGATTAAGACAAATCACATTGTTGTTGGACAAGACCAGAAAGCGGTTGGATGGAAACGATTATCACTTACTGATGACATAATTGTGAATAGCAAAAATGTTCCTTCAAATCTTTCTTATAAAGAATTCTTGTTCGCAAAAACAGAGCCGATATTTTATTTCCGTAACAACAAAGACAACTATGATTTAATAGAGCCCGCCGATGGCGAGGCAAGCCCAAACCTTGACGAACAAAAAATAATTTTTCTTGGCGCAAAACCTTGCGATGCGCGTTCAATAGAAATTATGAGCCATGTTTTTAACTGGGATTACAAAGACAAGTTCTATAATGAAAGAGCCGAGCGTTCAATTGTAATTGGCGTAGCGTGCAATCATCAAGATGAGTTTTGCTTTTGCACTTCGGTCGGGCTGAATCCAACTTCTGAAGCCGGTTCCGATCTATTTCTTGTTCCGCTTGATGAAAAAAATTATGCACTGAAGATTGTCTCAGATAAAGGAAAAGAATTCATTCAACCGTTTACGAATTACTTAAGCGAGGGAAATCCTAAAATTACTTCTGAGGTTTTGGCTAAGATAAAATCGCCCGAAAAGAAATTTGAGCAAGCTAAAGTACGTGAATGGATTACATCGAATTTTGAGCATAAGCTTTTTGATAAAGTTGGTGAGACTTGTTTAGGATGCGGACAGTGTGCTTTTGCTTGTCCGGTTTGCCATTGTTTTGATATTGTTGATGAAGAATGCGACTACACTTGCGGACGGAGAATGAAAAACTGGGACGCTTGCCAGTTTGGTTTGTTCACGCTTCATAGCTCGGGACATAATCCGCGCGAAACACAAGGCAAACGCTACCGTCAACGCATCGCTCACAAGTTCAAATACTATCACGATAAATTTAGCGAAACTCTTTGCACCGGATGCGGCAGATGCAGCCGCGGCTGTCCGGTTGGAATAGACATTTCATTAATACTGAGTGAAACGAAGTATCTCTAACGCATATGAGTAAGAGATTCTCCCGAAGGGATGCCTTCGGCATTCTTCCTCGCTTTGCTCGTCATCAGAATGACAGAAACAAAAGGAAACAAATATGTGCAGTAACAACATCTACAAACCGGAATTGATGGAAATTACAGACATCATCGAGGAAACATTTGACACAAGAACATTTCGCTTGAAATTTAGAGATGAAGAAGTTGCGAAAAATTTTTCATTCAAAGCCGGACAGTTTGGCGAGTACTCGGTTTTTGGTGAAGGTGAATCAACTTTCTGCATAGCTTCTTCTCCAACAAGAGAAGATTATATAGAATGTTCTTTCAAACAAATTGGAAAAGTTACAACTGCGCTTAAAAGATTGAGCATTGGCGATACAATCGGTTTTCGTGGACCATACGGAAATTACTTTCCGGTTGAAGAAATGAAGGGAAAGAATGTTTTGTTTATTGCCGGCGGAATTGGACTCGCTCCGGTTCGCTGCGTAATCTGGAATACACTTGATTTGCGTGATCAATTTAAAGATATAACAATTGTTTACGGTGCGCGCTCATATAAAGATTTGGTTTACAAACGTGAACTTAAAGAATGGAAGGAACGCTCCGATATTAAAACTGTTGTAACAGTTGATCCCGGTGGCGAAACACCGGATTGGGATGGCGAGATTGGTTTCGTTCCGGCAATAGTTGAAAAGGTAGCGCCGCAAAGTGAAAACACTGTCGCGATAGTTTGCGGTCCGCCAATCATGATAAAGTTTACTATTCCGGTTTTACTGAAACTTGGCTTCGAAGAAAAAAATATAATTACAACTTTAGAAAACAGAATGAAGTGTGGACTTGGCAAATGCGGACGCTGCAACGTTGGCAACGTGTACGTTTGTAAAGATGGTCCGGTGTTTACCTATGCGCAGATGAAAGAACTTCCGCAAGAGTATTAAACGTAGTTTAGTCCCATCAACTATACGGCAAATATTTCGATAATAACCAAAAATCGAAATTGCCATGCAGTCTATTTCAAAAATCAGTTCGTTCTCTTCTTTTGTTTGGGAGAAGCAACCGCAAGAAAAAATTATAACCGACAGCCAAACCAAAAGTGATTCAATCGAAATTTCCAACACTGCTAAAGTCTATGATAAGGTTGATAAGTTTTTGAACCTTGGTGATTCTGACAGACTTGACATCGGCGAGCTTAACGAAGCTGAAAAGAAAGAATTCCTCAAAATGCTTTCCGCTTTGATTAAAAAGGGAATTGTTGGTTACGAAGTCTTAGACGTAAATGGTAAGCCGGAAAAACATTTTGTAGATAACCAAATTGGGGATAAACGACTTAAAGGCGTTAAGCTTTACAAGAAAAAAGATTTTTACATAGTTAGAAAGTGAGATTAACAAGAGTTCCGTTTTCTTTTTTCACGGTTGAATTATAAGCAAGTGAAATTTGCTCTCTCAGTAAATCTGTTTGGCTTTTGGGCAGCAACTTGCGCCGATTAACCGATGCTTGATTTGCTACAATATAAAATTCGGAACCTCTTTCTTCGAGTGTTTCGGTTTCTTCGGATTCATCAGCCTCAGTTGCTTTCCGTTCGCTAATCTTAAAGTCATCAGTCTTTTTAACAAGTTCTGTTTCGTTAAAAACTTTTACTGTTGTTAGAAGTTTTGCAACGGGAGTGCTGATATGGAAGCGAACATCATTGGGTTGAAATGCTTTTCCATCATCCAGTTTTTCCGAAACGAAAACAGATTTCGTTTCACCATGCTTGGCTGGCGAAAAAACTTTCTCGGTCGTTTCCCTTTTATTGCTATCGGCATTGTTAGCACTCTTTGCAGCTAATTGCGTGTTAGCAATTTGCGAAACATTGTTATTTATCAATTCTAAAGACATCCGCCATCCCAAAAGAGCAAACTATTCCATCTCTACTATCGGTTTAGTTTAGGAAAAGTTTAATGTATTTGGTGTAGATGTTCTGCACATTAATTCCTACATTCATTAGAGAAAATTCAAATTATTAAACGGGGTAGTTATGAAACGCAGAATCTCTATTCTCACTAATTTAGAGTTCTGAGCTATGATAGAAGATATCAAGAACTCAGAAATAATTAGTAAAAATGATGAAGCTACAATAAAAGAATTTTTGGAATCATTTGATTTGCGTGTTGTAAAAATTGATTCAAAAAGGAATATTAATAAAACACCTGACTTTGGTGTGGAATCATCAGAGGGGTTTTATTTTTATTGCGAAGTCAAGTCAATTGATTCTGATATGAACGAAGCTATTTTGCATAATACTAAATTGAATAAACTAGAAAGGAAAATTATTAATTCTTACGAAAAATTTGTTTCTGTAAATAAAAATCACTTCGCTCCTAATGTGATTTGTTTTTTGTCAAATGATTTTAGAATCAATTCAAATTCTTTAGAAGAGTATTTTAAAGGTTACATTGATATTTCTGTGGAAAAATTAGATACAAGAAAACACAGAGATGGAAATGCATTTGACGCTGTTAGAAATATTGACCTTTTTATTTGGTATGCAGATATAAACCATGTTCGATATTTCATTAATAGAATTGAAAATAGATTTGTCAATAAATTCATAAGTTTATTTAAAATTGAGAGTATTAAAGAAAACATGAAATTGTAAAGCGTATATCACGCACCTCCCCGACAAAGGGAGTCGGGACAGGCAACAGCACTTCGTTTCATAGCGGGGTAAACTGTTTTTGCCGCTAGAACGGAATCTCGATTTAGCTAAAGCCATCGGGACATGTTTGTTAATTATTAAGTTGTGTTCACAAAACTAATTAATAAAGAAAGGTTCTGTTTCCTTATTCTAAATTGAATAATAACTTCATTCATGAAAAAAATTGTTTTCCATATCGCTCTGCTCTTGTTTCTCCCATTTTTAGCTGAAGCCCAAACTTTGTTATATCCCCAAATAACTACCGACGAAGTAACTGATCTTGTTTTCCTAAACCAAACCGACGGCATACTGATAAACAAAGCCGGCACCATAATGAAAACTACTGACGGTGGTTTTAACTGGAAGATAGTCAAGTTCTATCAAGGAATGGGATTAAATGAGATAAAATTCTTAGACGCAAATACCGGATTTATCCGGATGTACAACGAAATCATTTTCACTACTGACAGAGGAGATACGTGGGAGAAGCAGTCTATTTCTTTAGCAGACGCATACACTTTCTTGCCCGTAACAGAATCGGTAATTCTTAAAGCTACAAAAAGCGGTAAAATTTTGCGCCTCGATAATTTTTACAACATCTGGGAAGAAGTTTACGCCGCTCCTACTTTTATAATACCACCGGAAGGATGTTTTGGAACCCGCATTGAACCTTACGGCTACATAAATAAGTTTATAAAATTTGCTTCCGGCAGAATACTTGCTTTTGGAACAAGTGATTTTGCAAAAGCAAGAAATGTTATAAAAGATTCCATTACCTACATTCTCAAAAGCGACGATACCGGTAAAACATGGGATACTTTGTGGGTAGGATTAAAGCAAGCTCTAGCTACCTCTACATTTTCTGATGAGAAAAACGGATGGATGGGCGGAAGTAAGGAGTTATATAAAACAACTGATGGGGGTGAAACCTGGGAAAATATTCACCTCGATTTATTGGGCAGTAATATTTATAAAATCTTTGCTGTAGATAGCCAAAATATTTGGGGAGTTACCTACTGGAATGTTTTCTCCGGAATTCAATTTATTAAAAGCACCGATTCCGGCATGACATGGAGTACAAATTATATTGGCGATTATGAATATGGAAGGTTATTAGTAATTAACAGCACAACCGGATTTCTATTTGGCAGTAAACTTCAGCGTACCGGTGACGGAGGCGGAAATTGGATTGATATTGACAAATCTGCAGTGGGAAACATTGCCAGCATCAGCTTTTCTTCACAGCAGAGTGGATTTGCTGTCAGCGGTTATTCCGGCAATAATTCTCTTTATAAAACCTCCGACGGTGGCAAAACATGGAATAAAAGTTTTGTACAGGAAGAAGAGGCGCGGCAAGTTAAAATGATTAACAATTCCATAGGCTGGCTTGTAGCCAAAAACAAAGTATATAAAACTGTAAACGGAGGAGCTACATGGGAAACACCCGTTTCTCTTAACAGTAATTATTCTTATGCTGGAATTACTTGCCTTGGCGATAATCATGCTATTCTTTACAATGTTAAACCCAATTCATCCGAAACTTATTACAACTTGATTACGAATGACGGTGGGCAAAGCTGGGAAAAATTCTTAATAAATAATTTTTCCTACACCGATTTGCCTTATAATTTTCAGTATCTCGATAAAAACCACCTCTATGCCATGAATAAAAAAGGGCTATGGCTTACAGAGGATACAACTAAAACATGGAAGATGCTTCACGATTTTGAAAATCGTTACGCCGAGTGCTTCAGTTTCTATGATAAAAATATTGGCGTCCTCTTTGCTGATTTTCAAACCGGCTCTATTACTTTTGACGGGGGTGCTACATGGAATCAGTTTGATAAGGTAGTTGGAGGCAGAGCAAATAAATGCAAAATGTTTGGAGCCAATTTTAAAGATCAGTATTCTCTTTTTACTGTAGGAGACGGGGGGTTGATGCAATATTATCTTTTTTATAAAAACAGCCAGTTTATGTATAAATATAATTTGAACTCGTTTACCAAGCAATCCTTAACAGACATAGATGTAGTAGTGGAAAACAAAGTCAACTTTGTAATGATGGGAGGGTACGGATTCACTTTACTTAAATATGATGCGGGTGCATCATTCGTCGGTATAAATTCGGATCAAGAAATTGCGACGGAGTACAATCTCTATCAAAACTATCCAAATCCTTTTAATCCTGTAACAAAAATAAAATATCTTGTTAACGTTCAATCCAAAGTTGAGATAAAGGTTTACAATATTCTAGGCAAAGAAATAAAGACTTTGGTCAACGAAGTAAAATCTCAGGGGTCGTATGAAGTTACGTTTGATGCAAGCCAATTTTCTAGCGGTGTTTACTTCTACAGAATTCAAACGCCATCATTTTCCGAAACAAAGAAAATGGTTTATCTTAAATAGTATCAAATGATACCAAAGGAAGGGTGAAATAAAATTAAGAGTCGTAAGGTAATAAGTCAATATACTGGTTAACGACGGATTTAGATAAACGAGTAATCAAAGAGATAGTGTTGATGTCATC